>Ga0207658_10000003_pt1 | contig 1151934 bp, 1159 predicted proteins | sample KBSS33metaG_FD_184322 | JGI IMG/M metagenome (GOLD analysis project Ga0207658, IMG submission 184322) | Switchgrass rhizosphere microbial communities from Kellogg Biological Station, Michigan, USA - KBS S3-3 metaG (SPAdes) (version 2) | ecosystem: Host-associated > Plants > Roots >... | reverse complement strand
ATGCGCGGCGCCGCCAAGAAGTCCGGACGTATCGACTTGGCTGGAGCCGGTCATGGCAGTATGGCTAAGGCAGCCGTGAAGGCCCACAACGAGGGCATCTCTCAGGCTGACACCGATAAATTACTGGTCGAAGCTGCTCGCAGCACCGCTAACTCTGACATTGTCCGTGGCAAGCCCGTCAGTACCGCCCAGTTGGCTGGCGCACTTGGCCGTAACTTGAATGGCACCGTCCAGATAGCTCGATCGGGTCTACACGCCGATGGCACGATAGCTGCTCCAGAAACGATTGTAAACGCCAAAGTTGAAGCCGGCCAGGTTGCCGCTAAGCTGGCCAACATTCAGTCCAACCTGCGGTTTGGCCACGAAATGGGCGCCGACGCGCTGTACAACGGCAAGGGCGACGCCGATTCACCACAAGGCATTGGCATTGCCGGTAAGGTAGAGGAAAACATTAAGTTTATCCAGAGTCAGGGCGACGACAGCGCCTACAAGCAAGCTTACAAGCAGGAATACCAATCCAGTGGTTTTGACGGCGTTAATGACCCACGAATGCCTGAGTAATAGTATAGTCATTAGGATACGTACGAATTATGTCTACATATAAAGTCATCCAGGATATCGAAGCCGAAGACAAGCTGGTCGGCCCGTTAACGCTGCGTCAGTTTATCTACGCCGGTATTAGCGCTGTCTGTTTGTACATCTGTTTCTTGGCAATCACCAAGCATGTGGTGTTTATGGTCGGCATCTTCCTGCCGGTCGCCGTGGTCACCGGCTTTTTTGCCTTTCCATGGAAGGGTGAGCAACCGACAGAAATCTGGGCGCTGGCGCGCTTGCGCTTTATGATTAAGCCACGAGTGCGTATTTGGAACCAGAGCGGCATGAAGAACTTGGTCACCATTACCGCACCACGAAAGCTGCAAGACATCAAGCCAAAAACCAACAACCTGAGCCAGTTCGAGGTGCAGTCACGCTTGCGCGCTTTGGCAGACACCATCGACAGTCGTGGTTGGGCTACCCGCAACGCCGCCTACGCAGCCTACTACCACCGCGGCACGAGCGGGCAGGGGAACTTGCCTGGTGTACTAGCCGGAAGCGGCAGCCTACAACCGAATGCCGTGCCATCGGAGGCCTACACGCCAGCAAGCGATATCTTTGACGACCAGAACTCGGTAGCCCAGAACTTTAGCGCTATGTTAAGCCGCTCGTCACAGAGCAACCGTCAGCGCGTTGTACAGCAAATGCAACAGGCCAGCGCCCCGCAAGCCTATCGACCACCGGTTCCACAGGCGAACGCCTACCAGCAGCCAGCGGCTCAGTACATGAGTCCGCAGCTGCCCGCACCAATTATGCCGGCGGCACCAGCCGCGCAGCCGTACGCCGCACAACAGCCAGCCGCCAACAATGCCTGGTTTATGAGCAACCCGAGCTATCCGCCGAACGCCGCCTCACCAGCTATGGCACCGGCGCCAACACTGCCGCCAATGCCAGCACCCACACCATTACCGCCGCGCCCGCAACAGAATGTCTTCTATCTGCCAGGTGAAATTCCGATTCAAACCGGCCCGTTGCCGATGCCAACCGCCGCTGCGCCAACTGCTGCCGATGTAGCAGCAGCGGAGCAAATCCGCCAGAACTTGCCACCAGCGCCGTCGATTAACTACGGTCACATGAAAGTGCTGCAGCCACTAGAAGGCGACGCACAGCCCAAGCCGAGCGCTATCGATTACGGCGCCGCACAACCAGGCCCGATGCCGCCGAATCCTCTGATGGGACCGCCAATGCCGCCCGCCGAGCCAGTGACACACAAAGCCGACCCTGCTATACTTGAACTTGCAAACAACGACGATTTAGACGTCGCGACCATCGCCCGTCAGGCCAACAAGGAAATCCGTAAGTCGCCCGACGAGGTGGAAATACGACTGCACTAGTCCGCTAGCCAGTTTGTATGCATGTGTCAATTATTTAGGTGGGATAGATAGCAAAGAATGAATCCGAACGCAAATCCAGGCAGGCCAGCGCCGCAACCAGCGGGCCCGCCACCAGGTTACAGCAACCGCGCACCGCACGGATATAGTGCCCCGAACCGCAACCAGGGTCCTGCTCAAGTACATCCCGCCAACCCGAACAGCACTCAGAACACCTTACAGATTGCCGAAATCCGCGATGGCATCGTTATCATGAACGACGGCTCATTCCGAGCGGTTATCATGGCTAAAAGCATTAACTTCGACCTGATGAGTCTGAACGAGCAGGAAGCAGTGGAGTACTCGTACCAAGGCTTCTTGAACGCGTTGTATTTTCCAATCCAAATCTTCATTCGCTCGTCGAAGGTCGACATTCAGCCATATATCGAAAAACTCGACAAAATCCGCACCGAGCACGACAACATGCTGTTAGCGCTACTGATGGAAGACTACATCGGATACATCGACAATCTGTCGCACTCCACGAACATCATGGACAAGAAATTCTTTATTGTGATTCCGTTTGCTTCGACGCCGGAAGCAGAAGCGGCTCTGACCAGCAACAAGAGCTTTGTGACCGGTTTTGCCAACCTAATGAGCAACAAGGAACAGCACGTAGTCATTAACGAAAAAGAACTGGAAAAGGCCAAGACCGAGCTGCGCAACCGCGTACAAGCGGTGATGGCCGGCTTGCAGCAGTGCACCGTGCAAAGCGCGCCGCTCGACACCGAAGAGCTGATTGAGCTGTACTACGACACCTACAACCCCGACACGGCAACCCGTCAACATATCAAAAACTTCAACGACTTGACTGCCGACATCGTCACCAAGGGCGAAGGGTCGGCTCCGAAAGCGCACTTACAAGGAGGGCTCCAGTAATGGCCTTCGGTAGTAAGAAGAGGAACCAGCAGCCGCTCGACCCGATTGCGATTGCCCAGAACCAGCGCATGCGCGAAGAGCGCGAAGTCCGCGCTGCGTTTCAACGTGGTGTTACGGCGCTACGCGACTTTATTGCTCCGAGCTCACTCGAGCTCTTTAGCGACCACTTCAACCTCGGCACACGCATTGCCCGTACCTACTACGTGTATGGCTACCCGCGCCAGGTGTACACCGGCTGGTTGAGCCCAATCGTCAACCTCGACGAAGTGATCGATATGTCGATGTACGTCTACCCGGTTGAAAGCCAGGTAGTTTTGGAAAACCTACGCAAGAAGGTGACCCAGCTTGAAGCCGGCATTCAGATCGACAACGAAAAAGGACGCGTCCGTGATCCGGGCAAGCAGGCCGCAATCCTCGACGCCGAAGAAATGCGCGACAAACTGCAGGTCGGTGAAGAGCGCTTCTTCCGCTTTGGCCTGTATTTTACGGTGTACGCCGGTTCCAAAGAAGAGATGGAATTTATTACCCACAAGGTCGAATCACTGCTCGGCCAGCAGCTAGTCTTTAGTAAGCCGGCCAGTGCTCAGCAAGAGCAGGGACTTAACAGCGTCGTGCCACAATTTACCGACCAGCTGCAAATCCGCCGCAACATGTCGACGGCCGCTTTGAGCACCAGTTTTCCATTCACCAGCGCCGATCTGTCGCAAGACAACGGCATTCTGTACGGTCTGAACATGCACAACAACGGCTTGGTTATCTTTGACCGCTTTACGCTGGAAAACGGCAACTCGGTAGTCTTCGCTAAGTCCGGTGCCGGTAAGTCGTTTACCGTAAAGCTCGAGGCACTGCGTTCGCTGATGTTCGGCACCGAAGTCTTCATTGTCGACCCAGAAAACGAGTACCAGCGCATGTGTGACGCCGTTGCCGGTGCATACGTTCGCCTGAGTTTGAACTCCAACACTCGCATCAATCCGTTCGATCTGCCAAAGGTCATCGACACCGAGGAAGCCGACAACGCGCTGCGTTCCAACCTGATTACATTGCACGGTCTGCTGCGCCTGATGATGGGTGGCGCCCAAGCGCAAATGGTCGCCGGCCAAAGCGTGGCCGCGCCGGCGCTGAACCCGGTAGAAGAAGCCGACCTCGACGCCGCACTGATTGAAACCTACGCCAAAGCCGGCATCACCAACGACCCGTTGACGCACACCGCTTTACCGCCAACCATCGCTGATTTGTACGACACCTTGCTACACATGGGTGGCACCGGCCCGCAGCTGGCACAGCGTCTGCGTAAGTACACGAGCGGTACATTCGCCGGTATCTTTAGCCAGCAGTCCAACATCGACATCAACAACCCGCTCGTGGTCTTTAACGTCCGTGACCTGGAAGACGAGCTGCGTCCGGTCGCCATGTACATTGTGCTGAACTACATCTGGAACAAGACCAAATCAGATCAAAAACGCCGCATTCTGGTGGTGGACGAGGCCTGGCAGCTCATGAAATACGAAGATTCTGCCAACTTCTTGTTTAGCCTGGCAAAACGCGCCCGTAAGTACAATTTGGGCGTTACTACCATTACTCAGGACGTGGAAGACTTTATGGGCTCACGCCTGGGACGCGCAATTGTGGCGAACGCCTCGATGCAATTCCTGCTCAAGCAGTCTGCCTCCGCGGTTGATGTGCTCGCCGATGTCTTTAAATTGACGGCTGAAGAAAAGAAACGCTTGAGCCAATTCCCGGTCGGGCAGGGCCTGTTCTTTGCCGGTCCCAACCACGTGCACATCCAAGTTATCGCCAGCCCAACCGAGACAGGACTGATTACCACCAACCCGCAACAAATCGCGGCCTTGGACGCAGCCCAGGAAAATGGTGATTTCGGAGTCTCTCAGGGCACAATTGACTTGAACAACCAGCTATCACCTGGTGTATAATCATAAGCATATGAGTGTGATGAGGGCCTAAGGTTATGGCTGCCCCTGTATACGATGACGAGGACACTCGTCAGGGTTTAACCGACCCGCTGGAGGACATGTACAATGCCCCGGCTATTTCTGATGAGGAACGGGCCTACAATCAGCCGGCTATCTCCGATGATGAGCGCAATGCGGGCGGATCGCAACGCGCGCGGTCGCTGCTCGGCCGTGAGCGAGAGGCAGCAACGGGGCGGGCGGGCGCTCGCCAGCAAATGGGCAAGGCACCGAGTAACCCAAACATCCAACGTGGCGGACTTGGCGCTAAGCGTGATGCGAGTACCGAGTCAAACGTTGTCCGTGGTGGGCTCGGCGGCACCGGCTTGCGCAAACGGGAAGAAGCCGCCAACAACGATCACCTTTTTAACGAAAACGACAGTGGTGGTGGCGGTTTTAAAAACTGGTCACGCCGTAAACGACTGATGATCGCCGGCACCGCGACCGGTGTTATTAGCGGTGGAGGCTTTTTAGGGTTACTCGGTATTATTAGCGGCCCGGCGCAAATTGTGCAGATTGGCCAGCTCATGCAGATGTTGCACCTCGACGAAAAAAACAGTCAGAGCGACAGCCGCTTCTTAAAGCAGGCCCGCAATTTCAAGTACATCGTCACCGGCCAGATTGAGCGCACGCGACTCGGCTTAGTCGGTAACGCTATTGCCGACAAGATTGACACCAGAATGAGGTCGGCCGGCATTGAGCCGCGTATTGAAAATGGTAAATTTTTAGGCTATACCATCGATCCGACAAAATTGCGCGGCGATGACTTTAGCGACATGACTGATCGCTCGGCGAATGGTGCAAAGCAGTTTATTCAGGAGAAACTCGGGGTGCCCACCGAAGTCACCGGTGACGGTAAACTAGTATACGACGCCGGCGGTAGAGCCAGAGATTACTTTAGTGATAGACGCATGCTCAGATCGACGCTTAAATTGGCCGGTTTTAACAGTGTAACCGGTGCGATATCGTCTAACCTCATGCGGCAACGGTTTAATATTACCTTCCATCCACTCAAGAAGTTGGCAGAGAAAGGTGACAAGAAATTCAAAGCCTGGGTTGATAAATTCAAGTCGTACGTGAGAAATGGCTCAAAACCGGTTGCACCGACTATCGACAGAGAGAAGAGCACCAACAAGGAGGGCGCGAGTACCGCCGAAGAGGTGGTCGAAGAGGGCAAGGCGGTTGGCGATGACGAGGGTAAGCTGGCGAAGTTCAGAGAAAGTGTTGGAGGTAAGTTCGCCGCCAAAGGCATTGGCCTGATTGGCGTGGTGTGTCTCCTGAAGTTCGTGAGTGATACTTGGGATGACATCATGAAAGCCAATATTCTCATTCCTATGGCACGTATAGGCATGGACGCCGTGTCGCTTGCCGCCCAGCTCGTTTCGGGCGTTGATGTTGACGAGCAGCAGCTCGGATACTATTCGAACTTGCTGTACGACTCCAAAGCCAAAACCTCCTGGAGCGATGCCAGAAGTGTGAATGCCCAGACGAGTGCTGCCGCCTCTGGGCCTGATATCCCGCAAGAGGCCAAAATTAACCCCGAAGGCAATCCGGTTACGCGCTTCATAAGCAGTGTACCCGGCGTCGATTTCGCTTGCTCATCCATTGGAGGGGTGATTCTTATCGGCGTCGCCGCCGTCTTACTTGCGGGAGGCGGCTGGATCGCCGCCGGCGTGGCATTTGCGGTTGGAGTAGGCGCGCAAATCGGCATATCCTACTTTACCGATATGGTCGCTAACTTGCTATCGGCAAACGTGGTGCCAGCCTTGGCGGCGGGCGCGATGCGCGGCTCGTTTATTGATTATGGCGTCTTGCTCGGCGCAAACGACACCGCTGCCGCTAAGGGCTCTTTGCCGCTGCCGACTGGCGAATCGAAGAAGCTCTCCGACGCTTCACAGGAGTACCAACAGGAGGAATTCGAGAAGCAAGACCTTGCGACCAGACTCCTCGATCCGAATGATTCAAGATCGTTGTTTGGTAAAGTGCTACAAAATCAGGCACCCAACCCAACCGACAACATTTCTAAATTCGCCTCGGGCTTCTTGGATATTGGAAAGCGCTTTGGCACCGTACTTTTGTCGCCGTTCAACAGCGTGTTGCATGCCGCCCCAATCGCTAATTACGATTACGGTTTCCCGGACGTGGCCTTCAGCAAAGCCGAGATGAACAATGTTAACTTCGAGAATCCATTCGAGAACGCCGACAGAGTGGCCGAGATCCTCGATGCGAACGCCGCCGTGCCACCAAAAACCAACAGCGGGCTGGTGAACTATGATAACTATATTGAGCGGGCAAAAGCCTGCTTTGGCGCCACCATCAGCAGCGTTCAAGCTACAAGCGAAGACGGCGCAGAGACGGCAACCCAGTATAAGGTCAACCCGCCGACAGCCAACATGTTCCCAACCTATAAGAATATGCTGGTGTCAGATACCGCCGGCACGCCGACACACTGTATGGATGGTCAGCTCCTTGGCGACGACACCGAGCAGCCCGTAAGTGACTGGCTACGCATCCGTATGTGGCTTATGGACTCCGAGACCGCCAACGCCGCAGCCTGCTACATTAACGAAGATACCGATGCAATTGGCAAGCAAGCCTGCATTGACATCGGCTTCAGCGGTAGCCCAAGCGCCGGCGGCACCCGCGACGACCCGATTTGTGGCGGCACGTACACCGGAGCCGTCGGCGGCAGCACGCAGTCCGCGCCAGCCGGTGGTGCAACCATAAAAGTTGCGGTCGGTGGTGATGTCGGCGCCGCTGTAGAATCAGCCAACCCTGGCGACATCGTGGCGGTTGCACCCGGCAATTACGGTCAGCTTAGCGTCAGCAAGAGCGGTGCACCGCAGAAATGTATCACTATTATGGGTGACGGCGGTATGGCAATCTTTGACGGCGGTATCACCATGGGCGGTGTGCAATGGGTACGTCTCTTAAACCTGACATCAACCGGCTCGGGCAGCTACGGCATCGAAGCCAACGGCGCCAAGAACATCGTCATGAGCAATGTCGAGGTCAACGGTTCAGCTGACGGCGGTATCCAAATCGCCGGTTCAGCTCTTGAAGGCGGCGACGCCACGAAACCCCATATCATCATCGACGGCTGTAATGTCCACGGTACCAACGGCGGGCAAGACAGCAGTGGAGAGGGCGAAGCTATCAGTATTGCCGACGGCACAACCAACGCCGAGGTGCGCTTCTGTAAAGTTCATGAGAACGGAGAGGAGGGCATCGACGTTAAGTACAGCAACGACAAGTTGACCAACTCTAGCGTCCATGACAACGAGGTATGGAGCAACGGTGGACCGAATGTCTACATTGATGGCGTCAACGGTGTTAAGGTCTTCAACAACAAGATTTACGATGTCTACAAGAAGGGGCAGGGCAAGTCCGGCATTATGCTCGGTTGTGAATCCGAATGGGCGCCGAGCAGTCCGAGCCAGAACATCGAGATTTACAACAACGAGACACACGACAACGATGGCCGAGGTATCGTGGCCTGGGATGGCGGTTGTGGTATTACCAATGTGAACGTCCACGATAACAAGCTAAGCGGTGGCGATGTCATCGACTTGGGCGCTGCGACTAATGTAACCGAAGCCAACAACACGACCCAATAACATGCTACAAAACTACTTCAATACCAAAAGAACAGCAGCGAAACCCCGGACACATCGACGCCGCTTACCGTATCTGTTCGTAGCCATGCTCATGCTGAGCCTGCATATTTTTGCCGCCAGTGCGGCAGCGATTGACGCCGCGCAGCGCAACATTTACGACCTTAACATCCTCTACTTCAACATCAAAGAGGATGCCGGGTGTGGTGCCGGTGGCGGTGGCGGCCCTGGCGCTTGTGTCGGTTTGCAGGGCACCGAGCCCGCCGAGCAGGCCTTTAACTTCCTAAAGGGCAAAGGACTATCGCCAATGGCTGCCGCCGCAGTAGTCGGCAACTTGATGCTTGAATCGAACCTCGATCCAAATGCTACCAACCCCAGCAGTGGAGCACACGGTATTGCCCAGTGGCTTGGCACGCGACTTACAAACCTGAACAATTTTGCCAGTACCCAAACTCCGTCCGATCCGAACGCCTTTTGTGTGCAGCTCGACTTCTTGTGGTACGAGATTACCGAAGGCACCGAAAAGTCCATGGATGTGCTCGGTGCACTAAAAGACGCTGAAGCCGCTGGCGGCACACCTGAGTCTTTAGCCGGTGTCTGGGAAGCAAAATTTGAGCGTTCGGGCGGTGCCGGCCTTGCACAGCGAGCGCAAAACGCCAAAGATATCTACGACCAGTTTGCGAGTGGTGGCGCAATTACCGGTGGCGGTACCGCCAGCGCAGCGGCAGGCGGCGGTAACTGTGGTGGTACCGGTGTCGTAGCTGGCAATATTATCCAGACCGCAATTGGTCTGGCCTGGCCAGAGCCGTTTAATAAAGCCAATCCGCCGGAAACCGGCCGTACCGGTCCGCTGACACCAAAACCGGAGTACTCGGCAGCCATGCAACAATACAACCCTGGGCAGAGAGCAGACGGCGCCGACTGTGGTGTGTTTGTGGCGACCGTCTTGAGAGCCGCGGGCGTCGACCCGAACTATCCAGGTGTCGGTACGGCCGTTCAGATGCCCTATCTGCAAGCACATCCCGAGAAGTACCAACCGGTTACCGACCTGGCAACTATTCAGCCGGGAGATATCCTGATACGCACCGGTTCACCATTTGGGCATACCTATATTTACCTAGGCGATCAAGGGCCGGGCGGCTACAACGCTGCCAGCGCCTCACTCGACGATCACTCGGGTAACCTCGGCAACGAAATAACCCCTGGCTTTAGCGCCTTTAGGGTAATACAGTAATGAATATGAAACGAACCATTCTCATCATCGGTGGGCTGATTGTGGCGATCATTGCCGCCATTACATTCTTTGCCAAGCAAACCTCGACGGTCGGCACTATTTCCGACCTGACCGCCAGCATTACCACTCGCGTCACGCCAACCGAAGGCACCAAAATCACCATGAACGGTAAAACCGTCAAAGAGGGTAAAGTAGCTCTGGCACCCGGCAAATACACAGTAGAGGTTTCCCACGAGAACTTTGACAGCCAAACCAGGGAAGTTGTGCTGTACGATGGCGACAACGCCACCGTGGCGGTCGCTCTGACCGGTAAGACCGATATTGCCCAAAAGTGGTACGGCACCCATCCCGATGACGCCTCAAAAGCCGAGGGCATTACTGGCACCGTTTCGCGTGCCAACGCCGAGAACCTGCTCGACAAGTACCCGTTCTTAAAGCGCATGCCGGTCATCGTGGCTAACAAATACCGCATCGACTACACCTCATCGGTTAAAAGCCCCAACGACCCGAGCAAGTTCTCGTTGCACATCCGCTATGCCACCGAGCCGGACAAACAGGCGGCCTTAAACTGGATTCGCTACCAGGGTTACGACCCGGCGCAGCTGGAAATTACCTATAAATCGCTCGATTCGGGCCACTTTGTACCCAATTGATGAGGAGTAAATAGCATGTACCCGCAACAACGACCATCACGCGCCAAAGTTCTGGCCATTACCGGCCTCGGCTTTCTATTTGTGGTTATTGTAATCATCGGCTTCACTTCACTTGCCAGCCAACCAAAGCCGGTGACCATCGGTGACGAAAACGATCCAAGCAGTTCATCGAGCAACAAGACATCTCCCGACGTGGCAGTCGACAAGAGTAAACCTACGAGCAATGCCAACAACCCCAACAAGGTCCCCGTCACGAGCCTCAGCGCCAATGGCGTGTCATCGGGACAGCTCAACGCGCTCCAACAGGGGCTGTACAAGTTCAGCCAGGCAAAGAAAAAAGATATTACGACCGTGGCTATCGACAAGACCACCATTAAGCACATTGTTCCCGACATCAACGCCGGCCAGTACAACCACATTTACAGTTTTACAGTCTTCTTTGGCGATAACGACACCTACGACGCCAAGTTCGTCATCGGTGGCCTGAACATCGGTCGGCTATACATGTACAGCCATGGCACAACCAATTTGCTCTTCGATTCGCAGACTATCGACAGTACCAAGCCTTAGCTTGTCGCTGACGACAGTGGGATAATATTGCAGCTGTCTATAAAGTGCTTAACCACGACGTCGGCGTCAGTGGTTGTAATAAAGGTTTGATACTCGCTCAAGAAGCTGGTGAGCGCCTGACGGCGGCTGCCGTCGAGCTCGCTAAACACGTCATCGAGCAGCAGGAGCGGCGCCTGGTCGCGGGCAGCGGCAATCAGCTGCAACTCAATAATTTTGAGCGCCAGAATCATGGTGCGGTTTTCGCCGCGCGAGGCAGTATCTTGCGACTCATGACCGTTTAAGAGCAGACTCATATCATCGCGGTGCGGGCCATTAGCAGTAAAGCCGAGCAGGCAATCACGTTCGGCGGTCTGTTCCAGCCGGTGGAGCAGGGCAGTTTCGTAGCGGCCGGCGTGACCGGTTTGGGTTTCGGCAAGCGAATTGGCGATTTTACTATCATAGCGCGCAACCACCTCGGCGTTGGTGCGCGACAGCTGGCCATACACCTGGCTCATCTGAGCGTTCATGCGTTCTAGGAGTGTCAATCGCTCGTGCACCACCTGGCCGGCAAGCTCGCTTAAGCGCAGATTCCAGACAAAGAGCTGGTGTGCCGCTTGATCGTAGCCTTGCTTGAGCAGGGCATTACGCTGCGCCAACACCCGACGATAGTGTCGCCGCACCGTACCAAAACCGGGCACCGTTTGCTCAATCAGATCGTCGAGGTAGGTGCGGCGCATATCCGGTGAACCGGCCAGCATGAGCAGGTGATCGGGCTCAAATACCACCACCGGTAAGCTTTTCTGCGGACTGAGCCTAAGGAATGCTTTACCATCGACCTCAAAACTCTTCTTAACCGCGCCTGAGGGGCTCACAACAAGCTTAAGTACTCGAGAGCCGTCATCGTCGGTTTGAGCATCTAAACGTGCCCAGGGGGCCTCAAACGACACTAATTCGGCATCTTTTGCCCGGTACGAGGCACCGCGGGCCACTAATAGCACCGCTTCGAGCAGATTGGTCTTGCCACTGGCGTTGGGACCGACAATAATATTGACCCCTGGCGTGAACTCAAACGACGAATCGTCATATGACCGGAAATGCTGCATGCGAATCGAAGAAATTGCCATGATACTCAACTGATTATAAAAGATAGTACGGCGGTTCATAAAATATTGCAGTACTGATGGGACGGTGGCAGGCTTATGGCCTCCGCGTTGTCCGTCCCATCAGCGGCAGTGTCAGGGGATTACCCTCACAATCTGCCGGTACCGCACTTGTTCACACACTCAGGCGCCGCAGTGATAGGTCTCCGATTGTGGGGTTTTGGGCCCGCAATACAGATTGCCGTCATCAACCGCGCCATCATGGTCCATGTCATTCTTGAAGCTCAGGCGACCTTCGTACTGCATGTAGAGCAGCCCAACCTTGTTGACCGAGACCAGCATTGTATCGCCGACCCGCTCAACTTCGTCAGGCAGCGCCTGAGCAGGAGTGATGGTCTGATTACCTTGTACGAACCAGACCTTGGTGTACTTGATGCGGGCGTGCCGATCGTCAACAGGGGTAACTTCCAGCTCGGCGTTGAGGTCGCAGTGCGTATTCTGCAACTCGTCACAGAGGGTGTAGATATCCTCAACCATCGTTCCGGTGCCGTCGGCATTGATATCCATAGCGGTAACATGCCGCGACCAACCACCGACAATATCGGCCGGAATGCCGGTTGGGGCATTGCTGCGCGAGACGGTTAGCTTGTACTTGTCCAGGCCACGCTTCTGCTCGTCCCAGCCACTGAGGCTGAGGCGGGCAAACTTTGCAGCGCTGAACATCAGTACAATCGGCGACAGCAGCACACCAGCCACCGCACCAAAGCTCGCCTTGAGCATCTGCTCGTTAAAGCATGCCTTGATGAGCTCGGGCAGATTGAGGTGCTCCTCATCATTGGATTGGAAGAGTAGCGTCGAACATTCTGCCGACGGCTTTGCCGCTTCGAGAGTCTGAACCGTCTTGCTGTTCGGGAAGAACTTGGCAAACACCTCGACAAAGGTCTTGGCTACCAAGTCAACCGCGCCGAGCGCGATGGTCGGACCTGAAACATGCGTTTCCAGCGTTGCCGTTTGACCGGGGTCAAGCGGGTTAATCTGGAACTGCATTTCCTCCTTAGGCATGATTACTGTGTGGTTGAGTCGCCGGAACTCCTCGAAACTGAACGGCACCGGGCCGGGGTCGATGACCGCGAGCTTGGTGCTGTCGATTTCGAGCGGGTAGTTCTGATTGTTGACGAGCTTCAGGATGCGATCCTTGGTGTCTGCGCGGTAGCCCATGCACCAAAACACCGTGCTGACACGCTTGTAATCAGGGGTAATTTTGTACCCCTGGGTGCGCGCCTGTGATTCCTGCGAACAACTTGGCTGCTTGGCGGACTTGTAAAAGTCGGCCGTCACCGCGTCGAAAGCCTCGGCCACGAAGTCGACAGCGCCCTTGAGCAAGATGTCGAGTCCGAACCACGACAGGTGGTCAACGGTAAAGGTAACGTGCGTGCCGTCGGCCGATAGCTGCACCGGTAGCGAGTGCCAATCGTCGTCATTGTGTGACTGATTGACAATCAGGAGCGGTTGTTCACCATCCTCGAGCTTGCGGGGCAGTGGCATCGTGACGGTCATCGGCGCCTTGAGCGGACCGCTCGGACCAATGTCTACCATCGGCGAAGCCAAGATGTACTTTGGGTCGGGCGTGGGCAATGACGCCTGCAGATTGTCCGGCGCCAGTTGCGCGCGTACACCTTCAGGCACCGCTGACCCACTCACCGTGATACCGAGTCCGATATCCTTGTTCTGCGCACCAATAGTCGGTCGCAAGAGGTTGTCGATTGGACTATTGGGAATGACCGCCAGAATAGACAGTACGAGTGATGTGACGACTGCAACAATTGCCGCCGTGTAGAACGCTCGCTGTCGCGTTGGCAGCAAACTCCAGGTACGGAACACCGTAATGACCTCTGTTCATGTCAGGGAGCGGACAGTAGATAGAACCATGTGGTATGTGTAAAAGTGCGGGTGTACTAAACTAGCTCCTCTCGCAAGCCATAGAGACGGCCGTAAAGTCGCTGGTTTCAGTAACTAGGGAATATTATACCACAGTTGTCAATAGTAAGCTATGACTTAGACAGGGGTGGCTAGCTCTTGAGCGGCATGATGATATGCACGTAGTCCGAAACGCTGGGGTCGCGGAGCAGTGTAGCCTCGAGCTTGCCGTTAAAGCAGAACTCCACGCGGTCACCGCCGTAAGCTTGCAGGGCATCGAGCAGGTAGCGCGAGTTAATGGTAATGCTGCCGGCGCCGTTCATTTCGCCGCTGGCGCTGGCGTCGTTTTCGCCGAGCTGCGAAGCAATAGCGTGAATACTCAGCTGCTGCGACTCTTCGTCGACGTTAATAGTCACGCTGCCGGCGCTTTCGCGGGCAAACAGAGCAGACACCTTGGTGACATTGATGAAGTCGGCGCGCTTTAAGGCGGCCGTGGTTTCAAAGCTCTGGGGGATGAGCTTGCGGTAGTCGGGGTACTTACCCTCAATAAGCCGAGCTACCAGTTCAACATCGCCAACTTGAAACAGAATCTGCTGCTCGTCGTGAGTAACGGTCACCTCATCGGTAAAATCGGAAACAATGCGCAACAAGTCCTGCATAGCGCTCCCAGGGATAAGCAGATCGAATTCCTGGTCGTTGGGGCCGAGGTTTTTCTCTGCCAAACGGTAGCTGTCGGTTGCAGCCATATACAGATTACCGTCAACGGTGTGCAAAAAGACGCCGGTTAGCACCGGGCGCGACTCATCGTTAGAAGCGGCAAACACTACTTGCTGGAGTGCCTTCTTAAGCGTCGGCCCGGCAACCTTCCAGGTTTTGCCGTTTTCTATGGCCGGCATAACGGGGAAGTCGTCGGCAGCGATACCGTTCACCATCGATTTGTACTGGTCGGTACGAATATGCAGTTTGGCGCCGTCCAACTCCAGGTCGATGACGCCCGAGGGTAGGCTGCTCACAAAGTCCTGCATGAGCCGGGCAGGGACGGTCACCGATCCTTCCTGACTGACTTTGGCACCGATGTAGTGTGTAAGTGCAATGTCTAGGTTGGTTGCCGCGATGCTTAAGCGGTTGTTCGTGGTCTTAACCAGTACATTCGCCAGAATCGGTAGGGCGTTTCGTGAGTTGGCTACCCGTGCGACGGTGCCGAGTGCCCGATTGAGATTTTCCTGTGTAACTTGTAGCTTCATAAAGTTCTCCACTGTTTTCCTATAATAAATCTTTAAGTATCAATATAGTTCTTATTATTAAGGCTGTGTATTGTGGGGATAAGTCCCGTGCTACCCCTTATATTTCTTGCCACAGGCCGGTGGAAAGCCCTGCGGCCAAACTGCGCACAAACCTGGGTACAAACTAGGGCAGTCGTGGATGAAATAACTGCCGCCATAAAACTGTATACAAAAAGTGCACAGCTGCCACACAGTTTTCCGACAGTTTTCCCCACTTCTCCACAGGCTTGCGCACAGCTGCCGGCGAAGGTCCGCACCTCTGTTAATGCGCCTGTTACACCGAATTGTTGCCCGCCCGCCAATTGTAGTGCGGGGCTAGGCATAGAGGCGCTCCCGGATGTTTTGAATGGTGTCACGCAGCTCACTATCGAGGCGTGATTCCTTCTCGATTTTGTCGACCGAATGCAGTGCCGTGGTGTGATCCTTGCGGCCAAGCTCGTGGGCTATCTTTGGAAAGCTCATGTGCAACTCGCTGCGCAGCATGTACATGGCAACCTGCCGGGGGAAGACAATATCTTTGTCGCGCTTTGGTCCCAAAATATCTTCAATAGAGATTTGGAAGTGGCGGGCGGTGCGTTCGATAATTTGTCGGGCGTTCAAGTGCTTTGGCCGGGTTTTGGTACTGCCGAGTAGATTGGTCGCAATGGTGATGTCCGGCTCGAGCTCGCGCATTTCACAAAACGCTAGTAACTGGTTGAGGGCACCCTCGAGTTCGCGGATGTTGGTCTGCACCAGATTGGCTAGGAACTCCATAACATCGGTCGGCAGGGTGAGGTTGTGTGCCTGGGCTTTGGTTTGGATGATCGCGCAGCGGGTTTCAAAGTCCGGAATCTGCATATCAATCTGCATGCCCCAGGCAAAACGGCTTTGCAGGCGTTCTTCGAGCGTAGGGATATCGCGCGGCGGCTTGTCGCTACTGATAATAATCTGCTTGTTGGCCTGGTGCAGAGCGTTAAAAGTGTGAAAAAACTCTTCCTGAATCTTTTCCTTGCCGGCAATGAACTGCATATCGTCGACAATCAGTACATCGGCACCGCGGTAGTGTTTGGCGAAGTCGGTGGTTTTTTTAAAGCGCAGCGCATCAACAAATTCCTGCACAAACTGCTCGGTTGAAGCGTAAACAATAACGGCGTCGGGATTCTTGGCTACTACCGCGTTGCCAACGGCTTGGATGAGGTGGGTTTTGCCGATACCGACGCCACCATAGAGAAAGAGCGGGTTGTATTTGGTGCCGGGTTGCGAGGCGATTGCCTGACAGGCGGCGTAGGCTAATTCATTACCCGAGCCAACGATGAAGGTTTCGAAGGTGTAGCGCTCGTTTAAACCCTGACGATAATTGTGCGATAGTGAATTTGATGATTGGCGCGATACCGGTAGTGTCGATTGGGTGGCAATCGGCTCGGCAATGGCGCTTCGTGTGGCAGCGGTCCGGGCGGCCTGTGTTGGCTCGGTTTCCGTCGGGCGAGGCAGGGCAGAAATTTTGTACTCCAGCTTTGTTGGCCGGACACCGTTTTTTTCGAGTGTTTGCAGGATGAGATCGCTGTATTTGCGTTCCAACTGCTGCTTTACGAAGATGTTGGATACGCCAATGACAGCTACTTCGTCGGTGCACTGCAGTAGCTGCGTGTTCTTGAACCAAGTTACGAAGTTGCCACGCGAGAGCGATAGCTCAATCTCACCCAATACAGCTTGCCACAGGTTGCCTTGTTGCCCCATAAAACTACAATACCCTCTAAAGTCCTCTGTTAACCCTCGACCCCTCGGCCGGTTGGTATACCAACTATACCTCAACAGCATAGAACTTTTCCACAGTTTCGCGCAACATAAAAGCTGAACGACAAGCTGGCCACACGCGCGATAGGGGTGAGTTTGTGCACATGGTGACGCTCAATCTGATAAATCTGTGGAAAATACTTGGATAATAGTGGAAAACTTGCTAGAATTAGTGGGTTAAACATTGTCAAATTCACTAAGATTTGCCGAATCAGCAGAATAGTAAGAGTATATAGAGTATGCCAAAGCGAACGTACCAACCAAAGAAGCGTCACCGCGCCCGCGAGCACGGTTTCATGAAGCGTATGGCCTCCAAGGCCGGTCGCCTCGTATTAAAGCGCCGCCGCAACAAGGGCCGCACTACCTTATCGGCCTAGTGCTAGGGCTAGCGGTCAGACGTTTGTCTCACCGCAAAAGAACCTCCCGCGCGGGAGGTTCTTTTATATTTACGGCAATATGCGATTGCGAAAGTTGGCGCTGCTGCTTTAGAGTAGATAAGTATGATTGACCGCGAACATCGCTTTCATGGCCATAACAGTCTGTCGTATGTCTATCGACAGGGAAAAACGGTGCGTTTATCGCTCTGTATGCTGCGCGTGGCACCTAATAAACGTCGCGACACCTACCGGGCGGCGGTCGTGGTAAGCAAAAAGCTGAGCAAGTCGGCGGTTGTGCGTAACCGGATTCGCCGCCGCGTGTACGCAGCGGTGCAGGGGATGGTGCCAGCTGATACGGCATACGACCTAGTTTTCACGGCTTGCAGCCCGCAACTGGCGATAATTTCTGAAAAAGAATTAAACAAAATAATTTACCAACTTTTGCAAATGTCGACAATAGGGAAGGGTGCAGGGGAGTAGCACTTCCCTGCTTTTAGCTGCGGGCATTGCTATCCCTGTAAATCTCCTTATATGTCGTGCTATAGTAGATAAAAAGGAGATTTGCTGAACGTGTTTACGACGATCATCGTCCAACCGATTTTTAACCTGTTGGTATTTATTTACAACATTATCCCAGGTCACAACTATGGCCTGGCGCTCATTATCTTTACGATTATTGTGCGACTGCTGCTCTGGCCGCTGGTAAAGCGCCAACTGCACCAGACTAAGCTGATGCGGCGCTTGCAGCCGGAACTAAAGCGCATCAAAAAAGAAGCCAAGGGTGACCGCCAAAAAGAATCCATGATGATGATGGAGCTCTACAAAGAGCGTGGCGTCAAGTTATTCACCCCTATTCTATTGGTGCTGGTACAGTTACCGATTCTGCTTGGTCTGTACGCCGGTTTGCAGCGTATTCTTAAAAATCCGCACGAAATCGTGAGCTTTGCGTATCCGTGGCTCCAGGATTTCTCGTGGATGAAGGAGTTGGCGCATAACATCCACCTGTTTGACGCTACCCTGTTCGGCGTGGTTGACCTCACCCGCAGCGCTTTGAGCAAGGACGGTATTTACTGGCCAGCGATGATCTTGGTTGCCGGCAGTGCCCTGGTGCAGTATTACCAGAGTAAGCAGCTGATGCCGCAGGATAAAGATGCCCGCAGTTTGCGCGAGATTCTTAAGCAAGCTGGTAGCGGTCAGCAGGCTGATCAGTCAGAGGTGAACTCGGCAATTGGCCGCAGCACACGCTTCTTGCTGCCGGCAGTGGTGTTTATATTTACGGTTAACCTGGCATCGGCTTTGAGCCTGTACTGGCTGGTTGGCGGCATCGTGGCCTTTATCCAGCAGGACCGGGCGCTGCGTGACGACGAATCAGAAATGGAATCGCTAGCCGATGAGTCGGATACAAAAAAAGTCCTCAGCAATAAAGAGAAAGCAAAAGCCCGGGCTGAAGCTCGCGCCGAGGCCGCCGTTGAAGGTGAAGTTGTAGGCAGTACAGCGGCTGATAAGACCGAGAAAACCGATGAGCAGCCGGTTAGAAAGTTAGATCCGAACCGGCGCCGCCAAGGTTCTAAAGTTGCCAAAAAAGGCAAAAAGAGGAAGGCATAGCAATGGACGATTCAATGGCCTACGCCAAAAAATTTACCGAAGATATCCTGTCATTTTTTGGGCTCAATATCGAAGTAACGGTGTCTTCGAGCGAGGGTGAGGTCATTGAAATTAGCGTGCCGTCATCGAGCTTAAACGGGTTCTTGATTGGCCAGCGCGGCGAAAACATGCGTTCCCTACAGTTCTTAATTAGCACGGCGCTCAAGAACAACAATTATGAAGTAAGTCGCGTCAATCTTGATGTTGCCGAGTATAAAAAGCAGCGCGCCGATCGCCTGTTAGAGAAGGCCGAAGATTGGATGAAGCAGGTTCGCGACAGTGGTGAGCCGATGGATTTGCGCTCTATGAACGCCGCCGATCGCCGGATTGTCCACAAACTGGCCGCTGAATACGGACTGACCAGCGAGTCGGTTGGCGAGGGCCGCGATCGGCACATCGTGCTCAAACGCGCCGATTCATAGCGTTATCCCGGCCAAAGACTTTCACATATATTTTATTGAGTGCGTTTCGCGCGGGATATTTTTTCAGTTTTTGTGTGGTTACACTGGGGGTTTGTGGGAATATCCCGGCTGCACTATGCTCACCCTCAATAAAATATATGTGAAAGTCTTTGGCTGTCGGTTATTCTTGGAGGGCTTGTTTGTAGACTTCTAGGGTTTGTTCGGCCATGCGCTGCCAGGAGTATTTGTTGGCTTGCTGGGTGCCTTTTTTTATGAGTGATGCGCGGAGCACTTTATTGGTGAGGACTTCGAGGATTTTTTTGGCCATGTCATCGGTGTTGGTCGGGTCGAAGTAGTGCGCGGCATCGCCGTACACTTCAGGCAGGCAGGTAGCGTTGCTGCTAACAACCGGCGCGCCGTGCATCATGGCCTCTAAGCCTGGTAGACCGAAGCCTTCGCTGAGTGATGGAAAGACGTATGCCTGGGTGTGCTCGTACAGCCAGCGCAACTGGCCTTCGCTGATAAAATCGGTAAACAACACGTCGGGTAACTTTTTGGCCTCAACCAACGATTCGAGCCGGCGGGTGAGGTCGTCTTTTTTGCCGGCGATAACCAGCTTGAGTGCCGGCTGATCGGCGCGTATTTTTGCGAATGCGTCAATCAAGCGTTCCAGATTTTTGTGCGGTTGCGGCCGGCCAATATACATAATGAACGATGCGGTGTTGTCGAGGCCGTTGACCGGCTCGGGCTTGTCGGTTATGGCATCAGCAGCTTCGTAAGTGACCGTAAACCGCGTTTCTGGCACATGTGCAAACGCGGCGATGTCTTTTTTTACGAATTCGGTAGGGGTGATAATGCGCTCGTTGCGACGCGGCACATACCAATTCACAAACTTGTAGACCTGCTGTTTGAGTGTAAAAACCAGGGGATTCTTTGCGGGGTTACGGAAACGGGCGGTCGTTAGGTCGTGCATGGTTGTAACGCGCTTGCCAACGTAGAACAGGGGTTGTTGTACCATGCCAAAGTGCACTAGATCGGTCTTGAGTAGCTCGATTTGTCGCTTAAAAGCCCACTGCTCCGCCAGTGTGAACTCTTTGCAATCGGTAACGACTTTCTCGAAGTTAGGATTGGTAGGCTGCCATGAATCGTAATCTTTTTGCGTCAGCAGTATGACGTAATGGTGTTGCTGGTCAATCTTCTGCAGATACTGCACCAAGCGATTGGTATAGCGGCCAGTGGTCGTGCTCCACTGCCGGGCGTCGATAACAATTGTTTTCATACTACGTATTTCCCTTTTTTGGAGTGGCACATTGACGCTCGATTTCTTCGGTGACTAGGTGGGCGATTGCTCGCCAACTTGGTTTTTGTGCAACGTAGGCCTGCAAAGCTTGGGCATCGGGCCTTGGTTTGTTGAGTGCGGTTTCGATAGCTTGGCTCATAGCAAGCGGGTCGGTTTGATCGAAGTAGTCGATACGTTCGCCACCGACTTCGTGCAGCACCGGAATATCGCTCACTACGCACGGTACGCCGTACTGTAGCGATTCCAGGATTTGCATGCCGAATCCCTCGTAATGTGCGGCCAAAATGGTTAGGCGGGCGCCTTGGTAGAGCGCGGCGCGTGTATCATTATCGATGTAACCCAGGTAGTGAACATCATAGCCCTCGGCCTGGAGCGATTCGAGCTTTTGCTTGGTTTCCTGATACTTCCAGTCCATCTTACCGGCTAGCACCAGACTGTACTGCTGGCGCAAGGGTTCAGGCAGCAAACAGTAGGCTTCGAGTAAGTTGATGAGGTTTTTACGCGGCTCAAGCGTGCCCACGAATAGCATGTACGGCTTAGTGAGCTTGTGCTTTTTGAGTATCGACTGCGCAACGGTTTCGCGCACCGTGGTAATTGCCACCGGCGGAATAAAAGTGCTGACGATGCGTTCGGCGGGCTGGTTGTAGGTGTCGATAACTCTGCTTTTGGTGAACTCCGAAACCGTGAGGATAAAGCGCGCGCGGCGCAAGGTTGATGGCACAAATTGCTGCAGATCACGCACGGCTTTGTCGGAACCGTATTCCGGGTGATCGTGGAACATCAAATCATGAATAACAGGGGCATTTGGTGTGCCAAAAAGACTTGGCTGACTGAGGAAGTTCGGGTACAACACAAAGTCGGCGCGGCGCAAGGTGAGCAGTTCAATTGGTACTTGCACGTGTAAACGGCGCAGTGCATTGACGAGCGGACCGGGAAAATGCAGGATAGGCTTGTAATGAATGTTGGCGGCTACGGGCGAGGCTGGCGCCGGTTTGCGGCCTAAGAAGTTGTAATAGTAGCCGACGAATTGCGACTTGGGGTTAGCCTTGGCGAGAGCGGCAATAAGTCCGGCGGTGTAATACCCAACGCCGGTCGGCTGGCCCATGAGTGAATTGGCGTCAAACAAAATTGTCCGATTTTTCATGAGCGCTCCCCTGTTGGCCCAGTTGATATGTACAGCGGCACAAACTGCTTGGCTACGATGGTATCGAATTGGAAAGAGGCTTGGTAACTTTTGCGGGCGTTCTGAGCTAGCTGTTTGGCGAGCGAGCGGTTTTCGTAGAGTGACTGCATAGCTTCAAACAGCGCCTGACTATCGCGCGGCTGCACCAGGAGGCCAGTGTGATTATTGACGACAATTTCGGGATTGCCGCCGACCTTACAGGCGATAATCGGCTTGGCCAACATAGCAGCCTCAACGAGTGAGATGCTAAAACCCTCGTGGTAACTGGGATGGACAAACACATCTGCGGCGGCAACGTACGGCAGCGGCTTATCTTGGTGGCCAATAAAATGTATATTGGCCACATTGCCGGCATGCTGCTGGAAGGTCTTGGCTTCTGGGCCGTCGCCGACCAGCCACAGTCGAACATCCTTATGTATCGCTTGCAGGCTTTGGAAGGCGGTCAGCAGCTCGCCGATGCCTTTTGCGGTCACGAGGCGTGAGGTTGCGCAGAAAATAAAGCTCTCGCGGTCGTCTTTGGCGCGCTTATGTGGTGTTACGACCGTATCGGTGACGCCGTTGTACACCACCTGGTAGTGTGCGAGTAGTGCGCGCGGTGCAAGCGCGCGACCAATAAGATCGGCTTCGCTTTGGCTCACCAACGTGACTGCGTGCGCCAGGCGACTAATGGCAAACACCAGCTTGCCAACCGGATTTTTGTACCAAACCGCGTGATTTTGATACACATATTTCAAGTCGGCGTGGTCGGTCCAGACGACCCGCTTGCCGAGCATGCGGCCAGCCAGGGTGGCGGCAATAAAATCATCCTTACTTTGCGGGTGGACGGTATCTGGCTGCACGCGGGCGATGAGCTGCAGATACCATAACGTCAGCACGAGCTGCCATACCAGATATACCGGAAACAGCAGCACGCTTGGTCCGCTCCAATTTTGGCGGCGCCACCACCAGCCCCGAATGCGGGGAATGTCGTGCGCTGCGGCGTATGACAGCAGCTGTCGTGAGCGCGATACAACGGTGGTCTCAAAGCCGAGCTTGCGCAACTCAACCGCCAAATCGACCGGAAAGCGCTCGCCGCCGCCAAAATCGTAGACAAAGGCATTGCGGATGATCATGACACGCGGCGTGGGCGATGGAACAGAAACAGTACTGTTGGGCATATGGCTATTGTAGCGCATGGCGCCTCCGGTAGCAGTATGTCGCGGGGGTGGTATAATATTTTCAATGCCATACCTCAACAAACGGAATCGCGCTATCCTGCGCGAAATGATTTCGACCGATTTTAAGCTTCGATATCAGGGGTCAGCGCTCGGCTATCTGTGGTCGTTATTGCGGCCGTTGCTGATGTTCGGTATCCTCTACGTCGTCTTTGTATATATCTTTAACATTAACAAAGGCGTTCCACACCTTGGTGTCTATCTGTTGCTCGGAATTGTGCTTTGGAATTTCTTTCTAGAAACAACCATGATTGGCATGAGCTCGGTTGTTTCCCGGGGTGATCTCATCCGTAAAATCAGTATTCCCCGCTACTTAGTCGTGTTGAGTAGCTCAGCCTCAGCGCTCATCAACCTACTGTTTAACATTCTCGTTGTCGTGGTATTTGCTTTTATTGATGGTATCGAACCGACACTCGGGTGGCTGCTACTGCCGCTTATTGTTATTGAGCTGTTCGTTTTCTCTACTATGGTCGCGTTCTTCTTGGCGGCACTGTTTGTGCGCTTCAGGGACGTCACCTACGTGTGGGAAGTCTTCACGCAAGCCGGCTTTTATGGCACGCCAATTTTGTACGCGGTTACCACGGCTGGTAGCCTTGTACCGTTAAAGTACCAAAAGTTGCTGCTCCTCAATCCGATGGCACAAATAATTCAGGACGCTCGTCACCTGCTTGTTACTGATACGACGGTGACAGGCTGGATGATTATGCCACTCTGGATGGCGCTGATTCCGTTGGCGATCATCGCAGTTATTTCTATCGTTGCAGTACTATACTTCAAAAAACAAGCCAAGTACTTTGCGGAGAATATATAGATGGACGATTCAAAGAAACACGAACTGGCTGTCATTGTACGAGATTTGCATAAATCATTCTTATTGCCGCAGCATAAGAACAGCTCGCTCAAGCAGGTATTTGTAAATCTTGGTAAACGAAACGGTGTAAAACACCAAAAAGTACTCGATGGCATCAGTTTTGAAGTTGAAAAAGGTGATTTCTTTGGCATTGTCGGTCGTAACGGGAGCGGTAAAAGTACACTATTAAAGATTCTTGCTGGCGTGTACAGTCCAACCGAAGGCTCGGTAGAAATGCGCGGCAACCTTACGCCATTTATTGAGCTGGGCGTAGGTTTCAACCCGGAGTTGTCCGGTCGGGATAATGTCTTCTTGAATGGCGCCTTACTCGGTTTCAATCGCAAAGAAATGATGGCTATGTACGACGAAATTGTCGAGTTCGCCGAACTTGGTCAATTCATGGATCAGAAGCTCAAAAACTACTCTTCGGGCATGCAGGTCCGATTGGCGTTTTCAATCGCCATCAAAGCCAAAAACGATATTTTGATATTCGACGAAGTCTTGGCAGTGGGCGATGAAGCGTTCCAGCGCAAGTGCCTGGATATCTTTGAACAATATAAAGCCACAAAGCAGACTATTATCCTTGTGACGCACGACATGGAAACGGTGAAAAAGTTTTGCAATAAAGCTATTTTGATTAGTGAAGGCAAAATACTGGAAAGTGGCAACCCTCGCAAAGTTGCTAATCTGTACAGTGACTTGAACCAGGAAGAGATTGATCGCAATACCGAGGTTAAAAATAAGCGCAAAAAGCAATCTCACGTGAGGGCGGAAGTTCAGAATACTGACGGGAAGCGTGCGCAAGCCTTTGAAGTTGGCGACACTATGCGAGCTGCCATTTCGTGGGATGATAACCTGGAAGATGTTGAAAGCGTCGGAGTGAACATATTCAAAGAGAGCGGTGAACATGTTACTGGCTATAACTCAAACGCCAGTGGCATGACCGATCTACTGAAGCGCAAGGGCTTTGGGCTCGATTTTGAGCTTAACCTGGCACCGGGTCGGTATTTCCTGCTACTTGAGGTGTACAACACGACCGGCCATGTAATCGACTCTATGTTAGAAGACGGTCCGCGTTTTTCGGTGGTCGCCAAAGACGGTGTAAAGTGGAGCGGCCTGGTACCGGTTGAACATAGCTGGAAGCAGCTGCCGTAATAGTCACACCCTATGTATGGTGTGATCCGAACAACTCAAGATAGTTTTCACCCATTGTACTAAAGGTGCGTATAACCTTTTGGCGAGCTTGTTGTCCCATTTTTTGCCGGTCTTTTGTAGATAGTGCGAGCGCGCGGCGGGTCGCTGCCGCGAGGGCGGCAACTTTTTGCGTATCATCTCGATCACTGAAGGAGGTCGTAAAACCTTCCTGGCCATCATCGATAATTTCAGGAAAACCACCGACGGCCGGGGCAATAACGGGCGTGCGCATATACATCGATTCCAACGCGGCCATAGAAATACCCTCTAGGTCAGATGTAATAATGGTATATTGCGAGGCTGCACAGACATCCATAGGGTGCTTAGTAAAAGGAAAAAAACGAACCTGCTTGCCAAGTACGCCAAGCACTTTGGCTCGTTCGCGAAGCTCAGGCTCAAGCTCGCCTTCGCCGACGATAGCAATAAACATACCCTGCGCATCGAGCACGTTTTTAAGCTGCGCCCCCAATTCAACCAGGCGGTGCGGAGACTTATCCGACTGTAGTCGACCAAGGTAAGAAATAGCGTGCTCCTTTGGTGTCAGCTGTAGAAATTTCTGACCTCGTGCTATATCTGGCTTGTAGGCGAGCGTTGCAGCATCTAGTCCGTTATAAATAACGCGTACTTTCTTTGGTGAAACAGGGTACTTATTGCAGAAATACTCCTTGAGGTACTGGCTAATGACAATGCGGGTGTCGATGTAGCTATCGAATGGCATCGAGAGCTTTAAGAAAGCGTCATCATCCTGCGGTCGGCCGTGTGTGTGCATTAAATCGTACACCGCTGCATGTTTTGACTTGCTAGTTCTGATACCCGGCAGTGCTTCGTAGGCGGTCACTGAGTTCGTGATAAAGACAATATCCATGCGATTCTTCGCAAGATAAGCCTCGAGGTAGCGGCGAACGTAGCCGGGCGGCAGCGAGCGTCCGATAGTCGGCGGGATGTCGATTATACGGTCAACATGCTGAGCGAATTCCGGTGCCCAAGCATTAATGCGGGGATCGGTGGTGAAAATATAAATTTCGTAGCGGTCACGTGGTATGGCGGTGATAATGTTCATGAGCACTCGGCCAACGCCACCGACCTCGAGTTCGCCGGTCATAATGGCTAGACGGGTTTTACCGGTATCGGCGTGAGTAGGGATGGCGGTGAGTGTGGCTAAAAAACCAAGACGTCGCTTCGCGCCAGCAGCCTTAGCGCGGACTGTATGAACTAAACTCATTTGCCGAACCAGATTTTACGTCGTAACGCGGCTGATGTACCTTGTCGTAAGTACTTAAAGCGCATGCGAACGGCGTGCACGCCCGAGCGTCCAACCATAAAGACGGCTGCGAGCTGATGGATACCCATGAGCGGGCGGCCGTACTTGATCATCTTGATGCCCATCTGGGCATTGTCAGCCAGAACCGCATACTTCATAGAAACTCCGCGCTTCTTGTAGTGTCGCAAGTAGTAATTACCTCGGCGGCGTAGCTCTTTTGTGCCAATAACGGGAGGAAAAGAACGTTTCCAAAGCGCGTCGATGTGCTCTTTCATGATTTCGACCATCAGCTTATTCTTCGTGCTCGTCAGTCCTTTACGATTGATGCGCCAGTGATACATAGGGGCTTCAAGGGCTAAGAACTTGCCGCGCTCGGCCAGCCGCAAGAAGAGCTCGTAATCTTCGGCCAAGCCGCGAGTGTCGCCGTTGGCGCCGTATGCGCCGATAGATCTGATTGTTTCGGCACGACACATGGTGGTGCCGTGGCCGATAGGATTGCGCAGGTACATGGCGCGACGGATGTCCTCGTCATTCGCGGCCAAGACATCGCGGTAAATGAACTCATCGTCTTCGTCGAAACCTTCAAAACTACCGGTTAACAGCTCAACTTCTGGGTGTTCGAGCAGGGCGGCAACTTGCTGCTCGAGCCGTTTAGGGAAGCTGACATCGTCGCTGTCCTGTCGGGCGATAAACACACCCTTTGCCTGCTCGATGCCAAAATTGGCAGCAGCAACCACGCCTTGATTTGTGCGATGAAATACCTTGAGTCGGTCATCGCGTTTGGCGTATTCGTCAAGAATTGCTGCCGATTTGTCGGTTGAGCCGTCGTTGACGGCAATGAGTTCAAAGTTGTTGTAAGTTTGATTCAGTATGCTCGTGATAGCCTGAGCGAGGTAGGGCTCAACGTTATACACGGGCATAACTACAGATACGAGCGGACTATCTGTGACATGTTTCTGGTGCATTGCCATTTATTATACAGGATGTAAAACGTTTGACCGTACCAGATAAAAAACTTACAATAGAAGCATTAGCATTGAATGTAAACTATGAGCAAACGCAGCAAAACTATCATTATCGTAGCAGTCGTCGTTATCTTAGCCGCAGCGGCCGGGATTTTCTGGTATCGCACGCATCGGAATGACAAATCAGTAGCGCAAACCACTAGTAAATCTCCCACGGCGCAAGATGATTACTCTGACGGTAATGACCGTAGCAGCAACTCGGGCAACGATAGCTCGCAGGGCGGTGCAATAGACACTGGCGGTACCGATGCTCCAAAGACAGAGATTGGCATTACATCGGAGTCTGGACTGGTGACCGTTTCGGTGCCGTCAAAGAATGACACTGTTAAGAACGGATCGGTTGTTGCTGGAACGGTTAAGTCGGGTGTAACTAAAGTACAATACCGTCTCATAGATGAGCAGTATGGCGTACTTGCTCAAGGATCGCTCGACGTTGTGAATAACGCATTCTCAGGTAAATTACAGTTTAGTCCGCGGTCGGATAGCGGTCGTCTCGACATCTTCAGCTTCGACGAAGCAGGCACCGAGGTTAACAATATTGAAATTCCGGTTGGATTAAGCAAGTAGGTACGCGTATGAAGCTTCGTTCCCTGCTGATGCTCGCCAGCGTATTGTTGGGCTCGACGCTTGCTGCTTTGTTAGTTTCGTCGCAGCGCGCATCGGCGGAGTATGTAGAATACAGCCTTATCGCTGACAACTATTTCCTGGATGCTGCCAGTATGTCGCAGCAAGGTATTCAGGAATTCTTGCAGGCCCGCGGCGGCTATCTAGCCAGCTACTCTTCATATAGCGATCGGGACGGAGGTAATGTCAGTGCAGCGCAGATTATCTACGAAGCTGCTCAGGATTACGGTATTAGCCCTAAGGTAGTGCTTGCAACGCTACAAAAAGAGCAGAGCTTGGTAACCGCGAAGAACCCGGTGCAATCGCAAATAAACTTTGCTATGGGCTACGGCTGTCCGGACAGTGCCGACTGCCAGGCTAAGTACATCGGTTTATATAAACAGATAGACAACGCAACGTGGCAGTTCCGTTTTAACTTTGAACGAGCACGAGGCAACAACACCTGGTGGCGAGCCAGCCTCAGTTTTCCTTGCGCCGGCGCAACGCGCTACTATAGTACGGGTCTTTACCCGGGTCGTGGCGTTACTTTTTACGATGACAACGGCACGGCAATCAAAGGATTCACCATTAATAATGCTTCAACCTCGTCCCTGTACTGTTACACACCACACCCATACAATAATCCGAGCGGTTTATACGGTAACCCACAGTTTGGCTATACTGGACAGTACTACAGTGGTAGCTATAACTTTGTACATTTCTACGAAATGTGGTTCGGGAGCACGCAGCCCTCGGTGACGATCGCCTCTCCGCTGCGTATTAGTAGCCTGCCGGAAGGTATTTTTGCCGGAACACCGACGACTGCCTCGTTTGATCTGGGCAACAATACCGCCAACCCAATAACAGTAAACGTAGCGATAACGGTCCGCGATGGTAATAATACCAACCAGGACTTCGCATTAAAGACCATAACGGTTCCGCCCTACGGGTGGGCAACGTACAGTGACACAAAGACCTTTAGCGGCGAAGGTAACTATACGTTTGGGCTTACGAGCCTCACGAACGGTGTCTGGCGTGATGATTACCCGACAAGTGCATTCATCGATAACCCACGTACAAAAACCGCGAGTGTGAGAGTTGCGCCAACAATCACTGTAGCTCCCGCATCAAATGTTACGGACATGCGCGTCGGTAAGGCCTCAAACCTAAGCTTTACCATTAAGAACAATAGCGCCCAGTCAATGGATTTGGGTAGGGTGGCTCTGGCGCTCCGCAACCCCGCTAATCAAAATGTCGATTTGCCACTCAGACTGGCTGGTACGGTAGCTGCGGGTGCAACTTACACCTACAATGAACCGTTTACCCCAACAACGTCAGGTACCTATAATGGTTTTGTTGTATATACCGGCGACAATGGGGCTACGTGGGACGATCGGTACTATCCGGTGGCGGCATCCGGGGTGAGTCGGACAATTAGTTTGCCGGTCAAACCGAGCCCAACTCTCACCGCTGGCCCAACCTTGAGCGTCGCTTCACCACGCGTTGGTCAGCAAGTCACTGCGTCGTTCAAAGTTAAAAACTTTGGTGACGCCACTGTTAACGCCGGCTACATAGGCTTAGCAATCCGCGATCCATACAACCGATCGGTGGATGCGGCTGCTGTACAAGTAAGTGTTGCCGGCGGTAGTGAGTATACATTCCAAGCAAACAAGACCTTCCAAACGTCCGGAGTCTATACTGCCTGGGTGACGAGTTACCATAACAATTACTGGGATGACACTGGCTTCCCGACAGCTGAATCGGGGGCGGTCACGCGGAAGGTAACCTTTACTGTTTTGCCGAGCCCGACCCTCACCGCTGGCCCAACCTTGAGCGTCGCTTCACCACGCGTTGGTCAGCAGGTTACCACATCGTTTAAAGTAAAGAACTTCGGCGATGCGACCGTCAACGCCGGCTACATAGGCTTAGCAATCCGCGATCCATACAACCGATCGGTGGATGCGGCTGCTCAGGCAATAAGCGTTAATTCCGGTAGTGAATTTACATTCCAAAGTACAAAGACGTTCCAGACCCCAGGAACATACACTGTTTGGGTAACCAGCTATCATGATGGTTACTGGGATGACACCGGCTTCCCAACAGCTGAATCGGGGGCGATTACACGTAAAACCACCTTTACCGTTTTGCCGAGCCCGACATTGACCGGCGGCGTTACAAGCAGCGCTAGCTCGCCACATGTCGGCCAGTCTACAACCTTATCGTACAAGGTTAAGAACTACGGTTCGAGCGTCGTCGATCTCGGTTACTTAGGGCTTGCCGGTCGTGATGCGCAGAACCACAATGTTGACCCGGGTAGTGTGCCTGTCGTGCTGAATCCGGGCGAAGAGCGGACAATCTCATTCACCGTCACGCTCTCGTCTGCCGGAGACACGCGATACTTCATTACCTCGACCAAAGATTTCATTGCCTGGTACAACGGCCCGACGCCGGAGAGCTCGTCGAGCAACCAGACGCTCACCGTTACCGTTGCACCGTAAGTAACTGTTGGACCGCTAGAGACCGAGGCGGTTGGCCATGTCGCTGACCGCTTTGTCGAACTGCTGCTGACTGTAGGTGTCGTGTATGTAGCGCTGCAGCGAATCGGCAAGCTGGCGTGCCTTTGCCGGATTGGATTGTAATTGTTTGAGCGCGTGAGCGTAAGCTGCAGAGTCGTGAGTATTGTGCGCGAGTAGGCCGGTCTGATTATCGCGGATAAGCTCGGGAATACCACCGACTGCCGAGCTGACAATTGGTAGGCCGTGCAGGCCAATCTCCAGCAGAGTGTTGGGCATGCCGTCGAACAACGAAGTATAGAGAAACGCGTCGTACTGCGCCAGATCGAGCGTGTGCAAACCGTTAAAACCGCCTAGATAGCGCACATTGCTCGGATAGCTTGTTGGCAAGAGCTGCTCCGAACCAGCAGACAGACTGCCGTACATATCGATGGTTATGTTGTCGTGTTGCACGAGCCTGCCAATATCGGCAACAATGGCAGGCATTTTTTCGACCGATATGCGCGCTGCCCAGAGTACACGAAATGGCTGAGCGCCGGACTGTCTTTGGTGGGTGACTGTAGGCTGTTTATCTAAAACGTATGGTAGGTGGTGTAGTGACAACTTCTGAGCGGCAAAGCCGTAGTCGGTCCGCCACATATCGAGCACCGTTTGGTTGTCAGATGTAATGACCGTTGCCAGATCGTATATTTCCGGCATGTGCGAGTGCGAATAACCAAGTGTGCGGCCGCTCTCGACTATTTCCTGGCTGAAGGAGGTTGCTGCAATTCGTACGCCGCGGTCTCGCAACCAGCTCGCATGGGAGGCTATAAAGTCGTATGCCAATTCGGAATTTATGACATGGAGTGCGTTTGCATTGCTTTGGCCCACGAGCAATTCTAATAATGGAGCGATGACATGCGAGGGGCAATCGGCAACGACTTGCGCAAAGTTGCAATAGGTGACGCTATCGTCCAGTTTGTTTGCCCATTCCGATTCACGGTCAAGAGTGGTGACGACAAGTACATTGCAATCGGGTCGATTACGCGCCACGGTGTTGGCGTACTCAATAGTAAATTTATCAGCGCCGCCGCGAACAAGCCAGGGCGCAAAAAGTATATATTGGTACTGGTTTTTTGGTAGCGCGTGGGCCAGTTTTTGGTACGCGTAGGCTAACCACACGTCCGAAATATCGGGATATGCGGTAGGCAGAGCCGTTGTTTGTATGTGTGAACTTGGAAATATGCGATTATCCAGCCGGTGTAGTCGTTTCCAATCTGATATAAGCCATGCTGGCAAATTTGAGCTCGCCGACAACGCAGCTGCGTCTACACGCTGCGGATCGATTCGGTGGTTTTGGCGACGAAGTAACCGCTTTGCAAATGGCATAAGTCCGGACTTGCGGAGTGTTAGAACGGCTGCTTTTTTGGAATGGTGCACCGCGGCAGCTCGAATATTTGTGCGGGTACGCACAACAGGGGTAGCTACTTCGATTGGTCGCTCGATATGGCTCTGTCTGGCGGCTTCCATGCCGAAGATCGGAGCGGTGCGGTAATTCGCCCCTGCGTCATTGCTATCGACACGATCGAACACTGCGGTTTCGTGAGCCACCACCGATGCCATGTGTAGCCACGGCAATCCGGTAGACAGCCAATCGGTCACGCTGTACGTGTCCGGCATTGCCCGGAGGGCGTGCTGTAGCTCATTCCCCGAGACAAGGACAGCACCACTCAGGAAGGGTGCTCGTAAGTTGACGAGCGGGCTTTGAGGAGTCGCCTGTGATCGAATCACGGGCTGTCCCGAAGCAGGATAGTGCACGTATAACGCCGGTCGAACCAGCTTACCCGGCTGCTTTATTTTCTGTTGCACTGCTGCCTTGAGCCACTGTAGAGAGACCATGCTGCGAGGTGGCACAATCGCCACATGGTGAAAGTGACTGACTGCAGACGGCGATGCGAGTACGGGGATTGACTGTCCGTTGCACACAACTGTGCTGTCATATGTGCTAGATTCGTCGAGTATCTGTATTGATGCGGTTTCCGGTTGCGGTAACTGAGCGACCGCTTGCTGGACGCTGTTTAAGGTATGTTGCAGCTCCTGGCGATCGGCAGGAGCTAGAATCACAATGCCCAAGCTCTGTTTGGTTGTCATTACGGTAGCATCTCCTTAACAGATTGCTCAAAGCGTTCAAGGCTATGGCGGGTTTGTAGTAGTTGCTGCGCATTACGAACATACTGCACGGCTTCTGCCGGGTGCTGGAACAAAAACTCAATGGCGGCTACGTAATCGGTTATTTTTTCAAGCGGACTGATTAAAAGACCAGTCTTTTTGTCTTGGATGAACTCGCCTACGCCGCCTGCATCCGACGCCACAATCGGCAGCCCGGCTGCAGTCATGCCAAGGAGGATGTTGGGCACGCCGTCGTTAGCAGACGTGTACAAGAACATGTCGTAATCGGTGGTGCGTATGGACTCAATGCCGCTAAAGCCGCCAACGTAGGTGAGCGCTTCCACGCCCTTGAAGTAGTCCTCGGTAAAATCATTGTGCAGGCTGCCGTACATATCAATATGAAAGCGGCTGCCGTCGAGTTTTTGCGCAATAGCTTTTACGAGGTCGGGTCGTTTCTGTGTGCTTACCCTGCTGGCCCACAAAATGCGATATGGTTTGCCGGCGGTTTCTTTTGGCGGCTGCAGATGGCGTATTTCTGCCGGCTGGTAATGGACGGCAAAGCGTTCTTCGTCAAAGGCATACTCACGGCAGAGTTGGGTAACAACCGCCTGGTTGTCGGTGGTGATGCGTTCGATTGACCGGTACGCTTTTGGCAGGCCAGAATGTAAATGGCCGATAAAGCGGCCCTCGTCGTCGATGTCTTCACAAAAGGCGCAGGCGTACACGTGGTAGCCGTTTTCGGTTAACAGGCGGCGGTATTTAGCAGCAAAGTCAAAGCCAAGCGACGACTGAATAATATGCAGACGCTTACACTTTAGCTGTACAATGAGACGCGCAAAAAGCTGAGGATGCAAGTCGAGCCAAATGCCGGATTCGCGGCAAATACGTCCCCAATGCATAAAGTCGACCTCCGGGGGCAGCTTGTTGGCCCACGGGCTCTCGGTGTCGTCGGTCGCAATAACTAAAAGATGCCATTTGGGGTGTAGCTTGCGAATGGCGCGGACGTAATTTAAGACAACCAAGTCGGCGCCGCCGGGCACAATGTGCGGGACGACCAGAATGTAGTCCGGCAGTTTTGTAACGGTTTGCACCAGGTTGCGATATGCGACACCCAGCTCGTACATTTCCGATATGTATTCCGGGATTGTTGCGAGCAGCTGGCCGTCGGGAAAAATCTGTTTGTCGATGGCATGCATTGCCCGCCACTCGTCGGTTAGCCAGTGTGGGAACCGCTCGGCTGGTTGAGGCTGTATCGACGTTTTTATGCGGTTTTTTGCACGCTCAACGTACGGACGAAGTGCCGGCAATCGGGTGGCGAGCTGGTATGCTCGAACCGCTGCGCGCTTTGAGGTACGCTTGATAACATCGATTGACCGGGTTGGATGAGAGGCAGGAATAGCAGAAGAGGGGTGCGTAAAATTATCAGGTTTGATCGTTTTAACAAAATCGACGGCCAGCAAATCCGTATAGTGAACCGTTCGGAATTCGGTTTGCTGAATCGACATCTCGGATGTGTCCCGGCGGCGTGCGAAAAGTATTGTCTGCGGCACAATCCGGTGTGGTATGCCGGCCGCGAGTGTTTGTGAGCCGAAGTGCCAATCCTCCGAGCCGAAGCCGTGGGTGTTTGGCGCATACGGGTGATCGACGAACACCTGCTTCGGGGCCATAACCGCCGAATCCCACCGGTTGGCCCAGACCATTATTAATGCGTCCTCTTCTTTGCTGCGAGAATCGTACTTGCGCCAGACCAGATTTTGCTTGCCAAAATTAATGAGGTATTCGGTGTGTAAGACAGCCGGTTTCTTGAGCTTCTGTAAGTAATTCACGCCCTCTGCAAGCCAGTTTTCAGAGATAAGATCGTCAGCATCCAAAAACGCGATAATCGCGCCCTTTGCTTTGGTAATTATAAAGTTGCGCGACGCGCTTAAGTCTTTAAATGAGTTGTAAAAAATCGGAAACGGCCGCAGAAAGTCTTTGTTGGCAGTAATATACTCGCGGGTTTCTTTGGTGGCATTGTCAACATGAATGAGCAGTTCCCACGTTATGTGTTGCTCATCGAGTTTCTTGGCCGCCCTCAGCGCACTGCGCAGCGTCCGATGCAAGAGTATGCCTTCGCCATGCGCGGTAACGAGCAGGCTGAGCTGCGGTGTTTGACTAGAAGGTGTCTTTTTGATCATGTAAGTTGTACCTGCCATTATTCTACATGACACAGATGACGCCAACTGAAAGTTTTTAGCAAAGGGTCGCAAAAACTAGTATAATAAACAGTAATGCTGAGGGTTGTGAAGCAATTTCGTTCGCTTTTTATCGTGTCTTCGTGCCTGTTGACGCTCGTCTTCTTGTTTAATATTTTTGGGGTTCAGTCACAGGGCTGGTTCAATAATTTTCAAAAGGATTCGGGTGCGCTGGTAGTTCATAAACTGGCCTGTCACGAAGAGCTGGGCTCTGACAAATTTGGCGGTATGCTAGTTAAGGGTAAGGACTCACAGGCGGTATACTCGCCCGATGACAGGGATCCGGTATGTCAGAAAGAAGTATCAAAGGAATATGTCTCGCAGTATGGACTGCAGGGCAAAGTTAGTGAAGTTGGCTATCGCCTTCTCAACGGCATACCGGGAGTTGGCCTGGGGAATTACATAATTCTGCTGCACATCCTATGGGCTGCTCTAACCGCTGCGGTACTTAGTTTATTCGTTGTCTGGGTTGCACGCACATATGGCCGTTTCGTTGCCGTGAGCGTTTTATTATTTCTCTGTTTGTCTGTTTGGATCATCGGATTCGCACGTAATCTTTACTGGGCAACGCCACTATTATTCTTGCCATTCATTTTCACGTTGTACTACTATGCTGAGCCGGGCAAGACTCGCAGATACGGCATCTTTCTTGGCGGGCTGCTCGCGCTCTTTTTTATACGTTTTTTGAATGGCTTTGAATATGTACCCACGATAATTTTATCGGTTGTAGCTGTCGCCGGGTTGGTCTCGTATGAGCGTTCGGCTAGCTTAAAGCAATTCGTTCGTGAAGCCGCGCTAATTGGCGTTGTTGGTGCGGTCGCGTTTGCGGGCGCCGTTGGACTGACATTTTACCAAGTCTACCGCTATGTGGGAGACATGCATAAGGCTCGAAATCTTATTGTTGAGCGGGCGCTTGTGCGCACAACTGAAGGTGGAGATGACAAACAGTTCGTATATAGTGGCTTGTTCGTAACATCTCCGACGGTATACGAGTCAGTTAGTAACTATGTCGATCTAGGTAAAGCAGAAAAACAGAAGCCACCTGTACTGACAGCAGTTCTGTGGCTTCTGAGCTACACAATGTTGCCGGTAGTAAACGTTCCGCTTGCAATCAAGGAGCCTGTCTATACGATTGTCAGCTCATTCGGTTTCTTTGTAGTCGTTACATGGCTGGCGATGCGTAACCTTCTACGAACTGCGAGCAGGGCAACGTTGAGTAAGCTCAAAGGGCTTCAACGAGGCCTCTGGATGGGGCTGGTTGCATCACTGAGTTGGCTTGTATTCGGATATAGCCATACCCTCGTGCATGCTCATCTTAACGGTATTATGTACTACCTGCCATTTATGCTGTTCGCGTATATTGCGCTTGGTTTATGGATTGAACAATTTGTGAAGAAGTATCAGGGTGTGTTCGACACGAGCCGCCTTCCTAAGAAACGATCTGCACGGTCATGAAACGCTACGACACGGTTATTATCGGTGGTGGCTTCTATGGGCTGAGGATTGCACAATTTCTCGTTGATGAGCTCGGTATTAAGGATATCCTGGTTGTCGAAAAAGAGGCCGATGTTATGCAGCACGCTTCGTACAATAACCAGGCTCGCGTCCATAACGGCTATCATTATCCGCGCAGTGTTTTAACCGCACTGCGGTCACGCGTTAACTTACCGGTTTTCTCAAAAGAATACGAAGAAGCGATCAATAAGGATTTTACAAAATACTACGCAGTTGCTCGTCAGTTTTCAAAAGTGTCGGCCCGTCAGTTCTTGCGCTTTTTTGAGCGCATTGAAGCAGAGATTGAGACAGACGTGCAGGGGATGCGCTTTTTTGACAGCCGACTTATCGAGCAGGTATTTAAAGTCAAGGAGTATGGCTTTAATTCGGCAATCCTCCGGCGCACGCTGATGCAGAAGATAGCGGAGCGCAATATCGCTGTCCACACGGGCGAGAGCGTGCAGCGCATCGCCCGGTCGGCGAGCGGTATCGAGGTGACAACCGACAAAACTACCTATAGCGCAAAGCACGTGCTTAATACGAGCTACTCGCTGATAAATCTCGTGAACGACGCCTCTGCACTGCCAATGCTACCGTTAAAGCACGAACTGACGGAGATGTGTCTGGTCAATATGCCCCCGGAGCTTGCCGACAAAGCCTTTACTATTATGTGCGGACCCTTCTTCTCTCTCATGCCTTTCCCTGACAAGCAGGCATATACCATGTCGCATGTGCGCTACACGCCGCACCGCGAGTGGCATGACAACAAGAATGGGACGCGGAATCTGTATGAGTTACTAAAAAAGGAGAACCGGCCTGCAAGCAACTTTCCGCTTATGTCGGCGGATATCCGACGATACATGCCGCACGCCAAAGATATTACATACACCGGTGAATCACTTTGGGAGATAAAGACCGTCTTGCAATCAAGCGAGTCTGACGACAGTAGGCCGATACTTTATAAGGAACATTATGGCGGAATCCGCAATTACATTTGTATTATGGGTGCCAAGATAGATAATATATATGATGTATTTAGGGAATTGAGGGAGTCCTATGCCTAAGAAGAGCGGGACGAAAAAAGTGAAAGCTGCAACAGCAACCACAAAAGTGACGAATATCTTCGTGTCGGTTGTATATGTGGTTGACGAGTACACGCACAACGTGGCGGAAAGAACGCAAGCGCTCGGAGAGATGCTGCGTCGCCGGTATGCTAACTACGAGGTGGTGGTTATTGACAACGGCATGCTCAAAACTGATTTAGCGGCCGTAAAAGACATGCTGCAGACCATACCGTGTGTTCGTGTCGTGCGCTTATCCAAGAATCATGATACTGACACGGCGGTGTTTGCAGGGGTTGAAGCCTCAATAGGGGACTATGTTTGCATTATGTATAACACCGATCCCGTTGATATGGTTCCTGAGTTTATCGTCAAGAACCAGGAAAGGGATATTGTCTTCGGAGTTGCGCGTAATCTGACTCGTCGCAGCTATCCGGAGCGCATCGGTGCGCGTTTATTCTACTGGTATAGCAAGCGGTATCTGGACATAAAGATATCGTACAAGTCGACTTACTTTATCTGCATGAATCGTGCGGTGGCGAATGCTCTTACAAGAGGCGGGCGATTTGTCAGGCATATTCGTCATATGGCTCGCCGTGTCGGCTTTACGTCTACTACGCTCGAGTACGATTTACCAGAAGACGGTCAGCCGTATACCCACACATTGCCCTCAACATTGGTGTCGCGGGCTATTGAGCTGACATCAAGCTACTCAAGTCACCCCTTACGAGTGCTGAGCTACCTTGGTATGGTGGCAGGTGGTTTGAATATTATCTACGCGGTGTACGTCGTCATTATTAACCTGTCACAAAATGATGTTGAGCGGGGCTGGACGACGCTCTCGCTGCAGTCGTCGGTGATGTTCTTCATTCTGTTTGTCATCTTGGCGACACTGGCTGAGTATATTGGTAAAATCCTTATTGAGACGCAGCAAGAGCCACCGTATCATATTATGCAAGAGCTCAATAGCACAATCAGCATTGCTGACGAGACGCGCGTTAACGTCACCAAGTAAGGCTCTAAAAATGAACAAACCCCCTGATTTTGTCACGGTAAAGCCGTGAGTACCAGGGGGGTGTCCGTTAATGCAATCCTTCCGGGAGTATGACTAGTGCGCGGGCGATTCAGATGCGGGTACCGATCGCATGCCAGCGAGCGAAATCATGAACCGCTCGGCGAGCACTTGTAGCTGCGGCGGGATTTCGCGGCCATTCTTGATGGCGAGCTTGTGAGCGTAATCCCACATCAGGGCAAACTGGGCTGCCCGTTTGCTGTCGTATACCGCAGAACCGTTCTCCTCGGCAGCTACCTCCTTGTCATAGGTGAACCAGACGGGCAGGGTGCCAGCCTTGAGGCCGAGACGGTGTGCCAAAAACGGCACCGAAATCAGATACTCCCACTTGTCGGTGGTTGTGCGCTGTAGCAACGCACGGCCATGCGCGTTCAGGAGCAAGACCCCCGACGGTGTGTCGTAGGTCACATCCAGCAGCTCGCCGATCAGATAGCCGAGCAAGCTCTCGGTGTTGCCGAGCGCAAAAGGCATGCTAGCCCAGGTCTGCTGGTCGCGAACGCCGGTGGCGATATCCAGATAGTCTTCCTCGAAGGCTTTGAGGTAGTAGTTGGACGTCAGATTGTGGCCAGCGAAGGCGTCCTTCTCGAGCTCGATCTTCAGCATCGTCAATGGTGTCCAGCGGCGGGATATCTGATCGATAATCCGTGCAGCAGTAATGTACGGCCGGGCAAGACCTTCTTCGCCGGGACCGACCGGTACGACGATAGCACCACGCGTACGCAACGCCTCCTCGACACCGTTGCTTGAAGCATGGTCGAGCATAACTATGTGCGGTACGTCTTGAGCGGCCGAAGATTCGACACTACGCAGTGCCGCCGCAAAGCGAGCAGCTTCAGTGCCTTGCGGGTCAGCGTACCTGGCGGCTGAAGTGACAATTAATCGCGGAGGTGTGCCCCACTCAGCAATACGCTGAGCGACCGGATTGGTCAGCTCGTCAATACGATCATCCGACAACAACAAAGAACTCACAGCGGTTCTCCCTCTGGAGGATGGAACAACAGGACCCATACGTTGTATCACAAAGTTGTGCGTTCTACAACCTCGTGTCGTTAGTCGCAAGGGGCCAGGCAGAGGAGTTGTGCTTTATGCAATTCCCAAGTACCATTACAGGTAAAGGTGATAAAGAGGGAGTACCAATGGCCACCAACCCGGTTAAAGCTATTAAGAGAAATCACGCCGAGTGGGAGTTTCCGGAATTTAAACTGCTGGAATTGTTCAAGAAAAAGCACAAATACGCCGTCTGCGTATTTGTTATCAACGAGGGTGAACGGATTCAAAAGCAGCTGAAGCGTATGAAGCAATTCAGTAGCAGTATTGATATTGTGGTTGCTGACGGCGGCAGTACCGATGGTTCGCTCGAAGAATCATTCCTTAAGACCGTGAACGTGCGTGCACTGCTCACCAAAACCGGTAAAGGCAAGCTGAGCGCTCAGATGCGCATGGCGTTAGCTTGGTGCATGAATGAGGGCTACGAAGGTGTCGTGGTGGTTGACGGCAACGGCAAAGACGACATTTCGGCGATTCCGGACTTTATTAAGCTGCTTGATGAGGGCTACGACCACATCCAGGGCTCGCGCTTTATCCCTGGTGGCAAGGCAATTAACACGCCCCTGGAGCGGCACCTGGCGGTGCATTTTATTCACGCGCCATTGATTAGCCTGGCGGCACGTCATCGCCACACCGACACAACCAATGGCTTTCGCGCCTACAGCAAAGCGCTGTTAACCGATCCGGAAATCTCGGTCTTTCGTGATATTTTCCAGACCTACGAGCTGCACTACCACTTGGCGGTCGAAAGCGCTCGCTCCAAGAAGAAGTATAAATTGATTGAAACACCGGTTACTCGCGAATACCCTAAAAAGGGTAAGACGCCAACTAAAATCAGCCCTATCAAGGGCAACCTGCACGTCTTGGGCATTTTGTTCAAGGCCGCTCGGCGCAAGTATCGCCCAACCAAATAGTATCCTTGCTACAATGAAGGCTATGAAGCATACGCAGTCCTCCGAGAGGCGCTTCTGGCGGTCGTGGCCAGGGCTGCTTATCGGTGGCGGCGTGGTGCTGGCAGCGCTCAATATCTACGCGTTTTATCCGGGTTTTTTGAGCAACGACTCAGTCGATCAGCTTACGCAAGCGCTCGGCGATAAGCCGCTGGAAGACTGGCATCCACCGCTTATGGCGGTGACGTGGCGGCTATTGATGGTACTTTTTGGCCGACATCCGGGCATCATGTTGGTTTGGCAGGCGCTCTTATTATGGGCGGCTCTGACGGTACTGGCACTCTATGTGTACAAGCAAACCGAGCGTCGGTGGCTTTCGCTTCTGCCGCTCGGCCTCGGCATCACGCCCTTTGTGATTACGATTTCCGGTGTAATCTGGAAAGACGTTCAGATGGCCGTGGCTTTGCTGGTTGCGACGGTTATACTACTTTACGCCGGCAAACTCTCCACTGGCCGAAAGAAATATAGTTTGCTGGCGCTGTCTGCAGTGGCAATGGTGTACGCCATCAATATGCGCTATAACGCAGTGGCGGCAGTGCTGCCACTGCTGTGGCTGATGTGGTGGCAGCTACCAGAACGTAGCGTGCGGGTTTATAACCGTACCGTGGATTGGCTGCGACTTTCATTAGTTGCCGGGGTGATTGTTGCCGCGCTGATACTGGTGCCTATACTGTCGCTATTTAAGCCAGTAACCGCGACGCACCCCATAAGCAGCCAGATGCTTGACGATGTACTCCATATCTACAGCACCCAGCGGATAGAACAATTGCACATACAGCCGGATGCTAAACGAGCACTCGTCTCTGTGAGTCACCGCTGCCAGAATGTAAGCACGCAAACTAGTCTTTGGATAAGCTGCGCTACCGCTGATGAATTCCACTTGCTGAGCCGTGAACAGTATCCCGCTTTGCGTAGCGTGTGGCTGAGCGCCGTCAGCCATCATCCGGTTAGCTACGGCAGTTACCGGGTTGGTCAATTTTGGGGATACCTAACGCCGAGCAACGCTGGCGAAGCTTTTATTTGGCAAGACGGCACTGTACAAAACCCGTACGGCCTAAAATTCCGCCCAAATTGGGTAATTGCCCGCGTCAGTGATTATGTGGGCTTTATGCATTTCGACTTTGGATTCATCTTTCGGCCATACACGTGGTTGTTGGTGGGAATTGCCCTGATAGTGGCCGCTCAGCGCCGCCGCCAGTCGTGGCAGCATGCTCGCGAGATTGTAGCCATAGCTGCATCAGGTGTGCTGTATATTATTGCCTATCTGCCAGCGGTAGCGGCCTATGATTTTCGGTATAGTTATTGGGCATGTTTGGCGATTAGTGTAGCAGCGATACTGGCAGTTATCGACAGCCGCATTCGTGCAACACAATTGTGATTGCAAGCCTACAGCCACTTATCTAGGAGATTCCAGTGTTTCGTTGAAGTAACTGCGCTCGGCGGCGTTAATAGGTATAGGCTTGTAGGTGGCTTTGTCGATTGAAAGCTTGGCATTTGGTAAGATTCCATTTGCGAAATATTGCAGTTCCTGTTTGGCATTTTTGTCTGAGAGCACGAGCAGGAAACTCCAGGTCGATTCGGCAGGCGGTAGTGAAACTCCAAAGGTTGACACGGTTCCAACCGGTTTAACTATATAGCGCGGGAGTTTGTTGAGGAGTGGTAGTTTGCTGTACGTAGGATCGGTGCGATAATTAACAGTCACTTTTATGAGTTGAGATGAAGCCTCTGTTGTAGTTGGCAAGCTGATGTCGTTGCCACGAATGGCGAGTGGTTTTTCCGGGCCTGCAAGCTGAGGCGAGGCGACCTTTTTCCAGAGCATGTGGGAGTCGTTTTCGGCTACTATATCGTACGATTCAACCAAGTGCTCATAAAAGTCGGCATGACGATCCCAGAGCCATTCCTCGAATATAAAGTATTGCGGCCGGAGAGTGGCTACTAGCGTTGGTCGTTTATCGATGAAATCTTTGGCGTATTGGTTGCGATACTCACTACCAAGACAATGGATGATGTAGTCGCAACCAGTTGTTGAAGGGTGGATTAACCCGTTTTGTCGCTCGTATAATGAAGCATATGTCGACCAAAGTGGAGTGGGCGATGATTTGGCTTGCTCTATGTATGGCTGGAATGATTCAGTGCGCTGCTTCCAGGCTGGCGCCAGTAATTCGCTGTGGTCGCCACGCATATTTTTGTATGTCTGCTTCATTGTTTGGTATACCGGATATTTGTGAAAGTTGTCTATCGCGACGGCAGCAGCACCACACGCAATGGCGATTGATGCTATTATCGCGAGCCAGCGGAGTCTAGGTATGGAATTATCCAAGCCACGTATAACCAACTGTAACAGTATTAAGCAATCAGCCATTACGAGAACACGCAAGGTGCCATGGATTTGCAGCGCTGGTGTGTAGTATCCAAGTAAACTACTGAGCGTAAGCAGTCCGTACAGCGTCAAAAAGACTACCGTCATCCACTGCAGCCTCGAAAGTAGCTTGTAGCGCAGCGCTATGTAATACAGAGTGGCACTCGCAATAATAGCAATATATAAGGGGTGAATCGACGGGTCGTTAAGCTGTTTGAATACCGATCCCCATTGTAAGTAACCTTGCGGTTCGGTGCCAAAGTACCAGAATTGATCGCCCGGCACCGTAACCAAAGCATATTTGAGCACTGAGAGTGGGTGACCTAAACTAATAATGCTTGAGAAACACAAGAGCAGTACAGCCGTGAGCCCTAAGACAACCATGAGTGGTAACACCTGGCGAAGAAAAGCCGGCCTGAACAGCTTTCGTAATCCAGGTCGGTGCGTAATGAGCGCGCGTGTCACTTCTAAAATTGAGTAGGCAAGTATTGCCGCGATACCATGCTCGGTCCCCATAATAACTGCCAGCGCTAGTACGCTTGCCATTACCGGTGGATAAGCACTAAATTTCCACCTCCCGCTCCCTATAGACATCTTCTCCAGGCGGTTGCGGCAAAGCAGGATAATGCCGGCAATAACGGGCATAGTAGTACGCACGCCTAGCAAAGAATTGCTGGGGGTTATTACTTCGGCGACCAGTGAGGTAACTACGAAAATAAGCAAAAAGGCCAGGCATAGAGTAGAGAATCTATCTTGCAGCTTTTGGTGGTGATACCAAAAAAAGATAAATGAGAAGGTCACGGCAACAAACAACCCAAGTGAGGTAAACCATCGGCTCATTTCCGAGCCAAACAGGCCCTCGCCAAACAGTGCGAACAGTGGAAAATGCACAAGCACAACACCGGCGCCATGGAAAAACTGGAAATCGCGTCCCACGACCTGTCCATCCGCCAACCGAGTGAGCGGATTCATAAGCTGAAAGGCGCCATTCGCAGCATAACCGTTAAAGTAAATGAAGTGCATCAGGCATTGAATGACAAAAGCGAACAGCAACAGCATGATGGCCACTGATAATGCTGCCCACAGTAACCAGCGCCACCTCGGCTTGACTGCAGCTATTTTCAGTCGTATCTTGTCGATCATTCTCAACACAATCACGTTTTACCGAACCCTCAGATAATCAATGAATCTTCTAGATATGATACCTTACTCCTGGCAGCACCGAAACCTTGCTATACTGCCAGTACAAGTCTGATAACAAATGGAGGGGCAGTATGGCTTCGGCGCTCATTGGGTATACAGGGTTCGTAGGTGGCAATATTGATTCGCAGCACGGCTTCGACGGCAAATACAACACGTCAAACATAAGCGACATCGATGGTAAGGAATTTGACCTGGTTGTCTCGGCTGCAACTTACGCCGAGATGTGGAAGATTAACCAGGATCCGGAGGGCGATGCTGCCCAGATTCAGGGTTTAATAGATCATCTAAAGACCGTTAAGGCTAAGAAATTCGTGCTTATCTCAACGGTCGGCGTCTACAAAACTCCAAATGGCGCTGATGAGGACACGGTGCTGGAACTTGAAGGTCTGCCGGCGTACGGCACCAATCGCATTCCGCTTGAAAACTTTGTGCGTGACAACTTTGATGCGCTGATTGTGCGCTTGCCGGGCCTGTTTGGTAATGGGCTCAAGAAGAACGTCATCTACGATCTGCTCAACAATAATATGGTTGAGAAAATTCACTCCAAGGGCGTATACCAGTATTACAACTTGGGCAATATCTGGAAAGATATCAATATTGCGCTAGAGGCTGGCCTCAACACGGTGAATTTTGCAACCGAGCCGGTGCGAACCGACGAGCTGGCGGCTTATTGCTTTGGTATCGAAAACTTCGACCAAGAGCCAGAGGGCATCAAGCCGGCTTTTTGGGACATGCACAGCAAGCACGCTGAACTGTACGGTGGAACGCCGCCGTATCTGTACAACAAGCAACAAGTACTCGACGATATCAAGGCTTTTGTCGACGCTCAGCGCGCCAACGCCCAAGCTTAATATAAACGAGGGTGGTGACAGGAGTTTTCATAGCATATGACCGTACCATTTGAATTATCGCCAACCGAAGACCAGCCGGTAGCCGAGCTGGCAGTTTCTAATATTTGTTGGCCGGACGGTCCCGAGGCGCACGCGGTGGCTATGGACGTTTTCCGGGCGCACGGTGTTACCGCAATGGATATTGCGCCCACCAAGGCTTTTCCGGAGTTGATGGGCGGCACGCACCCAGATGACATTGATCGTGATGGAGTAGTGGCTTTTCGGCGCAGCCTCCGCGCCGGTGAGAGTGACCGCGGGCCTATCCGCATTGCCGGCTTCCAGTCGCTCACTTTTGGTGTGACGACAGAGACTATTTTTGGCTCACCCGAAGACTCCAAGGTGCTGCATAACCGGGTGCGCGGCATGATCGACCTAGCAGAGTTCATTGGCGCCCGCACATTGATATACGGCTCGCCAAAAACTCGTTTAATCGAAGGTCTGTCCGAAGATGAAGTCGCCTCCAAGGCTGCCAGCTTCTTTGGTCCGCTCGGGCAGATAGCGGCTAGTCGCGGTGTGGTGCTCGGTATCGAGCCGGTTTCGAAAAGTTGGACGGGCCAGAAGGCGGTCTTTGGTAACACGGCGGCTGATGTCGTTGCATTTGCAGAGACATTGCGCAGTGCTTTCGACATCGACAGTGTCCGGCTGGTTCCGGACAGCTTTGCAATGCACGATGGCGCTGACGACATTCCGCATGTGTTACGGCGGGCTCACTGGCTTGGATTATTGGCGGCGCATGCCCAAATGGCTGAACCGGGGATGGAGGCTCCACAATTACTCGACGATCCATTGGCAGCCACTCATGCCGTTCTGGCAGACAGCTTGCGTGGTATATATGACGCGGAGATTAACCGGGGCGTGTTGCCGCCGTCGGTGTTGGCCGTTGAAATGAGCAAGCCGTGTGACAAAAACGGCAATCCACTGCAAGGCGATGATCTGTACGCAACGCTGTCAGGGGTGATATCTGCGGCCAAGGCACACTATGGGCAGGTACTCTAAATGAGCGCGCCGTTTACCGAAATCCTCGTTCCAGGCCGCGGACACGTGCTTGGCCCGGATAACGAACTTACTTTGAGTCCCTCGGCGGTGAGTCGGGTTGAAACCGCAGCCGCTTATTTTGCTGAGCACGCCGAAGACTTTCAGGAGCGCGGTGGCGAAATCCGCTTTGAAGGCGGATGGGCCGAGGCTGCTGCCGGTATGCCTCAGCCGCCGGAGGCGTTGCGCGAAGGCAGGTTGATGAGGCTCTTAGGCGTGAGTCAGGGGATAGACGAGAGCGTAGCCACCGAGGGTATACAATCCCGCACCACAATGGAAAATTGCTTACACGCGCGTGAAAGTTTTTTGGGTGTGAGCCGCTTGGCTATTGTCAGCCAGCTTTCACAAGCCGATCGCTTCCTCTTGTGTGCACGAAAGGTCTTTCCGGATACCGAAGTTTCTATCATTGAAGCGCCGGGTGAGACCGATCCGGGCATTGTGAGTGACGAGCAGCGGCTACTAAAGCAATCCCGCATATTGTATGGCTGGGCGTGGAATCCGCGGACGCTCTATATTGCCGATCGGGCCGGTGTGCTGGCGGGACGCTTGGCAGGCTTACGACCGGCCGCTAAATACAGCACCGCATACTAACGGCGTTTGCGAGTGGGTTGCTACAATAAACACAGTAAAGAGGAGAGACCATGAAGCTTGCAGTATCAAATATCGCCTGGACAAAAGAAGAAGAGGCGGATGTCGCTGGCTTGTTGCGTGACCTGGGCGTGCAATACATTGAAGTTGCGCCAACCAAGCAGTGGCAGGATCCAACCAAAGCGTCCGAGCAAGAAATCGCCGAGTATAAAGCATTTTGGGATTCTTATGGGCTGAAGATTGTGGCTTTTCAGTCAATGTTGTTTCCGCGTCCCGAGTTGAAAATCTTGCAAGACGAAGCTAACCGCAACGAAGCCTTGGCTTATTTGGAAGACTTTACCGGCTTAGCAGGCACGCTGGGCGCTGAGGTTATGGTCTTTGGCTCGCCAAAAAATCGTCAAAAAGGTGATATGGATGCCACTGAAGCCAATACTATTGCGACCGAATTCTTCGATAGTTTGGGTAGTCGAGCGGCTCAAGAAAATGTCTTTTTCTGTATTGAACCCAACCCCACCGACTACGCATGCGACTTCGTAACCAACGCTCAAGAGGGCATCGACTTCGTGACTAAGGTGGGCAACCCAGGCTTTCAGTTACACCTGGATATTGCTGGCATGACGCTGGCTCACGACGATGTGGCCTCGTCGATTAAAGCCGCTGCGCCAATTTTAAAGCACTTCCACATCAGTTCACCGATGCTTGAACAGGTTGAAGACCGTGACGACGTTAAGCATCGTGATGCTGCTGCCGCTCTGCGCGAGATAGGTTACGATCGCTACGTGTCTATTGAGATGCGACCGGCCGCTGCCGGTGAAAACTTGGCTCGTGTCGAAAAAGCTGTCCGTTTTGCTCAAGAAGTCTACGGTGACTAACCGCTAGAGCTCGTAGGGGAGTTCGTCGGCGTCTTTGTAGAGCTGTTTTCGGGCAAAAAAGTTCCAGGCAAACACCACGATGGTTGCCAGCGCTTTTGATATGATGTAGTTCAGTCCCAGTCCGCCGGTTAGGGCCCACATAAGTAGGTTCAAGATTCCAAGGCCAACTAAGCCGATAAGCGCGAAGATAATAAACAACTTGCGCTTATCACCTTTTGGTGCGCCAAAAACCATCAAGTTGCTTAAGTAATATGTGACAATAAGGCCGAGCAGAAAACCGGCGCAGGCAGCAATTAAATAGTGAAAACCAAGTACCTGCTTGGTGAAAACGACGGTGCCAAAATCAACAACCAAGCCAAAGCCGGCAACAAACGCGTAGCGAAACATTTGCGCATGGGTGCTGTTGCCCTTAATGAGGGTTTTTATCTTTTCCATGTTATGAAACGTCGTAGCCGTTAGGATTGCTAGTGCGCCAGTGCCAGGCGTCGCGGCAGGCATCTTCGATGGTTTTTTCGGCCTTCCAGCCTAGTTTGGTGGCGGCTTTTTCGGCTTTGGCGTACGAGCTTGCCGGGTCGCCCGCGCGGCGCTCACCGAGGCTGTGTGGCACGGTAACCTCGTTGACCGCTTCGAAAGTTTTGATAAGCCCTAAGACGCTGGTCGGAGTACCGGTACTGATGTTGTAGGCCTCGAATGAGCCTTTGTCCGAAGCCTTTTCAAGCGCGGCAATGTGCGCTTTGGCTAGATCGACCACGTGGATGTAGTCGCGCAGGCAGGTGCCGTCGGGAGTTGGGTAGTCGGTGCCGAGAACGGTCAATGGCGGAATCGTGCCCTCGACCGCTTGGATAATGACCGGCAGTAGGTTTTGCGGGCGGGTTTTTGACTGTTCGCCAAGGCGACCAGACGGATGTGCGCCAACAACGTTAAAATAGCGGAGCGCTACGCCGTACAAATCGGGGTTGGCGTTGCAGGTGTCGTGCAAAATGACCTCGTCCATGTACTTGCTCCAGCCGTAGGGAGATTCGGGCTGGCAGCGTGTTTCTTCGGTAATCATGTCTTCGGGCGGGTTGCCGTAGACAGCGGCCGACGACGAGAAGATAAAGTTCTTAATATCGTGTCCGAGTAGTGTGCCGAGCAAGTCGACAAAGCCGCAGGTATTGTTTTGGTAGTAGCTGAGCGGGTCGGCAACCGAGTCGCCAACGGCCTTGTAGGCCGCAAAGTGGATGACGCCATCAATATGTTCGTTATCAAGTATCACACTCAGCGCGTCGGTGTCGCGGAAGTCCTGCTCGTAGTAGGTAATATCATTACCGGTTAATTCTTTGAGGCGTGCCAGCACTCCCTTAGAACTGTTGGCGAAATTATCGACAATAATTGGACGGTGGCCGGCGGCGGCTAATTCGACGACGGTGTGCGAGCCAATGTAGCCGGCGCCGCCAATGACAAGTATATTCATGCCCTCTATTGTACACTGGCTAAACTGAAGCAGTCTTCAAGAAAGCGAAAAGCATTATATACTAGGTATCATGGGCGACTGATTGTCGGCCTGCGGCGTTGCTGCAAACAGATAATTACGGGCACACGCAACAGAGGGTTGCACCAACGATAACACAGGGGTACGCAATGAAAATTCTCGTCACTGCTGGCGGACAAGGGACCAAAATGTGGCCCTACTCCAGACAAGATAAGCCAAAGCAGTTTCAGCCGATCATCGGTGACATTTCCTCCTACGAGCAAACCATAAAAACACTGCTTAAGAAGTTTGACGCCGAAGATATCTACATTTCCACCAAGCGTAAGTTTATTAAGTATGTTTCCGAGCAATCGCCGCAAATCCCATTGCGTAACTATATTGTTGAGCCGGATATCGCTAAAGACCGCGGTCCTGGTGAAGGGCTGGCATTTTTGCGGCTCAGTATCGACCACCCCGACGAGCCGTTTTTCTTAGTACAGGCCGACTGCCTCCGCGACCCAGAAGAGGGCTTCTTGCGTATGATTGAAGATGCCGGAAAAATGGTCACCAAACACCGCAAAATGATAACCGGCGGCATTAAGGCGACCGAACCGAATATGGGTGTAGACTATCTTAAGCTCGGCGACCAGATTCCTGACGCCAAAGAGGGCTACAAAATCGACGAGTTTTTGTTTCGCCGCAAGAACCTGCGCGAAACCAAAAAACTGGTTGAGAACTTTCACGTCGTAGCCCACTGCAACCACACCTGCTGGTACCCGGAACTGATGCTGGAGGCGTACAAGCAACATCGACCCGACTGGTACGAGGCGCTTATGAAGATCAAAGATGTGCTCGATAAGCCGGGTGAAAACGAAGCGGTTGAGCAAATCTACGCCCAAATGGAAAAAGGCCCAACCGAAGATGTCACGACGCACGTCATGAATAGCGGCGAGGCCATGGTTATTCTGCTGCCCTACAAGTGGACCGATGTCGGCACCTGGGGTTCGGTCTACGAATTCTTTGCCGATGGCATTGAGAACTATGAAGACGGCAACGTGATTGCGGTCAACTCGAAAGGTTCAATCATTAAGGGGAGTCGTCCGGAAAAGCTCATCGCCGTAGCTGGTGTGAAAGACATAGTGGTTATCGATACCGACGACGCGCTCTTGGTCATTCCTAAAGCTGACATTGATAAGATTAAAGATATTCAGACTATCCTCAAGGACCGTAACGAAACCGAATATTTATAGGAGCCACGCATGAAGAAAGTTATCGCCTTTGATTTAGATGGCACACTGGCACCAAGCAAATCGCGCTTGCCGGAGCGCATGAGTGAACTCATGAGTCAGCTTTTGGAGCGGTATCAGGTGTGTGTTATTTCCGGTGGCCGCATCGAGCAATTCCATAAGCAGCTGCTTAACGATTTGAAAGCCACGCCGGCCGAGCTGGCCAGGCTACATCTAATGCCGACGTGCGGCACTCGCTACTACGATTATCAAGGTGGCGAAGCGGCCGCCGACGACTCATGGCGCCTGGTGTATGCCGAAGACTTTAACGAAGACGAGAAGCGCAAAATCATCGACGCGCTTAACAAGGGCTTTGATGACCTGGGCTTACGCGAAGAAAAAATTTACGGTGAAGACATCGAAGATCGTGGCAGCCAGGTGACCTTTTCGGTGCTCGGTCAAGACATCGTTGACGAGCTGGGCGACGAGGGCGTCCGTCTTAAGGAGGCGTGGGACCCGGACAACTCCAAGAAGGAAAAGCTGCGGGCTTACATTGCACCGCTCATTCCGGAGTTCGAAGTCCGTGCCGGCGGTGTGACCTCGATTGACGTTACCAAAAAAGGCGTTGACAAGGCATATGGCATGCGCAAGCTGACCGAATTGCTAAACATTAGCCAGGACGATATTCTCTTTATCGGCGATCGGATTTACGAGGGCGGCAACGACTACCCGGTTAAAGTCGCCGGCATCGACACCATCCAGATTGCCGGCTGGCAGGAGACCGCCGTGGCGGTCGAAGCAATCCTCAAGTCTACCAAGTAGCCCAAGAACTCTACTTGGGAGCGGGCGCGTCGGTACTTATTTGCCGGCGCGTTTTATTGCCGCACTGTCCAGTCGTTTACCAGCGTGAAAAATGACAATTACCGCCAGTAAGACCAGCAAAAACGCTACGTAGACCGCGCGGTCGAGTACGTTGGCGGCAATAATTGTGTCGTTTGGAATGTGGTGCAATTTTTGTGACAAGTACAGAAACGACTCGCGAAAGCCGAGTGCTCCGGGGGTGAGTGATACGAAAAGTGCCAGATTGGCGGCTCCCGAATATACGATTGTCTGGCTCAACGAGGCCTGTACGCCGAGCGTGTGCAGCTCGATAAAGTAGATAAGTACTACCAAAAGCGCTTGCCCGAGAGTAATCAGCGCGAGCAACGCAAACAAACGACCGTCAATGCGGGTTTTGTAGCGTGCCAAGAGCGGTATGCGGAACAAGCCGCGCCACACGAGCCAGGCGATAGCGACAAGCGCCAGCCCAACGAGCGGTGCAAAGCGCAACGGAATAATCCCAAAAAGCAAAAAGACGCTGTTACAGAGTGCAAAGAGCGCGTAGTACAGCAGCGTCGCGGCGGTATAGCTTTTAATACTGATAGCGTGCTTCTTCTTAAGATAGAGTGCACGGAAGCCAGGGCCGCTCTGCAACGGCCCAAAGAAGTTGATGACCGACGAATACATGGTAAGTAAGGTGTTCTCGGCCACGGGAATACGCTTGCCGCACATACGGAGAGTAACGGCGTATAGACAGGTTAGAATCGCGGTCATGCAGAGGTACAACGCCACTAATCCGATAATAATCAGCGGGCTGATGCTTTTGAGCTGTTCGGTGATAGCCGGGTGTGACCGCCAATAGTACACTAGAAATGCTAGACTGGCGATAATTATCACGGTTGCGATAAGGCGCTTTATAAGCGAACGCCGCGGAGTGGCCGGTGAGCTCGGTGCGTTGTGTGCTGCGGGCATGGTCTCAGTGTATCATTTTGCCCGGTTACGCGACGCCGGTCGCCCGAAGTAGTTGTAAAAGATGCCAATAGTGCAGCCAGATACCAGGTATGTAGGTATAATTAACTACGTAAACTATCGTGAAACGGAACATAGAACAAAAATCGGAGGGGGTAGTAGCAAAAGCAAGTCGCTGGCAGCGGTTTGCGACGGTAGTTCGTGCCGTACTATCATCGAACCGCTTTTTCTATGGCACTCTGGTGGTGCTTGTACTGGAGTCGGCGTGGATTGCGCTGTCCGGTCTCTTCTCGATGGCTTACGACGAGGATACGCATTACAACGTTATCCAACTGTATGCGCATCACTTGTCGCCATTTTGGAGCAGTCAGCCCGACGGTGCCGCGACATTCGGTGTTGTCAGTCGCGATCTGTCGTATCTGTATCAGTACCTCATGAGCTTTGTGTATCGGCTTATGGAACCGTTTATCCATACCGATACGCCTAAAATCATTGTCCTACGCTTTATAAGTGTCACCTTCTTGGCGATCGGTTTTATATTTTACCGAAAGGTGTTGCTGCAGACCCGGGCCAGCAAGGCAATGGTGCACGCGGTACTGGCCGTACTGGTATTGGTGCCGACCGTGCCGTTTTTAGCGGCACAAATTAATTACGATAACATGCTGTTTATGATGGCCGGCATCATGCTGTGGCTCACAACACAACTGATTACTGACATAAAAACCAGCCGTGCCGGGGCGAAGGATTTGCTGCTTTTCCTGTCGATCGGTATGTTGACCTGCTTGGTAAAATATCCATTTGCCCCGGTGTTATTTATGCTGGTTGTATGGCTTGGAGTAGTCTACTGGCGGGCACGAGGCGGTTGGGCGGGTATCAGACGGCTGCCATCTGTGGTATGGCGATCATTTTTGCAATTGTCCAGGCTGGCCAAGGTTGGGCTGCTCATACTGTTGGTGCTTTCCGGAGGACTCTTTTTTGAACGCTACGGCATTAACACTATCCGCTACGGTACCCCGTTGCCGGAATGCGACCAAGTTTTGGGAGTGCAGCGCTGCATGGATTACGGCCCGTGGCGCAGAAATTATCTTACATATCAAGATAAAATGCAGGGCAAGCTGGCGCCGGTTAAACTCGACCCGGTTACCTACACTTTCGGTACTTGGCTACGGCTCATGGGCTACCAGCTGTTTTTCGCACTCAATGGCAAGGTCGATAACTTTAGTGTTGGAGCGCCGCTGATTGGGCCATTCGTTATGGCTATTGTGGTCGGTGTGGTTGGCTTTGTGCTGAGCTTGTGGCACTGGCGTTATATTTTGTCGCAGCCATACATGAAGGGGTTGCTCGCGCTGTCGCTGTTTTACGTTTTTTCCTTGTGGATTCAGAATTACTGGGATTACCTGCACTTGCATCTGGCTATCGCCATTCAGGCGCGTTACTTGGTTATGGTGTTGCCGATTTTTAGCCTGGCGCTGGCTATGGCATACGCTCAGACCTTCCGTAACCTGCAATCTGCTAAAGTGTTGATGGCGATGGCGATGTTGTGTATCCTGGTGTTCCAAGGTGGCGGTGCCGAGGTCTTTATAATGCGCAGCACGCCAACCTGGTATTGGTCAAACCAAACCGTCGTTCAGGCCAATGACACCGCCCGCGCGGTGCTTCGCAAAGTCATTATTGGCGAGGGAGTTAACCTACAATTCAAGTAGCTCGGCGTAGTGCTGCCAGCTAAAGCGTTGCTTGGTTTTGGCAACGTCAAACTTGCGGTAGTCGAGTGCTCTCAGGGTTGTCTCGGCTAGTTTTTTGGTATTTTGCGGTGGGCAGAGCATGCCGCTTACGCCCTCGTCAATGGCGTCGGGCAGGCCGCCGACACGGGTGGCAACAACAGGGGTGTCGAAGGCGTAGGCCATCTGCACGACTCCTGACTGTGTGGCGCTCACATACGGCGCAACCATGAGGTCGGCGACGGCAAAATAGCGCTCGATAGCTTCATTCGGGACGTATCCATCTACAAACACCACGTGGTCTTCCATATGTAACTCGCGTACCAGAGCTTCGTAGGTTGGCTTGTCATGTTGCCAGAATTCGCCGACCACTAACAGAGAGGTATCGGGTTTTTTGGCCACAATTGCCGGCAGACTTTTGAGCAGTCCGTCCAGGCCTTTGTACGCGCGAACATAGCCAAAAAACAGCAGGACATGCTTTTTGAGCTTCAGCTGTCGCTTGAGTTTGCCGACATCGTACATCGCGTCGGGGCTGACAACTTCAAACGTCGGGTGGAAAGCGACGGTGATGGGCTTATCGCCGACCAGGCGCCGCAAGTCGGTGGCATCCTGCTGGGAGTGCACAATAAAGTCATGGGCCATGCCAAAACATAGCTTGGTGAGCAGCTTGTCGGCAAAAGTCGGCTCGTGCGAAATGACATTGTGGCAGAGATGCGTCACACGGCAACCGGTCAGCACGCGCACCAAACCAACAAGCACCAGATAGACCGGTGCGTGGGCAATGGTTATCCAGGTAATAATAAGCCGGTCCGATTGATGACGTTTGACGCGCCAAGCGCCGCGAATCCAACTGAAGGGGTTGTAAAAATTGAGTACAGGCGCCGAATCCACGCTGATATTCTGCTTGCTGGCCGTGTCTTTTTGCTCGACCGGGTAGAGAAACGCCGGGTATTGGTGGTTCCAGCTCATAAAATCAACCCGATTATTGCGTTGGCGCAGTATTTTGACGAGCAGCGTTGTAAACTGACTGATACCACCTTTATAGGGGTAGGTCGGACCGATAACCGACAAGCGCATACTAGCGGCGCTTTCCGATGCCGTCGTAGCGCATGTCTTGGGGAAGTGTATCTGGGCTGAGCTTGTTCATGCAGTCAATTATAGCGTGCGGACGGCTGGCTGGCGGCATGTCTGCCAGTAGGGTGGGTAGATTGTCCAGGAACTCGGGCCAATCGGTTGCCAGGCAAATACAATCGACGTCACGGATTGCATCTTCTAGGCTGCTGACGCGGATAACCGCGTCGGGTAGTTCGGGCTCGGCCTCTCTCATGGCTACCGGATCGAAAGCGGCAACCTGCACGCCGTTTGCAACTAACAATCGGACAATAGCGATTGCGGGCGAGCGGCGGGTGTCGCTGGTGCCGGCCTTAAAGGCCAAGCCAAGCATGGCTACGCGCGAGCCGGCATGGTTGTTAGTGCTGTCGTCCGCGGTTTGCAAGGCGGTCATAATTTTTTGCACGCAATAGTCGGCCATTGAGTCGTTTGTGTCGCTGGCGGCTTTCATGATTGGCAATGAAACGCCGTACTCGGCGGCGCTGCGAATCAGGCCGCTGACATCTTTAGGAAAACAGCCACCGCCGTAGCCACGGCCGGCATTCAAAAAAGCTGTGCCAATGCGCGGGTCGGTGCCAACAGCGTGCATAACTTCGGTAATGTCGGCGCCGGTAGCATCGGCCAGCTTGGCCATGGAGTTGGCGAAGGAGATTTTAAGCGCCAAAAAAGCATTCGATGAGACTTTAATGAGTTCGGCGCTGTCCAAGCTGGTACTGATGTATTCGGTGGTGAGCGCTCGTTGAGGCTTGTCGATGCTGGCTCGTGTAGCAACGGCGGAGGCGGCTTTTTCTATATCGCGATAGACATCCAAAATCTGGCGTGCGGCCGCTTCGTCGCGGCTGCCGGTAACCACGCGCGCCGGCCAGAGTGTATCGGCAACCGCGGTACTCTCGCTCAAAAATTCCGGGTTTGAAACATAGGCGATGCTGCGGTCCTTAGTAAAGTGTTGCTCGATAAGTTGCTCGCCGGTGCCCACTGGTACGGTGCTTTTCTGGACATAAATCGCGCCGGCAGGCATGCGCGCCGCCGACTGCTTGGCGGCATCGTACACGTACTGGAGATTTGAACTGCCGTCGGGTTTATCCGGTGTGCCGACGCACGAGAACACCACGCTGCTGTGCTCGACCGAATCATACGAATCGGTGGCCACGAGTTGTCCGGAGCTGATGCCGGCCGCTACCAGTGCATCAAGTCCGACCTCAAAAAAGAACGACCGGCCCGATTGGATAATGCGCAGGCGTTCGGGGTTCGGTTCGACGGCGTACACCTTGTAGCCTGCTTCGGCCAGGATAGCCGCGGTGGTCAACCCAACGTAGCCGCAACCTAAAATAGTGACAGTCTTGGCTGCCTCTCTGGCTTGTGTCATAAGGGTTATGCCTCCCGGTTGTATTTTGCAGCCTTAAGCTGCTCCAATGTTTCTTCGTGCAGGATACGGTTGATGTGTATCAAGTCGGCTAGTACGCCCACCACGGCCGACAGTAATGATATAGTGAGGCAAACCGTGCCCAAAATCAAGGACTGCAAGTGTCCGCCGTGAGCGTGCGAAGAGTACAGCCACAGGTAGCGTAGAAACGGCACCGCACCGAGTACCGCAAAGAAAATACTGACCGTAGCGAAGATAACTCGCGGTCGATACATAATGTACGCCCGGACGATTGCTGACATTGATTTAAAGACGTGTTGCCACATGTTTTTGAACAACCGTGACTCGCGCGTCTTGGGGTTGGTGGTGATTGGAATGCTTGTAATGGCAATCCGCTTGTTACCGGCTTGGATAATAGTTTCCATGCAGTAACTAAATTGGGTGACGATATTCAATCGTAGGAGCGCGGCCTTAGAATAGGCGCGGAAACCGCTGGCGGCGTCGGGTAAGTCGGTGCCAGCCGCTTTGTTAACGATAAAGCTGCCGAAACGTTGCAGCGTTTTCTTGAGCGGTGAAAAATGGGCAATGTGGGCGGTTTGGCGATCGGCCACCACAATGTCGGCCTTGCCGTCGATGATTGGTTGAATAAGTTCCGGAATTTTTTCTTGCGGATACTGGTTGTCGCCATCGGTGTTGACGACAATGTCGGCGCCCAAACCGAGCGCGTAGTCAACGCCATCGCGGAACGATCGCGCCAGCCCCATATTACGCTTGTGCTGCACAATGTGGTGCACGCCGAGCTTTTTGGCGACTTTGACGGTGTTGTCGGTCGAACCGTCGTCTATCACAAGATATTCGAGTACGTCAACGCCAGGAATTTTCTTTGGCATGGTCGCCATCACGAGCGGCAAGGTCTGCTCCTCGTTCAGGCAGGGAATCTGCACTATCACCTTCATACTGTATATAGTATAGCGGATAACACCTTAAAAGTCGCTCAACGGCTCAACTATTCAACGGTAACCGACTTAGCCAGGTTGCGCGGGCGGTCGACATTAAAACCCTTGCCAGCGGCGATGTAGTAGGAGAACAGCTGCATGACGATGGCTACCAGAATTGGTTGCGTGGCTTCCAGCGTTTTTGGAATGTACAGCACGTCGTCGGCGATGTGGCGGATGCTGTGATTGCCTTCGGTGGCGACAGCGACGACCGGGCCTTTGCGGGCGCGGATTTCTTCGATGTTGGATTGTGACTTCTCGAGCAGCGGCGAATCACAGGCAAGGGCAAAGGTCGGGAATTTATCGTCAATCATGGCCAGCGGACCATGCTTCATTTCGCCAGCGGCGTAGCCCTCGGCGTGGATGTAGGAGATTTCCTTAAGCTTTAAGGCGCCTTCCAAAGCACATGGGTAGCCATAGCGGCGGCCGATGAACAGGAAATCGCGGTAATCTTTATACTTGGCGGCAACGGTCTCGATAGTTTCAGCTTGCTTGAGTACTTCTTCGGCCAGCTTCGGTAGCTTGTCGAGCTCTTGGAGCAGTGGTTTGTACATCGGGCTGCGGCCGTTGCTCAGCATGAGTGCGATTTCGGCCAAAACGGTTACCTGGGCAATAAAGGCTTTAGTGGAGGCCACGGCTTGTTCGGGACCGGCGTGACAGTAAACACCAGCGTCAGTCATGCGGGCAATGGTGGAGCCAACGGCGTTGACCACGCCGAGACGCAGCACGCCGTAGTCCTCGACCTTCTTGAGCGCGGCAATCGTGTCGGCGGTTTCACCCGACTGGCTGATGGCTAATAGCGCGGTGCTGCGGCTAAACGGTTCGTCGCGGTATTTGAACTCGCTGGCCAGCTGGACTTCAACCGGAATGCCAGCCAGCTCTTCTATCAGGTATTCGCCAACCAGGCCGGCGTAGTACGAGGTGCCGCAGGCCACAATAACAATGCGGTCGATGTAGCGCAGCTGCTCGGAGACGCTTTCCAGACCACCGAGCTTAACGGTGTTGGTTTCGGGCTTAATACGACCCAAAGTTGCCGAGCGGATGGTGGCCGGCGCTTCGTAAATTTCTTTGAGCATAAAGTTCGGGTAGTCGCCCAGAGTCGCCTGGTTCAGGTCAAGGTCGAGGCTCTCAATTTCGCGCACTACTTTTTCGGCTTTTTGGATGTTCTTAATGCTGTGACCACTGGTAGAAATCTCGATGAGCTCGTAATCTTGCAAGTAAATGACTTCTTTGGTGTGCGCCAGAATGGCTGACGGGTCACTGGCGACGACGAACTCCTTTTTGCCAACGCCAATCACCAGCGGGCTGCTTAAGCGGGCGGCGTAGAGCGTTTCCGGCTCAGCGGTGGTCATGGCCAGGATGGCGTAGGCGCCGCGCAGGTCGAGTAAGGCTTTTTCAAAGGCATCGGCGAAGTTACCGGCCTCTTTGACGTAAAAATCGATAAGGTGCGGGATAACCTCGGTGTCGGTCTCAGACACGAATACGTAGCCCTTTTCTTTGAGCGACTCGCGCAGTTCGGCGTAGTTTTCGATAATACCGTTGTGGGTCACAAAAATGGTCTGATCGGTGTTGGTATGCGGGTGGGCGTTGGCAACGGTTGGCGTGCCGTGGGTGGCCCAACGGGTGTGACCAATGCCGATGTGCGCCTTACGAGCCTCGGTTGCATCGGTTTCCTGGACGGCTTTTTCTAAGCTGTCCACGCGGCCAATGCGCTTAAACAGGTGCGGCTTATCGCCAGCGTCGAGCAATGCAACGCCAGCGGAGTCGTACCCGCGGTATTCAAGAGTTTTCAATCCGTCGATAACGACATCGGCGGCCGGCTTTGTGCCTATATATCCTACAATTCCACACATAGGATTTGTACTGTACGCCTACCACGACCTGTTTTCAATAGATTGCAACAATGGCGTCATTTTATTGACAATCAATGGCGCGTACATCAAAGGCTTCACGAGCATTGTGTATTCGTATATCACATTGATATACCGCTGATGTAATTGGCTGAGTGTCCGGAAGGTATAGATGCGTACGAACGAAAAAACGTTAGCCGGCGCGTTACCTTATTTGCCGTGCGTCAGGTCGTCGAGGTATAAGCGTAGCTTCAAGCGGAACTGGTCGTCGCTAAAGGCACTGGCGGTTTGGCTGACACGGTCTGGCGGATAGTCGCGTGGACGGAAGGCGTGCAGCGTTTCGACCAATGATTCGACGGTTTGGTGCTCAAAAAAGGTGCCGTTGATGCCGGGTTGAATAAAGTCGAGCGCGCCGCCGGCGCGGTAGGCAATAACCGGTGTGCCGGCGGCTAGGGCTTCGATTGGGGTAATGCCAAAGTCCTCGTACGAAGCAAAAATAAAGGCTTCGGCGCTATGCATATGCTTGGCGACGGTGGCGTCGTCGGCGTCGTCAATAAACTTTATAAACCTTGTAGCTTTAAGCGATTGAGCCAATGCAACCAGTCGCTCGTGCTCAGAACCCTTGCCAATAACAGTTAATGACAGCTTGAGCTCGGCGCAGGCGCGAATCACCAAATCGAATTTCTTAAAGGGAACCTGGCGGCCGACAACTACAAAACCGCTGCGACCGGTCCGTCCAACGAGTTTACTGCCGGCCGGCGCAAAGCGTTCGATGTCGACGGGCGGGTGAATTACGGTAGAATCGCGGCGGTAGTACTGCTGGATGTCATCTTTAATATGCTCAGAATTGGCAATATAGTAGTCGGGCCGAGTCGAAGCTTTGAGGTCCCATGTGCGCAGTGGCGTCACCAGTACGCGCAGCGCCAAGCGTACGACCGGGTTCAAAAACCCGAAGCCGGGTTCGCGCAGGTATTGGTCGTAGTGGCGCCAGTAAAAGTGCGTCGGGGAGTGACAGTAGCACACGTGTATTTGGCCTTTTCGGAAAGTCGAGCCAGCCTTAACGCCAAAAGCTTCACCGTTGCCCGAGCTGCTGATAATCAGGTCGTACTGGCTTAGGTCAAGGCTCTCGAACCACTTAATGCGTAAAAACGGGATAAGCTTTCGTAAGCGCGAAAACGGCCAGTGCTGCAGCCAGCCGGTCACGACTTTGCCGTCGAGCTTTGCGCGCCACTCCGGGCTGCAGTAGGAAGTATAAATGGGCGCTTCGGGATATAAGCGATGCAATTCTAAAACCACGCGCTCGGCGCCGCCGCCGTATAGCCAGTCATGGACAATTGCAACTTTTGGCGGCTCTACGGCTTCCATTACTACCGGGCTCCGGTACGATCAAATACGACGCGGATAGTCTTAACAAGAATCATGATGTCCATCCAAAAGCTCCAGTTCTGGACGTAGTACAGGTCGAGCTTGCGTCGCTCTTCAAACGGGATGTCGCGTCGCCCGGACACTGCCGCCAGTCCGGTCATCCCGGGCTTAACGCTCAAAACGATACTTTTTTTGCTGTACTTATTGAGCTCGAACGGCTCGAGCGGGCGCGGGCCGACTAGGCTTAAGTCACCCTTAACGACATTCCAAAGCTGCGGTAGCTCGTCGAGGCTGGTTTTGCGCAAGAAGCGGCCGATGCGTGAAATGCGCGGGTCGTTTTCGAGGAAATCACCGTTTTCACGGTATTTCACAGCCAGTTCCGGGCGGCCCATTTTGGCAAAACCGGCTTCGGGGGTCATGCGGTTGTAGGCGTGCAACGACGTGCGGAATTTGTAAATGTACATTTCTTCGTTGTAGCGGGTTAGTCGCACCTGTTTAAATATGGGGTCGCCGTGGTCGAACAAATACATCCAGAGTGCAATAAAACCAATAAGCGGCAGTGCGATTATGAATAAAATCGTACCAAAAATCAGGTCGAATAATCGCTTGATGACCCGGCCCCAGCCAATCAAGGCGGTTTGACGGACGGCAATCACCGGCACGCTGTTACGGAACAGCTCAACATCGATATTGCCGACGAATAGTTCGGTGTTGCCGGGAATAAAGCGGTAACTGATGTGGTGCTCTTGGGCGTAATCGAGAATCTCACGGTTACGCTCTTCGTTGGAATATAGCTCGGTCTGGATGATGCCATTTAAGCTACGGTGTTGCTTATGCGACAGGTTTTGCAAGGCTTCTTCGAAGGTAGTGTAGTCGGCGTGATATTGCCGGCGTTGGTCGCCTACAACTGCTAAGATACGATAGCCCGAGCGTCGGCTGTCGCGGAGTGAAGCTCGCAGCTCATCAGAGATGGCGGTATTGCCGACCACCAGGATGTTGGTAATACCAACCTCAAAGCCAAACAACAGCGTCCGTAAGGCTCGTGCCAGGTTGCGAAACATCAGCAAGAACAGAAAACCGAGCCCAAACCCATAAATTGGCACCAGTTTTGAGGGGAAAATCGGGTCAACGCTCAAAAAGTTGTAAAAAATAACAAACAGCAGGCCAATAAATGATCCGACAAGCAGCCGGCCAAATTCACTAAAGCGGCGCTCGTAAATGTTGCTGTTATATAAACCGAGCAGCGCAAAAATTAGAATCCAAAACGGCAGCAGAATCGAGAACACCTTAATGTAGGTGAGCGAAGTGACCGGGTGAGCGATAGGCGTGTCGCTTAAGCTGACTCGCAAGATGAAAGCGCCCACAAAAGCGGCGACCAAGGCTAACAGGTCGCCGATGGCCAAACAAAAGTTATAAAAGATTGAGGCGTTGCTCTTCATGGCGGAGATTATATACTTGATTGTAACATCATGAAGCCGCACAACAGGAAAACCCCTACCGCAACCCAAGACAGTTCTAGCGCTGACGGCGTACTGCCGACGCTCGGTGACAAAATCGCCAACTACGCAGTAGCGGCCATACTGGTTCTGGTGCCGTTCCATGCATTGCTGACGGTTTGGCTGTCTCAGCTGGTCGGTCATTACGACTTGCTACGTATCTGGAAAGAGGTGCTCCTGCTGCTCATAACGCCGCTGGTGGCCTACTTGGCCTGGAAGACCCCTGATTTGTGGCAGCGGATTCGCTCCAGTTGGCTGATGTGGGCGCTGGCTTGTTATGTTGTCTTACAAGTAGGGTTGGGCCTAATCGCGCTCGCCAAGCACCAGGTGAACAGCTATGCGCTGTTGTATGCCTGGGTGGTTAATCTGCGCTTTGTGCTGCTCTTTGCGGTGGCGTTTGTATTGGCGGCTCGCTCGAGTTGGCTGCACGATCGCTGGAAAATGCTACTCATTTGGCCAGCGGTAGTGGTCATTATGTTTGGCTTGTTGCAACGCTTTGTGTTGCCGCACGACTTTTTGATGCATCTTGGTTATAACGCCGCCACAATTGCTCCGTACGAGACGGTTGACCAAAAGCTCGATTACGTTCGGGTGCAGTCCACCTTGCGCGGCGCAAACCCGCTCGGTGCGTATCTAGTAATTGCGCTCACAGCACTCATGGCTTTGCTGTTACGCAACAAGCGCGACCGGGCGCAAATTGCCGGCATCACGGTATTGTCGGCCGGGCTGCTGGTACTGGTAGCCACCTACTCCCGGAGCGCTTATATTGGCGTCTTCATTGCCGGCTTAGCGGCCGTCGCCCTGGTGGTGCATGGGCGGCAAGCAAAACGGCGGCTGGCTTACGGGTTGGCTGCCATTATTGCAGTTGCCGGCTTGGCGCTGCTCACGCTCCGCACCAACGACCGCTTTGAGAATGTTTTCTTCCATACCGACGAGCACTCACAATCACAGATGAGCTCTAACCAGCAGCGTTCCACTGCCTATCAGGCTGCTTGGGATGACGTGCTGGCTGAGCCGTTCGGCCGCGGCCCGGGCACCGCCGGTCCGGCTTCGCAACACAACGACCGACCCGAACGAATCGCCGAGAACTACTATTTGCAGGTCGTGCAGGAAACCGGCTGGCCGGGCTTGCTCGTGCTGCTCGTAATACTTTTCATGGTCTTTAAGCGTTTGTGGATGCGCCGACACGACGTCTTAGCGCGCGTTTTGCTGGCGAGTTTGCTCGGCATTAGTTTCATTAACCTGACATCACATGCCTGGACCGACGATACGCTGGCCTTGGTATGGTGGGGATTGGCTGGTGTGGCCTGCGTTCCTGCTATAATAAATACAACAGCGGCAACAAAGGGCAAACAGACAGGTCATGGCAAAAAAGCAAACACGCGCACAACGTAAGACTCGTTTTGAACTGATCCGCATTGTTGAATATCTTGTCAGCGGCGGTTTGTATTTTTGGACCGGTTACGGGGTGTTCTTTATATGCGACCATTTTTTGGGCTTCAACCTATGGTGGGCTAAACTGACCGCCAACTTAGTAGGATGGACCGTTAATTACTTGCTGCAGCGCTTATGGGTATTTCGGAATCCGGCTCTTGCCAAGCATCGGGTTGAAGTCACCGGCCGTTATGTGGTGATTACACTTGTAGATTTTGTGCTGGACTACGCGATTGTTCGCGGCTTGCAGGCGGTCGGCATAACACCGTATATTGGTCAATTTGCTTCAGCCGGATTCTTTACGGTCTGGAATTACTTGTGGTATCGCTCGTGGGTGTTTACGAGCCGCGTTCACCGTCGGCACCGTAAGGCGAAAGGTGTACGCCGTGGTTGAGTTAAACGACGAGCTGTCCCGCGGCAGTGGTGATGAGCCGGTTGACATGTCCGAAGCGCCGGATACGAGCGTAAAGACAGTCAGGCCAACCAAAAAACAGCAGGAATTGCTGCTGTTTATAGAGGACTTTATAAACCAACACGGGTATAGTCCGAGCTACCGCGAAATTATGCAGGGCTGCCACTACAATTCGGTGGCGACGGTGGCGTTGCATGTGAGCAACCTAATAAAGCGGGGCCATTTGCGCAAGCGCGATCACTCGGCGCGCTCCATCGAGGTAGTGAACTCAACCACCACAGAAGCGACAAGCAAGCTGGCGGATGTCGACGAACAGTCCCGTGACTGGTTGACAGCGAAGGTTGAAGCAGCCTTTCGCGACGTTGAACGGCATACACAGGAGGACGGCGTGCGCCGGCTGCAGGGGCTTATGGAAAGTCTCGCATTATTGAATCTGGACTTGATTGCCTCGCTGTACACCGACAGGCTGCAGGAATTGCAACAGCGACTGGCGATGGAGCGCGAAGACAGCGTATAATGCCAACAGTAAAAGCGTAAGCAATACCAGCTATGTATATTCTGAACCAGCATCCTCGTCAAAAGCATCCATGGCGTCGGGCGCTGGTTTTGCTATTGCTCGTAGGCGTAGTCGGCGTTGGTACGGTCGTGGCTCGACACATGCTGCGCGATACCACCACTATTGGTCCGATGCCTAAGGCTGTCGTCACGAAAGTGATCGACAAGCGGGGCGCGCCAAAGCATTTTGACCAGCCACTCTTTAGTATTGATTGGCCGGCAGATTGGGAAGTCTACAAGCCGATCAACGGTATCGCACCGCTGCCAGTGATAAGCTGGCGCAACACAGCCGAGAACAAGGGCGTGCGCAGCGCCGATTTGTACATTGACGCCATACCATCGACTCTCGCGGTGAATCGCATGTTGCCAGTTATGTCGAATGGCGATCGGTTGACGTTGGCTGGCGATGTGTCGGATGGGTGCGAGAAGTTTACGTCGGGTAACGAGCAGGCAAAAAGCCGGGAAACGGTACCGGCGACGTGGCAAAATGTGCACTTTTTGTGTGATGCCGGTAACTATGTGCGGCACGTGGTTGGCATCGGTATGCCCGACAGCAAAGCTACTAATAGCATTACGGTGACCGGTTCAGCGACGGGCAAGCATACTATTTTTATGACGTACACCGACTCCAGCGCAAGTGCCAACGACGGTATTTTTGAAGCAGCCGTGCAAAGCCTCAAAATCAAATAATACTCACCTCTGTTAAGGCGCTAGCCTTAGCGTAGTGAAGTTTGTGAAAAATACTATATGTAGCGTAGCCCCGCTAATGCTATAGTGGTATTTACGTTACTAAAACAGCTGAAAGTGCGGTGAGAATCCGCCGGCAGTGCCGCTACGGTGATGCTCTGGGTTGCAAAACATACCTTGCAATTTAGGGACAAGCCCGATTCAGCTCTAAAGTCTCCCGAGCAGGAGCATACCGGTCACGTTCAGCGTCCGGATACCTGCTCGAGAAGCGGGGGGTATGGAAAAACCACTGTCTGGCGATGACGAGATCGAAGCGCGCGAGCAAGAGCGCGAGCGTCGCTCGTTTAATCCGTTGGCCAGTGTGCGCATGCTCCGCGCCGATATCGAACGGTACGGCTACATGCTGCCCGAAACCCGTGAGCGGGTTATGGACGAAGAGCTCAGTTATCTGGCTGAGGGTGTCGATCGGGCGGCGCGCACCAGCTTTGTGATGCAACGTGACGTCGATGGCCAGTTGGTTTATTTTGACCACGGCAACTGGCGGCCCTACACCGGCATGCTGGTAACCGGTATCGAAGTGGCGCAACAAGAGGCGGCACGCGATCCGCGTCGCCGGTTTCTGGCCGAGCGTGCGGCACTCGATCTGACGCACGGGTACGCAATGCAGCAGCTGCAGCCGGGCGAGCAGCATGTCTGGGCGTCGCCGTACCCATATCAGGAGTCCGAGCAGTTCGGCGACGCGTTTATGCAGGCTTGCGGCTTTTCACCCGATCGTCAGATGGGATTTTTATACCGGGCAGTGTGCGTTGACGAAGGACAGATTGTACTAGAGTCGCAAACCGTCGACCGCAGCGATGACCAGGCATTCGAAACTGCGTTGGCGGTGGTTGGACATGACAAAACGGCGGATATGGACACGCTCGTTAGAACCTATGACGGCGTGCTGGCTCAAAAGTACGGTGGCTACTTTTTTGCCGGCCGTCGCGATAGTGAGCACGGTGAAAACGCCTGGCACACCATGCTCGAACAGCGCGATCTCATCGAATACTTTCTTGACGGCTTGGCGACGATCGCTCAAAGCCGAGTAGACGAGCAGACGCTCGAACAGCGGGCCCGGGAGCATGTGTATGGCGTCTGGGCGGCATTCAAGCGGCGTATCGACTCCGGTAATGGTGTGGCGTCGGTTGGTCCGGCACGGCCAGCCAGGCGATTTGCAGAAGTGGCAGCCAGCGACTGGCAATCAATCGATCAAGAAGTCGCTGAGAGTTTTCAGGAATTCGTGACTGCGGGCAAAGTATTAATCGGATGTGGAGGGGCAATGAGCGTGTCAACAGATAAGAACGGCGTGCCTACAGAAGGCAGCGAAGCCTTTTCGGCTATCTTTGGCGAGAGCGGTGGCGCAGAAAGCTACAAGTTTGATAAAAAGATGTACTGCGTGGTTTGCCAGACGCCACCCAAGGACGGCGCCAAGCAGAAGTGGTGTGGACCATGTGGTATTTGTCGCGGCTGCGATAAGCGACTCAAGGCCGCTAATAAAGAGTAGTCCCGCAGCGATTTACAGCGCCTGTTCGGCCAAGTTGACCGGGTGGTTGGCTTTCAGGTGCTCCAAGTGTTGGCTGCGGTAGCGTTCGAAGTGACGGCGGCTAATACCGTTGGCTTGAATGAAATTGCCGATTGCTTCGCTGCCGGCGTAGTGTGGAATCATGACGTAGCTGCTGCCGAGCTCGTACAACTGCAGCGCTTCTTCGTAATTGTTGGCGTTGCAGATAATCAGCGAATCGGGGTTGGTCAGGTTGAGGTGCTTTACAAGCAACTGATTGGTTTCAAAGTCGGCAATCGTGCTGACGATAAGTTTGGCATTTTGCACGCCAATTTCATCGAGCAGGGCCGTGTCGGTGGCATCACCGTAGATAACCGGAATATGCTGGCGTTCGAGTGATTCAACCACATCGGGGTCGTAATCGATGACCAAAAAGCTGCGTTTGGATTGTCGAAAGGTTTTTATAAACTCGTGCCCGCCATGGTGGTAACCAAACAATATGCAGCCGTAGTGCGAGACAGGGCGCTTATCGGCTTTGCTGGCGCGATCGAATAGCGTTAGCTTGAGGCGGTCAAAACGCTTGAACAAGCCATCATCAAATTTAATCAGGTACGACGAGCTGGCGATGGTTACAATGGCCACGATAGTAATAATCGCGGTAGCTTCGGGCGGCACGAGTTTGTTAGTAGCGGCCAGGGCAATGAGCACTATCGAAAACTCGCTCACCTGCGACAAGTTAATGCCGGCCATAAAGCTGACCCGCTTGGCGTAGCCTAGTAGACCAAGCGTAGTAGTAATTGCCAACGGCTTAAGGATGATGACGATTGTCGACAAAATCAAACCCGGCACAACGGCTGCCTCGAGATTGTCGACGCCTAGACTCTCGCCCATAACAATAAAGAACAGCACCACAAAAAAGTCACGCAGCGGTTTGAGCCGCGATTCAATTTCGCGGGCGTAGGGCAGGGTAGCTAATGAAACGCCGGCAAACAGGGCGCCAATTTCAATCGAGAAGCCGCATAATTCAAACAAGCTGGCAATGCCAAAACCCCAGGCGATTGCAAATAGGAACAGCATCTCTTGCGAGTTCGCCAGATAGCGTGCCAAGCGCGGCAGCATGTATAACCCGGCAACACCGAGTAGCGCGGCCAAGAGCAAACCATTAAGCGCCAGCTTGGCTAGCTCGCCAATACCAATCGAGTGGCCGTTGCCGGCAGCTACAAATAGCAGGGCTAGGGTAGCGACAATGTCGTCAAGCAGAATAATACCGATGGCAATCTGACCATGCAAGCGGTTCTGCTCTTTGCGGTCGGACAAAAACTTCACGATAATAATGGTGCTGCTAAAGAACAGGCTCAAGCCGATGATAGCGGCCTCGGTCAGGCTAAATCCGAGCAGCCGGCAAGCCAGCGTGCCGATGCCGGTCACAATGAGCAGCTCAACGGCCGCCGCCACGAACACGGTCTTACCGAGTTTACCGATAACCGCAATATTCATGCCCAAGCCGATAATAAACAACAGTAGTGCAATGCCAATGCTCGAGAAGGTGCCGAAGGTCTCGCCGGCACCAATCAGGTTGAGCGCTGCCGGGCCAACCAGTATGCCGGTTAAAATATATCCGAGAATGAGGGGCTGGCGCAGAACACGCATCACGATAGACACGAGTGCCGCAGCGCCAATAACCAGGCTTAGTTCAAAAAAGGCGTTATCGTGCACAACGCCTCACGAACGGCGGCTTGAAATAGATATCCACAGCATACAACCCACCTCGTCCTAACATCTCTGTTATTTTACCATGCTGCCGCCAAAAATGTGTTGACAGCCATGAGCGGTTTACGGTACTATTGACCTACTTCAATAGTATTCTTAAGCGAAAAATCAGCTTGCGGATACCGAAGAGACAAAAAATTTACAAACAAAAATGTGACACGAGTGCTCGGGAGGGTGCTGGTGCAGGAGGTGGTGTATGCCAATCCAAATCCAGGTGGCCGATTTGCGGTCGCCAGAAGTCGTCGTCAAAGTACGTCGGCCAGCATGGCAAGAGTTCATCCACTACTAAAGTGGATTGATCAAAAAAAACGGACAGTCACTCGGCTGTCCGTTTTTAGTTACGCGCGGTGAGCGTTACTTTTTCTTGGCTTCGGCGATAGCTTTATCGATGACCTGGCTAAAGCGCTCGGTCGACGGTGAGTTATTGGTCGGGTCGATGAGGTCTTTGAGCGCGACCGGCTTGCCGTTCAAGAAGAAGGCAGGTGTACCGGTAATGCCGAGCTTGTTGCCAGCGGCAATGTCGGCATTAATCGACTTGTTGACGCTGTCGCTCGTAAAGTCTTTCTTAAACTGGTCAACGTTGATGCCGATTTGTTGCGCATAGCTTTGGAAGTACTTAAGCGGGTCGGAGGCGGGTGTCCAGGTGTTCTGGTTAAGGTATAGCTGGTCGTGCATTTCCCAGAACTTGCCTTGTTTGTCGGCGGCTTCAGCGGCTCGTGAACCGGCAAAGGCATTGGGGTGCACCTGCGTTAAGGGGAAGTTGCGGAATTGGAAGGCGATATCCTTCTTGTACTTCTCGGTCACTTCTTTGACGGTCGGGTAGTACAAGCCGCAGACAGGGCACTGATAATCGCCGTACTCAACCAGGGTAATGCCGGAGTTTTTGGCACCCTCAATGTGGTTGGTGGTTTGTCCACCGGTGGTGTTGGTGTTTGTTTTATCGTCCTTGTTGTGGTTGTTAACCCAGACGATTCCTACAAAAACTACCGCAATAACCCCTAAAATTGCCCAAAACCGTTTGTCCATGGCGCTTGTATACTCCCTATACTGTATTTACTGTGTAGTATACACGACTCAACCTGGGGAATGAGTGAAGTCTGCTACTATATGGGTATGATCTCATTTATCATCGCCCTCGTGCTTTTGGGCGTGGCACTGCTCGCGCTCGGCCTCCAGCGCACATACTCGGTATTATCGGCAAAAGAGCTCAAGCGAAGAGCTCGCGAAGAAGACCCACTGGCGATGGTCTTGTATCGGGCAGTAGCCTACGGCGCCAGCCTTCGGTTGCTGCTATGGTTGGTAATTGTTGCCGCTTCGGCGGGCAGTTTCGTGATTTTTGGCCGTTTGTCGCACCCGATTTTGGCGTTTCTGGCGGTTGCTATCGCCATCGGTTACGGCTTTATCTGGATGCCGGCCCACCGGGCGACCAAAGTCGGTATGCGACTGGCGGTTTGGCTGACTCCAGCAGTGGCTTGGGTGATGCGCCATCTGTACCCGGTGCTCAACCGTATCACCGACTTTATTCGGACGCATCGCCCTATCGAGATGCACACCGGTTTGTACGATCGCGATGATCTGCTCAAGCTGATTGAGCGGCAAAAGCACCAGCCGGACAGCCGTATTTCCACCGAAACGCTCGAGCTGCTGTCGCACACCCTGACATTTGGCGACAAACTGGTGCGTGACAGTATGGTGCCTCGCCGGGCCGTGCGCATGGTCTCAGCCGACGAGCCGGTCGGCCCGGTTCTTATCAAGGACCTCTACGATAGTGGCTTTTCTCGTTTTCCGGTCCACGGCGAAAACCAGGAAGAAATTATCGGCACGCTGTACTTACGCGACCTAGTGAACCTTAAGCACACCGGCACCACCAAAGATGTTATGAAACACAGCGTGTACTATGTGCACGAAGATTACCCGCTGGAGCAGGTGCTTGATGCCTTCCTGAAGACAAAGCACCATCTGTTTGTGGTGGTTAACAGCTTTGAGGAAATTGTCGGCCTCATCACGATTGAGGACATCATCGAGCAGATTCTCGGTTGCAAAATTGTTGATGAATTCGATCAATACGACGATGTACGGGCGGTTGCGGCTCACCAGGCGCATGCCCGGCACGTAACCAATCACAAGAAAGGACAGGAAGTTGTGGCGGACCAAGTAAAACACGTCGATAATCCGTTTACTGAAGGCTCGCTCAAGCACTTGCTGTACCAGACCGGCTTTCGCGACGAAGCTTTGGAAATTGCCTTTGCGGTCGCTTTGGGAGAATCGTCGGGCAAGGCCAGCGCGCATAACGACAACGCCAAGACTGGCGATGACTCGTACGGCCTGTTCCAGATAAATATGCTTGGCGATATGGGGCCAGAGCGTCGTAAAAAGTACAAGCTCAAAGATAACAAAGATCTGTTTGACCCGGCCACCAACGCTCGTGTGGCTTTTGACCTATCGGAACAGGGCGCCAACTGGAAACCATGGTCGGTGTACAACAACGGTACGTACAAAAAGCACTACAATCCCAAAGCCGACGCTTCGATCAACGACTAGTAGCCCGCAAACAGATAAGGTGCTATACTACCACCGATGTTATACGTCGTGAGTCACACCACCGGTTTAAGCAACGCTTTAGATAATAGCAATCCCCGGGTCGACAGCTGCCAGTAGCTGACGGCAGTTCTGTGACGACCCCAGGAACCCAGGCTCATACGAACGTATCAATCTTGTAACGCTTCAAAAAAGGAGCAACTATGCGAACACTTAGCGATGAAGTCGTCAAACATATTGGCGAAACAGTCAGCATTGAAGGCTGGCTCCACAAAAAACGCTTGCTGGGAGGCGTAACGTTTATTAATGTCCGCGACCGCCGCGGTCTGGTGCAGGTTGTCATTAAAGATAAGAGTGAAGTCGAGAAGCTGCGCGGTCTGCAAATTGGCACCGTACTGCGGGTTGAGGGTACATCGGTCGAAGAGCAGCGCGCTCCCGGTGGCGCAGAGCTCCACGACGCCATTCTGGAAGTCCTGGTGCCGGTCACTGATGAACCGCCGATCGAAATCGACAAACCAATCCAGCACAAGCCTGATAACCTCGACACCTTGTTCGAATACCGGGTGCTCAACGTGCGTAATCTGCAAGAACAGAAAATCTTCAAGATTCGTGCCAGCCTTACTCGCTACATTCGCGAGTTTCTGACCGAGCGCGAGTTCGTGGAAATCGACACACCAAAGCTACTGGCCGAGCCGACCGAAGGCGGCGCCGAAGTCTTTAAGCTCGATTACTTTGGCAAAGTAGCCACGCTGGCGCAAAGCCCGCAGTTCTACAAGCAAATCATGGTCGGCGCCTTTGAGCGGGTCTACGAAATTGGCCACAGCTACCGTGCCGAGCCGAGCGCCACCACGCGCCACCTGACCGAGCTGACAATGCTCGATATCGAGATGGGTTTTGTCAAAGACCACGACGAGGTGCTCGATATGGTCGGCGATATGACCGCCGCGGTTCTGCAGCGGGCCTACAAAGAGCACGCCGACGATCTGAAGTCGCTGAACGCGCCTGAACTGGCTTTAGCCGAAGACGGCAAAGTGCCGCGCTTTACGATCGCTCAGATTCACGACATGTACAGTAAGGCCACCAAAACCGACACCACCGACGAGAAAGACTTAACGCCTGACGAAGAGCGTTGGATTAGCGACTACGCCCGCAAGCAACTCGGCACCGACTTGGTGTACGCCGTGCGCTTCCCTATCCAGGCCGGTAAGTTTTACCACAAAATGGATGTCGAAGATGGCACCGTACTCTGGGGCGACTTGCTATTCCGGGGCTTAGAGATCGCCACCGTGCCGCTGCGCGAGAACAACTACGACAAGATGGTCGAACAGATGACCAAGGCAGGACTCGACATCACCCACGAAGGCTTCAAGCACTACCTGCAAGCCTTTAAATACGGGTTGCCGCAGCACGGCGGTTGCGGATTCGGCGTGGACCGTTTGGTGCAAAAAACCATCGGTTTGGCGAATGTTAAAGAGGCGACACTCTTCCCACGTGACATCAACCGCTTGGCACCGTAAACACGTTACAAAGATAGTAATAAACGCTAGGACTGGTAGTGTTGACAATTTTATCAACACTACCTATAGTGGCTGGTGGGGGATATAGCAATGAAAAATCTTCTAGAGATGGGGCGTAAGGTACGTCAAGAGAGGGTAGACCGCGATTTATCGCTAGCCGACTTGGGCGCGCAGGTCGGTGTTGATAGAACGCTGATTTCCAAAATCGAAAACGGCCACTATCAACCCACGGAATCCATGCTGCAAAAGATTATCGATGTGCTCTCCCTGGATAAGCAACGGGCTGCAGAAATCTGGGCACTCAGCGGCCGCCCGTCTGGTCCAATCATTACGCAATATAATCTTGCCCAATACGAGGACATCGCCATGAACCAGCAACCAACAGAACAAGTGAGCCAAAACGTGCAGATCGATCCGAACCGCACGCCGATTCTCTACAGCGACGGCGTGGCCGTTACTTCGAGCGAATTCGGTATGGTGTTCGACTTCGGTCAGCGCGTTGGCCCGACTAATAACGCCAACATCGTCGCGCGTATCGGTATTTCATACGAGCACGCTCGCAAGCTCTTGGAAGTCATCAATGATGAGCTGTCCAAGAACGAAAAGTAGCCCTCATAATAATCGAAGGCTACAAAAAAGACGCCGATACGCTCGACGCCCTTTGCCAATTACAGCGTAGCATATCGGACCATCAAAGACACGTACCCGCGCCGGACGTGTCTTTTTTTGTGCCACGTAGGGCTATTCTTGCTGGCGGGGCGTATACTTTAGATACTATGGGGCAACCATTATCTCCGCTTCAGTCAAATGGGCTCGGTGGGCCAAACCGCAAACCGCCGACCGTTGATGACGATGCCCGCGCCGCCAGTGCCGACCTGGACGAACTCAATCAGCCCGACCCGGCTCGCCAAGAACGTATCGAGTACTTGCAGAGCTTAATGCCCGAGCGTCGCAAGCGTCGCTGGCCGCGAGTGCTCGGCTGGATACTGGTGCTGCTTTTGCTGGCTGGTGGCGGTTTTGCTGGCTGGTGGTTTGTGCTGCGCGATGAGCCTGCTGACACGCCAAAACATGAGCCAGCCGCCCAAACCACACCTTCGGCCACTAAATCTTTGAACGAAAAGCCGGTGATGAAACAGTATGAGTCGTCGTCGTTTGGCTTGAATTTTGACTATCCCGAGCAGTGGACAGTAACTGATGCTTCGGATAAGCTGACCGTCGCCTCGCCGGTTGAGCAATTGCAAACCGCTGACGGCAAAAAACAGAGCGGTCGGATTGTATTGAGTGTACAAGGCAAAGCTGCTAGTTTGGAAGGCTTCAAAAAGGGGAATGCGACTGCCATTCGGGACTCTGAGAAGATTCGCTACGCCAAGCCAACGCAATCGCAGCGTGCCGAAACATACCTGACATTCCTGAACTACGCCGACGCCAGCGCCACTGGCCTGGATGCGATTGTGGTGAGCGGCGACAATGGTTATAAGAAGGGTCAGGCCGTGCCCCAGGCAGATGTTGAAAAGGGCGACCCGCACATAGTGATTAGCTTTCGGAGCTGTGCCGCGACTTCGAATGCGGCTGGGAGTGGCGCAGCGTCATCGTCATCTAGCTCATCATGTAATGCTGTCGGCAATGCGGTTACGTTGCCGGCGAGCATATGGGATGACCGCAGCTTTGCGGTGCCGGTGCGCACCATGCTAGAGTCGCTCGCGGTGCAGTAGCCAATCATACCGGGATGCTGTAACTGCTACAATATCACCATGATAGGCCAACTTTTGCTCGTCAATGGTGTGCTGTTGCTGGTGTATATGACTGGCTGGTTCCTAATAGCTAAACGACGTCACCGGCTTGATACGGTTGATATGGCCTGGGGCGGTGGATTTATTGTGGCGTCGTGGGCCGTGGCACTGCAACAGCCAAGCGCACGTAGCCTGCTTATTGCCTGTCTGGTTACGGTATGGGGTGCTCGTTTGTCGTGGCATATTGCCCGGCGCAATGCCAAAAAACCGGAAGATCCCCGCTATATTGCCCTGAGCGACAAGTGGCGCGGCAACTTCTGGCTTCGGGCGTATGGATCGATATTGCTCACGCAAGGTATCGTGATTTGGCTTGTGAGTCTGCCTGCGGTAGTGGCGGCCGGTGCGCCACTTGCCGGATTGATGTGGCTCGGTCTGGCCGGGGCTGGGTTGTGGGTGGCAGGTTTTATCTACGAATCGCTGGCCGACAAGCAGTTGGCGGACTTCTTGAAGCAAGGCAAGCAGACTGCAGACTTTACAGCATCTAAAGGCAGGGTCCTCGATACCGGCCTGTGGCGCTGGAGCCGACATCCGAACTACTTTGGCGAGCTCATGCAATGGTGGGCGATTGGACTTATTGCGCTGCAGGTTTCGTTTGGCTGGCTTGGCCTGATTGGTCCGCTCACACTCACCATTCTGATAGCGTTTGTCTCCGGCGTACCGATGATCGAGAAGCGAAAGCGACAAAATCCAGCCTACCGACAATATATGCAACGCACACCGAGTCCGCTCGTACCTTGGTTTGCTCGGTCATCGCAGCCACCGGGTCCGCAGACTCAAACATAAACGGTAGCGGTTTGCTACAATGCAGATAGCAATTACGCGTGTACGGATTTTGTAAATCTGCTCAAAACAGAGGGGTAATCGGACGAATTATGCAGCCACAGATTGACCAATTGAAAAACCATGTCAAAGGCATGGCCTCGCAAGCTGGTTTTGTACATCACGAGTGGTTTGTGCGCTGGCATCTGGAACTTGTCGAGCGGCTTGCCAAAGAGTTACTAGCTAACCATGCCAACGCCAATAGTGAGGTTGTCGAAGTTATGGCCTGGATGCACGATTACGGGCTGATGATCGATGCCAGCGATGCCGCGGCAATGACGCAGGCGGCCGGGCGCGAGCGTATGGTGGAGTTCGATTTTCCATCGGAGTTCATAGCCAAAGTAATCGAAAACCTCGATACGCTCGATAGTGCAGTTGGACTCGAATCGGCTCAGACGCCCATAGAAGTGCAGATTGTTGCTACTGCCGATGGCTGCGCACATCTTGTGGGACCGTATCTTAAGCTGCAATGGCTGCAGTCTCAACCAAACATCACAGAGGTGACGGCCACTTCTACAGAAAAAGCAGACGGTTCAATGCCGGGCGTCACGAAAGCCTCGGCGGACAATACCGAGGATAACCGTTTGGCGCAAGACGTGCAACGTATTGAGCACGACTGGCAGCGAAAAATTGTTCTTCCGGAGGCAAAGCTGGCCTTCCAAAAGTATTACGATGTGTCGCTCGCGCAAGCAGGTAAGTTGCCAGAACGTTTTTTTAACTAAGGAGGGTGGTATGGGATTCTTTGATAGTATTAAAAAGCTTGCACAGTCGGCGCAACAGAAGCTACCCGATGATATGGACAGCATCAGCGAAGTGAAGGATAAAGCGCAGCAATTGGCTCACGATCACGGCGATACGGTCGGCAAAGTTGGCGATCAGGTAAAGGATCGCATCCAAGGCGATGCCGACGATAAAGTTATAGATGGTATCGAGCAGAAAATCAAAGCGTTTGGTGATAAGAAATAGCTAGTGGTTACGCAGAACACTTTTTGATACACTGGCAACAAGAAGATCGCTATGCCCGACCCAAAAGAAAACCAGCCAAAACCCACGCCAGCACCGAGCGGTGCACCTGAACTTGACAGTGATACGCTGGCGGGAAGTCCGGATGTGGCGGCACCAACCGACCGGATTGAAGCCGATGGTGATGCGATGTCTGACGACTCGGAAAAAGTGAATCAATCTGATGCAACCGACGATGGCGCGTCCGCTACCGGCGGTGATGAGTTCGATAGTCTTGAGCACGGGCTTGATGACATTCCGGACGCCGGACCACGCCAACGGCCGAGCCGGGTAAAGCGCTTTTTTGCAGGCTACTGGCGGCGTAAAAAGTGGACACTACCGCTCACCGTATTGGCTATTATTGGTGTTCTTGCAGCCGTGCCGTGGAGTCGGTATTTCATACTTGGACAATTCATGTCGCAGACGTTTCAAGTGCAGTTAGTTGATGCGAAAACCGGCAAACCGGTAAGTGGCGCCAAATTGACACTGGCTGACAGCTCGGCCACAACCGATTCAAAAGGTAATGCCAGCCTTAAGGCCAAGGTAGGTTCGCGAAAGCTGTCAATTGAGAAGAAGTATTATTCGACACACGACGCCTCGGTTTTTGTGGGGATTGCCAAGCAAAAAAGCGCCCAGAAGTTTGAGCTGACTGCTACCGGTCGGCAAGTGCCATTGTCGGTGGTGAACAAACTAACCGGCAAGCCACTCGAAGAAGCGACCCTTAAGGCGGCCGGCACCGAAGTAAAGACCGACAAGCAGGGGAGGGTGCTCATGGTATTGCCTGCCGACCAGAACGTGTTGAACATCACGGTGAGTGTTCAAGGCTACAATACACTACAAACGACGGTCGAGGTGACCGAACAATCGGTTAAGCGCAACAACTACGCGCTCACACCAAACGGTCAGGTATACTTCTTATCAAAGCTGTCCGGCAAGATTGATGTCGTAAAGACCAACCTGGATGGTTCTAATCGCCAAACGGTGCTTGGTGGAACGGGGCGCGAAGAAGACGCCAATACGCAGTTGTTGGCATCCCGGGATTGGAAATACCTGGCGCTCTACAGTAAACGCGGCAGCGAAGTGGCTAAATTATATTTAATTAATACCGACACCGATAAAATGACAACCATTGACGGTTCGAGCGCTAGCTTCAGTTTAGTTGGCTGGAGCGATCACAATTTTGTGTACCAGATGACACGCAACGACGTCAAAACTACCGAGCCAAACCGTACGGCCATCAAATCATATAATGCCGAAAACGGCCAGACGCTGACCATTGACCAAAACCAAGTGTCCGACGCGGCGGGCACTGTTATCTCGCAGCAGTTCGTCAATGTCTTTGGTATCGGCGGCCAAGTTGTCTATACCGTAACGTGGAATGGTTACGGAGAAACACTTGCCGGTAAATCGACCGTTGTCAGGGTTGCATCTGCTAAGACTGGCGTCAAAAAGGACCTCAAAACATTCGCCGCCACCGATTACAGCTACTTTAACGGTTTCCCGTACGAACCGCGAGAAGTGTACCTTACCGGCTATTCTATAACCGAGAACAAGAGCAATACGTTTGAGGTTGATTTTAACGGCGAAACTCCTTCGATCAAGCAAATTTCAATTGACCCGAACAAGGTGGCTCAGGACTACTACAGCGGCAATTACGCCACATACCTGACCTCGCCGTCGTCGAGTAAAACCTTGTGGAGTGAATCGCGTGATGGCCGGAACGTCTTCTTTGTCGGTGACGCCGACGGAGATAATGGCAAGGAATTGGCGACTCTGGAAGAATATAGTGCATACGGCTGGTACACCGATGATTACGTATTGCTTTCGAAGAAGGGCAGCGAGCTGTATATCCGCTCGGTCGAAACCGGACAAATGCTCAAGATTTCCGATTACCACAAACCAAACATCGTTCTTCGCGGTTATGGTGGTGGTTATGGCGGTCTGTAGTCCAGCGTTGATGTAGAATTTTCACTCCTTTAGCGGTAACCATAGGACAGAGAACAAGCGCTCGTGCACACGGGCGTTTATTTTTTGTGGCGTGCTCGCACGGCGTGTTACCATGCTCGCCACGAAGGGAGAAGGCATGACACGTAAGATCGCACTCATAACGTTATTGACCATGACCGGTTCGCTGTTGCTGGCGGCTGTTGGTGGTGCTATTGTCCGGAATTTGACCCATGCCGAGCCGTCGGTTAACTGGTTCGCCGAACCGCACATTACTAAGGTGGCCGATCTGGTGGGGGCTGATATCCAAGCCAACAGACATTGTCAGCCAGTTGGCATGAAAGTTATAAGAGGTATGAGCTCGCAGACCGAAAGCGGCTGTGTGGTTCACACCGCCTATGGCGACGTCGACATTACCAGGCAGCTCGTCCGGCCCGCAAATTATGGTAACACCTACACCTTGGATTCGCTGGTTGGCGGCAATCCGATAATTTCCGCATTGCCTGGTAGAGACGAAGCGCTCTCTATGACAGGAGCTGGCGGCAATGGTGTAAACCTGGGCATATATGACGATATGTATGCTCATATCCGCTATAAGATCGATGTTAACTTGGCTACGGGCAGTCCATACGCTCACTATGTGTTTAGTGACCCTGCCGACAGGCTGCTGCGTTACGACAGTGGTGAAATTATGCGCTTTAATCCATTTACGTTATCGCACGCCGCTAACGGAAGGTTTGTGCTGGTTGACACTATATACAACGGCTTTGCTTTGATAGACATGGACACCCACGCGATGCGCCCGGTGTCGCCGAGTATCTTTTACGACGCTGCAACCGGCAACCTATTTTCGGCGGTTACTGCCGTGGACAACTCAGGTTCATTCGCCGCGGTGGCGTACAATATGCCCGGCGGTTGGGGTAGTAGCAAGTACCTCAATATTGTCGATGTGCATTCCTGTAGCGGAACTTTTGGTGTCGCTGCTCCTCAATCGTCAATGGTGCACTGCAATATGAGTGACATATACGGCTATCTGAAGCGGGCCGTACCCGGTCTGGAGGAAGTGCGTGATGTGCAGTTTGTGAATGACCACGCTATCTCTGTTGCTATCCAGTACAGCCAAGATGGCGTAACTCGGTATGCGCGGTACGGCGTCACTGCTGCACAAACGAGTATGCGCCAGGTTGCGTACGAAGCGCTCGGTGACTCATACACTTCGGGAGAGGGTGCATTCCATTATCGACAGGGGACCGACACGACAGTTAACCGGTGTCACCAATCGAGCGCTTCGTATCCGTACTTGCTTGCCAGCCGGTTTGACTCGTTCGCATCGCTGGCATGCTCGGGAGCGAGAATGAGGAATATATCGGGCGGCAGTGTTCCAATTCATCAGACATATGCCACACCGAGTGCTGTAGACAAACAATTGGCGATGGCGCAGAGGATGCCAGGTGTTGTCTCGCAACAAAGTTTCGTTATCGAAGACAACCCTGAAGTTGTGACGGTTTCCATTGCCGGTAACGACATTGGTTTCGGGGATATATTAGCTAGATGTGTTCACCCGCTCCAAAAACTTTCGGATATAAAAGACAAAGTGACCTCTGTGGAGACGTGCTATCGGACGTATGAAGACAGGTTGGAAGTCGTTAATACTATTGACGCGCAATTCACCCAGCTGCGGACGTTGTTCGCAGATTTGGTATCCAGTCCGGTCGGTTCACGACGGGTATACGTAATGGGGTACCCGCAAATAGCCAAGGTAGGTGGTGACTGCGGGGTTAATGTGCAGATGAATGATGACGAGATCATCTTTGCTCGCGATCTCATCAGCTACCTGGACGGTGTCATTAAGCAGGCAGCCGGTCAAGCCGGTGCGTACTATGTGGATATTGAACAATCGTTGGTTGGGCACAGACTTTGTGAGACGCGCGGCCGCGACAGTGCGGTTAACGGCTTTACGGTGGATAAAAGCGATAGCTTGGGCTATAACTTTACGCCGAGTTTCCACCCGACCGCGCTTGGGCAGCAACTTATTGCGCAGTCGATTGCCGAGCAAACTGATAATCTGACGGCTGCCATGCCAACCGCAAGCGCTCAGACCGATGGCTATATTCGGAGCGCATCGGTGGCGGTGCTGCAGAATGTTTCACGCACAAACAGGGCTGTGCGGGCGGTCAAGCCGTATCCGCACTTGGTTCAGACGGTACTCAATCCGCGGACTCCGGTAAAAATAGTGCTTGGCGCACGAGATATGCTGCTCAAGGTGGCAGAACGGTATTCTTTGGTGGCTAATTCGCAAACCATTCAGCTGGGAACCGCAGTAGTTTCGGCCGATGGAGTCCTGCAGTTCGACGTCATTCTACCCGATCAACTAGAACCTGGAATGCACACGCTCCATGTGTACGGCAATGACATCTTTGGTAATGCAATAGATATACAGCAAACATTCTTTCTTACTGTATCTGCCGATGATTATGATGGCGACGGAATAGCGAACAGCAGCGATCAATGTGACATGAGCCCACAGAGCGGCCGCGACGATGATAATGACGGTATTGATGATGCGTGCGATGCGGATGTCGCTATCACCGAGAGCCAGCTCGGTGTGGTTCGTTGGTTCGATGATGCAATCTTGGAGCTCGATTTGAGTGCGGGGCGACGGTCATGATCGGAATCAAAGAAATGTCGGACTGGCTTCGGTTCTGTGACGCGCAGTATAATGCAACACGTAATGGCGAAGCTCGAAAACAAAGTTGCCGATTTTCAACGTACCGTCTGGCAACATTATGCACAGCACGGTCGCCATGATTTACCTTGGCGTTTGCCGGCCGCAACCGGTGTGTATGATCCGTACAGTATTGTTGTCTCCGAACTCATGCTCCAGCAGACCCAGGTTTCCCGAGTAATCCCTAAGTATGAGCAGTTTTTAACGCGCTTTCCAGATGTCCAAAGTCTGGCGTCTGCTCCGCTTGGAGACGTCCTCGTAGCCTGGCAGGGCTTGGGCTATAATCGACGTGCAAAGTTCCTATGGCAAACCGCACAAAGGGTTGTTGAGGAATTTGGTGGCACGTTTCCTGAGACGATGGAGAGATTAGTATCACTGCCAGGGATCGGTGTCAATACTGCAGGCGCGGTTATGGCGTACGCATACAACAAGCCGGTAGTGTTTGTTGAAACGAATATTCGTACCGTGTATATCCATCACTTTTTTGACGCCCAAGTTGCTGTGAATGACAAAAGTATCTACGCAAAAGTTGCAGAAACGTTGCCGGACAGCCAGAGCGAAAATTCGGTTAGGGAGTGGTACTGGGCGCTCATGGACTATGGATCGCACTTGAAGCAAACGGTGGGTAATGTTTCGAAATCGAGCAGCCACTACGTTAAGCAGTCGCCGTTTGTAGGGTCACGGCGGGCTATTCGTGGTGCGGTCATCCGGAAGCTGGCCGCTCAGCCAAAGACCTTCGCGATGCTCGAGCGGTCAATTGCCGATGTGCGGCTGGAGGATGTGCTGACCGATCTACTCAATGAAGGCATGGTTTCGAAAACCGGGCAAACGTATCATCTTACTTAGACGGAATAAGCGGTATTCGCCAACTGGTAAGAAAAATTACATAAGCGTACAGATGTACATGGTACGATGAATAAAACCTTACTTTATGGTTTGAGCTAAGAGGAGAATTCTCATGGATCCCAATAAGCAAACGCCCCAGTCTCCACCGCCGCAGGCTCCGCTGCAGCCCGAAGTGCAACAGCCGCTTCCCGCTCAGCCTGCGCCAGCTGTAGTAGCCGGTCAGGCAGTACCTCCTGTCGAGCAGGTTCCACCCCAACAGCCAGCATCTCAAGCTCAGGTGCCGCCACCAGCGCCGGCTGTGCAGTCCGGTGTACCGCCGGCAGATGCGCAAAATGTGCAACAGAATCCCCCCGCTCAGCCTGCTGTTCCACCCGCACCTGACAGTGCTGCTGCCGGCCAACCGGCCGCCAATCCGGGGGTACCCGACGCTCCGTTGCATGATACAAAACCGCAGGCAACCGATGCGCGTAAAATCAGCGTCGCTCCTTCGGCCGTACCGGCTATCGCGTTAGGCGTCGTGCTCCTGTTGCTGCTGCTCGCGCTCGCGGCGTACGCCTTTACGCGTTAGACGCTTTGCGGGTAGCCGTTTTCGTCGAGTTCAAGCGCGCCTTGTCTGAGCACTTCTATGGCGTCGTCGACAACTCGGATAACGGTTGAAGCCGGCTTGCCGCTCAAATCGCCGCCATCAACATAAAAGTCGATCGAGTCGCCAAAGTAGTCGTATGCTGCAGCGAGCGTTGCTGCCGTTTGGGCGCCGGGCTGGTTGGCGCTGCTCGTCACGAGCGGGCCGGTCTGTGCGAGTACCTTCTGCAGCGTTTCATCTTTAGGGATGCGCACTGCTAAGGAACCGACTTCTTGATCGAGATATGCGAGCTCCGGACCGACTGGCAACACAATGCTGAGCGGGTTGGGCCACATGTCGGCGACAGCGTTGAGGTAGCGCTTTTTGATGCCAAGTGCTACCAACTGGTCTACATTGGCGGCAACAATGGTTCCTGGCTTGTGGTCGCGCTTCTTGAGTTCGTACAGACGGGCCACGGCAGCTTGATTGGAAGCGCACGCTACCAGCCCATACACCGTGTCGGTCGGCAGCACACCGACCGCTCCTTGTAAGAGCTGGGCGATCGCCTCGGCTGTTGAAACGCTGTGCAGTGTGGTCATAAGTGCCATTGTAGCATCGCGGGTGTATATTATTCAATGTTCCGAGCGACTTGCAAGCTGGTACAATGATTGGTGACACTAAGAGTAACGGAGGCGATTTGATGACTTTTGATGAATACCAGCAGCGAGCGCTTGAAACCGCTATTGCCCATCCCGATCCGCTCATGGATAAGACTATTTGGGCAATGGGCGTATCCGGTGAAGCCGGTGAAGTCATTGAAAAATGGAAAAAGATTGTCGCCTACAAAGACGGCATAGTCACCGAAGCAGACACCACCGAGCTCGCCAAAGAGTTGGGTGACGTGGTCTGGTATATTGCAGTCCTGGCGCACTCGCTCGGACTGTCGTTCGATGAGGTGATGAGTAGGAATGTCCAAAAACTGGCTGACCGCAAATCGCGCGACGTAGTCAAAGGCAGGGGCGATAACCGATGAATCAGGTGTACGACACCGCAACCCCTTATATTGCCAGCTACGCGGTGCTGCGCAAGGAGCGAACCGTAGCATTTGTGCTGCGAAGCAACACCTCATGGATGAATAATTACTACGGGTTGCCAGCGGGCAAGGTCGAGCAGGATGAATCGTACACGGCTGCGGCGGTGCGTGAGGCAAAAGAAGAGGTCGGCATCGATGTCGCTCCTGATACATTGCGCCATGCGCTGACCGTGCACCGCAAATCGCGTGATGGTAAGTTTTGGGTTGATGTGTACTTTGAAGTGGCTAACTACCAGGGCGAGGCGTACAATGCCGAACCGCATATGCACAGCGAGCTGGCGTGGCTGGACATTGATAACCTGCCCGAGAATGTTATTCCATCGGTGCGTGCTGCACTTGAACATATTGCTGCGGGCGACACCTATGCCGAATATGGCTGGGACGGTCAAGGAGAAGACTAATGTCGAGCCCACAGAGCCTCATCGTGAATTATCTGGACGCGGCCCGTATTATGCACGTGGCTACGTCGGACGATCAGGGTGTTTGGTGTGCGGCGGTGTACTTTGCGGTCGATAATCAACATGCTATCTATTGGTTGTCAGACCCCAAAGCGCGCCATTCACGGTCTATTCCGGAGGGACAGTCGGTTACGATTGCCGGCGCTTTCACGCTTCCGCAGCAGTACGGGCAGCCGCAGCAAGGACTGCAGGTGGAAGGCGAAGCGACATTGATAAAACTCGAGGAAATCGAGGGCTTGTATGAGTCGTACGCCGAGCGCTTTACGGCGCATGGGCTGGTTGACGACATCTTGGCAGGGCGCGACAAGCGACGATTGTACCAGCTCAAACCAGCCCGCTTTGTATTACTTGACGAAAAATTTATGCCAGATGAGCTGCGCTACGAGTGGCGACTCGATGGATCGTCGCCGGTAGATATTGATGAGACGGGCGGCTTAGAACAAGCGTCGTTGCCAATTGACGAAGATGAGCAGCCGCCGGAAGAGCCGCCAAGCGCGCCGCCAGATGCGGGCCCACAGGTGCCGCCGGTTATTGCGCCGGATCGTCCCCGTTCAATATTTTAGGCGTTAGGAGATACGCGGATCGGTTGCTTGTGCCGGTCGGAATTCCTTGCGCAACCACTCGTCAAGGCTGCCACCGCCACCGGCGGTCAGGCACAGCACGAGATCGCCGGCATCGAGATGCTGACGGATGGCGTCCTTCAGGTCGTCGTCAACTTGCATGGCCTTGGCTTTAGCCTCGGCGACCGGGCTCAGCAACAAACGGATTTTTTCGGGTGTTAAAAGTTCCTGGTTTGGGTCTTCACGGGCCAGGTAGCTCGGTACAATGTACAGCTTTTTGACTCCGTCGAACAGGTGCTCCAGGTCCTGTTTTATGAAATGCTGGCGCGAGTTGTGGAGTCCTTCGTATACAACAACTACTTCTTTGCCGGCAAGTTCTTCGGCGGTCTCCAGGGCGCCACGGATTTTTGGAGGTGTGTGGGCGTAATCGCTGTAAAGTCTGCCCTCGATTTGCTCAAAGCGGCGGTAGACGCCGGGGAAGGCATTGAGTGCGGCGATTGTTTGGTTGATTGGCGCGCCAAGCAGAAATACAATCGCTTGGGCTGCTTCCCAAGCATTAAGCCGGTTCACTTTGCCGGCCAGGCGAATCCATTGCTCGATGGCTGGTTCTTCGGGGCTCAAGACGAGCCGGCGCATGTCTTGTGGCAACTCAAGCAGTTTGGCGTCGGCGTCCCACATAACGGCCTGCTCGGATTGGTCGAGGAACTGCTTAAAAGCGGCGTTGTAGCTTTCGCGGGTCGGGTAAATGTCCGGGTGGTCCCAATCGACGCCGGTAATGATCGATAGAACCGGGTGGAAGGCTAAGAAATTACGAGCGAACTCATCGGCTTCGTAGACAAAATACTGACTGCCCGGCTGGTACTGGCCCATCTCACCAAAGGGAATCTTGCCGCCAACCGAGTAGCTAACCGGAATGCCCAGCTGGCGAAAGGCCCATATCAGCATAGCGGTAGTAGTGGTCTTGCCATGGGTACCGGCTACGGCAATAAGTTGTAGCTGTTTCTCGCTCATAATGAGGTTCAGGAGCTCATCGCGCAGTGATAAACGGATGTTGTGGGTTCGGCAAAACGAAAACTCTGGCGCATCGGGTTGTTCAATGGCGACGGCCGAGGAGTATACAAACCAATCGATAGGGTTGCTGCGGTGTAAATTTCCAATCGCTTCGCTGCTTTGCCCAATATTGATGTTGGTGATGCCCTGGTCGCGCAAATACTGTATGTAGTTTGAATCCTGCTTGTCCGAGCCAGAGACCTCGTACCCCGCTTGTTTGGCAATAAGTGCCAGCGGACCGATGCCCGTACCGCCGATGCCGGAGAAGAAAATATGCATAACAGATAGTATAGCCCAAATAGGAGGCCGGCAACAGGTTAGCTGCCGATTATGCTCGTGTTTTTAGCCCCGGCGGTGCAGGAGATGCCAAATAACATTGCGAAACAGCCACAGGCCGGCTGAGCCAAGTAGTAGCAGAATAGTAACCACTAAGCTCCAGCCGGCCAGGTCTGGTGACCAGCGGGGTGACACAAAGTCGAACTGGTACAGCCCTTTCGGAATCGTCTTGACCGATGTCAAACCGTGCTGTTTTATGTACGTTTCGATACAACTCCGCCGGTAGCTGCCCGAAAAACCGTTTGGGATAGCTTTTTCGCAATATTTTTGGGCTTGGGTATAGATGTCGCTGTTGTCTGAGGCGTTTGAGCCGGCTTTCTGAGCCGCGACCAGGCGATCGTAGGTGTACTTAAGCTGAATGGGCGGATGCACGGCGTTAGGGCCGCTGGCGAGGTTGGTGTTCATGTGTCCGTAAACCTGGGTGCGGAGGTTGCGGAGTGCGGTCTCGACATCGCCGTTGCTCTTGTCGGCATCGTACACCGCTTGCCGGAGTTCAACCATTTTCAGGTTATTGGCACGCATGGCAAAGACAAAAACGATGCCGCTTATGAGGGCGAGCGCTAGGAGCATCCAAGGCTTGACGCGCCTGATATGCTTCCAGACTCGGTAGAGTTGGCGTTTGTCCATGTTGCTGTTCATTATAGGGGTTATGCTTATACGCTGGCAACTGGCATTCGACTCGTGTCACAAATAAAAAACCCGCATTACTGCGGGCTTTTTACGAGCGCGGTCGAGCTATTGCTTCTTGGTGTTGTTGGTGCTCTGGGAGTTTTGCGTGTTCTGGGTGTTAGTATTGTTGGTTTGAGTCTGTGTCTGGTTGTTTTGAGTGTTGGCGTTCGGTGCCTCGTTGGTAGTGCCGTTCGACTGTTGTGTCGAACTGCTATTGTTGTTGGCGGTACACTTTTGGCCATTCGGGTTTTGCTTAAAGAACTCAGCCGCTTTTTGGGCAACCTGGCTGTCGTTCTTTAGGTTTTCCCAGAAGAAGACCTGGCTGCGGTTGATGACCATAACATCTTCCGGACCGTGTAATTCACAACCAAGCTTTACAAGGTTGTAGGCACTGTTGCTGTTGGCCTGGGTGGTCTGCTGGTTCTGGATGTAGAAGACTTTGGTCAGGCGGATAAATTGCGGGTTGAGGTCCTGGATTTTACCAAAGTATACTTGGCCACCGTTGGTGCCGTTTACGTTTACGAAGACGGCCTGCATCTCATCTTTATTGACGAACTTCGACTCGCGGCTGGTTGGAACGCCGAAGACGATGTAAAGTAGCATCGCTACAAACAGTAAGGTGCCCGAAAAGAGCAGGGCAATAAACGACCAGCGGAAGATGCGACTGCTATGCATATCGGGTAATTTGTCACCGATAGTGGCGTGTGTCTTCTGTGGCGCAGGTGCCGCTGCTACCGGAGCTTGTTGGTTAGTGTTGGCGTTGGCACGTGCTTGGCCGCTGCGATTGAAATCCATCTGCTACCCTCTTAACGATTATGCTTTATGGATCTCAGTGTAATACAAGTCGCCGCCGTCGGCAAACACAACCTGACACTTATGGGCCGCTGTTGTGGATAGTTGGGTGTTTCCAGGACTCCAAGGGGCGAATTGTTGTTGACAAACAAAAAGCCGTAAGAGTATGTTAGGGGTACCATTACTAAAAGCATAAGAGAGGGAGAACTGTAGCAATGGCATACAAGCACACTAATTCAAAGGGCGTTACCTACTACCTGAACTCAAAGAAGGTCGTCCTGCGCGGTGGCAAAGAACAGACTATCTACTACTTCAGCAAGGACGAGCGTCCTGAGGCTGTACCAGCCCTGCCAGAAGGCATGGAAGTAAACGAAAACCCACGCAACGGCTTCCTGACCGTTAAGCGCAAATAGTTTTACTGTTACTCCACCAAGAACATCCGGCCCTGTGTCATGTACTCAGCGGCCGGCTGTTTTGTTGAATTGCTCCCTCTCAACGCTTTTGACATTTCTTACAAATTCGCTGCATGCAGCCGGTTAATGACGCGGCCGGATTGCTTTAGCAGCTAAACTTGCGTCCCGATCAACAGTGAGGCACAATGGCATATATGGCAAACTCAGACTATATTCTTGAAGTAAAAAATCTTCAGAAGTCATACGACGGTAAAAAGGCCGTTGATGGCATATCATTTAGTGTTAAAAAAGGCGAAATATTCGGTATTTTGGGGCCAAATGGCGCCGGCAAAACCACGACCCTTGAGATGATCGAGACATTGCGTACTATCGATGGCGGTTCAGCCACTATTGATGGCGTGGACGTCGCGCAGCATCCGTACGATATACGCGGCATGATTGGCGTACAGCCGCAAACACCGGGTTTTCAAGATAAGACCAAGCTGTCAGAACTGATTAGCATGTTCTCGGCAGCGTACGGTGAAAAGGTTGACCCTAAAAAGTTCCTGGATGAGGTCAATCTCGGCGATAAAGCCGATAGTTACGTGGAAAACCTCTCGGGCGGGCAGAAACAGCGATTTAGTATTATTACTGCTCTGGTCCACAACCCCAAGGTATTCTTCCTTGACGAGCCTACGACCGGCCTCGACCCGCAAGCCCGCCGTAACCTATGGGAATTGATTGAAGAAGTTCGCGACCGAGGTATTAGTGTTATATTAACAACCCACTACATGGATGAAGCCGAGGTCTTGTGCGATCGAATTGCAATTATGGACGCTGGTAAGATTATTGCACTCGATACGCCCAAAAAACTCATCAAAGACTTGCTAGCTCGGGGCTTTACAAAAGATCAGCATGTCGAACAGGCTAACCTGGAAGACGTCTTTATTGATATGACTGGAAAGGGGCTGCGGGCATGACCTTAAAGCAAAAACTCCTCACCGTATGGGTGTTCTTTGGCATTAACTTTAAGCGTTTGTTCCGTGACAAAACAGCGCTCTTCTTTACGTTTCTGTTTCCACTGATATTTTTGTTCGTATTTGGCGGCCTGAACGGTGGCGGATCGGATATTTCGTTCAAGGTGGCAATCATCAATGACTCCCAGTCAAAGTTCGCCAACCAGTTCACATCGGAAATACAGAAGGAAGGCAAAATCCTCAAGGTTGACGATAGTATCACCAACATCGAGAAGGCTAACCAAAAAATGGCTCGTGGCGAGCTTGACGCCACCATTGAGCTACCGGCAAACTTTGGTGATATACAACAGGGCAAAGGCTACCCGTCGGGGCAAGCAATCGTCCACTATACGCAAAACAGCCAACAAGCCGCGCAGGCCTTAACCTCGATTCTGGAGGCGCAGTTCAAGGGTATCAACTCCAAACTGGTTAAATCCGAAACGCCGTTTACGGTCAAAGCCGAGCAAAACAACGAGCGAAGCCTCAGCTCCTTTGACTACACCTTTGCTGGTTTGCTGGGTTTCGCTATCTTGGGCTCGGGCATCTTTGGTCCTATGAACATCTTCCCCGAGCTTAAGAAAATGGGCATTTTGCGTCGTTTGCACACCACGCCATTGCGCGTGTGGCAGTACTTCTTGTCGATAATGCTTGGTAACGCGGTTATCGGCCTACTGTCACTGGGAATTATGTTTGCGGTTGCGGTGAGCGTCTTCCACCTCAAGGTGGTCGGTAATCCGTTTGCCTTAGCGGCATTTCTGGTATTCGGCATCATTATGATACTCGGTATCGGCTTGGCGCTTGGCGGTTGGGCAAAGAATGAACGGCAGGTCGCGCCGCTGGCCAACATTATCGTTTTCCCGATGATGTTCCTGTCCGGGACCTTCTTCCCACGCTTTCTCATGCCCGAGTGGCTGCAAAATATTACTGGTTTTATGCCGCTAACTCCGGTCATCGACGGCGCACGGCTGATTGCTACCGAGGGTAAAACGCTTGTCGACATTGCGCCGCAACTTGGTGTTATGGCGGTCTGGCTGGTGCTCATATACATCATTGCCTTTCGCGTCTTCCGCTGGGAGTAAATGTACAAACATAACAGACGCTGTCGTCTGATACCATGGAACTATGAAGAAAGAAACTATACCTGAGGCTGAATTGCTTGAAAAGATTCGTGATGCGCGGGCGCAAGTGACCTTCGGTGGTCGGTATGTTCATTACAAAAAGCCCGATGACTATTACATTGTGCAGGGCTTTGCGATTATCGAGTCAACCGGTTCGGCAGGGGTTATTTACCAGGCTCAGTTTGGGGAACGCCTGACTTTTATCCGACCGCTCAGCAGCTGGTTGGCGGAAGTAGAGTCACACGGCAAGAAGGTTGCGCGATTTAGCGAAGTCACCGTAAATGAAGACGGCGAAATTTCCGGCTAACCGACAACTCGATTTTTAGTTGCGTTTAGTCTATACTACGAAACTATATGACGAGTTTTGCAAGCTTACCGAAGCCATTCTTTGTGCTGGCGCCAATGGATGATGTGACCGACACGGTGTTCCGCCGTGTGGTCGGTTCGTGCGCGGTGCCTGATATGTTCTTTACTGAATTTGTGAATGTCGACGGCTTGCAAAGTCCCGGACGCGCCCATCTGGTTAAAAAACTGCTGCACACCTCGGAGCGCACCGAAAAACCGCTGGTGGCGCAACTATGGGGCAAAAACCCCGAAAACTTCCGAAAAACCGCTGCCGAACTGGTTGATCCTAGTTCGGAGTTGAGCCAGTTGGCGGGCGGTGTGTTTGCGGCAATCGATCTCAACATGGGATGCCCGGCTAAGTCAGAGGTTAATAACGGCACGTGCAGTGCACTTATCAATAATCGGCCACTGGCCTTGGAAATTATCCACGCCACTCAAGAAGGTGCTGCCGGTCGCGCACCGGTCAGTGTTAAAACCAGACTCGGCTTTAGCGAAATTGATATGAGCTGGCCCGAGCTGCTTTTGCAACAAAATCTCGATATGTTGACGGTTCACGGTCGCACCCGCAAAGAAATGAGCAAGGTACCGGCTCACTGGGATCTGATTGGTGAAGTTCGGGCGCTCCGTGATCGCTTGGACGCACGCAACCAGCAAGGTGAACCGACGCTGATTGTTGGCAATGGCGATGTGCGCGACCGCTGGCATGGCTTGGAGTTAGCCGAAACCTATGGTCTGGACGGCATTATGATTGGTCGTGGCGTATTCGCCAATCCGTTTTGCTTTGCCGATGATGCCGAAGCCCACTGGCAATCACTGGACAGGGAAGCGCGGCTCAAACTCTTTAAAGAACATGTCGAGCTGTTTGCAAAGACCTGGCAGCACAACGAGCGCCCGATACATGTCCTCAATAAGTTTTGCAAAATTTACATCAGTGATTTTGATGGCGCTAAAGAGCTCCGTGAACAGCTTATGGCGGCACAATCGGCGGACGAACTCGTAAAGATTATTACTTTAGCCGCGTAACTAACTATGATACAGTTCGATGTATGATTCGGACTGAACATCTCTCAAAAAAATATCGTAAAAAAGTAGCCGTCGACGACATAACGTTTGATGTTGAGACTGGCAAAGTAACGGGGTTCTTAGGGCCGAACGGTGCCGGCAAATCAACCACCATGCGTCTTATGCTTGGCTTGGACAACGGTGGCGGCGTCACGACCTTTGACGACAAACCGCTGCATTCGTACAGCCAGCCGTCAAAAGTGGTCGGCATTCTGCTTGAGGCCAAGGCTTTCCATCCGACACGTTCGGCGCGCAACCACCTAAAGGTGCTGGCAGCAGCCGGTGGCATCGCCGACAGTCGAGTCGACGAAGTGCTCGACATTGTCGGTCTTAAGGAAGTGGCTAAAAAGAAGCCTGGCAAGTTCTCGCTCGGCATGAGCCAGCGTTTGGGTATTGCGGCAGCCCTGCTTGGCGAGCCAAAGTACCTGATGCTTGATGAGCCGGCTAATGGACTCGACCCAGAAGGTATTGCGTGGTTACGTGATTTTATTAAACAATACGCCGATGATGGCAACGCCGTATTTGTCTCGAGCCACTTACTAAGCGAAATGTCGCAAATGGCCGACAACATCGTAGTTATTGGCAAGGGCAAGTTGATTGCCAGCACCTCGATGACCGAATTGATTGCCGGCAGCAGCCATTCGGGCGTATTCGTGCGTGTTGAGAAGCCAGCGCTGCTCAAGAAGGCGCTGCAAGTCCGAGGCCTGGCTGCGACGACGGTCGAAGGCGGCTTTAAGGTTACTGGCGCCAAGAGTGACGACATCGGCCGCTTGGCCTTTAACGCCGGTATTCCGGTGCTAGAATTGACCAACCAGGGCGCATCGCTGGAAGAAGCTTTCCTGGAATTGACCGAAGGCGCTCAGGAATATCGCTCTCACGATGTAGCGGCCGCATCGGCTCAGGCGGTTGTCGATACCAAAGCACCAGTCGAGAAGGAGAACGCATAATGTTGGCATCACTCAAATCGGAATTCCGAAAGTTACTGACCGTTCGCTCAACATACCTGCTGTTTACCGCTGCCTTTTTACTGGCCGTTGGCTTGATTGGCTTTTGGATTTACGGCTACAAAGATGTGAGCCACGCCAGTCAAAGCCACGAGGCTCTGCAAAGCGCCATCAACTCGGCGGTGACATTCGTCGGTATTTTCTTCTCGTTCGTGACGGTGCTGCTCGTAGGGCATGAATACCGCTACAACACCATCATGTACAGCCTGACCAGCGCCAGCGGTCGCGGCAAGGTGTTTTTCTCTAAGTTCCTGGCCGCAGCTGTAATAGCGCTTCTGGCTACGGTCGTAATCGTCGCCTGCACGGTTGGTTCGTTTCATATCGGTCAAAACGTGCACCATGTTAACACAATAAGCCAGTCCATTGACTGGTGGCCGGCTACCTGGCGTGCGGTCGTTTCGTTGGTTGGCAGCGTTGCCTACGCGTTCATCATCGCCATACTGATACGTAGTTTGATCGGTGCGGTTGCAGTAGTTTTGCTGCTGCCTTCGACCATTGAGGGTCTGCTGATGCTGCTGCTCAAGGACAACGTTAAGTATCTGCCATACACATCGCTCGGGAACCTCACGAGCGACACACCGGCGCACGGGGCCAGCTACCTGTTCAGCTTGGCAGTTATCGGTGCCTACGCATTTGGCGGCGGACTCATCGCCTACATTTTGTTCCTCAAGCGCGACGCTAACTAGCTCGTCTGTCACATATCTCACTGCAATCTTGGCCCAAGCGGTCCATAGTTAGGCATGCAACCTAACCAAAGGAGGGCAATAATGGCAAATATGATAGACAGCTTGAAAGATAAGATGGGTGATATGAGTGAGGAAGCCAAGGCACGCCTGCAACAGCTGCAGACCGACGCCAAGAATGGCACCTTAGACGATAAGGGCAAGGCCGAGCTGGAGCGACTTAGGGGTCGCATGCAGCACCACGACCAACAGTAAGCGCAACCTCACGTTACCTATCAAAAAGCCGCCATAGCTTCCGAGCTGAGGCGGCTTTTACATGAGCAATACCTAAAACCGTTAACGCGTAACGGGCTTGGGTACTGCCAGGAAAATCGGACGAGAGCTATAACAGCCTCAAGTCTTCCTTTCCTGGTTTCCCTACTTCTTGGTAATGGTCGTGGTTGTGCCATCTGTGTGATTGAGAACGAGGGCGCTCAGAGGACCTTCGCTGACGGTTCTGATGGTATCTTCCATCGGATCGTCACTGGGCACGAAGCCGGGATCCATGCGGCCGCAGCGGTCACAGCAGGGCAGCAAGGCAATGTTGCCATTGTAGTGGCCGACCATCTTCTTGTAGACATGCTCGCACTTGGCTGCACACTCGTTGCAAACGCTCCATTCCATCTCGCCAAAGTTGACGATTGACTTGCCGCAGAACTTGCAAACACGGTCCGGGACAAGACAGAACTTGTCGATGGTGGAGGAAGGCTCGACCCTGGTGTTATACCACAGGTAGCCGCGCAACTTGGAAATCGCTTCCGGGCTGACGCCGGTCAGGTCCAGATGGAGCTTGATAGCGCCCGCGTAGTCGTCGGAAGTGACATTGCCCTCGACCCGCAGGTAGGACTCGCCACCGAAGTTCAGATAGGCGCCGTTGACACCTCCGTTGTCGGTGGAGACTCCGCCGGATTTGATTGCGAGAGAATCAGGAGCATAGTCCAAAACACGCTGCAGCATCGCCGAGGCGTCGCTGTCGCGAGGAATGACCGTGATGCTGCTGTCTCCGAGGACGAGATCGACCGCAATGGTCCTGAACTCTTCGGGGTACATAGCCATGGCTGTTCACCAATCAGTAGGTTCTTCCGGGACGGATTTGTCACGAATTGGCAAATTATAGTATAAGAAACGGTAAAAATCAATCTGGTGGGGGCAGCTGGACTTGAACCAGCGACCAATCGGTTATGAGCCGACTGCTCTAACCACTGAGCTATGCCCCCGGTTGAGCCTGCGAAAATACGCGTGCTAACAGAGGAGAGTATAGCAGATTTGCCGACGGAGTTATACAATGGTCTTGCAACTCGCTTTTGCTTTGACAGCAAGACGTCATACAAAAACATGCCCGACGATACATCGAATGACCAACAAAACGAGCCCAAAGGCTTTAGGAGCTTATTCAGTCAGCACTGGATAAAGCAGTTTCAAGATGTCCGAGCTATCGGACTAGTAATCTTTCTGATTGTTGCGCTTATGGTCACTTGGAGTGGTGCTAAAGTGATTCAGACCAACTACGATCTGCAAAAACAGATATCGCAGCTGCAGCAGGAAAACCAGGTGCGCCAGCTGGCCAACACCAACCTTAAGCTGGAAAACCAGTATTTTAACACCAACCAGTACCTTGAACTGAAGGCCCGCCAAGACTTTGGCCTGGGTGCATCCGGCGAAAAGCTGATCATGGTACCTAAAGAGGTTGCGCTCGGATACACGACCGACCAAACCGTTGGCGCAGAGGTGCCGACGCCATCGAGCAAGCAACCGCAGTATCAAAAGAATTTCGAGGCTTGGGTTAACTTCTTTCTGCACCGCGAGCAGTCGCTGTAGTAACGAATCCACATAAGACCTGTCACAACCGGCAAATCACAAACATAAGTGATTTGTAAGCTCTGGGTAGGGCAGGTGGGTGTCGGATACGCGTTGGAAGCGTAAGGGGACACCCACCTGCGGTGGTTAGTTGTTGTTGGTTCGGTTCATGACGAACGCGAATCGTCCAAGTCGGACAATGCGCAGGTTGTTGTTGGCACCGTAGGGCACCAGTGCGGCCGAAACCGTATCGGAACGCCTGTAGAGCGCAATGACGGTGCGCACCAGCGTGGCAATCGAAACGACAGCACCGATGCCGAGCAGCACATTGATGACGAGCATCGCCCAGTAGACGATATCCGCCTTGGCTCGAGGAATACTCGGGTCAGTAGGGGCCTGCATGACACCGGACTGCCAGACCTTCGTACGAAGGTCGTCGAGTGAGGTGATTGTGCTGAACGACATGCTGCCACCGCTGTTGACGCCAACAATCTCGCCATTGGCGTTGACTGCCGGGCCACCGGACATGCCGGGTTCAGCTTGGCCGTCGGTCATCCAGGTGAGGACACCGTTGACGGGCCGACGGTCGGTGACCGGTGCCGGAGTGATCTTGGGCGTCATCAGGACGCTGTTGACCGGGGCTCCGGCGGTGGTGCCGCTCATGTTACTCTGCGTGGCCTGACCGGGGAAACCGATCTGACGCAGGGTCTCGCCGATAGCCGGCTCGCGGTCAGCGATGGGCAGGGGCGTCGTGCGGTGCTTGAGCTGGTAGACGCGCAGGATTGACACGTCGTTGTGCTCATATGAGCCGCCGTTCAGGATAGTCGCCTCTGTTTCACCGGCAAGCGGCGAATCGTCGACGAGCGCTGTCTGGCTGACCGTCACCTTGATGGAGAAGTCAGTGACATCGTTGATGCTGACCCGGGTATCGGGAGCATCGGGTCGCCTGGTGCAGGTGCCCTTTGGATCGCAATCCATGAACTGCCTGCTCATGGCGTTTGTTGCCTGGCTGACGATATCCTGCTTGAAGCTATCTGCGTTGGTACAGTGACCGGCGGTTGCGATAGCTCCCGACTCATTGATGAAGGCGCCGCTGCAGGCTCCCCCAGAACGGTAGGCAGCTGTGCTCACTTGCTTGCTGTCAGGGTCCCAGTAGGGAGCAGCACCGACCACGTCTATCTTGAGATAGACGAGCGACGGGCTCGTGGGGCCAGTCAGGTCGACCGAAGTCGGCCAGAACAATCCGCTGAACAGTACACCGCAGAAAAACAAGCTGGATACAAGAAAGAAGACGAGCATTACTGCAGTCGACTTCTTGGACGGGGTGGACGAGTGGGTAGCCATGGAGGAAACCTCTCTTTGAACCGAATTGTGAAACAACCGATGACATTGAATGGAGAACTCCACCAAGTCAGTGCTATATTATATCACAAAACTCTTTAAAAAGCAATAGAGTGCAATGAAAATAAGACATCTGTCACTTTGCACCTTGCAAGTCGAGTATGGCGGAGGCTTGACAGAGGTGGCCAGACAAGCTAAACTAACCTAGTTAATCCATCGACGCGGGGTGGAGCAGCGGCAGCTCGCGTGGCTCATAACCACGAGGTCGCAGGTTCGAGTCCTGCCCCCGCAACCAAGATTGCACCATGATCAGAGACTCACGGATCCGCGAGTCTCTTTTTTATAGGCTACGAATATTATATGTTCTAATATGGAATTAGGCGATTGTCAATTTTAGGTTTATACTTACACATAGTTAGACCACCTCAACACTAAATGCTCGTAGGGAGTAGACGTAAAGATTGTTGTCGGGCTATCAGCCGAACTAATCTATTACGAAAGGACATTATTATGTCTCTAGCAACCTACCTCAAACAAGGTTCTCAATCCAAAGTTCATTTTTCCCAATATCTAAGAACAGAGAACCAACCGGACGAAGAGGAAAAGCCAGCTGAAACTACACAGCCGGAACCAGAAGAATCTAAGTAGCGGATAGTGGGGGCTAGGTAACTAGTCCCCAATTTATTAGGAGTACGATATGTCAAAAGATAGAGGCCGAAAAGCAGTTAAGAAACCTAAGCAGCCGAAAGTTTGACATGCCAAAAACTAGAGTAAATTTTGCCAACACAACAGAAGGCAAAGCTATAAGGCAAGAACTCCAGGAGATAGCCGACAGTAGCATGTATAATACGCCATCGACGTATAGTCCTGACAGCGTGCTCTATCCAAGTAATCGCATGTCGTTTGTGGATAAGCAGATGAACCGTTTAATTAAATATCCAATGCTCGACGCCCGGCTGTACATCTCCGATATCAAAAACACTACCAAAATACGCTAACAGCACCCAAAAAAAGATCGGCACTGCGCCGGTCTTTTTTCGTCTCTGCTATTAGGTGTATAGTTGTGGTAGCAAACAACACGAAGGGGTGAGTATGTCTAAAGACAAAGGCAAGAAAGAAACTAAAAAACCAAAGAAGGCTAAGACTAAAGACTAGCTTGCTACAATAAAGACATGAAAACAAAAAGCCTAGCCTGGATTCGCGTAGGCTTCGGCGCGTTGGTATTGGTAGCGGTTGCCAGCCAGCTGCGCATCCACATCCGCGAAGGCTTTGATGTGGTTAACTTCTTTGGTTACTTCACTAATCTGTCGAATATCTTTGCGGCGCTGGTATTTCTGTACGGCGGCAGCTTGTTGCTGGCAGGGAAGGGCGAGTCTGCCGTGTTTGCCTCGGTGCGAGGCGCGGCGGCTTTGGCGATGGTGATTGTCGGTGTTGTGTTCAGTATTTTGCTGAGGGATGTCGACTTGGGCACGCTGCAGCCCTGGGTAAATACGCTTTTGCACTATGTTTTCCCGGTTGTGGTATTGGCTGACTGGCTGCTGGCGCCACCGGTCAAAGCGCTCACCAAACGATATTTATTGTGGTGGCTGGTATATCCGCTGGTATACGTGACCTATTCGCTGATTCGCGGCGCGCAGACGGGCTGGTACGCGTATCCGTTCCTGAATCCGGCACATGTCGGCAGTCGGGGCGGGGTAGCGGCGTACTGTGTTGGTATTACGGTATTGTTTCTGGTAGTCGGGTGGGGTTTGCTGGCTTATGCGAAACGCCGACGTCCGGTCTCCAAGCGGCGCAAAGCGTAGAATCCTTTACGTACTCAGGTAAAAGTGGTAAAATAAGTACAAAGGGAAGGGGGCTGAGAGTGTTCAGTCCCCTTTTGTATATATGACTACCCTGCTGGAACTCATGGCTAAAGGACTGCAACGCATATGGTCGCCGATTGTGCGCTTTATTGCGGTGCCGCGTTGGGTCCGTACGTTTCCATACGAAGCCGACCGCGTTGGTCTGACGAATCTGGCGCTCGCCACCAAAGGCCGTCTGGCGGAGCCGCGGGAGATGGTGTTTGTCTTAAGCAACTTCTCGGGCAAAGAGAAAGCGGAAAACGCGGTTTTTGCCATCGAGCAGCAAGGCTGGGAATGTAAAACTCAGCCACAGGAAGGTGCGCCCGGCAAAACAATCCTGGAGTGCCGGCGGACTGACTACGAGATTACCGAGGAAACATACGCGCACGACATCGCCTACTTTAACCGTATCGCACATATGTACGGCGCTGACAATGACGGTTGGTACGCCGGTGGCCGCGCAAAAATGGGACCCAAGGCACGGCAAAGGCTCCGAGTTGGGGCAGTGGCATCTTTTGTTGTCTTGATATGGGCGCTGCGGATGGTGGTGGTGTGGCATATCTTTGCGACGGTACATGCACCCTCGCAAGCAACGGCTCAGAATACGAATGCAAGCCAGGCTCAAACAGTGCCAATAGACAGCCGGCCCGCTCCCCTGCCAGACACCGACCCTAAGAAAATTGGCGCTAATGACAGTTTGACGCCCATGGGCAATGGTCTGAGTCGTTACCGATCGGAAGCCTTCGGTATCAGTATGCAGATTCCCGATGCCTGGATGATGGTTGTCTCGCAGCCATGCGTTGCGGCTCAGAATGGTGGTGAGCAGGAGTGCCAGGTGCAGCTGTTTTGCAAGAATTGGCATGAGCGGTATGTGCCGACTATACTGTTGGCACGATTTAAAGGTGATTTGCAAGCCGCGGAGCATATGCAAGATAGGCAGTACGCTGCCCTTCAGCTACAGAATCCAAGTATCTTAGTTACTAAGACAATTACCCAGGTCGATGGCCAGCCGAGCATTGTGTACACCGAGACCAGCTACGGCACCACGACCGAAAAGCACTACATTCAGGCCGCCGGCTCGGTCTTCCTTGTCCAAGGCGAAACGCCCAAAAGCCAGCCAGCTGGTATGGATTACTTTGTGGTGCTGCACGATATGATTGAGAGCGTATCGGTTAATCGTTAGCGGGGCCGCAGAAAAATAGCTGCCGCCATTGCGGACGGCGGCAGGTGGCTCTATGCTAACTACAATGCCTCAAACAAAAATCAGTATAAAAACGGGGAAGCAAGGCGGCTTCGGTCTTATTGAAGCGCTGCTGGTGTTGCTAATTATAGCCGCCCTGGGAGCTATCGGTTGGTACGTGTGGTACGCTCATAAAAATACCAAGACATACACCGAGACTACGCACACCGCCAAACAAAATCCGCCGCCGAGTCCCAGGCAAACCGCGCAGCCCAAGCCGAATGAGGTTAATGCTGACACCGCTACCTGGCAACGAGTCAACAGCGTGGGCGGGGCATTTAGCGTTAAGGTTCCCGGTGGCTGGCAGATTATGAACTTTGCCGGCAACTCGCTCAATGGCGATGATATCGGGCCGGCCAAAACCACCAAAGCGGTCATTACAACCGATACCAGCACAAGCGCCGGTGATCAGCGCCGCTTTAACATTTCGCTCAACAATACCCCGCTGCCGGTACCGCAGTGGCAAACGCCCAACCCGAACGCCGAAGAAACCGTGCAAGCGTATAGTATCAACAACCTCGCTGGCAAGCGATATACCATCAAGTGGCTGCGCGATGCCGACGGCATGCACAAGGGTGACCAGATATTCCAGTATGTGGCAACGGCTAGCCGGGGTCGGCAATTGTCGGTGGTATACCGGCAAGCGGTCAACGATCCGGATAACTTGCGGCTGGTCGAGCAGGTCGTGCAGACCATTATCGTCAACTAGCTATTGGTACGAAATGTAGACTGGCGTTGGTGTGTTGAGCATGGTGTCGGCTGGTGGCAACAGTGTCGCGTCCTGCTTGTAGAAGTTTTTCCAACCAAAACGAATGGCCGGATCGGCACCGGTGGTTATTGCCTGCCACGTTGCCCGCTTTTGCTCTTGTGTGCCACTGCCGTCCATTTGTATTACGGTGGCTAGTTCGGGATGGCTCAGGTTAAGCGCCGCGCGGTTGGTAATCATGTCCAAACGGAACTGATGCAGTAAGAACAGTTTCTGTGGCAGCTTATGGCGGGTGGTCAGTTCGGCGAGCCAATCGGCGGTCTGGTTTATCTCGCTCGCATCCACCGAGCCGATTTGCTTGAGGTGTAGTTGGTCCGGCTTGAGCCGCCACTCGGGATCGAGCGCCAAGCCGACATGCGGATACTTGAGCAGCGGCTCGTATTGGCGGACCTGCGACAGAAAATCGCTGCGACCAGGCTGGATGTCCAAGATAACGTACTCGCCTGCCAATTGGGCGGCGGTAATCCAGGGCATGAGCTCGTTAATGCTCGTTTCGCGCGAGTAGTCGCCGTTGTCGGTCGGGCTGGCCGAGGCGGTAGTGGCGATAATCTCCAGCGATGGCAAAACGGTCGAAGCGGTGAGCGGCTGATAGCTGGCGGCTACATCGCGGGCCCGGGCCAGGCTGGCTTCAATCGGCTGCTCGCCAAGTACACCCAGCGCCGGTGTGTTAGGCGCGCCGTACAATGCAACCAAGGTGTATTGCGGGAACAAAACCCGGCCGCCGCGTGGCAAACTGCTGGGAATTGCCGGCGCTTTGCGATGTATCGACGGATGCTTCGGCGGCGGGCTGGCTGGTTCGGGAGCCGGGGTGGGCGGCTGGGCAATGATTGCCACCGCAATGAGTACGACTATAAGCAATGAGCGGCTGTGAATAGTTTGTCGCTGGAGCCAATCAGAAAGCATAAACATGTATCCAGTATGCCACGGCGCAGCCGATGAACTAAAGGCAAATACCGGACAAGGATTGACATAGGTAGTATTTTTTAGTACCTTGTTATGGAAAGGTAGTACGAAACCAATACTACCTTGCATTTACTAGCTACCCATAAAGGATATCCGCACTATGAGCAACGATGATGCCACGGAACAATTCGGACAGCTGCGCAAAGGCCTGCTCGAAGTGGCTGTTCTCAGTGTTGTTTCGGCGCACGAAGTATACGCCGCAGACATTCTGGAACGGCTCAGCCAGACCGAATTCCGAACCGGCGAGGGCACGCTGTATCCGCTGCTGTCACGCATGAAGCGTGAAGGCATGCTGGATTACAGCTGGATGGAAAGCCCCAGCGGCCCACCTCGCAAATATTACAAACTGACCAGCGATGGCCGCGACCGTCTCAAAGATGCGCAAGCCTACATCGCAACCTTAACCACCACGCTGAAAGAGCTAGGAGGCCACCATGCGTAAAGTTACTACCATTAATCTGAACGGCCGCGCCTTTCAGCTCGAAGAAGACGGCTACGAAAAACTGCAAGCCTACCTGCGCCAGGCGGCTGCCGCCTTGGCTCAGAACCCCGATAAAGCCGAAGTGCTGACAGATATAGAACAGGCGATCGCCGACAAGTGTGACCGGTTGCTGATCGGGAATAAAAACGTCGTTACCAGCGAGCAGATGATCGACATTCTGGAACAAATGGGCAAGGTGGAGACGGCCGATAGCGCCGATGACAAGCAGTCATCACAGCGCAAAGGCAGCGAAACCCGCCAGAATAAGCGGCTGTTCACCATTAAAGAAGGTGCCATGATTCTGGGCGTCTGTAAGGGCATCGGCGCCTACCTGGGCGTTGACCCTACCCTGGTGCGAATTGCCTTTGTAGTGCTTGCATTCCTGACGCAAGGCTTTGCCGTCGTGCTCTACCTGGCGCTCGGGCTGCTCTTGCCGACCGCCAAGACCGAGGCCGATCTGGCCGAAGCTTACAACCAACCGATGACCGCTCAGGACATCGCCGACCGCGCCAAGGAAAAGGCTACCGATCCGGAAACCGTCGAGCGGGTCGGGCAGGTATTTACGCAAATCATGCGGGTTATCTTTCAAATTATCCAGATTGTGGCTGCTACCGCCTTTGGTCTGGTAACCGCCGCCTGGCTGATAACCATGTGGTCGATGGCCTTCGGTAATTTGAGCTTGCACGACAACCTGCAAATGCTCAACGGCTGGCGCGCCTCGCTGTTCATCAGCTTCGCGTATGCGATTGCTGCGCTGCCTCTTTTGGCACTGACGCGTATCATGGGCCGTTTGGCTGACACCAAAACCGACGACACGAAAGAGACTAAGCTTGCCGGTCGTGGCGAGGGTGTACTGAGTACGCTGTGGGGACTGAGCGCCGTTGGTTTGATAATCTTCATTACCACTTACGCCGGTGATGTCCGCCGGTACGTCGACACGCACCAGGGATATATGGACGTCGGCAACCACCACATCTGCGCCGATGCGAACCGTTGTGACCCGGGCCGTAACTTCCACCGCCGCATGCGTGAAGACTAATCACCAGGGCAGCTGAGCGTACATATTTGCAAAAAAGTCGCAAAAATAGTAGACTTTTTGCATGAGTTCTATGGTAGACAAATTCCACAGCCTGCTCCGTGACAGGGGTCGTAGCGTCACCACATCGCGCACCCTGCTGTTTGAGTACCTGCAAAAGAGCGGCGCAGTCACGCCTCGGCAATTTATGGAAGACAACGCGGCGGTCGCCGATCGTGCCAGTCTGTACCGGAGTTTATTACTCTTTCGCCAGCTTGGTGTAGTCGAGGAGCGTCTGACGGGTGGACGCCGACTTATCGAACTAACCGATAGGTACGATGCGCACCATCACCACTTTACATGCAATACATGCGGCCGGACGGTGGCGATGACCATGCCGACCATCGAGCAGGCGTTAGAGCGCATGTGCCAGGCGCATGGTTTTGCAGTCCAAGGGCATGTGATTGAAGTCTCTGGTTTATGCGATCAGTGCAACAGGGGTAGCGAGCAAGTTATAAAATAAATAAGCATAAGTTTATTGACAAAATAGCAAAAATGTGTATAATAATGAGTGTTGTGACAAACAACAAACACTCATCAAAATAATACAAAAACACAAAAAGGAGCGCAAAAATATGCGTAGCAAAAGCGGTCTGCTGTACGAGTTAACTCATACAAACGACAAAAAAATTCTGAGCTTTGATAGTTTCTTCAAATCGCTCTGACACACCACAAACCCGCGTTGTAAACCATAACGCAACCCAGGTTCGTGTTCTCAAAAACCCCACCATTCCCGGTGGGGTTTTGTCTATTCAACAACCGTAATGGTTGCAGTCATCGACGGGTGAATGGCACAAATATACTTGTACGTGCCGGTCTGGGTGAAGGTGTAGGTGTACGATTCACCCGCTTTAAGCTGCGGACTGTGCGGACCGGGTTGGTTACTATCGGCCATTGCGATAGCGTGGGTCATACTGTCGTTATTCGTCCAGGTGAGCGGTGCACCTTTTTTGACGGTGGCCGAGGCCGGCGAAAAGGCCATGTCTTTGATGCTAATTGCTGAAACAATGTTCTGGCTACTTGAACCCCCGGTTTGCGCGGACTGATTGCTACTGCCGCTCGATGGCGTGCCGGCCTTTTGGTCGCCGTTTGCGCCCGACTTGTTGGCGTTGTTACGCTGGCCGTCGGTTTGGTATGGCGGGTGATCTTTGTCGGTTTGCGAAGCGGTTTGATCGTTATGGCGGGCAATCAGTACCCAGGCAATAACCGCGACAATAATCAGCACGCCGACGGCGCCGACAATGAGGGCGGTTTTTTTAGTGGAAGCGGCGTTCTGTGAGGAGTTGCTGTCTTGTGGAGTCATACTATCGACTATACGCCGATTGCGTCACGGCCGCTACTTATGTTTTGTTACGGGGAGCGCGAGCTTGGCTGACAGCAGAAGGGATAAGTATATACCATGTGGTCAAGTAAAGATTTACCCTGGCGGTGTGGCCAATCGCACAGACCGTCAGCAGTCCGGGTTGTATAGTCGGTACTGCAAACGTAAGCAAAGGAGGCAATCATGGCAGGAAACACGAGTAAGCGTGGTTTTGCATCGATGAGTAAAGCAGAGGTCAGCCGGCTCGGGAAGATGGGCAACGAGGCTCAGTCAACTGAGGCTAAGCGTAAGGGCGCAATGAACCAACCCCGCGAAGCCAAGATTCGCGGCGGTCAGAACAGCCATCGCAGTGCATCGTAGCTGCCCTCGCTCCCCACTAATCACAAGCACTACTTCTTGAGTTCGCTCTCTATATGACAGAAAGCTCCACCTTCATGGGTGGAGCTTTTTTGTGCGAGCAGCATGGTATCGTAGTGATATATGACCCGTATCTCTAAACGCTCCCAGAAGTTTAAAGAGTGGTTCCGACGGTATATGATAGCCGAGATACTCGGTACGGTTATATCGCTAATCTTCGCATACGTAACGTTCACTAAGTCACACTCATATCTTGCAGCCGCAGCCTCAGGCTTTGTTGGCGAAGGTATCGGCTTCTTTGGCTACTTTCTGGTCACCGAGCTAACCAGAAACGCGCGCACCTACCGGAATCTTCCGTGGTTTAAGAAGCTGGCCACAGTTGTCGCGCAGAGTGGCACGAATTTAATAATTGAATTTGCGCCGGCTGAAATTCTGGACAATATATTTGTTAGGCCGTTCTTGATGTTCTTTATGCCGCAACATATTCATCCGTATGCCTTTGGGTTTGTTATCGGCAAACTAACGGCCGACGTCGGCTTTTATACCTTTGCAATCATAGGCTATGAGCTTAAGAAGAAGCTGCGTCGATAATATCCCTCTGCCTTTCGTCCTTTCGGGCCTGCACGCTTAGGTGCGGGCTTGCGGAAATTCGCAAACTCATCAGTATGAATACACATTCATAGAGGCGAAGTAAAAAGTGTGGGGTGTCAGAGACACGGAACACTTTTTACGGTGTATCACCTCCCTTCATAGGATTGTTGGGTGCTACCGGTTGTTGCCCGATTCGGTGTCTGTCGGCGCGTCCGGCAGTGTGATGTCGAGCTTGTCGGCGATTGCCTTGAGGGCGTCGAACGTCCACTCCTGCTCGGCATGGCTGTACTGGTGTGGGTCGGGCATGACTCGGGTGACGATGGCCGCAATGAATAGCGAACCAATCAGGTACACCCAAATATGCGCGAACACGAACGTGATAATCTTGCCTCCGGCGGTGTGCGGCGAGTAATCACCGTAGCCGATGGTTAGCGAGGTCACGAACGACCAGTACATGCCATCACCCCAGGCGATGTCTTCGGCAAGCCAAAAGGCGGTGCCGCCAACCAGGAGGCTGCATGCATAGACAAGGGCGATACGACGCATGTCACCAACCAGCCAGACGAGGCATCGGGTGATGCTGCTGGGCATGATGGTGACCATGGGTCGAGTGACAGAAGACTTGCCAGTCTTGGTGGTTTCCACGGGTAACACATCCAATCTATGAAAGGGCGATACTCCTATAATTATAACATAAAAATATATAATTTGCAATACTATATCTTGGCGTAACACCTTACAATATTGTATACTTGTTTGACAAATGAGCGATATGATATCAAATGTTGAGCGGGTATTCGGCTTTGAAGACGAAGCGTTTCATACCTATATGACTGCTCCATCGCACTTGCCATACGAACGCTTGGTGGAGGTGAGCGCCACTATGGCCGAGAGCGAGCATCCGCTGGTGCGCTACGCTGCCGGCTGGGCTGCCGCCGAGATGGCCCTGAACCGTGAAGTTCGCAATGGGTACCAAAAAGTAACAAAGACCGTGCCGTTCTTTGAACGTACGCAGTGCTTGGATAATGCGGTGCGCAGCTGGAAATCGGCTGCCGAAGACCTGCCGGCATATCGCGAGGCTCAGGAAAATATTGAGCGGCGTGACCAGGTGCACGCCATAGAACTGCGCTTATTAGAATCGCTCGCCTATGTGCCAAGTATGGAAAACGCGGCGGCTATGTTGGCGGGTGAGCATATTGACCACGATGCGACCGAAAAACGGCAGCAAACCCGTGAGCGGACGGCTGCGCTGGCTGAGTTTGTAGTGGCTTCGCTAAAAGGTCGGACTCCGCGGCCGATAATGGTCGGCGTGGTGAGCGAACTGGCATGCGGCATCGCCGGCCAGTGCGACCCGGCCGAGAAGTACACTGTGCTGCCGGCGTCATTCCGACAAGATAATAATAAACGGGCGCCGCTGCGGGCGGACTACATTGCGGTGTCAGGGGAAGGGCTGCATCCGAAGACACTTATTCAGGTAAAGTCGTCGCACGGCGCTGCGCGGCGAACCTGGCCGCAGATGTGCCATGTGGTTGCCCGCCGGGACCTCACGCTGGGTGGTGGTCGGCAAGTTATTGATACGCTGACTGCATTCGTGCGCCAGACCGAAAGCCAGTTAACGACTTCGCCCGAAGCGCACAGACTGGCTCGTCTTGGCCGTCTATTAACGGCAAAAATTGACCAGGCATCCGAGCGACCGGTACCTGCTCAGCTGCCGGTACAACTGAGTCAAACATAGACTGCTTTTTCGCCGTTTACGGCTCATCGGCACGACTTTGGTACATTCGTGGAAAGCAGGGACAAGTGGACGGGGTGGGGCAAGCACGCGGTGGGCGTGACAACCTGTAAAAGCGTTGTCACGCCCGAGCCGCAGTGATTGTTACCCTTCAGAGAGCGCGCCGGCGAAACGCCAGTTGAGCAACACGTAGCGTGGCCAACTGCGTAGTGGCACCAGGGTGACGGCGACATCGGAAAGGAGTCGTTCATCGACCTCAGTGCCGAGGGCATCCATTATGAGCAGGTTGAGCTCGAAGATGCCCATGCGGCGTCCGGCGGTCGCGGTGACCAACTGGTCGATCTGGGCAGCGGTGAGCTGCTTGTTCGGCTTGAGCCGACGGCGCATGACCGAAGCCTTGAGCAGTCCGACGGTGTGTCGGGTTGCAGCATTGTCGGTTGACTTACCGTCGGGACGGTAGGCTACATGCTGACGCGCCAGTTCGGCGACGTTCTCGGGAATTGCCTGATCGCCATGCTGCTTACCGAACGCGCCGTTGAGCGCATTTTCGATGTTGAAGTGCGAGTAACTGGCGATGCCATTCGTGCAGAACGACATGGTCCATTCCTGACTGACGGCGCCATGATGCAGGCAAACCTGCAGGATCATCGGAACCTTGCCGGGCCGGTCGCTCAGCAGCCAGTAGGTACCTTCGCGGTCGCCGGTTAGCTTGCGCATCAACTTGATGTCAAACTTCTGGGCTTCCAGGCGCAACAGCTGGCGACGGGTGGCCGACAGCTGGTTCCCTTGGCTGTTATAGAAACGCAGGGTCTCGGTGGTGACGGTCATTGAAACTCCTCTGGTACGGTAACGGCTGTACTAATGTGCAAAGTTCAGCTGAGTCCAAAAGCCGACTTGTGTCGGTGACGACTCTTGTAAATGCCCTCGTTGTGCCAGGTGCCGGGTGTCAGTTCACGCAAGAAGCCGTACGCCAGGAATCCATAGCGAGTGTCGCCATCGATGTAGTCGATTCCCTTGCGGCGACGATCTCCGCTGATGCTGACCAGTTCGGTGCCTTTGGGAAGGTAGTCGAACAGCTTGGGTGTGATCAGGTCAAGAACCTTAATCGGGTTGCCATGCTCATCCTTAAGCATCACCCAAGCGTAGTACTTGAAGGGCTTGGGACGGCGTGGCAGCTCTCGATACACCAGCCTACTGAGGTGGGCTGCAAGCCGCTGGGCCTCGCGGGCTGCTGCTCGGCGCTCGTTCTCGGCTTCAACACGGGCATCGGACGCCTGCTCCTCCGCAGTGAGCACAGGGCTCGGGTAGGGGCCGACGGTGCCGGTGGTGTACCCTTTCATGCGTCGGCGACAGTCGCGCAGGATGAGTTCCGGGTTGGAGTCGTGGGCGACCTGAACGGTGGTTTCGTTGAAGTCGAACTCTACAACCAGCTCTTCGAGCGGCTGTGTTTCGTCCCATAAAAGCTCCTTGAACTCGACGTCTTCACTAACGCAGGCAACATAGAAATAGAGTAGAATCTCCCATTTTTCGGTGTTGATGCAAGGTGGAGGGCCGAGGGCAATTGTGCACGCTGACCTGATGACGGGTTCCAGGTACGTGCCTGGAACGGTATCGATTTTCAAAAGTGCCATGACGTAACTCCTTCTCGAGGGTGTCGGGCGAACAACATCTTCTCTCTGTGAAAACACAAGACGAGACGCTGCGGTCTACCTACCTTGAGCGGGTACATCGCAAGGCCTCATCTTATGTTTTTCGTCTACTTGTCAAAGAGCTTTACGAGGATGGACCTCATAAAGTATCTGTAATTATACAATATTTACTTGTTTTGTTCAATGGCTGCTTTTTCGCCGTTTACGGACTCGTACCCTTCAGGATAGGAGCATACTCACTCAAAATACCTCCACAAGTGAACTTGTTGCGGTACTCCTCGTTCGTGATCTCATCAGCACGACTTTGGTACATTCGTGGAAAGCAGGGACAAGCGACAACACAAAAAGAGAGAAGTGAACACGCGGCGGGCGTGACAACCTGTAAAAGCGTTGTCACGCCCGGCCGCAGTTCACGCGCTACTCAGATCGGAAGCGGCCGTAGTAAGCGCGGTCGCCTGGTGCCTTGCTGGGAAATCCCAGACTGAGCGTATGGAAGTGTCCCATACTCGGCACATAGTCGACGCCCTTGACGATCGTTCGGCCACTTTCGTGGATGAGTCTCGTTCCTTCCGGAAGGCAATCGAAGTGGTATGAGCTGATCATATCGATCCGCTGGCCATCTTCGGTGACGGTGGGTGTGTAGCGGAACAGGCACCAGCGTGGAGGCTGGCGGTAGACCGTTTCGGCAATCAGGCTCTGACGGACACTTTGCAGAGCCGTAAGTGCCAGATTGGTGTCATAGGCTGCCTTGAGCATTGTCTCATCCTCGGCGTAGCCGTTGATGTTGATGTCCACCTCCGGGCCGATAACGTAGAGGCTCGCGGTCTCCGACCTGAATCGTCGCAGCGTGTTCTCATCGAGGGTGTTGACGATCTCCCACTCTGTCAGCAGTTGCAACAGATTGGAGTCGCTGTCGATGATGACGGTGACGTTGTCGCATGCGAACTGGACTCGCACATTCGAGTCGCCGTTGTTTTCGTAGTCGCTTAGTTCGAGTCTGGCCCGATCAACGTACTCCTCAACGACGTCACGGGGCAGGCCGTCGCGCTCCAGGTAGTGCGTGGAAGCGCGCTGCGCCAGAAGCAGGGCCTGGCCGAAGATTGACATGGGGTCTTGCCTGCGACTGCTCGGATTGCAGAGATGAATCGTTGTCACTTCTGACTCCTTCTTGTTCAGAGGGATTCCGGACTGGACTCAGCTAGCCTTTGTAGTCGAACGAACAGGACTCCTCGAGCGGAGGCGGAGCCTCGTAGACCGGGAAGTTACCACTGCGGACGGTCATTCTGACGGCTTCGTCGAGACTGTTGGCGAATGCCAATACTGCCTCGAGTCGACGAGCTGTTGAATCGTGACTCAATGTCATTGATTCATACAGATCCGACCAGTCATGACTGGTTACGAGCACGCTGCTATAGGGTGCTCCGTGGTAGAAACGCGGGTACTGCAGGTCCGGCACCACGCGCACATGTTCGGAGCTGTCATAGCTACCATGGCCCAGCTCATAGGTCGGCTGGTCGTGATAGAACTTATTGCACACGAGCATGTCGCCAATCAGTTGCTGCATGATGCCACGCAGCTGGTCGCCGGTGATGCTGACAGGGAACTCGACGGTCTTGATGACGGCGGGGATATCCATGGGATACCTCTCGGGTAGTTTCTTGTGTTGTCTGCTTGTCGAAGAACATGCTCATGTAAATACTCACATAAAGCCTATACATTATATCACAAAACTATTTATAAGTCAATACGCTTACAGGGGTGGAGAAACGCGATAAAGCATCTGCACCATTCCATGGTAGCTATCATAGCAGACCTATTGCCGGCAGCTCGTCCGCTATGCTTTCTTAGCTCTTTTTTGCACCCAAGTCAGTAAGCATACGCCGGCGCTAGCGAGGACGACGTTGATTGCTATCAGGAGCGAGGTGTCGACGTGGAGCCAGGCGAGCAGACCAGTGTCGTTATTGGCCAGAAGGCGGATTGCACCCTGTATGCCGATTACCATGAGCGCGAATCCTAAAATTTGGAGAGCTGTGTTCTTCAGGGGTAACTCCTTCTACATAGTGAACGGTTGCTAGCTTAATCATAGCAAACAAAAAAAGACCCCTTGCGAGGTCTTTGAACGAGCGTTTGGTAGCGGCGAGTGGACTTGAACCACTGACCCCAGGCTTATGAGTCCTGTGCTCTAACCAGCTGAGCTACGCCGCCATGTATGTAGCGATGCTAACAGGTATGCAATATAGCACGTTTTGTATCTGTTGACTAGGGCTGTGGCGTGGATTGCAGAGCCTCAACTCTTTTTTTGTTTAAGACACTCGTATCGCTGGCGAGTTTCATCTTGTACAATTATGTCAGATGCAAGAAGAAGTGCAACGTCAGTCAGCGGGCGGTGGGACGCAAACATTCGTGGTCGCCGTCAGCGGCGGCGTTGATTCGGTGGTGCTGCTGGACATTTTAGCCCGGCAGTACGCCGGTTTTGGGCGGCAGCCGTCGGGCGTCCGGCCAAACACTCGGCTGGTGATTGCGCATTTTGACCATGGTATCCGTCATGATTCTGGTGAAGATCGGCAATTCGTGGAGCGATTGGCCGAGTTTTACGACGCGCCATTCGTCTTTGATGAGGGTCGTCTTGGCGCTACCGCCAGTGAGGCGGCGGCGCGCGAAGCCCGTTATGCCTTTTTACGCCGGGTAAAGGCCGAGCACCGGGCGCGAGCGATTGTGCTGGCGCATCACGAAGACGATGTGTTTGAAACCGCAATTCTTAATCTGCTGCGTGGTACTGGCCGCCGGGGTTTGAGCTCGCTCAAAAGCACCGAAGAGTTATATCGGCCGCTCCTCACGACGCCAAAGGCGCATATTCGGGCCTACGCTCACAATCATGGCTTGGAGTGGCGCGAGGACAGTACCAATCGTAATATCGAGTACCTACGTAATTATATCCGGCACCAGATTATGCCGAAGTTTGACGAAGCGGCGCGTAACCGGCTGCGATCACTGATTCGCAGCGCGCAAACCGCCAATCCGGTTATCGACGGGTTGCTGGCCGAGCAGCTGCACTTGCAGCCCGGCGGTGATGTCATTGACCGCAAGTGGTTTATTATGTTGCCGCACGGCGTAGCCCGGGAGATTGTGGCCGCATGGCTGCGTCGTTTAGGTATCTTGGGCTTCGACCGGCCGGCGCTGGAACGGATGGTGATAGCCGCCAAAACCTATGCGCCGGGCAAGCAAATTGACGTGAACGGGCGCTATGTTATCTATGTAAAGTCCGACCATTTAGTATTGGCTGCTCGTAATCGTTAAACGATCGTTACCGTTTATCTAGTATTACCTCAGTAATGACTGTATAATAAGCCTGCATATGGATAAAAAACCGTTTCGTCCCACCAAGTCAGTCAAGAATAACCAAAAGGGTAAAGGCATGCGTAATGCCGGCTTTATCGCCCTTGTTATTATCATTTTACTTATCGTGTTTGCGAGCCTCGGCCAACCAAATACCCTCAAAGAAATTCCCATTACACAGGTCGTAAAAGAAGCCAACGAAGGCAAATACGACAAAATTGTTTCCCGCGATGGCAAATTGGAAATTACCAAAAAGGGCGAAAGCCAACCAACCCTAACCTCGCGCAGCGACCCGAACTCTTCGCTCCGCAATCAGGGTATTGACCAGAGCAAGGCGACGATTACCTTCGAGCAACCGTCGAGCACCGGCGCATCGGTATGGGCATTGTTCAGTGTGCTTGGTCCGGTAATTCTGATTGGCCTGCTGTTCCTGTTTATGGTGCGCAGTGCTCAGGGTCAGGGCAACCAGGCATTGTCATTCGGTAAGAGTCGCGCCCGCCTGTACGGCAACGAAAAGAACAAGGTCACCTTTGCTGATGTTGCCGGCAGTAACGAGGCTAAGCAAGACCTCGAAGAAGTCGTTGAATTCCTGAAGTTCCCCAAGAAGTTCCAGGGTGTCGGCGCCAAGATCCCCAAGGGCGTACTGCTGGTTGGCCCTCCGGGAACTGGTAAGACCATGCTGTCCCGCGCGGTCGCCGGTGAAGCCAACGTGCCATTCTTCAGCATTTCCGGTTCAGAGTTTGTGGAAATGTTTGTTGGTGTGGGTGCCTCACGCGTACGTGACCTGTTTGCCAAGGCTAAAAAGAACGCACCGTGCATTATCTTTATTGATGAAATCGATGCCGTCGGCCGTCGCCGCGGTAGCGGTATGGGTGGTGGTCACGACGAGCGCGAGCAGACCCTGAACCAAATTCTGGTTGAAATGGACGGCTTTGAACAGGGGCAGAACGTCATCGTGTTGGCTGCAACCAACCGGGCCGACGTGCTTGACCCGGCCTTGCTCCGCCCAGGCCGTTTTGACCGCCGCGTCAACATCGGCTTGCCTGACCGCAAAGACCGTGAAGCCATCCTAAAGGTGCACTACGAAAAGAAACCGCTCGCTAAGAACGTTGACCTGGACGCGCTGGCTGCCAAGTCTGCCGGTTCTTCGGGTGCTGACCTGTCGAACATCGCCAACGAATCGGCAATCATCGCCGCTCGCAATGGCCATGCCGAAATCACTCAGCAGGATGTAACCGACGCCTTTGAGCGTGTGGCTATCGGCCCAGAACGCAAGAGCAAGGTTATGACCGAAGCCGACAAGCTGACCACCGCCTACCACGAAGCCGGTCACGCGCTGGTTGGGCATGTATTGCCTGACAGCGACCCGGTTCACAAGGTAACGATTATTCCCCGTGGCGGCACCGGTGGTGTCACTTGGTTCATCCCGCCGGAAGACCGTGTCTACGTTTCGCTTGTCCAGTATAAGGATATGCTGTCACGCGGCATGGGCGGCCGTATCGCCGAAGAAATCGTCCTTGGTGCTGACCGGATTACAACCGGTGCTGGCAATGACCTGCAAAAAGCTGCCGAGCTGGCTCGCGACATGATCATCAACCAGGGTATGGGTAAAAAGCTACGCGACCAGGTGTTTCATGTTGAAGAAGGCCTGATGCTGGAACGCATGGTGCACGAGCGCGAATACTCTGACGACACCGCCAAGGTGATTGACCAAGAAGTTGAGGCGCTGATTACCGAAGCCGCCAACCGTGCCCGCACGGTCATCAAGGCTAACCGCGAACAACTCGAAAAGCTCAAGGACCGCCTGCTCGAAAAAGAAACCGTCGACGCCGACGAAGTTGCCGAACTCCTGGCCGGCGCCAAGCTGCCACAAGCCGCCGCGCTGTACTAGTCCGTTGGCGTGTATGCCCTCATTGACATTTTAAAGCATTAGTGGTATAATGTATGGGTTATTGAGTCCATACTCGATGACGTTCTTCCGTTTTATCTCTGTTCCCGACCCTTCTCGATCTCTGGAGTATCGATGATTCAGGTTCTGTTGCCCAACGCCCCGGCGACCGTCTCCGTGCCCCGCACGTTGCTGGCTCGCTTCCGCGAGGCCTACCTGGCGTACGATGTTCGTGTCCAGTCCGTGCAGGCAGCCTACGACTCGCTCCAGGCCCTGAACTCGCTCGTTCACGAGCTGCTCAACTCCTCGGAGCCCGACAGTGTCCGTGGTCTCGACTACCACATCTACCAGACGTCGCTCATCAAGGAGCTCGACATCGCCAGCCGCGCCTACGAATTGTCGTACCAGCGCTACTGCGCCCGGCCGATGCCCAATGAGGAGCGTTCTACAATGAACCAGGAAGCCGGAATCCGACTGGCGAACGCCGTCAAGACCATGCTGGTCAAAGCCGGCTTGCTGGACGCAACAGAGTAAGACGGAGATCGGGAAGGTCAAAACAGTGTAGCACTGCTACAAACACACTGTTTGCTATGACCTTCCCGAAATCCCCAAGTTCATGATTCCGATCGTGGCCTTAGGGATATGCGTAAACAGTCAGGGATTTTGCATACCGCTCCAGGCGGGTCTGTCAATTAGCGTCCAAAAATGCGAGAATAAGACATAACCACCTTCTGATTTTCCGGGTCTTGTCCAAAAGAAAGCGCAAGAGGGTTTATACACTAATGGCACAGAACGCACGACACCCACAAGATGCACAGCACGACGAACGCGGCGTGCTGCTTTTGCTGCAGGTGCCGCGGACCAACGAAAAGAAGGAACTGGCCGCCGAGCAGATGTTCGCCAGCCTGCACGGACTGCTCACGATTCCACTCGTTGCCAGCGGCTTCTTTAGTGGTCCCAAGGTTAAACGCGAGCGTATCAGCATGGAAGTTGCGGTGCGCGAAAAGCGCATCGGGTTTTATATTTGGGTGCCGCAGTACCTGAAGGACTACGTGGAAGAGCAGGTCTACGCGCAGTACCCGACAGTGCAGATTTCCGAAGTGCCGGACTATGCGCTGGAGGTTGACCGCCAACACCCGACGTTTTTGGCGACCGAAATGAAGATGACCACCAACGATGTGCTGCCCATAAAAACCTTCCAAAGCTTTGAAGTCGACCCCCTGGCGGCCATTACCGCCACCTTGGCCAAATTCGAAGAAACCGAGGAAGCCTGGGTGCAGCTGGTGATTCAGCCGGCGTCATCGACCTGGCACCACAAGAGTGAGAAGTGGCAATCGACTATGAAGAACGGCAGCTCGGCCATTGGTGCCGGCACGATTTTGAAAGCGTTTTGGGAGCCGCCGTCGGACGCCTCGGGGGCAGCACCAAAACTGGCCGATCACCAGCAGATTCAGGTGAGCGGTGCCGAAGAAAAGAGCCAGAAGCTGGCCTTTGAATGTAGCTTACGCATTGTCTACCGCGGCAACACGCCGCCGCAGGTCGCTAAACTACGCATCCAGTCGATTATTGCCAGCTACAAGCAATTCAACACCACCTACCTGAACGGTTTTGAGGCCAAAAAGGTCTCCAACGACCTGACGCTGCTCCATTTATACCGTTTGCGCGGCCACAATAAGCAAGGCTTTATTCTCAATATTGAAGAGACGGCCACGCTATACCACTTGCCGCACACCAATGTGGAGACGCCGTTTATTCTGTGGGCCAGCAGCCAGACCGCCGAGCCGCCAGCCAGCCTGCCGATTGTTACGGGTGAACCGACCGACGAGCTCAGCCCGATTGCGACTACCAACTTCCGCGGTCACAACACCATGTTCGGGTTGCGCCGCTTTGACCGCTCGCGGCACTTATACATCATCGGTCAGACCGGTGTTGGTAAGTCGGGTCTTTTGGAATTGCTGACTATCTCGGATATTTACAGCCCGTACGGTTTTGCGGTGATTGACCCGCACGGTGACTACGCGCAGCACGTCTTGGAGCGGATACCGCCGGAACGCGCCGGTGACGTCATTTACTTTAACCCGGCTGACACCGATTTCCCGATGGCCTTTAACCCCATGGAAGTTACCGATCCCAAGCTCAAGACGCACACCGCTTCCGAGCTTATCGGGGTGCTTAAGCGCATGTTCGAATCTTGGGGTCCGCGCTTGGAATACATTTTGCGTTACACCTTGCTCGCGCTGCTTGATTATCCGGAAGCCACCATGCTGGACATCACGCGTATGTTGACCGACAAGAAGTTCCGCAACGAAGTCGTCAAGGTCTGCGGTGACCCGGTGGTGCGTAACTTCTGGCAGATTGAGTTTGCCAGCTGGAATGATAAATTCGCCGCCGAAGCCGTGGCGCCGGTGCTCAACAAGGTTGGTGCTTTTACCGCCAACCCGTTGGTGCGTAATATTATTGGCCAGCCCAAGAGCTCGTTTAATATCCGTAAAATCATGGATGAGCGTAAGATTCTGGTCGTTAACCTAAGTCGTGGTCTGGTGGGCGAAGACAACGCCGCTTTGCTTGGTGCGCTGTTGGTGACCAAGGTGCAGTTGGCGGCAATGGGCCGGGCCAACATTCCGGCCGAGCAGCGGGCGCCGTTCTATCTGTACGTGGACGAATTCCAGAACTTTGCGACCGATTCGTTTGCCACGATTTTGTCGGAGGCTCGTAAATATGGTCTGAACCTAACGGTGGCTAACCAGTACACCGCTCAGATGGCAATCGAAGTCAAAGATGCTGTGTTTGGTAACGTCGGTTCGATTATTGCCTTCCGTATGGGCGCCGACGATGCTCGCAGTATGCAACGCTACTTTGAGCCGCAATTCTTGGAATACGACCTGGTGCACATGCATAACCGTCACTTTGTGATTAGCCTGACGATTGATGGTGAAAAGGTACCGGCTTTCTCGGCCGTGTCGCTGAATCTGCCGCAACCGGAGGGCAATCAGATGGAGGTGATTATTGGCCAGAGCCGGGCGACATATGCCTCGAGTCGTGAAGTTGTCGAGGCGTTCGTTGGTGAACGGTATCTGGGTGAGGGCGGCAACAAGCCGAATCAATCACCGAAGGTTGAGCAGAGGCCCGATAGGGGACCAAAGCCCGACAGGCAGCCGACTGTAAACACGCCAAAACCTGAGTCGGCGCCTGAAACTACGCGCGAGCCAAAGCCAGAGCCTGCCGCTAAGCCTCAACCAAAAGTCGTAACGCGGCCGCCACGCCCTGCCACCAAGCCGGATCCCGGATTGCCGAAAGCTATGGCTCACATGCTGCTGTCACAGGCCATGGATAGCGCGTTGACGGCCCAAGCGCCGCAGGCGGTGCCTAATAAAGAGCAAAAGCCGGCACCAAAACGCGCGGCTTCACCAGAGGGTGATGCCATGCCGGCCGCCAATGCTGAGACCGAGAAGCCAAAGCGTAAGCGCGCTCGCCGCCGTAAGCGGAAGCCGAGTGAGCCGGCCACGCCTCAGCCGGCCGCCTAAAGCGTGACATTGGCCTGTCGTCTGGACGAGGGCTGGTTTATACTGGAGTAAACCATGCCAGCAACTATAAAGAAAACCGCAAAGCGCCTGCACCGCGTAACGATTGGCAACGTGGCGGCGTTACTGATGGCGACTGCCTTGGTGGGGCAGGTGCTTGGCTTTTTGCGCACCAAGGCGATCAACGCCAATTTTAGCGACCCTGGTCCTAACAATGCCGGTGTGTACTTCGCCGCCTTCAACATTCCCGATCTGTTCTTTTATGTAATTGCCGCCGGCGCGCTGGGTGTAACGGTGATGCCGTACTTGTCCGATCGCTTGCATAAGGGCGATCGTAAGGGTATGTGGCAGCTGTCGAACAGTATTATGAACCTGCTCGGTGTCATAACGCTGATAGTCGGAGTGCTGATTTTTGCCTTTGCCGAACCGCTGCTCAAGCACATCGTGGCACCGGGTTTAAAGCCTGACGAGTTGGCGAAAGCCACCGAAACCATGCGCTTTTTGGCGCTCAACCCGTTTCTATTTACAGTCTCCGGTATCTTAGCCAGCGCCCAGCAAACGCTTGGCCGCTTCTTTTTCTTTGCGGTTGCGCCGCTGTTCTATAACGTGTCGATCGTAGCCAGCATTTATATCTTTAGCGGCACCTCGCTCGGCATTGTTGGTTTAGGACTGGGCGCATTTGTGGGCGGTATTCTGCAGCTGGCGGTAGTGGCCTTTGGCCTGATTGGCACCAAGTTTGTGTGGTCGCCAAAGATCGCCTGGCGTAGCAAGGATTTTAAAGCCATGATGAGGCAGCTGCCGCCGCGTTCGCTGGATCAGGGTATGGACCAGTTGCAGAGCTTGGTGGAAACCCGGTTCGCATCCAAAATTGCTGGCGTTAATGGTATTAGCATCTATAACAATGCATACGTATTGCACACGGCGCCGATCCTGCTGCTCGGCACGGCAATCTCGACCGCTGCGTTTCCTAAACTTAACAAGCGTCTGAGTCAGGGGCAGCCCGACTTATTCCGCCAGGACTTTCTGCGTATTCTGCGGGCGCTTATCTGGATGTCCACGCCAGTAGTACTGGTCTGCTTCTTTGCTCGTGGTTATCTATCGCGCATTATCTTTACTAAGAATGCGCCGGATATTGCCCTGGTTTTTGGCTTCTTGGTCGCGGCAATTATGTTCCGGACGCTCTATGCGCTCATGTCGCGGTGGTTTTATGCGCAGCGCGATAGTAAGACGCCATTGTTTGTGTCGCTGTTTACCATTAGCTTGAACATTGTGTTGGCCTACATGCTGTCACGGCCGTGGTCGTATGGTTTAGCTGGCTTGGCCCTGGCGCAATCTATAGTGGCAGGTGTGGAAATTCTGATTTTGGGTACGATAATGCTGATTCGCGACCGTCAGCTGTTCGACATGGAATTCTGGGGCGGTTGTGCCCGCATCGTGTCGGTGACGGGCTTTAGCTTGATTGCGGCTTCAACGGTGGTGGCACTGAACCCACTCGAGGTTACCGACAGCGGCTTGGCAGCGTGCTTTAAGCTGGCGATCATTACTTCGGTGGTCTTTGCGGTTCATGTGGGCTTGTCGTCGTTGTTCGGGCTCGAAGAAGTGCAACCCATCTTCCATCGCTTCAAAAAGTTGCTAAAGTTTGTGCTCAAACCCATCAAGTTGCCGTATTAGGGTAAAAACGCGCGATTCTCACCTGGTCTACCTCTGTTATATCTGGTATAATAAGCGTAAATGAATCAGTCACATATCCGAAATTTCTGCATTATTGCTCATATTGACCACGGCAAGTCGACCTTAGCCGACCGGCTCTTGGAATTGACCGGCACCGTTGAAAAGCGTGCCATGAAGGCCCAGCTGCTCGACAAGATGGACTTGGAGCGTGAAAAAGGTATCACCATCAAGCTGGCGCCGGTACGCATGGACTATAAGGGCCACGAGCTTAACTTGATTGATACGCCAGGCCACGTTGACTTTAGTTACGAAGTGTCGCGGTCTTTAGAGGCGTGCGAGGGTGCGTTGCTGGTGGTTGACGCCTCGCAGGGTATCCAGGCGCAAACCCTGGCTAATGTGTATCTGGCTATCGAGGCCGATTTAAAGATTATTCCGGTGCTCAATAAGATTGATTTGCCTGCCGCCGATGTAGATAAAGTGAGCGCCGAGGTTATGAGCTTGCTCGGTTGCGCAAAAGACGAAATTTTGCACATTTCCGCCAAAACCGGGCAGGGCGTGGAAGCTGTTTTGGAGCGGATTGTTGAACAGGTGCCGCCGCCAAAAGTTTCCAAAACCCCAGAGACACGGGCGCTGATTTTTGACAGCTATTACGATGACTACCGTGGCGTTATCTTGTACGTCCGGGTATTTGATGGCGCAATTGCCAAAGCCGACCAAATTACTATGATGGCGACCGATGCAGACGGCATTGCGCTCGAAGTTGGCGCACTCAAACCGGAGATGACCGCCGGTTCGGCGCTGGAAACCGGTGAGATTGGCTACATTGTCACAAACCTGAAAACAACGCGTGATGCCAAAGTCGGCGACACCATCACCTTGCAAAAACTTCCGGCCAGTCAGCCGTTGCCGGGTTACAAAAACGTGCAGCCGTTCGTGTACGCCGGCTTCTTCCCCGAGAGCAATGACCAGTACCAGGAGCTTAAAGATGCGGTCGAAAAACTTTCCTTGAGCGATTCGGCGTTACAGTTCGTGCCCGAAAACTCGCCGGTACTCGGCTTCGGTGTCCGCATCGGCTTTCTTGGCCTGCTACACATGGACATTGTCCGCGAGCGCCTGGAACGCGAGTATAACCTTGATTTAGTGGTGACCAACCCCTCGACCGACTATCAGGTCAGTTTGTTAAACGGCGAAGAATTGGATATTCAGAGCGCCAGCGATTTGCCCGACCCAGCTAGTATTAAAGAGATTCGCGAACCGTGGATTAAGGGCGAAATCGTAGTGCCGCAAGATTACATCGGGCCGGTTATCCAGCTTATTAGCAGTAAGCGCGGGCTCCATAAGAATCTGAGTTATGTCGACGAGCGGGCCTTGGTGAGTTTTGAAGCGCCGCTAGCCAATCTGCTAACCGACTTCTATGACCAGCTCAAAAGCCTGACGAGCGGCTATGGTTCGTTCAACTATGAACTCGACGATTATCGCGCCGAAGACCTAGTGCGGGTTGATTTCTACGTGGCCGGCGAGAAGGTAGACTCGTTGAGCATTATGGTGCACCGTAGCGAGTCACAGGCTTTGGGCCGGCGGATTGTGGAAAAGCTGAAAGAGGTGATTCCGCGCCAGAACTTCCAGGTAGCGTTGCAAGCGGCAATCGGCGGCCGCTTTATTGCCCGAGAAGATTTGAGTGCCTACCGCAAAGATGTGACAACCGGATTGTACGGCGGCGACGTTTCGCGTAAGAAGAAAGTGCTCGCTAAACAGGCTAAAGGCAAGAAACGAATGAAGCGCTTTGGTAAGGTTGATATCCCCGCTGAAGCCTTCACGGTGATGCTTAAACGGGACTAGAGGGGTATATGGAATACGATAAGCTGGCACAACTGGTCGAACAGTACGAGCCGAATCCGGAAGTCTTGCAGCAACTTGGCCGCGTGCAGTTGCTGATGGTGGTCGGGCCTTCGGGCGTCGGTAAGTCGACGCTTATGAAAGCTAGCGGCATGCCCGAAGTGCTTGGTGATGCTTCGCGCTGGCCGCGACGCGACGAGCAGAACGGTGTTGACTACTGGTTCCGGAGCGAAGCCGAGATGCTCGAAGAAATTCGCGCCGGTAAGTATGTGCAGGTGGCGATAGGTGCCGAGGGAGACCTCAAGGCGACTCATGCCGGCAGCTTCCCGGAGAAGGGGCAGGCGGTGTTTGCCGTGGTGGCTTCGGCCGTGCCGGTATTCCGGGCGCTGCCGTTCGAGCAAACCAAGACCGCGGTCATTGTGCCGCCCGATTATGACACTTGGATGGACCGTTTGGCGGCGCACCATGATGCGCCCGATCGCTTAGCCCGGCGTATGGCCGAGGCCCGCCAGTCGTACAGTTTTGCGTTGCATGACGATCAGGCGCAGTTTGTGCTCAATGACACCGTTGAACTGGCCGTCGAACGCATGCGCCAGGTAGTTGCCGAGCAACCGGTCGATCGGGCCGAAGAAGCGCGGACAATTGCCGAGAGCCTGCTGCAACAGCTCCGGTAAAACGGCTGGCTGGCAGCGTGACATGGTAGAGTAAGTGCAGATAGTATGCAGAGACTCAAAGACCTGGTTGTGCGAGTGTTGAACCGAGCAGTGGCGGGGCATATTCGGCGTAACAAGATACGGGTTATCGCGGTTGCCGGCAGTATCGGTAAGACCTCGACAACTAGCGCGCTCCGCGGCATGCTTGCGCAAAAGTACCGGGTACATATTCCCCAGACGGCTTATAACACCGATAAGAGCATCCATCTGGAGCTTTTTAACTTGCAATTTGCCACCAGCCTGTTTGGCTGGGCGGTGCAAACCGTGCGGGTGCTGGTAAAGTCGTTCGGCCCGTCGAAATACGATGTACTGGTGGTAGAAATCGGTACCGATCACCCTGGCGACCTACGGTCATTTGCCTGGCTGCAGCCGGAAATGTGCGTGCTCACTGCCATTGCGCCGGAGCACATGGAGTTTTTCAGAACCATTGATGCGGTGGCTCAAGAAGAAATGTCGGTTCACGAGTTCTGTCGGCAGCTGCTGATTAATCGCAACACCGTTGATTCTAAATACGTTGATGTTTCACTTGTTGATCGGGTGTCCTGGTACGGTCATGGCGAACGGTTCAGTGCCGAGCATTACGCGATACATGACTCCCAAGTGACCGCAGATTTTACCATCGACGGCCGCTTGCATGAAGCGGTGAAGCTGCAGGTGCTCGGCGTGCACTCGCTTGATGCGCTGACCGCAGCGGCAGCAGTCGGTGCGCAGTGCGACTTGAGCGACGAGCAAATCATACAGGGACTGCAAGCATTTACACCAGTCGCCGGACGTATGCAGCGTTTAGCCGGCATAAAAGACTCGGTTATCATTGACGACACGTACAACGCCAGCCCGGTGGCCAATAAAGCGGCGCTCGACGTGCTTGGCCAATTCACTGCGCCGCAGCGGATTGCAGTTCTGGGTACGATGAATGAAATGGGCGAGTATTCGGCCCAGGCGCACCGTGAAGTTGGCGAATATTGCGATCCAGAAGTACTGCAGCTCGTGGTGACGGTCGGCCAGGAAGCTGAACGGTATCTCGCGCCCGCGGCAAAGTCAAAGGGCTGCAAAGTCGAAAGCTTTGACAGTCCATACATGGCCGGCGAGTATGTAAAAACAAAGGCGCAAACTGGTGCGGTATTGCTGTTTAAGGGTTCGCAGAACGGGGTGTTTTGCGAAGAGGCGGTTAAGGCGGTGCTAGCCGACCCGGCCGATGCCGGCAAACTGGTGCGGCAATCTGAGTATTGGATGACCAAAAAGCGGCAGCAGTTCCAAGATGCCCCGAGCTGAACTTTTTGGAGTCAAACCAACGGATTTTGCAATATTTTTGGTATAGTGGGGCTATGTTCGTAACGATTATGGTTAGTTGATGGGATTGATTCAGAAACCCGGCCGCCGATTACTGTTTGAACCGCCAAAATCGAGGGGTTTGCCTGATACTATCTACGGCCAGGACCGTACAAAGACATTGCTCGGCATTGCTGTGGCTATTATTGGTTTTGGGGTGATTGGTTACGTGTTGCTCCATCAGTCATCGGCCGCGACTCCTCTGGTCGTCGCCGAAGCTGAGAACGGTTCAGTAGCCGGAAAAGCCAGCTTGCGAACCGCCGACAGTGGCGCTTCGGGCAGCCAATCGGTGCTCTTTGGCACGCCTGGCGGGTCGCAAACGGGTATTAAACTAGGTGCAGCGATTGAACCGGATTATCTAGACAATGCCAAGTACGCCAACACGCTGATTAATTATAAATTCGACTCGTTGACCGCCGAAAACGCCATGAAATTCGCCCCTATCGAACCAAATCGCAACCAGTTTAACTGGTCGGGCGCCGATAAAATCGTGAACTTTGCGGTGGCTCATAATATGCGCGTACGTGGCCACACGCTAGTCTGGCACACTGAAGTGCCGGGATGGGTAAATGGCCTCAGCGCCACCGATGCGGCTGCGGCACTGCAAAACCACATTAAAACAGTCATGCAACACTACAAGGGCAAAGTTACGCAGTGGGATGTAGTTAACGAAGCCATCGACGATAGCGGCGGCGGTTTACGCGATACAATCTGGAAACAGAAACTAGGCAATGACTATATCGCCCAGGCCTTCAAATGGGCTCGCGAGGCCGATCCGACCGCACAGCTGTGCTACAACGATTACGGCATGGAAAGTGCCGCAACGATGAGCGATGGCAACAACCTGGCTCCAAAGGCCGACGCGGTGCTCGCCATGGTTAAAGACTTCAAATCGCGCGGTGTGCCGATTGATTGCGTTGGTTTCCAGACGCACTCGTACGGTGATTATCCCGGCAAGGAGGCCGACATCCAGGCCAACATAAAGCGGCTGGGCGACGCCGGTGTCAAGGTGGAAATTACCGAGCTTGATGCGACCGGTGGTGATGCTGCGCGCTATGCCGAAATCGGCCGCGCGTGCAAGAACTCGGGCTACTGTACCGGCGTCACTACTTGGGGTCTGGATGACCCAACGAGCTTCCGCAGCGAAGACAATCCGCTGCTGTTTGACGGCAACTTTAACCCTAAGCCGGCATACTCTGCGCTACTCGACGCAATCGGTCATCCGAAGCCATAGCATTTAGCTGCAATCCGGCTGAGGACTATCTGTTGTTGTTTTCGCCTTCCGTTCGATATCTGCTATAAATAGGGGTTACATGAATCAATTGCAGCATATCAACGAATTCAGGGACGTTTTGGCGCACTATCGCTTGTCAGATGAAGCCAAGCAGGTGCTCTCAACGCTCAACCTAGTGGTTCTAGTAGGCCCGACCGCCAGCGGTAAGAATACTATCATCCAGGAGCTGCTCAAGCTCGGCCATTACCACTACATCGTCTCTGACACCACTCGCCAGCCACGTATAAACGATGGTGTTATGGAGCAGAATGGCCGGGAATACTGGTTTAAAACCGAAGACGAGATGCTCCAAGCATTGCGCGACGGTCAGTTCCTGGAAGCGGCTCTCATTCATAACCAGCAGGTATCGGGGACGAGCATCCGCGAGCTTAAGATTGCATTGGATGCAAATAAGACCGCTCTGGCAGAGATTGAGATTGTTGGTGCCGGTAAAACCTATATCGCCAAGCCGGACACAATTATGATCTTCAACGTGCCGCCAAGTTTTGATACCTGGATGGACCGTCTTCGTGGTCGCGGGCAACTGCCGGAAGCAGAGATGCGCCGTCGCTTAGAGACGTCTCTCGAGGAGTACGAAGCCGCCCTGACGCACGACTACTACCGGTTTGTTATTAATGATGATATTGCCGAAACGGTCAATGCTATCGACAGCATGGCTCGGCTTGATGGTCATGACCAGTCAAAAGAATACGTTGCCCGCGAGCTGGTTAAAGAGCTGCATAGCAAGACCAGCGACTATTTGCTGATGAGCTCGTAAGTGAGTTTTCAACAGGCTCAATAAGGGAAGATACCTGGCGGTAATCCACAGGCTTCAGTATTTTTTAAGAAAAGTACGAAAAAGCAGTAGCATATCGTCTCCGGCGTGGTATAGTAGCAGGTAATAGTAAGCATAAACGGCTATCATAAAAGACAGAGTGTGACACGTCTTGAGAATCTTCAGATGAAGGTACATCCCAAAATCGATCAAACAACATCCAAAAAACGGTCATTCCGGCTCCGTATTAAATCTCGGAACGCACGCTATTTCTTAGCATTTGCGCTAGTTGTAAGCGCATCCGCCATATTAGTGGTTGGCCCGCGAGCAAGTGCTGCAGCGTGTGCTGCTCCAAGTTCAGATCTCGGCACCGACACAATTACCGTGTCTATTCCGGCCGCCGGCACCTACGCCATTTGGACGCGTATGCAGGCTCCTGACACAACCCACAACGCAATTAACCTGCAGGTTGACAGCAGCAACTGTTACAACGTTGGCGGCGGTTCATTTACGGCAACCAGCTGGACAACCAGCTCCAGTAACTGGGTAAACTACACCGACGGCAACACCTCGGCAAAGGTTTCACTTGCCCTGACAGCCGGCACACACACCTTGAAGTACATCGGTACTCAGGCTGGCGTTATGGTCGACAAGGTCGTATTAACTACTGACACCAGCTGTACTCCGGTTGGCGCGGGTTCTTGTCCTTCCGGCGATTCGACACCTCCAACCGTCAACTTGGTTTCACCGGCCAACGGTGCCTCGATAACCGGCTCGGTTAACATGACTGCTACCGCCTCTGACAACTCGGGCACGGTTTCATCGGTCAAATTCCTTGTCGACGGCCAAGCGGTCGGCACCGACACCACCAGTCCATTCTCGGTAGCCTGGAACTCGGCCACCGTATCGAATGGCACGCACACCGTAACCGCACAAGCGTTTGACCCAAGTGGCAACACTGGCAACAGCACCGGCGCATCGGTTACCGTCTCGAATGCAGGCGGCGGCACCGGCAAAATAGGTGATGTTAACGGCGACGGGCAAGTTAACCTGACTGATGTATCGATTGCTATCTCTCACTGGAAAAAGACCGGCCAAACCAAGTCTCAAGGTGATGTTAACGGCGACGGGCAAGTTAACCTGACTGACATATCGATCATAGTCGCACACTGGAAGCAGTAATGACTGGGTTTGCGAGGCACCGACGTATGACTCGGCATACGGCGCGGCTGACCGCGCTTGGGTTTGTGGGTGCACTATTCGCGTCGCTCGTTGTGGCAACGGTGCCGGTTGCGGCGATCAATGGCGACAGTATGTATCTGTCACCGGCATCGGGCTCATATGCTGTCGGTTCGATTGTTGCAGTGGCGGTTCGTGAAAACAGCAATGGCGATCAGGTGAACGCGGCCGAGGCCGATCTGACGTATCCGACTTCGACGCTCCAGTTTATCTCGTTCGATTCCGGGCAAAGCGCCTTTGGTATTGAAGTTGCGAAGTCGGGTGGTAATGGCTCGGCTTCGATGGCTCGTGCAAACATTACACCGCTGAGCGGCGATAAACTGATAACGGTTGCGAATTTTAAAGTGCTTACAACCGGTAGCGCGCTGATTCAAATTCAGGGTGGATCGCAGGTCCTCAGTAACGATACGAACACCGATGTGGTGGATAAGCGCACCGGATCGAATCTGACGCTCGTTGCGTCAAATGGTACAACTTCGGTCGCACCATCGCCGACGCCGACTACAAAGCCGTCGAGCACTACCTCATCATCTTCGCCAAGTGTTTCGGTTAAGAAATCTACTTCGAACACGACGGCCGGCGCCACCACCGGTAACGGAAAAGTAGAACTGACAGGTACGGCGGTTATTGAAGCCACTCCCAACACCGACAAGCAGATCGAAAAAGTAGAATATTATTTGAATAAGAAGCTTGTGGCGACTGTGACATCGCCGCCGTATAAGCACTCGCTTGATACTACTCACGTCCGCAACGGCTCGTACACGCTCACGGTTAAGACGTACTACGCCGATAAGACTGTCGACGCAACCGATACAGCGATTGTGGTCAATAACCCGTGGAACGCACAACAGATATGGCTACAGATTGCATATTTCTGGTGGGTTGGCGTCATTCTGCTGCTGGTTCTGGCTGACATTATCTGGATGGCTATCCGCAAGCGCCGTCGCAGTGCTGCCTTGACCGGTTTGGCCGCTGGCAAGCCTGGTGATGCATTCAAGGTGTACGGTGGAGACGATGCCGGAAGCTTTATGACTCCTGAGCAAGTTGTAGTTACGCCGGGCACGGACACTCAGCCGGCTGAGGGTCAATCCGACACTCAGTCACCGGTAGCATCCGCGCCAGCACATCCAGTTGACGAACTGTCGGCAGCTCAAACGACACCAGCATCTCAGTCTGTGGCCCCGCAGCCAATTGCACCGACACCTCCAGTTGCGCCACCGAGCAACTCACCGACGGCATCGGTGCAGCAACCCGAGCGGCCTATTGCGCCCGCCCCGCCAACTACCGTGCCCTCTAACGGCGGTCCAGGCCCGGTTGTGCAACCTTCGGTAACGCCTCCAACTGCTCCCAATAACGAGCAGCGGCCGCAGGTATAGCTGAATTCCTGGGTTGCTTAGCACTCTTGACTGCCGAGTGCTAAGCGGCTATGATCGGCATAGTAAGCTTTCAGCCTGCTTGCTGCATTGAATCCCGATGAAAGCTAATATGGAGCCATACGTATGACACCGCGTCAAAAGCAGTTACTCTACGCTATTGTTGAACAGTATGCCGAAGTCGCCAGTCCGGTCGGCAGTAGTTTGCTGGCCAAAGTTTTTAACGTGAGCTCAGCAACGGTCCGGGCCGAAATGGCCGAACTTGAGCGCCAGGGGTTCATTGCGCAGCCGCACACTAGCGCCGGGCGAGTGCCGACCGACAAAGGTTACCGTTTCTACGTTAACAACTTGAACGATGCGAGCAACTTGCAGCCGGGCAGAGAGATGGCCGTAGAGCGCCGGGCCGAAAAAGCGTTAGCTACCCGTGTGCAGCATGGCGGCCTGCCGGAGCGTACTATCCGCAACGCAGTCGATACGCTGGTGGAGCTGACGCATAACTTGGGAATTGCGACCATCGGGCAGCAATTATACATGAGCGGCCTCAGCAACTTATTCGGGCAGCCCGAATTTATTCAAACCGGCCAAGTGCAACAGGTGGCTCACTTGCTTGACAACCTAGAGCCGTGGTTGCGTGAAGCCGCTCCCAATGAACCGCTGAGTGTGTACATCGGGCGCGAAAACCCGATTGGCCGTAGTGCCGGCTGCTCGCTCATAGTCAGCCGCTTCCGCAGCCCCTTCAGCGACCGCAGCTATATCGGCGTGCTAGGGCCGACACGACAAAATTACCGCGACGTTATGACACTGGTGCGTCACGCCGGACAGGAACTAGAGGAGGTGCTATATGCCTAAAAACAACCAACCATCAGATGATACTAACGCTGCAAGCCCGCAAGAACATGCAGTCGATAACGATGTTATGCACGATGAACCAGCCGCAGCGCCAAGCCTACAAGGCGACCCGCAAGCGCAGCAGATTGCTGAACTTACTGAGGCTTTGCAGCGCGAACGTGCCGATGCGGTCAACCTGCGTCGCCGCCACGAAGAGGATATGGCCGGTCTTAAAACCCGGGTGCGGGCAAACGTGGTCCGCGAATTACTCCCGGTTATTGATAACTTTGAGCGGGCGCTCAAGCATGTCCCGCAAGATTTGGTCGACAACGAGTACGTAAAAGGCGTGCAGGCTGTCGTAAACCAGTTTGAAAAGACCTTGAGCGACATCGGCGTGGAGCGGATTGCAACCGTTGGCGAAGTCTTCGACCCGCGCTACCACGAAGCCGTCAGTATGGACGAAGGTGAGGGAAGTGAAGAGGTTGTTGCCGAAGAGCTGCAGTCCGGTTACCGGATAGGCGAGGATGTGATTCGCCACGCTATGGTCAAGGTCACCCTCCGTTAGCTGCTCGCCGTGACATTCAATGATGGCGTATATGACGGCGCTTGCTAAAATAAGCATATGCGTCGGGTGATACCACCTTTTTCTTTTGATCGCTCCGCAAAAGCGCGATGGGCTCAGATTACAGCCGGCCTGATACTGGTCGCGGTTTTTGCCTATAGCGGTGCCTCGCTCATGAAACTATCGCACGCTGATACCTCTCTATTAGGTTTTGAGGCAGAAGCCGGCATGGTGGCTGGCAACACCGCACCCGGTGATACCGTGGGTGCCTCAGGAGGTACCTCGGTTCGTTTTGGCGGCACCGATACGCCGGGTGGCACGGCCACCTACCCGGCCGATGTGTTTGATATGAGCAAATGGAAGCTGCAGCTGCCGGTAGCCGACGGTCCGAGCAGTGTTGTGGAAATTATGCAGCCAAAACTGGCGACCTACAGCGACAACTATTTTCATTTGAACGCTGATAAAACGGCCGTAGTGTTCCATGTTAATCACGGTGGCGCAACCACGAGCGGTTCGAGCAACCCACGTAGTGAACTGCGTGAAATGACCGGCACTGATGGCAAAACCCAGGCCAGCTGGCCATCAACGTCGGGAACGCACACCATGACAGTGAAGCTTAAAATAACCCATCTGACTACTGTCAAACCGCAGGTTGTGGTCGGTCAAATTCACGATGGCACCAATGACATCTCGGTGTTCCGCTTAGAGGGGACAAATTTGTGGATTAGCGATGAAAATACACTCCACGCCTATCTGGTGACCGCAAACTACCAGCTCGGCACGGTGTTCACTTATAAGTATGAGGTAAGCGGAGGGGTTATTAAATACTACTACAATGGCCAGCTGCTGCCGTTTACCGAGTCAAAAGATATTTCGCACCTGTACTTTAAAGCCGGGAATTATCTGCAGTCCAACCCGGACTCAGCTCCTGGTGAGTCAACAAGTGCCTACTCGGAGGTTGAAATATACGACGTCCAGGTAACGCATCAGTAGAGGTGGAGAGCAGAATTAGCACTCTTGACATGTGAGTGCTAATTTTTTATGCTAGAATTGTTTTAGCACTTAGTAGCACATACCGCTAGAACGAGCTTGTATCAGTTACGCAGTTATTTTATTCGACAGGAGGATTATAAAATGGGAAAAATCATCGGTATCGACCTTGGTACGACCAACTCGGCTATGGCTGTTATGCAATCCGGCAAACCGGAAATTATTGCTAATTCAGAAGGCAATCGCACGACGCCTTCGGTAGTTGCACTCAACAAAAACGGCGAACGCTTGGTCGGCCAGGTTGCTCGCCGTCAGCAGGTTACCAATCCTCGGAACACCATTTACGAGGTTAAGCGTCTCATCGGCCGCAACTTTAGCGACAAAGAGGTGCAGCGTGACCTCAAATTGATGGGCTATGACATTATCAAGTCCGGCGACGGCGTTAAGGTGAAGATGGGCGACAAAGAGTTTAGTCCCGAAGAGATTAGCGCGATGATCCTCGGCAAGCTGAAGGCTGACGCTGAAAGTTTTACCGGCGGTCCCGTTACCGAAGCGGTTATTACTGTTCCAGCTTACTTTGACGACTCGCAGCGCCAAGCTACCAAAGATGCCGGTAAAATCGCCGGCCTTGAGGTTAAGCGCATTATTAACGAGCCAACCGCAGCCGCTCTGGCCTACGGTCTCGATAAGGGCAGCAAGACCGATGAAAAGATCGCCGTCTACGACCTTGGTGGCGGTACCTTTGACGTTTCTATCTTGGAGCTCGGTGACGGCGTCTTCGAAGTAAAGTCCACCAATGGTGACACCCACCTCGGTGGTGCGGACTTTGACCGCGTCTTGGTTAACTACTTTGTTGATGAGTTCAAAAAAGAGCACGGCCTGGACATCTCGGATGATAAGGCAGCTATGCAACGCCTACGCGACGAGGCAGAAAAAGCTAAGATTGAGCTGTCGACCGCCCAAGAAGTTGATGTTAATCTGCCATTCCTGACTGCCGATGCCGACGGTCCCAAGCACTTTGAGCACAAGCTGAGCCGCGCCAAGCTGGAGAGTCTGGTCGCCGACCTGATCGACAAGACCGCTGAGCCCTGCGAAAAGGCCCTCAAGGACGCCGGCCTCAAAGCTAGCGACATTAATGCCGTTGTCTTGGTTGGTGGTATGACCCGTATGCCAGCCGTTCAGGAGAAGGTCAAGAGCATCTTTGGTCAGGAGCCGATGAAGGGTGTTAACCCTGACGAAGTTGTGGCTATCGGTGCCGCTATTCAAGGTGGCGTGCTGCAAGGTGATGTCAAAGACGTACTCTTGCTCGATGTAACCCCGCTTTCTCTAGGTATTGAGACCATGGGCGGTGTCATGACCAAGCTTATCGACCGCAACACGACTATTCCGACCAGCAAGAGCGAAGTCTTTTCAACGGCCGCCGACAACCAGCCTCAAGTGGAAATCCACGTTGGCCAGGGTGAGCGCGACATGATTGAGGGCAACAAGAGCCTCGGTCGCTTTATCCTTGACGGTATCGCACCAGCGCCTCGTGGCGTACCCCAGATTGAGGTGACCTTTAACATCGACGCCAACGGTATTTTGCACGTCAGCGCCAAAGACAAAGGCACCGGCAAAGAGCAGAACATCACCATTCAGGGTTCGGGCAGCCTTGATAAAGCCGAAGTCGAAAAAATGGCCAAGGACGCCGAAGCACACGCCGAGGAAGATAAGGCCCGGAAAGAAGCGGTTGAAGCCCGCAACATGCTCGACGGCGCTATCTATCAGTCCGAAAAGCTTGTCAAAGACAGCGGCGACAAGCTGAGCGATGACGACAAGAAAACGCTCAACGACGCCGTTGAAGTCGCCAAAAAGGTCGTTTCTGACGACAAGGCCAGCAAGGACGACCTGGAAAAGGCTGCCAAAGAGCTGAACGACAAGCTGATGCCTATCGGTTCCAAGCTGTACGAACAGGCCGAAGCCGAAGAAGGCAAGAGTGACGCCGACGACGCCAACAAGTCTGATAAGAAATCTGACGCTAAAGACGACACCGTCGAAGGTGAAGTTGTCGACGACAAGAAAGCCTAAGCGATAATGCATATCCGACGGGTTGGCGTGCACGACGATCTGTCGGATATTTGTGCCCAAATGCAGCCCGGTAACTGGGCGTCCGACAATGAGATGACCAGTTACCAACCGAAGGCACTGCAGGATTTCCTGCAACAAAATGGTATATTGTTGCTGGCGTACGAGGCTGACAAGATTGCCGGTGTGGCGCTGTGCTATACCATGCCGCACCCTGATGGCAATCGCATGTTGTATGTGCACGAGCTCGACACGCACCCTAATTTTCGACGCCAGGGCATCGCAACTCAGCTGATGCAAGCGGTGTTTGGCTTGGCGAAGGAGCGTGGTCTGAGTGAAGCCTGGCTCGGCGCCGACAAAGACAATGCCGGAGCTAACGCGCTTTATACAAAGCTGAACCCGGTTGACGCCGATCCGACGATAACCTATTCATATAAGGTACAATAAGTAAAATCATGGCTAAGCGAGACTATTACGACGTTCTAGGAGTTGGCAAAGATGCCTCCGCCGATGAGATTAAGAAGGCTTTCCGGCGGAAGGCGATTGAGCTACATCCCGACAAGCAGGGCGGCGATGAGCTTAAGTTCAAAGAGGTCAACGAAGCCTACGAGGTCCTCAAAGATCAGTCAAAACGACAGCGCTATGACCAGTTCGGTCATGCCGGCGTCGGTGGTGCGAGTGGCGGCGGCAATCCGTTTGGCGGATTTGGCGGCGCCAATGGTCAGGAAATGCACTTTGACTTTGGCGATCTCGGTCTTGGCGACATCTTTAGTAGCTTCTTTGGCGGAGGTGCCGGCGGCGCACAGGGCCGGCGTACAGCCCGTGGCCGAGACGTGGAAACCCGCATCGACATTAGTTTTGAGCAGGCGGTCTTTGGCACCGAAGTCGATCTCCACCTCGATCTAGAAGATACGTGTGACCACTGTAAGGGCAGTACCGTCGAACCAGGTTTTGAGCTGAAAGAGTGTGAGACCTGTCACGGCTCCGGCCAAGTGGTGAACGTGACGCGTACCGTGTTTGGCAATATCCAGCAGGCCAGCATTTGCCCAACGTGCCGTGGTGCCGGCAAGGTCCCCGAAAAGCAGTGCAGCGTGTGTCATGGTAAGGGCACTCGCAAGAAGGACAGCGACGTTCGGCTCAAAATCCCGGCGGGTATTGATGATGGAGCGACGATTCGACTGCGCGAGCACGGAGAAGCAGTCGCTCACGGTCCAAAAGGTGATTTATTCGTAAACGTACGCGTTAAGCCGCACAAGCAATTTACGCGTGAGGGTGATTTGATTCTCAGCCAGCAGCATGTAGGTATGGTAGAGGCGGCCTTGGGTACTGAAATTGAGGTTGAGACGGTCGATGGCAAGGTTCGGATGAAAGTACCGCCTGGCACCCAGTCGGGCAGCGACTTTAAACTGTCCGGTCATGGCGTGCCGCACCTGCGCAGTACAACTCGTGGTGCGCATATTGTCACTATTATTGTTGATACACCAACCAAGATAAGCAAAGAGCAGCAGCTTTTGCTGCAGCAATTCGCCGAAAAGGGCGGCAAGAAACACTTCTGGAAAAAGTAGCCACCCCATCCTAGCACCAAATGGACGGTCGTGAGTTGCCGTGTAAACAATTTACTTGCTACAATATAAGTAAAATGTTAACAAGTAATTCTCGTCACCGTAAGCAGGCGGCACAATCCGGATTTGTAACCATGATAGTGGTTCTGTTGCTCATTATTGGAGCAGTATTGTTCTTGGCATTCCGCCGCGTCATAGCCAGCCAGCATTCGTAGTAAAAGCGACCATCGGCTGCGGTGTTGAAGTATTGCAAAAATACTCTAAATGTAGTATAATAGTAAGGATAGCCTGTATACGCATCGTCCGCTATGAAACAAACTACTCCTACACGAATACTACTCATGTTAGCCAGCCGGGCCGGCGACCGGATGGCCTCTTCTGAGTATGCTGAATCGCACTTGGAGCAAGCGTTCAAAACCGCGCATAAAAACGCCCAAGATGATCAGGACATCGAGTACTTGTACACCTATACCGACTGCTTGGCGAGCAGTGTCAGTAACAAAAAGTCGCACTTATACGATGAGCGTAACCGGCACGACCTCAAAGACTACGACATGGTTTTCTTTCAGGCCGAGGGCCAGGCAGACCCGATGATGCTCACAGCTGCCTTTTATCTGCAACATAATGGCGTACCCTTTGCAAACATCGAGCTGGCCGATCGCCAGGACGACGCGGTGGTTATTGAACAGGGTGTCGGTTTACCCGGTCAAACGCCGGAATTAACACGGCAGCAAACGGTCATTGGTCGTGTCATCCCCGTAGAAATCGACGAGATGCCCGAGCTCGGAAGCCTGAAGGCAAAGATAGACACCGGCGCCTACTCTAACAGTTTGCATATCGAGTATGTAGAAGAAATAGTTGACGAAACCGGCGAGAAGACCCTACAGTACAGTGCAGCAGTCGATAAGGCTGTTGTACATAAGACAAAACATTACTTCCGCAAAACGGTTCGGTCATCGAACGGTCACCCGGAAGAACGATTTGTCGTTGAGTTGCACATCAAGTTTGGCGGACAAAGGCTCATCGGTCACGTAAGCCTTACGCAACGCAACACTATGAAGTACCCGATGCTTATTGGTCGACGTTTTCTTCAGCAGCACAGCTGGATTGTCGACGTCACCAAAAGGAACATGACATGAATATTGTAATTTTATCCAAAGGTTCTGGGAACTACTCAACCAAACGCCTCAAAGAGGAGGCCTTAGCGCGCGGACACAACGTGCGCATTGTTAACTACGCCAAGTGTTACGTCACCGTCGAAAAGAGCAACCCGGTTGTGTATTACAAGGGTGAGGAACTGCATGACATCGATGTGGTTATTCCGCGCATTGCCGCCAGCCTGACTAACTACGGTTCTTCAATTGTGCGTCAGTTCGAGATGCAGAATGTTTTTACCACGACCAGCTCAATTGCCCTGGTTCGCTCGCGTGACAAGCTGCGTAGCCTGCAGCTGTTGTCCAAGGCCGGCGTTGGCATTCCTAAGACTGTCTTTGCTCGCGAAACCGCTGACACACAGGACGTTATCGAGAAAGTCGGTGGCGCACCGGTGATTATTAAGGTTGCCCGCGGCACGCACGGCAATGGTGTGGTGCTGGCCGAGACCCGCAAAGCCGCCCAAGCGGTAATGCAGGCCTTCTATGTGGAAGGCGTGAACTTTCTGGTGCAAGAGTATGTAATCGAGAGTAAGGGTATGGACATCCGTGCTTTCGTGGTCGGCGGCAAGGTTGTTGCCAGCATGAAGCGGCAAAGTCTCGATGATGATTTTCGCTCCAACTTACACCAAGGCGGCGAGGCCGTACCTGTTAAGCTGACCGACGCCGAACGCCGCACCGCCCAACGCGCGGCTAAGGCGATGGGCTTGTCGATTTGCGGTGTTGATATGATGCAGAGTGACCATGGTCCGCTCGTGTTAGAGGTTAACTCCAGCCCTGGCTTTGCCATTGAAAAGTATACGAACCACAATGTTGCCTCTAAGATTATCGACTACATCGAACTGAACGCTAAGGGCAAGCGACGCAAAGATCGTGTCGGCGCTTAAACGTCTCGTTCGTCGCCCGTTGCTGATTAGTGTCATAGCGTGTATTCTTTTGCTGATTGTGTTGCTGGTGGTTACTCGCCCGCCGCACCCGCAGCCCGCGGTGACTAAGGAATACGACGTAAAACAGGTGACCTTTGGCGACGCTGCAACAGGCTCGAAATACCATATGCAGGTTGCCGACACCGATGCGAAACGTGAGCGGGGCCTCAGTAACCGAGACACACTCACCGGTAAAACCGGCATGATATTTACCTACGATAAGCCGCAGCAACTTTGCTTTTGGATGAAAGATATGCGATTTGCAATCGACATGGTGTGGCTCGACCAGACAAAACATGTCGTCGCTGTTGAATCCGCGGTGTCCCCTAATAGTTATCCAAAGACGTTCTGCCACCAGGCGCAGTATGTGCTGGAGTTCAGCGCCGGCACCGCTGGTAAAGAGCGGTTGCAGGCCGGCAAGCAACTGGCATTCTAGTCGCCTGCTCGAGCCGTTTGATTGCAGCTTTTCAGGTCAGCCTTTAGCTGCGCCGTGCTATCATGAGCATATGACGCCGCTTGTGCTTATTTCGGCAATGCTGGTACTTCCCGTGCTCGCGTTGATGGCTTTGCGTATTAACGCCGCACTCGTGCTGCTCAGCCTCTGCCTGGGTGATGTGCTTATGCGGTTCGCAGCCGACGATGCCTCGCAGCTTATCGGAGTAATGTCGTCGTATGGCATGAGTAAGAATGCGCTGGTGTCGCTGGCGCTCCTGTTCCTGCCGCCGTTACTAACGGCAATTTTTATGATTCGCACGGTCCGTGGCGGCGTCGGGCTACTCATCAATTTGATACCTGCATTTTCGGTGAGTGTTATCGGTTTGCTGTTGGCTGAACCGATGTTTTCCGAGGGCATGCGTGGCTCCATAGAGCAAACCGTAGTCTGGCAGTACGTTGCGAGCCTGCAGACGTTGGCTGTGCTAGTGAGCGCCATGTTTAGCATTTTTGTTATCTGGACTCAACGCCCGAAACATCATCACGATGCGGAGTCGAAAAAGCACAAGTAAGCACAGTCTAGACGCTTGCTAAAACAGGGGTGATCTGTTACAGTACGGTGGTTAGCTCACAGTATGTGGGCCCGTAGCTCAGTTGGTTAGAGCAGCGGCCTTTTAAGCCGCGTGTCGTGGGTTCGAGTCCCACCGGGCCCTCCAAAAGCATATGTGTAAACTCCTCTGATCGAGGAGTTTTTGTTTTATGGCACACAATTTACCGATCGGGGACGACTTTTACAAAGCATAGAATGGGTGATACTGTTAAAAAATGAGTGGACAACAAAAAGGTTTTGGTACGGTTGGGGTTCTACTCGCGCTCATAGTAGTCGGAATTGTGGCTGGGGCGGGCTGGTATCTCGTGCACCGCAATAACAGTAAAACGCCAAGTTCCAGCACAACAAAGCAAGCGATTGAAATGAAGTCGTACACTGATTCTGCAAAACTCTATTCGTTAAGCTATCCAGGTACCTGGTCTGCCAAAGAGGCAGGAGATTGCTGTGAGGGCGAGGCGAAAGACTACACGAAAGTTTCTCGAAGTGTGACAATTACGCCAGCACATAAAACTGACATACACGGGTATGGGGTAAACGTACAGGCAGATAGGACAGAATTGCTCGCTAAAACCATAGAGCAAGGCTGGAAAGACAACAAGCATGTACCAGAACCCAGGAGCATTAACGGCTACAAAGCCGAGTACGTTAAAGTCTCGTTTAATGGCGATGCAGAAAACTACGTAGATCACAATTATCTAATCACGCACAATGATTCAAGCGTGTATATTACATTTCGCGAGAAGTATTACCACCAATATCCAGCAGCAGATTGGTCAGCTGCTCAAGACATGAGTGCATTCAGAAAGATTCTCGATTCCGTTAGATTTTTGAATTAAGTACGGGGTGGTCTTCTATGTCTGTAATATTTCAAACAGCCTATTCCACATGCACGGGTTATAGTTTTAGTTTGAACGCAACTTTCATTTCTGACTAACACAAGGGGCAGCATGGCAAATGTACCAAATATTACGTTGAACGATGGTAACTCTATTCCGCAGCTTGGCTTTGGGGTGTATCAGATAAAACGTGAAGATACGGTCGAATCGGTTGCTAAGGCTTTGGAAGTCGGATTTCGGCATATCGATACAGCAGAGATGTACGGCAATGAGCAAGAAGTCGGACAAGCGGTTCGGGAGTCGGGCATTAAGCGTGACGAAATCTTTGTAACGAGCAAGCTTAACAATGGCTTTCATGAGCCGGACGAAGCACGCCAGGCGTTTGCCGAAAGTCTGCAAAAACTTGGTTTCGATTATATTGATCTATTTCTGATTCACTGGCCACTCCCGACACTATATAACGGTGACTTTGTCTTAACATGGAAGACGCTCATCGAGTTCCAGCTGGCAGGTAGCGCAAAGTCGGTTGGCGTGTCTAACTTTCAGGTAGCGCACTTGGAGCGACTTGCTCAAGAAACCGACGTGGTGCCTGCGGTCAACCAGATAGAACTCCATCCGTATTTTCAGAATCGCAGCGTGGCGGACTATTGCAGGCAACACGACATTGCGGTTGAGGCGTGGTCGCCGATTGCCCAAGGACAAGTGCTTGATGACAAGGTATTGATGAGTATCGCACAATCTTACGGGAAAACTCCGGCACAGGTAACACTGCGGTGGCACATTCAAAAAGGCTATATTGTGTTTCCAAAATCGGTAACTCCTGAACGAATTAAAGAAAACTTTGATATATTTGATTTCGAATTAGGACCGGAAGAGATGACGGCGATTGATGACCTCGATAAATCTGAAGCTGGTCGCACCGGGCCGAACCCGGATACGTTCGATAGGATTCCAACCTGAATTGTGCGTTATCGCGAGTCCAAGTTCCTGTAACTGCCATTTCATGATGTTGCTCCTGCCCTTTTATTACCAATTAATCGGTTGATGGCTAGTTTCTTGTTCACGAAGCGTGCAATCTCTTGGCGCCATTCGTACAGTGCGTAGATTAGGGCGGCGGATAAGGCAAAGGCCGCTAAGCTCCAACGCACTAAGGTTCCGCTATCCGATTTAACGTCTTTAACATTGCTAATTTTGGTGTGGGCGTTGGCAGCAGATACGGCAATCTTGCGACAGCGATTTGTGTCTGGATTGCGCTCTTGGCCGCTTGGGCAAGATTTTACGGATGCCGCAGCCGCTATATTGCGGCAACGGCTTGTTTCCGGGTTTCGTTCTTGGCCGGCTTTGCATGTGGTGGGTGTCGTGGACGAAGTAACGCTGTCTTTACGGCAGCGACCGGTTTCGGGGTTGCGCGATTGACCCGCCGGGCAACCAGCGGGCGTGGTTGCCTCATCTTTTCTGCAACGGTTTGTCTCAGGATTACGAGTCTGGCCGGTAGGGCAAGCGGCTAATGTGGTCGGTACAACCGCGCTGTCATCTGCAGCTTGAGTAACGCAGCGGTTGGTCTCGGCGCTGCGGACTTGGTTTGCTGGGCAGGGCGCCTGAGCTATGAGCACATTGGCGCTGCTTGGTGTTGCTTGGTACGTGGTGTGCCAGGAGCCATCAACAAAAGTCCAGGTGGTATCGTCGTCCATGTCAGTGGGGTAGGTCACTTCCTGGATTTCGGTCTGCGAGGGCGACAAGAGCCACACCGAGCCGCCGGCGCTGTTGGGGAGACTTAAGCTCGTCTGGTTATCGTACAGCGCAAGATATGCTCCGCCGGCGAGCGTTAGTGTATCGAGTTTAAAGGTTTTAGTAGTGCTGCCCGATGTCTGAAGGGTGCATCCAGTGAGTGTGATATCGCTCGGCGTGGGGTTATGGAGCTCAATAAATTCATGCCCCGTATCGGTACCTGAGGGATTTGGTAAAAGCTCGCTTATACGTACGCCGGAGCAATCTTCGCCGGTGGTAGTTTGTGTAGTATCAGGCTGGTTCTCTACGGGCGCTTGGCAGCCTGCGGGCAGTGGACCGGCAAGGACTCCAGGTGAAGGTTTGCGAATGACCGTTAGATCTGCGGCATTGTCGTCAGTGTTCTGAGGTGCAGTTGCAGTGCAGTTTAAGAATCGCTGCAGGCTCATATTGTCGCTCGGGATTGGTGCTTGGTTGCCACGAAAACATGACGCTGGCTGTAAAGCGCTGCCCCAACCTACAAGATCGTAGATGGTATCGTTGTCAATTAGACGTACCGATCCCGGGGTGGCATTTGTCATGGCGATTTCTATAGGCGACTTAATGCTATTCGCTGCAATTTCGCCAGTGAGTGTGACTTCACTAACAGTACTCAAGATGGTCTGGGCACGCCAGTCGCCGCTGCAGTACGGGCTAGAAAGGCTTGCTTTGGCGTATTGAAGTCGCCAACCGTTCACGTTTATTGCGCGGTTACTGCGGTTGTAAAGACTGACGTACTCGGAAGGGGTGGTATTGCTGCCGCCAAGCTTTATCTCGGTGATAAGTATGTTCGACGAAGCCATATCTGGAAGCGTCTGCGCATTCACGAGCGGGGTTGCTGCGCCAATGCTAACTATGCAAAGACTCAATACCGCAAAAAGCCGTCCCATTGATACTCGTAATGTTTGCGGTGCGTGTATCATGTGCGTTCTCCTATTGTTACGTTACGTGCATTACGGAAGGAATAAGCTGTTTTGGAGCGCATGCACAGGCAACCAATCGTTAGAATGGCATAGCCGGCAATGAGCATGCCAAGGTTGAATTGTATGGCTGCCGAGGCATTCGGTAGTTTGGCGACCCAGGCAATAACACTGGTCATATACTGTAAAAGTGTGTGTGCCGGCCAACCTGCCAGATGTGCAAGATTCGGGAAGCAGAGTGATGCCACTCCAGCTAAAAAGGTTAGCAGCATGGCGAATGGGATGAGGGGTAGCACGAGCATATTGGCAAGCAGCGCGTACGTTGAGAAGCTGCCGAAAGCGAACAGTATGATTGGCGTAGTAGCTAACTGTGCCGATGATGTCTCAACGAGAATCTGACGGAAGGTATTTGGCTCGGCAGCGCCCCAGAAATATTGGTGCATGAGCGGCGCTAACAAAAGCACTCCGGCGAATGACGCGAACGACAGAAACCAGCCAATGTCGCCCCAAACATACGCCGGGTTGATAAACGCCGTCAGGGCTGCTGCAAATGGCAACAAGACGAGTGGGTGTACTTTGCGCCCGTAATACCAGGCAATAAGGCTCAACCCTGTAACCAAACCGGCCCGAGTCATCGAAGGGCTAAGTCCGGTAACAAGCATAAAAGCCGCGGTCATTAGTCCGCCGGCAAGGGTGGCGACAAATTTGGAAACGCGCATAAAAGCACGACGCGCAAAACCTACGAGAATCGTTAGGTTGTAGCCGCTTGCGACAACGGCATGCGTAAGGCCGACAATCTTTATTTGATCGGTCAATGTTTGGGGCATTGCTGCATGTTGTCCAACGAGATATCCAATGCCAAGTGCTGCTTGTGGCTCGGGAATCGCCAGGTGTATGCCGCCGGTAAACCAGTCCCTGACATGTCTGGCAATATCGCCAGGGTGCGGGCGCTCAATACCGATAAGCTGAGCCCGCTTCATGGTTGCGGGCAAGTTACCGAAACCCTCGGCCAATTGTCCATGCACGGTGACTTTGTCGCTGCGTTTAATGTCGGCGGGCTCTTGGATACTTACCCAAATTTTTCCATGCACCGGCGTGGTGTCGACACGGGCATTCGAAAGCTGTAGGCGTTGGTCACCGTTGGCGCCATACGACGCATCCTCGCTGACAATACCGGTGACGGTGACGACGCGATTGTAGAGTGGCTGGTACGTTAGCAGAGCTTGCTGCTCAGCCGAGCCACGCCATACTCCAAGAAGCACACCGGCTGTAAGTGCGACTACGGCAAGGCGACGCGTTTGTCGCCAACAACAGCAGGCCAACAGAAAGAGTGCAAGTATACCGGCATTCGCGCCGATATAGCGCATATGCAAATAACCCGCAAGCGCAATGCCGAGAACGATACCTCCGCTCAGGAAGGCGATATGCCAAGAAATGTGCAGTTGATTGATGTGATGCGTTTTCATGGCCCGGATTATCACAGCCGGATTTCTGAAAAGCAATGAAGCCGTGACCGCTGTAAACGGCTTATGTTTTCATGGTTTTGTGCGGGCGACTTTGCAATTTATAGTAGTCGAAAACGCTGCAATTGCAACTGCAAAATACAACGCTACTTTGTATCGGTTGATGTGCTCGTGACGACAGGAAGTACTTGGTCGGGGCATGACTTGAGAACACCGAGCATAGCGTCTTTTTCGGCGCTCGTGACCCATAGACGATATTTGACCTTAACGGCAATTTGTCTGGCAACGTAGCGACATCGGTAGGCTTTATTCGGCGGCAGCCAGGTGGCAGCGTCGCCATCGCTTTTGTTGTTGTTCGCAGGTCCATCAACCGCTAACAGCTCGAGTGGGTCGTTGCCGAGCTGCGCGCGTTCGGCGGCCGATAACTGCTGCGCGCCTTTCTGCCAGGCGTCGGAAATGGCTACCACGTGATCGATTTGTACGGCGCTGCTTGTGGTTTCACCTCTGGTAAATTGAATAGTTTTGCCGGTGTACGGGTCGTTTAGCGTGCCGCTCATAACATCGCAATCGGTATCGGAACGATAAACGACGTTGGTCATGTCGCGTGCCAGGATAATGTCGCGCATGGTGCAGGTCCCCATCGAGGCCCAGCCGTCGCCGAACTGGTCGCGAGCATAACCGGTCTTGGGTGCACGGCCTTTTACGGCTAGATCGCCGAGAGCATTAACCGCTAACTGTTTGTTGGCCGGGTCGGAACTTTTGACGCTTGGAGCGTTCGAGGTAATGGTCGAAGCATTATCATTAGGCTTTGGTTGGTGTAAATCGCTGTACACCACGCCAATGGCAATTGCCACGGCGAGCAGCGACATAGAGATAAGGCGACGACGACGTTCCATACCTATCAGTATATGCCGAAACAACCTGGTGTTCAGACGGATAAAATCGTAAAACGTGGTATAATAACAGATATAGAAGTGTAGATTGTCGGTGTATTATATGCTGACGAAAACTGTTGTACGAGGAGTGAGATATGTCAGGTCATAGCAAATGGTCAACAATTAAGCGGCAAAAGGGCGCCAAAGACGCGGCCCGTGGCGCATTATTTACAAAACTCGGCAACGCGATTGCCCTGGCTGCCCGCGGTGGCGCCGATCCCGAGATGAATTTTGCCTTACGGCTGGCAATTGACAAGGCAAAGGCTGCTAACATGCCAATGGCAAACGTGCAGCGTTCTATCGATCGCGGTTCGGGCAAACTTGGCGGTGCGCAAATCCAGGAAGTTATGTACGAAGGTTATGGTTCGGGCGGGGTGGCGGTGTTGGTGGAATGCGCTAGCGACAACCTGAACCGGACCTATCCCGAGGTAAAGCTGGCGTTTAGTAAGCACGGCGGTAATATTGCCGAAAAGGGCGCGGTGGCGTTTCAGTTCGATCGGAAGGGTATGATTCGCGTTAAAGGTGGCGGCGACGATCTGATGCTGCAAGCACTCGATGCTGGCGCCGAAGATGTTCAGGAAGAGCAGAATGAAGACGGCGAAGCCGAATCATTGCTGTACACCGATCCGAAAGAGCTCGCCAAGGTGCGCGACGCGCTCAAAGCAGCCGGCGTGGCGATTATCGAAGCCGAGCTGACATTCGTGCCCAACAACACGGTTGAGGTGACCGATGCGGCAACCGCCGGCAAAATTATGCGTATGATGGACGCGCTCGATAACATCGACGATGTCACTAACACGCATGTCAACTTCGATATATCCGAAGAAATTATGGCTAGCGTCTAGCGCTTATGCGACCGGTTCCAATACTTGGCGAGTTTTGGCGATAAGCGCTTGGCTAAAGGCTTGGTGCCGGACTTCCAGTGCCAGCTCGGCTGTACCAAGGTTGACGCCCATTGTCACGAAGTTATGACTGCCAATCATGGCGGTGTCGTCGGTAACGAGCACTTTGGCGTGTAATTTTATATCATAACGTTTCATTCCGCGAGCGAATAGGCTGCGCGGTAAACGTGTTTGCTCGCGAAGTTTATACAGCCAGTGGCCAGGCGTCTGCAAGCCATGCGATCGGATGTGGCCGTAAAACGCTTCGACCGACGCTCCACGGCGCAGCGCAGCCGCTAAATGCTGTCCGGTTCTGCCACCTGGAAAGTACTGGCAGGTTAAAAACACCGCGCTTGCGTGGTCAATGTTGCGCAGCGCAGCCTCAAAGATGGTTGAACGCTTTGGTACGCCACAATCAATGTACAATGTCATGCTTTCGTGCAGCTTTTTTGTGATATCGTTGTCCTGAAGCGCTTCGCGAACATTGCCGCAGCGTGCGATTGCTTGGGCAATATCACTCAGCCAATTGGCGGTCTTGCCATCCTGCCAGCTTACAATAACATCGAGGTTGTCCTGGTTGTCAAAATTACAGGTCGGAATATACACTCGGTCATTGATGAGTGCTAACTTAATATGGGAACGCCGGGCATACGGATTAGCAAAAGCGCGCGCAGCCTGATTGACAATAAAAAACTGGCCACCGGCCTTTTGTAGCTTTTCCAGCTGGCGGTATGTCTCGTCGTATGGTTTCAGGGCCCGAGCAGACGGTTTGTTGCCAAAAAACAACGGCCCGGGCTTGCCGCCGTGTGCCAGTGTAAATGTCATTCCATCGGTAATAAAGGTGACCGCGGCGCCTCGGCTGGCAGCGGCGCAGAGTTCGCTGAACATCGCCTGAATCATCGGCACCGACGGATTAAAGACCATGCTCATAAGTGTGATATGGTCACCTTTGCCGCAGTGCGAAAATCGCTCGGTTAGGTCGGAAAGATATTCGGTTCGAGACTGAAACGTGAAGTCGGGCAGGGCCATTATCTTACCATTGTACGTCGTTGGCCGGTATTGTCGAATCAGCGCAGCGTGTGAGGCGGTATACTAAGCTTATGAGAATCCTTGGCATCGATCCTGGCACCGGCATTTTGGGCTTTGGTATTATCCAGGCCGAAAAGGGCAACATTGCGCTGGTGGATGCCGGGGTAATCCGCACGCCGGTCCACGAAGATGACGCGGTGCGGCTGCTGACTATTTACGAAGAGCTTACGGATATTATTGCCGACACGAAACCGCAGGTTATGTCGGTAGAAAAGCTTTTTTTTGCGCGCAATGTGACAACCGCTATGACGGTGTCGCAAGCCCGTGGCGTGGTGTTATTATGCGGACAGCAAGCCGGCCTGGAATTGTTTGAGTATACGCCCATGCAAATCAAACAGGCGATAACCGGCTACGGCAAGGCAGACAAGAAACAGATGCAAGAAATGGTCAAGGTTTTACTCCGACTGCAGCAGATTCCTAAACCCGACGACGCCGCCGATGCTTTGGCGGCGGCCATTACGCACTCCATGACCGTGCCGGCATTGTAGGTGTGACATAATGGTCGTATGATTGCGACACTTACGGGCATTATTGCCGAGAAAATTACCGATGTGGTGGTGCTTGATGTGCAGGGTATTGGCTACGGTTTATTCATGACGACCGAAGATGTTGGAGGTCTGCCCGTCGGCCATACAGTTAAGGTTTATGTGCATGAGCATATAAGAGAGCAGTCACACGACTTGTTCGCGTTTTCAAAACTGGATACCAAACAACTATTCGAGTTGCTGCTTGGGGTTAATGGCGTGGGGCCAAAGATGGCGTTGAGCGTGCTGAGCATCGGCCGTTCGAGCGAGGTGCGGGCAGCAATTGCCACCGGTGACGTTAAGTTTATCCAGCAAGCCACCGGCGTCGGTAAGCGGGTGGCTGAGCGTATTGTAGTTGATCTGAAAGACAAAGTCGGCTTAGAGGGTGTAGATTTAGCAACGACCGGCCTGTTGCAGGGCGATCAGGTACTGCTGAGAGATGAAGCGGTCGAGGCCTTGGTGGCGCTTGGCTACACCGCTCAGGATGCTGCGGTGGCGCTGCAAAACGTCGAACCGTCGCTGCCGGTTGAGGAGCGCATCAAGCTGGCCTTAAAGTCCAAGTAGTGCCATAGTGGTAGGTGCGAAGGGAGGTGCGTGTAATGGCTTCAACAGATGTACCGACAATAAAATTGGCCGATGGCAGGGCGATACCGCAAGTGGGTTTGGGCTTTTGGAAAGTCCAGGACAAAGCCGAGTTTAAGCGCTCATTTGACGCTGGTTTAGCGGCTGGCTATCGACATTTTGATACCGCTCAGGTGTACGGTAATGAACAATACCTTGGCGAATTTCTTGAGCAATCCGAGGTAAGTCGCCGGGATGTATGGATTACCACCAAAATCGCCGTGCAACACTTTGGGCATAACCACGCGCTCAAAAGCTTTGAAACTTCGCTGGCCAATCTTAAAACCGACTATGTTGACTTGCTATTACTGCACTTTCCTGTGTCGTTGCTGCGGCGTAAAACGTGGAAGGCACTCGAAGAATTGCAATCTGCGGGCAAGGCGCGGTCGATAGGTGTCAGTAATTACACCATCAAGCATCTCGAAGAAATGCGCACCTACACCGATGTTATGCCGGTCGTGAACCAGGTTGAGCTGCACGTCTTTTTACAACAACCGGAATTGCTCGCATATTGTAAGCAGCATGCAATTGTCGTAGAGGCATATTCGCCGCTGGCACACGGTCGGGCGATGGACGAACCGGTCATTGCCGAGCTAGCCAAAAAATATAACAAGTCGTATGCTCAAATTATGCTGCGCTGGTGTATTGAGCGTGGCTTGGTTATTTTGCCAAAATCGGTAACGCCGGAACGGGTTGAATCTAACATTCAGTTATTCGACTTCCGGTTGAGTGACGAGGACATGGATCGTCTACAGAAGGTCGAGCGAAACCTTCGCACTTGCTGGGACCCGACACTCGTACCGTAAATAAAACAGATCAGGAGACAGCATGAAAGTTTTTGTAGCCTACGACATGGATGGCGCCGAAGAACGCCAGAATGTACTCAATACGCTGGAGCTGATTTCGAACGCGCTGCATGCAGCCGGTGTCGAGTCATACTCGGCGCATGTGCAGCACGATAATGAACCGAGTGGCGCGACAATCCGAGCCGCGCTCGAGAAAATCGATGGCTGCGATGCGGTGCTGGCCTTTGTGCAGAGTGAGAATATCAGCGAGGGTATGTCGTTGGAAATCGGCTACAGCTACGTGCGCAAACCAATATACGTTTTTGCAAAGCGGGGTGTGGTTTTGCCAAGTTTTGAGTTGGCAGATTCGGTTGCCGAGTGGGATTCGCTCGACGAAATCGAACACCTTATCAAAGAGCGATTTGCATAAATCGCCAAATAAACGTAAGCGTATGTGGATAACTGGGTTATAATAGACTGGTGATTGAACGCATCGCTGACGCCAGCTTACAAGAGGGTACACAGCCACAGCCAACCAGCCGTGGGCCTGCGGTTATGTCTGCGCCAAAAGCGGTGAGTCGGGCGACCGATGTTGTTGATGCATCGAGCCACGGTGACGAGAGCGAGCTCGAAAATACGCTGCGTCCAAAGGATTTTAAGAACTACATAGGTCAGGAGCGGCTTAAGCGTAACCTGGAATTGGCGATTGCTGCCGCTAAAAAGCGCCAAGAACAGCTGGACCACATTTTACTCTACGGGCCGCCAGGGCTTGGCAAAACGACCATGGCCAATGTTATCGCCAACGAAATGGGTGCTCAGATACGGGTTACGAGCGGACCAGCGATTGAGCGTGCCGGCGACTTGGCGAGCTTGCTGACGAATCTTGGCGACGGCGATATCTTATTTATTGACGAAATCCATCGTTTGAACCGCAGCGTCGAAGAGGTTCTGTACAGCGCTATGGAAGACTTTAAGCTGGACATTATGCTTGGCAAGGGGCCGAGCGCCCGTAGCTTGCGGCTTGATGTGCCCAAGTTTACGCTTATTGGCGCCACGACGCGTACGGGTGCACTGGCGGCACCGCTTCGCGACCGGTTTGGCATTATTCACCGTTTGGAATTTTACACGCCGCATGAAATTCAGCGCATCATTGAGCGCGCTGCCAGTATCCTTACGGTTACAATTGAGCCGAAGGCTGCCGAGGCGCTGGCGCACCGGGCGCGTTTGACGCCGCGGATTGCCAACCGGCTACTCAAGCGGGTTCGCGACTACGCCGACGTGAATGGCGATGGCATTATCGACGCCGTTACCAGCGAACGGTCGCTGCAACTGCTCGAAGTGGATAGCATGGGTCTCGACCCGGCTGATCGCATGCTGCTAGAAGCAATTATCGAAAACTACGCGGGTGGCCCGGTTGGCGTGGAAACGCTGGCGGCCATGACCGCAGAAGAGCGTTCCACTATCGAAGACTTCATTGAGCCGTATTTGTTGCAAATTGGCTTGCTTGAGCGAACGCCTCGCGGCCGCAAGGTAACCCATAAGGCGTACACACACCTCGGTCGTCCGCGGCCGGCGCAGAGCTAAAACGCGCGGAATGGTCCCACCCCTGGCGAGTTTACAGATATGGGGTTATAATATAGAGCGATGAATCCACAACAACCGGCATCGAATGATGCACCCACGCCGCAGAGCGATCCTACCGTCGCGGCTCCGAGCCAATCGCCAGCGCCCAGCTCACCCTCTGAGGTGTATGGTCCACCGCGTCAAACCAATGAGCGAGAAAGTGGCTACCGCGCAGTTCACGACACGCCGCAGCCGGTTGCGTATGACCAGCACGGCAACCCGCTGTACGCCGCACCGCCACCACCCCAAGTGGTGTATGTGACCCGTCCAGCAGACCCGGGTCGCCCAGCCGTTCCGGCAGACATTAAACAGCGGCATGAAGAATCACGAAAGAAGTACCCGCATCTCAACTTGAGCGAGGGTGAATTCGTAATTTTGTCGGTCAAGCGCCACCCGATTGGGCTGGTCCAGATATGGGGCATTGCGCTGATGCTCATCGCGGCTATGATTAGCCTGGTGGTCAGCTTTATGATCTCTCAACCCGATAACGGGCTCCAGTCGAGCAATATGATGCCGCTTATTTTGACAGTCATAGCCTTGTTGTCGGTATTGGTGCTTGCGGGAGCCGGAGTCGCGGCGTACGTATACAACCGTAACCGCTTCTATCTGACCAACGAAAGCGTTATACAAGAGCTGCAAAACGGTCTATTCAGTAAGCGTGAGCAGACGGTAAGCCTTGGCAGTATTGAAGATGCTAGTTATTTCCAGACCAACCTCATCGCAAGCATGTTCAATTACGGACTGATTCGCTTATCGACCGTCGGTGATGAAACTACCTATCGGTTTAATTATGTAACCGACCCAAAGCGTCACATCGCCATCCTCAACAACGCCGTTGAAGACTTTAAAAACGGCCGCAGTGTTCACTAGCAACGTGTGCTTGTGTGCGAACTGACTAGTTTAGATTGCTTTTGCTGTAGGTGCCGCCGCCTTCGAGTGTTGCGGTCAGCGTGTACTGGGTGCACGGTGTTTTGTCGTCGTCGCAAGCAGTGCCACTCGCGGATGTGACGGTGTAAGCGTAGCGGTGCTTTGTAGGCTTATCGGACAGGTCATTGCTGGTGTTGCTTGGGTCGCGGAAGACGCCCGACTCAATGGACTTGAGGTTAGCTTGGCGCCACGTATCGCTGTTCATGTCGCTAAAGGTAGGATAACGGTTGTTTTGGGCGAAGTAGCCCTCTAAACCATCGCGAAGCTCTTTAATATCACGCTGACGCTCGCCATTACGCTCTTTCTGTTGTACGCCGGCACGGGTGGTAATGACCAGGGCGGCCAGTATGCCGATGACTACTAAAATAAGTACCAATTCGATGGTCGTAAAACCGCGCTGCGACTGCTTCTTCATGTTAAGAAGTATAGCATGCACTACTCATTGAATGGGGTATTGCGAGCCTGCTCAAAGAGAGCTTGCACATTCACACTGTTGTCTTTAAGGCTCTGCAGTTGTTGGACAACTGTCGGATCGACTTTTGGAATTGTGTTAATTTTAGTACTTTGGGCGCTGACGTCGCTATCGCTCGGCTGAATATTGCTGAGGGAGTTGATGCGCAGAATAATGAAACCGTACACCAGGGCAACTAACACGAAGAACATAATGCCCATGTACTTGCCAGAAGCTTTACCAAAATTGATGAGCGCTGGTTTGAGATTTTTAAGATCGAGGTCTTTATTTTTCATGGTTTTATGTACTCGTCCATGTTAAGGGTAAACGACACCAGACTGGGATCTTTGGTGCTTGGCGACACGGTGATACCGCTTACCAGGGCCGTTCGGCGGTTGCCTTCAAGCGCGGCTAAGAAGCTCAGCAATTTTGCATAGGGGACCGGAGAATTGGAGTCGGATTGGACGGTTATCTGCAAGCTAAACACACCGCTCAGCGACGGCACGGCAATCAGTTGAGAAGGCAAGGCGCTGGCGCTTGATTTGCTCGGCGCTGTGCTGCTGCCAGAAGCGCTGCCGCTGGTAGTTCCGCTTTTTACGTTTGATCCGAGTGACGAGTCTGGGAAGGTGATAGTCCCGAGCTTGATACCATTGGCTTTTGCGATATTGACGATTTCCAGCACGGTTTGAGCCTGGTTCTTATCCTGTGGCACGATGCTGCGCGCGATGTTGCCGAGTTCTTGATACTTTTGCACATCGCTCTTGGCGCGGCTGAGTTGCGTGGTCTGCTGCTCCAGGGCCGTGCCCTTGGCGCGCGCGTCGAGTACTTTATGTGCGCTGGCCTGCAATATGGTACTGGCCTGGTATGCGCCGCCAATGAATACAACCGCCATGACCAGCATCAGTCCGGAGAGAATATAGAAAAGTCGTTTTGTGCTGTTCATTTTGCGGCCTTCTTATCGCTAATGAAGAGGTAGGGGTTATTGTCGCTAAACAGGGCGCGAATCGATACAATGCAGGGGTACTTTGATTTTACCGGATCCTGACCTGAGCTGGATTGGCTGCTGGTGCAGACGATGCTGATAATATCTGCTTTTGAAAATATTTTGTTCTTAGGATCGGCTAGGTTAACCTGCAGCTGAGTTGCCGCTGCGTAATCGGTAGTGTTGGCTGCTATATCAAGCGCTCCCTGTGGCTGATTGATGGACAGGCCACTGAGTGTCGCATTGCTTGGAATAACGGTGGCCAGCTGTTTGAGCAGCTTTGAAAACAGGATTTCTTTGGAGAGCACTTTAACGACTAGCTTTATGTTGTCACTAATTTCTTGCACTTGTTTCTCTGTTGCCGATTGCTTTTGGCTGGCGAGCGCCAGTTCGGTGCTGTCGTTTTGTTTCTCGTAGCTTTTGGCGTTTTGCTGCAGGTAAAAAATACCACCAGCGCTGATGAGTGCTAGGCCTACCAGCGCAAACCCGAACGCGAATAGCCACTTGCGTAAGAAGACATTACGCCCGGCAAAACGGTACGATTCTTTAAGATCCGGCGGTAGTAAGTTGATCATGCGTTAAAAATCCCTTTTGGATCAAGAAAGCTCAAGCCGGCAACGGTGGCATACATCAGCTTATCGGCGTCACTCGGTGCGCGCATGCCCTTGTAGTCTATGTGATTCCACGGGTCGTGCGAGCGAACGGGGATGCGTAATGCGCTGGTTAGGAAATCGCCGAGACCCGGCATGTTAGCACCACCACCCAAGATAACAACCTGGTCAATCTTCTTATCGCTGCCGTAACGTTCTTCGTAGTAACGGCTCATGCGGCGGATTTCGGTGACGATCTTTTGCAGCGCCGGAGTCAACGCAGCGATAATTTCCTTTTGCTTTTTGCTAACACCAAGTCCGTACTTAGTCTTCACGAAGCCGGCTTCAGCCTGGCTGATTTTTAACTTTTCTTCGATAAGGTTGGTAAACACCAGCCCGCCCGCCGGTACGGTACCAGCAACTAGAATATTCTTGTCAAAGATGCCAATGTCCGCCGTAAGCGATCCGAAGTCGATAATAACAGAGGTTAGATTGCTGTTTTTGTCCCGGGAAAATAGTCGGCCGGCAGCAGACATAGTGGTTTCAATCAAAACCGGTTCCATGCCCATTACTTCGGCTAATTCCAGGTAGGAGTTCACGACTTTTCGTGGTACGGCAACGGCAAACAACTCGGTTTCGTTCTCGGTTTGATTCGTAATGGCGTAATCGAGATAGAGATCTTTAATAGGGACGGGAATATACTGCTCGGCTTCGAGCTCGACCGCGGCTTGCAGCTCTTTGCCGTCAAGTTTTGGCAGTTGCATGGAGCGCGAAAACGAGCGGTAGGCCGGAATAGCCAGCGCTGCCCGACGAGTGGTCAGAATGCCGTTAAAATGATGATCGAACATCTGCTTGGTAGCCTCGGCAATGACTTCCGGTTTGACGATGATGCCATCATCAATTGCGCTAGAGTCAAAGCTGGCGGTGCCGTACCCAAGAAGCTTCGGCATCTTTGCCGAGCGATCAACCTGCATGATCTTTAACGAACCATGTCCTAAATCAAAACCGAAAACCGGTTTATCTTTGTAGAAATAAGTGGCTATGACGTATATCCCCACATTTGGTATTGTTTATGCTTACTTAATGATAGCACAGTTGGGGCGTAATGGATTATACTAATGGTTGAATATGAAGCAGCGTCACGCGGCTGAGGTGGGTTTTACAATCGTTGAGCTAACTGTCACGATCATTGTTTTTGGCGTGGTCGCGGTAAGCTTCCTGGCGCTGTTCAGCTCATTGCTACGCAGTACGATTATCGCCAAGCGGCAAGCGGTGGCTTCAACGTTGGCGACCAACCAGATGGAATACCTTAAATCGTTGCCATATGACAGTTTGGCAATAGCTGGTGGCAGTATCTACGCGGCCGCTCCGCTGCCAGCGACCGTTACTAAAACGATTGATGGCGTGCAATACACCATCAAAACGAGCATCAATTATGTCGACGACGCGTATGACGGCTGCGCCTCGTATCCATCACCGGCGCTCAGAGATCTGTATTGTCGTAACTATCCCCCGCCGAGCGGCTCGCCGTCGGTAGATACCAATCCCCAGGACTACAAGATTGCCCACGTGAATGTTTACGACAAGAACAACCTCAATCTAGCGAGTGTTGATACGCAAATATCCTCAAAGGTCTCAGAAACTGCCAGCGTTACCGGCGCATTGTTTGTGAGTGTTATTGATGGCAATGGGAATAAGGTGTCCGGGGCTACGGTTAGCGTCGTTAACACGACGATTACGCCAAACGCCAACGTTTCCGATACCACCGACGCGAATGGCACGGCAATCTTTTACGGACTGCCGCCCGACAGCGGTACCGACTACGTGATTACGGCTAGTAAGACCGACTACTCAACGCTCAAAACCATGTCGGCTTCGGGATCGCTGCAGGCAACATACCCGAGCCAGAAAATCATTTCGCAGCAGTCTTCGTTTGCTACGCTGACGCTCAAACCACAAGGCCAAAACAGCTTGATTATTGAGACGGTAGACGTCAGTGGCGATCCGCTGTCGGGCGTAAAAGTGTATGTAAAGGGCGGCTATAAATCGTACACTTCGGCAGCCGATACAACCTATTACTACGACACTATGTCGCCGAGCGATACGCGGCCAATCACCAATACTGGTGGCATGGCGACGCTTCAGAACCTCGTGCCGGGCAACTATATCTTTTGCGGTGACAATGCGTCGACCAACTGTAAGATTGGCTCGACAACGTACTATCTGGTAGCCGCGGTGCCATACGGCGGGACCAATCCGTTTAACCCGGTAACCGTACCTACATACAGTAGTGCATCACCACCTAGCACGACCTTTGACTTCAGTGGTACGCCGTATCTGCAGAAAGTCCGCTTAATTTTAGCAACCCAATCGAACTATCCGAGAATTACCTCGATGACACCTTCTAATGTGAGCTTGGCGACCGGAACGCTTACGAACTTTGCCTTTGCAATTAGCGGCGCAAACTTGCCATGCAGTCCGGTGGCCACCTCGTGCAACACGACCATTAAGCTGCTGCAGGGGAGTAATACGTATACGGCGAGTTGTACCGGGCAGTCGAGTGGGGTGACGCTGAACTGTAAGGTGAATATAAGTGGCATTGCAACCGGCAATACGCAGCTCGTAGTGACGGCTAACGGTTTTACGCAGACGTTGCCGGCCGATCCGCTGATTGGAGGACTCGTTGTACTTCCGTAATCGCAGTCGGTCGCGGCAAACTGGCTTTACGCTGGTTGAGTTGTTGGTAACGATTGTTTTAACTGGCATCATGATGGCTGCCATTTTTGTGTTTTTCAAAAGCAGTTTGTTCAACTATTTGGGCTTGCAAAAGAGCGCATCTAACTTTACTAATCTGGCTGCTCAATCGCAGCGCATAGGTAGCGTGGTTCGTGGTACTACCGACTTAATTGATGTCCAGAATGACTCGCTGCAAATGTACGCGTACTTTTATCCAACCGACCAATACGTATCTATCATTAAATATTATCTCGATTCGACCAATACGGTGCTGCTCGCGGATGTAACGCCGATGTCTGCTAATCCGCCTATTGGCGCGCCAATCACCGCCAGCAAGAAGACGTACACAATTATTCCGAGCTTTAAGAAGGTTACGGGCGTTAATTTATTTGAGTATGTCAACTCTGCGAACACGGTGCTAACTCCACCGGTGAGCGATTTGCGTACCATTCGCACCATCCGTATTAACTTAAGCGCCGAAACCGCTACCAATTCGGTTACCCAATCGATTAAACTGGAAGTAAACTTGCGTAACCGAAAGACAAACCTATGATGCGACATGGTCAAAAACCGGCCTCAAAACGACAAAACCAAGCCGGTTTTTCGATGGCTATGGTATTGTCGCTGATTGTGGCCTTTTCTTTGTTTGGTACAGCGCTACTGATGGTGATTCTCAATAATTTCTTCGTAGTTGGTAACAACATTAAGAGTCAGCAGGCCTTTAATATCGCAGAAGCTGGAGTTAACTACTATCTATGGCATTTGAGCCACAACTCATCGGACTTTAAAGATGGTAAGACCACCCCGACTACCCCAGACCCAACGCTCGGCTACGGCCCGTACGTCCACAGCTATGTCGATGACAACGCCAAGACGACCGGTACCTACACGCTGTGGATTAAGCCGCAGGGCAATGGCTCGACCATTGCAACGGTACGCTCAATTGGTAAGATTAACGGCTCAAACACCACCAGAACGGTGCAGGCGCAGATTGGTGCGGCTTCATTCGCCAGTTATGGAGTCGTTTCGGACACCGCGCTCTGGTTTGGCAATACCGAAATCGCCGACGGACCAGTATTTTCAAATCAGGGAGTGCGCATGGACGGTCAAAACACCGCAGAGGTGTACTCATCCAACAGTACCTATGTACCGCCGTCCAGCCTTGGCGGCGACGGCTCTACGAGTCATCCTGGCGTGTGGTGTGACACTTCTGTAACATCACCAATAAATTGCAATACGCGTTCAAAAGCTAACTGGATATTCCCAACGACATCCGTTGACTTCAATCAGGTATCCAGTTCGTTGTGCGACATTAAAAAGGCGGCTTTTGCCGGTGATAGCGCAACGGCATCGTTGGCCGGGCAGGCTAATGCATGTTCACAAACGCCGACAACGCGCACTAACGCGTATATACCGCAGCGCAGTTCGAGTGCGAACACTTCACGCGGATATCTCATCGAGCTTAATACTAACGGTACATATAGCCTGTATACCATCAACAATGAGAAAGACGATCAGACTACCTATTCGAGTGCGCTGAGCGCACAGGTAGTTGCGACCAATATAGCACTACCGAGCACCGGCGTTATCTTTGCGGAGGACAACGTATGGGTGCGGTCCAATCCGACATTTCATGGGCGCGTGACGATTGCCGCCGGCCGCTTAGCGACCAACAACGTAGCCGACATACACGTAGCCGACGACTTGGCATATAGCACCAAAAACGGCGAGGATGCGATTGGGCTGGTTGCGGAAAACGATGTAATCATCGCACCTTACGCTGCGCCATCAACAGGTAACTTTACACTGGAAGTTGATGCAGCAGTCCTAGCGCAAAACGGCAGCGTCCAGTACCCGTCGAACTATAGCTTCTCGAACGGCGATTGCTCTCGAGGATGGGTCGGCGCTGACCAGAAGCTCCACTTCTACGGCTCGGTAGCCAGCCGCCAATCTTGGACATGGTCATGGTTCGCTAGCAGCTCGTGCGGCGATCGAGTACGTGACCCGGTATCCGGCAACTGGATATCAGGTTTCCTGAACAGCACCACGGAGTATGACTACAACCTACTCTACGCGCCGCCGCCCAGCTACCCTATAACCGGCGGCTATGGCATTCTTTCGTGGCGCGAAGTGCTTACAAAACCATAAGCGTTCTATATACTTAGTACATGGAACATCCGAGTGTTATTGTCCCGGGTAATTTCGAATTACACGAAAGCCGAGTCTTGCCGGCTATGGATATATTTGAGCAGGCCGGCATCCGTGTGCTGGCTCCTAACCGAGAATCCGCCGGCCTGCCAGATAACCTCGAAGCTTTTTATGATGCCGCCGACGAAGCCGAATTCGTTTACGTTATGCCAGCTCATGGTCGTCTTGACCACGACGGAGCTGCTAAACTCTGCTACGCCATCAGTAAAGGTAAGCCAATCTACAGCAGCAACCGGCTGCGCGGTAGTGGCGACGCTGGCTTGATAGATAGTATCGCGCGTGAAGTCGAGGTCCTAAAGCCTCGCTACATGGCCCGTCGGCTGGAACTCGGCCGACTAGCGCTATCGCAGTCCTGGGTGCAGGCAAACGGCCTATATCACCTATCTTATTGGCGCCAGCCACAGTAGACTATTGAGCCAACTAAAAAGAGCGGAGATGAGTCCGCTCTTTTATAAACTATCGCTAAGAACTAGTTACTGTTCTTGGTGTAGTTGGTTCCGTTCTCCAGAGTGGCGGTCAGCGTGAAGCCGTCACAAGCGTTCGTGTCGCTTGATGGGTTAGCCGCTGTACAGCCAGTCGTAGTGTACAGATAAGAGTTTGCAGTGGTTGTGCCGACTAAAGTCTGAGCGCTACCACGAGGATCCTTTAATGCTTCCGGATCAAGACCCTTCATGTTGGCTGTACGGAAAGTGGAGTCGTTCATGTCGGTAATGGTTGGGTAGTAGCCCTTGTCAGCGTAGTAAGCTGAGATGTGGCTAGCCAAAGCGTTAATATCGGTCTGGCGTTGGCTGTCGCGAGCTTTCTTCTGAATACCGCTAAAGGTAACGATAACCAAGGTTGCCAAGATACCAATCACGACAATCACGATTAACAGTTCCACGATAGTGAAACCTTTTTGTTTCTTAAGTGAGAACATAGGTGCCCACCCTCCTTGTAATTTAGTATTTAACTGTTTTTGTTGATCTTGCCCGCCATTGTAACCATAGGCTGGCGGCAGTATCTGTCAATGATTATAACCATAAGCGCCGGGGCGTCAAGTTTTATCCACATCATTGTGGATTATTCGGCAATTATGCGGACTAGCTGTCTGGGCTGATGTTTTGGCTCAGCGACGTAATTGGGCCCATGACGCTGGCGGCAATGAGTCCGACCATGCTGCCCATAACAACGATCATGACCGGCTCAATAATTGAACTCAGCGAGTCGATTACCGTATCAACTTCTTCTTCATAGAATTCAGCAACCTTTACGAGGATGGTGTCTATCTGGCCGGTTTCTTCGCCGACGGCTAACATTTGGCCAACAATGGCCGGGAAGTGCTTACTCTTGCTAATTGGATCAGAGAGCGGTTTACCGTTGCGAACTTCTTTTGCGGCTTCTTTGAGCTCCGCTTCGATGACTTTATTGCCAATGGCGCCACCCGTAACCTCCAGGGCTTCAAGTACCGACACGCCCGATGAGGTGAGTGCTGCAAACGTGCGCGAAAAGCGTGCAACGGCTACCTTAGTAATAATGACATTAAGGACGGGCATCCTCAGTAGCAATGCGTGGAACTTATACTTACCAGCAGGTGTTTTTATGTAACGCAAAATGTACACAACGATAATAAAGAAGGCTGCCATAATAAATAACAGGTTGGGCAGCTTATTGACGAGTGGAATCATGTTGAGCAAGGGGATATGCGCCATGATGCTGTTGCTCAGTGAGAAGCCACTGATATTGAGCAACGCTTGGGTATACACGGGCAGCTTAGCGTCAGGGCCGCCCAGGTCTTTCAGGATCTTACCAATTTTAGGAATCACAAAGACCATGAGTCCAAAGAACGCCAAAATCGTAATAGACATGAGGACGATAGGGTATGTCATGGCGCCCTTAATCTTCTTGCGAATGGCAGCATCTTTCTCGATCTGCCCGGCAAGTCGTTTTAAGATGCTGTCCAGGATACCGCCGGCTTCACCGGCTTTGACCATGTTCACGAATACTTCGGAAAAGATGTTTGGATATTTTGCAAACGCGTCGCCCAGCGATAATCCCGACTCAACATCTTTGTTGATGCCGGCGATGACCGATTTGAAGTAGGGGCTCTCGGCCTGGGACTGAAGGGTCTCCAGAGATTTGGTTAGGGGCACCCCGGCTGAAACCATGGTGGAAAGCTGGCGCGTAAAGACTACCTGCTCTTTGAGCTTAACTTTGCCCTTTTTGGCAGACTTGGGTGCATCGCTTTCGTCGGCGAGCTTAATGAGGATTGGCTTAGCGCCTTGGCGGGTCAACGCCGCTACCAACGATTCTTTATCGGGACCCTCGAAATTGCCGCTTACGGTACGGCCGTCTTTGGTGCGGGCTTTATAGACAAATTTCATTATTCAGAACTCGTAACCCGAAGGATTTCTTCGATGGTTGTTTCGCCGCGAAGGGCCTTAATAAAGCCGTCGAGTTGCATAGTGACCATACCTTCTTTAATTGCAGTTTCCTGGATGTTTTCGCTGGTGCTGTTGGCAACAATGAGCTTCTGCACCTCGGTTGAGTTGCCGAGCACCTCGTAAATGCCGATACGGCCCTTGTAGCCGCTGTGGTTGCAAGCATCGCAACCGTCAGCATGCGCCCGGTACAACTGCTTGATACTCGTGCTGGTAGTGCTGAGCTCGGTCGACTTGGCACCTTCTTTTTGAGTGTTTGTCTTGCCAATGCCATCTTCCAACGCCTTGTTTTCAAGCTCATGGATGTGGGCAATGCTATTTTTGGTGCCAATCGCAAACGAATGGGCCAGCTGTTTGAGCTGCTCCATATCAGGGTGATAGGTCTCGCGGCATTCGGGGCATAACCGCCGTACTAGTCGCTGACCAATAACAACGCGCACCGTACTGGCAATCAGGAAGGGCTCGATTCCCATTTCCAGTAAACGCGGCAAGCACGTGGCTGCGTTGTTGGTGTGCAGGGTACTAAATACTAAGTGCCCCGTCAAGGCAGCTTGCACGCCTAACCCGGCGGTCTCGCCGTCACGAATCTCACCAACCATAATAATGTTCGGATCCTGTCGGAGCAGGGCGCGCAATCCGTTCGTAAAGGTCATGCCGGCTATCGGGTTTACCTGTGTTTGGTTGACGCCTGGTATACGGTATTCCACCGGATCTTCCACGGTCGATATGTTAACGTTTGGCGTATTGAGCTTGCTGAGCACACTAAACAACGTTGTAGATTTCCCTGAACCGGTCGGGCCGGTAACCAGAATCATACCGTGCGGCTGCACCATGGCGTGCTCTAGTGACTGCTTGGCGACGCCCCAGAAGCCAAGCTGCTCGAGCTCGGCGGCCTTGGTTCCTTCGTTTAAGATACGCATAACAACTTTTTCGCCGTCAACAATCGGCAGTGTCGAAACACGGAGAGCGTATTGGTTGCCTCCGACCTGCACCTTAAAACGGCCGTCTTGTGGTGCACGGTGTTCGTCGATTTTTAGGTTAGACAAGATTTTAATACGAGAAACCAGCGCACCTAGCACCTTGCGTGGCAGCTTGTTGGCCTCGCGTAGCATGCCATCGATACGATAGCGGGTAATGACATAGCTTTCGCGCGGTTCGATGTGAATATCGCTGGCGCCCGATTTTACTCCGTACTCGATGAGCAAGTTAACGGTCTGTGCGATCGGTGAGTCTTCGGCCAGATCACTTTCGTCGACGACCTCGGCTTCTTCGGCCGATTCTTCATCGGAGATAACTTTGGTCAGTTCGCTGCCGACATTCTCGCGATACTGGTCAAGCGCCGCCTCGAGCAAACTGCTGGTGGTAATGTACACTCGAATATCGTTGCCGAGCTGCTTCTGTAAGAAGTTCAGCGCCTGAATATCATCGGGATCTTCCATGGCGACCAATTTGGTGCCGTTCTCATCAATGTCAAAAACCACCGCGTGATACTGGCGGGCGATACGCTCCGGTAATAGATGTAAGTTGTCCTTCTTGATTTCGCGAGCGACCAGCTCAATCATCGGCACTTCAATCTCGTCGGCGTAAAGCTTGGTGAGGTCTTTCTCGCTAATGAGATTGTTGCGGATTGCCAGGTCCTGAAGCGGTTTCTTTTCGCGGGTTTCCTGCTCGCGCAGCTGGGCTAACTGCTCTGGTGTAATCTTATACTGGGTCAGCAGTTTTTCGGCGAGCGAATCGGCTATACGCATCGTACAACCTCCCGGCATGCAGAAAAGACCGGCACATCTGTCAGGGAAAAGACAGAGCGCCGACCACCGTTACACTGAAGCAGTGCCCACTTGTCCGCATTAGTAACGCTCATTTCCTTATATTTTAGCAGTACGCAAGCAAAAGCGGAAACAGATGAAGCTACTAATGTAGTAGAAGTTACACATCGGTTGTATAGTATGGTTAGCAATTTCCTGAATTGCCACCCACCTCTCCTTGTAGGAGGTTGTACCGTGAAAAAGTATCAGCTGTCGGCCGCAGAGCGAGCGCGTATTGAGGAAGGGTTGCAGGATAACTATGAATTCTACCGCGACATCTTGTCGCTGAAGGATTCGCACTTCCATTTTGCACTCGGTCTTATGCTGCAGCACATGCGCGAGCTCGGCTTGCGTGAGTTTAAAGGCCGTACGTATGCGCAGTGGCGTGCCCTCTACAGGTATGTTGGTCGTGTGTGCGTTGAACGAGGACTGCGTTATGAATACGTTGCCGATTCGTCGGAGACGGAGGTCGCTCGTGAACAATGGTACCTGATGCCACCGCAATCGGTCGAGGTGCTGTTGACGCTGACAAGCCTCGATAACCGCCAGGCGCTGGTGTGTATGATGAACGGTCGCTCCGAGTCGCTTGCCTATATTCCACCGGCAGATTTGCAAGTGGCTGAAGAGCAAACTGCTATGCGCTGCTGGACCCTGGAACGTCACCGTCACGCCGGGTTCGACAATCGCGACGCGCATCGGTGCCTCACCTGTCACAGCGCTAAGTGCCAACTGCACTTTACTATGCACGGCAGGCGGACTGAGGCGACTGATGCATACGCGCGATCAGGTATTGCCGGCCTCTGGCGCTTTTTGGATGGCCTCTGGATTGAGCGGCTGTCAAAACGGCCGGTTCCGCGTCCGCTGTCTCCGCTGTCACTTGCGGTACGTTGTGAAGTTCACAGAGGCCACATGGCTACGGTGATTACCACTCAGAATACCGTAAGCGGTAAACTGTACACGCAATGCGACGACGGCTGGGCACCACGTATGCTCATGGTAGAGCGAGCAGAAGGCACTGTATCGGTACAACCGAGCACGGTAATTGATATCGTGCCAGCACAAGAGCCGCGGCTCGACTGAGACAAGGAAGGGTGCGCCCGTCAGTAGACATGCGGTATGCATGATTTACTGGCGGGTTTTCAATATGAATGAAATGTTTGGCGTGAGCATGTTGCGTCTGCTATATATGCTGCTCGTAGGCCACTGCAGGGCTTGCCGGGCTCACTACATAAAACCTGCTTTCATCTGGTATCTGACCACGTAAAAGCGCTATAATAAAAGGAATTGGTGCAGAGACCGAGCTTTTATAAGCTATAAATTCTACGCTTGTTCCAAGGAGGTATAAGATGGCTGACGTAAAAACTGACACAAAGACCGACGTCAAAGGTGACGCCCCGACTGTAACTGCAAAGAAAGCTCCAAACAAAGCCAACGATGCCGCTAAGCCCGCAGTGAACGAGGGTAAAGTTAAAGCACTCGGGCTCGCGCTCGAGTCGATTGAAAAACAATTCGGCAAGGGCTCCATTATGAAGCTTGGCGAAGCCCACGCGGTGAACGTGGAGACGATTCCCACCGGTTCGTTGAGTCTCGATTTAGCGCTTGGTGGTGGTTTGCCAAAAGGCCGCGTTATCGAGATCTATGGTCCGGAAAGCTCGGGTAAAACAACCTTAACGCTACACGCCATTGCAGCGGTTCAGGCGCAGGGTGGCACGGCAGCTTTTATTGATGCCGAGCACGCGCTCGACCCCTCATACGCTAAGCGTATCGGTGTTGATGTTGAAAACCTGCTGCTTTCGCAGCCGGATAACGGTGAGCAGGCGCTGGAAATTACTGAGACATTAGTGCGCTCCAACGCTGTCGACATTATCGTTGTTGACTCAGTAGCCGCCTTGGTGCCTCGAGCAGAAATCGAAGGCGAAATGGGCGACAGCTTGCCAGGCTTGCAGGCACGTCTGATGAGCCAGGCGCTGCGCAAATTGACCGGTGTTATTTCCCGTTCAAAGGCGACCGTAATCTTCATTAACCAGATTCGTATGAAGATTGGCGTGATGTTTGGCAACCCCGAAACCACAACCGGTGGTAACGCGCTCAAGTTTTACTCAAGTGTCCGTATGGATATCCGCCGCACCTCGCAGATTAAGCAAGGTGATGCGGTAATCGGCAACCACACTCGTGTCAAAGTTGTTAAGAACAAAGTCGCTCCGCCATTCCGTGAAGCGGAATTCGACATTATGTACAACGAGGGTATCTCGAGAGCGGGCGATGTCATCGACCTGGCAACCAAGTACAACATTATTGACAAATCCGGCGCTTGGTTTAGCTATAAAGGTGACAAGGTAGGCCAGGGTCGTGAAGCGGCCAAGGCGTACCTGACCGAGCACCCTGATACGATGCAAGAGATAGCCGAAAGGGTACGAGAGGCAGCAACCAAAGAGTAGTTCGCGAACCAAAACGAAAATAAAAGGGGAGCTAGGTATGACCACAAGTAACCATGTGTACGTTGGAGCGATTGTTGGGTTATCAATTCAGCAACCACTCCTGGCTATACCACTCGCCTTTCTTTCGCACTTCGCGCTTGATGCTTTGCCTCACTATGGCTATGGTCCGGGTAGCTTGGCCGAAGGCTTTAAGTATAAGCTCACCTGGGTTATGGAGGCGGTCAATATTGTGGCACTGCCGGTATTGGCCTGGCTACTCTGGGGCGCAGGACTACTGCCGTATGTTGCCGGCATCGCTGCTATATCGCCAGATTTGGTTTGGATACACCGCTACTTTTGGTATGAGCGCAAAGGTCTTGAACCGCCTATCGGGTGGCTGACCAAGCACCACCTGCGTCTGCAGTGGTGTGAACGATACTGGGGTATCGTCATCGAGTATCTATTTTTAATGCTCTTGGTCGTTATTGTCTGGCGCTCTGTAACTTGGTAATACCGGCTGTTGGGAAGCTGAGGCGCTCATGAAAGTCACCTCCATAAAGCAACAAGAACGACTCAAAGATCGTTATTCGGTCTTTGTGGATGACGCCTATGCGTTTTCACTCAGTGAACGTGCGCTCCTTGAGAGCAAGTTGGCGAGCGGTATAGAGCTCAATGCGGCGCAGCTGCAGTCGTACAAACAGCTTTCGGCTGACGATAAGCTATACGGTCGTGTGTTGCGATGGGTGGCCAGCCGCTTACGAAGTTCGTGGGAAATCCGGCAGTACTTACAGCGTAAAGACGCCACGCCAGCGTTGGCCGATGAGTTAATGCAGAAACTTGAGCGGCTCGGCTTTGTGGACGACCGTGAATTTGCGCGGGCCTGGGTGGAGAGTCGTCGCCAACTCAAACCAACGTCGGCTCGTAAACTGCGCATGGAGTTGCAGGCTAAGCGAATCAGTGATGAGATCATCCATGCCGCCTTAAGTGGCGAGCTCGATGAGCATGGCGACAATCAACCGGTTGATGATCGGGCGGCTCTACAGGAAATCATTGCCCGTAAACGACGCCAGCTCAAGTACCGGGATGACGAAAAGCTTATGCAATACTTGGCGCGTCAGGGTTTTGGCTACGACGACATCAAATCTGCTTTACAGAACAGCGCATGAACGCAATATATCTCGATGATCGGAGCGGGCGATGTCGAATTTGCCTTCATCGCCCAAGAAGATTATCGCCGCATCCTGGGCGGCCAATTGCCAACTTGTAATGTTGCCTGAAAGATATACTTGCGACTTTAAATAGGCGCCGCCAGTTCCATCGGTGCCTTTGCAAATTCTGACACATAAGTTCCAGGTTTCGGCCATAGCTTGCGTGCGTGCTAGAAGCGAGTCGTGCGGATAGCGTAAAGTCTGGAAAAAGGTGCAAATAGGCAGTATTGCCTCATATAATGAGCGAAAATCGTACTGCTCACCAGCCAGCCCGGCGCTCAGAGCGCAAGCAAAATAAAGCAAAACGATATATTCCCAGGCAGATGTCGTGGTCATAGTGTGCGGAGTATCGTACATAATTTGTTCACGCAAGAATGCACGCCCCTCGTTAGACGATTCGTAACGGTCGAGTCCGATACTGAGAAGCTGTAGTGGCTGGCGCAAGCCGTTTTCGCGTTCCAACAGATGGCTGCCAACCTCATGGGCGATAATACCCATAAATGCGGCTCGCGATAAGGTTTGATTGAGTGGTCGTGCCACTGCGTGACGATCGTGCAGTACGCCCCACAGCTCATCGCTTGAATCAACAATGGAATAGGTGGAACCAACCGCGCGTATGGCAGTTTGAAGCGTATCATCACCTTCGGTGCCAAAAATCGAATCGGGAATGGCGCGGCCTTCAAAAAGCTGGTCGATGTAGCCATTATGGGCAAAATGTAATGTGCGCACTGTTTGAAAGCAACGTTCGTCCGGAATGATGTAAGCCTGATCGCCTTCTAACTTCGGGATCGCCTGAAGCATATTTTTTGCCGCGACAGCGATCGTGACATTGGTATGCTCAACCGCTTGATCCGCTTGAGTTCGCAGCCAGTCGCAGACGGCGGCGAATAGGAGCGCATCCGGCTGGCCGTACAGCGAGCGGTTGGCGTCTGCAAAATGCGCGCGGTCATTGAGTAAGCTGGCGATAACGACTTCATTCTGCTTAATAAGCTCATCAATTTTGGCGATGTATGCCTGACGCACACCCTCATGGCTTTCTCTGGTTTGAATCGTATCTTTTAGCTGCGTGAGCTTTTTGATGCGGCCTTCAAAATCGGCTACTGCGAGATGCAGGGGACGTAAATCAGGGTTAAACGGAGTGGCTTCAAACCGCGTGCGGTATTGTTCGATGCGCTCATGGGGTGCGCCGAGTACGGTGAATAGCTCGTCGCAAAGCGGCTGCAATTGCGTAAACCAGTGTGTATCAAGCGCGGGTGAGCTGCCTGTTGGTAGTGATATGAGCATTGCCGTTCGCGTTTTAGACGGCAATGCTTGCGGAGGCGGCCGCAGGCGTTGGCTGTAAGATGTCTTGGATAACGATATGACGCGGAGTTATCTCGATGATATTACTCCTGTCCACGCTGAGCTGGCCATTCGTGAGGCTTTTAAAAACCGATCGTGCAACATAGAGTTTCTGGATGTACATTGTGGAGATGTCGGTTGCGTAGTCTGCGACCTTACCTAGGCGGTCGCCTTCTTGAATGTCCACTGGCTTGCCGATAAGCTGGAAGTCCAGCTTTAGAATCTTTTCAAGGCGGACTAAGTCTTCTGGTCGGGCGAGTACGTCATGGTCATCAACCACAAAGCCTTGCGGTAGGAGCTCGCGGATGTCCTGCTCGAGTAAGATGAGGTTGTCGCCGCTTACGTTGTCACGGCAGTAAAAGCCCTCGATTTTTAGATTGTCGGGGTTGACGATCGGCAGTCCGACTTGAGCAACTGCTGTACCGGTGCGAAGCGACATGACATCTTTGCTCTGAAATGCACTCGAAAGTTGCAACATACTCTATAGTATAGCGAGTCCGCAGCCCATCGTTAAGACGTGAAATAGCGAATCGCCGAAAGTGAAGGCGTTTGCCAGGGGTGTACCTCGAGGTTATACTAGGCTCGTGACCCAAGAAAAAACATACATTTCCCATGATGCGGCAGCTACCGAAAAACTCGGTGAAGCCTTGGGTGCGGCACTGCGGGGCGGCGAAGTGATTGAACTATCGAGCGACCTTGGTGGCGGTAAGACGACGCTGGTTCGTGGTTTGGCTCGTGGCGCCCAGAGCAGCGACCATGTTGCGAGCCCGACCTTTACGGTGAGCCGCGAATACGAGGCGCGCGATGGCTTACGGCTCTACCATTTTGACTTTTACCGATTAGCCGAAGCCGGTATTGTGGCACAAGAGCTCGATGAGGTCGCGCACGATCCGAAAGCCATAACGGTCGTCGAGTGGTCTGACATTGTGCAAGACGTACTACCGGAGAACCGCCTGCAAATTACCATCCAACGCACCGGCGAGACTGACCGTTCAATCATACTACGTACGCCCGAGGCGCTTGCGTATCTGATGCCCGACAAGCAACTAATAGAAGGCGAGCAGTAAATCGTATGCGTATCGTAACGATCCGAACCGATAAACCAGAGGCGGAGATTGGCATTTTTGACGACTCGCAGCAGCTTGTCTATAAGACCTGGCTGGCGCACCGTGAGCTTGCCGAATCCTTGCACCAAGTCTTAGCTGACGTATTGGCCGAGCAGCAGATGACGCTTGAACAGATAGAGGGCCTGGTGGTATACGAAGGTCCGGGCAGCTTTACCGGCCTGCGGATTGGCATAACGGTTGCCAACGCGCTGGCATATAGCTTTAGTGTGCCGATTATCGGTGCTCGCGGTGACGATTGGAAAGAAACTGGCATAGCGCGGCTTGTAAACGGCGACAACGACACAGCGGTTTTGCCGTTCTATGGAGCAGAAGCAAATATTACAACACCGCGAAAGTAGAGAATTTCTCGATTAGTTTAGGCGCTAATCTATATAGTGCGGGCAGGGTGGCTCACACACATATTGACCGGTTGACAACTCGCAGCGTATAGTTTTAGTCAAGGATGTGACAAAACTGTCAAACTGTCCTATTTGTAGCACCACTTAATTTTATTTCGATTTTCAGATAGAACCAACCGGCTAGAGAAGTGATAGCGATGCCATTCGTGGTATATCTGTAGCGTAAGAAAGGAAACACATATGGGCCCAATTGCCATAGTACTTGCTGTGGTTGGTATTGGAGTCGGCTTTACTGCGGACATGGTTTTACAGAAACGCAAGGCTGGAACAGCCGCCGACCAAGCTAGCAAAGAGCTCGAAAAAGCCAAAAAAGAAGCAACCAAGCTTGTAAATGACGCGCGAGCCGAGTCGCTCAAACTCGCCGAGGAAGCTCGCAAAGAAGAGCAATCACGTCGCCGCGAGCTGAAAGACCTGGAAAGTCGTCTGGTAACCCGGGAAGAATCGCTCGATAAGAAGCTCGACGAACTTGATAAACGGGCGCAAAAGTTGCGAAAGGGTGAGGACGAAGTCGAGCAGCTCAAAGATGAAATCCGTGCCATCCGCACGAGGCAGCAAGAAAAACTCGAAAAAGTAGCCAAATTATCCAAGCAAGAAGCCGCCGAAAAACTGATGCAAATGACCGAACGCGACATTCGTTCCGACCTGACCGGACTGGTCAACAAACTCCAGAACGAAGCGTACGACCAAGCAGAAGAACAGGCGGCTTTAATTATTACCACCGCCATGGAGCGCATGGCCAGTGAAGTGACCGCCGAACGGACTGTCACCAGCGTCAAGTTGGAAGACGAGGAAATGAAGGGTCGCATCATCGGTAAAGAGGGTCGCAATATTCAATCGCTGCAGCGGGCTACCGGTGTGGATATCATGGTTGACGACACGCCCGGCTATATTGTGCTTAGCAGTTTTGACCCGGTTCGCCGTGAAGTTGCCCGCCAGGCGCTGGAAATGCTCATGAAAGACGGCCGTATTCACCCGGGACGTATTGAAGAAGTCGTTGCCAAGGCGCAAAAGAATGTCGAAAAAGATGTGGTTCGCGCCGGTGAAGACGCTGCACGCGAAGTCGGTGTCATAGGTATGCCGCGCGAGATTCTGCACATGCTCGGTGAGCTGAAATTCCGTACCTCGTACGGCCAGAACGTGCTCAAGCACAGCACCGAAATGGCGCACATTGCCGGTATTATTGCCGAAGAATTGGGCGCCAATGTAAAGACGACCAAGTACGCCGCCCTGGTGCATGACCTCGGCAAAGCTATGACGCACAAAATGGAAGGCAAGCACCACCACATCTCTGGCGAGATGCTGCGCAAGTATGGGGCGCCGGAAGCGGTTGCACTGGCTGCCGAGCAGCATCATGATGATGTAGATGCTACAACCGTGGAAGCTCTGATTGTGCGTGTCGTTGATGCCATTAGTGCTGCACGCCCAGGTGCGCGCAATATCTCGGCCGAAAACTTCGTGGAACGCATGAAGGAGTTGGAGAATGTCGCCAACGGTTTTGACGGCATTGAGAAATCATACGCCATTAGCGCCGGTCGCGAAGTCCGGGTGTTTGTGCGCCCGCAGCGTATTGACGATCTGGCTGCCATTAAATTGGCGCGCGATATTGCTACCAAGATTGAGTCGACCATGCAATATCCGGGTACGATTAAGGTAAATGTCATCCGCGAAACACGAGCAATCGAGTTCGCTAAGTAGCTCGGACCTAAACGCGATTGATATTGCTGTAATTTTCCTTACGTACGTTTAATAAGGTGTTGACGTACAATAAAACTATGAAGATCTTGTACATCGGAGACATTATGGGCGAAGCGGGCATGCGCGTTGTAGAACGCGTACTGCCTGACTTGCGGAAGGAACATGGCATCGATGTTACGATTGCCCAGTCAGAAAACGTCTCGGACGGCAAAGGTTTGACGGTCAATGACTTCCATCGGCTGCAACAAATGGGCGTCGATGTCTGCACTGCCGGCAACTGGACGATGCACCGCGAGGAGCTACACCCGCTACTCAACGACCCGAAGGTGCCGGTTGTGCGTCCGGCGAACTACCCCGAGGGGACGCCCGGACTGGGCTATAAATATGTCGATACGCCGGCCGGAAAAATCCTAGTCATCAGCCTGCTCGGTCAAATTTTGGGCCGCGACTCCGCCAAAGCTGTCGATAACCCGCTGCAAGTGGTCGACGCAATATTGGCCAAGGAAATGCAAACCCCGCGCGCGGCGACCATTGTAAACTTTCACGGTGACTACAGCAGCGAAAAACGGGTGATCGGCTACTATCTGGATGGTCGGGTGGCGGCGGTCATTGGCGACCACTGGCATGTGCCGACTGCCGACGCCATGGTATTACCAAAAGGCACGGCGCATATTACCGATGTTGGCATGTGCGGTTCGCTCGATTCCAGCCTCGGCGTGCGGCTGGACATCATTATCCGGCGCTGGCAAACCGGCCAGCAAAGTCGCAACGAGCTCGAAACCGACGGCCGCATGCAATTCAACGCCGTCGTGGTTGAAGTCGACGATGAAGGCCTAGCCACGGCAATTTCGCACATCCAGCTCACCGACGAAGACTAGCGCACCGCCGCCAGGCTTCCCTTATCAGATAAAAACTGCTAGAATGGTCAGGTATTCAACGGGGATTGGCGCAGTTGGCTAGCGCGCGCGGTTTGGGACCGCGAGGTCGAAGGTTCGAGTCCTTTATCCCCGACCACATTCGAAATCATTCCAAGAACCCTATCGAGGGTTCTTTTTTATTGCTGAAAAATTATGGGGACTTGCGTATTGCCGTGGTAGAACATACAGTTGACGCTATGCACAACAATGAGCGCAGCAATTATCCGCAACTTGACCAAGACGAAGTAAGGGGACTCGATACCGACATGCATCATGTCATGCCGTTTGTATGGGGCAGTTTCCGGGTGAGTCAGGCGGCTATGGATGCCTACGGTATTGTGCCATTGAGCGGTGATGCGATTATGCGTGATTTCCCGATTGCGACCGATCATGAGCCAATCCCGTCGATTAATGTGTGGTTGCATGGTCCCGACGAGCAGACCATTTTGGATAAAGCCGCCGAGCAGACCGATCATGTCGATGATGACCATGACGATAACCCTAGCTTTGACGAAGTAGTAAAAGTTCGGGCGGCGCAGCATAAAGGCGGTATTGTGTTGGCCGCACGAGTTGAGGGCGATATAGAAACAATCGCTGACACGCTGCGGGCACATCGGCGAGACGATCCGGATGATGCCTTCCAAGAAGAGTGGACCACCGACGAGGACTTGCGGAACTTTATACCACAAATGATTGTCCATGGTGTGGCAATCAGTCTATGCACGGCGGCCGCAGAGGTATCGCACGACTTTGCAAATCAACGGAGCAGTAATCGTGTGCTGCGTCGAATGAGCCAGATTGGCGGTGCAACGCTGGCGCTGGATGGCGCAACGCTGCTTGCAGATTACGTACCCGATGCTCAGTTTGATCAGCCGTTCAGCGCACCGCTTGTTGCGGCCATATCCGCTGTTGGCATCGGCTTGATGGTGCGCGATGTTGGCCGCTTTTTGCGCTATGCCAATTCGCGGGATCGCTTTCGATTTGATGCTGCACAGGCGCTCGGCGACAAGGTTTCCGACGATGTCCACATCGCCTACTGCCGTAATCACTTCGACTACCATCAGGGGCGCGCACTCGGACTCATTGACGACTAAATGCAAAAGCACCCGCTGCAATCAAGCGGGTGCTTTTATACGCTAAAGCGCAGTTTCTTTACGCGCCGGGGATAGCCAAAGGCTCGGCCTCGAGAGCATTCGCCGTTTTATGGGCAACGTGCACCTTGAATACCAGGGCAGCAACCAAGCTGGCGGCGAGGGCAAAGACGGCGGCTGCCATAAAGCCTCGCTGGAAGCCGTGCACAATAGCCTGCGGTACCAGTGCCGGGTTACCGGCGGCAGCAGCTATGTCATGACGGCTGACCGAGGTGGAGATTACCGTCAGTACCGCCAAACCAATGGCGCCACCAATTTGCTGGCCGGTGTTCAGTAGGCCAGAAACCAGACCCGATTCCTCATGTGACACGCCGCTGGTAGTGGCTACGGTAGCAGTCACAAAGACTGCGGCCATGCCGGTTGCCATCAGTATGATACCTGGCAAAATATCCGTCAGGTAGTGCGCGTGGACCGGAATCCGTGAAAAGAACATCAGTCCGGCAGCAACCAGTAAAGGTGCAACCGTCAAAATAGTCTTGGGGTTGATGACTCCGATGCGCTTCGACAAATTCGAGGCAACAACCATAATCGTAAGGGTGAACGGCAGGTTGGCCAGACCGGTCTTAAGCGGGCTGTAGCCTAAAATTTGCTGCAGGTAAATCGACACGTAGAAGAACATGCCAAACATCGCAGCTGGCATCAGTAACTGCATGATGCTGCCACCGGTTACATTCCGACGCCTAAAGATGCCCAAGCGGATGAGCGGGTGGGTGACGCGCATTTCGTTGATGATGAATGCGGCCATCATGCCGGCGGAGACGATAAACCAGATAATGGTTTGCGCAGCGCCCCAACCAAGCTCGGCAGCCTTAGCTAAGGCAAAGACCAGGCTCATCAGGCTCGACGTAATAGTGACTGCGCCGAGTACATCGACGCGTTCGCGCTCACGTGGTAAACTTTTTGGCACGTAGCTGAGCGATGCAAGAAACGTTGCGATCGCAATCGGCACATTGATAAAGAATATCCAGCGCCAGTCGACATATTGTGTGAGTGCACCACCAAGCAGTAGGCCGACGGCACCACCACCGGCGGCAACCATACTCCAGACGCCGAGCGCCATGTTGCGGTCTTTCCCTTCTTTAAATATGGTCAGCACCAGCGATAGCGCGGCGGGTGACAGCATTGCGCCGCCAAGGCCTTGCAGGGCTCGGAAGACAATTAATTGTGTTGGTGTTTGTGCAAAACCTCCGGCCAGTGAAGCCAGGGCAAAAAGCACGATGCCTGCAAGGAAAATCTTGCGTCGGCCGAATAGGTCGGCTAAGCGGCCACCAAGCAGCAAAAAGCCGCCAAAAGCCAGCGCGTATGCGGTAATAACCCATTGCAGGTCGGAATCGGCGGTAAAGTGCAGCGCCTTTTGGATGGCGGGCAGGGCGACGTTCACAATGGTAGCGTCGAGCACGACCATAAACTGGGCAGCTGCTAACAGGGCAAGCGCGAGACCACGGTGTCGGACTTGTTCTATCATAAACACGTTCCTTTCTTGTTAGTTGATTTTACGACAAGCAAGATGCTTGACGTCACCAATACTAGTTTAAGGAAATATTTGAACTTGTCAAGTATTGAGCAACTATAGTATTATGAAGGTATGAAAACTTCATACGTAGCAGTTTCAGGTGGCGATACCACCACTTTGAGCAGCTCGGACATTAGCGACGAGCAGCTCTGTAGTGGTTTGCTCGATCTGCTGAAGCGTTTTAAAGCTTCAATGGCCGACATGGCCGAAGCACACGGTTTGACTTCTATCCAGCTTTACGCCCTGCACGCTATCATGCAGGGCAGCAAAACCATGGGCAAGGTTGCTCAGACGCTGCATTGCGATGCCTCGAATGTCACCGGCATTGTCGACCGTCTGGTAGCACTTGAGTTGCTGGTACGTCAGGAATGCGCCCAGGACCGCCGCGTAAAAACGCTCGAACTCACCGCCAAGGGCATGGATTTGGTCCATAAAATTATGGCAGAAATGCCGGTTCGCTTGGGTTGTTCGACACTCCAGGCAGGCGAGCGGGTTAACCTGTACGACGTGCTGCGCAAACTTGCCTAAGCTGTCACAACCTATGGTATAGTAGGCCTATTCACGGTGTTGTAGGCCTCCATCAAACCGTAGAATAGACCTAATTTCGGGGTGTAGCGCAGTTGGTAGCGCGCAGCGTTCGGGACGCTGAGGTCGGAGGTTCAAGTCCTCTCACCCCGACCATTTGAGATTTTACCGCCAAAAACTTGCTATACTAGCAGTAAATGCCCAAACAAACATATACGACCAGTCAGCTTGTTAAGCGGAGCTTGACGCCCTCGCTTAGCAGTGCCTTTGTGTGCACGGTTGTCTCAATAGCTATTGTTATTAGCGGTGTTATCTTATCGAGCGTGCGCTACGGCACGGCATTGCCGAGCGTGTTTAATGGTGAGTGGGCCATTTTTTACACCGAACACGTCGTGCAGCCGCTGACTACCTTTTTCTCGAACGCCACCTTTAATAAGTCGTTTGTAGCGGTTATCTGGGGCGTGATTGGCCTGGTAGCGTACATTGGTTTTGAGTACGGTACGCGCACCTACCGCAGCTATAAGCAGGCACGCCATGATGTGGCTGTCCAGCAGGGTCAGGTGCTGATGCATGCCACCCAGCAAGAAGCTAACCGGGCTATCTTGTGGCGCATCGGAGTAGCGGTTGGGTTTATTATATTCTTCTTGCTTATGCAGCCGCTGCTACGCAATGCCGGCAGTGTGGTGCCACGGTTTATTGTGAGCCAGGAAATCGGAAAAGATGCGCTGAGGCTGTTGTTTGCAGCCGGCGAGTGGTGGCTCTTTTGGCACGGCGTGGTAGTGGCCATCCGTCTCTATGTCATGCGCACCCGTATCTTTGGTGATGATCAGCTGTATTAGCGTGCGGCTAAAGGCGGTTTTGTATATCAGCGCCTGCGGCATAGAATAGTGAGTAGTATGTTTGCGCTTCTGATTAGTATTGCTGGTGTATGTGCACTGGTGGCGTTAGGTGAGTATCTGCGTCGCGTCCATCTGTTGCATACCGAGGTGACGCGCAAGTTTATCCACATTACGGTAGCCTCGTTTATTGCCTTCTGGCCGTTTTACATGGACTTTAAGACGATTCAGCTCATCAGTCTACTGATGTTTATTGGTATTCTGTTGTCGCGCTATCTGCACTTGTTCCGGGCGATTCATGGCGTGCAGCGCCGCACTTGGGGTGAGCTGTTCTTTGCAATGAGCATCGGCTTTACCGCGGTGATTGCCCAAAATAAGTGGGTGTTTGCGGTTGCTATCTTAACCATGGGCCTGGCTGATGGCCTGGCCGCACTTGTCGGGCTGCTCTTTGGGCAGAAACACCGGTACACGGTGTTCGGCCACAAAAAGAGCCGCGCCGGTACGGCAACGTTTTTTATCGTAACGTTTCTGATTATCCTGATTTGTTCGTATCCAGGTGGGTACGAGCGGACGTTGTTTACACTGCTGTGGCTGCCGTTACTGGCTACTGTGTTTGAAAATATCGCCGTTGCCGGCACCGACAACTTATTTGTGCCGATGCTGATTCTTGTACTACTCGCCTAAAAAACCGCCCCGACTGGAGACGGTTTTTAAGTAATCGCTGGGCAGCGCGCGTTTAGTCGCTGCTCAGGCTTTCGCCTCGGAACGAGCCGTGGGCGCGTAGGGCATTGAAGATAACGATAACATCAACAACTTCTTGGAGGATGGCACCGGTGAGCGGTGAGAACTTACCGGTTGCAAATAGCGCCATTAAGCCAACGCTGATAGCGATGCCGACCAGGATGCTTTGAGTTGCAATAGTGAAGGTGCGGCGGGCAATCCGGGCAGCGGTGGCCACGCGGCTAATGTCATCGTGCATGATGACAATATCGGCTGATTCGCTGGCAGCGGTCGAACCGCGGGCGCCGAGTGCGATACCGACATCGGAGGCGGTCAACACCGGCGCATCGTTAACACCGTCGCCTACAAACACAACCGGGCGGTCGGTGACGGCTTCGATGGCATGCAATTTATCAGCCGGCAGGGCTTCGGCGGTAATGCTTTCGGTCTTGATGCCGACTGCCTTGGCTACCGCAGTAGCGTTGGCTTTGTTGTCGCCGGTAACCAGCATAATTTGTTTGTAGTTCAGTTTTTCCAGGGCCTCAATGGTTGCCTTGCTTTCGGGGCGAATCGTGTCTTCAAAAGTAATAATACCGGCCAAGTCGTTGCCAATGGCCACATACATAGCGGTTTGTTTTGGTGAGGCGAGCTTTTTAGGAATAGTGACACCGGCTTCTTGCAAGAATTTCAGGCGGCCAACCCGGACGGTTTTGCCGTTGTAGCCAGCGGCTAGGCCCTGGCCGGCGGTTTCCTTAAGCTGCTTTACCTTGGATAGCTTAACTTTACGCTTGGTGGCTTCGTTAGCAACCGCGTTTGCAAGCACGTGGTTGGAATGTTGCTCTAGGCTGGCGGCCGCCGCCAATACAGCCGACGTATCGAACGAGCCGAAGGCTTCGATAGCCTGCACTCGCAGTTGGCCCATGGTTAAGGTGCCGGTCTTGTCAAAGGCGATGACCTCAGCCTCGGCCAGTCGCTCCAGAGCACCGCCGGTCTTAATGATGATACCGTGTTTAGCGCTGCGCGACATGCCCGAAATGATGGCAATTGGCGCGGCCAGCAAGAGGGGGCAGGGAGTCGCGACAACGATAACCTGCAAAAAGCGTACCGGGTCACCGCTGATAACCCACACCGAGACCGCAATGGCGTAGGCAATGATCGTAAACGGAATGCTGTAGCGGTCGGCCAAGCGCACAAACGGTGCCTGGCTGTTGCTGGCGGCACGAACCAGCTTGATAATCTGCTCGTACTGGCTGTTTTGGGCGCTGCGTACACAGCGGGCGGTAATGGCGCCGTCAACATTGATAGAACCGCTCAGCAGATCGTCGCCGGCTTCTTTGTGTACCGGCAGGCTTTCGCCGGTGAGCGCGGCTTCGTCAAAGTCACCGTCGCCCTCTAAAATAACCGCGTCAACCGGCACAACTTCGCCGGGTTTGAGCAAAACTTTGTCGCCGACTGCAACTTCGCGAGCCGGAATTTCCAGGACTTTGCGACCGCGCAGTACGGTGGCTTTTTGCGGCGCTTTCGTCAGAAGGGTATCGAGTTCGGTCTTGGCGCGGTGCTCGGCGTAATCTTCGAGCGCTTCGCCGCCGGTAAGCATAACCACAATCACAATAGCCGCCCAGTACTCATGTAACAACACCGAGGCGACGATGGCGGTAATGGCCAGAATGTCGATGCCATATGTACCGCTGCGCACATCTTCCCACATATCTCTTAACAGCGGTAACGCTGCGAGCAATGCGACGGTTCCTAAGATCCAGTGCGCCGCGGTTTTAAAGCCCGCCAAGTTGAGACCGAGCGCGACCACCGCGGCCACGACAACGCCACTAAACATTTTATACCGCTTTAAAAACCGACCAATCTTACGCATGGTTCTCCCTGATGTTTGTACAATTTACTTCTTATAAGTATAGCAAAAAGAGTTCTGCAAGAAGAGCGTTTTGTGTGTAGGAGCATGGGACTGGACAATTAAATGTAATGGTCTCCGAACTCCCGCCATCACATTTGCAAGCTAAATAGCAGTGACGAGTGACTTCCTGAGCTAATGACGATAATATGCTTGAATATTTAGTTAACTAAAATTATGCTGAACATAAGCGTATTCAACAACAAAAATGTGAACAGAGGGAATAAGCCAGATGAGACCATTTGTCCGCACTGCCTTTAGCAAACTAACTTTGTGGGTCGTGCACCAGAGGCAGCGTGCGTTAGCACTGTTTTTTGTTGCGGTGATGCTTACAGCGTCACTTATGCCGGCCGGTCAAGTCTTTGCCGAAGCTCAGCAGCACGACCGTGCGGCGGAAATGGCTGCCAAGCATGACCTATTGCCGCCAGCTGCTCAAGATAAAATTAAGCCTAAGGATCCAAATGCCGATAGGCCGATGAAACAAGACTATGCTGCTGGCGAGAAACCAGAAGTATCAAAGCAGTTGGCTGCTGCTGGCACTCAAGCTGCATCGAACAAGCTGCTGGGCGGAGCGTTATCGCAGATTGCTCCGGTGAATGGAGAGATTCTTAATGGCAAGTTGCCGGATACACCGCGCGTGCAACCGCATGAACTGACCGATCGCCGCACCGCTATGAGCAGCGAAACGGTCAACGCTGACGGCACAATTACCAAGAAGAACTATGTCGTGCCTCAATTCTTCAAGAAGGATGGTAAGTGGGAGAACATTGACAATACGCTCGTAGAGGACAAGAACGCTGGCGATAGCGGCAATCCGTTTGGCCGAGCGCTTGGCCAAGTGCAGTCGTGGTTGTCTTCCACTAAAAATTTCCAAGTCGAGAAAAACGACTGGCAAGCCCGCTTCTCACCTAGTAATGCCGAGCAGGGCATGGTGCGTATCAAAAAAGGTGGCAGCCAGGTGGGCTTCAGCCCAGTAGGCGCTAAGGATGTCGACCCGGTTATTACGACCAATAAAGATGGCAAGCAGATAACACACTACTACGATCTTTGGCCGGGTGTGGACGTTAGCTATGTTGTAGAAAATGCTGCCGTCAAAGAAAGTATTTCTATAAAAGACAAAAATGCCACGAACAAGGTGTCATTCCGTATGCTCGGCGGCGCGTCCATCAGCAAGCGCAAGAACGGCGACAAGCAAGCTGAGAGCCTGGTCATTAAAGGGAAACTCGACGACCAGTTTGAGATCGCGCCGGCTAACTTAATTCTCAACAACTTCGGTTTTGTAAGTGATCAAAGTGTATTCTCTCAGAAATATGAGAACGATCTTTTAACGGTGCAGGTTAATAAAGATTACCTCGCAAGCTTGCCCGACAAGGCCTTTCCGGCGGTTGTCGACCCTGGCTTTAACAGTACATTCGGTACGCGTGACGGTGGTGAGTATATGTCATTCAAGACTGATGGCACTATCTGCTACTCCAATGTTTGTAATCTGTATGCTGGAGCGTTATACGACAGTTACGGCTACCCGCAATATTGGCGAGGCGCCTACAAAGCTCCGTACGACCAGTTCCGACCCGGGACTGGTAACACGATGATTTCAGCTTATCTGCATTTGACGCAGCGTTCTAACGAAAGTTTCTGGACTGGTACATGGGATGCGCACAATTTCCAGGTAGGGCATGCTACCTGTCTCAACAATTTTAACTGCGTTGATGGTGATTGGGGTAACGCGACATTTGGTGGTGCTGGTGATATTAATGTGACTGACTTGTACAAAGCTATGATTAACGGCGGCGATTTCGGTGCTTGGATGATGGTCATGGGCGAAGATAACACTATGAGCTCATTCAAGAACTTTGACCCGAACTACAGCTATGTGGCGTTTACGTATGGTGGGCCACCACCAGCGCCATCGATTGCCAGCCCGGTTGCAAACCAGGTATTTGTTGATCCGCAACCGCAGTTCAACTGGAGCTACGTCTCCAATCCTAATGGTAACGACCAGCTTAAGTATGAGGTTGTCGTAAGTTCTGCACCGAGCGCGGCAGGTGGTCTGATTTCATCTGGACAGCTTAGTGCGCTGCAATGGACGATTCCTGACGGCATTCTCCAGGACGGATCAACCTATTACGTACAGGTTCGCACGTATGATCCGCTAACCCAAACCTATAGTGCGCAGTTCAGTCCTAGCGTGCCCTTTAGAATAGACATGCGTACTGGCAAAGATAAGACGCAAACGTATGATACGTTGGGGCCGGTCAGCGTTGATCTGGCTACCGGCAATGTGGCGACAGATGCGGCTAGTCATAGTTCCACAGCATTGGGTGGTAGTCTCGGCGTCAGTCTTGACTACAATTCGCCATTGAGGTCCCGGAATGGCCTGATTGGCGAGTACTGGAATAACCACCAGTTCAGTGGTAGCCCGGTAGTGACTCGCACTGATAAGAATGTCGACTTTAGCTGGGATACCGGCTCGCCGGCAGCAGGCGTCAATGCTGACTGGTTTGCCGCGCGCTGGACGGGTAAATTCGTCGCTCCTAAGACCGGCACGTATCAGTTTGGCTCGAATAATGACGATACGGTGAGCGTGTGGGTTAATGGTCAGTCGGTATATAGTGGCGGCTGTAATAGTAGCATTTGCTACACTGGCCAGAGTATTTCACTTAACGCAGGTCAAGTCGTCGACTTCAAAGCGGAATATCTGGAAGCTACTGGGCCGGCGTACGCCCGCATATATGTCAAAGGCCCTGTTAGCGAAAGAATCTTGCCAGCTGATTGGTTACAAACAGGCATGATGCCGGTATCAAATCAAAAAGGCCTAAACGGAACATATTTCGGTAAGTTCGATGGTACGAATACATTCTCGGCTGGAAACGTCCAGCTCATGAAGCGTACCGATCCATACCTTAGCTTTGATTGGGGCTCTGGTTCGCCGATGCCTAATGGACCGGACGGCTTCCTGGTGCGATGGTCGGGTTATGTCACCGTACCGGCACCGGGCACGTATAACTTTGGTGTTAAGAGTGATGATGGGGCAAAGATTACTCTAAATGGAAATACTACCGTATATAACGAATGGGTTGATCGCGGCGCGACCGAAGTATATGGCAGTGGCTATACATTTACCGCAGGCAATCTGACAACTAAAATTGACATTGAGTATTATGATGCTGGCGGCCCTGCCTCGTTCCAGCTGAAGGTTCAGGGTGCAGTGCCGCAACAAATTGTGCCAACTAACTGGCTGTCACCGAGCGCCCAGGTTTTGCCAGATGGATGGAAGCTTGGTATCGATCCTGATGGTGATGTTAGCTACGACCGCATCAGGATCAATCAGAATAGTGCTGTGTTGAGTGATTCGTCCGGAGCTACGCATGAGTACACCTGGACCGGTACCGGTTACAAACCGCCAGTTAACGAGGATGGTCAGCTGGTTCGTAATGCCGATGGCACGTACACACTACTTGATACGGATGGACGGACGTACGTCTTTGCCAACGATGGTACGTTGCAATCTTTGACCAGCCCAACCGACGATCGCAAGCCAGCCGCTTTAAAGTACCTGTATAACAGTATTAATGGCGGCCCGCCGGCAATTACCCAGATAACCGACGCTTTGGATAGCGGGCGTTGGGCAAAAGTCTACTATTACCAAGACGGCACAAATAACTGTGCGGCGTCAGCGCCGACTGGCTTTGATGCGGTTACAGACAATTCAATCAAGAGTATGCTGTGCGCTGTTAAAACAAATGACGGCCGAGTAACAAACTACTTCTACATCAGTGCCCAGTTGGCGCGTATTGCAGAACCTGGTTCGGAGACAACCGACTTCATTAACGAAGCCGTGCAAAATAGTGCCAACCAGATTATCGGCTACCGCATAGCAGCTATTCGTGATGTAGCTGCAAATGATGCCGTGGCTGCTGGAGTGCGCGCTAATGACAGTACCGTCAAGACCGAGCTCGCATACGACAGTCTGGGACGCGTAACCAGTGTGACGCAACCGGCGGCCACAGCTGGAGCGACCCGCGCACAGCACACTATCGAGTATCTGCCTGGCGCCGAGGGTTATACCGACGCCAATGGTAATGTGGTCCAGGGCTATACGGGTATAACGCGGCAGCATATAGCTGGCGCTACCGAGCCAAACGGCTTTACTCGTCAGGTTAAGTACGACAATTTATTCCGGACTATTGAGGACACGGACATTGCTAACCTGACTGATACGACCAAGTGGGACACCTTCAAGGATCTAACGCTTAGTACAACCGACGAAACCGGTCTGATGTCGACAACTATCTATGATGATGAGGACCGACCAACCGATAGCTACGGGCCAGCTCCAGCTACCTGGTTTGGCGCCGACCGCAAGCCGACCGCGACCTATGTGAGCCAAGTACCGCACACTCAGACAGCTTTTGATGAGGGCATAAACGGTACTGCAGTAGCCTGGTATGACTACATACGTCAAGCAGGTAACACGGCTGGTGTGCTGGCCGGCGCTCCAAGGCTGCATACTACTGGCTTGACACCGGCTACACCGGGCCTGATGAGCACGAACATGACTACGCCACCAATTACACCTGATGGTGCGAAGGCTGGCTACGGCTTTAGCGCCACTGGCAAGCTGCGTCTGCCTAATGGTACATATTGGGTTAACGCTGATACGTCTGAAGGCATTCGTGTATGGGTGGATGATCAACTAGTGATCGACAAATGGGAAGATGCTGCGTACCGCTCCATCACTGGTGGCAGCTTCACGGTTGCAAATAATGCCGTCAAGCGGCTGCGTGTTGATACATACCGTAAAAATGGCTCAACCGGCGCCTTCAATGTCTGGCTTAAGCAGGACTTTGGCTTTAACTGGACCACTGATTGGTCAGCTTGGCTCAAGCCGGATTACAGCCTGACAACCTCGAGTAAAGTCTACGACAGTACCATCGGGGATGTGACGACTGCCTCCAATTTCGGCGCAAATCCAGAGTTAGGCCTAGAACAATCAAGGACTGTCGACCCGACCGGACTCAATCTGACTACCTCGATGGCCTATGAGACCCAGGGCGCTACTGGCAGCTTCCTACGCCAGACAAGCAAGACGTTGCCTGGTGGCAACACTACCGCGTACGCTCACTACGCTGTCACGACAACCGGCACGCCACCAAACGAGGTTACGACCTCCGAAGCCAAAGACAACCCTTGTACTACCGGCACGACCGAGGCATACAAACAAGCCGGATTCCTTAAGCTCAAGACCGAGCCAGACCCCGATGGTACCGGGCCGCAAACCGGCCGCATCACCGAGACTATCTACGACGACGCTGGGCGAATCGTAGCTACCCGCATCGGATCTGATGACTGGACCTGCACGACCTATGATGCCCGAGGTCGGGTGCTGACGACGGTCGTACCGACTATCAACGGTGAGCCCGGACGGACAATTACCAACAACTACGCCGTGAGTGGTAATCCTATGGTTACAAGCAGCGGGGATGGCAGCGGCGACATCATAGTAACGCTCGACTTACTTGGACGGACAGTCGTGTACCAAGATGCCCACAGTGACGTCACTAACTCCTCATACGATGGCCAGGGTCATCTTGTGCAGCGCACTGGCCCGCTTGGTACTGAAGATTTCACCTACGACACATATGACCGCCTCGTCGATCAAAAGCTCGACGGCGTAATCTACGCACATGTATCCTACGACCAGTACGGCCGTATGGATCACGTGGATTATCCGGATGCAGGTCAGATGAAGCTCCAGTTGAGCCGAGATACACTAGGTAGGCTTAATAAGCACGAGTATAGCCAGCAAGCGAACAGCGTCTCCAATCCGTCGCTCGAACAGAGTAGCGGCAGCCCCGCGGCGCCAGTCGGCTGGCATACTGACAAGTGGGGCACTAATACGGCAACATTCACGTATGCTACCGATGGTCACACCGGCAGCCGCAGCGCCAAAACCGAAATTACCAGCTATGCGAGCGGTGATGCTAAGTGGATGTTCGACCAGCTCCCAGTCGCGGGTGGCACAACCTACAACTTTAGCGACTACTACAAGTCGAGTGTTGTGAGCAGCATTAATCTGCGATACACCAACGCAGACGGCAGCTACACTTACCTTAAACTTGCGGATCTGCCCGCGAACGCCACGTGGACTCAAGCGAGCTATAACTTCACGACACCAGCAGGGGTGACTCAGGTAGTCATTTCTCATGTCATCGAAGCGGTGGGCTGGCTACAGGTAGACGATGCCGACCTGCACGATGTAAATGCATCGTGGACTATTTCGGACACGGTTACCCGTTCGCAAAGCAATCAGATTACAAGTAGCGTTACCCAGTCTGGCAGCAGCCAGCTTGCATACTCGTATGGCTACGATAAGGCGGGCCGGCTCACGAGTGCAAACATCGGCGCTAATGCATACAGCTACGGATTCGGCGCGCAGGATGCTACCTTCTGCGGCACTGCCGGAAGTATGAATCCAAATTCCGGCAAGAACAGCAACCGCACCAGCCAAACGATCAACGGCGTGACTACTAAATACTGCTATGACAATGCCGATCGTCTCATTTCCAGTAGTGACACATCCGCCACCAACGACCAATACGACTCTCACGGCAACCTTACAGATATTGGTACCAATCCAGCCACACCGCTACACTTGTCCTACGACTCCTCCGACCGCACCCGTAATATGGTTAGCCAGAACTCTTCCGGCAATGGTACGGCGATGTTCTACGGCCGCGACGTCCAGAACCGCATGACCTTCCACGAGAAACAGAATATAGCCTCGTGGAACTGGACAGGCGCAGGTGCGTATTGGTATGGCTACACAGGTTCAGGCGATACCCCGGACTTTACGCGTGATTCTAACTGGGCGATTGTTGAGAAGACATTGCAACTGCCTGGCGGAGTTAACCTGACCATAAAACCTCAGGAAGCGCAGACAAACAACCGGAAGCAGTACTCTTTACCTAATATCCATGGCGATGTGCTACTCACCGCTAATACGATTGGCGTCAATACCTCAACTGGCAACGGCCCAGGCAATAGCTACACCTACGACCCATTTGGCAATAAAGTGCCGGGAGGAGCCTTGCCTGCCAACTTCAAAGAAGGCTCTTATGGTTGGCTGGGACAACATGAAAAACTTACTGAAATCAATCTTGCGCTCGCTCCTATGCAGATGGGTGCTCGAGTTTACCTGCCCACCCTGGGCCGCTTCGCTAGTGTCGACCCGGTAGAAGGTGGAGTAGAGAACAACTATGTGTACACGTCTGATCCTGTAAACGAGTTTGATCTGGATGGGCAAGCAATCTCCTGGGGTAATATCGTCAAGCAAGCAACCAGAGTTGCGACAGTTGGAAGCTTTATCCCGGGGCCAATAGGAATGGGGTTCAGTGCTGTTGCCGTTGCAGGTAATCTGGCCCAAGGGAACTGGAAGGGTGCGGCTGTTGCTGCAACAGGTCTGATTGGAGCCGGAGCGGCAACGAAAATCGCAGCAAAGGCGGTTCAGAAAGCTGCAGCGTCTGGTCGAACGGCTAACGTAGTTGCTCGTGCCGTAAATAGAGGGGCCGGAGCGCTTGCTAAAGCACAGGCGCGTGCGCCGGGAATTGGCGTTAATAGTAAGCTATTCGGCAATCGCAATTTTGGGAGCCGCGCAGGCGTGCTGAATAATTATGGTCGTATCAAGCTTGGCTGGTCTCAATTTAAAGGATATTCTACGTTCAGACTTGGCTTTAAGGCGTTTGGTAAAAACAGGCATGTAGATTTCATTGTAGGAAGGAGATGGTAGTGAGCAACCTAGAACTACCTCAGGAAATTCAAGAATTAGCAGATAAACATAATTTTGAAGTTAGCGTAGAGGATGCGGTTAAGCAGTCTCCAGACTTCGACTACCTGAGCCATCTCGAGGTGCGTTTAAAGAGCCCACAAACCGAAGTTACAATCGGCTGTACAAAGAATGAGAAGAGCACTGGCAAGTTTCAGATAGCAACCGTAGAACACGGTCAGGATGTTTACTCTGAGGATGATTACCCAAAGTCCTTACCTGCTATTATTACAGCAATATTGCAGGGTGGTGAAAGAGAAAAAAGAGGCCTGTTTGGTAGGAGTAAGAAGTATGTCATTGATGCAGATGGTAATACGTATTGGCCTCGCCGCTAAAGCTTAGGCTAAAAATCAATGCAAAGCGATAAAAAATCGAGGCAAAGATTTACGACTTTTACTATGACGGTGCCGAGATATTGCCTGGGAATCGTTGGGCGGTTAATGTTAATATGCGACCCATTGGCGCAGACGAGAGAAAGGTTCATCAGGAGCGCATTTACACACTGGTGTGCTCGTCAGAATACTTAAAAGAACCATCAGATGAATATAGGGATGAACTAGACGAAAAGATCATTGTGCTTGACTACTTGGATAAGGGAGCTGTTGAGGCCAAGCTGCAGAGCTGTATAGAAGTACTGAATGAAAAAGGCCTCGCAAGCTGGTCTGAGTACTATGCAGCCTTACAACAAGACTTTTATGTAGATGACTAAAGTCAACCTCAGTACAAGAATCGATAATCTAGGGAAGAAATCGGGCAGTCATTCTACGCATTAATGAAGCGACGTTTTCTTCATGACAATCGGTAGGCTAATAGCGGTGGGCAGTAGGTTAAATGTCTAGAGAAAAGCAGCTACTAAAAGACTAACAAAAAGGAAGTACAAGGTAAGGTGATTAATGGTCAGGGTGTAGGTCAGCACAGGCCGTGGCAAACAGTATTTAAAAGATGGTTTAGGTAAGGCATGTACATATTGACTGAAAAGAATGATTTAAGCTACGATCCAGTAGGTATATCCGAGCAATTGGATAGGCTTACTGATGGTTTAGAATATTATGATGTTGCACACGGTAGCTATCAAATATGGGAATATCCAAAGGGTAAGATATATGATGTACGTCCTGACAGGAGATTGAGTCCAGATGAGAATCAGTTCACGACACCGTACACTACCAAGGGGACAATCTGGCTACCAGAGCTCGTAGAGGTGGCGACGGATACTGAAAAGGTCAGCGAGGCTTACAAGACGCTGCAATCGCACTAGTTCTCTCGTTACTGAACAAAGAAAAAGGACCCATACCAACGGTTGCGCGGTTGCGCGTGAAAGAGTCGCCTCTTCCTCCGTTAGTATGGGTCCTGTTGTCAGGTGGTCAGGTTGGTGGGTTCCGGGTGGTCGGGAATGTCGTCGGCGTTAAAGAAACTGCCGATGCGGTTGATCTGTCGACCGAACCAGGTCGGTTCAAGATGCTCCCAAAGGAGGCCGCATCCAATTGCCAGACCAGTGCCGATGCCAAACAAGAGGCCGACAAGGACTGTTAAGCTGACGATGAGTCCGACGACAAGCACGATGACAACAATGAATGCTTCAAGTCCGCGGAACCAGCCGGCAAGACTCGTGATCATCAGCCCCCACGCGCCGCCACCAAAAGCGCACAGTCGAAGTGCGGTGCCGATAAGCGGTCTAGTGCCGGGACCGTCGTCGTGTACATTTACTAGGCTGTAAAAGCACAGCCAGGTACAGCCGAACATCATGGCAACATTGAGCACAGTCGAATCTCTGAAGAAATCAGGCATCTGCATGACATCGCCAAAGATCGGCATATGGCGTGACAGATAGTCAACCGGCAGTGATGAGCCGATCAGATATCGCGTCATGGCATAAAACATGATCGTTACGATCGCGGCTATGACGCACGACAAGCGCAAGTCACGGGTACGTTCTTTTGCAGTACGCGGGGACATGACCACTCCTTGGCTACTTGATGGCTGATGTGTCCGAAGGCACATCCTTGGCGTCAAGGTAGTCGCCGATACGCTGTAGCGGCCGGGTCAACCGGGTGTGTGCAATCTTCGCCCAGCCCATGGCAATGAGTTTGCCGAGACCGATCAGGGCATACCCGGCGCCAAAGAAGAGCCCAAACCACGCCCCGGCAAGTGCCGATAGCGCGGGAATGCCGAGCACAAAGCCCTCGATACCGCCATACCAGCCGTTGAACAGGGTGTTGAACAAGCCTCCAAGACCACCGGCTCCAAGCGTTCCTCGCAGTACGGCAATCAGTTTTTCGCTGCGCTCATAGGAACGCTGTGCCATCGTCCGAAAAATGATGTACATGAACGTGCTGAGGTAGAACCAGATCGACAGAAAGTCGAACAGCCAGAAGCTTTTGACGAACTCCGGCCAGGTTTCCATGCTGCCGAACAGAAAACTGTGCGGCTTAGAATTGAGTGGCTCGGTCAATGAACCTGCAGCAAAATGTAGCAGGGCATAGAAGAAGATCGCTCCGAAGAAACTCTGAAAAACGGTTGTGCGACGAAGCCGAACCAGCTCGTGGCGATCGGGTGCTGCCATTAAAAACACCATCCTAATTGTCAAACAACAACGAGAGTCTCTCGCTCATACTATTGTAGCATATTTTTTAAGTTTGGTCAACTTTTACAGATGCGCACAAGGATGATATATTTTGCTCATGTCACGCATTTTAGAGGGAGATAACGGCTCATTCCTATTGGACACAACCTTGGCGGTAGAGTCGGAGCAGACCTTGCGAGCTATGACGCACTTCGGCATGACTATGACCGATGGCCTGAACCAGGCGGTCGGCGTACATCGTTGGCTGACTGGGTGTCATGCCTTGGGCGGTTTGGTTGTGGCCGAAACCATGCATGGCCTGGAAACGATAGATATGCCGGAAGAAATTGCCAGGGGTGGCGATACGCATAGTGTTCATGTGCGCATCGTTGATCGGCATAAACCGTATCTGGAGTCGCTGGTTGATGAGTATGACCGTGAAGATTTAGTGCAATTCTGGGCTGGCGCTGTTACGCTTACGGCCTCACTGGCCGAACGCGGTGCACTTGAGCAGCCGATTTACGAGTTACTGCCCGGTCCGCACTTGTACCACGTGCGGGTTGGTGTTGGCCCGCTGGCTGAGACAACAAAAAAGACTCCCTTAAGAGGAGTCTTTCGTAAACTAATATGGGGCGAATGATGGGGCTCGAACCCACGGCCTCCGGAGCCACAATCCAGCGCTCTAACCTACTGAGCTACATCCGCCATACTTTTGCAACAGAGGTGATTATACTATCTTTCGCGTCCTAAGCCAAGTCGGAATTCAGATGCCGAGAGGAGCGATTCGATTGTGCTTACGGTGGCTGTATAGTAATCTTAGAGTATTATGCGATCTCTGAAGAGATTCCTTGTCGTGGGCTTGCTGGTAGTGGGTGTTGCGGTTGCGGTGCCTCTGTTGTGGCCGGCCCAAAAAGCCGCGGCAATTACCTGTCCGCCACAATACGATCCTGGATACAACAACACCAAGTGTGTATATTACCAAAGCGCCACCTGTCCGGCGCCCGGCCACTACGTTGAGCCGACGGCGGACGAATCAGCGGGGCATTGTGAGGCAGATCCGACTTCAACCGACGATCCGATTTATAATCCGCCGCCGATGACCGCCACCTACCAAGGTGATGGTTCAATCCTGGTGCAGGGCGGTAACCTGGTGCGGGGTGTTACGCTGACCAAGAATGCCGATGGCTCGTATTCGGCTGTCGATCCGGACGGCGGTAACTTAGCATCCGCATGGGGTAAGGGTCCGGCTGACACCGACTACAATATTAACGGCGGCACCTGCTACTACCTCACCTACGTGACGATCGATCCTGCCAATAAGAACAGCGGTACTATCCGCTTTGAATACACCGATGCGCCGTTCGGTGCTAACCCTCAAGATCGTTGCCGACCGGGGGGTGAGATCGGCGGCGGACAAATAACGATCAACAACGAAGGTAACGGGCCGGCACCTGACCCGGCGAACGGCACCTGCCGCGTTATTAAAACGGCCAATGGCCAAGAAATTGGCGGCACCTACGAAAATGGCAAGTGTAGCTGGCTCAAGAGCTACTTTAAGGGTATGACTAATCTCGACGAGTTTGGTTGCGCGCCGGGAACGAGAACCGACCCGGTCGATGGTACGAAGTGTGTCGACCAGGTGATACTCAATGACGGCGATCCGGATCCGTGTATTGTGCCGCACGACACGCCCTTCCGTTGGATTGCTTGCCCGCTGACGCTTGCTGGCCGGACAATCATTAACATCTTGGACAGGTACATATACAGTCTACTGCGCTATCCGACGGCGAGCGTATTCGGAGAGCTTTACGGGAGCTACGGTGAACCGGCATATTTGCCGGGAGATGCCAATGCCGCAAATAACCAAAAGACCAGCGCGGCGTTTCATACTGCCTGGGGAACGTTCCGATCAATTGCACTCGGCTTGGTAGTAATTGCCGGTTTGGTGATGATTGTCAGTGAGTCGATCGGCATGCAGATAGTTGACGCCTACACTGTTCGCAAAGTTTTGCCACGCTTGTTAATAGCTGCAATATTAATAGCCATCTCCTGGCCGCTTATGTACTTCTTGACCACGATCTTTAATGACCTGGGCACGACGCTCGGTAGTATACTAAACGATGTTACAGCCGGCCTGCCGCAGGGTACCGATCGTGGTGTAGGCATTGCCGGTAACTTCTTCTTGGCGGCCGGTACGGCGGCGGTCGCTATCGCGGTGCTTGGCCCGATGGGTATCTTGAGCTTGGTGTTTACGGCGATTCTGGCACTGGCACTCGGCGTGGTTATCCTGATACTTCGAGAAACGGTTATTACAATGGCGGTGATTATTTCGCCAATAGCTATTGCCGCTTACGTGCTACCGAACACGGCAAAATTCACCAGTTTTTGGTGGGGCACGTTAATTAAGGCGCTCATGTTGTTCCCGATCGTTTCAGTATTTATTGCCATGGGCAGCCTTATGAGCGCAGTTATTGGCAGCTCGGGCAATGTCGGTGCGGCCTTTCTGAGCTTTATTGTGTACTTCTTGCCCTACTTTATGCTGCCTTTCACACTAAAGTTTGCCGGCGGTATGGTGGCCACAATTGGCGGTGCACTTACCAGCAAGGCCAGCGGCGGGTTTGCCGGGCTTAAGAAGTACCGTGCCGGCCAGGCAGAATACAATATCGGCCGCATGAAAACTGGCGAGCGTTTTAACGGACGCAATGCGCTGACCCGTGGATTCAACAGCGCGACTATGCGGGCCGGCACCAAGAACTTCGGGCTTGGTAACCGAGGTAAGGCGGCGCTGAGCGAGCGGATTTCCATGCAAGCGGCAGCGCATGCAAAGAGCAACGCCGGTATTGCCGCACAGTTTAACGACAGTTTGCTGCGTGCTCAGTCGTACTCCAGCGTTACGGATGCTCGTCAACATATGGCCGACGACTTTGGTATGGTAGAAAAGGAAGTCGCCAAGTTGCGCCAAGAGAATCCGGAGATGGATGTCCAAGAGGCGCAACGCCGGGGTCGCAGCATTGCCCAGAACAAGGTTGAGCAGGCGATTACCGCAGCTAAGGCCAACGGTGGCTTTGGCCATGCCCGCCAGGTTTATGCTGCCCAGCAACTGGCGGCAACGGGCACCGGTTTTGACGACGTCGGCCAAATGGCCCAGACCTTTGCTCGTGCATCCAACGGGCGCGAAGAGACAGTTCATGATTTGGTAGGTAACGCCCGTGGCGCCGCCGTCAAGTCTGGCCGTATCGATCTGGGCGGCGCCGATCACGGGGTGGTCGCCGATCTGGTTACCGATAGTATGCGGAATGGCAATGCCCGGCCTAACGACGAGGCTATCAACAAGGTTCTGATCAACGCCGGGATGCTGAGCGACAATGTGTCGATCCTGCGCGGCAAACCGACCAGTACGGCGCAGATTGCCAAGGCCTTCGCAAGTGAACTGCAGCGCAATATGGATGTCGTAAATAACGTTGACGGCACGCACGCCTCGACCGATCAGGAGAGAGCCTCGGTGGAAGCTGGTAAGCTAGCCGCGAAAGTGCGCAACATGCAAGGCTCGACTACGTTCGGCCATGAGGTTGGCACACAAGCGATGTATCAAGGACTCGATAAGCCGGGCGCCGTCGACGATTCAGTTGGCCAAGCGTTTGGAAATCCTGAGGTCGAGCGCAATGTTCGTGCGGTTGAGCAAAACCGTGATAACGGCGCCATGCGTGATGCATACCAACGACAGGTTCACCAGCGGGGTGGTGGTCGCCGCCAATCGGGTGGCGGCAGCGGCAACTCCGGTAATAACGGTGGCGGCTCCGGCGGCTCAGGTAATTCCGGCAGCGATGATGGCGCGGATGTTGGCGCCGGTGCCGGACGCCGCTAGTCTCGTTTAGGCGAGTTGCGTAATCAGCGCCCGGAGCGCTTGAGCGCGGTGGCTGATGGCATTCTTTTCATCGTCGGTCATCTCGGCGACCGTACGTGGCTCGGTATCGCCGGTTGGCTGAGTGTCGGGCACAAGCACGCAATCAAAGCCGAAACCGTTTTGACCGCGCGGTGCGACGACCGTGCCTTCGATTGCGCCCTCGCCGTACAAGATTTTTTGGCCGTCATAGTAGGCGGCGATACATCGAATCGTTAGCCGGTCATTTTGCGTTTTGGATAATGTGTAGAGTGCGCCACGACCAAGCCGTTCCTCGAAAAACTTAATAAAAGGCCCCGGCAGGCCATGCAGGCTGGCTAACTCAGCCGATACATCCTCGACAATAACCGGAGTTTTTAGCCGGTCGTACGCCCGCCGAACTTTGTCTTCGACAATTGCGCGTAAATCAAGACTTTGAATCTCTTCAAGCTCGACTTTCTGATTTGTAAAAGCAAAGCCCGCCGGCGCAATCGCGGTCAGCTCGCGCAGCTTATTCGGATTGCCGGTAACAAGTGTAATTGGTGTTTGCATGATACGAGTAGTATGGTACCCCGGGCAGGACTCGAACCTGCGACCTAAAGCTTAGAAGTCTCTTGCTCTATCCAGCTGAGCTACCGGGGCGTAGCCCATATTGTACCGTATAAAATTTGAATCGTAATACTGTATACTGCATAGCATAAACGGTAAACACAAATAAAATGGCGCTCGTGATCGTTGTTCTGCTGTTCCTGTTGATAGCCGCGGGCTTTGCGGTGTATCTGATTCGCCGTGACAAAGGTGAAAAGGAGCCGATTATGGCGCTTTGGGGCGCCTTTGGTTTCGGGTTTCTCGGTTTGGTCATTGCGGTGTTGCTCGAGTCGGTGCTTATCCCCGATATCTTCCTTGATGACTATGTGCATCCGCTGAGCACGCTTATACTGCCTGCGCTCGGTGTTGGTATCATTGAAGAACTGGCAAAAGCCTTGCCAATCAGCCTGTTTTTGTACAAAAAGCGCTACTTTAACGAGCACACCGACGGTATCATCTACTTTGGTCTGGCCGGACTCGGATTTGGACTGCCGGAGAATATATTGTACACCTTGCAATTTGGCGCTGGCGCTGGTGTTGGACGCCTGTTTCTAACGCCGTTCTTTCATGCCGCGACCACCGGACTTATTGGCTACGCATTGATCCGCATGAAGCTCGATCGCGACGCAAAATGGAAGTACGGTGGCGTGATACTCGCTGCAGTCGGACTCCATGGCTTGTACGACTTTGGTTTGAGCACCCAGGAACCACTGCTGGTCGTGCTGTCGATTATGATTACGGTTGCATTGACCGTGGGTTTGTTTTTACTATTCGCCCATGCTCGGAGTTTGGATCAAGTGCAGGGGTTGAGCGTGGTTGGAAACAACTCGTTTTGCCGCTCATGTGGTTACCCGAACCCCAAGCGTAAGCTATATTGCGCCCACTGCGGCAAACATGCTTAAATATTACTGAAGATTATAAAAACGAAAAGAGAACTTATACATGAACTGTCCTCGATGTCACGAGCCTGTTGAGCCCGGAGCGGCTTTTTGTGGTAACTGCGGCCAGCCGCTGCAGCAGGCTCAAGTCCCACAGCCACCGGCGCCATCGGCAACCGTTGCCGCGGCGGTACCAGTCCCACCCGTGCCAGGTCAGGCAGCTGCCACGCCAATGACCATCCCGGCGGATGGTGTGCTGACCCCGGCTAGCGCTAGTGGTCAAGTCACTACTCCAACTCCAGCTGTCTCTCAGCCGACACCCATGCAGTCCCCAATTGGAGCTCCAGTAGGGTCGGGCGGTTTTCCGCAAACGCCGCCGCCAAATGGTATTCCGGGGTACGCCAGGGCTAATCCGGACGAGCACAAAGCAGAAACCAAGGCTATGATTGCCCTCATAGTGGGTGTGCTCTCACTTGGCGGCCTGTTTATTACCTATATTGGTATTGTTTTAGGCGTCATTGCCGCGGTTTTGGCCGGTGGCGCACGGCCCGAGCTCCGCAAAAAGACAGTCGCGACGCTGGCGATGGTCTTTGCGGTCATCGGCTTCTTGTTGGGTGCAATCGGTCTCGGCTACAATATTTACCGCTACTCTAAAGACGGCGAAGCCAGCACTGGCTCCAAAAACGGCAATTCGAGTCAGTCCTCTCTGAGCGATACGACCGGTAACGATGCCACTACCAAGTCAACCGAAGGCAAGTCTGTCGACAATCCGTGTTTTAAAGCTACCTTGGCTGGTATGAAGACCGTCGATGCTCCAAGCAGTAATTGCGGAGTCACAGCCTACGACACCACCGACGAGCTGACCGCCAAGCGCGCGCTCATCATCGATGGCGTCAATAATCCCTCTGTCACCGCGGATAAGCTATCGACTGCCGGCAAAGCGCTCGCCGATGAGTACATCAACAAGCAAATGACCGTAGTGTCGCAAAAAGTTGGTACCTTTGCTAACAGCCCGGCCTACTACATTAGCCTTAAAAAAGACACGACTACACTATCGGTGGCGATTGTTGTGCACAAAACCACCCACGGAGAAAATGCCTTTATACTGGTTGACACGGTTGCGGGTGATGGTGCTGATGTGTCACAATATGAGTCGTCATGGCAATGGAAGTAAAAATGTCCAAACGACTACACGTTCATAGCTTGCCGCTTATCGGGCTGGCCTTTGTAGCTACCATGGCTACTGCGTTAGCCGTAGCCGCCGCCAACAATGTGCCGCCATCCGAGATGCTGGCTCATCCCCAATTCCAGACCAAGGAACTATCATACGGTGTCGCGGTTGCCGCGCCTCAGGCTGCGCCGGTAGCTAGTCCCGTGGTTGAATCGCCGGTAGTAACCATCGGCAGCGACCCTCACGCCGACTTTAACGAAGCCGTGCAGATAGCCCAGCACACGTCGCTCATCATGTCGGTACAACGGGCGTTCGACCAGGCGCAACCGGCGGCCAAAGCTCCCGTCAAACACTAATTACAAGACAATCCAAAAAAAGAAGCGACAGTCGGTCGTTTCTTTTTATGTACTCGATTGGTGCGGGTGGGGAGAATCGAACCCCCGTCTCCAGCTTGGAAGGCTGGCATAATAGCCTCTATACAACACCCGCAGGTTTGCATGACGTTTTTGCCGGAGCGGCTGTGCGTCACGAACGGAACTGGGGTATTATAGCATGGAATTGGTCGGCTGCCGCAGCTAGAGCTCGTGCATGACGGTGATGTGTGCGCCGAGCGAGTTAAGCCGCGCAGCCAGGTCTTCGTAACCGCGGTTGATGGTGTAGACGTTGCGCAACGTCGAGACGCCATTGGCGGCCAGCATGGCAATCAGCAGCATGACGGCCGGGCGGATACCGTTCGGGGCTACCATGTCGGTCGGCTTAAAGCGAGTCGGGCCGTAGACGTAGACGCGGTGCGGGTCGGCCAGTTCTATCTGGACGCCGACTTTCTTAATCTCGGTGAACATCAAGGCACGGTCTTCGTACAACCAGTCGTGGATGAGCGTACGCCCGTGGGCCACCGCGGCAATCGGTACGAAGTACGGTAAGTGGTCGATGTTAAGGCCCGGAAAAACATTCGGGTGAATCTTTTCTTTGGGTGCCTGTAATGTGCCGTTGTGTTTGCGGATCGTGATGTCCGCCAGGTCGGTGTGACCGTTGCCAGCTTTGTAAATTTCACTCAGTTCGTAGCGCAGTCCCATTTTTTCGAGCTTGAGCAGTTCGAGCTCCAGGAATTCGATAGGCGCGCGGCGGACGGTAATTGACGAGTCGGTTGTAACGGCGGCGGCAATAAAGGTCATGGCCTCGACCGGGTCTTCGCTCGGCGCGTAGGTGACATTCTTGCGGACCGGCTTAATGCCTTGCACGCGTAAGGTGCTGGTGCCGATACCGTGGATTTTGACACCCAGTTTTTGCAAGAAGAAACAGAGGTCCTGCACCATGTAATTGGCGCTGGCCATCTTAATGACCGTTTCGCCCTCGACTGCAGCAGCGGCGAGCAGGGCGTTGTTGGTGGTAGTGTCGCCGGATTCATAGAGCACGACCGGGCGGTTTGGTACTTTTGGGTGACTCGTTACATTGTAGTGGCCGGTCTTGGTGTACACCTCGACGCCGAATTCTTCGAGCGCGTACAGGTGTGGTAAAACGGTGCGTCGGCCGAGCTCGCAGCCGCCGCTGTAAGGAATTTTGAATTCCTTTTCAAAATGCATTAGCGAACCGATGAACATCAGCACCGAACGGGTCTTTCGGGCGGCTTCAACGTCAATGTTAGCCAGGTCGAGCTTGGCGGGGCGCTTAATTTCCAGGTCGTTGTTTTCGAGCCACCGAACGCTGACACCCATGCTGACCAGCACTTCAATCAGACGGTTGACTTCTTCGATACGCGGCACGCGCTGCAGCTTGGTTGTGCCCAGGTTGAGCAAGCTCGCTGCCAGCAAACATACCGTGGCGTTTTTAGAGATTTTGACGTCAATACTGCCGTGTAGCTCGTGACCGCCCTCAATCTTGAGGTTTACGGCCTTGCCGGCAATGGTAATAAGTTGCTTGTCCAGGGCATCGCTGACGCGCGCCAGGGTTTCAAGCGATAGGTTTTGCTTGCCGTGCTCCATACGGTTTACTGCCGATTGGCTGGTGCCGAGGCGTTTGGCGAAGTCACTTTGGGTCATGCCGCGTTCTTGCCGGATCTGGGCAATCATTTGGCCGATTTTCTCGTTGGTTGTCTGCATAACGGTATAAATTATATCACCTGTGATATTTTTGTAAAGACTTAAGTGGTCTTTTTTTGTATTTCTGCTCGTGTTTGTGTTTGTAGGTTTCATCCTTTAGTATATGCCGCTTGTAAAGGTCTGCAAAGCACTATGTATAATAGAAATATGGTCTAGCACAATCATCACTCCAAAAAGCATATATTCCCAGCAGTACAGCTACTGCATTATAAAACGATGAGGAAGTGACGATAATGACAATGAACGACACCGAAATTGAACGGCTCATCAACGCCGAAGAAACCCGCCAAAGAGAAGGGCTGGAGTTGATTCCCAGCGAAAACTACGTATCTCGCGATGTGTTGACCGCTATGGGTAGCGTGTTCACGAACAAATACTCAGAGGGCTACCCCGGCAAGCGCTACTACGGCGGCCAGGAAAACACCGACCAGGTCGAAACGCTGGCAATCGAGCGCGCTAAGCAGTTATTCGGCGCCGATCACGCCAATGTGCAGCCCCATTCCGGCGCCCAGGCCAACGAAGCCGTATATCACGCATGGTGTAATTTAGGCGACACTATTATGGCCATGGACCTCAGCCATGGCGGGCATTTAACGCACGGTGCGCCGGTAACCGTCCTAGCTCGTGACTACAACTTTGTACGCTACAAAATGAAGGATCCGTCTACCGGCGAAATCGATTACGATGAGCTGCGGGCGCTGGCTCAAGAACATAAGCCAAAGATTCTGCTGGCTGGTTTTAGCGCCTATCCGCGCGAGCTGGACTATGCTAAATTTGCAGAAATCGGCAACGAAGTCGGCGCGCTCTTGGTGGCTGACATGGCACATATTGCCGGGCTTATTGTGGCCGGCGTAGCTAAAAACCCCTTTGATTATGGCTTTCACGTCATCACCACCACAACGCACAAAACGTTGCGTGGTCCACGCGGCGGCCTGATTCTGTCAAAAGGCACCGTTAGCACGCCACTGCGGGCGCCAGAAAAAACCATCGAGAATATTCCGACACTTATTGACCGCACGGTGTTTCCGGGCATGCAGGGCGGACCGCTGATGCACGTCATCGCTGCCAAAGCTGCGGCTTTCCGTGAAGCCTTGCAGCCGGAGTTTAAGACCTATGCCGCGCAGGTACTCAAAAACGCCGCTCGGTTGGCCGACGAACTCAAACGGCGCGATTTTCAACTCATTACCGGTGGTACCAGTAATCACCTTATCCTGGCCGATGTTCACTCGTCGTTCGGGCTGGACGGTGATGTCGTCGAGAAAGTGCTCGACCAAATTGGTCTGACGCTCAACAAAAATTCGATAGCGAATGACACACTGCCGCCGTTTAGACCGAGCGGCATCCGCTTAGGCACACCGGCCATTACGACTCGCGGCCTCAAAGAAGACGACATGGCCACCATTGCCGAATGGATGAAACAAGCGATTGACAACAGGGAAGACGAGGCAGTTTTGGGCCGTTTGCGCAATGAGGTCAAAGAGCTGGCGCTACGCTACCCGCTTCCGAGTGACCAATAGCACCCCATAAGGGGTCAAACTCTTGACACGAGGTGTATAATATACTCTAGTTCTTTAACGTAAGAGCTGTCGTCACGGTGACGACAATGTGTGGTCCTGAATCCTTCAACGTCATTCGACTGAGGAGATGGAACGATGCTCAAATCGGAAATCAGCGAGCGGACGCTCTGGATTGTGCTCGGTGCTATTGCACCCCCGCTCTTTCTAGTGCTGGTGCTTGCTAATGGCTTGCCGACCATGCCTCGGTTGCTCGCAGCGCTCGTGCCGCTGTGTAGTATGTACTTCCTGGTGAAGATGCACATGCCCTCGAACCGACCGAACGATCTGTCGATTGCGCAGCGAGAAGCAGCGCGTCGTCGTGTGGCCAATAACACCGTCAAGGGAGCGTTTGTATCGCTTATCCTGGTGCTGGCTATCACGATTAGCTTTGCGCTGGCTGCCTTTGCTATCGGCTCGTACCTCAGTACGGTAATTTGTGCGCTCAGTACCATTCCTGCGATGCTGGGCGTGCGTAAGCTACTCGCCTGAAAGGCGGTGACATGGTGGTTCAAACCATGGACTGGCGTCGAATCGTGAAGAGGCTCGAGTCGACCGGCGCGCTGGTAATCTCTATTGGTGTCTGGGTTATTGCCTATGTGCTGGCAGAGATCTGGCCCGGCTGGTTTACCGAAGCACTGGTTATTGCGACGCTCGTAGTGTACGCGGTAATTGTGGTGCTTCAGCTGCAGCCGATCGAGCGGTCGAAAGCTTACGGTCGTCAGGCATTGCTTTCGCTTCATTCGATCATGATGCGTTTTGAAATGTTCATCGGTTTAAGCCTGGCACTCGGAAGCGCACTCATTTTTGCGATGGTGCTTTCCAACACGATTAATACGTTCATCGGCACGCCGGTTCCCGGTAATCTGGTGAGCATCGTGTTGGCTGGCGGTACGTTTTTTATGTACTACCTGTCAAAATGCTATTTGCGCGACCGACTAGCGTACTACCAGCAATTCCTTCCGAAGGAAAGTGGTGAGACATAGCCATGAAGCGACAGGCGCAAATTGAGCGGGTTGCCGAGCGGCTTTCCAGTGATGGAGTGTTCGTACTCGCAACGCTCATCACGGTGCCATTCTATCTGTGGATGCATTACACGCCAGGCGGGCTTATCGGACTGGTGTACTCCGTTGTTCTGGTGGCCTACACCTTCGTGGAGTATGCTCAGCTTGGTTTTCTGAAGTGGTTGCAAATGGCCGGTCAGATGCGCGGTAAGGATGGTGGTTTTCGCATACTATTCCGGCGCGTACTGCCACGGATTCTGCTAGCACTGACCGTGGCCTATGTGGTGCGTACCAGTCTCCAATGGAGTGTTATGTGGCTTCTTGACGTCTCGATGCTGCAGTGCCTACTGGGCATGGTGATTGCAGTGCTCGCATTGTTCTTCTTCTTTGTAATCAAGCAGAAGCTAAACAGCATGCGCTCGGAATACGACCTTGAGCAACTGCTCGCAGAGGAGGACTGACATGGTACTGGATCGTGGTGCAAAGCTGGCCATCATGGGTTTCCTGGTTGGCTTTACGGTTATCAGCTCGATACTGACAATCGAAACCCAGAATGGAGTCTGGCTAACATTGACACTGCTGTCGTTCGCAGCGATTCTGGCTATGAGCCTATACTGGTTCGATCTCAAGTCGCCGCACAAGCGTGTCTTGTCGACTGAAGAGCAGATGGCCGAAGCCAAAGCACACTTCAAGGTATTCGTGGTTGGCATGACCTTCGCGGTTGTGTTGCCGGCGATCTTCGCCTTCCTGCTGGTGACGGCTATCGAAGCCTTCTTCATCGGCGCGGTGCTGACTGGTCTATCCTGTCTGTTCCTTGGTGGACTGTGCATTTTTGGCATGTACAAGCTTTCGCCGCTCTTTAACCGACTGGTTCCGTAATCAGCCGCTGACCGTCCCGTGACCATCCGCTAAGCGGTGAGTTCGGGTGCGCCTGGTACTGGTTGTCCTTTTTGGACACACCCCTGCCTCGCCACCCGCCTCACCGCTTTTTACTTTTTTATACGCAAAAGACCCGCCAGTACGGGCGGGGCAGCAGGGGTATCGGCTTGTATGAACCCTGGAAATTCCAGATTGTAATGATTGTCCCGGCACTCTAAAAAGAGCAGTGCCGGGACAACCGACGGACAGAGTTATTCAATTATGACGCGTGGGCGCCTGGGGTGTTACGCAGCAGGCTGCTTGATGATTCCGAGTGCGGAAGCCTCACGGAACCACTTGCCGACCTCCTTCATAATCACCTCGTAGAGGTTCTCATCGGACATCTGCTCGATGTCGGTGATCTCGACGAAGCCGCAGTTGTCGACCTTGCCGCCGGTGATCTTGTCGAACTCCTCGAGCGCACCATATGCACCCGGGTAGGGGCTGCCGAGACCAAGCCACATCCAGAAGATGGGCAGGGAACTAGCATCGCGCAGCAGGTTGAGAATTGCACTCGCGCCACCAACGCCACCGTCGGACCAAGCCAGAACCAATGTCGGGTATGGCGATGGGTTGTTCTCGACCCACTGGATCACATCTCGCATGGCCGCAACTTCGTCGTTGCTGTAGCCAGCCTTAGCCTTCTGCTTCTGCGTGCGGTTGACGTAGCCTTCCATCGTGTCGATGGTGACCGAGTCACTCTTGCTGGGACGGGTACCGAAGTACCAGACTTCCATCTCGTGGTTGTCGTCGAACAGGTCGGCGATTGGCACCATGCGCTCCAAAGAGCACTGGACCACCGAAGGCTTACCTGCCTGGGAGGTGTCGCCACGACGACGCCCGAACAGACCACCGCCACCGCCGGAACTGAAGAACCGGTCTTGGTAGAGGGCGGCCATTGAGCCACTGGCGTCGATCAAGAGCACGACCCGGAAGGTCTTGCCGTCGAGCTTGTTCTTGACCAGAACCACCGCAAGCTTGTGCTTGCGCAGGTCGAGCGCCGAAGCGTTCGGACCCGGAGGGTTCTCAGCCAGCTTCTTGACGAAGTTGACCGCAGCCTGCTTGACCTCGGCCGGAGCCTCGGTGGCAGTCTGTGAACCCGAACCATCGTCGTCGACAGAAACACCGACGTCGGTGGCGAGACCGGCCAGGCCATTGGTGAAGCCGGCGCCTTCGCAGCGGACCTTGAGATCGCCGTTGGGGCGACGGTAGACATCACCGACGATGAAGGCGTTCTCGGCATCGCGTCGACTGAGGTCGAACGCGGCGACGGTAGTGCCGGAAGCGTCGGTAACGGTAGCCTGCAACTCCTCCACGAACCCGAAGGTCGTGCCGTTGACGGTCAGGCCGATGCGCACGCGCTCGACATCGTTGGGCCAGTTGGCCGGGTTGATGATGAGGCGGTGCGTGACGTAGCCGAGGGCCACCTCCGACGGCTGGTACTGCGCACCCGGACCCTGAGGCTGATTGAAGAAAATCATGTCAGCATCGGACCGGACCCGCGCACTCGCATTGAGCAAGAAGCCAGTCAGATCGACGTCCGGCCCTTCCTTGTGGGTAACGATCACCGTGTAGGGACCGTGACCGGTGAGCGGGCCGTTCGAACCGGGGGTGAGCAGGTTGCTCATGAGTTCTCCTTAAAGAACTTGGATGGGACAGAAGGGGGCGAGTAATTGAATTACTCTGTCTTGTTGAACAAGTAGCAAGCTACTGGCTCATACAAAACGATACAATAAACTGTAAAGGAGCTATCCTTCTATTATAACACAAATGCAAATAAATGTAAATAGACATGAGCACAATAACAGAGTAGAAGGGTATTGACAAAGACGTAATAAAGTATTAATGTACTATGGACTCAACAGAGTCAATTGGGATCAATCAGCGGACATCTGTCTGCGGATCGGAGCATCACCATGGGCGTTTCTCTCACCAAGGGTGGCAACGTTTCACTGACCAAGGAGCTCGCCAAGACTGGTGACACCTTGAGTGAAGTGGTCGTTGGCCTCGGCTGGGATGTGCGTACCACGACGGGTACCGACTTCGACCTCGACGCATCAGCGATCGCTTGCGGCGCCGATGGCAAGGTCGTGTCCGACAAGCACTTCGTCTTCTTCAACAACAAGGTGACGCCAGACGGCACGATCGAGCACACTGGCGACAACCTCACGGGTGAAGGCGAGGGCGACGACGAGCAGCTCAAGGTCAACCTGGCAGCAATGTCAGCTGATGTTGACAAGGTTGTCTTCCCGGTCAGTGTCTACGATGCTGACGCCCGCTCGCAGAGCTTCGGTCAGGTGCGCGGCGCATTCATCCGAATCGTCAATGCGGCGAACGGTACCGAGATCGCTCGATACGACCTCACCGAGGACGCTTCTACCGAGACCGCCATGGTCTTCGGTGAACTCTACCGAGCAGGTAGTGAATGGAAGTTCAAGGCCGTTGGTCAGGGCTACGCGTCCGGTCTCGCCGGCATCGCCCGCGACTACGGTGTTACCGTCTGATTCAATCGCGTGAGTAACGTTCACGAACCGTAAGGTTCATTACAAGCTACTCGCGCCGCTCCCAACACTCATCCCCAGGGGTGGTCCTTAACTTCGACAATTGTCGAGACCAAGGACCACCCCATTTTACTATTCTCAAATTATTGCATTTCTTACGTTTTTATTGTATTATACTAGTAACGTGACTTATTTTAAGATAAGCACGCACATTAACAGTGTGAGTCTTTTTTGCTGCTCAGATGAGAGAGTAAGCACTTTCTTCGTGAACCTACCTCTGGTAGCTCGCGGGGTGGGTGCTTACTCGCTGTTTGGGTTTGCACAAAGTTCTGTTCGGTATTTCCAACCATCAACCATGACGCATCGAAAGAGGTCTGCAGTGAGTGGATTGAAGCATTACCGTCTCGACATCATCGCGACAGTTGTAGTGGGTTTCGTGCTGGCCTTTTGGATTGGTCCGCAGGTTCTCCCGCTCTTCCTGTTGCTGGTGGTTGTCGAAATCGCTCTGAGCGGTGACAACGCCGTCGTCAACGTCAAGCTGCTGAAGCTGATGTCGCCCATCTGGGTACTCGTCTTCATGACGGCGGGTATCTTGGTGGCAGCAGGATTCATGCGGTTCGTCTTTCCGATTCTGATTGTTGCGTTTAGCAGTGGTCTGGACTTCGGGGCGGCCCTGAATTTGTCACTGACCGACCACGAGGCCTACGCCGCGGCGGTTCTGGACAACGAAGGCGTCATTGCAATCTTCGGCGGTATCTACCTGCTGATGATCGCGCTTGGCGGTTTTACTGAAGAGGCAGAGGAAGACGAGGATAAGCTCTACTGGATCCCCGGATTCGAGCGCACCCTTGACCGAGTCATCGGTTTCTTCCCGATTCTGCCCATCGTGCTGTCAATCGTGGTCATCGTGCTGTCCGGTCTCTTCACTGAGCCGCGCCACCAGGTGACGGTGCTCATTGCTGGTCTCATCAGCCTGGGTACCAACCTGACGGTTTCGGTTCTGAGCGACAAGGCGACTGAGGCGACCGAGAAGTTCTCTGAGAGCGGCAATACGTCGCGCGCGGGACTGATCGGCCAGCTCATCAACCTGATGCTGTTCGTGGCCATTGAGTTCCAGGACGCTGCCTTCTCCTTCGATGGAGTCGCCGGCGGTCTGGCCATCACCACCGACCCTCGGGTCTTGGCTGCTGGGCTTGGTATCGGCGCACTGTTCGTGCGTTCGGCCACCAAGCACCTCATGGAGACCGACAAGTTGGCTGAGTTCCGCTTCTTGGGTCATGGCGCGTACTACGCGATTCTGGTCCTGGCGATCTCCCAGCTCATCTCTCCATTCGTCCACATCGAGGGCGAGGGCTACATCGTTGGTGTCATCAGCGTTGCGCTGATCGGTGCTGCCACTTGGCACAGCCACCTTCTCAACAAGAAGGAAGGTACGCACGAGTCGATCGTTGACGAGGTTCTCGGCATCGACGTCGAGCCTGACAACGTCCTGATGGGCAAGTAACAACAGGCAGGGTGGTGGTCTCCTTTCTCCAATTGGAGACCACCACCCAACCCATCCACCTATAAAGACTCACACTGCACTACCATTTATTCCTTGGCAAACCGCTTTAATTTATTGTAAAACATGCCAAAATAGTATATAATTTGTCCAGTCTATTGAGGCACCTTAATTCACTGTCAGAATCCCTGATCTCTCTCGAGAATGGAGTCTCTGTATGAATCTGCAAAAACGACGTCAACGGCTGCGTATCGCAGTCGTGTTGCTCTTGCTGGTCGCATCGGTGTTTACGAGAGCCGGCTACGGAGCTACCGATCGCGAAATGTTGATCGTGCTCGTTGCAGCGCCATTCTTTCCGGTCTGTCTTTTGCTGGTGACCTTGATGCCCTCGGCTCAAGATATACAGCATCAGTCCAACCTGACGATCGGCGCGAAGTCATCGTGGCTGGACCGATTGTGCGCCTGGCTTGCCCGTGGCACCGGAAACTTGTTTATAGGTTTCGCGCTACTGTTGCAAGTTGTTGCAACGGTGCTGTTCGCGACGTGCTGTTACGCTATGCTGACAAGCCTCGCGGTGCTTGGCTTTGTGCTCCTGATCATGCAGTTCGTTGCCTGGTTGTTCGCTCTCGAAGTGACTTATCGGGCGATGAGTTATGTTCGTGAACGCGACCGTGCTCGACTCGGAATCAACTAGAAGGACAGGGACATGCTCAAGCTCAAGATTACCGCCGTACTGCTGTACCTGGTGGCTGCTGTCAGCGGATTGTACGCTGCGTACAGTCTAACCTACGGTACGCTGCTGGATATGGCAACCTTCATCATCACTCTGGTGGCGATCATTATGGTCGCGGTTGTGGCTCATCGCATCGACGCTCGCTACGGCACCTTCCGCGACGCCGGCACACTCGAAAAGGAGTACGGTCGCAACCTGGCTCGGCTGCTGGCGCTGTTCTTTGTGAAGTTGCTACTGGCGGCTATCTTTGCGACCGCTAGCTGGTTTGCCTTGCAGGCTGCTGGCACCTGGACGGTGAGCGTGATTGTTTGGCTCGTGTTGGCCGTGCTGATGCTCATCTGGGCACTCATGAGCCTCAACGCTCGTCGCCGTCAGCAGCGCACGCAGGCCGATGCCCGCAAGAACGAGTGGATTACAGATATCTGACCCCTCTCATAGACCCGCGTGCGGCGCGAAGTGAACGATTTTGTGATAAATATCACATTTCCCGACACTTCGCCCGCACGCCCTACCTTGTTATAAAACGCCACACCTACTTATTGCGGCAAAAGTTCGGGCTCCTGCTCGAGTGTTATTGCAAACTTTGCTTGTACGGCATCGGTAATTTTCTTTTTAAATGCTAATAATTGGGCGGTTGAGGTGGCGTGCTCGTTGACGAGCACTAGTGGCTGCTTGGCCCAGGTTGCCATGCCGGTTTCGGCGTCGTGCATATCTTTAAAGCCGGCTTGCTCAACCAGCCAGGCGGCCGGCAGCTTGACATTGGTTTCGCCTGGTTTGTCGCTGGCGGGCCAGTGCGGCGCGTTGGGAAAATCGGCCAAAATCTGGGTGAAGGCCGCCTCCGACACAATCGGGTTGGCAAAAAACGAGCCGTTATTGGCGACGGTTGTCGGGTCGGGTAATTTGGCGCTACGGATGGCAATGACCGCCTGGCGGATGGTTTGCGGCGTGTAATCGGTAATGTTGTGCTCGCTCAAGTAACCCTGTAAGGCGTTGTAAAACGGGGGCTGCGGATTGCCTTTGGTGAGGTGGAGGGTGATTGCACTGATAAGATAGCGGCTGCGGTCGGTGGTTTTAAAGCGGCTACTGCGGTAGCCAAAGTCGCAATCCTGACTGGCGATATTGAGAAACCGCTTTTCAACGGTATCGTAGGCTTCCAGGCTGGACAGGGTTTGTGCAATCTCCTGGCCGTATGCACCAACATTCTGCACAGGGGTTGCACCAGCGGTGCCGGGAATGAGTGACAGGGCCTCGATACCGGTTAATCCCATGTCGACGCAGCGGGCTACGGCGCTATCCCAGTTCTCGCCGGCGCCGATGGTGACGTAGGTGTTCGTGTCATCTTCGTTAAAAGCCTCGAACTGCATAATCTTGTTAATAACGAGCAGACCGGGGAAGCCCTCATCGCGCCAGACGATGTTGCTACCGCTGCCAATAACCAAAAGCGGTAACTGACGCTCGGTGGCCCATTGATGGGCTGCAGCGAGCTCCTGGCGGCTCGAGACGGCGGTGGCGTACGCAGCCTTACCGCCGAGTCGCATAGTGGAATAGGGAGTGAGTGACACGTTTGAGGCAATTTGCAGGGCTTGCATAGAGCTATTATACCCCGGCTCCATGTCTTGCGTGCAGAGTTGCTCCGCGGTACGATATATAGTGTTACAACTATGGTGAGTTCCACGGGTACGCTCGAGGTTCCGCTGTATGGGCGCTTTAAGCCGCAGTACATGTAACCGACTAACAAAGTGAGCACATTATGAGTGATACGAATCCTAACCAGCATAAGTCGTCGCATCCGCCCTTTAAGGTGCTTGGCAAATACCTTAAGACAATGCGCCAGAAATTCCAGGAATCGCTGGGTGAGACTTCTGGCGCCGTGGAAATCCAGGTCGAGCAGCTCGACCGCTTTGAGCGTGGCGTCGAAGCGCCAAGCGAAGATATCCTACTGTTGCTTATCAGCCACTTTAACGTGCAGGATGACGAAGCGGTCGAGCTTTGGGAACTGGCCGGCTACGAACGCAGCAGCCGCTTAAATGGCGAAGCCGACCGCACCGATACACAGCAGCGGCAACCGGTGCCCGTTATGCTCTTAGCTGTTGATAACCGCATCTTGTACAGCAATGGCGTGGAAATCGATGCTGATGAAAACGGTATGGTGCTGCAATTCCTGCAGAACGCCGACTCCGAGCAAGAAAAGGCCACTGTCTCGCGGATTGGCATCAGCCACGATCAGGCGGAGCGACTCATTCACCAGCTGCAGACCGAAGTATTGCGCAAGCGCTACCTGTCGGGTCCGCGCCAGTTACCACCGCCAGCACAATGACCCAACCCGTACTTTCGCACGTAGCGCTGTCTCCCGGCGAGTTGGCTGGTGGGGACACGCCTCACGGCATCGGCCTGGTTGCGCCGTTTGATTTTGCGCTCGATGCCGAGTGTTGGCGCTGGCTGCCGCCGGATATCCCGCTTTTTATAACTCGTACGCCGCGGCAAGAAATATCGGCGGTGACGGTGGAGATGGTCGAAATGTTGAACGAAACAAGCGTGGTGCAAACCGCGGTTGGCTCGGTGCTGGCAGCGCGACCGGCAGCAGTCGCCTACGCTTGTACCTCGGCAAGCTTTGTAAACGGCATGACCGGCGAGCAGCAACTTCAAACGATTATGCGTACCGCTGGCGCGCCCGCGGCCGTAACCTCGTCCGGTGCGCTATTGGCGGCTTTGACGTATCTGGGAGTGCGCACGGTCGCCATCGCCACTCCGTACAACCAGGCGCTAACCGAGCGGCTGGTTACGTTTCTACACGAAGGCGGTTTTGCAGTGGTCTCGAGTGGATTTTTGAACTTAGAAGCAGGCATCGCCAAAGTTGGTCCCGAAGCGGTTCGAGCCATGGCTCGGGCGATTGATGTCCCGGAAGCCGAGGCGCTGTTCTTTAGCTGTACTAATTTGCGGACATTCGGACTTGCGCAAGAGCTGGAAGCTGAATTGGGCAAACCAGTGCTATCGGCAAATCAGGTCACGCTCTGGGCAGCACTCAAAGCAGGCGGTATGTCCATGCCGGCTATACCGATGCGCTTATTTAGCTGAGGTGCCTTTAGAAACCGACGGTTTTTTGAGTTTGATGTCGATATACGACATCCCGTCGACAGCATGGGTTTTACGATAGTTTTTCTTTTTTGTCACACTCGTAGTATACATGCTTATGCTTGAATAGCAAGTTTCGAGCCGCTGGAGACACTAGCAGTAGCGTAGTGATGGGTTAAGTCGACACTAGGCATAGTGTAGGGGAGTTGTGCTGGCACACTAGGTGTAGTGTTCTGAATGCGCGAGAAGTCTATTTTTTATCCACAGGCCCGTAGTCGAATGTACAACAACTTCGTGCCTCTGGTGGGTTTGACATATATTTCTGGCTGTGTATATTTAAACCTTGTGTTTTTGCACAACAACAAAAGCACAACACAAGCATGAATAACATGCCCGCTATGCCTCTATTTTGGGGCGACTAGCTTAACTCGTTACAGCATTTATATTACAGCGAGGGGTTAGATTGCGGGGTAAGAAAGGGAATATGAATCTCAAAGCCTTTACGGCGGGCATAGCGCTCGCCTTATTTGCCGTGCTTTCACACGGTTCGGTTGCCGTCGCGCAGCCGCCACAAAACCAAGCAAAAACAGAGGCCAAGCCATCAACAGCCAAGCAGGTTGCAGCACCGAAAACTGCACCCGTGGAGCCAAAAATGGTCACTGTGGAGCCGGGCGATACGCTCACGGCTATCGCTACAAATAACAGCACCACCTACATGCGCATTTACGATGCCAATACGGCTATCACCGACCCCGATCTCATCCATCCGGGAGACAGTTTGCGTATTCCACGAGCCGACGAAACGCTCGCGAGTCGTGAGATTCCGGTCAACGCACCAGCGGAAGTTAAGCAGGCTGCTCCGGCGGCCACTACCGGCGCAAGCACAGGCAAGACGACCAGCATCGCGGCTCCCGTAGCCGACGGCAGTGTGTGGGATAAGCTGGCTCAGTGCGAAGCCGGTGGTAACTGGGCTATCAACACCGGTAACGGCTTTTACGGTGGTTTGCAATTTACCGCGGGCAGTTGGGCTGGCGTCGGCGGCAGCGGACTCCCGCACCAGGCAAGCCGCGAAGAGCAAATTGCCCGGGCTCAAATGCTCTTGGCTCGTCAGGGTTGGGGCGCGTGGCCTGCCTGCTCAGCCAAGCTCGGTCTGCGCTGATACGTATAACTGGCAGTGACCGGCTTATCCGGTCACTGACCGGTGACGGGACTGGCTCCATAAGCGGTATTGGACTATACTAAGCATAACGATTGTAAGAGACGATTATGTGGTCTACCCCGTGAATACTTGGCGAAAACGTCCAACCCTACAATATGGTGTTCTGATAGCGCTTATAGCGGTCATGATGGCGGCTGGCTACTTCTTTATTCGCGGCTCGTATGCGGCTACCGCTCTGGTGGCTGGCGAATCAGAACAGGGGCAGCTCGCCGGTGCAGCCACGCTAGTCAATGATGCCAATGCTTCGAACGGCCAGGCGGTCTCGTTCGGATCCAAGCGCTGTATTGCCCCGAGCGGGCTCCAGGTAACTGATATCGATACGGCTCATGATGGCGATCCGATTCCACCGTGGCGACACACGCTCGGCAGTCCGGCGACCATTTATTTTCAAACCAGCGGTTTAACCGATGAGTATATTGGCTACATCAATGACGGCGCGCACGTCTGGAATGCCAGTCCATGCATTAATGCGGTCGTCGTGAACCAGTGCCCGGCCAGTTCGAACTGTGTGCGAGGTATTATTTCCAATGAAACCGGTCTAGATTATGACGGCCAGTTTAACGGTACCGGTAACAGCGGCTATACCTACCTGACGAGCGGTACCATTACCTTCGTGAAGCCGGCGCTCGACAAAGAGCCGGTGGCTTATAAACGGATGGTCGTAACACACGAAATGGGGCACGCGGTCAGTTTGCTGCACCGGCTTAAGAGCACCGACGTAATGTACTGGGCTTCTGACGAAACTGTCGCCTTAGAAGCGGACTCGGTTAACCTAAATAACATCTTGGCAGTTTACGGCGTAGCCTCGGCTGCTACCACTACGCCGTTGAACCATACGCCACCCGCCGCTGAAACACCCGCCAACCGGCGATACGATGGCAGCGTAGATAGCCAAGTACGTTTGTCGCGGCACCTGTTCGGCCGGTAGAGACCGGTGTTATTGCGGCTGATTATCGAGTGACTGCCACAAATGCAGGCTAGCGATACTGCGAAACGGCTGCCAGATCTCGGCAATCGCTGCCAACTCTTTTTTGGGAGGTAGCGTTTCCCAGCCATACAAACGCTGCATGCCGTGCTGCAAACCGACATCGTCCGGAGCGAACACATCGGGACGAGCAAGGGTAAACATCAGGAACATCTGAGCCGTCCAAACGCCAATGCCTTTGACGGCAGTTAATTCTTTGATAATCTGCTCGTCGTTTTGCTGGCTTAAGTGGTTGTACACATCCGGATCGCTGATAAAGTGTTGCGCTAAGTCGTGGATGTAGCCAGTTTTTTGCTTAGAGAGCCCGATTGTTTTTACTTCTTCTGGAGACAGGGTCGCCACGCGCTGCGGCTGTAAGTTAGTTATGTCGGTAAAACGGGCAAAAATGGCCGACGCAGCGGCAACCGAAACCTGCTGGCCGATAATCGAACGGCAAAGGGAACTGAAGTAATCGGTGCGCAAGGGCCGTGGCTCGAGCGTCTGACTGCTAATGAGCTTACCGAGCACTGGATCGGCGCGCTGCAAAGCTTCTTCAGCTCGTGAAATAAAATCGGCATCCATAGTGCAGATATGATACCGGTGTCGGCGGACGGCCGCAAGGAAAAAGCCGACCTATTTGGGCATTGCGAAGCTGGCGATGCCACTGCGCAGTATTTTGCCGTCGGTGGTTGATGCTGCAACGCGGTAGTAGTATGCGCCCGGCTTGAGGCTGCTCTTTTGGATCGGAAACGAGGTGGCAGCGTAGGTGTCCGGCGATCCTTCACCGAGGCCGCTCGAGAGATGTTTTGTCTGGCTTTTCAGCGTATCCGGTGCATTGCCGTATTCTATCCAAACTTCTTTAAGGCTGGCCGACGGCTTGACGAGACAGTCAAAATACATAGTGGCGGCATTGCCACGTTTGCCATCGCGATTAAAATCGATCTGGCCGGTGATAAGCTGGGTATCGGTGTTATTCGACGAGGACTGATCGGTTGCTTGCTGGATTGCGTCGACTTGGTTGTCGTTGAGCGACGAAACTTTCGTGATACGTTGCTCGGAAAGCGCCAACTGGGCCTGCAGATCCTTATTCTGATGCTGCAGTGTGGTGACTCGGCCGTGTTGCCAGCCGTAGACGAGCGCCATTACGAGCAGGATGGCGACGCTGTAGGCTAAGAAGCGGCGGAGGTTTTTGTGGGCGTAGGTTAGTTTTTGTTCTCGGTGTTCGGGGCTGGTTAGCTGCGCGTGCTTGTTCATATGTCTATAGTAGCATTCCGGTTATGATTTTTGCTTGCTGTTCTTCGACTGTTCATACGGTAACTCAATAGAAAAATGCGTGCCTTTACCAAGCTTGGATTTGAGGTGCAGCTTGCCACGATGCAAGTCCACAATACGTTTAACCCAGTACAGACCGAGTCCATTGCCGGCAACGGTATCGGATAGGGGATTGCTGATGCGGGTGAACTTGTCAAAAATAACCTTCTGGTTGGTTTGGGCGATGCCGACGCCATGGTCGACAATGTGAATCTGGAATGAATTGCGCAGTCGCTCGGTGCTCACGGTAATCGTCTGACCCTCGGCCGAGTACTTTGAGGCGTTTTCAACGAGGTTATTCAGACAGATGCTCAGTTCCTGGCGGTCGACAGCGGCATGTATCGGGTCGTTACTCGGGTTAAACACGATCGTTTGATGGCGGCCAGCCAGATCGTTGCCTAGTGACGTAAGAAGTTTCTGCAAGTATTGATGTATGTTGGTTTTTTGGATGTGCAATGTAAAACCCTTGGTGTCGATTTGGGCGGTTTTGAGCAGGTCGTTAATAACGCTGAGTTGCCGGTCGTTGGCCTCATTGGCAATTGACAGGTATTGGCGTTGCTCGGTGCTCATAGGACCGATGTAGCCGTCGAGCAGCATGTTGAGGTACTGCTTGACCACCGTCGCCGGGGTCCTGAGCTGGTGTGAAGCTAAAGCCACAAACTCATCTTTTGCTAAGTTGAGCGATTTGAGCTCCTTGTTTTCGGCTTCGGCGGCTTTGCGATCAGTAATATCTATGAGTACGCCCGAGAAACGCTCGGCCTCGCGCTTTTCGTTCTCGGTGACCGTCCCACGGGCGATGACCCAACTGATACCGCCTTGGGAGTTGATGGTGCGATATTCCGTCTCAAAGATACCCCCATGGGCTACCGTTTGCTGGATGGCCTTTGATACTCGCGCGCGATCGTCGGCGTGTATCGCGTCAATGAATACCTTGAGCGGCAAGCCGTTAACGAGATCTTTGTACTTAACACCAAAACTCTCTGCCAGGTTCTTGTCGCCAAACACCAGATCGCGCTTAATGTCCCAGTGCCAGGTGCTCACCAGGCCAATCGCCAATGCCGATTGTAGCTGCATGTTGGTGAGATTGAGCTGCTCTGACGTGTGCATTTGGTGGGTAATGTCTTCGATGTCCTGGTAGATGGCGATGACCTTGCCCGCATGGTCCTTGATGGGGTAGTGTGCGATATGCCACCAGCGCTTACCGCGATCGCCGTGTTTGTCGGCAATATCATTGCGCACCGTGGGCATTGAATCGGGCTCGCCGTGTGCAATGACGCGTCGGAATGACTCGACCAGCTCGTTGCGGCCGGTTTTGGCGAAATGCTCAGAAGTATCGGGAAAGACTGCAAAGTATGGCTGGCCGATGGCTTTTTTGGCGTCAACCATAGTGAGTAAGGCGTGTGCCTTATTCTCGTACAAGATTGTAAACACCGGATCATCAACGGCAATCACAATGTGAGGGCCGGGAAGTGTGCCGTAATATAGAGCGAAGTCAGTGACCGGTGCAACCTTGGTCATAATCTCAGTGTATGGAAGTGATATGGCAAAAACAACTAAGAATCGAGTTGGGCATCTTTTTGTAGATGTCGGGCAGTTTCATCAACGAGGAAGAGACTTATGTCGTCTTTGGTTTTACCGGCTTGCTGAAATGGTGTACTGATGGTCTCAATAAGGAGTAGGATATAGGTCAGAATCAGCGTAATGATGGCCGCGATTGCCATGCCGCCGTAAAATGGCTCGATTTCGGTGAAGAGCAGCAGTCCAGCGGTGAGTGGAATGATGATCCGGCTCAAAATAGTGGCCGATGGAATAAAACGAATATTTTGAATGTACGACACCCGCGCCAAAATACGCAGCAACTGAGCCTGTTGCTGCTTGAGCTTGACAATGAAGTTGGCAGGCACGCCGGCTTTTTCCATAGCTATGAACGCGCTGGTTAAATCGTGCAACTCAAATCGCGCTTGGAAGTTCTTGTGTCGCACGTCGTTGGCGAACGACTCGGCCACCGCCAGCAGCTGTTTGCGAAACGGCTCGTACTTGAATTTGGGATAATTTGCGGCGATTGATTGGCCGTCTTCGTGCATGTTTTCGAGCACCGAGGCGAATTCCGGCACCATGCGTTCACTCTCTTTGTAATCGGCAATGGTAGTCGATAGTAAAAAACCAACCACAAAAAAGGTGCCAGTCACTACGCCGGTATGCAGCGAGCCCAGGGTGAGCATCTCCCATCCAAGCGCATGCAGCCAGTATTTCAAACCGGCGATTAAGCTGGTCACGAGCAGGCTGATCAATAGAATACGATACCGACGAATCATGTCGACCATCATATCATGGTCAGCTGGTAGTTTGGGTAAGACTTCTTGCAGGTGAGGCTGTCATGGTATTTATAACGGCCGAGCACTATACTGCAAAGTATAAAAGGATTCATTAATGCCTAAAACAAAGACCACAAAAAAGACAAAAACGTTACAGCAGTCGTATAGCAGCCAGGTTTTGCTCCGCGCAGCCTTGGCTATACTTGTTGCTATAAGTGTGACGATGTTCGTAATTGCGCTGCACAGTGAGCCCGAGCCGCCAAAGCCACCCCGGAAAGCGCCGCCAATCGTATCGATTGGCCCGTTGGGGTATCGGATAGAAGATGGTCGGGCTATAAAACGGAGCGACCCGGTGGTGCAAGAGCTGCACGCGTTCCTTACAAGTAAAGCCGCACATGAAGGCTGTCCTGCCGGCACCTCAGCGTACGAATATGTACAAGCAGTCACCAAAGACGAGACGCAAGTGCTGCTCAAATATGGTTGTGGCGCGGCTGACTCCCCGATGTATATACGTAAACAAAACAGTAGCTGGAAGTCGGTGTCGCCGACCAACCAATTCAACGAGTTGGGTATTCCGGTTTGCGACTACTTGGATCGTAACGCCATCAGTAAAGAAATTGCCCCAGTCTGCGTAAGCACTATTGGCGCTACGCAGTCCAATGCTGCACCGGAATATTCAGTCCGCTAGTTGTTTGAGCGAGTCGCGAACTGCAAGCGTGCTTACTGGCTGCCGAACTCAGCAAGCGTGGCCACCAGTAACTTTGCTACTTTTGCGACCTGTCCGAGGTTGACGTTCTTTATGGTGTCTCTGGTGCTGTGGTAGTCGGGATAGCCGTTGGTATTCTTTTCGGTCGTACACTCAATGAGATAGCCGCCGGGTATGTTGGCATCCCAGAACGTCTCAAGATCGTCACCTCCATTCTGGGTATATGTGCCGGTGGTTACGGGCAGTCCAACGGCGTATTTTTGGTTCATATCAACTATTTTTTGTGCCAGGAATTGATCTCGCGATGATGTGCCAACATCGCTTTTGAGGCATTCGCTGGACGGTTGATATGCCACCATGTCCAAATTGTAGGCACCCTTGATTGTTTTACCGCTGGTGCTGCTAAGGAAGGTAGGGCTGCCTTCCATCTCCTCCTCTTCATCGTTATAGTTATTAAAATAGAGGCTGGTCTTGAGGCATTTTTCGTAGCTCTTTAGTACTCGTGCTGCTTCCAATATGGCGACAACGCCCGAGCCGTCGTCATCTGCGCCCGGAGCGAGCGTTTTAGGATTCTCGGATATGGAGTCGATATGAGCGCCAACAACATAAAACGAATTCTGGTCGGTGCCATTGAGTCGGGCGCTGACGTTGTTTAGTGTGCGCCCACCAGATGAGAATGGCTGGTTCATAACTTGCAATCCGTAGTTGGTCATTTGCTGCTTTGCCCAGTCGACCTTGATTTGGTTGCCCGGCGAGCTGACGTGGCGGGAAATTAGTTCGTTGGGCGTTGGCTTGGTGTCATCTTGGACTAGCTCACGCAGGTTAGCCTCTATTGTTTGAGCGGATACGCTGTTCACGAGTGTCTGGATACCGGCTTGGTCACAACTAACAGCGCCGGTGCCACCACCGCCAAACTTGACCGCCGAGTTGCCCGATGCTGCCGTTTGCGCCAAGATTGCTGCGTTTCCGCTGGTGGTGCCGCTTTCGGCTTCCACATTCATGACATAGGTGGCGCCGCTCGATCGGTGGATAAGAACTATGCCAACAATAGCGCATAAAGTCATGGCGGCCAGCACGGCAAATGTACGTATGTCTGCCTTTGGCCGGGGATGTTTTGTTTTGTGGGTTGATCGTTTGCGCATAGTTACCTGTAATGCTTTGTCGTAATTTTAACACGCCACTGCATAAGCGCAATGCTGATCGATAGTTTTTTTGGTTGGCTAATGACGAAGTGGTGCGCATCAGACCAGTCAAATTAAAAAGCCCAAGTCTGCGCTTGAGCTTTTTAATGTGGTGCGCCCGGAGAGATTCGAACCCCCGGCCTTTGGTACCGGAAACCAACGCTCTATCCAGCTGAGCTACGGGCGCGTGTGCAAATGCATGTATTAGCGTAGCAGAGAAGTGATAGATTTGCCAGCCGGCAACAGGGGCGAGCGTGGACAAAGGCCATACTTGCGATTACACTTATACTCAGCAATGAGCATTTCGCTGCGAAAAATAAACAACGTTCTCCTGGTTCTGGTTATCGTCGTCAACCTGTATGTCTTGGCGGTGCCATTTGTGCCGCAAGTGCTCTTCCGACTCCAGCAGGGGCAGGGTAAGCAACAGCAATTGGAAGACCTGCTTACGAAGCCGACCGCTAGCGCCTCGAATGGTACAAGCAATCCAACGCCTACCGCGCCGGCAGTACAGGGCAATCATGTGATTATTCCGGCTATGCTGCTCGATCAGCCAATCGTTGAAGACACTAATGTCTACCGAGCGCTCGATAAGGGCGTGTGGCGTTGGCCGGGTGGCAGTACTCCCGATAAGGGTAGTAATACCGTGCTTGTCGGTCACCGCTTTACCTACACCAAGCCAAAAGGTGTGTTTTACTTTATGGACAAACTGCACCCCGGTGATAGTGTTGGCATTGTCTGGAAAGATAAAACCTATCATTACACCGTCACAAGCACCGAAGTTGTGCCGCCAACTAAAACCAGCATTCTGAACGCCACTAAAGACCCTGTACTCACGATGTACACCTGTACGCCACTCTGGAATCCTAAGCAGCGGCTGGTTGTACATGCCGCACTGGAGTCAATCCAATGAACGAGAAACGTATCTTTATCGTCCTCAGCTTGCTGCTGGTGCTGAGCATTTTCCTGGCTTGGTACGTTAGCAGCAGCGCTACGCATACCTTGTCTATATAGACCACAATTGTATCTTGCTGAATCGTGCATTCTTTTTACACAGGGGCTATGAGAAGCGAACTTCTCTTTCTGACGGGGGTGATTATGGGAAGTTTACTTTTCATACCTGAAACTGCAGAAAACAGTCTGGCGGAGGCAGTCGGAACTGGTATAAAAAAAGACCCGCTGGTTAGGCGGGTCTTTTGATGTAAGTAGCGGCAGGCTACTTGAAGCGGACGGTTCGTCGTGACCAGATGACGTAGCCGATGCTGAAGGCGATGATGGCTGCAGCCAGACCGATGACGACTGCAATCAGCTGTCCGGTGTTGGCAAGAACGCCGCCGGTGAACTTCTGAATCGCTTGTTCGGTTGGAGTGCGGGTGTACACCGTTGGGTCGTCAGGTTGCGGTGTGTCAATCCAGTCGGATGGAACGTTTGGAACCTGAGTGGTGCCCCAGCCGCCGAAGCCCTGGTTGTAGACAATCAGTGCGTTGGAGTCAAGCTTGACGCGGAAGGTTACGATGATTGGGTTGACCGCGACATCCGGGGTTGGGTGGCCCATGTCGGAGCCGACGGTGCCGCCCCATTCGATGCGGTTCAGTCCAGCGTTAAAGTTACACTTCTGGGTAACCGAGGTGCCCTTGGCTTGGCACTTCAGGCTGCCGTCTTCGTACTTGGTCAAATCAGGGATGACGTCGTAGAAGCTGGTTGGCTGGTTGTTGACTGCGCTCTGGTTAATCCAGGTCAGGGTGTATTCCAGAGATGTACCGTCAACCTTTTGCTGCTTCCAAAACTTTGGAGGAGGTACGGTTCCCGGGTTAGCCTTGTAGCCGAAGTCGGCCTCAGGGTGCTGGTTGCTGGTTGGGGTTAGCGTGATGGAGTAGCCCGTAGGTGGCTTGGACTCGTTGTCGGCGTTGGTGCCGTTGCCGGGTACATAGGTCAGGCTCGTGAGCTTCTGGTTGGTGTCGGTTACAACTACGACGTACTTTACGCCACTGTCATCGCCGGTGACCAGCTTGTCGAAGCCGTACTGGCCGTCGCCGTTGGTGGTGGCGGTCTTGACGAGCGGTTCGCCTGAGTCAACCGTGCCGTTGCCGTTGGTATCGCGGTACAAGTCGATAGTGACGCCGGCGATACCGGTGTCTCCGCCGTCGAAGCGGCCGTTATTGTTATTGTCGATGAACACCTGGTTACCGATGGTACCGTCGCCGATGACACCAAAGTCGCGGGTCAAGTCAACCTGGGTTGGGCCAAGGGTGAATTGCTGACCTTGGTTGTTGGTAGTGATAGTAGTACCGTGTGGCGGTTCGATGCTGATGCAGTACTTGCCACCAAGCAGGTTGGTAAACAGGTAGTTGCCGTTCGCGTCGGTGATCATTGACTTCGTAACGTTGTCTGAGAGGGTGGTGCAGTCACCGTCTGGACCAGGGTAGGTCAGGGTGACCTTGATACCAGGGAGTAGCGTTTCGTTCGGTTCCTGCGTGCCGCTGTTGTTGGCATCGTAGTACACGGTGTCGCCAACGGTGGCCAGGCCATGGTAGCCGAAGTCACCGGTCTGGTTGCTTGGAGCTGCCTGGGTCAGGGTCATGCCATAGCCGGCAGGTGTCTGCGAGTTGTTGTCCTGGCCGGGGTTTGGACCGACGCTGGCTTGCAGGTTCGCAAGCTTGTTGTCGGGGTCGACCACCTTCACGACGTACTGTGCGCCACTGCCGTTGCTGGCGATGTTATCGTCCAGTGGCAAGTTAGTGAACTGGTAATGGCCGTTGTCGTCGGTCAACTTGCTGCCGATGATGATGTCGGAGTCGTCAACATGACCGTCGCCGTTGATGTCGCGGTACAGTTCAACCTTGACACCGCCAACGCCCATGTCGCCTTCGCTTTGGTCGTAGACGCCGTTGTTGAAGACTTCTTTCCAGACCTGGTTGCCGATTGAACCGGTACTCCTAAAGCCGTAGTCGGCGTCGAGGAAGCTGTTCTCGATGATAGTGTGGGTAAAGGTGTCAGGAGTGGTGATAGTTGCGCCTGGTACATCAGACTTGGTGACAACCGATTTGCACTCGCCCGGCAAGAGGTCGGTGAACAGGTAGTTGCCGTTCGAGTCGGTCTTCATGCTGGCAGTGGTGTTGTCGCCGGTCGTTGCCAGCTTGCCGTCTGCGCCACCGCATGTCAGGGTGACCGTGACGTTTGGAATGCCTGGCTCACCAGTGTCTTGTGTACCATCGCCATCGAGGTCGTAGTACACGGTGTCACCCCAGCTGGTGCTGCCAAGGAATCCGAAGTCGACGGTCATGTTCGCAAAAGCGTCGTCGTTGCCTTGACCGCCAGGGCCGAGGTCGGCTTCGCTGATTGGCTCGCTGGCGCCAGGGCCAAGCGTGATGGTGCCGGAACGGACGGCTTGCCCTGAAGAAATCGGGTTGACGCCGTTGTCGTTATTGTCGACATCCATGTCGGGGTCGAGCTCTTCGCCGCCGCCGATTGAACTGATCTTGTAGGTCTTGAGCGGGCCATCGTTGCCAAAGTTCGAAGATGCAACTTCGACAATGTAGGTACCGCCGTTCAAGTTATCGAAGCGGTAGTAACCATTAGCGTCGGTCGTGGTGTTGGCGACCTCGGTGTTGCCGGTGCTGTCCAGCAAGCGGACCTTGACGCCACCTATGCCTGGGTTGGTGCCATCGGCTGCGTTGATGGTAGCCGAGTTGTCTTTGTCGTGCCAGATGCGGTTACCAAGTGAGTACGAGCGCCAGAAGCCAAAGTCGATGGTTGTGTCGCTGTCGGCATTGTTGTCGTCATCGGTCTTGTTGGTTGAGGTTGTAGGCTCTTGACCGGGTTGCAGGTTAATGCGAGTGGAAACAACGCCATTGGTATTGAGGCTGCCGCCGCTTGGAACCGAGCCGTGGTTCTGGTTGTCGTCTTGTGTGTCGCCAACACCCGATGGAACCGGGACTTCCTTCATGGTCTGTAGTACTTTACCGGCTGCAAAGTTGCTGCCATCGATAGCTACAAAGTAGTTGCCAGGGGCTAGGCCTTCAAACAGGTAGTAGCCGGCTCGGCCGTTGGTGACGCCGCCGCGGTTGTCGTTGGCGGTTGTGGTGGTGGCTACCGGGGTTGCGGCGGCCAGCTCGCTGGCGTTTAGGCTGCCGTCGTTGTTGACGTCGGCGCTTGCTGCAAACAGCGAGACGCTTACGCCATTGATGCCTTGGCTGGCTTCGCTGCCATCCACCTTGCCATTCTTGTTGCTATCGACCCAGACGAAGTTGCCGAGGCTTACGGTTTGGTTGAAACCGAAGTCGTAGGTGTGGTCGTTGGCTCCCGGTGCGCCAGTCGAGAAGTTGATGACTGCCGGGTTGGCTGCAGAAATCTTCGCGTCTGGGTTGGCTAGGACTGCGTCGGAATCGTTTTGGTCGTCGCCGTAGTTGGCGGTTGCGTTGGCTGGTGTCAAATGCAGGCCTTGCAGGCGGTCGGGGTTGGTGTAGTCGGCTGCGGTGTTCAGCACCAGGCTGAAGTCAGCGGTGTTGGCAGTCAGGCCGGCAACAGCGTAGCGTTTGTCGGCAGTACTTACCATTGGTTGGCCGTTTTCATCCTGAGTACGGCTGGAGAACAAATAGTTACCATCGCCGTCGGTAATTGCGGTGCTGACAATTGCGCCAGCCTTATTCTTAAGGGTTACGGTTACGTTGGCGATACCGGGCTCGGTTGAGTCTTGGACGCCGTTACCGTTGGCATCTTTCCAGACACGGTTACCGATTTCGATAGGCGCGCTGTCACACACGAATTCAACATCGCCAAGACTGCTGCCTTTCAGGAAGCTGTCTCCCTGGTAGTTCTGGTAAATTCGGTAGGCGTTGGTTCGACTGGCGTCGTTGCTGTTGTAGGTACGGATACCACCGGTGTCAGCGCCGAGCGAGTTGCCGTCGAGCGGGTTGACTGCGGTCGATGCGAATGTGTCATATCCCGGGATTTGCGCCAGTGCGCCGTGGCTGGTTTCGTCGGTCTTGATGGCTTTGTTGTTGCCGTCGGAGAAGTAATCGTTGTTGTAGAACTCGTAGTTGCCGATACCTTGTGGCAGGCTTGCAGTGATGCTATGTACGCCACCGCTGCCTGGACCCTTGCCATCGCAAGTGCCGGCGTTTTCGACAACGTACTTACCGCCGACCAAGCAGGCACGGACCAGATCGCCGGCCGGGTAGGCGGTGTAGCGCTGGCTGTTGTTGTGGTTGGTCGACTTAGCTTCCCAGCCCATCTGGTCGTTATAGCGGTCGCGGAAACCGAGTGTTAGTCCACCGTTATCGCTGAAACTGAGGTCGGTTAGCAAGGGCTGCGGTGCAGCTACGTGGTCAGTGGTGCTGCCACTTACTAGGCCACCGTCGCGTACCAGTGAGTCGGAGAATTGGCTGATCCAAGGCATCCAGGTAGCACGGATGGTGCAGCTGCTGTCCTTGGCATAGGCACAAGCACGCTCGTAGTTCAGGGGCATCTCAAGCATTGGAGCCGAAGCAAAGCTCATGTTGGTCGGGTTGAAACTGTAGACATATGCGCGCAGATCGGCGGTATTGCGTGATGATTGCGCCGAACAAACGAAGCCGGCATAGCCGGTGTTGTCGTGGATGGTGACGGCGAAAGGACGCACATCATCGGTGTTACAGACGCGGTGCTGGCCGGCTGCGGAACCATTGGGCAACGCATTATCACCGGTGTTTGGCAGGTCGAGCGGCATGCTGTAGCCAGTCGGCGTTGGTGTACCGTCGAGGTTGGTGACTTTGTACAGTTTGCGGTCGTTTAAGTTAACAACCAACAGCGCGTCGTTTGCAGGATTGGTTGAATCAGTAGAGAGAGCCATAGCGCCAAGGCTGCGCTTGCTGGCGGCATCAAAAGAGAACTGGTCGTACGCCCAACAATCACCGCTGTACTGGCTCGACTGTCCGTCGCGCGAGCTACAAGTATTGTTGGAAGTTGGGTGCGGGTCACCGCCGGCGTTCGGAATAGTCACGAACACGCTCGGGGTTGCAGTACCGGTGTAGTTTACAGGCATTTTTGAGGAGTAGATCGCACCTGGGCCACCAGGACCGAAGCCGTCGTGACGACGCATGAATGCACCGCTGTATACCGATTTGCTAACCGGACGATAGACTTGCGCATAGGTGGTGCCCACTTGGCCGTAGCGGCCGAGCTTAAGCGGCTGGTCGGTAGTACCTGATGCGTTGTACAGAAAGCCCAGTATCGTGTTTTCGTCGGCTTCAGCATCGGTGTCGTTGTAGGCGCCGGCACGAATGCAAGAAGTAATGAGACGGGGGTTGTTCTGACAGTAGTCCGAGGATCGGTATGTACCGAGATTGGCAGTGCCACCTGCTGGCACGAACTGAGTCGTCGTCTTGCTGTCGGTGCCTACCTGTGATGGGTTGTAACCAGCTGGCAGCCCGGAAAATTCAATCCGGTATTTACCGCCAAGACAGTCGGCCATACTTAAGGTATAAGCACCATTAACATCGGTAACTTTGGTGTCACAAAGCATGCCGTTGGAGCCAAAACCACGAACGGTGACGCCGGCCATGCCACGGTCTGCGGCCATTGATGGGTTGGCGCCGAGCGCGTTATCGCGCTTACCATTACCATTGTAATCATGGAAGACGACACCACTCACATCGTTGGCGTTACCGAAGATTTGCGTAGTCGCGTATACCCCCAATACCACCAGCACGAGTATCGCCGCGCCACCTTTAATACGCATTCGCACTACGGGCGAAAGGTTTTTATATTTCTTGACCAGCCTACCAGCGGTCTGGCGCGGATGTATTTTCATTTTAGTTTACCCTCACTATACATAAGCACTATACCATGGCCGGCACAAATTACAACGTACATTTTTAGTGTTGGAGTAAGGGAGCCTGGACATAAAAATTGCGCCCGGTAGGCGGGCGCAATTTTTGGTGCAGACTTTAGAAAATGAGTATTACGAGCTGTAGTCGTGCTGGCAATCCTCCTCTTTCTGGGTTTGGTGGTCGCAGTCGCTGTTGTCGTCGCTATCCTTGTGCTTTTGCCCCGAGTGGTAGTTGTCGCCGTCGCTGTGCTTCCAGTCGCCACGGTCCTGGTGCTCGCCTTGCTTCCAATCACTGGAAGTATCTTCATGGTCGCAGCCGCTGTCGTCATCTGACTTGCTCCAACTGCTTTGTTCGCCGTCGGACTTCCAGCCGTCGCCGTTGTCCTTCCAATCGTCTTTGTTCCAGTCCTTGTGGCTGGAGTCCCAACCGGACTCGTCGCTGCCTTGACCCTGATCGTCTTGAACGACAGTGGCAACAGCGACTGCCGATGCTGCCGAGCTGGCGGCAGTCCCGCCGCTGGCCGTAGCGGAGCTGCTTGCGCTGGCGACGACAGCTTGTGAAGCAGGGGCACTCTCGGGCGTCTGCTTACTCATGAGTGTCATATGAACCGGTGGCTGATTCATCTGGCCGCCACCTTGGCCGCCCCAGTTCATGGCTTGCTGGTCATGGCTCATCGCCGGCATTGATTTGCCGTCATGCTTCATCATGTACATGGTGTTCATATCTTTTGCGGGCATAGCTTGCCACTGTTGGTGCTGACCTTTGTTCCAGTCCATGGATTGAGGCATCTGCCACCCGCCACTGGTCCAACTTGCCGCCATAGCTACAACGAATACACTCACTACTGCTGTCTTACCGAATACCATCATAGGGCCCTCCTGCTTAATGTTGCGCTTACTATTACTTTGCAAGCTTCTTGCTTACCCGGCTACTATATGAAGCTCACCTGGAGGTGGCAGTAATAAATATCCTTGATCTGTCAGTGTATACATAACCAGCGTAAGTTATACACAGATTCAACGGAGATGCGCCACAAAGATGGTGTAATTAATATAAAGTTGTATTTCTTGCAGTATGTCGATTGTCTGGAGAAATAAAGCAGCCGCAATTAGGAGACGGCTACTGGCTCAAGGAGTACGCCGCTCTTTGAAACTTCCGGTACGCAACACATATTGCGGTTAAAGCAACACGGCCGACGCCAGCCCTTGCGCATCTTGTCGCAGCTGACCATGATGCGTTTCTGTCGGGTAGCTGGGCTGTTGGTAGATTGTATCCAACGAATCCATTCCCAGCGCGCCATCGGTGTCGTGTCCATCCACAGCTCGTACACGTCGGGGTTAGCGTCGAGGGTCGATTGCAGATCCTTTGGGATATTCGGCTCAGGCCAGTCTTTGGTGGACTCGATTGCTAATGTAACTGGCTTGCCGCTCACAATGTTGGCTGATTTTTGCATAGCTTTGTCGATGTTGAGCCAGTGCCCGCCATTGCCATCCGGTTCGAGCGCGGTCTGAAACACAACATCGTTAATCATACCCTTAACCATAACCTGACCGCGAGACGGCAACTGCTTGCTGGCGTCATCGGGCAGCCGTAAAACCAGCCAAGTGTTAATAGGGTATGCTTCTGCCTTGAATCGAATCATTAGAGCAATTATAAAATAATAGCCAACAGTATGCTAGCTCTACATACGGCTAAGCTGCAGGCGCACTAATGTTTATCAGCCAAGAAATACCGAACTTATCGTCCAGCATGCCAAATGTGTCGCCCCACGACTCTTTGCTGAGCGGTTTGGTAACGGTACCGCCAACGCTGAGTGCCTCAAAGTATTTGGTAAGCTTGGCTTCGTCATCGCCGGACAGCGAGATACTCACATTGCTGCCAACTACTACATCGCCCATTGGGCCGGTATCGCTGGCCATCAGCTGCAAGTCGTCCGTTTTTACGACGCCGTGCATGACGAGATCCTTAATAGATTCTTCGCCGGCTGGCACACTCGGGTTGTCACCGTATCGGCTAATCTCTAATTCACCGCCGAAGGCGTCTTTATAAAAGTTCAAGGCTTCTTCTGCTTTACCTTCGTTAAAGTGTAGGTAGGGATTGAGGATTACGGTCATGGTTGTTCCTTTGCTTAGTACTTTACAGTATGCGCCGATGGCTTGGATTTTAACAGTAGTTACACGAGAGGTAGGATTTCATACTTGATGTGGGTGGCGCCCGGTGTTTGCACGGCATTTCCAATTGGTTGCATAGTAATCTCTTTGCCAAGCTCACCGAGCAAGCTTCTGCCCTCGCCGAAGATGAACGGTGCAATATGGAGGTTGAGCTCGTCAACAAGTCCGGCCCGTAAGTATTGTCGCGCCACATCTGCTCCACCCATAATCAGCACATCCTTATCGCCGGCTGCGTTTTGAGCCTGGGTCAGCGCACTTTCGATGCCATCAGTTATAAAAGTAAACCCATCTGGTAGCTTGCTCGGCACCGTACGGGTCAGGATGAAAAATGGGCACGAATAGGGATTTTTTCCTTCCCAGCCACCATCGATTCCGAGCTGATATGTGGTCGCGCCGCCAATTACGGCACCAATTCGTGCCAAAAACTCGTCACGCAGTTTTTCATCTTCAGGCGTCTTTTTATCAAACATCCAGTCGTGAAGTTTCTCGCCATCGTGTCCGAAAGGCTCTTCCATTGAGAGGGCTTTTCTAGCGACGCATCCATCCAATGAAATCGTTATATCAATAAAAACTTTGCCCATAAGTGCCCCCTAGTCCTTCAAAATTGGTACACCCGGCAGGATTCGAACCTGCGACCCCTTGGTTCGAAGCCAAGTACTCTAATCCGCTGAGCTACGGGTGCGTGAAGTAACAGGGGTAGTATAGCATATCATACAGAGAAACGCCTGCGATAGCTCGGGAAGGCTACTAAGTGGGTTTTTGCGATGGTGTAGATTGGCTTATTTGCCGGGGACGGGCTTGCCCCCCTTAGCGTCAAAACGCGTGGTACAAAAGCGGCAGCGGGTGGCGGCAGCCGGAATTGGTGCCAGGCAGGCGGGGCAGGGGCGTTCGGCGGGTTTTTCGGCTTCTTCCGATGGCTTCATATGTGAGATAAGCTTGTTGATTGGCTGGACGACAAAGAAGAACACCACCGCGGCAACAATCAGGAATGAGATAACCGCATTAATGAAGTCGCCGTATAAAAAGTGGCTGCCGTTAATGGTAAACATCAGCTTAGAAAAGTCCGGCTGGCCGCCAATTGCTGAGATAAGCGGCGTAATGAGACCCTTAACCAGTGCATTGACGATGTTACTGAAGGCGGCGCCGATAACCACGGCCACGGCCAGATCGACCACGTTACCGCGTAGAATAAACTTACGAAAATCTTTGATTTGCTCTTTAGCTTCTCGCATCAGAACTCCTTATCTTGATAGCTCCAGTGTACGCTAACAGGGGCGATGTCGCAATTTTTTACATATTAGCAGTGACTATATGCACTGTACGGACACTCGGTAAGCGGCATAGTATGAGTCATCAGTGTAAGTGAAAGGACATCACAATGAATAAATATGACCCGCGTGCCAGTAAAGAGGTCGCCAAGACGATGCACGAGCATAAACATGAAGGCAAATTCAAAAATCGTAAGCAGGCGATTGCCGTCGGCTTGAGCAAGGCTCGCGAAAAGGGCGAAAAAGTCCCTAAAAAATAGCTGCCGCGGCTGATTCTAGGCGGCTTGTGGCCGGGTTTCACCCTCCCTGGCGAGCGCGTAGCGGCCTAAAATTTGCGGCGACGGCAATGAACGGCGCATCAAGCGCATTAACTGTCGCCAGGTGTGGATACCGAAGTACTTGGCTTCGTGAGTGCCTTCCTCGAGCAGGAGCATATTCAGTGTGCGTTGCGGATCGCTATCAAGATGGCGGCGTTCGTGACTGTGTAACAAGACGATGTGTCGGGCAAACGCCCGCAAGATGTCTTCGTCGGCAGGCAGACCGAGTTTGTTGGCAAGTTCGCGGCAATTTTCGAGAATTGCTGCTTCGAGCTTCTGTAATGCTTCGTGGTAAGCATCACTGCCAACTTCGGGCAGTAGCTCAAGCGACTCGTCGAGGCCGGCGGTTTCGCCCTTGGGCTGGTGGACGGATCGTACAAAATCCTCAAATGATTCGACCGATTCGAGTATGTGTTGGATAGTTTGGCGAATGGCTCGTTGCTCATCATCGGGCAGTTGCTCAAGTTGTTCAGCAATAGCGGCGTTGAGCTCCTGGACCTCTGGTGGCAGGCTAGCTGCCAGCTCGGTGAGCGAGGGCAGGTCGCTCGACTCAATATCTGGGGATAACGGTTCGGCACCGGGATCAATCTGGCCGTCTGTCTTGGTCGAGGGCACCGGTGCAAGCAGTATGTCGGCTACCGTGTCGGCAAAATCTTCGCTGGCTTCTGGCTCGTATAATTCGGTCAATTCGGCGATTCGGCCTTCAGACAAGGTCTGCTCGTCAAGCTTGAGTATTGCAGCAAGCAACGACTCGTCATCTGCTGTTGGCGGTTGTGGTTGGGTTTCGTATTCGGTTGGCGCAGCGACCGGCTCGAGTTCGTCGGTGGCTGCTTCGGTAAGCACGGCGTGTACAATATCTTCACCCGCTAAGCGGCCCTCTAGCGTTGAAGTGACAATTGGCAAGGCTTCCGAAACGGTGTTGGTTATTGCCGGTGCGGTTGCCTCGGTTTGTTCGGGCGTCTCGAGGAGATGATTGACGACAATAGCATCTAACTGTTCGGCGGCAGCTGTAACGGGTCGCGGTTCAATCGTAGTTGCGTGTGTACGCTCTGTGGGAGCTTCTTGGTGGCTGTCTGTGGTCAAAGTTTGCATCTCGGCAACTACATCGACTTCGGACACTTTGGGCTCTACCTTCTTGTCAAGGACATCGGGTTGCACGGGAATAGCCTCAACAGACTTTACCTCGACAGAGGGCGCTGGTTTAGGAGTCTCGACAGGAGTAATATCGGGCTGTTTGAAGACCTCGACCGGGGGGCTATTTTTTTTCCGAGCCGGTCAAGTCGGCGATACTGGTGCTTGGAGCATTCTCCACGTTTTCTTCAATCATGCTGCGCACGGCGTCGCTGATAACCTCCTCGCTGCGGCCCTTGGCGGCCATGCGTTCGGCAATCCCGGTAATCGAGCGGGCAAACGGTGGACAGGTAGCTATGCCTTCGGCGACGGTCATGCGCGAGCCGTGAGCTTCGATGTATTCGCTCGCCATGTCACCAACTTCGTGCTTGGTGAGGAAATCGTGCGCGTTATTAACAGCGTATGCTTCTTCGAGCATGGCTGCATCATCAGCATCAGATATGCGGGTATCGAGGTGTTCGGGTGGCATCACCCATAATCATAGCGAGCTGTCTGTATTATGTAAATGCTTTAAGGCAAATCTCAGGCTGCCGGCCTACTATGAAAGTACGCTTCGCGGCAGGCACGGCACAAACGTCGCAGCCGAAGGTGAAGGCGATACCAAGCAAGCACAATGAAAGGAGGAAGCTATGCCAACACGCCTGGCGCTCGAAACGGGAATGCCCTTTGACTATGAACCCGACCGCCAACCTGACCATAGACCGACACCACCCGGCAACAATCGGGACTGGTTCCGGCCGCTGCTTGACCGTTTTCGACCGCGTCGTGGCCTTCGTGAATGATTTGGAGGGAGTTGTCCCAGAAGATAACTGTAAACGAAAGGAGTATATCTATGCGCACCGTTGATTTACCGGCAGATTACGCGTTAGTTCTACAGCAAGTTGAAGAAAGCGGCCAAGAAGATTTTACCAATCTGGCAGAGAGCCTCAGAATAGACCGCAAACGCCTGCTGCACATCTTGAAAGCGCTGCAGCACAAGCGACTCATCCGCGTGCGTCGTGCCGCCCAGGACACCTGGATTAGCTTAAGCACTCGCGGCCGCCGATTGACCGCTAACCTGTGGCCGGAATCGCAGCCGGCCTTTGGCTAAACATTTCGAATTGTAGTTTTCCCGAACCAATTCGCTACTATCCCATACAAAAAGGCCGTAACTCGTAGACGGCCTTTTTTATACGCGTGAAACGATGTCCAGCCAGTCTGCAGGCACCTGCTGCATACTCACCTGGTGTCGTGAGCGGTAGCGTAGCTGTCGGACGACACGAGTACGTAATGACAAGGAGGAATTATGCATATCACGAAACGAACTATGGTAGCCGGCGCAGCCGTTGCCGGTATTGGGCTGGCAGGATTGGGGACCTTTGGTATCGCCTCGGCTGCTACCGACACTTCAAAATCGAATGATCCGCAGTCAAGTCTGGTAGACAAGATTGCCAGCAAGTTCGGTTTACAAAAGAGCGAGGTCCAAGCGGTGTTTGACGAAAATCGAACTGAGCGACACCAGGCCATGGAACAAAAAGCCAAAGATCGATTGGTGCAGGCGGTGAAGGACGGAAAGCTCACGCAAGCGCAGGCCGATCACATCACCGGCGTTATGGACAATGTGAAGCAACTGGTGGGCGATAGTAAACCCAACGAAGTCAGTGATGACGCAAAGCAGCAGATCAAGTCACAGCTTGATGAACTTCGCCAATGGGCCAAGGACAACAAGATTGACCTGCGCTACCTTCGTGGCGGCGTCCCTGGCGGCCATGGCATGCGCATGATGCACGATGACAAGGCTCACGGTGACCAAAGTGGCACTGAGTCTCGCGATGACATGCCGGGCCAACCTGATGCCGGCGCGAGCGAAAGCGTCAACTAATACGGGACGGTTGCGAGCAGGCTACAACGCTTCTTGATACGCGTCGGTACGGAATTTCTTAGGCAGTAAGAAGATTAAGCCAAAGCTGATCGCCAGCAAGCAGAGCTCAAAGGCGGTGCTCCAGCGGAATGATTGGGCAAAGTTCGTGGCGTTGGCTTCCATCGCGCTCTTGGTGATGGTAGCCTGAAGCTGCTGACTGACCGCCGGATTACTCTGGGCCTGAGCTTGCTTACAGCTCTCGGGTATGACCGAGCTATCCTTTTCACGACTGCGGTCGACAAAGCAGTCACGGACGCCATTGATAATGTCATCCTGGGCTTGCGAGGGGACATGCTGCGCGGTCAGTTGTTGGCGCAATTGCGGCTCGACTTTGGCAAAGCTGTTACTCGCGGCGCTATTGAGCTGACCGAAGAAGATGATGCCGATTAAAGCGATACCAATGGCCGCGCCGACTTGCTGCACGGCGTTCAATGTGCCGGAAGCCGAGCCGGCGTGGCTGCGGTCGACACCATTCAGGACGGCCGCAAACAGCGAAGTAAACACCAGGCCCATACCGATACCAATGAGCAGCAAGCCGGGGATGAGCTGCCAGCTGTGTGTCATAAAAACGTAGCGGTGGAGCACTAAAGCGGTCACGGTTAAGCCGGCGGCCATGACCGTCAAGCCAATCGATAGCGCGCGGCGACCGAGCTTTGGTACTTTGTCGCCGGCAATTGCCATGGTCATGGCAATGCCAAAGGCAACCGGCAGGCCGGTAATTGCCGCGCGGATTGGCGAGAAGCCGAGACCAATCTGGAGCATCAAGCCGAATGTTAAGAAGAAGCCAATCATCACCGATTCAAATACCAGGTTAACAACCATGCCAACGCTAAACGAACGCTCATGGAACAGAGCGGGCAATATCAGGGGCGCCTTGCCGAGCGCTTCTTTACGTCGCTGCCAGTAGGCAAAGAAACCAAAGACTGGAATCGAAGCGATAATGCTGATGATTGACCAGGTTGGCCAACCGAGCTCACGACCTTCGATAAGCGGGAAAATCAGCAGCAGCATGGCAACAATGATGATAAGCGTGCCGCTCACATCAAGCTTAAGCGGATGCGACGACTTGCCATTCGGCAGGTACTTGCTGGCCATGTAAAGCGCAAAAATACCAACCGGGACGTTAATGAGGAAGATAGGGCGCCAGTCCCAGTTAAAGACGTTGGCTTTAATGAGCAGACCACCGACAATCGGACCCAATGACGCTGCCATACCACCCAAAGCACCAAACAAACCGTTGATAGCGCCGCGCTCTTCGGGCTTGTACATAACCTGCATGAGTGACATGACTTGCGGCACCATTAAAGCCGCCATCGAGCCTTGAATCAGACGGGCAGCAATCAGTGCAGTCGGGTTCCAGGCCAGACCGCACATCAGTGACGCCAGAGTAAAGCCGGCCACACCGACCATAAATAGTTTTTTGTAGCCAAAGACATCGCCCATGCGGCCACCGGTAACCAGCAGCAATGCAAAGAACAGGGAGTAGCCGGCTACCAGCCACTGAATCGCGGCATAGCTGGCGCCCAAGTTGATCTGGATTGAAGGGATGGCGATGTTGACGATGGTTGAGTCCAGCAGATCCATCACGAATGCCAGAGCAACAACCACCAGGGCAATGGTGCGTTTTTTGGAGCTAAAGGTTGCGGCATGCGACTCAGCTGAAAGATGCCCATCAAGGGCGGTATTTTGATCAATGGCTTTGCTCATTGAGAAGTTTCCTTTTGCTTGCTATAATTATCTTACTTACTAAGATAATTCAGCGGGTATGGTGATGTCAAGCCAAACTTCAGACAATCTTCAGCCAAACAACTCCGATAAAGTGGCCAACGACCACCTGTCGGACCGGCGCGAACTTGAGCAGCGCCTCAACTTAGCCGTCCAGCGCAATGGTAACCGCACGGTGCTATTTACCAATGCCATCGCGCAGCATATCGGACTAAGCGCCACCGAATTCGAATGTGTTTCCCTGCTCAGCGACGAAGGTCCACTGACCGCCGGCCAGCTCGGCGCGGCTTGCGGCCTGAGTAGTGGTGGCGTAACCGGGCTAGTTAACCGCCTTGTGAAAGCCGGCTTTGTAACCCGCGAACGCGATCCGAAAGACCGCCGCCGGGTGATTATTAGTGCCAAACATAACGAAGAGGCGCGGCGGATTATCATTGGTCTCTACCGTCCAGTCGCCGAGGCCTTCGACCAGCTGCTTGTCCACTTTAGCGACGCTCAGTTGCGGGCAATCTTGGAGTTTCATGATCGCACCGACGCTATGGCAGCGACTATCTTGGACGACATGCGCCGCGCCGATCGCTCCGATGTTTAGTTACTACCTGCTATTGAACAAAATACAATAACGTTGTATAATACTGCGGTTGGAATGGGGAGCGTCAAAAACCACCTTACAAAGGGTTGTAATTGTGGTGACGCACGAGTTAGGGAGAAACAGTGACTGCTCTGTTCATGTACACCTACGCTGTTCTGGCGTTCGTGTTGCTGGTGTCGGCAATGAAGGGCCCCTGGCCTTACTACAAGGCATGGGATGTCAAGTTCAGCGAGGACTATGCGCGAGAGAACGGTCGTATGATCGATGTCGAACAGGCTCGCGAGTTGCAGGTTATCGTCTGGCGACTTGGCTTTCCGCTAGGGTTCATCGTGCTGGCCATGCTGGCGGCGCATCTGTATGTTACGCTCGTGGGCTTGCCTGCGCTCGAGCAGTTCGGATCGCCCTCGGTGGTGGCCTACATCTGCCTGGCTGCATTGTGGTTCCTTTCGGCGCCGCTGCGACGCCTGTGGGTGCTGGGTACGGCAATCAAGGTCGAGAAGCGGCTCTTGGAGCACGGACTCATCAAGAGTTCCAGGCTGGCTGCCTTCAGCGCCTGGGGTCTGACCTCGTTGTACTACGGGACTGCCGCTGAGCAGCCTGAGAATGCTGGTCGTCCGCGTCGACTGTTCATTGGTCGCCTGCGCTGGCTCAACCAGATCAGCTGGCTCTGGCGCTGGGTGCTGTACTTGCGAATCGTCAAGGGTATCGTCATCGAGTTCCTCGAGTCGCTCATCTGGCCGCTGACTGCGACCGCGATGGTGATCGTTCACTGCGTGTACGTCATGGATAAGCGTGACGAGCTGTACCCGTGGTGGGGCATCAATCGCAAGCGTCATCCGCGCCTGGTTGACTCCGCAGGTGTGGACCTGATGGCAAAGCCCCAGGTCTCGCCCTCGGCAGCCACTGCCTAACTCAATTCCTATCCGCTCAAGCTGGCACGTCGTGGTGATTTTTCACTAAAACCACGACTGCCAGCTTTTTCTTTATAAAAAAGGCCTGGATTTTGGGGCTGCGGTAGCAGTCAAAATCCAGGCCAGTCCCGGAAAACCTTGTGGGTTTTGTGTGGGACAGGGATGAAACGGAAGCTTAGACGGGCTTGGTCATCAAGCTGATGATGGCGGCGCGCAGCTCGGTCAGAAAGTCGGCAACGGCATCGTCACCAGTGAAGTCTGCCGGATCGAGCGGTTCGCCAAAGCGAATCACCAACGGCTCGCGCAGGCGGAAAGTCCAGGGCTTGCCGTTGAGCGGCTTGACCTTGGATGTGCCGATGAGTGCGCAGGGCGTAACCGGAACGCCGGTTTCGAAAGCCAGACGGACCACGCCGTACTTGAAGAGGCGCAGACCCTCGATGGTCTCTTCGTTGGAACAGCCGCCCTCGGGGAAGATGACGACCACGCCGTCGTGTTTGACGACATCGACAGCCGTGGCGCTTGCCTTGCGGCCGGACTCGCGGTTACCGCGATCGACAGGAATCTGACCGGTCAGTCGCATAAAGAAGCCGATGACCAGCACGCGCCACAACTCCGCCTTGGAGAAGAACACCAGTACGCGGTTGATGACGCCCTTGAGGACGATCGGGTCAAGCGTGCTCGGATGGTTGGAGGCGATGATTGCCGCTCCCTTTTTGGGGAGGTGCTCGCGACCTTCGACCGTGACATCCATAAACAGCGTCTTGGCGATATTGCGCACCAAGTCAGTCATCACGCGCTGCATCCACCAGGAGTAGAAGTGCAGGCTGCGGGGCTTCTTAAAGTGCTTGAGCAGAAACATGTCTGTCAGAGCTCCGTTTCAAGGTTCGTCTACGTCAGGGTAGAATAACGTGTATATTATATCATATTATGTCAAGAAAAACAACAACTTATGGAGCTGACCAGCGATTGAAGGTGGGGCTGACCGCAGCGTGGCGCTCACGCCAGAAGTTCATGGCGTTGCGGGCGTAGAAGGCGGTTTCGGTCGACTCTAGGCCGCGGCCGTTGTATAAATCTCCAGCTGCTCCCGGGCCGCCGTTGTAGCCGGCAGCGATGTATTCGACGGTAGTGTCCCAGCTTGGCCCCTGTTCCGGTTCGATAAACTCGTTGCGCAAGAAATTAAGGTAGGCAATGCCGAACTCAATATTGGTGTCCGGGTCCCAAATGTCATACTCGGTGCGTGGGTACTTCAGATACTTGGCGGCAATGTCTTGGGCGGTCGGGTCGGTGACCTGCATGAGTCCCTTGGCTTGCACTTTGCTGAGGGCCTGAGGGTTACCGGTAGACTCCAGGGTCATGATAATTGCCGGCAGGTTGGCATCTAGCTGGTAGATGCGGGAGTGTTGCTCAATCAAATCGCTCCAGCGGCGAACGCTGTCCGGCAACCAGGGGATAGTGATTTTGTAATCTTCCTTTGAGACCAGACCCTCGGGCTCGTCCTTGGCGGCTTCGTAGAGTTTGCCGAGTACCCTGAAATGACCGGCCACATAGGCACCGGCACCAAGACCGAGGCCACCCAGCAGCAGCGCTCGGCGACTCAAGGTGATCTGCGGACGCGGTTCGGGCGTAATCGGTTCATCTTTGCGGGCTGCTTTAGGAATTTCGTCGGTCGGGCTGTCTTTAGAAGCCTCAGCCATAGTAATCGGTTGCTGCAAAATAGGCTCGGCGGCAACAGCGCCAGCCGGTTGCGGTTGGTCACTGACTTCGCTTCCGGCGTCGGCGCCAACTTCCGGAAAACGCGGCAACAGCGGCCGGGGATCGAATACAGCCGCAGGTGTTTCACTGCGGTCGGGTTGCGGCATGGGTGGTTCGATATCAAAACGGCGTTTAGGCATAAAAACTCCTTCTATCACTAGTAGGAATTTTAGTATACCCGATAATTGCCGGTGTTGCTGAAAAGTAAAACGGACGGGCGATTGCAAGGGGGTAGTGTCGACCGGAGGTCAACAGCGTCCCGAGCAGTCGCTCGTCCGTATGCGGTGAGTCCACTTCCCTTCGAGTCAGTGATGTGCGCCAAGTGTGTTGGACATAAGCACCACGAACGAGATGAAAATGATGAGAATCCCGTAGCATGCCAGCTTGTCGTACGCATCTTTGCCGCTGCTCTTGCGGAAGCAAAGCCATGTCCAGAGACCGAAGCAGACCATGCCGGCTAGTGCGCTTGGTATCAAGCCAAATATAAAGAACGTGACTACCGGAATGAGATGTGCAAGGGCGGTAAGGCCAACCAGCACAGGAATCCCATTCGGTGATGCGAAGTCACGCAATTTGGTCTGTTTGACGAATCGCGCAAACGTGCAGCCGTCGTTGCTCCAGTATGCCATCCTAAAGAAGAAGGTACGCTGGCCGTCGATGATGGAACCGACCAACATGCCACGGTCGCCCGATTGGTTGGTGCGGATGTCGATGCGGTCAAAGGTCTTGGCCTGGTTCGCGAGATGGGCGATTGCCAACGCTTGCGGATGCGGTGCGGCGTGGGCGTTAGTGATGTCGCCACCTTCGGGCAACCGTTCGTACAGCTTCCAAAGAAGCGGCGTTTCGATTGCTTCGTAGCGTTCGCGAGCTACTTGCAGCCGACGGCCACTGTTGTGCTGGTTTGCCAGGTTGGCGAAACCGGCCTCACGGTAGATGGCACTCAGCTGTTCCGGGTCGTACGTGGGCGCCATGATATCAACATCGGGCATGGCCAATGGATCGCGGACGAAGGATTCGAAGTGGTCAGGTGCGTCCATGGTAGACTCCGTTCATGCCGGGAGAAATGGATGCGTATATTAAATCATAAATAGTATAGACAGTAAAGAGGGCGCACGAAGCTGGTTGAGTTGGCGGGTGCCAAATGCAGACCAATTTCGTACGCCCGTTGAGCGTGGTTACACGCTCGCAGTCACGCCACCTTTCGATAGTCGGAAGCCCGTTAGCCTAGAGGACACCGAAGCCAAGCAAGAACATCAGGACGATGCTTATGCCGGTCGCTACAGTGGCATAGATGTCTACGAAGCGCGTGTACCCTACCGTGTGCTTGTGGGTGTACACAACCCAGAGTCCCAGGCAAACGATCAGCGGACTGAGCCCCCAGGCCCACGAACCAGTTATCCAGTAGGTAATGACTGGCATGAGGTGGATTATCATGCCCCAAGCAGCGGTTTGGATGTTGTGATCCGGTGTCGGAAGGCCGTCGCGAAAGTTGCGCCAGCGCGTACGGTTCAACAGCGTCTCGTAGGTTCGGCCGACACGACTCCAATAAGCCAGGAAGAAATAGTGCTGAACTTCATTGTTCCTTCCAATGACTCCGACCAGGATCGACTCCTCGTTGGAATATCGCGAAATGACCATGATCGAGTCAAAGACTTCGCGCTCCTTGGCTGTCATCGAAATAGCCAGCGCCGTCTGTGGTGGCGGCTGAACGCAATCCTTGATCTCAACGTGATAGTTGAGAAAAGAGAAGATTGCCCGGTACGTGTCGAGATCGACTTCGTCGTAGTATCGGTGTGCCTCTTCGCGGCGTCTGTCGGTGCTGCGTCGGTCGGCTAGTTTGTCAAAACCGGCAAGCCGATACTGCTCGGACAGGACATCCGGATCGTACTCAGGAATGAGCGCGTCGACGGACGGGAAAGCATTGGCATCTCTCACGAAGCTGGTGACGGTAGGTGCATCCATAACGACTCCTAAGATAGGGGTGAGGACGCACTGATTATAAAATATTAACGTCTACAATGCAATATGCGCCTCGGGCGGCTACTATAAGCCACTTGCGGTGCTGAACCGATGTATAAGGTGATACGCCAGCTGGCTGTGGGTCCGGGGCGAGTGGTGATTGACCGGTTTAACGGTCACATGCACATTCGGCTTGGTTCGCATCGAGCGCGCATTCGTAAGGTAAATCCCTCGATCTCTAGAACCGATGACTACCAACGTGTCAGTTGTGACTTTTTCGATATCGGTCAGTCCTTCCGCAGCTAATATAACCTGTTGTAACGATTGCTCGCGTGACTGCTTGGTGTGCTGCATGGTCATATCGCCGGCAGGAATTTGTCTGAGCAGTCCCCAAGCGGCACCGCGTAGTTTGGAATCGAGCAGCAGGCGATAATGTCTGCCGGTGCTGCGCAGGGTTCGGTAGGCTTCTTGCGACGACCGGTACAGCGGCGGGTGTAGTAATATGAGCGACGACACGCGTTCGCGGTGCTGGCGTGCAAAACGCAGTGCCAGCAATGCACCCATCGAGTGGCCAACGAGCGTGATTGGCTGTGTTACATTGAGGTCCTCGAGAGCATTTTGTATGTGCGTGACGTGATCGCGGTAATCGTACATAGCGTTGTCGGGCTTTGGTGCAAATCCAAAGCCAAGCAAATCAATAGTGATGACACGGTAGCCGGCGACACTGAGTAACGGTTGGAGTCGCCGCCAATAGCGTGAAGAGGCCAGAAAACCGTGCAGCAGAACCAACGTTTTGCCGCTGCCGCCATAATCGGTTACGAAGGGCTGAGTCATACGTTGTCCAGTATAACGCCTCTTGCTGAAAGTTAACGGTACAGTAAAATACCGACGACCACGAGTGTGTCAACAATAAACCACAATATTTGCGTTAAGATAAACGGTTTAAGCTGGTGCGCCAGTCCATATGCTAAAAACACTAAACCCAAAGCCATAAAGCCAAGCCAGGTCCAGATGGACACACCGCTGACATCGTGCGAGGTATAAATTTTGACTACCTGCGGCACTGCGGTCAACGGGTGTACAACCGCCGCCACCGTCATGAGATTATCGATGACGGTGGTTTTTTGCTTGCCGGAAAGGTGTTTGTGTAAATCAAGCGACATAGTGCTATCTTCTTGCTCTAACTTCTTCTGGAGTGCAAGCCGTAAAACTACCAAATAGAGTCAAAAGCTGCATATGCTATCAGTATAGCAAACTGCACTCCATTGACGTTTTACAAGAAAGTGTACAAAATATATTGACAAACTACACCATAATGATGTAATATTACATTTACCTATTGAGGTACTACGTATGAACAGGCATAAAGTTCAGAAGTTAATTGAAGCTATCAATACTTACTATGCCTTCGTGGTGCTCGTATATGCGGCTGCTGTGTACGTTGCGCGCCACAATCACCTCTTCTTCTGGCTTGCCGCCGCGGCTACACCACTGCTCGCCGGCTGGACCGGCTACTTACTCCATTCGTTTGTTCAACGTCGCTACCAGCGGTACGGTTTTCGTGTTCTTGAAGACACAATGACGTATGAGCTCATTGACCGCCAGCGGTCTCGTTTGCGTTTCGCGCCAAAATTAAGAGCGGATGCTGATCACTTGATCGTTTTCCCAATTAGCTATCAATGGAGTGGAGATGGTAAAGAATCTGTACCGGAACTGTTGAGCCAGGGTCAGCAGCTTATGGGCGTAATCCATGGCAAAGCAGACGGCACAGTCCAAGCAACTCCCTATGAAGAGATTGTGGCTTCTGAGGGACGGTGGAAGTACTGGCTTATTGGATTAAAGAAGCCTGCCTACAAAGGAGATATAGTCGAGGTCGCCTATCAGCAGCACTTCTTCGATGGTAAAAAGCATGCCAAACCGGAGTTGTACTACAAGGTGCGTACGCCAATGAGATTCTTGGAACTTAATGTGAAGTTTGCTGCCGATATGCTTCCTGACACGGTAAGCGGTAGCTACTCTAAGCCGTCCGATCCACGCCACGAATATGCCTCTGAAGGAGTTGATTACGATCCTAACAAACAGTGGGCAACGTGGCGTATTGAAAACCCAAAGAGAGGATACTGTTATCGCATACACTGGCAGTGATTAAAATATTACTGCATAAGTATTTTCAATATGTATACTCATAGTTACCAACCTTAACAAGCGGGAGAGGTCACTATGGGCGGTCAAAACTAATTATTCTATTCAGAATGCAGCATTTCTGTTGTTAATGCTGTTGAAGTTTTACTAACTCCAACCAGGGGTTAGTAAAATTGTGTGCCCCTATGACCTCCTATCTCGTAGGTCTAACTTTACTGCGGTAGCTAGGCAATAGGTCCTATCAGCGGATTAGAAGTCGAGATATATAAAAACTCTCCCCTGCATGAGGAGTTTTTATATGTTGCACGTTAGGACCTGTCGTGTGCGCGCTCATACTTTAGCGCCAAGCGCCGATGATAACGGCGATTAGCAGAATCTTTATCAGCCAGTCACCGGCGTGAATGGCTGCAAGCCTGGCAGGTACTTTATCCCACATAACCGATCCGCTGAGCAAAATTGCCGGGAAGGCCAGCCACAGCAACAACCCGAGCTGCAGCGATTCTCCGAGACTGTTCGTAGCTTGTTTAGATAGGATAATTGCGAAAAGCAAGGCCAGTACAAAAGTCCGGAGCAGTTCCAAAGCGATGTTTTGAGGTTTGGGTTTACGCTCTTCCTCGAGGTTGAGCTTGAGCATCGTGGCTCGCGCTTTGCTAAAGACCATGTACCACACGCTACTGAGAATAAATGCCGCAACCGTACACGCAACGACTGCGCCTATGTTTATTGTCATGGTCGCTCCTTTAACTTTTAGGTTAGCCGCCGTTATGCTGGTCAGCGCACATGTGGCATTCGAGTATATTGCTATTTTAGCAAATGTGTCTCGCAATGCGCTATAACTGCTCGAAAGATTAGCACGACAAGCAAAAAATAGTATGTAGCAGTAAAATTTCTTACTGACAAGCTGTTGTAACAGTTGTTTAATAACTAAGGTAACTTTCTTGAGTAGCTGTATTTATACACAGTATAAAAACCATACGTAACCGCAGGGGAATGATTTTGAGCCTGTCTAAAAGCCTTACTACACTGCAGCAGTCGCACAATAAAGCGCTGGTCGAGCTCGAGAATTATAAACTGTTGGTCGACAGTATCGAGGACTACGCTATCTTTCTGCTCGATCCGAATGGCATTGTGATGTCGTGGAATAAGGGTGCGGAACGCAATAAAGGCTACAAAAGTTCAGAGATTATCGGCAAGCACTTCTCTATTTTCTATACGCAGCAAGATGTCGACGCTCAAAAACCTCAAAAAGAGCTCGAAATTGCGCAGCGAATAGGTCGAATTGAGGATGAAGACTGGCGTGTCCGTAAAAATGGCAGCCGTTTTTGGGCTAATGTGATTATCACCGCGCTGCGAAACCCGTCGGGAGAATTGGTGGGGTTTGCAAAAGTGACCAGAAACCTCACCGACCGAAAGCGGCAAGAGGATGAGCTCCGTAAAGCCAATATGCAGCTTCGGAAACAGCAACAAGAACTGCAGCGCCTCAACGACTCAAAAAATGAATTTATATCGTTGGCGTCGCACCAACTACGTACGCCGGCAACAATTACCAAGCAGTTGCTCGGCGTGTTGTTGGCAGGGTACTCAGATAAGCTCACTCCGGCACAGACTACCTTTATCCAAAAGGCTCAGAGCAGCAATGAACGCCAGATTTTCATAGTGAACAGCCTGCTGGAAGTAGCTCAGCTCGATGCCGGCAAGGTTGTGCTCCATAAAACCATGGCCGACCTAAAGAAAATGGTATCCGATGTGATTGACGAACAAAGCGAGATTATACACAGGCGCAAGCAAACCGTCTCGCTCAGAGCCGCGGCCAACGTTCCTAAGGTTGCCATCGACACCAAGTATTTCCGCATGGCCATTGAAAATATTATTGATAACGCTTCAAAGTACACGCACGAATCGGGGACCATTAAAGTATCGATAAAGCTCGTGGCCGGTGTGGTGGTGATTGGCATTACCGACAACGGCGTCGGCATTGCCGCCGCCGATATCGACAGCTTATTCAAGAAGTTCAACCGGATTCCTAATGAATTGTCGGAGCATGTCTCGGGTAGCGGTTTGGGGTTGTATTGGGTGCGCAAGGTTATTGAATTGCACGGCGGGACTATCACGGTCAAATCCCGTCCGCATAGAGGCACCACGTTTACCATAAGCGTTCCAGTGGAGAGCTGACATGCGCAAGATATTGGTGGTAGAAGACGAGCCAGTACTACGCGAAACATACGAGTTAATCCTGTCAACACAACCATTCACGGTTCATACCGCCGAAAACGGGGAAGTGGCGTTGGAGAAGTGCTCCCAAAACGAGTACGATATGATTTTGCTCGATTTGATGATGCCAATCGTCAACGGCGTGGACTTCTTAAAAAGGTTTATGCCTGACGCTCCTGACCAAACTAGAGTCATTATTATGAGCAATCTGTCAGCTGGAGCAGAGCTGGATGCGGCTATGCAGCTGGGAGCAATACAAAGCGTGTTGAAAGCTTCGTTAGGGCCAAAGGATCTGATAGCGCTTGTTCGTTACGACTTGGGAACTATGTAGCTCAAAGATAGTGCAGACTCCTGTTGTACGCTTTACACTGCCGAACAGCACAATTATACTAGCGCTTAACGCAACCTATGAAAAAAATTAAGCCGATTATCCGCCTACGGCGACTATCCGCCAAAGGCAAGCTACCACATAAATGGGGTGTCATATTAGTAGTAGCAGCCTTCGGTGTACTGGGCGGCATGTCTTTGATGCAATCACGGGCTGCAACCGTTCCGATTGCGGCCGAAGCCGAGGACGGCGTGCAAGGTGGTAACGCCCAAAAAGCCCAGAGCACCTCGGCATCCGGCGGCTATGCGGTAGCCTTCGGTGGTGGTACAGGGGTTGGTGCTGCCAATCCATGCAATGGCTCAGCACCGCCGGCCCATTGGAACCATGTCATTCTGCTGATGTTCGAGAATGAGGTTGCGAGCGATGTTATTGGCACCTCCGACGCGCCCTATATTACCAGCTTGTCAAAAAAGTGTGCTACAGCCAGCGGCTGGCATGACGGCAACTACCGGGTCGACGGCTCAAATGATGGTGATTACGACTCCAAGCCGAGCTACGCGTTACTGACGAGCGGCCTGTCGCCGTCAAAAAGCGGTATCACCACCGACGACTACGGGCAAACCGCCAATGTAGACAACATATTCAATCGTTTGAAGCAGCTCGGCAAGGATGCCCGCTCCTACCAAAGCGGTCCGGCAGGACAGTGCAACAAATCAAACTTTGAAGGCGCCTATCACGACGCGCTACGCTACTACCAAAACCTGGGCGCTCAGTCTTCCGATCCGACGACGTACTGCAACACCCACGACATGGCGTTGAGTTCGCTGATGAGCGACATTAACAGCGGTAAGTTGCCAGCGTTTTCGCTGCTCCTGCCAACTAACGACCAGAACATGCACAATAACAGCATTGCTTCAGGGGATGCGTATGCAAAAACGCTTATCGACCCCATTTTGGATAGCGCGCAGTACAAATCCGGTGATACGGCCATTTTCTTCTTGTGGGATGAAGAAACGCCAATCCCTAATGTGCTCATGGCACCGTCAATTAAGCCGGGCACTAAGCTTGCGGTAAGTGGCGGCAATCCCATTTCGCACTTCAGCTTCACGCGTACTACCCAGGAAATGCTCGATGTGCCCCAGCCGTTTCTGGGTGATAGCGGCCAGGCGCCCAGTTTGCTGAACTTCTTTAACGGTCAATAACGGCTACTGCTGCAATACAGGGCTGGCCGACTAGCGGCAGAGACGGATTATGCGCCGAAGCGCTCGGCGGCGCGGGCGCGGGCCTTGGCGGCTTCGACCTCGCGGTTATGAGGTGCAGCCTGGGTTACCAGATCGTCAATGAGGTGCTGGCTTACGTGGGCGATTTCTTCGACAGCTCGGTTAAAGACCGCCTCGTTGGCAGCGGACGGTTTATGAAAGCCCGAAATTTTCCTGACAAATTGCAGCGCCGCCGCGTGCACTTCGTCATCGGTAGCGTGCGGTTCGAAATTATAGAGTTGCTTAATGTTTCTGCACATAGACTCATGATACCGGCTCAGAATTTACTTTGCCAGTTCCGTGGCTCCGGAAGGCCTCAGCTTATAACTCAAACGTGCTACTTCAAAATTCCAAGCCGCTCAGGAACTCATTAATAAGCTCAACGGTGATGTGGGGCAGTGCTGTCGTTGCGGGTCCGGTAGACAGCTCCCCCATGTAGGCTCCGTGGGCTCCTGGTAGTACCACTAGCCTCGAGCCGTGAATAAGATTCATCATGTCCATAGCATGCTCTACCCGGACGACGTCCCGGTCACCGTCTATGATGAGCGTGGGCATGCCTAGTTGGGCGACTTTTTTTGAAGAAATGCCGGTAAAAGTGCTCATCATCTGCTGCGATTTGTCTATATGAGCCTGTAAATCCTGAGGATTAGGTGCCACGCGGGTGTACGCGTCTACGAGTCCCTGCGGCATATCTTTTACCTGGGCCGGCTTTGTCCAGGCTTCGCGAAGTTGACGGATGACGCCTTCCGGTTTATAAAACGTCGAGGCAAGAATTAACTTTCGAACTTTTTCAGGGTGTTTGATGGCTAGATACAGGGCAACCTGTCCGCCGTTACTAAAGCCGAATATGTCGGCCTTGGATATGTTCAACTGTGCAAGTGCCTCATCCGTATCGTCGGCCATCTGTTCAAGAGAAAAGGGACGGTCGATGTCGCCGGTGTGGCCATGGCCTTGCTGCTCTAACCCGATAACCTGCCGGGTTTTGGCCAGCTGCTCAATAATACGGCCGAAAGTCGCATCGATACCAGATCCGCCGCCATGCAAAAGCACAAGCGGTTCACCTTTGCCATGAACCTCATAGTACATTCGAAGCGCGCCGATAGGTATGTAGCCAGACTTACTCATGCTGCGTAGTATAGCAAAAAGACCGCTAGCGCTTCAGTATGCTATTGTATATGCATGTTCATCTGTAACAGTATTCATCATACGCATATTTTGCCGGAGCAAATCGGATAGTTTATTGTTGCCTTAGATCGTCTTTAATCGCTACAAAACGCCGGAAATTGCTCCGGCGTTTTGTAATTATCGATGTAAACCAAAGGATATGAAACCATGAAATCAATTATCGAAGCAGCCTACGAGGCTGAAACTATTCTACTCACCGATCGCAATAAAGAAGACTCGCTCATTTGGCTCAGAGCGATAGGGCTCGACGCCCCGGATATATCCGGGAGGTGTCTTCACCGGTAAATCAGAGGGGCGAACGTATGTTGTCGCAAGCAATAGCGATATTGCGCCGGATGTGGCCAGCTGTCGAGCGGATTTTGCACTGCTCGGCTCGGACAAGTACGGCGAGCTCGCGCGCCCGCAAAAGTTTTGCTTTGAGCCGGTCGGCAAATTGGCTTGTCGATTTGTACTGGCAATCCCTCGGGAATCCGTTGTTGGCAATGAAGAAAAGCTTGTCGTAGCCACTACCTATCCGAACGCCTTGCAGACCTTTCTTGGCGAAACCTCAATCGAGGCCTGTCTTGGTCCCGTTCGCAGCGGTAAAACCGAAGCCGCCATAGCGCAGGGTATTGCAACGGCAATCTTTGACATCTGCGAAACCGGCACATCGCTCGACGCGAACGGATTACGCGTTGTAGCCGAGGCAGAGCCGCTTGAGCTCGGCGGCCTTTGGCTGAGGAATGGGGAATATAGCTGACGCAAGACTCAGGAACTATGAACCGGAGCTTCTTGGAGCCAAGCCAGGGCGGTCTGCCTGTCGCCAAACAATCTAGTGTTGGCAGACCTGCCCATGGCTAAAATTATCGCGTTGGTCACCTGAGCAAGCACCTTGTTGGCGCCAAAGATAGCCAACTTGTCGTAGGGTAGCTTCTCGAGGATCTGCATCGCTTCCTTGTTGGAATCAGACGAAAAGCCGCCTTGTTTGCTCACATCTATCAGGCCAATTCGTGGCTTACCTTGCTTCTCGAGTTGGTTCAGCATCTCTTCCGCGGCAAGGTGCATATGCTCGAATGACATTTTTGTTTGGTCACCTATGATAGTCGCTTCAATATAGCCATCCGGATTAAGGAAAATACGATTTACATCTGTCATTGTACATTAATGTACCAGTTCGCGCGGCAGTCGACAAGCAAACACAGGAGATTCTTACTTGTTACCCATAAGAGCTTTGAGGAGCGCACCGATTACAGCCAAAAAGGTTAATGCGGCTGCTATTGAGATTCCAATGAACGGTAGCATGTCAAAAATTGGCGACGGATAGATAGTAAGACTAGTCAGGTTGTTGATCTCGGTAACTATAAACTGGAGTACGAATAGAACTAGCACGGCCAACCAAGTAAATAACAAAAACTTCTTAACATTAAACGTGCTGCTAGTTTCGATCTCCAAATGGGTATCTTTACGCCATGTCGCCATAATCGGCGGCAGGGCAATAATTAATACGAGCAAATGAATAGGGATCCAGAGCCAGACGCTTGCAGTAGAATGTTGTAACCTGTCAATAATAGCAGCTTTGTTGCTGACGAGTTGGTATAGACTTACGGCCAGAAGGAAAATGGTGAAGTAATAGCTTCGCTCCATTATTCTTTGTCGTACTAAGGTCTGACGCTCGTCAAACTTACTGAGCCCGGCTTTCGTAAGCCTAAAGAAGTAGTCACGCTGCAGTATGATCAAATACACCACGATACTCAACACCACGATCGAGTAATTCCTCGCGAAGCCCTGCAGGTCGGTATTGGCTTGCGTGCCTGGCGCGTAGTCGTACGATTGGCTTACTGTACTAACCGTTGCAATAAGTCCATAAGCATAGAGGGCAGTAGCGGTTTTGGGGATAATCCCCGTAGCCGTAAAAGCCTTACGGAATGCGCTAATTGTTTTGGTCATGGGAATCTCCTTGTTCGCTAAATAGTGGCTTAAATGGCTTGTCTGAAAAAATCATAGGTAAAGACGTGTTAAAGGCTGCCGCAATCTTGAATGCTAGCTCAAGGCTTGGCACATAATCACCGCGCTCAATAAAGCCGATGGTCTGGTAATTGACTCCAATCTTTTTGGCCAATTCCTGGCGTGACATGTTGGCTTCAGCTCTTAATACTGCTAAACGGTTATATATCATACTGCAACGTATTATTGCGTAGTCGCAACGATACGTCAATATTTAATAACAATGAGTGATAGACGATGGACCATCGTAGGATCTAATAGGACTACTACTCAATAGAATCTGAGGAAAATGGGAAGCTTACGTATGCTTGAGAATCCTCGTCGATGACATCTTTAAGCAGCCAGACATTGCTGAGTGTAAATGTCTGCTCGGTGTATTTGCTTGCATCAATAACATTCTTACCGCCGTATTCTGCTGTTATGTGAGGGTAATAATTATCGCCATCCCGTTCGGGGAAGCGAGAATTTAAATTTTGACTAAGTATCTTGATAAGTCCATGATGAAAGCCGAGTAGTTCTGCGGTTGGCTCAACTTCAAGTACGTTAACGGGCATGCGGTCAGGCTTGACCAGCCTGCCAACAATAATTTTCAATGGTAAAACTGATGCACAATAACCCCGTATTGCCTGAACGAGCTCTTCTTCGCTTATTCGCTCAACATTGAAGCGTCGTTTGAGCGCAATTTGAGCGTACCATCCATTTTTACCATTGTAGACTGGCTCACCAACTGCTGGTTCTCTATCCAGAAAACCTACGAGTTGGTATGGGAATGTTTCTGACATGTAGTTACCGTCTGTCTTAATGCTTGCTCGAAATAATTTGAGTAGCTTTAGAATATATTGCATCAACGCCCGACAGATCATGGATATCTTTGTCAGCACGTAGCGCAGTATATTGCTGATCGTAAGCACTTGCGAGAGTATTCCACTGGATAACACTTTGAGGATCTTCTCCAAAAATCATGAAAAGTTCCCAGCAAAATGAATCGATATACTCAATAATATCGGGATTTGTGGCGTTATCTCTGGCCATGTCAATTATATCCCTAGCCAGTATTGCCTGATGTAGCTGGCTTTTGTCCATAGTAGCTAGCATACTACAAAAAACTCCTCATAACAGAGGGGTATAAGTAGCCCCTGCGGTTAGCCTGCCTTTATGGATGATTTTAGGACCATATTTTTAATAGGTTGTACTACGAGCTCTTCCTCGGCGAATAAGACGCGTAGCAAGTTATCGACTGACTGCTCAACGGTGAAGAGGTTTGCCGCTTCCCGACGTATCGATTGCGGTAAGGCTCCATTTTTGATGGTTTGGTTGATGCCGATAGCTAAAGCTTGCGCGTCATCAGGCTTTACCAGCATGATGCCGCCACAGTTGGTTTCGGGCAGACCGCCATCATCCGAGGCGACGACCCGACAGCCGGAGTGCTGCGCTTCCACCGATACAATACCGAATGTTTCGTGCCAGTACTGGCTATTGGACGGCATGACGACAATGTCCTGCGCACTCAGAAGAGCTGCCATTTTAGCGGGCGTTTTTCTGGCATGGATTACCGTGAGCGTAGGGTGGGCTTCCACGAGCATTCGGATGATCTTGCCCTCGGGCTTATCTGATCCGGCTGTAGTGACTGAGAATACCAAGTTCTTGTTTTCTCTGATGCTGTCTATATGTAATGTTTCCAAGAAAGTGTAGATTCCTTTTTGGGCGCTTAATCGTCCGGCAAAGAGGACCCGAATTGTATCTTTTTTATTGGGCTTGCGTATCTGAGTAGCAAAGCAGGGTTCCGCGAACGGATAGGCTATATGTATGTCGCTAATGTCTCGGTGCAGGTAGTCTGCCCATAACCGTGCTGCATACTTACTGGGTACAATCACCTTTCGCCCAATCGCCACTTTGGCGACTGACATCCATCCCCGTTCGTGCTCGGGTGGTGGAATGTGCATGATGATAAATGCCGGCTCTTTAGTCTGTACTTCGCTTGCCCCATTTATGAAGACTACCGTGCCATCTATATCCGCTATTTCGTCTTGATTGTTCAGTGAAACGAACGGTATGTCTATGAACTCGTTCCGGCCATCAAGTTCACCAAGGCCAATGGTGATGACTTGCGCGGGGATGCCACGACGAATCAGTTCACGTACCTGTCCGATAGTGTAATTCTCTGATCCGCCTGTACCCGCTGGCAGACGCGTACCCGGTGGCCATACAAAATTAATCATGTGTTACCTCTATGAGAACTCCCTCGTTTGCCTGTAAGATCAAGCGCTCGTTGATATGCGTGGATGTATTCTCTGGATTGGTCGATATCATTACGGTGCCGTGCAAACCGGCAATATGAATCTCCTGATCATCGGCTACAAAGTTTAGTAATACTAGTAGCTCCTTATCGGCAAGGACGCGCTTGTAGCCGAACACCGACGGCTGCAGCTCTAACGATTTGTAATCGCCATACCGTAAGATATCTGATTGGTTACGGAAGTGAAGTAATCGTTTATAAAGTGCTAAGTACGATGTTGCATCTTTTGACTCTGCTGCCACGTTTATGTGCGCGTAATCATGCGCCACGGGTAACCATGGCGTGCCGGTGGTAAAGCCTGCATTTGCAGAGTCGTCCCACTGCATGGGTGTCCGCTCTGGATCGCGACCGTGTTTTGGGCCAAGGAATGGATCGCGCAATCGCGCTTTGGGAATCACAACGTCGTGCATGCCCAGTTCCTCACCGTAGTATATGAATGCTACGCCGGGCAAGGTGAGTAACATGACTGCTGCCGTACGAGCCGCTGCCGGCCCAATTCGGGAGACGATACGTGATTCGTCATGGTTTCCTACGGTATATATGGGCGTGTAATTGGGTCGCATGGCAGACTGAAAAGAATCGACAAACTCTCGAAAAACAGGTGCTTCCCATGGCAGATAGATACCCTCGAAATTAAAGGGCGCGCTAAGGTGTGGGTTGATCTTTTCGTAGTAGCGAAGATAGGCGCTGATTTTATCATTCGTTTCCGGATGGGCCTCGGTAATCATGAAACAATCGGTATAATCTGCGAGTACTATCGCCATTTCGTTCAGGTGCTCGTATAGATGCGGGCCATCGCGGCTGTATGAATGTCGGAGAGACTCGTAGTCGTAGCCGGCCTGCTTATTAAGGGCAAACTCATCAATGGGGTCATCTCTGAACGCTGCATCTTTAGACAGCCAATCGACTGCGTCCATTCGAAATCCATCTACGCCTTTGTCGAGCCAAAAGCGCAAGGCTGTTTTTATAGCGTCACGGACACTTGGGTTCTCCCAGTTCAAATCCGGCTGTTTATCCAAAAAGCTATGTAAGTAATATTGCCCTGTGTCTTCTGAAAATTGCCATGCCGAGCCGCCAAATACGCTGAGCCAATTGTTAGGGGGTCCGCCATCAGGACCTGGATCGTGCCAAGTGTACCAGTCTCGTTTGGGATTATCGAGCGAAGCTTTGGATTCTATAAACCATGGATGCTCATCTGACGTATGATTTGGCACAAAGTCAAGAATGACTTTGATAGAGCGTTTATGCGCTTCGTTTACGAGCGTTTCAACGTCTTGTAAGGTGCCAAAAATGGGATCTACCCCGGTGTAGTTGGTCACATCGTAGCCAAAATCAGCCATGGGAGAGGCGTAGATGGGTGATATCCATATAGCCGTTACCCCAAGTGAATCGGACTTTCCGCCAAGGTAATCAAGCTTACTAATAATACCTTGCAGGTTTCCAATGCCAGTACCCTTGGCATCATAAAAGCTTCGTGGATATATTTGGTAAATTGCCGCGCCCTGCAGCCATGTTCGTTGCTTTGTCACTCATAGAGTATGGGCGTGATGGGCGTGATTTGCTAATCCTAATAAAAAGACTTCAGAAGAAGTCTTTCATTTTGCATATATTTCGAAGGCTCTCGTAGACGTTATTGTAACTGAAATCCGAAGTCTAGCGGCTATTTTTGTTTGCCAATGCGTCCCAAATGAGTGTCTCTAAAATCTGTAGTAAACTTCAGGCCATATCCTAAAGCTCTATCGTAGCCTATATGCGCAAACCAAATGAGACTCATACCTATTAAGATACGCTTATCTCCAGCGAACCCAATAATGAATACTACTAGAGGGAGGCATAGACTATGGCCAAGATTATAGGTGTATGCCCCTACTTTATTGCTTACCAAGTATCCGGCCATAAAAATGTCAAAAGAGAATAGCAAGAGTATGAATAAGAAAAAATTAAAGTGGAGATGATGATAAAAATAAATGCTGGCTAAAAATAGTAAGCCAGCCTCTAGTCTTTGGAAAACGATTGGTAGCTTCATCTGCTAATCATAGCAAGATTATAAACATTGTATGGAATACTTGAGTGCGAATGTATTGGATTCTGGGGGCCATCGCAGATGTTTTGCAACTACGATGGCCCGCGCATATCTACCAATATCTCGACGTTTGCTGCTACGTGTGCACAATACACCGATCAAACAACGCTAGTTCTGCCTCATCTGGTTTTTGGAACTTGGTCCAGTAGCCTTGAAGAAGATCCTTGGTCATCGGGACCGTACCGTATGCTGCTGCTTTATTGCGCCCTTCGAGTCGGCGCCATAGCTCGTTGAATGAGAGATCGAAATAGTGCATTTCCAAGATAGCACCTAATTCCTGCGCATCTTGGCGCTGCTTGTCGCGTTCCTCACGGCTCCAGTGCCCATCTTCCACGATAATGCTTTGTCCTTGTCGTAGTAACGTCTTGCCGAGTTCATACAGCCGTGCCTGCAATCTCATGTGAGATTGCTCATCAAAGAAATCGATCCCAAGAGCGGCCATCCAATCATCGGTATTGAGCCTGATTGCCCCTGTTTCTTGTTCCAGTCGCTTTGCCGTGGTCGTCTTACCTGCCCCTGGCAGGCCACAGAAGGTAATGAGCACTGGACGCTGATCATTGTTCTTGGTAAAACCCATAATGTATTTCTCCTAAATTAAAAAACCGAGCAGATAGGCATATTGCCGCACGCTGCTCGGTTTAATTTAAGAATTGAAGAGATAACAATAGCAAAGCTACGCCGTTTGGTGCGACAACTTAGTTATTGTTCTGATCTGTCATAAAAAGTATTAAACCAAAATATTATGCTTATGTCAATGATAAAAACTCCCCGTAACAGAGGAGTTTAAATATAATCGGAATGGAGGGCCATCTGGGACTCGAACCCAGGACACGCGGATTAAGAGTCCGCTGCTCTAACCAGCTGAGCTAATGGCCCGCAACTCGGTCTATGTTAGCAGATTACCTCTGTTTCCGCAAGTGGCTGGCGGCGTCTAAAGCGGTGCTATGTGCGGCGGGCATTGTCAGGGGACATCTGGTATACTACCTCTGATATGAGCATTAAATACCTCAACGGCTCAGAGTTGGCCGGATTTATTCAGCAGCGGCAGGCGCACGAAGTGCGGGCGCTGAGGCAGGCGCACCACATTGAGCTTAAACTGGCAATCGTGGTGACGGTCGACAACCCGATCATCGACATCTATATGCGTATGAAACAGCGGTACGGCGAGGAGATCCTGGTCGATGTGGCGATTCACCGCATCAAGCAAACCGAGGCCGTCGAGACCATCAAACAGCTTAATGAAGACCCTTCGGTGCACGGCATAATTGTGCAGCTACCTCTGGAAGACCCGGCACAAACCGATGAAATTGTCGGTTTAGTGGCGCCAGAAAAAGATGTTGACGGTTTGAACCCGAAAACGGTGTTCGACCCGGCCACGCCAATGGCGATTTTGTGGTTGCTGGCGGCCTACAATGTCGAACTGCAAAAGGGCAAGCAGGTGCTGCTGATAGGTCGAGGCAAGCTGGTCGGCGCACCACTGGAGCGGATTTTTAAAGCGTCGGAGGTCAACGTGCAGGTCGCCGACCGTAATACCGAAGATCTGGCTGCGTTAACACGAGAGGCTGACGTTATTATCACCGCGACCGGCAGCCCGGCAATCCTATTTAGCGAAATGGTTAAACCAGGCGCGGTAGTGGTCGACGCCGGTGTGGCCTCGGAAAAGGGCAAAACCGTTGGTGATGTGGCGCCGGATCTTTACGAGCGCGATGACATTATTATTACGCCGGCCAAGGGTGGGGTTGGTCCGCTGACGGTTTGCGCGCTCATGGAAAACGTCGTCCGAGCCGCCCGAGCGACCGTAACGAACGCCACCAAACCTTAAGCTGAGCGCGTTATACTGACAGTATGCATATTGGTGTTTTCGATTCGGGTGTTGGCGGTTTGTCGGTTGGCTGGGCGGTGCAGCAGGCCTTCCCCGATCACACCGTCGAAGTTGTGGAAGACTCCGAAAATCTGCCTTACGGCACTAAAACTCCCGAGGAGCTGCTAGTGTTGACGCTGCCGATTCTTGAGTCAATGGCTCAGCGCTGCGAGGTCATCGTTATTGCTTGCAACACCTTGACCACGAGCTGTATCGACGACTTACGGACCCTCATTAACGTGCCGCTGGTTGGTATTGAGCCGATGGTCAAGTCGGCTGCTGAAATTACGAAAAGTGGTATTATCGCGGTTTGCGCCACGCCGGCCACACTGGCCAGCAAGCGTTACCGTTCGCTTAAAGATTTGTATGCCAAAGGCATGACGGTCTTGGAACCGGACTGTTCACGCTGGGCGGCCTTGATAGAGACGAATCAAATGGATCGCTTTGCAATTCACGGCCAGATTGACGGCGCCTGTACGCAGGGTGCCGATGTAATTGTGCTCGGCTGCACGCATTACCATTGGATCGAAGGCATGGTGCGCGAAGCTGCTGGTGACCGGGCCACGGTGCTCCAACCTGAGCAAGCGGTTATTAAGCAGTTGTGGAAAGTTCTGGAAGATTTAAAACAGCCTGCGTAAACTGGCGTCCGCGGTCTTTGTAATTTTGGAACATATCAAAGCTGGCGCAGCCGGCCGAAAGCAAGGCAATGTCGCCGGCTTGGGCGTGTTTTTGCAGATTGGCGACGATTTCCGGCATGCTGCTACCGCCGGCACTAAAATCGTGAAAGCCGGCAGCTTCCAGGGCGGCTTGGATGCGGGGTGCTTGCTCACCAATGAGTAGCGCGTGTCGGACATTGGTGCTGGCAACAGCTTTAGCGAGTTCGTCGTAGCTGGCGCCCTTGTCGGATCCGCCTAAAATGACCACTTTTGGTTGCTCAAAGGCTTGCAAGGCGACAATAGCGGTTTCCGGTGTGGTGCCAAAACTGTCGTTGTAATATTTGACGCCATCGAGCTCACGGATAAACTGCAAACGGAATTCCAGGCCGGTGAAGTTGCTGATGGCTTCGCGCATCGAGGCGACATGCGGCGCTTCGGGGCCAAACGGTACCTCTTTAAAGGCGTACCACACGGCGGTAACAGCGGCACAGACGTTTTGCCAGTTGTGCTGGCCGAGCAGCTTAATGTCGCTGACGGCGCAGATCCGCGAACTTGCAATGACGACATAGCCGTCTTCGATGGTGGCTCCCGGCGGGTAAAAGTAGGGCACTTTTTGGCCCTGACCGGCGTCGGCAATCCGCTTGGAGTTAGGGTTGTCGTGGTAATACACCGCGACGTCACCGTTGACCTGGCGGGCAAATAACTGCTCTTTGGCGGTCAGATACTCCTCGAGGTCGGCGTGCCAATCAAGATGCTCGGGAACGACCATCAAACAGACGGCAATGTGCGGCGAAGCTTGCACGTCGATAAGCTGAAAGCTGGAAAGCTCCAAAACCACCCACGAATCATCGCTGAGCTCGTCAATAAAGGTGAGCGGCGGCACGCCGATGTTACCGCCCAGGCGGACGTGTTTGCCGCTGGCGTCGAGCATGTCGTGGATGAGCGTGCTGGTCGTGCCTTTGCCCTTGGTACCGGTCACGCCAATGATGTTGGCGGTTGGCGAAGCTTTAAAGAATTCGTTAATGTGGGTGCTGATTTTATGGCTGACATCCGGGTTTTTGTCGAGAATCTTGCGGGGATGCATGCCGGCGGTACGGATTATCAGATCGAAACGGTCGAGGTTGTCCAGATACGCGTCGCCTAAGACCGATTCGGCGCCTTTAGGCACTTGGATATCGGTTTTCTGGTCGCAAATAGTCAGCTGATGGCCGCCCTGGCGGTTGAAAAAGTCGTAGGTGGCCCGGCCTTCGGTATCGAAGCCAATGATTGCTATGTTCATGTGCCTATTATGACATGTCATAAGGTGAAGCGAGCAATATGTATGCGTTTAGCGAGAACATGGTATCGTATTGCGTATGAAACAGCCCGAAGTCGTTACTCGAGAAACTGTTAAGCGTATGGTGCGCGAAGGTGTGATCACTTTAGTACTAGGCTTGCTATTTGGACTCGGTCGTTGGTCTGAGGACTGGGTGGCGACATCCTTTTGGGACAAGATACAGAATGCTGTTCCTGTAGTAATGGTGGTTGTAGGTGTAGCTTCTTTGGCGTATGCGGCTTTGACGTTTCGCAAGCTACCGCGTGATTAGCGCTTGATACGGTGCCGGAGTGGTTTATAATACCCTAGTTAATCCCGGAGGACGCAGCCATGGAAGCAGAACAAATACCACACAACGCCCGTAAAATCACCACTCGTGGTGTGGTGCTGCATGACGGTAAACTGCTAGCGGTGAAACTCAAGCAGTATAAGGGCGCCTTGCCGGGTGCCGGTGGTTACTGGTGCATTCCGGGCGGTAAGCTCGACGCCGGCGAGAGTCTGGAAGACGGCGTGCGCCGCGAAATGCTCGAGGAAACCGGTGTTCCAGCCGAGGTTGGCAATTTATTATATGTGCAACAGTTCAGCGCGAATGGCTGGGAGTACCTGGAGTTCTTCTACCACATCACCAATTCGCAGGATTACCTGGATATTGACCTCAGTAAAAGCTCGCACGGCGACGAAGAGATTGCCGAAATTGCCTTTATCGACCCCAAGGAGCATACCGTAAAGCCGGTATTCTTTACGCAAGAAGATTTGCAGGCCGACGCAAAGCGCGGCATAACGCGCAGCTTTTTCTACGAATAAACGGTTACAGGTGTTGCTTGACGACTTCGGCGACTTGGCGGGGCGTCATATCGGCTTTGAGGATAACAGCAATAACACCGAGCTTTTTGACCTCGTCCGGAATTTCCTGCTCGCCGCGGTTGGTTAAGATAACTACTTTGATTTTCTTGCCCCACGACTCTTTACGCATGGCGGCCAGCATTTCCTCACCGCTCATCTCGGGCATCATAAGGTCGAGCAGAATCATATCCGGGCGGAAAACTTCCGCTAATTCCAGGCCGAGCCGGCCATTGTCCGCCGTCTGCACTTCGTAGCCCTCGGCTTCGAACTTAAAGCGATACATTTGAGCAATCGCTGAATCGTCTTCAACAATGGCAATTTTTGTCATAGTTTTAGTATAACATCATCAAATTACAGCCTCACCCCGCAGAAAACCGACATATCATCCTCCTCATGCTTGCGATTTGCCGAGTCAACTGATATTCATAAAGGAAGCCCAGCGTGTCGTCGGGCTTCTTAAAGTCAACTCTAAACCAATAATATGGCCACTAACACCTCCATAACCGACAAACCCACCGACTCATTCAAGCTCTTTCCCGAGTTCTCCAAGCTCGAACTCGGCGACCGACTGAAATATGAGCGCCTATTAAAGGATTACCCACCGATAGACGCAATACAGTTCTACACACTGATTTCGTGGTGGAATACGCTGGATTCATGTAGGATATCAAGGCTCAATGACAATCTGATTATTTCCTACTGGCTTCCCGGTATGGAAGCGATGAGCGGGCTTTCTGTTATCGGCTCCAATTGTATTGACGAAACCATATGTGCCGTTTTCGACGAACAGAAACAAAAAGGCGAGGAGCCCAAGGTTGTACAAATTCCTGAATTTGTAATTGATAATATAAAACATCCGGAATTGTTTAACTTTACTCCAATGGTAGATCTCGATGAGTATGTCATACCAGTAGCGGGGTTATACCCGCTTTCCAACGAGCCAGTGTTCAAGCGTCAGAGGATACGCAAATTTATATCTGTCGTGGGTGAACAAAGCATAATTTGTAAAAGCCTTGATTTGCGTAATGACGACGAGAAGCTACAGTTACTGAAGGCAATTGGTTGCTGGAGTCGCAAGGGTAAGGGGAATGCATTTTCAACTTACTCTGATGATGCGATGAAGTTTTCCGTCGATAACCATGAGATACTTGGTTTCAAGAATGTGTGTCTATTCGTCAATGGCGAGCTTGAGAGCTGCATGCTTTATTATCCATCAAATGACAAAAGGTATGCCTTGGTTAGTCATTTTAGGGTAAATAGTGAAATTCCATATACGTTCGAGTATGCATGCTATGCGTTTTGCGATTGGATGTCTTCGCAAGGTTATTATTTCTTAAATCTAACTTACGATGCGGGTATCCCTAGCCTTCGAACCTTGAAGCTAAGCCTCAAACCAAGTCATTTCTTTAGAAAGTACACCATATCGCCATCTTGCTAGGGTTAGGCGTGTTGTCTGTATCTACTATCTGTTCAATGTATCGACAAGTATGTTAAATTAAAACATAAGTGTATAAATATAAAATATGTTGACGACTAGGCAGTTACAGACATTTATAGATGTTGCTTCGGGCAATGGACTGAAGACTCCTTTTATGCTTACGGATAAGGCAATTATTCGACAGCAATGCTTGACATTTCGTAAGCTTTTTCCGCGCGTAAAGCTCTTCTATGCTGTTAAATGCTTTTCTGACCCAGATGTAATTAAAGCGACAAGCCCATATGTTGATGGATATGACATTGCATCTGTTAAAGAGGTGGAGGCGCTACTTAAGGTTGGCATAGATCCATCGCGTATGACTTTTAGTAACCCAGTCAAAAGTGAAGATGCTTTAAAAAAAGCCTCCGCCTTAAAAGTTAGACGATTTGCATTTCAATCGAATAATGAGCTAGTCAAAATTGTTAAACATGCTCCAGGATCGGAAGTTTATGTTCGGGTAAAAATGCCCGATTCGAAAGGCGCCATTAACTTCTCGACAAAGTTTGGGTGCGCTTTAGAGGAAGTCGTACCTTTACTGTTAACGGCCAAGAAGTTAGGATTGGTTCCTATAGGTCTGACATTTCATGTAGGTTCTCAGGCTATTGACCTGACGGCGTGGCCTGAGGCTCTCAAGAAGAGCCATGAAATAATTGAGAAAGCACGTCTAAATGGAATCGACGCACACGTAGTAAATATCGGTGGTGGCTTCCCTGTTCGATATACCGATCAGGATCCCAAGATAGACGCAGTTGCGAACTACGTGAATAGGAATCTCGCACCCCAGGCATTAGGCCTGACATACATGGCTGAGCCTGGACGCTTCATTGCTGCTGACTCCTCTGTTATCGTTGCCTCTGTTATTGGAGTTGAGGACAGGGGTGACACTACTTGGCTGTATCTTGATGTAGGTGCGTTCCACGCTTTCTTCGAAGTATTTCAGTTTAAGAAATTTCTATACCCCGTTTATTCTCTAGATCATCTCTCACGAGGCATAGCAGCCAAAAAGAGAAAAAAATATGTTCTAACAGGGCCTACATGCGATTCCGACGACACGATGGCTTGGGGAGTCGAGCTTCCGGAGGATATAGCAGTTGGAAGTAAGCTGCTGTTTGCTTCAACGGGTGCGTACACGGTGGTTTATGGCAGCGAGTTTAATGGCTTTACGGTACCGCCAAGACGTTTTTTTGATAGTGAGGACATGGGTATCGTAAAAAGAGAGAAGAAAGAAGATGTACGAGTCGTCGTTTAGTGCAACAGGTCATGAGCGCAAACTGATTGACTCAGCTGAACAGGGAGAGCAAGAAGTAGCATCCTTTGAAGAATATAGACAACTTTTTGACAAAGATGTTGATAATTTTAGGCATCTCGGTATCCTAAGTCCCGAAGGATACACAGAAGCAGTAACCAATCCGATTACAGTTATGGCACAAGTTGACGGCAAGACTATTCCGGCAATTGTCCCTCTTTCTTGTGAAGGCGGTTATGACACCACACGAACTCAGTATCTAATGAACCGAAAGCAGGCGTTATTTCTCGCTATTCCGCTCAAAGAAGTGATGGATGGCGCACTTAGGCCCGAAAATATAGCAGGTGGACATGGATTGGAAGAAGGATTTGGCATAGTGGTCGAAGAGCCCGCTAACCTGCAAGGCGCGTCTGTTGATGCGTACAGTCGGAATGATATTGCGCGAGCCATTCGAAGTTCTGCTCCACTCGAGATAGGTGACTTTGTTGATGAAAGATTGGTTCGTCATGCTGAAAACAGAACCGCGTGGATGGGGCTATATGATTTTTCGTTTGAACCTACATCTGAGACTGGCCAGACTCTAAGTATGGAGCAGGCGTGGGATGAAGTCAGAAGCCGTCGCAACTTGCCTTTGGAACCAGCTGAAGATTCAAATGAAACGTATTTGTATACTACGGAAGAGCTAGCGAATAATCAGAAATTAGTTGACGATCTATGGGCAATCTCTCAAATTGGATTCGGTAAAGTGCTGGGTGAATATCATCCGGTCTCAATGGAGGAGACTAAGGAATTCTTCGACCAAGTTCTCTTCACTGAAGGGACGTACACCGCAGTTCGTTATGCGGATGGGGCTCCAGTCTGTTTTGGCTCTTTGACAGAAAACTTGAAAGACTGCACATGGTTAGATGATGAGTCGACGGCGATGACAACAATTCTTAATGAAGCAGCACAAGCAGGCGAGAAGCCTCTCTACTTTTCGGAAATTATTAGCAATGGAGAGAAAGGCGCGAGGTACTCACCAGATGTGCTTAACACCTTTTTTGAAGTGACTGCCGTAACGGGCAATGCTCATAAAGTTATATTTGAGTCTACTAACTTATCCTCCAGGTATGTTCCGCTGTTAGTAAAGAGAGCGTGTGAATACTCCGAATATGCCCAGTTTAGAAGTGGCAAGCATGTTCGATTAAGAGATAAGCTTGACTACTGGTATCTCACAGATGGCTAACCATTGACAGTGTATCGCCGAAGATAAAGGACAGGTCGTAATCTTCTCTTGTGCTCTCGCAGGCCAGGAATGCCTAGATCTTGCTCGATATTGACATAGTGTATGTTTCGGCTGCTGAGCTCATTTATCAGGTATGAAAATGTGGCATCAAAGATATACCGATACTCATTATTGCATTTCAGATGGTTGACAATTGCGTAGCTTGGCTGTGGTGCAATCTGAAAGATTGCAAATGAAATGATCTTGTCGTTATGTCTTACCACGAGACAGTTTACAGGAAGGATGTCAGCTAAGACAAAAAGTCTGTCTAGCGCCGCTCCTTCGAGCCGTGATTGATCACTCTGGCGATACGTTGAATCCCAGGTGTGAAGTGAATTTATTAGTTCTGTTCTCTGAGACGTGTCAGCAAGATTCGCGACTTGAACCGATAGCCCATCTTCATAATGAGTTTTGAAGTGAGTCAGAGCATGTCGATACTTAACGAAATCCTTTCCTGATGGGCTCGACATGCGGTCTACATCGCATACGTAGTCCAAATTGTCGATATCCTCGCTAATATTGAGGGGCGCGTGTATCTGACCTAAATTTTTAATTACAATTTCAGGCACCATGACAACTCTTTTGTCTAGGTGCATTGCTTGCTGCCACCTTAGAAGCCTGTGTAGTGCCTTGCCGCAATTCCGTTTGCCGATGAGTGTGTAATTAATGCGATCTGAGTCGAAAGGGTTGTCGAATCGAACGATAAGGCTATCCTCATGGAATGAAAACCCTAGATTACCTTGCTGGTTGAACCAGATCCACATGTTATTAAAGCTAAAGTCGGAATACGGCTCAAACTGACTGTAGTATTTCTCGTAAGCAGCACGATCGGACAATTCAACTTTCTTAAAGAGAGGAAATTGAGGAATATGATTCATTTCTTTTGTGTACTTGCAGTAAATTATATACTAAGCGTAAGGACAACAATAAAACTTACTAGCTTTAGCTCCCGATGACAATACTATACGCAATTCTATACTTCGCCAGTGTGGCTGGCTTTTTTACAGTTGGACTCTTGGTCATCCTGCGACAGAAGAGCGAGGTATACAAAAACTTCGCAATCTTCTCTTTTTTAATGGGTGTATGGCAGCTACTGCAATTTAGTTCCCAGTTGCTTGCTTCAGATAGAGTTGTTGCCGTATCGCTACTGCTGGGTTCGGTAGCGGTGGTAGGTTTTCTTGCTAGTTACTTTTTATTCTTCGCTCAGTCGTATAGTTCTCGTAATTTTCGCAAAATTTATGTACTTACATTTGCTTTTGTAATCGGATTACTTTCATTATTTTCGACAGGACTACGAAGTGCGCACATTAGTCAGGCGGGAATCGCTCTAGAGAATATAGACATCTTCTATGGCTTGCAAATATTATTTGCCGGCGTCTGCTGTCTATGGGGACTGGGCATCATCGTACTACATCTTAAAAGAGCGACAGATACGAGAGATAGGAAGCGAGATAGTACCCTATTAGCTGGGATATTTCAAGCTGTTGTTCTGGTTATAGGTTTTAGTATCTATTCATCAAATAGTCTAAGTTCGCAGATTGTAGTCCCATTTGCTTGCTTGCTGGCTGTTTTGATGATTGCCTATGCAATGATATACCAGTCTCTATTTGACATTCACTTCTTCGTTATTAAAGCGCTAACGTATGCTGCTTCGCTCTTTCTTATCACCGTTTTCTGTGTTCTTCCCGTAGTGGAAATATTTTTCTATCTTTTCGATTTTCATCCAGGCATGAAGGCATCAATGTCGATCGTATTTACATGCGTATTGGCGGTATATCTATTACAGGCGCTAAAACAGAAGTTCGATAAGTTTACTAATAAGTTTTTCTACAGGTATTACTATGACCCTCAAGACGTACTTACTAGACTGAATGACGCACTAGTCCGCACAGTAGAGCTCCGTACTTTAACAGCGAGAAGTAGTGAAATAATCCAGCTAGCCCTTAAATCTCATTTTGTACATTTCATCCTTCATCAGTCGACTAGCCTACAAGATATTGAGTTTATGAAAGAAATTAGATCACTTGGCGAGGGTGATTATCATTTAATCGATGACGGCAGTAGCGCTGTAAATAGATCTGTAACCTTTTTCAGAGATAGAAAAGTCGCAGTTGTAATTAAACTTAAGATTAAACACGAGGTCTTAGGGTATATCCTCTTAGGATACAAACAATCGGGAGAGATATACACAGATCGTGATAAGCGCTTCCTCGACACTGCCGCGGGGGAGATATCCATAAGCTTACAAAACGCCCTAAGATTCGAAGAAATCGAGCGCTTCAACGAAACCTTGCAACAAAAAGTTCAAGATGCGACGCGGCAGTTGCGGGAGTCGAATCGCAAGCTTAAGAAACTCAATGACACTAAGGATGACTTCATTGGCATGGCGAGTCACCAGCTACGGACGCCACTTACGAGCGTCAAGGGGTACCTTAGCTTGGTTTTGGATGGGGATGCAGGCAAAGTCACGGGTGTGCAGCGAAAACTGCTCCAGCAGGCATATACGAGCTCGCAGCGGGTTATCTTCTTGATTGCAGACCTCTTGAATGTTTCGCGGCTCAACACCGGTAAATTTATGATCGAGCGCATCCCGACCAATCTATCCAAGATGATAGAGGACGAAATCAGTCAGTTACGTGAGGCGGCGGCCAACCGCGACATTACGGTTGAGTTTGAAAAACCGGCGCATTTTCCGACTTTGCCGCTCGATGAGGCTAAGACTCGGCAGGTGGTCATGAACTTCCTGGATAATGCGATTTACTACGGTCGCAGAGGCGGTCACATCAAGATTGAGCTGCACGATTTGCCGCAAAGCGTCGAATTGAAGGTGATTGACGACGGTATCGGCGTACCGAAGGCCGAGCAACACCAGTTGTGGACTAAGTTTTACCGGGCGCGTAACGCGCAGAGGGCTCGTCCCGACGGTACCGGTTTGGGCTTGTACATGGCTCGCAAAGTGGTGGTTGCGCAGGGCGGCGGCACTATCTTTGACAGCGTGGAGGGCAAGGGCAGCACCTTTGGCTTTACCTTCCCTAAAGATATGCCGTTAGAGCCGGTGGCGACACCGGTCGGACGATAACCTCAAGAGAAGTGTAAAACTTCATTGCAGCGCCGTACAGTAGCTGGTAGAATATGCCGACAGCGTTACAAGGGAGGTGCGAACATGTTGCGAAGACTATCCGCGAGTCAACAGAAATACCTGAAACAAACAGCCCATATTGTCCGATCGAAACTTTTTATTACCGTTATGGCCGTGGCCTCGGTCACCTTTGGTGTGATCGGCTTCAGCCGAGCCGATGCCGCCGTTGTGCAGGACTGCAGCGCTAACTCAATCATCGCCTGCGGTTCACAAACGCCAGGAGCATTTATAAACAAGCTCAACGCTAATAACCCGGCTGATTTGCAGGCAATATATAGCTACTTCGGCCTTGACTCGAGCATGTATGGCGACTTCTCGACCAATGCCAAGATGGGAACCGCTTATAAAGATGGTCGAATTGTTGTCGACGGCCAAACGGTGGCAACCAACGCCTGGAGTATTGGCCGTGAAAAGAAGTCCTACAGCAGCGACATGATCATCGGCAGTCACACCTACTACAAGTCAATGAACAAAGATGTATTCGTACCTGACAGCATCCCGGCAATGGTCTATTTTGACGCCAAAACCGGTCAAATCAGCTTTGCGGTACTGACCGCTTGCGGCAACCCGATGGGTGGCACGCCGGTTAAACCTTCAATGAGTTGTGATTTGCTCCAAAAAACAGCGGTACAAGGGCAGCCGAACTCGTATAACTTCACCACCAAGGCTAGCGCCGCCAACGGTGCGACCGTTGACCATGTAACCTACGACTTCGGTGATGGCTCAACCCCTGTTACCGCAAGCAGCTTAACCCAGGCCGTGCCGCACAGTTACCAGCAAACAGGCACCTATACCGCTAAAGTGACGGTATATGTTAAAACCGCTGGTGGTCTAATCCCGGTTGTCAGTAACACCTGTCAGACAACGATTACCGTGCAAGAGCAGACACCTCCACCGGTAACGCCGCCGGCGCCGGTTGCCGTCAATCTGCAGTGTACCGGGCTTACGGCAGTCCGTTCTAACGACGACCTGACATATGTATTCCGGGCGACGGCTTCGGCGAGCAATGCTACGCTTGGTGCTACCGACTTTAACTTCGGTGACGGCTCGGTTGCCAACGGCGTTATGGCCGAGAACAACTCGGCACTGTCAGCTTCGGTGACGCACAGCTACTCACAGGCTGGCAGCTACACGGCAACCGCAACGCTGCACTATAAAGCGCAGAATGGCGATACGTCCACCGATCGCACGACGACCTGTCAGGTAGCGGTTTCTCCGACTCAAACGCCACCGGCCACTCCGGCTGCAACGCCGCCAGCGGCTCCAGCCCCGGCAGCTCCCGCTCCGACCCTACCGAACACTGGTGCGGCAGATATTGCCGGTTTTACCAGCATATTCAGCGGTGCTAGCGCTATTGGTGCGCTTGGCTACCGAACCCGGGTTAAGCGGCGTGTTGCCAAGATTGACCGCCTGTTCGGCTCTGGCTCGCAACGCCAGTAAAAAGCAGTTTTCTAGTGAATATCAGGTGTTGTATATATAGTTGACTTAATGTAAAATAAGTTGCATGCAAAACAATGACGAGCTTGAACTATATAAACAGGTCAATGGTGAACTACGAAGACTGTATGACTACATTGTAAAGTCGTTTGAACATGTAAGAAACAAAGCCTTAGCCTTACTAGTCGGTGAAGTCGCTATAGTAACTTTCTTATTTTCTGGAAATGGCTTCAGCGGTGTATTGAAGCACGCGCAGCCGCCATATGGAATTATTGTCTACGCACTTGGTATCGCATTGCTGGTCTACGCATTTGCCATGTTCTTGGCGGTAATTGCTACAATCGTTTGGCGTTTTCCGACTGAAGAGTATGATATGAAAAATCCCACAGCTAAGTTTAATGATAGTCCGTTAGAATTTCAGAAGTACCTTCATGCAGAGTACATGTCTAAAATCCCTAGTTGCATAGGACAAGTAGCCCAGCGATCTGGCCGCTTTATGCAGGGAACTTATACCCTGTCTGTTGGTATCGCGTTAATAATTTTAGTAAGATATGGAGGAGGAGTTTGAAAATGAAAATCACAAAATGGGATGTAACCACAGCCTAGTAACCGCATCGAATAAGGGTCCTTTTAAAGGGCTCTTATTCTTACGGTAACTTAGGTCGAAGGAATTAACAGTTTGTAAAAACTTATTACTAGTAATAATAATGTGTAGATAAGTGCGTACGGTTCTCAGTATGCATACATCGCGCACCCGCCTTAAGGACTTTCGGTTTGCTAAACCACAGGTGTCGCTACCGTACACACTTATCTACACATTATTCGCTAACGCATGGGCATCTCCCTTAATTTTATATCAAAATGAGGCTCTAATGACGATGGCAGCTGCTCCTCAAGTATAAGTATGAGTCTTTGTACCTCCGAAATAATTTCATCAATGTCATCCTTTGGTGGTGAAATGTTTTCTGAAAGAGGCTCTGACCTGCTAGTTGCCACTGCATTTTTACCCTGTTGAGTTAATTTAATGCCCACTCTGCGGTTAGGTCGACCGCCTGACAGAATATTCTCGACAAGTTTATAGTGACGAAGGTGAGTCATCTTGTTGGTTAACCAAGTGTTGTTGGCCTCATCATCTTTATCAACGCGGTCGACCGCTTTCCATAACTCGTCTAGAGTAAGCTCATCTTTGCCTTTGAACCATTCGGCGAGGTATCGGGTAGCGGTGTCATAAGTTATGTATTTCATAGTACCTAGTACTGTAGACCGAATGAATACTTAATGCAAGACATATAAGAGGGCTATCGATGAGGTCATAGATACAGGTAGAGGTCAACGTTCTGTGAGTAGTATGACTAAGGTAGAGTCCTTTGTTTTTAAAACATAAGCTTTTATGGTCTAGTAGTTGACAAAAACGAGCATCGGTGGTATCATGCGTTAGTCTTTGTCCAGAGGTGCTCGGGAGTAACCCGAATGACTGTGTCGCACCTGCTCGGTTTGTCAAAAGACAGCCAAGCTGGCACATAGCCCCTTGAGCAAAGGTACATTCATAATCGAAATTGACAGTACAAACGCACGATTTGTGCGGGTTTGTGGTCATTCCATTCGATCCTATGTACCTCCACCCCCGTTAGTGGATATAACTATCCCGGCAATAGCATCTCTATTGCCGCTCCGACCGGGGTTCAGATACTTCCTATCTTGTGATTTTCGTCCTTGCCGACAACTCGTCGGTGTGGGCTTATTTGCTTTTGCTTAAAAGCGGCAAAATCACCAGGAATATGACTACATTCCCGCGCAAACCGCGCGATTCGGTGTTACAACACACCCCAACCTCGAAAGGAGCGTGAGCAGACATGTCATCTACCGATGTATCCCATAAGTGGGTACGCAAGCTGATGCCATTGTCGCTGTTGGTGATTTTGGTGATGGGCATAGTGCTCTCACTACTCAACAGCAGTGCTACATCTGCCCCATCGCCTCTGGCGCTGGTGAGCGATTCGACCCCGGTTGCCACGCAGGCTGCCGCTCAGATCGCCGCACCGGCCGCTGTCCAGGCGCCGCAGGCACAAACCGCACCGGTTGTCACTAACACCTATGGCGATATGCCTGTGGCCGCTGGTGACACCCTGTCGGGCATTGCTCGCAAGAACTGCTGGAATTACAAGCAGTTCCGAGCTGCCAACGCGCAGGTGACCGATCCGGATAAGATCAAGGTCAATCAACAGCTGCACAAGCTGGCGCCCGTCAGTCCGTGCAAGCCGGTAGTCGTCAAGCAGGTTGCCAAAAAGGAACCTGACAAGAAGGCAACCGACACCACGGTGCCGAGCAAGCCTGCCGACAAGAAGCCGACGGCAACGCCGCATTCTCCACCGCAGGCTCCGGCAATCGCTCCAGACAGGGAAGCTGTGTGGAACAAGCTCGCTCAGTGTGAGTCCAGTGGAAACTGGTCTATCAACACCGGCAACGGCTTCTCCGGCGGCCTGCAGTTCACACCCAGCACCTGGAAGGAATACGGCGGCACTCAGCATGCTCCGGCTGCCTACAAGGCATCCAAGGCAGAGCAGATTGCCATTGCCGAGAGGGTGTACATCGGTCAGGGTGCTGGCGCTTGGCCCGTTTGTGGCAAGAAGGCCAACCTGCCGTCGCTTCCGAAGTTGAGCAAGGCCTAATACGCTTTCGCATGTTGTAACCTGAAACTTTAGCTGTCGCCGACAATGTCGGAACACCCATAGCGCCTTACGGCTGCTGAGCTCTGTTATTTTCAGAGTCTCCACGTTCCGACATTGCTCGGCTGCATAGCTTTTTAAGCGTGAAAAGGTGATTGATGTCACGCGACTCTTCTCTTTGCCGAGAACCCGCCACCATCCTCCCTTTTCATGCTTTACCCCCTGAAACTTTGTACTTTTTACCTGCGCAAGCCGGTACCGCCAACGACTCGAATAAAATACCCCTCTCAGTTAGATGCAACAGAGGTCATCCGTGTCATTTCTTTTTTGTTGGCCGCCGCCTTGCGCGTGATAAACGCGCAAAACACTAACGTACTGTCTCAAAACTCAATCGTCTACTGTTGCAGACGCCGCACGCTCGTCAAGAGATGGCTCAATGGTGATATCTACCCCTGATACCGCCGTCGAGCCGTCCCTTTACGGGTATGTTGGCATGACCATGTCCACCGATGAGGAAGGTGCATCATGCAAACCTCACGTGGCAGGCCATTGTGTCTGTCGCTCCTGGTGTTAATCACTGGGATGCTGTGTGCAATGCTCGGCTTCACGCTCCAGGGTATCGCCCAGGCTCAGCCTGCGCTGACCGCCCAGGAGTCTGCCACCGAGCGCACCGACACGCTGCCGGTTGTGGCTGCCGCCGAGATCACGCCAAGTGAGCCTCCGGCGAGCGCCCCGATACCGGTAGTGGCCGTACAACCGACTGCAAATGTCACGCCCACCGTCACCGAAGTTACCGTCCAGGCTGGACAGGGAATTTCGCAGGCTGTTGGCGCTGGTCAGAATTGGCGTGCATGGGCCGACCATAACAATGTTCGTGGTCCGCGCTATGTCGTCTATCCTGGGCAGAAGCTGTACGCACCGTCGGTGCCGCTTCCAGCTGGTCAGGCTCACACGCCTCCGGCTCGGAAGTCGACCGATGATGGCAAGAAGGACAGCAAGCAAGACGAACCTCCGCCAGCGCCAGCCGCTTCCAGTGCCGCCGATAAGGCAGTTGCCTGGGCGATGGCTCAGCGAGGTAAGCCCTACGTCTGGGGAGGGACCGGTCCGAACAGCTTTGACTGTTCTGGTCTGACCTCTCAAGCGTACAAGCATGCAGGTGTAAACATCCCCCGCAGCTCGAAGGCACAGTCCGGAGCCGGTAAGCCTGTCGCTAAGAGCGACCTCCGTCCTGGAGACCTCGTCTTCTTCTACTCGCCCGTTTCGCACGTGGCGATGTACATCGGAGATGGCAAGATTGTGCAAGCACAGACCTCCGGACAGCCGGTTAAGGTGACTTCCCTCAATCAGGGTGGACCCTTCAACAGCGCCCGGCGGGTAGCCTAAATGAGTTTTGACACGTAGTTAGTAAAAGGGACGAGAGATCGTCTAGAAGAAAATAGCGCCTAACGGCTGCTGAGTCTATCTGTTTGGGGTACCCCTTACACATATTCTCCTCCTTCTAGACCCTCTCGCCCCTTTGCTCCACCCCTGTTATACCTCTGTTGGCTCATGCGCCAATACTATGCGGAAATTAAGCCATTCTTAAGCTTCATAGATAGGGAACATAAGCATTTTACATGCTACCCCTGTTAGCAATTATTATTGACATCTGTTAATAAAGCTTATGCTAGTATTGACATTTTAAGATGTTTGTGCTATTATAGTAACACTTTAGTCCAGAGGTGGGCGGGAGTAACCCGAATGACCAATCAGGGGTAATATCCAGATTGTAGCCTCCAGGAAAAAGGTACGTTCACAAATCGAATCATTACAGTACGTTCTATTCTGGGCCAACGCAGGTTCCAGGCGGTTTTTTGTTTTGGCACCGCTTGGGATCTGCGTTGGCATGAGCAGTAAATGCCTTACCGGCATTGTCGCTCCCATCGTAGAACCATCTGTCTATCACTTACATTTCATGTTTACTTCCATCTCATCCCTGATGCTGACGGAGGTGGCTGATTGCCGACGAACTTCCTACGGGTGTTCGCCAGTAGCCAGCCATCTCTTTAGAGAAAGGGAAGTGATGTCTCCGAAATCACGCGTCAAACCACACCGTCGCAAGCAGCCTGTGCTCTCGATACGCGCCAAGACGATGTTCAACGAGATCTGGCCTGAAACTCTCGCCGGAATGCTCGTGGCCTTGGCCATTGTGGCTATCGTCATGGTGCTTTTCGCCACCTGGTTCTGGCCGGTTGTTCTGGAGCCCAAGATCTCCAGTGCAGGGGACCTGCCGATCTGCCTTCTGATGGGTCTGCTGGTTTTTGTCGTTGCTGCTTGCCTCGGCTGTGCAGCTGGTCTCAAACTCGACGATTTGCTTGACCGCGATCGTTCTGATGACGGACCGGCCACTGTGGTCGATGGCGAGGTTGTCAATGAGGACGAGGATGACGACGAGGTCGATGACCCCGACGCCAACCCCGAGCCCCCAGCCAAGCCTGCATCGCGTGTTCGCCCTACCCCGCGTAGGCGACCCGCAACAGCAGAGCCCGTACGGGAGCCCGAACTGCTCACGCACCGCGAGCTTGACGAGCCCGAGATGAAGCCGGTCGACCCAAAGGCCGATCCGACTGCACTCCGAGGCTACGATGGTCGCGCCATCAAGACCACCGACGACGAATCCGATGACGCTGAGGCGCCCTCGACCGGAACCGACCCCAGTGGCCGGCCTTCCGCCGAGCCGCCACAGCCAATTCAGCTTCGTCGCCGTGGCAACAACGGTCGCGGACGTCGCTGAGAGGAGGTAAGGAAACATGAGACCTATCGGAAGACTGCTCGCTGTTGCGCTCGCCATCATCGTTTTGTTGGTTGGCCTCACCTGGGCAGTCCTTGTTGGCCTCTTCGCTCCTGCGGCCGCGGTTCTGGGCATTCCCCAGGGCAACGACACGCAGGGCGTGACGATTGCGATCGCGGCACCCGCGAATGACGCAATCGTCAAGGACATCCAGGCACTGACCGTCAAGGTCAACGACCCGGACAAGATCCGTGTCGTGCAATACCAGATCGAGAACCTGAGTGACAACACTCAGGAGACCGTGACCGGTTACGACAACACGGCTCGTGATTTCAGTTACTCGTGGGACACCACGAAGCTGACCAAGGACCCGAACGTCCGGATCACCGCTACCGCGCTGCTCAAGACAGCCGGCGGTTCCGTCAACTCGGGGTCCATCACGGTCCACGTCAACAACAAGGGTAAGAACAACTCGACGGCTACGTCTCCGACGAAGTCTGCCGAGAAGGCTCCTGCCCGCGAGGTTGGCCCTGGTGACTGCCTGAATGGCGCGGGAATCCTCAAGGATAACCCCAACGCCACTCGTTCGCAGCTCAAGGCCAAGTGGACCGCGCAGCTTGGTAACCGTGCCAACGACGCTTGCGTCGCTGCCATGGCGAAGTCTGTCAAGGTGAAGCCGGCCAAGCTGGTTGACTTCATCAACAACAACACCTGCCTGCGTCCGGTGCCCAAGGGTGGCCTGACCGTCCAGAACACGTATTTCGACCGCAAGACGGGTCGGGTCGTTAACTGGAAGGTCCAGACTTTTCCCGAGGGCGAGCTCGTCTTCTTTGCTTGCAAGAACGGTAAGGCAGACATGGCTCACCCGCTCTTCAAGTTTGCCTGCGGTAACGTGCTCAAGCCCGTTCCCCACGCCAAGGTGACGCCTCCGACCAAGGAGACGCCGCCCACGAAGACGACGCCTCCGTCGAAGTGCAAGTCTAACTGTGGTTCGACTCCGCCGCCCCCTACGGGTTGCAAGTCTGACTGCGGCACGACGCCTCCTCCGCCCACGGGCTGCAAGGAGAACTGCACGACGCCGCCTCCGCCTCCCGCCAAGTGCACCACGCCGAACCCTCACGAGGGCGACAGCAACTACACTTGGGACGCGAACAGCTGCACCTCCACCAAGAAGCCCCAGTCTGACGACTGCATGCTGAACGGTGGTTCCGGTTGCCCGCCCAACGGCGGACACCAGGATGTGCAGAACAACAGCACTTCCGGTGTCAACACGGGCAAGACGCCTGGTGCGCCTGACTCGGTTTCGACCGACACGCCGCACCCGGTGAACAACCGTGGCGACAACGGCAAGGTGGACAAGGCTCCGGACCCCACGACCAACGGCTCGAACTCCGGTTCGTCCGATGGTAAGGGAACTCCGAGTGGCTCCACCACCGATTCCAGCGGTACCACCGGTGATTCCACCGGCAACGGTAACGGTCACGTCACTGACAACACCGAGGTTTCGTCCTCGACCAACAGTGGCGCCGTCACCGCCCCCCGAGTGATAGATAGTACCCCCCGTAAGTCCTGACATCTGTCAGAGGTAGTATGTAGCGCCCTAGGCTCCGTTTACGGAGTATGGCTGCTGGCTAACGAACAGGGATTTTTAAATCCTGTCGGATCGGCGTTTACGCTGATTGCCCAACATACAGCCTCTTGGCTGATGTGTAGGTCTTACACCGGTGGCGGTTATGGTTTGGTTGCTTTTGCAACTATATAAAACCCATAACCGCCACCGTAAGACCCCTCATTTATATGCGTATTGTAACGATTCGATTTGCCGTAAACACACGACCCTTAACAACCTAGATTCCACTAATCCTCGTGTAAGCATAAGAACTATTGACTTCTATTGACATAAGTGCTATAATATAATCCAAGCAGTGAGGACTGTTCCAACCGTAACCGGTTTCGGTAACGACGGGGATAGTTTCACGAGGTCAGTGCCTTAACAATCGAGAGTAATCAAGAAGTAAGGAACAACCAACCCTAATGGCTCACATAAAAGCCATTACTAACCAAGGAGGTGATATGAAACAATTCATGTCCCGTGTGTTCGGCAGCTTGCCTAAGAAATTAGCAGCCGCTGGTATCATCGGTCTGGCAACTATGTTGCCGGTTGCCGCTGCTGCCGCCGACACCGTTAAGCTCGAAGGCGCCCTGGGCGTCGCCAACGTTTCCGCTGGTGACACCAAGTACGTCCCATCGGTAAACGCTACCTACGACCAAGTCGTAAAGGTAGAAGTTTACTACCACAACACCGAATTACCTGAATCAAACAAAGTTGCCGACAACGTGCGCGTAAAGCTTGATATGCCTACCGCCGCCGGCAAGAGCCAGGTAATCAAGAGCACCATCAAGGGTGATAACACCAACACCGTCAACGACGAAGCGACTGTTAACCTTGACCGTGCCGATGCAACCCTGCAGTACATCCCCGGCAGTGCCGTGTGGAAGCACAACGTTGGTGACAACACCAACGTCAAATACCAGGAAGACAAGATTTCCGACGCCATTGTTACCAGTGGTGAAGGCTTGACTCTGGAAGACGAAAAGCCTTGCTACAACTTCTCTGCAACCGTTACCGTGCTTGCACGTGTCATGGTTCCGAGCGTTAAAGTAGTCAAGACTTCAGAAGTGAAGGGTCAGACCAACAAATGGTCTAACAACAACACCGCCAAGCCTGGCGACACTATGAAGTACATGATCGAGTACGGCAACACCGGCAACACCGATCAGACCAAGGTTATTGTTCGCGACAGCCTGCCGGCTCACATGAGCCTGGTTCCTGGTACGACCAAGGTAACCAACGCTCAGTACCCACAAGGTACGGCAATTAGTAGCAACGACGTCGTAAACGGTGGTATCAACATTGGTACCTACAAGCCGGGTGCGAACGCCTTTGTAACCTTCGAAGTCAAAATCGATGACGCTGACAAGCTTGCTTGTGGCGCTACCGAATTCCGCAACGTCGGTGTCGCTCACCCGGAAGGGCTGAACGAGTACTATAACACGGCTATCACAACCGTAAATAAGGACTGTGGTTCTGCCACTCCTGCCTACAGCTGTGACATGCTGAATGTTACTCCTGGCGAAGGCCGCAAGGTTACCGCTCAGGTTAACTACACTGCCAAGAATGGCGCAACGCTGAAGACCGTTACCTACAACTGGGGCGACGGCTCAACTCCGTTGATGACCGACAAAACCACTGCCAACTACACCTACCAGAAGGACGGCAACTTTACCGTTACCGCCACTCTGCTCGTAAGTGTCAATGGTAAGGACCAAACCGTAACTGGTGCAGCTTGTTCTAAGCCGGTTACCTTTGGTGGTACGACTCCGAGCACTCCGGTAACGCCAAGCGCCTTGCCGAACACCGGTGCCGGTGATGTCATTGCCATCTTTGCGGCAGCTACTGCCTTTGGTACGTTGGCTTACCGCCTGTTCCTGAACCGTCGTTTTGCTCGTCAGTAAATCTTGTAACTGAGGTGGGGCTACTGCTTGTCTACATTCCTGTGGATAAGCAGTAGCATTTATTGGCCGTTTGTGCTAATAATACTCATAGTTACACTGATGACTAAAGGGCATGACTGACCGCTCTCGAAATCTAGGTTTTGTAAAAAATCCCCCGGCTTATAGCTCGGGGGATTTTTTGTGCTTTTTGTTGGTTTTTAGGGCATAGAAAAAGCCGGTAGCGGAGAAGGGAACACCGAAAGGCGTTCAACAATCTCCGTTACCGGCTGGGTCTTACTCCTCTCGGATGTCAGCTGTTGTGAAACAGCAGCAACAGTATGGTGGTATCATCGACTCTGGGACGGCGCGGACTGGCCGGACCTGGCGTGTAGCTTGTGTTGCTGCCCGATGACCCATAGTCCGAGACTGGTGAGTGGTACACATCATACGGGTCGGGTGCCATGCCGTACATGCCTGCCATGGGATCGTTGTCGGCAAAAGCCATGTTGTCATGGTCTCGAAACCATCCACCGTAGTGATGTACGCCGCCAATCGGCGTGCCGGTGGCGTGGTCGATTCGACCGCGATCATCATCGCCCATCTGGCCAGGCCAGATATATACGCCGTCATCCATCAATGCCTCCTGGCCGGTAGCGCATGACGCTGGTAATGCTTGAGCATGAAGGTGCGGACTTTCCAGGCGGCGGTCGGCAGATCATTGCGATCGGATGACACGGCCAGGCCGAAAGTGGTCTCCAGGCTGTAAGCTTCCCAGCCGTTTATTCCAACTTTACTAAGTGCTGTCGGGACCAGCAGCTCGGGATCGCACAAGTCCTCGTCGGGGTATTGCTGCTTGTGCCGCTCGCTTGATATCCAACTGTCGGCTTCCGAAGGTTCGTCTGGAAGCTCGGTTGGTGTGCCGACCTTGACGATGTATTCCGAGTCGTAGATGATACGATACGATTCGTTGAGTACTTCTTCGACAGTCGACCCGGGCACGAACAGCTCGGCTACGACATTGTAGAACGTGCCGTAGACACGGAGGTGTGTAGCCTTGTGATCGGGCAGCTTAACCTCCGGTTCTGGTGGCGGCGTTGGTGCGGACGGCCGCGGTGGTCTGCTGGTCGGTCGGGAAGGACGGGGAATTGGGGCGGCACGGGGAGGTGGCGGGCCCACAGGCTTGCCTGGCCGAAATCTCTGGGGCGGAACACGGCGGCCTGGACTTGGAGGCGGTGGCGTCGTCTCATCGGATCTGGCGGCCAGCCAACGGTCCAGAAAAGTTGGGTCCATACCTTTGAACGGATTTGCTGGTTCTGGCCCTGACAGTTCCGGCTCAGGTGGAGCTGGTTGTTCATCTGGCGGCTTTGGTGGTGGCGGACCTTCTCGCTCAACCTGTGTATCGATGAGTTTTCGTTCCGATGTCATGTAGACCTTGAGATGAGCATATTCCCAGGACATTGATGCTCCTTGAGGTGAGTAAGAGCGACGAAACGACGACATGCCGAAACGTTGACATTATTATAAAAGCTATTTTGATATTTTACAATGTTATAAAGTAGTATGTTGGTGGTTTTCTTTTTTGTCTCTGTTATGGTATGATAATTGAGTCTAAAATCTGACACGCAGCGGGCGATTGGCCTCATGTGCTTCGCACATACAGGCCGAATGCTCGGAAAACGAAAATATGTAAACACATTTTCGCTCTTCCTGCGCTTCGGCCTCATCGTCTAACGGTTAGGACACCGGGTTTTCATCCCGGCAATCGGAGTTCGATTCTCCGTGAGGTCACCATAAATGATTTTAAAAAGACTCCTTAACGGGAGTCTTTTTTGGAACTTCCTCTAGTTTCTGGTCGACTGAGACTGACTCGTCGATGTGTATCCATTTGATATACGAGTGATATACTTTGGCGAGTCACTTTTATGCTGATACAGCTGCCTGCACGCGGGCTCTCTCGCCGTTTTTTATAGTTATGAAAAGCCCACCTGGTTTATCCCGAATACGGGGTGCGCCAGGTGGGCGTGGTATTACCTCTCTTCTGTGGAGTCCAGGATCTGGTTGACCTCGCGGAGCAGGTCGAATTCCTGATCAACTTCTGCGACAGGCGTACGGCCGAGTCCACATGGGGTGGAGGCTAGCAGCGTAAGCGGGCCGGGGTTACCGTCCATGGTGGGGACATCCTGGAGGACGTTGCGCATTGCACGCAGCTCCTGAGCGATTTCCTCGGGGTCGACTGTTGCGGCTAGGTTCAGTCCTACAGCGTACGTGTTCGGACGGCAAGTGAGCAGGCTGTAGACTTGCAGATCTTTGGGCGACAGTTTCTGGAGGTGCTTCCCGTCGCCGTGCGGCTCGTGGATAGCTTCCAGAGTGTGGCCGGTCTGCCAAACCTCCAGCTGAGTGAATGCATTGATGAGCTCCACTCTCACTCGCGGCGACTGCCCAAAGCCCGGTAGCGCCGGACGGTGCTTCAAGTCTCCGTTGCAGAGATGCACGGTCCAGGACGCCTCGCTGTCTACTGCCGACATGACGCGACCCACCGAGTCCATCTTTGACTGAAGCCACTTCTGGCGTCGCGAGGCGATCGGGTGTAGCAGCGATGCCAGGGCCAGTTCGATCGGCATTTCCCATTGGATGACAATGGAATTGTCGATTGCCAGAATTTTCCGAATTTCCTCGGCGAAACTAGCCTCGAACGCTCGCAGATTCTCATGTCCGGTGATGCCCGACATAAACGCCAGCGCGAACGGCGTCGGCAAGCCGACCATGAAGCGCCCATTGGCACCGGATGCGGCAAACAGATCGTATTCCTCGCGGGCGGTGTTGGCATAATCGAGCGGCACGCCGTGGCTGCGGATGTACGCATTGACGCGATGCTTGTATACCGTGCCCAGAGCCAGCCGCGCCCCAAAGTGGGGGTATGCGAGCCCGGTGAAAATGTGATTCAACGGGATTCCCGCCAGCCTTGCGATTCGCTGGCTGTCGTTAACCAGCCAGTTTGGCTTCGTAGCTTCACCACCCACATAGGCCCACAGCTTGATGCCTTTAGCTGTTAGCTTCTGCTGGAAGGCAAGCGCCTCTTTGGCGGTGGCGAAGGGAAGGCTGCCGACCGAGTAAAAGCCCAGTTCCATGGAAGACTCCTCTGTTGGAGGTACGCTCTCGGTTGAGAGACAGGGCTATTATACTCAAACTTTGACCGTAATACCAACTTTGGTTGTGAAAAGTTTAAGCGTAATATTCGCGCGACACTAAAAACCGGCCCTCTGGGAAGGCCGGTTTCTTGCTGCTTGTCGTTGGTTTACTGGCCGTTCCAGCTAGATAGGAAGCGGAGTTGGTTCCATGGAATGTGGCTTAGGGCTGCCGTCGAGCCATCGAGGCCGGCGTTGGCAATGACACCACAGGTGTTGCTGATTGGCGTGCAACCAAGTGTGCCGCGCATGCCATTGCCAGGGGTTTTCCATGGCAAGCGAGCCGGGTCGGTCAAGTCGTCGCCGGCGATGCCGATGCCGCTAATTGGGCCGGGGCCGCCGCTGTCTAAGATGTAACCACCGTAAGTTTGCATGGTCTTGCAAATCATTTTTTCACCGACCGAAGCGCCGGCTAGACCGTCACAATTGACCGCTGGATTGAGCTGGAAGCGGGAGCCCATGGTAATACAGGTGCCACTCGTAATGCTGCCATCGGTCTTGCCGGCCGGAGCACGGAAGCCCGTTTTACAGGTTTTAGTACTCGTGAAGTACAGCGCGTGGTCAATGGTGCCGGCTACCAGTTCGCTGTTTTGGATGAATCCGAAACCGGCTTGAATTTCCGCGCCGGTACCAACGCCGGTCACCTTGGTTTCGGAACCGCCACCACTGTTAGCTTTCCAGACGCCGCCGCAAGCACCCTTCCAGGTATCGCCGGACTTGCTGGCTTGCCAGATGCTTTTGACGGTGCCATCGTCGCGGTTGTACACCGAAACCCAGCCATCGCCGTTGCCTGGCAGTTCGCGGGTAGCGTAGTTGGGAATGTGAATGCCTTCTGCGCCAACTGAACAACCCCAGCTCTTAGCGTAGCTTAAGCTCGGGTGGTATACAGGGTCGCTATTGTTAGTGGTATAGATAGTGATTTGCCACTGCGGACCGTTCAAGCGCGGCGTGTTGCTGCCCATGAGGCCGACCCAACTGGCTGAGTTAGTGTCAATGACCGGATTGGCAGGGATTGCTGCGCGCGTGTAGTTTTTGGAGCCATCGGCTGCCGTAAAGAGTTCACCTGGAGCTGGCTGGCGCGGATCCCAGGTCGCTGCGGATGCGCTTGAGGTGCTCGTGAGGCTGATGCCGGCGACCAGACCCGTGAGCACCGCGGCAACCGCCAAAAGCGGGGCCTGGCGCCGGATTGAGTTAATAAGTTTGTGTCGCATATGCACCTACCTTTACTTAAAAACCGTACTACCGTTATTTATACAACCAATTGGACAAAAATACCACTACAACTGCGGATTTCCTGAAGATTACCGAGCGTAAGTGTCATTGACTTTTATGCACGTATAGTGTATAATATATAGGTTACAGTCACAAGACAGTACATTGATAAGCAATCTACTCAGAACGTCTACACGAGAGGTGTCAGACATGGCCGGATACATGATCGAGAACGCGCTGCCCGCTGTCACGGTTACGCTCCACAATTTCCTGCAGCCGGTAACCGGTCTACGACTGGCGTCTCATCTTCAGCAGATTGCTGGTGAAGACTTCCGGATTGCCCGTCAGACGGACGGCAGCGGCGACAGCTACCTCGTGGGAGTTTCTCCTTCATCTGGTGGTGAGTGCGCGGTTGTTCCAAACATCGACAAGCCCTGGATTCGTCCCGACGAGCGCTACGACCTGCTGCACATTGTGACCTGCAGGTGGAGCACCCGGGATAATTTCATCGGCATTGTAGCGCTACTCAACCAGGTGGCTCAGGTCGCCGGTTCTCTGGAACAGCGTCTCTGTGGACGGTCCGCACTTGACTATCCTGACCCGCGCTACCGCCGCGTAACGTCGTACCACAACATCCCTGGGCTACGACAGGATATCTTCGTCTTCTGACCACCCAGGCGAACGCTCTGAGTAGTGCAAACACAATGCTTTCATGGTCTTCCATGAAAATTTCTGTGTTTGTCTGCTTATCGTTCGTCTACAGATGTGTGTTTGTACTGATGAGTCCAACAGGACGAAACGAACAAAGCTCGTATTGACAACAGCTGACGGCCAGGTTATATTAAACCGTATGGTTGAATATAACCCTTATCTAGACGGATTATTCGGCTCGCTGGCCGACCCGGTGCGGCGCGATATTTTGCGCCGGCTTATTGATGCTCAATATACCATCAGTCAGATTGCTGAAGCCTATGACATCTCCTTTGCCGCTGTTGCCAAGCACCTGAAGGTGCTTGAAAAAGCCTCGCTTATTATTAAGCGGCGGCGGGGAAAGGAACAGGTGGTGAGTATTCGCCCTGAGGCGCTCAAAGACGCAACCTATTATCTGAAGCAATACGAAGCGCTGTGGAACCAGCGTTTTGACAAGCTCGATACACTCTTAAAAGACATGTAGCACCGGCAGATTGCACATTGTTTTGTTGTATCAAACTATAAGTGTAAAGAAGAGCTACCTGGGTGCGGGGTTTGTGCTGTTGCACGCCAGGTAGCTCTCCGCTGTTCATGTACTCGGTCGGTTAGGACTTACGCTGAGGAGCATTCCATCGAATGTTCCAGTTGTATGCGCGGTCGATTTCAATGTGGGTACCGTTGAAGAAGGTGCCATCACGATAGAACCGGGTGTCGCCGTTGGGCAAGGTCTCGAAGCGAGCCAGCACGCAAGACATGCCAGAGCCATGGCCCAGATGAATGACATGCTCGCCATCATCGGGGTGCTTAACCGTGACGGTAGCATCACGAACATCGCGCATGGTGCCGTCCCAAACGTATGCGAATACGAGGAAACGTCGTAGCTGGTTGGCGCGTGCCAGGTTAATTGTGACGATTTCCTGACCACCAGACCGGTCGTCGCGATCGAGCTTGATATATGGCGACTTGCCGAAACGTCCGAAACGGCCGGGATCGGTACCGAGGGCTTGCACAACATCCTTTTTGCCTTCGTCATCCTCGTACATGGTAGCCAGATCGATGTCGATCGGGGCGGACCATCTGAGGGTGACCTCCAGGAAGCCGCTGTCACGCTTGGTAAAGCAGATGGGCGGAGCGCCAGGTTCGAGCACCTTGGTCACGCTGAGGGGCATGGCGAGCCTCGTTTCGTAGTCGTTGGACATGAGCAGTTTCAACCTTATGGGTTGATAGAATAAAACATGAAAGAGCCACGCAGTGGTATACTCTAATTATACCACGCTTATGTATATTTTGCAAGGTTATCGGTGTTACTGAGAGGTGCGGGACCAGGTATCATTGCTGGCATTATAAGTGTAGGTAATGATGTCCTGGCGGAACTCGGTGGAGGCGATGAGGTTGTAGCGGAATTCGGTGGTGTGAATTTTGAGGGTTTTAGCGTCGTCGAACACGAGCTTACGTGGCTTGAGCTCATTGAATTGGTCGTAGTCGAAGACTTTTTGGGCCTTGCCGGCGAAAGTGCCGTCGCCACTGAGGCCGATGCGCCAGACCTCGCTGCGGTTGGCGAGTCCATAGTACAGCCGGGCGCCGCCCTTGTCACGGAATATGCCGAGCGACAAAACGTCGACATTTTCCAGGCGGGCGATTTCCTTCGGGGAATCTCGGCTGCTCGTATCGATTGCTACAATGGCACCCTTTGGTTTGTCGGCTCGCGAGCCGCTGATGGTGCTGGCGTAAAGCACGTTGGTCTGGCAATCAAAGGCAAGCGACAGAATCCCGTACGGATTAGTCTGGTCGGGGAGTGGTACATGGGGCAGCGAGTAGTATTCCGACATGTCGCCGCTTTGCGGGTCGACCTGGTAGATAGTGTTCTGCTTGGTGGGCGGGTTGATAAGTGTGTTGATGTTGGGAACCGGCGCCACAAACAGGAAGCCGTGGTCGCCGACAGCTAACGGTCCGAGATTGCCGGCGGTTTTCCAGGAGGGCATTTGAAAAGCCTTGTTCGGATCGTTGGCATCGTATAGTACCAGGCCAGGGAAGCCTCGTTTTGAGGTGTCAAAGACGGCGTTGGGCACATTGTTGGCTTTGGCGAACGCCGGGGTTTGCCGGCAGCTAGTACTGAGCGGTCCGACTGGTCCGCCGCGGATGTGCGGCCGGCCAAATAACAGATAGCCAACAAGTGCTAGCACGCCAACCACAACCAGGCCGGCGATAAGCTGGCGGCGTTCGAGGTCGGCTTGCTGACTCATACTACTGACCTTACTACAGGAGTAGGTGGACGGGCAATGTCGCCGTCGACAGCGCTCTTCGAAATTGCTGGTCGGCATTCTATCATACGTTATTTAACGACCGCTAGTAAAAATCACACTGAAGGTTTACGTGATGGCTGAGCGGGCGTATAGTTGAAAGTGATTCATAAGCGTAGACGTCCAATATGCTCGCCACGTGGGAACCAACAAAAATTAGCCTAAGAATTACTTTTTGTAGGAGGAGTATTCACTATGTCAACTCAATTATCACCAGAAGTTGCCTATCTAAGCCTGGTTGATGTCGCACGAGCTAACGCTCTGTCGATGATAACCGAAGAAGAGCGTATGGCCGCAGAAATGCGTCGGCAAGAAGAAGTGGTCGATGCGGTCGGTTCGCTCGCAGCTGCAAACAGCTAAGAGCGGTTGAGTCTGCATCTTTCGTGTACCTGCCCGAGGTGTATACTAAGGGCAGCAATGTCAGTGGTGGCTGATGTAGTCTATAAGTTGAAAGCAGGATGGAATGAAACAAACCGAAACAGCTTCGGCAGCATTTTTAAAAGATCATAAACGGACCAAGATTATTGCCACGGTTGGCCCATCGACTGACAGCTATGAGGCAGTGCTTGAACTTATAAAATCGGGCGCCAACGGCTTGCGGCTTAACTTTAGCCATGGCACCCATGACGAACACGGCAAGCGTATCAAGTGGATTCGTAAGGCTTCTAAAGCGCTCGGCAAGCCGGTGGCGATTATTCAAGATTTGCAGGGGCCGAAAGTCCGCCTTGGTGACTTTGATGGCTTTATCGGCGTTGAAGCCGGTCAAAGTTTAAGCTTTAAGCTGAACGCCAATTATGAAAAGACCGGCGTCATTCCTATGCAGTACGACTTGTCTAAAAAAGTAAAGCGTGGCGAGCGCCTGTATTTGTACGACGGTAAAGTTCGCACCACCGTTACCAGTGTGAAAGATGGCGTCGTGCACGCGCGAGTCGAAAACGCCGGCATCCTGGTAAAACGCAAGGGTATGAACTTGCCCGACACCGACTTTGGTGGTGACATTATCACGACCAAAGATAAGCAGGATATGGCGTATGGTTCAACTCAGGACATAGATTACGTCGCCATGAGCTTTGTGCAGAGTGCCGACGATATCGCCAACCTGCGGCACATGCTCAAAAACCTCAATAGCTCGGCAAAGATTATTGCTAAAATCGAGACCAATGCCGCTGTCGATAACATCGAGAGCATCGTGCAGGAATCTGATGCGATTATGATTGCCCGCGGCGATTTAGCGGTGGAAACTCCGCTCGAATCGGTGCCGGTGGTGCAGCGCAAAATCGTTGGCCTCGGCATGCAATACGCCAAGCCGACCATTGTGGCAACTCAGATGCTAGCGAGCATGACCGAAATGCCCGAGCCGACCCGCGCCGAAGTTTCCGATGTGGCAACCGCCGTGTTGATTGGCGCCGACTGTGTCATGCTTAGCGACGAAACCGCTTCCGGCCGCTACCCGCAAGAAGCGGTTAAGGTAATGCGTCGGGTTGTGGTATATACCGAGACTAACGCGCCGCTTAAAGCAGTCTTTCCGCGCCACGACGACCATTCACGCCAGAGCGCCATTAGCGCCGGCGTTATCAGCCTGGCCGAAAGTATTGGCGCCAAGGCGATTGTGGCTGAGACGAAATCCGGCGCGACCGCTTTGCAAATTGGTTCACTGCGTCCAAGCATTCCCATTATCGCGGTGGCCAGCGAGGCTCGTACCGCGCAACAGTTAGCGATCGCCTACGACGTTAAGAGTTTTGTGCGACCGGTTGGCAAGGGTGCGGCCGAAAAGCTGACCGACTATTTGCACGAGACCAAAGTCTTTAGCAAGGGCGATGTGGTGGTAACTGCTTCGGGTCGCTATCCGGGCGTGGTTGGCACAACCGACACTATCAAAGTCCGCGTATTGGAGTAGCTCGCGGCCGGGGCGCCAGCGTGATATAATCGTAAGCAATATAGGGTGGAGACGTAACTGCGTGTTTACGAAAAAGACGGTTCGCGATATTGATTTGAGAGGTAAAACAGTCTTGCTGCGGGCGGACTATAATGTCCCGCTGGAGGCCGACGGCACTATCAGCGACGATTACCGCATCACGCAGTCGCTGCCGACGATTCAGTACTTGCTCGACCAGCATGCCAAAATTATTATCTGCTCGCACCTCGGGCGGCCCAAAAGTTCTAACGATGCCGCTTGCAGTTTATTCCCGGTTGCCAAGCGTTTGCAGCACTTGCTGAAGCGCCAGGTTAACTTTGTTCCCGATTGCGTTGGCCCGCGGGCTGAAAAAGCCGCCGCCGTTTTGAAACCCGGCGATGTTGCACTGCTTGAGAATCTGCGCTTCCATCCAGAAGAAGAACGTAATGATGACGGTTTTGCTAAGCAACTGGCAACCTTGGCTGAGGTCTTTGTACAAGATGGGTTTGGTGTGGTGCACCGCGCGCACGCCAGCACCGACGCGATTACGCATCACTTGCCCGCGGTCGCCGGCTTGCTGCTAGAGAAAGAGGTCGACACCATCACCACCGTCATGCATAAGCCGGTACGGCCGATGATGGCTATTGTTGGCGGGGCCAAGATATCCGATAAAATCGATGTGCTGCGGACGCTGATAGATGTGGCTGACATTGTAGCGGTTGGCGGCGCTATGGCCAACACCTTCTTAAAAGCTCGCGGCATTGAGGTTGGCGACAGTCTGGTTGCAAACGACGATTTGCCACTCGCGCGTGAAATTTTGCACAAAGCCCAGGCTAAAGCCAAAGAGAAGTACTTTGTATTTTACTTGCCACAAGACGGTGTTGTCGCGCACAAGATTGACCGTGCGGCACCAACCCGCATTGTCGATTGGGGTTCAAACAGCATTGCCGAGATTGAGCATTATCCAAAACGACCGCCAGTAAGTGCCAGCCGCATTGCCGCGCACGAGATGATTTTAGACATCGGACCGGTGTCGGCGGCCTTTATTGCCGGCGCGATGCAGTTGGCGAACACCGTTGTCTGGAACGGCACCATGGGCGTTGCCGAGACTGCCGGCCTGCGCGGACCGGTTGGGCCGTTCGCCCAGGGTACTGAGATGATTATCGAAGCTGCAACCGGGCACCTGGGTCATCGACCCTTTACGCTCGTTGGCGGCGGCGATACGGTGGCGTACATCGAGCGGCGTAAGCTGGTCGACATGTTTAATCATGTCTCAACCGGTGGCGGCGCCAGCTTGGAACTGATGGCCGGACGGAAATTACCTGGCGTGGAAGCGCTCGAGCATAAATCGTAAGCACGAAGAGTGGTAGACTAAGCATAATGAGCACACATGTAAGCCGAACCCTAATCATTGGCAACTGGAAGATGCATTTGAATGTGTCGCAAGCCAGCTTGTTAGTTCACCGGCTCGATCAGCACATCAAAACGCACCGTGACATTGAAGTCGTGCTGGCGCCGAGCTTGCTGGCGCTGCAGCCGCTGAGCCGCGAGATCGACCGCCGCAAGTTCCGTTTAGCGGCCCAAAATGCCTACGATAAGGACGAGGGTGCCTTTACCGGTGAGGTTTCGTTTACGATGCTCCGTGATTTGGTACACTATGCTATCGTTGGCCATTCAGAGCGCCGGCTGTATTTTCAAGAGACGCTCGAGGTGGTTCGTGACAAAGTCGCCGCTGCGGTTCGCAACGACATCACCCCAATTATTTGCGTGGGTGAAACCGGCGAAGAGCGGCGGATTGGCGAAACCCGTCAAGTTCTGCACGACCAGATTGAAACTGCCTTGCAAAAACTGACCGCCGAAGAAGTTTCTAATGTAATCATCGCGTACGAACCGGTCTGGGCCATCAGCACCTTTGGTGGCCAATTGGCCAAACCGCACGAAGTGCAGGAGTCGCTCGATTATATTCGCTTCCAGGTTGAAGGCCTGTATGGTAAACAAGTGTCACGCGATATTCGGGTGCTCTACGGTGGCAGTGTCGACGAGAATACCGTCCGCAGTTACCTCGAGTTGACCGGCTGTAATGGTGCGTTGGTAGGCGGCGCCAGCCTGAACTATGCTAAATTTACCGCTATCGTCGATAGCGCCTATCGTATGATACACTCGAGATAAGAATAGGCTTAAAATTATTATGGCAACCGAAAAGAAACAACCAATCGTCAAACGTAAATCCGTCGCCGCTAAGCGTACGGCGTCGGCTTCACAGTCGTTCGATATCATTCCTTCAAACAGGGTGATGCCCTCGGCTTCGTCCCGCCCGGTAATTACCTCAAGCAGCCCGCAGCAGGCCGACAATACCTTGGCGCCAGGTGCTCCTACCATTCAGACGCGGCGGCGCAAGATTGTGCAGCCTAGCACTGGCTTACTGGCTGGCGATACCGCAACCAACGACATGGAGATGCCGAAGTTGCCAGCGCTGCCGGTTGATGAACCGAATGATAATCCGACCGACACAGCAGCCGAAGACATGGAGGCGCACATGGTCACCGAGCCTACTGCAGCACCAACCGCCGACACGAGCAGCTTATCGAATGATGAGATTGAAGACCAAGTGGCACGCGCGTTGGCCGGCGATGCCGGCGATAGTGCTGATAGTGACAACACCGATAAACCAACTCCAGACAAGCCTACGCCAGAAGTAGCTCCTGAAACGTCGGAGATTAAAAATGGCGTACTAACGCCGCCTGCTGGTGCGGTTAAAGAGGCTGACGAAGCTGCTGCCCCCAATGCTCCCGAAAAACCAGCCGACGACAGTACCCCGGCTGCGGCTGTCGCTGCTACTCCTGAAGCCGCCGCAAAGCCAACGACCGATGATAATTCGGTATCGGCCGTCTTGTCGGGTGACGAAGCTTCGGCGACGCAAGAGCATTCGCAGGCGCTCAAAGATGCCATGGAAGATCTTGATGAAAATGGCGTCCATCACCACGAACTATATGGTGGCAAGCCAGTCATTGTGGTGCATAAGGCCCACACCTCAAAATCACTGCTCATGGGCTTGCTGTGGTTTGTGATTTGTTTGGCGCTGGCGCTGGTACTCGTTGATGTCTTGGTTGACGCCAACATTATCACGATTCCATACGACCTGCCAACGACTAATTTCTTATAATCGACATAACAAATAAACGGTTTTACAACGTCTGCAGGGCGCTCCGTTTGTTAGAATGGAGTTCATGACCGCACGACCTATTCAGCATGTACACGAAGCGCTTGACGATGTTCAGGCTGATAACCGTCTGCTTGCCGACCTGAACCCCGAGCAGCGGCGAGCGGTCGTCACAACCGAAGGCCCGCTCCTGATTCAAGCTGGCGCCGGTTCAGGCAAGACCAAAACCCTGACGCACCGCATTGCACACCTCATTGCCACGCACCGGGCCACACCGTACAACATTTTGGCGGTAACCTTTACTAACAAAGCTGCCAAAGAGATGCGTGAACGGGTAGCGGCATTGTTGGGCGAATCGGCCGACAACCGCAGTTTTATGCCGTATATGGGCACCTTCCACTCGATTTGTGTGCGGATTCTGCGTATGGATGGCGAGCACATCGGTATTCCCCGCAGTTTTGTTATTTTTGACGAAGCCGACAGGCAAGCGGCGGTTAAACAGGCCAGCAAACAGCTGATGATCGATGAAAAGGCTTTTCCAGCGCGGGTACTATCGAGCCTCATTAGCGAAGCTAAGAACGAGATGATGACACCCGACGATTATAATGGCTTTGCCAGCAGTCCGGCTCAGCGTACGGCGGCTCAAGTGTATCCGTTGTATCAACAGGCGCTCAAAGACGCCTCGGCGCTCGATTTTGATGACCTGATTAGCCGCACGGTATACATGCTGACCACGGTGGCCGAAGTTCGTAACAAGTGGCAGCAACAGTTTCGCTACATTATGATTGACGAGTACCAGGACACCAACACCGCGCAGTACAGGCTGGTAAAGCTCTTTACGAACGAGAACCATAACGTGGCGGTGGTGGGCGACGATTGGCAGTCGATTTACTCGTGGCGTGGCGCTGATTTCCGGAACATTTTGAACTTCGAGAAAGACTATCCGGAGTGTGCGGTTATTAAATTGGAGCAAAACTACCGGAGCACCAAAAATATCCTCGATGCGGCGCACGCTATTATTACCAAGAACCAGCAGCGCAGCGAAAAAGAATTGTGGACCGCGGCCGGCGATGGCTTACCGGTGCAAATGATTCAAACCCATAACGAACGCACCGAAGGCGAGGCGATGATGCGCCGAATCCGTAACGCTGTCGACGCCAATAAACGCCGCTACAGCGACTTTGCGGTATTGTACCGCACGAATGCGCAAAGCCGTTCGGTGGAAGAAACCTTTATCCATTACGGGGTGCCGTACCGGATTGTTGGCGGCACACGCTTCTACGACCGCAAAGAAATCAAGGATCTGGTGGCGTATCTGCGGTTGATTTACCAACCCGACGACCGGGTAAGTTTTGAACGCATCGTTAACTTGCCAACGCGCGGTGTTGGTGCTAAGTCGGTGCAGAACTTTTTTGAGTGGCAGTCGAGTCAGGGCTTTGCGCTCGGCGAAGCGCTGAACCAGGTGGCGCAATGCGGCATGGTGAGTGGCAAGGCCAAAAAAGGCCTGATGGACGTAAGCGAAATGCTGACCGCGCTGCGGACGGTCGCCGAAGACACCACGCCAGCGGCCTTGCTCGACTCGCTGATTCGCCGGCTCGACTACCTACAATTTCTAGACGACGGGACGCCACAAGGCGAATCGCGCCAGGAGAACGTCCGCGAATTGATTAGCGTCGCCCAGAGCTACCAAGATGTCGGATTGAGTGGCTTCTTAGAGGAAATCGCACTCATTAGCGACATCGATCAAGCCGATTTTAGCAGCGACAGTGTGACGCTCATGACCCTGCATGCCGCCAAGGGCCTGGAATTTCCGGTTGTCTTTATGGTTGGTATGGAAGAAACGGTCTTTCCGCACTCCCGCGCACTGTACGACCAAGCCGAAATGGAAGAAGAGCGCCGTTTATGCTACGTAGGCATGACCCGGGCACGCGAAGAGCTGTATATGTCGTACGCTACCTCGCGCATGCTTTACGGCGGCGTGCAGCATAACCCGCCATCACGCTTTTTGAGCGAGATCGATGTTGAATTCCAGCCCGACATGGCTGGAAACGGTGGATTTGGCGGCTTTAGCGATATGAAAAACTCCTTTAACGAGGCGTACTACAGCGATGACTTTGACCAATCACCGGGTTACGATGAGCCCTCAATCAGTTATGATACGCCGAGTTACAGCGGGCCGCCCGAACCGCAATACATACCTGAACTAAACGAAGGCGATACGGTGAGGCACAAGATTTTTGGCACCGGTACGGTTGTCGAACTCGACGGCTCGAATGCCACGGTCTACTTTAAAGGCAAGGGCGCCAAAAAGTTGGATATCAGCTTTGCGCCGCTCGAAAAACTCGAGTAGCCACCTCTGTTAAAGCGGTCCTGCGCCTTGGTTTCGGCTGGAAGTCAAGCTATACTTACAGCTGAATGATACGCAAGCAGGCTGGTTCAAAGTCACGTCGCGGCGCGGGTTTCATGCCAATTCGCTGGCCACGATTTTTACGCCGTTTCCAAAAAATGCACCCCATGGTAATTCCGGTGCTGACTTTTTGCGTGCTCCTCCTCATTACGCTGGTCGGGTACATGGTTTCGACCCGCAACCACGTACCGCCAACCGATGCTTTTATTGTGATTATTTCGCACGACCATGCCGAGCAAACTGTGCCAACCAAACAGACCACAGTTGGAGACTTGCTTAAGAAGCTCAATATCCCGGTTGGTGATGGCGATGTGGTTGAGCCGGCATTGACGACAGAGATCAAGCAGGATGACTTCCGCGTTAACGTCTACCGGGCAGTGCCGGTCGAAGTTGTCGATAACGGTCACAAAACGTTCGCGTTTAGCGCCGCGACGACGCCGCGAAGCATCGCAAAGCAGGCTGGTGCGCAGTTGTATCCTGAGGACCGCTTAACCACCAAACCGGTGACCGACTTCTTGGCCGATGGCACACTCGGCCACCAGGTTATCGTTGATCGCGCTACGCCGGTAACGATTAATCTGTACGGCAGCCCGGTATCGATTCGTACTCACGCCAAAACGGTCGGCGACTTGCTCAAAGAAAAAGGCGTAAAACTTGGCAAACAGGATTCGGTGCAGCCGACGGCCGAAACGCCGCTGACTGCCCAAGCGCAGGTGTTTTTGCTGCGTAAGGGCACGCAAATTGCCACAGTCAGCGAAGAGATTGCCGCCCCGGTTGAAGTTATCAACGATCCGAACCTGGCGATGGGCACCAAAGCGGTTCGTCAGCAGGGAAGCGCTGGCCAAAAAGTTACGACATACCAGATTATCACCCAAAACGGCAAAGAGGTTAGTCGATCGGTGCTGCAATCGGTAGTGTCGCGTGAGGCAGTCAAGCAGGTGGAGGTGCGTGGTACCTCGCTCAGCGGTATCAAGGGTAATATGGCGCTGGCCGGCATTAGCCCGAACGACTACAACTATGTCGATTACGTTATTTCGCACGAATCGCATTGGAACCCGGCAGCTTTGAACGGCTCGGGTTGCGCCGGGCTCGGACAGGCGTGTCCAGGCTCTAAACTGGCGGCAGCTTGCCCGAGCTGGCAAACCGATCCCGTGTGTCAGCTTAAATTCTTTAATGGCTATGCAATCGGCCGGTATCACAGTTGGGCGGCAGCCTACCAACATAAAACGAGCACCGGTTGGTGGTAGGATAAGATATGACTTCGCAACCATCACCAAAAAAGTCGCTCGGCCAGCACTGGCTCCACGATGAAGCCAGCTTGTCGGCTATGCTACAGGCTGCTCAAGTCGAGTCCGGCGATGTGGTGTTGGAAATCGGCCCCGGTCTTGGCACGCTCACGACCCATCTGGTGCAGCGCGCCAAGCAGGTGATTGCGGTCGAGTTTGATGAGCGTTTAGCGCGTGAACTGCCGGCACGCGTCCCGGCCAGCAATTTGTCCGTGGTGCAACAGGACATTCTCAAGTTCGATCTGACCGACCTGCCCACCGGTTACAAGGTGGTGGCCAATATTCCCTATTACCTGACGAGCAATCTGGTACGGGTGTTGTCAGAATCTGCCAATCCGCCAAAACAGGTCGCGTTATTGATTCAAAAAGAAGTCGCCGAGCGTTTGGCGGCGCAGCCCGGCGACATGTCGATGCTCGGCGTCACCGCGCAGTATTTTTGGCGCGTTTCGCTTGGCAGGCTGGTACCGGCTGAGCTGTTTACGCCGCCGCCGCGAGTGGACTCTCAGATTGTGGCACTGCACTGGCGCGGTAAACCGCCGTTTACAACGTCGTCGACTGTTGATGCAAAAACATTTTTCCGTATCTGTAAAGCCGGCTTTGGTGAGCGCCGCAAGACACTGCGAAACTCATTAAGCGGCGGGTTACACCTCGACAAACCGGCAACCGAAGCCTTATTGCAGAGCGTTGGTATCGCGCCAACACTTCGCGCTCAAAACCTGACACTCGACCAGTGGCACCAGCTCTACCGAGCCGTTCAAGCCGTGCCAAAACACGCATAATTGCCTGGCTGCTGCTCAAACTGAAGATTAATCGCTCAAAGTGGGCCGCCGCGCTTGACGCCCCCGTTGAAAACCGGCTACAGTAAAAGCTTGTAGTACGGAGGGAAGTTTGGCAGTTCGCGCAAAAATTAAGGGTAAACTGCAGGCTATGGAGAGCCGGGCGTTAGCGGTTGTACTGCTAACGGTTTTTTTGGATATCCTCGGGTTTGGTATTCTGCTACCGGTGTTGCCGGAGCTGATTTACAACACCTTTATTCCGGCCGGATATAGCTTTAACGAGGCGCTGATTGCGCTCGGCTGGCTAACTGCGGTGTACCCGCTCGTGCAATTCGTGGCCACACCGGTGCTGGGGCAGCTGTCCGATCGGCACGGCCGCAAACCGGTGCTGGCAATTAGCTTGATTGGCACGGCAATTGGCTACGCAGTGTTTGCGCTCGGTATTCTGACGCATAATATTTCGCTGCTGTTCATTGGCCGGATTATCGACGGTATGACTGGCGGCAATATCAGTGTAGCCCGGGCGGTGGTTGCCGATGTCAGTCTGCGTAAACACCGGGCTCGCAACTTTGGTCTGATTGGCGCTTGCTTTGGGGTTGGTTTTATTATGGGTCCAGTTATTGGTGCGCGCATGGCTGAACCACATGCACTGATTTTTGGGTTGTTCCGCACGCCGGAGTGGTTCAATACCGCAACGCCCTTTTGGTTTGCAGCGCTGCTCAGCCTGCTCAACATGCTTATGGTGGTCTTTCTGTTGCCAGAGACCAACAAACACATCGACGCTGCGCTCAAGGTCGCTTGGTCGCAATCGGTGCGTAACATTAAACGGGCGGCAACGCATCCGGCACTACGGATTATTTTTACTGCCGAGTTCCTGTTCTGGGGTGGGTTTACCTTCTTTACAACCTTTTTCCAGGTGTTGTTGGTGCAGAAGTTAGGTTTTAAAACGAGCAATGTCGGCGACTTATTTGCCTATATCGGCGTCTGCATTGCGCTGTCGCAGGCACTGCTGGTGCCGTTTGTTGCCAAGTACATCAAGAGTCATGACGTGTTGCGTTTTAGCTTGCTGGGAACCGGTTTGGCGCTATTTTTGCAGCTCTTACCGAGCACGACTTGGCAGCTGCTGCTCACGGCGCCGGTCATCGCTATCTTTAACGGTTTGACGGTGGCTAACTCCACGGCCCTGGTGAGCCTGTCGGCGGAGCGCAAGATCCAGGGTGAAGTGTTGGGTATCGAAGCCAGTGTCCAGGCTTTGGCACAGGCCGTGCCGGCGATTATTGCCGGCTACGTGGCTACCTTTGGCGTCTCGACACCGGTGATTGCCGGCGGCTTTATTATCGTGGTGGGCGGCTTTGTGTACATGTTCTTCTACAAGGTACCCAAGAAGGTCGAGGCCCAGGAAACCTTCGCTGCTAAGATGGCTGCTGCCGAATCGTCGTAAGTACAACCATTTTGCCAATTTTGTGGTATAATACTGCTTATGTGGGGCTGAATTTTAAGCTCGACGTTGGACTTTATCGGTTGGAATAGCAAGTCGCTTGCCAGCGTTATAGGCAAAACCTTTTAACTGCAAAAGTTAAAAACCAGCTCGTCGCTGCTTGGGGCAATTTCAGCTTCAACAGCGTTCGCGCTACCGCTGCAGCCTAAGTGCTCAGCAATGCTTATCGGTGACGTCAGATAACCGGTATGCGTTTCATATTCTTCTGGACGCTCAAACACCAGCATCCGTAGTGTTTGCTAAGATTAGGATTGCGACAATGGAATGTTTGTCTGTTTTTAAACCCATTGTCTAAGTTTTTAAAACAGACTAAGCTTGTAGAAAACCAGCCAAGATAAACCGGCGGACGCGGGGGCGGTACCCGCCAGCTCCACCACATATGTAGATAGACCTTCACGGAGGTCTTTTTATTTGTTTCAACTTTATAAAAGTGTTATAATATGTCATAGGAATACTCTGTTCCTGATCTTTTACACTGCACCACACTCTCGAGAGGACAACCAATGTCTTACAGCGATGATCTGACCTTCGGCCACGATAGCAACCGTGATGTGGTTCTGAACCGACTCTATGACGAGCTTGGTGATTTTCACGACGACCCGCTCACCATGTTGGCGGCGCTGATCGGCCTCGACGAGCACTACGGGCTGCGCCGGGACGATGACTTCGTGCTGGTACATCCGGTGATGGGCATGTGGTTGCTGGCGCAGATCAAGTTTGCCGACAAGCAGATGGCTGCCAGGATGGACGCAATCCAGTCTGACCAAGAACGAACCGATCGAGATGAGATTGCCGCTGAACTCGAAGCCGAGCAGTTACTCTGTGCACAGCCGTTTCAAGCGCTCATCGAGTCGCCGGAAAGCGATGAATACACCGAGCAATATCCTGCTGCAGTCCGTGGCAAGACGCTTCGCATGCGCTTTATGCGTGCCGACGAGATGCCTGATATGGCCATGATGTACACCGTCCACGCTGATGGTACCGTCATCTACTTGCCGCAGCGCACCAACGATATCGGCCATCGCTTGCCCGATCGAGTGTAGTAATCACCGGCGGAAGGCGGGGCAGGGGGTCATTCGATTCTCATCATACCCCGTCTTTCGCCTCAAACTGTATACAACAGATACGCTCTTTGACTTTTATAACGAAATATGATAAAATAGTAGGGATACGGGAACGTATGTTCGTCTCGTTTCGTACCTGTCCATTGCAATACTTCCCCCGGAGGTAGCTACACATGTCCTTCTTCATGGAGATCGATGGCGTTACCGTTTCGTCCGACAAGGATGCAGCTGGTGTCAACGGCTCACGCGTGGAATTCACCGACGGTAGTTGGTGCGATGTCGTGACTGGAGATATGGATAATGTCGGCCCTGGTCGCATCACGCTCAACGGCTCTAGCAAGACTTCGCTCAACAAGGGTAACACCCTCACCGGTGAGCCGCATTCGTATGTTGCGGGCGCGCTCCGAGTGAAATGTCCGATGGCCAAGATCAATGTGCAGCCGCACCTTGGCTCAGATCTGGTGGTCGCGATAAGCGGTCCCCGCAAGCAGGTCGAGCAGATCAAGGTCAATGTGGTGCGCGGCGTGCTGGTTATCGAGCAGGCATCGTCCACCGACAGTGGCGCGAATGTCGTCATCAGTGGTGGTGGCATTGTCATTGGCAATGTCTCGGGACGCGGCATCCACATAGGCAACATCTCTGTTGGCTCATCTCAGCCCGCCGTCACGGTGGATGTTCGGGTTCCGGTCGGCACCCCTGTTAGCCTTATGGGCAGCATGGGTCAAGCGGAAATCGGCGACATCGAAGCACCGGTTGAGGCAGCTGTCACGGCTGGCGATGTGGTCATTGGCCGCATCACTCACCTAGACCTGATGATTGCCGGTTCCGGTGATGTGACGACCGTTAAGGTTCGCGGTAACGCGCGTATCCGCATCAAGGGCTCCGGTGACGTGAGAATTGTCAGCAGTGAGATTGACGACTTGGTTGTCTCTATCGTCGGCTCCGGCGATGTCAAGGTTGGCGGAACTGCTCAGCAGGCCCACCTGACTATCAGCGGCTCCGGTGACATTGTGGTCAGCCGTGTGGTTGGCGACGTCGAGAAGCGAGTCAACGGTTCCGGTGATATCACCATCAAGCGTCGCGGCTAAGCAACGGACGATATTCTAGCGAGTAGCATGCGCCTGGCGTAGAGCACTCTGGTCGAAAGGGACCACCTCCCTTAGGAAGAGCAGCATAGTGTATCGCTATGGCGATAATACAACACATTATGCCGCTCTTCCGCTTTACCCCTTGGGGCTTACGGTGTATCATTGGCCGTGAGCAACAGAGCGTAGAGCGGAAATTACCTGCATTCGTATCTGTTTGTGATAAAAACTATATTGACATTTAAAGCAAAATGTAGTATAGTATATAATACTTTGTTGAGAACGGCAATGTTTTCCAAAGTTCTTTGACAACACATTAGGAACAAACTTGAGGTGACGCGCGCGTCGGTGCCATTTGGCACGGAAATGTGCGCTACCTCAAGGTACCTACTCCTCAACTGGAAGGCACGTCCGATGCACGCCATTAAGGTTTACATTGACGACAACAACCCCGCTCACCGCTCATATGAAACCGAACCGCCGGTGCACCTCAGCGCTGGTCGTTGCAGGTACTCATTGAACGGAATCGAAAAGATCGAGGCACTGAAGGTTCGACTGCGAGCTTGCGGTCTGCAAGATCCCTACATCGACGGCGCAGCCACCACAGCCGGCTGGGTCAGCGATGCGAGCCATTGGAGCTCTGTTCAGCGGCGCATCATCGCGTTGCTGGTGGCCGAAATGGGCAATCCAAGCGACATTCGCGTCGAAACCCATCAGATCTCTCGACACGAGTCGTATGCTACCGTCTAACGACACGTAGCTGGCGGACAGTGGCAATGGCAGCAGGAGCTGGTTCTTTTTTCCTAATGCTGTTGCCATTGTTCGTCTACGAATATAATCGTCGTACTGATGAGCTCCGATAGAGCGAAACGAGCAACCACCGCCGTTGTATACTGTGAGTATGAATAAGCAACAGCGGTTAGTGGTGTGGATTGCCATTCTGGCGTCATTTGTATCATTTTTGGATGGGTCGGTGGTCAATGTGGCCTTGCCGGCGATCGTCAAAGAAGTCGGTGGCGGCTTACTGACCCAGCAGTGGGTGGTTGACGGCTACGCGCTGACCTTAGGCGCGCTCATACTGCTTGCCGGTGCATTATCGGACAGTTTTGGGCGGATCAAAATTATGAAAGTTGGCTTGCTGGGTTTTGCGGCAGCCTCGATTTTGTGCGCTGTTGCGCCCAACGCGCTGGTGCTGATTATTGCTCGGGCGCTGCAGGGAGTATTTGGTGCGCTGCTGGTGCCAAGTTCGCTGGCGCTAATTATTGCGACTATGAAAGGCGAGCTGCAGGGCACGGCGATCGGAATGTGGACGGCGTGGACCGGTATTGCGTTCATCATCGGGCCGCTATTGGGCGGCTTTTTTGTTGATGCTGGCTCGTGGCGCTGGATCTTTGCGATTAATGTGATTCCGGTGGCCGTAACGATGTGGCTGATGACAAGGCTCAATAAACCCGACCCACAAAAAGCCGTCAGTGTTGATTACCGCGGTGCGGCACTGTGTACCGTCGGCCTCGCGGGCACGGTGTATGCGCTTATCGAACAGGGTCACTATGGTTGGAGTAATCCGCTTATCTATGGCACCGGTCTGCTGGGCCTGGCCGCGTTGATTTGGTTTGTGTACGAAGAGCGACATGTGGCACGGCCGATTTTGCCGCTCAACCTCTTTAAACAACGTAATTTCTTATTTGGTAACCTAGCAACGGTGGCAATTTATGCCGGTCTGTCGGTGTCGACCTTTTTAATCATCATCTTTATTCAGCAATTTGGTGGCTATAGCGCCATTAAAGCCGGTTTGGCGCTGCTGCCGGTGACGATTATTATGTTCCTTTTGTCACCGCGGTTTGGTACGCTTGCCGGTAAACTAGGCCCACGTTTGTTTATGACTTTTGGTCCACTGGTAGCTGCCGTCGGCTTTTTGCTGATGCTGCGTATCGATGCTCGTGTGCAGTATTGGACGCAACTATTCCCGGCGGTACTGTTCTTTGGATTGGGGCTGTCGATGACCGTTGCGCCCTTGACTTCGGCAGTGCTTGGCGCGGTCGATGAGGGGCAGGCGGGCATCGCCTCGGCGGTCAACAATGCCGTCTCGCGTATTGCCGGTTTGCTAGCAATTGCTGCACTGAGCCTGGTGACCGGCGCTCAGCTGAGCGTCGATGGCTTCCATCGCGGCGTACTGGCCATGGTGGTGTTGCTTGCAGTCGGCGGCCTCATCTCCTGGATGGGCATTCAAAACCCCAGACTGGCGAAAGCCTCATCCAAGTAACTCTGTCGTTTCGTTGTTATATTGACGTCATACGTGATACACTCACTGCATATCAAGGTGATCTTAAGCTTCAATGAGTAAATCGAAGAATTCCACACTAACACCTGCCATGAAGAGCAGGATTGAACGTGGGTTTGAAGGTCTCAATAAGCGGCCCATGAGTCAGAAGGATCTCTCGGAAATGAAGATTGCTGAGGCCCGGCTGTATGTCGCAGAGTCTCATCGGCTTGATAAAAAACAAGCACCTGTTCCAAATGTAGGCACGAGTAGCGATACATCAATGCAGAGTGTTGGGCTCGACAAAACATCAAAACAACCATGGAGTAAAGGTAAAAAAGTCGTTATATTTGGTAGTATCTTGGCGGTCATCGGCATTCTTAGCCATGGTAATGCCGACAAGCAAGCTGTCACTACTAATAAGCCGGCTGAGACTAAGATTGTTACACCTGCTGCATCTAAAAGTGAGTCGCCCGCGCAAACGCTATCAACCGAAGCGCCCGTAACTAGTCCAGAGCCTGCACCCGTACCAGTCGTCGCACCCGAGCCTGCACCGACTCCGACTCCAATGCCAGCTGCTTCGCCTACGCCGGCCGCAAAATCAAACTGCGATCCAAACTACAGTGGCGGTTGTGTTCCGTATGTAAACTATGATCTGGATTGCCCTGACATTGGTTTTCAAGTGCGCGTAATCGGTACTGATCATTACCGCTTGGATGCTGATAAAGATGGCATTGGCTGCGAATCTTACTAGTCTCTCTTTACCTTCGTGGCAAATGTTGTATACAATGGCTATACAAACAGGGTAATGCTCATACGCGCCGAGGTGTCCTGCGTGACACAGATGTGCCGTATTAGCTCAAGAAAAGCTTGGGGCTCATGAAATTTTTTCCGAACTTGCGACAGCGACGACTAGACCGACAAACTGACCTGCGAGCAGCGTATCAAGACGACGGCCAGGATAAGTTGCTGCCACGAATCGGGCTGTTTGTCTTTAATCATTATCGAGTTGCCGCGCTGCTGTGGGTGTTGCTGGCGAGCTTCGGCATTGTCAGCTACACGACGTTGCTCAAGCGCGAGGGTTTTCCAAGCGTTAATATTCCGATTACGCTCATTAGCGGGGCATACCTGGTTAACGATCCGGCAAAAGTCGATAAAGAGGTTGCTAAACCAATCAGCGACATCGTGCTCAAGGATTCACGGGTTAAAAGCGTGCAAACCCGGTCGCGCGGTGCGTTTTACGCCGTTACGGTGCAGTACAAAGAGACCGATGCCGACACGAACGCTATCAATGGCCAGCTGAATCAACGCATCAAAGCTGCCAATGTCCTACCAAAACAGGCAAGTTACAAAGTAGAATCGCCGCGCTTTGGCTTTACTGACGAGGGCGACGATGCGGTTGTGGCAGTGTACTCCAACGACACTAAGGCAACCCCGACGGCACTGCAGTCCGAAGCCGACAGACTGACCGATTTTCTGCAAAAACAGCACATCGACGGCATTCGCAGTATAGCCACAATTAGTCCGTTCACCTCGGGTACCAATCTCTCGACCGGCGAGCAGTCGCAGACGCAGACCAAGTTTGACCGCTACGCCAAGCGCGGTAGCGATGGCAAGGTGGTGTTCTATCCCTCGATCTCGATCGGTATTATGCAAAAAGCCGGTGACGATGTGATTAGCATTGATGACAACCTGCAGCACGCTCTTGACACCTACAACTCACGGCACGGCAGCGATAGCTTTACCGCACTGGTGAGCGCTTCGTATGCTAATGACATCAAGTCGCAGATTAGCGTCTTGCAGCAAGCTCTGCTCGAAGGACTGGCGGCGGTGTTGGTCATTGGCTCGCTGGTCATTGCGGTGCGCGCCTCGCTCATAACGGTTTTGTCGATGATTACCGTGCTGGCAATAACCGCCGGCGTACTGTACCTGATTGGCTATACGCTAAACACGATTACGCTGTTTTCGCTGATTCTGTGTCTGGGATTGGTCGTCGATGACACGATTATTATGGTTGAGGCAATCGATGCTCAGCGGCGTCGTCTGCGGAGCGCGCGCGAGGTCATTCGTACCGCCACTCGCCGGGTGAGCCGGGCAATGGTCGCTGCTACGTTTACCGCGGCGCTTAGTTTTGCACCGCTGCTGTTTGTGGGCGGCATTTTGGGCGGCTTTATCCGGGCAATTCCGGTTACTGTCATTACCAGTTTACTCATTAGCCTAACGGTTGCGCTGGTGTTCATTCCATTGTTTGCGCGCTATCTGTTGCTACGGCCAAAACAATTAGGTGAAGCAGGCGTTGCCGAGCCGGCAGCCCGGCTCGAATCACGTATCGCCCTGGCGTTAACCAAGCCGATGCGCTGGGCGCAGCATTCGCGTGGCAAGCTGGTTGGTGTTGGCTTGAGCGCGGTGCTTATCGGCGTCCTCTTTATCGTGGCCGGCGGACTCCTATTTAAGAAGGTCAGCTTTAACATTTTCCCACCGAGCAAAGATTCCAACGGGTTGGTCGTTAGCATGATATTCGATCCGGGTACAGGCATCACGCAGGCTGAGGCTATCAGCGATCGAGCTGGGGCGCTCACTGCTCGGACCCTGGGCGGTAACTTTGAGTCGGCCGCCTACTACGAACGCGCTAGCGAGCAGAAGGCGCAGCTAGCGGTGCAGCTCAAGCCATACGAAGATCGCGATGAACGTTCGCCGCAGTTGCGCGACAAGCTTCAGCACGCTTTCCAAGGCTTTGACGGTGCCAAAGTGACGGTCAATCAACAAGATGTCGGGCCGCCGCCGTCAAACTTTGAAGTTTTTATTGAGACCGACAACCGCGATGCCGCTACCCGACTGGCGAACGATATGCGCGCCTATCTGTACGGACGCGAACTGAAGCGCGACAATGGCACCACCGCTCGCATCAACGACGTGACGGTCGCAGATAGCAACGTGTTCACCCGTAGCGACGGCAAAATGTATATGTCGGTGAATGTTGGTTTCGATTCGACCGATACGACCACTCTGGTCGACTTGGCTCGTAAAACCGTTGAAAAACAATACTCCAGTGAGCGTTTGGCGAGCTTTGGCCTGCCCAAGGACACGCTCCATTACAACCTTGGCCAGGAACAGGAAAACCAGGACTCCTTTAAGTCGCTCGCTCTGGCGTTCCCGATTCTGTTGCTGGTAATCTATCTGCTGCTAGCACTCCAATTTCGTTCGCTGCTGCAGCCACTGCTGATTTTTATGGCGATTCCGTTCAGTTTGTTTGGTATCACGCTCGGTTTATACCTGACCGACAACGCGTTTAGCTTCTTTGCGATGCTCGGCTTTTTTGCGCTCATCGGGCTCAGCCTCAAGAACAGCATCTTGTTGACCGATTATGCAAATCAATTGCGTCGTAATGGCGATTCGGCGGTCGATGCCGCTGTGGGAGCCTTGCAGGAGCGTTTTCGGCCGCTTGTTGCGACCAGCTTAACGGCGGTGGTTTCACTGATACCGCTGGCTATCTCCAGCCCGTTCTGGGAAGGTTTGGCGGTGGTGCTCATTTTTGGTCTCCTGTCGAGCACATTCCTGGTTATTACGGTGTTTCCGTATTACTACTTGGGCGCCGAGTTTATGCGTTTACGGATTCGTCGCACGCCGGTGTTGCTCTGGCTGGCGGCGACGATTGCTGCAGCGGTTGGCATTATGCTGGCCGATCAGTCACCATGGTACATTGTGCTGCTGTCGTTTATTGCCGGCCTGATTATGGTTGTCAGTTTCCGGAACGTTTCCGGCCGCGATTTGGCCAGCTGATTCCACGCGCTATACTGGAGTCTATGTCACTGCAACACCGACCACTGGTATTCTTGGATATCGAAACCACCGGCGGCAGTCCGCTGCAATCGCGGATTACCGAGGTTGGTGCCTTGCGGGTCGAAAATGGCGAAGTGGTCGGCACGCTGAGCCAGCTGGTTAATCCTGAGCAGCATGTACCGAGTTTTATTACCCGGCTCACCGGCATCGACGATAGTATGTTGTGGGATGCGCCGACGTTTGTAGGTATTGCCGATGATCTCGAAGTGTTCTTACAGGACGCGGTTTTTGTGGCGCACAACGTCAATTTTGACTATAGCTTTATAAAAGCCGAGTACCAGCGGCTCAATCGCAGTTTTAATATGGACCGATTTTGCACGGCCCGGTTGTCACGCCGGCTGTATCCGGAGCAGGGGCGGCACAACCTTGACACTATTATTGCTGCGCACAACATACCGGTAGTGAATCGGCATCGGGCGCTCGATGACGCCCAGGCGTTGCACGTATTCTTTGCGCGCACTCTCGAGAAGTTTGGCTTGGACACCTACACGGCGGTCAATCGGATTTTGACAAAAACAACACAGGGAACGCCAAAACCTTCCGGCCAGCAGACCGGTCTGTAGTTACGGGCGGTTGGCGAGGCTTTGGGTAATGCTGCGGGCAATGGCCTGTTGGCCGGCGGCGGTCGGGTGAACCGGGGCGGCATCGGTGAGGCCCTGGACCCATGGCGAGTTTGTACATAGTTCGTGACCGCTAAAGCTAACCGGCACATAGCGAGCGAAGCCGTACAGCGTGGCTGTCTGCCGCAGTGCCTGGTTGAGACGGTCGACGCTGGAGCGCAGCCAGCTAATCTCGGCTGCGGTGAACTGCTGGTTGGCGCAGTTGGCTGAAACTGGGTAGTAGTAGCCGGTTAAAATGACGGTTGGCGGTGTTTGCGTGCCACTGCGGAGCCGTGTTTCGGCCAGGAAATAGGTCATTTTGGCACGCATGGCTGTCAGTAGTGTGGAAACGGCTGCATTGTCAAACGAGGTGCCGCAGGTTGCGGCGTAGCACTTTTTTATAAAGTCCTGCCAGTGCATATCGTTGGCACCGGCGGTAACGGTTATAAGCGAAGGAACGCCACCAGCAAAAGCAGCATCGATTTGGCGCTCCGGGTTATTGCCGTTCACACGCTGCTGGGTGACTAAGTCGCCGGCGGTTGCGCCGCTGCAGGCTGCGAATACTAACTGTAGACCACGGGCATCGGCAACCTGGTTGGGGTACGCTTGCGATGAGCGACCGCACTGCTGGTCGGCGGCGGTCGCATTGCTGACAATCGGTAGCCCGAGGCCGGCCGCAACCGAGTCTCCTAAAGCGGCGTAGGTGCCCCGGGTGGCGGCGGTAGTGGTCTGGGTAGGAGTAGTGGACGGAGTACTGTTGCTTGTGGTGGCGCCTGAATTGGCAGCTGAGGACCACACCGAGCTGCTGCTGGAAACCGTGGTGCTCGATTGCTGTGTATCATTGTCGCCCCACACCGATGATTGGGCGTCGGCTGGTCTGATTACACTTAGGCCACCCAAAATGGCGGCGCCTACAACTAAACTGGCGCCAAAGCCAAACGCCAGCTGCTTGAGCGACTGCTGTCGGGACTGGCGGCGCATGGGTGAAAATCGTGAGAGAAACTTCTTCATACTTACTATTTTACATCCAAGGTCAATATATTGTGAAATATGCAATAATCGATGCCATGTAAGAAATCTCCTAGCAACATCTGCAAGCGGCCGTCACAATTATGCTTGTAACGCAAGGAGGTACGCTATGGTACGATACGGCAAATCGCACGCATTCGACAATCAAGACGACAACCCGCAGCAGATGAAAATCTACCGCGCGGATCGTAAATATCGCGGACACAAGTTAGCGGTTGCAATTGGACACAACCGGGTTATGCGTTCCGAGAACAGCAAGTCGGGCCAGGAGCAGTACATTCAGCCGGCCCAGCACCGTATCAAGCACCTCTGACCTCATTTTTCTATCTACAACAGCCACCCCAGATCATTCGACCGGGGTGGCATTGTATGTCAAGATATATCGTATGATCCCCGACGCCTACCAACCACCTGATGACACCTCTGAGCTGCCTTGCGCACCCAAGCTAGCCTTTGACACGCAAAAACAAGCGACTGCCGCTGCCACGGTCGCCGCCTACCAACACGGAGCGCAGGTTCGGCCGTACCAGTGCCAGTACTGCCAGCTATGGCACCTGGCAAGCGATTACGGCGACGAATAAGCATCTTGACGTCGTTGTAAATACCACTTATGCTTAAAATGACACGTAAAAATAAAAATAGGTACCATATGACATACAAAACTCGAATGCACCTAACGCTCAGCCTGGCCGTGTTATTGGCCGGTGGCGTAGTGCTGTTTGCAGCACCAACTGTACTGGCGAGGGAAGGCGTCGATGCCGATGCGACTACTCTGAGCACAACCCAGTCAGAAGACAAAACATCGACTACCACCAATACACCAGCAGATACTAAACGTCAGCTCGACAGTGCACGGGAGCGGCTTGAAAAAGCTAAAACCGAGGCTCAGCAACGCCGCAAAGAGGCCGTGGCGAAAGGTGGCATGAAGCTTGACGCTGCCAAACTGAAAGTTTGTCAGAACCGCGAAGCTCGCATTGGCACCATTATGGAGCGAATCGGCAAGCGGGGTGATAACAATATAGCCCTGATTTCGACGATATCTGACAGGGTGCAGGCATATGTGACCGCTCAGAAGCTCACAGTCGATAACTACGCTGCGCTCGTTACTGCGGTGAATGCAGCCAAAACGACCGCTCAGGGTGCCGCAGATGCTGCCGATGCAGCCCGTCCGAACTTTGCATGTAACGGTCCCGATCCAGCTGGCGCGGCAACCAGCTTTAAGGATCTGGTCCAAGCTCGTAATGACGCCATGAAAGCCTATCGGGACTCGGTGAAGGCGCTGGTGAAAGCAGTTAAGACGGCGGCACAGGCAGCAAAGACGCAAACCGGTGGAGGTGCACAGTAATGAATACTCGAAAACAAGCAGGTTTTGGGCACTTGGGACCGATTATTGCAATCTTGCTGGTGCTGGCAATCGTCGGTGTGGTGGGTTATACGGTGATGAACCGTCAGCCCGCGGACAAGACAAATGACACCAAGAATCAGTCTACCAGTCGTCGGGCTGCAAAAGAACTGACCGCCAGTGACGCGCCGACAATTGAGCAGGCGAGCGATCTCGATAAGGCCAGCGCTGCCTTGGATAAGGTAGGCAGCAGTGGCGACACATCAGACACCAACCAGCTCAACCGGCAGCTCAGCGGGCTGTAACGATTGCTCCGCTTGCGTGGTTATGGTATAATTACCGCAAGAAACGTGTAGACAGCGCTTTCAACTCTCTTAAGATACGAAGCGCTGTTTTTATGAGTCAATATCAAGAACGAGTAAAGAGTTAAGCCAGCCATGAATCAAGACCATCAAGACCCTAAAAACATTCGCAATATTGCAATTATTGCCCACGTTGACCACGGTAAAACTACCCTGGTTGATGGTCTGCTCAAACAATCCAAAACCTTCCGCGACAACCAGGCCGAGATGAGTCAGGAACTGATTATGGACTCCGGTGATCAAGAAAAAGAGCGCGGTATTACCATTACCGCCAAGGTGACTGCGGTGCAGCACGGTGACTACCGGGTGAATATTATCGATACCCCCGGCCACGCCGATTTCTCGGGCGAGGTAGAGCGCACGTTGAACCTGGCCGACGGCTGCTTGCTGATTGTTGACGCGCAAGAAGGTCCAATGCCACAAACCAAGTTCGTACTCGGTAAGGCGCTGGCGGCCGAGCTCAAGCCGATCGTGATTATTAACAAAATTGACAAGCCAGGCTCGCGGGTCAAAGAAGTCGAGAACGAACTGGCTGACCTGTTCCTGGAGCTGGCGGTTCACGAAGACCAGCTGCACTACCCGGTGTACTACGCTATTGGCCGCGCCGGTAAGGCTTGGACCGAAATGCCCGACGACCCGGAAGCTGACGCCGACCTGGAGCCAATCTTCCAAGCGGTTATCGAAAAGGTGCCGGCCCCGACCGTGGAATTGGACAAACCGTTCCAGATGTTGGTGACCGCACTCGGTTTTGACACCTTTAAAGGCAAGTATGCCATTGGCCGCATTACTCGTGGTAGCATCAAGCCGGGCGATCAGGTTGCGTTGTGCAAGAAGGACGGTTCAATCAGTAAGGCTAAAGTTGACAATGTTTTCATGAGCCACGGTGTGAGTAAGTTTGAAGTACCCGGTGGCGTGGCTGGCGATATTGTCCAGCTGACCGGTATCGCCGGTGCGCAAATTGGTGAAACCATTGCCGACGCCGATGCACCGGAAGCGTTGCCGACTATTGAAGTCGAAGCTCCGACGCTGCGTATCTACTTGGGTCCAAACACGAGTCCGTTCAAGGGTCAAGAAGGTGAGTTTAACACCTCACGCCAGATTGGCGACCGTTTACAGAAAGAATTGGAAACCAATGTCGGTTTGCAAGTGACCGATGATGGTATTGGCTTTACGGTCGCTGGCCGTGGTGAACTGCACCTTGGTGTGCTCATCGAAACCATGCGTCGCGAAGGCTACGAGTTTGAAGTCGGCCGCCCGCAAGTGGTCACTCATGTAGAAAACGGTGTAACCATGGAACCTGTTGAAGAAGTTATTATCGAGGTTCCTGCCGAGCATGTCGGTGCCGTACAGATGGAGCTCGGCCAGCGCCGTGCCAATCTTAAGGAGCAATTTGCCAGCCCGAAGGGTGTGACCAAGCTCATTTACGAAATGCCGACTCGCGCCTCGTTGGGTATGCGCAACATCTTGCTGACCAATACCAAGGGTACGATTGTTATGAACAGTCTGGTCGTTGGTTCGCAACCACAAGGTGCCGCCTTACAACAGCTGCGTAACGGCGTATTGATTGCCTTTGAACCCGGTGTTACAACTCCGTACGCGCTGCAAACCGCCGAAGCCCGCGGCACAACCTTTATCGGTCCTGCCGAGCGCGTGTATGCCGGTCAAATCGTTGGCCTCAACACCCGCCAGGAAGACATGGAAATGAATGTTTGCAAGGCTAAGCACCTGACCAACATGCGCTCCAGCTCCTCTGACGGCGTGGTGCAGCTGACGCCGCCAACTATCTTTAGCCTCGAGCAATGTCTGGACTTTATCGAAAACGACGAGCTACTCGAAGTTACGCCAAAAAGCTTGCGCTTGCGCAAAAAAGAGCTCGACCCGAACAAGCGCAAGCGCCAAAACAAGAACTGACCTGCTACAGATTGCATTTTTGTAAAATATATGCTATAAAATTGTAGTACATAACACGTACTTTAGTGTTTGTACTCTTTACAAGTAGGTAGTCACCGTAAGGTTCTTCGTATTCCAAAACCAACTGGAGGATTCGTGTCCCGTCTTGCTCGTGCGCTGGTGCTCGTGACAACACTTGTTCTGGCCGCTCTGGTCAGTGCCTGTGGTGCTACTCCGCCACCGCCCGATATTGCGAAGATCCAGGCCACCCCACTCGGCCAGGCACTCAAGGCGCTCGGGTACACCCCGGTGTCTTCACAACTGGATGATAACGGTAACCTGTCGGGCTATGTCTATGTTAACTGCGGTAATGACGCTAACCTGAGTCGCTGTGGCAGTAACATGCATAGTCTGGGTACCAGCGAGCGGCCGAATATTTATGCTACGACCACGGGCAAGATTACCCAGCTCGAGGGCCCGGTCAGTAACCGCTCGCGGACGTATCGTGTCAACGTGCCGGCTTCGTATCAGGACTACATGTCCCTGAACGAGCAGCAGCGTCGAGACCTTCTCAGCATTATGCCTGAGGTCGCTCGGGCAGTCGGCATACCGTATGGGAGGTACACTTCTCCCGCGTCACAGATCAGTACCAAGATCGGTATTGTCAACGCTTGGGTGCAGTGAGGGAGGGCAGGCGCGGTAGTGCTTACATATGGCTACCGTGCCTGCTTCCTCCCGCTTCTACCTACTTGTATTTTTTATTCTTATTTTATAAATGCGGATATGGAACAGATGTAATAACACAAAAATAGGGGTAAAAACAGAATAGAAGCGCAATCAGCGAGGCGCCATGAGCGGCGGGGTACACTGGCAAGCCAGTTGTGCGTACCCCGCCGCTCGGAAGCTCCGGAAGTGTTATCCGGGATTGCGAGCAGAGAGTTCGAATATGATCATCTCGCGGACTTGCTCGACGGGCTGAATGCTGACCTGATGGTCGTCATCGATGAGGAAGACTGGCAGGTGGTTGAACAGCGCGGCTGCTTGGCCCAGGAACTCGGCGGCGTGCTTGGACGCGAGCACAGTAGCACAACGTGGTGACAGGTTGGGCATGACCTTGTAGGCCTGTCCACCGAGCAGATCGCCTTGGCGGACGGCAATGCCGTGGACTGGCGAGATAGCATGGAGGACCTTGTAGGCGGCCTGCTTCAGATACTCTTGGTAGGCACCGTCCGGGCGTGAACCGTTGCGCAGGACGACCCAGCTTTCGGGGCTGAGATTGGTGTAGCCGCAGACAATCTCATCGCTCAGGTAGAGATGCCGAAGCTGTACGAGGGCGATGGCCGGCTCGTCACCGAGATGGCGCGTTGCTTGGTGTAGCACCACTTTACGGTCATCAGGGTCGATGTCACCGAACTGAATCAGTCGCATGATGTTCCTTTGGTCGCAGGTCGGTCGGAGAACCGGGAAGGATTAAGAAACGCCAGCTGTTTGATACCGCGGACGGCGAACCATGGCGCTGATGCCTGACAGGCTGGACACGAAAGGTCGTAGCCGATCATCCAGGACATACGCCTCGGGATTGCTCCTTTCTTGCAGCAGCTGCAACAGTAGGCAAATGCGGTCGTCGAGCGCCTGGATTTCAGGGGTGACGGGATGTGCCGGGTCGCTTTTTTCGCGCACCAGATCAGCTTCGCGGACGAAAATGAATGACGGGTTGCCGAGTGTCTCGACGATGCTGCGGGCGGCTGCCAGCAAGTAGGGATTGGTCCGGCGGTTCAGGTCGAGCTGGTCGACGATAGCCGCGAAACGTGCGTGATTCATGCCGAGATGCAGACGGACAAGCTCGTTGTCCAAATACAGATGCCTGAGGTTTGCGGGAATCCGCAAGCCGTATGGATCAGTGGTCGGCTCATGATCACTGTACTTGTCTGGCCGGTAGTCGCGAGGAATGTCGCCAAAAATCAGGGTCGATGCCATGGTGACTCACTCCCGGTGCTCGTGGTTGATGCTTCTATTCTGTTAACATGCGATTCTCGCCATGGTCATGTACACCGTGGTCAAAAGGCCAGGGCGGACCAGCTGCAACAGCGGTCGAAGTGTGGCGATAATCCCCGACAGTATAACACAGTAATCTCACATAATCTATTTTTTGCAAGCCCTAGCAAAAGATGGTGCAAGTTTTGCTATCATAAGTAGTATGAGTGACAATTCTAAAGCGGCGGCAGCTTCGCCCGTTCCAGAGGCTGCCGCAACCACGAGCGATGTGCCGGCGCTCGTGTTTAACCGGGTCGTCAAGACCTTTGGCAGCAAAAAAGCAGTCCACGATGTGTCGTTTAGTGTACAGAAAGGCGAAGTGTTCGGCTTTCTGGGGCCAAACGGTGCCGGCAAATCAACCTCCATTCGGATGATGCTCGATGTACTGCGGCCGACGGCAGGCAACATACGTATCTTTGGCGAAGACAGCCGTCAGGCTAAAAGCGCTCACCGACGCATCGGTTATCTGAGCGGCGATATGGTCATGGATAGTAATCTGACTGGTCGCCAGTATTTGGAATTTACCGCCGCACAGTACGGCAAGGATTGCGCCCAGCGCCGTGACCAACTGGCACAGTTGCTGCAGGCCGACCTGAAGGTTAAAATCGGGCAGTATTCCCGAGGTAATCGCCAAAAGATCGGTCTGATTGCCGCTTTGCAACACGAACCCGACTTGCTGCTCCTGGACGAGCCAACAAGCGGTTTTGATCCGCTTGTGCAAGAGCAGTTCGCCGACCTGATACAAACCTTTAAGCAAAAGGGTGGCACGGTGTTCATGTCATCGCACATTTTGGGCGAAGTGCAATTGCTCTGCGACCGGGTGGCGTTCATCAAGGACGGCGTGATTATCCAAACCGTGACGGTGAGCCAGCTGGTCGAACATGCGGCCAAGCGGGTATGTATTAACGTACCAATCGACCAAATGCAGGCCTTGCGCAACCGGCTCAAGGCACTGCCGGGTGTTGAACTTTTACCGGCTGAAAACGATAAGGATGTGCTGTGTACGTTTAATGGCTCGCCGAATGTGCTTATCCGGATGCTGACCGCCTTTGATGTGCTCGATATGACCGTGCGCGAGCAGGAACTAGAGGAAATATTTATGCGCTATTACCGGCAGCAGGTTGAGCAGGATCCCGCCACAGAAGCGCATCTCGAGGTCAAGGAGATTACGACATGAGGAGTATTTACAGCAAAACGCTCTACCAAAAGCGTTTTATGATTGTCGGCTGGTTTATGGGTATTACAGTGGTGACAGCCTTTACGCTGGCGTTCTTTAACTCGTTCAGTAACGGCCAGATTGGCCAGAGCTTGCAATCGCTGCCGCCGGCCGTGCAAAAACTGGTTGGTGATGTCTCCAGCTTCACGAGCATTAGCGGCTATATCTCGCAACAATTGTTCGCTTTACGCATGCCGGTGTTGCTGGCAATCCTGAGTATTGCCGTCTTTGTAAGCGTTTCGGCAGGTGAAGAGCAGCAGGGTATGGTTGAAACGCAGCTGAGCCTGCCGGTCAGTCGTACGCAGTTGTTGCTGCAAAAAATGGGCGCTGCATTGAGCGTGCTGCTGATTGGTTCACTCGGTGCAGTGACCGGTGTTATCGCCGGCTTGTTGCTCGCCAAGCAGCACTACGGCCTGACACATCTGGTGCCATTGCTCGTTAACGTGCTCATGGTGGCGGTCAACTTTGGTCTGCTCGGGTTTGCGGTTGCTAGTGCTACCGGTAAGCGAGGCTTGGCGTTAGGTGTAGCAAGCGGTTTAGCCTTTGCCAGCTATTTGGTCGACACCATGGCAACGTCGGTGTCCTCGCTCAAGACCATCGATACCTTCAGTTTGTTCCATTACTACAGTTTGCATGGATACGACTGGGGTAATTTGGTGCTCTTGGGTGGCCTGGCGGCGCTGCTTATTGTGGTAAGTGTTGTGAGCTTCAATAAACGCGACATTATTGCTCGTTGATTGCCTTAGAATAGTTTTTGTGTTACAATAGATAGCATTGTATTGATGAATCCGGGTTAGTGAGTGTTCGGCAAGAGTTTACTCGATTTCATTGAACAATCGTTGTAAATATTTCCGAGTCCCAGTCTCCGCATTCTCTATGTGGGCCGGCCCTGTGCTGGTAGCGACTGCAGACTTACTAACAGATAGGATTTTCTATGTCTTATAAATTTCGTAGTCGCAGCCAAACCTCGAGTGGCGCGCGTTTTCAAAGCCGCCCTGCTGGTCGTCCGACCCGTGGCCGTGCCGGTGGACAACGCCGCTCAGGTAAACGCACTGCTCAATATATTGACCCGGCGCGCTTTGTAAAGCCCGCCAAGTCGGTTGAAGTCGAGGCGTACGTACCAAAAAACCGTTTTGAAGACTTTGACGTCGATGCTCGCATTAAATCGAATGTTATCGCCAAGGGCTTTGTTGACCCATCGCCAATTCAGGATCAAACCATTCCACTCGGCTTAGAAGGCCGTGACATTATCGGCATTGCAAACACTGGTACCGGTAAGACGGCCGCCTTTGCAATTCCCGTTCTGCACGCGCTGGCAGCCGGCGATGGCAAGGCGCTGATTGTGGCGCCAACCCGCGAACTCGCCCAACAGATTGAACAAGAATGTCGTACGCTCGGCAAGGGTACCGGCTTGCATGGCGCCTTGCTGATTGGCGGTTCTAGCATGGGCCCCCAGCTTAAAGATTTGCGTTCTAACCCGCAAATCGTCATCGGTACGCCTGGTCGTATCAAGGACCACCTGGAGCGCGGTACGCTTAAGCTCGCCGACTTCACGATTGTGGTTCTCGACGAGGTTGACCGCATGCTCGACATGGGCTTCGTAAACGACGTTCGCTCAATTTTGAACGAATTGCACGCCGACCGTCAGTCATTCTTCTTTTCAGCAACTATGGATGACCGCGTTGCCGGCCTTATCCGTACCTTCTCTAAAGATCCGGTCACTGTTCAGGTTAAAACCGGCGAAACGAGCGACAACGTCCACCAGGATGTGGTCCGCTTTAGCGATAAATCAGAAAAGATCGACAAACTTCACGATATCCTTACCAGTGGTGCAGTTGCAAAAGCAATCGTTTTTGACGAAACACAGCGCAGCGTTGAACGTCTGAGCCGCGAATTGGTATCACGCGGCTTCGAAGCCGATGCGATTCACGGTGGCAAGACCCAGGGTCAGCGCCAACGCGCACTCGACAAGTTTAAGAAGAGCCAAGTGACTATCTTGGTGGCTACTGATGTGGCAGCCCGCGGTATCGATGTTGCTGACATTACGCATGTCATCAACTTCACGCAGCCGCAATCGTATGAAGATTACGTGCACCGTATCGGCCGCGCCGGTCGTGCTGGTCGCACCGGTCACGCGTTGACCTTTGTTGAGCGCTAAATACTCAGCCCGAGGAGTCAGTTTCAAGCTACACTAGATAGCATGAAACCGTTTCGTCGCCGCACGCAGCCAATCCGGGGCGTTAACCTCGGCGGCTGGCTGGTGCTAGAAAAATGGATGACGCCGAGCCTGTTCGCAGACTCGGCGTCGGTTGATGAGTATACCTTTTGTCAACAGGCAAGTGCCGCCGACCGCCGCAAGCTTAAACGGCACCGCGACACCTTTATTACCGAAAAAGATTTTATCTGGTTGGCGGCGCACGATGTGCAAGCGGTGCGTTTACCGGTTGGCTGGTGGCTGTTCGGCGATGATAGCCCGAACGCTAAACCGTACGAGCCAACCGTGGATTATGTCGACAAAGCATTTGCTTGGGCAAAGCAGCATGGTCTGCAGGTGTTGCTTTGCCTGCACGGCGCACCCGGCTCGCAAAACGGCAACGATCACAGCGGTCGTAGCGGCGCTATTGCCTGGTCACAACAGGAGAATGTCAAACAAACGCTTATGGTGGTTGAACGCATCGCGCAACGATATGGCAAACAAAGTGCCCTCATGGGTATTGAGCTATTGAACGAGCCGGCCCTAAGCCTGTCCAGTGCGGTCCTAAAGCGTTATTACCGGCAAGCCTACAAACTGGTCCGGCGACACTGTCTGCCGGCGGTATGCGTGGTTATTTCCGATAGTTTTCAGCTGCCGCGGCAGCAATGGTGGCTGCATTGGCCGCGCTACCGTCGGGTGTGTGTTGATACACACCAGTACCAGTGCTTTTCGCCTGCTGATAAGGCGCTCTCCATTGGCGGCCATCTGCGCAGAACCGCCCGAATTGGCAACCAATTGCGCCGGGTTGCCTGGCATCGCCGGCTGATTGTTGGCGAATGGAGCGCAGCGCTCGACGCTGCCTCGCTCCAAGGCTTATCGGACAAGGAGCAGCAACGGGCTTATCATAATTACGTCCAGGCGCAACTGCACGCCTACCGGCACGCTCGCGCATGGTTCTTTTGGTCGTATCGTATCGAAGACGGTCAAAATGAGTCCGCGTGGAGTTATCGTGACGTGTATGCACAAGGTTGGCTTGACTCAGTAGACGAAAAGCCTACTACATCATAAAAAGTAGTTTAGACATGTAACAATCTTTACAGCCGACGTGAAGATTGTGTTGAATACTAGATTGGTAACTCCAGGTGACCCCATAACCAAGCACGCCACCCCAGTTATAGCCGGCACTATTGTCATTCTCCTGTTACTATCTCGCCTTGTTAGCTGACCGGCTGCCGTGTAGACGGCCCTATTAAAGACGTGCGTAAGGCACACAATATACGCATGATTTCTATTCTACTTGTCGAAGATAATCTCAATGACGCCCATCTCGTACGGGAGGCGTTAGAGGATTCGGTGCACGGTCGGTTCGGGCTGACGCACGTGGAGCGCGTGCGCGAGGGCATGCACTATTTGCGGAGGCACCGCACCGTAGATGTGGTGTTGTCGGACATCTCATTACCGGATGCTCAAGGGTTGGAGACATTTCGGCTGCTCAAGCGGGCCTCTTCGAATGCGCCAGTTATTTTTATGACCAGTTCGGGTGATATGTCGCTGGCGGTCGAGGCGCTCAAGCATGGTGCCCAGGACTACCTCATAAAGGGTGAATATTCCCATGAATTTCTGGCCCGGGTTATCAGATACGCAATTGAGCGCAAGAAGTACCAAGACGAAGCGAGCCGGGCTAAGGCTAAAACCCGCTCGCTCCGCCAAAAAACCCGCTTGCTTAAGCAGGAACAGCAGCAGCTCCTGGAACTTAATAAGGCCAAAGACGACTTTATTTCGCTCGCTTCACACCAGTTGCGCACGCCGGCAACAGGAGTAAAACAGTATGTTGGTATGGTACTTGAGGGCTTTGCTGGCGAGGTGCCTGGCCATTTGCGTGATTTTTTAAGCAAGGCGTACGACAGCAATGAGCGGCAGTTGAGCATCGTGAACGATTTGCTGCAAGTGGCACAGCTCGATGCTGGTAATATGAAACTACAGAAGCATCGCACCGACTTGGTGGCCATGTTGCGGAGTATCATTAACGAGCAGGCTTCCAAGTATAAGCAGCGCAATCAGCAGCTTGATTTTCGTACCGAAACCCCGGCAATCTACGCCAATCTCGATGCTGGCCGCATGCGTATGGTATTCGAGAATCTTATCGACAATGCCAGCAAGTATACGCCGGAAGGTAAGCGGGTTGTTGTGCGCATCTTTGAGCGCGATGGCCAGCTGGCGGTCAGTGTTAAAGACGAGGGGGTTGGTATTGCAGAGCGTGATGTGGAGAAGATTTTCGAAAAGTTCAGCCGCGTGGCTAACGATCGGTCGGAGCTGGTTGGCGGCTCGGGCCTTGGCCTGTATTGGGTGAAGCGAATCGTGGATCTGCATGATGGAACAATAGAAGTACTTTCCAAGCCCGAAAAAGGTTCGGAATTCGTGATTTGTATGGAGGGACAAGGTGAAAAAGCTTCATAAAACAACCGGCGGGCGTAAAAAGCTCATTGTGTTAGTAATAGAAGACGAGCCGATGTTGCAAGAAGCATATCGGCACGTTTTGCAATATAAGGGCTATACCGTCTATGTGGCTGCCGATGGTATGGCTGGGCTGCAACTGCTCGAAAAGCGTAAACCCGATGTCGTGTTGCTTGATGTGCTCATGCCAAAGCTCGATGGCGTCGGTTTTTTACGCGAGGCACGTATTCGCGAACGTTTCCCACACACTAAGGTTATTGCGTGCACAAATCTCTCAGACCAGATAACGCACGATCAGATGCTCGATCAGGGGGTGGACTGCCAAGTGCTCAAGTCCGACCTGTCGCCGACCGAGCTTATTAATTTGATTGAACGCCTGGCCAGTGATTCGACGTCTCCGCAATAATGTAGTAGAAATAACTCGCAATATTGACACAAAGCGGTAATGGTAGTTAGATAAAAACCTAGGTAAAGGTGAAAAGAGCTTGGTGGAGCGCTTTTATAAGAGAAGGAGAATATTGTAGTGAAACGATTTGCAACTTTTGCGAGCGGACTGACGGCGTTTGTCGTTGCCGCGACAGCTCTGGTGCCGCTTGGCTCGGTATTTGCTGCCGGACCAAACTTGGTGGCTAACCCGGGCTTTGAAACTGCTACCGCGAGCGTCCCGGCTTCATGGTCGAAAGACAACTGGGGTACAAACACCGCAGCGTATACGTATGAAACCACTGGCCATACCGGTAGCCGCAGCGCCACCGTTAAAGTCTCCAGCTACAAAACCGGCGATGCCAAATGGTACTTTACGCCGGTCACGGTCAAGCCCAACACCAAATACACCTTCAGTAACTGGTACAAGAGCACGGTTATTACCGGTATTGACGCCGTGGTAACCACTACTACGAACACTACCAACTACATTCACATTGCCGATCCGGTCGCCAGTGCCGACTGGAAGCAACAAAGCTACGGCTTCACGGCTCCTGCTAACGCCAAGCAAGTGACGTTTTATCACTACGTCGACAAAAACGGAACACTGACCGTCGATGACTACAGCTTGACCGAAGATGGCGGTATCACGCCTCCACCGGCTAACACGCCGCCAACGGTCACGGTTACCTCTCCTGCCAACAATGCCAATCTCGACGGCACCGTAAATGTGACTGCCAACGCCAGCGATGACAAGGCAGTTGCCGGTGTACAGTTCAAGCTCGATGGTGCCAATTTAGGTGCTGCCGACACGACCGCACCGTACAGCGTTTCATGGGACACCAAGACCGCTACCAAGGGTCTGCACCAGTTAACCGCAGTAGCTACCGATAGCGAAAACGCGAGCACTACATCGGCTGCAATTAGTGTCAACGTAGACAACACTGTCGTGACTCCGACACCGCCGACCGCCAATATCACCAGTCCTGTAGCGAATGCTACCGTAAGTGGTAAGACGGTTGCCGTCACTGCCGAAGCGAGCGACGCGCAAGGTATTGCGAGTGTTCAGTTCCAAGTTGACGGCCAAAACTTCGGTGCTCCCGACACAACCGCTCCGTATGCTATTACTTGGGACAGCACTACTGTTGCGAACGGCCAGCACTATTTCAGCGCTGTTGCTAAGAGTAATGCCGGTCTAACCGCAGGCAGTCCAAATGTAACCGTTACCGTTAACAACCAGGCTGCTCCAACACCACCGGTGGTATCTGTTACCGCGCCAGCGGCGAATGCTACCGTAAGTGGTAAAACGGTCGCTATAAGCGCTAACGCCAGTGGTGCGCAGAGTATCAGCAACGTGCAGTTCAAGCTCGACGGCAACGCTATCGGCGCAGCCGACACCACCTCGCCGTATGGCATAACCTGGGACAGCACCACCGTTGCGAATGGTACGCACAGCTTGACCGCTGTCGCTACCGACGCAGCCAACCTCAGCACGACCAGTTCGCCCGTTAGCATCAATGTTCAGAATACCGTGACGCCACCGGTAAGCGGCAACTTGATTGCCAACCCGTCGGTCGAAACCGCCTCAAACAACATCCCAACTAGCTGGACAAACGACAGCTGGGGTACAAACACCCACAACTTTACGTACGAAGCTACTGGTCAAGATGGTACGCACAGTGTAAAAACCAACGTCACGCAGTACACCAGCGGCGATGCCAAGTGGTACTTTACCCCGGTCACCGTAACACCCGGTACGACCTACAACTACAGTGAATGGTACAAGTCCAATGTCGCCAGCGAAGTTGACGCCATGGTTACCCTGAACGACGGTACTATCCAGTACTTCTGGCTCGGTTCACCGACAGCTTCGGCGAGCAACTGGACCAAGCTCAACTACAGCTTTACCGCCCCGGCAAATGCCAAGAATATTACTATCTTCCATGTTGTTGCGAAGGTCGGCTATGTACAGAATGACAACTTCTACTTCGGCACCGATCAACCTGGCGGCGGTGGCAGTACCTTCACTCGCGGCCTGGTTAGTCTGAACTTTGACGACGGTTGGCGTAACATCTACACCAACGGTCTGCCATTAATGCAGAAGTATGGTCTAACTTCCACGCAATACCTGAACAGTCAGCCGGTTGTTGACGGTTACCCTGACTATATGACGTATCAGATGGTTAAGGATTTCAAGGCCGCCGGCCACGAGCTATCGTGGCACACCCGCACCCACGCCGACATCACTACCTTGAGCGCCAGTCAATTGGATACCGAGCTGACCATCCCGGCCGTCTTCTTGACTGGTACTGGCACAACAGTAGGCGATTACAAGAACTTCGCTTCGCCGTACGGTGCCTACAACCCAACGTCGGTAGCTGCGGTCATGCAGAAGTACCGCTCGCACCGTTCAACCGATGTTGGCTACAACGGCAAGAGTAACTTCGATATCACCAACATTAAGGTTCAGAACATCGAATCGACCACCACGCCTGCCGATGTGCAGAACTGGGTCAATCAGGCGATTGCCAACAAGACATGGCTGGTTATTGTGTATCACGAAGTCTCAACCACCCCTGAAGATGCGCAGTACTCCGTGACACCGGCCAACCTCGACGCCGAGCTGAACATTGTGAAACAAAGTGGCGTCACTGTAAAAACAATGGATAAGGCGCTTGACGAGGTAACTGCTCAATTGTAGAATGAGCGAGTGACTAAGCGTAAGCTTACTAAAACAAACACAAGATCAACAAAAATAACCAAGCGACGATCTTCGCATCGCGGTCGTGCTGCCTCGGGCCATCAATGGCTGGGGCGCCGATCCTGGTTAAAGCTTGGCGCGGCAGTGCTGCTCCTAGCGGCATTTCCGGCTACCATGGGCGTTCGAGCGCTGGCTGATACTTTGTCTGCAAAGGCGGCCGGCTCGGACGCCTTTCGCGTAGCCTCGGAAGCGAGTGCTAAGCAAGCCCGACAGGGCGGCAATGGCACGTCGCAGTCTAAGGGCGGTGGCGCCGCGTCGGGCACGAGTAAACAGAATAATACCGCTAAACCGGGGACTAAAAGCGGCACCCCGGCCAAGACTGACACCAAAAAGCCCGGTCGAGCAGCCACGGGCGCTCAATCTGGTGCCGTAGCAGTATCGGGAGGCGCGGCAGTCTCGACAAAGGCCCCGGCCCCAGTACCGCCGCCCGCCCCAAGCTATACCAACTCCAATCTGCATAGCGATATCCTTACCACCGTATTCTGGGTCGGCGAGGCGGCGGATGCCAGCAACGCCTACATCACCAACACTATGAGCGCCTGGGATGAAAACTGGCAGGCACATTTTGGCGGCGTTGACAGCCCGACGGCCCGCAACGGTAACTGGCCGAGCGGATTTACCCCTAAAGAAAACCCTTTTTACTTTGCGCTACCATATAACGACTACGCCGAAAATGGCAGCCGCAAGTCGACCGCCAGCTACTGCTTAAACGCCCACGGTTCATCGGGATCGTGGTGTAAAAACACCTGGATTAAGATAACCAAGGGTGGCAAAGTGGTCTACGCGCAGTGGCAGGATGTCGGGCCGATGAATGAAGACGACGCGGCCTATGTTTTTGGGACCGCAAAGCCTACAAATACCTGGGATGCCAAGGCTGGCCTTGACGTGTCACCAGCGGTCAAAAATTATCTTGGCTTGCAAGATGTTGACCGCACCTCGTGGAATTTCGTATCAGCCTCGAGCGTCCCGGCTGGCCCGTGGCGTGACATTGTCACCACCTCTGTTGGCGACTAGAACTACCACAAAAGAAGGGTTACCAGTTAGCGTTGCGAGCTAACTGTGCCGCGAACGACCAGTATGGATCGCCTGCTCGAGGGCCATTATTGCACGTGCCATCCGATTCCCAGGGAATCTTTATCCAAAGTAGCGCGTCGTTTAAAGGGTGTCCTGTTTTGACGGTGGGCATGTCGCCAAGGGCAGCGGCGTGGTTATTACACCATTGGGCAGGGTCGATAGCACTATTGCCATTACGAGATGTGTCAATTACGTAGTGTGCGTTATGAACCAATCGGGCTATGGCGTCACCGTATTGCTGGTTGCGATTGGTCGACGTGTAGTTGGAAACATTGAGACTAAAGCCATCAGCTTGCTCGATTCCGGCCGCTCGTAGTCGTTCGGCCATGCTTTCAGCGCTGCGCCATGCTGGGTTACCACTATCGATGTACACATACACATTTTTGTTGGCTTTAAGGATGCGGACGGCCTGCGCGAGTAGTGCCAGCCGTTCTGTGCAATCAGCTGACGACAGACAGTCCATACCGGCCAAGGCGTCAGGTTCCAGTATTACTATGGCTGTCTTGTTGGCCAGGCCCTTGGACGCAGACTGTATCCATTCAAGATAAGCATCAGCACTCGTTGCGCCACCAGCGGAGTAGTTGCCACAGTCGCGGTGTGGAATATTGTACAAAACCACCACCGGTAGCGCTTTGGTGCGAGCTGCGTCGGTAACATAGGCGGTTATTGCCGCGGCAGGTGTAGCATCCCAATCCCCAAACCAGTGAGCGACCGGAGTTTTACCCATGCGGCCGATAAGGCTTGCATCTGCATGCTGTGGGTTGTTGTTAGCAAAAGCAATAGCCGTGTTGTCGGGTTCTGTAAAAAGTGGCATGTCTGCCCAGGGGGCGGATGTGGTACCCATAACTGGCGAGGCCTGTGTTGGAGTGCGCGCCAAAGGCAGCGTTGGCTGTTTGCCGGCTGTCCTCGTGTTATTCGTGTTCGGCTTGGATCGATGTACTTGCGACAATGTGTATCTACTTGCTTCGGTTAATTGCGGAGCGCTGACTTCGCTGGAGCTGCGTATGATGCCCGCGATAAGTAAGAGGACAAGGCAGCCGGCGGTGAGGCCGATGGATGACAGACGACGTGAACGCCAATATGAAGAGTAGGTAACACCGCTGTGTAGCTGGTATCTCCGGACATGCCGCTTCTTGTTACCCAATAGTCGCTCCATATTTACGGCCATAATCGCATATATGTGCGTACAAAGCAAATAAGCAGCAAAATCACTAATATAAAGAAACATAGTTGACAAAAAGCTAAAGATAGTGTATTATTGCGTCAAAAGTGAGGTCTGCCATGAATCTATTCGGCGATTACTTTAAGTATGTCAAGAATCCAACTATAACTAATTCAATTGCATCTACCAGCCCGGTGCGGGTAGTTGTTTTAATTCCTGCTCACAACGAAGCGGGCTCGATTGCATCTACCATTGAAGCTCAATTAGCCCAAAGCCGTGTTGCCGATCGGATTGTGGTCATCAGTGACAACAGTACCGATCAAACGTATGAGATTGCTGCACGCTATCCAGTGTTAGCTACGAAGACGGTTAATAATAAGCATAAGAAATCCGGCGCTTTAAACTGGGCTTGGCGTAATTTTGCCCAAGACGCAGATATTGTGGTCTGTCTCGATGCCGACACGGTTCTGCCATCCAATGCTATCCATGATTGGGTTGAAGAATTTCGGAAAAATCCCGTGCTCGGCGGCTCATCCTCTAAATTCACCATGCTTGGTGAAAGTACAATTGTACGCCTGCAACGGGCAGAGTTCGCAAAGTGGACGACTACCGGGCTACGGCGTGGCTGGACGAGTGTCTTAGCAGGAACCGGCTGCGCAATCCGCAACAGTGTACTCAAGCAAGTGACCGAGCTTGATGATCGCGATGGCCCCTGGAGTTACGATTCAATGGTAGAAGACTTTGAACTGACCTACCAGATTCGCCGTATGGGCTACTTATGCCAAATCTCGCCAACCGTACGCGCTTACACCGATGCCATGAAATCCTATAAGACCTTATGGGCTCAACGCATGAAGTGGCAAGTCGGTACCGTTGAAGATCTCGTCTCAATTGGCTTTAACCGTTTGACTGCAATTGATTGGCTACAGCAAGCTCTTGGACTATTCGCAGCTGTGTTGCGCATCTTATGGGTCGCCTTGCTAATCATTGCTGCTACGCCGTATGGTAGCCTGAGCCACAGCATTTACTGGTTGCTCATTCCGCTGATTTTTATTGTCAGCGACACTGCACAAGCTTATTTGATACCACACCGTGATCGTAAAGACATTCTGCTTGCCGCCGCGCTTATTCCCCAGGAGTTTTTCGCCTGGATGCGTGCCGGCTGGTTTTTGTCAGCCTGGTACGAAGTGCTGGTAGGTAAAGTAACCCGCCGCCGCAAAGACCGTTGGTCAATGCAGTACGCGGCAGAAGGAGTTAATTAATATGTACGGACAAAAAACTCAAGTCGGACTGCTGTCGGCAGGTATTACTGCCGCATCATGGTGGATGTTTGGCGTTACTGTTGTGCTTTGCGCTATTGCGCTGGTGCTGTTAGTGCGAGTGTTCGTTACCCTGCGTTCTAACGACGTCAGTCGTCGTCCATAACGTCAGTTACCGACACACTGGAGAAAATAATGAAGTTACAATCCGCAACGAATGTTCCTGCTCGCACCTCGGTCCCGTTGTCGGCTAGCTTTAGTGCGGCCTCGGGACGGTTGTCGAAAGCTACTGCTCGCGGTCTAAGCTGGGCAGTGCTTATGCTTGGTCTGGGACTGTCTTCTGTAGCATGGATCGCAAATCGTCCAGCTCGCCTGACGAATTATCAGCCGGCTATTGCTTCAGTGGCTACGAAAGTTCCGGCCCAGTCGTGTCAGCCGGCTAGCCAGCAGCTGACCACTTCAAATGCCTTCGAAGACTGCCCGAGTTTCTCGCTTAACTTCAGTAAAGCTAAAGACGGTGGGTTTACCAGTGATGATTTTACTGTTTACACTGGTAAGCCCGAGGCTAATGATGAAGCGCAGTATTACACCGATGACGCCGCCAACATTCGTATCAGCAATGGCGCACTCCAATTAACCGCTAAAAACCGGCCAAAAGCAGGCTATGAGTATACTTCCGCCCGAATCGACACGAAAGGCAAACATGACTTTATGTACGGCCGGATTGTGGTTCGAGCGACTTTACCTACCGGTGTTGGCACTTGGCCGGCAATCTGGATGCTGTCCAGCCAGGAAAAGTATCGTGCGCACACGCCTGCATACAGTGCTGGTCACGATTTAGCCGATGGTGAACTGGACATTGCTGAATCGGTTGGTACAGAACCGAACGTAATTTATGCTATTGCTCATTCTCAATCGAGCTGGGAAGGTCAGCGCGGCAATTACTTCAATACTGCGTATATACCAGACAGCCACAAGACGTTTCATGATTATGAAATGCGTTGGACGCCAACGAGTATCGCCTACTTCATCGACGGCAAGCCGGTATACTCAGTTACTAAACCGGTAAATGCCAGCTATGTGGATTGGCCATATGATCAGCCGTACTATCTGATTATCAATGTGGCTTTAGGTGGCAGTTGGGGTGGACGCGACAAAGTGAACTTCCCTAAAGATGGTGTTAATCCAGCTGCGCTGCCGGCTAGCTTGCAAGTACAATCTATCGCGTACTATCCCTACAAGGCAAAATAGTGCCTAGCCATTTTTGCTGGGCTGTGTGGTTCATAATTGACAACTGTTCTTGACTGACGGTGGCAAGGTGGCCTAGGCTTAATGTATATGTTTGGAAAAGCTAAAACCATCGCCATTACTACCTCGAACCGAATCTTCTCGTTTCGCAGCGACAAGCCGTTGACTAACTCCGATGTGCGCGCTGCCCGCGATTACGTTGAAGCCTATTGGTCAAAGCTGGAGCGCTATCACCCGAAAGATGACGAGAGCCTCATTGGACTGCCCAAGCCGTTCATTGTGCCCAGCTATGCCGAGGGTCACGAGTTCGACTACAACGAGCTCTACTACTGGGACAGCTACTTCCAGGTGCAGGGCATGCTCGGACAAACCGCGCCGTTTGATAACGCCGTTAAAACGCCCGAAGAACGCAAAGAGCTGGTGTTGGGTGTGCTGGAAGACCTGGTGTACATCTTTCGGCGCTTCAAGATCATCCCCAACGCCTCGCGGCTGTATCTGACGGCTCGCTCGCAGCCGCCCTTTCTGACAACCTTCATTTTTAACTGTTACGACACCTATAAAATGCCCGACAAGTGGCTCCGTGAGTATATTGATGTTGCAAAACAGGAGTACGAAATTGTCTGGATGGGCACCCGCAAGCCGAATGCCCGGCAAATCTACCGGGGTTTGAGCCGTTACTACGACTTCAACTACCTGCACGACATCGCCGAAGCCGAAAGCGGCTGGGACATGACCCCACGCTTTAACCGTAAGGCACTCAACTACCTGCCGGTCGATTTGAACGCGCTACTGTACAAGTACGAGACCGATTTTGAGCGCGCTGCCAAGATATTCGGCCACGACGAAGAGGCCAAAGAGTGGCACAAAAAGGCGCTGAACCGTAAGCGCACCATGAACGACCTGATGTGGGACCGCTTGCGCGGCCTCTATTACGACTACAATTACGTCAAAGAACGTCGCGGCAACATTAGCTCGCTGGCGCCGTACTTTACGATGTGGGCCGGTTTGGCTGACGGCCAGCAGGCGGCAGCCATGGTACGAGCGCTGCGCCGCTTTGAGAACAAGGGTGGCTTGAGTACTACCGACGACATTCCGCTCAACCAGCGGGTTCTGGGCGGTATGCCAACGCAGTGGGCGTATCCAAACGGTTGGGCGCCGCTACACCTGATTGTCATCGAGGGTTTGGAACGCTACGGCTACCATAAAGATGCTGAGCGGATTGCCATGAAATGGCTTAAAAACAACCTGAACTGGTTTAACGAGCACGGCGTATTTTTAGAGAAATACAATGTGGTTAACCCCGAGAAACCGCCAGCCAAAGGTGTCTACCCATCGCAGACCGGTTTTGGCTGGACCAATGCCGTCTTTGAGCGGCTGTGCCAGCAGTATATCGACCGCGCCTAGATTGCTTTAGCGCCGGCACGAAGGATTTTGGCAGTTTTCTTGGCGTCATCGCCAAGCGCCTGATCGCGAATCATTTGTTGCTTAGCAATGGCATGCGTCTGGATGGCTTCTTCGACACCAGTCCGAATATCGCCGATGTAGCCCTCTATTTCAGTGGCTAGCTGGCCAATCAAATTGGCGATAGTCGTGTGACGCTCCTGGGCCGCTTGGTCACGCTGCAGGGCGACCTCGATTGCATTCTTGAGTCCTGGCTCAGCTTCGGCGTGTTCGGCTGTGTCGCTGGCCAGCATGCGACTCCATCCGCGCCCTTCTTCTATCTTGCCATTGAAGGTCTGTTCAGTCACCTGGAGCACATTTGCCGCAATAGCGTCGGTACTGGCACGGGCTGCGGCCACACCGCCGGCGCCAGCCTCGACTGTGTCTGATGCCAACATTACGAAACCGAGCGACTGATCGACGCATGCACTTGTATGGTTGAAGCGGCTAGTCAGTTCTGTGAGCGAGTCGCGCATGGCAACGGCACCCCTTAAACTCTCATTGCCAACCTTAACACCCCGGCTCAAGGTTTCTTCGGCGGTTGCGTGGGCTTGGTGGGCTTCAGCGAACTGTTGCTGGGTTTGATTGTAGTCGTCGGCAGCTTGGTTGAGTGCGTTCGCAATGTCTTCAATTGCCATAACAGGCTCCTGATTATGTAACTGTACCGTAGCTCAAACAGGGGTAGTCGTCAATATCAGGCTACATCTGGCCGGTAGCGCGTCGTCCGTCACTGGCTAACTGGCTAACCTGCGTTAAGGCGTCATCGTGGGCGTCATGCGCTTGGATTGCTGCTTCGACGGCAGCGTCGTTGTCGCGATGCATGTCGGGAATGTAGGTCGCTAAAGTATCTAGTTGCAAGCGTAGCGATGTCAGTTTGCCTTCGATGGCGTCCATATCGTCGCGAGGGCCACCGAGATTGTCCTGAAATGTGTCGACAGTGCTGGTAACTGCTTGTGCGCGTTCGGTATCCTGACGGTCGTGTAGTGCCAGGGCTTGCTGAAGCACGCTGACTAAACGGGGGTTTTGAGTACCGTTGGTAACCTCGATAAGGCTGCTTGTTGCGGTACGGGTAACATCGCTGGCGGCGACTGAGCTGGTAACCGCTTGCTCGGCCGATGTGCGGGCATTACCGGCATTGACGGCAAGCTCACCTAGTATGGCTTGGTATCTTCCGGCAAGCTCTTCGAGGCTGTCAACTGCGCTACGCATGGAATCGCCGATTACCCCGAGCTCATCGATGACGGCTTCATTTTGCACCATGAACCGGCCGACGTGCTCTTCGTCGACCTTCACGCCCTGGTAGGACACATGCGTGGTATCAAGTTGTTCGCAGGCGGTGTTAATCCGCTCGCGGGCATCTCCAATTGACATAAACGGTATAACCTTGCTGCGTTAGGTGTCTTAATTGACCATCCTACAATAAAATTTACAAATATAAAAGTTTACAGTGCTTCGGCAGCCCGGTGAGCGGTTTCGGCCAGCTCCAGACTGGCAATGCCGGCTTCAACATGCACTTCTTGGGCTGTAGTTGCTGCTGCCTGCGCTCCAGCATTGTCACTGTGCATTCTACCTATGTAATGCTCAAGCATTTCGGCGTGGTGCGTGAGTCGCTGAGCAGTCTCCTGTAAATATTCGGTGAGCGCCGAGGGATCACCCAGCTTTTGTAATGCTTCCGTGGTTTCTGTAACGGCTAATACTGCGTGAGCATTGTTGGGGCCGACACCGTTGACGTACATTGCTTTTGCCTGATCGTGCAGGGCGGTAATCGTAGGGTTGCTCGACCCGACGGTTGCATCGATAATCGTGAGGCTGGCTGCATCAGTTATCTTGCCCACATTTTGAGAGTCTGCGAGCCCGCGTTTCGCGGCTTCTTCGGCATTACTGGTGTGGAGCGCGATAGCGCCGAGAATACGGTCGTAATCACCGGTCAGGTTGGTCATCTGGCGAGTCAGATCGCCGATTCGGTTGCGGATATCGCCAAGATCATTAATGCTGTCCTCGGCTATGCCAAGTTGTTCTCCGGCAGCCTCAAAGTCCATCTCTGCACCCCGATAGCCGGTCTGGCTGTCGGTTAATTCCTGACTGGCCTGGCGTAAAATGCCGCCAAGTTCACCTATAGACATACTATTCCTCTGTAAGTCTCTAAGTTATGATAGAAGTGCGGCCCTGTCAATCTTACGGTTTGAAGTGGTATAATAGAGCGTACGATAAGAGGTGGTTTTGAATGGCAGCAAGCGAATATCTTAAGTCGGCAGCATCAAGTTTACACAGTGCGGCAAGTCACCTGCAGCAACAAGCTAAGGAGTTGCAGGCTAATCTGGTGCGGGTCAGAACCGATAAAAAGACGGTTATTGACCGCAACTCCAACGAGATTAAGGTCAAGCAGGCCGAAGTTGCTGGGGTGAATGACGACAGCCACCGTTCGCGGTTGTCGCAAGAGATTCAGAAGCTACAAGATGAAATTATGTCTGCTCAGCAGGAGTTGCAGCAGGCTGAGGCCGACTTGACGAACGCGGTTAAAACCAAGCTCGGCAAGTCGCAAAGCATCGAGAGCCAGGCGCAGCAGCTCGATAGCCAAGCCGGCAGTATCGATACGTAGCAAGTTTTCGCATTCGTTGGCGGCGCAAGTTATGCTAGCCAACAGAGAAGGCTGTGCTATAATACCGGAGTCGCAGCTTTCGTGGCTGTTATTGACTACACCGCTAGAGCGGCTCTTTAGCTCAGTTGGTAGAGCAGAGGCCTGAAGAGCCTTGTGTCCCCAGTTCGAGTCTGGGAGGAGCCACCAGAAAAACCATCACCCCTGTACAGGGTGGTGGTTTTTCTTATATACGCTCACACTTTAGGACGTTACACGACATTATTGACAAAAAGTATCAAATCTGGTACAATACGTGTAAATGGCCAATATCCTAACGATATCAAAGGCCTGGAGTTTTAGTTGTTATGAAAGCTTTTCAATCCATCCATAACCTTACAGCCCGCACGGCAGCATTGCTGACACGGGCTAATAATGTTGACCCGAAGCGCATTTTACCGCTGGCTTTTGCCGGTTTAGTAGTATCGTTGGTATCATTGCCGGCTATTGTTGGCCCAGCCGCAAATGCCGCACCGAGCACTCTGACGAATGCCGACCTCGAGCAGGTCACCGGCACCGTGCCAACCTGTTACGAGCAAGCTGGTTGGGGCGATCACAGCGCGACATGGTCGCTCGTAGCCGGCCACTCGGGCAATGTTGCTCAGTCGCTTAAGATTGCCAACTACGTGAGTGGCGATCGCAAGCTGATGGTCAGCGAAAACACCGCGTGCGCACCGGCTGTCACTCCTGGCCAGACCTATAACCTGTCGGTGTGGTACAAATCAACGAGCGCTAAAAACTCGCTGACCGTGTTCCGTCACTCCAACGCTGGTTGGACCTACTGGACCGACCTCAAGCAATTGCCAGTTGCCGCTGATTGGACGCAAGCTACCGCTACAACACCGGCTATTCCGGCCGGTACCGACCAAATTTCGTTTGGTATCTCACTGTCCGGCAACGGCACGCTTATTACCGATGACTATGGCTTTGCATCGACCGCCGACCCAACACCTCCGGCAACCACCGAGCTGACCGCTAATGGCGGCCTGGAACAGGGTGGCGCCATGCCAACCGGTTGGCAACTAGCCGGTTGGGGTGACGCGCAAGTGACCAGTCAGGTCGTCGCTGGTGTCCACAGCGGCACGCGCGCCTACTCGATCACCTTGGCTAACCGCACGCAAGGTGACTACAAACTGATTCCGACCGACGCATCGGCAGTTGCGGTGCAACCCGGCGTAACCTACAACATTTCTACCTGGTACAAATCGACCACCGCTAGCAACAGCGTGACCATCTTTGCGCACACTGCTTCTGGCTGGGGTTATTGGACCGATGTGCAGACCGTTCCGGCTGCCGCCAACTGGACCCGCCTGACAACTAAGACGCCGGCAATTCCAGCCGGTATTGACGCCATTGCCTGGGGTGTTTCTATCTACGGTAACGGCACCCTGGTGACCGATGATTACTCTACAACTGCCGCTGGCGATGCCACCGGCCCAGCCACGGGCTTGGCTGCCACCGGCCAATGGACGGTTATGGACTACCAGCTGCCTATACGGGCAATCCACTCGACGTTGCTTAAGAACGGCAAAGTGTTACTGATTGCTGGCTCGGGTAACGACCTCGACAACTTTACCGCCGGTAGCTTTAAGGCCAGCGTGTTTGACCCGATTACCGGTACGTTTGTAACCCTGAGCGTGCCAAAAGACATGTTCTGCGCCGGTCACGTAACGCTGCCCGACGGCCGCGTGCTGATTCAGGGTGGTACCTCGGCATACCCGACTAACCCGGCTGCCGTAAATTACGGTGGTATCAAGGATAGCTACATTTTTAACCCCGACGACAACACCTTTACTAAGATCAACGATGCGAACGAGGGCCACTGGTACCCAACCCTCACCGAAATGGGCGATGGCGACATCTGGATGGCAGGTGGCCTCAAGGCTGACACCACCGGTGCCGTTAACACCGAGCAGTTCAACAGCACTACCGGTCAGTGGGCTGCCAACAGCAAATACCCACAAACCTGGTCGTTCTGGGGTCTGTACCCGGCCATGCACCTGATGGCTGACGGCCGCCTGTTCTACAGCGGTTCGCACACCTTCGGTAACGGTTTGCCAGGTAGCGGCGCTGCCGTCTACAACCCGACAACCGGCCAGATTGCTGAAATCCAGGGTCTGCGCGAAAAAGACATGCGTGACCAATCGGCCTCTGTTCTGCTGCCACCCGCACAGGACCAGAAGGTGATGATTGCTGGCGGCGGTAACATCAACGGCAACAACCCAGGTATTAGCTTGACCGATATCATTGACCTCAAGGCTGCCAACCCGACCTACGTGCCTGGTCCAAACCTGCCGGGCGATGGTAAGATGTACCTTAACTCGACTATCTTGCCTGACCGCACCGTGTTGTACTCTAACGGCGGTAAACTGAACCGCGACAACAGCACCAACGTCATGACGGCTGCTATTTACGACCCGGCTACCAACACTATGAAGACCGTTCCGGCCGATCCGATTGGCCGCAACTACCACAGCTCTGCCGTTCTGCTGCCTGACGGCCGCGTGATTGTCCTTGGCTCGAACCCCGGTGACGGCAGCTTTGAAATGCGCATCTCGGTCTACCAGCCGGGCTACCTGTTCCGTGGCGCCCGCCCCACCATTACCAATGTGCCGGCTCAGGCTACCTATGGCCAGAACTTCAACTTTAACGTCAACGCACCAAACAAGATCATTAAGTCGGCTCAGCTGATGCGCCCGATGTCGGTGACCCACCAGATGGACTCCAACATGCGTCTGGTTGACCTGCCGGTAACCGTACAGAACGGTGTTGCTACGGTAAGCGTAACCAACAACCGTAACATGCTGCCTCCGGGTCCGTACATGCTGACGGTAACCGATTCAGATGGCGTACCTTCGGTCGCTAGCTGGGTGATGATTAAGTAAGTACCTAGAAGGTGTGGGAGTACTACTATGAAAACAAGTCTCAACAATCTTAAGACGCAATTGCGCAGCCGCCGCGTGCTTACCATTGCTGTACCGGCACTGATGGTCATCATCTTTGTAGCCTCGGTTGCACTGACTCAGATGGCGACGGCGCCAAAGGGTAACACGCCCAAGCCGCAAACCGCCGCCGAGTACCAGAAGTCGCTCAAGGCCTCGGTTGACAACACCGATGGCTCTCCGGTCAGCGGCCGTAGCCCGGCCAACCAGGCGCAAACCAGCCTGGCTGCTGCGGCTTCAACGCCTTCGGGCACCGGCACGCGCACCGAAAAAGTTGCCAGCGCTGTTACCGGTACCACCGGCAGCAAAGTAACCCCAAACCAGGTATATAGCGCCGAGCAGCAAAAAACCGGCATCAACGACGCCGGCTGCTTCTACGACTACGGCATTCCTGGCCAGCAGTGCATGCCGGCCCACATGGCCAACGCCGACGGCTCACTGAGCTGCGACGCCGTGCGTATGCACTTCCCGGACGGCCTTAAAGTGAGTGGTACCGACCGCTTCCACCTCGATAAGAACGGTGATGGTACCGCTTGTGGCTACGGCGACTAGCTCATCACCCCTGTAAGCTGCATTAAGCGTCGGTTAAGCCGGCGCTTTTTCGTCTGCCTGTGCGTCGTCTGAGGCGTCTGGAGCCGTTGTAGCGGCTGCAACAGGCTCATCTGCTACATCACCGGCTTCGTCTTTGCGGGCGCCCACGAACTGCGTAAAGCCGCCATACGTCATGCCGGTCATGTCGGCAAGCTCAATGTCTTCCATCTGTTTGATGCGCTCATCGGCCATGACTTTGGCCATAACCTCGTCACGGTGCTCGCGCGACTTGAACTCGGCCACGGCGGAAGTTAGGGTACAGCCTTCTTTAACTTCGACAAGCGACAAGAACGACTCGTCACCGTCACCGGCGTCATCGAGCTTGAACTCGCGGTAGCTGAGGCCGCCGTATTCCACGACTACTTCGCCGAACTCCTGTGCTTGGTCTTGGTACTCATCTAGTCGGTCGGTTGGTACTGGTAGCAGATATAAATCTATGTAGCCCATGGTTGTCCTCCGTCGGTTAGTGAGTCTTATTATACGCGCTCTTTGGGGTGCGCTCGAGCGTTACTAACCGGCCGTCCATGTGGTCATAAATATCGTCGATGACATCGCCGACGCCGCCGAAGCCCTGGTGGATTTCGTCGCGCAGACCATCGAGCTGTTTGGCGAACTGGCTATCGAAATGCAGCTCGAGCTGGCCGAGCCGATCGTCAATAAATTGCTTGAGGTAGTTGAGGTTTGTGGTGGTGGGGTTGTTCTTCATGGCGGTATGATAGCACCGTTTTTTGCCAGCGCAAGCCTAGAAAGTGATGTCAAATAAAAACACCTGAAAACCTTGCGGTCACAGGTGTTTTTGCTATAGTACGTGAGCGGTCAGTCTTTGCTCAATTCTAGTGGTGAAGACGAATCTCCAAGGACAGTTTAGTGCTGCACTTTGTACACCAGAATCTTTTGGTTGTCACGGCCAAACTCAGCGATGAGCGAGCCATGTTGCATGGCCGCATTGACCGTTGGGAAAGTCTTATCAAAGTCCTTGCCGCCAACGGTTGGACCATTGAGCACCACGTAGTCGATGCCTTGCCAGCCACCAATTTGCTTGGTGACTTCGGGGTCGGTTTCGGTTTTGTAGAGCCAAACTGGGTCAGGCTGGTTAAAACCCTTATCCTGCAGGTCGGTCCATAGTGCCGATTCGACCACTACTCGCTTATCGCGCGGGATGTTGTGGTTAATCCAATCGACAGCTTGACGGCTCGAGGTATCCTGGTCAATGTGCGTTAAAGCATACAGCTTCGGTTGCCAATTGGGAGCGACAAAAATGGCGCTGACAATCAGCAAAATGAGTGCTAAAGTACCGGCCAGGCTGCGGGTCAGAACTGAACCGCGGGCCAATGGACGGACAATTAACGTGTCGAGCATACCAGCGAGACTTAAGGCTGCGAAAGGCAGCAGTGCCACCACATACGGGTAAGGCAGGTAGCCCGAGCGAAGCAATAAGAGCAAGCCGATTAACAGCGCTAATCCGGCCGGGCGCAAGTGCTTGTAGTACAGCGCAGCCGGTAGGCTGAGCAGGCCGGCGAGCAGTAACCAGAAGTCGATGTTCAACCAGTAACCAATGAGGCCGCGGGTGCCACTACTGGCGTCAAAGATGCTGCCGCTGCCTTGGCGACCGGATAATTGCCAGATAAAACTGCCAAGTAACGATACGTGGCCAGGGCCGGGGAACAATTCATTTTTAAGGACGGCATAGAGGACGTAAAAGCCGCTCACCATCAGGAAAACCACTCCAAAGGCAGTCAGAACGTACCGTCGGTTACGCTTGTCGCCATTGCGCCATAGGGCGTACAACAGCACCGGTAACAGGGCTAACATAGTTTCTTTGCTCAAGATGGCAATGGCCATACAGAGCGCACTGCCGACCGCTGCTTTGAGGCTGCGGCGTGGGCTGAGGGCTAGCACGAAGGCGCCGAGCAGCCACGGTAGCGCGATGTTGTCGAGCAACACGTAACGACTGAACTCAACCGCCAGCGGGCTGAGGGCGAAGGCCAGAGTGCCCAGGCCGGCAGCCAATGCGCCGATTTTTAACCGGCGGGCTAGGGCGTAGAGCAGGACAATGGTCGCCAGGTGGATGACCAGCATAAACTCGCGACCAGCGGTGATGGCTGAGCCATAGCGGCCGATAGCATCGGTGCCGGCGAACCAACCAGCGAGCTGAATCCAGCCGGCCGGCGGGTGGTCGTACCAGTAGGTGTAGTGGGCGAGTGTGCCCTGTTCTTTGACGGCCCAGGCCTGTGAAACGTAGGTGCCTTCGTCTTCAAAGCGTTGCGGATAGCCGGTCATGTTGACGGCGCTCACGGTACCCGAAACGGCAACCAGCAGCGTCATGATGGCAACATCGAGCTTGTGACGCTGTAGCCAATCGAATAGCTTAGACACGGTGAACCTCTTGGCCGGCGGCTACCGGTTCAACCGGCATGTAGCTTGGTGGGAAACCGGCTAACGCAGGAGTTAGCGGAGCTGGGGTACGGTGTAGACCACTGTGTGGGGTCTTGTACCACGACTGGTCGCCACGGAGTTCACGGACAACCGACCACAGGGCGGCGGCATTCAGAACAATCTGGTACACAAAGTGGGTAACGAACAGCGTAACGTATTGGCGCATGGTGACCTTGCGGTTAAAAGCTTTACCAAAATCATACAGGAAAATGGCGTTCAATATCATGAGCAAAGCAACCGGAATCAGTGGTAGGTACATCAGCATAACCAGGCCAACAGGGGCGCTCAGGAAAATGGTAGCCAACAGTGAGGCAACCATAAAGATGCTGATAGCACCAAGCAGAACCGGGCCGAGCAGGACGTAGCCAGCCAGCACGCGCTGACGCAGGGTTGGCAGTTCTTGCCAAATGCCCTTGCGCCACTCGTGGAAGAAGCCCTGGTTCCAGCGCACGCGCTGCTTGAATAGGCCCTTTAAGCTGTCGGGTGTCTCTTCGCGGGTTGCTAAACGGGGGTCGTAGTAGACGGCGGTCTTGGCGTTTTCGTGCGCAAAGCGAGTGCTCAGCAGCACGCCGAGCGAACAGTCTTCGGTCAGGGTAACCGGCCAGCCCTTGGTCTTTTGCAACAGGCGGGTGCGGATAAAGATGGTGTTACCACCGAGCGGCATGAACTTGGCATCGGCTTGGAAGGCCATGGCGCTGTTAAACCAGCGGTAGTATTCCAACACGTTGTGCAGCGAGTACCATGACGAATCGTGGTTCATCAGCTGGACGCCACCTTGGACAATGCCGACTTCCTGATCTTTAAAAGCGGAATCGATGTGCTCCAACAGTTCAGGGTGGACGGTGTCCTCGGCGTCAACGACGCCGATAACGCTGTAGCCGTTGCTGCCAATCTGGTCCAAAACGTAATTGAGCTGCAGTGGTTTGCTCGGTTTAACGCCGGGAGCGAGTGGGTATTGAATGACCGCAATACGTGGGTCTTGCTTGGCGGCTTCGTAGGCGACTTGTAGTGTTTGGTAGTCGTCGTCACAGATAACCGAGATGATCTGTACCCGTGGGTGCGTTTGCTTAGCTAGTTGCAATAGCGTGTTGCCGAGCACGGCCTCTTCGTGACGGGCCGGAACGATGATGCAGAAGGTCTCGCGGGCGATGTTGTCGGGCTGCGGAAAGCGTAGCTTGTTAACGGCATCCGGTTCGCGGAAGCTGTACATCATACGCCAGACTTCGATGCTGGCCTGGAAGAACAGCGCCAAACCGGCGACCGCCAACATAGTCGAGATGGCACTGGCAGGGGCCACGGCAATGCTTGCTGCTGCCATAATGCTCAATAGTGCAGCCAGGGTGCCAGCAATTGGCAGCTGACCTTTCTTGGCACTCACGCCAGCGGCCATGCGAGCCTGGCGACGACGAGCTGCGCCAGAGGTGCGCTTGCCGTTCGCCGGTTTTGGTTCGGCGAAGGCCCAGCGGTCGCTGATCTCGTAGTTCAACGCCATAATGCCAATCAGGGCAATAACGTTAGCTACCAGGTAATTTACCGACAGGTGGATGTTCTGCGCGTACAGCGTAAAAGTGTATTGCAGTTTAATAAGCCACGCAAACAGGAAGTAGTTAAGGACAGTGGTCGCTGCGCGTGAAACCAGGAATTTGTGAGCCGCTAGACGACTAATGGTGCGGTCGCGCCATGTGACGTGACGGTTTAAGATGTAGTTGAGCCAAAAGGTTAGCGCCAGCTGCACGCCGTTCGCGGCAAGCGGCGCCCAGCCGAGTCCGTCGACCAGGAAGTATAACAAGCCCATTCCGAGCGCAAAGACTGAGCCACCGATTGCACCAAATTGTACAACCTTTGGCAAACGGGTAAAGCTGCGGGTAATCTGCCCAAAGCGTAAGCTCAGCAGTTGGCTAAAGAACTCCAGGCCTTGCTTAAGGTCACCATGGCTTTCGCCGGAGACTCGCTCAGCAAACTTAAGGGGAACTTCGGTGACACGAAGCTTAGGGTGCGTGGCAATAATTTCCAGCAGGATTTTAAAACCCTTTGGACGCAGGCGTGATTTGTCAATTTGGGTGCGGTCAACCAAGAAAAAGCCGGTCATCGGGTCGGTGACTTTGCGCAAGCGGTAAGGGAAGAACGACTTGGCAAGTACGGTTGAACCGCGTGACACCAGATGGCGAATGCCGCCGTCTAGCCCGCTGGCGCTGCCGCCCTTGCGATACCGCGAAGCCACAACCATATCGTGGTTGCGGGCGGCTTGAATCATAGCCGGAATGGTCTCCGGTGGGTGCTGCAGGTCGCCATCCATGACGATAATTTGGTTGGCGCCGGCCATGCGCATACCATCGGTAACGGCGCCAGACAGGCCGCCCCAGCGCTTTTCGCCGGTGCGGTGGAAGATGCGAACATTAAAGTTGTGGCTGCGATAGGCCATACGGGCCAACATAACGGCGCGCACGGTTAACTCGTCGCGGCTATCGTCGACAAACAACACCTCTGTTTGTCGGCCATTTACAGCGGCGTGGATACGTTGAACCAACGGCAAAACATTGTCGGATTCATTCATCACCGGTACGACAATGGTCGTAACAGGGTGGAACCGGGGTATGGTTACGCGCTGGATAGCACGAGGGGTGTAATCGCCCACAGCTAACTCCTTACAGTAGCTTATAATTCTATAATACCACAAAATGTACAAAAAAGCAAGTATATTTGATGGAAAAGACTTAGGAAGGGGTATCTTGGGCTGTTTTGGCTCTTGTATCCTGTTTCTCGATGTTCTAAGCTGCAAACATGGCAGTAAAAACCAATAAAACTAAACAAAACACTTCATTATCACGCGTAACACTGTTCACATTTGGCATTTTGGCGGCTATTGGGCTGGTGCAGGGGATTATGATATGGCAAGACAAACCGGCAACCGTGCCCCAGAATGACCCGGCCAGCAACGCGATCATCACGCATATAATCATTGCCGCGGTGTCGCTGGTGCTTGTCGTAGCGATTCAGCGCTACCGTTCGGCCCGAAAGCTGTCTAACATATGGCTCGCACCCCTGTCAGAACGCGCCTTCGCGCGCTTTAAGGCTACGTTTGTGCCCCGGCAGCTGACCATTACGGGCATCGGCCGCATGATCCTGACGCTATTGCCACTCTTTCTTATCTTGTGGACACCCTACCGCTCGGCGATGCAGGTGTTTGCAGCGCTCAATCCAACCGTTACCGCTAACGCATGGGGCGGTCCAAGCTACCTCGGCGCCTCGCTGGCACATTGGATGGACGGCCTGGCACTTCTGTACTTCGGTGCTTTACTGTTGCATTTCATTCTGGTTAAGCTGCCGTCTAAAGCGCGCACGTAGACCGCCACCGCACATTACGCGCATTTCGACTTGAATTAACAGAGACGGATGTGTATACTCACTTTTGTTATCGCAACAAATATGCGGGTCTAGCTCAGTTGTCTTTTGGCGAAGCCAAAGCGGATAAAAAGCGCAAAGCGCTCTAAACGACTGAGGCCGCGAGCACCTTCCATACAACCATGCGGGTCTAGCTCAGTTGTTTAGAGCGCGTCCTTGCCAAGGACGAGGCCAGGGGTTAGAGTCCCCTGACCCGCACCAAAAGAACTTACACGTAGAACTCTCGAAAGAGAGTTCTTTTATTTTGCTATACTGGCCTGATGAATACGTTCTATATTGTCCGGCACGGCGAAACAGAGAATAACAGGGCCAGGCGTCTGTCGGGTTGGATTGATACTCCGCTTACAGAGAGAGGGCTGGAACCCACGCGGTCAGTCACCGCCAAACTGTCAGATGTCCATATTGATGAAATGTACTCGAGTGATATGGGTCGGGCATTTATTACGGCGTATGTGCTAGCTCGGGGCATAGGCTTCACTAAAGAGATACAACGCTTACCGGGCCTGCGTGAGGTCAACTATGGCGATGCCGCGAATATGCCGAGCGCTAAAGCCTACGAATTGTATCCTAAGCTTGACCGTGACACGCACTACACGCCGCCAAATGGTGAATCGCTGGACCACATGCAGCAACGAGTTTTCCAGACCGTCGAAGAGTTAAATAATCAGCATGAAGACGCAGCTTTGGCTCTAATATGCCATTCAGGTGTTATGGCAGCCTTGCGAGCTAGCCATATTGGCCAAGACTTTGGCGAGCACAATATCAGCGAAGCTTACGCTCACGATTATGTCGGTAGGTTTACGTTTGCCGACGGTGCTGTTACGAGCTTTGAAGAGTTTAAGCCTTAATTTAAATCAGGTTGTAATGAGTAAAGCCATATGATTAAGTACTAATATCGTGGCAGTCCCACTGCAATCATGCGCTGCTCATTCGGCGAACAACATGGACGGACACTAATACCATAGATGAATGAGGAATCGGCACTTATTCATAGAAGTAGTCGAACCTATGAAGCGGTAGCCTTTTACTACATTAATACGAGGATACGTATGCAACATCAAGGCAAAAGTACTCAAGAACTTCAAATGGGTTCCGATTATATGCGCGAGCATATGAAAAATTGGCGCTCATGGGGTTCATGGTTCAGCTGGGGAAGTCCAGTTGGGTTAGGCCTGTTCTTCATCTCCATTGCGACAACGCTTTGGATACTGAGCCAGGCATTTGGCTGGAAATAGCAGCCTTAACCATTAAGAAGCGCCGTCATATTGTCGGCGCTTCTTAATTTCAGTGCCGTAAGACTCTTTTTCGTTAGCTCGTGCTATGATTAGCGTAAGTAGTATTTAGGCAATAATTTTGTAATACGAACATGCCCCAACGTAAAACAAGAGCGCACCGTGTGGCGCGAATAGTAGGAAGCAAACGGCGGATAGCCGGATCGTTGGCGGGTGTCTTGCTGGGCGTTATGGGCGTTGCTTTCTTGTTGGTGACACATGCTGCAACGGTTGCTCTGCCGATTGAAGCCGAAGCCGGCACACTCAGCGGTAATGCTAAAACCGTAGCCACAACCGGCGCCTCAGGCGGCTCGGCTGTACAGTTTGCAGGCGGCGGTACCACCGGTCAGCCGGTGGCATTGGTATATGACAGGCCTCCATTTGCCGACACCGAGAATGCTCAGACGCTGGGCAGTGTGCTAGAGAAGTCCGATAAGCATTTCAAGGTTATCTACGTGGGTGGTACGCATGGTCAGCTGACTGCGCAGCAGCTGCAGTCGGCCGCTCTGTTCGCGTTCCCTGGTGGAGATGTCGACCCTGATACCGCAAAGACAGACTTTGCTCATGAAATTCCCCTGGTTGAAAATTTCGTATCCAATGGCGGCCACTATCTAGGGGTATGCGCCGGTGGATTCGTAGCTGGCAAAGAAGGCTTCGGGGTATTTCCCGGCCAGGTCGGCTCTTATATTGATAGTCCGGGTGCTCAGGTCACCGATCAGGAGGACCACGCCATCGATCTCCTTTGGCATGACGGTAAAAGCTACAAAGTCGACTTCCAGGACGGCAATTACTTCGATATTCCCCAGGGTACACCAGGCGTAACCATCCTCGGTACCTACACGAATAAGTTGCCTGCGGTCGCCGTTGCGCCCCATGGCCTTGGCAAAGCGGCGTTCAGCGGGCCGCACATCGAGGAAACGGTCGACGACAACGACCCCAACTCGCTTCCGCTTTGGATGGACAACGAGCTCCTCAACGAACTCATGAAATGAGCGCCCTAAAGTAGGCTTCAGAAAGACATGAGGTGTCTAGTAAATTTCACACAATCCGCGACTGCTCCCGAGTGGTAAAATCAAGGAACAATACATTAGTGAAAGCGGGGAGTAATTACTATGGCTAAGTATGTTGACGGATTTGTACTGGTGGTACCAAAGGGCAAAGAAGCGGAATACCAGAAGATGGCAGAGCAAGGGCGCGATGCGTGGATGAAGCACGGCGCACTGCAGTACTTTGAGTGTAAGGGCGATGACCTTGCACAGCAGGAAATGGGCGACGAGAAGTCGCGCGCTTACGCTGAGATGACCGGTGCAACAAGTGACGAAAATGTCTGGTTTTCGTTTATTGTCTTTAACTCTAAAGAGCACCGCGACGAGGTAAATAAAAAAGTTATGGAAGAAATGAGCGAAACATATAAAGACCAAAGCGATTTTGAAATGCCAACCGATATGAAAAAGATGGCATACGGTGGCTTCGAGGCAGTAGTCGAAGGCTAAAGGCCTTAGGTGTAAGGTTGACACAAATGGTAGTGCTCCTATACCCTATGGGGGTATAGGAGTTAGTATGAAATTCCGCAGAAATCACCAAGAACAACACAATAACGCGCACTCTCCAGTAGGAGTAAACTCTATGGCTGCTAACGCCACCCTCCACTGTTTAACGGGTTGTGCCATTGGTGAAGTAGCCGGGCTTATTATCGGTACAGCATTGGGGTTAAGCAACGGGCTCACGATTGCCATTTCCATAGTATTGGCCTTCGTTTTTGGTTTTAGCTTATCAACATTGCCGCTCATTAAAGCTGGCGTCGGCTTTCTGACTGCTCTTTCGGTTGTATCTGCAGCCGACACGCTATCAATCGTTGCTATGGAAATTGCCGACAACGCGGTAATGGCGCTTATCCCGGGTGCGATGAACGCGAGCCTCATTAACCCCTTGTTGTGGGCGACTATGCCACTGAGTCTTGCTGTCGCATTTATTGCAGCCTATCCAGTTAATCGGTACTTGTTACTCAAAGGTAAGGGCCATGCTTTAGTGATGAAGTATCATGCAAATCATGACCACTAAGGAGGGATAATGGCAGTGACATACGGCTATGCAGAAAATAAAGAGCAAGTGCTAAAGCGTTTAAGTCGTGTTGAGGGACAGATACGCGGGGTCTCTAAGATGGTGCAGGATGACAAGTACTGCATAGATATTTTGACCCAAGTGAGTGCGGCGAAAGCGGCGCTCGATAAAGTCGCGCTTGAACTGTTGCGTGACCACGCACGGCACTGTTTGAGCAATGACCAAGTTCATGCTCACGGCGAAGGCGATAAGGCTGACGAACTGGTCGGCGCGATAAGCAGAATGTTATAAGGAGGAAGTACTATGCAAACCAAACCATTACTCTATGGGCTCATCGGGTTCTTTATTGGTGGATTTATTGTGGCGGTAGCGGCAACTACCTTCGACAAGCCCGATAGCAAAGAAACCGTGAGCAACAACACCTCGTCAATGAGTAGCATGTCGATGGATGACATGGCGGCTGATTTAAGAAATAAAACGGCCGATGAATACGATAAAGCCTTTATCGCTCAAATGATTGTGCATCACGAGGGTGCTGTTGCGATGGCGAAATTATCCGCTCACAATGCGAAACACGATGAGATTAAGCAGCTTTCGCAAGCGATTATTGCTGCCCAGCAAAAAGAAATCGCCGAAATGAAACAGTGGCAAAGAGACTGGGGCTATACAGGCTCTATGCAAATGGACCACATGCAGCACTAGGTTGTGAAATAGCTCCCCTGATTGGGAGCTATTTTGTTTTTGAAGCCATGTCGGGCTCGGGGGATTTGATATACTTTGACTATGAGTAAAGTGACTTGTGGCATAGCGATGTCGTTGGACGGTTTTGTGGCCGGCAATAATATGAACCTGGATGCGCCATTTGGTGATGCAGCGCCGGAGCTCTTTCACCGTTGGCAGTTTGAGGAGCCCGAAAAGCACACAGCCGAGCGGGATGCGCTGACCGATGCCGGTGCTTTTATTATGGGCCGGAATATGTTTGGCCCCAAGGAACTGCAGTCGGATCCGAGCTGGAAAGGCTGGTGGGGAGACAATCCGCCGTATCACGCGCCGGTATTTGTGTTGTCGCACACCGAGCATGAACCGATACCTCTGGAGGGCGGTACGACATTCACCTTTGTGACCGACGGTATCGAGTCTGCACTCAAGCAGGCAAAAGCAGCCGCTGGCTCAAGGGATGTAGCTATTGCCGGTGGCGCAAATGTTATCAATCAGTATCTTGCAGCCGGTCTTATCGACGAGCTGTGGCTGCATATTACGCCGGTAACCGTCGGTAGCGGGCAGCGCCTGTTTAAAGATACTCCCGGCATCAAGCTCACGCCTTTGGAAGCGCGAACCACAGAGTTAGTAACGCACATTAAATATTCCATCCAACATGAGAGGGGCAACTCGTTATGACAAAGGTAATCGCTGGCATGACCGTCTCTTTGGACGGCTTTATGAATGACGGCAATGGCAGTGCGGCAAGTCTGAGTCCGGATTTTACAGAACTGCTCGAAGCGCCTTCCTTTAAGAAAATGATCGAGGACACCGGTGCGGTCGTTATGGGTAGGCATACCTACGAGATGGCGGACCCATTCATGTGGGTCAATGATGACTATGAATTTCAGGTTCCTCTGTTTGTTGTCACGCATACTCCTCCTGAAAAGTACCCCGAAGGCAATGACAAGCTCAGCCTCACATTTGTCACTGATGGTGTCGAGAGCGCCATCGCCCAGGCAAAACAAGCGGCCGGCGACAAGACAGTGCAGGTAATTGGTGGTGCAGACATTATTCAGCAAGCGCTGAATGCCGGCCTCTGTGACGAATTGGGGATAGACCTCATGCCTGTACTACTCGGAGAAGGGCTTAGGCTATTTGAGAATATTGATACCGACAAGATAAAACTCGAAAGAGTGATGGTTGAAGAAACCACTCCGATGAGGACAAGCATTACATTCAAGGTTTCGAAAGCGAACTCTGGCGCTTAGGCTCATGAATTCGTGCGGCCGTTTTGGTATGCTGGTAGCATGGCTAAGCACAATCAAATCGATCTTATTGAATTCCCCGTAAAGTCTGGCAAACAGCTCAAGCAGACAAAGGACTTTTTCCGCCAGGTTTTTGGGTGGAAGTATACCGACTGGGGCGGGGACTACAGCGACACCGAAGCAAGCGGCACGAATAGCGGCGTTAATGCAGACGGCGGAGCTACGATGCCGCTCACCGTCATCTATTCGGCTGATTTAGAGAAGACAAAACAGCTGGTTGTTCAAAACGGCGGCAAAATTATCGTAGACACGTATACGTTTCCCGGTGGAAGGCGCTTCCACTTTACGGAGCCAAGCGGCAATGAACTGGCCGTTTGGTCGGAATAACCGCGAGAACGCCAAGGCATGGTGATTATCGGCGCTGCAGTGCCGATTCGGTACTTACCGTCAAAAGATAGTCTTTCAGCGAGTGATAAATAGCCAGGAAAGGCTTTCTGTTCTTAAAGCTCTTTGACATTCCAAAGCCACCTTCGTGCACCGACACGATGAAGGTGGCCAGCTGCCGGGTATCGATATCTGGCTTTAGGTAGCCGTTTGCTTGCGCTCGCTGTAGGTGCTTGTCGACGCCTTGTATCCAGAACTCCAGTACCGTGTGTAACTTGGCGCTAAAGACCGGATCGACGGCAGACATTTCTTGCACTAGATTGTTGAGCGGACAGCCGAGTCCGAGCTGCTCATCGCTGGAGGTATCAATCTTTTCTTTAAGGTTCTTTAAGATACCCTGCACCGGATTCTTGTATGCCGCCAGCGGCTGAAGCCATTTCTGGATGGTTAGACCTATTAAGACTTCGTCGACAATGGCGTAGCCAAGGTCGCTTTTGGTCGGAAAGTGATGAAAGAATGCGCCTTTGGTGAGCGTTGTTTTCTCGATAATATCGTTTACACTTACCGCCTGGAAACCGTGCGCAAACACCTCCATAAAGGCGACGTCTAAAATTTGCTTTCTTGTCTCAACGGGATTCCTCATACATATCATTGTATACCAGTTGGTATGTAGCGTCAAGAGTGTCTTTACCGATGACTATGATAAATTTTAAACTTTTTGTGTTGACAACATACCAGCTGGTATGTAAGCTTGGAAGTATGATATGCAAATTAAGGAGGCAAATATGAAGAAAAAGTTGATGGGACTCGATAAGCGGTGGCTGGCGCTGTTCGTGTTGTGCGGCGGCAGCCTGATGATTGTATTGGACAGTACCATTGTGAATGTAGCGCTGCCATCCATTCGGACGAGCCTCGGCTTCTCACAGTCTTCACTGGCGTGGGTAGTCAATGCCTACTTGCTGACGTTTGGCGGTTTTTTGCTGCTGGGCGGCCGGTTGGGTGATTTGTTCGGCCACCGCCGGCTCTTCTTGCTCGGCATTACGCTGTTTACCTTGGCTTCGGTGCTGTGTGGCTTGTCGACCGCGCAGGCGCCATTAATAATCGCTCGCGGCATCCAGGGCTTGGGTGGTGCTGTCGCCTCGGCCGTTGGGTTATCGCTGATGATGGACCTGTTTAAGACCGATAGCGATCGGGCTAAAGCAATGGGCGTGTTTGGCTTTGTGACAGCCGGTGGCGGCAGCCTGGGAGTGCTGCTGGGTGGAGTTTTGACAGACCTACTGAACTGGCACTGGATTTTCCTAGTCAACTTGCCAGTTGGCGCGCTCGTATACTTTTTATCGGTAAAACTACTGCCAAAGGCGCATACTCGAGACCACAAGGTTAAATTGGATGTGGCTGGAGCTGTAACCGTAACATTGTCTCAGCTGCTGGCTGTGTACGCGGTTGTGAATGGTAACCAGGCCGGCTGGCTGTCGGTCCAAACACTTGGCTTGTTGGCTGGTGCCGCTGCGCTCATGGCTACCTTCCTGACTATTGAGCACAGGGCTAAATCGCCATTGGTACCGCTACGTTTCTTTAGGCTACGTAACCTGAGGACGGCAAATGCAATCGGTGTGCTTTGGGCCGCCGCTATGTTTGCCTGGTTCTTCCTGTCTGCATTGTACCTCCAGCTTGTGCTGCAATACACACCGCTTAACGTTGGCCTGGCCTTCTTGCCGGCCAATGTGATCATGGCTATCTTCTCGGTTGGTTTATCAGCTAAGTTAGTCATGCGCTACGGCATCAAGACGCCCTTGTCGGTTGGTTTGACACTGGCGGCACTCGGCTTGCTGTTGCTGGCTCGTGCACCGGTTGACGGTCACTTTTTGACCGATGTTCTGCCAAGCATGCTCTTGCTGGGTGTTGGCGCCGGTATGGCATTCAACCCGGTCTTGCTTGCTGCCATGAGCGATGTTGGACCGCAAGAGTCTGGTTTGGCTTCGGGTATTGTGAACACCTCGTTCATGATGGGCGGTGCGCTCGGACTGGCGGTCCTGGCGAGCTTGGCGGCATCGCGGACTAATCACCTTGTAGCGTCCGGAGCGCACGAGCTGCCAGCGCTCACCAGCGGCTACCATGTAGCCTTCGTGGTCGGTGCAGCCTTCGCATTGCTGGCTGCCGGTATCGGAGCTCTGGTACTTAAAACAAAGGCGCCGGCACCGCAGGGGCATGCAGAAACCCCAACTGCAAAACCAATCGCTGAAGCAATTTAGTATAATAAGTAGGCCATAGGAGGCTCACCATATGAGAAACATTATCGTCCAAGAATTCATTACCCTAGATGGAGTTGTACAGGCCCCGGGCGGCCCCGACGAAGATAAAGAGAGTGGTTTTACATTCGGCGGCTGGACTGCACCGTATTTCCGCGACACCGACGATGAGGCTGGCGAGTTCATGCAAAAGTGGATGCAATCCACCGATATCATGCTCGGTCGCAAGACCTTTGACATGTTCGCCGAGTATTGGCCCAAGCACGTTGACATGTGGCCGGGTATCCAGGATGTTACCAAGTATGTAGTCAGCACATCCCTGACCGAAAACAAGACCGACTGGCAAAACTGCGAGTTCTTGGCGGGCGTTGATGATATCAAGAAGCTCAAAGAATCCGACGGCGGTGACATTAAAATCCATGGCAGCAGCGACCTGGTGCAGACATTGCTCAAGCACGATCTGGTCGATAAGCTCTGCCTGATGATGTTCCCGATTACCCTTGGCACGGGCAAGCGTTTGTTTGACGAGGGCACGAAACCGGCAGCCTTTAAGATGACTGACCATTTGGTGATCTCAAACGGCGTAATCTTTGCCAATTACGACCGGGCCGGCGAGGTTGAGACCGGCACGATTGGGGCGTAAGAGACGCCCTGATTGAGCGCCTCTTACATTGCCACCGCTAGCGGACTATTTGCTGAAGTGCCCAGCTATTGCCGTCAGGATCGCTGAAGTACACAAAGATTCCCCAAGGCATCTCGGCTATTTCGGACACCTGAACGCCTTTTTCGCTGAGCACTTTTGCAGCTTCGCGGGTATCTTTTACCACCATCTGCAGACCCAGTTGCGTGCCTGGCTTCATTTTGGTGATGCCGGTACCGATAACAATCGAGCAGGCCGAGCCTACGGGTGTTAGCTGCACAAAGCGGATTTCATCGTTTACCTTGTGGTCGTGGTCCAGTACAAAGCCTACTTTGTTGACGTAAAAGTCTATCGCAGCGTCTACGTCTGATACGGGGACGGCCACTAATTCTAACTTCATTTCCATGTCGTTGCTCCTTGCTTAGTTGATACGACCATTTAATCACTATGTGCGGCCCTAGTTTTGTAAAAAAACGACAACCTTTTACAGCTTGTGAATGTCGGTGACGTCGCTTGGACGTGCTTGCATCAACTTTTGCAGCGATTTAGAAAGATGTGGTTGATCGGTAAAACCGGCATCTGCAGCCGCAGCGCTCAGCGGCGCGCCGGCTTTGATAAGCCTGACTGCCTTTTGAGCACGATGTATCTGCTCGAGGGATTTGCGGGTGAGTCCGGTAGTTTGCATAAAATGACGTTGCATATTACGGTCGGACATGGCTTTGGGCGTTCCTTTGAGAACAGCAGCTACTACTTCGTCGATAGCCAATAACCCATGACGTTCCATCGCTTCTACCAGTTCCTCGGCGTTTTTATAGGTGGGTATCGCGAAGGTGTGGCCCAATAGCATAAAGTGATCTTCATCCGCATTCGGGAGTATTTTGGCTGAGTCGAGCATCGAAGCTCCGGGCAGCTGGGGTATGTGTGCGCCAGCAACGAACGATATCACGACCGCGCTAGTACCGCCCTCATACGGAACCATAGCCGGCTTTGAAGCCTGTCCTGTCAGCATCATTGTTCGTGAGCCGTCTTTTGACGTGTGGGCGATTAAATCCCAGCAGCCATCGGGGGTTGCTTTGTAGACGCCCGATTCTAGATTCTCGCTGGCCCAGAGGCGATCGATAAAGGGGTTGTCGGAGGTTCGGCTGACGTGTCGTTGACTCATGACATAAGAGTATCAGAACCAAACCAGGTGGAAAGTGCTTGTTTTAGCCCTGAATCGGCGCCATCTCCTGCCCAGGCGACATAGCCGTCGGGTCGAATGAGTACGGCCGAAGGAGCAGCGACCTTGCCGACTACCGGCAGCTCCCAATCGCCCTCGTAGGAGGCTTTAGTATATTTGACGCTGTGCGACCAAGCTGCAACATCCAGGTCACCATGGCCCAGGTTAAGAAGCACGGCTTTGGCGTCGTGCAGCAGGCTGTACACACGGGTGAGGCCGTCGGCAGTCTGTATATCAAGATCGGGCATGCGGCGTCCGAGGAGCGGGTGACCCTCGCCAAGGTCGTAGTGGATATCCAAGCTGGAGAGCATGCCAACGATGTGTTTGCGCGGTTCGTCCATGCCGAGCAGATCGGTCATGATATCGCGCAGCGCGGTGTGTTGGCCGTCGGGTTTACTGAGTACGACCTGTGCGCGTGTGTTTTGGAGTACCCGAGCGCCTACCGGGTGGCGTTCGGCGTGGTAGGTGTCCAGCAGGCTTTCTGGCGAGGTCTTTTTGACTACCTGGGCCAATTTCCAGCCAAGGTTGACGGCATCTTGGATGCCCGTGCCGAGGCCCTGACCACTTTGGGGCGGGTGAATGTGCGCGGCGTCGCCGGCCAGCAAGACGCGGCCTTTACGGTACGTTGCTGCTTGTCGGGTGGCGTCGCTAAAGCGCGAAATCCAGTTGATGTCGGTGAGTCCGTAATCCGTGCCATAGGTGGCGGCTAGCGCTTCGCGCAGTTCGTTGATGCTCGGCTCATCGCCCTTTCTGACGACCTTTTCGGCAACCACCAAGCCAATCGATTGACCATCTGGTGCCGGGCCGATACCGCCACCCTCGGGGCGCATGCCAAACTCCGGCTTTTCGTCCATCTTGACCTCGGCAATAATGTAGCTGACCGATGCTTCTAAGCCGGGGAACTCAATACCGGCCGTCTTGCGGACCAGGCTGCGACCACCATCGCAGCCGACCAGATAGTCTGCCTGCAAGGTCCTACCACCAGACAGCTCAACGCTAATGCCGTCGCTGTCCTGGGTAAAGCCCATTACTTCGGTGCTGCGCATAATCGGCACGCCAAGCTCCTCGGCCCAGGCGGCCAGAATGGGTTCGAATTTACTCTGCGATATGCCGAGTAAGTAGTTATGGCGGGTAGGGAAGTCGCCGATATTCAGTCGAACTCCGCCAAAACCTATCGTTGGGTGCGGTTGCCCGGCGGCAATAAATCGTTCAGCAACGCCGCGCTGATCGAGCACTTCCACTGCACGGGAATGAATACCCTTGGCGCGTGATTCGTCGAGATACTGATCGGCTCGACGTTCAACGACGACTACATCAACCCCGGCCAGCTTCAATTCAGCGGCTAGCATTAATCCGGTCGGACCACCACCGGCGATTACTACTGCGTGATGTTCCGTTGCCATGTTCACCCCTTACCGTAAGTTCTCAATGATAAAATTGTAGCATCCCCGCAGCCCTTCTGGCTCCAGGTTAGCTTGCATGCGCTACCGTCGTGTTCTTAAATAACAACAGGAGGATACGCTCATGAAGAAGTTCTGGAAGAATAATTCGCTATCCATAGTGCTCATAACTTTATTCCTGGCTTTTACAGCTGGTCAGACAATTATGGGGTATCAAGTGAATAATACAGAGCTGGAAGAGCATAACCAGCCCACTATTTCTTTGGGAGCGTACCTGGGCAGCGGCCATTTCGGGGAAGCCATATTTGAAAACTGGGAAAGCGAATTCCTGCAGATGGCATCCTATGTTATTTTGACCGTGTTCCTTATACAAAGGGGCTCGGCCGAATCAAAGAATCCTGACAAGCTTAATGCGATTGATCAGGGAGCAAACAAGAAGACAATCACCAAGGATTCTCCCTGGCCCGTTCGCAAAGGTGGGCTGTGGCTGAAGATCTACAGGAACTCGTTGTTTCTGGCATTCCTGTCGCTGTTTCTGATGTCGTTTACGCTGCACGCGGTCGAAGGCTCGAGAGAAAATTGCAGCGAAGGTGTCATGCATGGCCAGGGATGCGAAACATTCCTCGAATATGTAACCGGTCCGCAATTCTGGTTCGAATCCTTCCAAAACTGGCAAAGCGAATACTTGGCGGTCGCCAGCATCGTGATACTTTCTATCTTTTTGCGCCAGCAGGGTTCACCCGAATCCAAACCGCTTACTGCACCCAATAGCGCAACCGACTGATAGTCTCAACTATCACGCTGCGGGCTCACTTCTTCTTTGCAGAAGCAGCGATTGCAATTTTTTTGGGCTCCGGTAGTGGCGTGAGTGGCACGCTTACATGTAGGACGCCGTCATCCAGGCGAGCCTCAATTTTGTCTGTGTCGGCTCGCTCGGGGAGGGCAATGCGGCGATAAAAGCTGCTCGAGCTCTCGCGGACAACGTATTTTTTGCTCTTGTCTTCTTGTTTCTCGTGACGTTCGGCGCTGATAACCAGGGCGTTATTTTCAATTTGGATGTTCACGTCGTCTTGTTCGAAATTCGGCAAGTGGGCCTCCACTTTTAACTGGTTGTCCTGCGTGTAGACATCGGTTGTCGGTATGTTTACACCTTTAAGTGGTGTCATCCAGTCGTCGCCAAAAAACTGCTTTTGTAGTGCGCTCAGTTCGGCGAATGGATCCCATCGTACAAGATTGCTCATTATAGTTCTCCTTTCTTTATGTGTTAGATAAGTCTAAGAGAAGCATAAGTAGCTTCTAATTATATTGTAGAAAAATTGGCACTTGCATGTCAAGAGTGCCAGTGAACATCTGATGAGACATCGCAAAAACTACCTTGACAGTCATAGTAATATGGCGTACATTGTACTCATGATCGATAAAAGACTGTCATCAGATTTACTGCGCGGGCATACCGACACTATCATCCTCAAGCTTTTGACGGATGGTGACAAGTATGGCTACGAAATCACCAAACTCATTTACGAACACTCGCACCAGCTTTATGAGCTCAAAGAAGCCACTATGTATTCGAGCTTGAAGCGCCTGGAGAGTGATATGCACATCATCTCTTATTGGGGTGATGAAACGCAGGGTGGACGCCGTAAATACTACCGGATTACCAGTAGTGGACGTGACCTCTACGCTGTTAATAAACAAAACTGGGACTATGCCAAGCAGATCCTGGATGAATTATTGTAAGGAGACACTACGATGGAAGATAAACTACAACATTTTTTAGACAAAGCGTTTGCGCCGTACGGTGATTTTCCGGCACGGGCGGATGTGAAGCAAGAACTGCTTGCTAACATGCTCGAAAAGGTCAACGACCTGAAAAAGCAGGGTAAAAGCGACGACGAAGCCTACCGAATGACCGTTGAATCGTTTGGCGATGTATCGGAGATTATGCAACAAGTGCCACACGACAAGGCGGAGCCGAAGCACGAAGACAAGGCTGAACCCAGCCTGTACCGGACAATTGTCGACGGCGTGTTTGGAACGCCAGATAGTAAAACGGTTGCAACGGCTGCAAATCTGCAGCAGGCCGATCTGGCTGATACCGACCTGGCGGGTAAAGACTTTAGCATGAGCGCGCTTATGGAAGCCTCGTTCGACCGGTCCGATCTGCACAGCACCCGGTTCAAAGCTGCTGCGCTGAATGGCGCCAGCTTTGCGGGCGCAAACCTGCAAAATGCGGTCTTCAACGCGAGCGATTTGCAAAATGTGGACTTCACGAAAGCCGACCTGACCGGCGTCGAGTTTAACGCCTCCTCGCTCGGCGGGGTTAAGTTTACTGACGCAATACTGACCAACGCCAGGTTTAGTAAATCCGACCTGACCGGTGTTTCATTCGATGGCATGAGCTTGGAAGGGGTTGCTTTTACGAGTTCCTCGCTCAAAAAAGCTTCGTTTAAAAATGCCGTGTTGCGCAATGTGTCATTTCAGCACGCCGCAGTAAAGCACACGGTCTTTGACGGCGCCACCATGGACAAACTAACCTACGCGCTGCTCAAGGGCGCCAAGGCCTCGCTCACCGACGTAGTCATCTTGTAAGAGTAAAACTCCCCACCACAGGGGAGTTTTAGTATGGCGGCATTCTTGCGGAGTCCTGCTCGGCGTATAATAGACATGCGTAATAAGGAGGTCACACGATGCTGCGTAGTACACCATTTCTGCTGTTTGACGGCAATTGTGCCGAAGCGATGACTTTTTACCATGAATGCCTTGGCGGCGAGCTAACGCTCACAAAACTTGGCGATACTCCTATGAAGGAGCAATTGCCGCCAGAAAAGCATGACCGGATTATCAACGCGCAGCTCACGAGTGGCAATATCGATATATCGGCCACCGATTGGATGGCTTCGCCGGATTTTGACCCGGTGCTCGGCAACACCTTCGCGATTTTTCTCGTCGGTGAGTCATACGACGAATTGAAGTCCGCCTTTGAGAAACTGAAAGACGGTGACAATAACCACCATCTGCAAGAGCTGCACGAAATGCCGTTTGGCATGTATGGCCAGTTCTATGACAAATACGGTGTTCAGTGGATTTTCAGGGGTAAAAAGCTGCAGTAACAACCAAATCACTACTGGGTAACCGCTAGCGCTTAGACTATACTAGAGGTACATGCACCGCAAGCAACCCTCTAAACGCACCAGCCAGTCGGACCAGCGCCGATACAGATGGTCGCTTAAGGTTGCGCTTACGGGTCTGATTGTAGCTGTGGTAGGGGTGTCGAGCTTTGGCGCGTATCCGTACGCGTTTGTGAGCGCGCCTAAGCTGCCCACGCCACCGCTTAAGGATTTGGCGGCGGCTCACGGCGTAGAGTTGGCGGTACTAACGACGCCGGGCAGCCTCGACCGTAAGCCGTTTGTCGATGTGCTGACCTCGCAGTTCTCGGAAATCACCACCGACGGTACATTGCATTGGGACAAGCTCCGCCCTGCGCCCGACAAATATGACTTTGCTGCCGCCGACAAGGTTGTGGACTTTGCCGTTCGCAACCACTTGCCGGTGCAAGCCCACCACTTAATTTGGGACGAGTCTGATTCGCTGCCGGCTTGGCTGAAAGATGGCAACTACACACCACAGCAGCTGCGCGACATCATGCGAGAGCATATCAAGACGGTGGTCGGGCACTACAAGGGTAAAGTTACCGAGTGGTCGGTCGTTAATGAGCCGTTTACCCGCGCGCAACACATCTACAATCTGGACAGCTGGTGGGCCGACCACTTGGGCGGTGGCACCGGTTACATCGATGACGCCTTCCGCTGGGCCCGTGAGGCCGATCCTAAGGCTAAGCTGATACTCAATGATTTTCGTAATGAGACGGCCTCGAGCATTTCCGACGCCCAGTACGACTATGTCAAAGCGGCCAAAGCCAGGGGCGTGCCAATTGACGGTGTTGGTATACAACTGCACGTTGACGCCGCGCGACCTTCGGATAAAGCAGCCATGATTCGCAATATGCAGCGTTTTATGGCACTCGGAACACCCGTGTACGTTACCGAGTTTGATGTTAATTCTACCCGGGTGAAGGGGAATGCGGCGTACCGGTCCGAAGTGGAGGCTCGGGTTACCGCTGACGCGATCGGGGCGTGCGTCGAGTCAAAAAGCTGCGCCAGTTTTACCGTTTTTGGTATGACCAATGTGGCCGGCTTTGCCAAGTTTACTGTCTACAACCGGGCGCGGTCGTACCTGTTTACAAGCCGGTATCAGCCGCGACAGATGTACTACAGCTTTCGGAATGCCTTGTCGCAGCCGCAGTAATCATATGTATCTAATTGCGATAAAAAATTATTGTAAAACGATAATAAGTGTGCTATCTTAGGGCTAGTTAAGCTTGAAAGGCTCGTATATGAAGAAAGCTATCCAGAACAGTTCGACGCACTTTTTGCGTGCGGTTGTCTTGCTGATGGGCCTCGGTGTACTGGTTTTGTGCGGCTTTTTATTGCCGGCCTTCTACCGCGAATGGGCTGATGTATTTCCCTATGTGGCCTACCTGAGATTTCCAGCAATGATTGGCCTGATAACCACTGCGGTCGCGTTTTTTGTGGCTTTGTGGCAAACACTCAAGTTACTGCACTACATCGATACAAGCACGGCATTTTCTGAAGCCTCGGTCAACGCCTTAGGAGTTATAAAGGTGTGCGCGCTGATCATCAGTGGCCTCTATGTGCTCGCGTTGCCGCTCATGTACTCTTTAGCTCAAGGGGAAGACGCACCAGGATTTGGGATTTTGGGTGCATTCTTTGTGTGTGCGCCAGTGGTGATTGCGGTGTTTGCGACCGTGTTGCAGCGGGTGCTGCGAGACGCAATTGCCATACAAAAGGAGCATGACCTCACCGTCTAGGGGTTGTGAAAAACACTATGGCAATTATTGTTACGCTCGATGTAATGCTGGCCAAGCGCAAGATGAGCCTGACTGAATTATCCGAAAAAGTGGGCATTACCATGGCCAATCTGTCGATTCTCAAGACCGGTAAAGCCAAAGCGGTACGTTTATCAACGCTGGAAGCTATCTGTGACGTGCTCAACTGCCAGCCCGGCGACATACTGGCGTACGAACAAGAAGCCGGCTCGCAGACCGGTCGTTAGCGCGGGTCGCAGGCGCGGTGCTACCAGTTAAGTGGCGCTAGCCAAACGCCGTTGCGATCCCAGCCACCGCTGCTGAGGTACCATCGGCCGTCGGTGTCCTGCACTACCTCGCCGGCGTGTGAAGTGAGTCGGGTGTAGGGCGTGTTCGGGAAGTTAAACGGATCTTTGGACTTAAAAACGTCGGTACTATCATAACCGGGATCGCCTCGCTGCGTAATAAAGAGGTACCAGTCGCCGTTTCGCTGCATCACTTGCGGCGACTCGGTCCAGCCACTCGGAGTGGCATCGTAAAAGGCGGTTTTGCGCGCTGACCAGGTTTTGAGGTCCTTGCTGGTGCGGTAGGCGACAATGTGGCCCTGGTCTACATTGGGATCGGGGGTGGCGGTGTAGTACATGACCCACTGATCGCCAATGCGTCGCACAAAGGGGTCGCGCGCCATCCAGCCGTCTTCGAACAGTGTGCCAACGCGTGTCCAATTGGTAAGATCGGTCGAAGTAGCCAGCCTGATGCGGAAGTGCTGAAAATCGATCGGTTCACCGCAGACGCCGCTGCCGGTGGCGTAGAACATGTAGTATAATCCGCCGTCACGCACAATGTGTGGCGCCCAGATAAAATCTTCGGTGCCGTCGCGGAGGGCGGTCAGCGCATCCGCCTGACGCACAAAGCCGAGCGGTGCGGTTAGACTGTTAGAAACCGCGTGCCCGAACCATTGCTCGTCAAAGGCGCACCCTGGTGCAAAGCCCGGTTCTTGATGCTGTATGCCGATGAGGTGCCACTTGCCGGCGTCGTCTTTGATGATGGTGTGATCATTCATGTACCACCGCTGGCCATTGATATCCGGATTATAAATGCGGACACGCGTGCCGAGGCTGACCGCAACGCTGGTGGGGTCGCTTTGCGGGCTGCAGGCGCTAAAGCCGAACTTGACTGCCTGGCCGCCCGACGCCTGCTCGTCGGCGCAGTTGACCGCGGTGTTGGCTACTTGACCAGTCTCAACTTCGGTGTCGACTTGGCTAGTAGCGGCGTGTGTGCGCCACAAAAACGCCAAACCAGTGCCGCAAAAGACCGCTGCCACTATCAGCATGGCCGAAATGGTGCGTGTAGAGGGTTTCCATCGGTGTTGATTCTTATGATGTTGCATGGTGCAAATAGGTCGCCGCAGCTGCTGTTGATGGCGGCATAATCTGTAAGCTAATGCTTTCAGTTTAGCACAGGGTAGAAGGCGGTCGTCGCTGTGCAGGCATTGACTTAAATAGTAAAATATGCTATAATGTATTATGACTATACCGAAAGTTTTGGTATGGTAGTTTTTCTGTTGTTTTCGTCCGTGCATCTCTGATGTACCACATCCCGAAGGGAACTCTGGTGAATCGCATTCGTTCTTTCGTGGCTGCACTTTTGGTGCTGGCTGCGACGGTACTCGGAACACTGGCTCTCGCCGGCACTGCCAACGCCGCGTCGTACTACGACACGGTGGTTGCGCAGCTCAAGGCGACCAAGGGCTATGTATACTCCGACGTGAGCGCTCGTCCAACGTTGCCTCCGGGTGATGTTGCCAACCTCAACCAGCGCATCAAGGCGACTGGCAAGCCGATCTTCATCATCTTTGCGGATGATGCGCAGGTCGCGAATGTCACTCCAACCGCGCTGCCGGGTCTGTTCAACGATTCGTTGAACCGGGCTGGGGTCAAGAGTGCGGTTGTGGCGGTGTCGGCACGAGGCGGTTTCGTCGCTCAGGGCTTCAATGTCCCGGCGCCGATTGCCGCACAGGCCGGCTCGCTGGCTGCACAAGTTGCAACTGGTGCTGGCTCTCCTGGCGCCAGGTTGGTGAACTTTGTCGACGCGCTCAACGGCGTGAAGACCCAGACACCATCCCAGCCGGGAGGATACGCCGCACCTCCGAACGGCTATCGGCCTCCGATCAACCCGTCGGTCCCCGCTTCGTCGGGTTCCGGCAACGGTTGGCTGATCTTGCTCTGGGTGCTGGTTGCAATTGTGGCTGTCGCTGCCCTTGCTTTTGGCGGGCGTTGGCTCTACATGCGCAACAAGCGCAAGAACGAGATCAAGACGGCTGTTGATCAGCTCGACAAGGATCTACTCAACATGACATCTCAGATGTCTGTTGATTCGCCGGCGTACACTGCCTACAGTGACGCGCTGTCCAACAAGCAGTCCGCCGAGGAGTCGCTTGCCGCAGGCAACTACGATTCCGCTGAGGCGTACTGCGAGACGGGCCGCGCAAGCTACAGGCAGGCACGACGTCTGCTGAACGGCGATGACCAGGTCCAGCCCGCAACGGCTGAGCCGCTTGTCGCCCATGCGGACACCGGTACGGAGGACTCCGACACCGAGCGTCCGCGTCGCAAGGGAGGCCGCACGTCTCGTCGCCGTCGTCACGACAGCGGTGACCGGGTGGTTGTCAACAACACGACGTATGTCCGGCACGATAGCTACTCCAGCGATTACCCGCACCACTACCAGGGTGGGTATATCGGTGGTGTGTACTATCCGACTGGCTACTACGACCCGTTCTTCTGGGCGATGGCGGCAAACGCTGGGCAGGCTCACGAGTACCGTGATGGTTACCAGGATGGCATTCGCGACGCTGAGCGCCACGATGGCAACTCCTGGAGCAGCGGTGGTGTGACCGGACAGGCCGATGGCGGTGCATGGAATGATGTTCCGGAGACTGCCGGTAACGGTAACTCTGATAACACTTCCTGGGCCGACAATGGCAACAACACGACTGGTCAGGCTGGCGGTGGTGCATGGTCTTCGGACGCATACTCCAACGACACGCCCGCGCAGTCGGTCGTAGACACTCCGTCGGCACCCGCTGACACTTCCTGGACCGACACCAGCTCCACAACCACCGACACTTCCTCTTGGGGTGGTGACAGCGGCGGTGGCTGGTCGTAAGCTCTAGGACAACCGGAGTACAACAGAATAACCAATTGGCGCTGGCAAGGTCGCCTCCAAGACCCTGCTACGGAAGAGTAGATACGGCATGGCTTATCGCGTTTTCGCGATTTCCTATCACCCTATCACTCTTCCGTTCTACCCCATATCACCACTCAGCTGGTGACATAGGCTAGGACGGAAGCACGGCGCAGGTGTTGCAATTCAAGTACGATGTGGCTATTATCATATGGTTGCACAACGGTCGGATGGCCGTTTTGTTTATTATAAGGAGTTATCTTGAGCAATATTGGCGAGCTACGTCAAGCATTTTATGAAAGCGCCGATGCTTTTGAGCCGGTGGTTGAGTTAATGGACCAGAACCGGCAAGAAGCTGAGACAGCGTACGCCCAGGGTCAGTCGATTACCGAAGCGGCAAAGCAATTGAGTGAGCAAATGGAAAGCCTGAGCCGTGGCGAAAACAGTGTCACCGGGTGGGCGAGAAGTATCCAGCATACGCGCGTGTCGCTTACCGCAAGCAGTACATTGCATCCGGAGCTGGAGGCTAAGGCAAGGGCTGCTGAAGCGCGGGCAAAGGTGGCAACCGAACAAGTCGATGAGTTGCAAACAGCTGCCAGAGGCTTGGCTGATCGGCTCTATGAGCTGAGCAAGGGATACAGCACTATGGCAGCCCACTCGCAAGATATTGCAAACAAAACCCGTAAGCTTCAAGACGACATCAAACAACGAGCCGATGAATTGTAGATGGTAGGAATAAAATATGGAATATAGCAGACAGGAATCTGATGAAATTTTGACGAGGGCGCACCGGTTTCCGCCGGGCCCGTACTACCGTCCATCGCGCGACCATGATACTGACGCGTCCTGGAAGGCCTGGTTAGAAAGGGATAGCAAATTTATCAGTGGGCAAGTGAACCGATACAAGCAACTCGCACTCGATGCTCGGTTTGGAGTGGATCAGCTGATGGGCGCTCGTGAAACGGGCAAGGCTACCTTGACGGCACTGTTGGGGATGCTGAGCACGCTCGAACAGATTGAGCACGATAGCAAAGCTGGCGTTGGATCGGAAGAGACTGCCCATCGGCTTGATGGCCGGCTCAAGCAGGCCTCCGAACTACTAAATGCCGGGCAAAGTAAGCTCGCGGCCGTAGAGCAGGGTTCACGCAAAGGGGCGATCCGTGGCGCGAGTCACATTATAGAGCATGTCGATGACATATCGAGTAGGCGAGTTGGAATCGAACCGACACAGGCAGTCAGCGGTTTTGATACAATGCGCGACAGAATCAAAAGTATCGGTGAAGCGATTGTCACTGCTGATGCCGAAACCGAAGAACTATTGCCCTTGGCACTGAGTGTCGAAGCTGATGCGCTCGACAAACTACGCGATGCCATGAATGAATGGTAGGTGGCTATCTCTCGACGGCGTGTCAGTTTATTTGGTGACAATAACGCTGGTGTAGATTGGCGACCAGTCGTAGAGCCATTTGGCGTCGGTCATGCTATTGAGGTTGACGCAGCCGGCACTCGAGCCGAGTCCGCCGTAGCCATGTTTGGCGAAGTCATCTGAATAGTGGATTGCCTGACCACCGTTAAAGAACAGCGAGTAAGGCATGGGTGCGTTGTTGAACGATTTTGAGTAGTAGTGCACGTATTTACGGCCCACCGAATATGAACCAACGCCGGTTGCGTAGGCTTTACCGCGGGCGTCACCGGTGCGAGCCGGAAACGATTTGACCACTTTTTTATTTTGAATTGCGTACAACGTTGCTTGCGAGTCGCTGCCCTTAACTACGCAAATTGTTTTGCGCGTCGTGAGGCACTTGCTTGGAACCTTAGAGGCGGTAGTAGCAGCGGTGGTGAGCGCAGCCCAGGTTTTAGGACCGATAAAGCCGGTCTGGTTGAGCCCTTTGTCTCGCTGTAATTTTATGACGGCGGCTTTGGTAGCCGGGCCGTAATAGCCGGTGGCAGTCGCTGTCAGGTAACCTTTGGCGGCTAAATTGTGCTGTGCCAGGCTAACGCAGCTGCCGCTATCACCCTGATATAGGGTTGGGTGGTTGATGCAATTGTTGTAGACAGCTGCGGTGGCGGTCGCGCCGGTCATGCTCAAAACGCCGATTAACACGGCTAAGCCGAGCATGAGTCGTTTGATAGGGGCTGTCTGTAATTGCTTCATGAATGTATAGCTTACCGGTTTATGGGTCGAAGTCAACGTTAAGCATTTTCAGGGATGGGAGAAATGCCACAAGGTACGCGGTGGTTGGTAATATCTGATACACTACTTCGTAAGTCCCGCCAGGTTTGCTAAAATCTATCTGTCGGGCTGGTGACTAAAATAAATGCCAGTTGGGGCGCCGTGGCGGAGTGGTTACGCAGCGGTCTGCAAAACCGCGTACACCGGTTCGAACCCGGTCGGTGCCTCCAAAAAAACAGTTTGAACCAGGGCGAGTGGCGGAATTGGTATACGCGGTGGACTTAAAATCCGCTGGCCTTACAGCCTTGAGGGTTCGAGTCCCTCCTCGCCCACCATATAAGAAGCTCCGTTTAGGCGGGGCTTTTTATATGATTTTTTTGATACACTAAGGTCATGACCGAAACCATTTGCCCCTTCTGTGAAAAAGATCAGCCAATCCGTGAAAACGAGCTCGCCAAGGTGTTCCTGAGCGACCCGCACAAGGTTCCGGGCCATGTGCTGGTGATGCCAAAGCGGCATATCGAAAAGCCGTGGGATATGACTCCCGAAGAGCTGCAGGCCTGCTTTGAGCTGATTTTCTTGATTGAACAGCGATTTATGGGCAAGCTCGGCGACGGTTTTGATGTGCGACAGAGCTACTGGCCGTTCATGGAGCCCAATAAGCTCAAGGCCAAGCACGTGCTATTTCATGTTATTCCGCGATCAGAAGATGACTACCTGTTCAAGATTGCCGAAGGCCAGAACCCCGAAGACCTGTATGCCCAGCTCGACGAAGTCGAGGGTGATGCGGTTGCCCGCTTATTGCAGTAGGCGGTAAAAGTGGTACAATCGTCAGGTAATGAAAATAAGCACGTCGCAGACCAGTCGTACGATGGTAGTTATGCAGGCCATGATGCCCGGCCGGGCTTAATTTTCTTTCTCTTCGGTTTCTTTATCACATCTTAAACGAGTACAATCAAAAGTATGAATTATTACATAGCCACCTCTATTCCGTATGTCAATGGCGAGCCGCATTTGGGCCATGCGCTTGAATTTGTTATGGCTGATGTTTTGGCACGTTTTGCCCGTCAACAGGGTAAGCCGGTCATCTTTAGCACCGGCACCGACGAGCACGGCGGTAAAATCGCCGAACGCGCCGCAGAAATGGACATGACACCACAGCAGCTGGCCGACCAGATGAGCCAGAAATTTCGTGATCTGCAAGCGGCACTTAACATCAGTAATGACCGCTTTATCCGTACGACCGACAAGGGCCACATGCAGCGATCGCAGCTTATATGGAAAGCGCTTGAGCAGGACATTTACAAGAACAAGTACGTTGGCTGGTACTGTACCGGCGACGAGGAGTTCTTTACCGAGACGGTCGTGCAGGAAAATAAAGGCGTATGCCCGGACCACAACCGGCCGTACGAAAAGGTCGAAGAAGAAAATTACTTCTTTCGCTTGAGTAAGTACAACGATGAAATCAAGAAGGCTATCGAGTCTGGTAGTTACGCGGTAGTACCAAAGACTCGCCGCAACGAAATCCTGTCGCTGCTCAACGAAGGCTTGGAAGATATTAGTATCAGTCGACCAAAGAACAAGATTGAATGGGGCATTCCGGTTCCTGGTGATACGACTCAGGTCATGTATGTCTGGTTTGAGGCGCTTCTCAACTACATTACGGTGCTTGGCTATCCTGAGCACGACGATTTCAAGAAGTTCTGGCCGGCAAACGTGCAAGTTATCGGCAAGGGGATTACACGTTTTCATGCGGCGATTTGGCCGGGCATTTTGCTGGGCTTGGGTGTGCCATTGCCTAAGTTGCTCTACGTACACGGGTACGTTACTGTTAATGGCCAAAAAATGAGCAAATCGCTCGGCAATTCGGTGTCGCCGCTCGAGGTGATAAGCCGCTACAACGCTGACGTCTTCCGCTACTTCTTCTTGCGGCATATTCCTTCGTACGAAGACGGCGATTTTACCTGGGAGCGACTGGAAGCTTCGTACAACGCCGAGCTGGCTAATGAGCTGGGCAACGCTGTACAGCGCACAGCAGCCATGATTATGAAGTACCAAAACGGCATTATTGGCGACATTCCGCCGGCCGAGCACGACCTGGCGCAATACTACGACGCGCTCGACAAGTGTCGCTTTGATGTGGCCTTAAACGAGGTGTGGAACCAGGTGCGCGGACTCAATCAATACATTGACGAGGAAAAACCGTGGGAAATCGCCAAAGAGTCCGAAAAGGGCGGTGACACCGAGCACCTGCGTGAAGTGCTGGCTTACCAGGCGAGCTGTTTGCTGGAAATTGCTGAATTGCTCGAGCCGTTTATGCCGGAGACGGCCGCTAAAATCCAAGCTGTCTTTACGAGTGGCGTTGTTCATCCGATTGTGGGCACGCTGTTCCCGAAAGAGGACACTCAAACCGAAACCGCGCCGGCAGCTCCGCAACAGGCCTAAATCATGGACCGGAGCGATGATTCCTTGGCCGCTGGCGTAGAAATCTTTGATACGCACTGCCATATCCAGGAGATCGTTGGACCCGAAAGCGAGCATACACGACAAAAATGGCACAAGGGCGGCGTAGCCGATCCCGACACGGTGATTGCAGACGCCCGACATGCCGGGGTAACGCGGATGGTGTGCGTTGGCTGCGATGTTGATGACAGCGCGCTGGCGGTCGACTTTGTGCAATCGCGCGATAACCTCTGGGCGAGCATCGGTATCCATCCGCACGAGGCGCAGCGGTATGTTGATGACCCGGAGGCTTTGCAGCGCTTTCGCGAGCTTGCCACGCAGCCAAAAGTGGTCGCAGTGGGCGAATTTGGGCTCGATTACTTCTACGAGCACTCACCGAAGGCCGCGCAGCTGAAAATACTGCGTTTTCAGCTGCAGCTGGCTCTTGAACACGCATTGCCGATGATTTTTCACATTCGCGAGGCTTTTGACGATTTTTGGCCGGTATTTGACGAATACGCCGCTCAGGCCAAGCAAAAAGGTACTGATTTCAGGGGTGTGGTGCACAGCTTTACTGCTTCGTCAGCGGTGTTGGAGCAGGCGTTAAGCAGGGGTCTCTATATCGGGCTCAACGGCATCATGACGTTTACAAAAGACACAACACAATTAGCGGCTGCAAAAGCCGTACCACTTGATAGAATGGTAATTGAAACAGATGCGCCGTACTTGACACCAAGCCCGTACCGTGGTAACATATGTGAGCCAAAACATGCACGAACCACTGTAGCGTTCGTTGCTCAACTCCAAGATGTCCAGCCGGAAGCGCTTGCCGCCCGCACGACGGAGAATGCTTGTCGGCTGTTCAATCTGGGGAGATAACAATTATGTCAGAAGTACACATGGAAGACTTGCCGCGCGGCCCGCGTTCGGAAATCAGCGAAAATGCTGGTCTGCGTTTTGATACCGTTTTAGCCCTCATTACGAGCAGTTTTGAGGCCGCCATGAACACCGAAGCAGCCTACCAGGTGCAAGCCGAGGTAGAAATGCAGGCTGTGAATCCACAGTACCAGGAAACGATGGCTCGCTACGAGCAGTTCGCTCAACAGCAGCGCAAACCGGTTGACGAGGACGAGACTTTCTTGGTTAAGGAAATCGGCAATCATGCCCGTTGGGATGGTCGCCGCGCCCCTGATGTAGCTCCGACTCCAGTCGCAACCGACCGCCAGTTTGGCGACGGTTTACGCACTCGCGCTGAACCGCTCATCGCTGAATACGCCGATACCAGCGCGCCGCAAGCCAGCGGCTTTACCGAAATTGGTCCAAATGACAATGTCCTAGCTCAGTCAAGCAATGAAGTGTACATGAACGTCTTGCAAAGCGAGCCGTCTGCTGTTGATGTTGATTCGCCACAAGCCCGCCAGCAACTAGAAAACGGTCTGGATATCGAAGCTATCCGCGAGCAAGTGCGCCAGGCAACTAACCGCGACAACCTTGTCCGGGGAGATATGTAACCGTTATGAAACTCTTAGACTACATTTTGCACCCCCAGCAGGTTGCCGACCAACGCCGGGCTGACATTTACAAGTCGCTTGTCCATTGGGAAGGCCAGGTTGGCGGTCAGCTTTTTGGCCCCGTCCAAAGTGGCGGTCGCCGTGAATTTTTCTGTCTTGATGAGCACACCTGGGTTTGGCACGAAGAGTGGAACGATGACAACGGTCGCCACGCGCTGACGACCCGCTATGATGTTCGCCCGAACGGCATTCTAAAGTCGCAAGGCAGCAACGATTACCAGGCGCTGGCTCCACAAGAGCTGCGCAACCTGATGAACGCGATTACGCTCTACCGTGACCGCGTATTGCCCGAACTGCAACGTCTCCGGGACGCAAAATAGGATACCGCGGTGGGAAGTAAGGCCTTCCACTACCTTGATTACGCTGCTGCCACACCCCTCGATGAGCGGGTGCAGGCAGCCATGCAGCCGTATCTTAGCCAGCTATTTTATAATCCGTCGGCTACCTACGCGCCAGCCCGGCAGGTCGCGAAGGATCTTGAAGCCGCTCGCGCCCGCGTGGCGCACTGGCTGGGCGCTCGCCCGAGCGAGGTAGTCTTTACCGCTGGTGGCACCGAAGCCAACAATCTGGCTATTCATGGCGTGATGCAGCATGCCCAAGCCGTCCAAGCAGACGGCAAGCCGCTCAATGTTGTGGTGAGTGCAATCGAGCACGAAGCGGTGCTGCAGCCGGCGCACCAGTATGCGTGCCGCGAAGTTGCCGTCCATACCGACGGCAGTCTCGATATGGCCTCGCTGGAGCAATCGATTGACGAGCACACCGTGCTGGTCAGCATTATGTATGCCAACAACGAGATCGGTACTATTCAACCGCTGCAGGCGGTGGCCCAGTTACTACAGTCGGTGCGTGAGGCACGCCGCCAACAAGGGAACAACCTGCCGCTATATCTGCACACCGACGCCTGCCAGGCCGGCAATTACTTGGATCTGCATGCGGCTCGACTGGGGGTCGATTTGCTGACGCTCAACGGGGGTAAAATTTATGGACCAAAGCAGTCGGGGGTCTTGTATGTACGCGCCGGTATTGAGCTAACGCCACTCATCCGTGGCGGTGGCCAAGAGAGCGGTCTGCGGAGCGGCACTGAAAATGTGGCCGGGGCGATTGGGCTGGCGACTGCTTTGGATATTGCCCAGCAGGAGCGGCACCAGGAGGTAAAGCGTTTACAGGCGCTGCAACAGCTATTTATAGATACGCTGCAACAGCGTGTGCTGGAAGCCGTGATACACGGTTCTCGCAAAAAGCGGCTGCCCAACAATATCCATATAACCATTCCTGGCAAAGATAACGAGCGCTTGCTACTCGAGCTGGAAATGCGCCAGGTGCTGGCAGCGGCCGGTTCGGCGTGTAGCGCCAGTAACGAAGAGCCGTCGCACGTGCTGCGGGCCATCGGGCTCAGTGACGCCGAAGCCCAGTCGAGCCTGCGCTTTAGTATGGGACGCCAAACCACCGAGCACGCGGTTGAGGCCGCCATTGTGGCACTGGTTGCAGCGCTCAAAGCCGACAATCTGTAGCAGCGAAACGCAAATCCGGCGAAAAGCTGCCGCCAAAGCTTACGCTTTTTGACGCGACACGGTATACTGTGTATAAGATGAAATACGCGACGCGACGTTTATCGCATTTCGGCTCGGCGTTTGTTCGCATGGGTGCAGCGTTGACGGTTGTTGCCGCCGGTTTGGCAGCGGTAGCGCTCTTTACTCCGGGCAAGGTGCAAGCACAGGCGGTCACCCAGAGTTACAGTGCCGATACGACTCTACAAAGCGGCATGTTTGTGCGCTTGGATACGACCGTCAAGACAAAAATTGTCAGCGTAACGCAAAAGGAAGCCGGCAAAACATACGGCGTAGTGGTTCAGCCAAACGACGCACCTCTGTCGCTGAGCGATGACAACACCGCTCAGAAGTATTATGTGGCGACAACCGGCTCGTACAAGGTGCTGGTGAGCGACCAACAAGGTGCTATCAAAAAAGGTGACTTTCTGGTTATTTCTTCGTACGAGGGTATCGCCATGCGCGCCGATGACTCGCAGCAGTATGCGGTTGCCAAGGCGCTCGATAATTTTGACGGCACCGGCAGCGCGGTCAGCAGTCAGGCTAACCTAAAAGACAGCAAGGGTGGCGAGCGTACCGTCCACTTTGGGTATATCAATGCTGACATTAGCGTGGCACGCAACCCGCTACTCAAGGAAAGCCAGGACGGGCTGCCGTCGTTTCTGCGGCGGGCCTCGGAGGCGATTGCCGACAAGCAGGTGACCGCCTTGCGCGTCTATATTGGTGCAGTTATTGCAATAATAACCGCAATAATCGTGATTATCATGCTATACGCCGGTATCCGTACCAGTATTACCTCGCTCGGTCGCAACCCGCTGGCCCGGGGGATGATTTTGCGCAACTTGTTTTCGATTATTATCGGTGCAATCATCATTTTAATAATCGGTATGTTTGCCGTATACTTATTGCTAAAGCTTTAGAGAGAGGACCATAGGTCAAACAAACATGATGTTGTGGTGGGCAATAATCGGTCTCGGTGTTATCTGTATTAGTCTGATTATCTGGGCGGTCGTAACCGGCGGCCACGAAGATAAAGACACCGATAAAGATGGTAAAAAAACGGTGGCAGCTAAGACAAAACTGCCCAAAAAAGCGGTTGATGTTGAGGCCGAGCACGATGTTGAGCATATCTTTAATGACACCTTTCGTGAAGAGCTGCGAAATCGTGGTCGCTTGCACTTTGAGAAAATTATTGGCGAAAATGCCATGTTCTTGCAGCAGGATTTGCGTTTGACGACCAGCCAGCTGAACGACTACATGAAGCAGGAAATTACCGACAAGCTGAAAGAAGAGTTTGCTAAGTACGAAGAGTCGATTATGGACGCCAAACAGTTGGCGATCGACGCGATTGAAAAGACCAACAAGGCCGTCGAAGAAGAGCGCTCGATTTTGCTCAAGCAGCTAGAGCAGGAGTTTGCGGCCGAAAAGTCTCGTGAAATCAAAATGTTCGAAGAAAACATGACCGATGTGGTTAACCACTATTTGGTGGCTGCTATCGGCGACCAAATTGACCTGAGCGACCAACTGGAATACATTATTGCCAATCTGGAAGCCAACAAGCAGGCTATTTTAGAGGACATCGTCAATGGCGCGTAAGTATGCGCTGCCAACTATGGTAACCGGTCCGGCTGATGTGTCGCGGCTCCTGCTCGAAATGGAAGCGCTCGAAGAGCACATGAGTAGCGCAGCGATTCGTAAAAAAGATGCCAAGCTGCCCAAAACCTCACGCACGCTTGAAGTGCTGGCTGACACCAACGATGCTGACTTATCAAAACAAGAAGACCGTCATCATCTGACTGCATTGCTCGAGTCGGTGCAACAGCACGCGCCGGTGTTGCACATTAGTTTTGCCTCGGAGCCCTCGGCTGCCTTTACGGCCAAAATTGTGACCTGGTTGCGTGCCAATATTTCGCAGTATGTGCTCGTGCAGATTGGCCTGCAGCCGTCGATCGCTGCCGGCTGCGTTGTCCGTACCACCAACAAAGTCTTCGACTTTAGTATCCGGCGATACCTTAAGCAACATCGCACGCTGTTGCTCGATTCGTTTCGGTCGTTATCGCAAAAAGAGAGCGCACAGGTGGCACCAGCGGCACCAAAAGAGGTAGCGTCATGAGCGGTAGCGACAACTCGCATTTCAATAAGCTGGTTGAGGGTGGTAGCCCGGTCGGCGAGGTTATTGGAGTTGAGCGCTTTTTGGTACGCGTCCGCGGTCTGCAACCGGTTAGCACACACTCCTTGATACTGTTCGAGGACGGTAGTAAGGGTTTTGTGCACCACATCTTTGAAGATCATGTAATTGTGCTCCACTTGGGTAGCGTGCCGGTAACAATTGGCGTTATGGCGGTTGTACAACATGAGAATCTGGTAGCAAAAGTCGGTAAAGACTTTATTGGCCGAGTAGTCTCGGTAACCGGTGAACCGCTCGACGACGGCAAGCCGATTATTGCCGATGATGTTCGCCCGATTTTCTGCCAGGCACCGATGTTGTACGAACGCGAAGTGCTCGATACTCAGCTGGAAACTGGTATCACGGTTATTGACACCATGTTCCCTCTGGTGCGCGGTCAGCGCATGGCTACGCTTGGCGACAGTAAGGCCGGCAAGACCGCTTTGGCGACGCAAATTGCTATCAACCAGCGCGACAGCGACATTGTGGTGGTCTATGTGCTAATTGCCAAGCGCCGCAGTGACGTTGATATGCTACTAAACCGCCTGAAAGAGAACAACGCGCTCGAAAAGTCGATCGTGATTGTCTCGACTATCTTCGACTCGTTGGTTATGAGCTACCTGGCGCCGTATGTAGCTTGCGCGATGGGCGAGTTCTTCTGGCAAAAAATGGACCAAGACGTGCTGGTGGTGTACGACGATCTGACCAGTCACGCTCAGGCGTACCGCGAAATTTCGCTGCTGGCGGGAGTCAGCCCGGGCCGCGATTCGTATCCTGGTGACATGTTTTATACGCACTCCAGCTTGCTCGAGCGTGCCGGCAAGCTGAACCGCAACCACAAAACCATGACGGCATTGCCGCTCGTGCTGGCGAGTGGCGGTGATATTACGGCCTTTCTGCCAACCAACGTTATGTCAATTACCGATGGTCAATGGATCCTCGATATGAACGTGTTTCGTGACGCTATGCGTCCGGCGGTAAGCGTGGGCTTGAGTGTGACACGTGTCGGTGGCCGTGGTCAAAACGATCGGCAAAAGCAGCTTGCGAGCCAAGTCACGACCGCCCTCAACGCGTACGCCCAGGCGCTGGAATTCTCTCGGTTCGGTTCAGAATTGGCGGTTGCTGCCCGCTCCGACCTGACTCGCGGTAAGCAAATCTACGACCTACTAACCCAGGCGGTCGGCGAGACCTACACGCTGATGAGCCAGCAGCTCATGCTGGATATTTTGCTCGGTGCTCAGGCTGATGAGCAGATTCAAGTTGGCTTGCTTAAGAAGAAGGTTACTGAATTCGCTGCCAAAATAAAGAGTGAGGACGATTACCAACGTATTCGCGGAGAGCTTAAGACTATGGTATTGCTCGAAAAAATAGAGCCCAAGGCACCAAAAGTCGAGGCGGCCGCAGGTGGCGACACAACCGTCAAACCTGACGCTAAAAGCGGGGCTGCATCGTGAGACGGCTCCAAGACATCGCCCGCGACGAGCACTCCATGGCGACCATTGTGACGCTGACGAACGCCTTTGAGGGCTTGGCGAGCATGCGCATTGCCCAGATTAAGGGCCAGGTGCAGCAGGCGCAGCAGTATTTTGCAGATATTTGGCAAATTTATCGCCAGCTGCGCGTGGACTCGATTTTTCGGTATGGCCGGCAAGAGCTGGACAAAGTGATCGACAAAGAACTGTTTATTGCCATTACGGCCGAGGGTGGTTTCTCGGGTGACATCGACCAGCGCCTTATTCGTACCATGAACAAAGAGTATGACCCCAAAAAGCAGGATTTGATTGTGATTGGTCACCATGGCGCGTTGCAGCTCACGCAGGCCGGTGTGCCGTACAAAAAATACTTCAAATTGCCGCAAAACGACCGTAGTATTAATGTGGCGCCGCTGGTGGCCGAAATCCGCCAATACAAGTCGTGCACGGTGTACTACCAGTCGTATGTTTCATTGATGACCCAGGAAATTAAGCGTATGGAATTGTCGAAAGCGGTGCAGCAGCTTGGCCAGGAAAGCGGCAAAGAGGGCGATGTTATCAGCGAGAAGACCTACATTTTTGAACCAAGCACCTTTGCAGTTGTCGCCCACTTGGAGCGATCGATGGTTGATATTACGCTCAGCCAGGTAATCCTGGAGTCAAAACTGGCGCAGTATGCCAGCCGTTTCCGCGCCATGCGCATGGCGAACGATCGCTCAAGCGATGAGCACAAGATGCTGCATATGCAATATAACCGCGCCAAGCGTTCGATGTCCGACGAGCGCCTTAAAGAAATTATTAACGGCTTAAAGAAAGCGAGGATAACAGCATGAGTCGCGGTATTATTCGTGCAGTCAAGGGTCTGGTTATCCGCGTACAGTTCAATGAAAAGACACCCGATATTAACGAGCTGGTGGTTGTTGATAATGAATCGCACACACCGTTGTTGGTCGATAGCTTGCTGACCGGGAATGTAGCGGTTTGCTTGAACATTATGGCCGACCAAACGTTGCAGAAAAATATGAAGGTCGACACTTCCGGTAAGAGTATTGAGATTCCGGTGGGCGACGAGCTGATTGGACGGGTGGTGGACGCGCTCGGTAACCCGATTGACGGCCGTCCGCCGGTTAAAGCCGACAAGATGGCGCGCCGTAACATCTTTGCTTCGCCAACTCAGAGTCGTACGTTTGCGCTCGACAAGCCGGAGATTCTTGAAACAGGCATCAAGGTTATCGACTTCTTTACGCCGTTCGTGAAGGGTCGCAAGATTGGTATTATCGGTGGTGCCGGTGTTGGTAAAACCGTGCTGACCATGGAGTTGATCCACAACGTGGCTAAATCAGGTGGCGGTTTGTCGTTCTTTGCCGGTATCGGTGAGCGCATTCGTGAGGGTCACGAATTGTACGAGACACTGCGCGAGCGCGATCTACTCAAAAACACCTGTATGTTCTTTGGCCAGATGGACCAGAATCCGGTGCAGCGTTCGTTGATTGGCTTAAGCGCCGTAACCTTGGCCGAATACTTTCGCGATGAGCAGCACAAAGATATCCTGTTCTTTGCCGACAACATGTACCGCTATGTACAGGCCCGCAACGAGTTGTCAACGATTCTTGACCAAGTGCCGGCCGAAGGCGGCTACGAGCCGACCATTTTCTCGGACGTAAAGTTGCTGCAGGATCGTTTGAGCTCTAACGACAAGGGCTCGATTACGGCCGTACAAACCATTTACGTCCCTGCCGATGACCTGTCTGACCCGGCCGTGCAAATGGTGCAGCACGAGCTGGATAGCGTGATTGTTTTGAGCCGTTCGGTTGCCGAAGCTGGTATCCGTCCGGCGGTGGACTTGAACCGCACTACCTCATCGCTGTTGAGCCCGGACATTGTTGGCGAGCGCCACTATGTACTGAGCGTGCAAGTGCAGTCGCTGCTGCAAAAGTACGAATCGCTGAAAGGCATCATTGCCATCATCGGCGAAAACGAGCTTAGCCCAAGCGACCGTGCCGATTATGCAAAAGCTAAGAAACTCATCTATTACTTCTCGCAGAACATGTACGTCATGGAAGACCAGTCGCCACATAAAGGTGAGTTCTTTACGCGCGAGCAGACCCTTAACGGCATCGAAGAAATTATCGTCTAGTCATGGCAAACGACGCGTCGCCGGTCACCATGCATGTCAAGGTGTATTCACCGCGCACCGTGTATTTTGACGAGCAGGCGACCAGTATTTCGGCATCGAATGCCACCGGTCCGTTTGATGTTTTGCCGCATCACCATAACTTTATCACGTTGCTTGAGGCGTGCGAACTGGAGATCCGGCAGGCTGGCCGGGACTCGCAGCGGATCAAGATTTCTGGGGGGTTGATGCATGTCAAAGCTGATCAGGTCGCGGTTTTTTTGGACGTCTAAGCCGCAGCTTGCATGCAGCACGTCAACTGCGTTTTAGCGTGGGTCAAAATAAGCATGAGACACTAAAACCCGACGACTCGCTTACGCTCAAACATGTCAGGTTTCTTTACGCGCCTCATGTTTATTTTGGCGCCAGGCTAAAGCCGATGTTTCCTTTGCTGCATGCAAGCTGCTACGGCAGTGTCAAAACCGTGAGTTTAGTCGAGGGCGACGTAGTCGAAGCCGAACGAGGCGTTGCTTGGCGGGGCGCTTGCAGTGCAGACGCTAAAGCTGCTGGTGCTGCGGTTGATGTAGTAGCTAATGCCGCCGGCGGCCGATCCGACTGGTGTGACGACGATGTGCGGGGTCGATGAGAAGGCTTGCGCGAAGTTGATGGTCAAGAAGCAGCCCGCGCCCGCGCCGCTACCGGTGTTAATACTGATTGAACCGGCAGTGTCTGAGCCGCTAACCGAGCTGGTGCCGCCCGAGCCGAGCGCGCTGCCGTTAGAACGACCGGGAATCGATCCGCCGGCCACAATGTGGCGTGTCAATTGTAAATCACCGACTAGCTGCAGTTTGTTGGTGGAAATCTGTCCGGCTGTAATGCCGCCCTTAAAGTTGCCGTTGCCACCGACGCTCAAGTTTTGTTGCACGCTGAGCTGACCCTGGACTGCGGCGTTGCCGGCAATCGCCAATGACTGGACCTGCAAATCGTTTATCGAAGCTGCGCCGCCAACCGTCAAGCCCGGCAGAGTTAAGCTGCCACCGCCAATCTTAAGGCCGCCTGCCACTTGCAGCTCGCCCTTAACTAACACCTGGCCGGCAAAAACGGCGTTGGACTGGATGTTCAGGACTTGCTTTGGATCGCCGACTTGCACGCCGTTGCTGGCGAGTTTGTTCAATGTATCGGACGACAGCTTTTGCTGGCTGATAGTCGCTGGCGTATCGGTCTTAACATTACGCTTAAAGTAGTAGACGATAGCGACTGCGGACACAATCACGAATAGCAACACAAAAATAAGCAGGTAAATGTTGAATTTGTGCCAAAACCGACTCAGCAGGCTTTCGTTTGTAGACGCTCTCGGCGTTTTAGGGCTCAAATCTTGCTTGCTGGTCGATGAGGTCGCGTCGCTGACCTTTGCAGATGCGGCATCGCCACCACCGGAGCTTTCCGAACCGGATGAGGGGCTGATGACATTGGTCGTATCCGCCTCTGGCGCATCAAACTCTAAACTGCCGCCATCATTGAGCGGATTTTTTGGTTCTTCGTCTGGTTTTTTATTATCCATGGGGTTTGTCTGTATGATGTACTGTTTTTCGCGTGTTTACGCTCATGGTTATTGGTTCAATCATATCACGAAACGAGCCCGTTCACCACAGACATTCCCAGTAGCCTAAAACGAGTTTAGGGGCTGTGAAGATCATTACAACGTCCACGCTGCCGGCGTATTACACTGGGCGTGGACACACAAAATAAGGGGGGGGTGGAAATGAAGAAGAAACTATACGGAGCCGCTGCGCTGGGCGTCGTTGGCGTACTGGCGCTTAGCTTTGCGAGGCCGGATATTACGTCGGCGACGGTGCCAGGCGTCAACCTGCGCGCGAGCGTTGACTCTAGCGGTAACCAGTCGAATCAAAGCAGCTATTACGGTTCTACTAATGGTAATGGTCGCTATGTTGTTTTTGAGTCAGAAGCGAACAACTTAGTCTCGGGAGACACTAATAGCGCCAGGGATATTTTTGTTCGTGATACTATTGGCGGTACTACAGTGAGAGCTAGCGTATCTTCTTCCGGCGCTCAATCAAATGCAGATAGCGGGTTTGCTAGAATAAGTAATGATGGCCGCTATGTTGTCTTTGCTTCAATGGCATCCAATCTCGTCAGCGGTGACACTAACAATACTTATGATGTGTTCGTTCGTGACCTTACTGCCGGAACAACTGCGAGGGTGAGTACTACGTCGAGTGGCGGCCAATCAAATCAGGCCTCAAGCTGGCCGGATGTAAGTGCGGATGGCCGCTACGTTGTTTTTGAGTCGCCAGCCACTAACCTTGACGGTAGTATTTCCGGATCTATAACTGGCTACCAAGTTTACGTAAAAGATACCCAGACTGGCGCCATTAAGATGCTAAGTCGTGACAGTTCAAATGGCGCAGGCAATGGCGATAGCCGTCAACCGCAGATTAGTTGTGACGGCGGAACGGTAGCATTTTACTCTGAGGCCAGCAACTTGGTTAGTGGCGACACTAACGGAGTAAGCGACATTTTTGTGGATTCGTTGGGTTGGAACGCCGACACACTAACCAATGCAACAATCAATGGTAATGCATACAGTAATGCTGTAAGCATTTCTTGCGATGGCAATGCTGTTGCTTTGCAGTCGGCGGCTAGCAATCTGGTGAGTGGGGATACTAACAGTGCGCAGGATATCTTCGAGTACAACCGTTTAACACAAAGCTTTGAACGAGTATCAGTTGACTCGTCGAGTACCCAAGCGGTAGGTAATAGCTCATTCCCAGCAATAAGTGGTGATGGTAGGTTTGTCACTTTTCAAAATTCAAGTCAGATGCAAGCTAATGACACCAATAACAGTAGCGATACCTATATTAGAGATATTAAGAACGGTACGACACAGTTAGTTTCCATTAATGTGTCTTCGTATGGCTCAGGCAACACCGATATGTCGGACATAAGTGATGATGGATCGTTCGTTGTATATGCAAGCCCGATGAGTACGCTTGTATCTGGTGATACAAATGGCTATCAAGACATTTTCGAATCACAAACCGGTTTCTAAGGTTGATTGTTTCTAGAAGTCTTAATAAGAGCTCGGGATATGCCGAGCTCTTATTTAATGAAAACGTAACCGGATTGAAATTTGCAGCCCGATGCGCCACAATAGCAGGCATATGAAGCGACGTTTGTTTGGTGTAGCTAGTGCGCTCCGGTCCGTTGGCGTTGGTAGGTTATCGGCGGGCATCGTTGCCTCAGCGTTTTCAGTAGCCTGGGGTATCACGATAATGCCAGCAAGGGTCTTTGCGCAGCAAGCGCAAAGCACCAACTACTCTGTTGACCAGGTCTTCTTCGGTAATGGTGGTGAGTTGAACGCCTGTTCCACGAACTACTGCTCCAAGCAGGCGGCTGGCGAGACGACGGTTGGCAATACCTCGAGTACCAACTATCAGGCACAGACTGGGCACAACATTGATCGGGAAGTGTCACTGGAGCTTATCGTAAACAATGCCCTGTGTCCTAATACCAATGGCAGCACATCGCTTAATCTAGGCTACTTAGGCACGGGCTCTGCCACAACTGCCAAGATGAACTTCTCTGTTAAGACCTATTTGTCGGGTGGATATATCGTTACAACAGCGGGCACTCCTCCCTCTATATCGGGGCATACGTTTACTGCACTATCGAATGGCACGTCCTCACCGGGTACCGAGCAGTTCGGTATCAACTTGGTGGCTAACAGTAGTCCGAGTATTGGTTCCGATCCAACGAGTTTGCCGGACAACAGTTTCGGTTATGGCGTTGCAGCGAGCGGCTACAACACGCCTAACCAATTCTCATATACCAATGGAGCGACAATCGCGAGTTCTCCTAAGAGCTCAGGTGTAACGTGCTTCACGATGTCGTATTTGTTCAATATTAATGGGCGGACGCCAGCTGGTGAGTACAAATTCAATCAGTCGATCGTTGCTACATCAACTTTCTAAGCAAGTGGATGGGTGTGGCGGCAAGCTTGCTCAATACGGGAACTGTGGAAAACTTTTTGAAAAGCAGTTGTACGCTAAGCATATACATGTTAGTATTTGAGCGTATCGGTTACACAATAAACATTAGCCACACATAAATCAAATCAAAACAAAGAGGAGAAACACGACATGAGTACCCGTTTCACTAAAATAAGGAGGCTGGCTTATGGCGCTTTGGCACTGGCAACAGTTAGCGCGCTGAGTCTACCTGCTCTATTGGGGCACACCTCGGCCGCTGGTCAGGTTACGTCACGTTCAATTAAGCTAACGACCTCCGCACCGTCTGCTACCGGTGTTACCTACACGGTTACGTTCAGTCCTGCTACAGGCGCACAGACTATCGGTGGTATCGTCGTCGACTTCTGTGGCGACTCACCTATTATCGGTAACACTACATGTACCCTGCCTACTGCCTTTACGTTGGGTTCATCGGTAACGCTTGCCAACCCAACAAACATGGGTGCTGGCTGGGTGGCCACCAACTCACTGCAGGGTGGCGCTGCGGGTGGTCAGAAGCAAGTGGCAGTTCTTACAAACTCCACTCCTCAAACGCTGACTGCTCCCGTCTCCTTTGACCTTACTGGAGTAACGAACCCAAGCTCTACTGGTACGTTCTACGCTCGTATCTACACGTTTGACACAAGTTCAAACACAACCACTAATTACACTGCTTCGGGTACGACTCGCGCAGCGAACCCTACTGGTAAGATTGACTACGGTGGTATTGCCTTGTCGACCGCAACAAGCGTCAATATCTCAGCAACTGTCCAAGAACAGTTAACCTTCTGTGTGTCGGCTGCGGCTCCAGGTACTGGTTGTAGCGGTACGACCGCTCCGAACGTGACACTAGGTACTGGTACCCCGGTAATCTTAACCACGGGTGCAGCACAAACTGGCACCGCGTACTTCCAGGTAACGACCAATGCCGTGAACAACGTGAATGTTAACCTGAAGGTAACGAGTAGTACTACTTGTGCAGGCTTGAGTCGTGACGGTGGTGCTACCTGTCCGATTGCAGCGCACACTGGCTTTACTGCCATATCGGCTAGCGCTGGTGAGTTTGGCTTGAATGTGTCGAACGGTTCAGGCGGTACTGGTACGGAAACTGCTAACGCTAACTACGGTACGACTGCCGGTAGCTACGGCATGCGTACACAAACGTACGGTACATACGGTGACACTGTCTCGACTACCACGGGAGCTACCTCAGATGTCAACACTACGCTGACATACGCAGCTAATGCTGCGCCTACCACTCCAGCTGGTGTTTACACTGCGACCCACTCGTACATCGCTACAGGATCGTACTAAATCTTCGGGCTGGCCTGATGGACTTGGTTGTGAAGAAAACCTTTCGCCAAGCTTTCCTACTGGCTAGCATCGTTATGGCAAGCCTACTCGTTGGAGTAGGCTTGCTTGGATCTGAGCCTGTGCTGGCTGCACAGCTGCAAGACCGTCAATTGCAATTGAGTGACAGCAGGCCAGGCAAGATATCCGAATACAAGATGTCGATGACTTTGCAAACGGCAGCCAGCATGGGGTCTATCCGTATTTTATTCTGCGGCGATTTTGCGCTTCTGTACTATCCTTGTACGCCGCCGGCTGGTTTTGACGCCAGTAATGCGACCATTCTGAATCAAACAAACATTAGTGGTTTTTCGATCGACCCAAGCTCGACTGCCAATGTACTCGTGCTGACACGTGCTCCTGCCCCGGTCAGTCCGGGCCCTATAAGCATTACGCTCGGCAATGTAACGAATCAAAACTACGCTGCATCGTCGTTTATCCGTTATCACACTTACGCTACTTCTGACGCGAGCGGCGCAGCAACAGACGAAGGGGCCGCTGCATACTCCATCAATGATGATTTCTCAGTTTCAACCGAGGTTCCACCGTATCTAACTATCTGCGTTGGCATTCAAATTAACTCGAGCGACTGCTCGGATGTGCAGGGTGACTATCTACAACTGGGCAACTTTAGCACTAAAAAAGCGGCCATGGGTCAGTCACAGTTTGTTGTCTCGACGAACGCCGACAACGGCTACACGGTGCGTGTGCAAGGTCAGACAATGACCTCGGGTAATAATACCATTCCGGCACTGAGCAATAGCACGCCGAGTGCTCCCGGAACCAGTCAGTTTGGCATCAATCTGCGAGCAAATACCAACCCAAGCGGCGGCACCGATCCAGCTGGTCCTGGCGGTGGTGTTGCTACAGTGGGGTATGGTCAGCCTAATCTTTTTCGATACAACTCAGGCGATGTTGTGGCAAGTAGTGCAAGTGTAGAGGATTACAGAAAGTACACAGTCTCGTACCTGGTTAATATCAATGGTTCGCAACCGGCCGGCGTGTACGGCAGTAGTTTTTCCTATATAGGCCTGGGAAACTTCTAACGCTTGTGTTAGTATTTTTGTAAGACCATAAATAAAGAGGGACTTTTTTCATGCATAGACGTATTCTTGCCGCCATAGCTGCCTCCAGTGGGCTATTGGTTGCGTTGTTGACCGTGGCTGTGCCCGTGTCGGCCCAGACATCAGTACAGGGAGGCGATGGCTTACGCGTATCTCCTGTGCGCAGTGATTTGACGATCAAGCCGGGCCAAAACTCTTCACTCAGCGTCAGTGTGACTAATGTATCATCCTCTCCGACACAGCTGAAGGCTATTATCAATGATTTTGGTGCCGGCGATGATGAATCCGGTCAGCCGAAAGTATATCTCGATGAGAATGCCTCGGCACCCACCCACGGCTTGAAGAACTACATTACCAAGATTGATAACTTTACACTCCAGCCTCAGGAACGCAAAGAGATAAAAGTCACCATTAGAATTCCCGCGAATGCTGGTGGCGGAGGCTATTACGGAGTAGTTCGTTTTGCACCGGTATCGGTCAGTGGAAAAGAAAACGTGACGCTTTCAGGTAGCGTTGGGACACTGGTTTTGGTTACAGTGCCCGGAAACGTTATTGAAAAAGCATCTTTAGATACATTTAATGTTGCGAGAATGAACGGATCGACGCTCGGTAAAGCGTCCAACTTCTTCACCAATGGTGGCAAAGACTCCAAAGGTAAGGGAATCCAAACCGTACTTCGCATACATAACGCAGGCAATGTACAGCTTGCGCCGTTTGGCAAAGTGATCCTGAAGAAGGGTGGCTCACAAGTCGCCTCCTATGAGTTCAATAATACCGTTCCAAAGAATGTCGTGCTGCCGGATAGTACGCGCCGTTTTCAGATTGACCTTGGAGATAAGGCTGCTTCATTCGGTAGGTATACGATTGAAGGCAACTTTGGCTACGGTGCAAATGGTCAGCTGCTGAGCGCTTCGACGAGTTTCTATGTAGTGCCAGTTCCATATCTGGTTGCCGCTATTGTGCTCCTGCTTCTTGTAGTTGCTGCCATCATCATAGTGCCGCGCATGCTCAAGTCGCACGACCGCAAGCTGCTGCGCAGGATTCGCAGCCGCGGTAAGCGCTAGGATTCGCCGAAAGCAATCTAAAAAGACGCTCCGGTAAAACGGGGCGTCTTTTATTGGCGGTGGACGTTCGCTTATGCTTAGGGTAGAGTAGAGATAGGATGATAACAAACATGCGCTATCAAAAGTGGTCCGGCCTTGCCGTGGCACTGTTCTTGGTAGCTTTTGCCTGGATGTTACAGGGTAATCATGCCAGTGCGTTGATTCCGCCGCCGGGGCCGCAAAGTGGTTCGGTGGGCGTGGAAGGCACGATTCCGAGCCCGGCACCAACACAGGCGGCAACCATTGTGACACCGGCTAACGGCGCGGGCTTTAGCTCGATTCCTATTACGGTGAGCGGCTTCTGCCCAAGTGGTACCATTGTAAAAATCTTTTCCAACAATGTGTTTGTCGGTTCGGTAGTTTGTAATGGCAATACCTACTCCCTGCAAGTGTCGCTCTTTAGTGGCCGCAACGACCTGGTAGCCCGAGTGTTTGACGCTTTGGACCAGCAGGGGCCGGATTCTAACGTCGTGACCGTCAACTTTAACGACGCGCAGTTTAGTCAGTTCGGGTCTCACGTGTTGCTGACCAGCCAGTATGCCCGCCGGGCGGCGGAGCCGAACCAGACCTTGTCGTGGCCACTGATTATTTCCGGTGGCTTGGGACCGTACGCCTTGTCGATTGACTGGGGAGACGGTACGCCGGTTGAGCTCAAGAGTATCGCCTTTGCCGGTGTGGTGAACGTGGAACATGTATACAAAAATGCTGGAACCTACCCCGTGACCTACCGGGCGGTCGATGCCAACGGTACAGCAGCATACCTACAGGTGATTGCCGTAGCGGTCGGCAGTGCTAAAACCAACAAATCGGCGACCACTACCGGTGACACCAAGACGATTACCGAAACCAAGGTTGCAGTTCTGCCGATGGTTCTCATGATTCTTTTGATACCGACTTCCTTCTGGCTCGGTCGCCACTACGAGCTGGCTGCGCTGCGTAAGCGCCTGGAGCGTGAGTACCGCGGCTTCTAGGCGGTGCGGCTGGTTAAAACTGTAGTTTTTTGCTAAAATTGAGTAGATATGGCAAAAGAAGTTTTGGAAGCTCCCGATTTGGTCGGGCGTAAGGTGTATGTCGGCATGTCCGGCGGCGTCGATTCGTCGGTGACGGCGGCGCTCTTAAAGGCGCGCGGAGCCGAGGTGACCGGCGTATACATGAAAAACTGGAGCCAGGACTTGCCCGGCATGAAATGCCCCTGGAAAGAGGACTACCAAGACGCCAAGCGCGTAGCGGTGGGCCTCGGTATTCCGTTTAAAATGTACGACTTTGAGAAAGAGTATCGCCAGAAGGTGGTCGATTATATGGTAGCCGAATATCAGGCTGGCCGTACCCCGAATCCGGACATTATGTGCAACCAGGAAGTGAAGTTTAAAATCTTCCTAGAGACCGCCTTGCAGGACGGCGCCGATATGATTGCCACCGGCCACTACGCTCGGCTGCGTGACGGTCAATTGCTCACCGGCATTGATGACAACAAAGACCAGAGCTACTTTTTGTACCGCGTGCAGCAGACAGCCTTAGAGAGGTCGCTGATGCCGATTGGTGAGTACGAAAAGCCGCATGTCCGCGAACTGGCGCGACAATACGGGCTGAGCACTGCCGAAAAGAAGGACAGCCAGGGCATTTGCTTCGTGGGCAAGGTGGGGATTAAAGACTTTCTCTTACACGAGCTGGGCGAGCAGCCACACGGCGACATTGTTGACCAGCACGGCACGGTGGTCGGTCAGCACGACGGCGCATTGTTCTACACGATTGGCCAGCGCCACGGCCTCAATGTGGGTGGAGGGCTGCCGTACTATGTGGTTGGCAAGGATATGCCGCAAAACCAGGTTTTTGTCACAACCGATTTGCAGGACGAAAAACTGTGGAGCCAGCAATTGCGTCTAACTGACATCCATTGGATAAACCAGGCGCCAGAAATGTACGACAGTAGCGACACGCCGCTGATGGTTCGTAGCCGCTACCGTGCGCCGCTGGTGCCGATAACCGCGCTCAGCCGCGACGGTGACACCTGGGTTGCCGGCTTAGGCGAAGAAATCCGGGCTGTAACGCCGGGCCAATCGGCAGTCGTCTATGATGGCGAGCGGGTGGTCGGCGGCGGCATCGTTATCTAAAAACTCGCAGCTCGTCCAAAGCTTTCGGTAGCCTGCATAAGCAAAAGCGTGTATTGTAATGGTAAGCATCCGGTAGTATCCGGATGGATTCTAATATTCCTCGTTTTAGACTGTGAAAAACAACCAAACACACCCTCTACTCCAAAAGCTTCGGCACTTTACCAACAAACAAAAAACGCTGTTGATGGTGGTCGGTTTATTCGGGCTGCTCGGCGCGGGTTTTTTGGTGCGTTCGTTTGCTGACACGCCGCTTATTAACGTGGAAGCCGAATCGGGGACGATAGCCGGTGCGGCATCCAAAATACAACCCTCGAGCGGTGCCTCCGGTGACGCGGCCGTCCGCTTTGGGACAACCACCAGCACGGCCACGCCAACCCTTACGGCTACCACGCTGTTTGCCGGTCGCCAAAACATCTGGGACCTGGCGTTTGTACCGAATGGCGACATTGTCTTTACCGAGCGCAATGGCAAGCTAAGCGTTTACACCGGTGGCCAGGTTAAAACGGTCACTACCATTAGCGACGTGAAAGTGCTTGGCGAGGGCGGGCTGCTCGGCATGACCCTCGACCCGGATTTTGCTACCAACCGCTATATTTACACCTGTTACAACTCAAATTCTGCAAAAGATATCCGTTTGGTGCGCTGGACATTGCCAGCAGATTACTCGGCTTTGAATGGTCAACAACCGATTGTAACTGGCATTACCGCCAACACGAGCGGTCGCCACTCGGGATGCCGACCGCGTTTTGGTTCGGACGGCAATATCTGGATCGGCACTGGGGATGCTGCTGTTCCCGGTACTCTATCGCAGTCCAAGACCAGCTTGAATGGTAAGGTGCTGCGTGTTGATCGCAGCGGCAACGGCGTGCCCGGCAACAACGGCGGCGGTTTTGACGCTCGTGTCTATTCGTATGGCCACCGCAATGTGCAAGGAATCGCCTTCTTCCCGAGCGCCAAAAACGGGGTGCTCGGTATTAGTGTGGAGCACGGCAGCGACGTTGACGACGAGGTGAACGAGCTGCGCACCGGTAACTTTGGCTGGGCGCCCGATCCCGGCGGCTACAACGAAGACGGCGTGCCAATGACCGACACCGATCGCTTCCCGGACGCCATTAGCGCTATCTGGTCATCGGGCGACCCGACACAGGCACCTTCGTGCGCGGTTATCTTGAGCGGTCCGCAATGGAAAGGTTGGGACGGCGCGATTGCCATGGGCGTCATGAAAGCCAAGCACCTCAAGATTTTGCGTTTGGATGCGACAAATAAAGTCACCAAAGAAGAAAAACTCTACCAGGATACCTACGGCCGTATTCGTACGCCGGTACTCGGCCCCGACGGCAACCTCTACATTACCACCGATAACGGCACCGATGATAAGATTATAAAATTGTCTCCTCAGTAACTCGCGGACCGATAACGACGGCAGTAAAAAGCCGCGCGAGGTGTGATGTAAGAAAACAAAACACGCACTCGCGCGGCTACCGCTCGGGACGGTTTGGAGCGCAGATGCTCCGCCATACTGCTCGTGCAGCGCTTCTTTAGAAGGCTGGTCATAGCTTGCTGTGTGCTGTCAGGACAGGACACTGGTCAGGAAGGTGGCCAGCCGCTGGAAGGCGATGATAATCCAGTTGAAAATCTGGGAGACCACATGGCCGGCAGCTACCGGACTGTGGATGACAAAGAAGATCATAAAAGCGATTACGATGAGCCAGAAAATCTTCGACAGATTGATGGTCATGACATTTCCTCACTAGTAGTGGCGGTGCAATTTGTCGAGGTGCTTCGAACGGTTGACTCAGATTCGTCCCGGAACGTTAGGCCTAGTTTACGTGGAATAATGACCGCAGTCAAAGTTTAGGGCCTAAAGTAAAAAGCCGCGTGGATGGTGTATGGAAAAGAGTCCGAAGACGCTTATGTCACACGCACCCACGCGGCAGGGCGCTTCGCTGGCTGCGAAGCATTGCTCGTCGTTGGCTAGGAGTTGTGGGGCCCGTTCCAGAAGTGGTGACTCTGGTCACGGTCTCGCTTGCGCGAACGTCGGTAGCGGACATCCGCAGTCAGGACGAGTACTGTCGCCAGCACCGCCAAGAAGATGATGAGAATCCACTTGAGGGTGCCCTCAATGCGTGCCCCGTAGAGCAGGCCGAGGCCAAAGACGGCAGCTGCGCTCGCGATGAACACGAACAGCCCACTCCAGAAAACGCGGCGGCGCGTGTATTTGGGGTGCACGGGGAAGTGACGACGGTGCTTTTGCACAATACTACCTTTCCCGACCAGGTCCTTGAGTGGGTGATACATGGGTACTTGCTGTACTTCCGGCACGGAGCAACTCCTCGGTTTGAAAGGTTTAGGCACGATGACGAACACTTATAATTATAGCATAAGTAGTATAAAAAGTCAAGAGTAAGATATATAACAACAGAGGTGAAAATGAAATGAGCCGCGGCGGTGTAGGAAAGAGTTGATGCTACCAAATGGTAACAAAAACTTCGATTTCCGACACCGCACGCGGCTCGCAGGGTCAGGCAGTTAGCCAAAAAAGATGGCTAACGCCGAGATTGGTTCACAGTAGAAGGTCAGGCCTGCTCGTCGCTTTCAACCTTACGGTTGAGAAAGGCCTCGACATCCTCACTGATGACGGTGTCGGGAGTGGTGAGCGGGTACCTCTTGGTTACGGTTGCAGCCTTGAGCATCGGCGGGTTGAAACGCTTCAGCGCCTCGAGTCCGAGCGACTTGGCGGCGAACTTCAGCAGCACGGAGCGGCTGTAGTAGGCGACCACGGCCCAGAAGAAGACGAGCGTCGAAACGAGGCCTTCGCCGAGGATCACATCGCTGATCTCGCTGAACGTGATGATCACGATGTAGGCGAGCGCCAGGTAGACCGGGGTCAACACGAGTGTCGTGAGATCCTTGATGTACCTAATGCCCGTGGCGATCACGAGTCCGATGACGACGCCGAACAAGATGGGACTCTCGGTGACGAATTGCTTCGCCGTGGAGATCCACAGGTCGACGGTGAGCGTCGGGTGGACGAGCGCGTATGCGTACGTCACCAGGAGCATCAGCAGCGCCGATCCGAGGAATCCGAGACCGAGCCAGGCCAGAACCGTCGCGCGGGTGAAGCGCGGAGGCTTGACGATGGCGATCGGCTCGGTCACGGACTCGATGTCGGCCTTGGTGAGGTCGACGGCAGCGTCCTCCTTCGACTGGGCGAAGGCGACGGCGCGACGGGTCATCTCGATGAGAGACATTTGTTCTCCTTCAATCCGAATGGTTTCTTGCCAATATGAATTGTGTATAGTAGAACAGTCTATCAACTACAGTGAACCAAAAAATCAATGAACGCGGGAAATCTTTACAGAAAACTCGTTTGCCACAATGACTGCACTATAGTAGCACAAAACAATATAAATGTCAAGTATAAGCGACATGGCACACAAAATGGCCAAAACGTGTCAGATACCCCTGTTATAAGGGGTAAAACTATGGTAGAGTAGGTGCATGAACGCCCAACAAATCCGCCAAAAATATCTTGAATTCTTTGCCGAACGCGGCCATGCGGTGGTGCCGCGGGCGCTTTTGGTGCCGCAAAACGACCCCAGTACGCTGTTCACCGGCAGCGGTATGCAACCAATGATTCCATATCTGTTAGGTGCCGAACATCCCCAAGGCACGCGGATTGCCGATAGTCAGACCTGTTTGCGTGCCCAGGATATCGAAGAAGTCGGCGATAACCGCCACACTACCTTCTTTGAAATGCTTGGCAACTGGAGCCTCGGTGACTACTTTAAGCAGGAACAAGTGCCGTGGATGTGGGAATTCCTGACCGATGTGGTCAAGCTCGATCCGAGTAAGCTGTATGTTACTTGTTTTATTGGCGCCCCAGAATATGGCATTCCCAAAGACACTGAAGCTGCCGAAATGTGGCAGAAACTGTTTGCTGACAAGGGCTTGAGTAACGGCGTGGCCGACATCGGCTCCGAAGCAGACGGCTACCAACGCGGCATCAAAGACGGCGAGCGCATCTTCTACTACGATGGCAGCAAAAACTGGTGGAGCCGCAATGGCAACCCAGAAAAAACACCGGTCGGCGACCCGTGCGGCCCGGACAGCGAAATGTTCTACGATTTTGGCACACCGCACAACCCCGAGTACGGTGAGCACTGTCACCCCAACTGCGACTGCGGTCGTTTTATGGAAATCGGCAACAACGTCTTCATGGCTTACCGTAAGGTTGCCGAGGGTAAGTTCGAGCCGTTAGAAAAGCCCAACATCGACCACGGCTCGGGCCTGGAGCGGATTGCCGCAGCCGCCATTAACGATCCCGACGTCTTTAAAATCAGCGTGCTCTGGCCAATTGTCGCCAAATTAGAGAAGATTTCCGGCAAAACCTACGACAGCCACACCAACGCCATGCGCGTAATTGCCGACCACTTGCGCGCCGCCACCTTCTTGGCCGTTGACGGCATTGTGCCGAGCAACAAAGAGCAGGGCTACGTCATGCGTCGCTTGGTGCGCCGTGCGCTGCGTTTTGCTTTTGACTTAGGCATCGAACAGAACTTCTTACAAGAGGTCGTGCCGGTTATTGCCGACATGTACGCCGATGACCTGCCCGAAGTCCGTGAAGACCGTGAAAAGGTAGTAGAAGTACTCATTAAGGAAGAAAAAGCTTTCCGCCAGACTTTGCGTCAAGGTCTACGGGAAATCAACAAGAAGTTTCCAGTCGTGGTAGCCATGGCGGCTGCCGGCGATGGCGGACCGGCTCCGGCCTTGCCTGTGGCTACCGGTGCCGACATCTTTACCTTCCAGGACACCTACGGCTTTCCTAAGGAGCTGTCGGTTGAGATTATCGAGATGCAGAACCGGGCCACCATGGCCAATAGCTGGCTCGAAGAATTTGACGCCAAGCTGCAAGAGCAGCGCCAGCGCTCGCAAACCGCCACCAAGGGCGTCTTTAAGGGTGGTTTGGGCGGTCAGACGCTCCAGCATAAGAAGTACCACACGGCTACGCATTTGATGTACCAGGCGCTCCGTAATGTGCTCGGCGATCATGTGGTGCAGCACGGCTCAAACATTACCGAAGAGCGGCTGCGTTTCGACTTTAGTCATCCCGAAAAGATGACTCCCGAACAAATTCAGCAAGTCGAAGATATTGTGAACGAACAGATTAGCAAAGACCTAAAAGTCAGTTTTGCCGAGTATCCGACGCAAGTTGCCCGAGAAGAAAAAGGCGCTCTGGGTCAGTTTGGCGACCGTTACGGCGACACGGTTAAGGTCTATACCATGATTGCCGACGGCGCCGACAAGCCCTTCAGTTTTGAGATTTGCGGCGGCCCGCACGTGGACCACACGCTGCAACTGTTTGACGATAATAAACGCTTTAAGATTCTCAAAGAAGAGTCCTCGAGTGCCGGTATCCGCCGCATCAAAGCGGTTTTGCAGTAGGCGTTGTAGAGAATAACAGGGTAGTGGTGAGGTCCGGTACAAGAAAAAGTCTGATAAGACGATTTCTCCTACCGGAGCCTCACCGAGTGGTCAAGTTGCTAGTGTCCGAACACGACGCCCATGAGGTGAACGCCCGTGACGATGAAGGCGATAAGCCCCGCGACTGCCAGAACGGCGGTCATAACATTTACACTGGCCTCGATGATGTCGCGCTGCTTGGTATTCAGGTTGAACAGGTGGTCGAGCTGATGCCACGCAAAGTTGACAACAACCGCAACCACACCAACAGCGATGAACCAGCTGGCCAAGTGGTAGGGGTGCAACACGGCGTCAGCCTTGGTGACGCAGGTGGCCTGGTCAGCGGCGGTGTCATATGCATAGACCACGGGCTGTCCGGTGGAGCCGTTGTCGAGGTAAAATCGGTTGATACTGTCGAAACCTCCGCAGCCGCCAATCTTCTTCTGTACATCCGGCGTCAGGAAAGCGGACACGAATGCCCAAACTCCCATCTGCACGAAGTACGCGACGATGCCACCGTACACGACGACGTTCGGCACCCAGGTGGTGATGATGTCACGCGTAGTTGGCGCGGGCATGTTCTGAAGGTTCTTACGCGTAATGGTGCTCATATCAGATGGCTCCTCACGGTAGATAGTCAACTTGACTGGTGCATATTATATCACGAAACTTATAAAAAAGCAAGAGCTTTATGAGATCATTGCGTAGAGGGATAACAGGGTAGGGCCGGGACAGAAGCGAAAAGTACCAAAAGGTACAAAACGGTTCTGCCCCGGCGGGTCGAGAGGTGATTAGAAAGCGAACATGCAGAACGCGCCGTACCCAGCCAGTAGGCCGAGTGCTAGCAGCAGAGCGCTGTTAGCAAGGGTGCTTGCGCCTTCGGCACGCTTGTGGTCGTGCTCATCGAGCGCCAGTTGGCGTTCGACCAAGGAGCCGACGGCCACGGTCAGAAGCGGAATGCCGAGTACAATGACCACACCCTTGAGGATGCTGGCGACCCCGTAACTTGTGCCTGCCGGCGGGCCGGTGGCGATCGCGACGATGATGCCGGTGACGCATGAGGCGACGTACAGGCATATTAGCGCGATATGGATACCGGTTGCATGCTGCAGCCGGAAGTTATAGAGCGCGCTACGGAGGCGGGCGAGCCTGTTAATGTGGGCTTCCATTCTGAACTCCTATCAGGCGAATGGGATGAGCGCAGCGCAGCCGACCATGATGGTCAGCCAGAGTGTCAGCATCAACTTGCTCATCGTTGCCATGTGACTTGCATCATGGGTCTTGCCGGAGTCGATTGAAAGTCGGCGACCAAACCACGCGAAGGCGGCGATAGGCAAGAAAATGGTCGTGAATGTCACAACGATGCTCTGTAGGTAGACGAGGAGACCGGATGCTGCACCGACAAACTGATGGTTCCAGAAGAAGCCAGCACCACATAGACTCCAAACTGCAATGCAGCCAGTAATCCAACAAATGGTGGGGTGGTCCTTGCGGAACGAACGAAGCCAGGAACGCAGCCAGCGCAGCTGGTAAAAGCGGCGGGTTGGCCACTTGATGGCGGCGCGGCGATCGGCTGGGCTCAGCGCAGGCGCGTCGGCAGGCATGACGAAGTCCATGAGATTTTCCAATCTGTTGTAAACGAACTCTCGAACCTATCTATTATATCACAAAATATATAAAAAAGCAATGTCTGACGGAGTAGAATGCTCATGGAGCGGGTATTGTAAAATATGATATCAAACGGGTCCGCCTTAAGGTTGGGCGTGCTATAATTGGTTACGATTATGCTTGATAAATTTAAAGCGGCCAGTCGCAGCGTACTCAGTAAAGCTACTGCTAACGCCAAACAGGCTGCCGCCACCGCCAAAGCCAATGCAAAACAACAGCCGGAAGATCAATATCTGGTTGCCTTGGACATCGGTACTGAATATGTCAAAGCCCTGATTGGCCGTGTGGCGGCCGGCAGCGATGAGGTTGAGGTGGTTGGCGTTGGTCGCCAGCATCAGGGACTGAGCGATATGCAAGCCGGCGCCATTGCCGATATCTCCAGTGTGGTAGACAACTGCGACAAAGCGCTGCACCAGGCCGAAGAACAGGCTGGTATCTCGGTGCGCACCGGTATTATTGGCATTGCCGGCGAGCTGGTGAAGGGTACAACTACTACCGTGCGGGTCAGCCGCAAGGAACCGGACCGTCCGCTCGACCTGGGTGAAATGTCACGGATTATTAAATTGGTACAAGAGCGTGCCGAAGTCAAGGCCAAGCAACAGCTAGCGGTGGAACTCGGTGGTAAAGAAGTTGCCGTGCGCCTGGTTAACAGCGCCTTGGTCAGTATTGAAATCGATAGCTACCCGGTAACCAATCCGATTGGCTTCCAGGGTAAAGACGTGGTCGTGCAACTGTACACCGCGTTTGCGCCGATGATTCACATCGGTGCCCTGGAACGCACTGCGCAGGAGCTGGATCTTGATTTGTTGGCAGTGGCTGCTGAACCGTTCGCGGTTGCCCGATCGGTGATTGGCGACAACCCCAACACCAACCTGAGCGCAATCCTCATGGATGTCGGTGGTGGCACTACTGACATTGCCGTGGTGAATGACGGCGGCGTGCAAGGTACCAAGATGTTCGGCATCGGCGGCCGGGCTTACACCAAGGCCGTAGAACGCGACATGGGCGTAGAATTTACCGAAGCCGAAGAGCTCAAGCTTGGCTTGACCGAAGAGACGCTGTCCGATAAAGAGCAAAAGCAAGTCGAAAAAGCGCTCGGTAAGACGCTGGATGTCTGGACGAGCGGCGTTGAATTGGCGCTCGGTGAATTTACCAAGCTCGACCATCTACCGCACCGGATCTTCCTCTGTGGCGGCGGCTCATCGCTTGATATGCTGATGGAGCGACTCCAGGAAACCGATTGGTACCGGGACCTGCCATTTACGCGCAAGCCGGTGGTGCAGCACATCAAGCCGAACCAAGTGGCTGGCATTTTTGACCGCACCGGTGACGTTACCGATCACACCTTCATTACTGCTATGGGGTTGCTGCGCGTCGGTATGGATACGCTCAACTACGGCACTGCAGCCGACAACTCGATTAAAGAAAAGCTCAACAGGATGCTCAAGACATGACGACACCCGGAAAACAGGTTATCTACGTCGATGTCGATGACGAAATCACCGCAATCATCGATAAGATGAACGCCACCGATGCACGGGTTATTGCCCTGGTGCTGCCTAAGCGCGCCACGGTTTTGCAGAGCATTGTGAACATGAAACTCCTGAAACACCGAGCTGAGGGTGCCAAAAAACACCTGGTGTTGATCACCTCAGAAACCGGACTGATGCCATTAGCGGGCATGGCCGGCATTCATGTTGCCCAGACATTGCAGTCCAAGCCGGAAATTCCTGGTGTACCCCAGCAGGATAGCCTCGATGACAGCGATGAAGCGGTTGCGCTTGCTGGCGAGCAAGACACCGACGGAGACTTTAATGCCCAGGATAACGGCGCTAAAAGCGTCGGCGCGTTGGCTTCGCAACGGGCAGCCGGTGGCGCATCGATAGCAGCCGCCGATAATGATGTCATCGAGCTCGACGAGAAGAATGACGGCAGTTTGCGCGACAAGAATGGCAAGAGCAATGTGGCGGATGACGCCAAGGCAGCCAAACCATCCAAAGACAAAAAACTGAACGTCCCCAACTTCCTGCGCTTCCGCAAGCGGCTGATTTTTGGCATTTTGGGCGTTTTTGTACTGATTGGACTGTGGTATGTGGCGTACTTTGTGATGCCAAAGGCCTCGATTGTGATTAAGACCGACTCCAGCGATGTTGAGGCGGCGCTCGACCTAACGCTCGACACTGGTGCCAACACCGTTGATGATGAGAAGCTGGTAGTGCCGGCCCAGACCCAACAACAGCAAAAGACCAACACACAACAGGTGGCGGCAACTGGCACGCAGAACAAGGGTGAGCGAGCTAGTGGCACGGTGACAATTATCAACTGTAGTGCCGACGGCTCACCGGTAACTATTCCGGCTGGCACCGGCGTCAGCACCAATGGCCTGACCTTCATTACCCAGAAGACACTGCAGCTGCAGACCAGCACCCCAGGTTGCAAAGCATTCGGCGGTTTCACCTCTGGTACGGTTGACGTGGTAGCCGAAAAGGGCGGAGCTCAGTACAACGTTGGCCCCTCCACCTTTACGACCGCCGGTATCGGCAGTGTCCAGGTGAGTTCGAGCGAGGCTATGACCGGTGGCACTGACAATAATGTCAAAGTGGTGCAGCAATCTGATGTTGACGGTGCTAAGCAAAAGATAAGCACTGCTCAGGGTGCAGACGCAATCAAGCGTCAACTGCAGCAGAATCTGGAACACGACGGGCTGTACGCCGTATTAGCTAGCTTTAATGCCGGCACGCCAAATGTTACCACTAGCGTCAATGTCGGCGACGAAGCCGAAAACGTGACCGTAACCGAGACCATCGGTTACACCATGTACGGCGTCAAAAAGGACGATTTACACAAGCTGGTAGAAGCATTTGTATCCAAAAAGATTGACACCAAGAAACAGAGCATGCAAGATGACGGCTTGAGCGGTGCGCGCTTTACGGTTCCATCACCGGGTAGCGGTGCGCAGCTAAAAGTGTCGATGGTATCAACGGCTACCGCTGGCCCGCACTTGGATGTTGAGGCCCTCAAAAAACAAATTGTTGGTCAAAAGAGTGGTAATGTAAAAGATACCATCAAAGAAAATCCGGGTGTGGTTGACGCTGAGGTCAAATATAGCCCATTCTGGGTGACCAAAGCGCCAAAAGCCGAAAAGATAACCGTTACCTTCGAGAAAGGTACCACAAAGAGTTCCAACAACGATAAATGAGTGAGCGAGTGGTAAACATGGGAGATTCCTGGAAGGTATTGCTTGGGCTAGATGTTGGTACGGTGCGTATTGGCGTCGCGAGCGCGCGACATGACGTTGGTATTGCCAACCCGCTGACTACTATTGTCAACGATGACCAGGTGTTTACAGCCATTGGCGCTCATATGCGCGCCGAACAGGCCGATGGGCTTGTGGTGGGCTGGCCGCGTGGTATGGATGGCCAGACGACCGCCCAAACCGGCTACGTTGAGCAGTTTGTCACGAAGCTTAAGGCAGAACTTGAGGGCGTGACCGTATACTTGCAAGACGAGGCACTGACCTCGCGCCAAGCTGAAGCCGAGTTGCAACAGCGCGGCAAACCATTTCGTAAAGAAGATGTCGATGCGCTGGCGGCCACCTTTATCCTGCAAGATTTTATTGAGGACGCCATGACCGCATCGAGCACTGATGCACAGGAGGCGTCGCATGTTTAGCCGGGCTCACTACGATGTCCAGGCGCCCAGGCCGCGCCGCCGAACCTTTCGCCGACTTTTGTGGGTCAGCGTGTTTTTGGTGGTTTTGTTTGTTGCGGCTGCTATTGTCGTACGCACCATGTATTACCATAATCTGCAACCCGTTAGCTCAAGCCAACAGGTGACGCTGGTGACTATCAAGACAGGCACAACCTCGGTCGAAATAGCCAATATGCTGCAAGATAAGAAGTTGATTCGCAGCAGCGCCGTGTTCCAATGGTATATCCGCACCAAAGATGTTCGTGACAAAATGCAGGCTGGTACGTATGCCTTACGTCCGAGCATGAGCGTGCAGGAGATCGTTAACGTGCTAGTACAGGGGTCGGTGAAGTCTGATTTGGTGACCATTCTGCCCGGTCAGCGGCTCGATCAGGTTCGCCAGGCCTTAATTAACGCCGGTTTCTCGCCGGATGCGGTCGATGCAGCCCTGGTGGCCAATAACTACACCGGTCATGTTGCTCTGGCCGATAAGCCTGCCACAGCCGGCCTAGAGGGCTTTTTGTATCCCGATTCTTTCCAGAAGGACAATACTACCAGTCCGGGCATGATTATCGGCGAATCGCTCGATGAAATGGCCAAGCATCTGACCCCTGATATCCGTGCCGGCTTTGCAAGCCACGGATTGACGGTGTATCAAGGTGTGACACTGGCCTCGATCGTGGAAAAAGAGGTCTCCAAGTCGAGCGATCGGGCGCAAGCGGCGCAGGTGTTCTTAAAGCGTTTATCGATTGACATGACCTTAGGTTCGGATGTAACGGCGTTTTACGGGGCGATTATTGCCGGCAAAGACCCGTCAACCACCTTTGAATCAGCGTACAACACGTTACAACACAAGGGTTTGCCGCCGGGTCCGATTGCTAATGTCAGCGAAAGCTCGCTGCAGGCGGTGGCACACCCTGCGAGTACCGATTGGCTGTTCTTTGTGGCCGGCGATGACGGTACGACGCACTTTTCAAAGACACTCGAAGAGCACGAAGCGCTGACCAAGCAGTACTGTCACAAGCTGTGCTCGGCAACGCAGTAGCTGCCGCCATAACAGAGGTGGCGACGGCATGTTTTGGCTCAAAAAGCTTGAAACCATGTGCCGTTTTGGTATAATAGCGACTAGTAGCTCAGGTGTCTGTCGGGGCATTGTCCCACTGGCGGTATGAACTACTCTGATTTTGTCTATGAATATACAATCTAAAGTCTCTAGGCTGTTTACTGGGGAGCGTCGCTAATGGCTTTGTCTACAAAAGTTGTTACTGCCCGCCTGCGTCTGGAAGGAAATGCCGCTGTGAATCGGCAACGCGCCTTTTTGCAGAAAGCTATGCGCCGCCATATGGTGCGCTACGGTTTGTTGGTGTTTAATGTCGTGCTGCTTTTATCGGTAGCGTACACCGTGCTGCGCTCATCTGATGATTCGCTCAATCTCGATAGTCAGCGGGTTTCGGCCAGCGCGATTACTGCGCGCAACGACAATGTGGCCGACCCGCTCGACCGCGTGTCGTCTGCCGATATTGCCGTCAATGTGGCTCGTGTAACCAATTTGCCGGAATCCACCGCGGTTACGAACCAGGCTGACTCCGAAAACGCCCAGCTGGCTGTAGTGCAGACTTCCGATAGCCTGGTAGCAAAACCCCAGGTTGTTTCTTCTGCTCAGAAATCATACAAGGACATCCGTTTGTACACCGCTAAGTCCGGCGACACGGCGGCCAGTATTGCCGCGCAGTTCCACGTATCGACCGACAGTATTTTGTGGTCGAACGATTTGGCTGGTAACGGTGTGGTAACTGGCCAGAAGTTGTATATTCCTCCCGATGGCGTAAACGGTATCGTGTACGTGGTTAAGGCTGGCGACACTCCTGACAGCTTGGCTCAAAAGTACCGGGCTTCAAAGGACAAGATTATCAGCTATAACGACTTTGAAATCAGTGGTCTCAAGGTTGGCACGAGGATTATTATTCCGGATGGTCAGATTATTACGACCCCTGTGGTGACTCGTAGTAGCCGCGGCTATGGCGCTTCTTTCCCTTGGGGTGGTGGTAGCCCGGTATACGGCTACAACGGCTATGACTACGGGTACTGTACATGGTACGTTGCCAGCCGCATTGCGGTGCCATCAAACTGGGGCAACGCAAACACTTGGGACAATCTGGCGCCAATCAGTGGCTGGACGGTGAGCACCGTACCTCGTCCGGGCGCAATCGCTCAGACCGATCGTGGCTCAGAGGGTCACGTTGCTGTCGTCGAAGCTGTCTCGGCAGACGGCACCATGATTCGCTACTCCGACATGAACGGTATCGCTGGTTGGGGTCGCCGTGGCGACAGCGACTGGACTACCGCCTCACGCTTCCAACACTACATCTACCATTAATATTTCTTTGGGTTGCATCCGCGGAGACTGTCTACGTGTTTTTTCTGAAGCACACTTCCATTTCAAATATCCACTGGATATTTTCAATGGCGTTCGGCTGAAACCGGCCTCTTCGACCGGTTTCACAGTCTCCATAAAAAACATGTAGGCGGTCTCCCTGGTAAAAATAAAGAAAATATTGTAGAATTGGTGTTGTATGAATTTTATTGATAAGGTGACAATCCAGGCGACTGCAGGCGATGGCGGCAACGGTGCGGTCAGTTTTCGTCATGAAAAGTTTGTGGACCGCGGTGGTCCGGATGGTGGTGACGGCGGCAATGGCGGCAACGTCGTGTTTATGGCCAGTCGCAACCAAAACACCTTGGCGGCGTTTCGTTACCAAAAAGAGGTTAAGGCCGAGCCTGGCCAGGCGGGCAGTAAGACCCGGCGCCATGGCCGCAGCGGCAAAGACCTGGTAGTTGCGGTACCAGTTGGTACCGTCGTTTCGGAAGCCAAGCAAGGCGTCCTGGCCGACTTATCGAGCGACGGACAGACAGTGATTATCGCTCGTGGCGGGCGTGGCGGCTTTGGCAACGCTCACTTTATTAGCTCGACCCGCCAGGCTCCAAAATTTGCCGAAAAGGGCGAAGCCGGCGAAGACCTGGAGCTGTTATTAGAACTAAAGATGATCGGTGATGTCGGACTGGTGGGCTTGCCGAACGCCGGCAAATCAACACTGCTGGCGACCATCAGTAATGCCCGCCCGGAAATCGCCGACTACCCGTTCACGACGCTGCGACCAAACCTGGGCGTTGTTGACATCGACAACACTACGAGTATCCTGTTTGCCGATATCCCTGGCCTGATCGAGGGCGCCGCAGAGGGCAAGGGGCTCGGTCACGAATTCTTGCGGCATGTGGAGCGTACCAAAGTGCTCGTGCATGTCATTGATGTGTACAACGAAGACATCGCCGAAGCATATCGCACCATCCAAGAGGAGCTACGGTCGTACAAGATTGACCTAACTACTCGCCCGCAACTGATTGCACTCAACAAGACCGATGGCATGGACGATGAGATGATTCAGGACGCTATGAAGCAGCTGCAAACGGTAATCCCTAAAGAAACACCGATTTTCGCTATTTCGGCTCAAGCCGGCCACGGTGTTAAAGAACTTCTCTATGCGGTCAAAGATCAAGTCGAAGCGCAGCGCGCGCTGGCCGCTGCTAAAGAAGAAACCGTTGAGTATGCCGGCTTGCCGGTGTTGCGGCTTAAAGACGAAAACCGGGCTTGGCGCGTTTCTAAGCAAAACGACGGCTTTTTGGTGAGTGGCAATAAGATTGAAAAGTTTGCCGCTCGTACTGATTTTAGCAACGAAGAAGGCCTAGCTCGCTTGCGCGATATTATGCGCAAAATGGGTATTATGCACGAATTACTGCGTCAGGGACTCGAGACCGGCCAGCGGATTGCTATTGGTGGCTTTGGCTCGTTTGAGTACTAGTTCTCTGCATAACGTATAACACAACAACGGTGATGGTAGCATAGGAGTATGCTGCAGGATGCTCGAATTCGCCGCCTCAATGATTCGCCGCTTGGCAAAGCGAAAAGCTGCGTATTATATGTGATGGCACGCGACCAGCGCGTCCACGACAACTTTGCCCTGGCGGCGGCTCAGCAGCAGGCTATTGAGCTTGGTGTACCGCTCGCGGTGCAGTTTGTGCTGCAGCCGCAAACCGGCCCCGCAAATGCCCGACGAGCGCGTGAGCACTATGACTTTATGTTGGCCGGGTTACAAGAAGTGGAAACCGAGCTGCTCAAGCGCAATATTCCCTTTATGCTGACCTTTTGGCGACCGTCCGAGAAGATTAAAGCCGTGGCGTACCACACCAAGCCGCAAGCGGTGTTCTTTGATTTTAGCCCGCTGCGTGGGCCGCAAAAAGTTCACCAGCAGCTGGCGCGTGAGCTGGATTGCGCAGTCTTTGAGGTTGATACGCACAACATCGTGCCGGTGTGGCAGGCGAGCGACCATCAGGAATTCGCTGCCCGCACCATCCGGCCAAAAATAAACCGTCTGCTGGCTGATTCTTTGGATGAGGCGCCGGCTTTGCGCCGGCATCCGCATGACTGGCCGGGCATTGTGCAACCCATGAAAAACCTCCAACAATACAGCGATGAACTGTTGGCGAATATCGCGCCCAACGGCACCGATATTAGCCGATTTAAACCCGGCGAAAAAGCGGCGCACGCGGCGCTGCAGGCTTTTATAGACAACCGCTTGGAAGGGTACGCCGAATCGCGCAATGACCCGAGCCAGGATGGCCAAAGTGAACTTAATCCTTACATGCACTATGGGCAGCTCAGTTCGGCAACAGTGGTCCGTGCGGTCAAGGAAGCTGTCGGAAAGCGCCCGTCGTTGCAGGCTGACGCCGAAGCGCTTATAGAGGAATTGGTGGTTCGCAAGGAGCTGAGCGACAACTACTGTTTTTATAATCCTGAGTACGACAAACTCAGCGGCGCTCCAGAGTGGGCGCGCAAGACGCTGCAAAAGCATGCTGACGATCGGCGTGAATTCAGCTATACGCGGGCGCAGTTTGAGTCGGCCGAGACGCACGACGAGGCCTGGAACGCGGCACAGCGCCAGCTGCGGCGCACCGGCAAGATACACGGCTACATGCGCATGTATTGGGCAAAGAAAGTGCTGGAGTGGAGCGCGAGCCCGCAGGCCGCCTTGGAGACACTGCTCTACCTCAATAACTTTTACCACATCGATGGTGGCGACCCAAACGGATACGTTGGCATTCTATGGAGTATCGCCGGACTCCACGACCGCCCATGGGGCGAGCGTCCGGTCTACGGTACCGTGCGGAGCATGACATACGGCGGGCTCAAGCGCAAGTTTGATGTTCAGGCATATATCACGCGCTATTCATAAGCGTAGGTAGGCTCCGGTCAAACTGGTACACTGGAGAGCATGAGCACCACAGATATTTTTACGCAGTTGCGAACATTGCCTGAATGTTGCTACCGGGTGTCGGTGAAGGCGCTTATCTACGACGATCAGGGTAGAATTTTGCTCGTCAAAGAAGGCAACGATAAGTGGGATTTACCGGGTGGCGGCACCGACCATGGCGAGTCGCTCGAAGACAGCCTAAAGCGTGAGCTGCAAGAAGAAATCGGTCTTGATGTGGAGATTGGCGAGCTGCACGATATTGTAAAGTTCCAATCACGAAGCGGGATTCACGCCTTGTGGATGATATACGAATGTCAGGCGCTGCACAGCGATTTGACCCTTGGTGAAGCCAGTGACACGCAGTGGGTTTCGCCCGACCAGGCGACCGAATGGCCCTTGCCAGAGATTAAGGGCTTAGGGTAAGGTAGGGCCATGGCAGCCAGTTATTACTTCTACGATCTTGAAACCAGTGGCTTTGACGCCCGTGAGGCTCGCATTATGCAGTTTGCCGGTATTCGCACCAATGCGAATCTCGAGCCGATTGGCGAGCCGCACAATATTGTCATTAAGCTGACTCCCGATGTGGTGCCATCGCCAGACGCGATTCTGGTGACCGGCATTACACCGCAGTCAACCTTGAGCGACGGTGTTACCGAAGCGGAATTTCTTAAAATATTCTTTAAGGAAGTCGTAACCCCAGACACCTGTTTTTTGGGCTATAACACCGTCCGTTTTGACGATGAGTTCATGCGCCATTTGTTGTATCGCAATATGTACGATCCGTATGAGTGGCAGTGGGCGAACGGTTGCTCGCGCTGGGATATGCTCGACGCCGTGCGTATGGTGCGGGCGCTGCGTCCGGACGGCATCAAGTGGCCATTTACCGATGACGGTAAGCCAACGAACCGGCTGGAACTGATTACCAAACTCAATGGCATCGACCACTATGCAGCGCACGATGCGTTGAGTGATGTGCACGCCACCATTGCGGTTGCCAAGCTTATACGTGATAAGCAGCCCAAAATCTTTGAGTATCTGTACGAGCATCGTGGCAAGAAGGCGGTCGAAGAGCTGGTAAACGGTGGCCATCCGTTTGTGTACAGTTCGGGCAAATACTCGTCGCAGTACGAAAAAACCGCGGTCGTGGCACCCTTAGCGCACCAAAAACAAAACCGTGGCGAGTACGTTTTTGATTTGCGGTTTGACCCAACCGAGTTTGCCGCCATGACACCGCAACAGCTGGTTGAGCGGTGGCAGTACAATCCTGATCCGGAAGCGTCGCCGCGTTTACCGGTCAAGTTATTGCAGTTTAATCATTGTCCGGCAGTGGCGCCGCTCGGTGTGCTCGATGCGGCTAGCCAGGAACGCCTGCAGATTAACCTTGAAACGGTTCAGCAGCACCTCAAACTCTTGCAGGCCCATAAAGAGCTGGCGCCAAAAATCCTGGAAGCGGTTGAGCTGATGGATGCCGCCCGCGATAAGTATATCGCCGCCAAGGGTCCTAAAGATGCCGAGTGGCAGTTGTACGACGGCTTCTTGGATAGTGGCGACAAGACGGTCATGAGCGCCATTCGGGCGGCCGAACCGGCTGACATTATGGCGTTCGACAGCCGCCTCAAAGATCAGCGGATACGCACAATACTGCCACGTTATAAAGCCCGCAACTTTCCGAATGCTTTAACCGACGATGAGCGCCGGGAATGGGATAATTTCTTGCGACATTACCTCATGGATGGCGGCCAGAGTGGCCGTTTGGCTAAATTCTTTACGCGTCTGCAGGAGTTGGCGGCCGAAAATCCGAGCCAGGATAAGGCCTTTTTGCTCGAAGAACTGCAGTTGTACGGGCAGAGCCTGATTCCGGTTACCGAAGATTCTGACGCAGACGAATAGGGCCGCGCTCAGCATCTACTGAATAAACGAACGAGCGCTCAAACTTTGAGTGTATGTTGCAGTTTGCAAAACGCGCTGAATCCGCACAATGACCCACAGGTACTGTACCGCGGTACTGCGAGATAGTTGTCGTCCTAACAGTAAAAACGCTATGCAACTCGTAATAATTAACCAGATTTCAAAGCTGACTTGAACCTGAGTCCCGGGAATTCTTCCCAGCACAATATCTTCCCACATATGCTTGCCTCCCTCGCTCGCTGTGTCTTGAGTAGTACTGTACAGAAAGCTTGCGAAAGACGCAACTACGTTTTATTACTGCTTATGCTTAGCGGAAATAGACGTATAAATCTATGCTGAGCAAGACGGCAATCGATATGCCAACGACAATCAAACAACCGCCCAGCAGCTTGTGCTGACGCAGCCATGCGCCGCCGTGGTGTACCCACTCGATGACCTTGTCCTGAACCTTTTTGGCCCACGCAAACTCGGTAGCCAGGACAGCAATACCGATAAGAAATAGTGGGATGCCGCCGGGGCCGGGTAGCCACCCGGTCAGGCCTGCAGCCAGGATAAACAGGCTGCCGACAATCATTACGAGCGGCTTACGAACACTTGCAGGAACGCGCTTCCAGTGGGATTTAGATGAATTCATATACACAGTATATCTGGTATTTTCTTGATTTTCTCCGTATAATGAACAGGCTTATGACAGAATACATTCGGGTACAGGGTGCACGGGAGCACAATCTTAAAAATATTGATGTGACTATCCCGAGGGAAAAGCTGGTTGTTATCACCGGTTTGTCCGGTTCTGGCAAATCTTCGCTGGCGTTTGACACGATTTATGCCGAGGGCCAGCGCCGCTATGTAGAAAGCTTGAGCGCGTATGCTCGGCAATTCCTGGGGCTCATGGAAAAGCCTGACGTTGACCAAATCGACGGACTGTCACCGGCAATTTCGATTGATCAAAAGTCTACCAGCCGCAACCCGCGTTCCACGGTGGCGACGGTGACCGAAATTTATGACTATTTGCGTTTGCTGTTTGCGCGCATCGGCGTGCCGCACTGTCCGGTATGTGGCAAAGCGGTGACTCGCCAGACGGCAGCCGATATTATTGACCAGGTTTCAGCCTTGCCTGCGGGTGCTCGATTGATGATTTTGGCGCCGATTGTCAGTGATAAAAAAGGTGCCTTTGAGCACGTGCCCGAGCAGTTCCAACGTGCCGGTTTTGCCCGAGCTCGCGTTGATGGCGTGGTGTATGCGCTCGATGAGTTTCCGGAGCTCGATAAAAAGTACAAGCACTCGATCGACATCGTGGTTGACCGATTGGTTAACGACGATGCCTCGCGATCCCGCTTGGCGCAGAGCGTTGAACAGGCACTGGATGTGGCCGAGGGCAATATGCGAGCCATCAACGCTGATACCCAAGAAGAGTTCAGCTACAGTCTACAATATGCGTGTCCGGATCACCCCGATGTGCACGTGCCCGAGCTCGAGCCGCGGACCTTCAGCTTTAACTCGCCGCATGGCGCCTGCCCGGTGTGTACCGGTATCGGTTCGCGTATGGAGGTTGACCCCGAGCTGGTGATTCCGAACGGTCGCCTGACTATTGCCGAGGGTGCTATCCGTCCGTACAACCGTGTTAACACCGACGCTTGGTATATTAAAAAACTGCAAGCGGTCGCTGACAGGTATAACTTTTCACTCCATGTGCCAACCGGCGAGCTGTCGCCAGAGAATATCGAACGGGTGCTGTACGGAACCGGTAACGACACCTACCGGGTGAGCCTGGGCAGTGGTCGCAGTTTTGAGACCACCTACGAAGGTGTTATCCCCAATCTGGAGCGCCGCTATAAAGACACCGACAGCGACTTTATTCGCCGCGATATTGAACGCTTTATGCAGGAACGACCGTGCTACAAGTGCAAGGGGCTGCGCCTGCGACCCGAGGTACTGGCGGTCACGGTGCACGGCAAGTCGATTATGGATGTGTGCCAGACTTCCATCGACGAGGCGGTCGGCTGGTTCAACTCGGTGCACCTGAGCGATAACGAGATGCACATTGCCCGCCAAATTCTCAAAGAGATTTGCGCTCGTTTGAAGTTCTTACAAGATGTGGGGCTGAATTACCTGACGCTGCTGCGTTCCGCAACCACGCTGTCCGGCGGTGAAGCACAGCGCATCCGTTTGGCAACCCAGATTGGTTCCGGGCTGCAAGGTGTGCTGTACGTGCTAGACGAGCCGAGCATTGGTCTGCACCAGCGCGACAACGAGCGACTAATTAAGACGTTGCAACATCTGCGTGACCTTGGTAACACGGTTATCGTCGTCGAGCACGACGAAGATACGATTCGCATTGCCGATTATCTCTTGGATATCGGACCGGGTGCCGGTATACACGGCGGGCATGTGGTGGCCAGTGGCTCGCCCGAAGAAGTTGCCAAGACCGAAAAGAGCATCACCGGCCAGTATATGAGCGGGCGCAAGTCTATTGCGGTGCCCAAGAAGCGTCGCAAGGGCAACGGTAAAGAACTGGTCATTAAGGGCGCCCGCGAAAACAATTTGCAGAATGTCGATGTAACGATTCCGCTCGGCAAGCTGGTTGTGGTCAGCGGCGTCAGTGGTTCGGGCAAGTCGAGTCTCATTAACGACATCTTGTCCAAAGAGTTGCAGGCCCGTTTGATGCGCGCCAACACCGTACCGGGCCGCCATGATGACATCGAGGGCATTAAGCAGCTCGACAAGGCAATTATCATTGACCAGTCACCAATTGGCCGTACGCCGCGCTCCAACCCGGCGACCTATACCGGTCTGTTCACGCCAATCCGCGAACTGTTCGCACAGACGCCCGAAGCTAAGCTGCGCGGCTACGGTCCCGGTCGTTTTAGCTTTAACGTCAAGGGCGGCCGCTGTGAAAACTGTGCCGGCGACGGTATTATCAAAATCGAGATGCACTTCTTGCCGGATGTCTATGTACCGTGCGAGGTTTGTCACGGCAAGCGCTACAACCGCGAGGCGCTGGAGATTCGCTACAAAGGCAAAACTATCTCCGACGTTTTGGAAATGACCTGCGAAGTGGCACTGGACTTTTTTGAGAACATCCCGACCATTGCCCGCAAGCTACAAACACTGGTAGACGTTGGCTTGGGTTACATTGCGCTCGGCCAGTCGGCAACGACGCTGTCCGGTGGTGAGGCACAGCGCATCAAACTGTCGACCGAGCTGTCACGCCGGGCAACCGGCCGCACGCTATACATTCTGGACGAGCCAACTACCGGTTTGCACATGGCCGATGTCGATCGTTTGCTGCATATGCTGCACGCGCTGGTTGATTCGGGCAACAGTATGATCGTGATTGAACATAACCTCGACGTCATTAAAAACGCCGACTGGATTATTGATATGGGCCCAGAGGGCGGTTCGGGTGGTGGCCTCATCATTGCCGAGGGCACGCCGGAACAGGTAGCCACGGTAAAAGACAGCTACACCGCTAGTTTCTTGAAGCCACTACTCAAGACATCTAAGAAATAAACAGTCCGGCCCCTGTTACTCTATTGACAGAAGGTGTATAATATTCTAATCGTTGACATCCGTCTCCGATTATCTATCCGACAACACCGCGTGAAGGGTATCCTCATGAAGGTTCACGGCTTAGGCTCGGAGCGAGGGTATGGTGCAGTGAGCATTCGTATTGAGCCTGGCTCGAATTCGAATCTTTCACCGCTGCACCATACCCCGTACTACCCCCGTCAGCGTATTAAGCAGCTTATGATTGCAAAAACTGCAACAGTCGATTATTACTAAAGCATGGAACAAGAACGCCTCAATCACGAGTCCGAGCCGCGTACCGCCGAAGACTATTGGGCCGATCAAGCGCGTGACTTAGTATCGCTGAGCGACATACCGCATAGTGACCCGGACTACACAATGTCATACCGCTTATATGTGCTGGCGGTTTGTGCCGCGGTTGAGCAGGATGAAGCCAACGGTGCGCATGGCGATCGGGCGACGATGCGCAACTGGCGGTTTCACGAAGGCATTCATCAAGCGCAGCAACAGATTGGCGGCCACCAAGATGAGGTCAGCCGCTTTATGGCACAAGATCTGTCGGCCAAGCAATGGGACGAAATTATCAGTCACGATATTGGTCCCAATATTCGTTTTATGCGTCGGACGTCGCTCCCGAGCAGTTTTCTTGAGACATTGCAGGCGCTCGAAGCTGGCGATATTATGATTATCCCGACAAAACGGGCTTAAGTGTCGGTTTTTTTGTCGCGCTTGAGTTGTTTAATCTTTTTGCCGACAGCAGCCCAAAAGCGTTTGTTAACGAATAGATGCCAGAGCATCGGTCCGCAAGTGATGACGATGGCGCCACCAATGAATAGTAGGATGTAGTGGTCGATGTTGGGGATTTTGCTGCCAAACCAGTAGCCAACAAGTGTCACAATCGCCGACCATGAAACGACACCGATAATGTCGTACATCACAAATTTCCGACGATCCATTTTAGCAACGCCAGCAATCAGTGGTGCAAAGCTGCGTACAACCGGGACGTAGTGCGCAAAAAGCATCGATTGGGCGCCGAAACGCTCGTAGAATTTTTCGGCACGTTCGACGTACTCGTGTCTAAATAAAATGCCATCCTTTTTACGGAACAGTCGTGGTCCGAGCTTTTGCCCAAGGTGGTAGCCGGTGTTGTCACCAATGATGGCGGCGACGGCAATGACCGCGATTGTTAAAATGAGCGGCAGCTTGCCCTGAGCCGCCAGAATACCGGCACTCAAAAGCAAGGTATCGCCCGGCAGGAAGAAGCCGATAAACAGACCGGATTCGGCAAAAATAATGGCCGCCAGAATAAGCAGGCCGATGGTGACACTGGCGCCACTCAGCAGGTCATTTGGATTAAGCATATCTGTAGCTTACCTTGTTTTAAGCGTTTTGCCTACCGATGGCGGCGGCTTCTCCAGTCCGTCTCCAGCGGTCGGCGGTATGGTTTGGTATACTGGTTGTACCGGGCGAGGTATTCAAAGCTGTCGAAGGACCGAGAAATCCGAAAACCTGAACCCTGTCCGGATGTGACGCAATCCATATAACAAGCAAACCAATTGCGAGGAGGCTAGACGTATGGCAGACACTATTTCAATAACACTCGAATTACGCGACACTACCGGTAAGGCTGTCAAGCACATGCGCCGCGAGGGGCAAGTTCCGGCAGTTATTCACGACCACGGCAAGCCATCGATCGTGGTTTCCGGCGAATACATGGCGATGGTCAAGATGTACCGCCAGGCCGGCAAACACCACCCGGTAGCGTTAATCGCCGATGGCAAACAGTACACGGCTCTTATTAAACGGGCCGACTTTGACCCGCGCAAAAACTTGCTGACACACGTGGTATTCAACGCCGTCAAAGCGAACCAAAAGGTTGAGGCCGAGATTCCGATTCACGCCCGCTACGACGAAGGCAACGACCAGAGCCCGGCCGAGCGTGCTGGCCTGATCGTGCTGCACAACCTTGATGTCGTTGAGGTGAGCGGACTGCCAAAGGACCTGCCTGACTTTGTGGAGTTTGACGCTGAAAAACTGGTCGCAGTAGGTGACCACTTGACTGTAGCCGACCTTATCGTGCCAAAAGGCATCGAGATTAAGGCTGACCCAACCCAGCAAATTGCCAGTGTCTTTGAGCCAAGTGCGTTGGCCGCGGCCAATGATGCGGCCGGCGGCGACGCCGAAACCGGCGATGAAGACAGCGTTGCTTCCGATCATGAAAGCGGCGCGGTTGAAGGCACGCAAGAAGACGAACTGAGCCCGGGCGGTCGTAAAGAAAAAGAAGACAAGTCTCAGGGTCACAACCCCGAGAAACAGTAGTCTTTCACTGGGTATACAAAAAGCGCCGCAATCACGCGGCGCTTTTTTGATAGGGTTTTACCTCGTCGACTAGTCTTCGATGAAGCCGCCGGACTGGTGCGACCACAGCTTGGCGTACACACCGCTTTTGGCTAGCAGTTGTTTGTGCGTGCCTTGCTCGGCGATACGTCCGTCGTCCAACACGATGATGCGGTCCATTTTTTGGATGGTGCTCAAGCGGTGGGCAATGACGATGGCGGTGCGACCTTCCATGAGCTTCCAGAGTGCGTCCTGGATGAGGACTTCGCTTTCTGAGTCCAGCGCCGAGGTGGCCTCGTCAAGCACTAAAATCGGTACTTTCTTGAGCATTGCCCGGGCGATTGCCACGCGCTGGCGCTGACCACCACTTAGCTTAACTCCGCGTTCACCGACGAGCGTGTCGTAACCATGCGACAGCTTGCTGATGAATTCGTCGGCGTGGGCCATTTTGGCAACTTGTTTGATTTCGTCGTCGCTGGCCTCCAAATTACCGTAACGAATGTTTTCGGCAAGCGAGCGGTGGAACAACATTGGCTCTTGTGGAACGTACGTGATGGCACTGCGTAAATCGGCTTGGGTGATGTGCGCAATGTTCTGGCCGTCGATGGTGATGGTGCCGCCATCAATATCCATGAATCGGAGCAACAGCCGGGTCAGGGTAGTTTTACCACCACCCGATTGGCCAACCAGGCCGATTTTTTCACCGGGCTTAATGTGCAATGACAAGTCTTTGAACAGTGGATCGCCGGCGCCGTTGTGGCCGAAGCTAACGTGGTTGAAGTCGATAGCACCGGTGGTGATGCGCAGGCTTTCGGGCTTCTTGGGATCCCGAATTTCCGGTTCAAGTTGCAATATCTCGGTCATTTCAGCGGCGTCGCCGAGCGAACGGTTGATATTGCGCATGATGCGACCAAAGCGCCACAATAGGTCAACAGTGCTCGAAGCGTAGGCGATGACCAAGTACAGCACGCTGACGTTAGAGTGCCAATTGACTACGGCGACGATACCGAACACCAGCGCCACAACGCGCAGGCTGTTGGTCATGGTGTGGCTGATTGAGTCGTTCTTGAACTGCTCAACCGACAGCGCATAGTAGGTGTTGTAGGCTTTGTCGGCGACCTTGCGGAAGTTTTTGAGCTCAAAATCTTCTTGGGCGAAGGCGCGGATGGTGGCCGTGTTGGTAATGGCGTCGGCCAGGGCGCCGGTGCGCATGGTATCTGCTTCGGCCTCGCGCCGGTTGTACGGGAACTGGTGGCGAATGCGCTTGGTCATGATGACCATGTAAATTGCCACCACGCTCAGCAGAATGACTGCGAACTTCCAGGCCACGATGAACAGGATGATCGACGAGGCTGTAACAACGGTGATGGCCGGCAAAATGCTCCAGGTCAACTCGTCCATCAGTCGCTCGTACGCGCCGACAAACTTGTTACTCTGTGAGACGAGCGAACCGCCAAAGCGATCGGCATGGAAGCGTTGGCCTTGGGTGACGAGCTTGCCGAAGATATCGGTGATGATGTCGCGAATGGCCTTAATTTCGTAGAGCCAGGTGGCAAATCCCTGGATGCGCCAAAAGATCAGCCCGAGCAGCATAGAAATGCCGAATGTCACTAGGTATGGAGTCATCTGGTGCAGGTCTATGGCATGGTTTTGTGCCGAGGCAATTTGCAGCTTAGCAAAAGCCCGTGACACGATAAATGGCGGGATGATGTCCTGAAAAATGACAGCCAAAACCACACCTCCGGTGCCGCTCCAGAAGAAGCCGCGGTAGCGTTGGGTATAGCGCCAAAAAATAGCTAATGTTTGTTTGGTTGTTTGGTCCATGGTTCGGCCCTCCTTGGCGCCGTCCTGGTGTGAGGAACAATAAAACTCCGACATGCTCTATGGTGAAAGCACGTCACAAAGAAAGTTTTAAAGGTTGTTATTGATTTAATTGGTTCAAACTGCTCACGCTGCAGTCTTGGTTTTAATTACGAGGTGAGTGAGGGTACGGTCGGGGCGAGTGTGATTGGAGTCGCATCCGAAGTATCGGTCATAGTCTGAGTCGTAAACATGTAGTCGCCCTTTCCGTTAATTTAGTACACGTAGGCCGCATTTTAGCACAGCGTTTTAACGGATTGCAACAAAAAAGCTGCCGCCATTTGTAAAAACAGGGGCGATATTGTATACTTACCCCTGTTATTGCAAAAGCCAACACGCGCTTTTTTTGACGAAAGATTGTATGAAGAACGAGTTTGGACAGTCGGGCACATCGCATGGCGAGTGGTCGCCGCTTCAGAATAATGCTGAAGCGGTTTTAGGCATGCCCGAAACCGACAAGAAATCGTCAAAAAAGAAGCGTGTCGACACCGAAGCGCCCACGGCGACCGAAAAGAAGACCAAAGAGTGGCGCCAGCATATTGAGCGTCCGGAAATCGGGCAGGGGCCGGTGATTAGCGAGGGGCTTATTTGGCTTCGGGCTGCCAGCGACCAAGCGCGCAGCCGGCGCGAGAGTCAACCTGCTAGCGCGCAGCCAGAAGCTGCAGCCGTCGACACTACCCAACCTGAGCAGGTGGCGGAAACGAGCGAGGCTCGTCTGCCGTACCAGCGACAACCCGAGCAACAGATGATGGGACGCATCATCGAGCCGGAACAGCCTGCCGAGCAAGAGCCGTCAGCGGCATCCGAACAGTCAACGGCGGAGCAAGAATCTGGCACGGAACCTGCAGATCGGGCCGAACAAGCGGCAGAGGCTGAGAGCGAACACGTTGAAGCGCCCGAACAGTCACATCCGGCAGCGCAAGCGATTGAGGATGAGCCGCTCGAGCCGTACTCGTACGAAGCGCAGCAGCCTGCGCCGTCGGTAGAGCGCCACAACCCATTCGAAAATTCATACGCACCGCCGCCGCTCCCTCCCGACCCGTCAATGTACCGCCGGTCGTTTTGGACCGAGCGTTCCGAGCAGCGTGAGCAACCCGAACAATACGGCAGCTTGCCGCCTGTCTACGGATACGAGCAGGCGATGGCCGCCCAAGAGCCGGTCACCGAACAAACCGCCGCCGCTTGGACGCGCCCGGAAACCGCGCCGTATGCCAGCGATACACCGCCGGGATTGCAGCGGACACCGGGTGATGTGGCTCGTGCAGCCTGGACCGGTCTATTTGCGGGCTGGTATTTTGGCCGGCGCGGTAAGCGTAAAGCAGTAGCACAGGCGCGCATGTCGGGTTATGAGGCTGGTCGTAAAGCTGCGCCCACCGAGGTTGTCACCGCCGAACCGTACTCCGTACCCAATGCCCAGCCTGAACGCTCCAGCTATCAGCCGCCACGGCAGCTGGAGGCCGAGTCGATCCACGCGTACCCGACACAAGAAACCTCGCGCGTAAGCGTGCAGCCGAGTATGGTTGAAACCGCGCCCGCGGCACAAACACTCGAGGCGCCGGCAGCGGCTCGGCCTGCTGAAACTGCCGCAGCACCCATGGATCGCCGCGAGCTGATGCGCATTGCTAAAGCTATCAAAATCGAAGGTATTCGCTTAAAAGACGTCTTTAACGCCAAACGAATCGATGAAGCTGGTTTGCGGGCAGTCGTAGAGGTATACCTGCAAGGCGGTGATGTTCGGCAGCGTCTCACGCAAGAGGTTATCAATAAAGAAAAGAGCTTTGAGATTGACCCGCTCAATCGTGGTCGCCGTAATGACGACCAACCGACTGGAGGCGGTAGTTTGTCGCGGGCCGCAGATAAAGCTCGCGAGCAGGGTAGCCGTTTAGCGGAAAGCTCGAAGTCAACTGCGCAAAAAGCCGGTAAGGCGCTGGCGGGGGCACAGCAGGAGTTAATAGAAAATACCGACTCAATTACCTGGCTGTCGGTCACGGCGGTTGTTATAATTTGGTCGTTAATCGCCTTCTTGGTGTTTGGATAAGGTCTATCGCTATGCAAAAAATCATTCTCTACTACAAATTCGTTCCGGTGGTCGACCCGGAAATGACTATGCGTTGGCAGCGCGAGTTGTGCAGCCGGCTTAATTTGCGTGGCCGGGTAATTATTGCCAGTCACGGCATCAATGGCACGCTGGGCGGTGAGCTCAAAGATATGAAAGCGTATGTTAAGGAAATGAATCTTAGTAGCCAGTTTAAGGGTATCGAGTATAAATGGAGCGCCGGCGCCCGGGAAGATTTTCCTAAGCTCAGCATCAAGGTCCGTGAAGAATTGGTAACACTGGAGCCCGAAGTTGCCGAAGGTGAAACCTTTAATGTGTTTGATAAAGGCACGCCGTTGCGACCAGCCGCCTGGCACCAATACCTCAAAGAGCATCCCGAGGCGATTGTATTTGACGCCCGTAACAACTACGAATCAGAGGTAGGCAAGTTCAAAAATGCCATTACTCCGGATATAAAAACCTTTAAAGATGTCAAAAAAGAGCTCGAAAAACTACCAAAAGACCAGCCGGTGCTCACGTATTGTACGGGTGATATCCGCTGCGAATATCTGAGCGCCTACATGAAGCATAAGGGGTTTCAAGATGTCTACCACTTGGATGGCGGCATTGTAAAGTATGGTCAGCAATTCGGTGATGATGGCTTTTGGGAAGGCAAATGTTACGTATTCGACAAGCGTATGAGTGTAGCTTTTAGCGATAACACTAAGGACATTGCCGCCTGTATAAATTGTGGTCAGCCAACGAGCCATCAAGAAAATTGCGCCGATCCGGCGTGTAACCTGCAGTTTGTGATTTGCGAGACGTGTAGCGCCAAAGCCGGCGTACGCTGCAGTAAACATGCCGCCAAGGCGCCGGTGGTGTAACTATGGAACAGCCGTCGGTTGGTGGGGGCTTTGAATCATCAATTCATCAACTTGACCTGCCGGAAGATGCAGCTCGATTCTTTGCATCTGACGAGGTGGTGGCAACCTTGGCGACTGGTCAGTTGAGGGAACATGTCGATCTGTTTGTTAAGCCGTACCGTGATGACCGAACGCCTGACAACCTCATTACAATCGCCACTCAGCTGATGCACGCCAGCGCTCATGAAGCTCCGGACTGGGGTCAGAACCAGCGTGATGCCAGCACAACACTGGCAGTGGCTCTAGCTGAAGCCGGACACAACATGTACCGTACAGCGGCTGACGAGCGGCTCATTGCCGGCTACCTTGACTGTGTGCGTGGCTTACCGGCTGACGGTGACTACTTGAGCGCGCCACTGAGTCTTCATGAACTAGGGCTCGGGCTGGCGTCAGCCATTGGCGAGACCGACGATGCAATTTTGTCGTACCGCACCCGTATGCAGGTCAGAGAGGCTTGGTCGTCGTATTTTTCTGCCAGCAGCAACCAAGTGTCCAAGGAGGTAGGTCAGCCACTTGTCGAGGATTTAACGCAGTCATTTTTGCCGCTTGCTGCCGAGCAGACTACTCAAACCTGGGAGTGGTCGAGGGCAATGCCGGAAATGGACGAGCGCACGCGGGTGCTCCACGATGCGTACCTGAATGAGGTGCGCGCCAAGGGCTCTTTTAAACTGAAACTGCACGAATTGACGCCGGATTTTAGCGCAAAACTGGACGCTGGAGGTTTGCCGGTTGAACGTTTCTGGAATCTGTATGAACCGGCAAGGGTAGCCGCGGCGCTGGAGACGGCATTGACCGACCCGGACATTCAGTCGGTGCGGGCGCGCTTGGCTCAGGCTGTTGCCCAGGAATGTGGTGTTAGTCTTGATGAGCTGACGAAAGATCCGCTCCGGATTCGTCTCATGGCCGACCAAGTACAGCGTGCTGCCGAACGGGTGCAGCGAGAGCTTGGTCAGGCGCTTGATACGAGTCTGGCGCTGCAGCACATGCGCAGGCAGGTGCTCGAAAGCCGGTGGGCTGACCGCCCGCAGCGTAAGCTGAAACCGATACACAAGTTCCTGCAACAGGTCTTTGATGACGCCTCGCTGAAGCCTGACAGCAAGGCTACACTGGCATACTTTGACGATCCTGCCAGTCGCGTAAAGCTTCTCGAGTATTTGCAACAGCGTTCGTCGGTTCGCGAGCGAGCAATTACGCGGCTCAGCGAGCTTTTTCCGAAGCAATTCGAACACTTACGTTTTATGAATCGCGATGAGAACGATTTGTACGCCGCCGACGACACCCGCGACTGCACTGCCTATCACCTGGAATGCGGGTTCAACGGATGGACGGTGCCTCATTGGCTCTGCAACCCGGGCTTTATGATGGCCTATGCCGTTGACGGTAACCGGTCAATCGCCAAATTCGGTCTGTTGCTTGCTCGTGATAACCAGCAGCTACGGCTGGTCATTGACTCAATCGAAGTTAACAAGTCGTACACCGAGGATGGCCGGTTTAATCGTCAAGAGGCTCTCTTCTCTATAAACCTGGCGTTTAAGCAGCTGCATGCATGGGCTGAATCCCGAGATTTGGGTGACGTGTTGGTCTGCACGTATACCAATAGCTCTGAGTTGACCATGGAACTGCCGGTCGTCAAAAATCCCATCCAACCGCAGGATCTGGTGGCGATCGGAGGCGGCGGTTTGCAGGAGGTTTGGGAAGGTGTCGCCAACGATTCGCGACCCGTTTCTGTCGGCTACCTGCAGTCCCGCAAGAAGGGTGGTGACGGTGAAGACGCACCCATTGTGTATATCGCGGACGATGATGAAATTGATGATGACATGGAGGCTATGGTTAATGAGCATCTGCGTCAGCTCGAAGTCCATCTGATGAATGCGATGTCGCCGGAACTCAGCGCGGCTGCTCGTGCCGGCGACCTGGACACTTTCTTCTGCGCGTATGTCAAGAAAGCGGCGCCATTGGTGTACCAAATCTTTGGCGATAGTGGTGGGCTGTATCGAAAATATGTCAAGGACACCAGCTATATCTTTGGATCGGTGATTACCGCGCAGAGCAAGGAGCTTGAGTTGGTTAATGAGGCCATGGCCGGCATGACAACGCTTAAGATGGCCTACCAAGGTTTACGGCAGCTGGAGGGATCAGCGGGCAATGATCCGAAGCTGCGGCGCCATATAGCCATTCAAGACGAGGCGCCTCTGGCAAGCCCTCGCTTGCAGCGGCGGGCTATCGAACAGAGTGACCAGCTTGACCGGCTGCATAATCTGTTCGATGTCTTATCGGAGTGGTATAGACCGGCAACCGCCTTGCAGCGAATTTTCGGTCGCGAAGAACCGCTTACGAGCCAAGAAATCGCCCAATCACCGGAAGCGCTCGAAACTACGTGGCCTATTCTGGACCGTGACGCGTTCATGCCGTAAACGTCTGGCCACGAATCTTTGCAAAATCCGCCGCAGTATAGCGGTACAATATAAACGATGAACGCTGCATTGCAAACAAAATTGAAGGATTTGCCCAAAGAGCCGGGCGTGTATTTTCATAAGGACAAAACCGGCAGGATTATTTACGTGGGTAAGGCGGCGGTGCTGCGCAATCGGGTGCGGCAATACTTTCAGAAGTCGCGTTCGCGCGACCCCAAAACCGAGGCCTTGGTGGCAGAAATTTGGGATACCGACTGGATGGTAGTCGACAGCGAGTTGGAAGCCCTGTTCTTAGAAGCGGAGATGATTCGGCGCTACATGCCGCAGTACAACATTCTGCTGCGTGATGATAAGTCGATGACCTACATCCGCATCGATTACGATTCAGATTATCCAACCGTCACGACGACGCGTCGGCCGCTTGATGACGGCGCGCGCTACTTCGGTCCGTACTTTAGCGCTTACACGGTGCGTAAAGCGCTGCGTATCTTGCGCAAAATTTTCCCGTTTGCGGTCAAAAAGCCGGGCGGCGAAAAACGGGCCTCACTCTATTACTATTTAGGCCTTGATCCGGGCCTCGAAGAGGGTAAAACCAGCCTGGAAGATTATCGATACTGCCTGCGACAGCTGATGCTGGTTATTGAAGGTAAGCGCACCAAAATCTTGCGCGAGCTTGAGAAGGAAATGAAGGCCTACGCCAAGCAAGCCGATTTTGAAAAAGCCGCTCAAACCCGCAACCGCTTATTTGCCTTGCAAAACCTCAACCGGCAGGTCATTTTTAGCGACAAAGAATTCATGGACATCTCCAAGGATCACGCCTTGGGTGAGATTGTCGACCTGCTTGGATTGCCAAAATTTCCCCAACGTATTGAGGGCTATGACATTTCACACATGCAGGGCACCGATGTGGTGGCCAGCATGGTGGTGTTTACGAATGGTGTTAGTAACAAAGGCGAGTATCGTAAATTCAAGACCAAAAAAGATCACAACAATGACTTTTACAACATGAATGAAACGATTCGCCGACGCTTGAGCGACAAGAATGTCAAAGCCTGGGGCAAGCCCGATTTGGTGCTGATTGACGGTGGCAAGGGGCAGCTGGATGCGGCCATTAAAGCCCGCGACGAGATGGGTCATCCGCGGATTCCGTTTATTGGCTTGGCTAAGCGCGAAGAGCAGGTGGTTATAAAGGAACCGCCGTTTAAAAAGGCGGCTGAGATGGCAGAAGCCGGCGATACGCGAGGCACGAGTAATGTTGAGTTGCACCCCGAAGTGCTGCAAAAGTTGGGTGGTTTTGCCACCGACAGCGAGGATTTTACGCTGCTCAATGTGCCACACAATACCAACATGGTCAAGTTGCTGCAACGTATCCGTGATGAGTCGCACCGTTTTGCGGTCAGCTACCATTCGGTGCTCAAGCAGAAGCGGCAAACCGCCAGTGTGCTCGATGAAATTCCGACTATCGGACCGGAGACGCGTAAAAAACTGCTCAAAACCTTTGGCAGCATGCGCGGGGTCATGCAGGCCCGGGATTTTGAACTTGAAAAGGTCGTGGGCGAAAAGAAAACTGCAATTCTTAAGCAGTACCTGCGACCCCTCAAGCACGAGGCCAAGCTTGAAGCCCGCGGTCCGGAAGATCCGGCGCTCTGATTTTTACGCCGTGCTTGCAGCCGGCTTTGCTATACTGTAGCCTGACACTGCTATGACAACACAAACCGATACTCCGTTTCCCTCCAGCTTTACGGCAGATTTTTTCGTTGGTAACCGTCGTCGGTTACGCGAACTTGTCGCCGCCGACGCACCGATTGTGGTGACCGCCAACGGGCTGCTCCAACGTAATGCCGACACTGGCTTTCCGTTCCGTCAGGATAGTGGCTTTTGGTATTTGACCGGGATTGATACGCCTGATGTGGTGCTGGTTATGCACGGTGACGATGAGTTTATTTTCTTGCCCGAGCGTGATGCGGTACACACGATATTTGACGGTACCGTTAGTCATGATGGTTTGCGCGCGGTATCCGGAGTTGTCACAATTCTCACCGAAGCGGAGGGCTGGAAACGGCTCGAAGACCTGATTGCCCGGAGTACGCAAGTGGCGACACTAGCGGCCCCTGACCAGTACATAGAGGGCGCCGCCTTGTATACTAATCCGGCGCGTGCCCGGTTGACCAATCGGTTGGTAAGCAACAAAGACCGCCTTGAGTTGGTCGATATTCGCCCGCAACTGGCCTCGCTCCGCGTTATCAAACAGGAGCCGGAGCTGCGGGCATTGCAAAAGGCCGTTGATATCACCGTCGACGGACTGATTGCACTGACGACAAAGGAATCATTGCAAAGCAACCATTTTGAGTACGAATTGGCTGCCGATCTTACACGGTCATTTGGCCGTATGAACAGTCGCCACGGCTTTGAAGCGATTGTGGCCAGCGGCGAACGTGCTTGTCAGCTGCATTATATTGATAACAATGGACCGCTGCAGCAAAATCAGCTGTTGGTGCTGGATGTCGGTGCCGAATGGTCAAACTACACCGCCGATATTACGCGTACGGTGGCGGTCGGCGAGCCAACCAAGCGACAGCAACAAGTCTTTGAAGCGGTTTGCAAGGTGCAGGATTACGCTATTGACCTGCTTAAACCGGGCGCCGATTACATGGAGTACGAAAAACAGGTCGAACGCTTTATGGGGCAGGTTCTGCAAGAAATCGGACTCATTGCGGGCGACAGGCAGCCTGACCGCGCCGAGATTCGGAGCTATTTCCCGCACGCCACCTCGCACTTTTTGGGGCTCGATGCGCACGATGTCGGCGACTACAAGCAGTTGCTGCAGCCGGGCATGGTCATCACCTGTGAGCCGGGCATTTACATCGCCGAGGAGGGCATTGGTGTGCGTATCGAAGATGATATTTTAATAACCGCAGACGGTAACCGTAACATGAGCGCCCGCTTGCCACGGCAGCTGCGCTGACTTACAATGGAGGCTAACGATTATGAATAAACCTAACCCTTTGGTGCGTTTTCTTGTCCGCTGGTTTGTCTGCAGTCTTGGCTTGTGGATTGCCGCCGGCTTGCTTGGCCAGGGCATTACGTACCAGAGTGAATTACGGGTAATTATTATCGCCGGTTTGCTGCTGGCGCTCATTAACATGATTATCCGACCGATTATCGTTATCCTGAGTTTGCCGGCAATTTTGCTGAGCCTCGGACTGTTCATGGTGGTTATTAACGGTTTTATGGTCTTCTTGGTCAGCAAGCTGTACACGCCACTGCACATTACGAATTTCTGGGCGGCTATGCTTGCTGGTATCATTATCGGGCTGGTAAACTATCTGGTATCGGCAATTATGGAGAACCGCAAAGACGCGTAGCCGGATATACGAGCGGAAAGAAAGAGACCTATGAAGATTTATGACTATACAGCCCTAGCGTCAATGCTCCTGATGACATTTTTGATCCTGGTGCAGACCCGTGGCGCGTCTTTGGGCGCCGGTTTGGGCAGCTCCGGAGAGATTAACACCGAACGACGTGGTAGCGACAAGACTATTTTTCAGCTGACAATCGTAACGGCGATTGTGTTTGCCGGCTCGCTGTTGCTGGGCGTAATGCTCTAAATAAAAACTCAACCAGTAATTGGTGTGGGGAGTAGACTCCTAAGATATGACTGCAAAAACCGTTCACTCGCAAGCCAAACGACTGTTACGTTTGCGGCGCAAGCAAGTTGCTGCGTTGGGCGGCCGCGCCGAAGATCAGCTCGAGCGCAACTTTATTCGTAAGTTCGGACGCTTCCAGTCGGTTCGTCGTTTTGTGGTTGGCTGGGTATTGCTGTTTATTTTGCTGATTGGCATCACGATTGTGCAAACGAGGGCCCTGGGAGGCTACTATCAGAGCGTTCAGCCGGTGGCAGGCGGCATGTACAGCGAGGGCATCATCGGCAGCTACACGAATGCCAACCCGTTGTACGCGACCGGTTTAGTAAACGACGCGGTTGCTAAACTGGTGTTTGCTGGTTTGTTTACGTACGATAAGAACAATAAGCTGGTAGGCGACCTGGCTCAAAGCTGGCAAGCAGATGAGGCCGGCACAACGTATACCGTAAAACTACGCCCCAACCTGACATGGCACGATGGTCAACCGCTGACCGCGGAGGATGTGGTTTTTACGTACAAGACTATTCAAAACCCCGACGTGCAGTCGCCACTCAATGTGAGTTGGCAAGGGGTGACCGTTGCAGCAAGCGATTCGCAGACCATTGTGTTTACGCTGCCCAACCCACTCAGCTCGTTCCCGTTCTCGCTGACCAACGGCATCGTGCCCAAGCATATTCTGTCTACAGTAGAGCCGTCCAATTTGCGCTCGGTCAGTTTTAATACGACTAAGCCGATTGGTGCCGGTCCGTTTGAGTTTAAGAGCGTCGAAGTCAAGGGTGATTCGCCTTCGACTCGTCAGGAAGAACTGGCTTTGGGGGCGTTCTCGGGATATCACGCTGGTGCACCAAAGCTCTCAACTTTTGTAGTCCGCACCTTCCCTGATGCTGCGCACTTGCTCGATGCTTTCCGCGATCGTACGGTGACAGCGATGGTTGGCTTGCAGCAATTGCCAGGTGATCTGTCGAGCGATGACAGTGTCCAGGCTATCAACATGCCACTCACGGCTGCCAACATGGTGTTCTTTAAGACGACCAACCCGGTACTCAAAGCCAAAGAAGTACGTCAGGCGCTGGTGGGGTCGATCGATGTCAACGCCGCCACAAAAAGCCTGAGCCAACCGGTCATACCGGTGCGTTCACCGTTCTTGCAGTCGACACCGGGTTACGATCCAAAGCTGGCGCAGTTGAACTTTGGTCCTGACCAAGCGGCAGCACTACTCGAGCAGGCCGGCTGGAAGGTTGGCAGCGGCGGAGTGCGCTACAAGGATGGACAGCCTCTGACGTTTCGTCTGTATGCCCAGGAGACTCGTGAAAACCGCCAGGTTGCCGACTCGTTAATCGGGCAATGGAAAAAGATTGGCGTCAACGCCGAGGTAGTGTTGCAATCAGACTCCGATTTACGGACCACAATCTTTGGTATCGGCGGCTCCGGTGGTCACGCGTACGATGCGCTGTTATACGGCATTTCGCTCGGCGTCGATCCTGACCAGTTTGTGTACTGGCACGGCAGCCAGGCCGACGTACGCTCACCCTCGCGGCTGAACTTCTCCGAGTATTCCTCTGAAGTTGCAAATACGAGCCTGGAAGCCGGTCGCACGCGCACCGATCCGCAGCTGCGTACCATCAAATACCAGCCGTTCCTAAAGGCTTGGCAGGATGACGCGCCGGCATTGGGTTTGTACCAGCCTCGCTTCTTGTATGTGATGCACGGCCAGGTCTACAATTTTCAGGACCATAGTTTGAATGCGGACACCGATCGCTTTGATAATGTGAACGAGTGGATGATCCGCACCGCGCCCCAAGCCGCTAAGTCAGAGAGCGAAAGCCTGCTGCAGTAGGATAGCTGGTCGGTCAAAAGCCGGCAGCACTTGCTCCGAACGGTTAAGTGCGCTACAATGACCGCTGTTACACCACACGTGCGGATGTGGCGGAATTGGTAGACGCGCTAGTTTCAGGTACTAGTGATCGCAAGGTCGTGGAGGTTCAAGTCCTCTCATCCGCACCATATTGAAACGAGAAAACCCCTGCCATATACGGCTGGGGTTTTTGTATACAGGGAGTTTGCTCTTCGGTGTAAGCTACGGGGCGAAAAATGATGGCGGTTATGCTATGATGTGTGCAAGTAACCATGTGTAAAAAGTGATAACGATAGACATTATGTTGAAAATTGGCTACGCTGACACCGTAAAGACTGGAAAATAGAGACAAACAATGAGTAAAGTTGCCCAATATTTACAAGAACATTTGCAGGGTGAAGTCACCAGTTCACCCGCGGTGCGGCGGCACTTTGCCACCGACGCCAGCATTTTACAGGTCGTACCGTCGGTGGTGGTATATCCTCGCGGCGAGAGTGATGTTCGTAAAGTCGCTCGTTTTGCCTGGCAATTAGCCGAACGTGGTCGTGTGTTACCCATTACCGCGCGCGGCGCTGGTACCGACCAAGGCGGTGCTGCGCTTGGACAAGGTCTGATCCTGGCATTTCCGGCTCATATGAACCGCATTCTCGTGCTCGATAACAAGACCGGTGCTGTTTCGGTCGAGCCCGGCATCAATTTTGGCAAGCTGCAGCAAACATTGCAGACGCACGGTCGTTTTTTACCGCCATTCCCGGCCAGCTTTGAGTACTCGACAATCGGTGGCGCGGTTGGTAATAACGCTAGCGGTGAAAAGTCGGTCAAGTATGGCAGCATGCGCGAGTATGTAAAGAGCTTGCGCGTAGTGCTAGCCAACGGTGAAGTTATTGAAACCGGCCGTGTGAGTAAGCGCGAGGTCAACAAGAAACTCGGACTCTCGACGTTTGAGGGTGAAATCTACCGTGGCATCGACGCGCTTCTTGAGGAACACGGTGAATCGATTGTCGCATCCAACAAGGCAGTGAGCAAAAACTCCGCTGGATATGCGTTGTCACAGGTTCGCCGTAAAGACGGATCAATTGACCTGACGCCGTTATTTGTCGGTAGCCAGGGTACGCTGGGAATAGTGACCGAAGCGGTATTATCGACCGAAACCGAAAATCCTGAAACGACGCTGTTTGTCGGTTACTTTGACGACCTGCAACACGTAGTGCAGGCTATCGAGGAGCTTCGCAAGCTACCAGAGGTGCCAAGCGCTATTGAAATGGTTGATGAGCAGTTACTTAAACTAGTCTCGCAGCTCAATCCGAGCCAACTGCGCGATGTTATCACCCAGCCGCTGCCAAAAGCGGTACTGCTCGTGGAATTTGACGGCACCAATGCCCGTACTCAAAAGCGTATTAACAAGCGGGTTAACAAAATTATGCAGCAGCATGCCGTCGATTCGCGCATGGAGACCAACGCCGCCGAGCAAGAAAAGCTGTGGCGCATTCGTCATTCGTCGGCCACAATTGTGGCGCACGCCGAGAGCAATCTGCGCGCCTTACCGTTTATTGAGGATGGCGTGGTGCCTGTCGACAAGCTCGACCAGTTTATGACGAGCGTTTACCAGCTGTTCCGGAAATATCAGCTGCACGTGGCGCTTTGGGGTCACGCCGGAGATGGCAACCTGCATGTCCAACCGTTCCTCGATCTGGCGCAAATCGGCGACCGCCAAAAGCTGTTCAAGGTAATGGACGAGTACTACGCGCTGGTTATTCAGTTTGGCGGCAGTACTTCGGGTGAACACGGCGACGGCCGGATTCGTGCGCCGTACTTGCCGTACGTCTACGGTGCTGAAATGTACGAGGTTATGCAGAAGGTAAAGAGCATCTTTGATCCACACAATATTCTTAACCCGGGCGTCAAATTTGGAACCACGCTTGACGATCTGAAAGCATCGCTACGTCAAGAGTATTCGCTCGGTCATCTGTATAATCACCTGCCGCGTTCATGAGTTGGTGGACGTCTGAAGTCGCGTATAATATTGTCGGCGCATGTGGCGCATTGTTTATTTTGTTTGGCTTTTACCGGGTTAGTATCGGCCGCTGGACGAGCAAATCGTTGTGGTACGAGCTCGACAACCTGGTCGGCCCGCTCCTGCTTATCGCCTACCAGTTGCATCACAGGACATATATTGGTGCGGTGCTGAATATTGTGTGGGCCTGGGTGGCCTTCCGTGGGCTGCGACCGTTCGCTGAGCGTTACAAATTTGGCCGCAAACACGTAAAAAAGCGCCGGCGTGCACGATAATCGGTAAAAGTCGACTTTACCCCTTGAGTTTTGGCTCAAAAAATCGTATCATAACAGAGTTCTTTTACTCGTAGTGTAGCCAAACGTGCGGACGTGGCGGAATTGGTAGACGCGCTACTTTGAGGTGGTAGTGGGGCAACTCGTGGAGGTTCAAGTCCTCTCGTCCGCACCATTGCTACATCCTGGCGTTGTGCGTCATAGAAAAAAGACATACGGGTGATTAGCTCAGTTGGCTAGAGCATCTCGTTTACACCGAGAGGGTCGGGGGTTCGAGTCCCTCATCACCCACCAAACAAAGAGTCCATCGAAAGATGGGCTTTTTGTTTGGTCATGAAGGGCTCAAACGTCCGACGCCAAGGGGAGGGGTGAGAAATGCCGGCGGCATTTCTCAATGCAACCTTCCGAGGCGAGCTGTGCTTGCCCTAGCGAAGTTGCGGGCCTGCCGAAGGTAGGTCGAGTCCCGTGCTTACGGTGTGGCGGGTGTATGAATCTCGTACAACCCGCTGCTGTAACTGCGAGGCTCAATAACGGTAGCGAACAGATGTGGCGTATACCAATCGTAGAAGGCAACGGTGTCGCCGGCGTCCAGATTGGTTTCAAAACAGCGGGGTTGGAATAGGCTGGTGTCGACCTGTCCTTCATCGAGCGCTTCGGTATACTCAATATCGGCCGCATCGCCTTTCTGGAAATCTGGCAGAGTGTCTGGATTGATGCCCGGTAGGGGTACTAAAAATTGAGCAACAGAACGGCCGTGGAGTGATGTATGGAAGTTCATTCGCGGCGGCTTGTTGCTGAGGTTAAGCGCACGTGGATCGCGGTGGAGACCAACATCGGTGGTGGCTTGACGATCAAATGTCATAATACTTACGCAACGGCCCACGGCAAGGCTGCCGGTGGCTATGGGCAATATATTGGGCGGACAATCGCGTTCGTGCTGCAGATTGGCGCCACGGAGTACTACTGCGGGCTGCGTGTGCTCGGCAATTGCCTGTAACGCTAGCATGGCGTTGTGCTGCTTAGTAAGGTCGCTCAGCGATTCGTCGCCAAAGTCGATACTCGGCACCGGTACTGTCTCGAAAGCTTCAAAATGTGGCATAGCCCTCCCTTCAAGTGCCTAGTTATACACCAGACGTTGTGCATTGGCAACTGGGATTGGTGCACATCTCCAGATGGTATAATGCAGGGTATTATGGTTGAGCTAATGCTCCCGTAAGCAACTTTGACAGGCGTGACCGTAGAGCCGGCAATACTCCACTTCAATCTTCGAGAGGAGGTGAAAGGCTATGGGTAACTTCTGCAATGGTCAGGGCGGCAACTTCCGTGGCGATGGCAGCAATTGCTGCGGTGGCGACGGCGGTGACGTGGCGTACCGTTTCGGTGGCTCCGAGACCGGCGGTAGCTAGTCGCAATCGCTGAATGTGCTCAGGGGCACTAGCTGCAATCTGCGCGGGGACGTGAAGACGTGCGGGCTAGTGTCCGGAAGTTCTATAAAAATGTTCGTGATCATGGCGCAGACGCATCGGAAAGGCGTGAATCAATGGCCTCGAGCAGTGAACTTTCAAACCGGCAGTTCGGTCACCAGCATGTAGTGTCCCGGAAACTGTGGGAGCGCCTCACGGCTCGAATCGCTCGAGAACACGAGCTGAGCCTCGATGATGCATCGCGCGTCTTCGACCAGACGCTGGGCTTCCTGCGGCTTGTGGCTTTGGTGCCGCACACTGCATATTCGCCGTCGCCGATGGTCGACAAAGGCTGGCATGTCCTCATCCTCTACACCGAGGAGTATGCGGCGCTTTGCCAATCGCTGGCTGGCCGTTTCATCCACCACGTCCCGCTTGATGGTCCGGCTGACCCGTTGGCCAACAACGTTGCCCGTACGGTGTTGGCAATGCGCCTACACGGTCTGCATGTTGACGAAGACCTGTGGAATGGCACGCTCGGCGACTGCTGCGGGGAAAACGATCACACCTGCGTCGGTTGAACCAAGCACGGGCAAACCCCGACCAAGCATCTCTCATGTTATATGAGGGCTTGGTCGGGTTTTTCAGGTAAGCGAACCTGTATTTAACTTCGTAACCACTGTTGCAGGTAATGAGAATTCCCCAATTTTGTATTAGAATAAGCAGAGTATGACTCCTCGATATTCAATGTCCAATCGGTCTGCGCCTCGCTGGCGGCGGCTCCTGAAACTCTTGGTGGTGTGTATTGCGTTGTTCGTGGTAATTAATGCCGTCTTATACGCGGTGTATCACAACCGCACATATCCTCGGACATTTGTGGCCGGCAAAGCCGCCGGTAACGTTAGTTTTGACCGGTTGCCGACACGGCTGAACGCGCAGCCATTGCTGCCAGCCAGCTTGGAAGTGCGGTACGGCCAAGAGCGCAAAACCGCGGCTACGGCCGATTTGGGCATTCGGTCCGATGATTCTGCGCTGCAGACTGCCAGTCGATATCACGGCTGGTTGCCGCTGTGGGATTTTGTACGGCGCCACGATGTCTCGTTATCGCTCCGTGTCGATGACGGTCGGTTGCAGCAACAGCTGGCACGGCTGACAGCAGGAGTCGCAACTCCGGCTCATGACGCTCGAATTGTCCAAGGCGATGACGGATTTAGCATGGTAAAGGCAGTGAATGGTCGCCAGCTTGATACGTCCGCCTCCAAAGCCACTTTGCTGGCGGCGGTTAGCGGTGGACAACGTGTCGTCAATCTGGTAATCCGCAACATTCCGCCACCGGTTACTGACGCTAGTCTGAGCGAGCCGTTCAAAAAGCTGCAGACGGCCCAGAATCTGTCTATTAGCTATAATCATGGCACCAATCGGCAGGCCGTGCCGGCGGCCGAGATTACCGGCTGGTATCGCAAAGACGGCAACAGCTTTAGCCCGGCAACAACCGAAATCAGAGCTTCTATTACGAGTATTGCCCGGCGATGGCAACGAGAGCCTCAGAACCTCGATGCTGCCGTATCGGCCACTCAACAGGCGCTCGACACCGGTAAGCCACTCGATTTTTCGTTACAGACTACAGCGTATACACCTGCCAAAACTATCACCTACTGTGCGGCTGTTCGCGGTGTTGACGCGAGTTACCTACCGCAATTGGAACGCAAGTTAGCCACCACATACGCCGACAGCCGCGGCTGGAGCCTGGGCGGTCCGGTCAGTTTTGTACACGGTACAACCGGCTGCACGCTGAATGTCTGGCTGAGCGCGGCCGATAAAATGTCCAGTTTCGGCGCTATTTGCGACAGCCAGTGGAGCTGCACAGTGAGCCCCAATGTCATTATTAACTTTGATCGTTGGCGTAACGCCAGCGACAGCTGGAATGCTGCCGGTCTTAACATCAATGATTACCGTAGCATGGCCATCAATCATGAGACGGGCCACTGGCTCGGATTTAATCATGTGTTGTGTCCTGGCCCTGGTAAACCGGCGCCGGTAATGCAGCAACAGTCGATTAACCTCGGTGGCTGTGTATTCAGCCCATGGCCGGATGCGACCGAACAGGCAGCGCTTCGCACTCAGCTTGGCCTTTAGGCCGGCAGATACAGACGCGCCGGCGGCTGGTGCGCTATACTACACAGTAGCAGCCTAATAAAGGAGTCAATGATGACTATACTTATTATTATCGCCGTAGTTGTCGTACTGCTGGTGGCCGTCCTGGCCGGCATGTACAACAGCTTGGTTAAGCTTAATGTTCAGGCCGACGAAGCCTGGAGCGACATCACGGTGCAGCTCAAGCGTCGCTATGACCTGATTCCGAATCTGGTCAACAGCGTCAAGGGCTACGCAACTCACGAAAAGTCGGTCTTTGAGGCGGTTACCGAAGCGCGCGCCAATGCTGTGAGCGCCAAAGGCGTTAAGGAGCAGGCCGAGGCCGAAAATCAGTTCCAGTCAACGCTACGAAGCTTGTTCGCAGTCGCCGAGAACTACCCGCAGCTCAAAGCCAACGAGAACTTCTTACAGCTGCAATCTGAGCTGACCAACACCGAAGATAAAATCCAGACCTCACGCCGGTACTACAACGGCACCGTACGCGACTTTAACACTAAGCGTAAAGTCTTTCCAACCAACATTTTGGCCGGCATGCTCGGCTTTCGCCAAGACCGCGAATTCTTTGAGCTCGATGACGCCGAGCAGGCAGCTGCCGAAAAGCCGGTTGACGTAAAGTTCTAAGACATTCGTATGGCTAAAAAAGCAAAGACAACCGATCCGGAAAAGAAATCGGCTGCGGCTACACTCGTGGCCACAAAAGCAGCTAAAAAATCCCCCAAGACGTCATCAGCCGAAGTGCGCAAGCTCAAGCCGTCGCAAACACGGCGCCTGTTTGGGCTGTTATCGCCAAAGAAGGTGACGACCGTTGATGACGGCACATATAAGGTCGCGTCAGCACCGCGAATCCTGCAGCGAGCTTGTCAGCTGTTGGTGAGCCGCTGGGAGCTGTTCGGCGGTATTTTGCTGGTGTACCTTGTGATCAACCTGCTATTGGTTGGCAGTGGACTCATTAACAGCGGTGATTTACGCTCATTCAAGAGTGAGCTATCCGACACCTTTGCCGGCCAGTTCGGCAAATTTGACATTGGTATTACGTTATTTGCCTTTCTGGTGAGCTCGGGTAGTGGCGTAGCCGGCGGCATCTCGGGTGCATACCAGACAGTCGTACTGATTTTGATCAGCTTGGTATTGATTTATGCGCTGCGCCAAACCTATGCCGGTTATGTGATACGGGTACGCGACGCGTTTTACGGTGGCACGTATCCGCTCGTGCAATCAATATTAGTGCTGCTGATGGTTGGTCTTAATATGGTGCCCGGTGTCTTGGCTGGCTTCTTAGCGACGGTGCTGCTGTACAACGGCATTCTGACTGCCGGCTGGCAACAGGTGCTTGTTGGCATTGGTTGTTTCTTGTTGCTGGTCTGGAGTCTGTACATGCTATGTTCGTCGCTGTTTGCGTTGTACATTGTTACGCTGCCGAATATGACACCACTCAAGGCGCTCCGCTCTGCGAAAGAGGTAACCGCCGGACGACGAGTGATGGTGCTGCGTAAGCTGCTATTCCTGCCGCTGGCGCTGATGGTGGCGGTGTTAGTGGTCATGATACCGCTGGCGCTGTTCGTAACGTTAATCGCACCGTCGGTGTTGTTTGTCCTGTCGGTTTTTATTGTTGGTATCGTCCACAGCTATATGTATGGCTTGTACCGTGAGCTGATTGCCGGGGGTGATGTCTAGTGGCCGGCGAAGCAGAACCACAAACAAAGCTGGCAAAACCGGCAGCCGAGCAGCGCGCGCTCGAGCTGAAGACGCTTATGGCGCAGTATGCGTATCAGTACTATGTACTGGACGAGCCAAGCGTAAGTGATGCGGTGTACGACGGGCTGATGCGCGAGCTCAAAGCCATAGAGCGAACCTACCCACAACTGGTAACGGTTGACTCCCCGACGCAGCGCGTTGGCGGCAAGCCGCTCGACAAATTCAGTAAGGTGCGCCACTCGGTGCGCATGATTAGTCTGAATGATGTGTTCAGCCGCCAAGAAGTTGAAGCTTGGGTAGAGCGCACCGACAAGTTGGCACCGGGTCGCGGCACCGAGTTTTTTACCGATATCAAAATGGATGGTCTGGCCTGCGCACTTATATACCAGGACGGCGTGCTCCAACAGGCTATCACGCGTGGCGATGGCACTGTTGGCGAAGATGTGACACTCAATGTGCGCACCATCAAAAACGTACCGCTGACGCTGCGAAATGATACAAAGTACCAGCAGTTTCTGCGTGGCCGAACCGAAATCCGCGGCGAAATCATCATGCTCAAGGACGATTTTGAGGCCTTGAACCGCCAGCGCGAAGCCGAAGGTAAGCCGGTGTTTATGAATCCGCGAAACTTGGCGGCCGGCACGATTCGACAGCTCGATCCGCAGCTGGTGGCGGCCCGACCGTTGCACTTCCGGGCGTATGACTTACTTCGTGATAATGCCGATGAGGTACCGACCAACATGTTTGCCTACGAGGCTTTGCGCGCGCTCGGGGTAGCGGCTAATCCGCAGGCGCGAATCTTTACCGATATCGATGGCGTCATGCATTTTGTTGACGAGTGGGAAGAGAAGCGCCACGATTTGCCGTTTAACACCGACGGCCTGGTGGTCAAGATTAACGACCGAGCGTTGTACCGCGAGCTGGGCGTGGTGGGCAAAAATCCGCGCGGTGCGGTGGCCTACAAATACCCCGCCGAAGAAGCTACGACGGTGCTCAAAGACATTGTTATCAGCATCGGCAGGACCGGCGCCGCAACACCGGTGGCAGTGTTCGATCCGGTGGTTGTAGCCGGCACATTGGTGCAGCACGCCAGTTTGCATAATGCTGACGAAATTGCTCGTAAAGATATCCGCATTGGCGACACGGTGGTGATTTTTAAGGCCGGCGACATCATTCCGCAAGTTGAGCGTGTCCTGACCGAGTTGCGCCCGAAGGGTGCCAAAGCCTTCGACTATACAGCCGAACTAGCCCGGCAGTATCCCGAATTAGAATTTGAGCGTCCCGAAGGCGAAGTTGTCTACCGAGTCAAGGGTGCGACCGGCACGCTCTTGTTACGGCAAGCGCTTGAGCACTTTGCCTCAAAAGGCGCGCTCGACATCGATACGCTCGGTGAAAAGAATGTGGTGGCGTTGGTTGACGCTGGGTTGGTGCACGATTTAGCGGACATTTACACCTTAACGAAAGCGCAAGTGCTTGAATTGGACCGGTTTGCCGATATTTCAGCAGGCAAGCTGGTAGAAGCTATTGCCGACCGCAAAACGCCGGAGTTACCACGCTTTATCTTTGGACTCGGTATCCGTCATGTCGGTACACAAACAGCAATCGATCTGGCGGAAAAGTTCGGATCGCTCGAAGCGCTGGCCGGGGCATCACTGGAAGAACTGCTGGCGGTGGACGGTATCGGCACGGTTGTGGCCGAGTCGCTTGTAGCCTGGTTTGCTGACCCTGATAATCAGAAACTGCTGGAGAAGTTCCGCGAACTCGGCGTAGAGCCGGTGTACGAATCGCACGCCGGTGGCAAGCTCGACGGGCAAAGCTTTGTCATTACCGGTGGCCTGGAGCACATGAAGCGCGATGAGGCGGCCGACAAAATCCGGGCGCTCGGTGGCACATTCCAATCGAGTGTCGGCAAGGACACAACCTACCTGGTGGTCGGCAAAAACGTTGGCGAATCGAAGCTGACGAAAGCCCGCAAACTCGGCACAAAACTTATTTCTGAAAACGACTTATTGGAGATTCTGAATGCCTAATACCCCGCAAAACCAATCGGTTGCAACAAACGGTACGCAGCTCAACTGCTTCTCGCCGCCGGTGATGATTGCTACCTTTGTTATTGAGACCCTGCTTGCGCTGTACACTGTCTGGCGCTACAAACTGAACCTGGTCGGCCGGCTAGCCGCAGCATTGCTGGTTTTTCTGGGGCTATTCCAGCTCAGCGAATACTTTGTATGCGGCGGTATCGGCATGTCGAACGTTACATGGGCGCGCATCGGTTATGTGGCTATTACGACGTTGCCGCCGCTCGGACTGCATTTGATGTACGCCTTGGCGGGTCGCAAAGAACGCGGATTGGTCATGACCGCTTACGCAACCGGTCTGGCCTTTAGCATCTTCTTCCTGGGGTACTCGGGAGCCTTTACCGGCTATCAGTGCACCGGCAACTATGTCATATTCCAGCTGGCTATCAATAGTGGCATGGCGTATGGCATTTACTACTATCTGTGGCTGGCGATTTCGATATTCTTAGGAGTCAGCTGGCAGGCCAACACCCAGCTGACTCTGGGGGTTCGCCAGGCAATGCGTGCGTTGGTCGTCGGCTACTTGGTGTTTATTGTGCCAACTGCCGTAACGAACACGCTTAAACCGGAAACGATGCGCGGCATTCCATCAATTATGTGCGGTTTTGCGGTTATATTCGCGCTGATTTTGGCGTTCTACATCCTGCCTCGCGGCGGTCGGAAAAAGCTCGAAACACCCACTAAAGCAAAAGCTTGACACCGCTTACAAATACGTTATGCTTAAAGTGAATCGTGCGCACAAAAGCGGCGCGTGAAACACCAATCGAGCATCAAAAACGCAAAAAACGATCGGTGTGCGTGAAAACAAATAGTTTCACAAAAACAAAACTCCACCTGCCGCGGGTGGGCGCGCACGATAAGACCGGGCCACCGTTATTGGGCAATGTCCAATGCTAGTGGTCCGGTTTTTTGATCGCGGTCTGTACGCTTTGAGTTGGCTGCCACCGTACGCGGATGTACAATAGGAACAAGGAGATCGCCATGATCAAGTACTACTACAAGAGTCTGCGGACTCAGCGTGTCCAGGAATTGGCTGAAGCAAAGCGGGGGACATGGGTGTATGTTGAGGCACCGTCACAGCGGGACCTGGAATCGCTCGCCGAGCGGTATGGCTTGGACGTCAGCCTGCTGCAGGATGCACTCGACGAAGAGGAAATGCCTCGTCTGGAAAAAGACGGTGCCGATGTGTATATATTCGTGCGCTTTGCCTACAAAGGTGCCGACGGTCTGATTGCCACCGTGCCGTTGCTATTCGTGTTTACCGGCAATGTGCTGATAACAGTTTCGCTCGTGCATATGCCAAGCCTGGACCGTTTCTTAGCCGGCCGCATCGAATACGCAACTACCCAGCGGGCGAAACTGATGCTGCAAATGCTGCATCAGATTGTCGACCAGTACGACAGCTACATCAACAGCACGAGCAAGCAGATAAAATACATCCGTTCGCGCCTGCGCGGCCACGAAATCAGCAACCAGGATTTCGTGGACTTTGTGACTATCGAAGACGAGCTCAACGAGTTCTTGAGCGCGCTGCAACCGACGAACGCTACGCTGCGCCGGCTGCTTGTTGGCCGCCACGTGCCGCTGTTCGAAGAAGACCAGGACATCGTCGAAGACTTGCTGCTGAACAACGAACAATCCATCGAGGCCTGTAACAGTAATATCAAATCGATTGTGAACATTCGTGAGGCGTATAGCTCAATCAGTTCGAACAACTTGAACCGTACCATGAAGCTGCTAACGCTGGCGACGGTTATTGTGGCCATTCCAAACCTGTTTTACAGCATGTACGGTATGAATGTTCAGCTGCCAGGGCATAGCGAGCCGTGGATGTACTGGGTGATTCTGGTGCTCAGCATCAGTACGGTTTTGTTTGGAGTCTGGTTTGCTCGCCGTAAGCATATTCTATAGCCTGTTTTGAAGTCGTAAAATCAGGGGTGACAAATGCCGCCCAACAGGGTATAATCAGCTATGTTTTGACAGCACGCGGGGATATAGCTCAGTTGATTAGAGCGCAGCGCTGGCAGCGCTGAGGTCCAGGGTTTGAGTCCCTGTATCTCCACCATTTTGCCATGTAAAAGACTTACGTTACCGCGTAGGTCTTTTTGTTTGCGCGCATAACAGTTGCTATAGTGACTACCATGAAAGAGAATGTTGCTGCCGAAGACTTTGTAGCTGTATGCCGGCAAGCAGTGGCGCAGTATGAGCATAGCAAACAACTCGGCGAATGCGCCGGTCTTATTATTGGCGCTTGGCCGGAAGAGTCGGCGCATCCAATGCTGCATGAAATTCACGGTGCGGCGCTCGCTATCGATGAAGAGTATTGGAGCGAGGCCGAAAACCAAGCGAACTGGCAGCATATAACAACGCTTTTGCAGCAGTACCTAGCTGGTGACTGGTCGGCTACTTGCTGGCGCTTGTCGATAGCGTACGGATTATATGAGGGCGAAACATTTTTGCAACACTCGTTTACGGTAGTGATCATACGCGTCAACGGCGTTACAGACATCTATACTGCCGAGCCCGAATTACGACAGGCGTTGGCTGATGTCATTAATAAAGTGCAGCCAGATCAGTCGGACGAGTGGTATTTGCGTAATGTAGCCTTTCTATCGCCGGCGCGGGTCGGTGACTTCAGACTGATGGGCGCAAGCGCCATGCAAGGCTCGACATAATAGAGCCCAGAATTGATTCTTTAGTGGATATGTCGTATGGTTAGGATACGAAAAAGTTCGAAACGGGAGTTCATCATGTCTGTACAACACGATTTCAATGGTATGTGGCGCTGCGCATACTGGTATCCGAGCAACCAGAAGCCTGGTGAGCAAGAAGTTTCTGAATATTACTGTAAGGCATCCCAGCGCGGTGACAAGATTGTCTTTGAAAGCGTGGCCGACCAGCCGCACATGGTAGTGAATGTGACGGTTGACCACAGCTTGGCGACTGGCAACTGGGTTGAAAATACCGATCCGAATGGCGAGTTTGAGGGCTTGGAGTACTCCGGTGCCATCCAATTGTTGGTGAGCAAAGACGGTACCCGCTTTGACGGTATGTGGGTAGGCGTCGGTCGTGAAAAGCTCGATGACGGCAGCTACGAGCCGCGTATCTACAGTGGTAAGTGGGAGCTGGTACGCGCCGGTCAAGCAGGCGCCGAATAGTCGCAAAATCGATCGTCGTAAAAAGTACAGCCCAAAAACAGTAGCCGGTAAGGACAGCTGCAGCTAAAATCTGTACACTAGGGATATGAGGCTACTGCTTGTCTGTCCAGCGACCTACGACCCCGAAGCGCTACAAGCGCTTTGTTCGCGGCACGAATGTGCCGTGCTTCGTAGCGAAGAACTCGATGACACAACCGATGTAACTGCCTACGACGCTATACTGCTGGTGGGCGAGACCAAGCCGACCGGTACGACCGATGAAGTGGTGGTGTCGACGCTTAAAAATCTTGGTTTCGGGGTGGCTGCTCAGTCTGGCACGCCGGCGCGTCCGCTCGTCGGTCTCGGCTGGGGATTTTTGATAATCTGTAGTCTGTACGGCGAAGACCTCGAGGCGGTTGCCAATTTAGGTGAAGCCGCAGAAACTTTGCGTCCAACCGATGATGGCGCCCGCTTATTCCAAGGTACCGAGCCCATGAAGGTCCATCCTACCGAGCGCTGGTACATCGACCAATTAGCAAAACAGTTTTTGGTGTTGGCCACCTCAGACAGCGGCATCGAAGCCGTAAAGCATAAGAAACAAGCGGTGTTGGCGTTGCAGCTGTTGCCGGGGGATTTCGTGTATCCGTCGGACGGTAAACTGGTGTTGGAGAACGCGCTGTCGATGGTGCACAAACGCTCGGCTTGAGCCGGCCGCCGCAATCGTTTGCTACAATAACGCCATGATACGCATTCCAAATCTTAGCACCCGTCAGCTGACGCTCATGATGGCGGCCGGCTTGTTGCTGATTGCCGGCAGCGGCTTGGCGTGGTTGCAGTGGGTGTATCGCAATCCTTATAACGTGTACTGGGGCATGATTGAACAGAACTTGCAGACCGATAGTTACACCAGGCGGTTGCAGCAGACGAACAGCCAGACGCACATCGATCAGCTGACGCGCATGCAGTTTGCTACGAGTAACACGGCGCAAACCAACACCACGCTCAAACAGGGGAGCTCAACCGTCAAAACCGAGACTATTGGCACCAAAGATCGTGAAGTACTGCGTTATACCCAGCTCGACAATGGCGACAGTACGACCGGTGCGCAGCAGGCGGCGGTCAAAGCACTGCTCAACAAGTGGGCATCTACCGATGTTAAAGACGCGGGTGACCAACTTCCGGTCTTTGAACAGACGACCTTTGGCTTGGCGGGCGGCAACGTGTTGCCGATTGTGTCGCTCGATGCGACCGACCGCGACCGGGTGTTGCATAAACTACACAATGAGGTGATTTTTGATGTCGATTTTGCAAAAGTTGAGCGTCAGCAGCGACAGGGGCGATCGGTATTTGTGTACCCCGTGAAGGTGCAGGCGGTGGGGTATGCCGGTCTGCAAAAAGATTTGGCGACGATACTTGGTTACAAATTGTTTGATGATCTTGAGCCCAACGAGTATCAGGGGCAGCAACCGACCGTGGTGTCGGTCGTCGTTGATGCGTGGTCGCATAATTTAGTAGAAGTGGCGTATGCGGGCCAGAAGCGCATCGAAACGTACAGCGATTATGGCGTCCAAAAGCCCGTCTCACTGCCGAAAGCAGTAATGAGCGGCCAACAGCTCCGCGACAAATTGCGAATGACGCAAAGCCCGCAGTGATTCATGGGCGCCGGCGACCGCAAAGTAGGCTATAATAGAAGGTAATATGCAGGTAGTCGTCAATTCGCTGCTTACGGCGTACGAGCTCTCGCAGGGCAAAGAATCAGCCCGGAAGTCGAAGCACGAGCGTCAAAAACCGAAGATTCTGTTGCTTCATGGCTGGGGTGACTCCGCCAAAGGCTGGCAGCACGTGGTGCACGAGTTAGCCAATGATTTTCAGGTTTGCGTGCCTGATTTGCCTGGTTTTGGGGCCAGTCAAGCTCCACCCAAGCCATGGGGCCTCACCGACTATGCGGAATTTATAACGGCATTCCTTAAGAAGACACGCTTTACACCGGATATTATTATTGGTCATAGCAACGGTGGTGCAATCGCGATTCGCGGTTTGGCGCACGGTGTCCTGTCTGCTGATAAACTCGTGCTGCTCAGCAGTGCTGGCATTCGGAGTGAGTATAAGGGGCGCAAGAAACTGCTTCGCGTAATCACCAAAGCCGGCAAGGTGCTGACCTATCCGTTGCCAAGAGCCGTCCGGCACCGTTTACGCCGGCAAGTGTACACGACGGTCGGATCCGACATGTTGGTGGCCGAGCACTTGCAGGAAACGTTTAAAAAAGTGGTTACCGACGATGTGCAAGCCGATGCGGCAGTGCTACACATACCGACGCTGCTCGTTTACGGCGAAGCCGATCAGCACACACCCGTGCAGTACGGCCGGGTGCTGCATAACTTGATTGCCGGCTCCACGCTCGAAGTTATCGGCGAGGCTGGCCACTTTGCGCACCTCGACAAGCCGGCACAGACCCTGACCATTATTCGTAAGTTTTTGGGTGTCAGCGGTGAAAGCCGTTAGGGCTCTGGCCAGCCTGTTTGGACCATCGTACGCCACGGTCCTGACGTACATGCTGCAATCCACTGAATATCAGGTTGGTGATTATATGCGTTGGTATTGGCGGACGACCAACTTCGCAACCGTAATGCAGCGGCGTCAGCTAAAAGCCACCCGCGTTGCCCGGGCGCTCTGCTGGGTTCTGCGGCTCGGAATGCTCGCGCAGCTCGTGGTGGGTGTATGGCTGCTGATTATGGGGATTCGCGATATGCATACCATGCCGGGTTTATGGCTTTGTGGCTTGGCGGTGGTATTGTTGTACCCACTCGTATGGGCTCATCTGATTGTGGTGCCGCTGTTTCTGGGGCGATGGCTGGTTATCGAGCCACGTCAGCGGCGGGTAATTAAGCGTTCTGCCGAGCTTTTTGCAAACCATCCGGGAGTGCGCATCGCTATCGCTGGCAGTTATGGCAAAACGAGCATGAAAGAGTTGCTGCACACCGTGCTCGGTGCGGGCTTAAAGGTTGCGGCCAGCCCGGCGAATAAGAATGTGGCTATCTCGCACGCCCGATTTGCCGATTCGCTTGAGGGCGATGAAGATGTCATCTTGATTGAATTCGGCGAAGGTGCGCCGGGTGATATCACGCGTTTTGCGCATCAAACTCGGCCGACGCATGGGGTTATCACCGGTGTTGCGGCTGCACACTTGAATACGTACAAAACCCTTTCGGCGGCGGCGCTGGATATCTTTTCGTTGGCTCGGGCAGTGCCTCACGAGCATCTCTACGTTAACGGTGAGTCTGAAGCAGCTCGCGAGTATATTGCCGAGGACATGCAAGTCTACAATAATCTCGGAGCGCTCGGCTGGCGTGTTGGCAAAGTGAACGTCTCTTTGCAAGGCGTTCACTTTGTTTTGAGCAAAGGCAACCGGCGGCATGAATTGCGTAGCGGGCTTTTGGGGCGGCACCAGGTTGGGCCGTTAGCTTTTGCGGCGGCGTTGGCCATGGAATTGGGCATTGACGACAACAAAGTGGTAGAGGCAATATCTACCACCAAGGCCTACGAGCACCGTATGCAAGCCTACCAGCTCCGGGGCGCGTGGGTTATCGACGACACCTATAATGGCAACCTCGAAGGCGTTAAAGCCGGCACGCGTTTGTTGGCTGAACTACCAGCAACCCGCAAATGGTATGTGACGCCCGGATTGGTTGACCAGGGGAGCGAGAGCGCGGATATTCATCGTCAGGTCGGGTCGCTTATTGCGGCTGCCAAACCGGATATTGTTGTGCTCATGCGCAACTCGGCAGAAGCGCACATCCGCCGCGGCTTGGAGGCCGCCGGTTTTGCGGGCGAGGTTCGCACACAAGATGAACCATTGGAATTCTACCGTAACCTCGCGCATCATGTGGCCGGTGGCGATCTAGTACTGATGCAGAACGACTGGACCGATAATTACGCCTAAAAAGCAAGTGCTATACTGTGACTATGCAAAAACCGACGATAGGTGTCTTCTTTGGTTCGCGGTCGACCGAGCATGATGTCTCGATTATCACCGCGCTTGCGGCTGTTATAAAGCCGCTTGAACTGTCAGGCAAGTACACGGTGGTGCCGGTGTACATCGCGAAAGATGGCCGCTGGTACAGTGGTGACGAGCTCAAAGATGTAGCCATGTACGCCACGGGCAAGATAGAAGCGTGGCGGCGTAGTCGTAAGCCGCTGTCGGTCTGCTTTGACCAGGGCTTAGTGCTCCGCTCGGGCGGACTTACCGGTCGCTCACAGCGTATCGACATTGCGTTTCCAGCGCTTCACGGTACGCATGGCGAAGATGGTGAAATGATGGGGTTATTTGAGTTGGCGGGCGTCCCATACGTCGGTTGCGGCACGGCCGCGAGCGCGGTCGCCATGGACAAAGTGTTGACTAAGCTGGTCGTCCAATCGGCCGGTATTCCGGTGACTACCTTCCGGCACTTTTCGCAGCACGAATTCGAGACCGATCCGGCAGACTGCATTACCAAGATTAATCGTGGCTTGCACTACCCGCTATTCGTGAAGCCGGCTCATCTGGGATCGAGTATCGGCATTACCAGGGTAGTCGACCCAAAGCACTTACAAGATGCCATTGAAGTTGCCCTCCACTACGACGACAAGGTTATCATCGAGGAGGGCGTCAGCGATTTAACAGAGGTGACACTACCGATTTTGGGTAACGACCAGCCGCAGCCGGCACTCCTTGAGCAACCGTTGCGCAAGCCCGATGACTTTTTTGATTTTGACACCAAGTATATGAATGGCGGCAAAAAAACCGCTGCGGCAGACCAGTCAGAAGCCGGGCAGAAAGGCGCCCAAGGCTATAGCCAGATCCCGGCAGAGCTATCAGATGAATTGACCAAAAAGGCTCTCGATATCGGACTGCGTGTGTACACGGTGCTTGGTTGTAGCGGAACGGCTCGCGTCGACATGCTTATCGATAACAAAACCGGAGCTGTGTACTGTAACGAAGTCAATCCGCTACCGGGCAGCTTGTACGAGCACAATTGGAGCCAGGCGGGCATATCGGACATTGAGTTGGTGACTCGATTAGTCGATTTGGCAATTGAGCGCCATGAACAGCGTGCCAAGCGCGAAACGGTGTTTGCAACTAATTTCTTGCAGCAGTTTTAAATATGGGTAAACGGCTGTATGCGCTCGTGTATCGACCTCAGCTATGGCTCCTATTGCTGGCCGCCGGGTTGCTAACTGCCGGCATAGTGCAACGCACCACACCGGTAACGTACCAGAGTATGCGGGGCGCTGTGCGTTGGGCCGCACCACATCCACAAGCGACGTTGCCGCGTGTGCTCGGTGATCGCGAGCGTGTCGTTCGTGATATGACGCTCGATTGCACGAAAGCCCAGTGCATCGCGCTTACCTTTGATGACGGCCCGGATAAACGCACCACGCCGAAGGTGCTCGACATCCTAGAGCGCGAGCATGTGCCAGCGGCATTCTTTGTGATGGGTAAGCACATTGCCGGCAACCAGTCACTGCTGCGCCGCATGTATAGCGATGGTTTTGAAGTCGGGAATCATAGCTGGTCGCATAGCGATTTCACCAAATTAAGCACTGCACAGATGCACGCCGAAATCGAACGCACTCAGGCGGCCATCCATGCGGCCGGATTGCCGTATCCGACGTTGTTCCGGCCACCATATGGTGCGGTAAACGACACGGTGCGGGCAAATGTTGGCATGACCTTTATGTTTTGGAATGAAGATCCGGTTGACTGGGCGGCTAAAAAGCCGGAAGAGGTTATTAGCGCGGTCGAGGCAGCGGCGCACCCCGGTGGAGTCGTGATTATGCATGATGTGCACCAGAATACCGTCGACGCCTTACCCGAAGTTATTCGTCGTTTACGCGCTAAGGGCTACCAGTTTTCGACGCCGAGTCACATGCTTGATATCTTGCCGGGCCAGCACGGTGATTTTTATGGCCGGCCGCCACACTAATCGCACGCCGCAAAGGCGTCAATATATGCTATAGTACCGCCAGAGTACCGAGAGGAGTTTTTGTCGTGCAGCGTTACAACCCAAAAGATATAGAACCGAAATGGCAGCAGCAGTGGGCTGACCGGCAGCTTCATGCCGCCAAAGATTTTGACAATCGTCCAAAATACGTCATGCTTACCGAGTTTCCGTACCCCTCGGGGGCCGGCTTGCACATCGGCCACTGCCGCGAATATACGCTCGGCGACATCATGGCCCGGCGCAAACGGATGCAGGGTTTCAATGTGCTGTACCCAATGGGTTTTGATGCCTTCGGGTTGCCAACCGAAAATTACGCAATCAAAAACAAGATTTCGCCACAAAAAGCTACCGAAGAGAACGTCAAAGTCTTCCGCGCGCAGCTCGACGCCCTGGGCATGAGTTTTGATTGGGATCGGAGTTTCAGTACCACCGATCCGGATTATTACAAATGGACGCAGTGGCTGTTTCTGCAGTTCTACAAAGCCGGCCTGGCGTATCAAGCCGACATGGCTATTAACTGGTGTCCGCACTGTAAATCCGGTCTAGCTAACGAAGAAGTGGTCAACGGCCGCCATGAGCGTTGTGACACGCTGGTAGAGAAAAAGCAGCTCAAGCAATGGATGATGAAAATCACCGCCTATGCCGATCGACTGATTGAAGGCTTAAAAGATGTGGATTACCCGGCGCGGATTGCCGATCAGCAAGTAAACTGGATTGGTCGCAGCGTTGGTGCTGAAATTACCTGGCAAGTTTGCGACAAGGACGGTCAGGAAACGGGCGCGCAGCTGGTTACCTTTACGACGCGCAAGGACACGATTCCGGGCGTCACCTTTATTGTTATTGCGCCAGAGTCGTCGTTGCTCGACGAAGTCACCAATGACGACCACCGGGCTACGGTACATTCATACCGTCAGCAAGCGGCTACCAAAACCGAGATTGCCCGCCAAGAAGCTAAAGAAAAGACCGGTGTGCCAACCGGCATGTATGCCAAAAATCCGTTCAATGGTGCCGTTGTGCCAATTTATGCTGCAGACTACGTGTTAGCCGGGTATGGTACCGGTGTGGTTATGGGCATGGGTGGCCACGACGAACGCGACCGCGAGTTTGCGCTCAAGCATGGCCTGGAAAATATCTTTACTACCGAAGTCCCGGCCGGCTACGAAGATAGTAGCTCGATGAAAATCTGGAACGGCGCCGGCAAGCAAATAAACAGCGGCGAGGAGTACGACGGTCTGCCAAACAAGGAGGCCGGCCAGAAGATTTTTGAGAAGCTGAAAGCCGATGGCAAAGCGACCGAACGCGTCAACTACAAGCTGCGCGATTGGATTTTTAGCCGCCAGCACTATTGGGGTGAGCCGATTCCGGTTATCCATTGTCTGGAACATGGCGCGGTGGCCGTGCCCGACGATCAGCTGCCGGTGACATTGCCGCCGGTTGATCACTACGAGCCGACCGACACCGGTGAAAGCCCGCTGTCGGAAATTGAAGACTGGGTCAACACCACCTGTCCAACCTGTGGTGGTCCTGCCAGGCGCGAGACCGACACTATGCCGAACTGGGCCGGCAGCAGCTGGTACTACTTGCGTTACTTTGATACGCGCAACGACCAGCGCTTTGCCGCCGAGGACAAGCTCAAGTACTGGCAAAACGTCGACCTGTACTTGGGCGGCATGGAGCACACGACGCTGCACTTGCTATACTCACGCTTTTGGCATCAGTTCCTCTACGACCAGAAGCTCGTGCCAACGCCCGAGCCGTACATGGCGCGTCGCGGTCAGGGCATCATCCAGGCCGCTGACGGCTCCAAAATGAGCAAAAGTAAGGGTAATGTGGTTAATCCGACCGATGTGATCGACTCGGGCTATGGTGCTGACGCGCTGCGGCTGTTCATTGCCTTTATTGCGCCCTACGACCAGACCACGCCGTGGAGCCCCGAGGGGGTTGCCGGCACCTTCCGCTTCTTGCAACGAGTCTGGAATCTGGCGCACGACTTCCAGAAAGCTGGCGTCAGCGGCGATGACCAAGCTGACGAAGCAGCCGTTAGGGCAATAAAGGTCACGGTCCATAAAACCATCAAAAAGGTTGGCGCCGATATCGAAGACATGAGCTTCAACACCGCTGTAGCCGCCATGATGGAGTGTGTCAACGAGCTGTACACCGCACGCAGAACCGTCGACTTCGCTCAGGCGCCGGCAACCTGGCACTGGACGTTAGAGAGCTTGCTGCAGATTCTGGCGCCGTTTGCGCCGCACATTACCGATGAGCTATGGCTGCTGCTGGGCCACGATGAGTCGATCCATACCACCACCTGGCCGACGTTTGATGCAGGCTACCTGGTAGAAGATACTGCCGAGGTTGTCGTGCAAGTTAATGGCAAGCTGCGCGGCAAGATTACCGTTGCCAAAGACGCCGCCGAAGCCGAAGTAGTGCGTGCGGCGCAAGCCGAAGAGTACGCCGCCGAATGGCTCAGCGACAAAGAGATTGTCAAAACCGTCTATGTGCCCGGCAAGATCGTCAACTTTGTAGTCAAATAGTTGTTGTTTTGGCGACGCGGCCGTCATATCTGAAAGCGAGCCGATTCCTCTCTTGAGATAAATGCTACTTTCAGATATAATAGGCCCAAGTTTTCGATATAATGAATGAGTCGTGCGACAACTGTCAGAGAAACATGCACGGATAAGGAGTTTTAATCATGGGTAAACCAAAAAAGCGAACCAGTCATCGCGCCACCGGCGCCCGCCGCAGTCATCTGGTTGTAAAGCTGGCACGGGCTGTTAACGCCAAGTCGCCAGTCAAAGCACGCACTACCAAGCGCGAAAATCCAAAAACCGCTAAAGCCGCCGCCTAAAGCAGGCTATAATAGTATGTAGTCTAGCGGCGATCGAAAGATCGGGCCGGTAGGTTTTAAACTAGATACGCAAGGAACACGACAGGTATGGCATCGAACCGACATCTTGGCCGCATTATCGCTCTGCAGACACTGTACGAGCAAGATTTTCGTCGTGAAGCCAACGACGAAGGCTTTTCGCTTTCCGAAGTTTTGGCACGCAACATCGGCCGCTACAAGGATATGGTCGATGACAAGTCATTTATTGAAACGCTGGTTAATGGTGTATCAGACCACGAAAAAGAGCTCGACGATGAGCTGCAGCCGATCGCTCCGGAATGGCCAATTGACCAAATTGCTCGTATGGATCGGGTTATTCTGCGTATGGGCTTATACGAGCTGAATCACCAGGCTGATGTACCGCCAAAAGTGGTTATTAACGAGGCTGTTGAGCTGGCTAAAGCCTTTGGCGGTGAGAACTCCTCGAAATTTATTAACGGCGTGCTCGGCACGGTTATGCGTCAGCGCGGCGGCGATGTCGCCGAAGAAGCGGCAGACGAAGCAACTCCGGCGGATGCCGAGCCGGCTGCTACGCCCGAAGAAGCCGCGCCTGAAGCGGCGAGCGATGAGCCGCCAACGGACAAGAAGGCCGCCCAGTCATGATGAAGCGCCCGAAACCGATTCAGGGCTTTCGTAATTTTGTTACCAAGCATCGGCCAATTATTAAAGAGGTCGTCCGCGAAACTACCTCTGGTGGCATTATTTTTCGGCGCAGCAAAAAGAACGGCCAAATCGAGATTTTGCTGATTCAAGATGCAAAAAACCGTTGGACAATTCCCAAAGGTCACGTTGAACCGGGCGAAGAGCCCAAGCAAACCGCTGAGCGCGAAATCCAAGAAGAGACCGGTCTGCAAGAAATGACCGTCTACAACTGGCTCGGCAAAGTGCACTTCCGCTACCGTCGTGGCCAAACATTGGTGCTCATGACCATGCACATTTACTTGGTGCAAGGCCGTGGTGACACCGACAAACTAAACCCCGAAGACTGGCTCACCGACATCAAGTGGATTCCTGCCCAAGAAGCGGTCGACAAAATTGCGTACGATGATATCGGCAAGCTGATGCTGCTCGGTATGAAACGCATTCGCGACGACAAACTATAAACAGACCCCGGAACTTTTTAAAATCTTATGGACTATACCCCGTACCAAGCATTCGCCAAAGATAACCTCAACGTAGCATTCAACGATATCAATTTGTTAGTAACGGCTTTTACGCACCGCTCGTACCTTAACGAGCATAAAAAGACCGTGAGTGAGCACAATGAGCGCCTGGAATTCCTTGGCGACGCCGTGTTAGAACTTGTGGTTACGAAGTATCTGTACAGCAACTTCAGCGATCCGGAAGGTATTTTGACCAACTGGCGCAGCGCATTGGTGCGCACCGAAAGTATTGGCGCAGCCGCCGCCCGCTGCGGTTTTGAGCCAATGCTGCGCCTGAGCCGCGGTGAAAAACGCGGTACCGAGCGCGCCCGCGAACAGATTCTGGCCAACAGCTTTGAGGCGGTGATTGGGGCTATCTACCTCGACCAAGCCGAAAAGGGCTTCGAGGTCGCTGAACGCTTTATTACCGACAACCTGCTGACCACCTTTAAAGAAATCCTGGACAGCGGTTCATGGATGGACCCTAAATCGCATCTGCAGGAGGTGGCTCAGAGTCGCGAAGGCTACACGCCGGTGTACAAGGTGCTCGAGGAGACCGGCCCGGACCACGATAAAATCTTCCAGGTTGGCGTGTTTGTGAACGATAAGCTCAAGGGCACCGGCTCGGGCCCAAGCAAGCAGGCCGGCCAACAAAAGGCTGCTGAAGCCGCGCTGCGCGTCTACAAGAGCAAATAACCGTCTTGTCGCATGTTCCTGGCAATTCCTACGGCAACCAGCGGTGGTTGCTATGGGAAGTGCCAGGAGGAAAGGGGTGAATATGTCGGTATACGCGTGTGCGTAGATGTTGACATACCCGCCACCTTTCCGTCCTGGACGGCAGTTCTCTGCTAGTTATCGAACGTAGGTGTTCTCCTCGTCGTCGGAATGGCTGGGCGGGGTGGAGCTGATGTACAGCGTGTGCCACTGGCCGTCGGGACCGAGTGCCTGGTGGTCGTAGGAAGTCTCCTCGTTGGAGCTTCCGTATGAGGGCATGTAGTCTTCGAGCCAGTAGTAGTCACGGCTGTCAAGGGCCGCGAGTGTGGCGGTGCCGCTGGCAAGCACCGAGGTGCTGGTGACGCGGTTGTCGCCGAAAACGAGGCCGCCGGGGTATTCCTGATAGGCATAATCCTCCCAGTACTTAATGACCAGACGCCACCTGAACTCCTGAGCTGCGTAGCGTGCCAGATCTTCTTCCCAGAGGTTGGCGTTGGTCCACAGACGGGCCTTGGAACGGTCGCCGCCGGCATGTGCTTCCAGGAAGACGATAACGTCTCCGGCCTTGGGCAGACGGATGCGGCGGTTGTCTTCGGGGCGAGGCGTGTCGTGCAGTGTGCACCAGAGATCCTCTGAGAGGTGTGGTGTAACCATGTCCTCGAAGTTGAGACGCACTCGAAGGTCGCTGCGCCTACCCTGTCCATCGCGGACGATGGCGTAGCCGAACAGCGGTCCCGGACGGCGCGTGAAGGACTCTACGGTGGCGTAGAGAACATTTGAAGCGCGCATGCCAAACTCCTTAAGCTAACAGAGAAATGTCGAAGTGCGGTGCAGACACCTTAGAAATACGAGGTGTGCATCTGTACTATTATATCACATAATACTATATTTGTCTAGAGCACTTGCTAAAACCACCACTGTTGGTGGGCTCGGGAAGTGCCAGGAGGAAAGGGAGGTTGTCGGTAAACGCGGTAAGCGTTACATTGACGAACCGTCACCTTTCGCTCCTGTTGGCAGTTCACTGTTGTCACGCACCGACGAACGCGACGACTGTCACGACACTCGTTAGTGCCAGCACAAAGCTGATGTACATGTTCAGGGCGAGTGGGCGTGGATGGCATGCCATGACGACCAGGCAAGCGACTCCCCAAAATACCGGTGAGCCCAGGTAAAAGAACGGGTTGACCCGTACGCCCAAAAGGACGCTGAGCCAAGCCAGAGATGTAAGCATGCCAGCCACAATAGCGGGGTCGACGAGGTCGAGTAGCGATTGCTTGGGCTTGGATGATTTGGCGACTGCGCGGGCTGCGGAGGCTTTTCGTGCCTGGTCGCAGGTTGTGCAGACACCAAGAAAGAGCTCCTCGTGGGGTTCCATGAGACTTCCACAGCCGAAGCAATGAAAGTATGGCGTTTCGGTTGTCATGACATCTCCAGTTTCTGTATCTCAGGATAGAGCAGAACATTGCAGATATATCTGTTGAGGAGCGTCGGAGGCGGCAACCATGGTGATAGTATATGGTGGCGTATCCAAGGCTCCTCAACAGAGGTGAAACAGTGAACTTGTCAAAGTACCTCGAAAGCTATAAGCCAACGAAGCTATTACATTATAGCATAACCGTATAAGAAAGTCAATGCTTTAACAGAGGTCAGAGCAAGGTTGAGGCTGTGAAGGGCGGCTGTAATCGTCTAGTCACTAAACAGATTTGACATCAGAGGCGGTTATCTGTAAAATAGCATGAGATTATTCGATCGTTCTCGAGGTGAGAGCAAACGAAGTTAGTTTATAGATAATTCGCGTGTATAGAGTCATTAAAGCGCCAGAAAGAGAGTCGTAATTACACAATGTTAGCAATCCGCATGCAACGTACCGGTCGTAAGGGTCACGCAATGTTCCGCGTGGTCGTACAAGAAAGTCGTCTGACACCGACCAGTGGCCGTGTTGTGGCATTGATTGGTAGTCACGATCCTCACGCTAAGACTGCAACGCTGAACAAGGAGAAAGCTTCGTTCTACCTCACCAACGGCGCTCAGCCGTCACCTCGCGTTGTCCGCTTGTTCGAAGCTGAAGGCATTGCAATGCCAACTTGGGTCAAGAAGGCCGGTCAAAAAGAGCGCACGACGCGCAACCCTGAAAAGCTGCGTAAGAACCAGCCAAAAGAAGCTGCAGCACCTGCTGAAGCAGCTGAAGTTTCGACTGAGACAGCCGAAGAAACCACTGAAGCCTAGGGGCTCGGTATAGTATAATGCCGGTTACCCCTGGTAGTGTCCAAGGGCTTAGTAAAGCCTAGTCGGCTGTGTACTATAATTGTGATCACCTACTAAAGGGAGGACGGCATATGAGCAGTATTGACCAGCAATTCGTAGAATTTATCGTCAAATCACTAGTGGGAAACCCTGATGCGGTGCAAGTTGAGCGCCGAATTGATGAAAAAGGCGTGCTTCTTGAGTTGACCGTCGATCCGGAAGATCTCGGACGGGTTATTGGAAAGCGCGGCGCAACCGCCCAATCGTTGCGTACGCTATTGCGAGCACTAGGCACAAAGAATGACGCCCGGTACAACCTAAAGATTGTCGATAACGGCACTGGTGCCAGTTACGACGAAGATGGCGTAGCAGTAGACGCCCCGGCTAGTGGTGCCATCAGTACGGCCACCGTGACCGACGACGATGCCACCGATGATATCCCTGGTACTGCCGCCACCACTCGTACCGATGATTACGCCGATCCGGAAAGCCGGGTGAGTAAAACCCGCAAAGAGCTGGCTGATCTTGACGACCTCGATGTGTAGCACTGGCGCATGGCGGCAGGCGTTGTAATAACGTCCTATCGCTTGCAAGACATAAGCGGGTGCGGTATATTTAAAAAGTCGAAACACGACGTAACTTTCAAACAAAAATCAAAGAGCTCATGCGAGCCATTCTGTGGGATTCAAGCCTACATTGTGGGAGCTTTATGTGACAAAAAGAACCTCTTCGGAGGTTCTTTTTGGTTTTATGATACGAGCGTAGCAATATTCCTTGTCAGCAGCTCAATACTATTGTAAAATATACATACCTTTTCAGACGTCCGTCTGTAAGAGTACTGCCCTTTGATGTCTGCTGTCATACCTGGCCGAATCCAAGGGAGCGACCATGTGGCCGATTATTCTAATCTTGCTGCTGGTAGCCCTGGGTTTGCTGGCTGCCGGTAATAGTGCATATCTGGCAATTCTGCTGATTTTGTGCGCCTACTGGATGATTCGTCGCGCCTTCCGCTGAGACCGTTTCTAACCCAAGAGGAGCTGGCTATGTTGCAGGTAATTGCGCTCATTGTCGGTATCATTACCGGCATCGCGGCAGTCGTGTGCTGGTTTCATGCGCTCATTGTCTGGGCGATTGTGCTCGGCATCATCTCGCTCGTGTCGTTCGCAGTAGTGGGCATCGATGCGTCCGACGGGATTGATTTATTCACCTGATGGTCTGACAGGCGGCAAAGGACAGCCGGGTAAAGTGGCATTCCACGACGTTTTTACGTCACTTTACCCGGTACTACCACGTATGACGTTGGTATAATTATAGTGACTACAATGAAGATTCAAATTATTACGCTCTTTCCAGACATGTTCGACAAGGTGTTTGGCTCGAGTATGCTATGGAAAGCTCAAGACCGCGGTATTGTTGAATACCAGCTGGTCGATTTGCGTCGATTCGGCCTCGGTACGCGCAAAACCGTTGATGATACGCCGTATGGTGGTGGAGACGGCATGCTGCTCAAGCCCGAGCCGCTGGTGGCTGCCATTGAATATGCTCAGGCGCAGGTTGCTCCCGACCGCAAAAGCCTCGTGTTATTGCCATCGCCACGGGGTGCGCAGTACAAGCAGTCCGATGCTAAGCGTTTGGCTGCTGCCGGCCAGCGGGACACCGACCTGATTATTGTCTGTCCGCGCTACGAAGGCTATGACGAGCGTGTCACCGCATACGTTGACGAGTTATTCTGTATTGGCAACTATGTGCTAACCGGTGGCGAGCTGCCGGCCATGGTGCTGGTTGACTCGGTAGTCCGCTTATTGCCAGGCGTGCTGGGTGGCGAGCAGTCGGCTGAGATTGAATCATTCCAGCAAGACGATGAAAACATCGAGTTCCCGCAGTATACCCGTCCAGAGGAATTCCGCGGCGCTACAGTGCCCGAAGTACTACTCAACGGCCATCACGCCGAAATTGCCAAGTGGCGCGCCGCTCACGCGCGGCGTGACTCCTAAGACCATTGCGCTTGCAGCCGGTTTCCAGTGTTGTGAATATCGGCTTCAAAAGTAAAAGGGTAAAAGCCGCGCACATCGGGGTGTACAATATCTGTAGGCGTTATTTCATAGATGGTGCTCAGCATGTGATGTATTTTTAACGCCTTTTATATAGATTGTCAAGTAACGGGGGTAGTTATGCGTATTACAGCAATTGTTAAGTCATTTATAAAACCAGTGTATGCCCACTGCGACCTGCCGTGTGGCATATATGATCCGGCGCAGGCTCGTATTGAGGCTCAGAGTGTGCTGGAAATCATGAAGAAGTATCCGAAGCTCGATCACGAAGAGGACCGCTGGCGGGCGATTTTTATTAAGGAGCAGCGGGCCGATTTAGTGAAGCAGCATCTCTGGGTGCTGTGGACCGACTATTTTAAACCCGAACACCTTGAACAACACCCCGATTTGCACGATCTCATCTGGCGCGCTACCAAGCAAGCTGGCAATTGTAAGAAAACGGTTGATCCGGCCGAAGGGCAGAAACTGCTCGACCTGATAGACGAGATTGCCGAAGTGTTTGTTGCTACAAAGAACGCAGCAAAGCAGGGCTGATGTTTTTGCTGCGTCGCGTTGTCGGCGACAGCATGCTGCCCGGTTTTTTGCCGGGCAGTTTGGTGATCGCGGTGCGGAAACGCTGGCAACGCCCTGGTCGGCGCTTGCGTATTGGGGATGTGGTTATTATTCGACACAACGGCCGCGAGCAAATCAAACGAATCGCCAAACTGGCCGCTGACGACCGAGTGTATGTGCTCGGTGACAACCGCGAACTTAGTACCGACAGTCGGCACTTCGGCTGGCTCAAAGCTGCAGCAGTAAAGGGCCGGGTTATCTGGCCACGCGAGCGTAAAGACTAGGCCGGCTTGGTCGTCTGCGGCTCGTCATTGCTGCCCCGTAGCGGTGTTTCACGCAAGAAGAGCGTGACCGCAAAGGCGACGATGGCAAAGGGGATACAGAACAGAAAGACATCATGAAAGGCGCTGGCGAAAGAGACCAGAATGGCGTGGAGCTGGTCGGGAGGTAGCTTGTGTAAGCCATTGGCGCTGGTGCTGACCGCTTTGGCGGTCTCGGCGGCATTACCTTGAGTCAGATTTTCGGTCAAGTGGTGAGTCAAACGGTTCGCCAGAATTGCTCCAAAGATAGCGGCACCGAGCGAGCTGCCAATACTGCGGAAAAAGGTCACCGTTGAAGTGGCGGTACCGATATCCTTGCGCTCAACGGCATTCTGGACCGCCAAGGTCAGCACGGGCATGACCTGACCGATACCCAAGCCAAGAATAACCATCCACAAGCCGAGGAGTGCACGGTTGGTGTCGACCGCAATGTGACTAAACAGCCAGAAACTGAGCGTAATGAGCACTGTGCCGACAATCGGGAAGATACGGTAGCGGCCAAACTTGGAGATCAAGCGGCCCGAAGTGAGCGAAGCGGCCATTAAACCACCGACGAGCGGTAGGAGCATCAGGCCAGACTTGGTGGCTGAATCGCCGCGGACAATCTGCTGGTACTCAGGCAGGAAGATCAGCGCGCCGAACATAACAATACCAATCAGAAAGCTCAGCAAACTGGAAATACGGAAGATGCTGTTTTTAAAGAGCTGCATAGAGATAATCGGCTCGGCCGCGTAGCGTTCGCGCCAGATGAAGAGCATGGCGGTCATCAAGCTGAGCGTAAATAGACCGATAATTTGTGATGAGCCCCAGGGGTAATCAACCCCACCCCATACCGTGGCCAGTAGCAGGCTGACGACACTGACTGCCAACAGGCTGGCGCCACCAAAGTCGATTTTGTGCGGCGAGCGCTTGACCGGCAGATGGAGCCGGTAGGCGATAGCCGTGAGCGCAATGAGTCCAATTGGCAGGTTGACGTAAAATACCCAGCGCCAGCTCAGGTGATCGGTAAATAGTCCGCCCAACAGCGGTCCAACGACGCTTGAGATAGCGAAGACAGCGCCAAAGTAGCCCTGGTATCGGCCGCGTTGGCGTGGCGGCACAACATCGGCGATGGTAGCCAGCGCCAGTACCATCAAACCGCCGGCACCGATGCCCTGTATGCCGCGGAAGATGATAAGCTCATTCATGCTCTGGGCGGCGCCACATAGCATTGAACCAATCAAAAAGATAATAATCGCTCCCTGTAAGATGCGTTTACGACCAAACATGTCGCTGATTTTGCCGTACAGCGGTGTTGAAACAGCGCTGGTTAACAGGTATGACGTTGCTACCCAGGAATACTTGCTCAGGCCGTTTAGATCGCTGGCGATGCGTGGAAGGGCGGTCGAAACAATAGTTTGGTCGAGCGCTGCTAAAAACATTGCAATCATCAGCGCACTGATGATGAGCATAATTTCGCTATGGCTGCGTTCGGTTGTCTCCGTGTGGTGGTGGGCTGGTGTTTGACTCATGTGCATGTGTCTCCATGTGTCGTAGGATTTTGTGTTGGATATGGACGAGCTGCTCAAGCTCGCGATGGCTTAAGGTGGCCATGGCTTGCATGATGAGTTTATCGTGGGCACGATTGCACTCTTCTACGAGCTGTCGGCCCTTTGGCGTTAATGACAGGTAAGCGACGCGACGATCCGAGATGCTTTCGCTGCGCTGTACGTAATCCTGGCCGCTCAAAAACTCGATAATCTGCGAGATGGCACCTGGCGTCAGATGCATGCTGTCGGCTAGTTGTTTGGCAATAACCGGAGCAGGCAAATCATGCAAGCGCATCAGAAGATGAATCTGAGACGTCGACAATGACAGGTGACTCATGATTGCATCAAAGTCACTACGAATACGGTTGTTAATATTGCTGAGGTTAGCGTAGACGGTCTGCAGCGTAGCGTTGCGGGCTGCGTCGGAAGTCTCGCTATTTAGTTTATCCATTAAAAAGTTTACCTTTTGAAGTAAGTACTGTCAATCACCTGGTTGCTGGGTGAGTAATCTGTTTATATCAAGGACGCCCAGTTTAGGGCTGCGAATAATCTTTTCTTTTTGCAGCTGTTTCATAACCATCGTGGTGCTTTCGCGGGTAACCCCGATCATATCGGCCAGGAGCTGGTGGCTTATGGGGAAACGTACACGCATCCAACCGCTCTTGTCGGCATTGGCGTGCTGGCGGCTTAGGTAGCCGAGTGTCGCAAGCAGTTTACTACGGGTTGAGGTCTTCTCGAGGCTGCTCATACGTTGCATAATCTCGTAGACCTCATCGGCAAACCAGCGCAAGCAGTAGTTAACGAGTTCGGCGTCGGTGCGCATGCGGGCTTCGAAATCGGCTCGAGACAGTACGTATAACTCGGAATCGGCAACGGTGGTGTAGAATGTGTTGGTTTGTCGGGCGGAGCCGAACAGGAATACGACCGGGAAAATACCGGGTGCTTTAAAGATATGCAGAATTTTTTCGTTGCCGTCTTCGTCGATGTCATAGATTTTGACCGCACCGGACTTAATAACGAACGCATCCATAGGGTTTTCGCCTTCGTACAGAATAATTTGCCCTTTGGGGTATTGACGGACTTTTGCTTCCGACAATAAGGCGTCTAGAGGTGTTCCTGTAAGCGACTTCACACAGTCATTGTACGCCTTTTTAATTGAAACATGTAATCCCCTGTACCGATGGAGCGACAAAAGCTTTACAGCCTACTGCCAGCGCAGCCGTTACAGTAGTAGGTAGCTTTGGGTGGTAAGCCACCACACACCACCCAAGCGAAGCTAGTTGAGACAATGAGAGGGGGTCGCTTTGGTTCTACAAAAGCTCTACAACGGCTAAACTGTAAAGCAAACGAGGGGGAATACATGGTAAGTTCGCAGACTTTAAAACGATTTGTAAAAATGCACGAAGACAAGCTTAATGCCAAAACACATGGTATGCAAACTGCACGACTTGATGCTGAGCTCGATGAAATCCACGGCCAGGTCACCGGTATGCAGGGCAGCAGCTCTCGCGATGAGCATTGGCGCACCTCGCAGTTTGATCGCTCAATCCGGCATCGACCTAAGTCACGCTACTTCAATTTCATCCTGACATCGAACCACAGCTAACATGTACTAGAACACCTACAATAATACGAATGGAGACACACAATGGGAATTATTATCTTTATCATTTTTGGAGCACTCGTGGGCTGGGTAGCCTCAATGATTGCCGGTACCAATGACAGCCAGGGTGCAATCGGTAACATTGTGGTCGGTATTCTCGGCTCGTTCCTTGGCGGCTTCATCGTTAATCTGGTCGGCGGTCACGGTGTGAACGGCTTTAACCTCTACAGTTTCTTGGTTGCCTTGCTCGGCGCAGTCGTACTGCTGTTTCTCTACAAAGCTATTCGCGGTAACCACGTCGGTCACCCAAGCGTTCACTCTTAAGAAAAGGAGCTAGCTCATGGATGATGACGACACGCCAGATGTAGATTTGGCCGAACGCGAAGCCCTGCTTATGGAGCGTGGATACAACCCAAGCGAGTTGAGCGACTCTGAGCAGGACGACATTCTGGGAGATATCATGGACACCGACGCCGACAACGATCGGTTGAGCGATGTCGAACCCAGCGATGAGCGCGATGGCACGCAGGCGTAGCAGTAATCCGAATGTTAAAAAGAGCCGGTTTTTCACCGGTTCTTTTTGTTGGCGGGAATTAGTCCGCTTATGCTTGCGGCTGGTATAATAACAGGCATGACAGACGAACCGGCTGCCAGCGTTGATTTTTCAGGCTTATCGAATAGTAAGGTTGCGCTTGGTATTGCAGCCCACCCCGATGATCTGGATTTTAGCGCCTCGGGTACGATTGCTCGATTGGTGGACGCTGGGGTTGATGTGTATTATCTTATCCTGACCGATGGTAGTAAGGGCTCGACCGACCGCCATACCTCGCCAAAAGAGCTGACCGCCAAGCGCCAGCAAGAACAGCGTGATGCAGCTGCCGCACTCGGGGTAAAGGATGTAACCTTCTTAGACTTCGAAGACGGCAGCTTGGAATGCAATTTGCATGTTAAGCGCGAGGTCTGCCGGCATATTCGCCGACTTAAGCCGGAAGTGGTTTTGGCATTTGACCCAACTATGGTGTACGACGCCCAGCGCGGCTTTGTGAATCATCCCGACCATCGAGCGTGCGGTCAGGCGGTGCTCGATGCGGTGTACCCGCTTGCCCGGGACCATTTGTCGTTCCCGGAGCTGCTGGCTTCGGGTTTGCAACCACACAAGGTGGCGACGGTATTATTGAGTAACTTCAGCAAGCACAATTATGCGGTTGATATCACCGCGACAATCGAACGCAAAATAAGCGCTATCGCTGCCCATCCGAGCCAGTTGCCCGATGCGGCGGCAATTCTTGATGAGCAAAAACAGCGCGCCGCGGCCGATGGTAAGCCGTACGGCTACGAGTACGCCGAGCTATTTGTGCGTATTGACGTACCGGCGTAGAACTAGTCGGCTGTCGCCAAGTTCTGGAGCAGTTGGCGCACTGCGGCGACGTCGGTGACATGGAAGCGGGCGGCCGTATCCTGCATGCCGACTTTGATGGTGTAGGCGGTTTCGGGCAGTGACTTGAACATGTCCTCATCGGTGTAATCGTCACCGATACAGAGCACAAAGTCGGCCGGTCGGTCGACGAGCAGTTCCTCGGCAATGCTGCCTTTGTGGACGCCACGCGGCTTAACTTCTATGATCTTGTTGCCGTTAAAGACGCCGACTTCGCTGTTGGTGAGTAAAGTAGCCAGATCGTGCCGGAGGCTGTTGTTGCGATCGTACGCGAGCTCGGGGTGGACTTTGCGGTAATGCCACACCAGTGCAAAATTCTTTTCTTCGATTTGGGCGCCCGGGGTGCGCTCGGCGTAGCGTTCCATGAGCGGTAGCAAGGCTTTTTTGTACTCCTGAAAGGGGATCTCAACCTGTGACCAGTCGCCATCTTGCTTGACCCAAGCGCCGTGCTCGGCGACCAGGGTGAGCGACAGCTTGCCAAACCAGGCATCAAGCGCTTCACGCGTCCGGCCGCTAATGATGCAAACTTCGGTGGCCGGCCGAGCAGCCAGTGTTTGAATCGTTGTCATCAACTCCGGTGGCGGCGTAGCTTTGGCTGGGTCGTGGCTGTCGACAAAAGGCATGAGCGTGCCGTCGTAGTCGAGCAGGATGAGTCGTCGATCGGCGTTAAGATAGTCGGCTGTCAAGTGTTCCACCTCTGTTTTGGCGAGCGGTATGCTGGCTACACCCATTCGAGGCGGGTGCTTGGCGTAGTCTAGTTGCTCAATAAAGTCTTGAGCCCAACGTTGTACGGTGTACGACGACAGACGTGCCTGCATAGAGTTGAGCCGGCTGCGCTGCTCCTCGCTCGGCATGGTGAGCGCCGTTTTGAGGGCTTCCACCATCGAGACGGTGTCATTCGGGTTAATGCGCAGCGCTTCGGGTAATTCGTCAACCGCCCCGGTCATCTCGCTGAGAATCAGCACGCCATCACGCTGCTGCTTGCAGGCGACAAATTCCTTGGCTACGAGGTTCATGCCATCGCGCAAGGGGGTGATCAGGGCAACATCGGCTTTGGCGTACAGCGACACGACCTGCTCGAAAGGCAAGTTTTTGAACTGGTACGAGATAGGGGTCCAGTCAACGGTCGCATAGGTGCCGTTAATGCGGCTAACAGTCTGCTCGATCTCGTCGCGCAAGTCTTTATAGGTCTCTACCTCGATGCGTGATGGCACGGCGACGATGACCAACGCCACGTGCTTGTGGTACTCAGGATAGTCGCGCAAGAAACGGTCAAAGGCTTCAAGCCGCCGAGCAATACCTTTTGAGTAATCTAAGCGGTCAACCGAGAGGATAATTCGCTGGCTGCCGTAGTGCTCATCAAGGTGCTGCAGCTCGGTTTGTACGGCGCCGCTGCTGAGTGTAGTGACAAACTTGCGGTAGTCGATGCCAATAGGAAAGGCGTCGACGACGACCTTGCGGTCGCCAAGCAACACCGAGCCGTGGCGGCTTTCAATGCCGAGCGTTCGGAGTACGCTGCTCGTGAAGTGACGGGCGTAGTCGTAGACATGGAATCCTATGAGATTGCACCCGAGTAAACCCTCGAGGATTTCTTTGCGCTCGGGCAGAAGGCGGAAAATCTCGTACGAGGGGAAGGGAATGTGCAAAAAGAAGCCGATAGTGCTGTCGGGTAGTGCTTTGCGCAGCTCAAGTGGCGCTAACATGAGGTGATAGTCGTGCACCCAGATTTTAGCATCAGGGGCGGCATGTTTGATGACCGACTTAGAGAATTGGTGGTTGACGTCGCGGTAGGCGTCCCAAAAGGTGCCCTCAAATTTGGCAAGCGATTGAAAATAGTGGAATAACGGCCAGAGTGTGGCGTTGGCGTAGCCGTCGTAAAAGCGCTCGACTTGCTCGCGGGTTAAGAATACCGGCGCACAGTTGTATTCGCGCAGCTTGCGGGTAATAGCGGCTTTTTCGGACGGAGTTAAATCGTCGGCGGCAATACCGGGCCAACCAACCCATAAACTGCCATCTTCTCCGAGATCGAGCGAGGACATGGCAGTCGCCAGACCGCCGGAACTCGGCGTGTACACCAATGACCCGTCAACTTTGGATACGCTCACCGGTAAACGGTTGGAAACGATAATAAATGGTTTTTTGTCCATAGTACGAGAGGTCGAAATCCAAAATATGCGTACTTCGGACGGCGACCATGCCACCTAGTATACGCCCTTTGACAAGCGGGTGCGATAGTGCCCGGAGCACGCTCGCTAAAACAACTGAAACGGCGCCGTAAAGAAGTGGCTCAACACGTATACGCTTAGCAATACGCCCAAGGTGTCAAATACTATGTCGGATAAAGAGTTGCGAAGCGATTCGTACCCAAACACGATACCAAAGCGGGCCATCAATGGACAAAGCACGAAGTTTTCGAACGGTTCCCAGAGGACAAGAATTGCCAGCGCTATCAAAGGTGTCATAAAAAAGGCAAAACCGACGCCCGAGGCAAAGTGTACGAGCGACCAGATATCATACAGGGCGTCATTACGCTTGGTTTTCGCTAAGGTGCGCTGCTGGACCGACTGAGTCATACGTTCACCATACAGTAAACATAAGCGGTACGCCAGCAGTTTGCAAGACCGCTTCTGTATACTGTGTGCTATGGACGCCAAAACCATGCGCAATCTTCGGTTGACGGGCCAGTTTTTGGCCGGCAGCGACCAGCCGGATATCGCCACGTTGATAGATCGTATGGCTGCGCTGCAGGCGCAAGACTATTACGGCTCGTTGTGGGCGGTTGGCGTACGGTCCGGTCTGAGCGAAGCCGAGGTTGTGGCCGCGCTCGAAGCGCTCCAGTTAGTACGCACATGGCCACAACGCGGCACGCTGCACCTGGTTGCACCGCAGGATGTGACGTGGATGACGGGCTTATCGGCCGAAAAGCAGCTCCGGGGCGCAATCCGTCGCCACGAAAATCTTAAGCTCGATGCAGCAACGCTCGAGCGTGCCTGCCTGCTGTTTGCGCAGGCTCTGGAAGGTGGCAAGCGTCTGTCGCGGCCCGAGATGCTCGAGATTTTGGAGCGTGAGGGCATTAGTGCGCAGTCAGGACGCGGCTATCATATGCTGTGGGTTGCGGCCCAGCGGAGCCTCATATACATTGGTCCGATGCGGGACAAACAGCAGACATTCGGTCTGGTAGCAGATTTGCCGGTGGTGCAGCGGCAGCTGGACCGTTCGGAGGCGATCGCCGAACTGACCAAGCGATTTTATAACAGCCGGGGACCGGCAACGGTCCAGGATCTTATGTGGTGGGCCGGTCTTACCTCGGCCGAGGTGAAAGCCGGGATAGCCGCGAACGGCCAGAACTTGCGCTCAGTCGTGTATGAAGGTGTAACGTATTGGCTGTCGAGCACGGTTGAGCCATCAGAGCGTATACCGCAAGTGCTGCTCCTGGCCGGCTTCGACGAGTACTTGTTAGGCTACAAAGACCGTAGCCTGCAGGCGCTGCGCGAGCATCAACAAAAGATTGTTCCCGGCAGTAACGGCATGTTTATGCCGACAGTACTTCTGGATGGCATGGTGACGGGCATCTGGAAACGCGAGATAAAGTCCACAAAGCAACCCTCGGTACAGCTACGGTTTGAACACTTCGCGGCGCCGCCACCGCACTTGCAGGCTGAGCTGGCGCAGTGTATCGAAGCATATGGTCGATTTCTCGGTCTGCCGGTGCAGCAGGTATACTAAAGTGTAGTAGTGGTTTACAAAAGGAGGCGACAATGTTGGGTGATTGCAAAGTGTTCAGCGGATTTTCTGTTAAAAGTGTGGCCGAGGCCGAAACATTCTACCGCGATGTGTTAGGGGTTGAAGTTGAGTCTTCCATGGGTCTGATACTGCATTTTAAGACCATGAACTGCTTCGTGTATGAAAAGCCCGACCATCAGCCGGCCAGTTTTACTATCTTGAACTTCGAGGTAGACAACATCGATGCGGCGATTGACGATCTGGTGAAAGCTGGCGTCAAGTTTGAGATGTATGATAATTTGCCGGCAAAGCAAGATGCCAAGGGTGTATTGCGCAACGAACCGTACAATCCTGAGTATGGCCCAAAGGCTATCGCTTGGTTTAAAGATCCGTCAGACAATGTTTTGGCGCTAATTCAGAAGTAGTGTTTACCAAGAGATTCACGCTGATTATTGCCGCAGTTTTGCTGCTGCTGGCTATTGGTGGTTGGTGGTGGCATCACGCGAGTACGCAGCCCGATAATCGGACGAATGCGGTGTTATTTTCGCAACCGCAGCCGCAAGGTCCGCTGCTCAAGGCTTACTTGCAGCAGGTTGATGCGGCGCTGGCGAGTGATCAGCCGATTTTGCCGATCCCCCATCTGCAAGCTGCACAAGAGCAGGCGCAGCAGGCCGCTATTGCCGATAAGACCATGCAGGCCGCCGCACACGACAAGACGAGCGGGCAAGCCTTGCGTTCGCAGGTGTTCCAGGTGTATAAGCTGCCGTCCGCTCAAGCAACAGGTAAAGCCCAGGATTGCGCTACCCGGCTGAGCTGTTACATGGTAGAAATCTACTTTTTTGCTTCGAACAGCACCGGTAAGGTGGTTGTTGGGACGGGCGGCGGGCTCGATAACGCCGTACTATCGGCCGATGTGCTGCCGCACAGTCAACCCGAGCTACCGCAACAGCTGACCGATATCACCAAAGAAATGATTGGCTCGAACCGTGAACTGGTTAATGCGCTTCACGGCTCGGTTGATGTCAGTAAACTGACTATGGTGAATGGCAAGACGGCACTTAAGGCGACTCGCTGCGACCGCTCGGAACATTTGTGCGTGGCGCCAACGCTGGCCAAGGCTAGTGATGCCTATTGGATAATTGTCGATTTGACCGATGCCCGGATTGTCGGTGTCACCTGGACCACGTGGCGTGGCACGGTGCCCACAGTGCCGCCAAGCGAGCAGTACGTTATTGATACGGCTATCACTCAGAAATACTGCGGTGTCACGAATGACTATCAATCCGGCAATTGGAAGTTTTCTTACAGTTTAACCGGCTCCGATGGTATCGAAGTTAAAAACATTTCGTACAAGGGCACCGAGCTGATGCGTAGCGTTAAAAATCCTGACTGGCATGTCAGCTACTCGCGGACGGCCGGCTTTGGGTACAGCGACGCGGTTGGTTGTCCGGTGTTCTCGACCGCCGCGGTAGTGCCGGCAACCGAGCCCACATTTGCCGATCTCAAGGATGATAACGGTACCAAAGTCGGCTTTGAGCTGGTGCAGGAGTTTAAGAGCAAACTCTGGCCGCAGCCGTGTAATTACTTCTATCAGCAGCGTTTTCAGTTTTATAGCGACGGCTCATTCCGGCCGGTTGTAGTTAACTTGGGGCGTGGTTGTGGAGATGACGGCACGTATCGACCGGTCACCCGAATTCAGCCAGCACCGGGCTTTACTGCCATAGCTGGATGGAGCGGCCAGAAGTGGCAGCCGATTCAGAAAGAACAATGGGAAAAAGACAATCCCGATGCGCCGCTTGCCGAAAATGATAGCCAACAGCGGTATCAACTGACTTCGGCGGCGGGTACGCTGTCTATGAGCCTTGGTCGTGGGCAGTTTAACGATGGCGGCCATGGCGATAAAGCCTGGGTTTACCTCGACCGCTTCCATGAGGACAAAGACGAGGGCGTGACCGATATGCCAACCTTTGGCGCTTGCTGCAATGTTGATTACAGGCAGGGTCCGGATGTGTATACCGACGGCGAGAGTTTGAGCAACAGCCCGCTGCTGCTCTGGTACGTGTCCGAGCAGAAGAATAACGGCAATCCGGGTGAGGAATACTGTTGGGCGTCGGCGGCAATCGTCAACGGTATCTATAAAACGACCAGCTATCCGTGTCCGAGCGGTCCGAAATTTAGCTTTACACCACGCAAATAATCGCTCGTTGATTGGTACTCACGGCAGTGGTGCGGTACAATCCGAGTATGCAAGACGACACGCCTCAAACTCCCCCGCCAACTCAACCAACAACCCAGCCGACGCCGCCGGCGCCACAAGCTCCGGTCCAACCGGCAGCACCGGTTCAGTCGCAGCCGACCGAGCCAGCACCGACGTTCGAAGCCACGCAAAAGATCGTCATTGTCGAGGATAATGTTGCCCTGGCGGATATTTATAAGACGCGACTGTCGCTGCTCGGCTACAGTTGTTTTGCGGCATATGACGGCCGGGAAGCGCTGGAAACTATCAAGCGTGTCATGCCCGACCTGGTGTTGCTCGACTTAATGGTGCCCAAGATTGCCGGTGACCAAATATTGGAAACCATGCGTACCAGCGACTGGGGTCGCGACATTAAGGTGCAGATTATTTCAAACCTCAACGAGGCCGATGCGCCAGCGGGCTTGCGCGAGTGGGGCATCGAGGGGTACGCGGTTAAGGCTAATTTATCAAATGACCAGCTTGACCAGTTGGTTGACAGTATTCTCAAGCCGGCCGGCCAAAATGAGGATGTCATGCTGGAGGCTCAAGCGCCGGTTATGCAGTCCGCGCCGCCGACACCGCTGGCTGCTCCAGCGCCGGTAGTGCCGCCGAGCCAGCCACCACAGTCAACATGAGCCAGCCCTCACTACAATCGACGATTACCCTTGTCCGTGCCATCGGTACGGTTTTTATGTGGCGCTTCATCAAACCACTCATCGTTATCGGTGGTTTGGGTGCGATGGTGTTACTGGCGGTTTTTGGTTGGCTGTCTTCACGTAACCTCTGGTGGCTTGTCCTAGAGGTAGCGTTCGTTATCCTAACGCTGCTCTTCTTGCTGCTGGTGCTCGTGGTGCGGGTGCTGCTGCGCGGGCTCGAGCCGCGGCAAACAGTCGACCAAAAGCGGGCGGTTGAGTCATTTGTAGATAAAATGGAGCGCGTTTCGGAGCATCTGCAAACGCCGCAGCTGGTGATTGTCTTCCGGGTGCTGCGCGATATGTTCCGGCCGCGTCAGGACAGCTTTATCAAGCGTGTCGCCGAAGATTCCAAAACACTGGCGCCCGATTTTAAGCGGCTGCAGGCATTATTCGACACTGACGACCGCCGCCACTAGCGGCTTTGCAGGGCGTCGAGCGCGACGGCCATTGAGGCCAACACGCGCCAGTCGAGTGACTGGTACGCTTCGGGAGTCATCGATAGTTTGTAATGGTCCCGGAAGAGCGTGGTTTTCTCGTACTTACCGATTACTTGGCCGCTCGCGTTCTTGAGCACGAAGTGGTAGCGGAAGAACAATAGCACGAATTCGAGTAAGTCGCCGACAACCGGCAAGAAGCCGACAAAACGACGCAGTACGGCCAAGACTTGGTTACTCTCAGTAATGGTCACAACCGGCGTGTCACCCTGTAAAATTTGCCAGGTGCTGTTAAAAAGCGACTTGCCAAATACTTTTTTAAAGCCGCCGATGTAGGCATTTTGAGTGTCTTCTACAAAGTAGCGGCCGTGGACGTCGAGCACCTTCTCGGCGCGAAAACCAAAGATTTCCTGAGTCTTAGCTTCGTCGGCATAAAAGCGGACCTTTTCCTTAAAGGCAATACGCTTTTGCTGAGCGAAGGCAATCAGCTGGCCCTTGTTGCCGGCGGCGTCAACACCAAACACACGGTACTGATTAACGAATGCGGTAATTTTTTGTTCTACGAGTAAGATTGGTTTCATATCGCGAGTATATCAAAAAGCGTGCACCACCGATATGGCGGATTGACCCGAGCTTCCGTACTAGCTGCCGGCGATAGCTGTTCGCTGCAACGCAGCCAAGAAGCCGCGGGGAATAGTGCCTGGCTGGATAGTTCGCACCGGAATGTCAGTAATGGCAAGGTTACGCGGCTTGATGTTGGCCTTTTCAGCGTGCTGCGGCTGGGCGGGAAGAGGCTCAAAGATCGCTGCTTCAAAACGCAGGCTACGCGGTAGTAATGAGCGAACAAGTGCATGGACATCGCTCACCACAAATTCCGGTGCAATCCTGCCCAAGGTAACATGAGGGCTTTGAATGCAAGACAAACGTTCGTGCTGGACATTGTCACGAAAACGCTGGCGGAATAGCAGGTGCTCGCGGTAAAAACGCTCCTCGGGGTCGTCGAGCGTAATGGCAATGCTGGAGCGCCACTTGCGGTGGTAAACCTCCACCGACCGTACCGGCAGTTCGATAGAGGCTTCGGTCTCCGATGGAATCGGGTACACGAGTTTCTGTAACGCGCTCGTACCAAGCTTGCCCGGTAGCGTGTCGTTGAATACGGTTACGTGCGGCGTTTCGATTGGTCGGAATGTCTGGATGTCGCCCATGGCATCCTGAATATCGCGAATAACCGCTGTATCGTCAGCGGTTGGAGGGCGGTATATGAATAGTCGGGGATCTGGATCGCGCATGTTTCGGGGTAAAAAAAGAGGCCGCGCCTGCCGTCTACGGACGGCTCAAGGCATCTGCGGCCCTCCTCAGTCTCTAAGTGCTGTATAACTGGATATATTATAGCATATTTGTCAAGTATGTCACCTTGGAGGTGTCTGGCAATACTCACCTAGAAATGGTACAATCGAGCCTGCATTACCCCTGATGGTAGCGTATTGTAATAACGAAAGCCGCCGATATTTATGACCTACGAAGAAATAGCCCTACATCTGGAACGTGATCTACTTGCAGCGATTACGGCCGCTTACGGTGGGGATGTATCGGTGCCGCAGGTAAAGGTGTCTATTCCAACAGACAAAGATAAGGCTGACTTTGTTACCAATGCGGCCTTCTTGCTGTCTAAGCAAGTACAGCAGTCGCCGCTGGCAGTGGCCGAAACAATCGTAGCTCAGCTGGTCGGGCATCGCGACGGTGACCGCGAATTGTACATTGCTAGAGCGGCTGCGCCGGGATTCATTAACTTCAAACTGTCTGACGGCCTGCTGCAGCAAGTGCTGACGGCCGTGCTTGCGGCCGGTGCCGACTTTGGCCGTAACGACAGTCTTGATGGTCAAACATGGGTTATTGAGCACACGTCTCCGAACCCGAACAAGGCGATGCATGTCGGGCATCTCCGCAACAACCTGATCGGTATGTCGGTGGCTGAGATTCTAGCGTTTTCGGGGGCGAAGGTGATTCGCGACAGCATCGACAACGACCGTGGTATTGCTATTGCTAAAGCAATGTGGGGTTACCTCGAGTACAAGCGGACCGACGGCGCACATGGCAAAGATGTGACCTATTGGTCATCGCATCGTGATGAATGGCTCACACCCGAGGCAGCCGGCAGCAAACCTGACCACTTTGTTGGCGACTGCTACACCTTGGCTTCTGAGGCGGCCAAGGCGGATCCGGCGGTTGACGCGGCAATCCGGCAGATGGCACTGCTTTGGGAGCGGCACGATGCCGATGTTTGGGCGCTCTGGGAGTTGATAGTCGGTTACGCGCACCAAGGTATCGATATGACCATGGAGCGGGTTGGTAGTCATTGGGACACCGTATGGCATGAGCACGAGCATTATGAACAAGGGCGTGATTTGGTGCTTGCCGGGCTCGAAAAGGGTGTGTTTCAGAGGCTTGACGATGGCGCGGTGCTGACACACCTCGAGGATTACAAACTGCCCGATACTATCGCCATTAAGTCGGATGGCACCTCGTTATATATCACACAAGATATAGCACTCACCAAACTCAAAAAAGAAACCTACCAGGCCGACAAGCTTATCTGGGTCATCGGACCTGAGCAAAGCGTGGCTATGAAGCAAGTCTTTGCGATCTGCGAGCAGCTGGGCATTGGCTCACGAGATGACTTCATTCACTTGCCATATGGCTTAGTGAGCATCCTCGATGAAAATGGTTCACGTAAGAAAATGAGCTCGCGTGGTGGCAACACGCTGCTCATTGATGACCTTATTGACGAAGTCGCCAAGGTGCTGCTGTCGACCGATCGTGGTTACGATGAGCACGATGCCGAACGCATTGCGATCAGTGCTATTAAGTATGCCATGCTCAAGCCAGCACGCACCACTAATACCGTTATTGATATAAAACAGGCGATTAGTCTCGACGGTGACAGCGGTTTGTACTTGCTGTACACTATCGCCCGCACCAATACTCTGCAAGAGAAAGCCGGTGGCCAACCAGATGATCGCGAGCAGACGTATGCATTTAACGACAGTGAGCGCGACATTCTTAAAAAGTTACTCTACTTCCCAGAGAAGGTCCGCTTGGCGGCCGAGCATTACTCGCCGAATATTCTGGTCGAGTACGCGCTCGATATAGCGCATGACTTTAACGCCTTGTACGCCAAAGAACGTTTCATAACTGATGACCCGCAGGAAACCGCCAAAAAGCTCGCGGTTAACGATGCCGTGCGGCAAGTGCTGCTCAACTGCCTTAGGTTGCTTCACATTGATACGGTGTCCAAAATTTAGGACAAGTTTGATATGTCTGCACTCAATGACATACCGACACTTACCATATCTGACGTTAGCATCTGGAGTGCCTGGATTGCGGTGCATTACCACGACGCTCAGGGAGTCTGGCTTAAGCTGGCCAAAAAGTCGTCTGGTTTGCCGACGGTCACCCATGACCAACTGCTGGATATTGCGCTCTGCTATGGCTGGATAGATGGTCAGCGTCATGGTTTTGACGAGCAGTACTACCTGCAGAAGTTCACACCGCGTCGGCCTCGCAGCCTGTGGTCAAAACGCAACATCGAAAAAGTCGAGCAGCTTATTGCTGATGGTCGAATGCAGCCAGGCGGTTTGGCCCAAGTCGAGTCCGCAAAGCTTGATGGCCGCTGGCAGGCGGCCTACGACTCGCCAAAGAATATGACAATGCCAGCTGACTTTTTAGCAGCGTTAGAAAGTCGCCCAAAGGCAAAAGCCTTTTATGAAACGCTCAATAAAACGAATACCTTTGCTATTGCATTTCGCCTGGTAACTGCTCAAAAGCCGGAAACTCGCCAAAGACGCTTTGATGCATTGCTGGCCATGTTGGAGCGCGGCGAAAAGCTCCACTAACAGCTCCTCTGTGATGTGGAAAATAGCAGTTGACACGGGAAGCATGCCGAACTAATATTAAACCAGATGGTTGAATAACTATCGCTGTGCATTAAACAGAATAATCGAGGAGGGCGCGTGGATAATGTAACCGTAACCAAAGACCTTGCAAATAAAACACTGATAATCGAACGTGTTTTTGACGCACCCAATGAAAAGTTGTGGCGTGCGTATTCCGAGAAAGAACTGTTTGAAAAATGGTGGGGCCCAGAAGGCTGGAAAACGACAGTAAAGGAGTTTAACTTTACGCCTGGTGGCCGCAACCACTACGGCATGAAATGTCTCGACGAACGGCAGACCGACTGGTACGGTCAGACTTCCTGGGGGCTTATGAGATATGACACCATCAGTGCGCCAAATAGCTTCAGCTACAAAGACTACTTCGCCGACGAAGACGGGAATCCGACCGAAGGTATGCCGGTGTTGGTGAACACGGTTGAGTTCGTGGAGGTAGACGGCAAGACTAAACTGGTAAGCCGAGTGGTCGGTGAAACGGCCGAAGACATTGAAAAGGTCGTTGCTATGGGCATGGTCGAGGGCTACACGAGCACAACCGACCGGCTGCAGCAGCTACTGACAGAATTATAAGCATCGAAAGAGGGAGATACTCATGCAAAAGATTGTAACAAGCCTATGGTTCGACAATAACGCCGAAGAGGCGATGAAGTACTACACCAGTGTTTTCAGAAATTCTAAGATAAACCACGTGGAATACTACCCCGACGAGTCGCTCTCAGAGCATTTTGAAGGCATGAGCGGCAAGGTGATTAACGGTGAGTTTGAGCTTGACGGCCAGCACTTCATTTGTCTGGATGGCGGCCCAATTTTTAAATTTAACGAGGCAATATCGCTAACCGTGCAGTGCGAAGACCAAGCTGAGGTTGATTATTACTGGGAAAAATTGTCGGCGGTTCCGGAATCCGAACAGTGTGGCTGGTGTAAGGATAAGTTCGGTTTGAGCTGGCAGATTGTTCCAAAACGGCTTGGTGAGTTACTGAGTAATCCGGACAAAGAGGCGGCCAACCGTGCACTGCAGGCCATGCTGAAAATGCACAAGATTGACGTTGCAGCGCTTGAGGCTGCTTTCGAAGGCAAGTAAGGCCAGCCGGCCGGTGGTGACTAAAAACACCCGCTCGAAACGGGTGTTTTTAACGTATGGTTAATGGCCGAGCTTAATCTTGAGCAGCACGACGGCTAGGCCAATGAGCAGCTCGATACCGGCAATGACGAGCGTCGGGAGCCGCTTGGCGCGTATCGCCTTTGCCGACAATAACGACCAGACGATCATCGGGAATACGGTTAGACCAATTGCCAGGTTTACGGCATCGGATAGCGCGAGAAGCCCCAGGGCTGACTGCAAGAGCGAGAGCAGCGGCAGTACGGCTGCAAATAGTAGTGGTGAGTGACTCGCCAGATGGCGGCTGGCTTCTTGTTCACTGTGCGGCCGTTGCATAACGATGCGGTAAGACATTTGGGCGGCGATCAGGCTGGCTAGCCACAGAGAAAATGCCGTGCCGGCAACAAGCAACATTGCCCGGCCGGTGGTGGTATGGTCGGGGTTGATAGTCAACAGAACCGCGAGCAGCGCAAGCGTGGCGTAGATGCGCTCTTTTAAAAGCTCAACACGGAACTCCAGTTCGACTGGTGATGGACCCGATTTTGTCATGTTCTTAGTGTATCAAAGTCATTTTTTGCGGCGCTTGCGCGTTGCTTTGCTTGGAACTGCCGTACGCTTGCGCCAGTATACGAAACTGCCGGCTCCGGCTAATAAAACCGCCGGAATTGTTATGTAGATCCAGACATAGGAAGTGCGTGTAACAGAGGCTGGCTGGAAATTATCGGGCGAGGTGCCGGGGGAATACTGCTTGCCGTCAAAAAACGGTGAAGCCTGTGGTTCGGGAGCCTTGGTTTTAACGCCTTGGGCGGTTGGTGTCGGTGCCGGAGTCGGGGTTGGTTCGGTAGTCTGAGTGGCCACTGGAGCTGGTGAAGGCTCAGGACTCGGTGTTTGAGTTGGCGCGGGGCTTGGAGTTGTGCCCTGAGGAGCGGTTGCTACCGGTGTTGGTGATGGCTGCGGCCTAACGCCGGTTGACGTGCCGGTGCCAGTGCCGGTTGCGCCCGTACCTTTGCCGTTGGTGCCAGTGCCTGTGCCGTTTGTTCCGGTCCCGGTGCCGCCGGTCCCGGTGCCATTGCCGGTGCCACCCGTGCCGTTTCCGTTGCCACCCGTGCCTGTGCCGCTACCACCGGTACCCGCCGAGCATGTCGTGCGGGCAACATCTTGTAATGCATTATTCAGGTTGCCGAAATCGGTTGTGATGACATCAGAGTTAACGCCGCCCTGGTTCACCTTAGGGCCGGAGATGTACTGCAGGTTTTTGACGGTTGGTTCGCCGATGCCGAGTGCCAGCATGTGGATGCCGGCATCCTTAACCGTGTTGGCGACGTTGGCAGCATCGATAAGTGCACTCCCCCTTGGAACGGTTGGATTGCCGTCGGTGGCGATAATAAGCAGACCGGGCGCCTGTTGGGGGGCGCCGGAAAAAGTGCCATATGCTGCCTGTATTCCGGCTGCCCAGTTGGTGCCGTCGGAACCAGTTAGACCGTCGATAGCGTTGGAAATGTCACCGATATCGTTCGTAAAGTAACGGACTACCCGCGCCTCGTCCGCAAATTGAGTAAGCGAAAAATAGGTTCGTGTGCCGGGCAGCAAGCTGCTGATGAAATCCTTAAGTGCGGTCTTCATTTCACCGAATTCCTGGGGCTTTTTGGCTACGCTGTTCGAGGTGTCTGCTAAAAGTGCGATATTAAGCCCGCCGATGCATGATTGGCTGACGATGGTGGGATTGGGTGATATGTGGGTAGGAGTTGGGCCTGGGTCATCGTCCCATCGGGCGGCGTATGAAAAATAGATTATCGTAGATCCGATTGCGCCAAACAAAATAGCCACAAGCAGTGCTGGAATCATCCGGCCCTTAAAGCGGTTGAGGTAAAAACGTTTGATTTTTGAAAGGCGGCGGCCGCGGCTCATGGTTGTCATTGTAGCTTGCTCTCGCTTAGCGGTAAAGCTTAATTAATTACCAGGGGTGGATAGCGGGACTGTCGGTATCGGCGGCACTGTCTAGAAAGTCCTGCACCTGACTCTGTTGACCCTGGGCATTCTTTTGATCGAGCGAGTCCTGTTGCGTAGATGACAGAATCTGGTTGGACTCGGCGGCTGCACCACCGCCTCCGCCTCCACCGCCGCCTCCGCCGCCACCGTCGTTCTGTTCTTTGGATGGAGCAATCGACTGGAAGCACTTTTTGTTGTCATTGCGGTAGGTCACTGCCTGGCTGCTGAGCGACTTTGCATCCTGTGTTTTGCTCTGCTCGGTGAGTTCGTCGGCGTGAGCCTCGAGCGTGTAGACCAGGTTTTGGACTACCATACAACGCTTGTCTGGCGGCGCTAGCTGCAAGGCTCTCGTAAGCTCGGTCTCAGCGCGTGGGTAGTTGCCGAGCTGAGAGTCAACGGTACCGCTGTCAAAGGCGGCTACAAACGGTTGCGGGCTGCTCCACGTCACGGGGACGAGCCAGTTGCGTGCCGAAGGGTATTTCTTATGGTTGTATTGTTTTATAGCTTGGTACGTCAGCGGATAGGGCAGGATGAGCCACAGTGCCAGAATAAAGGCCAAAATGACCAGCGGCAGCGACCAGCGCAGCAGTTTACGACGTTTGGCTTTGCGAGCGGCCTCGTAATTCATCTTGGCCATGTCGAACGGCTGGCGATTGAGACCGGCTCCGGGTGTCGACGCAGGCGGTTGCGTGGGTTGATTCTTACGATTCTCAGGCATGACGGGCCTTTCGGCGATCTTTGAGGTCGAAGAGCTTGATTATCAGGCTTTGCCACTCCCAGAAAATAAGTCCTGCGTAAGGAATTGCTACGAGCCAGTATAGGTTGAGGTAATGTACGACGCGTTGGCTTTTATCGATAGCCAGCGCGGCCTTGCTGGCTTGGTATACGTCACTAATCGGGCCACCCTTATTGCGATCCTGGTATGACACCTTAAGCTCGGTGGCAATCTTCTTGAGCGCCGCTGTGTCAACGTGCGAGACCGCGGGCTCAAGCCGCTTGGTGGCGGCATTAAAGGTTGTGATGTAGGATGCTTTGGCGTCATTGCTGGCGATACCGGTGTACTTGAGCATGCGCGCGCCCTTAGCGGTGCCGTAACCCATAACCGCGCCGCCATCGAGATAACGGGCAATCGGGGTAAAGGCTTTGACTTTGGCTTCGGTGGTCTGCTCGCCATCACCGAGGTAAAACATGATTCGGTAATGCTCGGGATAAGCGGCGGCGGCATTTTTGAGCTCTTCAACGGCTAGGTTTATAGGCTTGTCGATAGTGCTTCCTCGAGAATAGGTGTTAATTTGCGGCGTGATGTTTTCGGTGGCTGTTGCGAAAGCGGTCGAGTCGGTAGTGAGCGGCAGAATGACGCTCGCCTCGGAATCGAAGGTGATGATTTCCATATGTGCACCCTGCAAGCTCTTGGCGAGCTCGGACATGTCGGTGCGCACACCCTCGAGGCGCTGCCGGGTGCCGGCGTAATCGAGTGCGCCCATACTCGGCGTGGTATCAACAACAAACAATATGTCGAGGTTAGCCACGCCGGGTGCAGAGGTGCCGCCTTGCACACTCGGACCAATAGCGATAAGCGCTGGTAATGCCAGGAGCGCGGTGCGACGGATCCAATGTGTAACCGTTGACGCGTCTTTGCGCCGCAATCGGTGTATGCGCCAGAACTGCCGGCCCGCAAAGGCTCCCACAGCCAGTATGTACGGAATGATAAGCCACCAGGAGATGAGTGGTTGCAACTTCATAGCTCGAGCCTCCATAACAGGACCAGCCAGGCGATTGTCAGCAGCACTGCGGCAAACAAGAACGGCCTGGGGTTGTCGTTAATAGCCGGCTGTGGCAACCCAAGGAATTTCTCAGGCGCCTGTTTCGATATATCGTCAACGAGCGCGTTCACGGTGTTATCGTCCTTCAGCGTGTAATACTGGCCGTCGGTTTGCGAAGCGACAAGCTTCAGCTGCGCGTGGTCGGCGGCGAGTTTGCTGTCGCTTACACCGGGGTCGATGACGAAGACGCGGATGTTTTTCTCTTTTGCCAAGGCGATTGCTTGCGTCATACCAACAACCGGCTTGCCGTTAACCTCGTTATCAGTGGCCAGGATAATCGATCGCGAACGCAATTGGTTCGTGTTCCCCATGTGCTGGACGCAAGAGGTTAAGCCGTCGCTCGTGAGCGAGGTGCCGCTACTAAAACCGGCGAGCGTGCCATTGGTGAGCTTGGTGAACGTGTCGCCTTTCTGGGCCTTAAAGGCTTCGCCGGCAGACTTGAGCTGCTGAGTAATGAGTTGGTAGTTGTCGTTCAGCGGAATAATTGAGACGGCTGAGCTATTGAAAAGCGTCAGGCCAAAACGCTGCCCGTTGAAACTGTTAACTACGGCGCTAAAGCGGTTGATGAGCGCCGTGTCGACCTTAAGCACCGACCCCGAAGCGTCCAGGCAGAGCATAATGTCACGGTTTTTCTGAACCGGGTTGATGACCGATATGATCGCTGGCCGGGCGGTAATAAAAATGGCGGCCAGCATGCTCAAGGTAAGCAGTATAGCGGCCCAGCGAGCCAGCAACCGGTATTTTTTGAAGGCTGCCTTGTATTCGGGCATATCGGTCAAGCGCATAGAGTGTGCTACCGGCAGATCGGTTAGGCCGGGCGTGCGTTTGTGGCGGTTAATAAACCAGTACCGCACCACAATGTAGCCGATTACCAGAATCGCCCACAGAACCAACATCCACCAGAAAATTAGAAGGGCCATCGTGTCACAACTCCTTTAGCGGCTTCAACGGAAACGGCGGCATCGCCGTGGGTGATAAGCGCAAATTCCTCGGGGTAATAGTCGCCAATCAGGCTGGCGAGCTGCGGGTATGGTGAGCGTTTTAAATCGGATAGGGTAAGGGTCGGCGCTGGGAAGTGATTGGCTTCGTATGCAAAGGTGCGCACTGTCATACTGAGCTCTTTGTGTAGTTCGCGTAAATCGATTTCGTTGGCCAGGAAGCGCTGGTAGATTGCATCGATAAGCATAAGATATTTTGCCTTCAGTCGTTCGAGCTCTGCGCCGGTCGGCAACCGACGGAGCGTGTTAAGCGATTTGAGCTTACGTCGTCGGGTTATCCAGAATGCAACCGCATACCATAATAGTATTACCAGCAGTACAATCAGCCCCAGGATGAGCCAGATACGGTTGTACTGAATTGGTGGGTTGAGCGTTTTACCGTTTTGCATGCTTGTGCTCTTCGAGGAGTTTGACTATCTGGTTGACCACGGAGTCCTCGTTATCAATGCGGATACTGCTGATATGGATGTGTTCCAGTGTGCGATGTGCTCGTTGGCGCTCCTTCTGGGTTAGCGCCTGAAAGGCCTTTTCGACATCTTTTTGACGGCGTACGAATGAAGGCAACACCGAAGGTTCGTCGACATCGTACACGCCTTGCTTGTTCCAATGGTCATTGCTTGGGTCGAGGTCGTCGATAGCGATGAACAACAGCTCGTGTTGGGCGCCGAGCCGTCGCAGCAGCTGCTCCTGAGCAGCTGCAAACTGCAGGTTGTCGCTAATGACTACCAGCAACATGCGGCGGCGGATGGTTCGCCGGACATAATCGAGTAGATTGGTAAGGTTGCTGGCTGGCGCGTCGAGTGTGGTACGGGTGTTGATGTACTGCAAGATACGCTCGATGTGCGCCCGGCTGCCTTTAAGCGGCATGTGGTAGACGTATTCGCCGTTGCCGGCGGTTAGGGCAACCAAGTCATCATGTTTTTGGGCGACGGCGGCAATAACACCGGCGGCCAGTACGGCGATATCACGCTTACACTCACCGCTCGGCGCAGTTGCGGCCATTGAGCGGCCAGTGTCGACAACCAACATAATGTTGTGCTTACGAATAGCCACGTAGCGTCGGATGCGCACCTGGCCGCTGCGAGCGGTGGCTTTCCAATCAATATCTTTGACGTCATCGCCAAGGATATATTCGCGTAGGTCATCGAAGTCCATGCTGCGACCCTTAAAGACCGAAGCATATTCACCCTCAAGTGCACCGCGCACTTTTCGGTGTGCGGTAATAGACATCTTGCGGCGGACTTTAACGAGGAGGCTGGCCATAGGTTGTTATTACGGGGATGGCACCACGGCGAAAATGGCGTCAATAATCGCTTCCTGATGCACGTTATCGGCAATGGCTTCAAAGTTGAGGATAATACGGTGTCGCAGTGCACTGTAACGCAGCATTTTGACATCGTCGGGTGTGACATAATCGCGGCCGTTAATGAGCGCAATCGCCCGCGCAACCTGCATGAGCGTAATGCTACCGCGAGGGCTGGCTCCGACCTCGACATAGCGCGCCAGCTCGGGGTTAATAACGTTCGCCGGATAGCGGGTCGCAGTTACCACATTGACGATGTATTGTTTGACTGAAGCGTCAACGTACACCTGTTTGACGAGCTCTTGCAGGTAGACGACTTGCTGTAAATCGATAGTTCGGGATGCGTCGACTTTGGCGTCGATAACACCGGACTCGATGCGGTTAAGCATTTCGATTTCTTCGCCCGGGTTTGGGTAGGTCAGGATTTCCTTGAGCAAAAAGCGGTCTAACTGAGCTTCGGGCAATTCGTAGGTGCCCTCTTGCTCGATCGGGTTCTGGGTGGCCAGGACCACGAATGGTTTTGGCAGCTCGTGCATCTCACCGCCGATGGTTGTCTGACGTTCCTGCATAGCTTCAAGCATGGCGCTTTGTGTTTTAGAGCTTGAGCGGTTGATTTCGTCGAGCAGCACGAAGTTGGCGTGCACCGGCCCGAGCTGGGTGTCGAATGTACCCTTGGAGTAGTTATAAATCTGTGTACCAATGATGTCGCTTGGTAGCAAGTCGGGCGTACATTGGATGCGGCGGAAGCTGGCAGCAATCGCGTCGGCGAGTGTTTTAGCGGCAGTGGTCTTTGCCAGACCGGGCACACTCTCGAGCAAAATGTGTCCGTTGGCGAGCAATGATACCATCAAGCTGAGCAGTAGCGTTTCCTGACCGACCACTTTGGCACGGAAAAGTTCGGTAATCGAACTGACCACGTTGGTGGCTTGCGACAAGTCGCTGCTGGAAATAACCGGGCTGGGCGGCGCAAAAGCACCCGGGTTGCCCGTGGGCTGCTGCTGGCCGTACATGGGCTGGAAGGCTGCTTGCATATTGTTTTGGTCTCGTGACATCCGTTCTTCCTTATCTTTACTGCCAGTAGGCGGCGATATGCTGCGTTAATGTTTGCTTCTGTTCCGGTGTGTAGGTGTCGGTATGCTCGAAATAATGGTCATCGTCAAAATGAATGCCGCTGAGAACGTCGAGGATGTCGGTTTCGCCGGCGCTCATGCGTACCAGTTCGGCTACCTCAGCGGTAGCGTTGCCTATCATTGCCGTCAAGCTGGTGGGCGTCGCGCCCTTGAGCACCTGCTGGGCAACGATAAGGGGTAATGGGGTGGTCAAGATGTCGCCCATAAGGATAACATCGCGTCCATTGAGCAGCTGCTTATCGGGTGCGAGCCCGTATCCGGCAGTCCGCTTTTCGATGGCTTTCATAGCCTCAGTTTTTTGTTTCTGGATTATCTTGCCGGTTTCCGAAGTGACTTTCTTTTTGTGGGCCGGTGTTTCGGGTAGTGCAAAGCTGTCGCTTACCGCGCAAAAGTTGCCATCTTGGTCAAAGGCTCCGAGCAACCGGTGGGCATGATCGGGAGTGTAGACCGGTTCGTAGAGCAGCGGAAAAACCCAGGCGCGGATCTGGCTGGCGGCGGTTAGGCAGGTAAGCAGCGAGCTTTCTTGCAAACATACGATGACGGCGTCTTTGCCATGGAAGCGCTCAAGTCGTTGCGCAAACGTATCACCGAGAGACGTCCGGTCAATAAAGTTCATATGCACCCTTTTACGTATGTGCTTATTATTCCAAAGTATAAGCAATATGGCAATCAGAAAACGCGGCAGCTGTGGATGAACGTTGCTTGGCGGTGCGGCTGCTGAGCACTCGCCACTGGCAACGACTAGCCGTCGGTCGGCTGGCCGTTATTGAAATCGAGCGTTTTGTGCGGTGCAATCGAGCAGTAATCGCTAATAATATTCGGCTTGGCCGGATTGAGAACAGTTAAGGCGAGCTGTTTGGCGCGCGCTGTGTCTTGCTCGGGCAACATGTCAAGCCAACAGGCGCCGAACCATTCAAGCGCTCGGTACTGGGTGTGAATTGCCGCCCACTGAGGATTCTTGGATATTTCGTTACGGTGGCGATAATCATAGACGCCAAAGTCAAAACCGTAGTTCTTTGTGGCTGGAAAGCCGACGGTTGTGGCGAGCAAGTCGCCGGCTTTGAACGGGGTGCGGGCAAACGGCCGGTTGGGGTCGCTGCGTGTGTCGGTGGTTGGCTCGGGGGTCGTTTCGGCGATTTTCTGTAGCGCCGGGGTGAGCGTGCGCAGGTGATCGAAGCGGAACGCAATGCCGCAGTCGCTCTCGAAGGTCAGCAGGTATTGCAGCGTTTGTGGAGTGCCCTCGTAGTACCGCTTGAGGCCTACCAGTGTTGCATCAGCCGGCATGGTAATTTGCACATTACCACCACTGCTGTCGGCACGAAGCCCACCGTGCGGTTTGTAATTATAGCCACGGTACGAGCCGGGCATGCCGATGACATTAATCTGTGCTAGGTCGACCGGTGTGTAATCGAATCGAAACGGCTGCTTGCAGGCCGGTGCAACCCCGCTCTGCACAAAGTATTCATTCTGCTGCTCGTTGTATGCCCAACGAACCGGCTTGTCGCTTGATGTCGAGGTTTGCGATTGGGCCGGCGTAGCGGTGGCCTTGTTTTTGGTTGCTTTTTGATTGCCGTTGAGTACCCGAATGCCGATAAGCGTGATAATCACCAACGCTGCCAGTATGATGCTGACACCGACAGCATGAGATCCGTTTTGGGAAGCGCGTCGTGGCATTGTTATGCTTTATTGAAAGCTAAAACACCCATAAGCACAAGCGGAAACAACGCAAAACTATACGGTTTCAGACTTCGTAAGCTCGTTGAGTAGCTTCGTAGCTCGTCGTATAACTGTATTGGACTTGTGCTGCTGCTGAATTTTGAGCAGTTTGAGGGTGTCGGCTTTCGGTACCGATCCGTCGCGGGTAAACTGCACCAGTGTCGTCATCGCGTTGGCGGCGACGATCCAGTCAATTTCTGTCGAAGACAAGGCGTTTTGGAGCCAGTCGATAACGGCGCGTTTCTGTGTGACGGTCAGGTTAACTTGTGCGAATATCTGCGCCATGTGCCACAGAATCGATGGCTGTGTACACGTTGTTTGGACGCTGATAAAGCGGTCGATGTAGGGTTGCATCCAGTCCGGGTGCTGCCGGCAGACCTTTTCTATGGCATCGGCAGCGCGCATTCGCGCCCAGGCATCGTCGTGATCCAGGCAGGCGTACAATTCCTTGAGGCGTGACTGGTCGTCTAAGACTGCATCGATAATCTCTTGCGCTCGTCCGAGGGAATTTGTCTTGCCGCCAACGGTTAACATGTCTGCAAAGTGGTTACTCATAATACCTAGTATAGTATGTAAGCTGTCGTCGTGTTTGCTAGGTATCGTACAATAAGATTGATGGAATCATATGTCATACTCATTCGCGGCATTAATGTCGGCGGTAAAAACAAAGTACCGATGGTAGCATTGCGCACCTGTCTGGAAAAGCTGGGGTTCGCCGAAGTTTCTACCTATATCGCTAGCGGTAACGTTTTGCTCAAATCCGACAAACCTGCGGCCGAAGTGCAGGCTATAATCGAAAAGGCGCTGCCGCTGAACTTTACGCTCGATAGCGAGCTCATCAAGGTGTTAGCGCTGACGCACGCCCAGCTCAAGGCGGTAATTAACAACAAACCATCGGGTTTTGGTGAGCAGCCGGATGTATATTATTGCGACGCAATCTTTCTGATGGGCATTGACACTGAGCAGGCAATGTCGGTGTTCAAGCCTCGAGAGGGCGTCGACACGGTTTGGCCCGGTAAGGGAGTGGTATATTCACAACGGCTGGCGGCCGAGCGCGTCAAGAGCCGGCTCAACAGAATTGTCGGCACACCGGTGTACGCCTCAATGACCATCCGCAGCTGGAGTACGACGACGAAGCTGCTCCAATTACTCGAAGCACGGGCCTAGCTAAGCTTTTCGCATGTAGGCGCGAACAGTCAGCGGGGCAAAAACGGCAACAATGGCCAGTGCCCCAATCAGGCAAAGCCAGAAGTCGTGTCCGACGGTTCCGTAGTTTGCAAGCTGGCGAACAGCGGCGATTAGGTGTGACAAGGGGTTGAAATTTACGAATGCTCTAAGCCAATGAGGCAGCGTGTCGACGGGTACGAACGCGTTTGAAAGAAAAGTTAACGGGAATAGGATGAGTAGGGAAACGCCCTGCACACTTGATGCTGTTCGGGCAATAACGCCAAAGAATGCGAAAATCCAGCTGATACACCATGAAAAGAGGATGGTCAGCAGACCACCAGCGATTACACCGGCAAGACCAGCGCCGGGTCGGTAGCCCATAATGTAGCCCATTGTAAAGGTCAGCACAGTCGCAATTCCGTAGCGAATGGTATCCGCCAACAGCGCCCCGGCCAGCGGTGCGATACGGGCTATCGGTAGCGACTTAAAGCGATTAAAAACGCCTTTGTCCATGTCCTCTCGGAGCTGCACTCCTGTTACCACTGATGTGGTGATTACCGTTTGTATGAGAATGCCGGGAATAATGATCGGCAGATAATTGTGCACATTACCGGCGATGGCGCCACCAAAGATGTAGGTGAACATCAGCGTAAACAGAATCGGTTGCAGGGTTACATCAAAGAACTGCTCAGGGGTACGACGCATTTTAAGCAGACCGCGGTGAGCCATAGTCAGGCTGTTTTGTATCGTCTGCTTCAGACTTGTGTGATTTTTTACCTGCCGAGCGGCGCCGGCGATAATCTGAGCTTCAGCCATTATTTTGTCTCCTTTTGCTGCTTGCCGGTGAGGGTCAGGAACACTTCGTCCATGGTCGGCTCCTGGACGCTCACTTGGCTTAAGTGGATGTTGTGTGCGCGCAGGGCTACCAGCAAGTCGGTTATTTTGTCAGGGTGAGCCATTGGTGCTGATAAAGCGCCGGGATGTGAAATGGTAGCTGACACAGCCAGCGTTTGTTCGATGATTCGGGCAGCTTTTGCATCGTCGCTCGGTTGTGCAACTTTTAGTTGGAGCGTTGCGGTGCCAATTGATGCCTTGAGCTCTGCGCCGGTGCCCTCGGCGATTACCTTGCCGTGGTCGATTACGGCAATCCGGTCTGCGAGCTGGTCGGCCTCTTCGAGGTACTGAGTAGTGAGCAATACGGTTGAGCCGGTCGCTACCAAGCGTCGGATGGTGGCCCACATTTGATTGCGTGTTCGTGGGTCCAAACCGGTCGTTGGTTCGTCTAAAAAGATAAGCGGTGGCTGGGCAATGAGGCTGGCGGCCAGATCAAGACGTCGGCGCATACCGCCGGAGAACTTGGAGAGCGGGCGCTTAGCGGCTTCGGTCAAACCAAACTCTTCGAGCAACTCGGTAGATTTTTTGCGCGACTCGGCGGCGCTCAGACCGAGTAATCGTGAGAAAATAATGAGATTTTCGGTGGCTGAGAGTGTCTCGTCGACCGAAGCGTATTGACCGGTTACGCCGATGAGCTGACGGACGGCTTGAGCTTCGGTTTTGACGTCGTGTCCAAAGATCTTGGCGCTACCAGAATCTGGATTCATAAGCGTCGCGAGCATGTTAATAGTAGTGGTTTTACCGGCCCCGTTTGGGCCGAGTACGCCGTAGATGCTGCCGGTTGGCACTTGCAGATCAAGCCCGTCGACCGCACGATTGTCGCCAAAGACTTTGACAAGTCCGTGGGCCTCGACAGCAAATTCGGCATGAGAAGGTGTATTCATAGATTCCTTAACACTGTTAAATGTTTGTATGATTTTAACTTAACACTGTTAAATTTGTCTGTCAATTGGTAAAATAGCTAGTATGCAAAATGATAAGTTTAATCGTGATATGGAGCGTCTCAAAGCTGCACGTCGCCGCACATACGAGCGACTGCAGAAGCGGCAACAACAAATCGATGAACGGTTTGACCGCATTGAGCAGCGTCTAGGACGCAAATTTGGCAAACCAAACGACACCCAGCAGCGTATCATTGAAGCTGCCCTCACGCTTTTGCAAGACCAAGGTCTGGAAAGCCTGACTCAGCGCAAGCTTGCGACGACGGTGCATATGCAAGCCCCGGCGCTCTACTGGCATTTTAGGAATAAGGAAGAGCTGGTCGACCATATGGCCCAGGCAATTCTTGATAAAGAGTTCACCGATATCCAGGTTTGCACGGCTAGTCAAACCTGGCAAGACTGGCTGATAGATCACATGATGCGTTTGCGGAGAGCTATGCTGGCTTACCCGGACGGCGCGCGAGTGGTCGCCGGTGCCCGGCTTTATCCGGCGGTGACACTTGCCAAGCTGCTCGATACAGGATTAGCGTCGTTGTACAATGCTGGCATTGACGTTAAAACTGCCCGTCGTATTGTCACCACGGCAACGACGTACACATTTGGGTATGTGATTGAGGAACAGGCTGCTCCGACCGAACAAGAAATCGCCCAGATTGACCTGCCTGCCTTTCTAGATTCGTATCCACACTTGGCAAAGTCACTGAGCGAAGACGATTACACGAGTCGTAATCAGGATGAAGATTACCTGGCTGGTTTGCGCTGGATTGTGCAAGGCTCCATGGCAGACCGTCAGTAAGTGCTAGCGCATATATTTGTGTGGCGACTGTCCGACTAGTCTTTTGAAGTCATTAATAAAGTGTGACTGATCGGTGTAGCCAAATTCGGCGGCAATGGCGGTCCAGTCCGGCTTTTCCTGCTGGCGGGCGTGTTTGATGACTTCTAGAAAGCGGGCGCGCATAATAGTCCACTTGACCCCGACGCCAATGTAGGTCTGGAACAGGTGTTGCAGCATGCGCTCGCTCAGGTCGAATTTGGTCGCAACCGCCGAAACGCTGATCGCGCCCCCGCTGTCTTCTATGAACGCGATGATGGAGTTTAGCAACTCGACGGTAGTGTCGGGGTGCGGCAGCGCGGCCTGCAGCAATGCATCTATATCGGCGAGTATGTACATATTTTCCGGCTGGGCCAGCAATGTTCGGGCAAAACTTGCGTCAACAGTCGGCAGGACTGAGTCGGCCGGGAGTCTGTGTTCGGTCAGGTCGCACACGCGCTGCTTCCAGAAGGGATAAAAGCCACCCGGTTTAAACTGAGCGCCGGCATAGATGGGCGACTCCTTGGCAACCAACGTCCGTGAACCGGTAGTCGGGCCTTCAAAATAAGCCCCCTCAGGTTTAAAGAACAGCGTAACCACCGGCTGCGATAGCACGTCATTGCCAACATAGTCAGCGTCGTACTGCTCGCGGCGCCGGGAAATAAAGTAATGCTCAACAAACGGTTTGAGCTCGTCTGATGGCTCGTAACAGCGCAAGTCGTAGCCGTCGGTAAATGGACCTGGCTTAAGAATGCCTTCCCGGAATAATGCTTTCTCGACAAAGATGGTCATTGCGGATTTTTCCAAGTACGGTATTCCATGTAGCAGTAGTATAGGGGTACAAGCGCTTTGTAACAACGATAAACGAAGGAGAATACCATGGCAGACAACCAAATGCCCCAACCAAACCCTAAGCTACAAACTCTGAAGCCGATGATCGGTTCATGGGAGCTGCACGGACGTACCGAAGGTGCAACCGAGGACAATATCAAAGGCAAAGCGGTTATTTCCGAATTGCCTGGCGGTTTCTTTTACAAGCAGGAAATCGAGATGGACTTTGCTGGCATGTTCCAAGTACGTGGCATTGAACTTATCGGCTACAACGCCGAAAAAGACGCCCTTACCTCACTGGTGTACTCCAACATGGCGCCAGTTCCCGTGCCATATCAGTGGGAGCTCGTGGGCAACAACCTGATGATTCACATGGACGCAGGCGCCACGATGCACGCCACCATGAGCGATGATGGTAAGGAATTCTCGGGCAAATGGCAGCCGGATCCGGGTCACGAAAACGACCCCGGTAACGTTACATACACCTTTGGCGGCCACCGCCTGTAGGGAAGCGTCGCTCACGTACGAGACTATTTTGCGAGTGTAATGACGAATACGAGCCCGGGTTGGCCGGCCTTTGCAACAACCGTCCAACCCTGGCTTTCGACTAATTCTTGCACGATTGCCAGCCCGAGGCCCAGGCCTCCCGTTGCGCGGTTGCGGGACTTGTCGACTCGGTAAAAGCGCTCAAACAGGTAGGCTAGGCTTTCGGATGGAACGCCCTTGCCGTTGTCGGAGAATCTCAGTTGGCGCGCATCGGCGGTGATAACGATTTCTGTTGCTTCGGAATACCGCAAACTATTCTGTATGAGGTTGGTCAGAATTTGCCGCAGAGCATTACGATTGGCCCTGAGCACGTAGTCATCTGCAATATGCAATGTGGTACGAATCTTCTTTTGTTTGAGATCAAGGCTGAAGTGGCCGATGAGCTCTTTGCAAAACTCTTTTAGGTTGATAGTTTCGGCATTATCAGTGTCAGGCGTGCGGGCTTTTGTGTACGTATCCAGTTGCTGGACCAAATCGGCGAGCCGTTCAGCTTGCTCTCTCAGCATTGAGATGCGCTCTTTAGTCAGGGCATGCTTACCTTCTTGCATGGCGGTAAGCTGTCCAATCATTACGGTGAGTGGCGTGTTGAGCTCGTGCGAGGTGTCTGAAACCAGGTCTTTACGAAGCTTTTCTTCGTGTTGCAAACGGTGTGTCAGGTTGTTAAATTTTGTAAAAACCTCATCGAATTCGTGGATACCGGTCGGCTCCAGCTGCACCTTATAGTTGCTCTGCTCCAAAGAAGCCACCGCGTTGTTGAACTGCCGTAACGGTCGCCGCACAAAATGGGCCGCAAACAGACCTAAGGCCGCCGGTCCGCCGAGTATCAGGAGTACCGCTTGCAACAGCCGTACCCAAGGAGAGGGGAAGGTGTCGCGGGTAATCCCATCAGATACTAGCAATATAATGATGGTAATCAAACCGGAGGCAAGGATGAGCACGGTAATACGAGCGCTCAGTCTGCTATACAGTTTCTTCCAAAGCAAAAAGAGAACCGTGCTGCTCATAAGCGCGAGCAACAGGAGTATAAACAGGAAATTTATAAAACGCGGGCTGATAATCACGTGGGCTCTCCTATAAATCGGTAGCCGCTACCGAACACTGTTTCTATAAAGCGCGGATGCTTCGGATCGGCCTCAATGAGCTGCCGCAAAGCCTTTATGTGTGCGTCGATGGTACGGTCGTAGACAAAATGGCTCGAGGGATCGCTGTAAATTGTATCAACAAGTTGCGTCCTGGAGAGCACCGCATGCGGGTGAGAGGCAAGCGCCAGTAAAAGGTTGAACCGTGTCGTAGTGAGAGTGATAGCTGTGCCGTCACGGATAACCGACATGGTTTCTGGATTGATAACCAATCCCTTAAACCGTAAACGGCCGGTTTTGTCATGTCGGCGCAAGAGCGCTTGCACCCGAGCTACTAAGACGTTGGGGTTGAACGGTTTCTTGATGTAATCGTCGGCGCCCATGGAAAGACCGTTGACTTCGTCTTCGTCGCTATCGCGGGCGGTGACAATGAGGATTGGTATGGCGGAGGTGGCCCGGATGGCTTTGCATACCTCTAGCCCGCTCATTTTCGGTAAGTTAATGTCGATGATTGCCATATCGGGCACCTGCTTTTGGAACAGTTCGATTGCCATCTGGCCATCAACCGCTTCGATTGTTTTGTAACCGGCGTCGCGAAGATATGTTACTTCAAACTCGCGAATCTGCGCCTCATCTTCGATAACCAAGATTTCCATATGCATAGTGTATCAACTTATTGAATTTCGTAATGGTCAGTGTAGGAGTAAGATGTGAAAACATTGTGAAATTCATAGGCATTTCACATATACGTGGCATATTGACGAACATGAAGAAAACTACACGGTTACTAGCGCTTATTGGCGGTTCGGGCGGGCATGTCACGCCTGCTGTCGCGGTTTTGCGCGAGCTCAAGCGTCGTTCCCCTGATATGGAGATACGCGTGTGGTGCGACAAGCGGTACGCACCGCAAACACGCAACCTCGTACATAGCTTTGACGACACGATACCGGTGCAGACTGTTTTGTCGGGGAAGCTGCGACGGTACCATAACCTGAAGTGGTGGCAACATATGACGACACCTTCGATACTGTTTCCGAATCTTCGAGATATGGTGCTGGTTGTTGGCGGGTTTTTGCAAAGCATTGCAAAGTTTATTGTCTGGCGGCCGGATGTGGTGTTTGCCAAGGGTGGATTCGTGTCGGTGCCGGCAGGAATTGTGGCCTGGCTTTTTCGCATTCCGCTCGTCATTCATGACTCGGACTCGCACCCTGGTCTTGCAAACCGTGTGCTGGCGCGCTTTGCAACGTATATAGCCACCGGAGCACCGCTCAGCAACTATCCGTATGATAGGAAACGAGCTCGCTATACCGGTATTCCGATTAGTGAGGATTTTCATCCGTATAGTGACCAAGAGCGCCTGAAAATGAAGAATGCACTCGGCTTTGAGTCGGATATGCCGCTGGTTGTCATAACCGGTGGCGGCTTGGGCGCCGGGCATCTCAACCAAACGGTAATCAAACAGCTTGAGCCGCTGCTTGCGCTCACCTCTGTCATGCTGCTCACGGGTGCGGCGCACTATGAGGCGGTGCGCGCTTCTGTGCCGCCCAATGACTCCCGGTTTCAGCTGCTGCCATTTATTAACAACGAAGAGATGGTACGCGTGCTGGGGGCCGCCGATATTGTGGTTTCTCGCGCCGGTGCGACAACTATCTTTGAACTCAGTGCGCTTGCTAAGCCGACCATTCTGATTCCGAATGCGCAGCTTGCCGGCGGCCACCAGCTAAAAAATGCTGTCGAATACTCCAAAGGCGGCGCGACCGAAGTAATCGAAGATGTGCAGTTAACCGCATATCCGCAGGTATTGGTTGACACGATCGGGTCTCTGCTCGCCGATCCGGCAAAGTGTGCACAGATGGCGCGTGTCTTTTATGCACTTTCAAAGCCCAAGGCTACCCAAGAGGTTGCCGATTTGATTGAACAGGCTATACCTCCGGCGACGCGTTCGAACGCATAACCCCTGCGGATTTATGCTTGTTGCGTGTGCTTGTGGATATCCTTCATGATAGTTTTTGCTACCTGTTGGCCATGTATGGCGTTGGCATCAAGCGCGTTCGTGTAGAAGTGCACTCCCTTGGTGAGCATCCCAAAGAAGAAGGCTCTTCGAAATGTCGTGCCGTCTTGTTTTATGAGCCGGAGGGTTTTTGGGTGCACTTTTACGCCTCCCATAGAGTGTGGTGTCAGCACGCCACCGGCCAGCATATGCTGTATTAGCGGCGATTTGGATTGGCTGATGGCAAAGCCCGTACCGGTAGCATCGACGACATAGGGTGCCGTAAGCCGAGCGTTAGAATGGTCTTCGCGCTTGTATGCAACGGTAAATGACGCAGTGTCGGTGTCGTAGGTTACCGACTGAACATTACGGATGATGGTCAACCGCCCACTTTCGAGCAAACGCAGCACCTTTTTGGCGTTTTGCAGCGGCATGCTCACACGGTAAATCCGCCACCATTGGTAATAGTGACGATAAAATAGCTTCTTATCGTACTCGTGCAGATTTTCCCAAATAAGTGGCAGCATGAGTGAGGTGTCGGCTAAGACGGTATGCCAATGGTTTTCGCCTTTTTCGGCATTGGCAATGTCCGATTGGAGCGCGCGGCGCGGATCATCATCGATATTCCAGATTTGCGTCCAGTCGATTGGCTCGGCGACTGCAGCCTCGATTTCTTTTTTAAAGAGCTCAATCACTTCGGCGAGCCGCAATTTGCGGGTAAAATTGCCGGTCAGCCGCCGAATGGTATCTTTGGTTACAAATTGCGGTGTAAACGGTCGTCGTATGTGCAACACCTTAGGGAGTCTGCCGGTTGGAGCAATACAATAAAGCGGACCGCTTGTGGTCGGTGCGAGCGAGAGCAGTGTATCAACGGCGGTAAGGCTCGCGCCTAAGATACCAATTGGCGCCGAGCTTTTCCGAACCGTGTCACTCAGCTCCCATGGTGTGTGAAAATAGCCCGGTGTGTCGTACAGTTCAGGGTAGTTCGTGGAGGGCAGGTTACCTAAGCAGAATACGGTGTAATCGACGTCAAGATGTGTGCCGTTATAGCTGAGTCGCTGCCGGCTCGATACTTCATAAAAGTCGTATACCTCCTCATGAATGAAGCTGACGGTTATGCCGGCTTGTTCGGCACGCCGCAAGCTCGTTTCGAGGCAATCTTTCAGGTACATTCCTACGATTTTTCGCGGTAAAAAGGCGTCAAAAGCAATGTCCTGTTCGGACAGGTTGAGCCTCGTGGCATTCGACGTGAGCCAGTCCATAAAATGACCGGGCCGATCCGAAAAAATATCCACGGTGCCGTTACGCATATTGAGGATGTGCTCATCGTTCTCGGTGCTGTAAGCGACCCCGACCCCGAGCGTTTTGCTTTTCTCGAATACGTAGATTCGTATAGGTTGGGAAAGCTTCAATTGCTCGTAGTAGGTTACTAAATAGCTGAGGGTAATCGTTCCCGAGGCGCCGCAGCCAACAATCGCAATACTGACCGGGTCTTTTGGCGGCGTAGCAGGTAATGTGTCTATCATAACGCTCGCAAGCATACCGGCGGGATATGAAATGAATATGAACTTTCATCGAACTATCCTTAACGAGGTAAATTCATATTATTTTCATAACTTAACGCTATGCTTACCGGCATAAGTCTAATAACCGATAAGGTGATGTGCATGCAAAATATTGCTGTTGTTTACGGTGGTAAATCTTCGGAACATGAAACCGCCCGAAAAAGCTTCGGGTATCTGTATAGCCGATTGCAAACGGTAGGTCTGCGAGATGACCTGCAAGTGACACATATTATATATATCACCAGAGATGGTCGGGCTATTGTGTCTGCCTTTGATGCGGCAAAGTCCGCTGAAGCCTACGAGGCGGGCGAGAAAGTGTCGTTACTGGAGGCAATCAAGTTCATTGCCGACAACGACCTCTTTTTGTACGGCGTGCTATTTGGGCAAAATGGCGAAGATGGTCGCGCTCAGGGAATGGCCGACTTCTTTGCACTTAAAACCAGTCTCGGCGGCTTAATTTCTTGTGCGATAGGCATGAGCAAGTATCACCTTAACCAGTACGTGCGAACAAACTTCCCGCAAATCAAAGTGCCGCAGACGGTAGCCCTGACAACGGCCGACAAGTTGGAGGAAGCGCTGGCTGAGCTGAAAGGCAAAGAGATAGTCGTAAAGCCGAACTCTCTTGGCTCAAGCGTTATGACCGAGAAGTTTCGCTACACCGACGACGAATTTCCAAAAATACGCAAACTCATCGAATCCATTCTAATCTATGATACAAGGGCTTTAGTGCAAGCGTATGTCAAAGGCGTTGAGTATTCCTGCTCGTGTTTAGAATATGCCGGCAATGTCATGCCGCTGTCCGCAGTAAAAATCGAAACGGCAAACAATTTCTATGGCCAAAAAGAGAAGTTTATAGCAGGGCACAGCAGCACAACGGTCATATGTGAGGAAGATGACTCTGCCGTACTCAGTCGGGCCAAACGGGCAGGTATGGCAATCTTTAGCGACCTCGATTTCCGCAACGCTGCCCGGTTTGATTTTATCCTCACCGATACCGATGTTTACTTTTTGGAAGCAAACCCTATGCCGGGAATCTTACAGGGCAGCATCCTAACGAAAGCGATGCGCGTTAATGGCTGGGATGTCGAGAACTTAGTCGAGATCGCCGTCGACAACGAGCGTAACCGAAAAGCAAAAGCCACGGAATACCGGTATACTGTTGAGTAACACCTATGAAACTGTTCTTTAGACTAGTCCTAGCCGCGTATCTGTTACTTTTGCTGTGGCTGCTATTGTTTAAACTCTCGTACGATTTTTCTGCGGTGTTGAATCACCAGGAAAGAAGCCTCAATATAGTGCCGTTTGCCGGATTTTCGAGCAGCACCAGAGAAATGCGGGATAATTTTCTCGTCTTTCTTCCCCTTGGGCTGCTCATGAGTGTCAGTCTCAAACAGCTTAGTTTTCGACAGAAACTTATCGGCATCTTTTTGCTAAGCGTTGCTGTCGAGCTAGTGCAGTTCATCTTAGCGATCGGCGTAACGGACATAACCGACATTATCACCAATACGCTTGGCGGAGGCCTTGGTTTGGTGCTCTACGGCTTCGCCCGCAAGTTTATCAGCAGTAAGTACTTGGACTGGTTCATTGCCGTGGTTATTGCCTGTTTGCTTACAGCCTTCCTTTTGTTGCGCGTTCTGGTCTTTAAGGTACGCTATTAGGCGCCTTTCTTACGTGAGAAAACATGACGGAGCGCTGTCACGAGTGTATAGGGCGATGTGTATGTAGATCTAGGTATAAAGCTTTTAGCTTTTCGTTGTAATGCTGGATGGTCTCCAGCTCAGACTGTCAACATTGTGCGGGCGAAAGATTGGGCTCGACGGCGCATGACGGCCATGCTCATAGTGAGTGGCCTCATAAGCTTATACATGTTCACTCACCTTTTAGGAGGTCCAATTGAGGTAGCGGTGCATGTCGTATCCGATGTAGTTAAGTTAGCGATTATCTACTTACTATGGGTGCCACTGAAATCAAGGCAGCATTTCGGCAGTTTTCGTTAGCCAAGCGTATATTTCCAGCCACGCTTACTCCGAGCTCATCCCACGAGCTGGTTGCGAGTAAAGCAGCGTCCATTTAAGCATCGTACCAATATTACTGGCAAAACAAAAAGCTCAGTATGGGTGATAGTGCCAATAGCATGCGACATGCTATTATGCAGTTGTTAACCATAAACAAAAAAGGAGCAAAACAAATGGCTAAACCATCATTCGTCGGCACATCAGGCGGCCGTACACCCGGTTCTATGAAGAACCCCAAGGCAACCGCCGGCAAGACCAAAGCAGCCGCCAACCAGGCATCTGCAAGGGCTAAGGCTGCCGCCGCTAAAGCAAAAGGTAAAATCAAGTAAGACTTCCTTGAGCTACGAAGAAGCCTTTCATCTCATGATGTGAGGCTTCTTTATTTAGAAGCGACGGCGCATAAGATAAAATGACTAAAATGAGCATGCATAACTACCCTGATAGTAAGACTCGAGCTCAGCGGCGATGGATGAAAGAGCATTTTCGTGCTGCGTGGCCAAAGCTTACTGTTGGCGTAGTCTTTTCTTTGGTCTCTGTCGGTCTGCAGTTGCTTAACCCCTGGCCTTTAAAGATACTCGTTGACTCGGTTTTTGGCGACGTGCCAGCACCGGGCTTTTTACATGATTTAACCGGAACCTTCTCGTTGCTGGTTATTGTAGCCACCGCCTACGTTGCGTTGTATCTTGTAAGTGGTCTTCTGGAGATAGCCGATACCTATCTGACGACGTTATTTACAAACCAGCTGAGTATTGCGCTGCAAACGGCCTTCTTTTACCACATTCTGAACTTACCAGAATCAACCAGGCGAAAGGTTGACAGTGGTGATTACGTCTATCGTCTCAATGAACAAGCGGATAACCTTCCGGTACTTATCTTTAGTACGGCGGTGTCGGTTATAGCCAGTATATGTACAATACTGGCGGCAATTATTATTTTGGCGATACTTAACTGGCAAATGGCGGTCGTGGGAATGTTGGTCGTGCCGTTACTGTATATTTCCATTAAGTATTTTTCAGGACGGATCGAGTCAGTTTCAGATGAGATTGCACAGGATACGAGCTCTATATACAGCCAAAGCAGTGAATCTATTCAAAATGCCACCCTAATCCAGGCCTTTAACCGCCAGGGCTTTCAGGTGCGCAAGTTTAGCGATTTGCTGCAGTCACGGGCCCATAAAAGCGTAAAGCTGAACCTGCTCAACGGAAAGTTCGACTATGTAAGCAATATCTTCACCGCTTCGGGCGTGGCAATCGTGCTCTTGCTTGGTGGCTATAAGGTGTTCCATCAGGAATTAACCGTTGGTGAGCTCCTGATCTTTATAACATACATGAGCTATCTGTATGACCCTATCGAAAATATTCTTTCGAGCCTTGCGCAGTATAAGGTGTTGAACGCGGGCATAAAACGCGTTCGCGATGTTCTTGACGAGCCGGTGGATCTGCCCGATTCCACTAAAGGTGGACGGTTTGCGGGTAAGGCTCAGGGCCACATTGTCTTTAAAGACGTGAGCTTTAACCGCGGCGACAAGACAATCCTGGAGCACGTTAACTTCGAGATACAGCCGGGGCAAAAAGTTGCCTTTGTTGGCCCGAGTGGTAGTGGTAAGTCGACGATCCTCAGCCTCTTACCGCGGTTTAACCAGATTAGTTCGGGCTTTATATATCTTGATAGCCAAGAGATTAAGCAGCTTAACCTGGAAAATTTGCGAGAACAATTCGGTATCGTCTCACAGGAGGCGGAACTTCTATCGGGCAGTATTCATGAAAATATCGGCTTTGCGATACCGGATGAGAAGCTTGACCTGCCGGATATAATTGTCGCAGCGGAGGCGGCCAACGCCTACGATTTTATTAAGAAATTGCCAGAAGGACTGGAGACGACCGTTGGTGAAGCGGGCAGCAGCTTGAGCGGCGGGCAAAAACAGCGTATCGCGATTGCTCGGGCGTTTGTGCGTAATGCACCGATTCTTTTGCTTGATGAGCCTACCTCGGCGTTGGACCGCACCTCCAGTGCTAAGATTATTGCGGCTATCCGCAAACTCATGGTCGGCAAGACTGTGCTTATGGCAACACACGAAATCTCACTACTGAAGGCGATGGATGAAGTATATATTGTCGACCACGGCAGCGTTGCCAAAGTGTCAGACCCGGCACAACTCGAGGCCTATATCTCGTCGCTCGTGAAAGACCAGGATCAGGCAGCGCAGTTTCGATTTAACTAAAGGGAAGAAGCGCAATAAACTGCAGCACCGTACAATAGCCTATCTAAAGTTCTACGAAACTTGTTAAGATTGAAACGTAATATTGGAGGGAGATGTCATTATGGCACAAGTAGTAATTGATATCGCAATGTCGCTTGATGGGTGTGTTGTCGGCCCAAAAGATAACCCTAAAAACGGAGCCGGAGAACACATATTAGGCTGGATGAGCGACAACGTTCGGCAGCTTGTACAGGAGGCAGAAAAAGGCAACATCGGCGCAATGATATCCGGTAGAGGAACGTACGACCACACAAATGGTTGGAACGGAACTCACGATGTAGGCAACAACGTGCCATTGTTTGTGCTTACGCATACACCACCTGAAATAGTTCCTCAGGGTGATACCCCGTTCACCTTTGTATCGGATGGTATAAAAAGCGCCGTCCAGCAGGCTCGCGAGGCCGCTGGAGATAAAATCGTGTATGTAATTGGCGGTGCTAGTGTCATCCAGCAGCTCGTAAACGAGCGTCTTTTTGACGAACTGCGGCTCTACATCGTACCGATCTTCCTCGGTGAAGGCGCTCGACTATTTGCAAACATGGACCCGAACATTGAGCTAGAGCAAGTGTCGGCCGGAGAAGGTACGCGAGTTGTTCGCGCGTTTTACCGCCTCGCACCCAAATAGCATAGTATGAAGAAGCACCGTACAACAATGACGGGAGCTTCGTTAATTCTTCATTGCGGCGATGACTTCATCGTGTAGTAAGCCATTAGTAGCCAAAGCGGTTGTAGATTTAAAGTTTATGGGCTCACCATCAAGCTGAGTCATTTTGCCTCCAGCCTCTTCAACGATAACTTTCGCGGCTGCGATATCCCAAAACTTCACCGATCCTTCCATCATAATGTCGACTTTGCCTCCGGCTATTAGATGGTATATCCAAAAGTCGCCTAAGCCTCGGGCCCATTTGACCTCTCTAGATAAGGCTAATAACTGAGGCATTTTGTGTATGTCTTCAAAGTATTTTAAGCGACCGTTGCTTAAATACGCCTCATTCAGGTTGTCGACTTCTGACACGCTCAGACGTTTATCATTCAGAAAGGCCCCTTCACCTTTCGCGGCATATATGAGCTCACCCCAAGCCGGTGCGTTAGATACTCCTACAATGAGCTCTCCATCATGTAACAGAGCCAGCAATGTCCCAAATAATGGGAAGCCTCTTATGTAACTTTTCGTCCCGTCAATAGGATCAATAATCCAGGTAAAGCCCTTATGCTGCTGCAGGTCAACCTTCTCGCCCTCTTCGCCAAAGAAAGTGTGATCCGGGAAAGAAGAAAGGATAGTTTGCCTGATTATATCTTCAGCTTGCTGGTCTGCTATGGTTACCGGGCTTTGGTCTTCTTTTGCTGTTACCACCAGATTGCTCTGGTAGTGTTTTAGTATCACCACCTGAGCTGCTTTTACTGCTTCAATTGCCACAGGTACATAGGGAGATTGCATGTGTTAAATATAGCACTTATGCGTAAGCCATGAGCTTGACTCTCGCTTCGTCTTGGAAATCTTGCAGATGTGAGATTAGTGGCTAGATGAGGGATTCGACCGACCTTCGGTCGGCCCGCAACTTTGCGATTGGCAAACTAGTTGCCATCGGAAGGTTGCCTTGCGAAATGCCACTGGCATTTTTCACCCCGCTCACGAGCGTTATCGGGCGTTGAGTCCGCTCACCTCGAGCATACTAAAACGCTCACCTTTAGGTGAGCGTTTTAGTATGGCTGGGCATCATCGACGAGGTTAGAACCATTCTCACATCAGCTTTAGCACCTTAACCTAGCTTAAGTTTGGCGAGCTCAGATGCGTAGTCATGAGGCTTCCCATCTATACCAATGTACTTGCTACACATCTCATTGACTAGCTTTTGGTATAGCTCTTTCAAGTGTTTCATGTCTGCTTTTATTATGTCGGTATCGGGAAAGGCTTTTAGTACATCAGCTACGCTTGGTTCATCTTGGTGAGCAACGCCCTTATTGAGGTAAAAGCTGTAATGCTCATGTATGTCTTTTATTTTTTGCAATTCTGTACTACGCCGCTCTTCATCAATAATCTTTAACACTAGCTTCTGCAAAGAGCGTTTGCTGATGTTGTCGGTCATACGTCTCATGGCCAGAGGAAAACACTGCAATGACATTACTAGAATCCTGAAGAGAAGTTCAGATTTTTGGTCAAAATCAATCTCATGAACTTGTTCTAATATGCGTAAGTATTCCTCGGCTTCTCTGTAATTGTGCGCGAACTTGTATAGAAAGTCCCTGAGCTCCTCGTGGTCACTCGCAGGAACATGCTTAAAGAATTGAAATGTTTGCGCAAAAGCCTCTTCGCCGACAGATGTATTCTTCACCTATGACATGCTTTCTTCGTAGTCGTTAAGTCTCACGCGCATTAATCTTTCTCCATCTACCCCTAATCCTTCATTGGACAATCCGATATCGTCACGCATGTGCTGAAAAATTTTAGTCATATTTGTCATAGTCGTCCTAGCATCCTGCTTGTCGTTTGAGGTAAACAAGTACTGCATGGAGTCCCCGAAAGCGTTTATGACCTCAGGGGACGCGTAAAGGATACATTGCCCATAAGCACTATTCAGCCTTTTGACGAGTTCTTTATCCGACAGGGCGCCTAGCTTATTTTGAGACATGACAGTTAGCAATAAATCAATCACTTCTGAGTAGGCGGCTCTTTTAAACTCTGCATTCTTCGTGATGAACTGCTGTTTCTTATCGAGGTAGTATTTCGCAAAGTATCCCAGGAAGCCACTCCCGACAAGAGAAACGGCTATGGTAATTATCTGCATCCATTTCTCAAAAGTCATACGTATAGCATACCAAAACAAAAAGACTTCCAAAGAAGTCTTTTATGGTGCTTATGCTTATGGCTGGGGATGAGGGATTCGAACCCCCGATCACGGGACCAGAACCCGTTGCCTTACCGCTTGGCCAATCCCCATTGGCAAATTGTGGGACGCGGGCAGCTGTGGCTGTCGGCGCTACAAGAGGGGATTATACTAAAAAACTGGCCGGAATGCCAGTCTTGGACGCTGCCGGAGGTGTTGTAAGAAAAATTACAACTAACTTTAAGGCGGCGGTGTACAGTACAGCGTATAACTAATGTGCAGGGAGCGGCGACCATGAAAGACGTGACTCGACAATCAATCTGGAGGCGGTTTGGACAGCATAAAGTGGCGATTGCGGCACTGCTGGCAGGTGCGGCGGCGTTTAGCTTGGTGACGGTCGCCCATGCTCAGAGTTTCCGAAGTGGTAACAATACTACACTAGCGGCCGGCCAAACCGTGGACGGTAGTTTATATGCTGCAGGTCGGACAATCGATCTGGCGGGCACGGTCAACGGTGATATTTTCTGCGCAGGGCAAAACATCACCATTAGCGGGACTGTTAACGGTGATGTAATCTGTGGTGGCCAAACGCTTCGGATTGACGGTGTAGTTCACGGCGATGTCCGTGCCGCCGGCCAATCGGTTACCGTCGATGCTCAGGTCACGGGCAGCGCAACACTGGCCGGACAAACGGTAACCACGAGCAGTAAGAGTAGGATTGGCCGCGACATGACCGTCGCCGGTCAGGATGTGACGCTCAACGGATCGGTCGGACGCGATGTGGTCGCCGGTTCGGGTTCTGGAATTTTCAATGGCTTGATTGGCCGTAATGTGAGCGCCGGTGTGGACCATCTACGGCTCGGTAGCGACGCCGATGTAAAAGGTAACATCACCTATACCAGCCGTAATCAGTTACAGCGAGATAGCGGCGCCGACGTTGTGGGTAGGGTTACTCAAAACCAACCCCAGCAGACGCGCTCCGACGAGGGTAGTCCGTGGCTGTTTACGCTCTGGTGGCTGGTGGCGATGCTGGTATTCGCACTGCTCGTCGCGCTTAGTATGCCGCAGACCGTGCACCGCGCAGCTGCAGCAGCTCGACTCCGACCGGGCCGTACGCTGTTAGTCGGTTTTGTAGCCAGCATTATAGTGCCGATTGGCATCGTCGTCCTAATGGCCACGCTGCTCGGACTGGTCGCCGGACTGGTGGCTTTAGTGGCATGGATACTGCTGGTGGCTCTGAGTGGTCCGTTTGCGGCCTACGCTTTTGGCCGGTGGATACTTGAGCAATTCAATCGGACAGATAATGTCGTCTGGGCCATGCTTGTTGGTGCGCTGGTGCTGCTGGTGGTCTACCTGATACCGATAATCGGCTGGATAGTAATGCTCTTTGCGCTGTGGTACGGCCTCGGTATGTTGCTGCGCCACCTGGCGGCTATGCGCGATTCCAACTACGATGCAACCGTTGTTGTCCCGAAACCGCCGCGCAAGCCGGCTGCAGCAACAACTGACGACTAGAATCCTATTGCGGTCAAGCACGAGCAATTTTCTTGAGCCTAAAGATCTGGTAAGGTAGCTTGCATGAAGCTTATAAGTATTGGTTTGCTGCTGGGTGTGCTGGTGGTGTTGCCGCTCATGCTACTCCAAGCGTTCGTGTTGCCGGAATTACAGGCCATGAAAAACTTATACGGTAGCGTTGACCAAATTTCCTCAGATGTCGTAAAACAGCGGCAGACGTACGAAACGACGATCCAGCGCGTGCAGCTACAACCTTAGCTGCACCATGCAAGGCTGCGGGCGCTTATGCTAAAGATGCTATACTTAAGCGCATGAGGCGTCTCGCCTATCTCCACCACAGAAGTAATCGCCGTAATGAGCCGATTTGGCATGTGCAAATCGCCTTAGCGGTTGTGGTAGGTCTGCAACTGCTGCTCGACAGCCGGGTCGCTTTTGGGCCGAAGTATCTCATTGGCGGCGTTGAACTGCTGCTGCTCGGTACGCTGATGGTCGTGGCGCACACCACGGCGGCCCTGGCTTTTCGGCGCACTATTGCCATTGTGCTGACGGCGCTGATTACGCTTGGTAACATTGCTTCGCTTGCGCTGATTGTTGCAACGTTCTTTAACCCCGATATTAACATCGGTGGCGAGGACTTGCTGGTGTCATCAATGTCGATTTACATCACCAATATTATCGTCTTTGGCTTGTGGTACTGGGAAATGGACTTTAAGGGTGGCGCAAAACCGCAAGACTTTTTGTTCACGCAAATGAATGCGCCTGAGCACGCTGGCCTTCATAACCAGGGTTGGAAGCCGACATTTCTTGATTATCTGTATATTTCGGTCACGAATGCCACGGCGTTTAGTCCGACCGACACGATGCCGCTGACGCACCGCGCCAAGATGCTGATGGCAATCCAGTCGCTGGTATCAATTACGGTTGTGGTGTTGGCACTAGCCCGTGCTGTCAGCGTTATAGGCTAAGCCACCGCGGGGCGTTGTTATTTTAATGACTTGTGGCTGCCGGCAATGGCGTGTTAAGCTACGAGAGCTTAACAATTTTAAATATAAAGAGTGCAGCGAGAGAACTAGCTCAATGACCTGCCAGCAACCCGTTTGGTCCAAAGCGACCCGACAAGGTGCTCCATCTAGACCCGTAGTCTCCGACTGGCGGGAAAGATATTGCAGTAAATATCCTTTCTCTGTCGTTTGGTCGTAAAACTGCGGGGAAAGGATATTTTTATGTCTCAACAACCTAAAACCACGTTCTTTACGAGCGAATCGGTCTGCGCCGGGCACCCGGACAAAATCTGTGACGCCATTAGTGACGCAATTTTAGACGCCGCACTGGCGCAAGATTCAAACAGCCGCACCGGCATCGAAACGGTTGCCGGGGCCGACCAAATCTGCCTGTTCGGCGAAATTAAGACTACCGCCAAACTAGACTACGAGCAGATTGCCCGCGATACAATTCGCCGGCTTGGTTACACCAATTCGGAGTGGGGATTTAGCGACAAATCGAGCTTTAGTAACAATATCCACGAGCAGTCACCGGAAATCGCGCTCGGCGTTGACGGTCAGCAGGAACTTGGTGCTGGCGACCAGGGTATGATGTTCGGCTACGCCTGCACAGAGACGCCGGAACTGATGCCGCTGCCGATCACGCTAGCCCATGCCCTTACCAAAAAGATCGACACGCTGCGTGAATCGGGGCAGCTTTCCTGGTTGCGTCCCGATGGTAAGGCACAGGTAACGGTGCACTACGAAGACGGCAAGCCAGTGGCGGTCGAACGACTGGTGGCGGCCGTGGCACATCACGAGGATACTACTGCTGAAACCGTGCGCCATGACATCATTTCACAGGTTTTCACACCGGTGTTAGCGCAGTACAAACTCACATTGCCGGCTGACGAGGCGATCGTGGTTAATGGCACCGGTTTGTGGCACATTCCCGGCCCGGAATCCGATGCCGGCCTGACCGGCCGTAAAATCGTGGTCGACACTTATGGCGGCTACGCCCGGGTTGGCGGCGGTGCTTTTAGCGGCAAAGATCCATCCAAAGTTGACCGCAGCGGTGCCTACGCAGCGCGTTACATTGCCAAGAATATTGTCGCTGCCGGCTTAGCGGGCAAATGTGAGGTGGGGCTGGCATATGTGATTGGTCGGCCGCGGCCACTGATGCAGACCATTGAAACCTTTGGTACGGCCACGGTCGACGAAGCAACGCTCCATGCCTTTAAAGATGCGCTCATCGACACGAGCGTGAGTGGCATTATCGACAAGCTCGACTTAGCTCGTCCTGTATACCATGCAACGAGCGCGTACGGTCACTTTGGCGACAAGGATGTGCCGTGGGAGCGGATTGTGCCGCGGTAAGCGGCTGCAGTTCCAAGCTCGCTCGCTACTTGCGTACTTCTTGGTGGATAACGTAGTAACGCAAGGCGTTGCCCGGGTGCGGCATGGCCACTATCAGCGACACGGCAACCTCGATAGTGGCCATAATTGCCAAAGAAATGATAAACAGTGGGAAAGTGCGCTTAACGCCATACATGGTATGTTCGTTGGCAATAACGCTGCTGGCGAGGGCGGCAAAAACGCCACTGCCCATGTACGGCGAAAAGCGTCCGGTAAAGTGTAATAACAGATAGGTTATAGTCCACACGACGCAGATTGACAGCGTACAGACCAAGGCGTAGCGGCTGGTACCGACCACAAGCGTGTAACGACGCAGCACCACGGCTATGGCGTACACAATGGCAGCCGTCAAAAGTAGGAGCAGAAAGTTGAGCGGTGATACAACCGCCAAGGTTGCCATGAGCGGCAAAATAATAAATCCTGCCGATTTAACTTTGAAACGCCGATACATCAGATAACCGAGTATAGCTGAGGCGACCGCAAATAAGGCTCCCCAGTTGAGGTCGAGAACTGCCCGTGAGTCTATTGATCGTTGCATAGAAGTGAGATCCAGGCCGAGCCAATTGCCGCCTACGACGATGATGACCATCAGCTCAGCCACCAGGAATAACGCTACTGTTAGATAGCGATAGGTTTTGAAGAACCCCTGCTTGTGAACGGCCGAGGCTACAATTGCCGGTAGAATCATGCCAAGCGGCACACCTAAGTTGTCGATAGGCATAATGTTGGTGGCGTCCATGATAATACTAATGATTGCCGCTGCTGTTACCGACATAATGGTCATAATAAAGACCGGCTGCCGACCCTCGTATATACGACTAAAGAACGTGCTGTACAGCCAACTGATGCAAGGCGCGAGTATCAGGAGGCTCGCCGCCCAGTATATTGAGCTGCCGGCCGCCATCAAGCAAAAAGCGGTGCTTAAGATGCCACCTGGGCTGATGCCACCGATCCGCAGCATCGCGGTGTTGACGAGTACGCCAATCAGCACTGTCAGGCTGGCGAGTTCAAAGGTGTGCAGACTGCGCAAGAAGTCGATAATCATGCCTGCGATTCCTGGCTCAGCCTGGACCGGCGCCGCTTGTGGTGCGGTCGGTAAAACGCAATTTCCTCTAGGCTGTTTTCACCGGTAAAGTGGCTGAGGTACTCGAGGATATGCTGTGACTGTAGCGTGTGGATGTTGACGGTGCCGACGAGCAATATGCTGGGACGGTCAGACAAACCTACGATGGAACGCATAAGGCTAGCGCCGGTACGCTTTGCGTAGCGGCTGGTGTTGCCCATGAGCGCGACACGGGCTTGTCCGTGTGCGGCAGCATCGCTGACCCGCTGCTCGTAGTCGCCAAGCGCTACGATGGCGTTGGCCAGGTAGTCTTCCTCGGCCAGTTTAACAAACATCTCCACCCGGCTCGGTCGGTCCTCGCGGTTGTTGAGCATGGCAATCCGGTAGTGTGTAGGGAACGACTGGGCAAGCATGCGGGCAATTTGCGCAAAGCTCTCTTTATCGTTTACCGCGAACAAGTTAGCCCAAATAATATCTTTGCCAAACAGATACAGATGCTCCAAGTGGAAGGCGCCTGGATCGGGCGGCGCCAGGGCCATAGCGCGGATGGCACGCTGGGCCGGGATTCCTAACATAGTCGCCACGGCCACACCGATGGCGACATTATCGGGATGGGCAACATGACCAAATGAAGCGACATCGGCAGCGGTGATGCTGTTGATTGGCGCCAGTAGCAGACGGCTTTGCCGGCGCTGGCATTCCTGAAAGAAAATCTCCAGAATTTCCGGATTTTGCTCGGCGGTGATGAGCACCGAATTGTGGGGGATTGAGCGGGACATGCTGCGGGCAATATCGGCCAGTGTTTCGCCCATTTGCTCTTGGTGATCGATGCGGACATTGGTAATAATGGCAATCTGTGAATGCATCAGTTTGCTCTCCAACCAATCCTGGTAGTCGGGGTTAATGGCCATGCATTCCATAACGATGGCCTGAGCATCATCTTCGGCGAAGCTGCTAATCATGCCGATTTGCTCGCTGACATTCGCGTATCCCGGCCGGGGAATGGCGGCATCGTGGCCGTTGGGCAAAATGACGCGGGCAGCTGTTCCGGTTGTTTTGCCGTAGGTGCGCAGACCAGCGTCGCGCAAAATAGCGGCTACATACCGGGCAACGCTTGATTTGCCACGGATGCCGTTGACATGGATGCGATAGCTGATTGAATCTCGCAGCTCGTCAAAATGCCGCTTCTTGTAGAGCAAAGAAGCGATAAAGCCAAGGGTGATAAGGTAACAAAGGCTAAGTAATGCCACGTTGAAGTATCGCTTGTAAATGCATTATAAGTATTGTCCTTAGTGTACAGTGTGCAACACCTGCTGGCAATAATGCTTATGTCTGTTAGGCAGGCATATCGGCGATATTTGGCCAACGATCGGCTATACTGTAAGAAACCTACGCATTATGAGTAAAATGTCTCGCTCCACCAGTAAGTATCCTTTGTTTGCCGCGACCGCGATAGCCATTGCCTCTATTGCGTGTTTGGCGTATGTGTTGCATTGGCGGCCGCCTTCCGAGGGTAGTAAATCGCAGACCAAGGCGGCAGCGGTGACACCGGCTACAGGTAAGGCACCGGTCACCAAAACCGTCACCGACAGCAATGGCAATAAGCTGGCAACGTTTACTGTGGGTGCACGCACGGTGCTGATGCACGGACCGACGCGCACCTTTGCCGAGCGAGCCAACACTGCCGCAACTATTACCAGCCCCGACTGGGTCAGGCTGTATCCTAAGCCCTTTGACGGCACGGTCGATCAAGCGTGGCTGCAAGCGGCGGTGGCCGACAATAATTCCCCGTCAAAGCCCGACCTGATAGCAATTGCCATGCAGTATATTACCGGCGCGCCGACGATCAAGGATGACACCGGCCGAATCATTGCCGGCAGCGCCAGTTATGGTCCGACCATGCCGGATGGTGAGCGCGAAGAGGGCTCCGATTTCAACGATTACCTGGGGATTTCCTATACCTATGGAACAGAGGTTGATAAGCCGGAGGCTCGGCAGCTCGGCAGCTTAGACTGCTCGGGCTTTCAGCGCATGATTTGGGGCTACCGTAGCGGCATACCGCTTGAGCTGCGGCCGACTGGTACGGCGATTCCGCGTCAAGCCTATCAGATGTATGATTCATTGCCGGGCATCGTGGTTATACCTAACATAGGTAAACAGGTTAACGACTTTTCGCGCTTGCAGGTTGGTGACTTGGTTTTTCATGATGCATCCGATGACGACGGAACAAAGATTGACCACGTGGGTGTGTATTTAGGGCTCGATTCTAACGGTGATCGCCGCTTTATCTCCAGTCGTAAGAAGGCGAACGGGCCGACTTTTGGCGACCTTGGCGGCAGGTCAGTTTTGAACGGTCGGGGATCGTACGCCGAGACGTTCCGGGCGGTTCGGCGGTTCTAAACGGATCTTACAGTAGCTTTAGATCACGTAATTCGGGCGGCAGGAAGCCCTTGTCGTGCTTAAAATCTGCCTGCCATTTATACCCTTTGCCGTAGCCGAGATCTTTCATGAGCTTGGTGGGCGCGTTGCGCACATGCAACGGTACGGGCAAGTCGGGGTATTGCTTGGCAGCGTCGAGTGCGGCGTGCATGGCGTCGGCAACCTCGCGCGATTTTGGCGTTTTAGCTAACACGCTAGCGCAGTGGAATAGATTGTACTGGCATTCCGGCATGCCAATGCGTTCCACCGCTTGAAATGTTGAGACCGCCAGATTGAGCGCTGCTGGTGCGGCCAGACCAATGTCTTCGGAAGCAAAAATCACCATCCGGCGGGCAACAAACTTGGGATCTTCTCCGGCTTGCAGCATGCGAGCCAAGTAGTACAGCGCGGCGGAAGTGTCCGAGCCGCGCATTGATTTGATAAAAGCACTCACGACGTTGTAATGCGTCTCGCCTTTTTTGTCATAGCCGGGCAGCCGGGTCTGGGCGGCGGTTTCGATAAGCTCGGGCGTAATGGTCTTGCCGCCGGCCAGTTGCACGGCCAATTCCAGATTGCCGAGCGCGATGCGGGCATCGCCGACCGACAGCTCGGAAAGCAAATCGATACTCTTGGCGGGCAGTTTTTTGGCTGTTAGCCCTAACTCCTTAGCGGCCCTCTTGACAATGGTGCTAATAGCCAGCTTATCAAGTGGCTCCAGCACAATAACCCGGCTGCGACTCAATAAGGGGTTGATAACCTCAAAACTAGGGTTTTCAGTGGTAGCGCCAATCAGGACAATGGTGCCGTCTTCGACATGAGGCAAAAAGGCATCCTGTTGCGCTTTGTTGAAGCGGTGAATCTCGTCGACAAAGAGCACGGTGCGCATGCCGAGTCGCTGGTTCTGACGGGCGTGCTCAATAACTTTGGTGACATCTGCCTTGCCACTGGTGACGGCGCTGAGCTCAATAAACTCCGACTCGGTTTCACGAGCGATAATTCGCGCCAGTGTGGTTTTGCCACTGCCGGGCGGTCCCCAGAAAATGAGGCTGGTCGGTTGTTTGCGTTCCACAATTTGGCGGATAATTTTGCCCGCACCAACAACATGCTCCTGACCGATTACTTGGTCGAGCTGTTCGGGGCGCATGCGCTCAGCAAGTGGCTTCGTAAGCAAATTCACATCCATGCCCTATAAGTATAGGCTATGCTGGGAGACGTTTGGTACATCATCGCGCAGGACAATTTCTAGCTGCGGGCTTTAATGTCGGCCGCAGTGCGTGCTACCATGGTCATGTTGTTTATAAAACTTAACCGTACACAATCGTAATAGGAGTGGCAATGGCGAGCGACGACACGAAGAATGAGAACGCCTCCGACTATGTGATCGAAGCCACTGGCTTAATAAAGTCATATGGCACCAACCATGTATTGAAGGGAATTGATCTAAGAGTGCAGCGCGGCACAATGTTGGCGCTGCTCGGGCCGAACGGCGCCGGCAAAACGACAACCGTACGTATTTTGAGTACACTGCTCAAGGCCGACGATGGCGTGGTTACCGTCGAAGGTTACGACATTAAGCAGGATGCCGACAAAGTGCGCAGTGTCATTGGGCTGACCGGCCAATCGGCTGCCGTTGACGAGCTACTGACCGGCCGGGAAAACCTGGAAATGATGGGCCGGCTGTACCGCCTGACGCCGCAGAGTGCGAAAGACCGCGCTCAGGAGCTGCTGGCTGACTTTGACCTCATTAAAGCCGCCGATCGTCCCGCCAAGGACTACTCGGGTGGCATGCGTCGCCGGCTTGACCTGGCGGTAAGCCTGATTGCCACGCCGCCGGTTATTTTCTTGGACGAGCCAACCACCGGGCTGGACCCACGCTCGCGGCTGGCTATGTGGAGCATCATCAAAAAACTCATGGATGGCGGCACAACCATCTTGTTGACTACACAATACCTGGAAGAAGCCGATCAATTGGCCGATCGGATTATTGTCATCGATGGCGGTAAGGTCATCGCCGAAGGTACGGCCGGTGAGCTCAAGAGTAAAGTTGGCAAAGATCGCCTCGAGCTGAGCTTTAAGGACCTTGACGCCATGAAGGCGGCAGAAGACGCGCTCGGCGGCAATGTGGTGGATACCAATGTCAAAGACCTGGTGTTAACTACGGTAATCGAAGACACAAATAAAGACGTAAAGCAGACATTGGATGTTTTGAGCGGTGCCGGAATTACGCTGGCCTCGCTCAATGTCCACAAACCAACCCTTGACGATGTCTTCTTGTCGTTGACCGGCAAACAGGCTGGCGGCGAAGACGATAAGCAGTCCGACACCTCAGATGCAGGTGAGGAGGAGTAATATGGAAAGCGCGAAACCTCTCGAATTTGAACACAAACCAAAAGCCGTCATGGCGCTGCAGGATTGCCTGGTCATGATTAAGCGCAGCAGCCGTCACATTGTTCGCAATCGCGACCAGCTGCTCGGCACCTTCTTTCAGCCGATTATGTTCTTGGTACTGTTTGCGACCGTATTTGGCGGTGCAATCGACAAGTCGCTGCCGGCTGGTGTGAACTATTTGGACTTCCTGATGGCCGGCATCATTGTGCAAACCGTGGCTTTTGGTTCAACCACCACGGCGATTGCGGTCTGTAACGATCTGCAAAAGGGTATCATGGACCGCTTCCGTTCGCTGCCTATGACCAATCTGGCGGTACTGACCGGCCATGTTATTTCCGACCTGTTCCGCAACGGCATCTCAAGTATCGTCATGATATTGACCGGGCTACTCATCGGTTTTCGCAGTCACGCGAGCATTGTTGATTGGCTGCTGATTGCTGGTCTTATTGCGCTGTTCACACTGGCTTTCTCCTGGCTGTCGGCAATTGTTGGCGTGCTAGCCAAAAGCGTTGAGGGCGTGCAGTGGCTGAGCTTTGTGCTCGTATTCCCGCTCACCTTTGCCAGTAGCGCCTTTGTGCCGACCGAAGGCATGAACCGTGGCCTGAAGCTATTTGCTGAAAACCAGCCGATTACACATGTGATTGAGGCGATTCGGGCGCTGCTGCTCGGGCGCCCAGTTGGCGACCATATCTGGATGTCCGTTATCTGGTGTGTCGCTATGTTAGTAGTGGCAATTCCACTGGCGGCCTATTTATTTGGACGTCGTTCCAACGCCTAAGCACATAGAAAGATACAACATCCACCTCTGTTAGTAAGCGTGGTGTAAGCTTTCTTACAACATCTCTCCCTAACGTTGTCATTATTTTGTTGCCAATTACTCTGGTCAGGATTGGCAACACCCGTTATGCTTTTGGTAATACATTTTTGATGTAACGGCAAAAGCAAGGAAAAAGATATGGAACGTATGGTTGGCGACGCGATCGCTCCTTTTAGTAATGTTGGTGATTATGCTGATATGCGTGCGCATGTCGATAGAAGCTTTGCACGACTTGAGCGGGACCGACATCGTGAGCCGGCCGATTGGAAGCCGTTCAGCGAAAGCTCTTCAAGCCAGCTTGACACCTGTCGGGCATTGGCTGCCTATGTAGTTGCCGATGCGGCAAAGTGGCAATCCCGGCCACCAATAATAACCGAAACCGAATTACAAGGTTGGCGCGAAAATGCCGGCATTTCTCCTGACCAAGTCCAGGCCTTTGGGGCAATCGCCACAGCGTACTGCAGTCTTGTCGGTCAGCGCGATGCTGGTCTGGCTATGGAAGCCTACCTGCAAGATAAGACTGAACAGGTCTGGCACGACGAACAGCGTTAGAAGCATCGGTGCTACGGTAAATGCTGGCCGCCGGTCACGCCAATTATCTCGCCAATGACAAAGCTGGACTCCTGGCTGGCAAGGAATACATACGCCGGTGCAAGTTCAGCCGGTTGACCGGCTCGGCCAAGTGGTGTCTGCTCGCCAAACTTTGGTAATGCTTCTTGTGGTTGTCCGTGACTTGGCTGGAGCGGGGTCCAGACCGGTCCGGGTGCCACGCCGTTAACACGAATACCTTTCGGCGCGAGCTGCTTAGCGAGCCCGTGGGTAAAGTTGGCGATGGCGGCCTTTGTACTGGCGTAGTCGAGTAAGTGCGGCGAAGGCTGATACGCCTGGATAGAAGTCGTATTGATAATGCTCGCACCCTTTGGCATATGAGGCAGCGCGGCCTGCGTGAGCCAGAACATGGCGAACACATTGGTGCGATAGGTCTGCTCGAGTTGCTCGCTCGAAAGATCGGCGAGTGCTTCGACCGATACCTGTTTCCCAGCGTTGTTCACGAGAATATCCAGACTGCCAAGTGATTCGATGACTTTTTCGATTACGGTCTTACAAGCGTCTTGTGAACTAATATCAATCGGAATGCCGAGGGCTTTACGCCCGGCTTGTTCAATGTACTGCAGCGTTTCTTGGGCGTCGGCTGCTTCCTCGGGTAAGTACACAATAGCCACGTCGGCGCCTTCGCGGGCAAAAGCAATTGCCGCCGCGCGGCCAATGCCACTGTCACCTCCGGTTATGAGTGCTTTACGATCGGTTAGCCTGCCGCTGCCGCGATAGCTGTCCTCGCCGTGATCGGGTTTGGGATCCATCTCTTGGGCCAAGCCGGGTTCGGGCTGCGACTGCTTAGGGAATGGTGGCTGCGTGTATTGGGTTACCGGGTCACGCATTGTGTGCTGGTCGTATGTTTGACTCATGAGCTACTCCTTTCTCTCAGTAGCTACTAGTGTAATCACAACCGAAAACTAACGATGTAAAACATCTACGCCCGTACAAGTAACAAATGTCACTGAACTTTACGTTTTGACAAGTTGTATGGTTAGATATCATACACAATTCACCGCGTAGTCAGGAGGTCTTATGGAACGGCATGGCGACAGCTCATCTAACTCTGGCGGAGAGTCGGATATCTCAATAGGCGGTTTGCGGCAGCGATTACTCGCCGCCAATGAAGATTTGCGGCAAACCGGCGAGGCGTTGAGGGCGTTTGATTCAGAAGGGCTTAAAATGTCGCTCAATGGTCTTGCGGAGGCTCTCAGTCAAGCAAAAGCATTTGCCGAAGATGTCGTGACTCGTGTTAATGATGGTTGTGGCGCATTCGCGGCCGCAAAGGAGTCGTCCGATAGGGGCGTGCCAGTTATCCGACAAGCACTAGATCGTGATCCGTATGTCTCCGGCAGTGGCCAGACGAATATTCTCAATGGTGTCGACAACCAGGAACGTATGCTCCACCCAATGCTTGATGAAGCATTGGAGATCTCGCGGACGGTAACCGACATTCATCCGCGTATCGACTCTGCATCGCAAGTTGCACATAAACTTTTGGTGCAAGGGGTGGAACTCGATGCCCGATCGGTCTCGGCCCAGCAAGTGAATGCTGAGGTGCGGCAGGATATTGAAGACTATGTCGGCCGGCTCTAGTTGGTGACTGTTGTGAAACTATCAATCCTGTTGCCTTGAGCCGGCGTACAAGCGCTATACTATGCTGACGAGGGAGTGGATATGAGTACGATTATTTGCAATCAATGCGGCACCGAAATCGAAATTACGGCCGCGTTACAGGGACAGATTGAGCAGCAGGTTTTAGCAGCCGAGCATAAAAAGCATCAGGCTGAATTGCAGCGTGTCAAAGAAGAGGCCGAAGCTCAGGCAAAAGCCGATCGTCAGGCGACGCAAGATTTGGCGGATCGTAAATTAGCCGGTGCCAAGGAGTTATTAGAGGCACAAGCTCAGGCTGACCTAGAGCTTGCTAAGCAAAAACTGGCTGCCGAAGCCGCCAACGCTCAACGGCAGCAAGTTGCGCAGCAGGAAATGCTTGTTCAATCGTTAACCAAAGATGCGGAGTCCGAAAAAGCTGCCAACAAAGAACTACGTGTGCAGCTGACCGAGCTTATGCAAACTGTCCGCCAAGAAAAGAAGGCCCGCGAAGAAGCTGAACTGAACGCTCAAAAGAAGCTGGCAGAAGAAGAGGGTAGGCTGCGAGAAGAAATTCAAAAGGCTGCCGACGAAAAGCAGCGGCTCAATCTGGCCGCCAAAGAGAAAACTATTCTCGATTTGCAAAAGGCGCTCGACGAAGCCCAACGCAAGGCCGCACAGGGGTCGCAGCAGCTGCAGGGCGAAATTATGGAGCTTGATTTGGAACGCGCGTTAGCAGAAGCTTTCCGGGATGATGATATCGCACCGGTGCCCAAAGGCGTAAATGGCGCCGATATCGCACAAACGGTGCGTAGTGCACGCGGGTCGGACTGCGGCTTGATACTGTGGGAACTAAAACGCACCAAAAATTGGGTCGATGGCTGGGTGCCCAAACTGAAAGAGGATGTTCGTAATGCCAAGGCGTCGGCGGCAATCATTGTCACCGAAGCTATGCCAAAACAGATAGAGGAAGATATGGGCGTGTTCCAGGGTGTGTGGGTGTGTAAACCGCCACTGGCGGTGGTGCTCGGCTCATTACTTCGTAAAAGTCTGTTAGATGTGGGTCGTCAGAAGGCGCTGGCCGAGAACCGCGGCGATAAAGCGGACGCGCTGTATAGCTTTGTGACGAGCCACGAATTTGCCCAGCAAGTCGAGAACATGGTCGAGACGTATCAGGAAATGACCATTCAGGTACATAAAGAGCGCGTCGCGTACGAGCGTCTATGGAGTCAACGCGAGAAACAAGCGCAAAAACTGCTGCTTGGCACAGCGAACATCATCGGTAGCATGCAAGGACACATCGGGGCTGCCAGCATGCCCCGTATCAAGGGGCTGGATTTGCTCGAAACCGGTGATGACGAAACGGTCGAAGCGCTCGGCAATCCAACGCTATTGTAAGCTACGCGTTGTCGAGCATGTCGGTGAAGATGCCGAGCTCGGCGATATTCGGGGTACGCTCCACGACGGTGAACGGATACGCGCTTTCAGCTGGCCGATAGATGGTACCGACTATAGTGTCGTCAATTGTAATGACGGTCAGGCGGCTGAAATCGTCGACGGAACGGCCAATATTTTCCTCAAAATCATACACGGTGGCTTGCTCATAGGCTATTCCGTGGTGTAGTCTGTTGGTCGAGATATGTATGTCGTCGGTATAATCTAGGTCGGTCTCGTGTACTTCAGCCCACTGGTAAGCGGCTGCAATACTCGCAGCTTGAGGGCTCAGCATGTATCCGTGTAATCGATTAATGTGGTGACGTATGAGCGTGTGGGCGCGTTGTAGTTGAGATTGCACCATCTCGTGTTCGTAACTTTCTTCCGGAACCGCTTTGTCAACGATACCTGGTGCGAAAAAATGCACCTCTCGCTGGTAGGCTTTGTGGATATAGTAATATGGATCGTCGACTTCAGCGCGTTCGGTCAGTAACTTGGCGCGTTCAACAAGTCCAGAGCAAAGCTGATTACGAATCTCGGCTGAATCTGCGGGCAAAAACTCACTCATACTACTATCTATAGCGTGTTATGGTAAAACTGCAAGCATGTGCGTTATAAAAAACGCCCGAAATTCAATGCTCCGGGCGTTTTTTCATAAATCGCAGTGGCTAGTTAATGGAAACCAGCTCAATGTCAAAGACTAGGTCTGAGTTTGGTGGAATATCCGGCGATGGTGATTGTGAGCCGTAGGCCATGTCGGCCGGAATAACTAAACGGCGTGTGCCGCCGACTTTCATGCCGGGTACGCCCTGCGTCCAGCCCTTGATGACGCCGTTGAGCGGAAAACTAATTGGGTCGCCGAAGTCGTGCGAGCTCTGAAAAATGGTGCCATCATGGCACAGTGCGCCGGTGTAATGCGCGGTAATGGTTGCGCCTTCGGGTACAACGGGGCCGGTGCCTTCCTGTACATCAATGATTTGGAGGCTTGCTACGGTTGCAACCGGCTCAAAGCCGGCCAGCTTGGTTCCTTGGAGTGGGGGATTTGATTGCATGTGCTCTACTATAGCAAGTCCTGGGTTGTCCGGCCAGACAGAGTTGCCCCTGTCGGTTATGAGTCGGATTTGCGGCGACGCAGCGACTGTCGCTGGGCGCGGCGGTCGGTCTCATCTTCAATTTCGTGGCCAACAATCTCTTCGAGCAGGTCTTCGATGGTTACAATGCCGACAATCTGATCGTCGCGCTCAATCGGAATCAGGTGTGTGCCAGCGCCAATGAAGGTGCGGAACATGGTGTCGAGTGCGGTCATGCTGCCGACCGTCTGCACCGGATACAAAGGCAATTCGTCAACTTTTCGGGGCGATTCGTCGAAATTCTGGTCTACTAAATCCTTGATGAGCAGTACACCGTAGCAACGGGTAAGCTGGCGGTTAAAAATCGGTACGCGGCTGCGGCCATTGGCTTTGATGTCGTTGATTTTAGATTGGTCGATGATTGTATCGGGCGTGAGCCAGTAGGTGCGGCCAATGCTAACCATGATGTCACGTACCCGCTTTTCGCTCAGCTGCAGCGCACCGCGGATAATTTCGACCTCGTCTTCGTCAAGTTCGCTCGCGCTGTTGCCAAGGTGTTCGGCAATCATCACGCCAAGCTCATGCCGACTCTGCAGCGGTGTGGTTTCGTCGCCGAATAGGCGATCGAGCAGCAGCTGCAACGGCTTTGCAATGACATAGGTGATGACAATCATGGCACGCATTACCGGCGCCAGCATGGAACAAAATCGTAATGCCTGGCGCACAAATAATGCTTGTGGCAAAATCTCACCAAAAATCACGATAAGCAAGGTAGTAAAGAGGCCGGCGATAACACCGTTAAACGCTCCTTCTAACACCAAAGATGTGGCTGAAACGGCACCGACGTTGGTGAGCAATATGGCGGCTAGAATTAAGTGACTGTTGCGGCGCAGGGGCAGCATTCGCTTCGCGTGGACGTTGCCGAGTTTGGCTTTGCGCCGCAAATCGGCCAAATCGAGCGACATAAAGGCAATGTTCAAGCCACTGCAGACTGCAGAAACAGCTACTAAACAGACAACAATGACGGTGACAAGCAATTCATGCATAGGGTTAGAAGATTATTATATCGCATCCGTCCGTACATGACTCCACAATAAAAGTTAAGAAAAGATAACTATTTTATGTATGACATGGTAGGATAAAAGCATGTTACAAAAACTCCGTTTCTTTGGCTTTTCATTAACCATAACCATTGGCGTGATTGTCACCGTGCTTTTTGGCATGGGGCTTGCTGCTGCGCTGGTGACCATACTGCTGATACTGATTGAGATTACCTTCAGTTTTGAAAACGCAGTCATCAATGCGCGTAAGCTGCAAACGCTTTCCAAACGCTGGCAGGCGCTGTTTCTGACTGTTGGCATTATTATTGCCATCTTTGGCATGCGCATTGTCTTCCCGATTTTAATTGTGGCACTGACGGCAAACTTATCGTGGCACCAGGTGCTCGATCTGGCCTTTAACCATCCACACGAATATGCCGAAAAGCTCGAGCTAGCCCACCCCTCGATTGCCGCGTTCGGTGGCGCCTTTCTGATGATGCTTTGTCTGCATTTCTTCTTTGACAGCGAGCGTGAAACTCGTTGGCTGGACAAGATCGAGAAGCCATTGCAGCGTTTAGAACAGAACTGGCTGCCGGCGGTTATCACCGCTGCGACAATTGTTGGCCTATCGTTGTTACCGGTCAATCATCACGCCTCAGAAACTGTGCGCGCCGGTTTGCTCGGTGTCGCGACTTACGTGGTCATTAAGGGTATTGAAACTGCTTTTGAGCGGCTGCAGTCGCGTCCGTCTCAGAAGCGTGGTGCTGCTAAGGCTGCAAAAGCTTCCAAAGTCGCTGGCTTGACCGGCTGGGCGGCGTTCTCAACGTTTCTGTATCTGGAGATCCTGGATGCCAGCTTTTCGTTTGATGGTGTTATTGGCGCCTTCGCGGTTACAACATCGGTAATCCTTATTGCCGCCGGCCTTGGTGTCGGTGCAGTGTGGGTTCGGTCGTTGACGGTGTATATGGTGCGCCACCACACGCTCAACCGCTATCGCTATCTTGAGCATGGTGCCCATTACACAGTCGCGGTGCTGGCGGCAACCCTTCTGTTGAGCGAATTGGTTGATGTGCCGGAACTCGTTGCCGGCGTAGCAGGTATCATCTTTGTAGGCAGCGCATTTGTGTCGTCCAAGCGCGTTAGTGACGCCTCGTAGCTGTCGATATCGACTAAATTTGGTACGATCGTATTGATGCGACAGTTTTTCGATACGTTTTGGCATAAGACACTACAGCGGCCCTATCGGTTGCATATTGGTGTTGATCGGGGGCAGGGAACACCGGTTGTGCTGCTGCACGGACTGGGGCGCTCGCACATTGTGTGGCATCATTTGGTTGGCTTGCTATGCCCGGCCGATCAGCCGGCAAGTGGGCAGTCATATCGCGTTCTGGTGCCGGATTTATTGGGCTTCGGGCGCTCGCCCAAGCCGGAGTGGCCAGCGTATAATGTCGACGACCATGCCCGCTCGGTCATCGCTGCCTTGCAGCATGCCCGGCTGGGCGGGCCGGTAATTTTGGTTGGGCACTCTATGGGCTGCCTGGTGGCGGTGCGCGTCGCTCATGAGCGTCCTGATTTGGTAAGACATCTTATTTTGTACGAAATGCCGCTGTTTGCCGGCTTACCCGACAAACGCAGGTATCGGATACGGTTGAACTTCTACAAATCGTTGTACCAGCGGCTTGTCGAGTATAAACCAAATTTTAACCTGGTGAAGACGCCGCGCGTACAACGTCTGGCTGAGAAAATCCTGGGGTATACACTAGCTGCCGATGTCTGGCCGCCGTTTGTAAAAAGCCTGCAGAATACCATCTTAAATCAGACGACCCACGAAGATATAAAACGCTTGCCGATGCCGATGGACGTGATTTACGGCACTCGTGATCGGGTGGTTATCCGTGGTAAAACCACCGAGCTGTTCGGTGAGGACTCCAAAAATATAACCGGTCACACGGTGCGCGAGAGCCACGGCATTACCAAAAAGGGCAGCCAGTTTCTGTTGCAGCGTATCGAGGCGGCTGCCACCGAAAAGCAGCCATGAGCCAGACTAACTTTGCCGTCCTCGATGACTCAGCCGAGGTGGTTGCACAGCGGTTGCTGGGCTGTGTGCTCAGTCACGACATCGGCGGCCAACGGCTGTCGGGCATGATTGTCGAGACCGAGGCTTACGACCAAACCGATGCCGCCAGCCATAGCTACCGTGGCAAAACCGAGCGGACGGCGGTCATGTTTGGGCCGAGCGGCTTTTTGTACGTGTACTTCACCTATGGCATGCACTACTGCTGTAATGTGGTGGTCGGCGGGCCGGGATATGGAGCAGCGGTGCTCATTCGGGCGCTGTCACCGTTAGAAGGCGTAGAAGTTATGGAGCGTAACCGCAAGGGTCGTTCGGGTATTGAGCTGACAAATGGGCCAGCCAAGACGTGCCAAGCGCTGGCAATCGATAAGCGACAAAACGGTGTTGACCTACGTAATGGACCGGTCCGCTTGGAGCTGCAGCCGCCGCTCGAGGCGACACGCATGGGTCGAAGCACTCGAATCGGCATCACCCAGGCCAGGGACGTCGAATGGCGGTTCTATATACGCGACAATCCGTACGTGTCTAAAAGTTCATAAAAAGTAAAAGGCGGAGTCGGTCGCGAGTGAAAGACGAAAACGTCTCACAGTGCGACCGAACTCCGCCGGGTGTCCAGGTCTAGCCTGCGTGTGGTAGGTCAGTGGCCGTTGCCATATCGAGGTGACGTTCGCGCACCATGCGTGAAGGCTTGTGGTCGCCGAAGTCACAGATGCCCGCGAGGTAGGTCCGCCATTCGGCCGGGAAGAACAGCAGTTCGAGACCGTCGGGGCTAGCCAGTTGGCTGACACCGATGAATGGCGTCGAGCCATCGATCAGTCGAACGGCGACGCCATCCTGGAGCTCGGGATCCGCGGTGCGGGACTCGGCAGTGAGCATTCGAAGGTCGAACACGCCACGCCGGGCAGCAGCCCAGAACAGTTCAAAACGCTGCTGCGGGAAGCGAAGCACTCCTTGCTGCAAGTTCTTGCTGTCGGCGAGCACCACTTCACGAGTGAGTGGGTCGTAACCGGTCAGAACGCACACGCCCTCAGAACCCTGGCAGTAGCTACTCTTGCGGAGCGCTACATGCGATAGCTCAATCATGGGTATCACCTCTCATCGGGGTTGGCTTACGATTGTAAGCCGCTCAGACATCATGGCAGATGCCAAGACACCGAGAGATAATGCCATATTGTTGTTGCTGTTGCAAGCAAAAAATGCAGTAAAAGTTGCAATATCGATATTATTTGCGACAAATTTGCAAATTTGTAGAGCTTGCGCAATACTCAGTGCCATAATGCTTGTAATATTGCTGGCGGCAGCCACCTTCGTATCAACTATTCTCGGCGGCTTGACCGCCCTCCGCAACAAAGACAGACTGCACCGTGTGCTCGGATACACGGCCGGTGTTATTCTCGGTGTCGTCGCGTTCGACATATTGCCTGAGATTTTCGAGTTGGTTAACCATGTCAACATGGATGCTACCTGGCCGATGGTGGCCTTGGTTGTTGGCTTCCTGCTGTTTCACATTATTGAAAAAGGCATTCTCATCCACCATGCCCAAGAGGGTGATTATGAGCATGGACACCACCATCCGCACGTTGGCATGGCTTCGGCGCTAGCGCTGGCTGGCCACAGCTTTTTAGATGGTGTAGCTATCGGCTTTGGCTTCCAAGTTGGTGAACCGGTCGGCGTGGCGGTTGCCATTGCCGTAATCGCCCACGACTTTAGCGACGGGCTCAATACGGTCAGCCTGATGCTCATGAACCGCAATAATCGCCGCCGCGCACTCGTGTTCCTGTTTATAGACGCCATGGCACCGGTTTTAGGTGCCTTGTCGACGCTGCTCTTCCAGGTGAGCGACAAGGGCCTGGTGCTCTATCTGGGCTTCTTTGCCGGCTTCTTGCTGTACATTGGCGCCAGCGAAATCCTGCCCGAAGCGCACAGCAAGCACTCCTCGTATAAGACCATCGCGTTGACCGTTTTCGGCGCCGTCTTCATGTTTGTGGTTACCCGCTTTATCAGTTAGCGCTTGTGTTTATTGCTACCAGCTAGCAGTAGCTCTATAATAAGAACTGAATGACGAGTTTGCATGGAGTAGTTCGGACACTGGGCATCGTATTGCTTATACTTGTTTGCCTAGCTGTAATACTCGGTACATTTTTCTATTTTGAAAATCGACAAGCTTGTGCCGACATGAGGGCCGGCAAAAACACCGAGGGTAGGAGTTGTTTTAATTGAATCTAGAACAGATTTTGTTAATTATTGTGGTGGCACTGCTGGGTGTGGCAATAGTCGTGCTGCGGCCGCGCGCTGCCAAGCCGGATAGTCAGGCGAGCATGCTGCTCAAGCAGGACTTGGACCGCATTAGTCGCGATATGAATGCGCTTAAGGATGGTATGCAGACGACCATCGGCAATAATAATGCGCTCATGCAAAACGCGATGCAAAAGCAGTTTGCGGCCAGCTCGCGACTTATTTCGGATGTGACCGAGCGGCTGACCAAGCTCGATGACACTAACAAGCGTGTGGTTGATGTGGCCGATGAGCTCAAAATGCTCCAGGCGGTGCTGCAGAACCCTAAACAACGTGGCGTGTTGGGTGAATATTACTTGAATCAGGTGCTCGAGAATGTCATGCCGCCCGACCGTTTTAAGCTGCAGTACAAACTTGGCAAGGCTGATGACGGTAAAGACCTGATTTGCGATGCTGTTATATTGCTCGAAAAGGGTAAAATGCTGCCGGTGGATAGTAAATTCAGCCTGGAAAATTACAACCGGCTGCTTGAGGCCAAAGACAAGACCGAGCGCGAAACGTACGCCCGAGCGTTCAAGGCCGATCTGAAAAGCCGCATCGACGAGACCGCCAAGTATATCCGGCCAAAAGATGGCACCATGGACTACGCCTTTATGTTTATCCCAAGTGAGGCGATTTATTACGATTTGCTCATAAATAAGGTGGGTATGACCAACACGAGCGCCCGCGATTTAATCGAGTATGCCTTTAGAGAAAAGAATGTCATCATCGTTAGTCCGACGACGTTTATGGCGTATTTGCAGACCGTTCTACAGGGACTGCGGGCCTTGCAGATAGAAGAGCAGGCTAAGGACATCCAGCAGCGGGTCGGTGAATTGGGGCGGCACATCGCAACGTATGAGACATTGCTGCAAAAGCTCGGCGGCTCGCTTGGCACCAGCGTGAATCACTTTAATAATGCCCACAAAGAGTTTAAGAAAATCGATAAAGATATTGTAAAGATTGCCCACACCAACCCGTCGGTCGAGCCGATGCTGCTTGAGCGGCCTAATCTTGAGGACTAAATGAGTCACGCAAAGCGCATCTCTATGACATCGCATACGGCATCGTTCAAACAATGGAGGCGGGCCGGCCTATTGTGCGCCATTGCGTTGGTGGCACTGACCGGTACGTGGCTACTGATGCGAGCCCACGCCGAAACGGTGTTGGTAAGCGCCGAGGCTGAGTCCGGCGCGCGCACGACAAGCGCGACGCCGTGTCCCGGCACCAATGCCTCGGGCGGTGTGGCGGTGCAGTTTGGATTGCCGGCCTGTCCGCCGGCTTCCGGAACCTTCACAAACCCGATTAAGCAAAATACGGCCGACCCGGCGGTGATGGCATGGAATGGCAAGTACTATCTGGTCAGCACCGGAGACTTTACAATTTTTGAGTCGAGCGATTTGGTCAATTGGCATACCACCGGGGTGAGCATCTTCCCGAATGGACATCCGTGGGCTATCAACAACTTTTGGGCGCCCGATTTACGGCAGGTTGGCAATAAGTTTATCTTTTACTACAGCGCCGGTGACGGGGTCACGGCGCGTGTCGGAGCCGCAGTGGCCGACAATCTGCTTGGACCGTACACCGATGTCGGCGCGCCGATTGTGAGCAGGCCATACGGGGTGATCGATGTGAATTATTTCAAAGATGACGACGGCAAACAGTATCTGTTGTGGAAAGAAGACGCAGGCAACACACGTATCTTTATCCAGGAACTGGCTGCGGATGGCGTTACGCTAGTGGGTACGGAAAAGGCTATCCTGCAGAAAAGTCTGGCGTGGGAGGGGGATGCCGGCATCGAGGGGCCGTGGCTCATGAAAAAAGACGGCCAGTATTACTTATTCTACAGTGGTAATTTCTTTGGCAGTTTGGATTACGCGGTGGGCGTGGCAAAATCTGCCACTATCCTGGGCGCCTATACCAAAAAAGCTGACCCGATACTGAAGGGCGGGCCTCGTTGGAAATCGCCCGGCCACAATTCGGTGCTGAGTGTCGGCGGTGTTGATTATGCGTTCTATCACGCCTGGGACGGTGCTATTACCGGCAATCGTGTCGGCATGCTCGATAAGATAACCTGGAGCGGCGGCTGGCCGCTTATCGGCACGGGCGTACCAACCGAAACGCCGCAGCCATATCCGAGTTTATAAATAGCTCAGGCTTTCATCGGCTCGGCGAACGGGCGTACAATAGAAGCTTGGACACGTTATTGTAAAAGGAGTCTTGTGCATGAAAATTACCGATATCCGAGCCCGCCAAATTCTCGACAGCCGCGGTAACCCGACCGTAGAAGCTGATGTTGTGCTAGAAGATGGCACGCTTGGCAGGGCGGCGGTACCCTCGGGCGCAAGTACCGGCTCTCACGAAGCTATCGAACTCCGTGATGGTGAAAAAGCATACGGTGGCAAAGGGGTGCTGGCTGCGGTTGCGAATGTGAGCACCGAAATCTCCAAAGCGCTCGTTGGCATGGAAGTCGAAGACCAGCGGGCGCTTGACAAGAAGATGATCGAGCTTGACGGCACCCCAAACAAGGCTCGCCTTGGTGCCAACGCAATTCTGGCAGTGTCATTGGCAGCCGCCAAAGCGGCGGCACAGACGCAGAAAGTGCCGTTGTACCGGTATGTGGCGCAGCTGTCGGGCACGAGCGATCTTACCCTGCCGCTACCCATGATGAACATCATCAACGGCGGAAAGCATGCTGCCAACAGCACTGACATCCAGGAATTTATGATAATGCCCATTGGAGCAACCAGCTTTTCGCAGTGTCTCCAAATGGGGGCCGAGATTTTTCATGCACTCGGCAAAGTGCTGCATGACGCCGGGTACAGCACAACCGTTGGCGATGAGGGCGGCTATGCGCCAGCCGTCAAAGAGGGTAATGCCGAAGCGCTGGAGCTGATTGAGCAAGCCGTGGAGAACGCCGGCTACATGCTTGGCACCGATGTGGTGCTCGCGCTCGACGTGGCTAGTAGTGAATTGCTGGTATCGCCAGGCGAGACGCAGTACCGGCTGCAAACCGACGATCGGACACTCGGCAGCGCAGAGATGATCGACTTTTACCGTGGTCTGGTGAAGCGTTTTCCCATCGAGTCAATCGAAGATGGGCTGGCTGAGGACGACTGGGAAGGCTGGCAGCAACTCACAAAGGAACTGGGTGATACAGTGCAACTTGTCGGCGACGATCTGCTGGTCACCAATACCAGTTTTTTGCAGCGTGGTATTGATGAGCAAGCTGCCAACGCTATCTTGATTAAGGTCAACCAAATCGGAACGCTCAGTGAGACGATTGACGCGGTAACGATGGCCCATAAAGCCGGCTGGAAAGCAGTCATGTCGCACCGCTCAGGCGAGACCGAAGATGTGACGATTGCACACTTAGCGGTCGGGCTCAATACCGGGCAAATTAAAACCGGCAGCCTGTCACGAAGCGATCGGGTGGCCAAGTATAATGAGCTACTCAGGATTGAAGAAGAGCTGGGCGACGAAGCGGTCTTTGCCGGTCGCCAGGCCCTGGAGCGCAAATAATGGCCTATCTAGTACTGGTGCGGCACGGACAGTCGGAGTGGAACGCTTTGGGGTTGTGGACGGGTCAGGAAGATGTGCCGCTGAGCGAGCAGGGTCGGGCCGAGGCGCGCAAGGCGGCCGAATCGCTGCGTGATATACCGCTGCACAAGGCGCATGTCTCGACCCTATCTCGCGCCCGACAAACGCTCGAAGAAATTAAGCAGGCGCTTGAGCACACCGAGCTCGAAACCGTCAGCCACCACGCGCTCAACGAGCGTCACTACGGCGACTACCAGGCCAAAAATAAATGGGACATTAAAGAACAGATTGGCGATGAGGAATTCACCAAGCTTCGCCGCAACTGGGATCATCCGGTTCCGAATGGTGAAACCCTCAAGGATGTTCACGCCCGAGTACTGCCTTATTTTGAGCAGCACATTATTGGTGACCTGAAAGCCGGCAAGAACATTATCGTCTCAGCGCATGGCAACTCCTTGCGGGCGCTCATGAAACACCTTGAGGCGGTGGCCGACGACAAAGTCCATGAGGTAGAAATCGGCACCGGCGAGGTGCTGGTATATGAAATTTCCGAAGATGGCACGGTTGTCGGTAAAGAATTGCGGGCCAAGGGCGGCAAAGCGTAGTGCAAGCCGCGGGTTATGACCGGTGCTTGTGGGCCAGTAAATCGATAGTCAACGCCGCGGTCCACGAGAAGTCGTGGGCGCCGAGCGGTTCACCATTGAGCGGGTTGAAGTACTCGGCAAAACCGCTCTTTGTGACCATTTCGATGGTACTTTCGCGCAATGCCGCGGCGTGGTCTTTATAGCCGTAGCGTCGGAGCCCGTCGATAATCAGCCAATTGGTGTTAACCCATGACGGCCCCTGCCAGTAGCGAATTGGATCAAAATACGAAGACTCAAGCGGCACGCTCGGCACAGGATAGGCCGGGCCCAACAGATGGTCGCTTTCGAGCAGCTTAACCAACGCGTCAGCGCGCTCTTGACTGATATGACCGGCGTAGAGTGGCATAAGCGCGGCAATGCTCGGCTCCTTGAGCAAGCGGTGCGTTATGAAATCGCGCGAGTAGTATTGGGCGGTGTAGGCGTCCCATAGCTCGTCGAACGAGTCGACCGTGTGCTGCATGCTATCGAGCAAATCCTGCGGGAGCGGCTGGCGAATGCTCTTGGCGATTGCCTGCAAGTGTTCGTTGGCACGGATAAAGATGCTGTTGAATGTCAGGTCTTCAATGGTGAAAATGCTGTGGTTTAAGATGGCGTTAATGTCGTACTGCTTGCGGCGCAAACGGCGCTGAATATCATACAGGGCCAGCGAGTCAATATTGGTCGGACGCTGCTCGGCCGGCACAAAACGGGTATCGTTGCGCAAAAACTTGAGCATCGGGTCGAGCTTGAGCTTGCGGATGAGCCGAATCCACCACGGCAGTTGGTGGTGATGCAGCTCGGCCATCCATGGCGGGGTGTTGTCGAGACCGGTCTCCCAGGGGTGAATTTGCAAAATTAAGCCCTCGTGGTGTGGGTCGCGCTCGTTGTACATCCACTGGTGGTAGGCTAATAATGCCGGGAAGACTTGCTTGTACCAGCTGCGGCGCTCTGGCAGCGGTAACTTTTTGCCGATGCGCACCACGGCTTCGGCAATCATCGGCGGTTGGGTGATGCCACTGGTCGAGATGTCGTCAGGCGCCAGGGGGCTAAGCCAGCTATGCCACACGCCCTGGTCGCGCAAGCTTTTTGCGCCATGCGTAAAGATCATGTGCGGGATCATGCCATTGTGCCACTGACCGCGCAAAATACTCAGAATTTCTAATTTGGCGCGTTCAACATCGATATGTCGCAAACCGATTGCCACAAAAGCACTATCCCACAGCCACTGGTGCGGATATAGGCCATGCGCCGGGATGGTGTAGTGCCCGTGGTCGTTATCGTGGAGCACGGCTTTGGCGCGCTGCAATACATCGTCTTCCGGGTTAACGGTCGCCGGCTCGGGCGCAGTGGTGTCAGACACGCTCATGCTTGTAGTATAGCGTATCGCTCTCGCGCCAAGTGAATAAATCAAGGTAGGTCGGTAGCGAAGCTTCAGGTTGAGTTTACGGAGTGTAAACCGGGATTGAAGTTTTCGCTACCGATGGGTGTACGGACTATGAGCGAGGCAGGTAGTCGGCGACAATCTTGCTGGCCAAGCTGGCATGCTCGTTCCGAGCGTTATCGCGTTCAATAGTCAGCTGCTGGTTCGCTGCCTTAATGGTGGCGTTCTCGTGTTGCAAGCCGGCAAGCTTGCGACGGTATTCACGGTTTGACTCGCCATGACGAAGGCCAACACGGAACAGTAGGATGCCAAGGGCGATTGGAATACCGCCGGGCCAGCCGCAGGCAAGTATAAGTACAATGAAGACGCTGATACTTACCCAAACCTTACGGAAATCAGGGTATTCCTCTGCTACCTTCTGATGTACGTACTCGCGACCCATGACGTAAAAATTGATTACTACGGTCAGGATGGCCACGGTCCAGTAGACAGCCGGTTGTACGAGGAACTGCCAGGTAGTAACGAGGTCCATGCGGATCACGCTCCAGGTAGCCGGTACAAGTAATGTCAGGTGACAATTACGGATATTATTATATCATATTAGTCAAGATATGGCGAAAACAGCTAACGGTAATTGGTGAAACTCAGCGGAAAATCGAAGTCTTTGCCACGTAAGGTTTGCATCACTGCTTGTAAGTCGTCCTTACTGGTGCTCGTAACGCGTACGCTGTCACCTTGAATCTGGGTTTTTACCTTGCTAAAGTCGTCACGCAGCAGTTTGGTGATTTGCTTGGCCTTGTCCTGGTCGAGTCCTTGTTTAAAGGGGACTTCCTGAGTGGTTTTGAGGTTGCTCGTAACCGGTTCGCGCGTGGTGTCGAGTACTTTTTGGCTCTGGCCGCGGGCTGCGAGCTTTTTGCGGACGATGTCGAGAATAGCCTCGACTTGCCAGTCGCCATTGCCGGTTACTTTGATGCCGGTTTTGTCGTTGTTGAGCCACTCTATCTCGGCCGGGGTGCCCTTAAAGTCGTAACGGCCGGCCATTTCGCGTTGGACTTGGTCAAAGACGTTGTTCATCTCGGCCTTGTCGTATTCGCTTACGATATCAAAAGAAAATGTTGCCATAGTCTCTAGTATACCAGCCTCTGGCTACTCGGACACCGCATAGTAACTTTTTATATTACCATAAGCGTGGTTGATATGGCAGCCGTAATTTTTACAGACATTTTTGGTTGACCTCGAAATAAGCACAAGCGTACAGTAGAAGGTAAGATGAAATCGCGACACAGCGAGGCCTATTTTAACCGTGGCCTTAAATTTGAAGACAGAGTGGAAGTTCGTTTGGAACAGTGGATTCCACCAAGTGACGAAGCCGGCTCGTGGAAAGATACCGGACGCATCATCGTCGGTACATTAGTGAATGGCCCTGAGTCACGGCTCCGGACGCCAGATAGGGGCTATTGGTATGTGTTGCCCGACAACCCGGCCGAAGCCGCGGGCAATGCCCATCCGCTGCGAATCAGCGAGACGCCGTTTGACCCGTATGCCGAAGTGCCGATGACGAATCGCGAAGCCGATGCGCGTGCCGGCAGCGAACTGTGCCGGTTCGTTGTGGGCGCTCTCCATGAAGCGCTACAGTCAGACACTACAGAGTAGAACATTGACAATTATAGTATATAGTGCTATAATTAGAACATGTCTATGATGAATGTCGAAGAGTATCCCTGGGGTCTCGTAGAAGGCTACAATCTAGATTCTTTGCAGGAGTCAGACCTTGAGGTGACCCAGGGTATGACTGAAATGAGTAAGCAAGACCTGTCCCATGCGGCAGGTTTTTTGATACTCAGCCAGTTGTATTCTTATCAACCGGAGGCCAACTTTACGAATGAAGGACCGGTCAGTCTGGAGTCGCTCATGGGTTCGCTGGGTATTGGGCCATATGGCTACACCGAGGGTGGCTTTGGTGACACCGCCAGCGGTGCAGCAGCCGGAGACTCTGGCAGTGGTGCTGAGGGTGCGGGCGGTGGCTCGGCGGGCGGTGACGCAGGCGGTGGCGGCGAGTAGCCGATAACTGATATACTAAGGGTCATTATGGAATACAGTAATGACCGCATCGCCGAAGTCGCCGGCGCTCTGAACGAGCGTTTTGCAAGCCTCACGCAAAAAGCCGATATTCTAAAGGCAGTTGAGCTCAAGGCGCTCTACGCAGAAATCCCTAGTTTGCCCGCCGAGCAGCGCGGCAGCTTTGGTAAAGAACTTAATCAACTGAAACAGCAGCTCCAAGGGATGATTGACTCGCATCAGGAGCAGGCCGAAGCGCTACCGCCAATTGATGTGACCGCACCGTTCGATCTGAATGTGCCGATTGACCAGCATCCGCAGCTGTTACCAGCGGAGCAAGGCAGCATTCATCCGCTCATGCGCGAGCGTGAAACCATGCTCGACATCTTTTACCGTATGGGCTTCACGGCCGTTGAGTCGCGCGAGCTGGATGACGACTACCACATGTTCACGAGCCTCAACTTCCCGGCGGGCCACCCGGCGCGTGACGACTATGACACCTTTATGACCACCGAAACCGATGCTAAGGGCGATCGTTTTATTGCACCTGCGCACACCAGCACTATGCAGAACCGGGTGCTGCAGCGGTTTAAGCCGAATCTTGAGCAGGGCAAACCAATTGCCGTGTTGGTGCCGGACCGCGTTTTCCGCAACGAAGACCTCGATGCCCGCCACGAGCACACCTTTTACCAATTCGAGGGCGTGTATGTCGATAAAGGTATCAACGCCGGCCATCTGATGGCGACGCTCAAGACCTTTCTGGAGGAATACTACGGTAAGTCACTCGAGGTAAAGTCGCAGCCGTTTTACTTTCCGTTTACCGAACCGTCGTTTGAGTTTGCACTGAGCTGTCCGTTCTGCGAAAAGCAGGGCTGTCACATCTGCAGCTACAGCGGCTGGATCGAATTGCTCGGCTGTGGCATGATTCACCCGAATGTGCTTACCATGGCCGGTATCGACCCTAATGTGTATACCGGATTCGCCTGGGGTGGCGGCATTGACCGTTTGGTGATGATGAAGCACGGCATCGAAGACGTGCGACACTTTGAAGCGGGTAAATTAGACTTTTTGAGGCAATTTTCATGAAAATCAGCGTAAATAGCTTGTGGCAGTATCAGCAGCGTTACCAATGGTCGGCCGATCCGGCACCTGATGGTGTGCAATCTCTGGCCGAACGGATTGGCGCGCAACTCGGTGCCATCGAAGAAGTAATTGATTTTGGCAGTGCGTTTAACGGCGTAGTCGTCGTGCGGGTTGTGTCATGCGAAAAGCACCCGGATGCCGATAAGCTCAATGTGTGCAAGATTGACGACGGCGGCAAAACCACCGATGTTGCCCGCGACGACAACGGCTTGGTTCAGGTTGTCTGCGGCGCGCCGAATGTTCGCGCCGGCTTGACGGTGGCTTGGTTGCCGCCAGGCTCAACCGTGCCGGAAAGTGTTGGCAAAGATCCTTTTGTGCTCGGCGCCCGCGAGCTTCGCGGCGTTATGAGCAACGGCATGCTTGCCAGCCCTCGTGAGTTGACGCTGAGCGATAATCACGAAGGTATCCTGGAAATCGATGGCGACATTGAACCGGGCACGCCGTTTGTCGACGCCTTCAATCTGCGCGACGATGTAATTTTTGACATTGAAAACAAGATGTTCACGCATCGTCCCGACTGCTTTGGCAGTATGGGTGTGGCACGCGAAATCGCCGGTATTCAGCAGCAGGCCTTCACGAGCCCCGATTGGTACCGGAGCGATGCCGATATACCGGCAATCGAAGCCGAGGAATTACCAGTAAGTGTTCAGAACGACATTCCAGAGCTGGTGCCGCGTTTTTGCGCGGTTGCATTGCGCGACGTGACCATTAAGCCGAGCCCGGTTTGGTTACAGATTGAGTTGGTGCGCGCTGGTCTGCGCCCGATTAACAACATCGTTGACCTGACAAACTACTACATGCTGCTGACCGGTCAGCCGCTGCATGCCTACGACTACGATAAGCTCAAGGCTATTGATGACGCCCCAGATGTGCAGTTTGTGATTCGTCACCCCAAAGATGGCGAGAAAATCAAACTTATTAACGGTAAAGAGCTCGAACCGCGCGCCGAAGCAATGATGATTGCCAGCCGCAAGTCATTGATTGGCATCGGTGGCGTGATGGGCGGTTTTGATAGTGAAGTCGACGAAAACACCAAGAACATCGTGCTCGAAGCGGCTAACTTTGATATGTATTCGATTCGTCGTACCTCGATGGCGCATGGCCTGTTTACCGATGCGGTTACTCGGTTTAACAAGGGGCAGTCACCCTTACAGAACCGGGCAGTTATGGGGCGAATTGTTGCAGACATCCGTGAATTAGCCGGCGGCAAAGTTGCGAGCTTACTCGTTGATGATAGCCACCTTTCTACAGAGGTTCTGGCTCGTAATTCATTGCATGCACCGGTTACGGTAAGTGCGCAATTTATCAACGAGCGTCTTGGCTTGTCGCTGACCGCGGCCGAGATGGCCGATCTGCTGCGCAATGTCGAGTTCGATGTCGCCATCAGCGATGAATCACTAACGGCACAAGCGCCTTTCTGGCGAACCGATATTGAGATTCCGGAAGATGTCGTCGAAGAGGTTGGTCGCCTGTACGGTTTTGATCACTTGCCGTTGGTGCTGCCGCAGCGCAGTTTGTCGCCGGCGCCCAAGGAACCGATGGTTGAGCTGAAAGCGGCCATTCGCAAGTACCTGAGCCAGGCCGGAGCCAACGAGCTCTTAACCTATAGCTTTGTGCACGGTAAGTTGCTCGAACAGGTTGGTCAGGATGTGGACCAGGCCTTTGGCCTTAGTAACGCGCTCAGTCCGAGCTTGCAGTACTACCGTTTGAGCATCCTGCCAAGTCTGCTCGATAAAGTGCACGCCAACATGAAAGCCGGCTATGGCCACTTTGCATTATTCGAGCTAGGCAAAACGCATCAAAAAGGCCAGTTCGAAAGTGATGAGCCGGAAATACCCAAAGAATCTCATACCGTAGCGCTGGTCGTGGCAGCCGACGACAAGCATGTACAAGCCGGTGCGCCATACTACCAGGCAAAACGCTACCTTGAGTCGCTGTTCGGCGCAATGGGTGCGTCAATCAGAATCGCGCCAGTCAGTGGAACTCCTGAGTCTCAGCTTGCGCGGCCATTCGACGCAAGCCGCTCGGCCTATGTATTTTTGGGCGACAGTCAGTTGCCCCTTGGTGTGGTTGGCGAGTTTACATCGTCAGTCCGTAAATCACTCAAGCTGCCGGCATACAGCGCTGGTTTCGAGATTGCCATTACGCCCGAGATGCGCGTGCAAGCCAGTCGGTATCGAAGTCAATCAAAGTATCCAAAAGTGGAGCAGGATATCTGCCTGAAAGTGGCTGCCGAGACAACATACCAGCAGGTGTTCGAGGTCGTATCCTCGCAAGTAGCTGCACTCGTGCCCGAGCATAGCTACTACACACTATCTCCACTCGATATGTACCAGCGTCAAGACGAGACCGACCACAAGCAGATTACCCTACGGTTATCGGTGACAAGTTACGATAAAACGCTACGCGATAGCGAGGTAGCTTCGATACTTGATCAAGTTTCACAGGCGGCAGGTAACGCATTGCGTGCTGAACGGGTATAATACCTAGCATGAGCCGTCGCTTTGACGCATTCCAAAAGGGTACGCCTGTCCGCCGTATAGGCCGGATGGCCGGTTTGGCTGTAGCTGCTATGGTGATCATGGTTGGTGTGGTTGTGGCGCACACAGGCAAAGTCGCTGCCGATGTCAATGACTTCACCGTTACCGATTTTGCCGCCAACTACTATTTAAGCGACAGTGACGCGCAGGGCGTTATGCGGATTCAGGAACGAATCCAGGTCAATTTTAAAGACCAAAATCATGGGTTGCTGCGGGCGATTCCCCAGACCTACAATAAGCACCCGCTCAGGCTGAGTGTTAAGCACGTAAGCTCCGACACCGGTGCACCGACCAAGTACAAAACCGAGACTTCCAACGGAAACACGGTACTGAGAGTCGGCGATGCCAACAAAACGGTTACCGGCCAGCAGGAGTACACCATCGAGTACACGCTCAGCAATGTCCTGGACTTTTACGTTGGGCAGCCGGAGCTGTATTGGAACGTGAACGGTACCGGTTGGTCTCAGCCGTTCGATCATGTGTCGGCGGTACTCCATCTTGAGGGCGGACTGACGATTGATACAAGTGCTCACAAGCCGGCGTGCTATAGCGGCCTGCAAGGGGAAAAGGGTTCTGGCTGTGTAACCACCTTCGATAGCAGCAATTTGCGGTTATTCAAGGTTGAGACCACTAATGCACTGCCCATTAACGGCAATCTGAGTTTCGCGGTCGCGATTAACGGCAAAAAGCTACACACCGAGACCTGGCAAGACCGCTTTGCTGATTTCTGGAAGCCGGTGGCCGCGGCGTTGGTTCTGCCGGCTATCGTATTTACCTATGCCTTTCGCGCGTGGCTCAAGCGTGGGCGCGATGACAAGGGCAGGGGCGTTATTGTGCCGATGTACGATGCTCCCAACAAGCTGACACCGCTGGAAGTTGGCGCGGTGGCTGACTTTAATCCGGATAACCGCGACATTACGGCGACTCTGATCGATTTGGCAATCCGTAAGTATATACGAATTGTCGAGACTAAAACCGATCGCCTGATCGGCAAAGACAAACTGGAGTACGAGCTAATTCTGCTCAACACGAAGTTTGACCAGCTGAACAGCGATGAACGCAAATTGCTGAGTGCGCTGTTTCCTAAGCTCGAGACCAATGCCGCGGTAAAGGTGAGTGCTGCTAGCACTGCACTGGCGGCAACCGCTAAGACTATCAGCAGCGATGTTGAACAGCGGCTTACGACAAACGGCTACTTTAAAGCGAATCCGATGACTGCCGGCGCGAAACTCTATGGGTATGTGAGCCTGCTGGTGGTTGCAGCCATTTTCTTGGCGCAAGTGCTTCACCCATTGGCTATAGCCGGCGCGGCACTGAGCGGTGTGATTGCGTTTATATTTGCTCGCATTATGCCGGCGCGTACCGCTAAGGGCGTGGCAGCCCTGGAGCATGTTAAGGGGCTCAAGATGTACTTGCAAACCGCCGAGGCCGATCGTATTAAGATGATGCAGTCACCAAACGCGCCGTATGCCAGTGATCACCAGCTGCCAGTCAAAACCATAGAACTCTTTGAAAAACTGCTGCCGTATGCCATTGTTCTTGGTGTTGAAAAAGATTGGGCCAAACAATTTGAAGGCCTGTATGCTACGCCACCTGATTGGTACGGCGGCTTCTCTAACGTCAACGCCTTTAACATTGGTTACTTGGCCGGCAGCCTTGGTGACAATTTCCAGGGCGCGGTCGCTACCTCGTTCTCGCCTCCTTCAAGCTCGGGCAGCAGCGGATTCGGTGGCGGCGGCTTCTCCGGTGGCGGAGGTGGTGGTGGCGGTGGCGGCGGCTGGTAGCGCTGCGATCGGGCAAAATACGCCAGAATGGTCGCAATTTGAGCCGCATCAGGTACAATAGGGCGATATGAAACAGATTTGGCGCATTCTTAGCTCCGCCGGCGAGCTCAAAAAATACTACGCAGCCATCAGCGCATTGTCGGTGCTGGCTAGTTTAACGATGATTTTAGTGCCGGTTCTGACCGGTTGGGCGGTCGATGAAGTTCGCCGTGGTACCGATGCGCGGATTAGCTACGTTGCCTGGTTGGCGATAGCGCTGTTTGTCATGGATTTCCTGGGCAACATCCTTAACAACTGGAACGGCTACTTGGGTGACATTATGTCCAATCGGTTGCAAAAAACGCTCAGCCAGCGCTACTTTGCCCATCTTATGGAGCTGCCGCAAGCCTACTTTGACAAGGAGTTGTCGGGCAAAATTATTAACCGTTTGAACCGCTCAATAAATCAGATTACCAGCTTTATGCAGATGTTCAGCAATAACTTCCTGCAATTCGTGGTTACTACTATTTTTGCGCTGGTAGCGGTTGCCTGGTATAGCTGGCCGGTGGCAATCATGCTGTTTGCGCTGTACCCAATTTATATCTGGATGACCGTGCGTACCAGCAATACGTGGCAAGAATATCAGGCTAAAAAGAACCTGAACATCGATATTGCCAGCGGCCGTTTCGCAGAGGCAATTAATCAGTTACGTGTGGTAAAAAGCTTTATCCGTGAGCGTCAAGAACTCAAGTTTTTTCGCAAGCACTGGGATATTGTCGTAAACACCAACAAGCCGCAGTCGCGGTACTGGCACATACGTGATTTTCAGCGTCGGCTGGTGCTGAATGTCATTTTCCTGGCGGTGTATTTGTTCGTGTTCATTTCGGCGGCCAAGGGTCACATTTCTCCGGGTGAAGCGGTTGCGCTGGTGCTGTTCGCACAACAAATCCGCATCCCGATCTTTACCATCAGCTTCTTAGTAGAGAACACTCAGCGAGCGATTGCCGACAGTAAAGATTATTACGAAATTATGAGCTTGGAACCGGCAATCGCTGATCGGCCGGGCGCACATACGCTCAAGGTGCCACAGGGGGCGATTAGCTTCGAAGATGTGCAGTTTGGCTACGATGGTGGCAAACTGGTCATCAAGGGAATGGATTTCGCTATCAAACCGGACAGCAAGGTTGCACTGGTTGGCGAGTCGGGTGAAGGCAAGACGACCATTACCAGTCTGCTGCTACGGCTATACGAAGTAGACAAGGGCACGATTCGCATCGATGGCCAGGATATTGCTGGTGTTACCCAGCGCTCACTGCGTGAGCAAGTGGCTGTGGTGTTTCAAGAGCCTGCACTATTTAGCGGCACAATCCGCGAGAACATTGCCTACGGGCGACCGAAAGCGACCGATAAAGAAGTTGCCGCTGCTGCCAAAGCCGCCAACGCTCATGAGTTTATTGCCAAGTTCGAGAAGGGCTACGACACCGAAATTGGTGAACGCGGACTCAAGCTGAGTGGCGGTCAGAAACAGCGCATCGCCATTGCCCGGGCGCTACTCAAAGATGCACCAATTCTTATTCTGGACGAGGCTACCAGCAGCCTAGACAGCAAGAGTGAGCGGGCTGTGCAAGAAGCACTCGAGCGGCTGATGAAGGGGCGCACCACCTTGATTATCGCGCACCGTTTGAGCACCATTCAGGCGGTCGACCAGATTATTACCCTGCGCAATGGCAAGGTTGATGAGATTGGCACTCCGGCCGAATTGGCTCAGAGCGGTGGTATATACGCTCAATTGCTAGCACTGCAGCATGGTCCGGGTGTAGCTCTCGACGAGACCACGAAAAAGCGGCTTCAGAAGTTCGAGCTTGTTTCGTAAAGCAGTCATTATTTCTGCATTGACAGCGCATCTCAAAACCTGTAGATTAAGCTTGCTCAAGTGGTCGAGTCTATCGATTCCCGTTTGGTGCACTTTGACAGGTATATACGATGGCGTATGACCGATACCGACAGTTATTGTCGCCGGCATACAGCCTCCGTTTGATGTGAGATTTTTTAGCAGCATGCCATGCATGCTCCCCGAAAGCTAGGAGAGGAAGATAGATACGGACTGTTCGTATCTAAGACGCCTAAGTGTCACCTAAGCCCCCGCCGGGTGATGCTCGTCTCATGCGTACCGTGACGTCGTCACAGCGCATGTCTTCCTCTCCTTCCTTACCTTGGTAGGAGATTAGTTAACCGCTCCTATCGGGAGTGGAAGGTGCATTAGGATCTAGTGTGTTGTGGGACACACCCTAATGTTGAGCGCAGGCAAACGTACCAGACTACTTCACCCGGCGTCTGGCCAGTTGCTTGTAATGTTCCTCCTGCATTGTCCGAGAACCTAGGGCGTACCCTTTCCGCCTAAGGTTGTACCGATGCAGACCTTCCGCTCCGCCCTTTCTATGTAAAATCTCTTCCCGAACGTTGTCCCCAAAAACCCCACCCCCAAGAACCATATATACCTGTCCTCACTAAAGCGTGTGATGCCTGCGCATCGTGCTTTTTAGCGAGCTACCAATAAAACCGTTGGTTATACTACGTCACTTTGCAGCAATCACGAGTGGTACTATTGGTGTATGAGAAAAGCAGTTCGGGCAATTGTAATTAAAGATGATGCGTTACTGGTGATGCACCGTAATAAGTTTGGCGAGCAGTACTATACGCTTATTGGCGGCGGTGTCGAAGCAGACGAAACGGTCGAAGCCGCCCTGCACCGCGAAGTCATGGAAGAAACCACGCTCACCATAACCAACGCGCGGTTGGTTTTTATTGAGGATGGTGGTGAACCGTATGGCGACCAGCATATTTTTCTAGCCGATTACGAATCGGGTGAGGTGGGGTTGCACGATCGGTCCGAAGAGGCCTTGTCGAATCAAGGCGGTCTTAATACCTACACGCCAATGTGGCTGCCGCTTAGCGAACTGCCCACGGTGACGTTCCTGTCGGAAACGCTCAAACAGCACATTCTGGAAAGCCTGCAGACTGGCTGGCCAAAAACGGCTGTACACTTCAAACACCAACAGAGTTAGTGGTCTTTGCGGCCGCTAGGGGTGTATCATTTTTTGGCGGTTTGCTATACGATGTAACACAGCGAAGCCTGTAAGAAAAGTAAGGGGAGTATACGTACTATGGCAAAACTTCATCAACGGATTATTGCGTTTGGATTAGCAGCGCTCTTTCTTATTACCGGCTCGGCCTTGAGTATATTTGTGATTTATGACATGGTTCACACCCGCAACCAGGAAAAAGCTGCTTCATCGGCAACAGACAGCTCGTCTGCTAAAAAGCCGCAGAACCAACTGCAGGGTACCAAATTGGCCAATTTTACGCCAACCGACAGCGTTCCTGAGCTCGTGAAGACCGATACCAAGGTTGGTGACGGTCAGGAGGCGAAAGCCGGCGACGCAGTAACCGTCGACTACACCGGTGCGGTTGCTTCAACCGGTGTTATCTTCCAGAGCAGCAAAGACAGTGGGCAACCGGCACAGTTGTCGCTGAGTCAGGTTATTGATGGCTGGAAAGAGGGTATCCCGGGCATGAAAGTTGGCGGTGAGCGTCGTCTGCTTATCCCGGCTGCCAAGGCATACGGCGGTAACCCACCGCAAGGTTCGGGTATCCCGGCTAATGCACCGCTGGTATTTGATGTGACACTTGTCAAAGTTGGCCAGTAGCCTCAGTGAGGGCTTGTAAGCGCCAACACTACCGGTAGCGTTTAGGGGCTTAAAAAGCGTAAAAAACACAATATGTAGCGTACTTGTATAAGACATAAGCGCTATATATAATAACTAGTTACGTTAGTAAGACACGAAAACGAGCCTCTCAAAAGGCTGTAAAAGGGGGATACAATGCCAAAAAACATCACTATTTTCACGACCAATACCTGTGGGTACTGCGTCATGGTCAAAAAATATCTTGGCGCCAAGGGTCACGACTACGAAGAAGTGAATCTCGACCAGCACCCGGAGCGTCAGGCTGAGGCCTTGAGCTTGAGCGGTGCGCTGACTGTGCCGGTCACCGTGGTAACCAAGCAAGATGACAGTCGTGAAGTTATTGTCGGTTACAACTTGGCTAAATTGGCACCGGCCGTCGCCGCCTAAACCCGCATCGATTAACTGTAAGGATACCACAAGGATTACCGTATACCATGAATGACAACGCTACCGAAACAACCGCTCCGGCCGAAACTCCCAAACACGATGTCATTATGATTGGTGCCGGTCCAGCTGCACTGGCGGCAGCTATTTACACCACTCGCGAAGATATCGACACGTTGCTGTTTGAGCGCGGCGTAGTGGGCGGTCTGGCAGCAGTGACCGATAAGGTCGACAACTACCCAGGCTTTGCCGACGGTATCGAAGGCTTGACTCTGGCCGACAACTTGCGCCAGCAGGCCGAGCGGTTTGGCGCAGTTATTGAACTTGGCGAAGTTACGGCAATCCACGACGAGGGTGAGTACAAACGCCTGGAAACCACCAGCGGTGACATGCTGGCCCGGGCGGTGCTGATCGCTACCGGTAGCGACTACAAAAAAGTCGGCGTGCCGGGCGAAAAAGAATACTACGCCCGCGGCGTGCACTACTGTGCAACTTGCGACGGCGCCTTTTATCGTGACAAGCGACTGGTGGTCGTCGGCGGTGGCAACTCGGCAGTGCAAGAAACGATGTTTTTAACGCGCTTTGCATCGCACATTGATTTATTGGTACGCTCTACCATCAAGGCTAGCGATGTATTGCAAAAGGATCTTGAAGATTATGTAGCCAGCGGCAAGGTAACGGTGCACCTGGCGACGACGACCGATGAGATTCTCGGCGAGAAGATCGACAACATAGACAAAGTCACCAAAGTCATCGGCACCAAAGATGGACAGAAGGTGGAATTTGAGACCGATGGTGTATTTGTGTTTGTCGGCCTCGACCCGAATAGCGGCTTCTTAAAAGATACCGCGGTTGAGCTTGATCCAATCGGCTTTGTAAGGACCGACGATCATCTGCATACCGCGATTCCGGGCGTGTTTGCTGCCGGTGACATCCGTTCGGGCGCGACGATGCAGATTGCCAGCGCCGTGGGTGAGGGCGCGACGGCTGCGTTGCTGATTCGCGAATACCTTGAAGGCCGCAAAGTCGCACCTGCGGCGGTTGAACTGGCACCAGCGCCGCACGCCTCTTAGTTAGAAGCGGGCGTATCGTAACCAAGAAAATCGTCGGTGACAATTTGCTGGCGATCGATGCCGTGCGCCTGTAAGTCGGCGGCGAGCGCCTGGGTCATGGCTTCGGGCCCGGAAATGTAGTACAGCGCATTTGATGGCTGCGAGCCAAGCTTGCTGCGTACAACTGTACCGGTGAGCGCTCCCTTGATAGGCAGGTGCTTGTCGAGCTGGTCAAGCATAGTCGGATGTATAAAATGTTTAGTCGACTCGCTGGCGTCTCGGACGGCATGCAATAAGGTAATGTGGCGTTGCTCTCGCTGGTTAGCGAGCCAGCTGAAGATGCTCATAAATGGCGTGATACCGATGCCGCCGGCAATACAAATAAGTGGAATGTTGGTGCTACGCGGCAGTACAAAATCACCAAGCGGGTCGCTGATATGGACAGTGTCACCAGCAGTAAGCTTATGAAACAGATAGTGTTTAAAACTGCTGCTCTGCGATACGGCCTGTCGGGTGGTGATTGAGAACAGCTCACTGCCGGGACGACTGGAAATGGTGAACCAGCGTCGCACGCCGCGAGAATCGGGCTCCGGGTGCTGCAGGGTTAACTCAAGGTACTGGCCAGCAATCTGATCGAGCGGATGCTCCGGTTTGAACCAGAAGCTGGCGATATGCGGTGTCAGTTGTTCGTGGTGGTGAAAACGGGCGTGTTGCGGCATGTGTCTCATTGTACGCCACGAATGCGCTTATGCGTGGCAAGAGCGTTACTAACGGTAGTCTGACGGATAATCGGTGATGACGCCTACCAGCCCGCTTTTGAGCCATTCACGGGCCTTATCAGGATTATCAAGGGTGTAGGCGTACACGCGATAACCCCGGCGGCGCATACTTCGCAAGAAACCAGGCCACAATCCGAGGTAATTCATGCTGAGACGCTTGGTGTTGAGCTGGCGGGCGCGCAGCACGCCGCGGATGCTGAGGTAAGGCTCAATAACAACGGTCGGGACGGCTGGTAAGGCCTGGTGCAGCTCTAACAAAGTGCGCTGTTTTTTAGAGCCGAACAGAAAATCCTCGGCTTGCCAACCGTCTTTGAGGCATTGGCGGATGACCGCGATAACCGGGGCGGTCGGTTCGCCCCATTTGACCTCGAGCTGGAGTGGTACGCGCCGGTCAAGGTGCTCGATAGCGGTTTTGAGACTTACAAGGTCGGGCTTGTGCTGGCGCAACTGCTTGAGCGTGTATTGCCGAATGGGAATGAAGGGGCCTTTCTGGGTCCGTATCCAGGGGTCATGCGCCAGGACGGCAATATTATCGGCGGTTATTCGGACGTCGATCTCTATTTCGTCGACTTGGTACTCCAGCGCTTTGTCGATGGCCGCTAAGGTGTTTTCAGGGGCTAGCCCGCGAGCGCCGCGATGCCCCACAATCTTAAGCTGCCGCTGGTGTTTCTTTTTTTGTTCGACTGCTTGACGCGACGCGGCGTGTTTCATATATAGGTAGTGTACAATATCTGTAGCTAACGGAAGGAGATTTTGAATGGCAGATTTTAATGTAGTACTGAATCCGGGCGATTATCAGAATGGTGTGATTAACACCGTCATCGAGATTCCAAAGTGGTCGACACTTAAAATTGAGTGGGACCGCGAGCGGGCATGTTTTGTGCTTGACCGTGTTGAGCCAAGTATTTTTGCAAAACCTTGCAACTACGGCTTTATTCCGCAGACCCTTGACGAGGACGGCGATGAGCTCGACACCTTGGTGCTCACCAATGAGCCAATTCCAACCGGCGTCTACCTTGAGGGTAAGGTTATCGGCGTTCTGAACTTTATAGACGATGGCGAAGCCGACCACAAAATCGTGGTGGTACCGGCTGACGACCGCAACGTGGGTAAGGCTATCGAGTCAATTGATGACCTGCACGACCAGTGGAAACTCAAGATCGAGCACCACTTTAACCACTACAAGGACCTCAAGAAGCCCGGCTCGACTAAAGTCGAAGGCTGGGGTGATTTGGCAGCAGCGCAAGCTATTATCGCTGAATCTATTGAGCGCTATAAAAACCGCGGGTAACCTGACCATAGCATTAAGGCATGGCACCGCGGCACAAGCTGCAGGTGTACTGGATAGTTGAAAGCCGACCGCTATCAGGGTACAATACCGGTGAAGAACATAAGCGGTAACGGGCTCAACCGTACCAAAGACTAACGGAAAGACCAAAGGGCTGACATGGCAAAAACGCGGGTGGGAATTAACGGTTTCGGACGAATCGGGCGCAACGCTTTTCGTATCGCCTTTGCGCGTACTGATGTGGAAGTCGTGGCTGTCAACGACCTGACTGACACCAAGACCTTGGCGTATCTTCTTAAGCACGACAGTAACTACGGTACCTACGACAAAATGGTGAGCTTTGACGAGCAGAGCATCATTGTTGACGGCAAGCCTATCCGAGTGCTGGCCGAAAAAGACCCGGCTGCTTTGCCCTGGAAAGATATGGAAGTCGATGTCGTCATTGAGTCAACCGGTCGCTTTACCAAAAAAGAGGACGCTGAACTGCACATCAAGGCCGGCGCCAAGCGGGTCGTCATTAGCGGTCCGTCCAAGAGCGATGGCGTCGACACGATTGTGCTTGGAGCTAACGACGACAAGATGGAAGGTGCGAGCACGGTCATCAGCAATGCCAGCTGCACCACTAACTCACTCGGTGCGGTTATGGCGGTATTGGACGCCGAATTCGGCGTTGAGAAGTCCATGCTGACCACCGTGCACAGCTACACCGCTAGTCAAGCACTGCAAGACGCACCAAACAAAGACTTACGCGAGGGTCGTAACGCCGCCGAGAACATTGTGCCCACAACTACCGGCGCTGCCATTGCCGTAACCCTGACCTTGCCGCAACTGAAGGGTAAGTTTGATGGTTTGAGCATCCGCGTTCCTACCCCTGTTGTCTCGATTAGCGATGTTACCGCCGTGCTTAAAAAAGATGTCACCGTTGAGCAAGTGAACGAAGTCTTTAAAAAGGCCGCCGCCGAGCCGTATTACCAAGGTATTTTGGCGGTTAGCGAGGAGCCGCTGGTATCAAGCGATTACATTGGTAACAGTCATTCGGGTACCGTCGACCTGCTGCTCACCAAAGTGGTTGGCGGCAACTTGGTCAAAGTCATGGTTTGGTACGACAACGAGTGGGGCTACAGCAATCGCTTGGTTGAAGTCGTAGCTGATGCCGGACGTTTACTGCAAAAGGCCTAAGAATAACAAGGTAGGGGTAATTGGGTGGTCAAATTGTTGCAAGCAACAAAAGTGGCCAGCCCAATTACCGGTTGTCTCGCGTCATCACATGACAGAGTCTTACCAGGGGCAATCTCCGCTCAGAAGGCCTACGTATTTAGATTATGGCCAGGTGATGCCATAGGCACCGCAGATGCGTAGGATCTTTTCTTGCAGCCTATTGATTGCGGCGCGGTAGTGAAAGTCCCAGAGTGGACTCAATGTATCTGGTCCAACTCTTTCTTCTCTGGAAAGTGCCATCGGTTCACCACGGTCACTGATAAACCAAGTTTGCCACATTGCCGACGTATAGGAATAGTCGTAGGTCTCAGACTCTGAATGGTGACCACCAAAAGCCCAGCCGTTTGTCCGTTTTGGAACGAACCATTTTGTGACGCTGTGATGTACATCCATGGGGATGTCATGTCTGAGTGCCCAGTCAGCGAACTGATGGCTTAGCTCGGACATAATCTGATCTGGGTCAGCTCGTGGCTTCGGAGGTGGACTGGGTCGAAGAGGGATATACCTAACAGGGTGATGAGCTGCTCGGTGGCGCCTTCGCTCTTGCTCAGCATGTCTTTCTGCTGCGTAGTGGGCTGCTGCTCGGGCGCTCTTTTCCTGTAGACTCTGATTGATCGAGTCAATTGGATCAATTTCTTCAAACCTCATGGTTCTCGCCTTCTTAGGGGAGCGGTTGTCGAATGTGATGAGGAGCATCGTGAGCAAGGCTCGCGATACGCTTTTTATACTATAATTCGTGGTTTATTGCAAGGTGTAAGCGCTCTGGATTGACTTTGTGCACCGGAGCTACTTTAATTAAGAGTGATAATCTAAAGCCAAAACCGCAAAAAAGCGTGGTGGCTCGGAAAATAAACATGAAAATATACATTGGCGCCGATCACAACGGCTTTGAACTTAAAAAGCGCTTACTAACGTATTTGCAGCGTAACGGTTACAGCGTTTCGGACGAAGGTGACCTGACGCTCGACCCTCAAGACGACTACCCACAATTTGCCGCCAAAGTGATTATGGCCATGAAGGCGAGTGAGGATAGTGATCCGCGTGGGCTGCTTATTTGTGGCAGCGGGCAGGGAATTTGTATTGCTGCCAACCGGTTCAAGGGAATCCGCGCGGCAGTTTGTGGTGATGTCGAAGAAGCACGCGCCGGTCGCAACGATGACGACACCAATGTTCTCTGCTTGCCGGCTCGTATGGTTAACGGCGATCAAGCCGAAAGTATCCTTAAAACCTGGCTGGAAACCGGTTTTGCCGGCGCAGCCCGCTTTAAACGCCGAATTATGGAGCTTGATGAGCTCGGTTAAGCGGATAACAGAGGTCACTATAAACCATAAGGGTATTGCAATTTATAAAGAAATAGTGTATAATATATGCATATGAAGCGAATTCTATCGGCAGCAGCCCTTGGTGTTGGTCTTATCTGGGTAGCGGTGACATACATCGGTATCTTATCTTCGTTTGACCCATCGGCTTCTGCGGCCTCGACGAAGGTGATTATTGACCAGTATGTCGACCTGCCCGCCGGTGTAAGCGAGGCCATACCCTCGGTGGTGGCGTTGCAACGCATAACGGCCAGTTCACCGAAAGCCGGCACCAGCGCGTATCAAGGCGAAGTCGCATCCGGTGTTATTATTAGCAACGATGAGGTGCTGACCGCCGGCCACTCGATTATGCCCAAGCGCAGCCTGCAGTGCGACAACACGACTATCAGCACGGCCGGCGCACAGAATCGATTGTTGGCGAGCACCGAAAAGGTAAAGACAGGTGCTGCTATCCATAATGGTCAGGACGCCGCTCTTGTAACCATACAGCCAAGCGAGAACTTTAAGCAATTACCTCGGGTAGAAGTAGCTGACGCGACGCCGCAGATGGGTGAAACCGTTTATTTTGTGAACTTCCAGCCAACCGCCGATGGTGCTACCCGTACGCCAACTGCGCAGGGCGATTTGGCAATGCCGGCCGTCTTTAGTGGTACGGTACTTGGGCAAACTCCGGATGGCCTGGTAATCGCTACCGGCTCCGGTAAGAGCTATGGGCACGGCGTTGCAGATACGCTGGTCCGTCGTGGTGCGAGTGGTGGTGCGATCTTGAATCGTAAAGGCCAATTGGTAGCGCTGTCGGTTGCGAGTCAATCATTGACTGCTGACCAAAGCCCGGCTGCAATTGCGCATACCTACGGTGTGCAGCTGCCGCGTGGTCAGTATCAGATCGCCTTTGGCCAGGTAACCAACGGCCAGCTTATATCTCAGTTACGCGCGCAACAAGCCTACTGCAGTGACAAGTTCTAAAACCTCACAGCTGCCGGCATAAGCGGTATGATACAATACCGCTCATATGGCCGTTATTTGTCCGACTATCGACGCTGAGACCGAGGCGCAGTACCGCGAACAATGCGAGCGCATCGCAACCTTTGCGCACCGTCTGCATATTGATGTGGCCGATGGTTCGATGACGCCCAACAAACTGGTGGCGCTTAAGGATGTCTGGTGGCCACAAGGCATGCATGCCGATATCCACTGTATGGTCCGCCAACCGACAGCGTTGTTACCGCAGCTAATACACCTAGAGCCAAAACTGGTTATTTTTCACGCTGAAGCCGAGGGCAACTATGCGGCATGCGCTGAGCAGTTGCGCCGTCACGGTATTCGATCGGGCGTAGCGCTGTTACCGGAGACACCGGTAGAACTCATTGTGTCGTCACTTTCATTTATTGATCATGTGCTTATTTTTTCCGGTTCACTGGGGCATTTTGGCGGTACCGCTGATATGTCTTTGCTCGAAAAAGTGAAACAGCTCCACGAGCATAAGCCGGGATTGGAAATCGGCTGGGATGGCGGCGTCAATGCCGACAACGCCGTGCAGCTGGTCAAGGCCGGTGTATTGGTGCTCAATGTTGGTGGCGCGATCCATCGGGCCACCGAGCCGGCCGACGCTTATGCTACACTGAAGAGGATAGCAGGTGGCTGATATACGGAGCATTTGGTAATCTGATATACGGCGCCTCCACGGGCGATTTTTAATGTAAGAGCGGGGTAAACGGGCAGCGATGACGGACGATAGAACAAAAACACACTCGGTTGAGCAGCTGGAGCTTATGGCGAACGACATCCGGCAGGACATCATTCGCATGCTCGAGCATGCCGGCAGCGGTCACTCGGCCGGGCCGCTTGGTTTAGCGGACATTTTTACGGCGCTTTATTTTGATATTTTACAACACGATCCCAAGCATCCCGACTGGGAAAAGCGCGACATTCTCCTTTTGAGCAATGGTCACTGTGTGCCGGTGCGCTATGCGGCCATGGCCCGGGCTGGCTACTTCCCTCGCGAAGAGTTGCTGACCTTGCGCAAATTCGGCTCACGCTTGCAAGGACACCCCGAACGCACTCGCCTGCCGGGACTGGAGCACACCAGCGGACCGCTCGGTTCCGGTTTGAGCCAGGCCTGTGGCATCGCGTTGGCGATGCGTATGAACAAAGAACAGCATCGCTGGGTGTACGTGGTGATGGGTGATGGCGAACAAGACGAGGGCAATGTCTGGGAAGCCGCCATGCTGGCCGGCAAGTACAAGCTCAATAACATCATTGCCATTACCGATCGCAACAATATTCAAATTGATGGCCCAACCGAGTCGGTTATGCCGCTCGAAGGTTTGCGTGACAAGTGGCAAGCCTTTGGCTGGCATGTGTTGGAAATTGACGGTAACGATGTGGAAGCGGTTATTGACGCCTGCGCAATGGCCCGGGCAATCGTCGAAAAACCGGTGATGATTATTGCGCACACTATCCCCGGCAAGGGTGTCGACTTTATGGAATATGACTTCCATTGGCACGGCGCGCCGCCCAATCATGAGCAGGCGGTCAAAGCGCTGCACGAGCTGCGCACCCTACAAGGCAAAATCCGGAGCGAACATGAATAATGCTTATTTGACTGATTTTATGGCAAAAGAGGTACCAAGCGAGCCAATCCGCAAGGGGTTCGGTCGTGGTTTATTGCAAGCCGGCAAGGACAACGAGAATGTGGTGGCGGCTTGTGCCGACCTGACCGACTCAACCCAGATGAGCCTGTTTAAGAATGAGTTTCCCGACCGTTTTGTGGAAATTGGTGTGGCCGAGCAAAACCTGGTAACCGTCGGGTCGGGTTTGGCGGCAATGGGCAAAATCCCCTTTGTAAGCAGCTATGCGGCCTTTAGCCCGGGTCGTAACTGGGAGCAAATCCGCACCACGATTTGTTTGAATGATCGTCCGGTTAAAGTGGTTGGTTCGCATGCCGGTGTATCGGTTGGTCCCGATGGTGCGACGCACCAAATGCTCGAAGATATCGCCCTGATGCGGGCTCTACCAAATATGGTTGTGGTCGCGCCATGCGACAGCGTAGAAGCCGAGAAGGCGACACTGGCGCTGGCTAAAGACAGTCGGCCGGCGTACTTGCGAGTGGCTCGCGAGGCTACACCAGTGCTGACTACCCCAGCTATGCCATTTGAGCTCGGTAAAGCCTACGTACTGCGTGAAGGCAGCGCGATTACGCTGTTGGCAACGGGTACGATGACCTATCACGCGCTGGTAGCGGCCGAGAAACTGGCCAAAGACGGGGTAAGTGCTGAGGTAGTCCATGTGCCCACCATCAAGCCGCTCGATGCCGATACTATCCTCAAGAGCGTTGCAAAAACCGGGGCGGCCATTACCGCCGAAGAAGCTCAAATTAACGGCGGTTTTGGCGGTGCAATTGCCGAACTGCTGTCTGAAAATCATCCGGTACCGCTTAAGCGGATTGGCATGCAGGACCGCTTTGGTGAATCGGGCAAGCCAGAAGAGCTGATGGAATACTTTGGTTTGACAGCCAAGCATATTGTGTTCGCGGCACATCATTTGATCGCGCGTCGCTCATAAAATCTGCGAGACTGCTAAACACGGCCGGCATTCGGTTGGAATCTAAAGCATAAGCGGTTAGAATAGAAGCATGCCATTATCTCTTACCCAAATGCGGGCGAATAGTGCCCGTGCTCGACAGGCTATTGAGCGGGCCCGGGCGGGACACTATGCGCTCGGTGCGTTCAATCTCGATAATCAGGAGACGCTCAAGGCGGTTGTGCAAGCGGCGGCCAATAAACGTGCGCCGGTGCTGGTAGAGGTCAGCCAGGGCGAAGTCGAGGCCATTGGCCTGGAGAATGTTCGCGATTTGGTCGACAACTACAAAACGCAGTACGGCGTGGAAATGTACATTAATCTCGACCACAGCCCGAGCGTGGAAGATGCCATTGCCGGTATCGAGGCCGGTTTTGAGTTTATTCACATCGACGTATCGCAGGCCAACCACAATGCGAGCGATGAGCAAATTATCACCGCTACGCGCGCTGTGGTCGACTACGCCCGCTTGACCGGCGCGTTGGTCGAGAGCGAGCCGCATTACTTTGGTGGCAGCTCCAACTTACACACCGAGAAAATCAATTACAAAGAGATAAAGAAGACCTTTAGCACACCGCAAGGTGCTCGTGAGTTTGTCGAGGCGACCGGTATCGACACCTATGCAGCCGCGATTGGCAACTTGCACGGCAAGTACCCGGTGCCAAAAATGCTGGATATTGATCTGTTGCGTGAAATTCGCGCAGCAATCGATTGCAATATTTCGCTGCATGGCGGCAGTGGCACGCCGGGCCATTATTTTCAGAGTGCCGTTCATACGGGCGTCAGCAAGATAAATATCAATTCCGACATGCGGGTCGCGTACCGCAACACGCTGGAGACAGCCTTACGCGACAACCCGAATGAGTTTGCTGTCGTTAAGCTCATGGATAAGGTGATTGCGGCGGTTCAGGCTGTGGTTGAGAGCAAAATTGACATGTTTAACAGTGCCGGCAAGGCGCAACCCTAAGAAAAGGTGGATGTACATTTATGACCGACGAAGATCACAACCAGAACCAACCCCAGCCGGTACAAGATGACCAGGCCGATCAGGGTGACGCCTTCCAGGTGATTGACCCTCAGTTACTCAGTGATGACACGGCGCCGGTAGCGGAGCAGCCCGAACCGGCTGCGTCGGCTGAAGTCGATGAACCGGCAATACCGCAGGCTGTTATACCCGAGCCTGAAACAGCGCAGGTCGAAGCGCAGCTTCAAGAAACGCAAGCCGCTGAAGAGCCTGTTGATATGGCTTTTGATGTGCTAAGCATTGGTGACATCGTGACCGATGCCTTCATTAAGCTCGATGAAGACCAGGCGGTAACCTACGAAAACGAAGAAGGTAAGTGGCTGGCCATGAAGTTTGGTACAAAGCTGCCATTTGACAGCGCTGAGGTTGTGCAAGCGGTCGGTAACGCCAGCAATGCCGCGGTTGCGTTCGCACGGCTCGGCTTGAAGAGCGAGTTCTCGACTAATGTCGGCGGCGACCAAGAAGGTCGCGATATGATTGCCGCGCTGCAAAAAGAGCATGTCGACAGCCGGTTGGTGCATATTAACCCCGGCAAGAAGAGCAACTACCACTACGTGCTGCGCTACCGTGAAGAGCGCACTATTCTGATTAAGCATGAGGAATACGACTATCACTGGCCACAAATCCGGCCGATTGAAATGCCGCGCTGGGTGTACTTTAGCTCAATTAGCGAGCACGCGATTCCGTTTCACGACCAAGTCGCTGACTGGCTCGATGCAAACCCGGGCGTAAAGCTTGCCTTCCAGCCAGGTACCTTCCAAATGGAGGCCGGCGCAGCCCGCCTGGAACGCATTTACAAGCGCTCAGAAGTGCTCATTTTGAACCGTGAAGAAGCGGTTACTGTTGGCGGCGGCAATCATGAGGATGTCCACGATCTGATTAACAAGCTGCACGATTTGGGTCCCAAGATTGTCGTGGTAACCGATGGCCCGAGCGGCGCCTATGCGTCGGATGGGGAAAACCGCTTTAAGATGCCACTGTACCCCGATCCGGCTCCGCCGGTTGACCGCACCGGTGCTGGAGATGCTTTTGCCTCGACGTTTGTAGCAGCCTTAATCAAGGGTAATGCTTTGGAGGGCGCGCTGCAGTGGGCCCCTATTAACTCGATGAGTGTCGTACAAAAGCTTGGCGCCCAGGCCGGTCTGCTGACCGAAACCGAACTCGAGCGCTTCCTGGAGCAAGCCCCCGACTGGTACAAGCCTGAGCGTTTCTAGCCGCACAAATGCACAGCCTGATAGCGTAGCGTTCATTACAACAAAATCTGCCAAAAGTGTGATAAATGTCCTAGGGCGAAGACCCCGCTTATGCTAAGATTAAGCATAAGTATGACGAAGATGTTGTCACAGCTTTTGGGGGCAAAAGAGCCGGCTTTTCGCATGGGCATGAAGCAGCTGGAACACGCGAGCGGCGGCGCAGCGGAAGATATTCGATTGACCACGGAAATTCTCCATGGCATGCAGGATCGGCTGCGACAACTTGGGCTCGATCCGCACGATACAACCGGGCGTGAGCTCTACGGCGCGCTTATGCAGCGCGTCCGTGAAGATGCTGAAGCCTTCCAGAGCCTGCTCGGCGAGCATAATGACAGTGCACAAAATATCATGCCGCGAATTGAGCGCTTTGTAAGCCAGCTCGATGTGCCAAAGCAGGTGTTTGCGATGAAATCGGCTGCCGCCAAACGTTTACTGCGAGCGCATCCACCCAAAAAAGCCATGAAGCAGCTCGGCTATCGTAGCGTTGAGTCGATGCTCAAGCACGAAGCGCCGGCACTACTGTTGGCTGCGGCGCATATTGCCGAGTCGGCCGCCTGGCACAAGTCTATTGTTACAGCATACAAACGACTGCTACCGAGCGACTTTGAGTCGCGTGATGTGCAACTGCTGGCACCAGCGAACGCGCGCTGGGAAAAGATGAGCCGTGATTATGTACTGCACGTAAAGCAGAACATCATGAGTTTCCGGGAATTGGGAGCCATTGTGCTGTTGCCGCTGCCGGTTGCCGGTATCGAAGCCGCGCCACTTGCAGCAACGCTGCTCGTGCTGCAATCGGTAAGCGATATTCGCGCCTCAAGCACGTACTTAAAGCTCCACCAGGTACGACCCGACTTTGGTGAGGTGGTGGCCCGCATATCGAGGCAAGAGCCGATGACCAAGGCTTCTATTGCTGGGAGCTTTTTGCCCTGGAAACTGGTGCACCGCTATTTTGCGAGTCATCCCGAAGCCTACAGCGCCGATTTGTTTGAACCGCACATTCACCCCGACGACCTCAAGTGGCAAGCCGCCGAAGACGCACTCGCAAGCCTGCATCCTCGGTTCGAGTTCTGGCGCGGCGCGTCACACCTGGCGATGCTGGCCCCGAATCACGCGCAGGACAAGCATCACCTGCAACCGGTGTCGCTCAATTTTCTCGATGCCGTATTGAATTTTTGCAACAAACTCAACTACGAACAGCGGGTGGTGCACTACGTGCGTGACCATGTCTGGCACGAACTAATGGTGCGTTATATGCGCCAAAGCAGTATCGAGCAGACGGTACACGACCAATTAAGCGGTGAACTCGTTGATCAGAGTTTGCTTGCATAAGGAGATTATTTTTTACTATGGCCCAACCAAAACCTACGAACCCAACCGGACACGGTAATCCAAGCATCATTCGCTATTCGATTTGTGTCTCGGGTGCCGCTGCCGGCCAGACAGTTAAGGACTCGGCCGATCTGGCAGAAGCCGTTGGTATGGCGATTGCTCGCGAGGGCCACATATTGACCACCGGTGCGACTATTGGGTTACCGTATCATGCAGCGCTGGGCGCAAAAAAAGCCGGCGGCATGAGTATCGGTTTTTCGCCCGCCAGCTCGTTGCGTGAACATCTGCGTAAGTACCGGCTGCCAAATGACAACTTCGACTTCATTAACTTTACCGGTCTCAACTATGTTGGCCGTGATTTATACCTGATTCAGTCGAGCGATGCGGTTGTTACAGTTGGCGGACGTTTTGGCTCGCTGCACGAGTTTACGAGCGCACTAGAGGCGCACAAGCCATGTGGCGTGCTGCTGGGCAGCGGCGGCACTGCCGACATGATCCCCGACCTCATGCAACGGCTTGAGCCACCGGAAGATGATTTGGTGGTGTATGATAACGATCCAGACCGTTTGGTGGCGAAATTGATTGCCGTGCTCGATAAAAAATACGAAGACATCCGCGAGGTGTTGAAAGAACACGATCAGGAGTGGTTTCTGGATAGCTCATCGCGGCCAACACGGGCGGGGTAGATGGCATGAAAATACTCAAGAATTTAGCACTGCTCGCAATAGTTGCGGTAATTGTGGCCGCTGGTTGGATGCTGTGGCAGCAATGGCGCAAAAGTCCGGTGGTTGACTCCTACCGTTCGTGCGTTGATGCCGGTAATCCGGTGCAGACAAGTTTTCCGGAAGTATGTGTCACTAAAGATGGTAAACGATTTGTGTCACCGGGTCAGCAATCGCTGCAGCCGCCAAGCGAGGGCCCGCTGCCGCGCTAAATGCGCTATACTGTTCGTAAACATAAGCGTCATCAGGGTCGCCTTGGCGCAGAAAGCATACGGTTCCACATGGTATCAGCTTACAAAGATCAACGAGGTTTTGGCGCGCTTGGCGTCATTTTGGTGATTGTAGTATTGGGAGTTCTCGGCTACACCGGCTGGTTTGTGTACCACAGCTCAAACGAAACGGATAAAACACTTTCGGCGAGCGATAGCACTAACAGTACCGCAACCGCGCCAGTAAAGACGCCGACTACCGAAAAGACCACCTTTTCCAAGTTGCCCAAGGACTTGCAGGCTGCGATTGTCGCTACAACCAAAGAGAAGGCACCGAGCTGTGTTAAGGATGGCAAACTGGTCGATATGGATGGCAAGCCTACCGATCAGTCAGTGAACTACCTCTCGAGCGGCTTTGCAGAAACAGCTATTGGTTGTGACGGTGCGGCTGCGACGGTGCTGGCCAAAACCAACGGCAACTGGAAAGTCGTTGGCTCAACGCAAATGGAATTCAGTTGTGACAGCCTTAAGAAGTACGCCGTTCCGGTCAGCTTTGTGAAGGCCATTTCTCCTGACGGCAAAGCGACGTGTAGCACCGGTACTGCTTCAGTCGAGTACAAAGTCTAGTAAATACAAGACCGTAAAAGAGCGTTCCGCTGGAGCGCTCTTTTTTAATGACTTGGACCTGTCGGCCGGCCTGCTACACTGTATAAGTGGCCGATTTCAAACTACAAGCAGACTTTGGGCCGATGGGCGACCAGCCCGCGGCAATCAAGCAGTTGACCGAAGGGCTCCAAAACGGAGTCAAGGAACAAACCCTCCTTGGCGTTACCGGTTCTGGTAAGACCTTCACCATGGCCAATATTATTCAGAATATCCAAAAACCGACGCTGATTATGAGCCATAACAAGACGTTGGCCGCACAGCTATACGGCGAGTTTAAGCATTTCTTTCCGGATAACGCGGTTCATTACTTTGTCAGTTACTTCGATTATTACCAGCCGGAAGCCTACATTCCGCGTTCCGACACCTACATTGAAAAAGATTCGCAGATTAACGAAGAAATCGATCGGCTAAGGCACGCCGCTACCGATGCCTTGCTGAGCCGTCGCGATGTGATCATCGTGGCTAGCGTTAGCTGTATCTATGGTATTGGTTCGGTAGAAGACTACGGTGGACTGGCGATTGATGTGGTACGCGGTGAACGCCGGGTACGCGATAAGTTTTTACGACAGCTGGCCGACATCCAATATCAGCGTAATGACATCGATTTTCATCGCAGCACTTTCCGGGTACGTGGCGATGTGGTCGACGTCTTTCCGGCAGCCGAAGAGCTGGCCTACCGGATTGAGTTCTTTGGCGACGAGGTTGATCGTATTACCAAACTCGACCCGCTGACAGGCGAGATACTGGCAAATCTCGACTCGTACAAGATTTTTGCTGCATCGCACTATGTAACGCCGCAAGAAAAGCTCAAGATTGCTATGGGCAAGATCGAACAGGAGCTTGAGCAGCGGCTGCACCTCTTTAAACGCGAGGGCAAGTTACTCGAAGCTCAGCGGCTCGAACAGCGTACGCGGTTTGACCTGGAAATGCTCGAGGAAACCGGCTTTGTAAAAGGTATCGAGAATTACTCACGCTATTTGACCAACCGCGAGCCGGGCGACCAGCCGGCAACATTATTAGACTACTTTCCGGATGACGCGCTTATCTTGATGGACGAGTCGCACATGACCGTGCCGCAAGTGCGCGGTATGTACAACGGTGACCGGGCACGCAAAGAAGTTCTGGTGGAGCATGGTTTTCGGTTGCCGAGCGCTCTCGACAACCGCCCGCTGACCTTTACCGAGTTTGAAAAACACATAAACCAGGTAGTGTATGTGAGCGCGACGCCAGCACAGTACGAGTTGAGCCGCAGTCCGGAGCCGGCACAGCAGGTTATCCGCCCGACCGGCCTGCTCGATCCGCCTATCGAAGTCCGGCCTATCGAAGGTCAGATTGACGACTTGCTGGCGGAAATCAGGGCAACCATTGAAAAGCGCGAACGGGTACTGGTCACTACCCTGACAAAGCGTATGTCCGAAGACCTGACTGAGTACTTGCAAGAGCTGAACATCAAAGTGGCCTATCTGCACAGCGATGTCGACACGCTCGATCGCACCGATATCTTGCGCGACTTGCGGCTTGGCGTCTACGATGTACTGGTGGGTATTAACCTGCTGCGCGAAGGTCTGGACTTGCCGGAAGTGTCGCTGGTAGCAATATTGGATGCCGATAAGGAAGGTTTTTTGCGGAGTGAGCAGGCCTTGATTCAGACCGTTGGTCGTGCCGCACGCCACGTGGATGGCCACGTTATTATGTACGCTAACCGGATTACCGACAGCATGCGCAAGACCATCGACGAAACCACTCGCCGCCGCAGCATACAGGAGGCGTACAACGCCGAGCACGGCATTACACCGACGGGTATTGTTCGGGCAGTTGAAAAGGGTATGCGCGCCGACTCACCAGATGGCGAAGGTGGCGGCAGTGGCCTGTCGCGAACCGCCAAAGACGCCAAACTTAACCTGAAGAAGATTCCCAGGGATGAATACGGCAGTCTGCTCAAAGACTTGACCGGCCAGATGGATTTGGCGGCAGCCAACCTAGAGTTTGAGAAAGCCGCCGAGCTGCGCGACATCATCAACGACATCAAGTCTAAGATGTAGCCTGTACTTGTCAAAAAGTTTGTATCGGTATACAATTTGCGCCTGTCGTAACTCCGTAGCATCCCGCACTCCTCAAGTGCTCGCCGCGTGATTGTATAACGACGTACCTCCGAAACTGTCTGGAGCTGCCATGACCGGAAATATCGAGGACATCAAGGCATCAGTGATACAAGGCAATGCTCATAGCCAGGCGATCGTCCAACAAATGCAGGTGATAGTAAGTGAAGCCGAAGATCTTGGTCGACATGCCGTGCCAGCAATGCGTGAGGCGATTCTGAAAGTTAGAAGTCTGGTGGAGAGCCTCCGTGAAACGCGCAATAGAAGCGTGCAGGAGGCGCATCATGCAGCAATTGATGAAGCTCGGCAGGCTGCCGTTCATTACGGTGCGCTCGAAGGCACGCAGTCGCCACACTTGATTAACCGTAGCGCTGCTGCTCTGGCGGACGATATTGCCAACGCTGACCTGCGAATTGTTAACGATGAGGCTATCGAGAAAGCGCTAGCGGCTCTGAGCGCGGCTCACGAAGCAGTATTTGATATATACGCTACGGTGGCAGACCGTGCCATCGAACAGGCCAAGCCATTCGCTCAACGAGCCCAACGCCATGTCGCTATGGGCGAGCAGTACACGGCTATGCTGTAAGGCAGATAAGGAGGCGACGCGCCACCGTTCTCAAACCTCTCGTGAAGGGGGAGAGCGGTGGCTTTTTTACACCTATCGGCAGCGTCTCGAAACTTGCTAAAACAGTAAAATGGGTGTAAAATATGCGACTGTCGATATACCTATTCGAAAGGGTGAGTATCGTGTCCATTGGTGATATTAGAGGCATGTTACAGTATGCCGTGGAAAGCCAATTTCAACTCGTTAACCTAATAAAGAAGGTTGATGAGATGGCGAGCTTCGCGATTACTGCAATGCAAAACGCCATCGAGGCCAAGCGTACGTCTATCACATCGCCGCAACAAAGCGATGTACATGGAGCCGTAAGGGCTTTCATTAAGACTATCGAGGAGATTCGTGATCTTACTGCAGGCACTGCTTGCCGTGAACTAGCCTCAGGCTCAGTTCAAAAGCTGCAGCAGGCCTTTACTGGCTCGCAGCATGTGGTGTCTGTAAGTGCTATTACTGTTGCAGAAGCTCAATTGCAAGAGCTCGATGAGTTGCAGCAAATGTCTACCAATTTGATCTCTGATGTCGAAAACCTTACCGGTTTCACATCCGAAGATCCGATGGTCGAAGCGGCAACTGAGGTGAGTACTATGGCTGAGCGTGTTCCGAACTTCAGTACGAATGCTATCAACCTGCTCAACTACGTGAACGATTATCTCAGCTCGATTGGCGCCGCGCCTCTGGATACTTCCTCGGGGAATCACGGTAATGGCTCGTGAGCTAACGCTCACTGTGGCATCGACGCACCTTCAAAGTTTAGGAGAGTTACATCATGGCTGATGAAAACGTCGGCAGTATGCGTGCGGCCATTATGGCTGGTGCGGCTGAAAGCAGTCAAACCGCCGAGAATCTCGGTGGCGTGCTTGACGAATTGGAGAACCTGGGAGCGCAAATCGTGCCTCAGGCAAGACTGGATGCCGAACGTATGGTGGCGCAGTTCAGCGATCTCGGCGCGAGCATAAGCGAGGTGCTTGAAGTTTCTCGCGAGGGCGCCGCCCAGTCCGCTGCAAAGGCTGTTGGCCACTATACTGCACTCGAAGGCAGTAGCCGGCCGGAGGCAGATCAACTGCGGGCTTCTGCGAGCGAACTTAGCGCTAATCTGAGTTCCTGGAACCCGGGTCAAGCGCTGAACTCAGCAAGCGACGCTGTTGCTGCAAGCGCGGCTCAACTGCTGGAGCGCATCAATGAGTTGTTTGCAATTGTCGGTGCCACCACAGAGGATGCCACCCAATTCGTGGCTCGAGCCAGCGATGACGCCTCGGCGGCAGAACGCTTGGCCGGCTCGCAGTAGCGAGGAGTACACGTGTCTGAAGACATTGCGAGCGTAGCTGGTCGCGTGCGGACGGGCAATGATCTGAACGAGGTCATTGAGAACGCCATGGATAACATCATTGCAGAAGCCGAGCGAGTTGCCGGCATGGCGGCTGAAGAACTCACTGACCAGCTGTATGCTGTCATTCGGCGCATTACTGCGCTGCGTGAGGTGTCGAATGAGCGAGCCAATGAAGCAAAGCTGACGGCAGTACAAGCGGCAGACTTTGCGGCTCAATCATATTCGGTGCTCGCTGACAGCGGCTCGGCGAACATGCTGGCTCGATCGGCGGCGACCTTCAAAGCAGACATTGAACAGCGTGACTTTACGGTTACGTCTGACACTGTCCTGGACGCTGCTATAGGTGCACTGAATGCCGCTGTAGAAGCCGTTACACGACTCAATGCACGCGCCGATCCGGCAATCGTGGCTGCTCAGGAGGTCAGAGCTCGAGCCAGCCAACACATTCAGCTTGGTGAGCAGTATCTGGCCAATCTGTGATGATTGACATCTCTCCCAATACTAAGGAGGCATCGCGCCACCATTCTTCCCTTACGGGATTCCAAGAATGGTGGCGCTTTTACTATCTGGCACGTGGCGTGTTATTTGCTTGTGTAATGCCGCTCGCAGCTGTAGAATAATCAGCTGTCACCCCTCCCTGACTCCGACCTAAGAGAGATGAGGATTGTCATGGCTGATGATGTCGAGGCGGTTAAGAGTCGAGTGCGTACCGGCATTGCCGAATCACGCAAGGCGCAGCATCACAGTACTGATATTGCCGAGGAGGCCCGCACCATTGTCAACGGCGACACCGCGAGCATTTGCACGGATATCGACAACATTAGTAGATATGTCGATGGCTTGAGCGACCCGCTCGAAGAAGCTTTTAAGGGTTACACTGCATCGGCTCTTAACGCCGCCAGAAAGGCTAATGAAGCGTTCCAGGTACTGCAAGACAGCCCCTCGGGCGCAGCAGCGGGTCTACCGCAAGCAGCAGCTGCTTTGGTGCAAACGCTTGAGCAGTACGACCCATCACTGCCGATTAAGGTAACGTTTAGTGATCTCAGGGTCGGCCTCACGGCAGCTAGGGCACTCGTTGACGCAATTGCGCAAGCGGCAACAGCTGTGTCGGAAAGCGCACAAGCAATTGCAGCTCAGGCTCAGGCCAACGCCGAGCAGGGTGATGCCTACATCGCGCAATCCTAAGGAGGCGACGCGCCACCATTCATTCCCTGATGGGAACTCAAGAATGGTGGCGCTTTTACTATGCTGTCTGCGGAATGACCACATGTTGGCCGATTGTACTCTAAACAATCTGGCGTGTATCTGATATATTGAAAGAATATGGCACAACTTACACGGGATGATGTATTGAAATTGGCTCGGTTGGCACGAATTGAGCTGACCGAAGACGAAGTAACAGAATTTACCACTGAATTCACGGCGATTCTGCAGTATGTAGAGCAACTGCAGTCGATTGACCTTGAGGGCGTCGAGCCGACCAGTCAGGTAACCGGCTTAACAAATGTTATGCGTGCTGACGTCGAGCAGTCGTACGGCTACGAGCCACAAGACCTGCTTAAGAACGTACCGGCGGTGGAGGCCAATCAGATCAAAGTGAAGAGGATGATTGCCTAATGAGCGACGACACACCCGACATTACCAAGCAACTGGCCGGTATCAAGGACGAGCCGGCGGTGCCACCAATCGTTGAGGCGCCAAAGACACAGTGGCCTTCGCTGGCTGAGATTGCACGCGATGTGCAGAGTGGCAAGGTCAAGGCTATCGACTTGGTAGAACAAGCCCTCAAAACCATTGCCGAGAAGCAAGAATACCAGGCGATTATTGCCGTTATAGAAACCCGCGCCCGTGAGCGTGCCAGGCAAGTCGATGAAGATGTCGCTAACGGCAAGACCGTCGGCGCTTTGGCCGGAGTGCCGTTCATCGCCAAAGACAACTTTTTGACATTCGGCAGCGAAACGACCGCCGCCAGCAACATACTAAAGGGGTTTGAGGCGCCATACCAGGCGACAGCTATCGACCGGCTGGAAAAGCAGGGCGCAATCTGTGTCGCTAAGGCTAACCTCGATGCTTTTGCGCACGGTGGCTCTACCGAAAACAGCGATTTTATGGTGACCAAAAACCCGCACGATAAAGAGCGGGTTCCGGGCGGATCTTCGGGTGGCTCGGCCGCAGCGGTAGCGCTTGACATGGTGCCGTTCGCATTGGGAAGCGACACCGGTGGTTCGATTCGTCAGCCAGCCAGCTTCTCTGGCTGTGTGGGGTATAAGCCCACCTACGGTCTGGTCTCGCGATCGGGCGTGGTGGCAATGGGTAGCAGCCTCGATGCTATCGGCCCGCTCACTCGCACGGTTGATGATGCCGCGTTGGTGCTCGATGTTATCGCTGGTATCGATCCGCTCGATGCTACCACTATCCAGCGCAGTCGGGACAGCTACACGCAGTTGACTGGCGTGCTGCAAGGCAAGAAAATCGGTCTCGTCAAGGAATATATGGGCGAGGGCGTGCAACCTGAGGTCAAGGCAGCGGTTGAGGCCGCAGCCGAAGCATTACGCAAAGCTGGCGCAATCGTAGAAACTGTTAGCTTACCCTCTTTGCCGGTGGCACTGGCGGTGTATTACATCATCTGCCCAGCCGAGGTCAGCAGCAACTTGAGTCGCTACGATGGCCAGCGTTATGGGTTTTCGTACAAAGAAGCCGCTAACCTGGATGAAAGCTATGCCAAAAGTCGGGAGATTGGCTTTGGCAAAGAAGCCAAGCGCCGCATTATGATCGGCACCTATGTGTTGAGCAGCGGCTACTACGATGCCTATTACAAGCGGGCACAAACCGTGCGTACCAAGCTTATAGACGAGTTCGCGAGTGCTTTCATGGATCACGAGTTCCTGATTGGTCCGGTTGCACCCACGACCGCCTTTAAGATCGGTGAAAACGCCAACGACCCGTTGCAGATGTACCTGACCGACATCATGACAGTGGCAGCTAATCTGACGGGCGTGCCTTCGATTAGCTTACCGACGAAGCGCCAGGACGATGAGCTGCCGATCGGTTTGCAGATTATGGCGCCGCAACGCGCTGATCAAGCGCTCCTGACAATCGCTAAACAGATGGAGAAACTCATATGATAGACACAACGGTCGGTTTGATTGTGCTGGTTGTAGTGCTGTTGCTCGTCGTCTTTTCGGCTGGCTTTTTAAAGCGTCGGCCACGGCAGCTGAACGATGCCATGTTCCAGACCAAATGGAAAGAAGCTCAAGCGTACTGCAAAGATAAAACGACCTGGCCGCTGGCGGTCATTACCGCTGACAAGCTGCTCGACGAGGGCCTCAAGCGCCGCCGTTTCAAGGGCAAGACTATGGGTGAGCGCATGGTGTCGGCGCAGCGCGAGATGTCCGATAACGACGGCATGTGGTACGCCCACAAGCTACGAAACCGCTTAGTACACGAGACCGATGTGCAGCTCAAGGAGCCTGATGTGCGCAAAGCACTGACCGGTATTCGTCAAGCGCTGAAGGATCTGGGAGCAAAAATTTCATGAGTGTCGATGAGAGCGTTCGGAAGCAATACACCACGACGATTGGTATTGAGTGCCATGTGCAGCTCAAGACTGCCACAAAGCTGTTTGCTTCGGTCGGTAATGATGCTCGCGATGCTGAGCCAAACACACTCGTCAGCCACATCTGTTTTGGGTTGCCGGGCGCACTGCCGGTATTAAACGAAGAAGCAGTCAAGTTAGCGGCTAAGGCAGCATTTGCGCTCGATAGCGAACCGCAGCGCTTTAGTAAGTTCGACCGCAAGCATTACTTTTATCCTGATTTGCCAAAAGGTTATCAAATTACCCAGTTCGATCAGCCGATTATTCTAGGTGGCTCAATCGATATCGAAGTCGACGGCGAAGTTAAGAAAATCGGTATCACCCGTGCGCACATGGAAGAAGATGCCGGCAAAAGCACGCACCCGGCCGGCAAAGACTGCAGTCTGGTCGATCTTAACCGCGCCGGTACGCCACTTCTAGAAATTGTCTCCGAACCCGATATGCACTCTCCCGCAGAAGCCAAAGCATACGCCCGCGAGCTGTATTTGCGCATGAAGTACGCCGATGTTTCGGATGCTAACTTGTATTACGGCAACATGCGCTTCGACGTTAACGTCAGCGTCAGCAAGACCGACCAGCTGGGCACTCGTTCCGAGACCAAGAACCTCAATAGCTTCCGTTCGGTTGAAAAGGCCGTGGAATACGAAGTAAACCGACAAATCGAGCTGCTGGAACGCGGTGAAAGCGTTATGCAAGAAACGCGCGGCTGGGATGACGCGAAACAAAAGACGTTTAGCCAACGCACCAAAGAGGATGCCCACGACTACCGTTATTTCGCTGACCCGGATATCCCGCCGGTAGCGCTCGACCGCAAATACATTGAAGCGATTCGCGACAGCATGCCGGTTATGCCCGCTGCCTGGCGTGAACGTCTGATGACTCTGGGGCTCGACCGGGCACAGATTGATACAATCCTGGAAGCGGAGGTCGAGTCTGCTGAGGTGCATTATTTGCCACTCATTGAAACCAGCATGTCAAACGAGGCTTTTGCCCGCCAGTTGTCACACTGGTTTGTGAACATCGAGGTGCCACTCCGTCGTCGCGAACAGATTAAAACCGGCCACACCGATACCGAACGGCACGCCTTTTACGCCGCGCTCTTTCTGTTGCTCGAGCAAAACCAAATGAGCTCTACCAACGCCAAAGCGCTCATTACTAAAGTGCTGCAGTCGGGCGAATATCCCATTGATGTCACGGGCTATGCCGACCAACAAGGTTTTGTGCAAGTCAGCGACGAAACCATGGTTGCCGGTGCGGTTATGCAAGTACTCAACGAAAACCCCAAAGCGGTAGCCGATGTGGCGAACGGCGAAATGAAAGCCATTGGCTTTTTGGTCGGACAAGTCATGAAACTGACCGGTGGCAAGGCTAACCCGGGCGTGGCGCAAGAACTTATCAAACGCGACCTAGGAGTGAATGATGATTAAGCCATGGTCACGCATCGAACCAACCGTCGTGACGAAGATTGATCGGCGTACTATTGTGATCAAGAGCTTTGAACAACCACACCGTTCCGAGCCTAAAGTTTTCGCGACCCTGGGCGCCGAAAAAGAACGGGCGGCAGGCGTGGTGGCGCTGACGCCTGATAAACGAGTCATTGTTACCCGGCAGTTCCGTCCTGGTCCTGAAATGGTTATGGACGAGCTGCCTGGTGGTGGCGTTGAGCCAGGCGAAGATCCGCAAGCTGGCGCAATCCGTGAGCTCAAAGAGGAAACCGGCTATGTGCCGGGCAAGGTCATACCGCTCGGCGAATGTACGCACGATGCGTACATGAACGGCATCTGGTATTACTATTTGGCGCTGGACTGCGTGTTGTCACCGGATGGGCAGCAGCTCGACCATGAAGAAGAAATCGAAGTTGATCTCATCTCGATTGAGCAGTACATCGAAAATGCCAAGACTGGCAAAATGACCGATCCGCAGGCGGTACTCATGGCCTACGAACACCTTAAACGACTGCAGGAGGAGTGATGCAAAAGAAAGTCCGAAAAGCAGTTATTCCAGCTGCCGGCTATGGTACGCGCATGTTGCCGATTACTAAAACGGTATCTAAAGAAATGCTGCCAATTGTCGATAAGCCGATCATTCAGCAAGTAGTTGAGGAACTGGTGGAAGCCGGTATTGAAGACATTATTTTGGTGACTGCGGCGCACAAAGCCGATATTCACGACTATTTTGGTGATGTGGAAGCTGGTCTGACCAGTCACCTACAAGCGGCTGGCCCGAGTAAGGCCGAGCTATTAAAGCAGCTGGAAAGTATTGAGGACCTGGCCCATTTTGCATTTATTGAGCAGAGCAAGCAGTACGGAACCGGTGTGCCGGTGCTCGATGCAGAGCCATATATTGGCGACGAGCCGTTTATCTACACCTTTGCCGATGATTTCTTTGTCAGTTCATCACCCGAAACCAACAGCTTCAAACAAATGATTGCCGCGTACGAGGCGTACGGAGCACCGGTTTGGGGCGGCCAGCGGCGTACCGCTGACGCTGATTACGATCGCTATGGATATGTTGGCGGCGAAGAGCTGGCGCCAGGCGAGTGGAGTGTAAAAGAAATTGTTGAACGCCCGGGCAAAGCCAACGCGCCGGGCGATCTGGCCAGCTTGGGCGGATTTGTGGTAACACCCGAAGTCTTTGGCTATCTGCATGTCGCCAAAGATGAGCTCGAAGCCAGTAAGGAGCTGTACTTTAACAGCGCCTTAGCCCTGATGATCGCCAACGGCGAACAAGTTGTCGCCAAAGAGATAACCGACGCCGAATATTTTGACACCGGCAATAAGTTAGAATATATGAAGACGGTCACGACGCTGGCCGCCCGTCATCCGGAAATCGGCCACGAATACCGTGCGTTCCTGAATCAGTTTATGCAGAAAGGATAATTCTGTTATGAGTGTTACAAAAGCCGTGATTGCCGCTGCTGGCTTCGGAACCCGCTTTTTGCCGCAAACAAAAGCGATGCCGAAAGAAATGCTGCCGCTGGTCGACAAGCCGATCATTCAGTATGTGGTCGAGGGGCTGGTTGAGGCTGGCATTAAGGATATTATTATCGTAACCGGCTACAGTAAGCGTAGTATCGAGGACCATTTTGACGCACCGAACGCTGAGCTGACTGCTGTGCTGCAAGCCGGTGGCAAAGACGCTATGCTAGAGAACTTGCGTGGCATCGCTGACTTAGCTAATTTTGCGTATGTGCGACAGCGCGAGGTCACCGGTAACGCCGCACCACTGCTTTACGCTGGCAACCTGATTGGCGACGAGCCATTCGTGTACGTGTGGGCTGACGAGTTCGTTGAGGCCAACCCGAACCATACCGCGCAAATGATTGCCGCCTACGAGCAAAGTCAGGCATCGGTCTTGCCGTGTATAAAGGTGACCGAAGACAAAGACTACGACAAGTACGGCATTGTCGGTGGTGACCAGCGCGATGACGGTATGCTGCAACTTAACTCGATAGTCGAAAAGCCCGGCAAGGACAATGCGCCATCTGATTTGGCAAGCATTGGTGGCTACTTGCTGACACCCGATATTCTACCGTACATCGAAAAGATTGCCGCTGAACACGACGGAACAGATGAGCTCAAGATTCAAACTGCGATGCAGCTGATGATAGACGACGGTAAGCCGTTCGTAGCCTATGAGGTGCAGAATGCGCAATACCACGACGCCGGTGATAAGCTCAAGTACCTCAAGACGGTTGTGGAATTTGCACTGCGCCGTAAGGATATCGGCGAAGACTTCCACGAATTTTTACGAACAAAAGTTTAATAAGCGTATGCAGGGTAGGGTACAATAATGACTATGAACACTAGCGAACAAATTCTCGTCGTCGTGCTGGCGGTGGTGTTGGCTATCCTCCTCGTACTCTCGATCGCGATTGCCATAATGGTGCTTCGCCTGCTCAAGAGCATAAACCGGATTACGCAAAAAGCTGAACATCTGATTGAGTCGGCCGAGCATGTCAGTGATGTGTTTCGTAATGCCGCCGGACCCCTGGCGGTCTTCCGAGTAGTTCAAAACATTGCCGATTTGGTTTCCAAGCATAAATCGGGCAAATCACGTAAGTCCTAAACAGCTCTAAGGAGAGGAATATCATGAAAGATTCTACCAAACGTTTTGCAATCGGAGCATTGGTCGCAGGTGCGGCTGGGTACGTCGCGGGTATCTTAACCGCCCCAAAGAGTGGCAAAGAGACTCGCAAGGATATTAAGGATACGGCAGTCCGTAGCATGCAAGAAGCTGAGAAACAGCTCAAAAAGCTGCACACCGAGCTGAATGATACAATTTTGGCCGCAAAATCAGAGGGCGAGAAGCTGACCGGCAAAGCACGTGATGAACTCGATGCCGCATTGGTTGTAACCAAAGCCGCCAAAGAGAAAGCTCGCGAAATCTTGAGTGCCGTCCACGATGGCCGGGCCGAGGACCGTGAGCTGCAAAAGGCTATCAAGGATGGTCAGAAAGCGCTTTCGCACCTCAAGACCTACATGAAGAAGCGCTAGGCAGCACGGCTCACTATGTTTGGATTTGGCAAGAAAAAGTCGCCGGAAGAGGAAACCCGACGACTCCAGGTTAAGGACTACGAGGCGCTCGGCAAGCAAGTCGCCGCGCTCTACGACGCTATCAATCCCGATCGTAAGGGCTTGTATCGTACAGCTTTCTTGAAAGGCTTGGTGACCGGTCTTGGCAGTGTGATTGGCGCGACCATCGTGGTAGCGCTCCTGGCGTGGTTTCTGTCGTTCGGGCACGACCTGCCGTTTTTGGGCAGAATTTCCGACAATGCTCGGCAATCTATCCAAAGAGGCAAAGAATAAGCGAATCGTGCAAGTAGGCCTGGCGTTCGGTCGGTCAAAACGCTTATAATAGAAGTCTATGATTATGTGTGGAGGGGTATTGTAATGGCTGATGCTGCACCGGTTGATGCGCCGGCACCACCACCGCCAACCAAGGCGGGTGAGCCACTGCAATCCAGCGACTATGTGCACCTGCACAACCATACCCAATACAGCCTGCTCGATGGGCTGACCAAGGTTCCGGCGCTCTGCTCGTATGTGAAAGATTCGGGTATGGTAGCGGTGGCACAAACCGACCACGGTACGCTGTCGGGAGCGATTGAGTTTTATAAAGAGGCCAAGGCGACTGGTATTAAGCCGATTATCGGTATGGAAGGCTACGTTGCGGCTCGTACAATTTATGACAAAGAGCCCGGTAAGGATAAAGTCTACTACCACCTGATTATCCTGGCAATGAACGAAACGGGCTACAAAAATCTTATGCAGCTCAGTACGATTGCCAATCTCGAGGGTGTGTATTACAAAGCGCGAGTCGATCACAATTTGCTCGAAAAATACAACGAAGGCCTGATTATCTTAAGCGGCTGTATTGGTGGCGAAATAGGTGACGCGATTCGCAACGATGACTACGAAAAAGCCAAAGAAATCGCTCTATGGTACAAGAGCGTATTTGGCGATCGCTATTACATCGAAGTACAGGATCACGGGCACCCCGAGCACCCCAGCAAATGGGACGAGCAAGTCAAGGTGAACAAAGGACTGCTCAAGCTGGCCGACGAGCTCGACATTAAGCCGGTCGTAACCGGCGATGCCCACTACCTGAGCCACGACGACCAAACGGCGCACGAGATCCTGCTGTGCGTGCAGACAGGCTCGTTCTTGAGTGACGAAAAGCGCATGTCGCTCAGTGACTTTGAGCTGCACGTGGCCGATCCCAAAGAACTGATTGCTCGTTGGCAGGACTTGCGGCCCGATGCGGTCAGGAATAGCCGCGAGATTGCTGACCGCTGTCAGGTGGAATTCGAGCTGGGCGGCATCCTGATTCCGAAGTTTCCCGTGCCCGAGGGCGAGACCGAAAAAAGCTTTCTCGATAAGCTGGTGTTTAAGGGCATTGCCGAAAACTACCTCGATATACCGAGTGACAAAGCAATGGCCATGTCGATTGAGGAGATACGTGCCCTCGCAACGCAGGAAGTGCTGGAGCGCACCGATTATGAGTTGAAAGTTATCGACGGCATGGGCTTTAACGGTTACATGCTGATCGTCCAGGACTTTATTAACTGGGGTAAGGCGCAGGGCATTATCTTTGGGCCGGGGCGCGGTTCGGCGGCTGGCTCGATTATTGCGTACACGCTGCACATTACCGATCTCGACCCGCTCAGGTACGGTCTGCTGTTTGAGCGCTTCTTGAACCCCGACCGTATCTCCATGCCCGATATTGATGTCGACATCCAAGACAACCGTCGCGATGAGGTAATCCAGTACTGTGCCGACAAATATGGTCACGACCGGGTGTCCAACATTGTGACTTTTGGTAAGATGGCAGCCCGCGCTGCCATCCGCGATGTTGCCCGCGTATTGCAGGTGCCGTATGCCGAAGCCGATCGGTTGTCTAAGCTAGTTCCAGCGCCGCTGCAGGGCCGCCATATTCCGCTCGAAAAAAGCATTGTGAACGACTTTGATCTCAAGAAGGAGTACGAAGAAAACGAGTCCGCCAAGCGAGTCATTGACCTGGCGATTACCCTGGAAGGCACGATTCGCAACCACGGCGTACATGCCTGTGGCGTGGTGATTGCGCCGGATGTATTGGTCAAGTATGTGCCGCTTGAAATGGCGCAAAAAGGGGTTGTGGCCACCCAGTTCCCGATGGGGCAAATCGAAGAGCTTGGCTTGCTTAAGATGGACTTCTTGGGACTGTCCAACTTGACGATCATGAAGAACGCCTTGCGCATTATTAAGCGTGTGCACGGTATCGATGTGGTGCTCAAAGACATTCCGCTTGATGATCCCGAGACCTTCCGTCTACTCGGTCGCGGCGACACCACTGGTGTTTTCCAGTTTGAATCATCGGGCATGAAACGCTACCTTCGCGAGCTCAAGCCTACCGAGTTTAGCGATGTTATCGCGATGGGCGCCTTGTATCGCCCAGGGCCGCTGAGCGCTGGACTGACCGATAGCTTTATTAAGCGTAAGAATGGCCACGAAGCAATTGAATACGCCCACCCGCTTATGAAGAACGCCCTGGAAGACACTTACGGCGTGCTGGTCTACCAGGAGCAGGTGATGCAGATTTCCCGCGAGGTTTGTGGCTTTACCGGTGGCGAGGCCGACACCTTGCGCAAGGCGATTGGTAAGAAAAAGCACGATGTTATGGCTAAAATGCAGGTCAAGTTTATTGACGGCGCGGTGGCTAACGGCGTGCCTAAAGCGGTTATCGAGAAGTTTTGGAAAGACTTGCTTGGCTTTGCCGACTATTGCTTTAACAAGTCACACTCGGCCTGCTACGGGCTGACGTCGTACCACACGGCGTACCTCAAAGCGCACTACCCATCGGAGTTTATGGCGGCGCTGATGACCAGCGACTTTGACGACACCGACCGCCTGACAATTGAAATTACCGAATGTAAGAAGATGGGCCTCTCGGTCTTGCCGCCTGATGTTAACGAATCCTTCTTGGAATTTGCTGTTGTGCCCGAATCGTCAGCGGTGCGTTTTGGCATGAACGCCATTAAGAATGTTGGTACCGGCGCGGTCGAAGAGATTCTGCGGGCCCGTGAAGAAAAGCTGTTCGAAAGCATAGAAGACTTTTTCTCTCGAGTCAACGTGCGCATTTGTAACCGCAAGGCCTTGGAAAGCCTAACCAAATCGGGTGCGTTTGATCGCTTTGCCGAGCGGCACATTATTCTGCACAACCTCGATAACCTGCTGGCATACGCTCAGCGCGTCCAAAAAGACCGCAGCAGTGGTCAGACCGACTTATTTGGCAATGTTACCGACGAATCGGCGGTCAAGTCGACGCTGAAACTAGACGAGTCCGCGCCAAAGATTGACCAGCACGAGCAGCTCAAATGGGAGCGTGAATTATTGGGATTGTACCTGAGCCGACACCCGCTCGAGCTGTACGCTACATTCCTGGAAGAGCAAGCAGTACCGCTCAAGACCATTAAACCCGAGCACGACGGTAAAGCGGTGAACGTCGGTGGCTCGATTGGCGATATGCGCGAAATCACGACTAAAAACGGGCAGAAGATGGCCTTTATTAAAATCGAAGACCAGTCGGGCGAGATCGAGGCTATTTTGTTCCCGAGCAGCTACCAACGTACCTTAGGTCTCTGGGAACGCGACAAAGTTATCTTAGCGAGAGGCAAGATCTCCGCTAAAGACCGCGAAGGCAACTTGAGCGATGAGATTAAGCTCATGGTCGACGATGCGCGTGAGATTACCATGGAGCAAGCCTCGTCGTACCAGCCGACCGGACGCAAGCAGAAGGTCTTGGCTACCTCTAAGCGTAAGGCAGCCGCTTTGGCGCATGCTAAGACTATGGCCGCTGGCACAAGCGGTGGCAGCACGAGCGCTTCGGTGGCAGCGGCGCCGCGCGTCTATATCCGGCTCAAGGATACCTCTGACCAGCAGATTCTGGTTAATCTAAAGCAAGCAATCGACGCCAATACCGGCTCGACCGAGGTCGTGTTGGTGCTGGGCGAAGAGGCGTCGCGGCAGATCATTAAGCTACCTACGGGCATCCGTGAGGACGAGGCGGTGTTCGGCGCCCTGCGCTCTTTAGTTGGTTCTGAAAACGTCAAGATCCAGTAAACCGAAGTCGAGGGTGCCGAGCGGCTAGCGGATAAAGCCGGCGCCGCGACTCAAGATAAGGCCAGCGACCACGACGGTGATGATTAGGACATCGAGGTGACGGTGGCGGACAATGTAGGCTTCGCTGTAGGCCAGCGCGCGGTGCGCGAAGCGCAGGTGGCGGGCCAGGAATAGACCGGCGGCGAAAGCGGTGACTGTAATCAGCATCCAGAGGCTGCCGGGTATCGAGTTGCCGGCGATGACTTCTAAGCGGGTCAGTTGGCGGTCGCTGTTGACGGGGATGGTGGTGCGGCTGATGTCGGTAGCGGTCTCAGCCGGTGCGCCGTACAGGGCTACGATAATGGTTTGTGGTTTGTCTCCTTGGAAGTGAGCGGCGCGGACGACGCCAAAGCCGACCTCGCGAAAGTTGCCGTTGAGCAGGTTGGCACGGTGTTCGGCGCTATTCATCCAGCCCTTAATGACGTCATCGCTGTTGTTAAAGCCGTAAGCCAGATTTTCGCCAGCAATTCGGTAGCTGTAACCGCTTTTCTCTATAAAGTTCCAGGGTTGGGTGCCGTCTGGTGAAGTGTGCGACCAGTAGTTTTGACGGGCCATGTCGGCGGCTTTGGCTTGAGCGGCCTGATTCAGCTCGGTGTTAATGCTGAGCTGTGGCTCGTTGTTGCGGCGGCGCTCCTGGTTAGTATCGTTCAGCAGGTCACTGGCGGCGGTGATGGTGTTTTGGGCGCCCAGTACTTGGCCGACCAGCGGATTATTCCAGATAACGTTCACGAGCATGCCGAGACCGGCAATCATGAGCAAAGGCAAATACGGCGCATACGGACGGCTGTAGGGCTGCGTGTGTTTGCGATGGTGGCCGTAGCGCTTTTTATGGTGAAGTTTTGGTTCTTTTTTTGATTTAGGTACGAGTACCATAGCGGAGCTCAAGCTTATCTGATATAAGCATAAGCTGTCAGGGGTAAAAAGTCAAAACTGATATACGCCGTATATCAGTTGGCGAATCGGCAGTGGTACAACGCCATAGCGGCGGCCTGCACGACATTGAATGACTCTTTGCTGCCAAACATCGGAATCTCCAAGATAGTATCCATCCGGGCAAGGACTTCGGGTTCGACGCCTTCGACTTCGCGGCCAACCAACAGAGCGATTTTATCCGGCGGATTGAACTCGTTGAGCTTGACGCTAGTTGGCGATTGCTCTACGGCGGCCAAGGTGTAGCCATCGGCTTTGAGCTTTGTGAGCAGTGGTTCAAATTCAGGGTCGTGTCGCCAGGCTTGACTGGTTTCGGCGCCAAGCGCGGTCTTGCTGATTTGCTTGTGTAGCTTGCGGGCCTCATGCGGCAGGCGTACATCGGAGCCGTCAGACGGAATCGGGTAGGGCGTGTAGCCGGTCAAAAGCACTTCGCGGACGCCCAGGCCTTCGGCGGTGCGCAATAAACTGCCTACGTTGTGGCAGCTCCGAAGATTGTGGGCAATAAGTATGATGTCGCGCATAGCGCCAGTCTAGCAGATCGGACTGGCCGCAGATAGCGCTCATGGTTTATACTGGTACATATGAGTGATAATGCCCGCTATGATGAAGAGCAGGCGACACTGCGACGGGCTCGCTTACTTGGACTGAGCTACGCCGATACTTCGCAGGTCCCCCAAAAGAAAATTTACGAGGGTATTCTCGACAAGCGCGAGATGTACGCCTATAAGCTGATTCCGCTGCAGGCTGACAAGAGTAATTTGCTATTTGGTATCACCAATACCACCTCGCAGCAGATCATGAAGGATCTGCGGTCGCGCTTTCAGGACCAGCGGGTGTCGTATGCTTTGGTGTCGGAAACCGGCTTTCGGGAGTACATGCACTTGTACGACCCACCAAAGAAGATTATCTACCAAGATATCGCGCTGAACACCGCCGGTACCGAAGACCTGATTGAAAATGTCTCGCGCACCCTGGAACAGGTCCGTGCGAGTGACATGTTGGCTTATCTCGTGAACCAGGCGCACCAGTTGAGCTCGTCGGACATTCACATTGAAAACCAGAAGGATTATGTACGTATCCGCTTCCGTATCGACGGCGTATTGCATCCGATTGCTCATTTGAGTCACGAGAAATACCGTATTCTACAATCGGCAATCGCTAGCTCTGGTGATGTGTCGACCGGGTCGGATGAGGCTCAGCAGGGCCACATTGCCCAAAGCCTGACCATGGCTGACGGCACCCAGGTGGACATTAACCTCCGTTTGGAAACCGTGCCTACGATTAACGGCATGGACGTCGTAATGCGTTTGTTTAACATGCGCCAAGACATGTATGTGCTTGATAAACTTGGACTCGATCCCGACGAGCGCAAAGTGGTGGACGATATTATTGCCAAGCCGAGCGGCTTGGTGCTCACGGTTGGTCCGACCGGTTCGGGTAAGACGACCACACTGTACTCTATGCTGAACACCCTAAACTCGGACGAGCGTAAGATTATTACCATCGAAGACCCGGTGGAATACCAATTTGCCGGTATCACGCAGATTTCGGTGCACAGTAGCGAGGTTGGTAACGACGATAGCTTTGCCGCGAAATTGCGCGCTGTGCTGCGGCTTGACCCGGACATTGTGATGGTTGGTGAGATTCGCGACATGGACACGGCGCGGACTGCGTTGCAGGCCTCGCTGACCGGTCACTTAGTGCTCAGTACCTTTCACGCCTCCAACGCTGCGGCGGCTTTGACGCGCTTAATGGATGTCATCGGTCAGAATGCCTTGTTTGTGTCGGCAATCCGCTTAGTGATGGCTCAGCGCCTAGTGCGTAAGCTCGATGATGATACCAAGGTTGAAATCACACCTGAACCCGCACTTCTCAAGCAGATTCAATCAGTTGTTGACACGTTCCCAGAGGGTATCGAGCGCCCCGATTTGAGCAAAGTGAAATTCTACAAACCCGGATCTTCAGAAGAAAACCCCTACGGCTTCCGTGGTCAGCTGGCGATTCGTGAGCAGTTTAGAATGACCGGTGAGATTCGGCACTTGCTCGAGAACACCACAACTATCCTCTCCACCCAGGAAATCGAAGCGGCGGCCATTAAAAGCGGCATGCGCACCATGCTTCAGGACGGCATTCTGAACGTGATTGCCGGCGAAACCACAATCGAAGAAGTGTACCGCGTGGTTGGATAGATACCGTCGGTTGTTGTAAAATACTTTACTGCATACCGCTCATAGCATGCTATGGTTAGAAGGTAACGGTAAAGGAGGCGAAGATGGCAAATCATCGTTTAGCAGAGGGCGGGCGCTCAATAGGGCTGATTCAGCTCGACCTGGCCAATGAAGATACTGCGCCGGCGCTTGATTATGATGCGGGCCTTGAGCGGGCGTTCATGGACTACCGCGAGAAGCTGATTCTTGGCGAGTTGGCGCTCGGCGGCGATAGCAGCGAGATTACGGCTACCGAGGCGACCGGTCCAGCATCGTAGTTGAACGGCTGTAACAGATATGTTATACTTGCTTGAACGAGCAAATTAGTGTAATGTAGTTCAAAGTATTATGTATATCGTGGCTACGTTAAAGGTGTAGTAAAAGCAATGGAATCAATTATTCGCAAGTTTGAGCAACAGTTTAAGAAAGGCGCCGTCGTTGACGTTCGCAGTGGTGACACCGTGCGTGTCCACCAGAAGATTCGCGAAGGTAGTAAAGAGCGCGTACAGATCTTCCAGGGTCTGGTTATCCGTACCGATCGCAAAGATTCGCACACCAGCCGCATCACCGTTCGCCGCATCTCGAGTGGTGTTGGCGTCGAAAAGAGCTTCTTACTGCACAGCCCTCTGGTTCTGAAGGTAGAAGTTACCAAGCGCAGCAAGGTTCGCCGTAACTACCTGACCTACATGCGCTCTCGCACCGGTAAAGCCGCCCGCCTGACCGGCGTCGACTTCGACCGCCACGCGGTGAACGAGATTGTCGACACCAAGGCCGAGGCTGCAGAAGCCGCGGAAGCCGAAAAAGCTGACGAGTCCGAAGCGAAAGCCTAGCACCATTGCTCTCTTATGAAAACTCCCGGTTCGTCCGGGAGTTTTTTATTGTAACGCACGGACGTGATGCAATGAATTGTATTTGTCAGTGCGCAGTTTTGACAGCTATAGTATGAGTATGGGTCTAATTGGCATTGATGAGGTAGGACGCGGCTGTTGGGCTGGACCCCTGGTGGCGGGCGCTGTGTGGCTTGATGATACAGTGCTCCCAGATGCCGCGACATGGCGACTGGCCGATTCTAAAATACTAACAAAAAAGCAACGGACTGCAACCAACGAGGCGCTTAAAGAACTGGCTGCGGCCAGCAAGGTATATTTCGGGCTTGGTTGGGTGCAACCCAGCGAGCTGGACGCAATCGGCTTGAGCCGGGCGGTAGCAGTCGCCATGCGTCGAGCGTACGAAGCCATCCCTGAGGCGCAAAAGCAGAGCGCCGAAGTTATTATAGACGGTTCTTTCAACTTTTTACCCGACATCGTCGGCTCTCGTGCCATTGTAAAGGCCGATGGTAGTATACCGGCTGTCAGCGCGGCCAGCATTATGGCAAAAGTCGCTCGCGACATGTGGATGGTTGAGGCTGCGGCTCGCTTTCCGGGTTATGGTTTTGAGCGGCATGTCGGCTACGGAACCCAGGAACACCAGCACGCACTTGCCGATTTGGGCATCTGTGAACTGCATCGTCGCAGCTTTAAGCCCATCGGTCAGCTGATCGCCTAACAGACTACAAGTTATTGCAGATTTTACGGCTTACGCACTGGCCGCTTTTTGCTAGACTGACTGCACAACTAGCACGGGCGGGCAGAAAGTCGAGGTATCATTATACAAACCACTATGATTGGCCGGAGGGCCGAACAAGTAGCCAGTGAGTATCTGGAGCGGCAGCGTTTTGATATTTTGGACCGCAATTGGCGTCAGCGTGACTGCGAAATCGATATTGTGGCCTACAAACAGCAGACGCTTTACTTTGTTGAAGTCAAATATCGCTCACGAGATAGTGCGGGTAGCGGCTTGGATTACATTGGTCCGCATAAGTTACGGCAAATGGCATATGCAGCCCGTCGATGGCTGCATATGCACAATTGGCGGGGCAGCTATCAGCTTGCTGCGCTTGAGGTCAGCGATGAGAGCTTTGAAGTCACCGCATTCATCGATTGCATTGACGCGTGGTAGCAGGGCGTCAATCTATGCGGTTTTTGACTCAAAGAAGTGAAGAGTTGTTTGCAGGTCGCGCTTGCGCCAAGCAGCTTGCCAGTCAATGGTCTCAAGTGCCTGGGCGACCGGGCGTTCAAAAGCCGGCTGCTTCTGCATCGGGCCAAAGAACTCCTTGAATTCGTGCAGGAACTGTTCATCGCTAAAAGCGCGGGCGGCGTAGTTTGGCATACGGTAAAAGCTCAGGTCTTTGCCCATGGTATCTTCCAGCCATTGCCAGTGCTGACGCATCCAATCCCAGGCGTCGCGCTTGGCAAAGCGGTTTGTGAAGCTGTAGGCCAGCCAGTAGGCCGCATCTTGGATGCGTACTTCTTTACTGTCGATCATCCCCAAGGCGCGGTCAATAAGTTCCGGCTGTTTGAAGCCTGTCAGGGCTGCGGCTAGCGTAATACGCTCCTCGCTATTGGTGGAGGTATTGTGCATGGCTAACAGCTTGTCGAAGTCAGCTGCATCACCGGTGCGAGCTACGGTGCCGTACACAACTCCGCGTATGTCTGGAGCGAGGTCCTCAGGCTTTTGCATAGCATCAAAGCGCTTGCGGGCCTCTGCAACCACGCTCGGCTCTTCGGCCACCGAAGCCATACCGAGTATGGTAGGACGCAATAAGAGGTCGAAATGCGTGTCACTCTCGCGTTCATCCCAGCCGAGTCGGGCGAGCTGTACGGCAGTAAGTTTGCGGGTAAACGGTTTGAGGGCTTCACGCAGCTTGTCGTCATCCATGACGGCGCGAGTGGTGCCGATATTGCCGGCAATGATATCCCATACGATGGTGCTATCTTCGTTGGCGTAGTACTCAAGCAGAGTCAAGGCGTCGATAGTGCCAACGTAGCCGGCTTTTGCAGCGTCGAAGGTATCACTGAGCAATGTCATGCGGTCAACGGGTTCAACACGCCCAGCTTTAACCGCCTCACCAAGGCGGAACAAGTGTGAGGAGTTGTACAGTGTCTGATAGAAGCCCGATCGGCGACAGTTGAGCTGCAGCTGGTGATGATCCTTGGGCAGCGGCAGCGAGGCTTGCTCTTTTTTGAGAATGGAGCTATCGAGCGTTTGCGAAGCGTGGAGCGGCACTGGCCAGACCTCACGTGGGCCAACATGCTTTGTGGCGTTGAGCTTGGCGTGATAGTTGGTGTAAAAACGTTCCTGCTTGAGTTCTAAACCGTCATCGGTGATATTTGCGTGCAGGAGCGGATAGCCGGATTGAGATGTCCAGGCTTGCATGAACTCGTCAACCGGTTTGTGGGCGATTTGGCCCAGCGCCTTCCAAAGGTCGGCGGTCTCAGTATTGCCGTAAGCATGTTCTTTAAGGTATAGGCGCAGCCCGTCGCGGAAGTTGTTGGCCCCTATGTAAGCATGGAGCATGTTGAGCACGCTGGCTCCCTTATCGTAACTGATGCCGTCAAAAATGGTACGAATCTCATCCGGGTGATTGATGGTGACTTCGATGGGGTGGGTATTTTCGAGTGAATCGAGTCGGAAGGCCGGTTGCTGCTCGTCAACCACGAATTGTGTCCAGACTTGCCACTCGGGGAACAGATTGTCGACGGCTAGGTAGCTCATCCAGCTGGCAAAGCTCTCGTTGAGCCAAAGGTCGTTCCACCACTTCATGGTGACCAGGTTGCCAAACCACTGATGGGTCAGCTCGTGTGCGACGACGTTGGCGACGTACTGCTTCATACCAAGCGATGTGTTCTTAGGGTCAACGAGCAATGCTTGCTCGCGGAAGGTGATACAGCCCCAGTTTTCCATGGCGCCGCTCGCAAAGTCGGGTAAGGCGATAAAGTCGCACTTGTCGAGAGGATAGGGAATATCGAAGTACTGGTTGTAGAACTCTAAGCACTTGACCGCGGTGTCGAGGGCGAAGCGGGTGTACTCGATATTGTCGGGAGTCGCGAAGGTGCGTACCAGTGTACCATCTTTCGTGGTAGCTTCGAGCTGCTTCATCTCGCCAAAGACCCAGGCTAACAAGTAGGTCGACATGCGCGGGGTTTGCTCGAATACCGTAGTGGTTAATGTGTCGTCGAATGTCTGTTTTTTAACAGGTGTGTTCGCAATAACCGTTTGCTCGCCGGGAGTAATAAGTGTCAGGTCAAACGACGCTTTTGCTTCGGGCTCGTCGATACAGGGGAAGGCCTCGCGAGCGTGGTGGCTCTCAAACTGGGTGGCAATCAGTTGCTTTTGCTGTCCGTCGTGTTCGAAGAAACAGGGGTAGATGCCATTCATCGGCTTGGTGATGTCGCCCGTAAACCGGAGGGTTACGGTGTATTCGCCCGGGTATATGAGCTTGGCGGTATGCAGGCGAACTTCATCAAAAGATCGCTGGTTGTTGATGCGCTTTACTTCGACAACATGGTCGCCACGCTTGTCGTGGGCGACGACTTCGGCACTCGTAATGGTCAGATCGCTTTGGTGAAATGTGAGCCGCTCGCTGGGGCGGTCAACCTTTTGGCCGCGGATAACGACGGCTCCGCTAAAGGTCATGGTATCGGTATCAAAAGCGAGCTCCAGTTTGTAGTTGCTCGGTTGGAACTGACGAAACAGCCGCCGTACTTTCTTGCTCATTGCGGTAACTCCCCTATAGTATGTGCTTGTATTGTATCAGTCTCAGAGTGAGTCTGCAGATAGAAGATGAACTTATGTGCCTTTAGGGGCCGTGTGTCGCACCACATAGTCATGCAGACTAATCGGATGGTGTGATGCCGCTTGAAAGCTTACAATGCCGCCCACCTCAATACTGGCCATAACTGCAATGCTCACAAGGAGCGCTGGAACCGTCCGACGGATGCCATAAATGGTGTGCTCGTTGACGAGCACGGTGATTGCTAAAGTCGCAAAAATGCCACTGCCCATAAAGGGTGAAAAATGCTCGGTATGGGTGAGTAGCAACATCTCGGTTACGCTCACGAGGCAGGTCGCAAGTACAAACACAAAGGTATAGCGGCTTATGCCAACAATGAGACTGTAGCGGCGCATAACGGCCGTGACAGCGTAGGTTAGCACCGTCAAAACCATGAGCAGCGCAAAGTTAACCGGTGAAACGATGCACAGAATGCTCAGGAACGGCAGCATGATAAAGCCGGCCGCTTTGACGTTGAACCAGCGGTAGATGGTAAATCCAATACCAATGGAAAGCAGCGCGAGTGCCTCAAACCAGCCAAGGTGCAGATGTTGGCGACTTTCGATAAGGCGATCCATGCTGTAAAAGTCGTGGCCGAGGTAACGTCCAATGATATAGAGGCAGCTGACCACGCCTAAGGTCATGAGAGTGGAGAAGGCAGCATAACTGAACGTCGTCAGAAAGCCCTGTTTCTTGCTGATAATTGCGAGAATCGCCGGTGCAATGACGCTGGCCGGGAAGGCGAGCGGGTTGGGGTCGATGGCATGGAATCGCAGCATAATGCTGCCAGCGATGAACATCAGGACAACCGAGAGTGCAGCCATGACAAACTGCGGTTGTCGACCGAGGTACATGTGGCTAAAAAACAGGTCGTACAGCTTAACGATAACCACGGCAACCAGTGCGATGGCCGGCAGCCACCATAAAGAGTTGATAGCGGCAAGCGCAATAAAGGCTACCGCGATTACGCCACCGGGGTTACTGCCGGTCAGGCTGCGGGTAAAGGCGCTCACCAGTACGCCGACTAAGAGCGTGAGCATCGAGAGCTCGTAGCCGCTCAGAAAGTGCAAGGGGTTAGCGAGCAAGGCTGAATCCTTCTTGTTTTAAGGCCCGCTCATCGAGTCCGTCTATAAGGTGATGCAGCTGTTTGCCGAGACGGTAATAGGGATCATAGGTTGGTACGATCGCAGAGGTCTTTGTTTTGGTTATGTCGGCGATGTATGACAGGATTTGCTCAGATTGGCGGGTATGGATGTTGACGGTACCGATAAGCAGGATACGCTTTTGGTCTGCGAGGTTGGTAATGGCATCGATAAGCTCTTGACCACTACTTTTGGCATAGCGACTGGCGTTGCCGAATAAGGCTACTTTGGTCGTACCGGGCTGTACGGCACGCATGACCTGATCTTCGTAGTCGCCGAGCGCTACGATAGCGTCAGCTTGTAGCTCGTCTTGTGCGAGTTTGCTGAATAGCTCGACACGGCTCGGACGGTCATGGCGGTTGTTAAGTAAGATAATTTTGTAATGGTCGGGATATGATTGCACCAGGTCGCCGGCAATGCTGGCGAAGCTTTCTTTGTCGTTGACGGCGAACAGGTTGGCCCATTTGACTTGTTTACCGTTTTGCGCAAAAGATTGCACCTGAAAAGCGCCCGGATCGGCCGGTGCTGCGACCATCGAAGCCATTGCTTGGGCGGCGGGTATCCGGAAGAGGCGCGCCACCAATAAGCCAATAGCAATATTGTCTTTGTGTGCTACGTGGCCAAAGCGCGACACGTCCTGGTCTCTCACCTTATCCGGAGACGCGACAAACAAGCGGCTGTGGCGGTCTTTGCAGACTGCGCGCAAAATTCGAACGAGCTCGGGCTGTCGTTCGGCCGTAATAACGATACCGTCCCTAGGGATGGAACGCGCTAGGCTGCGGGCGATATCTTCGAGCGATTCACCCATTTCTTCTTGGTGATCGAGACGAACGTTGGTAATAATGGCAATATGCGAATGCATAACCTGGCTTTCGAGCCAATCCTGGTAATCGGGATTGATGGCCATGCATTCAACGACCGCGGCCTCGGCACGGCGTTCCGCAAAGCTGCGCATCATGTCAACCTGCTCGTTGATGTTGGGGGCACCGCGTCGGGCGATGACCATGTCGGTACCGTTTGGAAGAATCACCCGGGCAGCAGTGCCGGTTGTCTTACCGAAGGTGCGGATACCGCTGTCGCGCAAGATTGCCGATACGTACCGGGTAACGGTTGATTTACCGCGGATGCCGTTTACATGGATACGGAAGCGGATTGATTGCCGGGCACGCTCAAAACGTCGCCGCTTAAAGAGAAGGGTGGCGGTCATGCAGATAAGGGTGATGCAACAAATGAGAAGCGTTATCATGGTGGTTCAGTCTTCCTCCCACCGGACACTATGGCACAAGAAAGTAGTTTAGCAGATTGTTGTCGTTGACAACAACACGGTTTTCATCTAGACTTTGAAGTGTTGAGTCGGCCGCAGCGGTCGGCTTTTTTCGTAGAAAGACACTGTATAGACTGTAATAACTCTCTCGCGGATAGACTTGAAGCGAACGCTATGATACGTAAAACGAAGTAAGAAAGGTGTACATAATGGACCTAGATATTAAACAACTAGCGGTTGCCGTAAAAGCCATCGCCGAAGAAAAAAACCTTCCCGAGGACACCGTCCAAGAAGTGGTAGAGCAAGCACTGGCTGCCGCCTACCGCCGTGACTACGGCGAGCGCGAGCAGGAAGTTCGTGTAACTATGAACCTCAATAGTGGCGAAGTTGACGCCTATGTCAGCAAAGAAATTGTCGAAACCGTCGAAAACGCTGCCTACGAGATTTCGCTGTCCGACGCTCAGGTCATGCAAAAAAATGCCAAGATTGGCGACATGATTGAAGTGCACGAAAAGGTAAGCTCCTTTGGCCGCGTAGCCGCCCAGACCGCCAAGCAGGTTATTCTGCAGCGTCTTCGGGAAGCGGAGCGCGAAATCGTGCTGAACGAGTATGAGGACAAGATCGGCACTGTCATTAACGCAACGGTAAGCCGGGTTGAAAGCAACATCGTACGCATCGATCTGGGCCGCGCGCAAGGCATTATGCCGCGCAGTGAACAGATTCAGGGCGAGCGCTACTACCCGGGCCAACGCCTTAAGGTCTACCTGAAAGATGTGGAGCGCGATTTCCGTGGCCCGCAGCTGGTGGTATCTCGGGGTAACCGCGAGTTTATCGAGTGGCTGTTCCGGGCTGAGGTTCCAGAAATGGAAAGCGGCGCCGTTGAAATTAAGGGCATCGCCCGCGAAGCCGGTGTGCGCAGCAAGATTGCGGTTGCCAGCAACGTGCCGGGCGTCGATCCGGTCGGCACCTTTGTCGGTGGCCACGGTACCCGCGTCAACGCGGTTATGAGCGAGGTCGGCGAACAGGAAAAGATTGACATCATCGTATGGAGCGAAGATGCGGTCGAGTACATTACCAATGCGTTGAGCCCAACCAAGGTGAGCCGTGTGGAGATTGACGACAGTAAAACCAAGGCTCGGGTATTTGTACCCGAGGATCAGCTGAGCATCGCCATTGGCCGCAGCGGTCAGAACGTTCGTTTAGCAAGCAAGCTGACCGGTTTTGAAATCGACATCGAAGCCGAGAAAGTCTCAGCTCCCGAGCCGGAAGAAGCTCGCGAAGCCAAGGCTGAAGCCAAGCCGGTTGTGCAGAAGCTCAAGAAAAAGAGCGAATTAGAAAGCAACTTGCTCGAAGCCATCGAAGAACACGGCGAATAAATTCGGAATAACGATTGATATGTAAAAGCCGGCACCGTTTCATCCTGTAAAGGATGCATTGGTGCCGGCTGGCGACAGTTGAGGTTGAGGAAGGGTGCTAGATGAGTTCGGCGATCTCCTGACGGAAATCGTGTGCGGCTGCCCGACGGGCCGCCTTGAGCTTGCTCAGGCGATTGTGGGGGTCGTGTACGCCGCCGTTATTCTGCTTCCAGTGCTTAGCTCCGGAGCGGATACCGCGGCCGGCAGGCTTGCCAGATGGACGCAGCCAGGTGTCAAGCGCTTGGTTGAGTGTTCGTACAAACTGTGAAGCCTGAGAAGGCGGCTCGATCAAGTAGCTGTTGGCGTAGGGATCGTGATCCGGGTTCTCCAAGTAGCAAGCATAGCAGTCGCGCTCGTCGGCGAACCAAAAAGCACTGCGATCCCATCCGCTGGAATGCCGGTAGCACGAGGGCGACTCGATGTACTGGTCGTCCAGGTGCTCTTCCCATGCTGTGCGCTCCTGCCACTCTTTGGTGTAGTGGTCCGAATCGCACAACTCTTCCAGCTGCTTGAGGATGCACGACATGCACATCTCCACCCGGGAAACCAGGTAGGTGCAGCTGCACTGGTTGTGCTCCAGCGAGTCATCCATCTCTTGAACGGGGTTGATGCGGGCGGGGAGCGACACGGCAAAGCGGGCCATGTAACCAATCCTTCCTGTAAAGGTACTGTCAATCTATAATTATATCACAAACACGTTATAATGTCAATACACTGGCCACTGATTGTATCTGTAGTTTAAGATTGGCTGATGGCTGCTACCAAAAAGCTATTTGGCACTCTTGACTTGAGAGTGCTAATTGCTATGATAGATATAGCGAACACTAAAACCTCGCTAGATTGGTGGAATTGCAATGATGCCAAATGATCCTAGTTTTCAAGACTTTTTGAATCATCTGACGAATAATGCGCTGGCCAGCCTTAAGCACGCTGACGGCGTGGCTCGCAGCTTTGGAAGTGCCTATGTAGGCACCGAGCACTTGCTGCTCGGAATTCTGGCACAGGAAACCAGCATGGGGGCAAAACTGCTGGAAAACAGCGGTGTTACGTTTGAGCGCGCTCGTATGGCGCTGAATATGACGCCCAAAAACCTGGTTATTAATATGGGTGCCAAAGGTTTGAGCGAAACCGCTAAGCTGACACTGAAGATGGCGTACGACACCGCACAAGATTACGCTCAGGAGTTCTGCGGAACCGAGCACATCCTGTACAGTATCCTAAGCCAGAAAAACGCTCGGGCGACTATTTTACTCCGCGACATGAATGTCGATATTGAGAGCCTAAACACTGAGCTGGAACAGTTCCTCAACCAGCAGCAATATGAGGAAGGCAATTCTTCTGACGGACAGGCTCGCCGCAATGGCAAGAAGGCCCGTAAAACGGCTCTAGACTTCTACGGCACCGACCTGACCGCACAAGCGCAGTCCGGAAAGTTGGATCCGGTTGTGGGCCGTGAGCAGCAAATTCGCCGGCTGGTTACCGTACTGAACCGCCGTACCAAGAACAACCCAGTATTAATCGGTGAACCGGGTGTCGGTAAAACAGCGATTGCCGAGGGTCTGGCGCAGCGTATTGTCACCGAAGACGTACCCGACAGCTTACTCGATAAGCGCATCGTTATGCTTGACCTGGCGGGTATGATTGCCGGTACCAAGTATCGCGGTGAGTTCGAAGAGCGGCTAAAGAAAGTTATGGCTGAGCTCGAGAAAGACAGCAAAACGATTGTCTTTATCGATGAACTGCATTTGATTGTCGGTGCCGGTGCCGCTGAAGGCGCATTAGACGCGGGCAATATCTTAAAGCCAGCTCTGGCGCGTGGCAAAATTCAGGTAATTGGCGCCACCACGACCGCAGAATATACCAAGCATATCGAAAAGGACGCCGCATTGGAGCGACGTTTCCAGCCGATTCAGGTGCCTGAGACCACGCCATCCGAGACGCTGGCCATTCTTAAGGGTCTGCGCAAGCACTACGAGGCGTTTCATGGGGTAGAAATCAGCGACGAGGTTTTGGAAGATACGGTAACGCTCGCAAAACGGTACATTAACGACCGTTTTATGCCTGACAAGGCAATCGACTTGCTCGACGAGACCTCGGCTCATCTGCGAGTTGATCGTGGTAAGACATCGCCCGAAGTCCGCCGGCTGCAGAAAGAGCAGAAGTTGGTTAATGCCCGCATCGAAGAGGCGGTTGACGCCGAAGACTACGAGCGGGCGGCGCGAGAAAAAACCCGCGCCAGCCAAATTCGCGAAGAGCTTGAGAAGCTTTCTGAGAGCGATAAGACCGCGAAGCGGATAACCATTGCCAGTGATGATATTGCGCAGGTGGTTTCCCGCATGACCGGTGTACCGGCTACCAAGGTAATCCACAGCGAGGCGAAGTACCTGCTGCAATTGGAAAAGACGCTCGGTAAGTACGTTATCGGACAGGACGAAGCGGTCGAAGCTGTGGCTCGGGCGGTTCGCCGTAACCGCAGCGGTATCGGCAGCGAACGTCGGCCGGTTGGCTCGTTCATCTTCTTGGGTCCGACCGGTGTCGGAAAGACCGAGTTGGCACGGGTGCTGGCTCGCGAGTACTACGGCTCGGAAGAGGCTTTGGTTAAGATTGATATGTCAGAGTTTGGTGAGCATCACACGGTATCGCGTCTGGTCGGCGCGCCAGCCGGCTACGTTGGCTATGATGAAGGCGGTCAGCTAACCGACAAGATTCGTCGCCAGCCGTACAGCTTGGTGCTCTTTGACGAAATTGAAAAAGCTCACCCCGACGTCTTCAATATGCTGTTACAAGTGCTAGAAGATGGCCACTTGACCGATGCGAAGGGTCGTAAGATTGACTTTACGAATACAATCATCATCATGACCAGCAACATCGGTGCCGAGAAGCTGCAGAAAGAGTCGAACTTTGGCTTTCAGGCTACGAATGACTCTGACCTGAAGGATCTTGAGGCACTTCATGAACGCAACAAGGGCAAAGTGCTCGACGAGCTCAAGAAAATGATGCGCCCCGAGCTGCTGAACCGAATCGATAAAACCATCGTCTTCCACGCGCTTACCAAGAAGAACATTTACCGCATTATCGACTTGCAAATCGATGAACTGCGCGAGCGTTTGCGAAAACATGGTTTGGGCATTCAGGTGACGCCGCAGACCAAGCAATATCTGCTCGATCACGGGTACGACGCCAAGAATGGCGTTCGACCGTTGCGTCGGCTGATTCAAGACACGATTGAGGATCAGATTGCCGTATCGCTGCTCGGTGAAGAGTACCAGCGCGGCGAAATAATCAAGGTAACCGCCAAAAACGGTGAGTTAGCTTACGCTGCCACCACCGAGTAACGGCTTGAGGAGTGCTATACTTGAGTCATGCAACCACACGCTGTAACGCAGCGACCACGGTTTAGATTTCGCAGCTGGCTACCAGGGACACTACTGGTAGCCTTGCTGCTGGTAGGGTATGTAAAAGCGCAGGCTATCGCGGACTGGTTCCGACTGTATTCGTATCAGCCGCCGGCAGCAGTCGTGGCATTGGCTGACCAGACGACCATGACTCCCAAGGCCCGACATTTGTTTTACATAAATAAGCCGAGCATCGACGAAAAGACCGCCTTCCGAAGCCGTTGTCCTGATTACGGTGAAAAAACCATTGTGCTGGGCTGCTATCAAGGCGGCCAGCGCGGTATTCATGTACTGACCGTAACCGATGCTCGTTTGAACGGTGTCGAGCAGGTGACCGCGGCACACGAAATGCTACACGCCGCGTATGACCGGCTCAGTGGTACCGAGAAGACAGAGGTAAACCGGCTACTCCAGGATTATGCCGACAACCAGCTCAAAGATGAGCGTATCAAGAAAGTTCTGCAAGGTTATACACAGACCGAGCCCGGACAGGAGCTCAACGAGATGCACTCCATCTTTGGCACCGAAATTACTGACTTACCCGCCCCGTTGGAGGACTATTACGCTCGCTACTTCTCTAATCGGACGCTCGTTGCACAGTATGCCGCCAGGTATCAAGCCGCTTTCTCAAGTCGCCAAGAACAGATTGCGCAGTATGACCGTGAGCTCAAAGCTAGCAATGCTCGCATACAGGCAAACCTCAAGCAGCTGGAGTCTCAGCAGGTGGTAATCGAACATGAAGACAAGCGTCTTGACGGACTGCGCGCATCGGGTGATTATGACGCCTATAATGCCGGTGTCGCAGCCTACAACCAACAAATTGAGTCGTATAATGCGCTGCTTGCAGCTACACGTGCTGACATAGAAGCCTACAATAAAAAAGTCGATGTTCGTAACGCGCTGGCAAACGAGACCGCTCAGCTAACGCAAGCAATCGATAGCTCGGTATTACCAAAACAACAGTAGTGCTTGCATGGCGAGCCGGGGCTCTCGTATGCTAGGGTCAATAAGGGTTTAATAGAGTAACGGAGGTCTTATGGCAAAGAAACCAGTTCCGCGGTTTGCGTGCAGTAACTGCGGCGCTATTACCAGTGCGTGGGCCGGACGTTGTTCTCAATGTGGCGAATGGAATACTTTGCACGAAGAAGTGTCGATTGTAGCCGGACTTTCTACGGGCGGCGGCTTTGGATCCCGGGCCGCGCAAGGCACTGCATTGACAACCGAAGCCGTGAGCGAAGTTGCAGCCCATGACCAACCACGGATAAAAACACTCATGCCGGATGTTGACACGGTGCTGGGTGGCGGAGCTGTTCCAGGAAGTGTGACCCTGCTGGCCGGACAGCCGGGCATTGGTAAGAGCACACTGCTACTACAGCTGGCGTATAATATTGCCGCCGAGCAGCGGGTGCTGTATGTGAGTGCCGAAGAGTCGGCTCATCAGGTAGGCTTGCGGGCCGGGCGATTGGGAGCTGACCGTAACGGTATGCAAATTGCTACCAGCACGTCTGCGGACGACATTGCTACCACGATTGCGACCGGGCAATACGATTTTGCGGTCGTGGACTCTGTACAGACAATTGCTTGTGCGCAGGTTGCTTCGGCGCCGGGTACAGTATCGCAGATAACCAATAGTACCAACTTGCTCATGCAAGCCGCCAAGCAGAGCGGCACGGCATTGATTATCGTTGGCCATGTGACTAAAGAAGGCAACATTGCCGGTCCGAAGGTGTTAGAGCACGTCGTAGATGTGGTTTTGCAGCTTGAGGGTGATCGGTACGGCGGCTTTAAAATACTGCGCGCTGTTAAAAACCGGTTCGGATCGACCAGTGAAGCCGGTATCTTTGAAATGGCTCAAGATGGCCTAAAGCCGGTCGAAAACCCTTCCGCCGCATTGCTTGCCGAGCGCCAAGTGAGCGACGGTTCGGTTGTATTTGCGGCAATCGAGGGGAGTCGTCCGCTGCTCGTCGAAGTGCAAGCGCTCGTGAATAAAAGCAGCTACGGCTATCCTAAGCGAACCGCGAGCGGTATTGACCTCAACCGGCTCAACTTGTTGGTGGCGGTGCTCGAAAAGCGCACCAAGCTGCAGTTGTCGGAGCACGATATCTATATCAATGTTGTCGGCGGCATGCGCATCACCGAACCGGCGGCTGATTTGGCGGTTTGCATGGCAATCGGCTCGGCGGCGAAAGGCCTGCAACTCAAAAAGAACGCTGCGGTGTTTGGAGAAGTTGGCTTATCGGGCGAAGTGCGCCATGTGCCGTTCGCCGAAAAGCGCATTCAAGAGGCTATGAAGCTCGGCTTCGAAGAAGCTGTCGGGCCGCAGCAGCGCTCAAACGACAAAGTGCCGGACTCGTTTGTTGCCGTTCGTGATGTTCGCTCGGCGCTCAACCAGTTCCTTGAATCGTAATAGCGGATTCTAGAAGTAGTAAAAACCCTCGTGCGGTGCGCCGTTACGAGGGTTTTTACTATAGAAGAGCTGTATCTTCTCTAGTGGAAGACGTGTGGTCCTCGTGGTGGACTGTCGTTCGTGGCGCTGTCATCGCTGTCATCGAGCGTAACGCTGCCCGTAGCTGAACCGCTGTACAGAACGCTGTCGGTCACCTGTGCCACTATGCTAGCTGCGCCACTGGTCGTTGGCGTGTACTGGAACGAGAACGTCTGTGGCGAACCGGTATCCGTAATGGAGAAGGTCTTAACGTTAGCTCCGTTAACGGTGATTGTCAGATTGCCAGGGAATTTCTCGCTCGCCAAATCGTGAGTACCCTTGGAAACGGTGGCTGTAATTGTACAGCCGTCGCTATCGCAGATGTTGGTCTGCGAACCCGAGGAGTTGGAGGCGACGGTCAGGTTAACGCTTGGTTTGACATCGTCACACTTGTGCACGTCGTCGGATTGGCTTGTGTTGTTCGAGCCCGAACCGCCCACAAATTGGTCAACCGAGAAGGTGTTGGCATTTCCGCCGCTCACCGTCTGCTTGGCAGCGTCTGGCGTACAACTCGTGGCTAATTTGTTGGAGACCTTGTCGAGGACGGCCGATTGGTTGCTGCCGGTTTTTGGCGTGTACCAAGATGGGAAAAGGTCGTTTGTGGGACTTGGTTCGACGGAGCCGACGCCGATGTGGTTGCGCACGACGAAGGCTGGCAGTGTCTTGATACCGCTTGGAGCAGACCAGTTGGTTGGTTTGGTGTTGAGTTTGTCATGAGCGCCTTGCATCCAGTTGCGGACAATTGGTGCGGTCATGGTCTCCATGTTGCCGGTCATGGTTTTGGTACGAGTGTGGTAGCCGACCCAGGTCAGAGCGGCGTACTGGGTTGACCAGCTGGCCATTAAACCGTCGTAGCCATCGTTGGTGGTACCGGTCTTGATAGCGAATTTCCAGCCTTTGTAATTGTGGAATTTACACAGGCCGTTACAGATGTTGGAGGCGGGCAGATAACTGGCTTTTGGATCTGACGCCATGTCGTCGAGAATGTATGCCGAGTCGGCTTTGACAACCTGCTTGCTCTCACGCTTTTGCAGCTCGATGCTCTTACCGTTCGCATCGGTAATCTTGTGTATGTAGGTCTTCTTCATGGCGGTTCCCAGGCGCGCCAAGCTGGCGATACCATTCACGTGGTCGTCGAGGGTTAGGTATGCGCCGTCACCGATGGCCGATGAGCCGTAACAAGTTGCGCGATCTTTGGAGGTGGCGGTAAAGACGTCGGTGCCGGGCTCGTAACAGGAGTAGGCATCGTCTTTAGCCATGAGATCTTCGGCCATTTGGATGACCTTGCCTGTGCCAACCGTGAGCATGGCCTTTACGGCCGGAATGTTACGCGAGCCGCCAAGCGCGTAGCGCAAGGTAATTGGACCAGGGTACTTGAAGTCGTAGTCCCACAGACAGTTACCGCCGTTCTTGGGGAGCTGCTTGTTCGTACACGGGTAGCCCGGGATAGCTCCTTGCTGGTCGTAGAGTACCGAGCCGGCACCAACATTAGTCGATTTGTCGATAAGTGCGACGTAGTCATAGGGCTTAAAGGTTGAGCCAGGTGATACTTTAACCGAGTGTACAAAGTTCAGCTGGCCGTGATCGCCGGAAATGAAGTCCGAGCCGCCAACGGTCGCGGCTACGATTTCGCCGGTCTTTACATCTTCGGCTACCATTGCAGCGCTGTCGCCGCCTTGACGCTTAACCTGGTTCATGCCCTTGGCAACCTGCTCCTCGGCGAGATTTTGTAGGTCTAGATTAAGCGTGGTGTCGACTTTCCAACCACCGAGGTTGGTGGTCTTGCCAAGATAGGTTGTCTCAAGCTCGTCTTTTGCAGCCAGGACAAAGTACGGTGCCTTGATGCCCGAATATTTCGGTTGCAATGGTCGCACCTGGGCAACAACATCAACTTTCTTGGCTTCGTCAGCCTGTTGCTGGGTGATCATCTTTTGTTCGACCATGCGGTCAAGAATGTAATGCTGGCGGCCCAGGAGATGCTCTTTGTCAAAGTTACCGCCGTATGGTGAGTAGAAATCGGGTGCCTGGGGAATAGCTGCCAGCATTGAGGCTTGAGCTAGCGATAGATCTTTCGCGTTCGTACCGAAGTAATCGCGGGCTGCGCTCTCAACACCGACTTCGATGCTGCCGTATGGTGCCGCATTCAAATACCCGGCAAGAATGTCTTTCTTAGAGTATTCGCGCTCCATTTCGACGGCTAAGATAACCTCCTTAATTTTGCGGCTAATCGTCCGGTCATTGGTCCAGTTGCCATTCAGCTTCACGAGCTGCTGGGTAATGGTCGAACCGCCCTGTAGGGTGCCGGATTTACCGAAAATATCGTTGTAGGCTGCGCGCATAATGCCGCGCACATTAAAGGCACCCTCATTGTAGAAGTCCTTATCCTCGATGGCGATAGTAGCATTCTTGATGTATTCGGAAATATTATCCGGCTTGACCGGTATACGCTTGACGGCATCGTAGTCCTGCCATAGCAGGGTTTGACCGGTTCGGTCGTAGTAGCTGATGCTGCCGGCCATGCTGGTGCCGTTGACATCGGCCAGGTTAGGCAAGTCTTTGCGGAAATATGCAAACAGACCGACCATAAACAGGAAAACTACGACAATGCCAACACCGGCAATTTTGAGGGCCATGATGGCGCCTTCGCGGCTGAACCAGTAATGCCACATGCGCTTGGGGTGCAGGCTGTAGATAAGGCGTTTAAAGCGGTTCTTGGGTAATCCGCTCAACCGGGCGGCTCGGGCACGAGCCATTGCATCTTTGCGGGCCCGTCGCTTGTCGGAAAAGCTCCGGTTTATACGGATATCGGTGCCACTTTTGGTGGTAAAGACATTTTTCGATTGTCGCGGACGACGCGGGCTTTGCCCGTTATTTCCGTTGTTCATAAGCTGACGTTGGTATCCTCTCATGCCTGAACTGAACGTCCAGTTGCTTAGCCGTATTATAGCAAACAAAGCGGCCGGGCAAGTGCTTTTTTGGCGGCAGCACGCCCCAAATAATGGTCTATTAAGGTTGTCTACAGGCTGCCATCTAAAGAGACATCAATGCGTCGCCGAGGTTCCTATCTTACCGTGGCGCTCTCGATAAGTTATACTGGTGGGCATGCTATCAAAAGAACTCACCTGGCGCGGTTTTGTAAACCAGACGACATATAAAGATGTTTCTGTTCTCGACGGAGAACCGATTACCTTTTACTGGGGCGTTGACCCAAGTGCCGACTCGATGACCGTCGGCAACCTTGGCGCCGCCATGATGGTTCGGCACTTTATACAGGCCGGCCACAAAGCGGTACTGCTCGTCGGCGGAGCTACCGGACTCATCGGCGATCCCGACGGTAAAAAAGAAGAGCGTGATCTCAAGCCGCTCGAAGAAATCGAACAGAATAAACAGGCCATCGTTGCCCAGTACCAACGCATCTTTGACGGTCTCGACTTTACGGTCGTGGACAATTATGACTGGTTTAAAGATATGAACTACTTAGCGTTCCTGCGGGATGTTGGTAAACATGTGCCGATGCGACAGATGCTCGGTCGCGACTTTGTGCAGAGCCGCCTCGGTGAAGACGGTGCCGGCATTAGCTACGCCGAGTTCAGTTATTCGTTGATACAGGGCTACGACTTTTTGCACTTGTACCGCGAACACGGTGTAACGCTGCAATTGTGCGGGGCCGATCAGTGGGGCAACAGTGTAACGGGAGTTGATCTTATCCGCCGAATCACCGGCGCAGAGGCGCATGTCTGGTCAACGCCGCTGGTTATAAACAAAGCAACCGGGGTCAAGTTCGGCAAGAGCGAAGATGGCGCGGTGTGGCTCGATGCTGTCAAAACCAGCCCGACGCAGTTCTACCAGTTCTGGATAAATGCAGATGATGGGGGTGTCGAAGACTACTTAAAGGTGTACACCGACTTGGCGCAGGCTGCAATTGAAGACATTATGGACAAACATCACCAAGCCCCGCAGCAGCGGCTGGCGCAGCGAACGCTGGCCGACGAAGTGACCAAGCTGGTGCACAGCGAAGCAGCCATGCAAGATGCACAGCTCGTAACGCATATTCTTACTGGTAAAGCCGAGCTGAGCGAGGCGCAGGATTCAACACTCGATATACTACGGCAGGAGCAGCCCGCTTTCACGAGTGCGCCTGACGGCAGTATCATAACCGCGTTGGCGGAGACCGGCTTGGCGGGCTCGTCAACCGAGGCGCGTCGGTTGCTTGCAGATAACGCAATCAGCATCAATGGCCAAAAAGTGCAGCGCGAGCAGTTCGAAGCGGCTGATTTTGTGCACGGCCGATTATTGCTAAGAAAAGGCAAAAAGTTCAAAGATACGGCACTCATAGAGATTGACACAAAATAGATAGTAGTCTATAGAATTGTATTGCTACTGCACGAGTACGCCGAGCCCCCTGCTAGGAGGACTGTCATGACGGAGTTTTTGTTTTTTCTGCTCGGAGGCGGTATTTGTTCCGTGGGCGTATTGCTCTGGGAGCGAGCTGTCCGCGCCAAGAAGAAGCGACTGGACGAGCAAGAGTACAAGAGTCTCTGGAGCGAAGCGGTGACCCTGTTGGGTACCAACGGCCAGTTGACCGATGAGCAGATCAGCAAGATCACGCCGAAGCGCAATCCGAAGCCTGCGGCAGAAAGACTGCCGCGAGGCAAGGGTTTCAGCATTGATCGCCGTGAAGTGGAAATTGCCCGTGCCCAGCAGGGTCTGCCTCCCGCCGACAATTTGGAGGGCATGTTCAGTGATGATGTTCGAGCAGTCATGCTTGCACGCATCAAGTATGGCACAGGGCAGTAGCAATTCCGGAGTAGGGCTGTCTGGCGTTTGTCTGGCGAGATTGCTTTTGGCTCATCGCCGATTAAGACATCAGACAGCCCCTCCGCAGTACCATGGCTTTTCATAACGACAAAACATCGTATGATGCGACCCCACCCGTTGAAGCTTCTGGTATACTAGGGGCTATTATGGCAAAAAAATCTACTCACACAGCATCATCAAATGCGCATAAGGCCACGGCCGGCACAAAGCACGCCATCACCGCCGATCAGTACAACGACCCGACGCATAACTATTTGCGCTACTGGGATGGCCGCGATTACGAAAACGATGCCGAAGAAATGGCCATTAAGCGGCTGTTGAAGGGAAAACATTTCCGTCATGCGGTTGACATCGGTGGCGGATACGGTCGTTTGTGCGTATTGCTTGAGAAATACGCCGACGCTGTCACGCTCGCCGAACCGAGCCAGCAGCAGCTCGACATCGCTGCCGATTATCTAAAGGACCACCCACGTGTCGCCCGCAAGTTAATGCAAGTCGAAGATTTGCAGTTTAAGGATGGTTCGGTCGACTTGTTTACGATGATTCGCGTCATGCATCACTTGCCTGATCCGACCAAACCGTTCGCCGAATTATCCCGGGCGCTGAGCGATGACGGACTTATTATTCTGGAAATGGCCAACTACACGCACTTCCGAAACCGCCTGAAGCACCTGGTCAAAGGCAAGCCGATGCCGCTTGCACCGGTCGACATTCGATCAAGGATTAGCCTGAAAAAAGAAAACGAGATTCCTTTTGTAAACCACAACCCTAAGACTGTAATCAAGCAGCTCGCTAAAGCGGGACTGGTTGTGGAGCGTACTTTGTCGGTGTCTAACCTTCGCAGCCCGGGGCTTAAAAAAGTGGTGCCAAAATCAGCCATGCTGGCGATTGAGCGGGTGATGCAAGCACCGTTTGGCCCGAGTCACTTTGGTCCGAGCGTCTTCTTCTTGGTACGCAAGGCTTCGCGTAAATAGTCGCCAAAGCCATACCGCTTGTCGTGTAATCCGGGTATACTAAACCGGTATGGAAACAGGGAGCAAGTTGTCGGCTATTAAGGGTATCGGTCCGGAGACCGAGAAGAAGTTTGCGCGTCTTGGTATCCGGACGCCGCGCGACTTGGCGTACAACTACCCGCGGCGTTACGACGACTATTCTACACTGCTGCCCATCGAGACGCTCATGCCGGGTGATGTGACCATCAAAGCATCGCTGCACGAGGTAAAGGGTCGTTATGTTCGTCGCGGTATGCATGTCACCGAGGCAGTTGCTCGCGACGAGACCGGCAGCGTTCGGCTGGTGTGGTTTAACCAGCCCTACCGCGCAACCGCCATTAAATCCGGTCATGATTACTTTATTTCCGGCAGCTTCGGCTACAGTCGGCAGCGGCTGAGCATAACCAATCCGAACATCGAGCTGGTGAGCGACCTGCCGCGCAATACGGCGCGTATTATACCGATATACCGCGAGACAAAGGGCGTCACGTCCCGGCAAATACGGGCCGCGGCCTTTGAGATTGGCGATGCAATGCTGGCGCTGCCCGAAACGCTGCCCGATTGGATAGTTAAGGAGTGGCAATTAATGCCGCATGCCCAAGCGGTGTACGCGATGCATTTTCCAAGAGACAGCCAGGACCTGGCTCGAGCTCGGCACCGTTTGGGTTTTGAAGAGGTGTTCGAACTAGTGGTGGCCAGCCAGCTCAACAAACAAGAGATTCAATCCGAGCATGCGCCACCCGTGCCTTTCGAGGAGGCGCTCGTCAAGCACTTTGTCGAACAGCTCCCGTTCCAGCTCACCGACGCCCAGCGAAAAGTTACCTGGCACATATATCAGGATATGGCACAGGCCAAGCCGATGAACCGGCTGGTAGAGGGCGATGTCGGCTCGGGCAAAACGCTGGTGGCGGCCATGGCGGCACTGCTAGTGCTCCATCATGGTCACCAAGTAGCGTTTATGGCGCCGACCGAGCTGTTGGCGCGTCAGCACGTAGAATCGCTTAAGAAGGTGCTGGCGCCGGTGGACATGGACAAATACGTTGGACTGTTGGTTGGTGGCATGAAGCCGGCCGATAAGCGGGCAATGCATGAGGCGGTAGCCGCCGGTGATATTCGGCTGATCGTCGGTACACACGCCCTCATACAAGACAGCGTTGACATGCATAATCTTGAGCTTATTGTCATTGACGAGCAGCACCGCTTCGGTGTCGAACAGCGCAAAGAACTCATGCGCAAGGCCGGTCACATGCCGCATGTACTCAATCTGACCGCCACGCCGATTCCTCGATCACTTGCACTAACACTGTACGGGGAACTCGATATTTCCATCATTGATGCCAAGCCGGCGGGCCGTCAGCCGATTATCACCAAAATTTGCTCTCCAAACAGTCGGGCGCAGCTTAACGAGGATATCGTGAAAGAGCTGCAGGCTGGCCGGCAAATGTTCGTGGTTTGCCCGCTGATTACCGAATCGGATACGCTCAAGGTTAATTCGGCAGAATCGATATTTGAGCAATTCTCCACGCAAGATTTCAAGGACTTTCGGGTGGGCTTGTTGCACGGCAAAATGAAGGCCGAGGATAAGAATACTATCATGCAGCGGTTCGTTGACCATGAGCTCGATATCTTGGTGAGCACAACGGTTATCGAGGTCGGGGTGGATGTGCCAAACGCCAGCATTATGCTCATAGAGGGCGCCGAGCGGTTCGGGCTGGCTCAAGCGCACCAGCTTCGTGGCCGCGTCGGCCGTGGTGGTTACCAGGGATACTGCTATCTTATGATGAGCGACTCGAGTCAGCCGAGCAAGCGGCTGCGGGCGCTCGAACAATCAAGCGACGGCTTTAAGTTGGCTGAGCTGGATTTGGAATTACGCGGACCAGGTGCCATTTATGGACAGATGCAGCATGGCGCACTCGATCTGCGGATCGCCCAGCTAACCGATAGCAAGTTGCTGGCGGCGGCCAGGGAAGCGGCACTGGCCTTTGTTGCGCGTATGCACGAGGGTGAAGATCTGGTACAATATAAACAATTAGCTCAACGCGTCGCTAAACTGCGCGCGGTTACCAATTTGAATTAGGTTTTTGTAATGTATTCTGGCACCACCCTGGTACCCTTGAAGCGGTTTGACGCCTGGTTTGGTGCACACCAAAAAATAGACCGCATCGCGCGTCGCAATCTTGCAACGCTCCTTAAAGCAAGCAGCAGCGCGGTGCCGCAAACCGGCGACATCCTCAAGTTCGAGGGCCTTAATGGACCCGACGGCATTAAGCGCAAGACGCCAGCCAAGGACGAACCGTGGCACTATTACGACCCGAGTGATCCCTATGATAGCAAGATACTGCGATTGATTGACGATCAGTACCAGGAACTCGTTGCCGCCATGCGAGCCGGCGACCAAGTCCGAGCGGCTTTTGAGATGGCTTGGTTGGCGCATGCCTTAGTTGACGGATTGACCCCAGCCCACCACTACCCCTACGAAGAAGAGCTTACAAAGCTGCGCGGTGGCGCTGGTAAAGAGACTCGCACCTCTGTTAAAGAGAAGGTGCTTATGCCCGGTGGCACTCTCGGTGAACGGGTGAGCAACAACTGGAAAATGTGGGGCGATAAGGGCTTACTGGCGACGCATTTTGCCTTTGAATGGGGCATCGCCGTTATGATAAGCCCACTCCGTCTGCGCCAAAGCATGCCAACGTCCGAGGAAGTCGAATCTGCGGTCGGCAAGCCGATTACGCAACTGTTTCACGAGCATGCAACAGCGGTCGCGGACCTTAAAATGTATGACTACTTCTATCGCTACGGTTGGACGCTCCATCTGGCCAAAGTAGCCCGACGCCAACTGGTTCCGGGCATTATTAACGCGGTAACGCTGGCTTGGTACAAAGCAGCCGTAGAAGCTGGTGTTATCGATGATCCAAAACGCATGCAAAAACCACATGCTGGGCCCACAAAAGCTCGCCAAGCTAAGCGTTCGAGTAAGCGCTAATGCGTGTTATTGCCGGCGAACTAGGTGGCCGGATGTTCGACTCGCCCCATTCGGCGAGCACTCATCCAATGGGCGACCGTATTCGCGGCGCCTTGTTCAATACACTTGGTGATATTAGCGGCTTAACCGTGCTTGATGCGTTCGCCGGCAGCGGTGCACTCAGTTTTGAAGCCGTGAGCCGGGGTGCTCGCCGTGCATTGGCCCTCGAATTGGACAAAACGGCGCACGCTACCATTGCACACAATTGTCGTTTACTCGGCGTTACATCGAAAGTGCGTCTAGTGCGTGCTAACTGCTCAAGTTGGAGCAATCTCAACCCAAATGAGCGCTTCGATATTGTATTGTGCGACCCGCCGTTTCACGATTTACAGCCGCAGGTGATAGCTAAAATGGTACGCCACGTCACCCCTGGTGGCCTGTATGTTGTAAACTGGCCCGGAAAAACCGAGCCGCCAGTCATTGAAGCACTGCAGATTGTAGCGCATAAAACATACGGTGATGCGCAGCTTATATTTTACCGCGACGATTCCTGAGGAGTGCGGCCTGCTGTTTGGCATCGATAATACTACGATAGCGCAGCGCAAAACCGAAATTAAACAGCGAGCCGAGTATGACGCTGACGACCGATCCATACGGCCGAAAAACGAGGCCAACCGCAAGGCTGGCAAAGGCGATAGTGCTGTATACGCCGATTGTGCCCCGGATAGCGCCGGCCGCGGGCTTTGAGTCGGCAGCGCTCATGTCCATCGCTTCACGAATGCCAAAATGATTTTCAATAAGGTAAAAAGGCGATAGAACATATCGGCGAGCAGCCTTTATACCGGGCACGATAAAACAGACGAAGCCAAGCACTATGATGAGTATCAGTAGAATGAACAAACCGGTCAGTCGTGGTAAAAACCCGATAGCGCTTTTGTATGATTGCCATATGCCGGGCCGTTCGCCAAGAGTAGCGCGCAGCGGCATATAAAAAATGCCGGCCGGTACATTGATATATTGCCAGAGTAGTCCGAGCAACATGATACCGATACCAATAAATGTTCGTGGGTTCGTCAGATCGGGTTTAGAGAGGTTACCGATCACAATTTGTCCCAGCAACGACACCAACCCGGGCAGGATAAAGAAAAACAGGCAAGTCGTAAAGTTCTGACGCCATAAACGTAGGCTACGCGGCAAGAGCGCCCAGCTTGCAATAAGCTGGTAGGTTCCATCGTCTAGAACGCCAGCCTCGGTTTGCGCTTGCCGGGCGAGCTGCTTGCGTTTATGTTCGCTCATCTGCAAACCAGTATGCCACACCCATCAAGCCAGCTGCAAAAAGTTGTTGCTCATGCTTCAGGATAGATGTACAAATGCCTGCCGAGTCCGTATAATATGCCTGAATTGCCCGCCAGCTACACGCAGGGAATGGTACTTTACAGATCTGGATAATACGGGGATGTGGTGGAATTGGTAGACACGCTAGCCTTAGGAGCTAGTGTCGCAAGACGTGAAGGTTCAAGTCCTTTCATCCCCACCAATGCACAGTATTGTGCCTACACTAGCCGCGTAGTATAGTTAAGCTATCGTAACTAAAAGGAAGGTCAACAGACATGGGAGCGCTCGTCGTTATACTTATTATCGTGGTTATCGCAACCATTCTGAGTGGCTTATTCACCGTGCGTCAGCAGACGTCGGCGATTGTTGAGCGCTTTGGACGCTTCCAGCGGATTGCGCCTGCCGGCTTGAACCTCAAGATTCCTTTTATTGACCACATTGCTGGCCGGGTGAGCCTGCGTATTCAGCAGCTCGATGTGCGCATCGAGACCAAAACTAAGGATAATGTCTTCGTATTTGTAGTGGTGAGCGTGCAATACTATGTGCTGCCGAGCAAGGTCGTCGATGCCTTTTATAAATTACAGGATCCCCAAGCGCAGATTACATCCTTTGTTTTCGACACGGTTCGTGCGCGGGTACCGAGCATGATTCTTGACGACTTGTTCGAGAAGAAAGATGATATCGCACAGGCCGTTAAAAGCGAACTCGACGCGGTTATGGACGACTTCGGATACGGCATTGTCAAAGCGCTCGTTACCGACATCGACCCTGATGCCAAGGTTAAGGTCAGCATGAACGAGATTAACGCCGCCCAGCGAATGCGTGAAGCAGCGGTTCAGCAGGCTGAAGCCGATAAAATCCGGGTCGTGAAAGCTGCCGAGGGTGAAGCCGAATCCAAGGCATTGCAAGGCCAGGGTATCGCCAACCAACGTAAGGCGATTATCGAGGGCTTAAAAGAGTCGGTCGAGAGCTTCAATGCAACGATTAGCGGTACTAAAGCCGAGGATGTTATGAACTTGGTGCTTATGACCCAGTACTTTGACACGCTCAAAGAAATTGGCTTAGCCGGTAAGACAAATACGATTTTGATTCCGCATAGCCCTGGTGGTATGGGTGACATCTCCGACCAGATGCGCGATGCAATCATTACCGCCAATGAAGTTTCCAAACCAGGCAACAACTCGAAAGCGTAATTACTACACGCGCCGCTCGAAACACCCCGCTTGGTCGGGGTGTTTTTGAAAGGTGTATAATAGGGGCAAACTATGGCATTACCAACTCAACCTTATAAGGGTGCTCGTGATTTCTATCCGGAAGATAAGCGCCTGCAAAAAAAGCTATTTAGTACACTACGTACAACCGTAGAGCGTTTTGGCTACGAAGAGTACGACGCACCAATCCTCGAATCACTCGATTTATATTTAGCAAAATCGGGCGAAGAGATTGTCAACGAGCAAACGTACGCCTTTGAAGACCGCGGTGGCCGCAAAGTGGCAATTCGCCCAGAAATGACACCAACCGTCAGCCGGATGGTGGCTGCCAAACGCCAAGAGCTGGCGTATCCACTGCGCTGGTACAGCATACCTAATCTGTGGCGATACGAACGGCCGCAGCACGGCCGCTTGCGCGAACACTGGCAACTCAATGTCGATATTTTTGGCTTGGACAATATTGCTGCCGAGCACGAGATTATCTGTACCGCTGACGCATCACTCAAGGCGTTCGGCGCTACATCGGACATGTACGAGGTGTTGGTCAATGATCGGCGACTTGTTGACTTTATGCTTGCCCAATTCCTGGGCCTTGATCATGTGCAGAGCTATAGCGTCGGCAAGCTGATAGACCGCATGCACAAAATGGAGCGGCCGGCTTTTGAGGCCCAAATCGATGCACTTTGTACACCAACCCAGCGCGAGCAAGGGCTGGTCGAACGGCTGCTCACTATTTTGCACGCTCGCTCAATTGACGACTTGCCGGCTGAGCTGCAATCCCACGAATCGGTGGCTGGCTTGCGCAATCTGCTACGGCTACTCGAGTCGAGCGGCGTCAATAACGCACGCTTTGACATTACGCTAATGCGCGGTTTTGACTACTACACGGGCGTTGTGTTTGAAGTATTTGATAAGCACCCCGACAACAATCGATCAATGTTTGGCGGCGGCCGCTACGACGGGCTGGTGGGGCTCTTTGGTGTTGAGCCAGTGCCGACGGTAGGGTTTGGTATGGGTGATGTAACCTTACAGCTCTTTTTAGAGAGTCACGGTCTTCTCCCCGAGCTGCGCACCGAAACCGATGTATACCTCGTGTTGATAGGTGATGTGTACGAGCAGGCTCAGAAAGTGATTGACGAGCTGCGAGAAGCCGGGCTGCGTATTGCGGTTGACGCCAGTGGACGCAAACCTGATAAGCAGATTAAAGCGGCGGTCAAAAAAGGTATCCCATACGCGTTGTTTATTGGTGAGCGCGAGCTAGAAGAAAACATCTTTGTATTGCGAAACTTGCTGACGAGTCAAGAAGAGCGTCATGGCGTGCCTCGACTGGTTAGTTTGCTCAGCGACCACCGCAAACGGGCCTAGGCATTGTTGTACAATGGGCTTTCTAGCCAAAGTGTTACGTATCTGTTACACTAGCAGCCTATGCAGACAATCACCAAGAACCTCAGCGATACTAAAGTCCAATTGACCATGCAGGCCGACCAGGCACTGCTCGACGATGCCAAGCATCAAGTACTCAGGTCATTGGCTAAAACAATGAAATTACCAGGCTTCCGTCCTGGTAAGGCGCCGCTGCCGGTCGTTGAAAAGCATGCCGATCAGGGCGTGCTGCAGTCAGAATTCTTAGACCGGGCAATGAACCAAATGTACGCTGCGGCTCTCGATAGTGAAAAACTCCGACCGGTTTCGCCACCGCAGGCCAAAGTCACCAAGTTCGTGCCGTTTACCGACTTGGCAGTTGAAATTGAAGTCGACGTGATTGGTAAAGTCACGCTCGGTGACTACAAAAAGTTCAAAATGGAGAAGCCAGCGGTCAAAGTGACCGACAAGGATGTGGAGACGGTGCTCACGCAGCTGCAAACGCGTGATGCTGAACGTAAAGAAGTAAAACGCGCCGCAAAAAAAGACGATCAAGTGGTTGTTGATTTTGCCGGCGTTGACGCGCAGACCAAAGAGCCAATTCAGGGAGCCGATGGCAAAGGCTATCCGCTGGTTCTGGGCAGCGACTCATTTATCCCGGGTTTTGAAGCCAATCTGATCGGCATGAAGGCGGGCGAAGACAAGACCTTCACCCTAGAATTCCCTAATGATTACGCTGTTGGTGCCCTGCAAGGTCGCAAGGTGACCTTTACGGTGACCGCGCAAAAAGTCGAAGAGATTGTTACAACCGAACTCAGCGATGAATTCGCAAGCAAGGTCGGCCCCTTTAAGACGGTTGATGAGCTCAAGGCTGACATCCGCAAGCAACTGGAGGCCGAAAAGCAGAACCGGGCTGACCGCGAGCTGGAAAACCGCTTGCTCGAAGAGCTGACCGAGAAATCGAAGGTAGCAATCCCGCAAAACTTGGTCGAGCAAGAAGCCGACCGTATGGAGCAAGATGAGCGCCAAAACCTGCTCTACCGCGGTCAAACATGGGAAGAACACCTCAAGCAGGAAGGCGTAACAGAAAAAGAACACCGCGATCGTATGCTACCTGACGCTGAAAAGCGCGTTAAATCCGGGCTCGTACTGGCCGAAGTCGCCGAAGTCGAGAAGATTGATGTTACGGCCGAAGAACTGAACTTGCGCTTGCAGCTGCTCAAGGGCCAGTACCAAGACAAGGCTATGCAGGCTGAGCTCGACAAGCCGGAAAACCGCCGCGAAATCGCCAGCCGTATGCTGACTGAAAAAGCCATCACGGTGCTAGTCGGCTACGCTACTGCTAAAAAAGCCTAACCGGACAAACGATACCGAATTAGCACTCTTGACTGCAGAGTGCTAATTTTTTATACTAAACGGTACATCCGGATATATGAAACGTACATAGAAAGCTTCAAGGAGGCAGGGTATGAGTGTATTAGTTCCAACTGTTATCGAAAGTGAAGGCCGCTACGAGCGCGCCTACGATATTTATTCGCGGCTGCTCAAAGACCGCATCATCTTTTTAGGTACGCCCGTCGAGCAGACGACTGCTAATCTGATTGTGGCACAGCTCCTGTTTTTGCAGGCCGAAGATGCCAAAAAAGACATCTATTTTTACATCAACAGCCCCGGTGGCAGTGTATACGACGCGTTAGCTATCTACGACACAATGCAGCACGTGAGCAACGACGTACAGACCTTCGGCATCGGAATGCAGGCCTCAGCTGCCGCCTTCTTGCTCAGCAGCGGCACAAAAGGTAAGCGGTTTATTCTGCCCAATGCGACTGTCATGATTCACCAGCCTTCCAGCGGCACACGCGGTAAGGTGACCGACCAGGAAATTGATCTGCGTGAGAGCCTGCGTATCAAGCGGCTGCTCGAAGAGATTATGGCTGGCAACACCGGCCAAAAAGTCGAAAAAATCCACGAGGATATGGAACGCGACAAGTGGCTTACCGCTGAAGAAGCTAAGAAGTACGGTATCGTTGACGCCGTGGTGACCCAAACACCCAAACGCTAGAGATAGAAATTAGAAGCATTTGTCTATGAAATGCTTACTAGTTCGCCGCCGCCTAATTGGGTACTGTAGGAGTCTATGACACAAATGAGAAGCGTCTCGCGGCGCATCTACGAACCTGGCAGTACTCCATTCGGGCCGCTCGATATTGTGCGTTTTGATCGGCGTTTGCCGCAGCGGGCGCAGGCTTTGGCTATGAACTACGCCGGACGAACGGTGCAACAAGCATGGTTGGAGAGTGAATGGTTTGCCAGGCTTGAGCAGCCTGAGGCAGCGCGCGCTCATAAAATCAGTGTCTCGCATCCGAGCTTTATGGCTGGGGTTATGCGCACGATGCAGCGGGCGCTTCGAGGCGATGGACAAGAGTCGGTCTGGCTGGCGGCGCACCCCGGTTGGGGTGTGAGCCCGGTCTCGCTGGCGCAAGATTCCCGCAACGGGTTGATCAATCCGCTCGTCGGCTATGCACACGCTAAACACGATGTATCAGGGAGCCGTCTTGAGCAGCGTCTTAAGCGGACACTGTACCCGAGTAAGGTGTATGCGGCCGTCGGTGATGTAGCCGTCCAGACAGCTTGGCAGCGCAGCGGGATTGGCATTGCCATGTCCGATGCCGCACTTTCCGATTTTGCGGACGACAAAGTGCCGACAACCTACGTGCTTGGCACTCATAACTCGCTTACGGAATCATTAGAACAATACGGGTACCAAATTACCGGTCAGCAACTCCGTGATGACTTGGTGGAGGGGCTCCAAATTCCGGAGACGCGGATGCAAGCCGACAGTGTTGGAGCAGTCCGCGAGCGGATGATACGGTCGCACCCATGGCTGCAGGAAGTCGTAGAACCATAGAGTGTAGTGATTTTATACTTGACAGGCGTCTAATCCTGATTCAGAATGTATGGTAAGAAGTAGTGTAAGCAAGCGGCGCCATTCGAATTTTGTTGTTATGATTGCAATAATTCGATTATTCATAAGATAAGCGGTCGACGTCCGGCTGAGAGCTCCCCATAAAGGAGTTATCGAGCGACGATCAGATCAGCGATATGGTGTCAAAAACTCTTGCTTAGGAACCTTCGCGCGAAACAACTAATCTGATACCAAAACCCTCAAAAAGAAATCAGCTACTGCTGTGTGCGCGAATTCCTGAACTAAAGAGTCCAACTCTGAAGGGATTCTTGTGCACCGCCAAGTGTCGCGTTTTGCCGTGACCACACATCACTACTAATCTATAGGGGGCATGCTCGCTTATGACCAAGACCGCAAAAGCAGCAAAGACGACCGCGGTTCAGAACCAGCGTGTGTACTACACGCAGGCCGATGACGCCATCAATCTCCCCAGCCTCGTTGACCACCAGAACAAGTCGTTCCAGTGGTTTGTCGAAGAGGGCCTGGGTGAACTATTAGCCGAAATTAGTCCGATTGACGACTATACCGGTACTAAACTGTCTTTAAAATTCAAAGACTACCGTTTCGAAGATCCAAAAATGAGCGAAGCCGATGCTCGCGAAAACAATGTCAGCTACGAAGCGCCACTTAAGGCAACCGTCGAACTGACCAACAAAGTAACCGGCGAAGTAAAAGAACAAGAGATCTACCTTGGTGACTACCCATGGATGACTCGCCGCGGTACGTTTGTGATTAACGGCGCAGAGCGCGTGGTTGTATCGCAGCTTATTCGCTCCAGTGGCGTGTTCTTTACCTCTGACCAGCACGGTGCCACCAATTTGTATGGTGCCAAGGTTATTCCTGGCCGTGGTGCATGGCTGGAATTTGAGACCGCTGCGAATGGCGCCCTGTACGTTAAGATTGACCGTAAGCGTAAGCTGCCGGTGACTACTTTGCTGCGTGCGCTCGGTTTGTCCGAAGCCCGCATGAAGGAGTCGTTTAAGCACGTTGACACTGGTAAGGTAAGCCACCTCGAGGCAACACTTGAAAAAGACCCTGCTCGCGGTTCAAACGATGCTCTGATTGAGGTGTACCGTCGTTTACGCCCAGGCGACCTGGCAACCGTAGACAACGCCCGCGCTCTGATTGAGAACATGTTCTACAACTTTAAGCGTTTCGACTTTTCGCGCGTTGGCCGCTACAAAATTAACAAGCGCCTCGATCTCGATGTTGCAAACACAATCGAAAACCGCACCATGCGGATTGAAGATTTGGAAGCAATCATCGCCGAGATTATCCGCTTAAACAACACGCAAGAACCAGCCGACGACATTGACTCATTGGCAAACCGCCGCGTCAAGCTGGTTGGCGAGTTGGTTCAGCGTCAGTTCCGCATCGGTCTGCTGCGCATGGAGCGCAACACCAAAGACCGTATGAGCATGAGCGAAATCGAGACTGTCCAGCCCGGCCAGCTTATTAACGCTCGTCCGGTTGTGGCTGCAGTTCGTGAATTCTTTGCCAGCTCACAGCTGTCGCAGTTCATGGACCAGATTAACCCACTGTCAGAGCTAGCTCACAAGCGCCGCTTAAGCTCGATGGGTCCTGGTGGCCTGAGTCGTGAACGTGCCGGCTTTGAAGTCCGTGATGCTCACGCAACTCACTACGGTCGTATCTGTGCCGTTGAAACCCCGGAAGGCGCCAACATCGGCCTGGTACTGAACCTGGCGAACTACGCCCGTATTAACGAATACGGTTTTGTTGAAACTCCATACCGCAAGGTTGTCAATGCAGCGACTGCCAAGGATATTGTCGGTCACATCGCTGCAGCCGATCTAGAAGTCGATGGCAAGGTTGTTGTTAAAGCCGGTGCGACAGTCACCGCTGATGCTGCTGCCAAACTGGCGAAAGTTACGACCCAAGCCACCTGGCCGGTTAAAGCTCGCGTTACCAGCGAAGTTGAATACCTTGACGCTGCCGAAGAAGAAAAGGCAGTCATCACCGGTGCCGGTACGGTTATCGATGAGCAAGGCTACTTTAGCGAAGACCGCGTGAGCGCCCGCCTGCGCCTTGGCTCAGGTGAAGTTGACGCCAACGATGTTACGCACATGGACGCTGCCCGTAACCAGATTATTGGTTCCAGCGCCGGCCTGATTCCGTTTATCGAAAAGAACTACGTATACCGCTCATTGATGGGTAGTAACCAGCAGCGCCAGGCAGTACCACTGGTCCAGCCACGCAGCCCGCGGGTTGGCACCGGCCTGGAAGGCGAAGCCGCTCGTAACACCGGTCAGGTTATCCTGGCTGATGGCGAAGGTGAAGTCATTAAGGCGAACGGCCAAGAAGTTGTTGTCAAATACAAGGACGGCAACGTTACCTACGAACCCCAGCACTTCATCCGCTCAAACGAAGGCACCAGCATTAACCAAAAGGTTGTTGTTAACACCGGTGACAAAGTAAAAGCTGGCGATGTACTGATTGAAGGTATGTCGATTGAAAACGGTGAACTGGCCCTCGGCAAGGACCTGCTCGTGGCCTTTATGCCATGGAGTGGTTACAACTTCGAAGATGCTATCATCATCAGCCGCAAGCTGGTTGAAGATGACACGCTGACTTCAGTACACATTGTCGACTTCATGATTGAAGTTCGCGAAACCAAGCTGGGTCCGGAAATTGTGACTCGTGACATTCCGAACGTCTCAGAAGACACCCTGCGCCACCTCGACGACGAAGGCATTGTCCGCATTGGCGCCGAAGTGCACCCAGGCGACATTCTGGTTGGTAAAATTACCCCGAAGGGTGAGCAGGAACTGAGCTCAGAAGAGCGTCTGCTGCGGGCTATCTTTGGTGAAAAAGCCAAGGAAGTTCGTGACACCTCGCAGCGTATGAGCAACGGTAAGCACGGTAAAGTGGTCGGTGTTAAGATCTTCTCACGCGAGAATGGCCATGAACTCAAGAGTGGCGTTATCAAGCAAATCCAGGTCTTTGTGGCCCAGATGCGCAAGATTAGCGTTGGCGACAAGCTCGGTGGCCGTCACGGTAACAAGGGTGTTATCGCGCGTATCCTGCCTATCGAAGACATGCCGTTCATGGAAGACGGTACCCCTGTTGACATCATTTTGAACCCACTTGGCGTGCCATCACGCATGAACGTCGGTCAGCTGTTTGAAACCCACCTGGGTATGGCGGCTCACGCGTTGGGCATTAAAGTTGCCAGTCCGTCATTCAACGGTGTTCCAGCCGAAAAGATCCAGGAATTGCTCAAACAAGCCGGCCTGCCGGACGACGGTAAGCAGCAGCTGTTTGATGGCCGTACCGGTGACGCCTTTGCTGAGCGCACCACGGTTGGTAGCATGTACATGATCAAGCTGAACCATATGGTCGCTGACAAGATTCACGCCCGTTCAACCGGTCCGTACACCATGGTTACCCAGCAGCCGCTCGGTGGTAAGGCGCAAAACGGTGGTCAGCGCTTTGGCGAAATGGAAGTTTGGGCCCTGGAAGCATACGGTGCAGCTAGCACCCTCCAGGAAATGCTTACCATTAAGTCAGACGATGTATATGGCCGTTCTAAAGCCTACGAGTCGATCATCAAGAAGACCGCAATTATCGGTCCGAAGATTCCGGAAAGCTTTAACGTGCTCGTGAAGGAACTGCAAGGTCTCGGCCTGAAGGTCGACCTGGTGGCTTCCGATAAGGTTATCGATGCTGAAAACGTTTTGGCTACCAATGTCATGCAAGAAGCAAACGATTTGCCCACAGTCGAGGTACCGGCTCCCGCCATCTCTGATATCGATTTGAGTGAAGAAAGCCCTGAGTTCTCAATTGTTGAAGCTGATGGCGAGACTCCCGTCGAAGACGAAGCCGTTGTAGCATCACTGAGCGACAGCGAAATGGAAGACATGACAATTGAAGAAGGGAAGGAGGCCTAATATGGCGCGATACTCATACGGCGGCAACATTTCTGCCTTTGATGGAGTGCGTCTGGCCGTTGCCAGCCCTGCCGACATCTTAGACTGGAGCTACGGCGAGGTTACCAAGCCGGAAACCATTAACTACCGCACCCAGAAGCCTGAGCGCGATGGTCTGTTCTGCGAACGGATCTTCGGCCCGGTTAAGGACATTAACCCGCACGACGCCAAGTACAAGGGTGTTCGTTCACGCGAAGCCGCCGTCGACAAAAACGGCGAGCTGGTTACCAAGAGCATCGTCCGCCGCGAGCGCATGGGCCACATCAGCCTGGCTGTTCCCGTAGCGCACATCTGGTTCCTACGCGGTACCCCAAGCGCAATCGGTTTGCTGCTTGGCGTAACCGTTAAGAATCTGGAGCGCGTGGCATACTTTGCCAGCTACATTGTTGTGAATGTCGACACCGAAAAGCGTGACCGCATGATCGCTGACAAAGAAGCTGAATTTGCAGCCGCCAAAGAAGCCATCAAGCTGCGCTACGAAGCGGAGGCCAAGAAAGATGACGCCAACGTCAAGGCTCTGGCCGAAATGCAGACCAAGGAAACCGAAGAACTGACCCAGTCCTACGACACCTTGAAAGAGCAGTTGACCAGTCTTGAGCGTATGCGTTTACTCAGCGAAGCCGACTACCGCAACCTGCCTGATGCCCTGCGCGAAATGATCAAGGTTGGCATGGGTGGTGCCGCACTGAAAGATCTGCTCGACCAAATTGAGCTCGATAGCCTAATTGAAGAGCTGAGCGCCGAGGCCGAAGATGCTAAGGGTCAGCGCAAGAAGAAGCTGATGAAGCGTTTGCGTTTGCTGGAAAGCATGCAGCGTGCCGGCATCAAGCCCGAATCAATGTGCTTGAGCGTCCTGCCCGTCATTCCTCCGGACCTACGTCCGATGGTGCAGCTGACCGGTGGCCGCTTTGCGACTTCCGACTTGAACGACCTCTACCGTCGTGTCATCAACCGTAACAACCGTTTGAAGAAGCTGATTGAGCTGAATGCTCCTGAAGTTATCCGCCGCAACGAGCAGCGCATGCTGCAAGAAGCGGTCGATGCCCTGATCGACAACAACAGCGCCCGCAGTGGTCGCGCCGTGGCTGCAACTGGCCAACGCCGCCGCCTGAAGTCCCTGAGCGACATGCTCAAGGGTAAGCAGGGCCGTTTCCGCCAGAACTTGCTCGGTAAGCGCGTTGACTACTCCGGCCGTAGCGTTATCGTTGCCGGTCCGGAACTCAAGATCCACCAGTGTGGTCTGCCAAAGATGATGGCTTTGGAACTCTTTAAACCATTTGTCATCGGTGAGTTGATCGCTCGTGAACAGGCTCACAACATCCGCAGCGCAACTCGCATGATTGAAACCGGCGAAGTTGCCGTATGGGACGCCCTTGACGAAGTTATTAAGGGTAAATACGTGCTCCTGAACCGTGCGCCGTCGCTGCACCGTTTGTCTATCCAGGCTTTCCAGCCAGTACTGATCGAAGGTCGCGCTATCCAGCTACACCCGTTGGTCTGTAAGGGGTTTAACGCCGACTTCGACGGTGACCAGATGGCCGTGCACTTGCCGCTGAGCGATGAAGCTCAAAAGGAAGCACGCGAAATCATGGCCGCGAACCGTAACTTGCTGAAGCCGGCTGATGGTTCGCCTATCCTGCACATCGAGCAAGACATCGTGCTTGGTTGCTACTACCTGACCTACGACCGCGCCAGCGCCCAAGAACAAGCCGTGCGTGACTTTACCGGTATCGGTGAAGCACTGATGGCATACGACGCCGGCGAAATCCGCCTGCAGAATATTGTTCGCTTGCCATTCCGCGGTGAAATGCGTCAGAGCACGCTGGGACGCATGCTGTTCAACGAAACCTTCCCCGACGATTTCCCATTCCAGGACGACGTCATGACCAAGAAGCGCTTGCAGAAGGTTATGGCCGCTGTCTACCGACAATACGGTCAGGACAAGACCGCTGAGATTGCCGACGGCCTGAAAGACCTCGGTTTCCAATACGCTACCATCTCAGGTTTGAGCATGGGTATGGGCGACTTTGAAGCCGTTCGGGGCATGCAGGGTCAAATTGACCAAGGTGAAGACCGTAGTGCTGCCATTTCTGAGCAGTACGAGCAAGGTTTCATCACCGATGACGAGCGTCACCGCCTGACTGTCGATAACTGGACCAAGGTTGCGGCTCGCGTTCAGGACATGCTGACCGAACAAATGGTTGGTCAGGATTCGTCGATGGCTATCGCCATTAACTCGGGTGCCCGTGGTAACGTTGGTCAGTTGAACAACGCGGTCGGTATGCTTGGTGTGCTGTCGGATGCTTCCGGCCGCAGCATCGAGTTGCCGATTAAGTCCGGTTACGTTAAGGGTCTGAGCCCGCTGGAATACTTTACCGGTACCCGCGGTACCCGTAAGGCGCTGATCGACATCGCCCTCAAGACCGCCGACGCCGGTTACCTGACCCGCCGCCTGGTTGACGTCGCCCAAGATGTCTTTACGCTTGATGATGACGACCTGGACCCAGGCTTTACGATGCTTCGTGCTGATGCTGCCGAAATCGGCGTCTCCTACGCTTCGCGTTTGGAAGGTCGCTACGCTGCAGTCGATGTGGAAGGCTACGTAAAGCGCGGTGAGTACTTTACCGCTAAAGTTGCGGCTGCTATCGATGCCGACACCAAAGTTGACGGCGTCAAGATCATGAGTGTTCTGAGCTGCACCGCTGTACGCGGTGTACCGCAGAAGTCATACGGCTTTGACCCGGCAACCGGCGACTTGGTCGCTGGCCACCACCCAATCGGCGTTATCGCCGCTCAGAGTATCGGTGAACCCGGTACTCAGCTGAGCTTGGACTCCAAGCACCGTTCGGGCGCCGTACTGGCCGATGACACTGCTCAAGGTCTGAGTCGTGTCGAAGAGCTCTTCGAAGTCCGCACACCGAAGGGTCAGGCCTACCTGACTGATATCGGTGGTGTGGCAAATGTTTGGGAAGAAGGCGACCACTACGTCGTCCAAGTTACCGCTCAAGATAAAGAAAACGTGGTATTTGACCTTGGCAACCGCCAAGTGAAGGTAGCCAGCGGTTCAAATGTAGCGGTTGGTGATGTTGTCGCTTCTAAGGACGACGGCTCTGAGCCGCTGACCTCACCGATGGCTGGCACCGTTGACGTGACCGACAAACAAATTGTCATCTCGCCAGCCAGCCGCAGCGTTGTCCGCTACGAAATCCCTGGCTTCAAGCAATTGCATGTCAAGGATGGCGACAGCGTTGTTGCCGGTCAACGCCTGACCAACGGTTCTATCAACCTCCACGACTTACTGAGTCTGCAAGGTGTTGAATCAACACAACGCTACATCATGAACGAAATCCTGCGAATCTTCGCCGGCCAGGGTCAGAATATTGCTGACAAGCACCTGGAAATTATCGTTCGCCAGATGTTTAGCCGCGTTCAGGTTGAAGACTCGGGTGCCAGTGAATTTGTGACCGGCGATGTCGTGAGCAAACTGGCAGTCGTAGAAGCCAACGAGCGGTTAGCTGCTGCTGGCAAAGAACTGGTGCAATACAACCAGCTGTTGCTTGGTATCACCAAAGCCAGCCTGAGCACCGACTCGTTCCTGAGTGCCGCCAGCTTCCAGGACACCACCCGTGTCTTGATTGCCGCTGCTACCAGCGGTAAGATCGACGCCCTGTACGGCTTGAAGGAGAACGTCATCCTGGGTCGCAAGATTCCGGTCGGTACCGGCTATCGTCCAGAGGGCGAATTCGAAACCGACGAGAATGCCGAGGCGACCGCCGACATCGAAGCCGCAGCCCAAGCTGAAGTTTAGGCTGACAATTGAAATAACAGAGTAAATCTGTTACAGTAGTAAACGTTTACAAATAACGGTCCGAGCCGGGAGTTTCCAGAGCAGTCTCATGAGCACACGCTCGTCAGGCTGTTCTGGGGTCACGACAGAGTTGGCACTCGTCTGATTACCCTCGTTTGCGCGTAGACCATAAGGAGATATAATGCCAACAATCAATCAATTGGTTCGCAAGCCGCGCGCTAAGGTGACTGATAAGACCAAGTCACCAGCTATGCAGCGCGTGGTCAACAACTTGCGCAACAAAAACTATGAAAAGCCATCGCCGTTTAAGCGTGGCGTGTGCGTCAAGGTAACCACCAAGACTCCAAAGAAGCCGAACTCCGCCTTGCGTAAGGTTGCCCGCGTGCGCCTGACCAACGGCTACGAAGTTTGGGCTTACATCGGTGGCGAAGGCCACAACCTCCAAGAGCACGCTGTTGTGCTGGTTCGCGGTGGTCGTGTTCCCGACCTTCCTGGTGTGCGTTACCACATCGTTCGTGGCAGTCTCGACCTGCAGGGTGTTAACAACCGTAAGCAAGGCCGTTCGAAGTACGGCACCAAGAAGGCAGGTAAATAGTCATGCCACGTAAAGTCACCAAATCACTGATTCGTGATATCAAGCCCGACCGTCAGTACAACAGCGTACAGGTACAGCGTCTCATCAACCGCGTTATGCGTGATGGTAAGAAGCAGCTAGCCGAGCGCCTGGTGTACGAAGGTATGCAAATCGCTGCCGACAAGCTGAAGGTTCAAAACCCGCTCGAAGTTTTTGAGCAGGCTATCAAGAATGTACAGCCACATGTTGAGACCCGTTCTCGTCGTGTTGGCGGTGCAAACTACCAGATTCCGTTTGAAGTTAAGGGTCAGCGCCAGCAGCACCTGACTATGATGTGGTTTGTAGCCGCAGCTCGTGGCCGCAAGGGCATCAGCATGGCTAACCGCATTGCGGTTGAACTGGTTGACGCCTACAACAACACCGGTACCGCTGTTAAGAAGCGTGAAGATACGCACAAAATGGCCGAGGCCAACCGCGCCTTCGCTCACTTTGCACGCACCTAAAGACCGCGCAAAGAATCAACAAAAATGCTCCAATCCGTTGGGGCATTTTTGATTTCGGTGGTATATACTGCTTGTAAGCATTATAGGTACAGACCGAGAGCGTCCCGTGAAAAGACTTAGACAGATCGTTACTTCTTATTGGCAGCTTGTCATCCCAGTTGCTGTCGGTGTACTCATTGGTACGTTCTTTATCCTACGGAGCGGCGCTAGCACATTTGTAACCTTCGTTGAGGCTGAAGATGGCGTTTTGGCTGGCAATGCCGATCAAGTTGCCGACGCAACCGCCTCTGGCGGCAAAGCCACATTATTCCAAGCCGGCACTTCGCCAACGAACCCAATGGAGCCACCAGCTGGCGCCAAGCTTATAAAGGACCTGAGCCGACGCGCAAACTGGGAAACAGAGACGGGCGCCACGGTGGATGAGATTGCCGAGCAGGGGCCGGGCGGAGAAGTGGTTATTCGTAACACACTAGTTGACGGTCAAACCGGCGCAACTTCTGGCGTGCCGAGTGAACGTAGTGATTTGCAAGGTGGAACCGTGCCGCTCGAATCAACACGATGGATGATTTGGTATGAGCGTTTCGTCGAACTGCCGACCACGACGCTCGATCGCTGGCAGATCCTCGGACCGAACGAAATTCATGGTGAGACCTTGAGTCAAGCGACGGTCATGCCGGAGGTGTCGCCCACCAAGACGCAGCGGCTCAATGCCAACGCCGGCCGGCCCGAAGCGCGCTATTTTGATATAGCCCCCATCAAACTGGGCGAGTGGCACCAAATAAAGTTCGGCGTATTCTATACTCAAAACAACGCCGGCTGGATCGAGTTGTGGCGCGATGGCAAACGAGTAATCCACTCAGATGGGCCAACAACAACCGAGAGTCGTGACGGCTACTGGAAATTCGGTAATTACCGCAATGCCGACATCGACGGTCGCACGGTATATGATATCAGTGGTTGCCGGGTTTACGACGGCGGCAACTAGCCCTATAAGCCAATCAGTGCGTTTAGAGGACAGAAGCAGATTGGCAGATGACTTCTCTTATGGTAAGATATCAGGGAACGCGATGTGGCGGTCATTTTTATGTGTACGGCTTTATTTTGCCACGTGACCACTCATCACTATCGTTGCGTAACGTTATAAAAGCAGCAATTATCAGTTAATACTAAGGACAAGCAGCAGCATTATGGCAGACAAGAAAACAGCAATGGACAAGATCCGCAACCTCGGTATTATCGCGCATATCGATGCCGGTAAAACCACCACTACCGAAGGTATTTTGTACCGCACCGGTTTGAACCACAAGATCGGTGCCGTTCACGAAGGTGAAACCACTACCGACTGGATGGCTCAAGAGCGCGAGCGCGGTATTACGATTGTTGCTGCTTCGGTCACCTGCTTCTGGAAAGACCACCAAATCAACATCATCGACACTCCCGGCCACATCGACTTCACCGTTGAAGTTGAGCGTTCGCTGCGTGTCCTCGATGGTGCTTGTGTTGTCTTTGACGGTAAGATGGGTGTTGAGTCGCAGTCCGAAACCGTTTGGCGTCAGGCTGACAAGTACAATGTGCCACGTATCTGCTTTATCAACAAAATCAACCAAACCGGCGGCGACTTCTACAAGTCACTGGAAAGCATTCATAACCGCTTGAGCAAGCGTGCTTTCCCGGTTCACCTGCCTATCGGCTTTGAACAGAGCATTAATGGTATCGTTGACCTGGTTGAGATGAAGGCCTATACCTACACCGAGTTCCACGACAAAGAGCTGGTTGAGGGCGAAATCCCCGCCGACATGATGGACCAGGTTAAGAAGTACCGCAGCCTGCTGATTGAAAACGCCGTTGCCGAAGACGAAGCAATGCTCGAGAAGTTCTTTGAAGTCGGCGAAGACGGTCTAACCAAAGAAGAGATTAAGCAAGCTATCCGTACCGCCGTTCTGAGCGGTCGATTCTTTGCCGTTACCGGTGGTGATGGCCGCGGTGTCATCGTAGAAAAGGTCTTGGACATGGTTAACGACTACCTGCCAAGCCCGCTCGACACCGGTTCTACCTGGGGTACACACCCTAAGACTGGCGAAGAAATCGAGCGCAAGCCGGCCGAAGACCAGCCGTTTGCTGCCTTGGCCTTTAAGATTACAACCGACCCATTTGTCGGTAAGCTGGCCTACTTCCGCGTGTACTCGGGTAAGGTTACCGCCGGTTCGTACATTCTGAACAGCTCAACGGGTGAAAAAGAACGCGTTGGCCGTATCGTGCGTTTGCAGGCCGATAAGCGTGCTGATGTAACCGAAGTGAGCGCCGGCGACATTGCCGCCATCGTTGGCCTTAAGGGCACGACAACCGGCAACACCTTATGCGACCAGAACAACCCCATTGTTCTGGAAAGCATTACCTTCCCTGAGCCACCAGTCTCGATCGCTATCGAGCCAAAGACCAAGGCTGACCAAGAAAAGATGAGCATCGCGCTGCAGCGTCTGGCAGAAGAAGACCCGACTTTCCGTGTCCACGTTGACGACGAAACCGGTCAGACTATTATCTCCGGCATGGGTGAGCTGCACCTGGAAATCCTGGTGGATCGTATGAAGCGCGAATTTAGCGTCGAAGCTAACATTGGTCAACCGCAAGTTGCGTACCGCGAAACACTGCGCAAAGACGGCGTGGAAGTGCAAGGTAAGTACGCTAAGCAAACCGGTGGTCGTGGTCAATACGGTGATGTATGGCTTCGGCTTTCACAAAACGAGCAGGGCGCAGGCTTTGAGTTCATCAACTCTATCAAGGGTGGTGTGGTGCCAGCACAGTTCATTAAGCCGGTTGAGCAGGGCATCATCGAAGCTATGAGCAACGGTGTGATTGCCGGTTATCCGGTCGTGGATGTTAAGGCTGAGCTGTACGACGGTTCATACCACGATGTCGACTCCAGCGAAATCGCCTTTAAGATTGCCGGCTCTATGGCCTTCCAAGAAGGCTTTAAGAAAGCTAACCCGACACTGCTCGAGCCGGTTATGAAGGTAGTCGTAGTTACTCCCGAGGAATTCATGGGTGACGTTATCGGCGATTTGAACTCCAAGCGCGGTCGCATTGAGTCTATGGAAGACTTGAGCGCCGGTGTTAAGGAAATTACCGCCTTTGTGCCGCTTGGTGAAATGTTCGGCTACACTACCAACCTGCGTAGCAACACGCAGGGTCGTGCAAGCTCAAGCATGGAGCTCGATCACTACGCCGATGTGCCAGGCCACGTGGCTGACGCGATTATTGCCAAAAACAGCAAATAGCAGCAAATAGTCAACGCACTATACAAGAAACGAGCTGTCCATTCGGCAGCTCGTTTTTTATGGGTCGTAACATGTCTCCTGCTAACGCGAAGTTGGCGTGACCAGGCCGGTGCGATAACGCGCAGTCAGGCCACTCAGTGCGGCGTAGGCGACTTCTCGTGGTGCCTTTGAATCACTGTTGGCGTGGCGTAGGTGTCGGGCAATCTCTTGGTACACCGACTCACTGCGGGCAGCGTAGGCATCTGACATATTCCGGAAATCATCACGCGCTACCACTGATGCGTAGTGATCCGCGGTAGCCTGCGAGCAGTTGCCACCACTAACCGGCAACACGAACACAACCTGCTCGTCGGTGTCCTGATGGCCGGCGATCGTGTCTGCGAAAGCGCGTGGTAATGCTGCCGCCGGCTCGACCGTACCACCCAGCTCGGACTCGAGCGCCACCATGGCACGACCGATGGCCGCCTGGCTGACGGTGACCACAGTGCTTACGTACTCCGGGTCACCGACGAGCGACATAGTGAGTGGGCTGAGATTCTGCTCACCGATAACCAGAGCGTCACAGGCACGGTCTTGCGTATCATATTGGTACAAGCCGGTTGGCACTTCGCCAGCGTCGAGCTTTTTAAGCGCTCGGTTCATTGTGTCGGTGCCTTCAGGTTGCACCGCAACCACCTGCACATTCGGGCCGAGTCGACCCTCATCTTTGGCGCGCTTGATAGGGAGCGCAAAGCCGGCAATCTGGCCACCGCCGGCAACGGCGACGGGCACGACAACATGCTTGTCGGCCAAGCCCCGTTCTATCAGGTCTTGAACCAGCTCCTCGCCAAGCGTACACTGCCCAGCAACTACCTCAGGCGAGCCAAATGGTGGAACCGCAAAGTGGTCGGGCTGTGCAGCGGTTTGCAAGGCTGTCTGCTCGGCAGCAGCAAAGTCACGGTGGACGTTATGAACTTGTGCGGCGTGCCCGTCATAGAGTGCTAACTTTGCAGCGCTCATGGTAGCGGTGGCTTCTACGACTACTCCGGCGCAGCCAGCTCGCTCGGCGGCCAACACCACGCTAAAGCCATGATTGCCGGTGCTCCAGGTGACGGCCGTGCCCCGGCTATCTTGCGACAAGACTGCCATCGATGCGCCGCGGCTCTTGTAGGAGTTACTGGGTTGAACACGCTCGTCTTTATACAATACCCGACGGCCTTGCACGGCAGCCCCCTCTGACAGCTCGGTGCGGACCACGCCCATTGCACCGTAGAATGCTTCTTTGTGAGCGCCGTCTTCGCGGAGCGGCAACTCGGCATCCTCGATGAGCTTGTGCGCCAAGTGGCTCGGCATTACGTCGAATGACTCGTTATATGCTTGATCGTATTGTTGGGGTAACTCCGGTGACACGGACATGACTTGCTCTCTAACTGTAAAAAATTGCTATTAAAAAATCCCGGATTGCTCCGGGATTCGTTGTCGGTTTTTGTGGCGGACTATTTGCGGCGCACTACAACGTATTCCCGGGCGGGAGTCATAATAATGCTGGCAATAATCGCGCGAATGCGTGTAAACATACTGCCATTGTGCGCCGGTTTTTTTGTTTTGTAAAGCAGAGTTTTTAAACCTGCCGCCGCTGACGGTACCGAAGAAAAACACTTTACAAAAGACAGAGATTTACCTATACTATCTCGAGTAACTCGTGCGAGTTCTAATAGCTTATGCAAGAGTTTCGTACTTTTTTACACTTCCTGCTGAGTGGTCAGAGTTGAGTCACGCCTTTGGCGCTCTCACCGATCCGGCTAGCAGTGCCAGACATGTCTAGCATGTAGTGTATGAAAGTATGAGCTGCATACTGCGTTATAAATAACCACTAATAAGGAGTCACCTACCTATGGCAGCAGATGCATTTGACCGTAGTAAGCCTCACGTTAACGTTGGCACCATGGGCCACGTTGACCACGGTAAAACAACCCTGACCGCAGCTATCACAGCTGTGCTCGCTAAGAAGTTGCCGAGCGCCGTCAACAAGCCAATCGCTTATGACCAGATCGACAACGCCCCCGAAGAGCGTGCACGTGGTATCACCATTGCTACTTCTCACCAGGAGTACGAGAGTGAAAAGCGCCACTACGCCCACGTCGACATGCCTGGTCACGCCGACTACGTTAAGAACATGATCACCGGTGCCGCTCAGGTTGATGGTGCTATCCTGGTTGTATCTGCAGCCGATGGCCCTATGCCTCAGACCCGCGAACACGTTCTGTTGGCTCACCAGGTTGGTGTTCCAAAAATCCTGGTCTTCCTGAACAAGATGGACCTGGCCGATGCAGACCTCGTTGAGCTGATCGAAGAAGAAGTTCGTGAGCTGCTCGAAAAGAACGGCTTTGACCGTGACTGCCCAATCATCAAGGGCTCAGCTACCAAGGCTCTCGAAGGCGATGCCGCCAACGAAGACGCTATCATGGAGCTGGTTAAGGCTATGGACGACTACATCGAAGAGCCAAAGCGCGACCTCGACAAGCCATTCCTGATGCCAATCGAAGACGTTTTCTCGATTAAGGGTCGTGGCACCGTTGCCACTGGTCGTATTGAGACTGGTATCGTTAAGATTAACGACGAAGTTGAAATCGTTGGTGTTCGTGACACCCGCAAATCAGTTGTAACTGGTATCGAAGCCTTCAAGAAGAGCTTGGACCAGGGTCAAGCTGGTGACAACGCTGGTGTTCTGCTGCGCGGTATTGAGCGCGACGACATCGAGCGCGGTCAGGTTCTGGCTAAGCCAGGTAGCGTTACACCGCACACCGAATTCGACGCTGAGGTTTACATCTTGAGCAAGGAAGAAGGCGGTCGCCACACTCCTTTCTTCAAGGGCTACAAGCCACAGTTCTACTTCCGTACCACCGACGTTACCGGTGAGGTTGAATTGCCAGCCGACAAAGAAATGGTTATGCCAGGTGACACCGTAACCTTTAAGGTTAAGTTGCTCGCTCCAATCGCCATGGACCAGGGTCTGAACTTCGCTATCCGCGAGGGTGGTAAGACCGTTGGTGCCGGTGTGGTTACCAAGATTAACAAATAGTTAGTCCTACCATTCTAAAAAAGAGCTCCACTATGGGGCTCTTTTTTGTTGCGACGCATTGATTTAACAGGAGTAAGCTGGTATAGTTACCCGAGTATTACTAACGTATGCCGAGAACTTGGCGGTAGCCACTCTCGTCCAAGGTTACGGCATTGTACATCGGAGCAATCGTTCCAAGGAGTTCCATTCATGGCAGAAACCGCCAAAAAACCAGATGTAAAGGACCAGAAGCAGCGTATTCGTATTCGCTTGAAGGCCTACGACCACAAAGTTATCGACCAGGCTGCAAAGCAGATTATCGATACCGCTTTGCGTACCGGTGCGAGCCTGGCTGGCCCAATCCCACTGCCGACCCGTCGTAGCACCTTTACGGTCATCAAAAGCCCGCACGTCTACAAGAAGGGCCGCGAGCAATTCGAAATGCGCGTTCACAAACGCCTGATTGATGTCTTTGAGCCAACACCAAAGACCATCGACTCGCTGATGAACCTCAGCTTGCCTGCAGGCTGCGATGTTGAAATTAAGATGTAGTAGCCGCTACTGCGCAAAAAAACACCTCCATCCAGGGGGTGTTTTTTATTTTGTACGCATTATATCCGTATCGAGGTGAATTATGTTACATACGGCTGCGGGCTTTCGATGTACGATAGATACTGTTCGTGATGACAGTTTCGGACGTATACAGCATAACCGGAAGAAGGAGTTCATAGTATGAGTCAATCTGACAAAACTGGTGCACTTTTTGGTACCGTTCTGATAGCCGGCTTGGTTGGCGCGGGCGTAGCACTTTTAACGGCGCCAAAGAGTGGCCGGGAAACCCGAGAAGATATTCGCCGCAAGATGCTTGAGGCAAAAGAGCGGGCACACGAGCGGCGACAAGAACTGGCTGACAAGGCGCATGATGTGGCAACGCAAGTGGGCAACGAGATTGATCATGTCAAAACTCGTGCCGGTGATAAAGCTGACCAGGCAAAAGAGGCCGTCAAAGAGGCTCGCGAGCGCGTCGAAGATGCTGCTCGACGGCCCGATGATTCCTCACGCAGCTCACGACGCTAAGCAATAGGCATTAGCACCACGAAAGCGCTCGGCATGTACGGGCGCTTTTTTATGAAGTGCTTCATCTTGTAGTATTATAGTCAACGCATTGACAGGTGTTAGCGCAACATGGTACTCTTAATGGGTACTTTGTAACATATGTGTACTTGGCTTGATGGAAAGGTCGGCTCTAACAGGGGTCGAAACCACCAGCTGCCAAGCATTTTTATGTCACGCTTCGTCACTATCAACCGGTAGTGATGCGGTGGAATCAAGGGGTTTTATCAAAAATAATTGTTGAGGTAACTATGAAAGCACTCATCACAAGAAAGGTTGGCATGACGAGCACTATCTCTGAAGATGGCGCTGTTCAGGCTGTAACCTTGCTTTCCGCTAGTCCTTGCGTCGTTACGCAAGTCAAGACCGTCGACACCGATGGCTACACTGCAGTGCAGCTCGGTACCGAAGAGGTTAAAGCATTAGGTAAAGCGCAGGCTGGTCATTTTAAGGCCGCTGCTGTGCTCCCAAAGGTCATTCGTGAATTCCGCGTTAAGGAAATTACCGAAGATCTAAAAGTCGGCGAGAAGCTTCTGGCCGACGTTTTTAGTGTTGGCGACGAAATCGACGTCACCGGCACCAGTAAAGGTAAGGGTTGGGCTGGCACCATTAAGCGCCACAACTTCCACCGTCAGCGCAAAACGCACGGTGGTAAGGGCAACACCCGTAAGGTTGGTTCCATCGGTTCGATGTACCCTCAGCACATTCTGAAGGGCAAGAAGATGGCCGGTCACATGGGTCACGAACAGGTTACCGTTAAAAACCTGAAGGTGGCTTTTGTTGACGCCGAGCAGGGCATCATCGGTGTAACCGGTGCCGTACCCGGTCCGCGCAAGGGCATCGTGCTCGTTAAATCGACAGGGGAGGCAAAATAATGGCTGCTCCACTAACCTACACCAAGAGCGGTGCAAAAGCTTCTGCGAACGCAAAGCTCGACAAGAACGTCTTTGGTGTTACTATCAAGAACCATGAACTGCTCAAGCTGGCTTACGACGCCTACATGGCTAACGGCCGTGAAAACCTGGCAGTTGTTAAGACCCGCGGTTTAGTCAGCGGTGGCGGTAAGAAGCCCTGGAAGCAGAAGGGCACCGGTCGTGCTCGCTTCGGCTCGAGCCGTAACCCAATCTGGCGCAGCGGTGGTATCGTCTTCGGTCCAACCGGCGAAGAAAACTACAGCAAACAAATCAATGTAAAGGCTCGCCGTACTGCGGTTCGCCAGGCATTGACTATGGCTGCCGAAGAAAACCGTATCAAAGTTATCGAAAGCTTTGACAGCAAAGATGGCAAGACCACCGAGACGGTAAAGCTGCTGACCAAGATTGAAGCTACCGGCCGCACGCTGATTGTCGTAAGCGATAAGGACGATATGGTTGAGCGGGCTATCCGTAACCTGCAACAGGTTAAGACAGTTCAATCGAACTACCTGAACGTTTACGATGTGGTGAATGCTGACACTATCGTCATCGACGAGAAGGCGCTGACTGCCATAACCGAGCACCTCGGAGGTACGAAATAATGACAACGCAACTTACCCTCAAACCGCGTATGAGCGAAAAGGCCTACGCCTTGAGCCAAACGCACAACACCTACGTTTTCGATGTTCCCGGTGACGCCAACAAGCACACCGTTGCCCGCGCCGTTGCCGCTCAGTTTGATGTAACCGTTACCAACGTCAACATCGCAAACGTTGCCGGCAAAGCAAAGCGTACGGTTCGCAAGAACGGTCGTGCTGCCCAGGGTCGTCAAAACGACACCAGCAAAGCCTATGTCACGCTCAAGGATGGCGACACCCTGCCAATCTTTGCAGCACTTGAACAAGAGGCTGAAAGCGACAAGAAAGCCGATAAAAAGGCTGCCTCGTCTGACAAGGAGAAGAAATAATGGCGGTTAAACTCTACAAGCCTACCACTCCCGGCCGCCGTGGTATGACCAGTCAAGATTTGACTGCAATTACGACCAAGAAGCCGTTGCGTTCACTGATTGTGAGCAAAAACCGTGGCAGTGGTCGCAACAACCAGGGTCGCATTACAACTCGCCACCGTGGTGGTGGCGCGCGCAAGTTCTACCGCTTGGTCAACTTCAATTTGGCCGAAGGTATTACTGCAACCGTTGAGCACATTGAATACGACCCGAACCGCAGCGCGCGCATTGCTCGCATCAAAGAAGCAAATGGTATGTACCACTACATTCTGGCCGCTCAGGGCATGAAGATTGGTCAAACGATTCGCAGTGGCAATGATGTTGCTATCGAATCAGGCAACCGTCTGCCACTTAAGAGCATTCCAGTTGGTAGCGTGATTCACGGTATCGAACTGCAGCCTGGCCGCGGCGCCCAAATGGTCCGTAGCGCCGGCAACAGCGCTCAGCTAATGGCTAAAGAAGGTGGTTACGCCCAGGTGCGCCTGCCCAGCGGTGAAGTTCGCATGATTAACATCGAATGCACCGCCTCTATGGGCGTGCTCGGTAACGAGCAGCACCAGAACATCAAGGTCGGTAAAGCCGGTCGCACCCGCCACAAGGGCTTCCGTCCATCGGTCCGTGGTGTTGTCATGAACGCCGTAGACCACCCGCACGGTGGTGGTGACGGTGGTCGCCACGGCCCAGCCAAGGCGCCTCGTACGCCATGGGGTCAGAAGACATTAGGCTTCAAGACTCGCCGGCGTAAGAGTACGAATAAGTTTATTGTAAGGAGCCGTCACGCGGCTAAGCGGAAGTAAGGGAAATAAGGTAAAGATATGAGTCGTTCACTGAAGAAAGGTCCATTTATCGATCCCAAGCTTGCCAAGAAAGTGGCCGCTTTGGGTTCCGAAGACCGTACAATCATCAAAACATGGGCACGGGCTAGCACCATTAGCCCGGACTTCGTAGGTCGCACCATTGCCGTGCACAACGGCAAGGTACATGTACCGGTACTGGTTACCGAAAACATGGTTGGCCACAAGTTGGGTGAATTTTCACCGACCCGTAAGTTCCGCACTCACGGCGGTAAGCTGGCGAAAGGTAAGAAGTAATGGCTACTCCAACCGCTCCATCTAAGGGTGTACTGGCTGTCGCCAAGGGTGTACGCATGAGCCCGCGCAAAGTCGGCGTTGTAGCCGCCTTGATCCGTGGTCGCAGCGTCGAAGATGCCATGACAATCCTGTCACACACGCCGCGCCGTTCAGCACTGCCGGTGCAAAAAGCAGTTGCCAGTGCCAAGGCTAACGCCGAGCACAACCACAACTACAAGGGTGATACGCTTCGCATCGTTGAAATCAGCGTCACCTCGGGCCCTCGCGTCAAGCGTTACCGCCCCGCTGCTCACGGCCGTGCACTGCCTTTCCAGCGCCGTACTTCACACATTCGTGTGATCGTCGATGGCGAACAGCGTGCCAAAGTCGTTCCAGCTAAGCCTGCTGCCAAAAAGGCCGAAACTGCCGCTAACTCGAAGGAGGCAAAATAATGGGACAAAAAGTAAACCCGATTAGCATGCGCCTCCAGGTCAACAAGAACTGGCGCAGCAAGTGGTTCGCCGACAAGCGAGACTACGCCAAGTACTTGCACGATGACCTGCAGACCCGCAAGTACATCAAGGACAAGCTGGGTATGCGTGCTGCGATCAACAAAGTTGACATTGAGCGTTCACCAAACTTGGTGACGGTCACCATCGCAACCGCGAAAGCCGGTGTCGTCATCGGTCGTGGTGGTAGCGGTGCTCAAGAACTCAAGGCTGCTGTAGAAAAAATCTACGGCGTACCAGCCCGCGTTAACATCGAAGAAGTTAAAAAGCCAGAACTGTACGCCAAGTTGGTCGGCGAAAACATCGCCAGCCAGCTGGAGCGCCGTATGTCGTTCCGCCGGGCAATCAAGTCAGCTTCAGCGGCAACCATGCGTTCCGGCGCAACCGGTATCCGTATCGAAGTTGCCGGCCGTTTGAACGGCGCTGAAATGTCTCGTCGCGAGAAGGAAGTAGCCGGAAGCGTTCCACTACACACCATCCGCGCTGACATCGACTACGCCCAAGTAACCGCCAAGACCCAGGCCGGCATCATCGGCGTGAAAGTCTGGATTTACAAAGGGGAGGCCAACTAATGTTATTGCCAAACCGAACTAAGTTCCGCAAGGTGCGCAAGGGTAAAATCCGTGGCGTCGCTACCAGCGGCAACTACATCGCTTTTGGTGACTACGCACTGCAGTCCCAAGATGGCGAGCGTATCACCAGCCGTCAGATCGAAGCCGCTCGTCAGGCAATGACCCGCTACATCAAGCGTGGTGGTAAGATCTGGATCCGCATTTTCCCACACACTCCCGTGACTCGTAAGCCACAGGACGTTAAGATGGGTAGCGGTAAAGGTAACCCCGAATTCTTCGTCGCCAAGGTTCGCCCTGGCACCATCATGTTTGAAATGCAAGGTGTACCCGAAGAAGTCGCCCGCGAGGCCATGCGTCTGGCTGCACACAAGCTGCCAGTAAAGACCAAATTCCTCGTACGGGAGGAGTCATAATCATGAAAATCACTGATATCCGCAAACTTTCAACCGAAGATCTGACCAAGCAAGCTACTTCCTTGCGTACTGAAATCGCCGAACTGGCTCGCCGCGCCCACCTGGGTGAGGTCGAGAATGTCCGTCTGGTTCGTGCCAAGCGTAAAGACCTGGCCCGGACGCTGACTATCCTCGGAGAACAGCTCAGTAAGGAGAACATCTAATGGCTAACACATCGAGCGGCAAGGGCCGGACTTTCACCGGTGTTGTGAAGTCGAGCAAGACCGACAAGACTATTGTAGTCATTGTACAGACTCGCAAGACCCACCCGATTTACCGTAAACAATACACCGACAGTCGTAACTTTATGGCTCACGACGAAAAGAACGAGGCTCAAGCCGGCGACAAAGTTGTCATCGTTGAGACTCGTCCGATAAGCGCTCAAAAGCGCTTTAAGCTGGAGCGCATCATCGAGCGCCCGGCACTTCGCGAGGCTGACAAGGCTGCCGGAGAGGTGGAGACAAAGTAATGATCCAACAAGAATCACGTCTGAATGTCTGCGACAACAGCGGTGCTAAGGAAATCCTGTGTATCCGTGTGTTGGGCGGCACTCGCCGGCGTTACGCACATGTTGGTGATGTTATTGTCGCCACCGTTAAGGAAGCCAACCCAACCGGCAATGTTAAGAAGAAGTCGGTTGTCCGCGCTGTAGTAGTGCGCACAACAAAGGAAATCCGACGCAAGGACGGCTCGACCATCAAGTTTGATGACAACGCAGCCGTTATCGTCGGTGATGACAAGCAGCCCAAGGCAACCCGTATCTTTGGTCCGGTGCCTCGTGAGCTGCGTGACCTGGGCTACAGCAAAATCATTAGCTTAGCGCCGGAGGTACTCTAATGAAGAACAACACACCCGCCACCCCATACAAGATTCGCCTCAAGAAGGGCGACACCGTTATGGTTCGCATCGGCAAAGATAAAGGCAAGACTGGTAAGATTACCGCCGTACATCCTCGTGAAAACAAGGTTACTGTTGAAGGCGTTAATATTATCAAGAAGCATGTTAAACCGAACCGCACCTACCCACAAGGCGGCATCATTGAGATGACCAAGCCAATTTGGGTAAGCAAAGTCGGCATCGTCGACCCAGAAACCAAGAAGACAACCCGCGTTGGCTTCAGGCTGAACGACGACGGCAGCAAGACGCGCATCTTCAAGTCAAGCAGCAAGGAGATTAAATAATGGCTACCGCACCAGCATCTACCGCACGTTTGCGGAACGCATACAACGCCACTATCTCCGCTGAGCTGAAAGATGAGCTGAAGCTGGCGAATATACACCAGGTTCCACGTCTGGAAAAGATTGTTCTGAACGTCGGCCTTGGCCGCGCTAAGGATGATAAAAAAGTTCTGGAGGCTGCGGCTAACACCCTGGTTAAGATTACCGGCCAACAGCCGCTCGATACCATCGCTAAGAAGTCGATTGCCGGCTTTAAACTGCGCGAAGGTAACAAGATCGGCCTTAAGGTAACCCTGCGCGGTGACCGTATGTACGAGTTCGCCGACCGCCTGATCAACATCGTACTGCCACGGCTTCGTGACTTCCATGGTGTCAGCGCTAAGGCTTTCGATAAATCCGGCAACTACAGCTTGGGCATGACCGACCAATCGGTTTTCCCGGAGCTGACTTTCGACGAAACCACCACATCGCACGGTATCCAAATCAACTTCGTCATCCGTTCACAAGGCCCGGCTGATTCCCGTGCTTTGCTCGAGAAATTAGGCGTACCCTTTGAAAAGGAGAATAAGTAATGGCCCGCAAATCAAATGTGGCACGCGACCTCAAGCGTCAGAAAATGATTCTGAAGTTTGCAGCCAAGCGTGCTGAACTCAAGGAATTGGGCGATCTCGACGGTCTGGCAAAGTTGCCACGCAACTCATCACCAACCCGTTGGAAGAACCGCTGCGCAGAAACCGGCCGGCCGCATGCCTACATGCGCCAGTTTGGTCTGAACCGTATCTCATTCCGTGAACATGCAAGTAAGGGTGAAATCCCCGGTGTAACTAAGGCGAGCTGGTAGAAAGGAGCGCAACTATGATGACATCTACAGACCCCATCGCAGATATGCTGTCGCGCATCCGTAACGCAATTGCCGTTCGCAAAAACGTTGTACGCTTGCCCCACAGTAACGTTAAACAGTCGGTTGCCGAATTGCTGAAAGCCAGCAACTTCATCGACGCCGTTGACGTTGAAGGCGAAAAAACCGCTAAGACCCTCGTTCTGACTATCAACAGCCAAGACGCGAACGCGCGCATCACCGAGATTACTCGTTTGAGCAAGCCCGGTCGCCGCTACTACGTGCGCGCCGGTGAAATCCCGACGATCAAGCGTGGTCGTGGCGTGGTTATCGTTTCTACCTCAAAAGGTATGATGAACGGTAAAGACGCGAAAGCCCAGGGCATTGGCGGCGAATTAATCTGCCAAGTCTATTAATAGGTAATAAGGAAACATAATGAGTCGAATAGGAAAACTGCCGATCGCAATCCCCAGCGGCGTGACAATCACTGTCGACCCGGACACCATTACGGTTGCTGGTTCGAAAGGCACGCTGAAGCAATTCACCATGTCGGGCGTTGACGTCAAGCTCGAAGAGGGCCAATTGGTCGTCACTCGTATCAACGATGAGCCAAAGAACCGCGCCAAGCACGGTCTGATGCGTGCACTGCTGAACAACCTGGTTCAGGGTGTGAGCACCGGCTTTAGCAAAAAACTGGAAATCAACGGTGTCGGTTACCGCGTTGCCGCACAAGGCACCGACCTCAAGTTCAACTTGGGTTTTTCGCACGATGTTATTTATAAGCTGCCCCAGGGCATCACTGCAGCAGTCGAGCAGAACACCATCACGGTGAGCGGCATCGACAAACAGCAGGTTGGCCAGGTTGCAGCCGAAATCCGCGCGCTCAAGAAGCCAGAGCCTTACAAGGGCAAGGGCATCAAGTACGCCGATGAGCGCATCATCCGCAAGAGCGGTAAGTCAGGTAAGGATAAGTAGTCATGAATAGGTTACAACAGATTTCAAAGAACCGCGCCCAGCGTCAAAACCGTGTTCGGGCTACCGTTAAGGGCACCGCCGAGCGTCCCCGCTTGAGTGTTCACCTGAGCCTGCGCCACGTTGTTGCGCAAATTATCGACGACGAAAACCACAAAACCTTAGCCTACGTCACCACTGTCGGTGCCAAAGAAGCTAAGGGTACCATGACCGAGCGCGCCGCCTGGGTCGGCACTGAAATTGCCAAGCAGGCTAAGACCGCAAAGGTCAGCAAGGTTATTTTTGACCGTGGCAGCAAACTATATCACGGCCGTGTCGCAGCCCTTGCCGATGCCGCCCGTAAAGCAGGATTGGAGTTCTAGTATGGCTGAAGCTACACAAGATCGGGCACAGCAAGCTGCTGCCGAACAAGCCGCACAGACTCAAGGCCCGCGCGGACCGCAAGGTCGTGGCCAAGGTGGCCGTGGCGACCGTCGTCCACGCCGCCAAGAGCAGCGTGCACCAGAAGAAAAGCAATTTGATGAGCGTACACTGCACATCGACCGCGTTGCTCGCGTGGTAAAAGGTGGCCGTCGCTTCCGTTTCCGCGCCCTGGTTGTGGTCGGTGACCGCAAAAACCGCGTCGGTATCGGTATCGCCAAGGGTGCAGATGTTACTGCAGCCGTCACCAAAGCTACCGATGTTGCCAAGAAAAACTTCATCACCGTTTCTCTGTACAAGGGTACCTTGCCACACGAGTCGACCGCCAAGGTCGGTGGTGCCAACATCCTGATTAAGCCAGCCAGTGCCGGTACCGGTTTGATCGCCGGCGGTGTGGTTCGCACTATTTTGGAAGTTGCCGGCGTTCGCAACGTACTGAGCAAATCGCTCGGTTCATCGAACAAGGCAAACACCTCGTACGCAACGATTGAGGCTTTGCGCAAGCTTGAGCCGGCTACCAATTGGGTAACGACTCCTGCTAAGAAAGCCAGCAAGGAAGCAAAATAATGAAGTACAACGAACTCGACGTTACCAGTCACAAGCGTATTAAGCGTGTTGGTCGTGGTATTTCAGCTGGCCAGGGTAAAACCGCCGGCCGTGGTACGAAAGGTCAAAATTCACGTACCGGTTCATCGCGTCGCCCAGGTTTCGAAGGTGGCCAGAACCCAATTAGCCAGCGCTTGCCAAAACTGCGCGGTTTCCGCTCATACCGCATTCCTGCTGAAGTGGTTTACACCGGCCAGCTCGAAGCGGTAAAAGCTAAGACCATCGACACAGCCGCACTGGCTGAGGCCGGCTTAGTTTCCAGCGCCTTTGTTACCGTTAAGCTGCTGGTTCGCGGCGAGCTCAAGTCTGCAAAGACCGTGCGCTTGCAGGCCGCCAGCGCCCAAGCAGTCGCCGTGCTCGAAAAAGCCGGTGGTGCCTTTGAGCAGACCGCTCGTGTTGCCCAGCCAAAGACCAGCGAAAAGCTGTCCCGCCGGGCCAAAAAAGAAGCCAAGTAGTCACAGACGCTTGCAAACTGCAAAAACGTCGCCGTAACAGGCGGCGTTTTTTTGTTGGTTTGCTGTAAAAAAGGCCGAGGACGATAAATAGTGTGCCATACGCCGCCAGATACGCTATACTAGTAATCATTGCGAAAATGTGAGAAAGTGAAACAGAGAAAGAAGAGAAATGAACTGGAAGGTTATCGGCCAATCACTTAAGCAGCACGATATGCGCAAGCGTATCTTTGCAGTCCTGGGCATCCTATTAGTATTCCGCTTATTAGCGCACATTCCGGTCCCTATCGGCGACCCGCAGACCTTGCGTCAGGTGCTCGACAACATCTTCAACTCACAAAACTCACCTCAGTTTTTGAACTTTATTAACGTATTGTCCGGCGGTGCGCTGGCCAACTTCTCAATCATGATTGCCGGGCTTGGTCCGTACATTAACGCCTCAATCATCATGCAGCTGCTCACCAAGGCAATTCCAAAGCTGGAAGCGCTCCATAAAGAAGGTGAGTTCGGACAGAAGAAGATTAACCAGTACACGCGTTTACTGACCTTTCCTTTGGCGATCGTGCAGTCAATTGGCGCCATCTACCTAGTTAAGCAGACCGCTCAGAGCTTCGGAGGTGTCGGTGATATTACCGCCAACGCAACACTGTTGCAGTGGGTAGTCATGGTGGCCGCACTGACCGGCGGCTCGATGCTGCTGATGTGGCTCGGTGAATTGGTGACCGAGCAGAGTCTCGGTAATGGTATCTCCTTGCTGATTACCGTCAGTATCGTCAGCAGCCTGCCGACAGATATCGCTCGGCTTGGCAACACGGTCTTTGACCACAAGAGTCACTTTAACCTCTTTGGCTGGTGGGCACCGATTAACGGTCGCGGCGCGTTATATACGCTGCTCATAATCTTGGCGGTCTTTGTGGTGACGTGGCTCGTGGTCAAACTCAATGAAGCGGCCAGAAATATTACGGTCAACTACGCCAAGCGTGTCCAAGGCAATCGAGCATACGGTGGTGTGACAACAACGCTACCGGTTAAGCTCATTACTGCCGGTGTTGTACCGATCATCTTTGCGGTGGCATTCCTGAGTGTGCCGAGTTTTGCCGGCCAGCTCATGATTAACTCGGGCAGCCAGCGGCTTCACCAAATTGGCACCGATCTGACGGCCTGGTTCCAAAACCCTACCGCCCAAACCTTTGCTCAACCTGGCTTTACGCCGTACATCTACCCAGTTACCTACTTTGTTTTGGTCTTCGCTTTTACCTTCTTCTACACCAGCATTACCTTCAACTCAAAGGAAATTGCCGAGAACCTGCATAAGCAAGGTGGCTTTATTGCCGGCGTCCGGTCCGGTTTACAAACAGAGAAGTACCTAAGCAAGACCGTCAACCGCCTGACATTGTTCGGCGCTCTGAGCCTTGGCTTGCTGGCACTGTTCCCGATCGTGGCCCAGATATTCCTGAGCACCAACATTGCCATTGGCGGCACCAGCGTGCTCATCTTGGTATCGGTTGCACTGCAAACGCTGCGTGCGCTTGAATCACGCGCTTTGATGGTGACCTACGACCAATACTCCCGCGAGGACTTCTTTACCGAAATGGACGACAGCGACATTCAGAGTCCACGTAAGCGCCGCTTTAGCCTGCTACCGTTCCGTTCAAAGCAGAAATAGTTCACAGAAACAGTTCACCTGGGGCGCTTGGAAGAGGCGCCAGGAAACGCCGGCTACCCGACAAGCAAAACAACACCAGTATTAAGTGCGAGAAACACTTTACAAAATGCTGTAAAAACTGATATACTAGTGAGGTTATATTTATGGCAGCGAGTAAAGAAGTAATTGAGCTTACGGGCACGATCGTAGAGACCTTACCTGGTACTCAATTCAAAGTGGAGCTTGAAAACGGCCATCAAATCATAGCTCATGTCGCCGGCAAGATGCGAAAGCATTTTATTCGTATCGTACCCGGTGATAGCGTTACGGTAGAACTGACTCCTTACGATCTGACTAAGGGTCGCATAACGTATCGCAAATCATAGTTTATAAACCATTTAAGCAGTGTGTCATGCACTACAGAAAAAAGGAGCATGATCCGCATGAAAGTGCGTGCAAGTGTCAAAAAGATCAGCCCGGATGATAAGATCGTCCGTCGCAAAGGTCGGCTGTATGTCATTAACAAACTGAAACCTAAGCACAAGCAGCGGCAGGGTTAGGTAGGAGTAAGGAACATATGGCACGAATTTCAGGTGTAACAATCCCTAACGAAAAGCAAGTCCACGTTGCTTTGACCTACGTCTACGGTATTGGCCCCAAAACCAGCGGCGACATTTTGGCGCAAGCCAAAGTCGAACCAACCGTTCGGGTTAAGGACCTAACCGATGGCGAGGTCGCCCGTATCCAAGATATTATCAACGAGAAGCACACCGTCGAAGGTGAATTGCAGCGTATCGTAAACGGTAACATTAAGCGGTTGAAGGATATCAACTCGTACCGTGGTCTGCGCCACAAGCAAAACCTGCCGTCACGCGGTCAGCGTACCAAGACGAATGCTCGCACTCGTCGCGGTCGAAAGCTCACGGTAGGCGGTACCGCTAAGAAGGTCGCTTCAAAGACCTAGGATGCGAAGGATATAGAATATGGCAGAAGCAACTACAACCAAGAAGAAAAAGGCCAAGCGAAGCGTACCAGCTGGACAGATGCACGTTTCGGCAACCTTTAACAACACAATCATTACCTTTACCGACCCGCACGGCGGTGCATTGGCAGCTTCGAGCGCCGGTGCCTGCGGTTTCCGCGGTTCTAAAAAGGGTACCGCCTACGCCGCACAGGTCGCCGTCGAAAAAGCCGGCGCACTTGTAAAGCAGAATTATGGCCTGGGCAAGGTTGACGTCTTTATTAAGGGCGTTGGTCTTGGTCGCGATGCAGCAATGCGCTCGCTCCAGGGTCTGGGCATCCAAGTTGAAAGCATTAAAGACGTAACCGGTGTGCCACATGGTGGTGTGCGCCCTCGTAAAGCGCGTCGCATCTAAGGTTCGGTAGGATACATACTATGGCACGAGATACACAATCCATCGTCAAGATGTCGCGGCGCGAAGGTTACGCGCTGCACCCCAAGGCTCACAAAGCTTTGGTCAAGCGTCCGACACCTCCGGGTCAAGCATCCGGCGGTCGTGGCGGTCGTCCAAGCAAGCCAAGTCAGTACTCTTTACAGCTGCGTGAAAAGCAGAAGGTTAAGCGTCTGTACGGCCTCTTGGAAAAACAATTTAGCAACCTGATGAAGGAAGCTTCCCGCGTTCAGGGTCAGTCGGGCGAGGTACTGTTACAGTTCCTGGAGCGCCGTCTGGACAATGTCATTTACCGCGCCGGTTTTGCACCGAGTCGCCGCGCTGCCCGCCAATTGGCAACACACGGCCACTTCGAGCTGAACGGTGTCCGCGTTGACATCCCCTCAATCCGCACCAAGGCTGGCGACAAACTGGTCCTGCGTGACCACAGCAAGGCAAACGAATACTTCAAGAAGCTTGATGATGTGAGCCCGGCGCCAAGCGCCATCCCAACCTGGTTGAAATCGGACCGCAAGAAGTTTAGCGTTGAAGTCACGGGTGTACCGGTCCGTGCAGACGCTGAGCCGGATATCAACGAACAATTAATCGTCGAATACTACTCACGGTAAGGGAAGGAACCAAATTAATGTCTAACATGATCCACACGCCAAGCGTCGTCAACGTTGATGAGCACAGCGAGACCAGCGCGACGTTTAGTGTCGAGCCACTGCACAGTGGTTACGGAATGACCCTCGGTAACTCCCTGCGCCGCGTTTTGCTCTCGAGCATCGCCGGCGCTGCTGTCACCAGCTTTCGTATTGAAGGCGCAACCCACGAATTTACCACGGTTGCCGGAGTAAAAGAAGATGTCGTTGACATCATGCTCAACCTGAAAGGCGTTCGTTTTCGCGTCTTTTCTGACAACGCCCAGACTTTGCGCATCAGTAAAAAAGGCAAGGGCGTCGTTACGGCTGCCGACATCGCAGTTAACGCCGATGTTGAAGTCGTAAACCCTGACCACGTTATCGCCACTATTGACGATGACAAGGCCACGGTCATTATGGACCTGGTTGTTGAAGTTGGCCGCGGTTACCGCACTATCGAAGAGACCACCAGCAAGAAAGCCAGCGACCAAATCGCTCTGGACGCTATTTTTAGCCCCGTCCAGCGCGTACGCTACAAAGTCGAGAACACCCGCGTTGGTCAAATGACCAACCTGGACAAGCTGATCATCACCGTCGACACCGACGGTTCAATCAGTCCACGTGACGCATTCGAAGAAGCTGCGGCTATCTTGGTTAACCAGTACACTGCACTGGCCGGCAAGACCCGCATCGCTACTCCGGAGCCGGTGAGTGGCTCGGCATCTAACGAACTGTCAATCGGCGACAACGTTGACGAGTCGGTTGCCCTGAACATGTCTATCGAAGACCTGAACCTCAGCGCCCGCACCACCAACGCCCTGATCAACAACGACATTCACGTTATCAAGGACTTGTTTGCCTTGAGCGACGCTGAATTGCGCGATCTTAAGGGCTTTGGCAGCAAAGCTCTCGACGAAGTCAAAGAGAAATTGGCGGAGATGGAGCTGTAACCTATGCATCGTCACGGATACAAAGGCCGTAAGTTCGGCCGCGAGACCGATCAGCGCCGCGCCCTGTTAAAGGGCCTGGCCGACTCGCTCGTTAAATATGAGGCGATTGAAACGACTCTGCCAAAGGCAAAAGAAGTCGTTCCTTACGTCGAAAAACTCATCACCAAAGCTAAGAAGGGCGACCTGCACAACCGTCGTCAGGTCATCTCTAAGTTACAGACCGTTGCCAGCGCACACAAGCTGGTTGACGATATTGCACCAAAGTTGGCCGGTCGCGACAGTGGTCACCTGCGCATCGAGCGCACCCGCACCCGCCGCGGCGACAACGCTCAGTTGGCTCGCGTCAGCTTTGTTGACGACCTGGCTGAGGCACCCGTTGCCAAGGCTGCCAAAGTTCCAGCGGTAAAAGCTGAGAAGGCAACTCCTGCCGAGAAGGAGGACAAATAATGAAGTCTATTGCTAAGAAAACCTACAGCGCAAAGCCAACCGATGTTGTTCGTGCATGGTATGTTCTTGACGCCAGCGAAGCACCTATGGGCCGCATTGCGACCAAAGCTGCAACCTTGCTGACCGGCAAAGAAAAGCCAATGTTCACGCAACACATCGACACCGGTGACTTTGTAGTCATCGTCAACGCCGACAAACTGGTTGTAACCGGTAACAAGCTTGAAGACAAGATGTACTACCACCACAGCCACTACCCAGGCGGTCTGAAAGAGGCTACCCTGAAGGAAAAGATGGAAAAAGACCCGACCCACGCGCTTGAGCACGCAATCCGCGGCATGTTGCCCGTCAACAAGCTGCGCGATGGCCGCTTGATGCGTCTGAAGGTCTACGCCGGCGCTGAGCACAAGCATGAGGCTCAGAAGCCGCAAGCTATCTCAATGAAAGGTACCAAATAATGGCAGACAACTACTTTTACGCCCTCGGCCGCCGCAAAAGCGCAACCGCTCGCGTTCGTCTGAGCAGCGGTAAAGGCTCGGTTACGGTTAACGACAAGCCCGTTGAAACCTACTTTGCCGACAGCAAGTACCTGCTCCACAAGCTCGCCGAGCCATTTGCTGCTCTCGAGCTTGAGAACAAGTACGACATCACGGTCCGTGTTTCCGGTGGTGGCCACGACGGTCAAATCGAGGCCATCCGCCTCGGTATTTCCAAGGCCCTGGTCGGCTTGAACGCTGACCTCAAGAGCACCCTGAAGCGCGCCGACCTGCTGAGCCGCGACCCCCGCGAGAAAGAACGCAAGAAGTTCGGCCTCAAGGGCGCCCGCAAGCAACGCCAGTTCACCAAGCGCTAATCGCTTCGTGAATGCAATAAAAAGCCTCGGACTATCCGGGGCTTTTTTCTACTACACCGCTCCGCATAATAGCACGATAATCTTGACCTATCGGCTATAATACAATCATGGACTGGAAATGGGCCTTCGAGGGCATCGGAACAGCATTAATTACTCTACTAATTACCGGCGCAACAGCGGGTGTTATCTATAAGAGAGTTACGAGCAGTACGCAGGTCCAGAAACAAAAGGGTGACAAAAATTCTAACCTTTATCAAGCAGGAAAAAACATCGTAAATGGCAAAAGAAATGAAGAGCAAGCAGGTTCAGAAAGCGACTTACGGTAATCAGGCAGGCGGCAACCTCACGATTAACGATACGGACGCCTTCGTCGAGCTACTAAAGAGTACCGAGGAGAAGCTGCGAGCCGAGTACAATTTAGCTATTGTAAAGCAATCCCTCCAGCTAGAAAGGTTTACGGCCTTACTAGTACCACGACTGACAAGAGATGAGTACCGTAAGGCTTTTGAACAACCAGACTACTTGCTCAATGTTACAGAGGCCCAGAAATCTGCAATACGCACTGACTCTGAAGACGATTTACTCCTACTTGCAGATATACTTGAGCAGCGTGCTCAAATCGAACAGCCAACTCCACGTCACAAAATGGCAACAAGAAAAGCCTTGGACGTAGTTGGGCAGCTTTCGCAAAATGACTTAGACACCCTAACGCTCTTGTGGTATGGCTTATATATGTACCTCGAGGCTCCCTTCTTGGAAGCTTCGATAGCTGCGCTCGACCAACATATAGCACCCTTTATCGCTAGAGGGATACCAAGAAATAACAACTGGATATCAGATCTAGACATCCTTGACTGCATCAATGTAAGTAGTAGCGGACTAAACTACTTGAAAAGTTTCGCTCAGCTTTTTGCAGAGAATAAAAATCCTGGCTTCTTTGCGCTCGGCATGAACACAGAAGAGGCCGAAAAAGCTCGCCTCTTATTAAAGGATCTGAAGCCCGAATTCGAAGGGCTTGTTATTAAACACCCGATCACCTCGGGTATGAGTTTATTAGTCGGAGCAAGCGAACAACAATTTCGTCAAATAGTTAGCAATAACATTAAGCTTACGGGGCCTCAGTCTAAAAAAATTGAAGAAGTGGTTGTACTGAACAAATATACATCAAAGATTAATGACCATGCTAATGAAGCTCGTAAAGCCATGTCCGAGTATCCGGAACTGGAGTCGCTCAATAGCTGGTGGGGCGACAATACCCTGCCTGTTTTATCCATGACGCCAATAGGGATTGTGTTGGCGTATAGCAATTTTCATAAAACTCTGCCCTCTATAATCTGTCCAAGTCTACCTTCGCTGCTGAGCGGCGACTAGGCAAGTGAACGAGCAGGGGCTTCCTCGATCTCTCATCCTAGGCGCAGACATTCTGATGCTCGCCTGAGTGTCCACTTGACAACCGGGTGTATACTCCCTATAATCCCTCACGAAATGAACAAACTCCAGCAAGTCTTTGCATATTGGTTTACCACTCCGCAGTTGGCGGTTTGTTCTGTGCGCTCTGACTCGTAAAAACAGTAGAACTCATTGCAGAAACCGCCAAACCGGCGGTTTTTTAATTTTACCGATATCACAATAGGAGTCCGAACATGGCACAATACGCACCAGAATTACCAACAACAGAGATGCTTGAAGCATCGTACCCGTTATCCGTGGAGGCGGAAGCGGAAATTGCTCTGCATAGACAGGGCATCGCAGATGTTCTGAGCGGGCGCGTTCCCGGCTTAGTGGGCATTGTGGGCCCTTGTGCAATGAACGAGCAGGTAGAGGTCATCGCGCAAGAAGGGCGAGCGATAGCAGACACCGCGGCACGCACGCCCAACTTACACATTGCACACCGCTTAAACGACTGGAAGCCGCGCACCAACCCGGACGATTGGCACGGGCTTATCACAACCGAGCCTGAGCAAGCCTACGCCACCCTGGCGAGCGAGGCCAATGCCGGAGCAGTTCTGGCGCTTGAACTCGCCCATCTAAAACACGCGCAGCGGAATGCCGGCATGCTGGCTCTAGGCTGGTTTGGCGGTCGTCACGTACATGACGGCAAAATGATGGACGAAGTCGCCATGCACGACCCTACGTTGCCACTCGCCGTTAAGAACGGCCTGGATGGCAAGACCGACCAGGCGTTGGAGCATGTAAATCGGCTGAACGAAATGCGCGGCATAGAAGCCGCACCCGTTGTCTTACTGTACCGGGGCGGTGAGAATGCCAAGAACCCGCAAACCTGGGAGAAGCACTACCGTGACGCACTGGAGGCTACGGGCGGTCGCGTCATCGTTGATGTTGCTCATGGCAGCGAAATGGCCCATGACCCCAATCATGCGTTCAAAAAGTCGGTTGACGGGCAGATTGCCGCCATGGACCATGTGCTTCGCTTAGCTATCGACCGGGGTGAAATTCCGGCTGGCATCATGGCCGAGGCCAGCGAGGCCGCCAGTCCGACCGACCCACACATGTCGCTCCGCATTGCGCTGAACGGTCTTTTGCACCTCAATAACGCACGTTACCAGCACTACGATCCGTGGGCCGAGTTCACGGCACAAACCGTACGAACAGGAAACCTCTAGGAGTACGTGCAGATAGCGTATAATAACACCTATGAATCCAGACAAACCCGTCATCCTCACCGGCCTGCGCGCCAATAACGACCTGACCATCGGCAATTACTTTGGCGCCTTGCTGCCGATGATAGATATGGCGCGCCGCAAGTCGGCTGAGTACCAGATCAATCTGTTCGTGCCCGACCTGCACAGCTTTACCACGCCTATCGACCACGGGAGCCTGCACGAGCAAATCATGCACAACCTGCGCCTGTACGCCGCAGCTGGCTTGCCCTTAGATAACGACAGCATTCACATCTACCGTCAAAGCCATGTGCCGGCCCACAGCGAGCTGACATGGATTTTGGACTGTTTTACTGGCATGGGCGAAATGAATCGCATGACGCAGTTTAAAGACAAGTCGAACAAGCTCAATGAGGACCGCATCAGCGTCGGACTCTTTAACTATCCAGTGCTCATGGCAGCAGACATGCTGCTATACGACGCGCAGTACGTACCGGTCGGTGACGACCAGACCCAGCACCTGGAGTTTACCCGCGACATTGCTACCCGCATGAATAACCAGTTTGGTGCGCTATTTACCGTGCCTAAGCCGGTCAACGAGCAGCATGCTTTCTTTGGCAACGACCAAGGATTGCGCATCCGCGACCTGCAAGACCCAACCAAAAAGATGAGCAAGAGCGACGAGAGCGACCGCGGCGTCATTTTCTTGGGTGACGACCCCGAAGTCGCCGCTAAAAAGATTATGAATGCCACTACCGATTCGGTTGGCGCCATTCATCTGGATTACGATAAGCAGCCCGGCATCAGTAACCTCATGCAAATGCTGGCGCTCCTAACCGAGCGTTCGATGCCCGATGTGGCCATGGAATGGGACGGCAAGTCGAGCTACGGCGCCCTCAAATCAGAGGTAGCTAAACAAATAAGTGTCTTCTTGAGCGACTTCCAAGCACGGCTGGCGCAAGTCGACGATAACGCGCTGCAGGCCAAGCTGGCGGCCAGCGAAAAGCTCATGAACGAGCAAGCCAACGCCACATTATTAAAGGCACAGAAAGCCGTCGGCCTGCGGGCTTAGGCGAGCATTACTGGTATGTCACGCCCAAAGACTATTCCGTTTTATAGCGCACCCAACGAGCGGGATTACTCCTCGGGCGCATTGTTGGCGGTCTATCGCTCGCTGTTTGACCACTTTTTGCAGCGCAAGATGAGTTGGCCCGAACTCGAGGCCTTTGCCGGCGTTGAGCAGCGTGCACCAACCCACCCGCTGAAAGCCGTGACGCATTTTGCCGCCATGGCGTTCGACATCCGCATCGTCAGCCCGCGCCACGATTACCAAACACTGGTTGATAGCGGCGCACTCGCAGCTGAAGTTCGCCAACCAACACTACAAGACATCGATGAGCTGCTCAGCGAAAAGCGCCTGGTGCACCTTATGCAGAGTCCACTTGGTGACATCGACGAAGAAACCGATGACGACGCACCAAACCCCGCAAGCGCATCGTTGCTTATCGTTGATCGTGTCGACAACAACTACCTCCTGCACGACCCGGCCGGCATACTCGACACAATTGGCAAGGATTCGCTCGTGCCGCGCAGCAAAATCGAGGCGTTACTAACCAATAAGCAGTCCGATAACGAGGTGTTCGGCTTTGCGCTCAAGGCACGCCGTAACCTGCGACTCGACCAATACGTCGTCAACGCGCATCCGGAGCTGAGCCGGGCATATGCAGCTAAACTGATTGGCGAGGGCAAGGTGCAGGTCAACGGCAAGCCGAGCAAGCCAGGCTATAAACTGCGCGAGCATGATACCATCGACATCGAGTACGACGATTCGCTGCTGGCCCAAATTCCCGACATCGAGCTGCCAATCTTATACGAAGATGATGATTGCATAGTCATCAACAAGCCGGTTGGCGTGCTGGTACACAACATCGGTAGTCGCGACATGGAAGCCACCGTAGCCTCGTTTTTGCGCCGCCATTTACAGAGTTCAATGAATGCCGAGGACGGTCAGCGCGCTGGTATCGTGCACCGCTTGGACCGCTTAACAAGCGGCGTGATGATTTGCGCCAAAACTCCCGAGGCGCTGTCGTGGCTGCAGCGACAATTCCACGACCGGCTCGCCAAGAAAACCTACGCTGCGGTCATAAAAGGCACGCTTGACCCCGACGAAGCGGTTATTGATATGCCTATCGAGCGCAATCCGAAAGCACCCGCAACATTCCGCGTTGGCGCCAATGGCAAGTCGGCTGTCACCGCCTATAAAGTCATTACTGGCAACGACCGTTACAGCTTGCTCGAGCTGCGTCCGCACACCGGCCGCACGCACCAGTTGCGCGTGCACCTGGCTCATCAGGGTCACCCGATTGTCGGCGACTTCCTCTACAACGGCGAGCAAGCCGACCGGCTCTATCTGCATGCCCGGGTCCTTGAAATCGTTACTCCCAACGGGCAGGCGAAGCGTTTCGAAGCACCGATTCCGGACGCCTTTTTAGCCAAAACTTCGCTACAATAGTACTATGTCCGCAATTGTCATGCATCCAGCCACCGCCGAAGCGCTGGAACGGTTCACCCGTCACCACGCACACGCCGTGCTGGTTGTTGGCCCGGAAGGCGTCGGCAAGGAGACCTGCATTCGGCTGCTGATGCGTCGACTGCTCGATCTGCCGGACAACGAAGCACTCGACAAATACCCCTACATTCAGGCGCTGCGCATACCAAAAGACAAAAGCTCGATAGGTATTGATGAAATTCGCGAATTGCAACGTTTTGCGACCCTCAAATTGCCTGGCAATAGCGACACCACGCAGCCGCGACGCATGCTGGTTGTGTACGATGCCCACACGCTGACAACCGAAGCCCAGAATGCGCTGCTCAAACTGCTCGAGGAACCACCAAAAGACACCATTTTACTGCTGAGCGCTGCTGAAGAGGATGCGCTACTCCCGACTATTCGCTCTCGGACCCAGCGCTTGCAAATCCACCGACCGGCACGTGCCGAAGTTACCGATTTTTTTCGAGATGCGGGCTACGATGCTGACGCCGTAAAACAAACCGCTATGCTCAGCGGTGGACTGCCCGGACTCCAGCACGCATTATTGCAAGATGAGGACCACCCGCTCAAGCAGGCAGTAGCGACCGCTCGTACCATCTTGCAAGCTGACAGTTTTAAACGCCTCTGCATGGTCGACGAGCTCAGCAAAAAGAAGCCCGACTGTCTGCGTCTGCTATTTGTGCTCCAGCATATGTCACAAGCCGCTATAGATCAGGCGGCAACCGGCGACAACACCGAGGCAAGCCGGAAACGACTCAAGCAGTGGCATCGTATTCTGACTGCCAGCTACCGGGCAGAGCAGGCGCTTCGCGGTAACACCCAAGCCAAGCTGGTGCTTGACGACCTGCTGCTGGCTTTCTGATCCGCAGCCGCGTTTGCTATAATAAAAGGTAACATGTTCGAGATTGTCATTGTCGGCGGCTTTGCTGCCTTGGCGTATTACAACATTAAGCTACGCGACGACGAGTTTGCCGGAGTATCCCGCAAGGTCGGCGATCGCCTTGGCAAACTCTGGGACATCGCCCATCAGGGCATGCGCGAAAACCGCTTCTTGCGGGCCGAAAAAGCTCTTCTGACAATCCTCAAAATCGACGAAAAGAACGCCGCTGCCTACAACCGCCTCGGCATCTTGTACGCCAAGCAAAAAGAGTACCGTGATGCCATCGACTGCTTCGAAATTGCCTCTTCAATTGAAGCCACACCATCGAGTCTGCACAATCTCGGTCTTATCTACTACGAAACCGAGAACTACGAAAAGGCCGCCATCGCCTTTGAACAGTCACTTAAGTTGGAGGATGGCTTAGCAGCGCGCCATGTAGCCTACGCCAAGGTCCAGGAAAAGCTATCCAACAGTAAGCTGATGATTCATGAGCTGGAAAAAGCCGTCGATCTCGAGCCAAACCGTGAAACCCTTGGTTTGCTGCTTAAAGCCTACCAGACCAATGACATGCCCGCTCAGGCGGACCTCATTGAAGACCGCATCAAGAAGCTCATTGTGCCTTCCGGTCGGCCAAAACGCATGGTTCGCCCGCAGCGCGTGTAATCTATAAACTATCGCGATACTCGGTGGCGCGTTCTATAAATTCCTGCTGGGCCTGACTCGGTGATACTACGCCTTCTTGGTCCATGTAAGTCCGCATCCGCTCAACTTCTTCTATGATGCCCGCTATTGCTTGCATTGGGCCTTCTAGCGCATTAACAAGCGACAGCACCTTCGCACCGATCATCACATGGTAATCGGTAGCTTTTCTGAGCTCAGCCGCACTGGCAACAACATCATCTTTGGCACTGCTGGCGCTACCTGCGGTTACTTCGGTCACTTTTTCGTGTATTTCAACGGCCCGCTCGTTAAATTGACCGCTTAAACCCTGCATGGTCTCAACTTTGCCTCGCAGACCTGAAAAAGCAGCTATAGCCTCGTGCAGACCATCGCCAAGACCATACAGTGCAGAGCCAGTATCGCTCCATGCCTCCTGTTCTTTAAAAAAGGGCGCCTTTTCAGCGCGCACAATTGCCCAATGAATCGCTGCTTTGGTGTTTTCTATGCTCATATTTGCAGTGTATCACAATATAATGGTGTCGCTATAGTTGTAGTAAATCGAATATTTTGGTACACTGACATCTGTTATCTCAAGCCGACATAGCTCAGTGGCTAGAGCGGCTGTTTTGTAAACAGCGGGTCGTGGGTTCGAATCCCTCTGTCGGCTCCATATGTAACATGCAGGGTTAGTGAAGCGGTCAAACACGGGTGACTGTAAATCATCTCCTTCTAGGTTCGGGGGTTCGAATCCCTCACCCTGCACCACATAAAGAGTCTCACGCAAGTGGGGCTTTTTATTTTGCTATGATTACAACATGCCATACCCGCACAAATCATGAAGTTCCGCAAAACACTCAACACATTACTCAGCAGGCTCGAGAAAGATTACATAACTCATAGCCGGATTGAAGTCTCCCGGTCGGCCATACTTCATAACCTTGATCTATTCGCTCAATTGAGTGGACAGCAAGTCATCCCGGTCTTGAAAGGCAACGCCTATGGCCATGGTATCAAGCTTGTTGCCAAAGCGCTCAAGGGTCGCAAGCTGCCGTATATTGCCGTCGATGGCTATTTTGAAGCGCTGCGTATCCGCGAAGTCAGCAGCCAGCCGGTGCTCATTATGGGGTCGATCCGGCCAGAAAATTATCGGCGTCTCACATATAATAATTTCGCATTCGTGGTACATGACAGGGCTAGTATTGAAGCCCTCGGTAAAACGCGAAAACGCTTAAAAGTTCACCTCGAGGTCAACACCGGCATGAATCGCTACGGCGTAAAACCGCACGAGCTCGATGCACTTGTCGGGCTCATTCAAAGCTACAAAAATCTGGAGCTCGAAGGAGTTATGAGTCATCTGGCGGATAGCGATGGCGACGATCCGGCAACCGTCTCAACAGCCGTTGCGCAATTCGACGCTTGCGTTGAAACAGTACGGGCAACTGGCGCAAACCCAACGCTGTTGCATATTGCGCAAAGCGCCGGCAGCTTCAAAGCGGCATCCAGATATGCCAACGCCATTCGCGTCGGCGTGGGGCTGTACGGCATCAACCCGTTTCCGCACGAACATACGCTACATACTCAACTCAAAGAGCTACGGCCAGCACTCAAGCTTATAAGTACCGTCACAAAAGTCATTCAGCTCGATAAGGGCGATAAAGTCAGCTACAACTACACTTTTACTGCACCCAAGGTTATGAGCATAGGCATTTTGCCGCTCGGCTACTACGAAGGCGTCAACCGACAACTCAGCAATACCGGCATCATAAAAATAGGTGATCACTACGCACCGATAGTGGGCAGAATCTGCATGAACCACACTATGGTGGATCTCGGCAAGACAGCCGCTCAGGTTGGCGACGAGGTAACTATTTACAGTGATGATCGGGCTGATAAAAACTCGATAGACGTCCTCGCACACGACCACGGACTATTTAATTACAACCTGCTGACATCGCTCAGTCACGATGTGCGCCGAGTGCTCGTAGAATGACTCACTTGCGGCGTGCTATCATAGCTCCAAGGCAACCATAAGCATGCGAATTACCGAAAGTCCTGCCTGGAAGAGCGTTATAACCCGCTGGACAGCCGCACTCGTTGTAGTGACGGTTGGGTTTATTGGTGCCCGCTTTTTGGCGCCAAGCCACGCCGATACGGCGCTTGTCGCCGGCGAAGCCGAAACAGGTGCCATAACCGAGCCCGCCGTATCGGTGCCGAGTACTGACGCATCTGGCGGTGAAGCCGTGTCCTTCATGCCAGCATCGAGCGGCGGTGATGCTGGCTGCAGCCTCAACTCGATACCAGCACCCTGTATCGGCAGCGCTACGACGGCAGCCAGCGGCTGGGGCACACCGATATTTTCCGACGATTTCAACGGTACCAGCCTAAACAAAACCGTCTGGGACGACACCTGGTTCAGCGGGAGCGATGTGAACAACGTCAAAACAAGCGCCTCAAACGTAGCCGTACAGGATGGCGACCTTGTGCTGACCTTGCAATCGGCATCGTCGGGCGCGCTGGTCGGTACCAACCCAGCAGACGGCACCAATCAAGGCTTCGAATTTACCACAGGTTACGCTGAGGCACGCGTTTACTTTCCGGGTACTGGCTCAACAATTTACAACTGGCCAGCTTGGTGGACAAGCAGCCAGAACTGGCCCGCCACCGGCGAGATCGACATCGCCGAAGGCCTGGGCACACTCACATCCAACTACCATTCCAACGCTGGCGCCAACAATTCCAACACAATCCCCGGCACCTGGTCTAACGCCTATCATATTTACGCTGTAAACCGCCAAGCAGGTAAAAATGATATTTATTGGGACGGTAAGCTCGTCCGCAGTTATGTGACTGATGACAACAATGCGCCGCACTACCTCATCTTTAATGCCGGCTCGGACGGACAGGTATTCTCCGGTGCGGCTGGCGCCGTAAAAGTCGACTACGTCCGGGTCTGGAAAAAGCAGTAACACCAGCAGCTTTACCTCTTGGCTAAACAGGGGAAATTTGCTATAGTAAGTCACTGTAGTCATCAAAAATGACCAGTTAATAGGCCGTCTTAGCTCAGTGGTAGAGCACTTCCATGGTAAGGAAGGGGTCTCGGGTTCAAATCCCGAAGACGGCTCCATTTTGCGAAAAGGAATAGTATGGTCAAGCGTCTGTATCGATCACGAACCGATAGGAAAATCGCCGGCGTATGTGGCGGTCTTGCAGAGTACCTCAACGTCGACCCTACGATTATCCGTATTATCGCATTTATTCTGTTGCTACCGGGCGGACTTCCGGGCTTTCTCCCGTATGTAGTCCTTTGGATTGTCGTTCCTGAGGAGCCTGAGCGCTCTGATCAGCCGAAGGATCAATCAGGGGACGTCATTGATGTGACGCCGCAGCACGGCAAATAGTTTACAAATACTGGTGTTTCTGATAGAATAACACCTTAGAATCAATCACTGAGTTATTTAGGAAAGACGATGGCAAAAAAAGGCGAGAAGCGTAAATTAATCGGTATGGTCAGCGAAGAGTCTGGCGAGCGTATTTATTACACGACCAAAAACACCATGAACACTCCTGAAAAGCTGTCTTTGCGCAAATACAGCCCAAAGCTTCGTAAGCACGTGCTGTTCGTTGAGACCAAGAAGAACCTTGGCCGCAACGAAGTTAAGCCAAAGAAATAGCCACCTCTGGACTTGTATGGATTACAAAAACCCGGGCCTGACCCGGGTTTTTTGGTGCGGTTCGTATACTAATCGTTGGGTTGATTGGTAGTCATATCGAGCAGCGTGTTTACGAGCTCGGCATGGCTCCATACCAGCGGCGTCACCCCGAGTACGCTGCCATCCTCAGGATCGAACTGCTCGCTTAAAACACCGCTCGGTAAAGCCCGGGCAAGCGCCCATTGAACCAGCTTTTCGGCATCATCACGGCGGTTAATACTGGTGTAGATCTGCGCCAGCCACAATGTGCACACAATCCACGGATTGCCCTTGTATTGTTGTTTTGCCAAGAAATAGCCATCGCCTTCGAACCGGATAACGCCACCTATCGGCGAGCTATTCAGCAGGCGCTTTTCAACGTGCTCAAGCGTGCTGAAGATGCGTTTGTCATCCTCGGCCAGACCGGCAAACATAAACGGTCCGTACAAGCTTGAGATGTCCAGGGTATCATCGTACTCCAAATTACCGTCAGGTTGCAGCAAAAAGCCTTTGCGGAAGTAGCCATCGGGGTGATACAGGGCGTGCATGCCGCCACGGATGCGCTCGGCCGCTCGGCGCCAGCGGATTGCATCATCGGGGTGATCGGCAACCTCGGCCAGCTTGGCGGCCGTCTCCAGCCCACCAATGACCATGCTCACGGTGTAGGTGTTGGTCGAGAACTTCTGCTCCCACAAATCATAGCTGGCGTGCGGCAGATTGGTGGCTTCGTCGATGTAGTGGCTCATAAAGTCGGCGCACGGCGTAATGAATGTGTCGTAGTAGCCAAGCAAGAACGCTTTGTCCTGGCTATGTTTGTAGTACTCACCAATCATGTAAATAACAGTGGCGGTTTCGTCTTCTTGAATTGCCAACTCCTTGGCACGGCCGTGCACGAGTGGGTGCCAGGTACTGCCAATAGCACGGTCGGGTTGGTATTTGTGCATGAGGTAGCCGTCGCGATGCATGGTGTCGCGGGCGAATTCAAAGAAGCGCTTGGCTTCATCAAAATGACCGAGGCGAATCAGCGGCCACAGCGCGTAACCGGCGTCGCGAGGCCAGCAGTAACAATAGTAATCGCGGCCGAAGTTAAAGATGCTCGAATCGCCGCTCGCTAGAATGGATCCGCGCGAATCGCAGTGAGCCCGGATAACCAAAGTGCTCGTCTCGGCCAAGGCCCGACGGTCATCGGGCAAGGCGCTGAGCCTGCGCCCACCGGCATCAAGCCAGCGACCCCAGTAATCGCGGGTTTTGGCAAGTCGTTCGCGAGTCGGGTAGTACTTGAGGTAGGTGTGTACGACTTGCGCATCGGTTTGGCTGTCGGCAGCCACTATCCAATAGTCAACCTCGAACGAGCCTTGGGCCTCGACAACCTTCCGAAAGCGCAGCACACTGTCGACACCACCGTGCTCAACCGCGTTATCTGATAATTCGCCGTCTTCGGCGTCTTTGTAAGTACCGGCTTTGCCTTCGATAGCGTAGTTACCGACGGCGTACTGGTCAAAATCGATACCATTAGAGCTGCCGTCGTTCATTTTGCCGGCGACCAGCAGACAGCAACGACCCTTGTAGTCTAAGATGTAGTTATCATCGGGCACATACATGGCGGTGTCAGCGCGGCCGGCACGAGAAATTTGGAACACTTGGTGCATAAACAGTCGCACATCGCGCTGGGTATCGCGCTGGTTCTTCACGGTCACACAGCGCACAAATGCGTTATGTTCGGTGTCGATAAAGTCTTCCAGGAGCAATTCAACACCCAAATCATCGGAGTGCATGGTAATGTTACTAGTCATGGAACGTTCGGAAAAACGGACTTCAATGTGCCATGAGCCGTCGTTCGTCCAGCGGAATTGGCCGTCGACCCACACGCCAATCTTATGCTGCGAGCTACGGGCGTTCGTGAGATTATCGAGGCCCACGTATGGATAGTAGAAGTCGTGCACCAGGCCGTTTTCGTCGAGCCCGACAAACAGCTGGCCGTTACTTAAGACGACCGGTCTACCCACGACAAACCTCCGGCAATTGGCTCCCAGTGGTACTCATCATACCTCGACTCCTTTCTGGAGCAATCGAAAACGCACGTCGTGATAGGCGTTCATAAAGTTAATGTAGGCGTCATACGGGGTCTCATACGGGCTAAAGTAGGCATGGATGTCACCGTCGCTCCACCATTTGGTACACATATAGTAGAAGTGATCGGAAGTCTGCAATCGGCGCCAATCTTCAATAAGTTGCAAGTCACCGGTGTCTAAGATTGGCTTTTCGAGCTCATACAGCTCTTTAATTGAGGTCTGCTGCATCGGGTTGCCAAGCCAAGCGGATAGGTCACGCTCGGTGTCAGCCCAGGTAATAGTGTCAGGTACATCGATGTAATCACGCGATTCAAAGGTACCGATTGCTTCACTGACCGTTAAGAAGGCATGATCACGGTGCGCACCAAGCCATTGCTCGGGCAGGTGACTCAAGAAGTCGAAGATGCCCGAGGCCTCCCATTGGTGCTCACCAAAAGTTTCATAGTCCATAAACAGGTTATAGACCTCGGCATCCTGGTCAGAGCCCAGCCAGTCGGTGAACTTCTCGGCGGTCAGCGGCCACTCGCTCCAAGCTTGGTTGCCAAAGCGGAAGGCAATGTCATCGCTCAAACGGTAGTTTTTCATGAGCAGTTTAATGTGGTTGGTGTAGCTCGGACGATACACGTAGTTTGGTTTGCGCCAGTCAAGAATTGGGTCCCAGCCTTCGGCCAGAATACCTTTGTAGCCGGCCTTGTCGGCCCAGTAGGCAATATCGTTATTGTACGAAAGCTCGGTGTTACGGAAGACCTGCGGCGTTTGACCAAACAGTGCCTGAACCTTTTCGCGGTGCATTGCTACCTGCTTTTCAAACTCTTCGCGCGAATAGAAGAACGCTAGTGAGTGATGGTAGGTTTCGGCAACAATTTCGACTTGGCCAGTGGTACACAGCTCCTGGAACGAGCGGAGCGCTTCGGGAGACCAGCGTTCCAGTTGCTCGAGCACCGTGCCGGTAATCGATAAGCTTAGCTTGAAACCGGGATTATTGCGTAACAAATCGAGTAGCCGTTGATTGGTCGGAATATACGACTTCTCGGCAACTTTGTGCAGAATACGCTCGTTACTGGTGCGATCGTCATAAGGGGCGTCAAAGTAGTCATGATTCTGGCCGGTATCAAAGACCGTGTATTGGCGCACTCGATACGGCTGGTGCACGTGCAGGTAGAGAACTATCGCCTTCATGCCGCAACCTCTGCCGTCTTTTGCATATGTCGGTCGTAGAGCGCTGACAATTTATCGACCGAATCGTTCCACGACAGCCGATCGTATTCACGCTGCATGTTACGCCGCAATTCGTCGCGCAGCGCCGGGTGATCGACCGCGGCTACAATCTTGTTGGCCATGCCGTCGATGTCCCAGAAATCGACTTTTAGACAGTTCTGTATAATCTCACCGACACCCGACTGGTGGCTAATGAGCGAGGGCGTGCCGTATTGAATTGCTTCTAATGGTGTCAGTCCAAACGGTTCGGACACCGAGGGCATCACAAACAAATCGCCGACCGCAAAGGCGTCGCGCCAGCCCTGACCGCGCTGAAATCCGGCAAACAGCACATTTTTGCCAATACCGAGCTCGGCCGACTGCTCCAGGAGCTCGTAATACTGCTCGCCCGAGCCAACAATCAAAAACATAGTCTTTGGTGACTTTTGCACCACCTTTTGTGCGGCCTTCAGAAGATTCGGCAGGTTTTTCTGCACCGTGAGGCGACCGATGTTAACCACCACCTTCCAGCCATGCTGCTTGAGCGCCGTCAGGTAGGTGTAGACGTTGCGGTCAGACAGAGTCGGCATAGCGGCTTTCTCGATGCTATTATGGACAACCTCGATGGCTTCACCGGGAATGTCGTAATCGCGCATAATCATGTTCTTGGTGTGCTGGCTAACCGCGATAATCTTGTCGGCCAGCATAAAACCGGTACGTTCAATCTCTTTAACAAGCGGGTTGCCGCTATCACGGCCACCGCCAGCACGGTCGCTCTCAATAGAGTGCACGTGCAAAATCAACGGCCGGCCAGTCTTTTGGCGGGCCGCCAGTCCAGCACGAAACGTCAGCCAGTCGTGCGCGTGAATAATGTCAAACTCTTTTTCTTCGGCGAGCGAGGCTACCGTGCGGGCGTACAGCTCCTGCTGGCCGTACAGATCGACCCATTCCTCGTGGCCGTCGTGATAGGTGTATTTATAGCTGTCGTAGGCGCCGCCGGCCTTAATAACCTCGGCAACTCCCTGCGGGTGTGCCGGCGTAATTTTCATAAAGTCAATGTCATGCGGTGAAGAGTAGGGGAGCACGAACTCGATGTCGACACCCTTGTGCGAGAGGGCCTTGCAGAGCTGGTGGCATACCACCCCCAGACCGCCGCTATTGTGGGGTGGCAACTCCCACCCGAGCATCAATACCTTCATAACCCTCTTTGACGTCGCATTACCAGAGTCAACCGTTATTTTTTGAGCACCCTTAATTGTTTTATCTCTACCCGGAAGTATAGCGTGAGCAAACGGTAAACACAAGCTTTATTAAGGAGCTAAAGTATTCTGCTATAGACTGATTGGCGTGCCGAGTACGGTATTTTCACCACGTATATACACATTGTAAAGGGCTTTGACGCGCGCCTCGGCCTCACGACGGGTGGCGTTGTTAGCCTCAGTCGTACTAGCAACGCCGTAGGACTCGATGCCGAACTGTCGACACAAGTAAATTGCCCGCGGTAAATGCGAGGCACCACTAAATATAACCAGGCGTTTCTGCTCAAAAACTTCAGCGGCACGTTGGCAAGACTCGTACGTGCTCCGACCGGCAAAATCCGGCTGTAGCTTGTCGGCGGGGATGTGATACGTCGTTTGGAGGTACCGCTTCATGGCAGTCGGTTCGTCATAACCCGGAAAGCGATTATCGCCGGAGAGGATGAGCTTTTGGATGTCGCCCCGTTGCAGCGCTGCAGCCGCAACATCGAGCCGACCCTTCAGTTCTTTATACGGTCTTCCATCCTTGGTAATACCCGCGCCAAGCACCATACCAACCGCAATGTGCTTATTCTGCACCGATTGGTGGTCTTGTGAGGACAAGACATACCGCTTATTGGGCAAAATAAGCGCCGAGCTCACTGCGACGGCGATGACCGGCAAAAATAGCACTATAGCGGCGCCAATCAACAGTTTTGTGCGGTGTTGGCGTACAAATTGAAGGGTTAATTGCTTGGTTTCTGAAATGCGCATGCTCATACAGTATAACCCCGATAGCTGCAAAATAGCTGCCAGCGATTGACAGCGCTCATGCTTTAGTCAAAAATAAGAGACATAGTGAAACAAAGTTTACAAAAAATCACAAAAATCAAATTCCGTTCAATCCGTTGGACCCATGCAGTAATCGCTCTGGTTGCGGTCGGCGCTATCGGCGCGCTCTTCTTAGCATTATCTCACGCCGACACCAGCAGCATTAATGCTGAGGCCGAAAACGGTGTACTCGGAGGCAACGCTCAAAAGGTAAATGGCATTACCGGCGCATCGGGAGGTAGTATCGTCACCTTTAAGAGTGGCGGCGGCGGTCCGACCGGAACAGAAAAGTTGGTATTAACCAGTGGCAAGCTCCTTACCGGTAGTGGCGCTCAAATGAAGATGGCCGGCATCTGCGTATGGGGCATCCAAGACCAGGTCACTGAAAACAGCGATACCGGCAACAACAACTATGCCAACCGCGTAAAAATCGCCAACAACATCAAGGCATGGGGCGGCAATCACATCCGATTGCGCGTGCTGGCTTCTGATTACGACGATCAGGCATTCATGCCCAAGGCTCAATATATTCAGCAGATCAAGGACTGGCGCGACGCCGCCAAAGCCGCCGGTTTATACCTGCAGATCGTCTGGTGGGACTCACTTGACGGTAACTATGAAGACGCCGGCTGGGCAAGCAACTACTCCAAAGCGTTCCCTATGATGAAGGATGTGGTTGCCGCAATTGGCGATGATCCGATGGTGTACTACGAGCCGTTCAACGAGCCGAACGGCGTCAGCGAAAGCGCGTGGCTGACCGCTATGAAAGCCACCATTGCAACCTTCCGCACTGCCGGCTACACCGGTATTCTGCTGCTCGACACTACCGAGTGGAGTCACACCTACAACGATGCCGACTTTACCGCGCTTGAGCAGCATGACAGCACGCAGACCGGTATGAACGGCAAGCACCAGATAATTTTTGCCAAGCACGACTACGGTCAGGAATACAGTGGCAACTGGTCAGAAAGCGCCTGGAAAGCCAACAACGGTGGGTGGGATATGACCAAGCACGCCGTATGGGAAACCGAGTTTGGTAACTATGTTTCTAGCGGACCGACACCAGCCTGGTCCAAAAGCGCCGCAATTGGTCTAGCCCAGAAAGTTAGCGACGGTACCATCGTTGGAGCTACCGCTTTCGTGTATAACTGGGTCGACGCTAACACCATGGTTGGCAGCGATCTGATTACCCCGAACGAATGGGGCGGTTACGTTAAGAATAACTTCTTAGCCGGCGTCCAACACTAGTTAGTAAAAAGAAAAAGCTGGACCTATTGGCGCGGGTTGCGCAGGAATAGGTCCAGCTGTCCGTCAGTGACTCACTTGACGAGTGGTGACGATGTCCAGCCAGGGGCCAGATGGTACTTGGTCGTCGTCGACGAAATGCCACGACACACGCGCCCGCCCGCTAAACTGGAGGTAAAAACCGGCGGCTGGCGACATGTCAATGCCGGAAATCTCTGCTTTTGGCAGCTGATCGCCAAACACATAGTCGACATCATCGCTCTCAACCGGACCGACATCCTGCCATTGCACATACACCGTTTTGTCCCGGTAGGTAATGGCCACCCATCGATTCTTGAGAATTGATCGGTGTGATGTAGGAGGGGCCGCGCTGTCGTACCAGTACACACGAGTCGCATTGGGCTTGACCTGACCATCATTGGTGAACTCGCTGTAGGGCAATGCCACATAAAACGGGTTCTCCTTTGGCTGGAAGGCTGCCGGCCACTGGCCGTTGCGTTGGCGCTTGCGAGCCTCGGGGCTATCGGTGCCGCCGTAGTGCTTGCTCCAATGGCTGTCCCAGGCGCTGGCATCGTTGGCAATGTACCCATTGTCGGGGCCAGCTGCTTCGCCTGTCCAGAAGATGGTCGCCATAATGTCGGTATGCACCGGATAGCCGGATAGCTGCGGTATTTCAGGGATTCGGTTCTGGCAAGCACTCACGAGCAAGCAGACGAGGCCCAGGATAGCCGAGACGAGCAGGCTACGCGGACGGTGCACAACATAGCTGTACGTATGCAAGGTACTCACCACTTTCTTTCAAAGAAACGGACCAGCATATTATACAATATGTTTACATTACCAGCTAATTACTATGCTGCTCTGGCATTTTTTTGCAAGTTTGTACATACTACAGCATGGAGGAGGCACCGTAAGGCGTCCGTACCTTAACAACTCGTCCCGCCAGTGTCAGGAGTCGGCACATGCCGTTCAAGCGCACGCTCGCTTCATCGAGACAGGCACCCGTGTTCTATGACCATACCGGTAGACGTTGGCTCAAGGTTCTTGTCGCTATTATCGTCGGCTTTCTAGGTATGGCCGGCGGCTTACTGTGGCTCTTGCCACAAACCGTTTCGCCCGTATGGCAGAGTACTGTCGCGCAAAGCCTCGGGGCCGCTGCACCGGCACAACCGGTATCCATACCCAAGCTTACCAGTCAGCATCTACCCATTGTGGGTGCTGAGTCGGCAGTTTTGACCCGTGTTGACAGCGTGATTCATACTCCCGGCGAAAATCTTCTGGCTGACCCGTTCAGCGGGAAGACCATCCGCGCACTAACTGAAGGCGAAGCCGAGGACATCGGTAACGCACCGTTTGTCATGGAACGCTATGGCACACCGGCAGATCATCAGCTGATGATTACCTTCGATGATGGTCCCGATGCTACCTATACGCCGGAGATTCTGGACGTACTGTCGCGGAATCATGTGCCAGCCACTTTCTTTACGGTCGGTGAAATGACCGTCAGCTCGCCCGAGCTGTTCCAGCGTATGGTCAGGGAAGGGCACATGATCGGCAACCACACCACAACGCACAGCTCCTTTGGTGCGCATGATGCGCTGTGGAACCGCGCCCAGCTCGTGGTCAACGACCGCATTATCAGGGCAACTGCCGGTTATGCGACACGCATTTGGCGTCTGCCGTATGGTGACCCCGACCTGAACCCGAGCGCGCTGCTGCTGGGCCAGGAACTGGGTTACACTCAGGTTGATTTTGACCTGGACACCGAAGACTGGCGCTCAAACGGCCAGCCGATCGCTCTGCCGGAACTTGACGGCAAGGGTCATGTAGCACTGATGCATGACTCGGGTGGCGACCGGTCGGCAACTGTTGCCATGCTGCAACAGCTTATCGACAAGGCCCGGGCCGAAGGGTACACGTTTACGACACTAGCACCCCTTTTGTCGCAAGAGTATACCCCGGTGACCGGTGTCGCGCCAGACTTCGTGAGTAAGACCACCCAGATTTTGTGCTGGCTGCTGATCATCGTTCCCGGTCAGCTGCTGTCGGGTCTGTTCTGGTTCGCGGTCATCACGATGACCCTGATTACGACCTTGTTTCTGGTGCAATCGCTGCTGCACCAATGGATCCACAATCGGCGCATGCGCCAATGGACCGCACCAGGTAAGCCGAAAGTAAGCTTGCCGCGCACGGTCAGCGTGCTGATTCCAGCCTGGAACGAAGGCGCCGTAATCTTCAAAACCCTGGAAGCGTTGGCTCGAACCAACTACCCGGGAGACTACGAGGTCATCGTTATCGACGACGGCTCAACCGATGACACGCTGGAGAAGGCTCGCTTCATGGCTGTACTTTGGCCACGGCTGCGGGTACTGCACCAGGAGAACGCCGGCAAGGCTGCGGCACTCAATTACGGCATCCGTAAAGCACGTGGCGAAGTTATTGTCACCCTGGATGCCGACACGGTCTTTGATGCCGATACCATCAGTATGTTGGTCCGTAACTTTGCCGATCCCCGGGTTGGCGTGGTTGCCGGACAGGTCAAGGTGGGAAACCGCCGTGGCGTACTACAAGCATGGCAGAGCCTGGAGTATATTTCCGGTATGGTACCTCGCCTCGGCGAAGCATCCATGCGAGCGATCTCGATCGCTCCCGGCGCCTGTTCCGCTTGGCGCAAAAAGGCTGTGCTGCTAGCAGGTGGCTACAGCCACAACACGCTGGCAGAAGACGCCGACCTGACGCTCCAAGTCCAACGCATGGGTTGGAAAGCCGTCCAGGAAAACCAGGCAATCGCCTGGACCGAAGCACCAAGCACTATTCGGGCTCTCGGCAAGCAGCGGCTGCGTTGGTTCTACGGCAACACACAGGTCTACCGTAAGCACTGGGATATGCTGTTGCAGCCGCAGTACGGTGCCCTGGGCATGCTGGTGCTGCCGTATGCAGTCATCACCACGCTGGTTCCAATGCTGTTTATGCCCCTCATGGTGGCTGCAGGCATTGTCAGCATCGTGAATGGCAACTGGCACTCTGTCGTCATGTTCGCCGGCTTCGTGAGCGCGGTACATCTGTTAATTTCGGTGGTATCGCTCTGCCTGGTCCGCGAAAAGGCCTGGCACCTGGCTATCGTGCCGATTTACCGGCCGATTTACGAGGTGCTGCGTACATATCTGTTGTACGCCACCCTGTTCCGGATGATTAAAGGCCGGGACTTTGGTTGGGACAAGCTGCAACGAACCAACAGCGTCAATCTGGCGCCAACGTTGCCTCCTCCCGCGCAGGCTATGCAACCCGCATAGACCTGGCGATGGACACGTACTACTCCCTTACAGGAGTTTACGTGTCCACGTCCCACGTTTATTCATGTACATCACAGCGCACTCTTGTAATTTATACTTATTGTGTTATAATTCTGCGGTCATCGATTTGATGATACCTTCACATTGCTCGACGATTGGATCCCACGAGATGCTCGTGAACAACCTCGCGAAAGCTATGGGTGACCGCGCCTACTCGGTGCCGGCACTCTCGGAGAGCTCCGGCGTGTCCATCGCCACGATCTACCGGATCCTGAGGGGAGACGACTCCAACTGCGTCCACCAGGATACCGCGTTGTGTCTCGCCAAGGCTCTCGGCACGACCGTGGGTGCGCTGTTCCCGATGGTGCGGTATCTGACCCTCCTCGGAGCGTCGCCGCTCAACCAGCGCACCACTCGCCACAGCGACGCCGACGACTCCACCGGAGAACTCTGCTTCGGATGCTTCGTGGTCAAGGCGCGCAACGGCAAGTGCAACTGTGACTAGGTAACTCCGGATTCGGAGCATAAAGCGTAGTGCGTGGCACATGAATACTTGTTCGGTTCGCCGAATTAGCCCCTTCATGTGCCCGCCTACGCTTTTTTACTGTCCAAACGCCCGTCTATTGACTTTTCTTGTATTTTATGTTATTATGAGAAGAGTGCACATGTTTGTGAGCACCTTGATTCTCTAGAGAGGACCACCTCATGTTTCGTCGTCTGTCTCAGCGTCCGCTGTTGCGCCGACTGATGCTGCTCGCCCCTATGGCCGTCATCGCCGCCCTCGTCCTGAGCGCTTGCGCTGCGTTCGGTCAGATCGGTGGCGACATCAACCGGGCACTCAATGGCGTTCCTGCTACGATGAGTACCTACACCCAGTTCGGCGATAAGATCGACCAGGTTCACGGCGTCTCCATCCAAGTGAGTCGCGACGACAGGTTCGACAGCGTCAACGAAAAGGGCGGATCAAACGCCGATTCTTCGGTGCTGCTGATCTCGGTCGGTCAGAACTCGCACGTTTCCCACGTCGGTTCGACGATGGTGATTGCGCAGGAGGGCCTGACCAGCATTTCCGACTCGGTGTCTCCAAAGGTCAGCGTAACCAACAACCAGCCCGGCACGCCGTGGCTGAACAACATCTTCGAGAAGAACCGAAACCTGTGGAAGGGCAAGTCCAAGACGATCATGATCCGCTCCCAGAGTGGACTTCCCGTCGCGGTCTACGCCGGCAATGCGGTCGAGGCCTTCGCCACCGACGTCCCCAAGTCGACCGCCTTCCGGGTCGACGGCCTGTACCTGTTCGTGTATCGAGCAGATTACACCGTCTTCGACAACGACCTCCTCCTCTAGAACCTCAAGCCGACAAGGGCGCACATTTTACACTGTAACAGTGTGCGCCCTTGTCCCAACCCTTTATTCATATAGTTACAGGTACGCCGCAGCCAGTAGCACCACAAAGAATACTGCATAGTATCCCACCTGCAGCAGCAACGCCCAGCGGAAACCGCTTTGATGTTTGAGCGCTATACCGAGTAAGACCACCATGCTGCCGAGTCCTATCCATGCGAGCGAATTAACGACGGCAGGCAAGCTAGGCGACGACGCAATAATAACCACGAGCGGCAACAGAGCCACACCCGAGATGCCAGTGAGCACTCGGTGCATCTTCGTCTTGAGTCCACCTTCTTCGGGGACAAATGTGCACAGTATTTGGAACAGCACTGCCACGCCAGCAAACCACAAGAATGCGGCCAGCAAATGCTTCTCCGGAACAAGCCAGCCGGCGAAAAACCACATGAGCAAGGGCAGTGTGACCAGGAATAGCGCCGAGTAATACATTTTCGACCACCGAGTCGCCACTGCATGCTGACTGAATGTCATGTGCATTCCGCCCGGCCATCTTATAACCGTGAAGGCAAGTCCGATAATCAGTAGCGCAATAACAAGAGGCAGGAGATGTTGCATGCCATCATCATAGCAAATATTGCCGGACCCTTAGGTAGACTTCTAAAGCTCTTCGGCCAGCTCAACAATAATGCCTTCCGGCCCGCGGAAGTAGCATAGTTTGTACGCGTTTTCGTAATTGTAGACATCAACAAAAATGTCCATGCCCTTGGCCTTTAGGTCGGCGACGATCTCGTCGATTCCTTCGACAACCAGGGCAATATGCTTGTAGCCGTGACCGTACATGACCGATTCTGCCGGCACGGCCGGTTCGGAAGGGTTCAAAAATTTTGTAAGCTCCAGCTTGGTCTGGCCGTCCGGCGTTGCTAGAAAAACAATCTGCGAACGGGTACCCTGCATACCAACGACTTTGTCCAAGAGCTCGCTCTGCTCCTCGGCTTCGCCTTGCACGACAAACCCAAGGTCAATAAAGAGCTGCTTAGCCGGTGCAAGGTTGTTTACGACGACGCCAATGTGATCGATGTGCTTTAACTTCATAACACTAGTCTAGCACCACTGCGAGATTGTCTAATCCAAATTCAGCTATCCGTTGATCTGACCTGGTTTATAATTCTTGTCGTCGAGTCACGATGGGGTTTATCGTAGATGCGCATTTCTGTCGTCGGCAAAGCTGCTTTCCAAGCCGCGACTTCTGAGCTCCATCCATTTCCAATTAATATCATGTCCGGTTCTAACACTTTAGCCAGTTCGATCGACGGCTTTGACGAGCCCAGAAAATCTACGCCAATATATGTGAACGACACGAATTTAAGCTGATCAATGATTCTCGCCCGATCGGTTTCGGGCACTAGAGGAATACGACCCTTTACCTCTGCAGCACGTTTGTCGCTTCTGATGTATACAAATAACTTGTCGCATTGGCTCTTCGCCCACTCTAAGTAGTCAAGATGCCCGCCGTGCATAAGGTCGAAGGTGCCAGTAGCGTAGCCGATTCGAGCAGACCTATATCTTTTGCGTACATTTTTAACCTCACCGATACGTACAATCATTGCAGCCGGCTTTTGGAATACATATTTTTAGAATAGCTAAGCAGAAAAGAAGCCGCAATCGGTTTCTTGGCAGGAGCTCATGAGTGGGAATATAACTTTTGCAGATGAACTAGAATTTGAGGCCTCAGAGCTAAACTTTATTTTCGAAGAACCGGAGACGGGCACTACAAAGGGCTCTCAGAATTTAAGCAATGTCTAACCAAAGAAACGTCTCACCCTTTGTAAATCCAGCCTCTTCATACGTTTTTATGGCTGCGATATCGTCAGGAGGGGTTACTGATTGAAGAACGTCTTCAGTACACGGGCCATGAGTTCGGGGGCGACGACGTGTGACTGCCCGTCGAGCGTGTGTCGTTCGGTCTGGGGGATGGCAGCAGTTATCGCTTTCGCTGCGCGGTCGAAGAAGTCGGTCGGGAGGGCTGCCATTTGGGGCTCGGTGATCGGACCCTCGGTGGTCACCAGGACCGGCTGAGTGATGCGGGCAAGTCGGTTCGTGGGGATCTTGTAGCCATTAAGGACCTCGGCGTCCTTGACGAGCGTGTGGGCGAGCGCGACGGACGAGACCCAGAGCGGGTGCTGCTTGTCAGCCGCGAGGTCCGCGTCGGGTCCGCCGGTAAGCCTCATGAACAGCTCCAGCATCTCCTCGTCCCGCCCGGCTTTGTATGCCTTGTTGGTGTCCGCGAGGTACTGATTGAACCTTGGCCACTGGTCGTCCCCGATCACATACGGCACATCCCACACCGCGATCTTGTCGACCGCTGAACCTGCCGCTGCCGCCTCCAGCACGAGGGCGCCACCAGATGAGGCGCCGTACAGGTGAGCTGAGCCGCCGGCTGTCGCAATCAGCGCGTCGAGGTCTTCCAGCTCCCGCGCCACGGCGTACGGCGGTGTATTGCCGCTGGCGCCCCGGCCGCGTCGTGCGTAATTGTAGACCGTGAAATGGTCGGCAAGAACCCGGGCTAGCGGCGCGTTCTCAGCGCCGTCGTCTAGGGTACCACCGACGAGGATCACCGCTGGGCCAGTGCCTTTCCGGTCGTAGGCGATCTTCGTACCGTCAGCCGACGTCACACGAAGTGTCATCTCGTTCATTGCTTCTCTCCATTTCTCGATGCGTGGTCGCCACCGTCCGATTCAAAAAGGTGCGCCGCAATCGTAATAGTGCCTTTACTGGTCATTGTTGTAGTGTATTTTGCGTAATACGCTTGGTCAACTTCTTTCATAGAATGGAGGAGAGGTTCGAGACCAAGACAAATACCTCAATATTTGAGGCATTTTCATATCTGTCACTAAGCCTGGCAGGGGAGACAGGATGGCGGACTTCGTCCTTCGCCGCTGCGGCGTGCTATAGCTTCAGGCCGGGACAGCTTATATTTTGTTAGTCTGGCTGCCTCGGCTTCTGCATATAATTGCACTGATCGTGCAATTATCGGTGCAAGCACCTGCGCGTGTCCTCGCTCTGCCGAACCTGCGGCTACGATCTTTGCTTCGCAAATCTCTAGTCGCAGAACCGGAATCGCGTCGCCGCCTAACAAAATAAAAAGCACTGCCGAATGGCAATGCTTTTTATTTGGCAGGGGAGACAGGATTCGAACCTGCGACCCTCGGTTTTGGAGACCGATGCTCTAGCCAGCTGAGCTACTCCCCTATGCCGGACCGACAATAGTATACCAGATTCGGTTAAAAACAGCCGCTAAGTGTTGTGTTTCGTGCATTCCAGGGGTTTTCCAGGCTGCAGACTGTTCAGATACGAAGAAAAGTGTTATACACTGTATACCAGATATGTCGAAAGTTATTCCTTCAAAACCGCTGCTTATAATGTTGTATGGCTTCCCGGGGGCTGGAAAGACCTACTTTGCCCGTCAACTGTGCGAGCAATTGCAGGCCGCACATGTGCAGGGCGACCGTATTCGGGCCGAGCTGTTTGAAGATCCGCGTCACGACAAAGAAGAGAATGCCGTAGTTACCCAGCTCACCGACTACATGGCCGAGGAATTTCTGAGTGCCGGCCTAAGCGTCGTGTACGATGTGAACGCTATGCGCGTGACCCAGCGCCACGAGCTACGCAACATGGCTCGTCGCCACAAGGCTCAACCGCTGCTGGTATGGCTGCAAATCGACGCCGACAGTGCCTTTGCCCGCGTCGTAAAGCGCGACCGCCGCCAAATCGACAACAAGTACACCAAATCGGTCGACAAGCAGACTTTTGAGGCCATTGCCAATGGCATGCAGAACCCGCGCAATGTCGAAGATTACGTGGTTATCAGCGGTAAGCATGTCTTTGCTACCCAGTTCAGCGCCGCCGTTAAGCGCTTGCACGAGCTTGGCCTGATTCACTCCGACCAGCTGGCAAGCAAAGTCGTCAAGCCCGGACTTGTGAACCTGGTACCCAAGCTGGGCGGCCGCGTTGACATGAGTCGCCGCAATATCGTTATTCGCTAGCGCATCGCCATCTTTGGCCGGCACGGGCAAACCGGATGCAATTCAAGCTTGAGCGTCTTGCGCAAGCTGGTACTATAAGAAAGCTATGGCCACCAAACACATCGAGCTGCAAGGAATTGGCCGGGTGAGCCTATTTAAGCGTAAAGGCGCCCGAGCCATCCGTTTAAGCGTGAATTCACGCGGACAAGTCCGGGTGACGATGCCGTTTTGGGTGCCTTACGAAGCCGGCGCGCGCTTTGCCCAAAGCCGGGCAGATTGGATAGAGTCACAGCTAGGCACATACCGCAGCCTCCTGAGTCACGGCCAGTTGATTGGTAAAATGCATCATCTGGAATTCTCAGCGGCCGATACTGCTAAAATATCGAGTCGTGTGACTCCTTCGGCAGTACGGGTAACCCATCCGGCGGCCGTGCAGTCAAGCGATCCGGCCGTGCAAGCCGCCGCCAATCGTGCCAGCATTCGGGCATTGCGCAGCCAAGCCGAATTATTGCTACCGAACCGCCTGAAGGGCCTGGCCATGATGCACGGCTTTACCTTTCGGAGCGTGCAGGTCAAACAGCTGCGCGGTCGATGGGGCAGCTGCGACGCTCAATCGAACATCGTGCTCAATTTATATCTGATGCAACTGCCGTGGGAGCTGATTGACTACGTGCTCATCCACGAGCTGACGCACACCAACATCTTGCGTCATGGGCCTGATTTTTGGACGGCCATGCGGCAGGTTTTGCCCGAAGTCCAAACGCTTCGCTCGGCAATCCGTGCCTACCAGCCGGTTGTGCAATCGGGAGAAGTAGCCGCCTAGCGGAAAGCCGGCGCTGGGTTCGCGCTCATGCTTGTGGCATAATGTCGGTATGACACCCGCTGCATCATCCGGATCCGGCCACCACAGAACGCAGCACGGCCAAATCGAACACGACCAGCTGACCAGTTTAATCGGCAGTATGGCCGATGGCGTGTTGGCTGTCGACCGCTTTACTAAAATTTCAGTATATAACGGTGCCGCACTGAACATACTCGACATCAACCAGTCGATCAATGGCAAACCGTTGGAACGCATTTTGCACTTGCTTGATAGCAACAACCAGCCAGTCGATGTCACTGCTTACGTGCGCGGCCTCAAAATCCCCACCATTAACGAGTCGTTCCGCATTAAATACGACGATGGCAGCATGATTAACGTCTTCTTTAGCGTTTCGCCCGTCACCAGCGGCTACGGCAAAGACCAGCGGAGCGGGTACGTTATTGTACTCCGCGACATCACCCGCGAAAAGAGTCTCGAAGAAGAGCGCAACGAGTTTATTAGTGTGGTGAGCCACGAACTGCGCACGCCAATCGCTATTACCGAAGGCAACATCAGTAACGCTCAGTTTATCGCCGAAAAAAGCGGCAACATCGACCAGATAAAACAGGCCCTCAAAGAAGCCCACGAACAGGTCATTTTCTTGTCCTCGATGATTAACGACCTGTCGACCCTGTCGCGCGCTGAACGCGGCAAGCTGGTCGCCGATATCGAGAAAATCAACGTCCATGAACTTGTTGAAGAGCTGGTCAACGAGTACACCGAGTCTGCCGGCAAGAAAAACCTGACCATCAGCCACCACCTCGATCCGAAGCTCGAGCTGTTATCTTCGAGCAAGTTGTACGTTCGCGAAATACTGCAGAACTTCATAACCAACGCCATCAAATATACCGAAACCGGCGGCATCACGGTCAGCGCCAAGCCGCACGACAAGGGTGTGCTGTTCAGCGTGAAGGATTCCGGCATTGGCATCAGCCACAGCGACCAAGAAAAGGTGTATGATAAGTTCTTCCGCAGTGAAGATTACCGCACCCGCAAGAACAACGGCACTGGCCTGGGATTATATATTACGATGAAACTGGCTCGTTTACTCCACGCCGACATCAATCTAACGAGCGAGCTCAATCACGGCTCGACCTTCACTATCTACATTCCTAACTTAAGTTAGCGCGCGAATGCCTCAGTTGCGGCGCATAACCGCTTGGGCAACATCGCGGTCTTTCCAGGTAACCTGAGCGAATTCGTAACGATAGCATGACAAATGCAGGTAGATAAGATCGGCCAACACCGCCCACGGGTATGTCAAATAGGCGTCAAACGCTGATACTCGCGTAAAAATAGTACGCTGCAGCTGGCCGTACACCGCTGCCAACACGATTGCCGCAACCATGGCCATAATGAGCGCCGGTAGCTGTTGTGTGGCGGCAGCAGCGACCGCCAGCAGCGGCGCACCGACTACCAACAGTACTTCGGCCAAGGCCAACAGGGCGACCAGCTCCAACCGCCGATGCAGCTGTGGATAGCGGCTTATTAATGCCGTCTCGTGCTGCGATGCTAACGGCTTTTCTGAGCTGATACCGAGCATCTCGCTACTACGAATAAAGCTATAGCCGTCGTGGGCGGCAAGACTGTGGGCAAAATGAGCTTCCGGCGTAATTGAGCGGCTGACTGCCGCGAAGCCGCCGGCACGCTCCAGGCTTTCACGCTGTATAATCCAGCAGCTACTCAGGACCGGCGGTCGCTTAAAGAGGCGGCGCGGCGGCACCATTTCCCAGAAATACCGCATCGATTGCAGCAGTGGTATCTGTTGGAACTGCCGATTGAGCGGCAAAACACACACCATGTCTTTTTGCTTGGCGAGCATAAGCTGTACCAGTCGACTGATACTAGTCTCGGTAACACGGATATCGACGCCCGCAAAAAGAATCAGCTCGCCGCTCGCTTCATGCGCCAACTGCGCGCAGGCCTGGTTTTTTGCAACCCAGCCCTCGTGCAGCTTTTGGCCGCGGACAAATCGCACACCGGCATGCGCATAACGCTTAATAATGTCAGGGGTTTTATCTTGAGAACTATCATCGAGTACCAACACCTCGAGTTTAGGATAGTCGCTCGCCAGAAGTGCTGTCAGACAGCCTTCCAGCTGGGCATCTTCGTTGCGTGCCGGAATTGCCACCGTGAGCGAGGGTAAATGGCTGACCGACACGGTCGAGAGCTTTTTCTCGTACGGTCGTGTAGTATACAATTGCCGGCGCAGACTTGCGTACAGCCCCAGTGCGCACAGCATCTGTATGCCCGCCAGTGCCGTAGCATACGCTGACCAGGTCGGTACTATATAATGCGTTACCGCCGTCCAGGCTACAATGACCAACTGCAAACCGCCGAGGCCGTACGCACTCGTACGCAGACGCTGCTTCATAAACTGAGGCTCGCTGTGCCCGCTGATAACCCGCTTTAGGTGTACGAGCCGATATATACCAATAACCGCCACAAAGACACTCGCGAGCGTCGGACGGAACAGTAACAACCCGACCGATCCGAGTGTTACCAGCGCCATAGTCAGCAAGCTCCACGCGTAGCGCCAGCGCCACCAGGCATCGCGAGTCAGCACGAGATCGGTAGCAACAGATAGAATAAGTGTGGCAACCGGCCAAACAAACGTCATCATTACCATAAGCGTACCATAAGGCAGCCCCTTGACGACAGCTGTCACATAGCATATGCTTGACACATGAGACCTAACACCATTGTTAGGCTTTTTTAATATCAGGGCAAAAGTAGGGCATTAGGGAAGTATCATGGCCGACAAAAAGGCAGACACACAGTCAGAGTCAACAGCAACACCAAAACGACGCTTACGCGCTGCCGCACCAGTTAGCGTGCGCGAACAGAGCGAACGAGCTCAGGCCAAAGCCGACCAACCAAGTCGTCGCAACCGCGCCGGCCGCATCATCGGTACACCGTTCCGCCTTATCGGTCGGATGGTACGTCCGCTCGGCAATTTCAAGCCCATTCGAGCGCTCGGCTATGTGATTGCACCGCCGTACATCCGCAACTCATGGCGCGAACTACGCCAAGTCACCTGGCCAAACCGCACCCAAACACGTCAGTTAACCTTTGCCGTTATTATGTTCTCGCTCGTGTTCGGCGCTGTGGTGGCGGTCACCGATTACGGACTGGACAAGCTGTTCAAGGCAGTCATCCTCAAGCAATAATCACCCGTTTTTAACCGATAAGAAAGTTACGTTAACCCTTAAGAGAAGCACTATGAGTACATCGAAACGATACGACACCAGCAAACTATGGTACGCCATCCACACCTACAGCGGCTACGAAGAAAAAGTCGCCGAGTCAATCCGCCAGCGCGCTGATTCGCTCGAAATGAAAGATAAAATCTTTCAGGTTCTGGTACCAAAAGAAAAGATGATCGAAATTAAGAACGGCAAGCGTAAAGTCGTTGAAAAGCGTATCTTCCAGGGCTATGTGCTCGTACAAATGAAGATGAGTGAAGACGCTTGGTATATCGTGCGTAACACCCCGAGCGTAACCGGCTTCGTCGGCAGTGGCACCGAGCCAACCCCGATTCTGCAAGACGAAATCGAGAAGATTCAGAAGCGCATGGGCCTCGAACAGCCCAAGCACAAAATTGATTACAGCATCGGCGACGTCGTAAACATCACCGACGGTCCGTTCAAAGGCTTTGACGGCAGTATTTCCGAAATCGACCCTCAAAAGGGCAAACTCAAAGTATTGGTCAACATGTTCGGCCGCGAAACACCGGTTGAGCTCGACAGCCTGCAGGTTAAGCGCGTCTAGCCATGGCCTTCCACGGCGAATGTTTACGCTCTGAAGCAGGGAGTCCGAGCCAAAGTAGCGCTGAGGCAATACTCGCGCGTGACTTTAGTGACGAAGTGAGCTGCCCGATTGATTTCTGTCATTTTCGCCTTATACAGCTCGGTGATTTCGTAATGCGAGAAGGCGACTGTATCGACGGCCTCGAAGCTATGGCTATGCCAGCACCCGATCAAGAAATTTTGTAATTGCACGCTCAACCGTGTATAATGCAGTCGTTACGCACTCACATAGTGAGTTCAAGGAGTTATAATCATGGCGAAAGCCGTTAAAGCAAACCTGAAAATGAAGATCCGCGCCGGTCAAGCCAGTGCTGCGCCACCCGTTGGTAGCACACTCGGTCAGTATGGTGTTAACATGATGGACTTTATCAATCCGTTTAACGATGCCACCCGCGAAATGCAAGGTGCGACTGTTACTGCACACATTACCGTGTACGACGACCGCACCATGAGCTTCCGCGTTGTTGGCGCACCTACCGATGACCTGATTCGTGCCGAGCTCGGCATTCAAAAAGGCAGCGGTAAACCAAACAGCGAAAAAATTAGCAAGAAGTTGTCCGACGCCGCCCTCACCAAGATTGCTGAGTCTAAGGCTAAGGACATGAACACCGACGATGTCGACGCTGTCAAGAAGATGGTGGCCGGCACTGCCCGCAGCATGGGCGTCGAAATAGAGAGCTAACCGCTAGTATGTATATACACCTAGAAAAGGAGGCTCACCGGCCTCCTTTTTTATCCTCTACGAGAATCCAATGAGTATCGAATCTATCACACAAACGCCGAAACACGGCACATCACGCAACCAATGGACTGAAGCCCAAATCGTAATTGCACGCTGTGCAGCGCTGCAACGAGATATCCCCAGCCTGGCAGCCATTGCCCAGCATTATTACGACGGCATCACCCGAGTTGCCACCAACACAACGCTCACCGCCGCCGAGGAGGCCGGGTTAAGGCGCGCTGAGGAAGAAGCGGCTGAGCGGGCTATAACTCCACCGATGACCGATCTGCAGTACAAGATCGGCTATTTGGCTGCCCGAAGAGCAATCGTGGAAGCTAAAGTTGACGGAAACCCGACACGCTATCTGGAACACTACGACCGCATAACCGAAGAGCTCAGCGAGTTACCAGCCGAGCTTGTTGACAAGCATTACCAGCACGACTTGGGCTTTCTGGACGCTCAGCAAGCCGAATAATAGTGCCACTTGCGTGAATGTGGTATAATATACCGTATCAACCATTAATTTGTGGGAGGCGGCCGTTTTGCGGCGTCGTTTGCACCACGAAAGGAACCAATCATGGCTAAAAAAGCCGATGACACTACCCCTCAGCTCGACGCCAGCGTCGACAACGAAGTTGAGCAGCAGATCGTTGACACCGAAGTCAACGCCGAAGCTACCGAAGCCGTAGCAGCCAAAGACGAGGCTACCAGCGCCTCCAACGCCACAGCTAAGGCCGGCAAGCGCAGCGCCAAAGCCCTCAAAGAGGCCGAGGAGCTCCAAGCCAAAGAAGAGCGCAAAATCGCTGCCGCAGAAGACGACGCCGAAGCCAAGCCAAAGCAGTTTGCGAAACCTACTCGTCCGCGTGTTGAGCGCCAGGGCAAGAAGTTTCAGGATGTCGCTAAACTAGTCGAAAAAGACAAAGCGTACAGCCTGGCCGAAGCTATCGAATTAGCCAAAAAGACCAACCCCGCCAAGTTCGATGCCAGCGTTGAGCTGCACATCCGCTTGAGCGTCGACCCCCGCCACGCCGACCAGAACCTCCGCGACAACCTGGTATTGCCAGCTGGCACCGGCCGCACCGTTCGCGTTGCCGTGTTCGCTGATGTTGACGATGCTGCAGCCGCCAAAAAGGCCGGCGCCGACATCGCCGGTAACGAAGAGTTCCTGGCGCAGCTCGAAAAGGGCACGCTTAACTTTGATACCCTGATCGCTACACCGGCCATGATGCCTAAGCTCGGTAAGTACGCTCGCGTACTTGGCCCTCGCGGATTGATGCCAAACCCTAAGAGTGGCACCGTTACCACCGATGTTGCCAAAGCCGTAAACGAAGCGAAGGCCGGCCGTGTAGAATACCGCGTCGACAGCACCGGAATCGTTCACCTGGCAGTCGGCAAGGTCAGCTTCTCTAAAGAGGACCTTACCAAGAACCTGCAGGCTGTGTTTGCCAGCATCCGCAACAACAAGCCGGCAAGCGTTAAGGGCTCGTACGTGAAAGTAATTCACCTGAGCACCAGCATGGGTCCGAGCATTGTTGTCGCTACCAGCGAACTGTAACCCTCGTTTTTCCCTAAAAAAGACCGGCCACTTGCGCCGGTCTTTTTTATATGGCAAAGTGTGTACTACAATGCAGGAAATTGGACCTAATCAGCTATGGTACCCTGGCGCAGACTTTGATTTAGCAAAAGAATACCCGGTTCCGAGCGAAGCCGAGCTGGTGACACAGTGGCAGAACTACACAAATAGCGAGGCAGTTGTGGCCGTACCCGACGTATTTGGCGTCATTCGTCTGCCGGATGCTGCGCCCGGTCACATTGCCTCAATCGATTTGTGTGAAGTTGTCCGCGAGACTCATCTCGATTTACACCGGGTGGAATATCCAGACGGTCCACCACCAAAGCAGATCCACGCCTACTGCGATGGACTCGCTATTGGCAACAACGCTGACATCACGGCCGCCGCCCAAGTGCTCATGGCCGCCGGCCTAGTCCGGCCAAATCCGAACATCAATCGGATTACCGAAACGCTGCAGTCCTGGCGTCAGCGTGGAGTGTACGTCTTTGCGAACACCTCGACTCTACCAGGCTGCGAGCTCAGTACTATCGACTTTATGCGACGCTACATGCCCGAATGCTTTGATGGCATCGTATTACCGCGCAACCATGACTCACTCCTACCTCTTACTAAAGGTGTCGCCGGTTTTAGTGTTATCGAGCACGTTACCGATGAACAGTCGGCGCTACGCGTTATTCATATTGATGACAAAGCAGTACACAACGATGCGTTTTTGCATGCCGCCAGCATCCGACACAACACTGCAGTCGCTACCTTTCAGCCGTATTATCCTGGCAGCAAGCCCGGCTTACTGCCGTCAACCGTGTGCATGTCGCCACTCGAGGCGTTCCAGGCGGCAGAAGCCTTTTTATTCGACGATTAGTACACGCTTATGCTTTACTACGTAGACGCACAGTTGTGAATTTGGCAATTTACTTGCGTTGTAGGTTTCCAAAACCGTACAATGGAGGTAACTTCTGGAGGGGAGCAACCAGCAGCCGCTTTTGGAGTATTACGCAGCGCGTAGTGCACCATGCAAATACCGTCAATTACCGCGAATGAGCACAATGGAGGAACGTACAAACATGGCAGTTTACAGTAACACTCAAATCCGCGAGTCAATCGACGATGGCCATATTGTGTGCATTCCGTTTAATCCCAAGCATGTGGCACACGCCAGTCTCGATGTCACCTTAGGTTACTATTACTATCGCACCGAGCGTAGCGGCTACCAGACTATCTACGACCCGTTTGATGATGCCGACGTTGCCCGCTACTTCGGTGAAGCCAAGCAAGCGGTTCCGCACGGCGAGTGGTGCTGGCAAAACGGCATCGCACCCGTGCAGGGAATTCCGCTTGACCACCCGATTATCCCGCTGCGCCCAGGCGAACGCGTTCTGGCGCACACCCACGAGTTTTTTGGCATCAAACCACCGGGAGCCTACGAGCTGAAGTCGCGTTCCAGTTGGGGTCGCAACGGTATCGCCGTCTGCTTTGACGCCGGCTGGGTCGACCCGGGCTACATCAACCGGCTGACATTGGAGATTTTTAACCTCAACCAGCACGAAACCGTGCTGCTGCCGGTCGGCGAGCGTATTGCTCAGGCGGTCTTCCATTCGACCGGCGAGGTTGAAGGCAACTACGGCGAGAGCCGCGACCAAGGCTTTAGCGGCAAGTATCAGGTTGGTACCGACGTCCAGGAGCTCATCAGGAACTGGGAACCGTCACAAATGTTACCACGCGCTTATAAGGACAAGCGGTCGATGCCGCAGCCAATCAAAGGTTTAAAAGCGCTATGAACCCGTCGCAGAAAGGATTTGTCATGAACAATAATGCAACGCAGTCCGACAAAGGCGTGTTCATCGTCATTGAGGGCACCGACGGTTCGGGCAAGGGCACGCAGTGTAAAAAGCTGGCCGACCGGTTGCAAGCCGAAGGCCACGATCTGGCAGTCTTTGATTTTCCGCAGTATAGCCAGCCATCGAGCTACTTTGTTGGCAAATATCTGAATGGCGATTACGGCAGCGCCGAGTCGGTTGGCCCGTACACCGGGTCAATCTTTTATGCGCTCGACCGGTACGATGCCGCCCAGGCAATCCGCCAGGCACTGAATGAGGGCAAAGTAGTGCTCGCCAACCGGTTTACTGCTTCCAACATGGCCCATCAGGGCACTAAGTTCGACAACGCCGAGGAGCGCCGTGGCTACTTTATCTGGCTCGACAACCTGGAATTTGAAATGCTCAAGATTCCACGCCCCGATGTGAATTTAGTGTTACGTGTGCCGGCAGCTATCGCCCAGAATCTTATCGACCAAAAAGGCGAGCGTGCGTACACCGATAAAAAGCGCGACCTGCACGAGGCCGATTTGGCCCATCTGGAGCGTTCGGTAGCGGTGTATGATGATTTATGCCAGCTATTCCCTAAGGATTTCAGCCGCATTGATTGCGTCCGTGGCGACCGCATGCTCGATATTGAAGCAATTGCCAATTTGGTCTACGAAAAAGTACAGCCACATCTGCCAAAACCGCACCGCGGCCGTAAATCGCGGCGCCACAATCAGGACCAGAATGCCAAATCGGACAATCAGAAGCCGCAAAAGCCTGCGGCCGCAGAGGTCAATCAGCCGGCCAGCCAGTCAATTCCGGCCGGCAAGCCGCAAGCCGACGCCAGCCAGAACCCGTATGTCGAGAAGCGCGGCGAGCGCTACCACATCACCGAAGCTGGGCAGCACTACCTGGAGCAGACGGTTACCGATCCCACAGGCGACGTTTACGCCTTTAGCGACATGCTGTCGCCGGTTACCATTGCCGCCGCCATGGCCCGGCTGAGCCGCCGTGGAGACGACATGCGCGTGACCCTGCTCGATGAGTTCGCGTTTGCCCTCGATAAAGATAACGACCGCAAAGACGAGCAGCTACTCCACCGCGTGATTACCGCCTACGGCGATGATTCGGTCCAGCAATTGGTCGGGCTGCATGTTGCAGTCGAAAACGCCAGCAATATTTTGACCAAAAAACTCGAGTGGGGCCGCTTAGCATCATATTTAGAGCAGTCGACGCGCTACATTTACTACGACCAGAAAGACGGCGCCGGCAATTACCGCTACCACGTTCCGGAGCACTTCGACCGAGCCACCAAACTGGCCTACAAGCAAGCGATGGACGGTATATTCGATACGTATTCCAAGCTGGTACGCCAACTCACCGAATACATTCGCGAGCACTCCAGCACACCCCAGAGCGAACGCGACGGCGCCTGGAAGAGCGCCACCCGCGCCCAGGCCTGCGATGCCGCCCGACCACTGCTACCTGTTGCTACCACCTCAACGGTCGGCATTTTTGCCTCCGGACAAGCCCTAGAAAGCCTGATTATGCACCTGCTAGCCGACGAACTGCCCGAAGCCCGCACCACCGGTCAAAAACTCCTCAAGGAGGCCCGTAAAGTTGTGCCGGCTTTCTTGGAACGTGCCGACAAGCCCGAGCGTGGCGGGGCAATGGTCGCGTACCGCGCCAAGACCCGCCAAGCGGTCGGCGAGCTCGCCGACAAACTGCTGCCGAGCCGGCACTCCACCGAGCACGACCAGAGTGTGATTATGACCGATGTCTGGCCGCGCAACGAGCTCGACCTGATAGCCGACATGCTCTACGAACACAGCGATCAGCCGCTGCAAACCATTCGCAATGCCGTTTCCGAGTGGCCGTACGACCAAAAAGTCCAGGTCTTGCAAACCTACGTGGGTGAACGGCTCAACCGCCGGATGCGCCCGGGCAGAGCGCTCGAAAAGGCTCATTACAGCTGGGACTTGCTCTGCGACTACGGTATCTTCCGTGATTTACAGCGCCACCGTATCGTCGACGACCTCGAGTGGCAGGCCCTCACACCGCGCTTTGGCTATGAAATACCAAAACTAGTCGAGGATGCCGGCTTGAGCGATCTGTTTGAAAAATGTTTTAACCTGTCACTGCAGCTATACAGTCTGCTGCAACAAAACGGGTACGCACACGAGGCCCAGTACGCGGTCTTGCTCGGCCACAAAATGCGTTGGAAAGTCACCTACAACGCCCGCGAAGCCTTTCATTTGCACGAATTACGCACTACCCCACAAGGCCACCCGGGGTACCGCAAGCTGGTCGGCGAAATGCACGAAAAACTGGCCGAAGTCCACCCCTTATTGGCGTCGGCAATGCGTTTCGTAAACCGCGACGAAGACCCCGAACTCACCCGACTGGCTGCCGAGCGCTATACCCAGTTCAAGCTCGAAAAGCTCGACGGTCAGACCGATAACGGATAGCCACGCCGCCCGTCCGAGTTGGCAACTTGACTTTGACCAGCCCGCGTAGTTAGCTATATACAATATGAATATTTTGGCTCGTTGCCACATGGTGAAGCAGTTTATTCTCCTCGATACGGGGCTGTGCTTCACTATGGTTGGAGCCCGCGAATAACCTCTCGTTACCGCGAAAGCACAGTCCAGGAAAATCAGGCCCCAACCGCCTGATTTTTTATTTTCAAAGGAGCATCCCATGGCCTACGAAGCCATCCAAAACTACCCCTCTTACACCGACAGTTACCCTGAAAGCGACCCGTATAACGGCTGCGAATCAGCCACATTAGACCGGGCTATCGCGCTCGGCGGTCTGCAATCGGTCGGCCTGACATTTCAACGACTTGAGACGGTTGTCGGCAGCGACGGGCAGGAATACACCGAGATTGTGCCGTTCACGTTACGCTAGCCGCTAGTTGACATTCGTAGCCACGAGCGTACAATACCCGCGGTAAATTACACACACTATGGAAGACATATTACGAACACTGATTGCATTCCGCACCGTGAGCGGCGATAAGCAGGCAGCCGATGACTGCTTGCGCTATTGTGCCGACTTTTTGGCGGCCCATGGCATGCACATCCGCAGGTTTGAGTGGAACGGTTTTCCTTCGCTGGTAGCGACAACGCGAGCCGGTTCCAAAACGCCCCGGGTCATGTTGGCCGCACACCTCGATGTCGTGCCGGCCGAGGCCGCCGACTTTACCCTACAAAAGCAAGATGGCGTCTACCTCGGGCGCGGCGTCCTTGATATGAAGTTCGCCGTAGCAGCGTACTTGCAAACCGTGCAAGACTTAGGCACCGACTTACGCAATTACGATTTCGGCATTATGCTAACCACCGACGAAGAAGTTGGTGGTCGCGACGGCGTTGCCCGATTGGTCGATGAAGGTTACATTCCAGGAGTCTGCGTCCTACCCGACGGCGGCGACAACTGGAATATCCAAACCGCATCCAAAGGCTTCTTGGCATTTGCCATTAGCACAGAAGGTAAGGCAGCACACGGATCCCGGCCATGGCAGGGCGACAATGCTATTACCAAACTGTTGGGAATCCTTGACGAAATCGCCACGTTGTTTCCGCGCATTCCCGATTCCGACAGCAACACCATCTCGCTCAACCGGATAACCGGTGGTGAAGCCATGAACCAAGTGCCGAGCAGCGCCACCATGTCGGTTGACATCCGCACCATCAATCGCAGCGAGCATAACCGTTTGTTTGATGCCGTCACCAGTATTTGTCATAAGCACGGTGCAACCTACCAGCACATCAGCGATGCTACACCGACCTCGTTCGACCTGCAGGACCCGCTCATAGCACCATTCGCTGATTTGGTCACCAAGCGGACCGGTGTACCGCAGCGCGGGTTCCGGGCGCTCGGATCGAGCGATGTCCGGTTTTATGTACCATTTGGCGTGCCGTGTATTAGCGTGTACCCGACCGGCGGGCACCACCATGCCACTGGTGAATGGCTCGACGAGCAAGCTTTGAGCGATTTCCAGGCGATCCTGGCAGACTATCTCGAGCTGACCGCGCGTAGCAACGGCGTATAACCCTTGTCAAAGCGCTGCTTTTTTAGTACAATAGCTCTTGATTGCCAAAGACAGTGGCTGCCGTAACGCAAGTTGCCGGCTTAATCCGCCACCGAGGTATAAACAAGCGATTTTTTGCGATACTGTTTATAACGTCTTTGCCGCAACGGTACAGACGTTTTTATTTGGCCAATCACCCTAACCGCAAACAACAGTGGTCGAGAGTTGTTTCGCAGACACCGCAAACCTCCAACTTATAACAGGAGAATGCAATGGCATTAACCAAAAACAAGAAGAACGAAGTCGTTTCTGAAGTAGCCGAATTACTGGCGAGCTCAAAGATGACTGTCGTGAGTGCATACCAAGGCACCACCGTGAAGGCTCTGCAGCAGTTACGCCGCGAAGCCCGTGACAACGGTACCAAGGTAAAGGTTGTCAAAAACCGCCTGGTCATCAAGGCCATACAGCAGAACGACGCCCTAAAAGCTACCGACACCAGCGCCCTCGAAGGCATGCTGCTGTACGCTTTTAACAGCGAAGATGAAGTTGCACCGGCCCAAGCACTGGCCGCGTTTGCCAAGCAAAACCCAACACTGCAATTTGTTGGCGCTATCTCGGCAGACGGCGCATTTTTGACCGCCGACGAAGTCAAGACCCTGGCCGACTTGCCAAGCAAGGAAGTCATGATCGGCAGCGTTATCAACACGTTGCTGGCACCGGTCAACGACACCGTCAACGCCCTCAGTGGTAATTTACACGCATTGCTGGACGGCGTAGCCGACAAGGCAACCGCTTAATCTAAGGAGAAAAGAAATGGCTGATTTAAAGAAACTCGCCGAAGAACTGACCAAGCTGACCGTGCTTGAAGTCAACGAACTGAAGAACATCTTAAAGGACGAGTACGGCATCGAGCCAGCTGCAGCCGCAGCTGTTGTTGCTGGTCCTGCTGCTGACGCCGGTGCGGGCGCTGCTGAAGAGAAGGCTGAATGGGACGTTGTCCTCAAAGACGCCGGTGCCGCTAAGGTAGCAGTCATCAAGGCTGTTAAGGACGTAACCGGCTTAGGTCTTGGTGAAGCCAAGGCTTTGGTTGACGGCGCTCCTAAGACCATTCTTGAAAAAGCTAAAACCGAAGACGCCCAGGCTGCCAAGAAGGCCCTGGAAGACGCCGGCGCTAGCGTAGAACTGGCCTAGTTTCACCCCGAAACACTCGAGAAAGCCCGGAGGCAGCCGCTTCCGGGCTTTCTTGCTGCTTTTTATATAAACTGCAGATAACCTGCAAGTTATCCACAGAAAGCTGCGGATTTTTGACTTGACTTGCGAAACATGATACGTTTATGGGGAAGTGTGCTAAGATAAACACTTAAAAGCCACAAAAAAGAGACACGGGCAACCAAGAGACCAAGTAGAGTATCAAGAGAGACAACAATAGACAAAGAGATAAAGATATGGCAGACGTACCAGAAAAACAGATAAAACGACTCCGGGCACTGATTCAAGAGGCCGAGACAAATTTGGCCGCTGCCAACGAACTCCTCATCAGTCTTGTCGGTGACGACGAAAAGGTCACCAAGGTTGCTGCCGAAGATATCTCAGGCAAGATTATCGAAGGTGTTTTTGACGGCCAGAACATGGTCGGCTCCGACGGTAAAACCTATCCGGTGCCTGCCAACTACGCCAGCAAGTCCAAGCTGGTGCAGGGCGATATCCTTAAGCTGACCATCGCCGAAGATGGCGCCTTTATGTACAAGCAAATCGGTCCAGTCGCCCGCAAACAGGTTGTTGGCACGCTCAAACTCGAGAAGGGTCACTACTTTGTCGATGTTGCCGGCCGCGACTTCCGCGTCCTGCTGGCGAGCGTCACCTACTTCAAGGCCAAGCCCGGCGACCAGGTGAGCGTGAACGTCCCCGAAGACGATGCCACCGTCGAGTGGGCCGCCATCGAAGCCGCCCTGTAATTCTTTCTTTGATACTACTAAAAAGCCGCCTCAGGGCGGTCTTTTATATTCAAGCATAATCATATCGAAGGAACAAAGGAGAGATTGGAAAGAAGTGGCGCAACCACGAGGTTACGCAAGTTGCGCCACTTCTTACACATTACTCTTGGATGAGTCGACCCAGATGGCCGGTACGGGTCCGCGTATTGTAGTAGGCATAGGCATCCACGGCCCATTCAGGCAGCTGCGCTGCGCGCACCATATCCTGCGGGATATGGCCTGTGATGAGCCATGAGTGACCATCACCGGATTCAGCCGTAACGCCATTGACCTCCATATACAGCTGGTAGCTAAGCGTAGTCCGGACAACCAGAAGAAACCCTGGTCGAGGCGAAACGCGTCCAATATCCGAGAGCTGTGCGAACAACTCTTGCTTGTTGCCACCACGAATGATCTGAATACTACCCTGAGACACCGGTCTCCCCTTTGTTCATGTGCTGTCACGGTTGTAGAGCCGGACCTCTGTTGCAGTAGCTACATAAGCCTACCACCACCTGACACGAGTCAGGAATATCCGTTAAGATTAGTATATATTATACCATATATGTCAAGGGTTATCAACATAGCACTCTGCTACAGTACAGATAATACAACAGACCTCGCACGTTGTAGGCGCGTATAATAAAGGGTCTATGGGGCAAGCACTATACCGGCAGTACCGGCCAAAGTCTTTGGCTGAGGTTGTAGGCCAGGAACACATCACCACGACGCTGTTGCACGCACTGGAGCAGGGTAAGATGGCGCATGCTTACTTGTTTACCGGGCCGCGAGGCGTCGGCAAAACCAGTATTGCCCGGATTTTGGCCCACGAGATCAACAAGCTGCCGTACACCGACGACAGCACACACTTGGATATTATCGAGATTGATGCCGCCAGCAACCGTCGTATCGACGAAATCCGCGAGCTGCGTGACAAGGTCAATGTCGCGCCGACGAGCGCCAAGTACAAGGTGTACATCATCGACGAGGTACACATGCTGACCCGCGAGGCTTTTAACGCTTTGCTCAAGACACTCGAGGAGCCGCCGGAGCATGTGGTGTTTATTTTGGCTACCACCGAGTCGCATAAGCTGCCGGAAACCATCATTAGCCGCACCCAGCGCTTTATGTTCAAACCGGTTGCCGAGGAACAAGTTGTAGCTCATCTGCGCTCGATTGCCGATGCCGAGGGGTTGGAAATTAGCGATGAAGCGCTCGCACTGGTTGCTGGCTATGGCGGCGGCAGTTTTCGCGACAGCATCAGCTTGCTCGACCAGACCCGTGGTCGCGACGGCGCCGTTGATGCCGATTTTGTACGCTCACTGATCGGCATCCCCACCGACGAAGCTATCGATGCCTTGAGCCGGGCACTCCAGGCGCACGATGCAGCCGCGGTTACGCAGCTGCTGGGCTCGATGCAGGATCAGGGCTTTGGCGCAGCCCAAATCGCCAAACAGCTCAGCCGACAGGTGCGTCAGGCGGTCATTGCCCGGCAAGCCGATGCCCAGAGCTTCCAGTTACTGCAAAAGCTTCTGGATGTGCCGGCGGCACACGATCCGGAGAGCTTTTTGCTGATTGTTCTGTTGGAACACGCACTGGCTGGCGAACTGCCAGCTGCCCCTAGTCCAAGCCAGGTTGCAGCGCCACCAACGCCGGCTCCGCAAGCCGCTACAACGCCACCGCGCCAGGCGGCCGTAACACCGCCGCCCGCAGCGGTCGCCAAGGCGCCCGATCCTGAACCAGCGCCAGAGCCGGTCACAGAACCGGAGCCGGTACCGACGCTTGGGCAGCAAATCACCGATGATGGAGAGCTTTGGCCAGCCGTGCTCAACCAGCTTAAAAAGACCCACAACACGCTGTACGGTATTACCCGCATGGCCAAACCGACCTTTTACGAAGATGGCTTGGAATTGGCTTTCAACTTTGCCTTCCACCAAAAGCGCGTCAACGAGGCCCGCAACAAAGAAGTTATTACCAACCTGCTGAGGCAACTATCCGGACGGGAAATCGCACTGCATTGCACCTTGGCCAGCGGCGCCAAGCCAAGCGCGCCGCCACCGAGCAGCGCTCCGAGTCCGCAAGCCACTGCCACGGTGGACCCGGCAGCGCTATCGGCTATCAGCAACGTCTTCGGCAGCGCCGAAGTACTCGACAAGTAGCCCGTATGCCGCTGATGGTTAGCCCACAGCTTACTGGTATACTACACTTAGACAACCATTGGAGAGGGAAGTGAATAACGTACGGACGTACATCGACAGGGACGACCATGGACTATGAGTTCGAGGGTCCGCCGCCTGACCTGCCAAGCGGCGGCGGTAGTGGCGGCGGCCGAAGCAAACCGCCGATGCCACAAAATGCCGAGGCTGAAGCTTCGCTTTTGGGCGCCGTGCTTATCGATACCGACGCGCTCGTTAAGATTGCCGACGCCATCTCGGCCGACGACTTCTTTGATGAACGCCACCGTCAGATATATCTGGCCATTACCCAGCTCTACGACAAACGCAGTGCAATCGACGTCCTGACGCTCGCCGACCAGTTACAAAACAACGGCTATCTGGACAGGGTTGGCGGTGCGTCGTATCTGACCGAGCTCACCAACTACGTACCAACCACCGCCCACGTTGAGCAGTACGCCGACATTGTGGCCCAAAAAGCCCTGCGACGCCGGCTTATCCGCGCGAGCAGCGAGATTGCCGATTTCAGCTACGACGAGTCCAAAAACCTTAAAGAACTGGTCGAGGCCGCCGAAAGCCGTCTATTTGAGGTGAGCAACCAGCAAATCAAGCAGTCGGTCACCAGTATTGAGAACATCCTGGCCGACAGTTTTGAGCGCCTCGATGACCTCCACAAAGACAAAGCCAAGCTGCGCGGTATCCCAACCGGCTACCACGACATGGATGACATGCTGGCCGGCCTACAGCGCTCCGACCTGTTCATCCTGGCTGCCCGCCCGGCCATGGGCAAGACCGCTTTTGTGCTTAACCTGGCGCACAATGTCGCTTTAGGAGCGCAAGAGCCAGTGCTGATCTTCTCACTCGAGATGAGCAAGGAGCAGCTGGTCGACCGCTTATTGGCCATGGAATCCGGCGTCGATTCCTGGGCGCTGCGAACCGGCAACCTGACCGATGTAGACTTTGAAAAGCTTGGCCATGCTATGGGCGCCTTGTCCGAGGCCAAAATTCTCATCGACGACACACCAAGCCTGACCGTGAGCGATATGCGCACCAAAGCCCGCCGCGAGAATCACCAACAGCAGCTCGGTCTTATCATCATCGACTACTTACAGCTGATGTCTGGCGGTAACCGCTTTTCTAAGAGCGATAACCGGGTTCAGGAAATTACCGAGATTTCGCGCGGTCTCAAGCAAGTCGCCCGCGAGCTCAATGTACCCCTGATTGCGCTGTCGCAGCTGAGTCGTTCAGTAGAAAGCCGCAGCCCGCAGATTCCACAGCTTTCAGACTTACGCGAGTCAGGTTCTATTGAGCAAGATGCCGACATTGTGGCGTTTTTATACCGAGAAGATTACTACAACCCTGAATCAGAACGCAAGAACATCCTCGATATCCTCATCAAAAAGCACCGTGCCGGCCCGGTCGGCGGTATCGCGCTGTACTTTGACCGCGAGCGCCAGAAAATCAGCTCGCTCGACACCAACCACGACGTGACACCGTTCGACGAATAGTGGCCGCGGTTCGGTCTGCAAAAATGCTATACTATCGGTAATCCATGAAACAGATACGCATGCAGGCACCGGCGTTTACGATGCGCCAATGGCTTCGAATGATTGCTGCTGCACTGATTATTTCGGTGTTCGGCTGGCTCTACCTCTTCCACTTGGGCAGCGCCATGCCGCTCAGCCCGACCGAAGAAGCAACCATCACCAACCTCAGTAGTTTTTCTGCAGTTATTGATAATCCGCTCAACTTGGGCTACAAACTGCTGACCTTCGGGCTCTGGAATGTCTCGAGCGAATCGACCGCGCTGCGTTTGTCATCGGTATTCTTTACCGCCTGTAGCGTTACGCTCTGTTTTATGCTGTGCCGCAAGTGGTATGGCACCGCGGCGGCTTCGGCAACCACCGTCCTGTTTGCCTGTTCCAGCTGGATGTTGCAGACCGGCCGTTTTGGTGCCGCCTTCAGCAGCCTGATGTGCGTCGTTATACTACTCATAACCGCGGGCGCCTGGCTCAAGTCGAACTCTCGGCGCACAACTCTCATCACGTATGCCGCAGCCTGCCTGGCGGCCTGTTTTATACCCGGCGGCTTATGGTTGGCGCTGGTGGCCAGTCTGGTGCTTGCTAAGTCGCTCAAGCAAGCACTACTACAGCAGAAAAAGCAGACAGTACCGATTATTGCCGGCATGTTCGTGGCCGGAGCGCTCATCTTAGGTTTGGCTTTTATGCGCGACACCAGCCTCGTTCGGGTTTGGCTTGGTCTGCCGGCCGACATGCCATCGCTCACAACTTTTGCAAAGCAGCTGGTCATGAGCGTCAGCTTCCTCACGCTCCGTGGTCCGATTAAGCCGGAGGTCTGGCTCGGCCACACACCAATTCTCGATGTGGCCAGTCTGGCGGTTGCCATCATCGGCGCCGTTTTGTATGGCCGCAACATGCGTTCGGCTCGCAGCCTGTTCTTACTAGCGTTCCTTGTGCCGGCGGTTATACTTATTGGATTGCACGGCGCGAGCGCTTTGGTGTTTATCGTACCGGTCGTCTACTTGATTATTGGCGGCGGTATAGCTTACCTCATCCGCGAGTGGCGCAGTGTCTTTCCGCGCAACCCGATTGCCCGTGTGCTGGCAATTACAATTGCCGTCATGCTTGTTGGCTGCGTTGTCCGCTTTCACGTTACCCGGTCGTTCGTAGCCTGGCGACAGAGTCCAGACACAATGCAGGCCTACCGGTCAGACACACCCGCAGGCCGTGATAATCTGTTACAATAATAGCTGCACAATCAAGTCCGAAAAGGAGTAGGGAACGTATGAACCGCTTTGACCAAGCTAAAATGCTGATGCGTGTAAAGAAAATTCAGAAAGAGCTGCAGAAAGAAGTCATCACCGTTGAAAAAGGCGATGGCGCTGTTCGGGTAGAAATTACCGGCGAGCAAAAGATTAAGAAAATCCACATCGACCCTGAATATGTTGACCTGGATGATATTGGCGAGCTCGAGCGCTGGCTCGAAGACGCCGTTAAAGAAGCTATCCAGACCAGCCAGAAGGTCGCAGCCGAAAAGATGCAGCCAATGATGGGTATGCTCGGCGGCATGGGCCTCTAACCGGAATATCCTTTACACTATGAACGTCTTGCCACCGGCATTGACCGATGTTATCGAAGCGCTCGGCAGCTTGCCGGGCGTTGGTCCGCGTACCGCTGAACGGTACGCGTATTATCTTATGAAGCGCGACCAGCATATCAGCCACCAGCTGGCAGACAGTCTGCAAAATTTACACGCCGGCATCGGCTACTGCCATAAAACCTTTGCCTTGGTGCCTGCCGGGCAGGAATTATCGGAACTTTACACCAGCCCCAAACGTAACAAGCAAGTGGTAGCGGTGGTAGCCGACCCATTCGATATTGTGGCACTAGAGAAGACCGGGCAGTTTACCGGCACCTACCATGTGTTAGGTGGCCTGGTGTCGCCGATTGATGGCGTCGGACCTGAGCAACTGCATATCAACGAGCTCGTGCAGCGTATCGACGAAGACAAGGTTACCGAAATTATTCTAGCCACCAACGCTAGCGTTGAGGGCGAATCAACCGCGCTCTACATCCAACAGCAGGTGGGCGACCGGCCGGTGACTATCAGCCGCCTGGCTCGCGGGCTGCCAATTGGCGTCGATTTGGAATACGCCGACCAGATCACCCTGGGCCGGGCCCTAGAGGGTCGTCAGACTCTCTAACAATCAGAGAATCAGGGTCGTCAGACTCTCCAGAGGCTCATCTGTTACAATAAACGATATGTCTTACCCACAAGCTGCCGCCATTGCGGACATTATCCAGGCCGCCAATACGATTGTTATCGTGCAGGCCGACAATCCGGACGCCGACTCGTTAGGCAGCGCCTTAGCGCTCGAACACATCCTTGGCGACATGGGCAAGCAACCCGTTATGTACTGTAGCGTCGAAACACCGAGCTACTTGCGTTATCTGGAAGGCTGGGACCGCATCGTTACCGAATTGCCACATCGGTTTGACGCCAGCATTATTGTCGACGCATCAACCACTACGTTACTCGATAAGCTGCAGCAAAGTGGGCAACAGCATTGGTTAAGCAGTAAGCCCTGCGTCGTCATCGACCACCATCAAACCGTCGAAAAGCCCATTGAGTACGCCCAGGTACTATTGAACGACTACGCTGGCGCTTCTTCAACCGGAGAGGTGCTATTCAACCTGGCGCGCCAGCTCGAATGGCCGCTCGGCGTAACCGCTCAGACCAATCTTATGACCGCTATCTTGGGCGATACGCAGGGACTATCAAACCAGCTCACATCCGCTGCAACCTACCGCATCATGGCCGACATGACCGACGCCGGCGTCGACCGTGCCAGCTTGGAAGAGCAGCGACGGGCGTTCGCCAAGATGCCGCCGGTCATTTTCAAGTACAAGGGCACGCTCATCGACCGTGCTGAGCTCGTAGCCGATGGCCGGTTAGCAATTGCAGATGTTCCGCACACTGAAATCAGAGAGTATAGCCCGTTGTACAACCCCGTAGCGCTTATTCAGCCCGACATGCTGCAAACCCGCGATGTACTGGTGAGTATTGTCTTTAAGCGGTATGACGATGGTAAAATCACCGCGGCTATTCGTTGTAACACCGGCGCACCGGTTGCTGCCCGGATTGCCGAGCACTTTGGCGGCGGCGGTCATGACTATGCTAGCGGGTTTAAGCTGGTAAACGGCCGACCCTTTAACGAGGTCAAATCGGAATGTATCGAGTTCGCCACGCAATTACTCGACAACCTAACGCAAGGAACATCCGATGAAACTCTACAACACACTCAGCAAACAGCTTGAAACTATCACCCCGGTTAACCCACCAACGGTAACGGTCTACACCTGCGGGCCTACCGTGTACGACTATCCGCATATCGGCAACTGGTTTACATTTGTTCGGTACGACCTGCTGGTGCGTGCCTTGCAGCTCGACGGGCTCGAGCTTAAGTGGGTCATGAATATTACCGACGTCGGGCACTTAGTCAGCGACGCTGATGATGGCGAAGATAAGCTCGAAAAAGGCGCCCGCCGCGAAGGCAAAAGCGCTTGGGATGTAGCCCAGTTCTACGGCGATTACTTTGTTACGGGCTTAGAGCGGCTCAACATTACGCAGCCTACCTACCTTACCAAGGCCACCGAGCACATCGCAGAGCAAATCGCCCTGGTGCAGACACTCGAGGCCAAAGGTTACACTTATCCCACCAGTGACGGGATTTATTTTGATACTTCCAAGTTCCCGCAATACGCCGATTTTGCGCAGCTCGATATTGACGAGCAACAAGCCGGCAAGCGTGTGGAATTTAATCCCGAAAAGCGCAATCCGTCCGACTTTGCGCTTTGGAAGTTCTCACCGAAAGACCAGCAACGCGATATGGAATGGGACAGCCCGTTCACCGATCCGGAAGGCAACACCCGTAAGGGCTTTCCTGGTTGGCACTTGGAATGCTCGGCCATGAGTGTCAAATACCTCGGCGAAACTATCGACATTCACGCCGGTGGCATTGACCACATTCCGGTGCACCATACCAATGAAATCGCCCAAAGTCAGGCAGCAACCGGCAAGCGCTTTGCTAATTACTGGATGCACGCCAACCACGTGACCGTTGAGGGCGAGAAAATATCCAAGTCACTCGGCAATGGCATTACCCTCGAAGACATCGAAGCTAAGGGTTTTGATATGCAGACGGTACGGCTGCATATCATCGAGTCGCATTATCGTTCGCAGAGTAAATTTAGCTGGGATTCACTACAAGCCGCGCATAACCGCCTACTGAACATTCGCGCCTTTCTTGACTTGCGGTTGCAAAGCTCTGAATCAGCCGCCAAGTTGCCGGACGACTCGGATACTCTTAGCTACGCCTACACGGCAATTACACAATCATTGTTGGACGATCTTGATACTCCGAGCGCGCTCCGTCTACTCGCCGAAGCTGCCGACGCGCTCGGCGGCAACAAACCGCACCCTGACGATGCAGCCAAACTCGACCGGCTGGCTACGTTACTCGAGGCAGCGCTCGGCTTACAGCTGGCTGAAGCGCACGATATTAGCGAAGCGCAGAAAGCCCTTATCGCCGAACGTGACCAGGCGCGCAGCGACAAAGACTGGAAAAGTTCCGACCAGCTCCGCGACAAGCTTGTAGAGCAGGGCATCGGCTTGCGCGACACGTCACTCGGCAGTGTCTGGTACCGCCTCAGCTAGCGCCGAGCGGTGACAAAGCAATGCGCTAAGACTTGGCGACCGATGTCTTGGCTTCGGCTTTTACAATCGTCGCTTTGTGCGGTTCCGATTCCAGAATATTGCGGCGTGTCAGCTGGTCAAGCACCAGAATACGTATACAACCCATTATCGGAATAGCAACCAGACCACCGAGCAGTCCGCCGAAGTTAACACCCAACACGACGGCCACAAATACCAGGAGCGGTGACATGTTGGTGGAGTTTGCTTGGATTTTTGGCTGTACCAGGTAATTCTCAATCTGTTGGTACAAAATGTAGTACGCCAAAATGGTAATTGCCGTCAGTGGTGAGCGGAAAAGTGCCACACTGGTCACGATAATCGCACCCAGTGTGTGCCCAACCATCGGAATCAGACCACAGATAAAGACGATTGCCACCAACGCCACCGGATAGCCGATATGCAAGATAAATAGCATCGGCGATATCAGGAGCGCTGCAATAGCAGCCAAAAGCACCTGGCCGTTCACATATCCCTTTACTACCTTGTACATTGCCCGGGCGAGGCCCCTGACTCGTTCGCGATTCTTGTCGGGCAACATCTCATCAATCAGGCCGATCCAATGGGGTCCCTCAAGGAGCATCATAAAGGTCAGCACCAGGATGGTCAGCACCGCAAACGTACTACTACCGATAGTACTTATCACATCTACCGCCGCGCCGCTAGCCGATTTCAAGCGACCAGACAGCTCCGAAGAGAAAGTATCGACTTGTGATTGCAGATGGTACTTCTGGATAAAGCGGCCAATGTCGCTGTTTTGGTTGCGGATATCTTGCACAAAACTCGGAGCCGCATCTACCAAGTTGCTCGCTTGGCGCACAAATGGCGGCACAATGCTCGCCAGAAAACCAACAAGCAATAACAGTACAAAAATCGATGACAAAATAGTTGCCGTGCCGCGATTACCCCGGCGTTTGCCCGGCAAGTGCTGCGCCACCCAGTGCACTGGCGCATTCAAGGCTAGGGCCAAGAAGAACGCGGTAAAAATCAATACCAGCGCGTGCGATGTGAGCCGCAGTACCGCTAAAAAGCCAACGAATAACAGTGACATGCCGAAGGTCAGCAGCAAAATGCGGAGCAATGTTCGGTTGGTGATGTTTAGGTAGACATGCTGGCTATCTTTTTGTTTGGACGTGTCTTTACGAGAACGGATTGAAAACATATCACTAGTATCTCACGAGCGGCTTCGGCTGTGCAACTTTGCGTATGTCGCCAGGAGTGTTCTGCCGACTGTTGGAACATCAAATTGGCCGACATGGTCGTTTTGCCAAGCAAGCGCCTGCGAACGAGCAATGTCATCCTGCAAAAAATGTTCGAGTTTGTCGGCCAGCTGCACGGCGTTGCCGGGCTTGAACAAAAGCTCCGGCCGATCGCCGAGCACGCTGCGATAGCCCGGGTTATCTCCGGCCAACACCACCGGCTTGCCGGTAGCCATTGCTTCAATAAGCACAATGCCGAAGCTCTCGCCGCCAACGCTTGGAAAAACCGCGATGTCAGCCGATGCCAGGTATGACGGTTTATCGGCTTCATCAACAAAACCGGTAAACCGTACCGACTTGTCGATACCCAGCCGCTTTGCTTGTTGCTCAAGCTTCTCCCGGAGCGAGCCCTTGCCGCAAATGAGCACCTGAAATGGCTTACTGCCGCGCCGCTTCTGTAGTTCTGCAGCAGCATCGAGCAAGGTTGCACAACCTTTGCGCGGTACCAGCCGGCCAAGAAATAGAATAGTTGGCACGTGGCTTGAGGTTACATCGGTGCGCGGCTTGGCTTTCGCAAAACGTGACACCTCAACCACATTCGGCGATACGCGCACATCGCGCAATCGAAAGGCTTTTTGGGCAAACTGCCGGGCAACATCGGAGACTGCAAAAATGGCGTCAAACCGCTTGAGCGTGCCAGCTGTCCAACGCCCGAGCAGGTGAGTGCCGGCGACCGCCACCGGCCCGTGCGGCATGATATGGAATGTGCCAACAACCACGGTCGTGCGATCTGCCGCTTTGATAATTTTGTGCGCCAGCATTGGACTGTAGGGCATTTGCACGTGGATAACATCGTACTGCTCGGCTTTGAGCAGTGTGCGGATAGCATTCGCGCGCGCCGGCAACGGAATACTCAAACGGTTACCGTTAAACTTCACGCCGACATTGCGACTCAGACTGTGGATGTGCGCCACATCCTGCCGGCTCGAGGCGCCCGCCAGATAGTGTACCGTATGGCCTTGACCGCTCATCCATGCGCCGAGTGCTAGAACGTATTGCTGCACGCCATCGGGTTTGTCGAGCGTGTCGTCGATCACGAACGCAATTTTGAGCGGCCGAACGCTCTTACCGGCAAGCGTCATGAAGATACCGATGATTTTCTAATTGCCCGGAAAATACGCCGACGTTTTGGCGCATTCGCCGTCATGGCCCGCTTGTAGACCTGCTCGTACTGGTCAACAACCCGCTTGTAGCTGTACTGCTTAACGTAGGTCTTGGCCCAGCTACGCCACATTGCACGCAGGCTGTCTTCGCGCAGCAGCAGATCGAGCCGTCGAGCAAACTCAACGGTATCCTGCGGGTTCACCAGCGACAGGCCACCCAAGCCCTGCATGACCGAGCTGTAGCCCGGGTTATTTGCCGCTACCGTCACCAAACCGCTCGCCAGGGCTTCGAGCAGCACAATACCAAAGCTTTCACCGTAAATTGCCGGCGCGCAGAATAAATCGGCGCTGTGGAGCAATCGTAGCTTTTCGTCTTCGCTGACAAAACCGAGGAAGTGAACATTGCGTAAACCGAGTTCTTCGGTAAGCAACTCGAGCTTTTCGCGGTCGGGGCCGTCGCCGGCCAGCAAGAGCGCAACATCTTCGTGGTTCTCCTGAAGCGCTTGGAAAGCCCGCAACAGGTACTTTACGCCTTTACGTCGCTCCAAACGGCCAATGTACAGAATCGTCGGTCCAGCCGACTCCGGGATATGTATAGAGGTGGTTTTACCAGTTTTAGGATCTTTCTTAACCGAAGACTTGGCAAAATGATCTAAGTTAATGCCGTTTGGAATGATTGAAACCGGTCGATCGGTCAGCTCACAGATATATTCGGCTGCAGCGTCGGAAACAGCAGTTAATTCGTGCAGGTATTTTAATACCGAACGCGTGTAGGGTGTTACCACCTTGGTGATGGTGCGGCTCATGACATTCTCGGGCAGTTTAGCATGGAAGGTGGCGATATTGGTGGCTTTTGAGCGACTCAAGATTTGTCGGCTCAACACCGGTACCCATGGCTCGTGAAAATGCATAATGTCAAACTTTTCACGATACAGCATGCGGTCTATCTCGAGCGGATCGATAGTCGCCGAAATCTGGGCGGTTGTATGGAGCGGCGACTTAAAATCGGCAGCCGAGCCAAGGAAAATAACATCTTTATGGTCGCCGCCCGCTTCTAGGCTGCGTGGTTCAGGGGTAACAATCTTGACCTGGTGGCCGCGAAGCTCAAGCTCGGCCTGAATCGCCCGTACAGCTTCCTGCACACCGCCGCCGAGCGTAATATTATACGGGCAAACAAGTCCGATCTTCATAATTAGTCCCTATTATACCACTACGACCGGAACACAAGCGCTTTCCCGCGCCAAAAGAACCAAAAGAGCGTTTTAGCGGACCGGCTTGGCAAGGACTTTCCGGAGTGCCGGCGGTAGCATAACACCGAGGCCTTTTTTGTCTGAAAGCACATCCGGCGTATGCCCGCGGGCATCAAATTGCACCAACCGACAGCTCTCAAACACAACCAGCATGTGCTGCTCGATAATATGGTTGTTGAAATAATGATCTTTTTTAGACGCGACATGCCATACTGGCAGCGCAATGCGTTTTTTGCAATTATCTATCTGCAAAAATTCGCTCGTGGTGCGCCAGTGGGTTTTTACATCGTTGATTTGCCAGAGATGGACATCAAATTCGAGCATCAGCTTGGCCTCGACCGGGTCCATTGCGCTCAGACGCCGGCTGCCGGCCGGCAACCGGGTGTAGATCGTGCGGATAACCGGGCCATTCAACCCAACATAGCGGATGAGCCAGGCAGCCGGTGCCGTGCCGAACAGCCTCGTAACAGCGCTGAAGGCTTTACGAGTAAACGGCTTGAACTGGAAATCATCCTTGTGCATAAACCCAACCAAGCTGACCAGCAGGTCGACTTTTTTGGCCAGGTCAGGGTAGCGCTGCAGCATCCGGGTGGCCACCACAAATCCAAACGAAATGCCGATGATCGTAATCCGCCGCCGCTTGTAGCGAAGCCGCACAAAGGCCGCCAGATAATCGGCAAAGTTGTCGATAGTGGGCTGCCGGCCGATTTTTGCAAAACTTTGCATGCCGCCAAAACCCGGCAAGTCCGGCATGGTGACCGTGCCGTAATCTTGCAGGTTTTCAACCAGCCCGTACCAACGCTCGAGTTTGGCGTGGTGGCCGTAGAGCAGTAGAATCTCACGCTTATGCGTAGCTTTTTTGGCCGGTGCACGCAACATTCGCCCCTGTAAGCCGTTCATATCAAGTGGCACAATGTAGCGAGCGGCACTTTCAGCCACCTCTGAATGTGTCTGAGGAGTTTTTTGCGTCATATCAGTCGTTTGCACTGTAACGTGTTTTAGACCGGGTTTCAAGCCCGGTTACAAGTGGCGTGCGGCATAGCACCAATTCACGAGTGACCAAGGCAGTCAGGAAGGGTATAATGACACATATGAAATTGGCCAAGATTGTACGGAAACCCTGGTTTTACTTGGTCGTTATGGCACTTGTATTGATTGTCACTATCTTCGTCAACCGGCAGCACGCGACCGCCCCGACCACCTCGCAAGCCACCAAAACGGAGCCCAAACCAAGCAATGCGACTCGGTCCGACTCTACGACAACCGCGCCGGCCTTTAACAAAAAACGCTACTCGACCGATGACCCAAGCAGCATATGGGTCGTCGTGAATAAGACTCGACCGCTCAACCCTAAGACATTTGCGCCGGATGTTGCCGTACCGAATGTTCCGCTCCGCCTCAATGCCGCAAATGGCGAGATGCACTTGTCAAAAACCGCCATTCCGCAGTTCGAAGCTATGTTTGCCGCCGCCAAGCACGACGGCCTGCAGCTTATGCTTGCCAGCGGGTACCGATCGTACAATCTGCAGGTGTCGGTGTACGGTGCCGAGGTCAAGAACTTTGGCCAAACCCAAGCCGACCGGGAAAGCGCCCGCCCAGGTTTTAGCGAACACCAGACCGGTCTGGCGGCAGACATCGAACCAGCCAGCCGCACATGCGAAGTCACCGACTGCTTCGGCGACACGGCCGAAGGCAAGTGGGTTGCAGCCAATGCTTACAAGTACGGATTTATACTCCGCTACACGCCCGACAAGGAGTCGGTTACCGGCTACCGGCATGAGTCATGGCATGTACGCTATGTTGGTACGGAGCTGTCCCAGCACATGCACGACACTCACATCGAGACCCTCGAAGAATTCTTTGGTCTACCGGCAGCACCGAATTATCAGTAGCAATCATGCATATATTCCACACCAACCCTCGCCACGCGCTTGCGCAGCTCGGCCGGCAGATCGTATTGGTTATGGTGTTTACTGTGGCTGTGTTTATTTTGTGGCCACAGCGCCAGACGCTGCTCGACAGCTTTCGTGCGCTCCAACATGCCACTCTCAGCTGGGTCGGCCTGGCACTTGTGGCCACCGCCAGCACATACGTACTCGCAACCATTGCGTACGCGTTACTCGTAAAGCATCCGGTACGATGGACGCAGCTCTGGCTCGTGCAGGCTGCAACCGCCTTAACGAGCCGGCTGGCGCCGATCGGCATCGGCACCATGGGCTTGACCGCCTGGTTTCTCGTTCGTAATAAGCACTCGGTCGCTGAAGCATTGGCGGTGGTCACTTCCAATAACGCCATCGGATTCTTGGGCCACATGCTCCTGTTGGCGGGCATGCTGCAAATAGCCGATTTACCGACGCACAGCAGTTTCCATCTTGAGCCAAAGATTATACTTATCATTCTAGTGGCAGCAATTGTCGCCGCAGTGGTAGCCCTTATCTTCGACAGGCTCCGAGTGCGACTCATTAGAGCGTTGCAGGCCTTCGGCAAAGCGCTTGGCGGGTACCGGCGCACGCCGGGGCGACTGATACGCGCACTCGTAGTGTCCGTAGCTTTGTCGCTTGTGTATGTGTCAGCCCTGGGGTTCTGCGCGCAGGCACTCCATGCTCCAGCTGCATTTTCGACCATATTCTTGATCTACACGCTCAGCTTGTTTACGGGCATTCTGACCCCGACACCGGGAGGGCTGGTCGGTGTCGAAGCTGGTTTGGTCGCCGGCTTTGTAGCCTATGGATACGACGCGCGAACCGCCTTGTCGATTGCATTTTTGTATCGGCTTGCGACATACTGGCTGCCTCTGGTACCGGGTTTTATAGCCTTCCGGATGGTTCAACGGCTGCCGGCTGCTAAAACCAAGGCGTAGTTCACCGAGCTTCGATTTGGTTTTTACGCACTGATATGATATAAAATACACTGACTTGTGTTCCTACAAGCAACAAGTAGTCCCAGGTGCCATACCCGGCAGCTGGTGTTTATTTTTTAGTCCCCACGCACGTACACCAAACACGAGTTACGATCCTCCAATGGAAGGTGAATCAAGTGTCAAAGAACGGTGCATCGCTCCAGCCTCTCATGCAGAGGTTGTCCCGGTTCCGTCCCGGTCGTCCAAGTCGCCCGGTTATCGTGGCGTTCATTGCCGCCGTGGCGCTGCTCGTTGGAGTCTTCTTCGCAGGCAGTGCTTCAGCGCAGCCTCCGACGCCGGCCCCGCCGACTCCGTCTCCGAGCACATCGGCTCAGCCGACGACGCCGGCCGCACCCAGCGGTTCTCCGACGTCTACGGCACCGAGCACCCAGGCGCAGCCTCCGGGCAATCCGGCACCTGGCGCTCCGGCAGGCAACGACCATGTATCGCCGCCACTGCCGAACAACGCGCAGATCCTTGCAGCATCACCGTCAGTCGTCAACCTGGTCATCACGGCCTCGGTCGACATCGACAAGCTGCCGGCCGGCCTTGAGGATAGTGGTCTGCCACCCGGTTTCATCCGCGGTGCCCACTACCACGCCGACGCCTGGAGCCTGTGCTCAGCGTTCTTCGTTGGCGAGACCACCGGTCCCAACAACGGCTACCTGAGCACCAACGGCCACTGCCTCGACCCCAATGAGTACGTCGACGTGCTCTACATGCAGCTCAAGCGTCCGCAGCCCGGTACCGGCAAGGACGATCCCTCGACGACCCCGCAGGATCCGTCCGCGCCGACTGACCTGTCCGACCCGGGCGCCAGCAAGGCCAAGCCGCCGCTGACGTCGCTCGATCTCGTGGACCTCAAGTCCAAGATCAAGCTTCGGGTTCAGGTGGTTCGCTCCTACGACCAGCCGACGACTGCTCCGCAGAACGGCTCGCCGTCGCCGAACCACGTGGTCGACGCCAAGGTGATCGACTACACCGACATGGACAAGGGCGACTACGGCCTCATCAAGATCGATGGTCTGCCGTACTCGCCGTCGATTCCGGTCGTGACCGACGAGCCGCAGCCTGGCGATAACGTCATCGCCCTAGGTTACTCCGGCAACCTTTCGATTGCAGCACTGCTGCCGAACCTGTCCGACGAGGAACTCAACAGCGACAAGGATCCGTACTTCGCCAAGCCGGGCAAGCTCGCTTCGGACTTGAGCAATGTGCGCCTCCGGCCGACATACACCAACGGCGTGCTCAGCTTCACCAACTTCCCGATGGACAACGGCGAGAGTGCCTACTACGGCGCCAACGCTGCGGTCACCCCGGGTATGTCTGGTGGACTGGCCGGCATGGTCGTCAACGGTCGCATCGCGGCTTACGGCGGCATCAGCTTCACCACCGCGCTCCAGCCAATCAACTTCAGCTCCTACGGGCTGAGCGGCTACCTGAGCAAGAACGGTGTCAAGCTGGACGGTGCGTCTGCTCCCGGCGGTAACGCCAAGCAGGACAACGACGCCAACAGCGGCTCCGGCGACGGCAAGATGGGTGCTCCTTCGAGTGCTCCAACCGACCCGCCAGCCAGCAACAAGGTTGTACCGACCGCACAGGGCTCAGACCTGACTTCGCCGTCCGTGACGATTCCGCTGTGGATCATCGCTATCGCAATTGCACTGGCAACACTCGCGTGGTTGTACCGGGCTCTGTTCGGTGACTTCCGCAAGCCGCGCCCGCAGGCTACTGACACTCGTACCGAGGTCAAGACCCGCGAACCGGCTGCAGTCGCTGCGCACATTGGTGACGACCCAACGGTCGTGCACGACGATCAGCCCCTGGCTGACCGTCCCATCGACCCCGACGGTCGCCATCACCCCGAGCACTAGCGTCCCATTCGTCCGAAAGGGGACTATCAAGCACTACAATCCGCGCTTTTCATAAGCGCAAAGTAGGGTGGCACAAGCTGGCAGGTGGAGCGGTTGCTTCGTGATTTTTTACGCATTATGCGTAAAATCTAACACGAACAACCGCCCACCCGCCCTAACCGGAGCGCACAATCATCTTAGAAACTAAGAGATTTTGCACCGCGGTTAGCAATGCTCGCAGACCACAATTGCTGTTTGCAGCCAAATACGGTAAAATCAATCTGTTATACTGCCATAAGTCGCGGCAACAACACTGCCACACAGTGCAGCAGCACACCGTCTATTGGGATGTCGCCAAGTGGTAAGGCACCGGGTTTTGGTCCCGGCATTCGGGGGTTCGAATCCCTCCATCCCAGCCAAAGTAAAAGACCCTGCAGAAGTAGGGTCTTTTACTTTGGCGAATAGGAAATCAAACACTTGCACAGGTCCGATTGTTTACATACTACGGTAAAACCATAACGAAAGGTCCGGCTATGAGAAGCATAATAATCACATCAACGGATAGGCCAAGACGCGGCAGGGTTACTTTACCGTAATCATCTGGCCGACACAGCTATCCAAAACCCGCTCCATAGCTGCATGTTCCGGCGGCGTCACCCAGAGTTCATCATATTTGTCTTTGACCAGCACCTGTCGTGCAACATACTCACACCACTCGTCGCGTCGGGGAGGCAGCCAGGTAGCTGCATCGCCATCGCCCTTTTTATTGTTGGTTGGTCCGTCGACCGCCAGCAAATTCAATGGATCGTTGGCGAACTCGATACGGCGCGCCTTGCTCATCTGCTGGGCGCCAGTTTGCCAGGCATTGCTCAGCGGAACCACATGGTCTATTTGGATCGCCTCGCTGGTTTTTGGCCCCTTAACAAACGAGATGCGTTTGCCAGTATACGGATCGTCTAATATGCCTGATTGAACCTCGCAGCTTGGCTGCGCGACCACTTCGTCGTGCAGGTCGCGGATAAGAATCCGATCGCGAGTATCGCAATTACCCAACTCGGTCCAACCATCACCGAACTGTTCGCGAGTATAGCCGGTTTTTGGTGCCCGGCCTTTAACTTCCAAAGTGGCGAGCCGGCCAAGGATATCTGCCGTTGTGTACGTAGTACCGGCCGCCTCGCCGTGTTCCGCCTGCGTCCCCGTGCTTGACGAACTAGGCGGCGCCTCCAAGACGACGCCACAAGCGGTGCCACCAAAACTCATCACGCCAGCCATTGCGGCCGCTGTCAGCCGCCGTCGCGTCCAAGATCCTCGCCGTGTCTGCTCCATAATGACGCTACTGTACCACAAAACCCACCGCGAGCTTAATACCCAGTGAAGTGATCGGTTACGATATGTGTCGCCGATACGCCCAGCCGGCGTAGCAGATGGCGGTAACTTTGCACCATAGCATCCGGTCCCGACAAATACACCGTAGACTCCGCCAGCCGCGGTGCCACCGCTTGCAGCTGTTCAGCCGTCGCGCTACCGGTTATATACTGCACCGAAACACCCCATGCCTCGGCAGCAGCAAAGGTATCCTTATATACGAAATCTTTGGGGTTGCTGGCAAGATACAGCAAGGTTATGTCTCGCTGCTCGCTCTGGGCAATAAGTTGAGCAATCATGCTATGGAAGGGTGTGATGCCAATGCCGCCGGCAATAAACACCAGCGGCTGCGTGGTATCGCGAGGCAGCGTGAAATTACCAGCTATATGCGCCGCCCGCACCCGCTGACCCGGCTGCAAACCAAGAAACGCCCGCTTAAACGAGCTGCCGCTCTCTACCTGTTTCGTCGCAATCCTAACTACGTCATCACTTGGAGCTGAGGCGATACTAAAGGTGCGGCGATTACCCCGGCTATCGGCATGCGGGTGGGGCAGCGTCCACTCCATGTACTGTCCCGGTTCAAAGACCAGTTGCTGATTATCTGGTGGCGCAAACGACAACTCAAAGTATGAGGGCGACAAGCGCTTAATGGAGATAAGTCGCAGCATCCACCCGCGGGCAGGAGCAGCCAGCGCGCCAAATAGATTGCCGAGTACCAACGCCAGCTGCGGCGTTGACGATACAATGCCGGCATGCAACTGCGACACAAAGATACTGCCGACAATCGCTGCAAACAGCAGCCGGTAGCGACGGATTGGCGGCAGCGTACCAGGTTCGGTCAACATGACCCCACCCAGGAAGAACAACGGCCACGATAACAGCAAGTTACGCACCGACGCGGCAATTGATTGCCCCTGTATCAGTCCAAGCACAATCATAAGGCCAAGTGAGACGCCGACGAAGCAGAAAAACATACTCATTAACCGGGTTTTGCGGACAATGACCGCCGCAAGAAGCGCTGTACAGATTGCCAGGGGCGGCGTGGCAATCCACCAAGAGGCCGGGAGCAAGCCGGTCAGACTCATGACAACCGCCGCGATTGCCGCCGGATTGAACAAGTGGTTACCGCGATACACCAGCACAAACTTTGCAGTCATAGCCAGTGCACCAGTCATTGCCAGAAGCGCGGCACGCTCAAACGTTGTGGCCGGCGGCATGATACAACAGAGAATCAGCGCCGAAATAAGCCACGACTCGCTGTTAACCGGCACGCGCAGCAAACGAGACAACCCATAGTTAGCCACGTAGCAGCTCGCCATCAGCGCCACCGCAGAAACCAGCAAGCCGAGCGGTGAGACGCCAATAACATCAAACAGTGCCAGCACCAAAGACACCACCAAAAAGCCGCCTAAGCTATACACGAGCACACGGTACATCGTAAATCGGTTCAAAAGTGCATCGATCGGTTTGAGTACAGTGTCCATGCGTCTCCTTTAAGCAGTTGTGAACAGTGTGGCAGGGAAATCGGGCGAATGCCTGACGCGACCATCTGCATCAATAATAAGCCACGCGAAATCAAAACGGCGCATTAGTTTTTGCGGTGTTGCGAAGTACAGGGCAGTCGTTAATCCGTCGGCCAGCATAGTGCTGTCGGCGGCCACCCAAACCGCTTTAATGTGCTGCGGCGAGGATTTGCTGCGCGGATGCATAATGTGATTCACCTCTCCCCACGCGCGACGATTGCCGGCCGAACCGCATAGTGCCAACCAATTCGGCTGAGCCGCAGCCTGGCGACCGGTCTTGAGTGGATTGCCCAGCGTGGCAATGCCAATTACCTGGCTGGTGTCATCGGGATCCTCCAGGCCAATATGCATCGGTTGGCGACCACGGTAAAGCATATCGCCACCAGCATCGATGCAGTAGCTGCTGACGCCCGCACCGTAGAGTAGCCGACCGACCATGTCGACCAGACAGCCTTTGCCAAGAGCGCCAAAATCGAGCAGCGCCGGTTTTTTAAGGGTCAATACGCCACTGTCGTACATCAGTGTCGAGTCCCATGTTGGCACATTCGACAGTACCGGTTTAGGTTGTAGGCTGTAGTTGGCGTCATAGCCGGCGTCGGATAGCAGGTTGCCAATCAGCGGTGTCATGGCGCCGCCGGTGGCATCGTAGAGCTCACGGTATAGCAATAGCATGTCGCGGCCGCGAGCTGGAATTGCATACGCGCCAGCTTGCTTGGCCATGGTCGAGATCATCGAGTCTTCGCGAAATCGTGAGTACATATGGTCAAAGCGCTCAATCCGACCACGAACCGCCGTAGACAGCGCATCCAGCTCGGATTGCTCGAGATCGTCATAGATCCCAATCCACCACTGCGTACCAATAGCCTCAAACTCCCACACCGTGAACGGCGTCGGTTCGTCTTGCTCAAGCACAGGTACAGCCACAGCCGGCTGCTTAGGCCTCAGCCTTTTTCCTAATTTGCGAAATCGCATCGTTAAATCCTTGCGAGGTTAGAGAAGAGCCGGAGACACGACTCAGTTTTACGTGATCGATTGATTTGCCAACCACCTGAGATTTGTAACCACTAATGAAATCCTGCTGATACAATTTGCTCTCATTGTCGATCGCACCGCTGGTCGCAGTAGCGTCGGTGACCACGCCGCCCTTAAGACTAACCTTAACCGTTATATGCTGCGTACCTCCCGGCGAGACATAGGTGCCAACTGCCGTGTAGGTGCCGTCTTTAGCAGTATCCGAGTTGCCATTACCGGCATTCGTGCCGCTCGATGCGGAAGCGTCAGCAGCCATCGAGTTTTGAGTGCTGTCGGTAACCACCGCCACATCGGTCGCCCTTTTCTTGCTGGCCACGACCACCGCGCCAACAACGACTATAACAATCACCAGAATACCCACTATGGTGACGATCTCCTGCCGACGAGGCTCGCGTTCCGGTTGCTGCGTTGGACTATGTAATGAATCTATAGCCGTATCCTCACTTTCTAACCTATACACTTACTATACCGAATATAGCACCATCTGTCTGAAGGTTTGCGTAAAATAGCTCGCTTCGTATTTGCGGGTTATACTATATATACCAGTAACTGTCAGACAAGGAGCAGTCATGCAGCCCGATCAACCAGTTAACCCTATACCACCGAACAACCCTGCAGGTAACCCTCTGCCCGGCAATGCGCCGCAAGCTCCGCAGGTGCCTGGGCAACCCGCTCAGCCACCCGCACAGCCTCAAGCGCCTCAAGCACCAGCTCCACAACCTGCACAGGAAGGCGTCACTCCTCAGGCTTCGCCTCCAGCACAAGACAACGATACCAAAAACGCCACGCCCGAACAGTCCCGGCAGGAGCTACAACAGGCAATCCAGGGCTCAACCGAAGTGTTGGCGACCGCCACAACCGCGCTGCGTATCTTTCCTGACACCTTTACGCTCGACCGTGCCAAGCTAACAGTCACCCGCCGGACATTTTTTAGTTCGGCCGACGTTATGAGCATCCGGATAGAGGATGTGCTCAACATTGCTGCCCAGGTCGGGCCGCTTTTTGGCTCACTCAAGGTGACCAGCCGCATCATGAGCGCCGACAAACCGTACGAAATTCATGGTTTTTGGCGCAAAGATGCTATCCGCCTAAAGCGTGTCACCCAGGGGTATATTATTGCGCTGCAACGACACATTGACTGTAGCTCACTGCCAAGTAGAGAATTGGCTCGCAAGCTCGAGCAACTAGGGGAAGATGACCATTCAAACATCTGAGTTTTAAGCGTTAGCACTATTCTACATTCTATTTGACATTATTACTACTTGGTGTTACTATGACTCTACAAACAAGTAAAGCGGGGGTCTTGCTGTTGTTGTCTGCTTCGGTGGATGAACAGAAGGGCCGCCTATTTTAATTTTGACGAGGAGTCAAAGGTGAGTAAATCATTTAGTACCATCTTGAAGATTTCTGCAGTAGCTATCGCACTCGTTGCTATCGTGGCTGCTTTTGTCTTTACTGGCGATGACCAGAAACCGGTCAACACCAAAGAAAACACCGCCAAAAGTCAAACCAAAGACACCAAAAAAGATGACAAAAAGTCAGAAACCGCCAAGGATGACCAGCAGACTGTTGTTGCTGGCAGCCAAGCAAACAACGCACCCGTATACGTTGCCAACCCAGGCAGCTACGTATACAGCCAGCCAAGCACTTCGAGCGCTATGACTGTAACCGCTACCCAGCCTGCAGCTCCTGCTGCCGGCAACAACGGTGGCGTCCAAACTCCTGCCGACAATGGTAACACCGACAACGGTTCTACCGACAACAACGGCGGCAACACCGGCAACGGCAACAACGATGGCAACACCACGAACGCCGCTCCAACGGTGAGCCTGGCAGCTCCTGTAGCAAACGCCACCGTCAGCGGCACCGTAGCTGTATCGGCTACCGCCAGCGACGACAAAGCTGTCAGCAACGTTCAGCTCAAACTGGACGACAACACTGTGCTCGCTACTATCAGCGCAGCACCTTACAGCTACAGCTGGAACACCACCGCTGTTGCCAACGGCGTCCACACCCTTACTGCCGTCGCTACTGACGCAGAAGGCCTGACCGCAACTGCTTCAGTTACGGTAACCGTAAACAATGTAGTTGCTACTCCTGGCTACAACCCACAACCACAAGGTACGAACTTTACCGGTGGCCGCGTCAGCTTGACGTTCGATGATGGCGTATCTTCTATCTACCAGAACGCACTGCCATTGCTGCACCAGTATGGTTTCAAGTCTACTCAGTACCTGATTAGCGCAACCCTGACCGACAACGCTAACTACCCTGGCTACTTCAGCGCCGACCAGGCTCGGGAGTTCTACAGCGCCGCTACCGGTGTTGTTGGTACCGAATTGGCTGACCACACTATGTTCCACTGTTCACTCGTGAGCAGCACTACCACTGACGACCCAACGAACTGTAAGACTGGCCTGGACGCTACGCAGCAAGCTGCGCAAAACCAGCGCGAACTGCACGACAGCAAGATCGCTTTGCAGGGTCTGTTCCCGGACTACAACTTCAACAACATCGCCAGCCCTTACGGTGCATACGATGAAGCTGCTATCCAGGAAATGAAAGACAACGGCTACTACTCTCACCGTTCAACCGATGAAGGTTTTAACACCTACGGCACACTCGACCGCTACAACATCCTGGTTCAGAATGTTGAGAAGACCACCACCGTTGCTCAAGTTAAGGCTTGGATTGACGAAGCTCACGCTAACAACACTTGGCTTGTCCTGGTTTACCACGACGTTGCCGCTGACGGCGACACCGCAGGTGACTACGGCGTAACCAAGGCCGATCTTAACGAACAGCTTAAGTACATCCAGGACACTTCTGTCGCTGGCGGCACCAACGCTGGTCTTAAGGTTGTAACCGTTGCCGAAGCATTGGCCGAAAACGCACAAGCCGGCACAAACTAACATTACTTCCACAAACTAAAAATTAAGCACCCTCGTAAAACAGGGTGCTTTTTACTTGCAGACTGTGAGATTTTTTACAGCTCGTAAATACAGCGCATGGTGTAATGAACTTGTGCTTACGAGCTTATGCTCCAACAAGCGATGAGATGTCGAGCACAAAACCCCGCGTGACACGAGCGGGGTTTTAAGTAGCTCGCGTACGGCAGCAGCGCTCCAGATGGGACACACTTTGCGCTTGCATAACCGCCATCCGATTCCATACAATCACGTATGAAAGAGGCATCCATGTATACATTCGCCGCCGAGTCGGCCATCGACAAAAACATCAACAACACAATCGAACAATCAAAAGGTGCGCTCCAGCAATTGGGTGACACATTTTTTAACGGCCGGTCAATCCTTACATTTCTTATTGCCGTATGCCTAGCCCTGGTTTTGGGGCGCATCATTGCCATGTTCTTGCGTCGGGTAACTAACATCCTGGGTAATCGTGCTGACAAAACCGATAACCTGGCGACCGTCACGAAGCTGCGCCGTATAGAGACTTTGATTGTGCTGTCGATTGCGGTTATCCGCATACTGCTCGTGGCCTTCGCAGTATACTTCTGGTGGTCACTTATTCACCACGGACAGCAAGCAACCGCCGTATTGGGCGCTAGTGCAGTTTTAGCTATCTTTATTACCGGTGCACTGACCCCGATTCTCCGTGATTTTGCGTACGGCGCGGTTATGATGGCCGAGCACTGGTATGGGGTAGGCGACCACGTGAGTATCGATCCGCTGCTTGATGCGCAGGGTATTGTTGAGCGGGTCACGCTCCGATCGACCCGAATTCGTGGCGTCAACGGGGAGGTGATTTGGGTCAACAACCAAAATATCGCTGCCGTCCGTGTGACACCAAAAGGTGTGCGTACAATTGCCATGGAATTGTTTGTGCGCGAGCTCGACAAGGGCATTAAACTTATCGAGGAGACTAACGTACGGCTGCCGATTGGCGCGCTGGTCGTCGCAAGCCCCTTCAGTATCATGAGCGAGGTTAAAGTCGGCACTAATCTGTGGCACATTACCGCCATTGCCGAAGTCGCTCCGGGCCGTGAGTGGCTGCTCGATAAATTCGCCATTAACGTACTGCAAGAAATTGATGAAAAAGAAAAGGTGCTAGTCCACGAGCCGATTACGCGCTACGCCGACTCCGAAGCCGAGCGCCGGTTCGCACGCACTATCCGCAATGCCCGCAAGCCGCGATTACGCCCGCAAAATGTCGTACGCAAAGCTGCGGCAAACGCCGTGCACCACCGGAACGGTAAGAAAGTCCACGCCAAATCCCGCCCGGGCAAGTCGGCCGACTCATCGACGACCAAGCAATCCAGTTAAACCTTTGTGGCTCAGCCCGCTTAGGCCATGCACTCTTGCAAGAAGTTTATCGTGCGGGTCCACGAATCAGCAGCCGCGATACTGTTGTACGCGTAAGGATTTGTGTCGTTAAAAAACGCATGGCCGGCTTCGTTGTAGACAACCGGACGAAAGTCGACATTAGCGCGTTTCATGTTAATCGTCATCTTGTTCAGCTCGAGCATCAGGGCTTTTTCTTTACTGCCGTAGTATGCGGCAACCGGACAATGGATATGCTCCAGCTCGGCGGTGGTATACAAGCTGTGGCCATAAAACGAAACCACGCCTCTCAAGCGCGGCTCGCGAACCGCCATACTGAGCACATAGTTGGCTCCCAGGCCAAAGCCGACCATCGCCACCTTTTGGTGCACGAGCGGCTGGGTGTAAATATACTCAAAGCACGATTCCAGTCGTGAAATTGCCCGAGTCGTAAACTGCGGGGTCTGTGTTGGCGCAAGCAACAAGCGCAGCTTGGGTTGGGCGGCGCTGCGGATTCGGTCATTATCGCTGAATAGGTCTCGCTGCAGCTGCTCGGTTGACTCGTGAGTACCACCTTGGCCCGAATACAGGTCGGGAGCAAGCACGTAGTACCCTTGACTCGCAAAGCGGTTGGCAACGCTCTTAATGTGCTCGCTTAAACCCCAAATTTCATGCGCCAACAATACAGCGCCCTTAAAGGTTGGTGTCTTTTGCGGCATAGCTACATACGCCTGGACCATGCCAGACTGCTGGTGGATGCCAATCATTTCGCCCATATATCGTTAAGTATAACCGGATTGCGCGCTACCGCCAACTGCGAGCGGTTATGCTATGATAGATACAGAAAATCATGAGACACAATAAGCGTTTCCTGCTGCTGATCACCGGCCTCTGTGCCGCCCTCGCTGCCATCCTTGGCCTCTTCGTGTACGCAAAACGCCACTTGTTTGTTGTATTGCAGCCAAAAGGAACAATCGCCGATTCCGAGCGCAGCCTGATTATCTTCGCCACCGTACTCAGCTTATTTGTGGTTGTGCCAGTTCTGGTTGGCGCCTTTGTTATCGCGTGGCGCTACCGCGAGGACAACCCCAAAGCAGTGCATGCCCCTGATTGGGATGGCAACAAAACGCTCGAAGCGCTGTGGTGGGGCATCCCGTGCTTGATAATCCTCGTGCTCGCGATTGTAACCTGGACCAGCAGCCACCAGCTTGACCCCTACAAGCCCATAACCGCCAGCAAGTCACCAATGACTATTCAGGTTGTAGCGCTGCAATGGCGCTGGCTTTTCATTTACCCGGAGCAGGGAATTGCCACCGTCAACTACGTCCGCTTTCCTGAGCAAACACCGATAAACTTTCAAATTACCGCCGACGCACCGATGAATTCATTTTGGATTCCGCAACTCGGCGGCCAAGTATACGCCATGTCGGGCATGCAAACACAGCTGCACCTTATGGCCAATTCGACCGGTCATTACCAGGGTTCATCTGCCAACTTAAGCGGCAGCGGATTTGCGGATATGAAGTTCACCGCCGAATCGGTGAGTGATGCCAATTTTGATGCTTGGGTACGCCAGGTTAAAACATCGCCCAGCGAGCGGCTCACTCCAGACACATACCAAGCGCTCGCTCAGCCAACCCGCGAACAGAAACAGCTGCAATATGCTTCTACCACACCTGGTCTCTATGATACTGTTATGGAGAAATACATGGCGCCGAGCCCAGCCGCTGATGACAGCAGCACACCTGCCGGCGCAATGATGCAAGGAATGAACCATGGTACATACAGTCACTAACCTAATCGCAGCACTGGATTACTGATGTTTGGACGTCTCACGCTCAGCGATTTTCAGCATGATCTCATCGTAACCGGCGGACAAGTGACCATGATCCTTGGCCTGCTGGCAATTATCGGCCTGCTTACCTACACCAAGCGCTGGGGCTGGCTTTGGAAGAACTGGCTGACTTCGCTCGATCCTAAGAAAATCGGCGTCATGTACATTATTGTTGCTACGGTGATGTTGTTACGAGGGGTCGCCGATGCGCTCATGATGCGCACGCAGCAGGCCACTTCGGTCGGGGCTTCGCATGGGTTGCTATCATCTGACCACTTTCAGCAGATATTCTCGGCGCACGGTACCATTATGATCTTTTTTGTGGCCATGGGTTTTATGTTCGGGCTTATCAATCTGCTGGTACCATTGCAGATCGGTGCGCGGGATGTGGCGTTCCCATTCCTTAATTCAATCAGTTTCTGGCTGTTTGTAGCCGGCATGGTTCTTATTAACACCTCTCTGGCCATCGGTGAGTTTTCAGCCGCCGGCTGGCTGGCCTATCCGCCACTGTCTGGTTTGCAGTACAGTCCGGGCGTCGGTGTCGATTACTGGATATGGGCATTGCAAATAGCCGGCATCGGCAGCATGCTCTCGGGTATTAACTTCTTTACGACAATTATAAAGATGCGCGCACCCGGTATGCGTATGATGCGCATGCCGATGTTCACCTGGGGTGTTTTGGCTAGCATGACGCTCGTCATGTTCGCGTTTCCCATCCTGACCGCCACGCTAGCCATGTTGTCGCTCGATCGCCTGCTCGGCATGCACTTCTTTACCTCGGGGGCGGGCGGCAACCCCATGATGTACGTCAACCTTATTTGGGCCTGGGGACACCCGGAGGTGTATATTCTCATACTGCCGGCTTTTGGTATTTTCTCGGAGGTAGTGGCGACCTTCTCGCGTAAACGATTGTTTGGTTACACTTCGATGGTCTGGGCTTTTGCCGGCATAACCATACTGTCATTCATTGTTTGGCTGCACCACTTCTTTACCATGGGCTCGGGCGCTGATGTCAATGCGTTCTTCGGTATCATGACGATGATTATTGCCATTCCGACAGGTGTAAAAGTCTTCAACTGGCTGTTTACCATGTTCCGTGGCAAAATCTGGTTCTCAACGCCTATGCTATGGTTTATGGGCTTTATCACGACCTTTACGGTCGGTGGTGCCGCCGGTGTATTGCTGTCTGTCCCGCCCGCTGATTTTCAGCTGCACAATAGTCTCTTCTTGGTGGCACACTTCCATACCATGATTATCGGCGGCGTGCTGTTTGGCTACTTTGCCGGCGTAATCTATTGGTTTCCAAAGATATTCGGCTTCCGCCTCAACGGCCGACTCGGAAAATACGCGTTTTATTGCTGGTTGACCGGTTTCCTATTGGCGTTCATTCCGCTATACGCCCTGGGGCTCATGGGCGCCACTCGCCGGCTTGACCATTACGATCCGTCAATGGGTTGGCAGGGCCTCTTTATCGTGGCCGCGGTTGGCGTCGGCTTCATTCTACTGGGTATCGGCTTCCAAGTGCTGCAACTTATCGTCAGCCTCCTACAACGTAACCACAACCGCGATCTCACCGGTGATCCATGGAACGGCCGTACGCTCGAATGGGCGACGTCATCACCAGCTGCCGTGTATAATTTCGCCGTCATTCCGACCGTAACCACCCGCGACGCCTTCTGGGAAATAAAGCAGGCTGAAGCAGCGCGTCTCGCCGAAGGCAAAGCACCCAAAAAGCCACGCTATCAGGATATTACCTTGCCTAAGAACACTGGTGCTGGCATCATTATTGGTGCACTGGCATTCTTGCTCGGTTTTGGCCTGATTTGGCATATATGGTGGCTGGCAATCGTCGGACTTACCGGCATTATCGTCGTCATCGTGCACCGTTCCACCGTCGAAGACACCGAATACACCATTACCGCCCGTGAAGTCGGCGTCATAGAGCGCGCTCACATGGCAGCCGCAAACCCGCAAGGAGCCGAAGCATGAGTAGGGAAGTAGCCGAAGCTGAGTTTAACCGCGACAAGACCGAGTTCGGGTTCTGGGTATACCTGATGACCGACTGTATTCTGTTTGGCACCTTATTCGCAACATACGTGGTACTGCAACCGAACACCTTTGGCGGCCCGGGCCCACGCGAACTTTTCAGCCTGCCGTTCGTACTGACCGAAACCCTGATTCTACTCACCAGCAGCTTTACCTGCGGTTTGGCGGTGTTGGCCGCAAAGCGCCGCGACCTGATGTGGACCTACGTCTTGTTCACACTCACGTTCTTGCTCGGTGCAGCCTTCTTATCCATGGAGCTGTACGAGTTCAACCGCATGGTTCACGAGGGCAATAGCTGGACGCGCAGCGGCTTTTTGTCAGCCTTCTTTACGCTGGTTGGCACGCACGGCTTGCACATAACCGCCGGCCTTATCTGGATGTTTACCTTGCTCTGGCAAATGGGTAGCAAAGAAATCACCGACCGCATGGTCAGGCGCCTGAGTTTACTCAGCATGTTTTGGCACTTCTTGGATGTGGTCTGGATTTTCATTTTTACTATCGTATATCTGATAGGGGTAGGGGGAGTATGAGTAACGGGAATCATCTAAACCATCAGCCGACAGCCGAGCCAGCCATTACCGTCAAGTCACAGCGCAAGGCTATCGCAAGCTATGTTATTGGCTTTATCTCATCAATTATCCTGACGTTTGTTGCGTACACGCTGGTTGCTAACCGCGTGTTGAGCGGCTGGAGCCTGGCCTATGCGTTGCTTGGGTTAGGACTGGTGCAGCTCGTCTTTCAGCTCGTCTGTTTCTTGCACCTCGGTCAAGAACGCGAGCCGCGCTGGAAACTGCTCGTCTTCGATTTTACGCTGCTCGTGTTGGTTATTGTTGTCTTCGGATCACTTTGGATCATGGGACATCTTAACTACCACATGATGCTCCCGAGCAACACCGACACCTACATGCGCGAGCATGAAGGCCTCTAAGCACCGCCCAGCGCATGCAGCACCAGCAGGCGGACGCCATGAGCCAGCTGTCGGTTTGGGCCGCATCAACATCTATTACCAGCTAACCAAGCCGGGCATCGTGTACGGAAATGCCATGACCATGGTTGCTGGTTTTCTTTTTGCCAGTCGCGAGCAGCTCAGCCTCGATCGGCTGATCGCCGGACTACTTGGCACTTCGCTGGTTATTGCGGCTGCCTGCGTGGTTAATAATTATCTAGACCGCTCGATTGACCGCGCCATGAGTCGCACCAAGCAACGTGCCTTAGTGAGCGGGCAATTACAGCCACGGCAGGCGCTCATATTTGCGCTCGTGCTGAGCATGCTGGGCTTCGGCTTGCTGCTGGCGCATGTTAATGTTTTAACGGCGCTGGTAGGGCTTATCGGTTTTGTTGATTACGTAATATTGTACGGTTGGAGCAAACGCCGCAGTCCGCTCGGGACACTTGTAGGCAGCATCTCAGGCGCCACGCCAATTGTTGCCGGTTACACCGCTGCAACCGGGGTTTTTGACCGCACCGCACTTGGCTTGTTTATAGTGATGGCCATCTGGCAAATGCCTCATTTTTACGCAATCGCCATGTACCGCGCGCACGAATACGCCGCCGCAAAGCTGCCGGTTATGCCACTTATCCGCGGCAATGCCTACGCTACCCGTAGTGTCATAGCCTACATTACACTATATGTAGTGTCGATCGCCGGCTTTTTCCTGACAAGTCCAGCTGGCTGGTGGTTTGGCATTCCGGCTTACTTTGCCGGCGTATGGTGGTTGTCCGACGCCATCCGCACCCGCTTGCAGCGCTCACCAGAAGCCTGGGCCCGACGAGTGTTTTTTCACTCACTGATAGTGCTACTCATCTTTTCTGCAGCGCTAGCCATCGACGGTCTGATAGCGCTTTTGTTCTAAGCAAGCTAGAAGTGGTCGCGAATATGCTGGTAGCTGTAATTCCAGTCTGCCGTAGCTTTTTTGTGCGGGTTGCAGATGTTATCCGGGTCCATTATGTGTTTGGCCTGGCGGAAAATGTGCAGCATCTCCTTGCCATACATCGCTTCGAGCCACGGGCCGCGGATAAGACCGTCGTTATGCTCGCCGCTTAAGCTGCCACCGTAACGCAGCACAAGCTCGTTGACTTCTTTCATGGCGGGCAGCAACTTGTCACGCTCTTTTTGGTCTTCCAGCTTCATGAGCGGGATAATGTGGAAATTGCCATCGCCCATGTGTCCGGCGATGGTTGCAAACAAGGTATACTTTTTGATAATCGCTCGAATTTTTGGCAAAAATTCCGGCAGGTGAGGCGGGTTCACGATCAGGTCGTCAATAAACGGCGCGGTGTGTTTATCCTTAACTTTCTTACGCAAAATGTTAAAGCTCTGCCGGCGCATGATCCAGAACTTCTCGCTCTTAAGCTCGGAATCGTCTTCTTCGAAACCGTTGATTTCGTAGTAGCCACGCTTGATCGCCAGCTCTTTATGGAGGGCTTTAATCTTCTCACGGACTTCGGCTTCGGTTTCGCCATTAAATTCAACCATCAGAATAAGCCTTGGGATGCCCTTAAGCAGCTGCACGGCGTCCGGAATAAGCCCAATCAGCAACTTAAGAAATGCCTTGATACCCAGTAATTTCAGGAAGTACGGCATAAACTTAATGCTCAACAGCAGCGTTGCATCATCGAACGATTCAAATGTCGCCGGACGGTGCTTGAGCACCACATTGATAATCTCACCGAGCTTGTCGATATCTTTCAGGAACATCACCAGCAGGCCGGAATGCGGACGAGCCGGCACCAGCTTAAACTTTATGTCGGTCACAAAACCAAGGGTGCCCTGTGCCCCGACAATCAATTTTGTCAGATCAAAGATATGATTTTCGCGGTCCCACACATCCCAAAGGTTATACCCCGTCGAGTTTTTGCTGACCCGCGGCCGAGCTTTTTGGATTTTGTCATAATTTTCGTCAATCAGCGTGTAGAGGTGACGGTACAGTTTGCCCTCGTAGTCGTTTTGTTTTACTTTGGCCTGAAGTTCACGCAGATTGAGCGGCTTTACCACCCGTTCGACGCCGTCGGCGAACACCACCCGCAGTTCGGTTACGAAGTTCTCGGTTTTGCCGAATTCCAGCGACTTCTCACCACCCGAGTTATTGTTAACCATGCCGCCGATCGTACAGAGGTCGCGGCTTGCCGGGTACGAAGGCATCAGTGCTTTGTGCTCGAGCGTGGCCTTTTCAAAGTCGCGGTAGAAAACACCCGGTTGGGCGTGCGCTGAACGGCTGGAAACACTCTCAATTTTGGTGAAGTAACGCGTAAAGTCCATGATAACCGAGTCGTTGATGGCGCCGCCCGACATGTCGGTACCAGCGCTCCGGGCAGTCAAAGAAAGCGTCGGATCATGTTTTTTACGAGCTGCAACTTCTTTGACCGCGAGCTGCACATCTTTGCTATTTTTAGGAAAGATTACCAGCTGCGGTCTAATTTCAAACAGCGAGGCATCATGACTATAGACATCTCGAGTGATAGCAGTATCATCGATATCGCCTGCAAATCCACCCTTAACAAGGGCTTTGGTGAGTTCTTCCATTACTTATAAGCTTAAGCGTTCGCCGGCAGATAGGCAAGCGTCAGTATACAAATAATGCCACGAACTATACGCCGGCGGTGCTGTAATAAATCATACAGGCATACAAGGGGATACGACATATACTACAAACACACCTAAACGGAGTGTCAATTATGGACTTACAGAGCGTTTTTTATGTTGTGGCGATTGTTTTTATGAGCCTGATGCTCGTTTTTATGCTGGCGATAGTCATTGCTGTCTTTGTCATAAAGTCCAAGATTAACGCCATACAGCGGAGTATCGAAGAAAAGGTGCACAATGTTGCAAATTACGCACGAATCGGCACCGATCTAGCTGTAACGCTTCGCAAAATTTTCTTTCACCGCTAGATTAGCCCGTATCTGTACGCCGCGGGCGCCGGGCATTATGGTACACTAAAGAAAAGCATAACCAAAATAGGGGTGACGACCGTGGCTGCGACAACGAGCGCCGATACACAAACCAACAAACAAAAAGTGCTGATCGTAGGAGGCGGGTTTGCCGGTGTTAAGGTTGCATTAGAACTCAGCGAGCGACCGGAACTGGCTGTCACGCTGCTTTCGGAGCATATCGACTTCCGCTACTATCCAACGTTCTACCACACCGCCACCGGCGGCCTCAAAGCCCAGTCAAGCATTCCAATGAGCAATATTCTCGATAAGAACGTCAATTTTGTGCTGGGCACCGCTAAAACCCTTGACCGCGAGAAAAAGCGAATTATCGCCAGCGACGGTCGCAAATACTCATACGACACGCTTGTGCTGGCACTTGGTACCGTTACGAACTTCTTTGGTATTAAAGGGCTGTCTGAGTTCTCGTACAGTATCAAATCGCTCGAGGAAATCGCCCGCCTCAAGAAGCACCTCCACCAACAGCTGACCGATGACCGCAAGCCGGACCTCAACTATGTTATTGTCGGCGCCGGACCAACCGGAATTGAGCTCGCCGGCTCTTTGCCGTCATATTTACGAACTGTTATGGCCAGCCACGGCATCAAACACCGGGCAATCCACATCGACCTGGTCGAAGCCGCTCCACGACTGCTGCCACGTTCTAATCCGGCTATTTCGCGGGCCGTTAAGCGTCGCCTGCGTCGCTTGGGTATTCGCTTGTTGCTTAAGCAAGCTGTCCAGGGACAGGATGCCGACAGCCTTATTGTCAACGGCAAACCAATCCGCAGCCACACGGTTATCTGGACCGCGGGTGTGACGAATCACCCATTCCTTAAAGAGAACAATATACCGCTTAACGAACGCGGCAAGGTAATAGTCGATAGCTACCTGCAGGCTGAGCCTAACATCTATGTGCTCGGCGACAACGCCGCCACCCAATACAGCGGCTTGGCCCAGACTGCACTGAATGACGCGGTACAGTTGAGCAACAACATCATACGCACGCTGGAAGGCAAGCCTCGCAAGATGTACAAGCCGGCAATGCCAATCACCGTTATCCCCGTGGGGGCAGGCTGGGCAGCAGTAGAGTGGGGTAAGTTGCACTTCGCCGGGGCACTCGGCTGGTTGCTCCGCTCAGCTGCCGACTGGATCGGCTTCCATGACTACCAAAACTGGTGGAAGGCATCCGAGCAGTGGATGAATGAGTTCGGCACCCAGGAAGATTGCCCTACCTGCAGCGTCGCCACCATGAAATCACCTGAATACTAGCGCTCAAGTGCTCAACCAAAACGACAGCCAATAAAAAAACATCCCGGTCACCCGGGATGTTTTCGCGTTCATGCGTCTTTGAAACTATTTGCGCTTCTTGGACTTTTTAGCGCTTTTGGAAGACTTAGCCTTGACGGTTTTCTCGACGACAGTTTCTTCCTCGTCATCTTCGTCGGCTTGCTCATCAGCGACTTCTTCTGCCTGTTCGATAACTGCAGCGCTGTTGGCGTTCTTAGCCTTAGCGAACGCAAAGCTGCGGTCGTTACCAGCAAACAGCAAACCGTACAGGTTTACACCGATGACTGCACCCAAGACCGGGCCAAGCACGTAGGTAGTCCATACCCAGGCGTTTGAAGCCAGAGCTACGGCAGGGTTCAAGAAGGCGGCTGAGGCAACCGAGGCAATCATGATACCCAAAGTCAGACCTGCGCCTGAAGCAGCAGCCCGAACCAACCAGTGTTGACGTTGGTAGGCTACACCTGCAGCGATGAACGAGAAGACAAAGGTGCCAGTCGCTTCTGCAACCAGGATCTTGCTGTCGTAGTCAGATGGCAGTGGCTGTACGTGGCCGCCAGAGAAGTACTTGTACAGTGCGTATGCGGCCAAACCGCCGAGTAGCTGGGCGACAATGAAAGCCAGAGCCTTTAGCGTACCGATGCGACGACCGGTCCACATAGCCAGCGTCAGGGCAGGGTTGAAGGATACGTCGCGGTTCAGCGCAACCCCCATCAGTGCAACCGACAAACCGGCTGCGAGTGATACAAAGTACGCGAAACCGAGCTGTGAGCGGCTCAGCGTGAGCACCACGAACGCCAGCACACTGGTGCCCAAAAACTCTGCAACCAGCGCGGCTATTTTCCTTCTTGAGAACATACGAATTCCCTCCGTATTAATTATGTATACCTCTAAGGATATCTAGCGGCTACCATTTTGTAAAGTGTTAATCCGTAAAGCCTCCCTGTAGCGGGAGGCTTTACGACAAAGTTAGGTCGGCTATACAACCGCTAGACAGCGACCGGAACCATCGTCTCGGACGCTTGCGTCATCCGTACTCGCTGGTCGCCCTTAGTTAGTACTGTTGAGGTAGCCACGGTGTAAACCAGCATACTCAGGTATGCTCGCCGCTGGTCGGTCTCATCGTCGGCGACAGCCTCCGCCAGCTGGCGGAGACGCCACTCGTCAACGGCAAAAACCTGGGCCCGAGCCGGCAATTCCGGCCCCGCCTGACTGGCAGAACGCACAAACTCCTGATCGACGGTTGTGTCAGCAACCGTGTTGAGTACCAGTTCAACCTCTTGATGGTCATCGGCCAGCTCTTTAACAATCTTACCGTCAGAGATAATGCCTTTCATGACCTCCATGCCGGAATATGCTGGGCCACCGTCGGTAGCAGGTCGGTTAGCGGCCGCTGCGGCCGCAAAGTTCGCCAGAATAGTGTCGAGCTCGGTTTCTATAGTCTGCACATCAGCAAGCCGACCCTGCCAATCGGGCACATTGCCGGCAACGGCTAACGCCACAGCCTTAATGTTATCGCGATGCTGGACAGTTTTTTCCAGAACCTGCGGCGCCTTGTCGATTGCGCCACAGCCGCATAAATCGCCATGAGCATGGTTGTCGGTATGGCCGCCGAAGTCAACGCCAGCTCTAGCGAGCTCGTTCCTGGCGTCATTAAACACAGCCTGCAGCGGCTTTTCGCCCAGGCCATCACCAACCAGCACGGCTACTTCCATCGTAGCGCCACCACCAAAGACTTTAGGGCGGGCAAGCGAGTGCTTGCGTTGTCGCAATTCTCCATCGAACTGCTGCAGCACGGTTTTAACGTTACGGCCATCACCGCAACCGTCATCCTTAATGGGCTCACCGGTGGCTGCATCAATACTTACCGGGACAAGCAGTTTGTCACTTTGCAAAGCCTGCTCCACACGTTCAGGCAAATCTTCGTTACCTTCCAGAGCATAGCGCTCCTGGCGCGAGATGGCGCCATCTCCAAAGCCGAGCCCATCCTCTGCAAGCGTTACAATCGTATACTCCGGCACTTCCATGTGAATCTCACCTCCGTTATCTTCTTGAGCCTGCTCGTACGGCACTGACTCCATTGACTCCAGATTGAAGCCAAGCTCTTGACTACGCATACTATGGTCCTTAGCGTTTTAGTTAGACTATTCGCCTCCTACGATAGTCCTGTCTCGCCTCTTTTGCAAGCCCTTATCATATATGAGATACTGTGAGTAATGACATCCGAGGTGACACCGCCGTCAGAGGAGAATAATTCCGATCGATATCGGCGGTATGTCCAGGAGTTACCATTGGTCGATGGTCACTCGGATTCGCCGCTCGACAGGCTGGAAGCACTCAAAATATTCCGGATATTGCAGCACGCCAACCCCGGACTCATCAAGACGCTCGAACAACAAAGAGATTATACCGCAGCCGAGCTGCGAGCTCAGCTTACTGAATACATCCGAGTCGACTCAACCGGCGGACGATACTATGTACTGCCCGAATACGCGCTGCCCAACATTATCGCCCATAGCCAAGTAGCCGCCTCGGCGCTGATGGCCCTTACTATAGGCCACCGCCTGGCCGCCGTTAACGATTTGCGGCGCAGTTGGGAGGTGTCTGAGCCACAGGCCGGCGACGTCGGCGCACCGGAAGATGCGGACATCAACGGCGGTCAGCCACCACAAGCGAAGCCCGAGACTCCCGAACCTCAAGCAGAAAACTAACCTAGCGGTTGTTGTGACGACGCTTCAGGTTTGCAACCTGCAAGCGCACAGCCTGACGATCAATAGCCGCTTGGGCGTGCTCAAGTTCAACCTGGTTCGTAGCGTTCTTAAGCATGGCTTCGGCTGCAGCACGGGCCTTCTCGGCCTCAGCGGCGTTGATTTCGTCGCCTTGGTCGGCTTCGTCGACCAATACCTGCACCTTGTCACTCATGACTTCAACGACACCACCATACGTCGCGTAGTGCTCAAGCAAATGCTCGGGATCACCTTGCTTACGACGCACGGTGATGATACCCGGCACCAGCACACTCATAAGTGGCTCGTGATGCGGCAGGACCGTTTCGACGCCACTGGCAGTGGGCAGCTGCACCGAGTAGGCATCGGCGCTATACTTGACTCCCGCCAGGGTAATAAGTTGTAGATTCATGAGCGTAGCTCCTTAAAGAAAACGTTTATGTGGTGTGGCTTTTATGATTTGATGGCTGTGATGCATAGTCTCCCATTGAGCGTTACGCAGGGTACGCGCAGCCACTTCATCGTCAACCATGTAGCGTACAACGAGTTCGCCGGCCTTCACTCGGCACCGACCGGAATCCGCCCAGCGACAGTTACGAGGTTCGAGATGAAAACTGTCGTCACCATCACCTTCTTTGAGCACTGTTCTGACGCTCGTAGAGCTACACCACTCGCTGCGCATGCCATCCTCGCTGTCTTCCAAGGCATCCACCGGACCGCGGCAGATGTTATAAAACTGAACCCCGATCTCGTGCAGGTTCCCCGCCAGCTCAATCGTCGGAACATCGTCGATAAGGACGACGTCAGGATGTTCCGGACGATTGGCCAACTCGCGGGTCACTACTTAACGTCCTCGATGCCACCCTTCAGGTAGAAGGCGCTTTCCGGCTTGTCATCGTGCTTACCGTCAAGAATCTCACGGAAGCCTTTTACGGTATCTTTGAGGCTCACATACTGACCAGGATTGTTCGTGAACTTCTCGGCCACGAAGAATGGCTGGCTCAGGAAGCGCTGGATACGACGGGCACGGCCGACAATCTTCTTGTCCTCTTCTGATAGCTCGTCCATACCAAGGATGGCAATGATGTCTTGCAAATCTTTGTAGCGCTGCAGGATTTGCTGCACATCGCGGGCGGTGTTGTAGTGGTCTTCACCAACAATTTCCGGGTCGAGGACGGTCGAGTTTGAGTCAAGCGGGTCGACTGCCGGGTAGATACCGAGGTCGGTCAGCGCACGGTTAAGCACGATGGTCGAGTCAAGGTGGGCAAAGGTAGTAGCCGGAGCCGGGTCGGTCAAGTCGTCGGCAGGTACGAATACCGCTTGGACCGAAGTAATCGAGCCGTTCTTGGTTGAAGTAATACGCTCTTGCAAAGCACCCATTTCTTGCTGCAGGTTCGGCTGGTAGCCCACTGCTGACGGCAAACGACCGAGCAGGGCAGACACCTCGGAACCAGCCTGGGTGTAACGGAAGATGTTGTCCACGAACAATAGCACATCCTTACCTTCATCACGGAAGCCTTCGGCGATTGTCAAACCACTCAGGCCCACACGCAGACGGGCACCCGGCGGTTCATTCATCTGGCCAAACACCAGAGCGGTGTTCTTGAGCACGTCGGCTTCTTTCATTTCCTGGTACAGGTCGTTACCCTCACGGGTACGCTCACCAACACCAGCAAATACCGAGTAGCCCGAGTGGAACTTGGCAATGTTGTTAATCAGCTCCTGGATAAGCACCGTTTTACCGACACCGGCACCACCGAACAAACCAACCTTGCCGCCCTTCAGAACCGGACAAATCAAGTCGATGACTTTAATACCCGTCTCCAGGATCTCAATAGCGCCGGATTGCTCGGTAAAAGCGGGTGGCAGCTTGTGAATCGGCGCAGTTTCTTTAATGTTGGCAGCTTTGATGCCGTCGATCGGCTCGCCGATAACGTTAAACATGCGACCCAAGGTTTCTTCGCCGACAGGAACGCTAATTGGCGCACCGGTGTCTTCGACCTTGTGCCCGCGGCGCAAGCTGTCAGTGCCCGACAGGGCAATAGTGCGGACGGTAGTCTCGCTCAAGTGCTGTGCGACTTCCAGCAACAGGACGTTGCCGTCGAGCTCGGTTTTAAGCGCCGTGTAAATTGGCGGCACTTTGCGGTCGGCAAACTCCACGTCGACAACCACGCCAACAACCTGGACCACCGATCCCTGGTGCGTGCCAGCCTTAGTTTTTACTTCTGTTAATGCCATTATGATTCTCCTATTCCTGCTTCAGTGACGTATGCTGCAAAATCTTGTCTCAGTGCCGTTTCCGACTGTTTATTCCATGTATCGGCTGAGTTTCGCTCGGCAAAGCCGTCGAGCATGCTCATGTAGGTGCCGTGCACGGCGATTGCCAGTTCGGCATCACGACTCAATACCTCGGCCGTAGTGTGATGGTGCGCCATGGCGGCTTCACCAGCCAGTCCAATTACACCCGGTATGCCAAATTCGGCGATTTCCGGCTCTTCTTCTATATACACAAACTCACTCATTTCATGGCCTCCGCACCGCCGGCGATTTCTGCCAGTTCCTGGGTAATTGCCGCCTGTCGGGCGGTGTTGAATTCCAGGGTGTAGTCGTCAATTAAGTCGTTGGCGTTATCGGTAGCGTTCTTCATAGCAATCATGCGCATTGACTGCTCAGAAGCGTTTGCTTCCAGGATAGCCTGGTAGATTTGCACTTCCAGCAAGCGAACCGTGGTCGAAAGTAGTAATTCTTCGACCGAAGGTTCAATCGTAGCGTGCAAAATATCGTTGTTGAGCGGCTCTTCTTCAAAACCAGCAGGCAAGAGCTGGCGAACCTGTACTTGCTGGCTGATGGTCGAAGCAAAGTGCGTAAAAATGAGCGTAGCCTGGTCAATATCGCCCGCCGAGAAGCGATCGACCATAGTAGTCAGCACCGGGCGGATGTCGTTCGCGCTCGGGCGCTCGGGAAACTCAGTGTACACGCCGGCAATGCGCAATCCTTGCACGCGTGATGCGGCGTTGGCAGCCTGACGGCCAATAGCAATGACTTCACTAGTAACGCCGTTAGCTTGGTCCTGACGAAGCTCGCTGAGCATCTGACGCACCACATTAACGTTGTACGCACCAGCCAGCGTCCGGTCACTCGTAATAGCAACAATCAGACGACGCTTAATGGGGCGTTGCGTAAACAGATTGACCGATGGTTCGGTTGCTGCCAGCTGACGCAAACGGGTGAGCATCTCACGGGCAACCCGCGAATACTCCTGCGGGCCGAACGCAGCTTCTTGAGCACGACGTAACTTGCTCGCTGCCACCAGCTGCATTGCCTTGGTAATCTGTCGCGTACTGGTGACCGACTTGATGCGTCGCTTAATCTGTTGTCTGCTAGCCATTGTAGTCCTTAAGCTTTCTTGTCATCCTGCTTAGCTTTTTTAGTCGCAGCCGGCTTGTATGAGTGGGCGACCTTTTCGGCGACTTTGACAACTTTTTCAACCAATTCGTCGCTTGGCTTGCTACCTTCGTTCAAGGCATCAATGACCTTCTTTTCGTCTTTTTCGAGTGTGCTAATCAGCTCTGCCTGTGCGGCCTTTACCTTGGCAACCGGCACGCCATCGAAGGCGCCCTTTGTTGCAGCCATAAGCGAGATAACCTGCTCGGCAACGCTCATTGGCGAATATTGCTTTTGCTTGAGCATTTCGGTCAACAGCTGGCCACGCTCAATTGATTGCTTGGTTTCGTCATCAAGATCGGAGGCGAACTGCGCAAATGATGCCAATTCGCGGAACTGCGCCAATTCCAGGCGCAAGCTACCGGCCACCGACTTCACAGCCTTAGTCTGGGCATCGCCACCAACGCGGGAGACCGACAAACCAACGCTAATAGCCGGGCGGATACCCTGATAGAACAGGTTTGTTTCCAGGAAGATCTGACCATCGGTAATTGAAATCACGTTAGTCGGAATGTAGGCTGAAATGTCGCCAGCTTGGGTCTCGATAACCGGTAAAGCGGTCAATGAACCGCCGCCGAGGTCGTCGGATAGCTTCGCAGCCCGTTCCAGAAGGCGAGAGTGTAGGTAAAAGACATCACCAGGGAAGGCTTCGCGTCCCGGCGGACGGCGCAACAGCAGTGACATCTGACGGTAGGCAACAGCGTGCTTGGTCAGGTCGTCATACATGACCAGTGCGTGCTGTTTGTTGTCGCGGAAGTACTCGCCCATAGCGGCACCAGCGTAGGGCGCCAGATACAACAGCGCGGCCGGATCGGCAGGACTGGTAGCGACCACGATGGTCTGGTCCATGACGCCTTCGCGCTTTAAGCGCTCAACCAAGGCAGACACCTTGGACATTTTCTGACCAATCGCCACGTACACGTTGATGATGCCGGACTTTTGCTTAGCCTGGTTAATCATGGTGTCGACCAAAATAGCGGTTTTACCGGTTTGGCGGTCACCAATAATCAGCTCGCGCTGTCCACGACCGATTGGTACTAAGGCATCGATAGCCATCAGGCCGGTCATCATCGGCTCGTGCACCGACTTGCGTGCCATAACACCAGGGGCAGGACGCTCAATCAGGCCTTCGGCTTTCGCCTTAATTGGACCTTTGCCATCAAGCGGACGACCAAGCGGGTCAACCACGCGGCCAATCAGTTCAGGACCGATAGGCACTTTAAGCACCGAGCCGCTCAAACGGACACGGGCACCGGCGACGACTTGGCTGTCGTCATCAAGGATAACGGCGCCAATTTCGTCCTCTAACAGGTTCAGCGCAAAGGCGCGAACCGTGCTGCCATCGGCAGCGGTAATTTCCACGACTTCGCTAAAGCCGGCGTCGCGTAGGCCATAAATCCAAGCCACACCGTCACCCACACGGGTAACGACACCGGCCTGTTCCAAGCCGCTTTCGGTGCGCAAAGAGGCAATCGCATCTTGCAGCTCCTTGGAAAGTTCGTGGACGGATAAATCTGTGCTCATTAGTATAAAACTCCTCTTTTCTCAATCATGTAAGTGCCGACAAAGCTCTCAGTTTAGTGCGAACGCTGGCGTCGAGCTCGGCATCGGCCGTTCGAGCCACAAAACCGCCCAATAATTCCTGGTCAACCGACTCGTGCATCACTACCGTCTTGGCGTCGGTCTGTTGTTGCAGCAGTTCGGTTACCGACGCACGTAAGGCAGCCGATAACTCACGTGCGCTCACCACCTCAACCGTCAGCGTACCCGCCTGCACGTACAATTCGTGAGCAATGTCATTCACGAGCAGGTCAACCTGGTCGGTCATGCTGTGAGCTACCAGGTACGCGGCCAGCCGCTGCATCCACGCCAAACGATTTTTGGGTTCGCTCAGTAAACGGGCCGTGACGACCCGTACGATATCACGACGAGAAAGTCGCTGACTCACGCCCGCTCCTGCGCAAGAGCCGTCTCGACCAGTTTAGCGTCCTTAGTAGCATCCAGCTTTTCCTGAATAACCTTTTCGGTAGCCAGGGAAACCAAATGCAGGGTGTCTTTTTTGAGCTCGGCGCGTGCCTTGGCAACATCGCTCGCCAATTGGTTGTGCGCTTCTGCGACAATCCGTTCGGCGCGCTGCTTGGCCTTGGTTTCGGCTTCGGTCACCATACCCGTTGCCTCTTGGTGGCCGCGGGCAATAATAGCGTCAGCTTCTTTACGGGCATCGGCCAGCAAAGCGGCAACCCGTTCTTCTGCTTCTTGAAGAGCAGTTTGCGATTGCTTGGCTTCTTCGAGTCCGGCCTCGATAGTAGCCCGGCGGTCGTCGATACTTTTAATCAGCACCGGGTACACAAACTTAGCCAGAATACCCAGCAGGACAGCAAAGGCCAACGTCTGCGTAATAAACAGACGCCAGTCGATGCCAAGCGAGGTCAGTAAATTACTGCCACCGGCTGCTTCTTCTGCTGCTGCGAAAAATATCTGCATCTACCAAAAGCCTTATTTAAGGAATTTAATAATCAGGGCAACAACCAAACCGATAATTGCCAGGGCGTCAACGAATGACATAGCCAGGATCATCAGGGTACGAATGTTACCAAGTGCTTCCGGGTTGCGACCGGCTGCCTGAACGGCGCCTGCGCCAACCAGACCAAGACCGATACCACAACCGGCAGCAGCGATAGCGTAGGCCAGACCAAATGCGAGTGAATCCATTATGTTATAACTCCTATTATTTACTTAAAAACTTACTTTTGTACGATTACGGGATCAGACTTTCATGTCCGGGCCTCCGACCGTGGAGTAGCTGTACCGTGGTCGCCATGACCGGCCGGTTCACCCTCTTCTGGCAGACCCAGTGAAACAAAGGCAATCGTCAACATGTAAAAAACGTACGCCTGTACAGCGCCGACAAATAATTCTAGCACGTAGAACAGGGGTAGTGCAATCGGGGCGGCATATGATGACAGGTATGCGATAACGCCCAGCAGCACTTCACCACCAAACACATTACCGAACATACGCAAGGAAAGCGCAAGCGTACGAGAGAATTCTGCGATAATTTCCAGGAAGCCTTCAAACGCATGCAACGGATCCTTAAACGGATTTACAATGTAGCGTTTCGCATTACCAATAAACCCGCGCTTCTTGATTGCCCACACCTGTGCAGTCACAATCGACAAGATCGCCAACGCAAAGGTGGTGTTCATATCAGCTGCCGCACCGCGCACCAGCGAGTGACCGTGGTACGTAATAGCATTCAGGAACGGCAATAGGGCCAACCAGTTGTTGACGAGGAAGAACAAAAACAGCGTAATACCGAGTGGCAACACCTTACGAGCGACTTTACGGTCGCCGACCACTTCGATCGTTGTGTCGTACAGCGTTTCGAACAGAGCGGTTGCACCGTACACAAAACGACTGCGTGAACCGCGTTTGATAGCCCGCACCAGTCCAAAGGTCAGACTCAAAATAACAATCGCACCAACCAGGCCAAGCACATGGGCGTTGGTTATGGGGAAACCGCCGATTTCAAACAGCTTTTCCGGTCCGATACTGACTTCAGGTGTACCGCTGGCGAACAGCGAGGTCATCAGATGAAGCATACTTATGAATTTCCTTTATTAATCTGTCGTTTTATGAGCTGCATCGCAAAATAAAAACCTACAACGCAGGCCACCAGCGTTAACCATGGCTTACTACCCAGGGCTATGTCAAGTGCGATTCCAATAAGCGCAAAGCCTACGATCGGCACAGTCATGCGCCAAGTTGTATCGAGTAACTCGCGACCAACATGTAATTTTTGCGGGGGAGACGCCGGCTCGTTTCCGGTTGCAGACTTTTGAGACGTACCGGATGCGAGTTTTGCTTGCTGGGTTTTGATGGGTTTCTCAGCTGCGTCTTTAAGCATCTCTTCAGATTATAACAGGGGAGCGCCCGTACGTCTAGCCATCCAATCTATGTGTAGTTGCGTAGCGCAATATGCTATACTTTGTATATGAATAATACGCAGACCCCTCACGTCACTATCTACAGCGCCGACTGGTGCGCCTTTTGTCACGCCGCCATGGACTACCTCAACAGCAAAGGGGTGAGTTTTGAAGAGCGCAATGTCGAGAAAGACATATCTTACGCGCAAGAAGCCGTCAGCAAATCAGGTCAGATGGGTATCCCGGTACTCGACATCGACGGCACTATTATTGTCGGCTTCGATCGGCCGCGTATTGATGCCGCACTGCAAGGCAAAGCATAAATAGCTTTACAGTTTGAGTATTCCATCGTACAGTACATCTCATAACAGAGGTGTAAAGAGAGGTACGGCATGAGCGAAGCATTATCTTCATACTACGAACCGGGCGACAGTCGGTTGTTTGACACAGCCTATCACAGCGCCAAGGTTTTAGAAGTTGTACCGGATATCGATGAGGTCGACGCCGTGCGTATGCGCGGGCTTATCGGCGCAGCAGTACTCGAGCACGAAGGAACCGTGGTCGGCATGGATTGGGCACTCGACTACGCCGTCACTCATCCACACGTCTTAGCCCGGAGCTTGCACGAGCTGCCATTGATACAACGATCCTGGGCAGTGGACATTACCGCAAACACGGCATTCCGTCCTGACCATGTCGACAATCGCACCGGCAAAGTCGGCATGCTGGCACTGGCACACGATATACATCAAAGCTTTATGCCTTGGCGCATCAGCGCGAACCCGCACGCCATCCATACTGCCCATGTAAGCGATGACGCCCGCGCAGCACTCGAAGCCAGTCTGTCTTTCCGTACAGCCCGCGCCAACTATTACACCGCATCCAACGACCCGGTAGCGTTCCGGCTCATGCAGAACCGCTTACTGAGCAATGTTGCGCGCTACGCCATCGGCCAAGACACCGAATAATAGGGTCGCATATACATTTCATGCCCTCAGAGTAGGCACAGATAGAGAACTGCGTGTACACTATAAGTATGAGCTTTGAGGACTTTAGAACCAAGCCATCGGTAGTGCTTGTATACACCGGTGACAGCAAAGGCAAGACGAGCGCCAGCCTGGGATTGATGGTGCGAGCACTCGGCAATCGCTGGCATGTGGCATTTATCCAGTTTATTAAGTACTGGGGCGTGAGCGAGCATGTGTTTATCCGTGACATTCAACCAGTTTTTAAAGACGAATTGTACTTTTACAAAGGCGGCAAGGGCTTCTACAACGCCGGCGACCTGAGTCCGCAGGATGTCAGCGAAGACCAGCACCGCCAAGCCGCTCGCGAGACCTACGATGAGGCCTTCCGAGCCGCCACCAGCGGCAAATTCCAGCTGGTTATTTGCGACGAGGTCAACAACGCCGTCAATGACGGTTTATTATCGGTCGACGACCTGCGCAAGCTTATCGAGCAGCGCTCCCCGGAAACCAGCATCTGCCTCACCGGCCGCAACTTCCCGAAAGAATTACTCGATTTAGTCGATATCGCCACTGACATGCACAAGATCAAACATCACTTTGATGAAAAGTTCCTGGCAAACAAGGGCATCGATTTCTAAACAGCTAGTCGACGATGTGCCGCGGAGCGCGGTGCAGCCACATAGCCGGAATACTCCGGATAAAGCTAGCGGCTAAAAACAAGCTGAGTGGTATCGTACCCCAAAGCCGGGTAGTAACAGCGACCCAAAGAGGCAACACCAACGCTCCCGGCTGCCGTAGCGTGCCTTTTTGCTCGTGCAGTCGCTTGGTCGACTGCCGACGGCGCATGTACTCACGAAGTTTGGGCCACATATGATAATGCTGACCAAATGCCGTAATCAGCATCTTATTGTCACGGCGAATTGGCATGCCCTTGCCACAGATAAGGTAGGCTAGGTCCTGGTCGTCGTGCACCAGCTTGTCGTCTAAACAGATGTCGTTGCGCACTTTGAGCCAAGCAGTGCGGCTCACAGCCATGTTGGCGCCCCAGAGCGTATTGATACGCTGGATTGTCTCGTTCCAGCGAAAGTAACACCGAGCCCAGAAAGTTGTCATAAAGCGGTGCGTGCCCGGTATTGTGTCGGTGATAGCCGGACCGGTCAGCCCACCGAGCTCGGGCCGCTCAGCGAAGTCCTGGCGAACACGCGCCACCCAGTTGGGCATAAGTTTAGAGTCGCCGTTTATGCGGCCGAGAATGTCGCCGTGCGCCGCATTAAAGCCGGCCGAGTAGGCAAAGCCGCGACCTTGCCGTTTTTCGGTTACCACTGTTACAAACGGAAAGCGGCGGGCGATCTTTATCGAGTCATCGGTCGAGTTGTTGTCCACCACAATCACCTCATCGGGCGCCTCGGTCTGGTTGGCGATCGCCTGCAAACAAGCCTCCAATTCTGAAGCTTCGTTGAATACCGGAATAATAATACTGATGGTACTTATGTTTTCTGCCATAATACGTGTAAACTCTAACTAGATATTGTATGGCAAAACAGCTCAAGACAAAGCGACAATCGTCGCGGTATTCCGCAAAACTACAGCAGCCACTCCGTTGGTTTTGGCGTGGGTTGCTTCGTTATTGGCATCGACACTGGTTGCTCAAGATTCTCATAGTGCTAGCGGCACTGATTATTATGAGTGTGAGCGGCATGTACGGCATCGCCCGTTGGTACATGGCGGTACAGAGCAGCAAACCGCTCGTGCTGGGTGCCTCGTTTATTCCAGGTTACGCGCAAGGCTTTGGCGTCGATCCGCACAAAACACTCGAAGCCATGCTAACCGATCTAAACATCAAACACCTGCGTTTGGTCGGCTACTGGAGTGATATTGAAAAAACGCCTGGCCAGTACGATTTTAAAGAACTCGACTGGGAATTCGCCCAAGCCAATGAGCATGGGGCAAAGGTTTCGCTCAGCCTCGGTTTGCGTCAACCGCGTTGGCCGGAGTGTCACATGCCCGATTGGGCCGCCCAACAGCCAAAAGACGAATGGCAGCCGCAGCTGGCCAGCTTTATTAAGAAGGTTGTTGAGCGTTACCGTGATAATCCAGCCTTGGACACCTACCAGCTCGAGAATGAATACTTCCTAAAGGCCTTTGGCATCTGTCCGGACTTTAGTCGTGACCGACTTATTAGCGAATACAACATCGTCAAGCGGGCCGATCCACAGCACCCGGTTATCATTGCCCGCAGCAACAACGCACTCGGCACACCGATTAACGAGCCGACTCCCGACGCCTTTGGTGTTTCGGTATACAAGCGTGTATGGGACCGCACCATCACTAAACGCTACGTTGAGTATCCGTTCCCGGCCTGGTTTTATGCCTTTTTGGCCGGCACCGAAAAAATAATCAAGGGGCGTGACACGGTAATCCACGAATTGCAGGCCGAGCCGTGGCCGCCGAACGGGCAAGATATCATCCACACACCGCTGGCCGAGCAAGATAAATCACTAAATGCCGTGCGTCTCCAGGGCCGCTTTGAGTACGGCATCTCGACCGGTATGAAGCAAATCGACCTCTGGGGCGCCGAGTACTGGTACTACCGCAAAGAGGTCCTGCACGACCCCAGTGTCTGGAATGTCGCTAAAAACGAGTATCAAAAAGCTGCCGAGGCAAACCAGCAGCTAACCGAGCGTCACTAGCCGCAAATGATTCTGACGCTGCTGCGCGGCCAGTATCTGGGCGACGGCTGCACCAACCCGTGACGGGTTGAATTGCTCGTCGTTATGCGTGGCGCCGTCAATAACATTCACGGTCTGGCCGGGCTCGCCAAAGCGTATCGGTATCGACCATGTGCCGCCAGCCGCGACAATCTCTTGCATAATTGGCTGCAACACTTTATGCGAGAATAGCGGATCCTGGGCATAGCTCATGACCGCCAGACGACCCGAGGTCAGCTTGAGCAACAGTTGGTAGTCGACTTTGTCGCGCATCAGGTCTTTCACCTCAAACAGCGTGCGCGGGAAATTGGCCAGACTATGGCCTACGCATGCTTTCAGCATCTCGCCGCTCAAGTCTTCATAGTCCTTATACGAGCCGGCGTTTTCTTTGTAGGTAGAATGACCGAAACGGAGTGTCAGTCCAAGCGGATGCTCGCGGCTCAAGCCGGCCGGAGCCGCCATAACCACACGCGAGTCTGTAAAACGCTCGGGCTCGAGTTCGGCCATGCGGCTCAAAATAAGTGCGCCGTAACTGTGCGGCAGAAAATCCACGCCACTGTGCATACCTTCGGCATCCATAACCGCCAGGTAGTTCCGGGCCTGCGAAGTGGTAGCATCGCGCTTGTTGGCGGCGTCGCGCAGCATTGAGATGCGGTTTTGGTCAGGGAGGGTGACGTCGAAGCCACGGTTAGCCAATTCGGCCGCAAACGGCGCTTTGGCTATAATGCCTTCGGTAAAACCGGGCACATACAAGATGCGACGACCGGTTTCCTGATATTCACCTTTACCCTCAACACGCAGATAGGGGATTGCCTCGCCATCCTGGTGCGGCAATTCGGCATAGCGCACAGCCTCAGGATCGGTAATCTGAGCAACAATCTCTTGGGGATAATCTTCGAGGAGACGTTCGGCGTACGCTTCGCTAAAATGGACCATAATAGCTATACATTATACCACTTTTGTAAATATATCGCAATAGTGGTTATGCTTTGCACGCCCGTATTGTTCTGCTCCGTATATGCCGGCAGTAGCCAATGTCAGGCTCACCCCTTATACTAGGTATCATGGCCAAAAAATCTGCCGCCCAAACCAAGCGAATTACCAACCGTCGCGCCCGTTTCGATTACGAACTGGGCGATAGTTTGCTGGTGGGCGTAGAACTGACCGGTGCCGAGGCTAAGTCGTTACGTATGGGCCACGGCCAGCTCCGCGGCGCCTATGTTGCCGTAAAAGATGACCAGCTATGGCTTATCAACGCCGCCATCAATGGTAGCAGCGGCATCCCGATTACCGAATCCGACCAAACGCGCACCCGCCGCTTGCTAGCTCGCCGCCGCGAAATTGAGCAACTTATCGAGTCCAAGCAGCAGGGGCGCACCATCGTGCCGCTCGAATTATTAACGCAGGGGCGCTATATTAAGCTGCGGATTGCCGTCGGCAAAGGCAAGAAGCACTACGACAAACGCCAATCGCTCAAGGCCCGCGATGAATCGCGCGACATCAACACGGCACTTAAAAACCACCGCTAAACAGAGATTCTACGAACCAATTGCAACGGTGGTGCCACCCAGTTTTTTGGCAAAATAGCTATCGTGCGAAATATATATGACCGCGCCGTGGTAGTCGGCCAGTGCGCGTTCCAGCTCCTCGATGCTCGGCAAATCCAAGTGGTTCGTTGGCTCGTCGAGCACCAGCAGCAACGGTTTGTTGGCAAGCATGTTAATCAGTTGGAAGCGGGCTTTTTGACCACCGCTCAACTGACTGACCAGCATGGCGCCATCGGTTAACGGATTGAACAGGTAGTTACTCAGCAATTGTTGCACGAGCTGCCCGTTCACCGGTAAATCTTTGTTACGCAGCACGTGCTCGATGGCCTCGGCTAGGGTTAGTGGCAGGTATTTTTCGTCTATTTCCTGTTCGTAGTGGCCAACCCGGATGTCTCGCTCCATGGCCAGCGTGCCGGCAAAACGCTTCGAGGCCAGCGGTGGCGTATCCGGCTGTGCCGCGGCCATAATCGCGTCAACCAGCGTGGTTTTACCGGCGCCGTTGCGGCCGTGCAGCCGCAGCCGCTCACCCTCGCGTAACTGAAAACTAATATCGTTAAACAACGGCGTATCGCCGTAGCCCAGGCTTAGTTTGTCGACCTGCACCAGCAAGCGCGACGAGCGTGCCTTGTCCTGATGTGCATTCAGCTTAATGTTGGGCGCTTTGTACTTTTGGTAGGCTTCGGTCATCTTGACGTTCAAATCCTGGGCCGATTCCTGGTCTATCCAGAATGACGGCTGCTCCACCAGCAACAAACGCTCTAACTCGGTCTCAGCCTTAATCTCGGATGACTTAAAGCGGTGAATCGTGCCCGGATCGCGAGCCTTTTCTTTGAGCCGCCTAAAACGAATAACATCTTCTTTGAGGTTGGCAATGCGGCGCTGGGTTAAATCGTACTCGTTGACCTCGCTCGTAATCATGTTCTTGTTGGTGCGCAAATAATGGTCGTAGTTGCCCTTAAACGGATACGCCTGACCGTTGCGTACCTCTATAATGCGGTCAACATTTTGCAGCACATCACGGTCGTGGGTAATCACCAGCACCGCTTCGGGAGCTGCTTTAAGCCACTTAATAAAGGCCGCTTTGGCCACGTAGTCCATGTGGTTGGTCGGTTCGTCAATGAGGGCGATGTCACCACGGCTGCGCTGGACTTTTATAAGCTCTACCATACGCTTTTGACCGCCCGACAGGTCGCCCATCAAACCGTGCAGTTTGGCCGGGTCAATCTGATAGGCCTCGAATAGCTGGGCGATTTCGTCTTCTACCTGGTAATACCCGAGCTGGCTGAACCGCTCGAGCGCCTCGCTGTATTTTTGGATTTTGCCAACATTATCGCCCATATGCTGCGGGTAAGTCTCGATAATGTGGTTGAGCGCCGCAAACTCCGGCAGGTCATTCTGGATGTAGCCCAGCACCGTTTGGTCATCCAAACCGTGGTGCTCCTGGCGGCTCGAAATGATGATTGCGCCGCGCTTAAACTTAATCTCACCCTGGTAATCTTTATCCTGGCCAGTGACCAGATTGAACAGGGTAGACTTGCCAGTGCCGTTGCGACCCACGAGCCCCACAATTTCGCCCGGTTGGACGTCAAAGTGCAGGTCATGGTACAGCGACTTATCGCCGAAAGACTTTTCGGTTACGTTTACAGATAACAACATGTCCTGCCTATTGTAACAGCCCTGGCGCATATCCGTGCCGGCCGGCCCTCTGAGCGGCCGTCGCAGCACCTATTTTTTAAACTGTTGCGCAGCCCTCTGGCTTTCGGTATAATCCACTCTGTTACTCAGATTCTCTTCAGAGACAATCACTCGACCGTTCAACTACATCGAACGGGCATGAGTAACGTACCTTACACCTATTCCGGGGTAGCTCAGCGGTAGAGCGGGTGGCTGTTAACCACTAGGTCGCTGGTTCGAATCCAGTCCCCGGAGCCAAGCCAAGAAAGACTAAGTCAGAACTGTTATTCAGTTCTGACTTTTTGTATACCTAGACTAGAATTGAAACTTTATTTATCGGATTTATGCGTCACGCTTCAGCACAAGCCAATAAGATGCGCCAACTGCCAAGGCAGCCATGCTTGTATAAATTCCAGCCTCGATGAACTGAAAGTCCCAGTAACGGTCACTCGGCTGATAGGTAGCGGACTGGTAATAGCCAAACCGATTTAAGCAGTCATCAACCGGGTCTACGCCCTCAGCTTTAAGTTTTGCGAGATGACCGCCGTCAGAAACTTGTATCTTTTGCGTGAACTTCTGGCACTCTGTAGGCATTCTGTTGATGTCGAACGAATTGAAAGACTGACCATTCTTGTCTAAGATCATGTGTTTAACCAACCAAGCATCCTTAGGGATTTTGGCGTCAATTAGGTTTGGTCCTAACTGCGAAGTAACAGTAATTGGTTGCATATAGTGTGGTCGAAGAAAGTTTGCCACTGGAATTTGTAAAGCCACAAACAGTCCTAATGTTAAAGCAACGGCGGTCATGGTTTTTCGAAACCATGCACCGAACATAATACCGATAGAGACAGCAAAAAGGCCGTAGCCAATTGGCATGATGCCTTGCTGGCTAAAGCCATGATGCATGTTCAGGGTGTCAGGTGTTTTTGACCACCAAGTAATGAGTGCCGTGAAAGCCGCCAGAAAAACAGTGCTAGCAAAAAGGAACCAGACAAGTTTAGCTGTTAACCACTTGCGTCGGGACACGCTCTGAGTCCATACCAAGCTGTTTGTACCATCGCTGTACTCTTTGGCTAGAAGCGGTGCGCCCCAGAACATACCGAGCAGCAGAGGCAGAAATAGAGTAACGAGCGGTAGGAAGTTTAGTAAGACTTGATCACTCGTTGATTGGAATAGGTTGCCAGACAAATCACTACAGCTTGGTGTTGCTGGATTTTGCGTGCAATTTAGCACTGCCTGATGATAGGTGTGCGAGAAATGCAAACCAGATGTGATGACGATAGCTGCAAATAGTGCCAAAAGTACCCCTAAGGTCAAAAATTGTCTGCGATGCTGCTGCCAGATAAACCAGTTCATTGTGCGCCTCCTTCTTTGTTTTGGCCCATGTATGCCAAAATTATTTCCTCTATGTTAGGCGCATGATGTTGCCACTCATGAGGCATTTTTTTGCCTTTTTCGTGACGAACAAGCAGGGTAGATTGCTTGGACGAATGAGTTTCGTGGACGACTGTGAGACCATCAAGCTGTTTGCTGTTAGAGCGCGGACCAACTAGCAACGTATGCTCTTTCAGGGCAACATCAATATCGTCACATAGCTGTGTTTTGCCAGCAGCAAGAACAATTACATGATCACAGACTCGCTCTAGATCAGACAATAGATGAGAAGACATGACAACGGTCAAACCACCATCTGCGACGGCTTGGGATAAGGAGCTGAGGAAGTCGTGTCGAGCCAAAGGATCAAGAGCAGCGACCGGTTCATCAAGTATTAAAAGTTTTGGTTTTTTGGCAAGTGCTAACGCAAGGGCGACTTGAGCACGTTGACCACCAGATAGCTTGCCAACTGGACGGTCAAGGGGGATGGAGAGTTCATGCATGCGATCAATTACAAGCTTCTTATCGAAACGCTTGTTTAAATTCTGCCCCATCTTAATATGGTCATTAGCGTTCATTTGTTTGTAGAGGGGGATCTCCTGAGCTAAGTAGCCAATATCACTTAAAAAATCTGCATGCTGCGCAGGGGTTTGACCGAGCACTTCGCTTTGGCCGGTACTGGAATTACTCAGTCCTACTAATAGCTTAAGTAAGGTCGACTTGCCGGCACCATTGGGACCCACTAGAGCTGAGACAGACCCAGTAGGCACATTTATATTGCAGTTCTCAAGCGCCCAGAATGACCTGTAGCGTTTTCCAAGTCCTTTAGTTTGTATTGCTATTTCCCCCATCTGATCCCCCTTATTTCTTATGTAGTGCGACTCTTAGCAGTGCTTCTATGGCTTCGTCATCTAAACCAGCTCGACGTGCTTGTGATACCAGGCCGGCTAGTTGTTGGCTGATGGCTTCTTGTACTGCCGGTGATGGTCCGTCAGGTCGCTGCTTAACGAAAGTGCCGCTGCCAGTCCGACCTTCAACGATACCGAGGCTCTCTAGCTCACGATAAGCCTTTGCAACCGTATTTGGGTTTATGGCAATTTGGCTAACCACCTCTTTGACCGTAGGAAGTTGATCGTCTGCCTGAAGTATGCCAACCTGCAGAGCTTGCTTAACTTGCTGCACAATCTGCAGGTAAGGCGGTACTCCTGAATGCGTGTTAAGGCGAAACGTTATCATAATATTACTATTATACTAGTTTCCTAGTGAAATTATAAATACAAAAAATGCGACGTCAAGAAAAAATCTAAGTTATCACATTTCACTGAGCGCACAATCTTGTTTAATTATGGTTATAGCTTCCTCTATCGTGGTGAGCCAAGCTACGTTAGTTGAAGTCAGAGCCGTTCATTCAGTTCTGACTTTTTATATGGGCAGATTAGAAGTGAGATTAAAGACTTTTGCTTTGCTATACTTCAACCAATGACAAAAGTTATATACACGGGCTATTTTGTTAATGATGTACAAAAGTTGCTAGATGAAGTGCCCATTGCACTGAGCGGCGACAATGTAAAGATTTATGCTCATCATCTTACCAAGGAATTTCGTCCTGCAAAGAGAATTGACGGGCTCTCTGTAGGCACTTCAAAAACCATATACGCATATGGGCAAGTTGTTACTGAACATATTCAAGCAATACTGATTCGTGACGAGGCAGAGTCCCTGACTAAGAATCGGTTTCCTCATATAACGATTGCAACGGCAAATGATACGCCGCCAAGCGAAAGTAATGCAGCAATCGAAAAAGCAATTGCTGACAATACCGTCATCGCTTTCGCTGAACCTATTCCCATATTAGTGACCGAGGGCTACTTTGATGGAAGCGTAGTCCACATCAGCTAAGTCCTGCTTTATAACCGTTATTAACTTCCTCTACTGTGGCGAGCACGGGTATCATTTCTGAGGGTCTGCTATGCTTGGTGAATGACCCTACGCGACAAAATCAAACTGGTCATGGAAAGCTGCAAACTGACCACCATCTCTACGGTTAGTCAGAACAACGGCAAGCCTCAGTCTGCTCTTATTGCATTTGCTGAAAATAATGATTTAGAGCTGTTCTTTCAAACTTCGAATATGTCCAGAAAATATCAGAACCTCGTATCAAGCATCACCTAATTTCGGGCACATCATTGACAACTCCGATCTCACACTTTTGATGAAACCGTTGACCAAATAATGCATATAATTTCAGAGTGGTAATCCTAGCGCGGTTGGGTCACGTTTATAGCCCGCTGAGCGTTACCCCAAGCGTCATTTGCCTTGTTCCAAGCCATAACTGACAATGCCAAAGCAATTGCCGCAGCGACGAGGGCTATCATCGCCAATGTTTTTGCTGTAGAAGCACTTATATGCGCATCTCGAACGTCGCGCGCCATGTGTCTGTGATCGTCATAATCTTCGACTGCCATATCGACCTCCTAAAGTTGTTAATTCTGCCAGTATGCGGGTTAATATGACAATTGTATGTAACAATATTATCTCCGCAGCCGTAACTTTGTTGTTAATGTCTTCTTGGCAACGGTAGGAAAATCGTCTTCAGAAACTTTTCCGATCTTTCTCAAACCTCGTGTGGTTGTCCCATAGGTAATTAGGGCGATTGCATGGCGGTTTCCGGTCACGGTTATTGGCATATGCACAATAAAGCCGTATACTTATTATTAATTACAACGAAAAGGAACAAAAAATGGCAAAAACAGAACGAAAAGCAATAGACAAAGTCTTTGTATTGCTCGGCACCGCAGCAACATTCGTACTCTTGGCCGTGGGCGGGCTAGCCTGGTACGGCTATCACTTCGCTACCACAATGGTCACCAATGAGCTGTCTCAGCAAAAAATCTTCTTTCCGGCTAAGGGCAGTCCGGCTATTGCAGCTTTGCCGGAAGCCGATCAAAAAGAGATCAACAAGTACGCTGGGCAGCAGCTACTTACCGGTCAGCAAGCTAAAGCGTACGCCGATAACTACATAAACGTGCACTTACAAAAGATTGCCGGCGGCAAAACGTATGCCGAGGTCAGTGAAGAAGCCATGAAGAACCCGACCAACCAGAAGCTCCAAGCCCAAAAAGCCACCCTCTTCCAAGGTGAAACACTTCGCGGATTGTTACTGGGGAGCGGTTATGCTTTCTGGACCTTTGGGGTAATTGCGCAATATGCAGCTGTTGCAGCCTTAGCAGGCGCAGTCGTAATGGCGGTGCTCGTAGCGCTTGGCATGCGACACCTGGCAAAGCTCAAGTAGCTCACCGTTCAACTCGCCGAGTGGTACGATAGGTAGGATGGCAAAGCGACCGAAACCAGTACACCACGCATCCGATTACGGGCTCGACGTCACCACCGGCGATGACGATATGTTTCGCTGGTTCCTGTTGGCGTATCTATTTGGCAAACCGATTCAGTCAACGGTCGCCGCCCAAACCTGGCAATTGTTTATTGACCGCCAGCTCGATACACCCTGGGCAATCCTAAACCTACCGCCTCGGCAGTTAGTACATTTGCTGGACGAAGGCAAATACACGCGCTATGACGAAGTTATGACCAAAGCCTTGCGCATCTGTATGCAACAGCTCATCGATGACTATGATGGCTCCTTGACGCTCATGTACGAACAATCCGAAAATGAGGACGAGTTTTCGAAGCAACTGCAACGGCTGTATGGTGTCGGTCCAAAAACTGCCGAAATTTTTATGCGCGAAACCGAAGAGTTGTTTGCGCGACGCGTTGAATAAGTAGTACTAATCCGAGCCCGAGCAGTGGCAAAAACCACGTAAACCTTTATAAATAGTCTCTCATGATGCACCTATCATTGACCAGAGAGCGCATTTATTGTAAAAATATACCTATGGAAACAGGCCGGAGGTTTGATCCACAGGAGGTGTCCGAGGCATTCGAACTGGCAGATTACCTGCATCGCAGTTTCTACCACCCAGAATGGCCGGACAGCCCTTTGACAATCGACGAAGTGCTGAGGAGCAACGTACGTACTGGACTCAATGGGCTCAGTAACACTGAACGGATCTACCTGAGCGGTGAGCTCGACGACCAGCGTGTATACCAGACGCTTACGTGGAGCTACCGCACATGTAGGTTTTACTTTTCAACGACTCCTTACATGTTAGGCACTATTGTATTCAATACCATGCAGATTATGCCTTCATCGGGCACCGACAAGCTTCAAGCGTTGCGGCAAAGTCTGTTCATGCGTGAAATACATGCGATTGCTGCCGCACGTCCTTCGCCACACCTCATCCGTTTTCCATACGGAGAAAACAGCCCGCAGTAAGCCCTTCGACAGGGGAGTTACCATGCGAAAGCTTCGCTCTTTCACGATTACTGCCGCCGCACTACTGAGCCTTGCCGCCTGCAGCACGCCGCCATCGCCTTCACCAGCACCGATTACCTGCGGGTACGGACAACGCCAGATTCAGAAGGGCACACCGCAACCGATTTGCGTAACCGATTACGCGGTCGACCTTGGCGACGGCGCTTGCGGTCTCGAGCTACCTCGGTTGGCCAGCGGACCAGCTCAAGCCAATACCGGCAACCTGATCGTGCTCATCCCGGGTAGTGTCGCCTGTGCGCCACCGTTGCCATCGTACTGGATGGTCCGTTGGCTTGATGGTGGTTTCCATGTCATCTCGGATCGCATGCCCAACATCAACGGTGCCGGCTTCGAAGCAGCCTCTGACGATGTACGTCCACCGGTACAGCTGCTGATTGTCAGCGCCGATGCCGTCGGTTCTGCCGAACTGGCGCAGCTGCGTATCACCAAGCGGGCTTTCACCGAGCTGCCCAAGGGCGTCGCCATCGTCTACGCACGAACACTCGACGCCAAGGGATAGTCACTGGCGTCCGGCCGCATCAGCTCACTCGAGCCGCGGCCGGACGCCACCCACCTTACCTTACAGCTGTTTTCTCCACCTCACCATGTACCTCAATTATTGCTCTACCTTGATAAAAGTGTTATAATTACATTGTTACATGCTCAGCATCGTGGCACCTTGATTTTTGATTACACCCATTGACGACCAGTGTTAGACCCCAGAAAAAAGGAGTACGACCATGCGTATCGTCATCACCCAGGATGTCGACAACCACCACCAGCTGGAACGGATGGGTTACGAGCGACTCGAGACACTCGCCAAAGAGTGCGGTATGAGTCTGCCAACCCTCGGGTTCTTTGGCATGGACAAGGCCATCATCATCGGCAACAACCATCCACACATCAAACTATTGATCACGCAACTGGGCTACCTGTTCATGGACAGCGAGCCGCGTGGTTCAGGTCGAACACGACTGACGGTTGAGCTGCTCTGGCAGATCGTTGAGATCTACAAGCAACTCCATCCTCGAGACCCACAGGATGGCCTCCTGCATACTGACCTCACTCACAACCTCCCGAGCCCCTGGCACCTCGCAACCCACCTCGCACCCGGCATTGATCACTGGATCAGTCTCGATTCGCAGGGCGTGGTAACCGGCGACGAGGTCATCGATCGACGTTACGCGCGAACATTCGTCCTCAAGTAATCATCAATTAACCGGGGCGGGATGTCGACTGTTACGCTATTCAGCGTTATCCATCAAAACAGTCGCATCCCGCTCCACAATCTCCAAAAGCTTATCTATGAGACGACCCGCAGGAGGGTCTTTTTTATTGCCAATCTGGCCTTTTATAACAGATTGAGCTAAGATTATTACAATATGGCAACACTCCGTGATTACCGCGACGAGCGGCTTCGTAAACTGCAAGAGCTCAAAGATTTGGGCGTTAATCCGTACCCGGCCGAGGCCGAGCGTACGCACACGCTTGCGCAAATCAGTAATGGCTTTGACGAGCTGCAAGGCAAAGAGGTCAGCGTTGTAGGCCGCATCACCAATATCCGTAAGTTTGGTGCCATCGCTTTTATCGTCGCTCGCGACGCCAGCGGCAGCCTGCAGCTGTTCTTGCATACCGACAATGTCGAAAAGCTTAACCCCGAGACCAGCCAGCTCGGTATCGAGCAGTTGCCTTTGCTGGACAGTGGTGATTTTATTGAAGCTAAGGGCCCTGTTATCAAGACCAAAACCGGTGAAATTTCGGTCGAGGTCCACCAGTTGCGCTTGCTCACCAAAGCACTGCGTCCGCTGCCATCGGCAGTTGACGGTTTTTCGAACAAAGAAGAGCGTCTCCGCCGCCGCTACGTCGATACCAACGCCAACCCCGAGATCTATGAGCGGTTTATCCGCCGCAGCCACTTCTGGCAAGCCACTCGTAACTTCTTGCTCGACGAGGGCTTTACCGAGATTAACATCCCGGTTTTGGAGCTCACCACCGGTGGCGCCGATGCCAATCCGTTCGTAACCCACATGGACGCCCTCGACCAGGACTTTTACTTACGCATTAGCCACGAATTACCGCTCAAACGGTTATTGGTCGGCGGTTATGAGAAGGTTTTTGACATCGGTCCACGCTTCCGCAATGAGAACTATTCCGATGAGCATCTGCCGGAGCATGTAGCCATGGAATGGTACTGGGCTTACGCCGACTGGGAAAAGGGCATGGAGCTGACCGAGCGACTGGTGCGCAAAATTGCCGATGACACCTGGGGTAAGCGTGATTTCGAGCTCAATAACGGCATGCACGTCGACCTCGGCAAAGACGGCGAGCGCTGGCCGCGCGTGAGCTTTGTAGAAGTTATCCGCGAACACTTTGGCTTGGACGTCTTTACCTGCACGCTCGACGAAGTCAAAGAGCAGCTCAAAAAGCACAGCATCGAAGTCGAGCAGACCGAAAATCGCTCGCGCGGCATCGATAAGCTCTGGAAGAAGATCCGTTCCACCATCGAGGGCCCGGCCTTTTTGGTCGACATTCCAACTTTCTTGCAACCGCTCGCCAAAACGCAGCCCGGCAAACCCGAGCTGACCGAGCAGTTCAATCTGTTACTCGGCGGCAGCGAGCTGTGTAAGGCTTACTCCGAACTCAACGATCCGGTCGACCAGCTCAACCGCTTTAAAGAGCAGCAAGCCATGCGCGACGCCGGTGACGACGAAGCCATGATGCTCGACATTGATTACGTCGAAGCACTGGAATACGCCATGCCGCCAGCCTGCGGTTTTGGCTTGTCCGAGCGCTTGTTCTGGTACCTCGAAGGTGTCACCGCTCGCGAAGGCGTGATTTTCCCGCAGCTGCGCCGCGAAGTCGACGAAGTCACCAAGGGCATTTACCCCGATTTATTCCCAAAAACACCCACCAAAACAGATTGATGACCTCGCGGCCCGCGACCTCGTCGAGCAGTACGATTTCCACCTATGGTCGCGAGTAAGCACCACACGGCAGCTCAGCATGACTCGCAATGTGATATACGGCGTATATCACATATATATCATTTTCCGAGTCTGTCAGACAGAGCTAGACAAGGGCGCAAAACCTGACGCCTCTGGCAAAGCCTAGTCGCCCAAATAGCTGACCGGCCACTCCAGCACCGCAATAAAGAAACCAATCGAGTTCTGGCTGGGCTGTATACGCCAGGCTTGCCCGTGCTTTAACGTCGGCAGCGCATCAAGTTGCAACGGCGCGGTTTGTGTTTTGACCGCAATGCCGGTGGCCTTGCGGATAGCGCGCTCGTTTTCGTTCAAGTTGAGCGTGCAGGTGCTATACACCAGCCGACCGCCGGGTTTGAGCAGCTGCCAAGCCGACTTCAAAATTCGGACTTGCAACTGTTGCAGACGCTTAACTTTGGCCGGCGACCAGGCCTCAGCCTGCTTATCGTCGCCGCACATAATCAGGCCTTCGCCGGAGCAGGGCGCATCAAGTAAGATGCGGTCAAACGAGGCCGCCGGCAGCTGCGATGACAAAAAGCGAGCATCCGACTTCAGAGTTTCGGCTGGCATATCATGCGCCGCAAACAGACGCTCCAACCGTTTAAGTCGGTCAAACGACAGGTCGTTGCTTACCAAATCAGCCGTTGGTTGCCGCATTTTAAGGTATAACGATTTCATGCCGGGCGCAGCGCACACATCGAGCACGCGCATAGTGGGTTGCACATCTAAAAGCTCAACCGCCGCCATGCTCGCCAGACTCATAGCTTCGGCATGGGTGCCGTCCAGCGCCAGCGGCTGCTCACTTTGAACCGCCAGCGGCGACCAATCAACAGACGTAGCCGACAATTCCCGGGATGAGTCAAGAAACGACGGCAGCACCGTTGCCTGGGCCACATCGAGTTTCTGATGTGCCAAATACTTGCTGACTTGTGCCATTTTTGTGGCTGAGGATGGTTGATTCACCAGTTTATTCTACCCGCAATAAGCCGCAAACACCAGAGGTGGCATATTTACTTACATTGACAAATGTGATATAATTGTACTATCTCCGTACAGACGAGAGAACCTTACAAGCAAAGAAGTCGACCGAAGGGAAGTCCTGTGACCGACACGAGCAACAACAACATCTACGATGTTGAGCTGACCGCTGACGAACTCGAAACCCTGATGCTCTTCAACCGCATCATCGCCAACGAGGGCAATATCAGCCTCATTGCGAGCGCTTGGCGTGACAGAAGTCCGGAAACTTTTGAATGCATTGAGTACTTCGCTTCATCAGCCCGTTACCTCATGTCACTTCGCGGAATACCAACCGCTGACCGGATTCCAGCCGTCGTTGCAACAGCCATCGCAGTGCACTGCTACGCTCCCTCACTGTTTCCGAAGCAATTCATCCCGGATCGCAACTTGTGCGACAAGCTCCTCGAGCTGTACCTGGCGCATTGTCGAAAGGCAGTCAACAAGGCCACCGAAGCAGCGTTCCGCTGACACGACCAGCCGGCTGGCGGACACTTCGAGCACTCACGCTCACGTCCGCCAGCCGGCTCCACTCTCCAACCGACTTCTTTGCTTAAAACTTTATTCCCCAATCAGCAAATAGTTATCATAAAATTAGTTTTTAGCCTTAGCAACTTTGTGCTAGAATACGGTGATCCAATACTACCCGTATCGGACCATCTGTACCGAGTGGAAGGACACCTGTCGTGTCATTTTTTGCCAAGCTGTGGAAGAATTTTCTCAGACACAAGCGGCGATACATCTACCCACTGGTAATCCTGGCAGCCATCGCGGTTAACTGGATCGCTCCGTGGGACAATTCGCCGACTCCGCAAAAGACCGACATCTCCACGGTCGAAACAGCGATCGTTAACAAGCAGGTCGAGAGCGCAACGCTCGTCGAGTACCGACACGTCATTCTGGCGCAGGTGCGCGGCGGCCCGTTGCTCGAAGCACAGTATGTCTCTGATGCTGGCGGCGATTTGCAGGACAAGCTCCTGGCAAATGGTGTCAAGACCGATGTCAATCCGGACGACCGCGGTTGGCTGAGCATTGTATTCAGCATGTTCGGCTGGTTGATTCCGTTCATCCTCATCATTACTTTCTTGCCTACGCTACTCCAGCATGCAGTTGCCACAATGGCGAGCGGTGGAGCCAAGGAGGCAAGCAAGCCCAAAGAACGCCCCGATGAGCGATTCACCGATGTCAAGGGTGCCGACGAAGCCATCGCCGAGCTCAAGCTCGTTGTTGACTCGTTGGCCAAGCCTGAGGAATACAAGAACCTCAAGCTGGAACGCGGTGTTCTGCTGCACGGTCCGCCCGGAACCGGAAAGACGTTGCTTGCCAAGGCCATCGCTGGCGAGGCCGGCGTACCGTTTTTCCGACTGGGTGGTGCCGAGCTAGTGGGGATGTTCGCTGGTCAAACAACTGCAAATCTGGGGAGCTTCTTCAAGAAGATCAACAAGGATATGCAGGATGACAAGACCGCGCCGTTCGTGGTGTTCATCGACGAGCTCGATGGCATTGGCACCAAGCGCACCGGCAACTCCATGGCCGACCGCGACAGCAACACCACGGTCACCCAGCTGATTGATCAGATCAGCCGGCTGTTCGAGGAGTATCCGAACGCCATTGTTGTCGGCGCTTCCAACCGTTTCGACGAGTTGGATGACGCGCTTGTGCGACCGGGCCGGTTGGGCAAGCACATCGCCATGCCTAATCCGGATCTGGAAGCGCGGCGGCTCATCCTTGAACTCAACAGCGAAGGTTTTAAGCTGACCGCTGACGATATGGAGGGTGCCGCCCGCCTGACCGATGGTCTTTCGGGTGCCGCCGTGGCTCAGATTCCCCGTGAGGCAACGCAAATTGCCGTCATGGACTCTGGACCTGGCAGTATTCCGACTCGTCATCACATCGAGCGTGCGACAATGCAGATCGTCATGGGCACACTGCGCACCAGCGCCGTAATCCGCCCCGACGACGAGGCAATTGCGCTCGCGCATGAGAGCGGCCACGCCACGATTGCTGCGGCGTCGCCATACCACCGGCTGCTCATTGTCACCACCTATCCCATCCAGGATACCGGCGGTACAACTTGGGCACCACCGCTCAACATGGGGCTGTTCCGAGAGGACGCAGTCCGTTGGCAACTGGCGCTCTGCATGGGTGGCCGTGAAGCCGAGCAGCTCGATCTCAAGGAGTTCAGCAGCGGTGGTGGCCACGACATCGAGTCGGCGACCAACATCGCACTGCAGGCCATTTGTCACTGGGGTCTGTTCATGCCGAACCCGAGCCACATCGATATCCGCACCTGGCGGCAACACCCGCAGGCTGCAGAGATCCAGGCAAAGGTCACCGAGCTCATCGAGGAAGCATCGCTGCGCGCAAGCCAAACACTTGCCACCGAGCATGCGTTCCGTGAGAGTCTCAAGCGGCAGCTCGCCGAGGCGCGCATTCTCTACAGCGATCAGTTGGCAGCACTCAGCGAAAGTTTGCTGAGCACCACGCCAATCGAGGCTATGCCTCCCGTGTAGATTCGACCACCTGTCCACTCACCCAAGCGGTGGCCGACACCTTTTGTATGTCCTCCCGGACACCACAAAACCGTCGGCCACCGCACTACCATGTAGCCCATTACAACCGGGTACGCTGTAAAAAATATCCTAGCACCTACCACATCACACGCGCTATGCTAGCGCACACACGTTATAACAAAGGGGACAGCGCTATGGCCGACCAGCCAATCGAAGACAATGAGCTCATAAACCAGGTATACATCGAAGCATTCGAGCGTATCGGGCAACTCGTCCACCACGCCGTCAAAGATTTGAGCGAGCACGAGCTCGCTTTTAGACCGGAAGCCCACGGCAACTCGATTGCCTGGCTGGTATGGCATTTGGCACGCGTACAAGACAGTCATTTGGCCGAGCTGCGCGATGCCGAAGAAGTCTGGACCGCCGGCGCACGGAGCTGGCAGCAAAAATTCGATCTGCCATTCGAAGCCAGCGCTACCGGTTACGGCCATAGCAGCGAAGAAGTCGACATGGTGCAAGCCTCCAGCGCTCTCCTCGTCGGCTACTACGATGCGGTGCAAAAAGCCACACACCACTATCTGTCACAGCTACGAGCAGGGGATTACACGCGTGTTGTTGACCCCTCATGGGACCCGCCGGTTACACTCCTAATGCGACTGGTCAGCGTTATCAGTGACGATTTGCAACACGTCGGCCAGGCAATGTACGTCCGCGGTCTGCTCGAAAGAACCGACGACTAGCTTTCACCGTATACTCCGCGGCTACTCCAGCAAGTAGTTTGACGATACTGCATATTTCTTCTACAATGTGGCTATCAACAGGAGCGCCGTCTCAAGAAGGCGGCATTTTATATTATGAGTGAACGTATCGGCGACATTCGCATGAATGTCATGCGCGCGGTGGAACCACAAAGATTTATTGGCGGCACGCTGTTAAAGAGCGCCGATGGCGCACGGATTGCCGCCGGTGCCACCCTTGAAGCGCAAGCCTTAATCGCCCAGGCAATTGCTCTAGAAGCGGCCGGGCCAGAAGGCGCCGCACAAGCTCGAGTGCTCCGCGAGCAAGCCGACCGATTCTTGGCACGGGCCACCAACGAAGCCGATGACTGTGTCCAGCTAAACGTGGCATCGGCACAGGCCTCCGAAGAATCATGCAACATGCTCCGTGAAACACTCGATGGAAGCTCACGCGGCAGCGAAGTAGTAGGCGTAGCAGCCTCGCAGCCCCACGATATCCGCAGGATCAACGGCGGACTGCAAGAAGGGCGCGAAATCACCCGCGTAGGTAGTTACTCGCCTAATCTCGACACTGCTGTCGGACTGTTTAGTACAGCTTCCAGCGAATGCCAAGACCTAGTCGGCCGGATTCCATATCTCATTGGGTTAGCCGAGGACTACGAGCGCAGCATTTAGCCACGCTTCTGTAGCACTACCAGGTGCTCAATGTGCGGCGTGCGCGGAAAGAAATTGTAGCCACGCGTATACACCATTTCGTATTGCTCGAGCAACAGACTAACATCGCGCGCTTGAGTAACAGGGTTGCAACTTAGATATATAATGCGCGCGGGCAGCACTTCGAGCAGGCGATCGACGACCGCCTGATGCAGTCCGGCCCGCGGCGGGTCCACAATAACATCAACATCTTGGGTAATCGTATCGAGCGCTTTTTCGCTCGGCGCCAGCACCGCTTGTACATCGGTACGCTGCTGGGCGGCAATGTTGCGCTCCATCTCGCGGTAGGCGTGCTCGTCAACCTCTACAAGCGTCAGCGGTGTGCCATTGTACGCGCGGCCGATACTGAGGCCGACACTGCCAACGCCGCTATACATGTCCAGGGTTGGCCGTTCGCCAAGCCAGGCTTGCATATCGCACAGCGCCCGTTCGTAAACCGGGAGGTTGACTTGGAAAAAGCCCTCGGTCGCGTAACTAAACGGACGGCCCAGCAGCTCATCGGTCAAGACAATGTTGCCAAATGCTTGCAGCCGTTCGGTTATACGCGAGGCCGGACTGCGCGGATCCGAATAAATCACCTCGCCTCCTGCCGCTGGCAGTGCAGTAGCTTCTGCCTCTGTTATAAGGGTCGGCAGCTGGTCTTTGACATATAACTGCCAGACAACATCACCACGACCGTTGCAGCGGATGAGCAGCGTTTTAAGGCTGCGGGCTTCAATCTGTTTTTGACGTAACAAATCGCGCACAGCCAGCGCTAAACGGTTAATTTCCGGCCGCGCTAAACTCGTGCCATTCACTGGCTGTTTGCCGTGACTGCCACGCTTATAAAAAGCCAGATCAAGCTGGCCGGCACCACTGGTGTCGTTATCCCACCACCAGCTGAACTCAACCTTGTTGCGGTATTCATACTGGCGACCGTCGCTATATATCTCCGGGGTTTTCGGCAGCACAACATGATGCAGCTCAAACGCCTCGTGCACCAGCTGTGCTTTGGCGGTTTGTTCATCGTCAAAGTCCATAATTTGCCACGGGCTGGTCGATAAGTAACTTTCCGGGTCACGCGGCTCAACCCGCTGCGGCGAAGCCTGCACAACCTCGGTCACCACACCTTCGGCATAATTTGATTTTGATTTGGTTAGCTGCACCTCGACTTGCTCATTAGGCAGGCCACCCCAAACGAACAGCTTTTTGCCATCTGCCAGCGTGCCAAGCGTCTGACCACCACCAATCAGCCGTTTGAGCCGGACATTCACCAGGGGTAGGAGCTTGCGCTGTCGTCGTTTCACAGGAGTCAGTATACATCAGGTCACCGCTTTGCGGCGAGCAATCTCCAACTCATTTCGCCATTTTCGGCATGAGAAGTCCACTTCTCATATCCACCCTTGTAAAAATGTGAAGCCGACTTCTCATAGCAAAAACCGCACAAAAAACATGTAGCACCCACCCAAAAAGGCCCTCCGTTTAGCGCTATTACATTGATGCTAAATCGTTAACCACAACACCTTTATAATTCGCTTGCGTGGTTTGGTTTAACAGATTAATATTCCGTAGCAGCGGGCCAATACCCTGACTGTAATACGTTATTTTTGCAGGTTCCACGTTGCTGACTTCTTGGGCAATATATATGCTGGCGTTCGGTTTTGAACGCGCGTAGGCAAGTTCGGTCTTTGTGTGCGCCACTATGCCATCTTCGCCGTCAAGCTGGGTGCGGTAGGCCATGATCACCACAAAACCGCCGTATTGCTGCGCCGTATCGAGCACGTGCTGAGTCGGGTAGGCGGTTTTGCCATTAAAGTTGAGCGACTCGACGTTTTCCCCGGCTTCGTCAAACCAGAAGGGCAGCGCAAATCCGGCCGCAAACCCGTTGACCTGTGCTTGCTGCATAGCGCTACTCACGGTCTGCATAAAGTACTGCAAAATCTGCTGTCGGTTCGCCGTATATTCTGGCAGATTGTATGATTCAACATCGAATTGCAGCTGGGTTATTTTCCGATCAGGATAGGCGGCATTGTACGCCGCTACACCGGCAACCATATCCTGCAAGCGGTAGCGTTTATCGGGCAATGACCAGTCTTTGTCGCCGGCCAATGCCTGCACGGTAAATCCATGTTGCGCGCAGAGCTGCCGATACGCATCAAGCATTTGCAGCAGACCGGTGTTAAGTTCAGGGCTACCGACAGGATTGTAGGCATCAACGGACACGAAAATCGTGTTGAAGCCCTGCTTAGATAATGTGTCGAGTTTGGCAGCATAATCCGGAGTTTGTAGGTTGCGAAAATCGCGCCACTCATAGAGAGCACTGTTCAGCTTCCGGTTCGTTATCTTGGTATCACTGACCACAACGGGCAGCGTAGCCTTTTGCGCAGCTGGTTGCAAGTCATCCTGTGAATGCACATGCCAGGCAGCCAGCGCAACCAGCAGCGTGCTCAACAGCACGACTGCGAGTAGCACGTATTGAATCGAGTATAACCGTTTAACAAGCCGCATACCTGATCTCCTTTGACGAAACTCTATTGTACGCTATCGCCACAAAATGAACAGTGCAGTTAACCGGCCCACGAGTTTGGCGTATGAGAAGGTAATATACAGCACAAGTACCGCTTGAATAATAATCGCCACGCCAATGACCGTGACAACTTTCGTAAAACCCGAGGCCGCCTTATAGTCGTCAAAATAGACGGCTTGCGCCAATTTGGCGACAATCCGACGGTACACAAACACGCACATGGCGCAAATACGCGTTATAAAACCAAACAGCCCGTAAAACGGATACGCCAGCACGACCCAAAATGGATCCTGACGACCGCACTTAAGATATGAAATCATCTCCAACACAAAGTAGGTGGCGTACATATATACAAAGTACCAGGGATAGAACAGTAGCACCGGCAGCGATAGCAAGCGAAAGACATCAAAAATCATAACCAACACCGCGTTATAGAAGGCGTCGTAGCGCAGTGGCAGTGGTGCGCCGTGACGGAACATCAAGCGGACATAATTTTTAAAGTTCACGTACAGGCCCGGAAACCACCCGAGCGTTCGCTGATTAAATAAGGTGCCGAGTGTTGTTGGCGGATCGGTATAAACTGTTGAATCAGTCAACACTACGCCTTTCTTCTTTGAAGCCAGGTGCAGCAGCAAGGTGCGCTGCAAATCCTCGCCGGCAAATTCATGGGTATGTCGATCAATCTGCCGCTGTAGCTCGCTGACATTAAAGAGTCCGATAGCCCCGGAAATGTTTTGCACCGATGCCCGGCGATTGTGAAAACGCTTGCCAATGTCGGTACTCTTGCGGTACTCGTACATTTGCAGTTTCGTAACCCAAGTTGAGGTGTTTACGAGCACCCTAAAAGCCACTGCTTCGTACCCCTGCTCGAGCAAGGCAGTCGGGATGTGCGCTTCGCCAATGAGCGTATCGTCGTCGATAAGCAGCGCATACGGTGTAGCGATGTGCTCGATAGCATAATCAATCGCCCGGACCTTGCCGACCGGTGCTTCGATATCCAAGCACATAACACCGTGGTTATGGGCAATAGCGACAGTGTTATCGGTAGAACCATTGGAGACTACGATAATATGATCCGGCGCAAACCGCCCCAGTAAGTCCGTGAGCGTGCGCCCCAGCGCCGCGCCACCATCTTTAGAAGGCACGACAACGGTAACTTTTGACAGGTCTTCTTCGGCAGTTTTGTAGGTGGCCGAGATAAAGTTTTCGACCATGCCTTTTAATCCGTCAATCAACCAGAGGGGAATCAGTGCCAGCGCATAGTGCCAGCTCGGTTGCCCAAATGTAAAACCTTTGCTTACCAGATAACCGTAGGCGACAATGTAGCCAACAATCAATACCAAAACTAGGCGCACGACAAAGTGGTCGAGACTGGCAACTAACTTCGTGACGCGATGCTCTTTTTTGGTGGCGCCCTGAATAGAGATGACACGCGCGCGGTACATACGGTGGCGGTTAAAGCGGGGATTGATAATCTTAGTCATACGGTCAGCAGCCTTGAAGTGTCAGGGCGTGTTTTTTGCAAGAAACTTATCTTACCCTAACATCATTTTTTGTAACGTGCAAACTTATCGTACGGTGTATGTTTGCCATCAGTATAGTACGGCGGCGGCAGATGTGGCTGGAAGTATTTTCACGCGTGACTTGTAATAATTACAGCCGCCGCAGCCGGGCAGGTATGCTACATTGGTAGCTTGGGCCGCGCAGGTCCAGATAGGGTAACAACGAATTCTTTGGGTATGTCAGGCATGAACACACAGCACGACCACGCAACCTCAGCCGCAAGCACAGCTACACCAGGACTTATCCAAAGTCTGCGGGGCAGTGCATTTCTCCGGAATAACGCCATTGTATTTATTGGCAGCATCGCGACCGGTGCACTTAATTATTTGTATTATCCGATTCTCGGCCGACTCTTGGATCCGTCGCCGTTCGGCGAAGTCCAAACGCTGGTTTCGTTGTTTGTGCAGATCGTTATTTTCTTGAGCGTGCTTGGGCTTTTGACGGTTAACATCGTCGCTAACCAAGACAACAGCCCGCAGGCACAGCGGACCGTTTTTGAACTCGAGAAATTGGCGCTGGCAATAAGTGGCGTCATGCTGCTCGCCTCGGTGCTACTGGCGCCAATACTACAACGCTTCTTCAATTTCGAGAGCTCGCTGCCGTTTATTATTTTGGCACTGTCGGTGGTCGTGTCGGTGCCAGCAACCTTTCGGATGGCCTACCTGCGCGGCAAGCAGCTGTTCGGGCTCAACTCGATTGCCAGCATCATCGGCGCCGCCGCCAAGCTGGCTCTCTCGGCGCTGTTTATCGTCATCGGCTGGGGTACAACCGGCGCAATCCTTGGTTTGGTGGTGGCGCAGCTCATCTCATTTGTCTACTCGGCGGTCCGTGCCCGACAGCACGGCTTTGGGCCGAGCCTCAAGCAGGATTTTTGGCGCATGCCAGACCTTAAGATTCTCGTGCCAGAGCTTCGGTACGCCGGTTTGGTGCTGGTCGGTTCGCTGGCAGTCACCGCCTTTTACAGCATCGACATCATCGCCGTCAAACACTGGTTCGACGGCCACACCGCCGGTTTGTACGCTGGCATCGCTACCGTCGCTCGTATTATCTTCTTTTTGACCGGTTCAGTCGCCATGGCACTCATGCCATCAATCAAGCTCAACAGCCCGGCGCACGAAAACCGCCAGATATTGCTGAAGTCACTGTACCTTTTAGTAGCCATTGGTGGGGCTGCACTGCTAATATTTGCGATTGCACCAAATTTGGTCATAAAGCTGCTGATGGGGCACGAATATCTGCCGTATGCCAATCTGTTAGGACGCCTGAGTCTTGTCATTTTTATTGTGTCGCTCCTTAACCTATTTATCACCTATTACATGGCGCTTAGACGGTACGCGATTGCGCTTATTGCTATAATAGGGTTGGCTGTCACTTGTGGCTTGGTGGGAATACATCACGATTCTCTGCGCGCCGTAGTTGATAGCATGCTGTACGGAACCGGTGTCACGGGCATTATTTTGGCCGCTTGGGCCGGCATGAGCATGAACCGCAATGCATCAAAACTAAAGGGTAACGAGAGCTAGCAGAAGGGGTATACGCTATGAAGAAAATTTCAATCATCATTCCGGTTTACAACGAGTCACTGAACGCTCCCTTGCTGTACCACGAAATTGTCGCGCACACCAAAAAGCTACCCTTCAAGTTTGAGTTTATCTACGTTGACGATGGCAGCCGCGACTTTTCGTCCGAGGCCATCGAAAAGCTCATCACACACCACAAGGATGTACGATTAATTCAGTTTTCACGTAACTTCGGCAAGGAAGCGGCCATTAGTGCCGGTTTGCATGCTGCAGCCGACAGCGACTGTGACGCCGCACTGATGCTCGACGCCGATTTTCAGCACCCACCAAAGCTCATCAAGGGCTTCATTGAAAAGTGGCGTAAGGGTGCCGACGTCATTATCGGCGTACGTAAATCCAGCCGCGACGAAAGCTGGTTCAAGCGTTTTACCTCGGATCTTTTTTACGTGCTCATAAAACCGATTGCCAACACCGATTTGGTACCGCACGCCACCGACTTCCGCTTGCTCGATCGCAAAGTTATCGACGCCTTTCGTGACCTGAGTGAACACAACCGCATGACCCGCGGTCTGATTGACTGGCTCGGCTTTAACCGCGACTTTGTGTACTTTGAGGCCGCCAAGCGCAAGCACGGCCAACGCTCGTACAGCTACAAAAAACTGGTCGAATTGGCGGTGCATTCGTTCACCAGCTACACGTTGCTGCCACTGCGGCTGGCCGGCTATATTGGCCTTGCGATCGTGCTTATAACTGGACCACTCGGGCTGTTTTTGTATGCCGAAACGTACCTATTCAATGACCCATTTGGCTGGAGTATCACCAATATTGTTTTGCTGACTATGCTTATCCTATTCCTCATCGGGGTTGTACTGTCGTGCTTGGGCCTGGTAGCGCTGTATATTGCCAATATTCACGCCGAAGTGGTGAATCGGCCGCTGTATGTGGTTCGCAAGAATGTCCGCAACGGTCACCCGGAATTGACTCCCGATGATACGTTGCAAAAGTTTGCCGATCCGTTAGAAGACAAGCACATACATAAAGGCCGCCCGGCCAATCTACAAGCAGAGGCGGCCGAATGAAAATCTTGTGGCTTAACTGGAAAGACGCTGGCCATCCGGCGTCTGGTGGAGCAGAAGTAGTGCTGCACGAGCTGTCCAAGCGCCTAGTCGCCGAGGGCCACGATGTGACATTGCTAACCTGTGGCTACGACGGCGCCCCAGACCGCGAAGACCTCGACGGCATGCACGTGGTACGCGTCGGTAATAACCGTTACGTCCATTCGGTGCAGGCCTTGATTGAGTACATCCGCAACCACCGTGGCCGCTACGACATTGTGATTGAAATGGTCAACACCGCGCCGTACTTTAGCGTCTTTTTTGGCCGCAGCTCCAAGCGCTATCTGTTTTACCACCAGCTGGCGCGGCAAGTGTGGTTCCATGAAGCGCCAGGCCCGCTCGGCTTGTTTGGCTTTTACTTTATGGAACCGCTGGCCACCCGCGGTCTGGCGATGGCCGGCGTACCAGCAATTACCGTGTCCGACAGCACCCGCCGCGACTTGCAGTCGTTTGGCTTTAAGCAGGACAAGGTGCACGTTATCTCTGAGGGCATTACCATGGAGCCACTCGAAAAGCTGGAAAGCGTCACTAAATATGACCAGCCGACCTTGTTGTCTTTGGGTGCCATGCGCAGCATGAAGCGCACCCTGGATCACATTGCGATTTTTGAGGCCGCTAAAGCCCACATACCCGATCTACGCCTCAAACTAGCCGGTTCAGCCGCCGACCCCTACGGCCAAAAAGTCCTGGCCCGGATTGCCGCCAGCCCCTACAAAGACGACATGGAGTATCTTGGCAAAGTCAGCCACCAAGAAAAGCTAAGCCTCATGCGGCGCAGCCACTTAATTCTGCAAACCGCCGTCAAAGAGGGCTGGGGCTTGACCGTCACCGAAGCCGCAAGCCAAGGCACCCCAGCCGCCGTCTACGACGTTGACGGACTGCGCGACAGCGTCCGCAACAACATTACGGGCCTGGTCACTCCCGAAAAACCAGAGGCTCTGGCAGCCGAAATCATCACACTCCTCCAAGACCCCAAAGCCTACGAAACCATGCGCCGCGCTGCCTGGGACTGGAGCAAAGAAATCACCTTCGACCGCTCATATGCCGATTTTAAGAAAGTTCTGGAGCTTGCATGAAAACTTCCAAAAGACAACCACTGGTATCTGTTATTGTACCGACTTACAACAGCGCGTCATTACTTAAAGATTGCTTGCAATCAATCAAAGATCAGACCTACAAGAAGTTGGACATCATTGTGGTCGACAACAATTCGACCGACGACACGAAGCAAATCGCAAGCAACTTTACCGCGCAAGTTTTTAACAAAGGGCCGGAGCGAAGCGCCCAAGTTAACTTTGGCGTGACGCAAGCAAAAGGCGACTACGTATATAAAGTAGACTCGGACTTTATTCTCGACAAGGACGTTGTTCAACAATGCGTCGACAAGGCCAATGCCGGCTACGATGCGGTCGTGGTGCACAATTCACCCGACACGCGAATTAGCTGGATAGCCAAAATACGCAGATTTGAAGTCGACATGTACAAATACGATATAACTCATTCATCAGCCAGATTCGTCCGCAAAGATGTCTACCAAAAAATTGATGGCTTTAACGAAAAAATAACCGCCGGCGAAGACTACGACTTCCAGAACAAGCTCAACAGGGCAGGTTACAAGACCGGCTTCATCGACGCAGAAGCACTACACCTCGGCGAACCAAAACATTTCTGGAAACACATGAAAAAATATTACGACTACGGGAAAGACTTTGTGAACTACAAATCAGAGAACCAAGAAGAATCCAAAGAGCAGCTCGGCTTTGTCCGCTCAGTATACTTCCGCCACTGGAAGAGCTTTTTCCGCCATCCCATCCTGGGTGCTGGGTTTCTTGGCTACAATGTCTTTAAATATGGCTTTGGCGGAGCCGGACTTCTGAGCGGAAAAATCAAAGCTCCAAGTAAACCTAACACAAAAGGAGAAACAATATGAAAGCAGTGATACTTGCAGCGGGAATGGGAACTCGTTTAGGCACTTTAATTCCAAAACCATTGACTAGTATCAAGAATGAAAAAACAATAATGGACTACCAGGTGGAACGGCTATCAGAAAAAGTGGGCCGAAATAACATTATTGTAGTAGTAGGCTACAAGAAGGAACTTATCATGGAGAAATTCCCTGATCTGACTTTCGTCTATAATCCTGCATACGCACAAACCAACACCTCCAAAAGCCTACACACTGCTTTGCGTAAAATTGATGATGATGTGATATGGATGAATGGGGATGTCTTCTTTCAGGATGAAGCGCTTGATCTGCTATTAGATGCACGCGATTCCTCGCTTCTGGTTGACACTAAAAAGTGTGGCGACGAAGAAGTTAAATACACGTTGGACGACTCAGGAAATATCGCAAGTTTATCCAAGCAGGTTGAAGATGGTCTAGGCGAGTCCGTGGGTGTAAACTTAATTCTTCGTAAAGATATCGAGGCGCTATCAAAAGCCTTAGATGAAGTTGAAAATCAAGATTACTTTGAAAAGGCTATTGAAAACTTAGTTATAGATAATAGCTTGGTCGTAAAGCCAATTGCATTAGGTGATATATTCTGTCAAGAAATTGATTTTGAATCGGATTTACAGTCAACTATAAAACAAGCTATTTCATTAGGCCTTGTTTAGCACGCATGGGAAAGAAATTATGGATATTTGGCAGCGGAAACGGCAAAACATACGCCGATAATTCAAGAGCTCTGTTTGAGTACATATGTAGGAATCAACCGGAAATTAAAGCTGTCTGGCTAACAAATGACAAGAAAATTCACAGCCAAATAAAAGCAGAGGGCAATGAAGCTGAACTCTTTTACTCATGGAAGGGTATTAAAGTTGCACTGTTTTCACATACTATAGTTTTAACAAATTCATTCTTGGACGTAAGTCTGTTCACATACATTCTTTTCCCACGACATAAGTTTATAGCTCAGCTATGGCATGGAACTCCGCTTAAGGTACTCGAGAATATGGAGTGGCCATCCTCCAAGAAGCTTTTAATAAATATATTTTTATTTTATATAGGCAGGGATTGCGACATCGTCTTTAGCGCAACAGAGCTCAACATTCCTATGTATATGAACAATTTTCGCGTAAAGAAGTCTCAAATCGCCGTCACCGGTCAGCCACGTAATGACTATCTATTCAAGCATGTGACCAAGCCGAAGAAGAAAGAGATATGGTATGTTCCTACTTTTAGGGAATTTGATACAGAATATGACTTCTTTCAAGCGAACAATTTCGATCCACAAAGAATGGATGCTTTTCTAAGAAAGAATAATGCACACCTATACCTAAAACTTCATCATGTAGACGCAAACAAATTTGATAAGTACACAGCTAATCTAAAAACGCTTAAGAACATCAGCGTTGCAAAACCAGATAATCTATATGAGGCGTTAGGTAATGCATCTATCCTATTGACCGATTACTCCAGTGTTTATTTTGATTATTTACTGCTTGATAAACCTATAATTTTTACTTGCTTTGACTACGAAACATACAAGAGGAAGCGAGACTTTTATTACGATTATGCTGAAGTAACCCCAGGTCCTAAGGTTAGTAATTGGCCAGAAGTAATTGAACAACTCGATCTACTCTTTAAAGGCGACGACTGGCACAAGAGTCGTGCTAAGGTTAATAATAGATTTAACAAATATCAAGATGCTTTCAGCTCAAAGAGAGTGTTCAAAACCATACAGAAAACAATAGATGCTTAATCATTTAAAAAAACATAAATACGCATACTCGCTGGCCGTCCTTGCAATATTTGCATATCATTCCTGGATATCATTCGGCATATTTTCCGTGGGAGACTGGACCTATATGGCAGCGCACACGGCAAAGGACTACTTGCGACTATCTATATGGGATTCACTGAACGGCTTTGGCTCCCCCGACAGTTATTCCTGGAGACTGCCGCTTAATATTGGCTACGGACTTTTCGGCTTCTTAGGATTCGACAAAAATGTTTCTGAAAAGTTTTTGGTTTTTTGGCCCACTATTATTGTCGGTCTCGCGAGCGCATACCTTTTGTTGAAACACTACTTTGACAAAAGAGCCGCTTTTGTTGGTGCATTGGTCGCAAATTTTAATACCTACTATCTAGCCAGTTCAACTCATATCTTACTGTACACTGCGGGCGCATACGCAATCGCAGCAACATACGCTTACATGTTGGCACTCGAGAAAAAACAGCTGCGATACTATATACTCACAGCACTCTTAATGTTCGTATCGGGTTTTTACGATATACGGCTTTTATATTTCACTATTTTTACCGTCGCAACCTTCGCACTGTTCAAAAATACTTTTTACGAACCTAAGTGGCGTTTGTTTAAAGTTAAAGGCGAACTTTTATCTCATGTATTCATGGTAGGTACACTCATGGGCCTGTTTACATTCTGGTTCGTAGGGATACTCACAGCCGGTGCGCTTGGTGGCGATAGCATTCTAGGCCGCAGCTTATTCGGAAATCAATACTGGTCAGTAAGTGCTGCATTAGCTCTATTCCATCCGTTCTGGACAGGCGGCTTTATTTACTGGTTCCAATCCCATCCGGTTATATTCTACTTCTGGATCTTACCTATCTTTGCATTTTGCGGAATGGTACTCGATAAGAGCAGAAAGTTAATACTTTACTTCGCATTCTTAGCTCTATTTGGAATACTTCTAGCTAAGCAAGTGGATCATCCATTTTCGGGCTTATATCCGTGGTTATATGCAAACCTTCCGGGATTTAACGCGTTTCGCGAAGCCACCAAGTTCTACTACTTTATTATACTTGGCTACGCATTCTTAATAGCTGCATTCTTTAATTACCTTGGCGCACGCCAGAACAAGAGTATGAAAATGCGATTGGTATCAACGGGTGCATTTACAGCAATTGTTCTCGTTTTCGTCGTCAGCCTAATACCGCTTGCGACAAATAAGATTAACACTATGTTCCAGGAAAAGAAGATACCGGGCGATTACCAACGCTTATACAGCTTCTTAGAGAAAGACAAAGAACCGTACCGTACATTATGGGTTCCTCGCTCTACTCAGTGGACGTATTTTAGTGCCCAAAACCCCAAAGTAAGTGCAATAGACTTCGCTTCCGGCTTTCACCTAATTGATGCCCACAGAGACAACACGCAAACTCGTGAACAAGTCATCGCCATGATTAATGCGAATAACCATGCCGTACTGCGAACGAATATAAAATATGTAGTCGTCCCACTTCGCGATGAGCCAAATGACGATGACGCATTTATCGATTACGGCGACGACCGAACCTATTTCATCGACAGTTTAGAACATCTTCCGACACTAAAAAGGATAGATGCCGGCACTAAAGACACGATTGTCTTCAAGAATGAGTTATACAAGCCCGAGGTGGCAGCTGTACCCAATATTTTCCGAGTTGGCAAGACGGCAGATATAGACAACATTGCGGCTTTCAGTAGCAAAGGACTAGGCGTATCAAAATCGGACATAACCTTTTCAAATGTACCTAGCAGTATTACGGCCAATATCAATGACTTATACCCTGCGGATAAGGCTTTAACCCTATCTTCTGACGGCAAGGTGACCATACCTAAAAGCGAGATATCCGGCAAATTATTCGTTGATAAAAGTCGATCTAACACCATCTATTCTATTGCCAATAACAGCTTGAGCATTCGTCGTGACTACCTAAAGGGGCTTGTCGTTGGAAATTCTTCTCCGTATCAACCCAGGGCTGCAGAGACAAAAATATTATCACTAAATCCAAACCAGCGCTATGTGCTCGCGCAAGGTGACAGCCTATACTCTTTATCGTTTCAGGATTCGAGACAGCGAAAACTCGGTAGCTCAGACGATGAGGCAATACTATACACCACATCCGGTTTAAATCAGATTAAGAACGGTTCATTCGAGAATTCTGTGGAGCGTGATAAAAGCAGTGACTGCGACCCGAGCGCTGAGGGCGGCATCCTACTTGTACAGCAAAACTCAACAGAACACACAAACGGACGCAAGAGTATATCACTTCAATCACGCAAGCACCTTACCTGCTTTGTTACAGAACCATTCAATGTCCAGCCTGGAACATCAAACGACTTCAGCTTCGATTACAAAGCAACAGATAGCAAACAATCCGGATTCAAAATTGTTTTTAATGACACATCTCGCACAACAATTCGGATGAATCTATCAACAACTGAACATTGGAAAACATACAGGCAGAAAGTCACTGTCCCCAAAGGCGCAAGCTCAGCACAACTTTACCTGGAGTCATATACGCCCAACCTGGTGAACGAGCACCCCGTGAATTACTACGACAACATCCAGTTTACTCTTCTAAATCCAGTGGATCTGTTACTTCCAGCTACAAAGCCAACCTATGAATCTTTTAATGTCGCCAAAGATCAATCAATCGAGTATAAGGACAATCGCTTCGCATTCAGCAACTTAATAGTCAACGGCTCGTTTGAGCGCGGACTGTGGCAAGACACCGTGGGCGATTGCAACAACTATGATAGCCACCCGAATTTGAAAATGAGTTTGGACACGAAGAGTCAAACCGACGGCAAGAACAGCTTGTTACTACAGTCGATACGACACACCGCGTGCACCTCTGCTAAGCAAGTCAAAGTTTCTGAAAACGGAACCTACAGACTTAGCTTCGACTACCGCAGCAGTACTAAAAATGGAGCAGGTTATTACATTTCCTTCAATGATCCTCAACAGACTACTATCAATGATCGATTAGACTCTAAGGGTGACACGTGGAACAGTTTCAACAAACAAATAGTCGCTCCATTTGGAGCAACTCAGATGCAAATTACTGTCTACTCCTATCCGGACGACTACAAGAAAGCATCATCTACAGTCTATGACAATTTTAAACTTACAGAGGTGCCCGATTTATCTGGAGCCTTCTTTACAGTCAGTACCCCGAGTATCCAAACAGCGGAGCCTAAGTCAATTAGCTTAGCTGCCAACTCTCCAACAAACAAGGTGTTCACCATAGAAGGCACAGAGAAACCTTTTGTACTTTCGCTAAACGAATCATACGCTTCTGGTTGGAAAATTGTACAGTCTGATAAGAAAGCATTGTCGGGTATTGGCGAGAATTTCAACCCGAATAGTATAACTAATCACTTTAAATTAAATGACACACTCAACGGTTGGATAGTTTATCCTAGACAACTATGCCATGGCATCCCTTCAGTTTGCACCAAGAATGCCGATGGTACTTACAATATACGACTAGCCGCGCATTACACGCCTCAACAACAATACGAAAAAGGTTTACTGTTTAGCGGTGCGGTTCTAATGGCAACTATAGTATATCTAGCTTCCGCGTTCATTAAGAAACCTAGTCGTGAAAAGATATTGAAGCCAAAAGCGCCGAAGATTTATCGCATAAAACGTTAGTATTTATTGCAAATCTTTTCTTGCTGCTTGCCGTAACCACTTTATTCACACAGATGTCGCCATCTTATCGATTTATTGACACAAAGCCGAAATCATATTAGCATAGAGGCACTTCAAGGGCCGCACTGGCGCTTTTAGTACCTTAAGGCAAGCAGAACACTGACAGAGAGGCAGGCATGCCGCGTCCTGACAATGTGACCGTTTCGGTGCACGCCGTTAGCTGCATCCATGATGGGTCGGAGATGACGCCGGAGTTTGGATCGGTCGATCCCAAGGTGGTTACGCTCGAGCTGATTATACGTCGGCTTGAGTCGTATGCTACGCAGCCGCTCATTGAGCTGAGGCTTGCCGGTGTGCAGCCGTTCATTCACCGCGACCCATATATCGACATTGCGCAGCTCGAGCAGGCGCTGCTGTATCTGTCGCACAACGGCAAAGTCACCAGGAACAGCTACGTCGACGAGTTCACCCTGACCATCGCCAACCGGCACCGCAGGCACTTGCTAACGGTGGCAACCGACGTGCAGCGCGAGTGCGACAGCCTGTGCCGTTTACCGGTGCAGCTGACCATGAGCGCATTCGGCGGGCAACGACACGTTATTGACAGCGAAGGCAACATCAAACCGTATCGCCGACCATTCACTTGGCTCGGTACCATGCCCAAACAACGGAGGTAGCCATGATTTTGCGACTCGATGTGTGGTGCCGCTGGGGACCCAGTGGAATCATTTACTCTATCGGCGGGCTCGACCTGCGCGGTGTCAACGACCGAGTCGATCGGCTCAACGGAGCAGCCCACAAACGCCGATGGTACGGAGGCAGCTTTACCAACGGCGACAACGGCCGCGTAGACTACCGGACGCGCCAAGGCGACTGCTCCCGGCTACTCGACACACTGCGCGGATTGCAAGCTGCGCTTCGGGATGTCTACAAGATGCCTGTGCAGCTTGAATGCGTCGGTCCGGCAAAGTCCAACAACACGCCCGTCGACAACTGGACGCTAGACTTTGACGGCCAATCGCGTCACTACAACTGTCCGTTCTCCTGGCTTGGACCGCCACCACCGCAACAGCAAAACATCGCCTAACTAGGCAATCTTTGGAACGCGGCCGGCAGCCAAAACAGGGGACTCAGCCTCCATACTCCTTTTAGGGGTGTTCTGCTTGCCGTTTTCCAATGTTATTCAATCAAATATTATAAACTCGCAATATACTCATCGGCCGCCTGATCGACGGCAATAATTGCTTGGCCGGTAGCCTCGGCATCATGTTTTAAAAGGTGCATCGCTTCGCTTACTGTGCCACCTACTTCATGAGCTTTCTGCACAATAATCGTCACAGCGTCAACCATCTCGTGAATCCCACCAGCATGATCATAGGTATTCGTTGAGGCGTTAACCACACCTTGCGAAGCGGCAATCGCTCGATCGGCCAGTGGACTTTGGCTTGAGGCAATCACGCTGGTCAGCTGCGTATGCGCTTCCATGGCGGTCTGCTTACCGGTGGTGGCAATACGGCCCAGTTCGGCTGCCCGTTCCTGGCTTCGCCGCAATACTGCTAATGCTTCGGCCAACATGCCGACCGCGCTGCGCACATCACTTTGCAGCGTTTCCATTTCCATACCCACGCTCACCACCGGTATGTCGTCATACCTTCGCTTGGCGGCTTCAACACCAGCCCGGATATCTTCAACACTCATCTAGCTGCTCCCCAAAAACCGTTCTGCCGCCTCACCCATGGCTTTCATTTCGGCGGCCTGAGATTTTTGGTCCTCTATAATTTGCTCCTTAATAAACGCGGCCGACTCCTGTCCGCCGGCTATCAGTTCCTCAGTACCACTCAGCAAATCAGGGTACACGCTGCTGAGCGTGCCGACTTTGCTTCTGACATCGTGATGATACTCATTCGCCGAAAAAGCGCGTCGGCGAACCTCCAGACCGTCGGCATTTCGTGTACCCTCGAGCGCCTCCATAGTCGTACTCCAGCCTTGTTCAAAGCTGGTTTGCGTCAGCATAATCAGGGCACCAACCTCGCTCGTCAGCTTTTCGCGTCCATGTTCCAGGATAGCCTTCGCCTCTGCGAGCTTGGCCACATACACGTCAAGAATCGTCGCCTGATTTTCCAGCCCTTGCGCGAGCTCGGCGTTTGGTACGCCTTCAAAACTGCGCATGCCCTCGCGGACTCGAGCGTGAACATCTTCTACGCTCATCTACTGACTTTCCAGGTAACTGTTAGCAGCGTCGCGCAGCCTGCCGGTATCGGCAATTTGCTCGTCAACCGCGGCGTTCGCGATGGTAGGGTAGGCAACAAGGTCTTTAGCACCGATTGCGACATGACCAAGCACTGTTTCGATTGACTCATAAGCCTCGTTCATGAGGCGAGCCGTCTCACCGAGCCGCTCGTCAGCAGTACTAACACGACTCGTCGCTGCAACAACCGTGTTAGCAGCTTCGGTCGATGAGCCCTGGAGCGCATTCGCAATTCGCGAGCTGCCCGATTGGGTCATGGCTTGCGTCCGCAACAAGGTTGCACCCACTTCGGTCGCCAGATGATCTTTGGCGGCCGCTAGTGCTTCAAGTGCTTCCTTGACTTTTGTTTCAAAAGTAGTCGCCAGGTTACCCTGGGCACGCCAGCCCTCTTTGAGCTCGTCGTAGGGAGCGCCTTCTAATTCCTGTAATCCACCGCGAATCTCGGCTTTTACATCTTCAACACTCATTAATGGCCTCCTATAAATCGTTCAACTTCGCTGTCGGTAGCCTGAACTGCCGTCATAGCCACTTCCGCGCTGTCAGCACCCGCGCATGCAGCGGCATGGGTCTCGGACAGCAGGGTTTGCAGACTGCTCAAGACTACAATAATTTCGTCAAGATTGGTTGCCACCGTACCGTAATGGTGCGCCATTTCGTCATGCTCACGTACCACCGCCTCTGAATAACTAGTGATAGCCTCGGCCTGTTCACGGCGGCTCGTACCCTGGGTTACTGCCTGCAGATTTTGATGGACACTTTCTGCAGTGTGACGATCATGCTGAATCCCACTCGCAAAGCTCGTCATCGGTTGGTCATTGGTTATGCCGCTAAATTGCTGCATAGATGCGACATTCCCAATCATAACCTTCACCGAATGTGCAATACCGTCAAACTTGTCTTTTGCATGCTGCGTATTCAACTTGCGGAGTTCCGCTGTATTTTGGCGCAGTTGGTGGTTAATATCTTCAAAACTCATAAAGAGTTACCATACCACGCTCTTAATGGGAGTGCAAGATGGTAAACAGGTCAGCGGGTCCTACCAAAAAGCCGCCAGATCATCGGCGGCTTCTTGACTTGTCTGCAGGGAGGAGGGCAGGTCTCGGGCTATCTCGGCAACCCTTCCAAGCGGCGCTCCGGCGTTTTGCACCGCGAGCCGGGCGCTCTCCAGCCGTTCGGCCACCATTGTCATGTCTTCGACGGCCTCGCCAGTCCGGTCAAAGGCCTCACCAAGTTGGGCCGAGGTATGGTTAACCGCCCCTCGCAACTTGTCGGCACTGGGTTGGTTTGAGCCCTCTGTGGCGGGCTCTATGCGCATTTGTGCTGCTTCGACATGCACATAGCCATCCGTCAATAAGCCGGCTAAACCCGGCAGACTCTCGCTGCCTTCAAGCAGGGCAGCCACCTTTGCCTGCAAGGCTTCCAAATCTGACACAATAGAGTTATGCAGGGCACACACCGCCAGGCTGCGGCGCACAATGTCACTCACGGGGACCTCCGCCAAGGAGTCCTTGCCGCTTTGTAAACTGGCCTTGATTTCTCCGATTGAGCCTGTGGTGATGCCTTGCGCCATCTCTTTTACCATAGCACATTATTGCCATCCGAGCTACTTTCGGTTCATACGGCGGCAGCTATCGATAGCGTACTGTGAACACATTAAAAAAGCCTCCGTAAGGGAAGCTCTCTATGCACGTGCTGGCCGCGTCTATAAACCTTTGATAATGGTGTCGGTGGGGTTTGCTTGCGGTAATTTAAGCGGACCCTGAACTAAGCCGCTTGCTGCAGTGGCGCGACTGTGTTTGGTCTTGACCAGTGTGGAAGTTTGCTTTGTCATCTATGAAAAGTATAACACAATAAACAGCAACAATGAGGCCATTATGGTGATGACCAGTGCAGCACCGCAGACCCGCCAGCGCCACCGATTGATGCTAGCATTTTGTACAATTGCCGCTTCGGTGTCAGCAATGAGTTGCTTAACCAGCCGCTCGGTTGTAAATGACAGATACTCGGGGTGATCGTACGCATTCGTGCTGGCCCCGGCGTAGGTTCGGGGCCAGATAACAATACTCGAGAGCACTAAGGCCGCCGCCAGCAACAGTAGGATTGCCACCATCCAAAAGGAGTGCAGATTAATACCCGACGACTGCACCATAAACAGCAGCACCGCAAAGTCACTGGCGAGCACGCCGAGCGCTTTGGTATCAATGCCATCGGCGGCAGCCATCAGCAACTGATGATGATTCTGCCGGGCATCCAGAAAAGGCGTGAGGTCTTGATTGGCCATATGACACCAAAATAGAGCATTTGTCCGCAAAAATCCACCGCTCATGCTTTTGCATATTTTAGTTGACCATACGCTCGTTTTATTCTACAATATTGTTATTCTAGGGACATTGTCTCTTAGAAGCTCTTCAAGCAGATGCGACCATCCGGTTTCATCTTCGGCAATCGGCACTTCAAGAGAGAAGGTGTGATGAATGCGGTAGCCACAGGCAGTCTCGAACGGCTCTATTACGTACTCAAGGATATGCCCGAGTACGTGTCAACAGCGAGACTGGCTGCACTCAAGCGGCAGCAACAGGCAATTACCGACTATTACGGTGGGGTTTTCCTCATCGCAGCCGGGTACCTCCAGTTCTACGCTGGACCACTCAAGCCACAGGAAGCCCTTCGGCTTATGCACCTCTGTTTGATCGCAGTTTTTGGCAGGCACGACTTGCACTACACGCACTTGTCAGGGAACAACGGAGTTCAAACCGTTGATGACACCCTCCACGGCAACTTTACGCCGCAGGCAACACCAATTCCCGGCAAACCAAAGCGACGACGCAAGCCCACACTTGAGCAGTTCTTCAACAGAGTGCCCTTGAGGCCACCCCGCACGCTACCCAGGTCCGATCGACCACTTCTCGGTATCACTCCTTTGCTGATGCCCCGAATACATCCGGCCACAGGCTAGACAAGACAGGACTCGGCAACGGGCGTGGTAATGCTTTTACCAGATTGCCACGCCCGCCGTGTCGCCCCTTACAACCACCTCGGACGCATCTGCTTGAACTTACTTATTACCCCTGTTACTTACATACCAGCCTATTGACTTTTTATTATAATTAGTGTATAATCATTAAGTTACAGTTTTTCAATTGCAACGCACCTACACATGGATAGGAAGCACCCGTGACGCTCACGCTCACCGCTCCCGCACTCATCGGCACCGACAAGCCGCAGGTTCTCCGAACCGAACAGCTCGTTAAGATCGAGTGGGTCATGGACGGCAGCAGCAGCTGTGCGATCGTTGGCTATGCTGACCCGCAACGGCACGCCCTCAACCCCGAGCCCGGCGCTCTGTGGTTCCGCTACTACAGCGTGACCCGCGAGCACTTCGTAGGTGATATCACCCGTGACACTCACCTCGACCGTGCCAGTGACCCGCATTACTACGTGCAGGGCACGCTCATGCACATCAAGGAGTTCCAGGCAGCCTGCCCGGAAGAGTCGGTTCACGCCGAAGCCTACGCCGCAAACGGCATCGACTTCGTGGTCGTCTTCTGGGATGGCTCGTACGTCCCATTCGACGAGGGCATCGATTTGATGATGAGTCACTGACTCGCAGGAGCGTGGCAACGCTTACATTAGGTTGCCACGCTCCGCGTGTCGCTCATCTTCTCAACCCCGTCACCAACTTCCTATCCATGCTTTCCAATCTGTTATTCACTTACATCACCTCTGTGAACTATTGACAAATTATTATAAATAGTGTATAATTAGACATGAATTAGCTGAGTTTTGGCTTTTTCGCACCCCGACAAATGGATTTGTAGAGATCAGAGGAGTCACCATGACCGCCATTCTGGACCTCCCGCGCGTGACCACCACGACCTTCGTGATCTACGTCATGCACAAGGACCCCACCATTCTGGCCATCATGCCGATGGACTACGACCTCGAGCAGGCCCGACGCTACGCACCCGCCGGCACGGCCTACTTCTACTTCGAGCAGAAGCTCGAAATGGACGGAGGCATCACCGACACCTACCGTATCCCCGGCAAGCACTGGCTCATCGGTCAGCGCACCGAGAACTGCGGTTCCGTCTGGGACAACACGCTGGTTCTGTCCAACGGATGGCTCATCGCCCTCGAGCCCGAGGACACTTGCCCGAGCGCCGAGAACTGACCCGCTGGAGCGTGGCAATGCTTACATAGGTTGCCACGCTCCGCGTGTCGTCTTTTCCTCTCGCGTCCGCGCCCCTCCTACTCCAAATCCATTTGTCACTTCTTATTCCCGCAAAAAGTCCACATTGACAACTATTGTCGAAGATTTTATTATACGAGGACTTTATCGCCACCCGGCACCATAAAGCAGCAAGCAGACGACCACCCGGAGGGGGAGTGGAATCATGCAGTACATTAACGACGACGGCGAGCCAATCGACTTTTTTCGCATCAAGCTAGCCCTGAGCGATGAGGTGTTGATTGTACTGAAGCAGTTTGGTTTTCGGGTTATCAACACGATTCGAACACCGCTGAGCTACTTCGGCTATTTTGAACTCCCGGAAGGCTGGTCCGAGCGGATTGATGACCTCAATCACGGTTGGCTCATCGATGAGTACGGCTACGACCGCATCCAGCTCCAGCTGGAGCGCAAGGACCGTTGTTACCACATCGTGTGTGTGAGCGCTCGACCAGCGAATGTTACCGAACAGTAATCCCGACGCAAGGCGAGGCATGCACCACCCGTTGCCACGCCTTGCGTCCCAACCCCTTACACCGTCGTCTGCTTGCACCTCATCTTTTAGCTACAACGAATGAATACAGTCCTGAAAGAGGACTTCGGTAGACAATGCCAGCCGCGACAAGTCGCGGGCATTTACCACAATACCTTCTGATTGCGCCCGCAGTCCGGTCATAAATTGATCCTTATGCGCATCGTCTCGTTCGAGCATCTGGTCAATACCGAGCTCAATCGACGCATTGGCGGCCCAGAGCAACTTGGCACTGCTTAGTGTCTGCCTAAGGCCTTCTAGCAAGGCTTCGCCGCGAAGCGTCACGGTGTCCATGAGCACTGCTCGGGCCTGTGCTTCGGCGTCGGTTACGGCTTGTCCGCACATCTTAGTGCCGCCCGATGCCACCACCAGGGTCGATTTTTGAAGATTCGTGAGGCGAGTCCGCCAATTCTCCTCGTCCTCGGCCGCCGCGTTTATGTGCTCGTTAACCTGTTCCCAGGCTACGATCGTGGCCTCGTACGGCGCATCCATCATAATGCTATTGGCTTCGGCTAGTTGGTGTTTCATGCTTTCAATACTCATAGGTTACCTATAGTGCTTTAATATACTTCGTGAATAAATCATCGGTGCCCTGGACCTCAGTTTTGAGCGTCCGGCTGGCGCCGACCGCGCTGAGTACCACCTGACGAATGAGTGGCGACTGAACTGCCGAAAAATTACCTGATTCGATAGCCTTGCACACAATCTGGCCAATGTGTCCCTGGACTTTATCCAAATCTTTTGAACCGCGATGTACCAGTGCAGCGCTTTCTAGTAGCGTCAGCCCCGTTTCGGATCGACTGCCAACGAGCATGACTGTTACACGGTTGTGAACATCCTCCAGGACATCGGTTAGTTGGACTGCCGTTGCGCCAAGATTGTGCAGCGTGTCGTGGTACAGCGCGTGAATGCGGTCCGTACGGGGAAGTGCTTCGTCGCCATACGTCTCAAGCGTTGCGTATGCGTCGCTCCAGAGCGTACTATACTCGTCAACCGGCGCATCGTGCAGCGTCCGTTGTGCCATCAGTGCTTGCTCTCGAATATTGGTCATGTCCATAACGTCATTTACCATACTATGTAACTGTTCTGCATGCAACGGAGGTATACTAAAGTACAATGGCCCTTCGATTTCGTCCACAGTTATTCCGGCAGTTTGCGGTCCGACAGCTCCCGCCAAGTTTGTACGCCTTACTCGGGGTATGCATCCTTGGTCCGCTCTTGCGGCCCGGCTACATTCTAACGCTCGATATGGTTTTTACACCACATTTGCGGATGCCCGCCGGCACGCTCAGCAACAGCTACCTCTGGTACGCCGGGCTTCACTGGCTCAATCTCATCATTCCGGCCGATTGGCTGCAAAAGCTAATGCTGCTCGCTATTTTCACAATGGCTGGCTGGGGTATGCATCTCTTGACTCGATTGCTCACCGGCATAGTGTCGCGCCGGAGTCCCGCGCCGTATCTTGCGGGCTTATGTTTTGTCGCCAACCCGTTTGTATACGACCGCTTTATGACCGGGCAATACGGTGTACTGGCGGGTTACGCGCTGCTGCCTTGGGCCTGCCGGGCGCTCGTCGTATATACGCGGCAACCCGGCTGGAGGCAATTGCTGGCTGCAACCGCATGGATGCTTGCACTGAGCATTGCTTCTATCCACTCGATTGTTCCGATGGCCATACTCGGTATGCTCGTCATTGGCTGGCATTGCTGGTCCCGCCGGCGTACTCCAGGGGCTATATGGACCGTGCTTCGTAAAAGTGCACTCGTCATCGCGCTTTGGGTAGTGGCCAGCAGTTACTGGCTGATACCCCTGGCGCAAGGTAAAGGCAGCGTGGCGCAGGCGCTCGGTAGTTTCGCCGGCGGCGATCGGGCGGCCTTTAGTACCGTTGGCGGTAACGTATTCGAGCGACTGGCCAATGTCGGGCTACTTCAGGGGTTTTGGGCCGAGGATCGCGCACTCTTTGTGCTCCCCCAAGCCAAAGCGCCAGCCTGGACGCTCTTGATGTTCCTGCTCGTGGCTCTGGCGTTTACTGGCATCTATCTGTTATGGCGGCAGGGAAGGCGCGGCGTGGCCGGTTTACTGCTCGGCAGCATCGTCAGCGGCGCATTTTTGGCGGCCGGCATTGGCAACTCCTGGATGGCCGCCCATATTCCACTCTTTAACGGCTACCGCGAGCCGCAGAAGTTTGCCATGTTGGTGGCTTTTGGCTACGCACCGGGGATTGCGGTGGCCACCGCCGCCGGCGCACGCTGGCTCAAGCGGAACAGCCGCTTACCGGTAACGCTACCGCTGTTTTGGGTTATGGTCTTTTTGCTACCGGTTCTAACCGCTTCGACTCTGTTCTGGGGTGCCCGCGGTCAGCTGCAGCCCACCCTTTATCCGGACAGCTGGTATAGCGCCAACCAACTCCTTAACCACGACAGCGCTAACTTTAAAAGCCTGTTTCTGCCGTGGCATCTATACATGTATACCGACTTTGCCGGCCGGATTATCGCCAATCCTGCACCAGCGTTTTTTGATAAACCCATGATTGTCAGCGACGACCCCGAATTGGGACAGGTAGCCCACACAGAAGCCGATAGCCTTCCCCGGAAAACCGGCGAGGCACTAGCTCGTGGTCCGCACAGCGACCACCAACTCGGTCAGGATTTGGCAACCTTAGGTATTAAATACATCGTTGTCGCAAACGTCAGTAGTGACTTCTTGCGGTACGGATACCTTGCCCGGCAATCTAACATCACACCGATCGCAAAATATGATACGCTATTGGTCTATAAAAACCATGCCTACACCTCCGCCAACAACACCGGCCACTAGCAATCCCGGCGGCCCCCAACGGCTGCAGCTGGTTTCTTCGCGGCCCAGCGCCCAACCGGTTCGACCCATGCGCAGCATCGATGGCGTCTTGCCCAAACCAGCCCGGCAACCGTACCCAGCGCAACCAGCAATCTCCCGCCAGACCGCCCCCAACGCTGTTAAGCCGCACCTGCAAATTCACCCCTTGCTCAAACGGCACTACGATATGGATGTCCGACCGGCAGGGCAGGCGCCGACACATGCCCCAGCTCAGCCAAAGCTACAGACAGCTCGGTTGCAGCCTCAACGCCAACACAGCGCTCACCGACCGATTGCGCCGTTATCATCCGCGCCTCATCGCCAGCAGCCGCAGCCCACCATTCTGCAGACCGCTCAAGCCGAGCTTCCACCCGTAGCGCAGGATTTAGGCAAGCGCACCGTGTTTGACCGCCTCGGAGATAGCATCGAGCGACTCCACCTGAGCAAGCTTGCGGTTGTTGGTATTGTTATGGCGGCACTACTGACCGGCTTATCGCTATTTTCACTCCAACTCGGGCAAATTGTGCTCGGTATCTACGCCGTTATAGCCATCTGGAAGAAGCTGGCCAGCCGCTTGAGCTTTATGCTGGCGCTCATGACTTTTGGCGGCATTATTGTCACGCAAACGCTCAGTCCGGACAGCGGCATCGCCGACAATCTAGCGGTGTACGCATTCTTGCTGCTTTGCATCGGTACCGTCAGTTTGGCGCGTGAGGTGCGACAGGGTGGACGACAGCAGCAAGCCGCTACCGTTTCACAATCGCCTAATGGCGGCAGCTTGTCAAAATCATTGTAATATATACACTTTAATCGGCCGCCACCTCTGTTCACGACCAGCTGTTGCTAATTAAACTGCGGAAAGCCTGGATGTGCGGGGTTATAATGGTAAAGCTAAAGTAAGGCGTGTTAGAAAGGACTGGCGTATGAAACAACTCACCGTACGATTGTCAAAAACAGCCAGCGCACTGCGCAGGCCTAAGCTGAAGCTGCTGGTGGCCGCATTTGCGGTTGCTGGAAGTTTGACGCTCGCCCCACTGGGATTAGGAGGTAGCGTAGTCAGCGCCCAGTCGGCGACACCAACCAGCCGCGCAGACTGTGTCAATTGGCGTGACTACGGTTTTCAAAATCGTGGTGCCTGCGTTGCTTTTGTATCAACTCAGCATGCGAATGGATACGGTGGCAATGGTAACGGTAACGGTGGTGCTATTGGCAGCATTGGCCGCTTTATTGCCAATATTCTCGACGCGATTGCTCGATTAGTTCGAGCCATCTTCGGCGTATTCTTTTAGCTAGCGTCTGGTAGATTGTACAAAAACGCTCCTTCGGGAGCGTTTTTTAGTGCACACCCATAGCCGCCGGTAATGTAAAAAAGTCAGCAAATTACCTCCGACGGCGTACAGGCAAACAGGGGTTAGCCGTTAGTATAAAGCCTCTGGACAGCCGCCAGCCAAAGACTATACTTACTAGTAGCTACGCGAGCATGAGCGGTTTTCGGTGACAATACGTTTCCGACTCCCACCATAGCCACGGGCTGTATACAATTTTCGGCACGCACACCTCGGTCACTACGTCGCCCTCCATCCATTTTTGCTTCCCGCACAAACAGGATATGAATCGAACGGTTTCATGTCATGGCGGTCAGCTCTAGTCAGTACCATATCTGACACCTCAGCCGTTCACCGTACATCTCACCACAAGTGTCATGATGTCGGATTCTTTTTCTTATAAACTTTTGCAACCTCGGATGGAGCAACCTTATGAACATCATCAACCAATCAGTAAACGTCGACGCTTTTTACTTCACCGGCAACGACCAGCTTAAAACCTTCCCACGCCGCATCGAACTCAACACCAAGGCATACACTTTTGAAGACGGCCTGCAGTGCCTAATCCGCAAAGGCAAGCGAGTCGTGCGGCTCTTTGACATGACTGACGGCCGCACCCGCTTCCGTCTCAAGCTCGAAGATGACCAGTGGACACTCATTGGCACCCGTAGCGCCGTGTAAGCTGCACTACATTTCATTCTTTAGTACATCAGGAGTTAATCATTATGCAAAGCATCGCAGAAATCCTTACCAACCACCCGTACGCCACCGTTAATGGCCGCCGACAGCCAAAGTGCCGGCTCATCCCACCCGGATCGCGGCTTATCCGCATCGCCTAACAAAAAAAGCCCTCATGCGAGGGCTTTTTTAATCAAATTCTGCGCTACGATCTTCGTCGTGTGACTTACTCCAAATGCCTTCGGGTACAGCAGTGAACGCTCGAAGCATATAGTCGGCTGCGGTGTGCACCAAGAGTAAGCGGCGCGTTACCCGACCGCCCATTTCTTGCAGAATCTGTTGCCGGGCCAGCTCGTCGCCACGGTGATCGGTCAACATTTCATACGCTATCCAAGCCTCATCGCGGGCACCAAAAATCTCCTGCAGCGCTAGTTTAACCCCCAGCTTACCAATGGCGTTCGGGACTTTAAGGTATTGCGGCCAAATTTCGCCAGCAGTTTCCGAAAGAATTGTGTTAACCACCTGGCGATAGTCATTTTTGTGTTCCTGCTTGGTGTCGGTCTGGTCGAGCACAATACCCAAGTCGTAACCAATATGCACACCCCAAAAGCGCATCATGCCGGCCGCAGCGTGCGATCGGGCGACATGCCGGTTGTAAAAAGCCGTGCGCCATGGCCCCGATATCTCTTCCCGGCGGCCCTGCAGATGACTCTGGTAAGCCTGGTAGTACATCGCCGCAAAACGGGGCACGGTGTGCATAATTTTGTCCGGATAATCAAAATCGTCGATTTTATTAAAAACCCGCTTGGTGACTTCGCAGTAGCCACGTGTGCCATACTGCAATTGCGGCAGACCGGTCTTAGGGGTGTCGAGCGCGACTTGATCCATTACCCATAATTGTTTGTCGGGATCATCAAAAACAATACCCTCGCGCTCAAACAACCTCGCGATAGGCGAATCGGGATACGAAGCAGCCAACGGAAGCGATTCCATGATATTGCTATTGTAGCATGCTTATGCTAGGGTATCGGACGCGCGCCGACAGTGGTAAAATATGTATTACCAGCTAAACTAAAGGACCTGGATGTAAGCATATGCCCGTTAACCCGAAGGCGGCCGTGTCCCGATCGAAAGTCAGCAAAAAAACTACAGGCAAAGGTTCTGTCAGCGAGGCAGAACAAATTGCCGAACTGCAGCGCACCATTAAGACGCAGCAAGAATCCATTGATGAGCTTACGACAAAGCTACATCAGACCGTCATTGACGTTGAACATAACCGTGTATTAGAAGACGCCCAGGCCCTGACGCATCTCGGCAGCTGGCAGTGGGACGTGGTCACCAACGCCATTAGCTGGTCCGACGAGTTATATCGTATCTATGGGCTCAAACCACAGGAGCGCGAGGTTGGATTCGAGGAATTCATGGGCATGATCCACGAAGAAGACCGCGAGCGCGTTGGCGCCATTATCAGCAATTCGTTCCAATCGGGTACGCCATTCAGTTTTGAACACCGTATCGTGCGACCAAATGGCAATCTGCGTTATCTGTACGGTATGGGCAAGGTGGTGCGCAATAGCAAAGGTGAACCGATGCGCATGATCGGCACCTCGCAAGATATTACCGCTCGCAAAGCCGTCGAAGAGGCCCTCAACCGTAGCAACGAGCGTTTCCAGGCAATCACGCAGGCAACGCACGACTTGGTGTATGACCTCGACTTACACCACAACAGCATCTGGTTTAACGAGGAGTTGCAGAGCGAATACGGCTACAATGCCTCGCAAGGCAGCAGTGATCTCGCGTGGTGGATCAGCCACATACATCCCGAGGACCGTGAACGCATAGAAACTCAAATTAACATGCTCAAACGGAGCGACCAGCAGGTGTGGCGGGCCGAGTTCCGCTTCTGCAAAGCCGATGGCAGTTACGCCGTGGTACGCAACCGGGCGTATGTGCTCCGCGACACAGAGGGCAAACCCGAGCGAATCGTCGGCAGCTGCCTGGATATCACCGAGGCTCAGCGCTTAGACCGGGCCAAAGACGAATTTATCTCCTTGGTGTCACACCAACTGCGCACGCCGCTAACCGTAATCCAGCTCTACGGCAACATGCTGCACGGCGGCATGGCCGGTGTACTGGAGCCGCTCCAGGCCGAGTATGTTGATAAAATGACCAATGCCAGTGTCCGGCTCATCAAGCTGGTGGGTGATATCCTCAACATTTCCAGGCTGGAGCTCAACCGCATTCGCATCGACGCCGCTCCTACTGATGTTATTAGCCTCATACAAACCCACATCGATGAACTGACGCCAGCCGCAAAAGCCAAGAATGTCTCTATCAGCTTTAAGCCAACAGACAAACTCAAGCCGGTCAAACTGGACAGTACTATCTTTGGCGAGATCGTCCACAACCTCATTAGCAACGCCGTGCGCTACGTCCACAACGACATCGGCAAGATAACGGTGGCGTTTGAGAAAACCGACGACCATTATCTGCTAACAGTTAGCGATAACGGCATTGGCATACCAAAAACCGCCCAACCACACATCTTTGAGCGCTTCTACCGTGCCAGCAATGCCGCGCGCATCGACGGTGAAGGCACCGGACTTGGGCTATATCTCGTAAAATTGTTTGCCGACACCGCCGGTGGCGACGCCTGGTTTACCAGCAGCGAAGGCAAGGGCACAACATTCTCGGTATCGTTCCCGTTGAAGGGCATGCGCCAACGCCGACCAGAAAACGGCCACATGTCCCACCCGGTGTCTTAAATCACCATAGACTCATCTTGTATAATCGTTAGCATGATCGCACGTACTCACGACGTTGCCGCCTTTACTGCATTGGTAGCCATCGTCTTAGCCCAGCCATTGCGCAGCGTAACCTTAGCTACCGCCGTTGCCGCGGTGTTAGCCAACCAAATTGGCGGTATCGCCCCAGATATCGACCAGCCAACCGCCCCATTCTGGAGAAATTTACCAATCGGCGGCATGTTTGGCAAGCTTATCGGACGAACACTCGGCGGTCACCGGTTTTTGAGTCACTCTCTGTTAGGATTGGCGCTCTTCGGGTTTTTGACGAAAGCGCTATTGGCATTCCTGCACCCGATTATGCCGCATGTCGATGTCAGCCTCGTCTGGTGGGCGTTCATTATCGGTATGGTCTCACACCTTTTTATGGATAGTTTCACCAAGGAGGGTGTGCCGTGGCTGCTGCCAATCCCATTCAAGTTTGGTTTTCCGCCGCTACGACGTATGCGTGTCACCACTGGTAAAGGGGTAGAGAAGTTCATTATTTTACCCTTGCTTATCGGTGTCAGCGTGTGGCTTTTTGCCAGTCATTATGTCGAAATAAGCACGTTTACCCATCAGTACATTCATCGTTAGCGCCAGGCAACTGGAGTAAAAGCTCGAATTCGGCTGGATGTGGCCGTAATTTACAACACTTGTGGCACATACTAATCTTGCCGTAATGTCCCTGATGTTGTAAAATAGAGCGCATATGTCCGAAAAATCGAAGCGGCGTCTTATTACGCCGAAGTCTAAACGGTACCTTATTGCGATCGTCGTGCTCATGGCGATTGCGCTTTTGGTGTTCGCCGAAGTTGTCCGCCCTAATCAAGACGCCAAGAGCTATACCAAGCGTCTGGAGTCCGCCTCGGAGCCACTGGACAGCTGTTTCCGCGATTTAGCCGAGACCACCCAGCAGGATATCTTCTACGCACCGGATATCGACTTGGTCGTAAAACAAAAGAATGTCAAAAGTATCCAGGACCACATTGCAGCCTGCCGCATCGAGCTCGGCAAGTTCAACAGCACCGCTCACGAGCTGCTCGCACTGCACTTTGCCGGTTACACCAAAACCTACCGCGAAGCCCAGCTCAACCAACACCACGCCTTTAACATAGTTAGCCAAAGCGAAGATGTTATGGACCAATATGGCAATATGGCCGACTTCTTGTCACAGTATTACGCCAACCTTGGTGGCTTTTTGAACACATTTGACGCACTCAACAAGGCCCAGGACAGCAACACCCTCAGCAATGCGAACCGTAAAGTGTCCAACCAAGCAGCTTCGCTACGCGCCAATGCCAAGGCGATTCGCGCCCTCAAGGCACCCACCGGACTGGCTGACGCCCAAAACAGCACCGCCACCATGATCGAACAGGCCGCCACCGGCTTCGAGAACCTGGCCCGCGGACTTGATGGCTACAGCGATACATACCAGAACCTCGGCTACAAGCAAATCGACGCCGCTTTGGAAACCTACGACAAATCAGTTATCGGCAAGCCGTATGAAGTACTCAAGAACTCCTACGTCCTCAAACAAATCAACGCGCTGCCTGCAAAGGTAGAGAACCTACTGGCTGGCGAAACCGAATAGACCACAACGCCACCCGATATAAAAACACTCGCCTCACACGAGGCGGGTGTTTTATATAGAGCACCGGTAAGAGTGGTATTCGTCGCTAGGCTGCAGCTTCTTCTTCGGCCGGCTTGGCGCGCATACGAACGGTCTGAGGCTGTTTCTGGTACTTGACGCTACCAGTACGCTGCAATTTGTTCCAACCGACTGCAGCGCCACGTAGAGCGCTCAGAACGGTGCGGTACAGGTTATACGTACGGATTGGGTTGTATATGATACGGGTCACCGGAATAGCCAGCAGATGCTTGAAACGCTCTTTAGCCAGGATAATGGCTACCGTGGCGATGATCGCTTGGGTGGCGATAGTAGCAAAGAAGAAGTACACCAGCGCGTCAAAGTTGCCAGCCAAGATATTTTCCAGGTCAACCAACAGCAACAGCGGGATAAAGAACAGCGGCAGCAGCACGTTAAAGATGGCGTATGGCAGGAAGAACATACCGACCCAGCCATATTTACGACGGAAAATCATATCGCGGTGCTTCCAGAAGGTCTGGACGCTGCCGAACATCCAACGGAAACGCTGCTTAGCCAGCGCGTGGATTTCTTCGGGTGCTTCGGTAAAGCTCAGCGCATCATTGTCTTGCTTAACCTTCCAGCCGTCACGTTGCAGCTTGAGAGTCAGGTCAAAATCTTCGGCTAAGGTCAGGTGTGAGTAGCCGCCGGCCTGCAAAATAGCCTCTTTGCGCCAGGCACCACAGGCACCGGGGACTACCATCACCGAGTTCAGGTAAGCCTGAGCGTTACGCTCGATGTGAATACCGATGATGTAGTCCAACATCTGCCAGCGAGTAATCATGTTATGGATGTTACCGACTTTCACGTTACCGGCAACCGCACCAACCTTTGGATCGGCAAAGTGACGAACTAAACGTTCCATAGTCTCAGGAGGGAAAACGGTGTCGGCGTCGATACCGACGATCACTTCGCCCTTGGCGTGCTTGATACCAAAGTTCAAACCCGACGACTTACCGCCGTTCTTCTTAGTGAAGGCCCGCACCCGCTTGTAGCGTTTTTCTAGAGCGAACGCCACATTAGCGGTGTTATCCTTAGAGCCATCATCGACGATGACGATTTCCAGGTTACGGTAGTTCGAACCGAGAATTGAGTGAACCGTGGCTTCCAGAACTTTTTCTTCGTTGTACGCCGAGATAATCACGCTCACCAGGGGCTTGTAGTTCTTATTACGGGCAAAGCGTGAACGACGCATGTTCAGCATAGCCAGAACCACGTTGGCAATCGTAGTCAAGAAGATGGTTGCCACGGTAATGATAAACAGCTTACCGATGATGGTGCGCGGCCAGACCAGGTAGGCGCTCGCCAAGATGTACGAGGTTTGGTCGGCGACGCTTGGTTCGGCCTTCGCGTACAGGGCAGGGGTTTGGCTGTACATCTGATTCATGGTTACAAACTTGTAGCCACGAGCCTTGGCTTCATCAATCAGTTTCTGGACGTAGCTGACGGTTAACGAGCGATCGCCACCGGCATCGTGCAGCAACACAACCTGACTACGACCGTCAAGATTGGGCATTTTCTGCTGTAAACCGCTCTGAAACTCCCAGTCGTCGGTGTCAAAATCGTGGCCGGCAATGGTGTACCCCATACGCTGAGCAGTCAGAATACCGAGGATATGGTTGCGCATCGACTGTTCGTCGTTACCCATGTAGGGCAGGCGGAACATCGAAGAAGTGTGGTTGGTGGCAGCGTTAATAACGCGCTCGGTCTGATTAATCTCCTGTGTACCCTGAAAACTCGAAATAAAATCAAAGTTGACGTGGTTAAAGGTGTGGTTACCGATGACGTGGCCTTCGTTAGCCTCGCGCTTAATAATCGAGGAGTTCTTGACGACATTATCGCCGGTTACAAAGAAAGTCGCCTGGACGCCATTCTTCGACAAGACATCGAGGATTTTAGGGGTCCAGGTTGGGTCGGGGCCATCATCGAATGTCAGGGCAATCTGTTTCTGTATGCTGTCAACACCGTAGCGCTGAATTGCGAACTCGTGGTCGCCAATGGCTTGAATCTCTTCTGAAGACAGGGCGGTGCCACCACCTTGGCTGGCACCCTGACCGTACAGAGGTACTGCATAGAGGATGTTGTTTTGAGGTTGTACGTGCACGACGCGAACCAGCGGGCCCTTACCGATAACCGGTGTATTTGATTGGTTGACAACCGCCGCAATCTCAGCCGGGCTCATACCAGAAGCCGAGTCATCTACCTTAACAGCAGTTTTTACCGCCGCAGCCGGAGCATACGCGGGTACCGGCTCGTTCTTGAGTGCACGGGGAACAGTCAAGTAGAGAGCGAGTGCCAGAAGTACTACTACGCCGAAGATGGCCAACCGGATTTTCTTCCAGCGACCACCTTTTTGATCATAAAAAATTGGCGTTTCTTGCTTTTCCATACCAAATAACAGTTATAATGAGATGCGCTATGGTCAACAGGGAGTTTCTTGTGCACCATCATGCACAGCAAGCCGTATCTGTTTCCTAGTTCTACGATCTCTTGTACTTACAGGCAACTTCGTACCACCAAAAAAGTCTGCATTTAGTACTATACCATTGTTTTCTAATATTTTATAATGTATTGTAGAAAATACTTCGCATGAGCAAACAATCACCCAACCCCTATGTTAAAAAATTGCACAAATTACTCCGTAAACGGCGTAATCGCTTTGTGCTGATAGCTGGGCTTTTGCTGATTTTTGCCGCACTTTACGCGTCGGAAAGTTACTTTTTCCGCCACAAGACTACCGAAACCGAGCAGGCAGTCGGTACCGTTCAGCCCAACCACCAGTCAGTGCGCGCCACAATGTTTTGGGTAGGCGAAGCGCCCGACGACGACAATGCCCACATCACCAATATTTCATCGTCGTGGACCGAAGACTGGAACAAGGCCTTCGGTGGCGTTGACGACCCAACCAAGCGCTGTGGTTACAGCCCGTGCGATTTCACCCCACGCGAAAACGCATTCTACTTTGCATTGCCGTACAACGACTACAGAGCCGACGGCACGCTGAAGCCAACCAGCGAGTTGCAGCGTATTCCGTGGTTCAGCGGCCCGGCGCCGGCAGGTCAGTCACTACTCAAAAACCGCTGGATTGCCGTCACTTTGAACGGCAAAACCGCCTACGCCCAGTGGGAAGATGTTGGCCCCATGAACGAAGATGACATCGACTACGTCTTTGGCAACAAGGCACCGAAGTATCGCGCCGGCCTCGACTTGTCGCCAGCCACGAACGATTACCTCGGCCTCGACGGTGAAGGCATTGTTTCGTGGAAGTTCGTCAACGCCTCAGATGTACCTGACGGCCCCTGGAAGACCACCGTTACCACCTCTGGTATCGACTTTAACTAGACCCGGATAGCCTTTACAGAACTGCAAGGCCTTGCATAGTCGTGCTATACTACTAGGTAGCCATGTGAGTGATGCCGGTGTTTACGCCTCGCTTCTTACTTGCAGACTTTACTTTCAACTCTGTGGTCCCTCCGGCTCGCCGGGCAATAGGGCTCACGCATACAACCATAGGGCACCGATACGGCCCCGACAGTATCAACTCTCTCTTATTAACAGTAGTGGGCAGTTTATTGCACTCTTTGTGCGATGAACTCTTTCGAAAGGTACAGGTTTTGTATGCGTGAAATTATCAACGAAGAAGTCTCTGTAGTGTCTTACTTTAGCGCCCGCAAGCGTTTGAGCTTGCCGCACATCATCAGCTGGCGCAATCAGGAGTACGCGGTCAGTAAAATCGGCTTTCACCACACGGTGCGCACCGGTGACACCTTGCACCACATTTTTGAGCTGGTCGATGGCGAGCAGCAGCTATGGATGCGCCTCAATCTAGACACCAGCAATCTCCATTGGCTGCTTGAGGTCGTCAGCGACGGGCAAGCCGACTGAGATGGAGCGGCTTTTAAAGCAAGGACAGCGCATACGCGCCGAACAGCAAGCGGCCGAGCGTCGGCAGGCGGCCTCGGCTCCGCCTCCGCCGGCACCAATTACCGCTGCCAGTACGCTGCGCCACGACGTTAAAACACCGGTCCGACAGTACCGCGATCTGGTCGAGTTGCCCATTAACCGTAACCAACCGCTTAGTATGCATATCGACCTCAATTCGTGCTTTTCGACCATTGAGCAGCAGGCCAACCCTCTCATCCGACACAAACCGGTTGCCGTTGCCGCGTACACCCGCGACAGCGGCATTATTCTTGCGGCTTCGTACGAGGCCAAAGCCCTCGGCATCAAGCTCGGCACGCCGGTACGCGAAGCCCGGCAAATTTGCCCGGACATCATCGTACTTATGCCCGATCCGCCCAAGTACCGCGAAGCCCATCGTCGGTTTAAAGAAGTACTCACCCAATACACCGATGAGGTCGTTCCTAAATCAATCGACGAGTTCGTCCTCGATTTTCATGGCTCCAACGCCATACAGAGCGGCCGTTCGCTTGAAGACGTCGGCCGCGACATCAAGCAGCACATCCGCGAGCAGCTTGGCGAGTACGTCAGCGTTAACGTCGGTATCGGCACAAACCGTTTTCTCGCCAAGCTGGCTGCTGGCCTCCATAAGCCCGATGGTCTCGACGTTATTACCCATAAAAATATCCTGGATATCTATAAATCGCAGGATTTACTGGCTTTACCGGGCATAAACCGGCGTTTTAAGGCTCGGTTGTTTGCCGCTGGCATCGGTAACCCTTACGAGATGTACCAGGCCAGCGGTCGTTACTTGCGCGACTTTGTGTTTTTTAGCAAGCTCGGCCACCAGTGGCACCAGCGACTTCGCGGTTGGGAAGTCGACAAGGTTGAATGGGGAACCAAAAGCATCGGCCACCAGTACGCTCTTGAGCATCGCACCACCGACCGCCAAGAGATAAAACGCCTGCTTATGAAGTTGTCCGAAAAAACCGGTCGTCGGCTGCGACGGCACGGCTACGTAGCGCATGGCATCAACGTTAGTTTGCGTTTTGTAAGCAACGGACACGACCCCAGCTCGGAACATACTCCAGGCAGCGACCTCAACCCCATACCCGATACGTTACGTACGGGCGGTTGGAACGGCTGGGGGCACTACTCGGCCAAGGCCGCTTACTGGCAGCAAAACCGCAAGAGTGAGCACCCGCTGTATGCAACCCAAGAAATCTATCGGGCCGCCGAAGCCATCATTGACCAGACCCGTTTTGCCGACAAGGTATCACTCATTAGTGTGCATGTTTTTAATTTGCGCGCCTGCGAGCCAGAGCAAGTCGGTCTATTTGATCAAGAGGCCGCTCAGGCAAAGGCCCTAGCTCAGGCTGCCGATGACGTAAACGATCGTTACGGCGAGTTCAGCGTTGTGCCGGCAATCATGGCTGACATGCATAAAACCATTCTGGACCGTATTGCCTTTGGAAATGTACGCGATATCGAATGATGATTGCAGTCTCTATCCCCGTGAGACACCTTGAGAAAGTCGCAGAAAGCGTTTGTACCGAACTACGCTTTTTGCTATGGTTAGAGTGACAGTTTTGCCATAAACATCATCATGATGATTACCGGCTTTGCGAAAAGTTTCACGCAAGCCCGCGACACGAACCCCGTGTAAAGCGCAGGCTGTACGAAGTAGCAAAGAAGATTCAAAAACCTGTACATACTCTATGGCACAATCACCCCAACGTTTTAGCATCGACGGGTTTACACCCAGCACACCAAATCGGCATGTCGGTTTTCAGCCACAGCGCCGACCGGCGCTCAGCAGCGCTGATATGCAGCGTATTCGACGCCGGCCCGGCTTACACGCCGACAGCAAGCCAACCCCGCTCAACCAACAGTATGGTCAAATTGGCCAGGCAAATCGTACCATCACCGAGGCACAAACGCATCCTGGCACCGTTCGGCAGCAGCGCAACAATTTCCCCGAATTTACCATGTATTCCGGACCGGAGCATGCTGAGCCCGGTCGCCAAACCGGCCGTCGACGCCGCCGTGGACAAGACACCGCTGCCCAACAGAGCAAGAGAGTCGGCATCTTCCGCCGCGTCAAGAGCTGGCGCTGGAAAAAGATTATAAAACGAACCGCGCTGGCTTGCGCCGCTTTCTTGGTAATCTGCGGTGGCTGGATTGGCTGGAAAATCATTCACAACACCGGCAAGGTGTTTGGCGGCGGCAACCTCATTGGTTTCTTGAACGCGACCGCGCTAAAGGGCGAAGACCAGGGCAAGGTCAATATTCTGTTGGCCGGCGTTTCTTCTGACGATCCGGGCCACGACGGTGGTGAATTGACCGACTCTATTATGCTCATCAGCATGGACACCAAAAATCACAAAGCCTTTATGCTGAGTATCCCGCGCGATATGTGGGTCAGCATTCCTGGCAATGGCTCTTCTAAGATCAATGCCGCCAATGTATACGGCACGCAGGATAACTTTAGTGAGAGTGGCTACCCGACGGGTGGCATGGGCCTGCTTGAGAAGGTCGTTTCCAACAACTTTGACATGCCCATTCATTACTACGCCAAGATTAACTACACCGCGTTCCGCGACATGGTCAACGCCGTCGGCGGCATCTCGGTTAACATCCAAAGTGAAGACCCGCGCGGTTTTTACGACCCGAACATCAACAAGCACGATGGTGGCCCGCTTAAGCTCGCCAACGGCGTCCAGACCTTGAACGGGCAGACCGCCCTGAACTTTGCCCGCGCCCGTGGCGATCCCACAAATGACGGCCGCGTAGCCTACGGATACGCCAAGAGTGACTTTACACGCACCCAAAACCAGCGCACCATGATGCTCGCGCTCAAGGATAAAGTTACCAGCGGTAGCGTTATCACCAATCCGCTTAAAATCGGCGAACTGTTCGACGCCGTTGGCAAGAACGTCCAAACCGACTTTAAGCCAAGTGAGATCCGCCGCCTGTACGACCTCGGCAAGCTTATCCAGTCCAAGGATATCCAGTCATTGAGCTTAAACGATGCTGACGGCGTTAACTTGTTGCAGAACTATCGCGCACCGAATGGCACCTCTGCGCTCGCACCAGCTGCCGGAGTTAACGACTACAGCCAAATCATTGCGTACCTCAAGAAAGCCACCAGCAGCGATCCGGTCGCCAAGGAGTCAGCTCAAATCGTCATCTTAAACGGCGGTGACACTACCGGTTTAGCAACCAAAGAGAAGAACTACCTGGCCGGCAAGGGTATGAATGTGGTAGCCATCGGCGACGCGCCAGCGCAAGCCCAAACCGTCATCATCGACCAGTCAAAGGGCAAAAAGCCCGCCACCAAGGCCAAACTGCAGCAGGTATACGGGAATAGTACCAGCACGGTCAGCCTCGGATACCCGACCGCTGATTTCATCGTCGTACTCGGCAAGTCGCAGAAAGCACACTAGCAATCTGTCCGACAAGCTACTCGAGCATCACCGCTCGCACGCCAACACTGTAGTATAATTCGAAGCGTAAAATAACGTCGCAGGAGGGAACCGATGATCAGTTTTCACTACCAACCCGACAGCGAACATGCTATCGACACCATGGCCGAACAGTTGTCATCGGCGCTCGCCCAGGGCAAACGAGTTGTCTGGCTGGTGTGCGGCGGCTCAAATATTCCGTGGGTAGTTGCGTGCATGAACCGCCTACCAACGGCCGACACCGGCACATTAACCATCTGTTTGACCGATGAGCGTTACGGCATCCCCGGACATACCGACTCTAACTGGACCCAGCTAGACGAGGCCGGTTTTGACCGTAAGCAGGCAACCATCATCCCGACGCTCGAGGCTGACACGACACTTCAAGACACCTGCCAGCACTATGGTGCTGCGGTCACGGCCGCGCTCGACCAAGCAGAGCTCGTCGTCGCCCAATTCGGCATCGGTGGCGATGGCCATATTGCCGGCATTCTGCCGAATTCACCGGCCGTCGACAGCCCGCAACCAGCCGTCGGCTATGACGCCGGCAAATTCATGCGCATTACGCTCACTCCCTCGGTGCTGCGACACATCGACAGCGCCTACGCCCTGGTGTACGGCGAGACAAAGCGCCACGCGCTCGAACAATTACGAGACCAGAACTTACCACTTACCGACCAACCGGCGCAGATCCTCAAGGAGATTGACGACGCCCATGTATACAGTGACCAATTCGATAAACAGGAGAACGTATGAAGATAGCAATCCACGGACTTGGCAAAATGGGCATGCAAATTGCCAAAAAGCTGGCCGCCGATGGTCACCAAGTTATCGCCCATAACCGCAGCCCCGAGCCAATCGAAGAGGCAGTAGCCGCCGGTGCAACCGCCGCGTTCCAGAAGCAGGATGTGCTCGACGCCTTCGGAGATGATCGGGTCATTATCTGGCTCATGCTACCCTCCGAGGTAACCGAACAGCATATTACCGAGTGGCTTGCCATACTCCCAGAGCACAGTTTGCTGATTGACGGCGGTAACTCCGACTTCCGTAACACCCAGCGACATGCCGAGCTGATTGCCGCCAAGAGTATCGATTTCTTAGATGTCGGCACTAGCGGCGGCATTATGGGCATGGAGCATGGCTTCTGTATGATGGTCGGCGGTGATGCGGCCAGCTACATGCGCATTGAGCCGGTCTTACAGACATTGGCAGCCCCGGAAGGCGGTTTTCAACACTTTGGCGCCAGTGGGAGCGGTCACTTCGTCAAGATGGTTCACAATGCCATTGAATATGGCATGATGGAGAGCCTGGCAGAAGGCTACCGCGTGTTGCACGAGGGCCCGTACGCCAATCTTGACCTGGCAGCCGCCGGTGATATCTGGCAAAAGGGCAGCGTTATCACCTCAACCCTGAACCGACTGACCGCCGAAGCGCTGCACGAAAATCCAAGCCTTGAAGGCATCGAAGGTTACGTCGCCGAAAACGGCGAAGCACGCTGGACGCTGGAAGTTGCCAAAGAAAAGAACCTGCCAACACCGAGCATCCAAGCCGCTTTCGACGTCCGCGTCCGGTCACAACAGGGGGAAACCAACTTTACCACCAAGCTTTTAGCAGCCATGCGCAACAAATTTGGTGGCCACGCTCTCAATAAATAAGCGTCACGAAAGGCTACCTATGTCCGACAATCCTCCATCCAACGAACCTAACCAGACTCGTGCCGCATCAGCATCATCGTTAAGCGTTTCGCCGGGTCCGGCAATTCTGGTCATCTTTGGTGTGACCGGTGATCTTTCCAAGCGCTACCTTATGCCGGCGCTGTATCGGTTATTCCGTGACAATTTGCTCGACGACAAGACGCAAATAATCGGCGTCAGTCGCCGCACTATCGACCTGGAGGACTTGTTCGACAAGGTTGAAATGTGCGTCAGCGAGGCCGACAACATTTGTGATCCAGTGGTTATGGCACGCATGCACAGCCGTACCCGGGTACACCAGCTTGATATGGACAGCACCGACGCCTTCAAGTCGCTCCGCACACTGCTCGACGACATCGAGGCCGAGCAGGGCGTCTGTATGGACCGGCTGTACTATCTGTCGATCCCACCGACCGCCTACAACTCGGTTATCGGCCACATGGGCGAAGCCGGCCTGCAGGAGGCGTGCAAGCACGACAGCGGTCAAGCCAGGCTGCTGGTTGAAAAGCCGTTTGGCAGCGATCTAGCGTCGGCCGAGACGCTCGTCAAAGAGACGGCCGATGTTTTTAGCGAAGAACAGATCTTCCGCATTGACCACTATCTCGCAAAAGAAACCGCCCAAAACATCTTGGCATTCCGCTTTCAAAACCCGATTTTTGAGCCGATCTGGAACAACCAGCACGTCAATCACATTGATATCATCGCCGCCGAGCAAATCGGCATCGAGGGCCGGATAGAGTTCTACGAGCACCAGGGTGCACTGCGCGATTTTATCCAAAACCATCTGCTACAACTGCTGGCAATCACCACTATGGACCGACCAGACCACCTGGACAGCCAGAGCATCCATGAGCACAAGCTGGCGCTGCTGCAAAGCGTACGGCCGATTGAACGTGGTCAGGTAGCTAACCAAACACTTCGGGGCCAATACGAAGGCTACCGCGAGGAGGTCGACAACGCCGGCTCAAATGTTGAGACCTTCGCCAGCATTACGACGAGCATTGACAACGACCGCTGGCGCAATGTACCAATCACCATTACCACTGGCAAGGCGCTCGACGTAAAGTCCACCACTATAACCATGACCTTTAAAGAGCAGTGGACCAATTTTGCCAACAGCCTGCGTTTCCGAATGCAGCCAAACGAGGGTATCGGCATCGATTTACAGGTTAAAAAGCCTGGATTTGAGCAGGAGCTGCAGACAGTAACCATGGATTTTGCGTACGAGCAGAACTTTGAAAGCCTTAAGCAGCAGCCGAGTGCGTACGAACGGGTCATTCTGGACGCCATACGCGGCGACCGCACGCTGTTTGCCAGCAGTGATGAAGTCTTGGCCTCGTGGCGCGTCATCGACGCTGTCGTCAGCGCCTGGGCTCATGACGACGAAGGCCTGGTCATGTACCCGCAGGGCAGCAGCATGCAGGCGGTCTTTGATAAAGCCAAATCCGCCTCATGATAATCTTGAGCGACGAAGCATTCGAGACGCTGCTCGGCGAAGCGCTTGACTCATTGCCCGAAAAATATACCTCGCGGTTGCTCCAAGATACCGCCGTAACCTGGGCCGACGAACCAACCGCTCAGCAGCGTGAACAGTTCCATTTGCGCCACGACGAAACGCTCTTTGGCCTGTACGAAGGTCTGCCGTTGCCGGAGCGCTACTCGGGCGTCAACAAGATAACACCCGACAAAATCACCGTATTTAAGGGGCCGTTGACCCGGGCGAACAACGATTTACCAGGGCTGCGCGAGGCCGTCCGCCATACTCTATGGCACGAAATGGCCCATTATTTCGGGCTCGATCACCCACGAATCCACGAACTCGAGTAACCTGCAGGCCCGAAAGCTGTGCTTTTTACAAGCCGCCGAGGTTGCCAAGCCCGAAACGAACACGGTAGTATACCCTTATGAAGATTCACGAAAACCCCGCGAATATGACGCAAATTGCCCAATGTAACGTGTATCGCTATATAGAGGACCACTACGAGTTCTTGCTGCTCAAGCGCATCGATGACCGCAAACACTTCTGGCAGCCGATTACTGAGACAGCTGCAGCCGGCGAAAACATCGGTGCCGCCCTAAAACGCGGCCTGCTCGAGCAAGCCGGCATCGAGCATGTCAAAAAGCTCAGCGAAGAGACCTACACCTACGAGTGGTACACCAGTGGTGAACGTGGCCGCGACATTGTATTTGCGGTCGAGGTTCATTCTCGAACAGCGGTCAATATCGATAAGCATCGGTATTTGGACTTTGCGTGGATGCGTTTTGAAGACGCCGTAGAAAGCGTGAAGTGGAGCGGTGTGCAAGAGGCACTACGGCGGTTGCAAAAGCGTCTGGAGACCGAACCGCGTACCCCGGAAATCGAGCTCAACACGCACGACGCTCCAGCCAATACCACGGTTAACCCCACCGAGACCAAGCCCGGCACGTTTGTCAGCCAAGTACGCCACAGCCAGCTCCCGGAATTACCGGAAGATACGGCAAAAGACTTCGGTTTACTGTAGAATAAACATATGCATCTTGGTTTTCTCTTTGCCGCCGAAGCCGATAAAACGACACTCGGCACCCGTTTACTCTGGGTCGCTGCGACCATTCTTGGCCTACTGCTAGTACAGATAGTCTTGCACAAAACGCTGGATCGGATTGTAGAACGGGCTGTCAAACGCCACAAGCACACCAGTGCCAGCGAAGAACGCAAGCGCGAAGCCACGCTCAAAAACGTCTTCCGCACCACCAGCGCGATTGCACTGTGGGTTATCGGCTTGTTCGTTTTCTTGTGGGAAATGGATGTACGGATCGCGCCATTGCTCACCGGCGCCGGTTTAATCTCGGTGGTCGCCGGTTTGGGCGCCCAAAGCCTTATTAAGGACTGTTTGGCCGGAATCTTTATTATCCTAGAGAACCAGTTGCGGGTTGACGACATCGTCACACTCAGCACCGCCACGGCGACCATCTCCGGTTCGGTCGAAGAAGTCACCATTCGAACCACTCGCTTGCGCGACCTCGACGGCAACTTGCACATCGTCACCAATGGCACCATCGGGGTTATCACCAACCGCTCGTTTAAGTTTGCGCAGGTCAACATCGACATTTACCTCAACTATGACACCGACATCGATTTAATTGAGAAGCTCATCAATAAGGCCGGTATCGCCAACGCCGGCGAAAAAGCCTTTAAGAGCGATGTTATCGAAGCTATTCAGTTCTTGCGCGTCGACGCGCTCAACAAAGACAACGTGGTTGTTAAAGCGCTTGGCAAAGTTAAGCCGGGCACCCAGTGGGATATCGCCGGCGACTTCCGCCGAAAAATTAAGAAAATCTTCGACGAAAACCACATTGCCGCCCCATACGATAACTTCATTATTCACGATACCGGCAATTTGACTTCGCCGAGCTCGCTCAAACCGGTCAACCGCACAAAACGCTCGTAATTTGGTTCTTTTTGGCATAATCGTTGACCAATTAGCACTTTCATGATAAAAAACTGGTGTGGAGTAGGGTACTTCATCGTCTAGTTGCCCCGACAAAGGAGTCACTATGGCCCGCCGAAAGATCATGGCCTTTCCGCTGCCCGGCGCACAAACGCAGCCGGACGACGTCAGGGTCGTCATCCAGTATGTCGTCGACGAGTTGCGTAAGCAGTTCTTCGAGGGCAACGAACGGCAGTGTACACCGGTACACATGTCGGACAGCATCGGCGAACTGGGCTTCTCGATTAGCGAGAGGATCAGTCTGCTGGGTTTACTGCAGCGTGCCGGTATTCTGACACGCATCAGCTCCCAGGAAAACCGTGTCTACCTCTGGTACATCACGCCCATCCAGGATATGATGACCATTCCACTCGAGGTTTTCGAGGCGGCCTGGCGTGACTTCCGTCACGAAGAGGATTTGACCAACGAGGTCAAAAGACTCAAGACTAGATCGAGCAGATCGCAGACCACTCCGGCCCCCGACGAGGAATTCCTCGCCAGGATCGATGTGATAACCAGTCAGCTCACCGAGCAACGCGATGCAGCACTGTCGAAGGCGGCTGAACTGGAAGAGACGGTCGCAAGACTCGAAGCAGAGATACGGGAACGTCCCGACACCAGCCGCAAGGTCATTGAACAGGCCTTCTTGGCGCGGCTGGAGGCCAGAGTCAACGACATCAAGCCGCCCCGGACGCGTCGCTCGCGCTCGTAGCACCCGCACCCACACCTACTACAACGGCAGTCTGAGCCTCATCAGATAAAATCCTGAGGAATCAGGTTACGGGGTGGTTGTTACTACGAATTTGCCGGCACACCGCCGACTTTTCGTATTCAACGACCACCCCGTGCTCCACCTTGTTATGCAGCTTTATTGCAAGGCGCTAGAGGTTGCTTATACCTCTGTTTTATGATACTGTAGCGTCGATCTGACCGTGAGGTAAGATAGCACCCGAACGAGAAAGGAATTTCCAAATTCCACATCCGTTCATCACAGATAGGACACCCCCCCGTGGCTACTGATGCGCTTGGCAAAGCACTTGTCGAACGTGTTCGCAACCAGCCAGACCTTAACTGGACTATTCTGGAGCAATTCGTTGGCGTCAAGACGGCAGCCATCGAACGGTGGCTCCGTAAGCCGTCAACCGTTTCAAAGAAAGGCAATCTCAACGGTCCACCTAAGGGTGAGCGCCTTAACCGGCTCTTTCACTTTTTGTACGCGATCGGCGTGCATTGCCCAGAGATGGAAAAGCTGAGCCCTTACGTTCGCTACGTGGGTGAGCTTCATGCGTACGGCATCGTCGTGCTTGTAGCCGAGAAGGACTATCCGGAGTACACCATCGCCAACCTGCTTGGCGTCAAGAACTCGCAGACAGTCTTCAACATCCTCAGGGGCGATCAGAGGCCAATCATCGAAACCGCACCAAAAGAGGTGGACGATGATAAGGATCACTTTGATCTGCCCATTGTGAAGGCGCTTTACGACAAAGAGCTAAACGAGAAGAAGGAAGAGTGGAAGTCACTTTTTGCGCAGGCACTGACCGGCAAGGAGAGTGGCCGTCACACGCTGCTTGAGCAGCCAGCCGGACCAGTGATACAACCGGCACCCGTTTCACCCGCACCAGTGGTTGAAGCAGAGGATCCGACACCGCAGGTACTCAAGCCAGAAGTGTCGCTTCCGGCTGTAATCGAATCACCGCAGGTGGTTGAACAGCCACAGCCTGAGTCTCGGCCCGCAAAGCCAGCGAGCACGGCGGACAACACCGATCGCATGCTTAGATTGGCTGAAAAGCTGAGCAGCGTCATTCCGGTCATGGAATACGCCGCCTCGGACATGTGCAGCGATGCTGACCGAGCACTCATGCGGCAGCTACTTGGCCAAGACAACATGCACACCTTGCGCATGTTGCTCCAAAAGCTGACCAGTTCGCGCTCCATGCGAGAAGGAAGTTAAGGGCTATGACACAAACCTTCACGAGAGGCAGCGTCGTGACCGACGACCTGGACACCAACGAGATGGAGCTCGACGTCCACCGCGGCGAGGTCCTGTACGGACTGGCGGGTACTTACAACACGCTCGAGCGAACATTGGTCGAATGCGCCCAGAATGCCATCGACGCCGATGCAACGATCGTCATGATCGCCATCGACCAGAAGGCATCACTGGTAACCGTAGCCGACAATGGCACCGGCATCGACCGTGAAAAGTTCCGCCTTGCATTGCTCAGCGTCGGCAAGACTGTCAAGTCCGACGACAAGATGGGTCGTTTCGGCCGCGGCTTGATCTCACCACTCGACAAGTGTCGGATGTTCCGCATTACTAGCCAGCTGGCCGGTACGAACATCATCAACGAGTGGACGTTCAACGCCAACCGTATCAAGGCCGAGCACAAGCGAGTGCCGATTCCTTGCGAACCGGTTCCGCAGATGCCGGAGATCGTCCAGCCATTCAGGACACGCGCTCGCCGGCTCAGCACTACCTGGAACACCATTGTCCAGCTTGATGCCGTTACCCGAGACCGTACGGTCCGGGCTATCGACATGAGTGAGTTGGCCAGCCAGATCCAGATCAAGCTGGGCATAGGCATGGCCTTAAAGAAAACCGTCGTCCACATCTTCCTCAACCCCGAGGAAGGCAACGAGGTAGTTTCCCGCACGGTTGAACCGCTCGTCTTCACCGGCCAGCCGCTGGACATCGTCACCTACGATGACGCCGACTGCGGACGAGTCGAGTTTGAGCTGTTCAAAGCACCCCGCACTCGTGAAGGCCGCAATGGCACCATCATAGTCATGCGTACCGATGATAAGGCGCGCGTACCCTGGAACGAGTTCCGGGTGCAGGCCATGGGCGCAAAGTACCTGATGGAGTTTCCGGAGGCCTTTCAGGTTCTGAGTTCCGGATACTTCGAAGGGACTATCCGTGCTGAGAAACTCGATCTACAAGTAGATCGCGCCGGCTTTCAGGTAACTGATCCGCTCAGGGCGCTCTACATGGTCATCGCCTTGTGGTACGAGGAGCACGGCAAGCATCTGCTCGAAACTGAACAGGAGACTCGCCGTGATGAGCGCTACAAGAAGCTCGGTCAGCAGTCGCTCGACCGACTCCGGGAAGAGCTAGCGCTCGACCCGGTGCTCAGCTCAGTGCTTGACAACCTGGTTGGCAATTCGCCAACTCCGGAACCCGAGCCAAGAGACCGCAAGCAGCATGACGGCCCGGCAAAACCCCGCCAAAAGCGGACCAAGGTTGAACCGAGCAAGCCACGCGAGCGTCCGCAACACGACGGCACCGATAGGCGTCCCGGTCAGCAGCATCTGTCGCTGAACTTCGCCTACGAGCAGCGCCCCACCTGGGACTTCCTATGGGAGTTCGACTTCGAGACCGCCACGGTCGTCTTCAACACCTTGCACCCCAACTGGGTTATGGTAGATGAGTCGCCGACCGGCAAGCACACTGCCAGGCAGGACAGAAATGTCATGCACTTGCAGGAGTGGCTCGGGCTCGAGATTGTCACGCTGCTCAGCGAGTTTGGCGAGCCCGAAGAGTTCGAAGAATCACGGTCGTTCATCGACAAGCGAGTCAGGAACTACATCCGGATTCTGATTCTTCGCTAGCCCGCCGCTCAAACGAGTGTCCTTATCCGTGTCAGATCACCAAAAAGCCCAGGATAGTCCTGGCCGGTAGTGGATACTACGTAGGAATTGTTGACGCCATCCGGCGCCACTTCCCACGCATTCCACTACCGCTACACCAGAGCCCATGTACCAAGTGGACTGCGGCGTGGCGGTAACCCGTTAATACCCAAATCAGGACAGGCGTGTCATACTATCCACATGCCCGTACGCAAATACCGCTGGTCACGCGACTACGAGTCGGCCGAAGAAGAACTCGAGCACATGCTGCGCAAACGTCGTTTTAAAGCCGAACGCTGGATAATTGAAGCCGGCGAAACGCTTGATTTACATGCCCATAATTATGATATTCAGCTGTGGTGTGCCGAAGGCTCGATAATATTCACTGCCGGTGGCCAGAGCTATTCGTTGCAGCCTGGCGACGCGCTCGATATTCCGGCTAATACTATCCACAGCGCCATCGCCGGCATGACCGGTGCCGTGTGTTACGAATCACGCACCAAGCCTTCCATCACCTAGCACGTATGAACTACTCTTGACAAGAGTGGTATAATATTCTACTCTATATAAGACATCTGTCGGACCTTCACACCCTGGGAGGGAACTATGGAGAGGCACCTAGAAGCGCTACCCTCGGCTTGCACGCTGTCGGTCGTTGCTGTGGTTTGCTTGTGCATCACGCTCATTGGCGCGGTCGCAGTCAAATCAGAATTCCGCCGAATCATATTCGCCAATCTGTTGTTTAGCCTCGCTGGCACGGGTGCACTCGCCCTCGATTTGAGCGGCTTGCTCGTAAGCCTTGTCTTTGCTGCCTACAGCCTGGCAACGCTTGTGTACTGCTGGACTCCGCTGTCACCGTCGTGGCAGGGCGAAAAGCTGACTGGGCTGGGATACACTGTCCGCGCCATTGTCATGAGCGCTCTAGCGGTTCTCAATGCAAGCTTTTTTGCCCATGTTACGGCAAAGAGCGCCACGCACAGCGGAGAAATTGCCGTGTGGACTGCAGCCGAGTACCAGACCCGTCTCGTGCTGGTCAACAGCGTGCCGTTTTCAGCGCTTGCCGCGCTCATTGGCATGGCCGCCTGGACCGTACCGCGAGTTGTTCGGCTTGTCCGGTCGTACCATCCATTCAGCAATCGCCGCCCGATGCAGCAAACCGACATCGGTTTTACCGCCGTTGCCGGCCAGCCCGCCCAAGCCTAAACCAGGAGGTCACAACCCAAGTTGCTTACAGTTTTCGTGTTTTTACACGCATACGAGCAGCTTGGGTTTTTTCTTTTTCATGCCGCAGCGCATCGAGTGTTTTCTGCAGCGACTGCTGCTCCTGCCGCCGGGAAATACTTCCTACGAGCATCAGGGCAATCGAGCCCACTAAGCACAGCAATCCTACGCCACACAAGAGCCAGCCAAGTACCGTCATCAGTCCAAGTCCGATGTTGACACCGACAACACAATTCGCGCCCGATATATCATCAGCGCACTGCGTTGGGCTTGTGGTCAAGGCGCTCAACAGCAGCAAACACACAACCCCAACAATTAAAACGGCCATGCTAACCGCAAGCCTGGTTCTATCTGACCTGCGAAGCATAACCTTCATACTTAAAGTGTAGCAGTCGCTTGAACAATAGCGCTGTGATCTTTGTCGCACTAACTTTGGTACTATGAACTTATGATACGGATTCCACCCAGGCCAGGAATAGTCGTCGTAAATGGTCGACGTATCAAGGTTGACTCACAGAACGAGGCAAAGCTTATAGCCTGGTTTGAAAAGAATGGATTCTCGGGATTATGGGTACGCACAAATGTTGGTGCAGTGGTGGGCAAAAGCCGATATACAAATGACTTTGAATTATCGGTCAAACATAACGGGAAGACAGTTCGTGCAATTGTTGAAGCAAAGCCCTATAAGCGTGCTCTAGGATCAACTATCATCAGACGGATGCAGGGTGTTGCCAGTTTTTACAAAACAGACTTGTTACTGCTTTACACCAGAAGAGAGAATGCCTGGTTTCGGATAGACATACAAACGGGGAAGCTGACTGAATACGGCATACCGATTCCAGGAAATGCACCCCTTAACACTTTACCGAAGTCGTTCAGTTTAACTTCCGAGAAACTCGGCAATCGTTACTACCAGCGTAAATTCAACCCTATCGGCTGGTTTGCCGATCTTGGCATCGAACTTATTCGAGGGCCACAAAAGAGAACGCGAAGAAGAAAAAAGTAGTCATTCCTCGGCCGCACACCTCATCAGCACGGTATACTGTATAGCATGCCTCAACCAGATACCGCCGCCTTCCAGCAAGCCTTTGCGCGACTGAATGCTAGTCAAAAAGCCGCGGTCGAGCAAATCGACGGGCCGCTGTTGGTTATTGCTGGGCCGGGCACCGGCAAAACCCAGCTGCTAAGCGCCCGCGTGGCACACATTTTGCAGGCCACCGATACGCTGCCGCAAAACATCCTCTGTCTCACGTTTACCGAGAGCGGCGCCAGCAACATGCGCGACCGTCTGTCGCGCTTTATTGGGCAAGCTGCCTACGATGTAACTATTGGTACCTACCACGCGTTTGGCGGTGACCTGATTGGCAGGTTTCCGCAGTATTTTGGTGAGCACCGCGCCCAGCAACCGGTCGACGGACTCGGCCAGCGGCAAATTATCCAAGATATCGTCGACAAGTTACCGTATCGCCATCCGCTCAAGAGCACGCAGCATCATTTGCATGACTTATTGTCGACTATCAGCGAAGTTAAAAGGGGACTACTGACCGAGGAAACCCTGCGCAATATCGCCCAGGATAACTTGGATTTCTTGAGTGACGCCAACACGCAGCTCAAAGAGATTTTCGCCGATTTTAGCCGCATGCCGAGCAAGCTCGACAAGGCGCTGCCGTTTTTTGAGAATCTTGCCAACTATTTACAGGAAGGCGACCGCACCGAATACAAACTGGCCAGCGCCGGTATCACCGGTTTTGAGTCGCTGGCCGGTGTTACCCGGCATGGGCTGGCACAGGCGATTGCCAAGGCCACCGAAGGCAACTCCACCAAACCGCTGACTGCTTGGAAAAACCAGTGGCTCGTCAAAGACGCCGACAACAATCTGGTATTCGACGGCATCCGCGAAAACGAGCGCATGCTGGCCCTGGCCGATGTGCTGCACGATTACACCGCGGTGCTCAACGACCGCGGTCTGTACGACTTTGACGACATGATCCTGCGGGCCATCGAAGCTCTCAAAAAGCACGACGATCTGCGCTTTACGCTGCAGGAACAGTACCAATACATCATGCTCGACGAGTTTCAGGACACTAACGAGGCCCAGCTCGAGCTCATCGAGCAACTGACCAACAACCCGGTCAGCGAAGGCCGACCCAATGTCATGGCTGTCGGTGACGACGATCAGGCGATTTACGCCTTCCAGGGAGCCGAGGTTTCCAACATGCTGAGCTTTGTGGACATGTACCGCGACACCATGGTGATAAACCTGACCGAAAACTATCGCTCGCACCCGCAAGTCTTACACGTCGCGCACGAGGTGGCAGCCCAAATCGGCACTCGACTCAACAGCCGTTTCCCGGATATGAGCAAAATTCTGACCGCCGCCAACAAAGATATTCCACCCGAGGCGTATATTGACCGTCACGAATTCCAGGCCGATGTTGGCCAGTACGATTGGATTGCCCACGAAATTGCCGACCTCATCCAAGAGGGAGTGCCCGCCCACGAAATTGCCGTGTTAGCGCCGCGTCACAAACAACTCGAACCGCTCGTACCGTTCCTGAATGAGCTGGACATTCCGGTGCGCTACGAAAAGCGCGAGAACATCTTAGAAGCACCGGTTGTGCAGCAGCTGCTGACCATGAGCCGACTGATTCTAGCCTTAGCCGAAGGGCAGGACAAGCTGGCAGATGCTTTATGGCCCGAAGTCCTGAGCTACAACTTCTGGAAATTACCCACCAGCGCCATCTGGCAGCTGAGTTGGAAGGTACGCGCCGACCAGGAGCTCAGTTGGAGCCAGGCAGTCCTGCAAAATGAGCAATTCCACATACCCGGCCTGCTACTGTTAACGTTGGCTCAGCGCGCTCACACCGAGAGTCTGGAGATTATGCTCGACGCCATCATCGGCAACGAGGCCGTCACCACCCACGAGAGCAGCCAACCGACCGTCCACTCACCGTTACGCGAATACTACATGGGTGCCCAGGCTCAAACCGATGGCCCCGATTTGTTCTATCAGACCTTATCGCACATTACGTGTTTGCGCCAGAAATTGCGTGATCACCAAAACAGCCAAGAAGAAACTCTCAAATTGGCCGATTTACTGGGCATGGTGGAGCTGTACGAAGCGGCCGGCGAGCGCATGCTCAACACTAGTCCGTACAACCAGCATGCCGAGGCCGTGCAGCTGATGACGGTCTTTAAGGCCAAGGGTCTGGAATTCGAGCACGTCTTTTTGCCAAGCGTTCAAGATGATGTCTGGGGCAACTCGTCGCGCGCCCAATCAAACCGCTTAACCTTACCAGCCAACCTAACACCGATCCGACCGGCAGGCACCACCGAAGATGAGCGTTTGCGCATATTCTTTGTGGCTATTACCCGCGCTAAATTAGGTCTGCACCTTACGAGCTATCTGCAGACCTACAGCGGTCGTGCCACCAAGCGTCTTAAGTACCTCAACGAGCAGGAGAGTTCCGACGGTTTTAAAACTATGATTCTGCCGGCCGAAGTCCAAGATGTAAAACGCATCGAGCGCGAAGTGCCGCAACTGAGCACACTGGAACTTAACTGGCGGCAACGCCACTTTGACACCATCAAAAATGTCAGCATGCAGGAGCTGTTGCGATCACACCTGGAGCATTTTCAGCTCAGTCCAACGCAGCTGGTCGGGTTTACCGATTTGCTCTACGGTGGCCCGCAAAACTTCTTTTTTGACCATATTTTGCAGTTCCCACACGCAGCTGGCGCCGAAGCCGATTACGGCACCGCCATTCACGAAACCTTGCAATGGTTTCAACAGCAGCTCGACGAGCTCGACAGTCCGCCCCCGCGCCAGGCAACGCTGCAGTTTTTTGACAGCCGGCTGCAGCGCAAGCGGCTTTTACCAGAGGTCAGCGCCCGACTCAGCGAGCGTGGGCACTACGCCCTCGAGCACTACATCCAAGCCCGTGGCAACACCTTCCGGCGCGGCAACAAAGCCGAGCACAACTTCCGCAATGAGAACGTTTGGGTCGGCCAGGCGCACTTATCGGGCAAAATTGACCTGTTGGAGATCGACCAGGCCGACAAGACCATTACCATCGTTGACTACAAGACCGGCAAAACCTACAGCCGCTGGCTAAGCGACCCCAAACTACACCGCTACAAGCAGCAGCTCATCTGTTACAAACTGCTAACCGAGAACTCTCGCAGCTACAAAGGCTACCGCGTGACCGGCGCCCGGCTAGAATTCGTGGAGCCCGACGATAACGGCAACATCCACAGCCTGGAGCTTGCCATAAAGGATGAAGATGTGGCGCGCGTCACCGCACTCATGCAAGCTGTTTGGTACTGTGCGCAAAACCTGGAATTCCCGGATGTCAGCGGCTACGACCAAACATTAGTCGGTATAAAACAGTTTGAGGACGACCTACTTGCAGCCTACAGCGACCCGTCTACTGCTTGAGCTTTTGAATATCCAGCGTGATGGCTGTAGCGTTAGTAACACCGGCGCTCAGCTCGTCACGAGCTAGCACGAGCTTAGCAAGGTAGGTTTTAAGCACCGCACGGTTGGCATTGTAGTCACCGGCTTTGATAGCGATAACTTCTCTCAGCACCACGCTCGTGGCATTCTTGGCGTTGAGCTTGTGAGCCTGGTAGTTGTTAAGCGTAATCTGGGTCTGCGAGGTGCTCTGGCCTTCGCTGCTCGCGTCGTTGAGCCGCTCTTGGAACTTGCCGCCAAGCTTGTTGAACTTGTCTTCCAGTACCGCCTGGTCGTCGGCCCACACCAGCATTTTAACCTGTGAGATAACAAGCAGATAATTATAATACTCTTTGTCAAGATTTGCCTTATCAACGGTAAATGCATCGGTTGAGGATTCGGTCTGCGCCCGGGTCTTCAAGCCGTTAACGGCGCTGATTTCAGCATTGATAGCCGGTTGCAACACCGCTTGTTGCGCCTGCGTCAGCTTGCTCAGCAGGCTGAGGCTTTCTTTTAGCACGCCAACGCGCCGGTCACACTCGCTCCCGAATTTGTTTTGCAGCTGCGACAGGCGACTCTGCTCAACTGTTGCGTTACCACTGACACTGGAATTGTCAGTGCCATCAACTGCCGCGCTGTCGTCAGCATCTACGGCTTGTGGCTGGTCGTTCAGTGTCTTTGCAGCGGCATCGGATTGCTCTTTATCGCGCTTGGCACCAGCCGTCAGAATTTGCACATCCAGAATCAGCTCGTTATTCGACTTACCAGTGGTCAGGGCGTCATCGGCCGAGACCTTCGGTGGGTTAATCGTCAGAATTGGACGCTCTTTTTGGCTTGAGATCAGCAAAAAGACACCAATACCGACCGCTACGAGCAAGCACATTGCCACGATGCCGATAATCAGGGCATCGCCGCGCTGCCGACGGTGATGTAGCTTAGTTTGGGGAGCGGTGGATTTGTTTGTTTTATACATAGCGAGCTCTATTACATATCACTGGTTACGATTTTTCTATAGTATAGCATGCGACACAATAGGTTTTCTGGCGACAGCATCAAGTATTATTTGCTACAATACCCCTGAAATATAAGACTGCCCGGTCATAGAATGGCGGTCGGGAGTACAGGCAAACAGCGTGATCGTCGATATTATTCTTACACTATTGCTGATTGGCGCTATTTTCAGGGGCCGCGAAGCAGGCCTGGTGCGCCAGGCCTGCTCGGCAGTGGGTTTTATCGGTGGCTTATTTTTGGGTGCGGCATTGCAACCGCATCTGGTGAACAATGCCGACACCACCATGTCGCGGGCGATGTTATCGATTGCCATTACCATGGGTAGTGCCTTGCTGTGCCTGAGCATCGGCGAATTCTTGGGTGCTACGCTTAAACAACGTTTGCACGGACTGCTACATATCAATAAAATTGACGCCGCTTTGGGCGGTGTCGCCGGCGGCCTGACCTTAATTATTGGCGTTTGGCTCGTCGCGCCAGCCGTCAGCAGCTATCCCTCGCCGGGCTTGCAGCGAGCCATGAGCCAATCGAGCTTCGTAAGCACCATCACCCGCAGTTTGCCATCGGCGCCCCAGTTTATTGCCCGTATTGGTAACTTGGTTAACCCGAATGGTTTTCCGGATGTATTTGCCGGCCTGGAACCACGACCATCGCAAAGTGACGCGCCGCTCCCGTCGCTTGGCGATCTGCAGCCGGCTGTTGAAAAAGCCCGTTATTCGGTAGTCAAGCTGGAGGGCAGGGGCTGTGGCGGCATTGTCGAGGGTTCGGGTTTTGTGGCCGCCGATGGCTACATCATCACCAACGCCCACGTTATAGCAGGCGTCGCCCGACCGACCGTCATCGACAATAACGGCCGGCACGGTGCTACTGCCGTATGGTTTGACCTCAATCTGGATGTTGCCGTCTTAAAGGTCAAAGATTTAGTCGGTCCGCCGCTTAAAACCAATTCCGCCGTGGTAGCGAACGGCACTCCGGGCGTTGTTCTGGGCTATCCGGGCGGAGGTGACTTTACCGCCGATCCGGCCAATGTGCTCGACGAATTTGTAGCCACCGGACGCAATATCTACGGCAACAATACCACCCGCCGACACGTCTACGAGCTCAAGGCTACTATTATCCCCGGCAACTCCGGTGGCCCGGTTATCAACAAAAACGGCGAGGTTATCGGCCTGGTATTTGCTCAGTCGACAGCCTACAAGCAGGTCGGTTACGCTTTAACCATCAAGCAGGTCATGGACGATTTTAAGCAAGCGGTTGCTCAAAACCGACCGGTAAGCACCAGCTCGTGCGCCGAATAAGTCTAGGGTTTGGTATAGTAAAGACAGTTATGGCAAAAAAAGAAGTATCGACAACGCAGAAAGACGCCAAACCATGGCGTAGTCTCGAGAAACCACTGGCTTGGATTCTGGTCATCGGCGGAACCATCGGCCTTGCCTCGGCTTTCGTGATTACTTGGGACAAGATGAAACTGCTGGAAAATACCGGCTTTCAGCCAAATTGCGACCTAAACCCGATTATTAGCTGCGGCAGCGTTATGAAGACCGCTCAAAGCCATGCCTTCGGGTTTCCTAACCCCTGGATCGGCTTAGCCGCTTTTGCGGTACTTATCGCTGTTGGCATGGGCATTTTTGCCGGCGGCAGATTTAAGCGTTGGTTTTGGATTGGCCTGCAGCTTGGCACAATTTTTGGCCTGGCATTCGTGCACTGGTTGTTCTTTCAAAGTGTGTACCGTATTAATGCATTGTGCCCTTACTGCATGGCGGTCTGGGTCGTGGTCATTACCACGTTCTGGTACACCTTGCTCTACAACCTGGAGCAGGGCCACGTCAAGCTTCCTGCCGGTGACGCATGGCAAAAGACCGGCAATTTTATCCGTAAGCATCACCTCGACATCTTGGTATTATGGCTGGTCATTATTGCAGTGCTCATCCTAAAGCACTTCTGGTACTACTACGGCCACTACTTTGGCGCCTAGCATCGACCGCCCGTACTATCACACGAAATATCTGATACAATAGCAACAAGCATACGCTTGTATACCGGCATGCCAAAATCACCGGTTGCGCGCAATAAAAGCATGACCACAAAACACAAAGATCTAATTACACGAACTGCCGAAGCACCGGCATTGGCTTTGGCGCGCACTATCGTGGCTTCACAGGTTATCCGCGACGCCACCATGGCGCAAGCCAACAACAACCCGGTGCTCAAAAAGACTAAAAACTACTGGCACATGCTCGGTCCGGGCCTGACCACCGGCGCCAGCGACGATGACCCTTCGGGCATCGCTACGTATAGCCAAACCGGCGCCCAATTCGGCTTTCAGTTTCTATGGCTGAGCGTCTGGACCTATCCGCTCATGGGCGTAGTTCAGGAAATGTGCGCCCGCATCGGTTTGGTAACCGGCAGGGGACTGGCCGGTAACATCCGGGTCTTTTATCCCAAGCGTATCCTGTACATCTGCACCTTCTTGCTGTTTGTTACCAACGCCATTAACATCGGTGCCGATCTCGGTGCCATGGCCAAGGGTGTGCAGCTCCTTAACCCCAGCCTGAATTTTAGCTTTTTGGTCATAGCCTTTGCGCTCGTCAGTCTGATGCTGCAAATTTTTACGCCGTATGTGCGCTACGCAAAATACCTTAAATGGCTGGCTCTGGTGCTATTTTCGTATGTCTTGTCGTCCTTGCTGGCCCATCTTAACTGGGGCGAGATTTTGCCGCAGGCCTTTATACCGAGTATCGAGTTTAATAAAGACAGCCTGATTATTCTGTGCGCCATCCTCGGCACCACCATCTCGCCGTATCTGTTTTTCTGGCAAACGAGTCAGGAAGTCGAGGAGCAGATACTGCAGGGTAAAACCACCTTACGCGCGCGCCAGGCGGCGACCCCAGCCGAAGATGTAAAAAGCATGCGCATCGATGTCTGGTCGGGCATGTTCTTGAGCAACTTGGTCATGTTCTTTATCATCGCTGCCTGTGGCGGCATCTTGCATGCTAACGGCGTAAACGAGATTATCAGCGCCGCCCAAGCCGCCGAAGCATTGCGGCCGTTCGCCGGCAACGCAACATTCTTCTTGTTTGCCATCGGCATTATCGGCACCGGTATGCTGGCGATTCCGGTGCTAGCCGGCTCAAGTTCGTACGCTTTGTCAGAAAGTCTGCGTTGGAAAGAGGGCCTGTACCGCAAATTAGGCCAGGAATCGTACGCCTTTTACGGTATCATCATCATTTCCATGCTCATTGGCCTGGCGATAAACTTCTTAGGTATTGACCCGATTAAGGCGTTAATCTACGCCGCCGTCGCAAACGGCATCACGGCGCCGATTATCCTGTTTTTGATTGTCCGCATGTCCAGTAACCACCGAATCATGGGCCGTTGGGTCAATAAGCGTTACGTGACACGCATTGGTTGGATTACCACCGGTGTTATGGCCGTTGCCGGCGTGGCGGCTATCTGGGCTTTGTTCGGTTAAAGTGACTGGCGTTTGGCTTCGGTGACATCACGGGCACGCTGGCCAGCTTGTTTGGCATCATCATAGGAGTCAACCTGTCGCGTGGTATATACAAGCATTTTGCCAAGTACGCGGACCGCTTCAGCCAACTGTGGAGCATCACTGCCATACATACCGGTCATAAGTTCTGCCGCTCCGCGCAGATTGCTGAGCCGTTGTCGAAAATCATCACCTGCAGCAGTCACATCTTTGCCATCGACACTTCCACTCAGCACACGGTGTGCCTGCAAAGATCCCTCACTAGCCTTGTCATGTGCGGCAGATAAGCCACCCCTGGCGCTTTCCATAGCAGTCTGGCCAAGCTGGTACGCCTGCAGTGCGTCTTGTACTAATCGATGACATTCCTGGAAATGGGCGTGGGCTTGTTGCGCTGCATCCTCGACACCCGCCAGGTCTTGACCGGCTCCTTCATACTGCTCAATTACTCCACCAAGTTGTTCTTTGATACCACCAATACTCTCTGACATATATTTCTCGCTATAGGTTACTTATAAATTGTTCGAGGCTTGCGCGGACCGGTTCATACGAACCGGCAGCTTGCTTTACTGAGGTGCGGTTGCTCATTCCGTGTTGCATGCCTTCGACTTTAGCCTTTGCGGCCGCTAGTGGCGCATCGGCATCACCAGCCTTAGCGACACGCTCATTGGTTGCGCTACCGGCCGTGATAAACTCTGACCCAAAATCGATCAACACATTTTTTACCTCATCTTCATGACGACTGCCTTGCAGGGCGCTCATGACAGTACGATACCCAGTATCAACATGGTTTCTCGCCTGACCGATGGCTGCAGCCGTGTCCTGGATTGATTGCCGGTAGACAGCCAGGCTGCCCATAGCCTGGGCAATGTACTCTGCAGCCTGCTCCAGGGCGGCAGCGGCAGTCTCTTCATGCTGCTCAGCGGTCGCAGCCAGACTAGCGGCTTGCTGAAATTCCGCAAGTCCTTCAGATACTGCACCTTGAATTGCTTCTATACCTGACATTGCACACACCTAACAATTAATTGGCCGCAGTGTAGCACACCGTTTGCATAAGCACCAAGCTACATATTGCGCAGGGCGTCGATTGGGTCTTTACGGGCTGCCTTGAGCGCCGGCGCGGTTCCAAACAAAATGCCAACCACCAGCGATGTGCCGGTTGCAAATACCACGCTCTGCCAGGTCAAAATCGGCGTCAGCGAAGTAGTGACCCTGAGTATGCCGTTGATAATGAGCGCCCCGATAACCCCGAAGATGCCACCAAAGAGGCTCAACACCGAGGCTTCGGTCAGGAATTGAGCCAGAATTTGCCGGTTACTAGCGCCCAGCGCCTTGCGTATACCAATTTCGTGCGTCCGCTCAGCAACCGACACAAGCATAACGTCCATAATGCCAATGCCGCCAACCAGCAGCGAAATAGCCGCCACGCCGGCAATCAGTTTGGTTATCAGGTCGAGGATGTTGTTGGTTACCGCCAAGCTCTCATCTTGCCGGAGTACGCTAAACTGTTGCTGTCCGCCATGAGCTGCCCGCAAATTGTCGCTAACCGTGCCGGCAAAGCTACGCAGCTGACCCGGGTCGGAGGGTTTCGCCAGAATTTCGTACAGCCGGCTGTTGCCGCCGGTCAACGCTTCAGCCGTCTGGTAGGGAATAAAGATAGTGTCGTTGAAGTCAGTGGTTAAACTGAGCGGTGAAGTGTCAAACTGCTTGAGCACGCCGCGTACCACAAATGACTGACCAAGTAGCTCAAAACTCTTACCAATCGGCACTCGCTGTTTGAAGAGCTTGTTCGCGATGTTCGGACCGATAATCGCAATGTACGGCTGTTCCTTTTGGTCATCATCGCTAAAGAAGTTGCCATAGGTTGTCGGATCGCGCAGCAGTTGCCCCATAGCACCGGTTGTGCCTAAGATGAGCGGCGCGGCCTTCGGCTCGCCCTCGATGCGCACCTCGCCGTTAACCAGACTGAGCGGCACCGCCAAGCCGACGCCGTTGGTCTGCTGCACCGCTACCAAATCCTTCTTGTCGAGCGAGCCACCTTCACCGGTGTTGAGCAGGGAATTAATACCGTTGACCGCGCCACCGGTGCCGTTTTGGCCGATTTGACCGGCGCGAATCGTCACTAAATCGCCACCCAGTTGGTTAATTTGCGTGCTTACCTGATGCTTGATACCTTCGCCAATGCTAATAACCGTAACAACCGATACAACACCAATAATGATGCCCAGCATGGTCAAAAAGCTGCGGAACTTGGTACTCTTAAGCGAACTGAGCGCCATTTTGACATTACCTTGCGAGGCTGCGCTTAAGAACTTCACTTCCTAGCACTCCGCTTAGCCGGTCTTTTTGTTCTCGACGGTCGGGACGGGCGCTTTTTAGCCGGTTTTACAACCCTGCGGACATTCGTTTTGCGCGGAACCGGGTCTTTGTGCGGAATCGCTTTCATGAGCGCCGAGATGCCCGCCAAATCATCCTCAGCGGTCGTCGGAGCCACAGCATACATCTGACGCATAGCGGTGGCAGCCACTTCACCAACCTCGGTCTGTTCGTCTTGAACCACGGCACCGTCGTGCATGTACACCACGCGGCTGGCGTAGCGGGTTAGTTCCGGATTGTGCGTCACAAAAATGATGGTGTTGCCGGTTTTGTGGATTTCGCTCAGCAATTCCATAACCAGCCGGCTAGAGTTGCTGTCGAGATTTCCCGTCGGCTCATCAGCAATAATAAGTTTCGGATCGTTGACCAGCGCCCGCGCAATCGCCACACACTGCACCTGGCCACCACTGAGCTGCGGTGGGTAGTAGTACTCACGGTCCGCCAAGCCAACGCGCTCCAACATATTGCTGGCCAGCTTGGTGCGGCGAGCCAATGACACACCGCGGTACGCCAAGGGCAGGGCCACATTCTCGAGCACGGTCAGTCGCGGCAATAAATTGTAGGACTGAAAAATAAAGCCGATGGTATCGCGGCGAATCCGGGCCCGACGGGCACTTGTCAGTCGAGCGACCGAACGGTCGTTGAGCATAAATGTGCCATGCGTTGGACGGTCGAGCAGGCCCATGACATTCATGAGTGTCGACTTGCCACAGCCGCTCGGCCCCATAACCGCAACGAATTCGTTGGCATCAATTGACAGGCTAACTTCGTCGAGCGCCAGCGTGGTGGCATCGCCGAAGCCGTAGAGCTTGCTTACGTCTTCTAATTTAATAATAGGCATTATACCTAGTGTATGCTGTTTCGATTCTCCACGGCAAGGTGTTAATGCCACCTTTTACAACATTTTATCCAAAACATTACCACTAGCATTACGATTTGACCAAATGCAATGACAGGAGTCGTAGCGTTTTCGGGACAGTCATGTTGTAAATATGCCTGGTCGCCCCTTAGTGGAGCCGGTGTGCCGGTCTGGCGAGACCAAGGCTCGCCAGCCAAACCCGCGCGTGAACGCCAGGCATGTTTGTAATGTGACTGGCCCGCTATTTGCTATAATTGCATGCAATGGTCCAAGGAGAGGTGTCCGAGTGGTTGAAGGAGCACGCCTGGAAAGTGTGTATACGGGCAACCGTATCGGGGGTTCGAATCCCCCTCTCTCCGCCATTGATTTAGTACCGTTTACGTCTCATATCTGGTAAGCTTATGGTAATACAATGAGCCTATTGACCATGCGTCATACCCCAGATACATCACCAAAAACCCGTCATTTTGTAGTCCGTATCATGCGTAATGCTGTGACTGCTCGTATTGTAGCCGTGGTTGTGGCTTTTGCGGGTATTGGCATTCTTATGCTGTCGCTGAGCAGCGCAGCCACGACAAGCCTGCCCAACGAAGCCGAAAACGGCGCGCTAGGTGGCAACGCCTCAGTTTTATCAGCTGCCAGCGCGTCCAATGGTGCTGCGGTTCAGTTTGGTAACAGCAGTGGCGGAAAGGTTGTAGCGCCGTCCAGGCTACAAGTCTTTCCTGGTGGCGACAGTATCGGTGTCACCTGGAATCCTGGCTACACCGACAACACCTGGACCGACCACTACAATGTCTACCGCAACGGCGTAAAAATCGCTACTACCGCACCCGATCCCAACTTTGCGGGCACTGCAAACGGCAGTCAATACATCGACAAGAACGTAACTGCCGGGCAACAGTACTCGTATCAGGTAGAAGGCGTTGCCGCCAACGGACAATTGACCGGCCGAACCGCAACGGTTAACGGAACCCTGTCTACATCGGGCGTACCCATACCGACGGTTACTCTCGACCCCAGTCTCAAGGCTAATGTCACTGCCGCCGAATACACCTGGTTTCAGAATTACGTCATTCCGGTGCTTAAAACCTGGTACCCCAAAATCTCCAATGTCTTAGCGCAACCAGGATACATGCCTCCGTCCACTATTATTATCAAGTCCGAGAGCGCCAGTGACTTTGACGCCCACTACCCAGGAGCAGCTGCCGTCACGATTCGGAATGCAATGATTATCAGCCCCACATCGCTCGCCAGCGACCGTGACTATATGAGTGCCGCTATCGTCCACGAAAGCGTGCATGTCATGCAGTACTATGACAACGGCGTTTTCAAGGGGCCCGCACCCCGCTGGTTTGTGGAGGGATTGGCCGTTTTCGGGGCGACAGACATTTACAACGGCTACCCATACTCCGATGGCCTTGCGCTCCAGGATCCTCAGAACGACTATTACACCGACGGTTACATATCGACAGCGGCCTTTATACGCTGGATTCACCAGCACTACTCGAGCACCTACGCCCACGACGCCAATGTTGCTGGCCATAACGGCACCTATGACAGTCGCTATGTAACATTCTCTGACGGGCGCAATATTGACCAGGCCTGGGGACTTTTCCAAAATATTACAACGCGTACCGGCTCATTTGTCAGCAACGCCGGGAGCAAGTGTATAGAAGATCCAAACAGCAACATGAACACGTTTACCCCAGTTGTAGTTACCACCTGCGCTTCGGGCAATCCTTACTCGCAACGGCTGACATACCATCCGGTACCAACTACCAACAACGCTATTATCACGTTGCTTGGACACTGTCTGAGCGCTGACGGCATTACGAACGGTTCGTCAGTTGTCATCGATTACTGCAATGATTCCGATCCGTATGAGCTATGGATCAAGCAGAGCGACGGCACTATCGTCAATCCACAGTCTGGGCGCTGCCTGGAAATTAATGGCGGGAGCGCCTCGCCAGCCAACGGCTCAACCTTAGCAATTCGCGATTGCACTGGCAGCACCTGGCAAAAGTGGTCGACTCCGTAGTCTAGCCGTAGTGGCCATTAACACTAACGGACTTGGCAGCTAGGAGCAACCACTTGCGATAGTTTTAGACTGCTTACCTGGGAACATGACGGCGGCATTAGCCGACTGGTACCGATTACATTGTACGAGTTAGCTTGAGCCGCTACATAGCGTAGCTCGGTCGTTCGGTCAACGCAGCTCGTAGTTTTGATAACTGCCTGGTTGGCATCATATGCCAGTAACCAGACCTGATTATACCTGTTAGCAGGGCAGTTGTCGGTTGCCAGTGTTCGCACATATGTTTGCAGGGTAGCTGGAGCTTTCGTGTTTGCAAACTGCACAAAATCAGCCGCCGATCGCTTGTTAGACTGTTTACTGGCACTCAGTGCCGTCGGTAACCCAAAACTGACGCTATTTTCCGAGGGCTTTATAGTGCGCACCGAGAAGTCACCATTCGATCCGACAACCCCGTACACGGCCGGCTTGTTATCAGCTTGATGCTTCACGAGCATGCCACCGTCAACCGCCGACAGAGGAACATACGCCGTGCTGTCTTCGATAGTCTTTTGTACTTCGAGACTAAAATGGTCGTTACCCATGACACGGGCAATCGCCAGCGCCGGCTGGTCCTGCTTATTGGAACCGTTGAGGTAAAACAGACCGGTACTGCTGTCGTGTAATATAGTCGCGTAGGAAACTAACAACTGTTGTAGCTTGGAAGTATCGATTGCCAGGACTTTTTTATTGCGAACGTCCAGCACATGCAGCGTCGGTTTGTTGGCGGTACGCTCCTCTATGAATACCGATCGTCCGCTGACTCCGCTGAGCAACTTTACAGCGTTACTACTGGCGAACGATACATCATCCAACTTCTGAGTGCCAGTATCATACAGTCCAAGCGTGGTCTGCGCGGATTGCGGTTGCGGCTTATTTTTGGTTTGCGCTTGGTCCACCGGACGTCGAGCCGCCGCTATCAGGCTGTTGTCGGCCCAAGTGACATTAACGTAAGCCCGCGTCGTATCTTGCGGCAGTTGTTGCTGGACCTTGAACGCTAAATCGGTGATGTACACCTTGCCCGTGTCGGCAATCTGCAACGGGTTACTAAACGTACTGATCAGTAGTTTAGTCTTATCGGGACTCATCTGGATGTCGCTGATTTCACCAAAGCCTGCCGGCGGACGGTAGGTAGTTGAGGCGCCAGTCTGGATGTTTTGGCAAACCAAACTCCAACCGGTAAAGCTGCAATACATGGCTTGTGCGGCGGCTGCCGTATCAGTATCCTTGGCCTCAGGTACAAGCAGGGAATCATTGCCGCTTTTGAATAGCAGAATGGTCAGCACAATGCCAAGCGGCACAAAGACCGCAAGCAGACCGACGCCCCACCGACGGCGCTGAATGCGCCGCCAGGCGGCTGTAGAAGTGGTTGTATCTGTTTTGACTTGAGGACCGTCGGCCATAGTGTACGGTGTTAACCTTTAGCACTATTTTAGCACAGTCGACGGCCGACCGTACCAAAACTGCTATGTCTTTCTTGAGCGATTCAGGTACACTTTACGGTAGAGTGCACTACTAAAAACGACGATTGCATAAAAAGGGGACACCGTGGCTGACGATCCGCAAGAACAGCTTAAAACATATATTCAAATCCAGCACGATCAGGGTGTCGCCAACGAACATATCCGTCAAACGCTTTTGACTCACGGTTGGCAGGCCGACGCTGTCGACAAGGCGCTGGCCGAGTCAGGCGACGCACCGACGACCGCTGTCGCCACACCGGCGGCACACAGCCCCGAGCAACCGGAACTCGCTCCACTGCAACCGGTGCAGGCACCAACCAAGTACAAACTGTTCCAGGCAATCGCCGATACTTACCACGCAACCAGAGCTAATCTACGCAACGCCACACTCTCAATTGTCGTAAGTGTTGCGCTGTATTTTGGCTTAAGTTTAGTAGCGGCATCCTTTCTTATTGTCAGCATTTGGTCTAAGGTCAGCTTTTCCGAAAATACACCTGTCGACGGAACAACGATTGCTATCAAAACAATACTGTTTATTATCCTCATGATGGTTATTGGCTGCCTTGTCGGTGCACTCGTAACCGCTTCGATTGCCAAGAGCTTGTCCGATGGCGCCGAGAAGCGAAAAACATCATTCCGCGAAGTAATCCGTTTTAGCTTGCATCGAATCGTCCGCGTAGCCCTGACAGAGCTGCTGGTCGGGATCATCATGGTTGTCCCGATTATCATTGCCTGGATAGTAATGCTTGCAGCAAGTATCGGCCAACACTCCAGTTCGACCGGCGCAAACCTGCGCGCCTTTGCAGTGTATGGCATTCTCCTTGCGGTCGCAGCAATCGTCTGGATTATTGTCATTACGGTTCGTTGTTCGCTGGCTCCGTTTGTGGCGATATTCGAGCCCGAGGTGCCGATACTCAAGACACTTTCACGCAGCCGACATCTGTTGCAAAAGGGCGGCCAATGGTTTGTATGTAAGGGGATCCTGCTTGCGTTAGGCCTCTCCATTCTCACCAGTTTGGTATCCGGCAACCCAGGAGACCGTTCGGGCACAATGGATGTCATTGAGACGATTATCTCGGTCATACTCTCAATAGCCTCTGTTGGTGTCATGACCATGCTGTACCGTAACCGCCGGGCAGCTCGTCCGTAGACCGGCGGTGCCACAAGGGTAACGAAAGCGCGTGCCGCCAGCACAGAAAATGGTACAATACCTCTTATGTTAGCAGCCGCGTTTATTTCTTGGTGGTACGGCACCGGCTGGCGTTCACTCATCGATACCGCGGGCCGCCGTATAGCCCGCACACTGGCAACTTTTTCGGTGCCAACCTTAATGCGCACGCTGTTTTCGCCGTGGAAGAAGATTGTCACCACACCGGGCGCCGGTATCGACGCCAAAATCCGTGCCATGGGTGATAACTTCATTAGCCGGCTGGTCGGTTTTACCATCCGCGTGCTTGTACTCTTTGTGGCACTGCTGGCCTTGGGCGCAGCGGGTATTGTTGGCATGCTGCAAATCGTACTGTGGCCACTGGTACCGCTCTTTATTGTTGGCACACTTATTAAAGGAGTTACCGGGTAATGCATCCTTTAGCGCAACTCAACCCCAATCTACAGTCCTTGCGTGCGCATAAAGCCCGTCTGGCCGTTACGGTCGGCACACCATTTTATATGGTGCTTCTGTGCGGCTGGTTCGCATTTGGTGCCTTGGCAGTCGGCGCTTTTGTTGCCGGCGAGCGCCCGCAAGCCGCGTATCTGTCAATCGCCGTGAGCTTGCTCTGCTTTATGGGGTCTATGTGGTACAAGCACGACTTGCGGCCACTGCCGGTCGACGGCAAAGCGCTGGAAAACCGGCTGTCGGGAGATATTCTCGGAAAACTCTCACCACACCATGACATAACGCCTCAGGAATTATGGATGCTGCTTTCAACCCATTGGCAGTCGTACTTTATACTGAATCATCTGTTCATGACGGCCAAGCAGCTGGCAGATTTTATAAGTCGCCATCCCGAAGACATGAGCGCAGTCTGGATGCAGGCGCGCGAGCTGGCGGACACATACCAGGGAACCGGCAACCGCAGCATTGAGCCGGGTCACGTTGTCGCAGCACTGTTACTGACCTCAACCGACATTAAAACGCTATTCGCCAAACTGAAGCTCGGTGATAAAGATATTCTGGCGATGACCGAGTGGCTGAGCCGCGTACTCAAAATGCAGGCACTCGATAAGCCATTCTTTGGCGGCATTGGTCGCGACTGGTCTAACGGCTTCACACCGGTGTTAAATCGCTTTGGCAATAATATTTCATTAGCTATTGAGCAGCAGGGGGCGCACTTTGGCTCACTCACCGCCTCACAAGGGGTTGCCGCTATGCAGAACAGCTTTGCTCAAGGTGCGCACGGTATAGCATTAGTTGGCCCGCCAGGCATCGGCAAGACCAGCCACGTCAATGCTTTGGCGCAGTTGCTGCTCGAGGGCAAAGTTGTGCCCACGCTGCAGTACCACCAGATTATCGGGCTCAACCCGTCGGTGATTATTTCCAGCGCTCGTCATGCAGGCGAGCTCGAAGAGATTGTGCTCACTTTGCTCAACGAAGCCGTGCACGCCGGCCACATCATTCTGTTCCTCGACGACGCCCAGCTGTTCTTTACGAACGGACCCGGCTCATTCGACGCCACGCAAATTTTGCTGCCGGTTATGCAATCCGGGCGGGTGCGGGTGATTATGGCGCTTAACCCCGGTGACTGGCAGCGGCTCAAAGCCCACAACAGCGCCTTTGCCAATCTGTTATCGCCGGTTATCTTGGCCGAACCGACCGAGGCGCAAGTGATGGATGTACTCGAAGATAGCGCCCTCGGCCTGGAGCATAAACGTGGGGTACTGGTAACCTACGACGCTATCCGCGAGGCATACCGTTTGAGCGGCCGGTACGAGCAAGAGACCGCCTACCCGGGCAAGGCAATCCAGCTGCTCGAGCTGGCCTGCGCCCACACAAATGAACATAAAGTCGTCTCCGCCGAGTCGGTACAGAAGGCTATTGAGCAATCGCGCGGCGTCAAAGTCGGTAGCGCCGCTCCGGTCGAAGCCGATGCACTGTTACATCTCGAAGACACTATCCACCAGCGGATGATTAACCAGTCGTACGCGGTCAAAGTAGTGTCGGCAGCACTACGCCGGGCCCGCGCCGGCGTCGCCAACCCCAAGCGGCCGATTGGCAGCTTCTTATTTCTTGGTCCAACCGGCGTCGGTAAAACCGAGCTCGCCAAAGCCATCGCCGACGTTTACTTTGGCGACGAACACAACATGGTCCGCCTAGATATGAGCGAATATCAGCAGCCCGACGATGTGCAGCGACTGCTGAGTAACGGCCAGACCGAGAGCAAAAGTCTCATTCTGTCGGTACGGCAACAACCTTTTACCGTGGTACTGCTCGATGAGATAGAGAAAGCCCACCCTAATGTCCTCAACCTGTTATTGCAGCTGCTCGACGAAGGCGAGCTAACCGATAACGCCGGCCGCCAAGCCAGCTTCCGAGACTGCATTGTCATTTGTACCAGCAATGCCGGCGCCAACGCCATCCGCGAGCGTATCGAGCAGGGGCAGGAGCTGGAAAGCTTCCAGCACGAATTTACCGACCAGCTTATTAACAGCGGTCAATTCAAGCCCGAACTGCTCAACCGTTTTGACGAAATCGTACTCTTTAGGCCACTGAAGCCCGATGAGTTAGCCCAAGTCGTCCGGCTAATGCTCGGCGGCATCAATGCCACCCTGGCGACCCAAAACATTAGCGTTGCGCTCACCGACGCCGCGGTGGCCAAAATTGTCGAGCAGGGCAACGACCCACGCCTTGGCGCCCGTCCGATGCGCCGTATGCTGCAGCGAGCAGTCGAAGATGGCATTTCAACCCGTATTCTGAGCGGACAAGTACAACCGGGCGATCACGTCACGCTCGATACCGGCGACCTTGCCATCTAGAATAGTTGACAAAATGTGGTATAATTATCTACGCTTACGGACCACCCGTCTGTACAGCCCTTAACAAGCAGACAAACCATCGCCAAAAGAGGTGGATCGATGCCTGTACTGTGGTTGCCCGCGTGCTACATCCTGGTGCTACTCTACGCACCGATAAGCGCCGCGTGTAATAGACTGATGTTTGAAGCGCACAGCGGAGACCGACTCCGAACCTGGACGCTACGCCTACTTACGCCACTGTATCTGGTAGCTACAACTTCGATTGTCACCAGCCGACCGACCACAATGTGGGGATTGCTGATGCTCGCCCTGGGCATTGTCATCTTCTTGTGCGACATCCCGTTTTGCTTTGGCGCAAGCGCCAGAGAAGAAACGATTTCCGACAAACGAAAGCCACCACCCACTGTCTGGTATACCCCGTACATCCTCGGCCGAGTCCTGTGCTTCGCACAGCTTATCCCACTTGGCGTCATCGTCCTTGGATTGCTGACTTTTCAGTGACCCTTTCCGCAACTCCAACCATAAGGAGTAAGAACGGCCGATGCCTTCACCAGTCAGGGGATTCCTGGTGAAAATGTCTGCTTGTTCTTACTACGTTATTTCTAGCTGATTCTAACTGATTTTTGTACCGACGGCTTTGCCTTCGGCGGCCTGGACAATGTTGCCCGGTTTGAGGGCGTCGAAGATAATAATCGGTAGCTTGTGCTCCATAGCCATGCCCATGGCAGCGTTATCCATAACTTTAATGGCACCATCGGTGACCGCGCGCTTGTAATCCATAGTGTCCATCTTTTGGGCGTCGGCAAACTGGTTCGGGTCTTTATCGTATACGCCGTCGACTTTAGTGGCTTTGAGCACCACACCACAATCGAGCTCCAAGGCCAGAATCAACGCCGCCGTATCGGTGGTGACATACGGTCGGCCGCTACCGCCTCCAACGATCACGACACGTCCGTTGGCCAGATGCTTGTTTGCTAAGCGGTGCACGAACGGTTCGGCAACCTGATTGGCAAAAATCGTGGTCAAGCAACGAGTGGCCAGCCCTTCGGATTCAAATATATCGGTCAGCGCCAAGGCGTTCATCATAGTGGCCAACATGCCGATTTGGTCGGCCGTGACCCGCTTGATACCGTGACCGGCCAGCTGCGCGCCACGAGCGTAGTTACCGCCACCGACCATAATAACCACCTCGGTGCCGCCATCTTGTACTTGCTTGATTTCACGGGCTAGCCACTCGCAGAATTCGGCATCAATGCCGCTATCGTACTTGCCGGCCAGCTGTTCACCAGAGAGTTTGAGCAGTACGCGTGTATACATTACCGCTGATTATACTATCCCAACCGGCGGACACAAAACGCATTGTTTGTATTTTTACTATTTTTGTTTTAAAATATATGTGTTACTGTCGTGTTCCAACCGAAGGGAAACACCGTGAACCTTGACATCCACCTGACTTCGTTCTGGATCGATCCAATCGACACCTGGACCAAGTGGTTTCAGCCTGTGCCCGTAATCGTTCCAAATGACGATTACCAGCTGCCGGAGCGCATCGACGACTTGGAACTGTGCTCACCAATCGCCTATATCCTTGATCTGATGCGGCGTATGGCAGTGGACTGCGATCAGCTCGGAAACCCCTATCACAATACCAACCACGCGTTGCGGGTTATGCAGAATGTGTTGCAGGCTTTGCAGGAGATCGAACGCCAGTGCAATATCGAGCTGCCGGACGGCTTGCGTGACATCATCGCTTTGGCGTGCATTTGTCACGACCATAAGCATCCGGGGAAGACATTCCTAACGGATGTGTCCGCCAGCCGTTTGCGAAGGCATTACGCATGGTTCAACCCGGAAATTACGGCCGTTGAGCAGGTGAGTGCTTTTAACTGCGTGGACAACCTGTATCAGCATAGCGCCACTCCGGCCCAGCAATTGCTGGCAACCTATCTGATTTGGTCGACCGCATACGGCGGCGCTACCGAACGGGGCAAGGAGCTCGGCGTCGATAAGGTGCAACCCCATGCGCCACTCGGCCTGTTGATGCGCGCTGCCGACGTCACCTTGCTGTGCGACGATGTCGCCAGCTTTGACGCCGATGTTGCGGTCAATTACGGTGAAGGCGGCTTTAAAGGCTCGATTCCTGAGTACGTCGCCAATCGGCGCAGCTTTTTGAACTACGTCTCCGAATGCTACCGCGCGCTCGACAGAAGTCTGGATTTTAATCTGACCAGTCTGCTCCGTTGGCGCAGCCGTCTGGACGAAAACCAGCTTCTGCTCGACAAGGTCGAAGTCGGCGATCCGTATGCTCTCGTGATCCTCAAGACCCAGATCGACAAGTATCGCATGCCGACGTACCCACGCTGATACCACCACACAACACGACATAACACTTCCGAGGACCCTTATTTGCATCCGCAAATCCTCGCCCCATGGCGTTCCCGAAACAGGGATACGAGAACGCCACTACCTTGTTATTCCAACAGTCCGCGGGCTATACTAAGGCCACTATGCTGAAATTATATTCATGGAACGTCAACGGAATCCGCGCCGTCCAGCGCAAAAACGAATTTACACCTTTTATTGAGCGCGAGCAGCCCGATATCGTCTGCATTCAAGAGCTCAAAGGCACCGAAGAGCAGGCCGTCAAAGAAGGCTTTAAGCTGCCCGCCGGCTACAGCGAATTCTGGTATCCAGCCGATAAACCGGGCTACAGCGGTACGGCTATTTTCTCTAAACAGAAGCCGTTGCAAGTCGTAAACGGCTTTCCGGAAGCGATTATCAAACAGTATGGCGTAACCGGCGACACGTTTGGCGACCCCAACAAAGAGGGTCGAGTGCTGGCCGCCGAATTCGATGACTTTTGGCTCTCAACAGTGTATACACCCAACGCCAAGGATGACCTTGGCCGCCTGCAACTGCGCCACAAACAGTGGGATCCAGCCTACCTGGCGTACATGAAACAGCTCGAGACCGGCACCTCGCCACATTCCAAAACCGCCAAACCGGTGGTTTTTTGCGGCGACCTCAACGTTGCACACACCGAAGACGACTTGGCCAATCCCAAGCCAAATGTCGGCAAAAAAGGCTTCACCAACGAAGAACGCGAGGGCTTCCAGAACTTCGTGGATGCCGGCTTTATTGATACGCTGCGTCTGTTCAAACAGGGAAACGGCTATTACACGTGGTGGAGCCACTTCGCCAAAGCCCGCGAGCGTAATGTCGGCTGGCGTATTGACTACTTTATGGTCTCGCAGAGCCTGAAAGACAAGGTCAAAGCCGCCGACATTCATCCGCAACAAATGGGTTCCGACCACTGTCCGATAAGTGTCGCCCTAGATATCTAACGAGCAAGGAACAAGTCATGACCCAGCACGATGCGACCTTTAACGAGGTCAGCCAACGCATTTATCAGCACCTCGAAGCGCGTGACTGGCTCGATAACAAGCCGCGCGACCTGGCGATTTCTATCAGCCTGGAGGCGTCTGAGCTGCTTGAGCATTATCAGTGGAGCGACAAGCCGGTCGGCAGCAAAGATGATATCGCTGAAGAGCTGGCCGACATCCTCATTTACGCGTTTGAGTTTGCTCTGCTGCACGATATCGACATTCCAGCGGTAATTAATGCCAAACTCGAAAAGGCCGCTCAAAAATACCCGGCCGCCAACTTTAAGAACAAGTCCAAAGCCGAGCGCGAGGCCAGCTGGCTCAACGCCAAACTAACCCACAAAAAGGAAGGGCTATGACCGACAAAACTTGTACCCTAGTGTTTTTACAAAAAGAAGGGCAGCTGCTTTTAGCCATGAAAAAACGTGGTTTTGGCACCGGTTACTGGAATGGAGTCGGCGGCAAGATAGAGCCCGGCGAGACCGAAGAACAAGCGTTGGTACGCGAGTCGCAAGAGGAGATTGGCGTTACGCCAACCAAATGGTACAAAGTGGCCGCCCACGACTTCGTGATGGATGTGGACACTGACCAGCCGTGGCACATGTACGTCCACGCCTACCTCTGTGATGAATGGCAAGGCGAGCCGACTGAAAGCGAAGAGATGGCGCCACAATGGTTCGACATACATGACATTCCGTACAACAAAATGTGGCAAGACGACATCGTATGGCTTCCGCAAATGCTACTCGGCAAAAAGCTGCGCGGCACCTTTCACTTCGACCGCGACAACGCCATGACCAAAGCCAGTATGACAATCGTATCCGAACTGTAAGCAGTACGGTACAATCAGGGTATGACTCCACCTGCAGCCACGCCCGACTATTGGCGTCGTCAAATTGCCGATAAGCCGCTGTTTGCCGACATGCTTTGGAGCCGGCCCGAAAACCGTCAGCTAGCCGGCAAGCTGTTAGTGGTCGGCGGCAACGCCCACGGCTTTGCCACCACTGCCGACGCATACAACCAGGCACTCCAGGCCGGTGTCGGCACAGCTCGCGTCATGCTGCCGGACAGCCTCGCCAAAACGCTCGGACGAGCCTTTGATGCAGGTGAATTTGCGCCCAGCACCCCGAGCGGCAGCTTTAGCCAAAAAGCCCTAGCCGAACTTTTGAGCCTGGCTCACTGGGCTGATAGCGTGGTTATCGGCGGCGACTTGGGCCGCAACAGCGAAACCGCAATTCTGCTCGAATCATTTATAGCCAAATATCAGGGGCAGCTTACAATATACAACGATGGTACCGATTACGCGCTCGCCATGGCCGAGAGCGTATTACAACGCCCCGACACGACACTCGTGGTCGATTTTAGCCAGCTGCAACGCTTATTTATAGCCGCGCGCGTTCCCAAGGCCATAACCTCAGACATGGATTTATTGCGACTTACCGAGGCGTTACATCTGTTTACGCTGCAGCATACTGTGCACTTAGTGCTCATGCACGACCGGCAGCAATTCGTCGCCGTTCAGGGCAGCATAAGCACGACGCCACACCACAAAGGCGGCGAAACCGCTTTGCATTGGCAAGCCGCAGCCGCAGCCAAGTCGGCCGTATGGTGGTTGCAGCACCCGCAAAAAGTGTTCGAAGCGCTAACCACCGCTAGTTTGTAGTCCTTTTGGCAGCTTTAGTGCTTTATTATATAATGACTAGACTATGGAGTTCCCGTACTATGTCGCGCCCGATGATACAATCGAGGCGCCGCTCGAGCGATACATCGCCGACCTGGCTGATCACACCTACGATCAGAGCCTGGTTAGCGGTGCGCGAGTGGAACATGATGGTGCCCCGCGGCATGTAGACCGCTTACGTGCTATCTCAACGCGCATCGGACGGGCGTGCATCGACCTGCTTCACCATGACCCAGTCCAAGACCAGGCTGCAGACCAGTCACTGCTTACCGCCATTCGAGCCGGGCATGGCTTGTCCGACAGCAATGTGCGTAAGGTGAGTCGACAACTGCCGATTGTCATGACAACGGCTGCGATTATTCGCGCCCGCACTGAACCAAGACGGGTAAACTATCTACGACAAAGGCTACACCAAAAAATCACCGAGGAGCTTGATACCGACTACACCGAGACTCAGGCGCCGGACTATGACTACCGCACCAACCCGACAGCCAGCACCTCCCATGGAGCAATCGTTGAGTTTACCGCCACCGCGTTGTTGACACGCCTGGCGCATCCGCAATTGCTGGCTATGCCGGCTTTGCCACACCAGGACTACATTGTCGGCGGCCACGGCAAGGGCCTGGGCCACGATCTCATCGTCGTCGAAGCCGATACTAAAGACAACACCGCCATCCACCACGTCCAGATAAAAGCCAACTGTTTGGACCTTTGCAAAGACAAGCTCGGCCACGAGCCCGAAGCTTTTAAAGCCGGTGTCAGTCGCCGCGCCGCCGGTTTTTATGACCGCTACCATGCCGGCACCGTGCTCGTATCAGCCTGCTGCGATCTGCAGGAAGAATTCGTGAACAGGTACAGCAAATCACGCCGCACAACCTACACATCACCTCTGACAGAGCTACTGCTAAAAGAAGCCCGCGGCAAAGCGCGTGACGAAGATATCGATCAGCTCGACACCGCCAGCAACCAGTTGCTCCTGGCCATCACCGGTGATTTGCGCCGCCGTGGCAACATCGTGCTGCAAGAAGACGCCCACGACGAAGCTTGCTAATGCTGCAGTACCTCACGAATCAGCGAGGGAAGTGACTCGAGATCGGACGGCAACCGCTTATTGCGCCGGGTAATCTGTACGATGGGGCGTTCGATGGTCCACGGTTTGCCATTCGGCGACACCATCGTCAACTCGCCACGGGCAAGCAACGATTCCACCTGTAGTAAGGGCAGCACCGACACACCTTGGCGCAGCAGCACCAACCGCAGCATAACTTCCGGGCTGGTCGACGCAAAGCGTACCTGGCAGCGCACCCGCCGTGCCGCCAGCGCTTCCACAATAATCGCCCGGCTGGTCGACGGCTGGTCGTAGCTAATAAAACGCTCAATCTGCCCCTGGCGCAACATGGCCAATGTCGCCGACAATTCGGCCGGGTGGCATACCAACACCATCCGCTCGGCGCCAATCGTTTGCACCTCAAGCGTTTCACTCAAGGCATCATCCAGCGAAACCGCAAATGCCACATCGAGCTCGTCACGCTCAACCGCCCGATGCAAAAACCTCGAATTGTGCACAACAAGCGACAGCCGAGCGTCTCGCTCGCCGCCGCGCAGCCAGGCATCGTTGCGAAGCAATCCGTAAGCCAGACTATCGGTCATGCCAATGGTCCTATCTTGCTTGTGCTGGCCGAGCTCGGCAAGCTCATTAATGAGCGAGCCGGTAGCCGCCGAGATACGCTTGGCAGCCACATAAGCCCGCTTACCGGCTGGCGTTACCTGCAAGGGACGTGCCTCGCGCTGCAGCAGCGGCGTGCCAAGCGACCGCTCGAGCTGAGCAATCGCCATCGACAGGGCCGGCTGGGAAATATGCAGCCGCCGTGCCGCCTCAGTAAAACTGCCGCTCTCAACCACACAAGCAAACTTGACCAATCTGTCTTCGTGACCCGCAATTGCTAGCAACGATCTGCTCATAAGTTTTTATTATACATAACTACAAACTATATATTTTTATTATAGCTGAGAACTGCGTACGATGAGGGGAGATTAGTTGTAAACCGAGGGTAACGGGGGATTTTATGGCAACAAACGGCAAAATTAAGGTAGCGATTGTTGGCGTTGGCAACTGCGCGTCGTCGCTGGTGCAGGGCATCGAGTACTACAAAGACGCCCGCGACGACGAGTTCGTACCAGGGGTGATGCACGTCAATTTTGGCGGCTACCACATCCGCGACATCGAGATTGTGGCGGCTTTTGACGTTAACAGCAACAAAGTTGGCAAAGATGTAGCCGAGGCGATTTACGCCGAACCAAACAACACTACGGTCTTTGCAAAAGTTCCGGCCCTTGGCGTCAACGTCTCACGTGGCCCCCGCCTGGACGGCGTTAACAAGTATACCGCCGAGCTCGTACCGGTCGACGGCAAGCAACAGGAGCCAAGCTTTGCAGAGGTTGTCAAAATCCTTAAGGATAGCGGCGCCGAAGCGGTTATCAACTACTTGCCGGTCGGCTCGCAGCAGGCAACCGAATTTTACGCCCAGGCAGCCATCGATGCCGGCTGCGGCTTTGTAAACTGCATCCCGGTCTTCATCGCCAGCAATCCGGAATGGGCCAAAAAGTTCGAAGACGCCGGCCTGCCGGTTATCGGCGACGACATCAAGGCGCAAGTCGGCGCCACCATCACGCACCGCACGCTGGTCAACCTGTTTTTAGACCGCGGCATGAAAATTGAGCGCACCTACCAGCTCAACACCGGTGGCAACACCGACTTCCTGAACATGCTGGAACGCGAACGACTCAAATACAAAAAAATCTCCAAAACCGAGGCCGTCCAATCGCAAATCGAAGCCCGCGGCCAGCACATCGACGATGACGACATCCACGTCGGCCCCTCAGACTACGTGCCGTGGCAAAAAGACAACAAAATCTGCTTTATCCGCATCGAGAGCAAACACTTCGGCGACGTGCCGATGAATCTGGAATTGCGCCTCAGCGTCGAAGATTCACCAAACTCCGCTGGCGTAGCCATCGACTCCATCCGCTGCCTCAAGCTAGCCCTCGACAAGGGCTTGAAGGGCGCCATCATCGAACCGGCCGCTTACTTCCAAAAACACCCACCAAAACAGATTGAAGACCGCACGGCCCGCGATCTAGTCGAGCAGTACATCAAAGCCCACGGCCAAAATTAACAGACATATGCCACGACAGGACACTATTGCCCTGCGTGACTCAGCAAGTGATATACATGTAATATACGATTGATATCATTTGCCGAGTCTGTCAGACAGACTTGAGCATTGGACGCCCAAGACCCGAAGGTGCCACAAAAAAGACCAGCCCGTAAGAGCTGGTCTTTTGCATGTTTCAAACTGGTGGGCGGGGAGGGACTTGAACCCTCACGACATCACTGCCACCGGATTTTGAGTCCGGCGCGTCTACCAATTCCGCCACCCGCCCAGGTGATTGGAAATATGTTTACCAGAGGCATTGTACTATAATGGAGCCCAGAGTGCGAGCATAAGCGCAGCGTTTCAAAACACATGCCTCATAACCCATTATTTCCTACGAACTCAAACCAGAGCGGTCCGTCAGGCCAGTCCACAAATGGACATGGCGCTCAAACGCCGTTTCCGCATCCTATACCGCAAACTCCTGTTGATTCGGGCACCGACGATCCGCAGCGTTTTGATGATGAAAACTTGCCGGCAGCTCAATTCCCGATAGCCTTTGTTGACCAGGAGCCCGACAAGCCAGCCTACGACAGTCACGCCAACATGGAAGACGAGTCTATCGCAGATGAAGCGCCAGACACGCAAGCCAACACCGGTAACCCGGCGACCTCGCTCATTCGTCAGAAGCTTGACAAGCTCTACGCCGACGAACCGAGCGCCAGTGGCGAGCTCCAAGAGGTTGAGCACAGCCATCCGCCGCGCAGCAAGCACCAGCAATTCATGTATGATTTGAGCGCTTCGGGCAAGAGCCTGGCTCAAATTCAGACCGAGTGGCACAACTACTACCAGCAGCTACCCGACGACCAGAAACACGAGGTGTGGCAGGAATTTTACGAGCACAGCGCCGAGCAGCGAGCTCAGCGTGACGCCGACGACAATGACGACGATACGCCATCAGCACCGTATGTGCTGGCCGATCCTGCCCCCGTAGCCCCCGCGACGGTACCAGAAGCGGAAGCCGGCTCAAGGCCGCTCCGAAACCCGTTACAACCGCAGCCCGAGACACCGAAACCTCAGTTCCACGATGCGCAAGCAACTCAAGCAAGCGCGGCAATCGTGTCCGACACGCTCGAACCGGCAAAGCGTAGCCCGGCCGATATAAAGCGCCAGTTGCTCGAAACCGTGAGCAGTCGGGGCAAGCTGTCGCCGAAGCATCATCTGCAATCATTACTGTTTGGGCTTGGTTTTGGCACGCTTGTACTGGTTATTGTGCTGTTCAGTTTTTTTAACGAGATCATTATCGCGCCGTTTATCCAGCCGAGCCGCAAGGTTAATGCCACACCGATTATCGTAAGCAACGACGGCACTTCTAATAGCACGTCGCCAGAGGTTATTATCCCAAAGATTAACCTGGAGATTCCGCTTGATTTCAGCGTCAAGTCGACCAGCGAAGCCGAGGTGGAAACGGCGCTCGAAAACGGCATCGTCCATTATCCGACCACCGTGTTACCGGGTCAGCAGGGTAATACAGCGTTTTTTGGCCACTCCAGCAACAACATCTTCAACCCCGGCAAATATAAATTTGCCTTCGTGCTGTTGCATGAGCTGGTGCCGGGCGACACGTTTTATTTGACGCGTGACGGCGTTTCGTACGCCTACCAGGTGTTCGACAAGCGTATCGTCAAGCCAAACGAGGTGAGCGTGCTCAACCCCGTAGCCGGCAAAAAAGCCACCGCTACGCTTATTACCTGCGATCCGCCGGGCACCAGCATTAACCGCTTAGTTGTCTGGGGTGAGCAGATTAGTCCCGATCCGAGCGGTAACACGCAGGCTACACCAACGCCGACTACCAGCGGAGCAGAGCAGAACCTGCCCGGTAACGGCCCAACCCTGTGGCGTCGGCTTATCAACTTCATTACCGGCAACTAGCGCCGACAGAACTAGGCTACTGGTCGCGTGGAGTACGCAGCCAAGCGGCGTTCAGACTGTATTGGCCCGTAGCTGCAGTGGCAGCCTTGGCAGGGCTCAGACTGTAGATTGCCGTGTATCCGGTGTCAAAAATGACTGGCTGGTCGGCTGTGGCCGGCACGAGCGACTGCACGTTCGTGCCGTCGAAGTCAAAGATAACCACGCCGCCAGCCGACACGTAGGTTATGCGATTGCCGTCCATCCAATCGGCGTGCAACTGAGGCGCGTCGAGCGGTTTATCGATGTGGTACACGTGCGAACGGTCGTTTTCAATGTCATACACCGCAAAATCGGTGCCGCTCTCGCCGAGAATATACTGGCTGTTGGCAGAAATAGCTGCATACGTAGGGCTCGTCAATTTGAGCACCGCCACCGGGATGAGCGTTTTATCTTTCCGTTGCAGCACGGTAGCCGGGTCTTTGTAGATGTATGTCTTGTTTTCACTGCTACTGCCAGCCGTCACAAACCAGGAGTCGTTGTAGCGTGATAATTGCAGCGAATAGCTTGCCGCTTCGGCGAGCGTGCGTACGGTATACGTCTTGCCGTCATGCAGCAGCTTAACCGCAACCTTGCCGGCAGCGGCGCCTTGCTTGCTCACAAAGAGCACTTCATCGGTCCCGTATGTCTTGTACGCCAAAACATTGTCGAGCAGCTTTACCTGGCCCGGAGCGTCCAGACTGGCCGTCGCCAATGTCTGTAAGACCGGATTGTGTACAAAATATTTGTCGTATTTCTTATCTTGGAGGGTGACTACCTGACCGGCAACCATCGCCAGCTTTTGCGACAAATTAACCGATTGAGCTGGGTCTTTGCGCGAGACCAAGACGTACTCGATTTTACCATCGTAATTGTGCTGTACAACAAAGTGGATGTTATCGTTCGACCACTCGAGCGTCTTGAGCGATTCACCCTCGCTGCTAGCAGCAGCCGTAAACACGCCGGCAGGCACACTAAACGAACTCTTAAGCGACTGCGCCTTCTTGGCATCCTTGATGTCGTACATGTCAAAGTCCGCCAATGAGCCGGGCTTCTTGACAACCAGCCAGCGCCGGTCCGGGCTCTCGGTCGACATACCGGGCTTAGTGCTATAGCTCGTCAACTCCTTATTGGAAAGATCCTTTGGGATGAGGAACGGGTAATAGATTCGCTCCAGACCGGCGCCTTCTACGGTGACGGCGCGTTGCCAATCGCGGTAGCCGTCGCGAGTCAGACGCAGCTTATAGGTGCCGGCTTGCAATGTTAAACGCGTGTTGGTGGTATCTTTTCGTTGATCGTTAATATAAATATCGGCCGAGCCGGGTGTCGACGACACAAACACCAAGCCATTCTGAATAACATCACCTTCTTTATCCAAACCAAAGCCGTTGGCTTGATACACCAGAACTCTGGTCGCCAATACCAGCGCGACGCCAATCAGGACATAGCCGACAATCAAGCGAATTTGGTGTGCACGACTCTTCTTGGGGTCGAGAAAATCCATAGTGTACCGTTTCCTTACTACCGTATGTGTACGCCGTTATTGTATACCGCGGCGAACTGAATGTTTGCTTGCTGCTTTATTGATTACTTCTGATTACTTTTGGTGTTTGATTTTACCTACTTAGTATTGTACCAGTTATTGCAGTCAAAAACCGCACTTGCAGTCGTAGCAAAAGCGGTTTAGTATACATGTAAACCCGCTTATTAAGTGATGTAGGACAAACACCAGGTGGCAGCAAACAAAAGCAACGCTATAGAATTGAATGGCTCATGGTATGACGCCTTGACCGGCGAACAACTAGCCGGTAAACCGACTGATATTGGCAGTGTTCAGCACCTGCCCGTAAAGGCAGCGCCGACTTCACCTCGAGGTCACACCTCTGTTGACGGCATTGTGAGTGTTAACGCCAGTGGCGGATCAAACCAAGTGGTTCAGTCCGTGCCGTCACGCCAGACACAGCATGTTGCCGCCCACCAACCGCAGGCATCGCAGACACTGATGCGTCGTGCCGTGCGCCCACCGTCGAAAGCACAACCGGTGAGTGTACAAGCTCAGGCGCCCATACAAGGTATCGATGTGACGCCAAAAACCGTCATCCAGGCTAAGGTGTCTTCGCAAAAGATTAACCCAGTGCGTTCACAGCGCGCCATGCAGGCGCCACGCAGCCAATCAATTGACCACTTCAAGGCTGGCAACCAGCTGCAGACCCCCATAACCGATTTGCGCGCCGTCCAGCCACAACCGGCAGCCGTAAACGGCATATCTACCAACCCTCGGCCGTACCAAGCGCCACAGCGTATGCAAAGTCCAACGCCAGGCCAGGGCCGTAGCACAATGGACTTTGTTGCCGCCCGCCGCACCCCCAGACCACGCCCGCAAGCTGCCCGCGCTGCAATCGCACCACCAACTCCCGTAGCCGCACCAGTCCAGAGCGAGCCGACACAACCGGCCCAGGATATTTTCGAAGCCGCCTTAGCGCACGCCTCCAGCCACACCGAAGCCGCACCATACGAATCGGCCGCCGAGGGCATGAAGCGCAAAGCTCGCAAACACCGCCAGGTATTTGGTATTGTCGGTTCGGTCGCAGTCTTTATGCTTTTGGCCGGCTTTATTGCATACCAAAACCGATCAAACATCCAATTCCAGATGGCTTCGGCCAAAGCCGGCTTTGCCGCCAGTATGCCAAACTACAAGCCGAACGGGTACGACCTCAAGAAACTTGAGTACAGCAGTGGCACCGTCGCAGCCCTGTACGCCACCAAAACCGCAACCAGTAACCAGGGCGCCTTTAGCATTACGCAAAAGAAGTCGAACTGGGACAGCCAGACCTTGCTGGAGAGCTTTGTAACCACCACTGGTAAAGACTACCAGGGTTACCAGGCAAACGGCCGCACCGTTTACGTGTACGGTGACAGCGACGCCACCTGGGTAAACGGCGGTATCTGGTACCAAATCCACGCCAATCAATCCATGCCAACCGACCAACTGGTCAAAATTGCCGCCAACCTCTAGCCGGCAGGCGAGTACTCCGATAAACCGTCTCGCATCAGGGGCGGTTTTTTGATAGAGTAAACAGATATGACAGCTTACCGCACCCGCTTCGCACCCAGCCCAACCGGCGCCTTACACGGCGGCACCATCCGTACCACTATTTTCGCTTGGCTGATTGCCCGGCACAGCGGCGGCAGTTTCTTACTTCGCATTGAAGATACCGACCAGAAGCGGGAAGTGGTCGGTGCGGTCGACAACATCATGGACAGCCTGCGCTGGCTCGGGCTGCAGTGGGACGAAGGCCCCGACATCGGCGGCCCGCACGCCCCGTACACCCAGTCGCAGCGGTTAGATGTCTACAAAGAGTGGGCCACCAGGCTGTACAACGAGGGCAAAGCGTACGCCGATCCGTACACGCCCGAAGAGCTGCAAAAGCTGCGCGAGCAGGCCCAAGCTGAAAAACGACCATTTCTGTACCGCGATCACCACCCCGAGAACCCACCAGCATGGGACGGCAGCCAGCCGCTGCGCATCAAGCTAGAGCCAAAGAACTACAGCTGGCGCGACGCAGTTATGGGCGACATTACTATGGGTCCAGAGATGATCGACGACTTTATTATCGTTAAATCAGACGGCTTCCCAACGTATAATTTCTGCCACATTGTTGATGACCACTTGATGGATATCAACCTGGTTACCCGCAGCCAGGAGTTTTTGTCGAGTATTCCGAAGTTTTTGGCCGCACACGAGGTCATGGGCATAACACCTCCGCTTAATGCAACCGTACCACCAGTGTTAGAGCCGAGCGGCAAACGTAAGCTCAGTAAGCGCTACGGCGCTAAGCCAATCCTGGAATACAAAGAGCTCGGCTATCTGCCCGAAGCCATGATTAACTTTTTGGCAACCATCGGCTGGAATGACGGCAGCGAGCAGGAAATCTTTAGCATTGACGAGCTAGTCGCCAAGTTTAGCCTGGAGCGCATTCAGAAGAGCGGGGGCATCTTTGACGAGCAACGCCTGCTGTGGCTCAACGGCGCCCACATCCGTAACCTCAGCCTCGACGAGCTATACGCGCGCAGCGAGGGCTTTTGGCCCGCGGAGGCCGCAGACGCCAGCAATGAGTACAAAAAACAGGTGCTCGGCTTAATCCAGGAACGCCTCAAATTCCTGGCCGAAATCCCCGAGTTAACTCGCTTTTTCTTTGTCAACCTCCCAGTTGACGCCACGCTTATCAGCAGCCACAAACAGCTCAAGAAGCTTACGACCGATGAATTGCGCAATCTCTTGCAGCAAGCACGTGATAGCTTGGCAAACAGCGACTTCAGCCTCGACGATCTGACAAACCGGCTCAACACACTCCTGACCGACAGTGGTCAGAAACCGGCAATTTTGTTTAGCCTGGTGCGGATTGCTACCACGCAAAGCCCTTCGAGCCCCGGCTTGGCCGAAAGCCTGCAGGTACTCGGCAAAGACCGCAGCCTGGCGCGAATCGACCAGCAGCTAGCGGCGTTTTAGCCAAGCATAAGCATTTGCTACAATAGGGTAATGGATTTAGACTTTAACATCCGGCGACGGACTGCTCGCTTAGAAGTGGCGCCAGTTCCTGTAACCGAAGATAACCAAAACGATACATTGCGAACCAACATCAACAGCTTCAGCGACATCCGGGGCAGCAGTCGCTTGCCGATGTATGGCATGGACGACAATGACAGCAACAGCACTGCTGGAAGGAGTGTTTCACCACTAGATGAGCCCTCGTCCTCCAGAGTTGATGACGATATTGAAACCATCGATGAAGACGCGCCCAGCGGCACGAGCAGCGGCGACGGCGATAATAACGACAGTCAAGACAACCAGAACAGCGACGATCCCGCGCCAAAGCGCCGGCCTTTCGGCTGGCTTATAGACACCATCAAGGCGCACCCACGCTGGAGCATCGCTATCGGAGCCGTCTTGCTGCTCCTCCTTGTCGGTGGCGGCGTATACGCCTACAAGGGGCTCCACCCAAAGCCGGTAGCCAACAGCCCGGTCGCCAAGGCTAAAAAGAAGGCTGCTGCACCGGCAGTTATTACCTCACCGCTCACCGGTCTGCCAGTAAGCGAAGAACAATCAAAGCGTGTCGTGACCGGTGCCATGATAGAAAACACCGTCTTTGCCCGCCCGCAATCAGGCCTCAAAGAGGCTGGCGTGGTATTCGAGGCAATCGCCGAAGCCGGTATCACCCGTTTTCTGGCGCTTTTCCAGGACAATCAGGCGCCAAACATCGGTCCAATCCGCAGCGCCCGCCCATACTATGTCGATTGGGCACATAGCTTTGACGCACCGCTGGCGCACGTCGGCGGCAGCCCGGATGCTCTCAGCAAGATTAAGAGCAATGGTGTCAAGGACCTCGACCAATTCTTTAACTCCGGCGCCTACCATCGCGTCGGCAGCCGCGAGGCGCCACACAATGTGTACACCAGCATCGCCTCGCTCAATAATGTAGAGAAGAGCAAAGGTTGGACCAGCAGCTCATTCACCGGATTTGAACGCAAAAAAGAAGCGCCCGCCAAGGTTCCAGCTGCTAAAACAATCGACCTAGCCATCTCCGGCCCGACCTACAATGCCCACTACGACTACGACGCGGCCAATAACCAATACCTGCGTAGCGAGGGTGGGGCACCACATAAAGACGCCGAGAGCGGCGCGCAGCTGGCGCCAAAAGTGGTCATTGCTCTGGTTGCACCGTACTCGCTCATGAGCGACGGCTACCACTCGCAGTACCAGATTACCGGCAGCGGTGAAATGACCGTCTTCCAGGACGGCACGGTCACAAAAGGTACTTGGGCCCGTAAAGATGGCCCCAGCCAGTATACATTCACCGACGCCGAGGGTCACGCGCTCAAGCTGAACCCCGGCCAAACCTGGATTACCGTTGTCGGCACCGCCGGCGCAGTCACCTACAAACCGTAAGGTTTTCCGCGTACAAAGTAAAATGCCGTGTGCTTCAGATAAAAAATCGACCTTACTGGTCGGTAAAATCTGATGCACACGGCGTGTGGTTTCTGACAGAGTGTTACATGGTGGTCAGCGGCGATTAGCCATAGGCGGGAATGCCTCGAGGCTTGCCGTCGGCGCGTTCCCCGGCAACGGGTGGGTCCCACGGACGGGCGTTAGTGCCCCATCCCACGGTTTCGCTGGCGTTGGTGCCGGTGTAGGGCAGAATGACCGGAACGGCCTCGCTCGTAGCAGCCGGGCTGGGGCTGGGCGACGTGCTGGCATCGTCAGACATGACGACTCCTCTCTGTTGTGACGGTGTAGGCACACAGGCGGGCGGACAGGGTCCACATTCACACTCGGTAGAACTAGTTTACCGTACCACTTTGGAGTACTCGTGTCAATAAAACACGCGGTCATTTACCTCTGTTGTGCGCTTGGCGTATACTGCCAGTATGAAGCTGCACTTCCTTACCATCGGCACCCCAAAATTGGTGTACGCCCAAAGCGGCTGGCAAGAGTACTGTACCAGGCTGCAGCATTTTCACCAGCTACGCGTGACGCATCTGGCCGATAAGTGGGCCAACGACAGCGATCGCATCCTGCAAACGGCCGGTAAAGCGTATCTTATAGCACTCGTTATCGATGGGCCGCAGCTGAGCAGCGAACAGCTCGCGACGTTCCTGGAGCAGCGCGCTCAAGAGGGCAGGGAGCTCTGCTTTATTATCGGCGGACCTGAAGGTCTGCCACCAGAGGTGATTGCCCGCGCCGACCGGCAATGGAGTTTCTCGAAACTAACATTTCCACATGACTTGGCTATGGTCGTGCTGGCCGAATCGCTCTACCGGGCCAGTACTATTTCTGCCGGCCACCCGTATCATCGAGCATGAGTAGGGCTTACAATCTAGAACACCTCATTGTTTATCTGTTAATTTTATTATAGAGTATAGTTGTTCGACGCTTTTCAGGCGAAGAATGTACCAGACATCATCACATCGACAGATGGAGCCACCCATGGATCCGCAAGCATCTGAGCACGTCGTGATTCCAGCGACTCAAGCCGCCAATCTCCAGGAAGACGCTCAACAGCCGCAATTGCCCGATCTCGAGCCGCAGTTGGATCCTATTCCAACCCGGTTGAGCAAAGCCACCTTCCAGGCCGGCTATCGGGCTGCTGTAGTGAGAGAAGGCGAGCTGCTGGCCGCGATCGAAAGCCTACGCGAGCTTTTGGCTGATTCCCAACACTTCAGCCAAGGAATCGCCGATGAGCTGACGGCTGCAAGCAGGGAACACGCAACCACTGAAGCCCAGCACCGCCGCGAGTTGCAACAGGCCAAGGATGCCGTCCTCAGTGCCAGCAGGCAGAACATTGGCCTCCGCCATGCCTCCAGCATCGCCGCCAGGGTTCTGGAGCAGGTTGTCCGCAACCTCAACTGGATTCTGACCGACTGGCAAGTTGACAATGGCGACGGAGAATATGGTGCCCATGTTATCCTGCAATTCGACGATTGGCATATCTCCGTTGAAACCGGTGAGGCCAACATCTGGTGCGAGGGTGTCACGCTGCCACAGCTGGCTCGAGTAGGCGCCAATGGATTGACCGGCAGCGGTTTGACAATACTCTTCGGCTGCATCCGGCTCGCCGGCATGACCGCCGACGAGCGAGCACGCTTGAGTCCTGAGCTTCGGGCGCAGGTCTTCGTTGAGCCCAGCAAGCCGACCATCAGCGTCCCGATGGGCCGGCCGACGTCCATCCCGCATGGTATGTCTGGATAGGTACCGCCTTAGCGGTAACTACAGGGGCGGCTGTCCAGTACGGTAGAGAAGTCGTATACTACGACCTCTGTTATCCATTGCTGACAGCCGCCCCATCTACCTTTTTATTCGAATTACATGTTGTTCGCAGATTACCAACAGAGGGATTGATATTTTGTTATACTTATGGTATAATACACACGGTTTTAGTACAACCCAGTACTAAATCCGCACTTTGATAGTTAGGTACGCATAGGGCAGAAACCGGTGTTTTACAGTTGTAAAATGCCGATTCTTGCCCTGTGCAAGGTTTTTAGAGTTTTCACATTCAATCCGTTGAAGGGAACATCATGCGTTTCAAGCGTATGCTTGCCGGTTTCGTTCTGGCAGCAGTGGCTGTGGCTTCGCTCAGCGCGTGCGCTGCTCAGAGCAACAACGCCCCGCCCGTCGATCCCACCGCCAACGCCAGTCAATGCTTCACCGAGTTGTCACCACAGCAGAGCCAGGAACTTTCCGGTTATCTGCAGTCGCAGGGCAGTCAGGTGAGTACATCACTGCGTGACGATTGGTCAGACACGGAGGATGTCTGCGTTTTGCGGGCGTCCAACAGCACCACGTACGAGCAGCACTATTACCGTCCCAACGACGGTGGACTCAGTGCCTCGGACATCCTGCTGTACCACTACATGTTCAGACGGTCGTCATCTCTGGGAACAGCGCTGCTAATCTCACAGGCCGATGACCTTGATGCCGGCGATCTGCTGGCACTGTCACTGCTGATGAACATCGGCGATGACGGACGGACGTATCGCCCGTACTCGTACGACAGCGGTGCACGCTCGTGGTCGCGTTCGAACACCGTGGTCAACAACACAACGGTGACGAACGTCTACTACGGCTCGAGCAGGACTCCGGTCAGGTTCACCGACACCCGTGCCAAGAGCTACAAGGCTCCGAGCGGTTACGCACCAACCAAGCCGCTGCCCAAGGCAACGGACGAGGTCGCTGCCACCAAGGATACCGCCGGCAAGGTGTCGCTCAAGAAGGTTCCGGTCGGATCAACCACCAACAACGGCTCTACCAAGGCTTCAGCCAACCAGGCTGGCGCCGACAAGAAGGGTGCTCCCGCAGGTTCCGCTTCCGGATCTTCTTCCAGTTCCGCGGGCACCGGCAAGGGTTCCAACTCCGGTTCTTCGAACGCAGGTTCGGGCGGCAGCTCAGGTGGCAGCAGAAGCGGTACTTCCAGCGGAAGTTCTTCTGGCAGCAGCTCTTCTGGCAACGGCAGCAAGCCCGCTCCCAAGAGGCCGGGTAGGTAACTGAGCAGGCAGCCCCGGGCAGCAACAACGTCCGGGGCCGCCGCTCTTCCTCCTCATCACTCCGACAAACCACACCTAACTATCAAAGCACTACCTTTATTCACGACAAGCTCAGCATTATCAACGAGCACCAAATAAACGCCAGCTGGAGCCGGCGGCGGCAATGTACTACACTACAATGACATGTCTGATACTGTCAGCCCGCAATCCAAAGCCGCCAAGCCGTTTTTAAAGTGGGTCGGCGGCAAAACGCAGCTATTACCGCAGATAACGGCGCTGATGCCGGCAAGCTACAACCGCTATTTTGAGCCTTTTTTGGGTGGTGGGGCACTGTTTTTTGCACTCAAACCGCAAAGTGCCGTTATCAACGACATCAACAAAACATTGATTCACACCTACCGGACCATCAAGCACGATGTTGAGCAGCTTATTACCGATCTGCAAGCCCTCGAAACCACCTATCATGCACTCGACCACGACGCCCGCAAAGCTTACTTTTACGAGCGTCGCGATGAATTCAACAGCATCGACCACCCGGACCACCGCAAAGCCGTGCTGATGATCTTCCTTAATAAAACCTGTTTCAACGGCATGTACCGCGAAAACTCCAAGGGCAAGTTTAATGTACCATTTGGCGACTACAAACAGCCCAAAATCTGCGATCCGGACAATTTACGCGCCGTGAATCGCTTGCTGCAGGGCGTTGAACCGCTCAACACCAGTTACCGCCAGGCGGTTACAGAGGCCCAGGCGGGCGATTTCGTGTACCTTGACCCGCCGTACCACCCGCTCAACGCCACCTCAAGCTTTACTAGCTACTCAATTGACAACTTCAGCGCCCAAGACCAAACCGACTTACGCGACTTGTTTAAAGAGCTCGACCAGCGCGGCTGCAAAGTCATGCTCAGCAACAGCAGCGCCGAGTTCATTAAGGAGTTGTACAAGGATTTCCGCCAGGAGTCGGTGCTGGCCGCCCGGGCAATCAACTCCAAAGGCAGCGGCCGCGGCAAAATTAACGAACTAATTGTATTAAACTACAAATAATGAAAGAAACCGACGTACGCAAAGCCAGTCAATTTTGGGAAAGCCTCTTTTTAGAAGGGCGTCTTGACCCTGCGCTCGACTACCAAACGATTGAAGCCAAAGAAATCCGGGAAGTCTACCGCCGGGAACCTCGACTCGTCGCAAAGTTCGACAGTAGCGCTGACCTGCCGCTTATACTCAAGCAGCACAATTACTTTATTTTGCCGGTGCGGCGGGGAACGTACGCGCTCGTGCGCGGCAACGGGTTCCACGTCCTAGAGGCCGCCGCGGGCACTCGCGACTATCACTCACATATTAATTTCGATCTCGAAACGGTCCACCGTGGCACCAGCGAATCACAATATCTTGATTACGCTCAGTGCAGCGGCCTGATTGAACAGGTAATCGGCCGTGGCAAGCTGCACCCGACCATCCGTGGCCGAGAAGGCATGTCGGGCATTAGTTTTCGCTACTTTGACCAGACAATCGAGGTGTTAAATGGCCAAATCGAGGTCGATCTTGGCTTGGAAGGCCGGGATTGCATTGTGCTCCTAGAAGCCAAGAGCAAAACCCCGCATGATTTCAATATCCGCCAGTTGTACTACCCGTACCGCCGCTTTTTAGCCCAAGTACCTAGTAAAACTATTATTCCAGTGTTCTTTACCTACGACCTGACGGCCGATAGCTACAACTTCTGGATCTACGAGTTCACCGACCCCAATGACTACCACTCGATTCGCTTGATGGGCAGCCAGTCGTACCGTATTGTCGCTGCCGAATCTGCCCAGCCGGCCGTGCCACCACCGGTCGCAACAGTTTACAGCTCAGCCGTGGTGCCGCAAGCCGACGATGTCGAACGCTTAATTGGCGTGGTTTTAGCCATCCGCGCCGGAGTCACCAAAGCACTCAGTATCGCCGAGGACAGTGGCATCGTCGGCCGTCAGGGTAATTACTACGCAGCGGCGGCCGAGGCACTCGGTCTGATTACCAAGCAGGGCAGCGAATACCGGCTCACCGAAAGCGGTCGTCATGCCGCCGATCTTGATACCCATGAGCGCAATCTCTACATTGCCACCATCATGGGTGAGTTCCCACTGGTCAAACAAGCGCTCACCCTACTGCAGGAGCAGGGGAGCATCAGTAACGAGCAGCTGGAAACGATCATTCGCAATAACAGCGATTTAAGCGGCAGCACCCCGGAGCGGCGCGCGAGTACGCTCAAAGCCTGGCTGCGCTGGTACGCAACCACTACCCGGTCAATCAACCCGCGACATATCTGACTTACCACTCGACAGGGGTAGCATCGTGCATATACCATTGTGCATGCATCTATACTATGGTATAACCTGAGATACGTTTTTGGACGCTCGTCCACGAACCTGCACCTCACATCTATCGCATCCTGTCGCATCTTGAGCCGCACTGCATCGACCCTTAGGGGGACATCGTGAGCCTGCCGCAATTCCGACCGGGCCTTACCGCAGCATTCCTGCGTGGCGCCATCGCCAACGGCCTTATGGATTCCTGCGTCGCCGATGAGCTAGCCTGGCACTACGCCGAACTCCGCAGCCGTACCCAGCTCCCACTTCAGGACAGCAATGACTTTTCAGCCGACATCGTGCATGCCCGGCTATACGAAATTGCCAGCTTCATCAAGCCGGCAGCCCACGGTCTCTTGACCCTCGCCGAAGCCAGTGTCCAAGCCGACAGAACGGGCATCTGTATGTTGCCCATCGTGAGGCCTTCGGCCATCCACTATCCCTTGCCACGAGGCTTGATTCACGGCAAGCTGGCGGTGTTCCTCAACGAGCCACCCGCCGATGGAGCTACGGCGGAACATGCCGACATTTTCGGGCCGAACAGCGTGCTAGGTTTGCGAGCGGTTACGCTGGCATTTTCGCCGGGCCGACCCTCGATCACCGAGCTTGGTCTGGTATTGCCGGTCCGCAACATGCCGCTCCAGGCCAACAAATATGCCTGGCGAAGTGGTTTCACAGTTGTCCGTCTCGGCACAAGCGGATCGGTCATCGCTCAGACGAGCATTCCCAACCAGGCACATGCCAACACACCGCCAGAGCGTTTCTTGTGCGCTGCACTCGGACTGGTTGACGCTCAACCGGTCGCGAGCCGCAACCCGCATGCCCACGAGCGGCACATCGACAGAATCATTGGTCTGGAGGATGGTTTCAACTACCTGACAGCCGTGTTGCCTTGGCTCGGGAGCTACCTGGGCTCGGTGGCGCAGCAGTACAAGTTGCAGCGCACACGTCGCCGTTAGGCCACCGTGACCCCGCGCAAACTGCAGTAGATGTGAGTCGAGCTCCACCCCGGATACCCCGGACCGTGGAGCTCGCTCAACTATGGTATAACCAACTAAATTATGAATAAAACAGGGTAGTGCGGGGTTGGTGTTCGATAGTTTCAAGATAAGGCTGTACAAGAATCGTACAAACGCGTATCCATCGACGTATCGACCACCAGCCCACGCAACCTGCGGGAGCGTATTACAAAATCATCCGTCCCGCGCTCGACTTACAACGACATGAGCAAGCGCTCTGCCAGCTTCTGACCGTTGTAGCCCTCGATGAGGTCAGACGCCAGGACCATGTAGTCCAGATTGAAGGCATTGGGACGATTGTCCACAAAACCTGCAACCGACGACGGTGCCCATGACGCTCCCGTGATGGGATCGCGGTAGGGTACCGAGACTCCGATACTGGCGCCCTGCAACGCAAAGCCAACCGTGAAATCGCGCTGCATCAGGTCACCGACTTCCGGCGGGTTGCCGTCGTGGCCATCAAGACCGGGCGCTGTCAGCACGCGCGGATTCCGCGGTATGTAACGCACGGCAATCGGGTGCCGGGGCTCAGTCTGACCGCTGAAACAGCTCAGCGAGAACGAGTCGTGGGGGAACATGGACATGTAAAACTGAACCATTTCCTCCAGCTGCTTGGTGCGCTGAGGACGACGATCCGGACGGACCTCGTCGAGCAGGCTCAGAATATTATCCGGCCCCTCGCACAGGATAGTGGTGTAGTCGCCGTATTCGACAACTGACATCCCCTTGGCACCACCGTACGAAGCGCCAATGCGCGTGCGGGGTACGTACACCAGCTCTTCGAGCTGCGCAGTCATGTCAGACATCAGGTGGTAGGTGTGCTGCGGCCCGTCAACCATCGACAGGTTAGACCCGGGGTAGTTGAGGAACATGCAATTCCCACCGATCGCCAAGCTCTTGGCCCGGTTCTGATAGAAATTGACGTGGAATGGATGGCCCGACAGCTTGGTGGCGTAGGTCACCGTCTGGGTGCCACGGATGAGAGCAGGAGCGGAAGTGACGCACATGGTGCGGTCCTTTCGTTGCAGGATGTCTCGGAATGAGACGGATGATGCCAGCACGGAGTGCTCGCAATGTAAAACAGCAAACCCTGACAGGTTCGTGCTATATTATACCACTTTAGTCAACTTTTACAACGACTACATCGTTCGCTACCAGTGGTACAGCTCATAAAGCAAAGTATGAAAAAGAGACCGTGCAGACACCGATTGCCAAAGGCAACATGCAGCTAAAAAGCCACTCGGTGTCTGCAGGTCTCTAGACCGCCACGGATGGATTAGTCGAGAATACGCTTCAGATAGGCAACGCTGGACGGGTCATTGTAGACCACAACCTGCACCAGCTGCACATGCTGCGGACTTGGGTCCGAGGACTCGAACAGCAGCACGCCAGTGGCTGTCTGCATGAGCGCGTCCTCGACCGTCTTCTCGAAAGCTCCCTTCATAACACCAGTACGCAACGACGGCAGCGCAACAGAGGTGTAACCTTCGGCTTCAGCCTGATTCAGGCCGGCCAAGACAATCTCCTGCAACGGACGCTTGAGATCATCGACCACAAAGATGACATCACGGAACTTGCCAAGATGATCATTCGTGCCGCGAGCAACGACAACCTGGCCATCGATCAGCGGCTGCTGCCTCGATGCCTGACGGTGGTACATGTCGCCGGCGCAACGCATAATCGCGCTGTCGATGCCACCCCACCACAGGCCACCACTGTTGATAGCGGTGATGAGCGCGTCACAGGATGTCTGAGTAACGTCGCCGTTACTGACCGTAACGTTGAACATTGGAGCTCCAAGGTACGCAGGGTCCCTTAAAAGGGGTCGATCCACCGTGGAAAGACAATTTACGGTACCATGAAATATAGTTTTTTACAATAAAAAACGACCTTTGCGGCCGTTAGCGGCGACTGGCTGTTTTCGTAGTACCCCTTCCTCGCTCGTTGACTCGCCAATAGATATACATGTGATATACGAATGATATACTTTGGCGAGTCAGTCTCAGTCGACCAGGAACTAGAGGAAGATCCAAAAAAGACTCCTTAACAGGAGTCTTTTTTAAAAATCATTTTTGGTGACCTCACGGAGAATCGAACTCCGGTTGCAGGGATGAGAACCCTGTGTCCTAGCCGCTAGACGATGAGGCCACGCGCGCAGACAAAATCATACCACATCTGTTAACCCCAGTCCAGCAAGCAAAGCAAGCCGGCAGCTAATTTGGGATTGCGGTTGCGCGGAGAGCCCAAACAGCAGATAATAGGCGTAAGCATTATGTCGCCCAAACGCATAGTTATCATAAGCTTGTTGTCCGTTGCCTTATTGGCAGCGATTTTCGTATATGTGTACATACGGCGGATCACCCGAAAGGTTAAAGCCGGCTTAGCGGCTGGCACAGGGTCGGAAAGCGCGCTGCGCGACGAAAAGCTGAAGTCGTCAATTATCTTGTCGGCCATCCAGGACGGTGTGGTGCTTATCGACCGAGAGCGTAACATTCAGTCGTTTAACCAGGGAGCGAGCAATATTACCGGCTGGGCAAGCGATGAAGCGCTCAAGCTCAACTGCGACGGTGTGCTGCACTTTGTAAACGCCAAAAACGAGCCGTACACCGACGAAACCAACCCGTTACACCGCATTTTTATTGAAGGCAAGGTGATTCATGACGACACCGCAGTCATGGTAACCAGGTCGGATAAGCACATTGCCATCAGCCTCGATGTGTCGCCGTTGCTCGACGCGCAAGGTAAGGTCAGCGCCGCGGTGGCAGTATTCCGTGATGTCAGCCGCCAGCGCGAAGAAGAGCAGCGTCGCGCCGACTTCATTAGCACCGCTAGCCACGAGATGCGCACCCCGGTTGCTGCAATCGAGGGTTACTTGGCGTTAGCGCTCAACGACAAGGTGGCCAGCATTGATGCCCGAGCCCGCGAATACCTTACCAAAGCCCACGCCAGCACGCAGCACCTTGGCAAGCTGTTCCAGGACCTGCTAACAAGCGCCAAGGCAGAGGACGGCCGCTTAAGCAGTCACCCCGTGCCAATCGAAATGGGCAGCTACATGGAGCGCCTGGCCGATGACCTGAGGTTTTCAGCCGAAAAGAAGGGCCTATTTACCGAATTTGTACTCGGTGCGAGCGATGTTATCGATGCCAGTGCCGGTGCCAATGTCGTCAAACCGTTGTATTACACCTATGCCGACGCCGACCGCCTGCGCGAAGTCATCACCAATCTGTTCGATAACGCCGTCAAGTACACCCCGGATGGTAAAATCACTATCGGCCTGACCGCCAACGACTCGGTAGTGCAGTTCTATATTAAAGACACCGGCCCCGGGATTCCACCCGAAGATATTCCTCATCTGTTCCAGAAGTTTTACCGCGTTGATAACTCGGCAACCCGCACCATCGGCGGTACCGGTTTGGGATTGTTCATTTGCCGCAAAATTGTCGAACTGTACGGCGGCAGCATCTGGACCGAGAGCGACCTAGGCAAGGGAAGCACATTCTTTGTAAACCTGCCGCGCATTACCTCGCAGCGCGCCGACCAATTGAGTTTAGCCGAAGCCAGTCAGAATCCGTTGCCCAACATCAATTCATTAACTACCTCATAACGTGGGCTACATGGTACAATCATGGTAAACATTAGCGTAAACAAACGTACGATAGAACGTCACCAGGACACCATACAACATGTCTAAACTGCTGCTTGTCGAAGATGACACTAACCTAAGCGAGATTTACAAAGCTCGTATGGAGGCCGAAGGCTACACGGTTGTCGCCGCACCCGACGGTGAAACCGCGCTGGCTGTTGCCGCCAAAGAAAAACCCGATCTGATTATTTCCGACGTCATGATGCCCAAAATCAGCGGCTTTGAGATGCTCGATATTCTGCGCAATACCGAGGGTCTTAAGGCTACGAAAGTTATCATGCTAACTGCTTTGGGTCAAGCCGATGACCGCACACGCGCCGAGCAGCTCGGAGCCGACAAATACCTCGTTAAGTCCCAGGTCACCCTGGAAGACATCGTCAGCGCCGCCCACGAGCTGCTCGACGAGCCCCCGATAGCCACCATGCCCGCTGACACCACCTCCAGCGAGGTACCGCTCGCAGAGCCGGCCACACCACCGGCTACTCCGGTGAACCAAACCGCTCCGGCCACGGCCGCACCAAGCGAACCGCTGCCCGCCACACGTCCCGCACCGGTTCCACAACCGATCGTTATGCCCGTGAGCGTACAGCCGGCACCCGCTGCCGCACCAGCTCCGAGTGATACAACATCGCCAACACCGGCACCGCAAGCCACTCAGCCAGCACCGACGCCAGCTCCCGCACCCACACCGGCCGCGAGCGAGCCCGCCGCACCGGCACCGCAACCTGTCGCACCTGCACCCGAACCGGTAGCTGAGCCAGTAGCGCCGACGCCAGCCGCACAACCAGCGCCAGCCCCGCAGCCCGAGCCAAGTCCAGAGCCCGTCGTCAGTAACCCGACACCAGCCGTCGCCGAGGCACCAGCTCCTGAACCCACTGTCGAACCCGTCGCCGCACCCGTACCTGAGCCGGTTGCGCAACAGCCTGTCGCTGCCGAGCCTGAGATTCCGCCCGCACCCGTTGCGACCCCTATAGCCAGTGAGTCTGTAGCCATACCCCCCACACCGACTCCGGCGCTCGAAACACCGGTTACACCGCCGGCTGAACCAGTAGCAGCCCCTCTCGAAGCGACACCCGCTTCAGAGCCAGAATCGACTCCTCCCGCGCCTGTTGCAACCGAATCCGCGCCAGCTCAGCAGCCAGCGGCCCCAGCCCCAGCAACGCCTACACCCGCACCTGAACCAACCGCAGCCACAGAGCCGGCCCCGGCTCCTGAACCTGCGCCTGCTCCACAGCCATCGGCAACACCGGCCAGCATTGACGAGCGGGTCGTGGCTAACGCTATCGACAAACTGCTCGCCAAAACTCCGCAGGGAACTCCGGCAGATGTCAGCAACCCGCCGATGCAAAATAGCGCCAACGACGACATAGACATGCCGCACACCCCCGATCGTGTCCAAAGGAAAGTAATTCAACCGATTACCCAGGAAACACCGCGGCCGACTCTGGAAGAGTTGCTCGCCAAAGAAGAGGCGTCCGAAGAATCGACGCAACCCGCTGCAGCGCCCGCTGCACCCGCGGCCCAGCCGACCACCAGACCCACGGTTGATCCGAACAGCATTGCACTCTAAATTGCCGACTAAACTGATACACTACGTATCATGCGAATCAACCGTTTCCTTGCACACGTAACCGATATAAGCCGCCGTGCCGCCGATCAGGCGATTGCCGACGGTCTGGTTTTAGTGAACGGGCAACCAGCAACACCGGGCCACAACGTCACCGAGAACGACGCCGTCAGCTACGGCGGCCGAACGTACCATCTGGACAATAGCGACCAGACGCTCACCATTATGCTCAATAAACCGCGTGGTTATGTGGTGTCACGAGATGGACAAGGCAGCAAAACCGTATACGACTTGCTCGACCCCGAGCACCAGCGCTTGCAGCCGGTCGGGCGGCTCGACAAAGATTCGAGCGGCTTGTTGCTCCTGACAAACGACGGCGAGTTAGCCAATCAGCTGACCCATCCACGGTACCAAAAAACCAAAATCTACGAAGTTACCCTCGATGCCGACTTGCAGCCCTTGCACCGTCAAATGATAAGCGACTACGGCGTACGACTCGACGACGGCGTCAGCCGCCTAGAGCTCGAACGACTCCACGACGACAACGACAAAGCTTGGCGCGTGACTATGCGCGAGGGCCGCAACCGCCAAATCCGCCGTACCTTTGCGGCGCTCGGGTACGACGTAAAAGACTTACACCGTACCCATTTCGGGGCGTACAGACTCGGTAATTTGCCAAAAGGCGCTACCAAAACCGTCTACTAGCGCGCTTACGCGTCAATCGGCTGTTGCGCAACCAGCAGCCGGGCAGAAATCGCTCGATGATCAGAGAGATCGTTGTGCGGGTGAACCCGGAAACTGCCGTCATCAACGCGCATCATACGGTCGTGCATAATGTGGTCCAGCTGCAAAAAAGGCCGCTTGCTCGGCATCGTTGGCTGATGGCACGGATCGGCATCGACAAAGCCGTTAACACCCAGGTCTTCCTGGAGGTACTGCAGGGCGCGACCGTCAGCCATACCGGTCATGCGCTGCGCTAAACTACCAATGCGCTTTAGTTTAGGCGGCTTTACATCGGGGTCAGGGTCCGCCGCCGGCAGGAGGTGAGCGATCGGCTTGGCAAGGCGCAAGGCGCGAGCCATGGCGGTGTTGCGATGCACGTTGTTGCCGTCAAGTAATAACACCGTATCTACAACCCGGCGATTACGGGTTAAATCGCGAGCTTGACAGAGGCGATTCGATGCAAAGCGGTCATCCAGGTGCGCACCGTACACATCGACAAGCGTGCCACCGGCCTGATCGTCGCGTAGCGACATACGGAGTGCATTTCGGCCAGCCATACGAACCGAGCCATACGGAACCGGTGCCAGGCGCTCGCGCTTGGCAATCATCATAAGCATATGCCGGTCAGCCCGGCCATCGCCATCTTCGTAGTCGACCAGACTGGCAGCATAGCCAAGACTGGCGAGCTCGCCAACAGCGCGTGCCAAATGTTGTGTGTAACCCTCGCGAAGTGCCTCTTGAAAGGCAGCGACATCGGGTTGCTCGGTTTCGACCCACGACAAAACATCGTCAACGCGCTCGGCGTCGCTCAATGCGTCTTTAAGATTCCAACTAGCAACTTCGGTAGCCATCGTGGCCTTATTATGCCAAAAAACTATCTGTATGCAAGCCCGGAGGCTCAAGCATTTGAATAATGGTTAGAGTAGGGGCGCGGGCGGAAGATTTCTTATAAAAAGAAAGGTTCCGGCCCGGCGCCCACATACCTCCCACAAGGGGTCTGAAGGGGATGACACTAGGTCACAGACACATGCGGCTTTCGACGCGGTCCATGATTGCCTGGATTGCTTCCGCTTGCCGCTTGGTCTGCAACGCAGCCAGATGTTCGAGCTGCGTGGCACGCGGATCCATGTAGCCATGGTCGTAGAGCCGGCAGGGGTACTGGCGGTTGCCAATCCGGGCGATCATCGTGTACATGATGGCATTCTTGCTGAGCTCATAGCTCAACGGAGTCGCCAGCTTGTAGTGGTAGATCAGCCATGACGGGTAGACGAGGCGATCCATTAGCGGGTACCACATCAGATGCGGCCTCCAAATGGAGAAGATCACCAGCGCGGCAACCATGTACAGCAGAAACATGTGTGCTCCCTAAAAGACTTGAAGGTAGGTACTTGAACAGTAAAAACTGATCTAAACAATTATAGCACAAGCAGTATCATTTGTCAATATGCGCTAATCTGTTATAATAGCTGCAATGGCAAATAAAAAAGTACCGATTGTAGCAATCGTCGGCCGGGCAAACGTGGGCAAGTCCAGCCTGTTCAACGCGATTTTAGACCGCCGCGAAGCAATTGTCGCCAAAGAAGCCGGCACCACTCGAGACAGCATTGCTGCCAAGGCTTCATGGCACTCCAATGAATTAACAGAGGATGGGGAACGCCAACAGCAAGACTTCTGGCTAGTCGACACCGCTGGTATGAAAGCCCCCGAAGACGATTTTGAGCTGACCATCCAGGAACAGATTGTTCAAGCTACCGAGAGCGCCGATGTTATTTGGGTGCTCGTTGAAGCCAATATTATGCTGACCGACGAAGATCGCCGTGTCGCCAAACTGGCGCTGCGCAGCAAAAAGCCGGTCTTTTTGGTTATCAACAAGATCGACCAGGCCCGCAAGGCCGATTACAGCGGTTTTGACCGGCTGGGCATTAAAGATATCTACCGCACCAGCGCCACCCAGAAAGAAGGCGTTGAACGCTTGCTTGACGAACTGGTGGCAATTATTCCCAAGGCATCGGTCCGCGAAGATGACGATCGCCTACACATTGCGCTGCTCGGCCGCCCGAATGTCGGCAAATCGGCTCTGTTTAACTCCCTAAGCAAGAAGCAGCAGGCCATCGTGGCCGATCGCGCCGGCACCACACGCGATATTAACCGCAGCGTTGTCCGTTACCAGGGTCGCGAGATTGAGATTATGGACACCGCCGGCATCCGCCGTCCCGGTAAAATCGGGCAGGGGATTGAGCACTTCAGCGTCCTGCGCTCGCTGCAAGCAATTGAGCAAGCCGACGTCTGTTTTATGCTCATGGACGTCAACGAATTAAGCGTACAGCTCGACCAAAAGATTGCTGGCATGGTTAAAGAGTCGGGCAAGGGCTTGGTGCTGGTTGTGAGCAAGTGGGATATCGCCGACGATAAGACCGCGTACACCCGCGACACCATCGCGCCGCAAATCGCCCAAGAATACGACTTCGTGCCATGGGCACCGCTTATTTTTACCTCGAGCGTTACCGGCCAAAACGTCACCAAGCTGTTCGACCTGGCAATCCAAATCGATACCGAGCGCAAAAAGCGTATCCCAACCGCCGATTTAAACCGCTGGCTGCGCGCTATTGTCGACAAGCACCCACCGGCCGGCCTCAAAAACCGCGCCCCCAAGCTGAACTACATCGTCCAAGAAGACGACAACCCGATTCCAGCCTTCAAGGTCTTTGGCAGCAGCACCAAGTTTGTACACTGGAGCTACCGCCGTTACATGGACCGCACCCTACGCGAAAAGTACGGGTATGAGGGCACACCAATCCAATTCTGGTTTATCGAAAAGCACGACACCCACAAGCACGGCAACAGCCCAACGCTGGCCCCGCGCAAGCACAACTCGCTGGCCGGCTCCAACAGGCCCGTCGTGCGCAAGAAGCGCACTTCTTAATCCACCCCTTGATTGTTGGGCCCAGATTGTGAATACTAAACTGCATGGCGCTTTTTCAACGCAAACCGCAAACCAGCGACCCGATCAACTACGTGACGCTTGGCCTCAATAAGACGCTGCTGTTTGTCGGGCTCGGCAATCCGGGTAAAGAGTACGACGTGACCCGACATAACATCGGCTTTATGTGCCTCGACGAGTTCGCAAGCAAAAACAGCGAATTCGGCGGCTGGGTCGACAAAAAAGACCTTAAATGCCACCTGACGACCGGCCAGATGGGCGACACGCGGGTTATGCTCATAAAACCAACCACTTTTATGAACCTCAGCGGCGAGGCCGTGCAAGCGGTGCAGTCGTTTTATAAAATCCAGCCCGACAAGATTATCGTTATCCACGACGAGCTCGATGTTGACTTTGGCCAAATACGCCTGCGGCAGGGTGGCAGCGCTGCCGGCCATAACGGCGTCAAGTCGATTATGCAGCATCAAGATGCGGATTTTGGTCGGATTCGTGTCGGCATCGGGCCCAAGACGCCGCCACAAATCGACAGCGCCGATTTTGTGCTCCAAAAGTTCTCAGCCGAACAGCAGAGCCACTTTAAAGAATTATTTATTGAATCCAACGCCATTTTAAGCGAACTGTCGTACGGCAGTCCGCTCGGCAACGAAACCCGCAGTTTTCTTGTATAGGAGCACACCACTATGAGCAACCCAGAAGACATTACAAATATTAAAGCCCAGGTTGCCGAAGGTATCCGGGACATACAGGATACTCCCGCCGAGCCCATCGTCACAACCTGGGAGGCGGTAAATTTTGACACTGCCCGCGAACAAATGGCAGCCTTGGCGGCAACGCTGGCGACCTTGCATACGGTACAAATCCCGAATGCGATAAATGCCGATGTTTGCGTCAACGAAAGCGCCGAGTATGCCGTTGAACTGTTCGAGAAAGTAGCTAGAGGTACAACATCCCAGGCTGCCGAGGACATGCTCGGCCAAGCCGACTGGCTGAAAGATAAAGCCGGCACACAAATGCACCGAGGCTTTGCTATGAAAGATACAGTGGCCGACATACACGCAGGCATCAACAGTTTCGCCGAATTACTTGCCAGTCTAGCCATCGACCAACAGGCCGAGGTTGGTGAAGCTAAGGAGATCGTTGCGCGTCGGACGAGCGCCCTAGATACCGCACAGCGCTACCACGATTCGTTATAAAATTTCTCCAGAAATATAAAGAGCCTCCAGAGGGGGTGGGCACCGCTGGAGGCTCATTATACCCTTCAACCCACCCTGAAGGCCTCTCATCCGTTCAAATCCTTTTGCAAGGAATTAAAGTGCTTTGTACCGAAGTACGCGGCGTGGGTGAGCCCACTCATAGGTTTTTCCGTTATTCGCCAACAACTCAAATAAAAACGAGGGGGAATACGGGGTTAAAGGGGTTAGTATGTTTTAGAGCGCTTATTGGTTCAGACAGAAGCCTTCGCCGTTAGCGCTAAAAGAATAAGTGGAGGGTAACAACTCTTCTTACAGCACGCTCTAAAACAATCTAACATTTTGTTCCTGTCAAAAGACTGGAACAGTTAGAAATTGGGGGTATAAGGTACGTAAACACTGCTATTAGCATTTACAAGTTGCAATTCTAGCAAATCTGTGAAGTATTGTCAATACTTTTTAATATTTTGTATGATTTGTCAAACCGCTTATGGTTGCCCATTTTTACACCGCTACGGTGTCGTAGGCAAACCCGGCACCCAATCGTAGCACGGGATTTTGCTTGCTGCCAAGCCGTAAAGAACACACCGTTTTTTGCTTTCCGAACAGTTCCTTGGAGAGCTATGATGGGCGCACTAACTCAGCAGAAAGGGGATGGTGCATGGATAATGCGACAACAAAACAGCTTGTGCCAACTGATTTTCCGGTGCCGCTCCGGCATATGCCCGACCCGCCACCCAGACTATTCGTACGATCCCGGGGTAACCCGTTTACACAGCTTGCTGACCTCATGAACAGGCCGCGACTGGCGGTTGTCGGCACGCGCGCCGTCTCAACCTATGGTACTATCATGGTCCGCAAACTGGTGTCAGAGCTAACCGCCAGAGGGGTTGTTATTATCAGCGGGTTGGCACTCGGAGTCGACCGGCTGGCTCATCAAGCCTGTCTTGAGGCTGGCGGCATCACGATTGCGGTGTTACCGAGCTCGGTTGAGCACGTGCATCCACGCAGTCATACCCAACTGGCTCAAGAGATTCTGGAGAACGGAGGATTACTGATAAGCGAATACGCCAGCTCATCGATTCCGTACAAACTTAATTTTGTAGCCCGCAACCGGATTGTCACAGCACTATCTGATGGCTTACTGATCATTGAAGCCACCCGCGACAGCGGCACGCTCCATACCGCGCGTTTTGCACTGGAGCAAGGCATTGAGGTGATGGCGGTTCCCGGCAACGCCACCAGCCCCACCTCCGAGGGCACTAATACCCTCATTAAAACGGCCGCCACCCCCGTAACCGAGTCGCGTGATGTGCTGCGCGTACTCGGATTGCCGCTGTCCGTGCGTTCCAAGCCGATCGTTACCGGCAATAACGGGGACGAGCAGCGCATTATCGAGCTGCTGCAACAAGGCATAACCGACGGTAACGAGCTGCTGGCCGGCAGCGAGCTGAGTGCGCAACAGTTTAACCATCATCTGACAATGCTCGAGATAAGCGCCAAAATCCGACCGCTGGGAGGTAATCAATGGGCTATTACCTAACACCACTGGGCACACCCGCCATCTTAGCGCGTGCTAGACTAATAGTATGAAAGCCCTCTACTACCTCGGCATTGCCGTGGGAGGCAGCCTGGGTGGCTGGCTCGGTTCACTTTTAGATGCGAACGGTTTTGGTATTTGGGGAATTATCGGCTCAACCGTCGGCTCAGCCCTGGGATTATGGGCAGCTTTTAAGCTCGCTAATAATTAAAAGTTTGCATTCGTTTTAGAGTTTGCTATCATTACGCTTTGCATATAAGCTAGTTGGATAAGCATGAGCAAACACCTTGTAATCGTAGAAAGCCCGGCGAAAGCCAAGACCATCGAGAAGTACCTGGGAAAAGATTTCCAGGTACTTTCAAGCGTGGGTCATATCCGGAGCATCGCTAAAAAAACCAAAGACGGCACCCCACCCATTAACATCACTAAGGGCTTTGAAACCGTCTACGAGGTTGATCCCGAAAAGAAAAAGATTATTACCGAGCTCAAAAAAGCCGTCAAGGCTACCGGCGATGTCTGGCTCGCAACCGATGAAGACCGCGAAGGAGAGGCTATTGCCTGGCACTTGTGCGAGGTACTCAAGCTCGACCCCAAGAAAACCAAGCGCATTGTCTTTCATGAAATCACCAAGACCGCCATCGAGGCCGCCGTCAAGAACCCCCGCACCGTTGATATGAGCCTGGTGCAGGCTCAGCAGGCCCGTCAGATTCTTGACCGCCTGGTAGGCTTTGAGCTGTCGCCGGTTGTCTGGCAAAAGGTTCCCGGCGGTAAGAGTGCCGGCCGCGTGCAATCGCCGGCGGTGCGCCTGTTGGTAGAGCGCGAGCGCGAAATCGACAGCTTTGAGGGCTCATTCACCTTTAAGGTTACCGCCGAATTTGCAGTCCATGAGGCTACCATGAAGGCCGAGCTGCCGCAGCGCTTTAAGACCGAGGCCGAGGCGCAACAGTTCCTGGAAAGCCTCATTGGCGCCCAATTTACCGTTAGCGACGTCACAACCAGCCCGAGCACCCGTAATCCGGCAGCACCGTTCACTACTTCTACCTTGCAGCAGGACGCCAACAGCCGGCTCGGTTTTGGCGCCAAAGCCACCATGGCCAGCGCTCAGAAGCTCTACCAAGAGGGTAAAATCACCTACATGCGTACCGACTCCGTCAACTTGAGTGGACAAGCAATCGCGGCAGCTGCCAGCTACATTGAAAACACTTATGGCAAAGAGTACGTGCAGGTGCGCAAGTTCAAGACCAAGAGTGCAGGCGCCCAAGAAGCACACGAAGCCATCCGCCCCACCGACATGAGCCTCGTCAAGGGTAGCGGCAACGAATACGACCAAAAACTGTACAGCCTTATCCGCAACCGCACACTCGCCAGCCAAATGGCTCCCGCCAAGCTGGAAAAGACGGTGGTCACCATCAATATTTCTACCGCCAAGCAGCAGTTTGAAGCTAAGGGTGAAGTGATTGTTTTTGACGGTTTCTTGCGGGTTTACGGCGCCAACACCAAAGATGACGCCATTTTGCCAGCGGTCAGCAGCGGCGATGCGCTCGATTTGCAGACCGCCAACGCGCGCCAGACGTTCGCCCGACCACCAGCCCGCTACACCGAAGGTAGCCTGGTTAAGAAGCTCGAGGATCTCGGCATCGGCCGTCCGAGTACGTACGCCACGATTATTAACACCGTCCAAGTCCGTGGCTACGCCGTTAAGGGTGAAGGCGAAGGCACACCTCGTGATGTTATTGTCCTAAACCTCGAAAAGCCGTCTGGCCCGGTTGCAAAGCAGGTCGTGCAAGAAAAGACCGGCTCCGACCGAGGTAAATTAGTACCAACCGCTGCCGGTCAGGTGGTAAGTGACTTCTTAACCGGCCACTTTGACCAAATTGTGGACTACGGTTTTACCGCCGACGTTGAAGAAGAGTTCGACCAGATTGCCGAAGGCAAAATGGAACGCAACAAGATGCTCATGGAGTTCTACAAGCCCTTCCACAAGCTCATAGAAGCCTCAGGCGGCATTGATCGCAGCACCGTGGCCCAGGCGCGCGAAATTGGCACCGATCCCAAAACCGGCAAGCCGGTAATGGCTCGTTTTGGCCGCTACGGCCCCATGTTGCAGCTCGGCCCCAAAAACCCCGACGACAAAGAAGATAAACCGCAATTTGCACCGCTGCCAACTGGCACCAAAATCGAGACCGTCACGCTGGAACAAGCCCTGGAGATGTTCAAATTGCCCCGCACCGTTGGCCAGACCGACAAGGGCGAGGACATCAAGGCCAACATCGGTCGTTTTGGCCCGTATATTCAGGTTGGCAAGCTGTTCGTATCAATAAAACCGCTCGACCCACAGACCATCACGCTCAAGGAAGCGCTGGAGTTGTACGCCGCTAAGCTGGAAAAAGAAGCCAGCAAGCATATCAACGAGTTCGAGGGCGGCATTAAGGTGCTCAACGGCCCTTACGGCCCTTACATCACCGACGGCAAGAAAAACGCCAAGATTCCAAAAGACACCGATCCAAAGAAGATAACCGCAGCCCAAGCCAAGAAAATGCTGGCCGAAGCACCGGTAAAAAAGCGTTTTCCGCGCCGAAAAGCCGCTAAATAGTAGCTTTTTAGTCGGAAGTCTCGTCCGATTCACCTCTGTTATTTCGCTGAAAAGTTACGCAACCGACAGTTTTGCCGGTTTGTTCACATTATGTTCTGATGACTACCTTGGACATATAGTATGCATAAACGTCTACTACGTGGTAGAATAACTAAGTACAAAGAATATACAAATTACTATTGACTTTTCTAATTATTAGTTTTATAGTAGTTATATTAGCAGAGAAGGGGAGGTAGTTACAGACTTCAGACAGGGCGGTGACGTCCACCGGAGCCAGCCAATAAAACCCCTCACTCCGCAATATAAATTAATTATAATTATCAATACTATGACCGACAGTTCTCAAACCCTACAGACCGAAGCCATTGTCAGCGGCATACTGGCAACTATCGAGCGCGAACGCGAGCGAGAGATTATTTCACGCCGTTTCGGCTTGTTCGAGCGTAAAGAAACGCTGGAACAGATTGGCGAGCTGCTCGGCATCACTCGTGAGCGCGTACGCCAGCTCGAAAAAGCCGTCATTGCCCGTCTCAAGACGACGGCCGAGGCAGGGGAGTTGGCACACATTGCCGACTTCCAAAACAAAACCGTAAGCATCCTGGAGGCCGACGGCCACCTGATGCGTGTCGCCAGCTTGACTGAAAAGCTTGGCATCGAAGAGTCGCGTATCGAGCAGGCACGCGTCGCCTTTATTGCACAGCTCTGCCCACTGCTGACCGTCATCGACGAAGACGACAACCACTACCTGAGTGTCGGCATTGCCGCTCACTTTGGCGAGCGAGGTCCAAAGCCACAAATTGCTCAAATCGTAGACGCCATCAAGACACTTGGCGAGCCAAGCAGCATTGACAGCGTTGCTCGCACCGCCAGCATTGACGATATTCAGCAGGCTGAGGCACTGGCACGTGCTTCTAAGCAACTTGCCACTCTGCACGGCCTCTGGGGCCTCATCAAGTGGCCAGTGGTCAACCCCAAGAACATCCGTGACAAGATCTACGTCATCCTTAAAGAGCACGGCAAGCACATGCACTTTAACGACATCGCTGAAGCTATTAAGGGCTCCTCGTTCAAGCGTAAGGATGTTACCACCCAAGCCATTCACAACGAACTTATCAAGGATAAGCGCTTTGTATTGGTTGGGCGTGGCATCTACGCCCTCAAGGAATGGGGCTACGAGCGGGGCACCGTTGCTGACATCATCACCGAAATCCTCCGCAAAGAAGGCAAGGCGCTGCACCGCGACGAAATCGTTAAACGCGTCCTAAAGAGCCGCTACGTCAAAGAAACGACGATTCTGCTTAACCTCCAAGGTAAGCCGCAGTTCAAGCGTGTAGCCAAGGCTACGTACGTCCTCGACGACGAAGCCAAAGCCTAAGTCCTTAACCTATTCACACCTTACAAACAGGGGTCGCAACCGTAACAGGGAGCGAACCCTGTTTGCAGTTGGTCCAAATACACGACCGAACAGCAGCGAACATTATACGAACATCAATTATATGTCATCTGATTGACCCCAGATACGCTCAGTACGCTTAGATCAAAAAGATTCCTACACAATGATTTAAAAATTATTACGAGCATACAAATGAGAAATAGGCGGCGGCAAAAGCGGGGACATAAAAGCAAAAAAACAATCGTGCATGAAGGGTGGCAAAAACAGCCGAATTGAGACACGCAACACAAGCTGAATCTACCTATATACAAGACGTCGCACAATGTTTATTTTGCGACTCGCATTATGCCTATTACAGATGATACTGCATACCCCTGCATAGGGGACTGAATCCGTCGATACACCGTGCATGCATGTAGTTTCGTGTTTGCACGTGCACTGCGCAGGCTCATTCTGCCGTATTGTTGCATATGGCATCAGCTACGCCTTGGTGCGGCTTTCTGCTATGAGGCCATAACGCCTGTTGCCAATGCTTTAGGCGCTATACGTCGTAAAGTTATCCACAGAATGTTGCAAAAATGCGTAATTTGCAACATTTCACAAGATAAAAAATGTTTTCACAGCCCCCTGCTTCGTTTCCCCTGCACTATGTTTGACATTTATACGTTAATATATTTTTATATAGTTTTTACCCTGTTGCAACGTAGTCCACAAAAATTATGAACAAAAGACGAACACACAGGGCAGCAGCGGGGTACTTACCCGTATCACCGGTAGCCGGTTAGCGGGCCTGACACGCTGGCTACTTATAGTACGCCCTGCCCTCGATACGGACGTCGACATACTGAGACGGCACAACCCGCTGCCCTGCCAACTGCTTTTGCAGCGCCAAAAATGTCCCGGCCTGCAGGCGGGCTTTTTCGATAGTTCCGTCGTGGATATTGCATTTCACAAAGTAAGGAACCCCGCTTATGTACACATCGAGCTCACTGCTGGCCGCAGGGAGGGTCATAGACTGCACTTTGACGTTACGGGCCTGTAATTGCTGCACAAACGTCTGAATGAACTGTGTGGCGCTCCGCGGAAGCGCTTGTTTGCCCAACGATACCGACAAGCCACTTTGATCGGTGACTGTCGGCACTTTGACCGAGCCGGTTTGCGAGCCAGCCAACGCCAGAGCCCGGCCATTGCTATCGAGCACAAATGAGCCATCGCGACCGGTTAAAATCAGCGCCGGGTCCGCGGGCCGGACGTACACGGTAGCCTGAGAACCAAGGAGTGGTAGCGACACTGACACATCTTGCAACTCTGGGAAGGCTGTTTTCATGTCGGCAGCAATTTTAGAGCTGTTAATGGTCAGTTTGTTGCGGTTGGCGGCAGAATTCTCAAATAAGGCGCTTGCAGCGCGCTGGTATTCGGCCGTGTCACGCAAGAACGGCGCATCTGAGGTGCTCGTGAGAGCAGCAATTTTCGGCCTCGAGGACAGTTGCAGTTCATACACGGTCAATCCGCACGCTACCACGGCCACCAACAGCCAGCCAAAATGCCGACGTAGTTTTTGCAGCTTACCCGGTAAACGCCGAATGGATGGCTTGGCTTGCAAGGTTTCACGGCCAACATTGATTTCGCTTTGCGAGCGGTTTGCATAGTATGAAAAAGCCCGCCCTTGATTGGCCGTCGGCGTCCGGCGCTCAGAAAAACGATCTGGCGCAGCCGATTGGCCGAGATCATTCCGGCGCATACGCGGTTGAGGTGAAGCTGGTGTTTGTTTTTTAGAAAATAACATGGGTGTATCTACTCAATTTCGGTAGGCCGCTGCGGCGTTCCGGTCGCCTTACGCGTGGTTGTCGGATGCCACTTTTGTTTGCGGCGCTTGCTCTAATAATACCATTGCCAGCTGTCGGGCAGCGTCAGGATGTGCGATTGTGTGCAAGTTTTGCCCAAGTTTCTGAGCTTGTTTGGGGTTGTCGAGCAGCTCACCGATAGCCGTTTGCAAGGCAGTCGGTTTGGCAGCCAGCGTCGGCTCATCAATCAGTATAATAGCGTGCTTATCAACCAATACTTGGGCATTTTTTGTCTGGTGCCCACCGGTCAGCTCGGGGTTAGGAATGACGATACAGGCTTTTGCCTGAGCGGCAAACTCTGCCATGCTTGTACCGCCGGCCCGTGTGACCACAATCTCGGCAATTGCGCTAAAGTCGTAGAGGTTGCTAATAAAGCCCTCGACCCGGACGCGAGCCAAATCCTCGGCAGACAAGCTATTTTTGTACCGTTGTTTGAGGGCCGCCTCTAGCGAGCGACCGGCAAGTTGCACCACCACCAATTCAGGATACTGCTTAAACAGCGCCGGCACGCAGTCAGCAACGTTGTTATTGAGCCGGGCTGCGCCGTTACCACCGCCGGTCACCAACAAAATCCGCTGATCGGCAGCAAAGCCGAGTGTCTGACGAACAGCTTGCTGCTCAGCGGCACTGTACGGGTGATAGCGATGACTGATCGGCACGCCGACCGTTACCGTCTTATCGGCTGGGTATGCATACACTTCTTTCGGCAGTGCCACGGCGTGGATCGTCGCCCAGCGGGAGATGATACGATTCGCCAATCCAGGGATAGCATCCGAATCATGGGTCACAATTGGAATCTTGAGCCACGCCGCCGCCAAACCAACCGGCACACCGACAAATCCGCCCTTCACGAACACGACTTGTGGCTTGAGCCGCCGTAGCAAGCGGTGCGACTGAATGACGCCCGCCAAAACATAGAATCCATCACGGATATTCTTGGCTATTGTTGGAATGTCGAGTAGCTGACGCCACCCAGCACCGTGGTAGCGTCTGAATTTACCAGCCCTCACGCCGTATGCCTGAGTGATGCTGGGGTCCCGCTCCGGAATGTCCGATAGGCTGTCGCCTTTTTGGCCAATATACAGCACTTCGCAGTCCGGGCGCAGTGTTCGCAGCTCGTGCGCTACAGCCAAAACCGGCGTGATGTGCCCACCGGAACCGCCACCGGTCACGACAATGCGCAGCGACTGCGCAGGCATATCAGTTTGGCTCATACCGTCTGCCCTCCCCTGCGGCGTTCCAAACTGGCACGGTTGAGCGCCTGCGAGCTGCGAACCGGGGTCGTGTCATCGCCCGGCAGCGTGTGTGAAGCGTACTTAGAGATATGAAAGACCACACCCAACGCGGCCATAATAAAGACCACACTGGTACCGCCATAGCTCACCAGCGGTAAGGTAATGCCTTTGAGCGGCAGCAGACCGAGCATAGCACCGACGTTAATCATGGTCTGGGTCGCCAGCCAAGCTAAAATGCCGATCACAATGAAACGACTAGTGTCGTCGGGTGCTCGTTCGGCCAGGCGCTTGAGGCGAGCGAAGAACGCCGCAAACAACGCCAACAGCACTGCGACGCCCACAAAACCGAACTTTTCGGCATAAATCGCAAAGATTGAGTCGTTAGCGGCCTCCGGTAGATAGCCATATGCTTGCACGCTGCGCCCCAGGCCCAAGCCCACAACACCACCCGAGCCAACCGAAATCAGCGCCTGACAGGCTTGGTAACCGCTGCTCTGGCAATCAGCCGTGGGATGCAAAAACGTCGCCAACCGCTCGCGCCGGTACGGCGTCGTCGACACCGCCAGCACGCCGAGTAACGCAATAACGACTCCAAAAATGAGCAAGCGTTTCATCGGCAAACCGGCTACGAACACCATGAGGGCCATCATAGCCGTAATAACCGCCATCGAACCAAGGTCGCTCTGCACGCCAGCAACCACGAAGCCGACCACCAAGAACGCAAACGCAATCGGCTTGAGCGTTCGCTTAAAGTTTGTGATCGTACCCTCTTTAATGCGGTCGGCCAGCACGCCGGCCAGCCAGATAAGCAGTGCGAACTTCAGCAGCTCCACCGACTGGAAGGAAAAGCTTCCCAGTCGAATCCAGCGATGCGCCGGATACTGCGTATTAACCGGCATTACGAGCGCCAGGAGCGTCGCAGCCGCAGCCAAACCAAGCAACGGCAAACAAAAGCGGCGCCAGGTCGCAATCGGTACCTTAGAGGCAACAAAAAACGCCACCCCGCCAAGCGCAATCGCAATGAGCTGCCGTGAAATATAAAAGTTATCGCTCACGTGGTGCGCAATCCCCAATGCCGGGCTGATGGCGTACACCACAATCAGCCCTACCGACAATAACGCCACGCTTAGGATAAGCAGCCAGTAGTCGGGCCGGTGCTTGCGAGCCGGCTCGGAGGTACGGAGTGTTTGACGCTGCAAACCAGGCCGCGGCTGTTCGCGGCTGCTGCTATTTCGCGATGTCGACTTGGCCGCGTCACTCAACCGGTTACCGGCCCACCCCGCGGAACCGCCACCGGTTCGAGTCCGTTGGAAGTCCATACCCTACGCAACTCTCCCGAGCAAGAAAATTACCACGCCAACCACGGCCGAGACTTGCCCGAGGACCCAGAAACGCATCGTAACCTTGGTTTCGGGCCAGCCAATGGCTTCAAAGTGGTGATGCAGCGGCGATGAGCGGAATACCCGTTTACCATTGCGTAGTTTGCGTGAAATACGGTTGATAATCACCGAGCCAGTTTCCATAACAAAGACCGCACCGATTATCGGCAGAATATACACCGTGTCGGTCTGCATGGCAATAATACCGAGCGCCGTTCCAAGCGCAAAGGCACCGACGTCCCCCATAAAAAAGCGTGCCGGATGAATGTTGAACCAGGTGTAGCTGAGCAACGCACCAACTACCGTAAGACAAAAGCCGGCCAACGCATACTTGTGCTCAATGGCCGAAATAAGCGCATACGCCATGAACGACGAAGCCAGCAAGCCGCCAGCCAAACCATCGAGGCCGTCACTCATGTTTACCGAGTTGGCGGTGGCCACCACTACAAACCAGAATAGTGCGATAACCAGGGCACCGATGTGCCACTGCTCAATGCCCGGTAAATAGACACTGGCAACATCGAGCTTGTAGTAAAACCACCAGCCACCTGCCAGTGCCACCAAGCTGTACAACGCAAATTTAAGCTTGGCGCGCATACCGGCCACACCGCCATTACTGCGGACATTCATAATGTCGTCGGACAGCCCGACGATACCGGCGGCAAGCATGCCGGCCAGCGGTAGCCAGGTTTGACCCCGGTCAAGGTTGGCGACAATCGTCACCACGGCAATGGCAGCGATAAAGATAATCCCTGCCATAGTCGGAATGTTGCGCTTGTGTTTTTCGGCGTGCAGCTTATGGTACACCGTTGCTTTGCCACCCGACCAAGCATCATCACGTGCCCGTTTCCACCACTTGCCACGGTAAGCCAACGAAGTGTAAATCGGTGTAAATAACATTGCGACCACTAAACCGGCCAGGGCCAGTGAGAACAGTCTGATCAGTGTGGATGTCTGCATCGACACCTGAATAATCTCTGAGGGGCTTGTCATGGTAATTCTTCCTCCTAGTATACCATTAACACCGAATATACGTCCGATAGAAGGCTTAACCGATGGTTTTTATTTTTTAGGAATGACATAGGCGTTATTAATGAGCATATGGGCAATGTCAGCGAATACCGGCTGGGCAGCGGCTGTTCCAGCGTAGCCACCGTTCTTTGGTTTGTTGACAAAGACGGCAATCACATACTGCGGCTTATTTCCGCCGACAAAACCCAGATAGGTACCATTGAAATCGTTATCATAGTAGCCGCCAGTCGGCTTGGCAATCTGCGCGGTTCCGGTTTTACCGCCGACCATGTAGCGATCCTGGTTAAACGCCGGCACAATGTTGTGGTTATCAACCACATACTGCATGAGCGGAATCATTTGTTGGCCGATTTCCGGCTTTACGACGCCCTGCTTGACCACCTCGGGAGGCTGTACGGTCGCGTTGCCATGAGCATCGATTGTTTGCGCAACCAGATGCGGTTTGTAGTACGTACCGCCATTCAGAACCGCAGAGATTGCCGAGGCGACTTGCAATGTCGTGGCCGTCATAGCCTGCCCGAACGATGTGTTGGCGTAGGTCAGGTCAATGCCGGCACCGTTTTCTTCTGGTTTTGGCACCAGACCGGTAGCCTCGTAGCCCTGCTCGATGCCCGTTGCCTGCCCAAACAGAAAGCGATGAGCCAGGTACTCATACCAGGCCTCGCGTGCCTGCTTGTCGAGCTTGCCGCCACCCATTTGCATGAGCTCCCACACCGCACCGGTGTTGAGCGACAGATTCAGCAGCTGGGCGATGGTACGCGTGCCCGGACCACCGTCTTCCTCGATGTTGGTAATCTTGAACTTGTCGACCATGTAAAACGACGGGTCGTAAAAGGTAGAATTCGACTTAATAACGCCCTGGTCAAGCGCGGCCGCCGTAGTGAGTGTCTTCATAATCGAGCCGATTTCAATCGGGTGCGTGATGGAAGTGTTATTAAACAGGTTGCCATCCTCGACATCGTAATACTTGGCCGGATCGTATGACGGATAGTTGGCCATGGCCTTGATTTGGCCAGTATACGGGTCCATGACCACGACGCTACCACTATCGGCTTTGTCGCGTTTAATGTCTTTGGCGAGCAATTGCTCAACCTGCTTTTGAATGCCGATATCGAGCGTCAGCACCACATCCTTGCCAGGTACGGGGTTGTCTTCGACGTTGCTACCGCTGGCCGCGAGCGGTACACCGCTCGCATCGGTAATCGCCTTTAGCTCGCCGGGTGTGCCAGACAGCTGGCTGTTCAGTGCCTGCTCGATGCCGTAGCGGCCTTTGCCATCATCGGGCACAAAGCCGAGCACTTGCCCCGCCAGACTGCCCTGTGGGTAGGTCCGGTAGGTTTGTTCCTGTGAGCCAATGCCCGGATATTTGAGCGCCAGCAACCGGTCCATCTTATCTTTGGGGACTTTTTTGCTTAAGATTGTATAGCGCAAGGTCTTCTGCTCGAGCTGCTTCCGGTATTTGCCTTCATCGCCGCCGATAATATCGCGTACCGAGGCCGCCACTTTCGACGGATCCTTAATGAACATCGGGTCGGCGTACACCGTGTAGAGCTTTTGGTTGAGCACAATCGGCACAATACTCGTACCATCGTAAGCTTTAATCGTGCCGCGGCTGGCGGGAATTTCGTACTGCTTCAGTTGGTCGCTCAGCGCGGTTTTGCGGTAAAAATCGTAGCGAATAACCTGCACGTAAAATGCCCGAATCATAAACACCGTCAACACCAGCATAAGCACAATGTGCCATAGCTTAATACGCCGTAAAACGGCCGCGATGTTTTGCTTGTTTTGCTGCGAATCCATTACTGCCTACGTATTGTACACTCCCCCGCCTGGACATCGGCTACAGGAGTGGGATTTTGCCTTGCTTGGCTGATTTTATTGGGTAACGGTGCCGCTCGGGGCTACAGCGGTCATGCTCTTGGCAGCGTCGCTGTTTTGAGCGCGATCAAGCGACTGCAGGCGTGCCGAAGCAACCTCCAGGTCGTCGTGTTCCGACTTAAGCTGGGTTGCCTGCGTTTGCAAGTCGTTAATTTTGTAGCCGAAAGCGTTGGTCTTGGTCACCTGTGTCAGGTACAGCAGGCCGAGCAAACATGCCAGGACAATTAAAATAATCGTGTTGCTGATTGGGCCAAGTGTTCGCTCGTTCGAGCGAAAGCTGACGGCGTTTTGGTTACGTCCGATGGAACGCTGTTGGCGGCCAAGTGCCATTGAACTTGAGTATGTCATACGTGCTTCTTTTTGTTTTTTATTTTTTGTTTTGCGAGTGATTTTTATGTGAGGTGCATGAACAATAGACAGCAAGCAATCAGCTCCATTACTTCTTGCTTATTGTTCAACGAATGTTGCGTAAAAACGCATGTTCAACCGGTGCGCCCCGCCCGATTTTGAGACGGGGCGCACCGAGTAAGTCCGGTCGGGTAGCTTAGGCTACTTTAACGCGAACTTTGTATGAACGAGAGGTGCTTTTAACTTGGATAGGCATGGTTTGGCCTTTCCCTTTCTGGCAACAATTTTGGTTGCCGATTTTTATTTTTTCACTGCTACCCTGAGCTTAGCGCTCCGGGATCGCGGATTGAAAACTAATTCTGATGGTGATGCGGTTACCGGTCGCTTGGTCAAAATGGTAACGTCTGCATCGTAACGGTCGCCGCCGGCCTCGCTTAAGGCTTGTTTGACGATTCGGTCTTCCAGACTGTGAAAACTAATCACAGCCAGCCTGCCGCCGGGTTTGAGCAACGCAATCCATATGGGCAAACTATGTGCCACGAGCTGGAGTTCGTCGTTAACCGCGATACGCAAAGCCTGGAATGTCCGGGTCGCCGGATGCGTTTTGCTATGCCCTCGCCATGCGCCAGCAACAATGCTCGCAAGTTGACTGGTCGTAGTTACCGGTCGGTGTGCAATGAGTGCTGCGGCAATGGTTCGTGCCTTCGGCTCTTCGCCATAACGCTTAAGGATGTCTGCCAACTTGTCGGCCGGATAGGTATTTACAATCTCAGCTGCCGTCAATGTCTGGCGTTGGTCCATGCGCATGTCGAGCGGCCCATCGGCGTTGATAGCAAAGCCCCTGTCTGCTTGGTCCAGATGCGGTGATGACACACCTAAGTCCGCCAGAATCATATCGTATCGCCTGCCTGCTGCTAAAAGCTCACGGCTGGCGCTATAAAAGTCCTGGTGTCGTATTTCAATACCCCCATTGTTGACACTGTCTGTGCTGGCAAATTGCTTAGTGAGCGCGGCAACAGCGTTGCTATCGCGATCGACAAGCGTCATTGCCTGCGGGTTCTGGGTGCGTTGTAAGACTTGTGTCGAATGACCGCCGTACCCTGCCGTCAGGTCCAGGTATGATTCGCCTGGTTGCGGTTTGAGGTATGCGAGCACCGGCTCGAGTAGTACAGGTATGTGGTCGGTGTCAGGGTGATTGTGGCTTGGTGTGGCCGTCATGGTGATAAGTATTAAGTACTCGAGTCCGACAAGCAAGTATTTTGGTAGGATCGATGTCCAACTTCGGTTGCCGGGGTCTTAGTTCCCTATCTTTTTGTTTTGGTGATTTTTTGTTTTATACCGAGAGCGTCTGTTCGTATATCCAGAAGTCGCAGCCATTAGTGAAAAACTATGTTCCGGCGGCTTTTGACTTGGGACGGTCGTGTGAGTGAACGATCGCTTCGGCGTTGCAAGGTCACCTATTCAGCAGTCAACTTTTTGTTTTTTTGGATGTTTTTGTTTTTGTTGGGGCTATCGTCCGAGTATGTAAAGAAGAATTTGATTTCAAGTACCAAAAAGATTTTAAAAATCTTTGTAACTTCTTACCAGGCGATAGCTTGAGAGACTTATGTGTGAGGTGGAGTTTTGGGAGGTGTTAGTACAAGGTGCAAAGGTTTTTTATATGGTGCCTTCTCTAGTCCATCTGTTGACTGCCGAATAGCTGACCTCGAATGCCTGTTTTTTAGGGCATTCAATGTGGCTTCTTACACCTCTTTAGAGGGCCAAGAAACCAAATCTATTATTTGTAAATGTTCGTTCGCAACCTGAAACTACGCGGCCATGAGTCGCCAATATTGCCCGACGCGCACTGCCGAGATTTCCCGGTCAATGCCAGCATAGTCCAATAGATGCTGCTCGATGGCGATACGACCTTGTTTGGCGTCGCATTCACCTTCTGTTTTTCCCATACGGAACTGAACGTTGAGGTCGGCAATCTCTTCGCTGAGGATATCTCCCTCAAGGCGTTTTTCGACAACTTCGTTCCAGACCGACCTGGGGTACATATGCAGGTACTGCTTGAACCCTCGGGTGAGCACTACCCCGCTTTCAAACTCGTCTCGAAGTTCGGTCGGTATGGTTAACCGCCGCTTGTCGTCAAGCTTGCGCTGAAAGTAGTCTACCTTGGCCATGTGTGTAGTTTTAATGTTGCTAGTGGTTTTTGATTTTGGATGGGGTAGCAGTTGCCGATTTCTTTATTGGTTGGCTTCCTTTTGGGCTACCCACGATTACCCACTGACCACAGCATACTACCCACCCTTACCCACTGACAAGTCTTTTTATAAAGAAATAGTGGTGTTTGTGACACCACTTATCCACAGGTCCCCTTCTTTTCACGCCAAAAACCGCTATGTAGCGCCCTGTTACGGCCGCCATACACTAGGCGTGTGGATAAGTTATCGCGACTCGTCTGTGTCAAACTGTGGGTTTTGACGCTCGGCTTGGCTGTTAGAAGCCTGAAACATGCGCTGACTGCACGCCAACATCGAACTCTTCAGGCAAACGTGCGGCCTCGCCCTTGCCTTCGGCGCGCGCCATAATGTCTTCGTGGAGACTCATATAACTGTCGTGAGCCGCTACCGGCACGGTTATTACGTGTTCTTGCAGCAGCTCGCCGGCACTGACCATGGTCAAGGCAGCAAACAAGGCTGCACCAATACGGTGCGATATATCGCTGCTGAATGGTTTGGTTTCGGGAATAATTTGTTTCATTTTGGTTTTTAGGGTTTTTGTGTTCTGGTTACAGTCAATGCGTTTCTTCTATTGTGTATATCGAAGGCATTGACCATAACCGTATTGAACATCTGTATAGTAACAGTTTATTTGTATTCTGTCAAGCTTATGCTTTTACACTAGCAAGCTGCCCTGCCCTTTGGACGGCTTTATACCAGAGATGCGAAGAAGGCGCGCTATTGCACGCGACGAGGACGGATACGGCGAACCGCCGGACGGACTGGCGCCGGTTGCTCTACTTTCTCGGCAACCGGTTTTACGGGCACCGGCTTTTTGGGAGCCGCCGGACCAACCCCTTCACGCAGATCGCGCAAGGTACGAGCAAACCAGACGGCGCTTGGCCGGATCGAGCGCTTCATGCCGTGCTCACGGTCGACCGCTATCAAGCCAAATTTTGGCCACCAGCCGAACTTCCACTCAAAGTTATCAAGCAGGCTCCAGTGCATGTAGCCCTTGAGGTCTACACCTTCACTGAGCGCGCGCTGCATGGCCACAATAGTTTCTTCTATCCACCACTGACGATACTGATCGGTGGCGTCAGCCACACCGTTTTCGGTAATAATAATCGGCTTTTTGTAGCGCGCCCAGGCACGGACCAAGAGCGGGTACAGACCCTCGGGCTCCATATACCACGCCAGATCATTGAGTGGTGTGGCCGGGTTGACGCGTTGCACACCTACCATCGCTACATCATTACCTTGATTGGCCATGTGGTCGGGCGCGGTAAAACTCATGCCTTTGTAATAGTCGGTAAAGTAGTAATTGATGCCCACAAAGTCCTGGTGTCGCTTAATTGAGTTGAGAAACCACCAGTTCCAAAACCAGCGCATCACCTTAGTCACAATACTGTCAAAGATGTTATGCGGGCGCTTGGCCTGGATATTGCCCAATTGCTGGGCCACACCGACCTGCAGGGTTGCACGGCGGGCTTTGAGAATGGCATAGGAACGTTTGTGCGCCTTCATGAGATTGCGGTACACCTTAACGAACATGAGCGGCTTCTTGAGCTGCGGTGGCCACTCGCCGCTCAGGTAACTAAAGCTAGCGTACACATTCGGCTCGTTGAGCGTAATGATAATTTTAACCTTGTCGGTGAACTCTTCGGCAACCTTTTGCACGAATGTATCAAAGAACACCAGGTTTTCTTTCTTTTCAAAGCCACCCTTGTCGGTGAACCAGGTTGGCATGGTCCAATGCCAGATGTTTAAAATCGGTTCGATATCCCGGGCCAGCAGTTCGTCGATGTATTCGTGGTAATGCGCCAGCGCTTCTTTGCTCCAGACGCCTTCTTGAGGCTGAATGCGCGCCCATTCGATACCAAAGCGGAACGAATTGAACTGTAGTTTTTTGACGTAATCAAAATCCTCGCGAAAGCGGTTGTAGTGGTCAACGCCCTCGCCGGAGACATAGTTATTGGGGTCGGTAGCCTGATCCTTGATATTCGGCCACTCGGGCAGCCAACCGAGCCGTTGCTCAGCGGTTTGGGCCAATTCGGAGGCGTGCGCCAGCTCCCAGACACTCCATTGATTGTTGGTGCCGCCCTCCACCTGGTGCGCAGCCGTGCTGCCACCCCACAGAAAATCCTTCGGAAATTTTTGCTGACCTATCATACATTCCCCATGTCTGCCCTATTATACGCTACTCACGCTGCCGGCGTATACCAGAGGTGGCCTCTTAAATCGGTCGCTCTTTGAGTCCAAGCAAATAGCCTATGTAACTGGCCACCACGTGCACGATCAACCACATAATCACGAGCATGACATACTGCCAAAAACCAAGCTGGATAAACGGCGCTGTTGCCAGCGCACCACCGATGATGTAATCGGTCTGGTCAAACGGGAACCAGCCCCTGCCCGGCGCTACACCACGCTGGCGTTTAAAGAAGCTCTCAATGGCGTCACCGCCCAACGCACCCAGACCGAACAAGGCGCCCACTACCAGTGTTGGCAGCCCGACATAATCGGTCGCCGAGGTCAGACTGGCCGCCCAACCGGTGTGCTGCACCAGCAGCTGTTGCAACCAAAACGCGATGGTGGCCGCCACCACACCGCTTATGAGGCCACGCCAGGTCTTGTGGTCGCCGAGCACACGTTTGCTGCGAAACATCAGCCCACAGTCAATCGGCGCATCAAAACGCTTGAGTGCCGGAACGGCCGCGATGAGAATCGGCATCACATTAGCCGCGCCGGCCGGCAAGAAGAACCAAACCGTGAATAATACATCCTTAAGCATTCCGGCCATACCACTTCTTTAAGCGATTATATTTGGGGTACAGCACCGCCCGCACTCCAGGAAATGCCACATGGTATTCGGCTGTTTTAAGGAGTTTTACCAATGTTTTACGGGTCGGTTCGGCATGCACGGTCGTGAAGGTGCGGCCCCAGCCCGGAACAGCGTGCGAGTCGCTGCTGGCCACACCCGACCAGCCGTGCGCATCCGCCCAGGCATACGCCTGCTTACTCTTGTTCTGGAATACCGCCCGGCCATTGTGTACTTCGATAATATCGACCTCGTCGGCAATGTCCGTCAGAGCAGATTCGGTAATACCACGCCGCACGTCTTCGAAAGGATGCGGGATACACACCAGGCCGCCCTGCTTACGGATGGCCGACACGGTCTCGCGCGGCGTCAACATTTTGGGGATTGTCTCTGTTAAATAGAGACCGATAATCTCCCCTTCGGTGGTGCGGATTTCTTCGCCAACGATAATCCGCTTGCCAAGCGCGCTATCCGGGCCGCCGAGTTCAGCCTGCAACTGACGCGCAAATTCGGTCGTGTTGTGGTCGGTCACGGCTATCACACTCAGCCGGTCGCGCTCCAGCATACGGAGGTAGTCCTCGGTGCGCAAAGCGCCATCGGGCGAAGCAATCGAATGCGTATGCAAGTCTACAGTGTACGACATAGCCATTTGCCGCAACTACAGTTGCTTGCTAATCCTAACCAACCGCTGCAAGGCAGTGAACGAGGCCAGCACAGCAATGACCATAATCGCCCACAGCAAGTGGTCGAACAGCAATCCGGCAGCCAATACCGCCATACGAATTTCAAAAGTCAGGATACCATCGCTAAACATGCGGTTCAGCACGGCGTGCGGAATATTCTTGCCTCCGGCCGCCACCGCTGCCTCGCCCTTGGCCTTCACGTAGCTTACGCAAACCGATGCGCCGCAAGCGGCAGCCGCCCAAACAGCCATTTTAGGGTGAGCGCTGGTTGCCAAAGCGTATGCTGCACCGGTGTACAGCATGACTTCTTTCATCCGGTCGGTTGAGGCGTCGAGCAGCATACCGCGGGCCGAGGCCTTTTGCTGCAAGCGAGCCAGCTCACCATCGAGCGTGTCAAACAAGCCAAAGATAATCAGTAATGCCGCGGCCCACAGGTTGTGTTCCATAGCAATGAGCCACGCTATCGGCACATGCATCAGCAAGCCGAAAATGGTAATAAAATCGGGCGTGATTTTGCCGGCGGTCGCCCGGTGCAACATACCGGCAATCTGCCGCGCTCCGGCCCGCACATAGAGCTTGATGCTCGACAACAGGTCAGAGTTGGCGTGCTCTGGGGCGTGTTTTGGCTTCGAATCGGTCGGTTTTTCAGCCATATTACTCTGATTGTACCACGCGGCGGCCATACTCCCCCGCCATGATTACCGTGCTACAAATCTATAACAACCGGTACGCCGGTTTTCATCTTATGAAAAGTTATGCCCTTTTCGGCGAAGAGCTTCTCCATCCTGTCATAGCTTAGTTCGCGGGCGGCGTCGCTCCAGTGCCAATCGTGCACCGGAATAATGTGCTGCGGCTTGAGCTCCAGAGCCAGCTGAATCGCCCGAATTGTCGAGCCCCAGGGTGCACTCACCGGCAGTGCCAGCACCGGCTTTGTTTCGTGGAAGCTGTGGCTATCGCCGGGTACCGACAACACATTGAGATAGTGGACACCAATTTCTTGCGGCTGCTGGTCGAACATCGGGCTCACGTCTTCGTGCGGCGATTCAAAAAAGCTCACACCCTCGGGCGGCTGATCGCTCGCGGTAATGCCTTCTGCCGCCAGCTGCATCACTACCTCTGTTGGAGCAGTCACGCGCACCTCCGGGAATTTCGCCACTATGCGCTTCATCAAATCCATGCTGAGGTGATCATTGTGTTGGTGGGTTATAAACACGTCGTTCAGGTGGGTCAGCGCGTCAACATTAAGTGCTTGCTCGCTCATTACGCCCGGATCGAACAGCGCCGTTCGGTTAATCGGGTCGGGCATCTCGACCAGCAAACACGCATGGACAAACTTGGTAATTCTCATGGTGACCTCCTTAGGTGATTAGACTTGCTGTCACTATACACCGGTTCGAAAGCGGTCTCTGTAAGCTTTTTAGCTGCCGCATAGTATAGTGACTATGCTGCCAATCAGATAGGTTTTGTCTGAATCAAAAATGTGTCCAAAAAATAGGACAACTCTAGTACACTTATACACATGGAACCCACAGACGCCTCAAAAGTTGTCCAAGATTACGCACAACTACTTGGCATCGAGCCCGAAACGGCCCGCATCTACCTGGCGCTCAACGCTTCCGGTCCGAGCACGGTTTTGCAGCTCGCACAGCGCACCGGGGTAAGCCGCACGCAGCTCTACCGCCAGCTCAACACGCTCATGGAGCTTCATTTAGTGGCCACCGAACAGCTAGCCTACGGCAGTCTGTTTCAAGCGTTGTCCTTTGATAACCTGTCGCATGTGCTGCAGCAGCGTCAAAAGGCCGTAGAGGCCGCACAAGCGTCTTTAGCGAGCATGAGCGGGTTGGTACGCCAGTTGAGCGGTAGTCAGGCCTCAGCTGCCGCGGTGCAGCACTATTACGGCATCGGCGGCATCGCCCAAGCGCTCTGGAATGTCGGCAATGCGGTCAACGGCTTGCAAACACTGCAAAACGACGGCCCCTCCCCGTTGGACAAGGCTTTTATAAAACGATTTCACGACCGACTCGACGAGCAAGCTATCAATGCACTCTGCCTGAGCAATCAGATGCCTCGGACACTGGCATTGTTTGACACAAACCACCAGTGGCGCCACATCGATCGCGAATTGCACCGAATTACCTCAGAAGCCTATCTCTATAACGACACCGTAACGCTCGTCGACTACACCCCCGATAGCCAGCTGGCAATCGAGATCCAGCAACCAGCGGTCTATGCGCTTATGGAGCGCCTGTTTCGCAGCCTCTGGCAGCTGGCCGAACCGATCAGCCCGAGCGATGAGAATTAGCGATATTCAGGATTCTCGAAGTCAAAGCGGCTACCATCATCCCAGGCCTTGCGCTGGTTACCGTATGCCGGCACGCCACCGTTGTCTTTGAGCATTTTTGCCAAGTGCATCAGGTTCCATGTCATAAAGGTGGTATTCCGGTTCGTAAAATCACTTTCCGGGCCGCCCGAACCTTTGTCGAGGTAGCTCGGGCCGGGCCCGACCGCACCAATCCAACCGGCATCAGCCTGCGGCGGAATAGTGTAGCCAATGTGCTGCAAGGAGTACAGCACGTTCATGGCGCAGTGTTTGATACCATCTTCGTTACCCGTAATAATGCAGCCGCCAACCTTACCGTAGTACACGTACTGCCCTTGCTCGTTTGACTCGCTCGACTGCGCGTACAGCCGCTCGATAATTTTCTTTGTTTGCGAGCTGTTGTCGCCAAGCCAAATCGGGCCGGCAATCACCAGAATGTCGGCGGCCTTAACCCTTTGCCAGATCTCCGGCCACTCGTCGCTGTCCCAGCCCTGCTCGCGCATATCCGGATAGACGCCCGTGGCAATGTCGTGGTCAACCGCGCGGATAACTTCGGTCTGCACACCATGCTTAACCATGATTTTACGGCTTACTTCGAGCAATCCCTCGGTGTTGCTGACAGCCGGTGATTTCTTGAGCGTACAGTTAAAAAATACCGCTTTCAAGTCGGAAAAATCGTAGTTTGTGCTGTCGTCTGCCATCGAGGAACCTCCGTTAGTGTTACCACCATACTACCACTCTGGCGCATGCGGTGCCTGTAAGATTTTTGATATCCACGCTACTACTGCGGAGTCGGACGATTGCGGCCAAGTTCAGATAAGCGCGTCCACAGCTGCGCCGGCTGGCGTTCCAGTGCTGCGGCTGCCACGTCGAGCGCTATACCCTGCTTGAACAAGTTGACCAACTGCACATCCTCTTCGTGAGTCCACACCGACGGGTCGCGCACCGCTTGCCCGGTATGGCCGGCGACCACCTGCAAGATGTCGTTGCCGTAGGTCTCGATTTTCTTCGGGCCAAAACCCTTGATTCCGTGCAGTTTTTGCGCCGAATCGGGCTTTTGGCGCGACAATTCAAGTAATGCGGCGTCGTGAGCCACCATAAACGGCGCCACCCCTTGCGATCGGGCCTGATCGCTGCGCCACTGCCGCAAGCGGTCAAATAATGCTTCGTCGTAGTCGACAGCCATCTCGTCTTCGGCCGGTTCGTTTTCGTCGTTGATATCTTCGGTCATGTCAGCCAGCGCTTCTGACAGCTGCTTGAGCCGACCGTCAAATTCATAAATTTGCGGGTGCATGGCGAGTGCCAGGTTGTTAATACCCTTGAGGTAGACGCCGTCGATGCTGCGTACGCGACTCAGCGCCACATAACCCATGCCGGGCGTAAACGACCGGCTGAGGTCAATTTCAGCAGCGTCAAGGCTCATACCCTGGCTTTTGTGAATGGTGATCGCCCACGCCAATCGGAGCGGCAACTGACTGACTTCAGCACTTTTACGGCCATCTTCTTCGAGCATCCAGGTGTGCAGCTCGACTTTTATTTCGCGGCCATTGCTAAGCAGCTCAACCATTGGCAAGCTGTCTTTAAAGCCGACCACCCTGCCCCGACTGCCGTTGACAAAGCCTTGCGCAAAGTTATTGGCTACAAACATAACCTCGGCACCAACCTTTAGCTCCAGGCGCTCGGGAGCCAACACGCTCTTAGCCAGCTGCTCAACCTTCATGGCCGAGCCTTTGGTCTGCATAATAAACATCTTGACATCTTCGTTAATAGCATCGAGGTGTTGCTGGTTGATGCTTTCGACGTCCATGTTGTGCGAGTAGAGACGCGTCACCGCCTCATCCTCTTCGGGATGCTTCTCCAGGCGTTCGCGGAGCAATTCTTCGTGCATTTCGTTGACATCGCCGCGCCGCATGGCGTTGAGCAGGTCAAGCAAGCCGTCATTTTCCTGACGGTGCTGTTCGGTTAGATAGCAAACTTTCGGGTTCAGCTCTTGCCAGGCGGCTGACATGTGCGCAAAATCCACGACTTCATTACCTTTGTTAACCGGCGGCAATTGGAATAAATCACCTACGAGGATTACTTGCAGGCCACCGAACGGCTTATCGCTTTTACGGAGTAGTTTGCAGGCCTCGTTGACCAAATCGAGCCGGTGGCCGTGCAGCATTGAGACCTCGTCAATCACCAGAATGTCAGCGGCATTGTAGCGTTTGACCAGCCGCTCGTTGGACTCCATGCGGTCGCGATCCCATTCGCTCAGCGACTCGCGCACGCCAAGCCCCGACCACGAGTGAATGGTCATACCGCCAATGTGCGTGGCTGCGATACCCGTGCTGGCGGTGACGGCAACCGTTTTGTGCCGACGCTGGGCGCGACGAATAAAATCGTTTAACACAAACGTCTTGCCGGCCCCGGGCGGGCCAGTCAAAAACACCGAATTCCCTGCCAGCATTACGGCTAGCGCTTGTGTTTGCCTCATATCCCCCTATTATCGCGCACTCTGAGTCCGCTCTACAAGCAACTTGTAGTTATTACACTGTTTTGCGTTTTTTAAAGTCGTGGTAACGCAGTTCTTTTTTATAATTGTCGAGACGTTCGACGTACTCTTCGTATCTGTTATATAAGCTCGAATAGTGCCCGCTCGGGGTCAGCAGATGCAGCAAACGATTCTTCTCTTCGAGGTATTCCACTAAGCAGTAAAAGTCACCATCGCCGGACACGATGATTGCCTGGTCGTAGTTGCTCATCTCTTTCATCGCCCACAGCACCAATTCGGCGTCGATGTTGCCCTTAACTGGTTTTTTGTCTTCCGGACGACCATGGCTACTGCGCCCAGCGTGTCCGTTTGGCCGGGCTTCTTCGCCGGTTTCGGTGCTAGCTTCCGGAGGGGCATCGAGCCGCGGCCGGGTCATGTCAAAGGTCGGCTTGAGCACTACAGCGTAGCCGGCGTCGTGCATCTGCTCGTACAGACTTTCATTTTCGGGAATATAGCCAATAAACATATAGGCTTTTGTCACGCCGTATTTGTCAGCCAGGAATTTGCGGAATTTTTGCCAATCCATCTTCCAGCCAAACTTTTGGGTACTCACATTGAGGTTTTGGCTGTCGATAAAAGCATAGACGCGCGGTGGTCGGGATTCGGGTTTCTTGTCGGCGGCAGGAGTCTTCTCAGACTTGTTGTCGGTTTTGCTCATACGTTCATGATACCATTTCGGTCGCTCGGCGGCCCGTTTTTCGGCCATATCGGCACTGCTCGGAACTTCGATACTTCGGGGTGGTCTCCAGATTGGCTGCTATACTAGGCCCGATGGAATTACGCGTCAAGTACCAAAAATTCTTCGACCAGATAACCGTGTTTTTCGGCACGGCTATTCGCTTTATGCTCAACGCCCTGGTGCTGGTAATTAGCTTTGCCCTGATTGCGGGCGTTATTAAGTCGGGCTACGACCTGTTCACTTCGCTGCACCAGCCGCTGGAGACCATTCTGCAGAAAGTGCTGTTGGACATCGTGTTTATTGTGGCGCTCGTCGAAATCAGCACCACTATTCTTGGGTACCTCAGAGACGGGTATGTGCAGGTGCGCTACATTGTGGATACGATTTTAATCATCATGCTCAATGAGGTCGTGAGCTTATGGTTTAAGCACGCCGACCTCAAAGATGCAATCGGCATTTCGGTTATTATTGCGACGCTGGCATTCGTGCGGGTCATCACCATCCGCTTTGCGCCGGAACACCCCACACAACACCGTAAAGGCTCCTAGGCGCCGACCTGCTTGAGCAGTTCTTCTTCGTCCGGTGGCTTAAGCTCGCGCTTTTTGAGCACTTCGTAACGCAGCCCGGTCATCGGTGACTCCATGTAGTCGTCGTTGAGCAGATTCACAAACCGCACCATATCCTTGTCGTCCATGATGATAATCCGGCCATCGTCATCAGACATTAAGCCAACACCCAATTCGTCGCTGCGGTCCATAAGGTCTTCTTGCTTGACCAGGCTGGGTTCGATTTTTTGCAGCTTTTTAATAGCCGCTTTCTTGCCCTTAATGAGCGTCTGCATATCTTGGCCTTCAGAGAAGCTGAGCTTAAAGTTGGCCTCGATTTCGCGGATTTTGCCTTCAGCAATACTAGCTTCTTTGGCGTCGTAGCCAAAAAGCGCCTTGAGCTTTGGCTCGCTAAAGACATACAGGTCACCTTCGAGCACCAGCAACTGATTATCGGGCGGAATCCGCAGAGCGGCGTCGGCGTCAAACGGCACAAACTTGTTGTCACGCAGCATCCAGCCGGTTTTACCCTTCATAACTTGCGATTGTGGCAGTGCTTTAATCACAAAGAACGGCTTGGACATTTCAGGATGCGACACGCGAGCAATCACGCCCTTAATGCGCTTCATGTCGTGCTCTTCTTCTACGAACAGCTCAATTTCGTGCTCTTGGGTCTTGAGCCAACCGAGCACCTCGCGCAGCTTGTCGACTTTGTACACGCGGGTCCGCTGCAATACATTCTGCTCGGCTTCGGCGTCCTCAAAACCACGAATGATCAGCCCCTGCTCGGCGCCTTCCAAGATGTAATCGAGCATTTCGTCAACAAAAATCGGCTCCAGCTGCTTATCGAGCGCATTGGAGCGAGCCGTGCGGTATACCACGTAGTTTTTGTTAAACAAAAACAGCTCGACCTTGAGTTCGTCTTTAAATTGCACCAGGTTATTGGCAAAGGTAAAGACATCGGTCTCCTGGTAGTCGGCTTCTTCGGCCTTTTGGGCGGCCAGAATATCTTTGTCGTCGACCGCCACTTGGTTCGCAATGGTAGCTTTTGGCGGTTTCTGCTCCACGCCATCGGTCGGCTTGGTGCGGGCGATACCCTGCTCTTTTTTCTCGGCTTGCCACGAGCCGGGCTCTACGTAGTCGCTTTTATTGGCAACTTCCGGAACCGCGTGTCCCTTTTTCGCCTCTTGGGTGGTCGATTCGCTCTGCACCGCTTCATCCGGCTGGTTGGTCGATTCGCTTACCACCTCATCATTGGTTGTTGTTTCTTCTGTTTCGTCAGCCATATACCCTCTTTGTATCGTTTGCTACACCACATTCTAGCAAGCCATACCATAATTGACTGCTGTAAAAAATGTTACCCCTGAGATTACGCGGATCTACACGCCGCGTTCAAGCGTCAGGCCGCCCAATTTCTGGAGTACTTCGGTGTCTAGCTCTTTGGCCATCATAATACGCCACTCAACATTGGTCGGATCGGGGTTAACATAGGTGCCGACCGGTTCGTAACCGGCTTTTTCGTACAAATACACCGCGCCGTTGCGATCACCGCGTTTGTCGTACAGGTTTGTCTCGAGCCAGACTTTACGGCCGTCTACTTCTTCGCCGGCTGCCTGCAAGCGTTCCACGTATACTGCTTCGCCAATGACCATGGCGCAGCGAGCCAGGCTGAGCGACACGCCAGCTGGTTTAGGCATGCCACGGTAGCCGTTGTATAAACGGATAGCAAAGGTGTCCAGCGTGCCCGCCGGCGCGTCAAAATCAAGTTCTGCGCCCGGCAACGCCAGCTCAGGAATTGCAGCCGCGTGCTCGGTCGCTTTGCCGCGTAGCTTGACGACCTCTTTCTCCATAAGCGACGGCCCGTGCCACACGACTACCGCTAAGCTGCGCGCCGGAGACTGGAAAGAGACTAAACAGCGACCTTTGCTATACCAGGCTTCAAACGCATCAGGCGCACTAAAGCGCACCGCAGCATCATTCGGCACCATCTCGAGCATTTGCGGCTCTTGAGCCCCGTCATGCAGTTGCTCGTATAGGCTGTAGTTGCGGCCAGTCTGCACGATAAGTTGCTCACCATCCTGCCCCTGTCCGTATTGCAATGTACCGACAGTTTTCAGATCGTCGGGTATATCGTAGGTGCGTATCGTCTCCATAGCAGCTGTCTCCTTGTTGTGCGAACAATACTAGCACGAGCCTTCCCGGAAAAACAGTCATCGTGTATAGTAACCGGTAAAGGATAAGCAGTCTCAACAGACGAAAGCACTGGAAAAGACAGGGAGAGGTCATTCACCATATGCGTCACAATCGACAATCGGGCATTGCCAAAGTGTTTCTCGTTATCGGCGTTTTCTTCTTCCTCGGAGCTATGGTTGTAGTGCTTTTGAGCATCGGCGGCGGCGACAAAGACAACGGTAGCACACCGCAAACAACCGACACCAACAACTCAACTTCCAATAACTCAAGCAACAGCGGTGACAGCAACAATACCGGCACGACCGGTAAATATACGAGTCGTAAGCTTGGCGGCAAACCCGATCTGACCGATTACACCGTATTGACCAACTCGTCTTATCACTTCTCTATCGGCTTCCCGAAGGCTTGGGGCAAGGTGTCTTCCCCTGGCAACGACGCAACCTCGCTTTCGAATTATCACACCCCAACCCTCACTAATGTCAAACTCGGCGACTCGACCATGCGCGGCAGCTTTTCGGCCGTCGTCTACCCGGTCAACTCATTTACGGTCACCTCACAAATCGGCGGCCCGATTGTCGCACCGACTGCCGGCAGCGGCGAGTATGTTTGGCGCGTCACCATAGCCGACAGCACTAATACATACCCCGTCGGCACTATTTTTAAAAACTTCAATACTATCAAGAATACAAACGGTGTTTACGTGTACGATTTCCCCTGGGAAGATACAAACGGCACATACTATTCCCGCCTTGTGTTTGCCAACGGTGCAAATACTGTCGGCATCACCCTGCCCGGCATACCAAACCGCAGTTCTACCGCCGACAAGGCCATCTATCAGAAACTTGTTGACAACATTGTCAACACTATACAGTTAACCAACTAAACAGTTCGGTCACTTCACGATAATTACACAACAATCTGTCGTATCTGATAAGACGCTCATAAAACATGGTAGGACATTTTTAGGCTTGCCAAGGCAACCCCTGCCATCGTAGGCTTAGGAGGAACCACAAAAATAAAAAGGAGCTTTCATGAAGCAAACTACCTCAAAAGCAAGCGCTAAAAGCCGCGCTTCTAAATCGACCCGCTCCGGCAGCAAATCACGCGCCCGGGCAAAGTCGCCACAAGCAGGTCAGGCGCGTAAACTCGCCCTGTTTGGTGTTGCCGGCTTAGCAGTCGTCGGTGTTCTCGCCTACAGCGGTGCAGCCGTTGTTAACGCCGCCCGGGACAAAACCCCAACACCGACTGCAACCGTAACGCCACACATTGCGCAAACGATTACGGTTGCCCAAGATGGTTCGGGTAACTACACCACTATCCAAGCCGCAGCAAATGTCGCCCAGCCGGGTGACACGGTTGAAATCGCTGGCGGCACATACCAGGAGTCAGTCAAGCCGGCAAACAGCGGTACCGCTGGCGCCCCTATTACCTACAAGAACCGCGCTGGCGATGTCGTCGTTATTGATGGCAAGAAGAGTCTGTACTCGACCAATGGCTTGGTAAATCTCGATGGCAAATCGTACATCAACATGTCCGGTATCGCAGTCAAGAATTCACCAAAGCACGGTATTTACGGCTACCAGATCAACAACATCAATCTTGACCAAATGGAAGTTGCAGCAACCAGCGATGGTGGCGTGGTATTTATTACCGGCACCAACGTTATTGTTTCTAACAGCGACATCCACAACACCAACGACATAGGCACCAGTGCCAACAATGAAGCACTGAGCATCAACAACGTCAACGGTTTTGAAATCAAGAACAACAAGGTCCACGATTGTGGTGAAGAAGGTATCGACGCCAAGTACGGCGCAACTAACGGCACAATTCACGAGAATCAGGTTTACAGCAACCGCGGCCCGAACATCTATCTTGACGCCGCCACCAACACCAAGGTGTACAACAACATAGCCCGTAACGCTACCAATGATACCAAGGCAGGTATTATGCTAGCTGTCGAGCGATACGCTAGCGTCAAAAAGCTCGATAATATCGATATCTTTAACAACCAACTAATCAACAACTTAGGTTCCGGCATTTTGTTCTGGAAAGAAAACAAGACCTACACTGTCAGCAATGTTCGTATTGTTAACAACATTATGTACGGCAACAGCAAAAACGGCATCAACTTTGGCGCTGGCGGCTTTACCGGCACAAACGTTGTGCGCAACAACATTATGACCGGAAATGTCAGCACAGCAACTGCTGGTACGGTTGGCAACTTCACCCTTAGCAACAACCTGACTACCGGCAACCCGCTGTACGCCAGCCCAGCCACGGGTGATTTCCACCTCCAGGTTGGCTCACCGGCTATCGACACCGGCACTGCCCTGCAAGCCCCTGCCTTCGACTTCGCCAACTCGGCACGTCCACAAGGTGCAGGTTACGACATGGGTGTGTACGAGCAGTAATAGCCTCGTCCTCGTCTACAAAAAATCCCAGCTCTCGGGCTGGGATTTTTCATGACCGCCTTATTTAGCTGTGCAAGCACAAGACATTGCCGTCCGGGTCTTTAAACCAGGCAGCCTTTTCGTCTGGCCAGACATGAATGTCACCCTCTAGGCTCACGCCAGGCATGTCTTGGTAGTGCTCAAAGCTTACGCCTTTGCTCTTTAGCTCGTCAACGGCCGCCTCAATATCACTGACCTCCCAGGTAACGTAGGTTGATTGGTTACTGCCGGCAGTAGCCGAAACATAGACCTGCACCAGTCCATTGCCACTCTTATACAATACAAGTTGAGCTTCGGGCTTTTCCCTTTCAAGCTCTAGGCCCAGTACAGTTTCGTAAAACTGACGCGCAGCCGACAAGTCCTTTACGGCAATGGTCGGTATAGCATTTGCATTCCCCAACATAACAAGTCCCTCCTGGTTAGTAATTCCGATTGCATTGTACTCCATGCCGCGGAGCGCCGCAGTTAAGAAGCTTACAACTAGGCTTTGGTTTTGCGGGCTTCATTGGCCCAGTGGTCGGCCAATTCGTTGCCGGGATCGTTATTGTGTCCACGTACCCATATAAGCGTGGTTTTGCTGTTACGATAGAGTGGACACACCTCTTTAACGATGTCCAGGTTTTTAATTTCACCGCCCTTCTTGACCCAGCCGTTCTTTTCCCAGGCCAGCGACCACTTGGTAATAACATTAATCCAGAATTCACTGTCAGTGTAGATTTCGCACGGTTGACCATTAGCGTGCTTAATTGCAGCAATGATCGCCTTGCCTTCCATGCGAATGTTGGTGCTGTCGGGCTCGCTACCCAGCACGGCCGGTTTGCCATCTTGAATGACGGCGAAGCCACCTGGACCAGGATTTGGACTGGCGCTTCCATCGGTATAATAGGTAATCATCAAACTGCTCCTCTGGCGGTGTGTTATGTCGTGTCTGTAATATCATACCACTCCGGCGCCGCAGCTGGCGTATAGCCATGAAATATGTTAGAATACTCGTGACATTTTCGACAATTGTTATGGTTTCACCCGATCTGCCCCACACGAACGGTCATTCTGACCTTTATGCCGACGAGCACACCTCGCCGATTGAGAGTCCCGTCAGTCACGAGGACGAATTACTGCTGGCAGAAATCGCTCACCAGCTCGGCGCTATTGGCGTGCGCAGCGGCATCGGCCCCGACGGCAACAGCAACATCGAAGGCGCGCACCGCGTCGGTATTATCGACTTTGGCAACAATCAAACCCGCGAAGCGCTCATTGGTGGGCTCGGCGAAATGCATGTGTCGCTGCCAGGCGACTCGCACAACCTTGCCCGCAGTATCGAAACTGCCCGTTCATTAATTTTGCAAATGCTGCAAAGCAAGGCGCCAGGCACCGTGAAGCTGTCGGTTTTTAACCGCTCAATGAGCACCGACTTTGCCGACTTTAACGAGCTCGGACCCCTGTACGAGCATATCCAACCCAACGGCTTACAATCATTTATCAACGGGCTCGAGGATCGTCACAGCAGCCTGGCAGCGCGCGGTCAAACTACCGGCGATGGTCTGGAACCATGGCAAATCGCGGTTATTGTTGGCGACAGCACCATGCCCGCCAATCAACGGGCTCAAATCGACCGACTGATTGCCGCTGGCGCCGATTACGGCAGCATCATTACCGTCGGCGTCGACACCCAGCCAAACACCAACCTGCACAGCGAGTGGTATGTCGATCGTCTCAAGCCCGACGCCGTACAGTACGACGCCGGTCCGGACAGCATAGAAATCCGCCGTGTCTGCAAACAGATTGCCCGAGAGGCAAGCAAAGGTATCGAATCGCCGCCGCTCAGTAAAGTCGTTAACGGCGAAATCTGGCAGGAATCGGCACGCAGCGGCCTGTCGATTCCGATTGGTTTTGACGTTGCCACCAAAGAGCCGTTTGTGTTGCCACTCGACAATCAGCGCACCGTACATATGCTGCTGACCGGAAAAACCGGTAGCGGCAAGTCGAACGTGCTCAACACCATTATCGCCTCGGTTTCACACCACTATGCGCCCGAAGAAGCCAGTCTGTATCTGTTAGATTACAAAGAAGGCGTTGAATTTGCACGCTACGGCAAAGCAGAATCGTACCTGCCAAACGCCAAAGTAGTCGGCGAAAAAAGCGAGACCGACCCTGAATTCGGCGTGGCCGTACTGGATCATATGCTGGACGAAATCCGTCGGCGTGGCGCCCGCCTGCAGGAGCTAGGCGCCTCAACCTACGCCGAATTGCACGACGATCCGGAAAACAACTGGCCACAAATTATCTTAGTTATCGATGAATTCCAGAAACTACTTAAGGGTGAGCTGGCTGCAGACGCCGTCGACAAGATGATGATCATCGGCCAGCAAGGCCGCGCCATGGGCATCCACATGATTCTAGCCTCGCAGGATGTCAGCGATATCGATGCCCTACTGGCTAAGAACAGAGCCTTGTTCACCAACTTTGGCCTGCGGCTTACCACCAGCCACGGCACCATGCTCAATGTACACAACACCGCTGCCGAGACGGTTATGCCGCACCACGTAGTCGTTAACACCAACTCCGGTAACCCGGACAGCAACACCATTGTATGGCTGCCCGATGCTTCTTCGCCGGAGCACGGCCGCAAGAGCGTTGCCAAAATTCAAAAGGCGATTCTGGAGCGTTATCTGGAGCGCCACAAGGCCGAGGGCGACACCAAAGCACCGGCCCGACCGTATGTATATAACAGTAGCGTTGTACCGAGTCTGGAGGCAGCGCACCAGTTTAAGCGCCTCAAATTGGCCGACCTTGACCCCCGTTTACTCGTCGCCGGCGAAATCGCCGTCAACGACCGATCGGCCGGCTTCCGCTTAAGCCGCGACCACGGCATGAACCTGGCAGTTATCGGCAATGCCAGCCGTCGGCGCGAGGTCAACCAAGCGATGTACGCCGCCGCCCTCTCACTCGGTAAGCAAAAGACCGCCGACAACGCCCGCTTCTCATTCGTCTGTTTAGACACCCAGTCTGCCAGCGATATCAACCAGACCGTCAGCCAGCTTAAGCAATTTGGCCACGCAGATATTGAAGTTATCCGTCCGGCTCAGGCGCCAAAATTCTTTAACCGTGTAAGCGACGACCTCGACCTCGAAGCTGCTCCCTCGCACTTTGTCTTCGTATACGGCGCCGACGCCAGCGCCAGTGTTATGGAACGCCCATCGGTTATCGAACGCGCCTATGATTTCGAAGGTGGCCGCGTCTCGGTTAGCGACGGTGAGCAAGTTACCAGCAGCTTTGCCACACTCGGCACAACCAGCAGCGGCGCCAGCATAAAAGCACCCGGCAGCGGAAAAGCCCGGGTCAGCGGTTCGCAAGTAACATTCGAAATGGACGGTGCAAGCGGCCGCCAGTCACTGCAGAAATTACTGGAAAGCGGGCCGGAAGCCGGCGTCCATGTCATTGGCTCATACTCCAGCGTCACCCAAATGGAAAGCGTACTCAATGGCAAGAACGGCGTCTTTAGCGGTAAGCGCGAAGTTATCGGCGCCTACGTAGCCATCGGTGTTCAGCCAAACGAACTCACGCGCTACACGCCCGATGCACCACTCTTCGGTCGCCCTATCCAAGGTATCGAACGCCCGGGCCGGGCAATCTATTACGATCGCACCGCCAAGCCGCCACGCACCGTCCGCTTATACGGCCTCCCACTGAGCGACGACGAAGAAGACGAAGACGACTTCTAAACGCTAGCGCGTCACGTTCACTTGCTGTAGCGACTGGCAGGTTCGCACAAAATTGCTTGCGGCTTCGGGCAACGCGTCCAAGTTAGTGATACGCGCGAATAATGCTGCGGTTCGGGCTGCGGTTCGCTGCTGCTGCTTTTGCGGCGCATCCCAGAATCCCTGCCGCTCGGCAAGGTCACACTCGGCAAGCACGCTGGCAATATCGCCCTCCGGGCGGCCATCATACTGGAATTTTACGCCCAAATATTGTTTGTAGTAGGTAAGCATTGTTTGTTCATCGTACGAGCTCATAGCCGGGGCGTTTTCCTGACGGAAGCGCGCTACCAGCGGCGGTTGTGCGGTAACCGAAGTGCGCTTGTTGTTCATAATATCGACGATGAGCTGACTCAAATGCAAGGGTGGCGCCTCGAGATGCGGCAATTGTGTTAATCCCAAACGGCCAGCCTCCAGGACAGTCCCTACTTGTGATGGCGTCATACCAGCATCATGCTCAAGCTGATACCCGGTCAAATCGAGCACGCCGCGCCGTTCGACGAGCGATAGGTTTCGACGCATGTATGTCACGACATCTCGGCGAACCGCATCGTGCTTACGCAAATCCTGATAACGCTCTTCACTCCAGGGGTTGGACGGCCGACGCGCACTGACTGCCGCAATTGCAACCGCCAGCTCCTGCACATCGTTTGGAGTCCGCTTGGTGTTGCCCTCAATAATAGTACGGGCAACATTCTCGGGTAAACCGGCAGTGGTAATTCGTGTATTGCCGTCCATTTCCATTGCCAAATAGCCCAAATAACGGCGATCAGCAGCCTGCATACCGCGGATATTCTCGGGTCGCATAGCCGGATAGCGGGTGTATAGCTGCGCCAATTGTGGCTCGATAGCTTCCAGCTCGCCTGCTATCCGATCGCGCTTCTCCACCACCGCCATAACTTGCGCGCCAAGTATCCGGCGGTACGTTTGACCAAAACGCTCTTCGCCATGTGACTGCACAAATTGAGACGCATCAAATTCAGGTACTGTGTCGTCTTCATTATCAGCATACTGCTGCCAGTTGTATGGTTCTCCGTGAGTCATATAAAAATCGGTCTCAACACCACCATTAGTTTTCACTTATTTTATACTATTTGTGTTCAATTTAAAAGTTTATTGTACGAATGTGAGCGACCTGCACACTACTTTAGAACGCTGTCGCGACCAGTCTCGATAGCCTCGGCTAACGCTTCATCGGTTGCAATTGCCTGGCTATCAGCGTGCAGCCAATTACGCATTGTACGCACACCCATGGTTGCCTCGTGAACGCCGGGCTGCTCAAGCCACTTCTGACGTTGTTCCGGCGCGACCTTAAATAGCACGCCATCACCCATAATTGCGACCGCCAGCGCCGGTTTGTCGCCCTCAGCCGCACGGTACATGTAGGCCATACCACCAAACATCGCCTTCTTGTCAACCAGCCACCGAGCCGTCAGCCGGTCAATCCGTCGCTCTAGTGCTTTGTCGTATGCCATAGCTTAAAATCCTACTGCTTCCACGGCAGATGCAGTTTTTGCGGCTTACCGGTAGTCATGCCATCCACCAAATAGAAATCACTGACGGTCAGCTTATAGATGCGCGGCCCTTCCGCATCCTGATACGCCGGCAAGATAGCCGCCGCGCGGTCGCCAAAACGCGTGCTGTACACCTTGTATGCAGTGCTGTTTTCGTCCACCTCGGCCAGCATCTCGGCCCTGCCCTCAAAATACACACCGCGAACCAGCTGCTGCAAATGATGCTGCGTCACCACATTACCCGCCACCTGCGGATTGGCCGCCACTTCGCGGCTATGCCGCACCTGCTGCGCCGACATCCAATAGATGTTGAGCTCGTCGTCGTACGCATAATGCAGCTCGCAAACCCACGGCTTGTTATCGGCCACGGTCGCCAGCGACATGTGAATCACCTGTGGTAGATAGCTTCTGATAGTTTGTTCTATTTGTTGGTTGTCCATATCACTCTCGTTATGCTATCAGCGCCCTAAGTTCATCAATCTTGACACGCTTTTGCTCGGTAGTGTCGCGATCACGTACCGTGACGGTGCCGGCGGTGTCGCCTTCCAGGGTTTCGAAGTCGATAACTACGCAGTACGGCGTGCCGATTTCGTCCTGGCGGCGGTAGCGTTTGCCGATGTTGCCGTTGTCGTCCCACGCTACGTTTCCAATTTCTTTTTTAAGCATGCTGTAGACTTCTCGGGCCTTTTCGACGAGCTCTGGTTTATTCTTTAGAAGTGGTGAGACTGCCACTTTGATAGGCGCCAGTTCTGGCTTCAACTTTAATACAGTGCGGGTTTCGCCATTTGGCAGCTCTTCAACGGTGTACGCATCACTCAAGACCGCTAGAAAAATACGTCCCATACCCATCGAAGTCTCTAAAATCCAGGGAATGTACTTCTCGTTGGTCTGCGGATCCTGGTATTGCAAATCAGTACCCGAGAACTTCATATGCTGGGTCAGATCATAGTCAGTGCGGTCGTGAATACCTTCGACTTCATCAAAACCCAGTGAAGGATAGTTATATTCGATATCCCAGGCATCAGAGGCATAAAATACGAGATTTTCATGCTGTTTCCAGCGCAAGTTTTCAGGTTTAATCCCGATTGACAGATACCAATCCCAGCGCAACTGCTTAATCTGCTCGTAGGCCTCTTTATTCTCGTTTGGGCGGACAAAAAATTGCGTATCAGCTTGCTCAAATTCGCGGGTTCGGAATAAGAAATTTCGAGGGCTAATCTCGTTACGGAAAGCTTTGCCAATTTGGGCAATGCCAAATGGCACTTTCATTGGCGTCGTATCGACTACATTTTTAAAGTTGAGGTAGATACCCTGGCAAGCTTCGCCCGGCAGGTACACCGGTCGCTCACCATTATCGGTAAAATCACCCAGGTTGGACTTAACCAACAGGTTGAATCCCTTTACATCGCTAAAATCTTTATGGCCGCAAACTGGACATTTAATCTCGCTGCGATGCTCATCAAAGAGCTTGTTGAGTTCAACTTCGCTCATCTTTTCATCGGCATTGACACCAATGGCATTCAGCTCTTTATCGACGCGAATACGGTGATGGCAGTTCTTGCACTCAGCTAACGGATCGTCAAAACCACCAACATGACCGCTCGCTTCCCAGACGCGAGGATTCTTAAACATTGCCGAATCGAGACCGACGAAGTCGTCGCGATCGTACACATTGGCCTTCCACCAGGACTTTTTGATGTTATTAAGAAGCTCCACGCCGTACGGTCCAAAGTCGTACAAACCAGCTTCACCACCGTAGATGCTACTCCCTGGGTACACGAAACCACGGCGCTTAGACAGACTGACGATATCATCCAAATTGACGACAGGGGTAGATTTCTGATTAGTGGTGTTGTCTTGATTGCTCATATACTGCTGGATTATACCCTGTTTTGGGCTGTTTCGCTATCTGTTAGCGAGCAATAACCGTCCGCAATCCGTAAAAAGTACTAATACTGTTGCAAAACGATAGCTTAAGTTGTATAATTAGTGCGGTTTCACCGAAACCAGTTCCTTTCCGCATTCGAAATCTGGAGGATTCCATGACCGCTTCTGACGCTGTCGACCCCAAGGCTGACGCCGCTGTCGTCAAGGCCGCCAAGGACGCTCGACGCAGGAAGTACGGCATCATCGTGATCGCCGAACTGGCAGTCACCTTCCTGGTGCTGTGGCCCTCGTTCTGGCTCGGACAGCTGTTCGTGTTGGCCATCCTTGCCGGAGCGCTCTACGTGACCTATACCTTCTACAAGAAGGGTAGCGCCGCCAAGGCTCACCTCGCCGGCCAGGCTCTGCGCGCCCGCAACGAGCTCAGCAAGAAGCGTCGCGGCGACAGCTGACACATCTGCCGGAGTCCCGGGAGTTTTGGCGTTTGCCAACACAATCGGGACTCCGGTCCGCCTCCCCCCTCCATAAAGTTCGAGATCTCATAAGATTTCACTTTCATGTATACGATTGCACGAATGCGTCTACGAAAGGAGTATGCCATGGCTGCGTGCCGCTGATTTGAACCGTTTGGTTCTTCTCACCGACCCGCATCCATGGCTTTTTTCTTGCTTTATAACAGTAGTGTGCACTAGGGTGAATAACATGACAGATCCGATGCGGAAAATAATGCGTTTCCGCATCGGAGTCTGTGTTTTGATGAGTTGTTGAGGAGGGTTCTTACATGGGTGTGATCAACCGATCAGTTGTTGCTACCGCCACCGCCGAGAAGGCGCAGGATCCAGATGAAGACGTTTGCGACGTCCAGGAAGATCCCGGTAGCGGCATCGATCGCGTTGACCGCGTTCTTAGGCAGGTGCATGGCACGATTGAAGTCGAACACCAGCAGCGCCGAGAAGAACGCGACGACCAGCCAGCCCCAAACAGAAAGCACCGGAGCGACCGACATGAACAGGCTGAGCAGCTGCAGGCCGATGGTGCCACAGAGGACAACCACGAGACCGACAGACAGCCAACCAGCCCAGTGACCGAGACTCTTCGGAATCGAAATCCCGATGAGACCCGTCATGAGCGTGATCAGCCCGGTGACCGCCAGTGCCGTGAGAATGCTCTCGCCGGTGTAGTGCGCCAGGCACGGACCAAGCAACAGGCCGACGGCGCTCGCCACCAGGCCGAAGCCAACGGTCGAGAGACCCGCCGAGTGGTTGCGCGTCACCAGCAAGATGCCGGTGAACGAAACCGCCAGGTAGCCGACGATGAACCCGACTGCCACCCAACCGTTGCTCAGATCCACACCGGTGGTGAGCGTCGACATCAGCGCCGCCAGGATGAATCCCGCGAACACGTAGCCGACCACCAGGCCGTTGTAAACCCGTGCACCGAGCGTGTCGTGACCGGAACGTCGGTTCCAGATCGTGCTCGTGCTGAACAGATTGCTGCTGTCCTTGGTAGCCATGATAAGAACTTCCCTTCGTCGGGTGTGACAATTGTCACATCATTTCAAAACGAACAGACCCGTGTATTATACCACATTTGTCAAGATATAGCAATATTTACGACAATTTTACCTCTGTTGGCGAGATTACATACGGAGGTGTGTCTGAGCCATGGCCTGCACGAGCGGCATCAGTGCCGCCGTCAATTCACCACCACCTTGCACCTGCTGTAACACCCGTGGCTGATAGCCCTGAAACGCCAAGCGCAAGAACTTGATATGCGAGGCCTGCATGCCCTGCCCGGCTGGCGCGATTGCAAAGGTCATATCGTCAAAACTAAAGACATAGCGCTGCTCGGCGTGCAGCTTGGCGCCGGTAATATCAGTCTGCAAGTTGGGCGAATGGCCGGCGATTCTGAGCAATTGTATCGCAAACCACAGCCGAATCAAGCCAACATCAACCCCGTGGTCATTGAGGGCTTCAAACGCGTGCTCTAACAGGGTAAAATACTCAGACTCGGGTTCGTCTTCGGTGGCCTTGTGGAGCTGTTTTATGAGGTCATAGCCCAACATGGTACGGTTTACGTCTTTCACGATATCGCCGTAGTGCTTAATGAGTCGCGAGGATATCAGCGTGCCCAAGCCGCCGCGGCCGCTACGCGCCTCCAAAAAGGTAATGTGGCTGACACTGAACAGCTCAATACCGCCGGCCAGCTTGGATTTTACCCGCCGCACACCCTTAGCAAGCAGGTGCAGTTTGCCATGATCCGGGGTGAGTAACACCAAAATCCTATCGGCTTCGCCATAGTCGGTGCGCTGCAAAATAATACCCGTGGTTGTGAGTTGTTTCATGCTGGCTGCAGGATATTTTCCAGGCTGTGGTGCAGCACTTGCAAGCTAGTCCGCGGCTTGTAGTGATAGGCTCGCACCCCTAAGTGGCGGCTCAGCAGTTGCTGACTGTCGGCGAACTCGCCCGGCGGCACATTGCTGACCACCATCGCCGGAATCTGCCGCCAATCGTAATACGAGCGGAATTCGTATAAAAACTCGATGCCGCTGTGCGCCACGAGCTGCAGTTCGAGCATTACCAGGTCGGGCGTGTGGGTGTCGGCCGCGCTAACCGCGTCCTGGGCCGAATGGCAGACCGCAACGCTGTAACCCCACGCTTCGAGTGCCTGACTATAGGTTTGAGCGAGCCGAACATTCGGCTCTAAGACAACAATGTGGCTCATACCAGCTGCAGCTGCTCGCTCGCCGGCAGCGTAACGGCAAAACCGGGCATTTTTTGATATCGCCCCACCCGTAATCGCGATGCCATGGCCGCTAAAATCGCTTCAGCAACAAACACGCCGGCAGCGCTGCCCGCCAAGATGCCCACCAGGGGTTGCCGGACGTGGCCGTGCAACTCGCGGCCACGGCGCAGATTTTGCGGCGTCAGATTGTCGAGCTCGCCGTACAAACCGGCCACAATCCCCTGTTTGGTGCGATGGGTAGCCAATTGTAGGTCCATTTGCTTCATACCGCTAGCCGGCAGCGCTTCGATTACGGCATAACCTAAGCTCACCAATGCAGCTTGCAACGCCTGGCGATGTGCCATGACCGGCTCGTACCGCCCTTGCACATGCAAGCGTAAGCGCACACCGTACTGGCTGGCCACGTACCGCAATTCCTGAGCCGTATCGTGCAATACCGCCGACACCGACACCGGCTCCAAGCTCAAGCGAGCGTCCGGGTCAAGGCTGAGCCGTAAGCTCAATAAGTAGCTGTCGAGTAGCTGCAGCGACATATCGGCACTCTGTTGCATATCACGCAGATTGTCGAGCAGCGCTTCAGAGACCGCAGCATGGCTTTGCACGCTTGCCTGCAGCTCGGCCGTTCGGGCGATGTGCTGCAACGGCAACTTAAGCTCTTCGGCCATCGCTAAAAAGAGTCGACCAAAGTCCTCTGCCGGTGCCTGTACGTGAATATGTGCCACTTTACCCCTTGACCTCTATCCCCTCTCCGTTAGGATTCAGTATACAGATGTCCGGGGCGGTCTGACAACTAAGGAGTCAGAGAAAAGTTCGGTAAGACAATGTTATTGAAGTCTGCCTGATAGTCTTTGGACTCGGTCCACAACTGCAATGTCTTGTCGCGGAACGGCATAACAATCATGCTGCCCTGTTTTTTGGAAACGACTTCACCGTCAACCCGGGAACCGATGATACCTGGGATATTCGGCGACTTGTACGGCTGGACGGTAACCTTACCTGATTTTGTGTTCGACTGGAAGGTCTTCATGATGTTGTCGTATGCTGTGGACACAATAGTGACCCGCAGCGCGAACGAGTTGGCTGAGTCGCTGATAGACGGCACTTGGCCTGGCATAAAGTAGCCATCGATCGCTTTGCCGCTGCTGGCCTGAGCCACCGCTACGTAGCCGCTCCAGGTCTTGGGGTACAGAATCTTGATGCTGCCGTACTCGTCGGGGCCATTGTACTGGTTATACGGGAACTTGGACTTTTCGGCAAAGTCTTTGTCTTTTTGGTCGCTAACCTGCTGCTTAGCCTTGTCGACCGCCGTGCCGACAATGGCATCAACATCGTTTTTGTAGTGTTCGCTCTGGCCGTACGCGTAGTACGCAAAGCCGGCGACACCGAATAAGATAAGGGTGACCAGCACCAGCGGGATGACCAGCAAATTTACTTGCCCGGCCTGGTTCGGTTTGTTCATATTGCTAATGGTATCGCAGAAGCTGGCAGCTGGCAATAACATTAGCGGTATTCGTAGAGAAAAACGCCATCGCGCTCGCGCACGACTTTTTTGCCGGGAATCACGAATGCAAAGCTCGCCAGCCGGAGCACCGGGCGCGAGCCTTTCCGAGGCGCGGGCGCCAACGCACCGCTGTCGTACTGTGCGCTGAGCAGGCGATCAAGCTTGGCCATAAACCGCGGCAGCACAAAACCAAACACGCCATCGGCCGCCGGCCATTTGCTGGTCTGCCAGTAATTACCCCACACCACTCGCACCTGCTTGCGGTAGCGCCACGTCCGTATATAACACAGCAGCACCAGCAGCGGATTCAGCTCGATGCCGACCACGTTCCAACCGCGCTGAGCGGCCGCAATCAGCACTTTACCGTCACCACAGCCCAACTCCAGCAAGGTCTGCCCCGGCTTGAGGTCGAGCATATCGAGCGCCGTGGTCAACTGTTTATTGAGCGTCGGCAGATACGGTGGCCCCACCAGCACCACGAATGTAAAGCATAAGAAAACCCCACCAACAATGATGGCTAGCGCGGTCATACCGACGGCTAGGCCTCGTCCGCGGTTAAGCGGTCAAGCTTGACCTTGCTCACGCGGTTTTCGGCCTGTTCAAGGTGTTTTTCGAGCGCATCAATGGCTTTAATTGCCGCTGCAAACAGCTGCGCCGCCTGGTCGACATCGCAGTCGGGGTCTTGCAGCTGGCGCACAATGTCATCGAGCTCCTGTCGCAGTTGTGTATAGTCTTTAGATTTTGTCGGCATGTTCTACTCCTTTTAGCTCTGCAACTTGTACTGTCAGTTCACTGTCATATAAGCGCACTTGCAAGCGATCCTGGGCGCGTACCTGTGCACCATGACGCACAAGACGACCCTGCGCATCACGAACCACGGCATACCCGCGCTGCAGCGCCAGCGCCGGATTGTAGGCGTTGGCCAGCTGCCGCAAAGATTGCACTGTGGCGCGCTCACGCTCCAAGCGGTGCGCAACGGTGTCCGCCAGCCGCTCGGCCAGCAACTGATTATCGCGTCGTTCCTGATGTAACCGTCTCAGCAAGTCGGATTGTAACTGCACTGCCAGGCTGCGCATGCCGCGCACCGTTTCGCGCTTGTCGGGGACCAGCGTTTCGGCGGCGTTGCTCGGCGTGCTGGCGCGCACATCGGCCGCCAGTTCGGCTAAGCTGACATCCACTTCGTGACCAATCGCCACCAGCGTTGGGATCCGGCTGGCCGCCACCGCCCGGACGACCGCTTCGGTGCTAAAGGCCTGCAAATCATCGGCACTACCGCCGCCACGGATAACCACCAGCACATCCACCGGCGCAGCTTGCTGGTTGAACCACTGTAGCGCCTCGACAATCTGCGCCGGCGCACGCTCGCCCTGCACTTGCACATCAGCCAAGTCGATCGCCACCCCACCCCAGCGAGCGTTCAAAATCTTTATAAAATCAGCGTAAGCGGCCGATTCAGCCGAAGTCACCAGACCGATTCGCCGCGGCGGGTACGGCAGCATGCGCTTGCGGTCGGCGTCAAAGAGGCCTTCAGCCGCCAGCTTTGCTTGCAGCAGCTCAGCCGCCTTGCGGATTGCACCCTCGCCGGTCGGCCGCATCGACTGCACGGTTACGCTAAAGCCGAACTGTGGGTGCAAGCGCGGCGTGCCGCGAACTTCCAGCATCATACCGTCTTCCAGCGGTCCCGGCAGGTTGTACACCGTGCCAAAAAAGCGCACCGAGGCCGCATCATCCTTGAGGTCAAAATACACCCAGCGGTTTTTGCTCACCCTAAAATTAGCCAGCTCGCCCTGAATCAGTACCGATCCAAAGGCGTACTCCATTGCCTGGTTAACCAGACCGACAAAATCACTGACTCCTAAAAGTGGCGTCGTACCAGGAACATCCTCAAATGTCATAATCCTATACTACCACTGCCGGAGTGCGATTAACGTGACGATTGGCCGTATACGCCCGGCGGAGGTGGTGTGGGCGACACAGCCTGCGGTTGCTTGCGCATCTGCCGACGTACATACCACGCCGCTGCCACTACGATCGCTACCAGAATTGCCATATACAATACGCTGTGCCGCCATATGTGACTCTTCGTACCCACCTGCCCCGAGGTGGCATCACGATTCACGGTCACCGGCACTGGCCAGTCATAATTGATAGTCTTTGGCCGCCCCTGCATAATTTGGTACGGCAGAAAACTCGTATCCCCGGTGTGAATCGTCAGATTGTGGCGGCTCGGCTCTTGTAACTCTATGATGTACTCATAATTTGATGATCCCCGGCGACCCGACCCGGATGATAGGTTCGTGTAGGCCTTAAGGAGCCCGGTAGTTTCATGGCCTGTCACGATAAGTATCAGCCCTTGAATACCCGGAATCATCACTACAGCCACAATTCCGAGCACAATGGTCCCGATAATAATACTACCGCCAATCTTGGCTATCCGGCTGTTTGGTGTTGGTGTTTGATTGGGTGGCATAATTGCGCTGCTGTTAGCTAGTTTCGACGGGCTGTTTGTTGCCTTGCAACGCCTTATGGTAGAGGTAGTATCCCGGAGGCAGCTGAATTACCGTGTTTACTACGCGGTACATCACCACAACGGGGATTGTCAACGCCGGGGGTACACCGGCAATCGCCATAACACCGGTCATCAATGCTTCGTAGACACCAACGCCACCAGGTAGCACCGAAATAAAGCCGGCAAAATTAGCAATCGCATACGCCAAAATAACTGCACCCAGGTTGACCCACTCACCAAAGGCAATAAACACGACGTATACCGCCATTACCTCGGTGATATTACAAATCAGTCCATAGATAAACGGCGCCCTGAGTTCGGGCAGTTTTTTGCGAAAGAGCACGTAGTTTTCGTGCAGCTCGTCAAAGGTCGCCCGCACACGTTCAATGCTAATCGTTTCCGGGTGATGCGGACGGACAATGCGAATCAGACGGTTCAATCCGTGAGTTAAAAACGTAAAGAACGTGGTGATGCGCTCTTTTTTGCCTACAACATACACAAAGCCAAAAGTGCCAATGATCATAGCCGTGGTCAGCGAACCGGTAATCAGGATCACTAGATCGTTTGCTCTGCCGGCAATTGCCATAATCAATAACCCGGCGACAACCAGAATTTCAAACGAGATAAAAATCAGCACCAATTTCATCAGCTGCACCAGCGTAGCCCGGCCACCGGTAATTTCATTGCTGCGCATCCGCATACTAAAGTACGAAATGCCCGACACGCCACCGCTGGGGAACACATGGTTAATAAAGTTGAGCTCCAGCGACAACTTCATGAAAAATCCATACGACAGCTTGTTACCTAGCGTTGCGAATAAACAGCGGTACATGCGTGTCTGAGCATCGTAATTCCAAGCTTCAAGCGGAACCAACAGCAGCAAAGCCCACAAATGGACCTTACCGAGGTTAGACAACGTGTCGGCCAACTGCTGGCGAATAGCGTAAATCAGCACGCCCAAGGCCACCAGTGTCAGGATGTTTAGGATCAGCTTCCAGCGCCGCTTCAAAAACGAGGATTCGCTCATTATTGACCCATTATACCCGATTGTTGTCCGCACAAGCGTTTTTAGTGGTCAAAACAGAGGTAATCGGGTATAATAAGGCATAATGCAGCAGAGTATTTGTATGTTAGGACGCCAGCCGGCGATCGGCCTGGCCGAGCTTGAGAGCCTGTTCAGCGCGCCCCTCGTCCAGCCAGCCGGCCGGCAAGCCGCCATACTCGATCTGCCCCACGACCAAGTGGATTTCGACCGACTGGGCAGCGTTATTAAATTTGGGCAGCTGCTGACCACGCTCGACAGCACCTCGTGGCCAGCCATCGAAAACTACCTCCGCCAACACATCCAAGCCATTATGGCTGACACACCCGAGGGCAAAATCAAACTCGGCATCAGCCAGTACGGTTTTGAGGTCACCGGTGCCAAGCTCGGCGCCCTCGGCCTGACGCTCAAAAAGCACTTGCGCAGCGACGGCCGCTCGGTGCGCGTCGTCCCCAACAAAGAAGCCGAGCTGAGCAGCGCCCAGGTCTATCACAACGGCTTAGCCAGCGCCACCGGCTGCGAGTTGCTCGTCGTCCGCGACGGCCAGCGAACGCACATCGGCCGCACCACTAAGGTTCAGGACATTAACGCCTACGCCGCCCGCGACCAAGGCCGCCCCAAGCGCGATGCCCGCGTCGGCATGCTGCCACCAAAGTTGGCGCAGACCATCATCAACCTGGCCGCCGGCACCGACCCGGCCAAAGGCCAACTACTCCTCGATCCCTTCTGTGGCACCGGCGTCGTTCTGCAAGAAGCCGCGCTCATGGGCTACAACACCTACGGCACCGACCTCGAGCAGCGTATGATCGACTTTAGCGCACGTAACCTGGCGTGGCTCGCCGAACAGTTCCCCGACCTGGCACTCCCAGAGCCCAAATTGGAGACCGGCGACGCCACCGCCCACCGCTGGCAGCCCGTCCCCGCCCTTATTGCCGCCGAAACCTACCTCGGTCAGCCCTTCACCACCGTCCCAACCCCTGAAAAGCTCGAACAGGTGCGCAGCGCCTGCAACACCATCCACCGCAAGTTTCTGCAGAACCTGGCGAGCCAAATTCCAAGTGGTACTCGCCTCTGTTTAGCGGTTCCCGCCTGGCAGACTCGCGCCGGCCACTTTGTTCATCTCTCCACCCTTGACCATCTCGAGGAATTGGGGTACAATCGTATGAGTTTCAAGCACGTGGAGACATCGAAAGATCGAAACGATTTGGTTTACGCTCGAGCCGACCAAATTGTCGCCCGCGAACTGCTTGTCATTACTAAGAATTAATCAGGATTAACCTATGTCACACGTCAAAGCTGGCGGTTCCAGCAAAAACATCCATGACTCACCCGGCCAGCGCCTTGGCGTTAAGCTCTACGGTGGCCAAAAAGTTAAGACCGGTATGGTTATTGTCCGCCAGGTTGGCATGACCAAGCGCGCCGGCAAAGGCACCATGCTAAGCCGCAACTTTACCATCCACGCCATGCGCGACGGTGTCGTTAAGTACACCACTCGCCGTGTCCGCACCTTCAGCGGCCGCAGCGTCCCCCGCGTCGAAGTTACCGTCGAGTAATCTCCCGCACCCCTTTTTAAAAACACCCGCTCGTTGCAGCGGGTGTTTTTTATCGGTCTCAGGCCTTAATTAAGCCGCCACGAGCTGCGCTTGATCGGCAGATTCCGTAGACGCAACAGGCATCTCAAAGTAATTCTTATCAACCGTCATCAGCGTGAGGTTATGCACGCCGATAGTGGTATCACCACGCATCTTTGCAGCTGCAGCCCGGTGAGCATTCTCAGCCGTGTAGAATATAAGGCCATTCGGTTGTACATAACCAACGACATCAATGGGCGGAATCGGCGTATCCCGGCTGGCGTATTCACGGATAACGCTCGCGCTCGACGGTGGTAAACCACTCGTACGGTGTCCAGGCTCTACCCGTTCATTCCTGTGTTTACCAGCAGTCTCACTACCCTGCCATGAGGTCAGCGTATCGGCCGACACAATGTTATTCAGCGGCAGCTCAAGCTTACCGTCAAAGCCATCGATCATAATTTTGCCCGTTCCCTTTTCGATATACTGCGTCTCAAACCATGTAGACTGCTCTAAGCGCGGAGCCTCAGCAACAAGCTGAGTAAGCTGTTTAGCCTCTTCATCCTTGGCGTACATAATAACCTTAGGGTATTCTCCCGAGCGAGTCATGCTGCTACGACGCTCAGCATCGGTGTATTCACGGCTATGCGACCACTCGTGTTCCTCGGCTGTCTCAGCGGCAGCGATCTGCTGGAAAGCGGCTTCACTCTTAGCTTTGTATCTACTAACCCAGTCGTCGCTCAACATGTCTTGGACAGTTTTGACAATCTCCGGTTTAGCATGCTCGGCTTCTGCTTTGGCACGTGCTTCCTCGGCTAACTGAGCCTGCTTAGCCCTGTAGCCTTCGGTTGGGCTGCTACCGGCTGTATCGAGATTGTGCGTAAACAATTGCACATCTGCAAACTTGAACGCGTCAACATCGCCGCGTTCTGCGGTCATAAGATTGCTGGTAGCTTCCGGACTACTGAAAGGCTCTTCAAAATCAATGGCTGCGACGCCACGGCGACGCATCACGAAGTCGCCAACCCGGTGCGCTAATTGACGAAAGCGCTCCCTACGAGTTTGCTCAAGCGGCTCGCCAACCGCCGTGTGCTCGCCGGTCGAGGCGGCATCCTCTGCATACTTTGGCATGGGCGCGGTGGGCCAGTCTTCCATTGCCGGAACCACGGTCATGCGCATGGTCTGCTCATTGGAATCGTCATGCATCGGAACTACCTCGGTTGGTTGGTCGAGGTTCTGGGTTTGCTCTATGGGTGGCTGGTGAGTGAGTCGTTCGGTCATATTTGTTTTTATGGCTAACATATATACTTTAGCATAAACACTTTAGATTGTCAATGTTACCTGTTGACAACGAAATAAGAAAACGCCGCGGGGTGCGGCGTTTAAAAGCTAGAAACAGCAAGCCCTAGCCAACCGACGAAGCCGGTGGCATAGTAGGAGCCGTGGCGTCGGTTGTGCCGCCGTCCATACCAAGGTGGTGCTTGATGCGAGCCACAACATCGGCAATCACCACCTGCGACTTGACCAGGTAGTCGTCGGCGCCAAGCTCTTCGGCGCGTTGCTTGTCGCCTTCTTGGCCGAGTGCGGTCAGAATAATCACCTTAAGATTGGTGGTTTCGGGGGTGTTACGCATAATGTCCAGCACCTCAAAGCCACTGACCTTTGGCATCATGACATCGAGCATGACTAGATCGGGTTTGTAATCGATAGCTGCCGCCAGGGCATCTTCGCCATTGGCAACGCGGCGCATGGCAAAGCCTTCGGCTTCCAGACGCGCAATATAGGTGTTAGCTAAGGCATCGTCATCTTCGACGAGCAGAATCCGTTTACGGTGGTCGGGCGCACTTGTGGGGTTATTTTGTGTTGAATCCATACTGTTTACGCTACGCCAATACCCGGTTTTTTGCAACTAGACGCGTTGCTGGTTTAATAGGCTCTTGATGAAACCATCGAACATTGGATGCGCGCGGTTGGGTCGCGACTTGAATTCCGGATGGAACTGGCTGGCCATAAAGAACGGATGATCGATACCTTCGATAACTTCCACCAAGCCGGTTTGCGGGTTGCGGCCGACCGCGCGGATGCCCCAGGATTCGTACTTGTCAACGTAGACATTATTACATTCGTAACGGTGGCGATGCCGTTCGACAATCTTGTCACTCCCGTAGACGCGGGCGGCCAGGCTGCCTTTGGTCAGATCACAATCGTAATCGCCGAGACGCATGGTACCACCGGTGTTTTCCTTGCCTTCTTGGCCGGCCATGGTGTTGATAACCGGCTCGCGGGTGTTGGCATCGAATTCAATTGAGTTGGCATGCGTCAGGCCAGCGTTGCGGGCAGCACCGATGACCGCCATCTGCAAGCCCAGGCACAAACCCAAATAGGGGACTTTGTGACGCAAAGCATAGCTGGCGGCATTGATTTTGCCTTCGCCGCCGCGTGGCCCAAAACCACCAGGCACGACAATGCCATCGACATCGGCCAGAGCTTCGGCAATCACCGTGTCATCAACTAGTGATTCGGCATCGATCCAACGCAGATTAACAGAGGCATCGTTCCACCAGGCAGCGCTTTTAAGCGCCTCAAAGACCGACATGTAGGTGTCCTGGTTGTCGAGATACTTTGCAACCACACCGATGGTCAGTTGCTGGGTGTGCGCCGAGGTTGCCCGCTGTACCATAGCGCGCCACTCCTTGAGGTCGGGCTGGCGGCTTGGTAAGCCGAGCCGTTCACACAGCACGTTGCCAATGCCGTCGTCCTCTAACGTCAGCGGCACCTGGTAAATGCTTGGCGCGTTCGGCAGCAGCGCAATTGCTTCTTCGCCAACACCACAGAACATGCTCAGCTTGCGACGGACGTTGTCCGAAGACGGCTCCTCGCTGCGGGCGATCAAAATATCAGGGGTCACGCCTAGACCACGCAGGTCGCGCACCGAGTTTTGAGCCGGCTTGGTCTTGGTCTCGTGGCTCGCGCCGAGGTATGGCAAGTACACTACATGGACGTAGGCGCAGTTTTCGCGGCCAACACGCAGTCCGAACTCGCGGATAGCTTCGATAAAAGCCAAACTCTCGTAATCACCGACGGTACCGCCAATTTCCACAATGTGCACATCAAAGCCCTCGGACGCCTTCATAATAGCGTCTTGGATGGCGTTGGTGACATGCGGGATAATCTGTACCGTGTGGCCCTCGTGCTGACCGTTACGCTCGTCTTCTATCACCTTAAGCAGCACCCGGCCGCTCATCAGGCTACTCGACTGGGTCAGCTCTTCGTCAATAAAGCGCTCGTAATGACCGAGGTCGAGGTCGGTCTCGGCGCCGTCGCGAGTCACGAAACACTCGCCGTGCTCGCGCGGGCTTAGCGTGCCGGCATCGATATTTAAGTACGGATCACACTTTTGTAAGTTAACTTTTAGGCCGCGGCTCTTTAGCAGGTTACCAATCGAGGCGGCCGTGATGCCCTTTCCTAATCCAGAAAGCACACCACCTGTCACAAAGACATACCGGGTCTCACCACTCACACTAGACTCCCATCACGCAAGTTTGTTTGTTAGGTTTATCTTACCGTCTGATGACAAGATAAGTCAAAACTTTTCAGAGATATAGCCCTGTTTTGGTGATTATTGGTCTTTTTTAGTCAGCAGGAACTGGATGGCGGCGTCTTTTTGCGGATCGCGGCTGTTCGCGGCGTCATCGTCGCTCAGCTTAACCGTTTGGTCGGGCGTAATGCCTTTCTTGTCGATGTTCTCACCGTTCGGGCGATACCAGCGGGCGATGGTCACCTTAAGCTTATCGCCGCCGCTGAGCGGCTCGATGCCCTGCATAACACCCTTACCAAAGCTCTTTTCGCCAATTAGCCGAGCATTGACGTTGTCGTGCAGCGCGCTGGCGACGATTTCACTGGCACTAGCGCTACCAGCGTTAATCAACACCGCCGTCGGTATGCCCTGCAGCACCTGCGTGCCGTTTGCCACGTAAGTTTCTAGGATTTGGTCGCCCTTCTTGGCTTGCATTACCAGCTTGCCCTTTGGCAGCCACAGACTGGCGACTTTAACCGCGCTGTCGACTTCGCCACCAGGGTTGCCGCGCAAATCGAGCACAATGCTCTTGGCGCCTTGCTTTTTGAGCGCTTCGGCCTGGTTGGTCGCCAGCTCGCCCGTATCATCACCAAAGGTAGCGATGTGCAGGTAGCCAACGCCGTTGTCGAGCATCTTCGAGTCGACGCTTGGCACCCGGATGTCGTCGCGCACAATATCGAGCTTAATTTCTTGCGAGCGGTTGCGAATAAGCGTCAGCGTCACCTTGGTACCCTTTTTGCCGCGAATCTTGGAAACCGCTTCGTCGGTCGACCAGCCGGTCGTACTCTTGCCATCAACCTCAGAAATAATATCCTGTGGCTTGACCCCGGCGTTGGCAGCCGGCGTGCCGGCAATCGGCGCTACCACAATCAGATTCTTGTCCTTGTCGAGCCCCAGCTCGGCACCAATACCGCTAAAGCCACCGCCGTTGAGTTGCTCATTGAACTGCTTGGCTTCGGCAGCTGTAAAGTATTCGGTGTACGGGTCGCCGGTGGCCTCGGCCAGGCCCTTTTTCATGCCGTTCAGCAGCTTGGTGCTGTCTAAGGAGCCGTCGTAATTGGCGCGTAATGTGTTATATACCTGGTCAACACTACTGTAGTTGAGGCGCGACGGCGCCGAGTCGCCGCTGGCGGTTTTGCGATTCAGGCTCAACCGGCCATCGCCGACAGCTACACCCAATCCAAAAATAAGTACCATTCCGGCAGCTACGGCGGCCATTTTAAGGCCCGTACGCGTCCGTGGCGAAGCCGGCGCGGGTGGTACCGGCACTTCAGCCGGACCGTTTTGCAATCGATCAATCATTACGTACCCTCAGTTGTTTGACAATCCCTCTAGTATAGCGCGCCCGGCGGCCGCGATAAAGCCACAAGCGACATTCCGTTCGCTACCGAGGCTTACTTAAGGGTGCGCCACTGGGTCGAATACACACCCGTCAGCTGCTGGTTGTACTGTGAAACAAAGATTTGGTTGCCGTTGACCTGCTCAACATACATGGCGTGACCCCAGGCACCGGCGGTGCTGATGGCGACATCGCCCGGTTGTGGGTTCGAGGTAAAGACCGGGATACCGTTGCGGCGAGCAGCCTGGACCCAATCTTTAGCGTTACCGTATGCATACGGTGCGACCCGGCCCGAACGCTCAACCGCGAAGGCAGCGTACGACACACACTGACGGGTGCAGTAATACCAGCGGTCGGGGCCATCGTTGTCGACACAGCCAGGAGCGGTGCTCATGCCAAAGCCGGCGGTCTTGTACGGGTAATCATCGACGCTAAAGCTGTGTGGCTTAACCGCGCCTGGAAAACGAATAAAGTAGTAGCTGGCCGGTGTGCCGGGGTCGTTCAGCTTGGCCTGCTCGGCGACCAGCGCGTCAATCTTAGACCGGTTGGCAGCCGTCCGGGCGTTGTAGTCGTTTTGCTGTGTAATGTTCAGCGCGAGTAGCTGGTCCTGAGCGGCTTTAGCGGTTGCCACTTCGGTCTGCTGCTGTCGTTGCTCGGCCAACAGCGTATCAACCTGCTCTTTTTGGTCCTGGAGCTGGTTTTGCAACTTACTGATTTCTGATAGCGTGCTCTGGACTTTCTTTTGGACCGCACTGCGGTAGGTCTCCGAGTCAACAAAACTGCTAATGTCTTTGCTGGTAGCCAGCATTTCGACCATGCTGAGCTGGCCGTTTACGTACATTGCCTTCAGATCTTCGCCGAGGATTTTGCGCTGCTTATCGAGCTCAACCTGCTTAATGGTGATTTGCTGCTGCAAAGCCGCCTGCTTGGCCGAGTTATCGTTAATCTGCGCTTGTAACAGGTCAATTTGTGCTTGCAAGTGCTTAATAGCGTCCTGATACGAGGTTGCCTGGCTGGTCAGCTGGCTCAGAGCCTGCTGGTTGATGGCGTTATCGGCGTTGAGGGCATCGATTTGGTCCTGCAAGGTGTCAGCCTTGACCACTTGCCACTGCGCCAAACTGCTTATAGCCACCAACAACGACAAAGCCACCAGCGAAACGGCCTTTTTGGTGCGGCCAAGCTGGCGCCAATTCCGGCCTAGTCGGGCGGCCGGTGTAGCGGTAGGTGATGTGTTGCGTACGCGTGTCATCTTGGTAGTATTGCTTATGTTTTTTGGAACTGTTTATTTTCGTTCTTGGAATTATAGTAGCATATATTGTGTAATATGTAAAGTCCTCTCGCCTGTGCACCCGATCTAAATCGTACAAGGCTTGTACTGCTTGGGTCGGGGACAGAGTAGGTTTTTGGAGGGATGGATACGGGAGGTAGGGCGCGGGGCAGCAAGGATTGCAACAGGTTGAATACCCTGTTCTGTCCTTGCCGCCCCGGAGGCCGCTATGAGATGCCAGCCCCAGCCTTCTTGGCTTCGATGAACTCCGGCCAGCTGAACGGCGAACCGCTGAGGCGACCCTCGGCGTCGAGGTGCATCTGATGCATCTCGGGCTGGGGCACGAGCTCCATGATGGTTGCCATAATGACAGCCACCGCCAGGTTGTTACCCGACTCGAGCGCGGTGTCCTGCTCGCTGAGCCAGTGTCCAACATGGACGCTGTCCAGATCGAGCGACTCACCATACAGATCGGTGGAGCTGAAAATCAGAATCCCCTTGTTCTCCGGCCGGAGTCCGGTGACGTGCCTGATGATTTCGTGCCAGATTACCGGTTCGGGGTTGAAGCCATTGCCGACTCGATCGCGGAGCTGCACCGGACGACGCAGACGGTCCGATGTAATACCGACCCGATCGATGATGTCCTGGGCAATCCGCACATTGAGCGGCAGCTGGTGAACGCGACGTGCACTGGTCATTTCCAGGTTCCCTTCGGGAGTGTGGACCTACTCTGTCAATGTCCTCTTATGCAAACTCGCACAAAAGATACCATATTATACTATTTTTTGCTTATCACGTCAATATTTACGCATTTGTTGCGCTTCGCAGTTCCCTAGAAACACGAGCGGGCTCATGTGCCTGGGGGACTGCGGGAGGTGGGACGAAACGATTATCAAAAAGATGATGAGCGCGGTTGCGCAATCGTTTGTCCACACCTCCCGGCCAGTTCCCTACTCCTTCACGAAGAGCTGCTTGGTGATGACCACTCCGTGGGTTGTTTCCGCGATGATGTAGTCATCGGGGCTCAGCTGCGTGCAGTCCTGCCATGTGTCGACGTCGATCGGTCGACCCTTGTACATAACAACGTAGACGGTGCTGTGGTCGGGGCGACGGCAGGGGGACTGACTGATCAGCTCGCGACGCGGAAGCACCGTGGTGAGCTCATCGAAGTCGGCCTGGTTACCGATGAAGACTCTGTAGTCGTTAGACGTAGAGTCACAGCTGACGTAGAACATCAGCCCGGACCGGTTTCCGATCGAGAACGCGACAAGCTTGCGGTTGCTGGGTGCGTCGGACATAGTGGTAACCTCCTGGATTATCTTCCTGGACGGAAGCAGGCGCAGCACAGAGGCTGTCTGTCTGCTACCGCCCGGGAATAGAGGAGGCTGAGTAGGAAAACTGTTAAGGTACTTCGACGCGCCCTATTCGTATGGTGCCGATTTGACACTGACGAAGTTGAGTACAACGAAGCGGATATTATTATATCATGAAAACGCTTATTCGTCAAGCATATACAGTCTGGTTTATTTGGAGGTCTTGAATTTGAGGTAGCGGCGAGTGGCGATAACCGAGGAGAGTGCGCCGATGAGCACGCCGACAGCCAGTTGTAGACCGAGTAAGCGCCAGAATTCCTGGTGGAAGTAGTTATTGGCGTAGGCGATGTCCAGCAAACCGAGGCTACTCGCCTGCAGTGCCGAGGCGGCGGTGATAAACACGGCGTCTACGATGGCAATCGAGGCCAGCGCGGCGATGATGCCGTACAGCACGCTCTCCACCACAAACGGGCCACGAATGTACCAGGTGGTGGCGCCGAGCAAACGCATAATGGTCAGCTCGTCGCGACGGTTAAAGATGGCCATCTGGATAGTGTTGAAGATGATGAGCATGGAGATGAAGGCGAACACCGCTACCGAGGCTACGCCGACGCGCTGCAGAATGTCGGTGGCGTGGGTAATCTTGTCGATGGCGGCCTTGCGGTCACCGGAGTATGAGGTGCCGGCCTGCGGATCTTGCAGTGCTTTGTTCTGTGGCTCGTCCAAGAACGACTTAATGTCCTGGATCTTCGAAGTGTCAACCGGGTCGATACGTACCGAGGCTGGCAGTGGGTTGCCGGTTTCGGAAATTGCTTGCAATAGGCTCTGGTTGTTGGCGTTGTCGGCGCGGTACTGGCTCAAAGCGTCGGTTTTTGATACGTAGCTCACGTCTTTGACGTTGGGTAGCGTTTTGAGGTGGTTCATGAGGTCGACGCGCTGCTTTTCGGTCACCGTATCTTTAAGGTATACCGAGATGTTAATCTTATCGTTAATCTGGGCAATTGTGTTGCTAAAGGTGGCGTTGGCGACGATTGAAAACAGCACAATCGTCAGCGTAACGACCATGACCGCGATGGCGGCGACCGCCAGCCAGGCGTTGCGCACAAAGTTCAGCAGTCCGGTCCGAATAATACGGCGAAAAGTATTGAATCGTTTCATACGTTATAAGTTCCCGTACGACGCGTTAGCCCGGTCGCTTGCGACCCGACCGCCTTCAATGGTAATAACTCGTCGTTTAAGGCGGTTTACAATTTCCTGGTTGTGCGTGGTCAACAGTACAGTTGTACCATAATGGTTGATTTTTTCCAGCACACGAATAACATCCCAGGCGTGCTTGGGGTCGAGGTTGCCGGTGGGCTCGTCGGCAATCAAGATTTTTGGCTGGCGCACGATGGCCCGGGCAATCGCCACGCGTTGGCGTTCACCACCGGACAGCTCAAATGGCATGTTCTTTTCTTTACCTTTGAGGTTCACGATATCCAGCACCCGCGGCACGGTGTGGCGGATTTCGCGGTTACCCATACCGACGATTTCGAGTGCAAAGGCCACGTTTTCGAAGACGTTTTTGTTGGGCAGCAGCTTGAAATCTTGAAAAACCACACCGATTTTGCGGCGCAGCAGCGGGATGTCTTTGTCTTTGAGTTTGTCGTAGTCGACGCCACCGATGACAATCTTGCCGCTCGTGGGCTTCTCTTCCCTGGTCAGCAGACGCAGGAGGGTGGTTTTGCCGGCGCCGCTTTGGCCAACGACAATCACGAATTCTTTTGGTTCGACATGCAGGCTGATACGATCGAGCGCCGTCGATTTGCGGTTATACACCTTGGTGACACGGTCTAATAAAATCATTACCACTATTGTAGCAAAGAATGCCGGTCACCGTGCTGATTCCTTGACGTGTTATGGAGTTTACTACATTAGCGCTTGGCTGGTAGCGGCAAGGCTGGCGCTTTGCCATCATCCAATCGGGTTTTGGTCACCTGGCGATACTCGCGGTACATGGCTTTCAGCACCGGTACGTCGCTCGCGTTGAGCTTTTGACCATCGGAATTAGCGCGGAAAAAGTCCTGCACACCGGCGGCGGCAATCCGTGTCCGGCGGCCAATGCCTGACTCCAGCGCAACACGGTCCTCCTGTCGGTCATTCGGCAAATCAAGTGCACAGTCTATCAGAACCGTGGTGCGCATGAGTTTACGCACCACGCCCGCCCAACGCCGATCCTGCAACCGCTGCGGCAATGATTGTAGGTACGAACCGGCTAAAATTTCTGCAAAGGAGTCCGATTCGTTGCGTAGCTGGCGGATGTAGCTTTGGGTATCGGTCTGGCGGGCTTTGACGATGGCCGAGTTGCCGATAAGCTGCGCATGCGTCAAAAAACGTCGGCGCAGACTGGGGTCAAAACCCGATCGTTGAGCCGTGGCCGACTCGACAAGCTGCAGCGCCGTCCGCAACTCTGGACGTGGCGACAGCGCCGGGTCGTCACTGGCTACCACCGCCTCCCATCCCTGCCCCCGGTTACGCTGAGCAGCCTTCGCGCCGCGAATAAACTGTTCCGCCCGAGCGGTCTGCACCGCTTGCGGTTCATCGAGGTACTCATCAATCCAGCAAGCCAGCGCCATAACCCGCCGCGCTCGCTCCAGGCGATGCGGTCCGGCTACGGTTAAGCCGCATGCCTCGGCTCCAATCTGGAAGGTGCTCAGTTTTTCGGAATACCAGTTGTACACCGCCGCAGTGTACTCGGCCGGCTCAAAATTATCGCCCGGGAACCGGTGTAATGGTTCAATCGTGTGCGTCTCAAGGACGTCTTGCCAATGCTCAACCCGCGACATATTGCCACTGATTGTGACACGAACACAATGTTTGTCAAACTAGGCTTGGCCGAGTGTGTGTTCGAGGTAGGCGTCAATGAACGGTTCTAAAGCGCCGTCAAGCACCGCGTCGGGGTCGCTCGATTCGTAGCGGCTACGCAAATCTTTGACTTGTTTGTACGGGTGCAGCACGTAGCTGCGGATTTGGTTGCCCCAAGCCGCTTGCTCGTTCGGACCTTTGAGTTCGGAGATTTTCTCGGCGTGTTGCTCCATTTGCAATTGAATGAGTCGTGAGCGCAAGATGGTCAGCGCGGTTTCTTTATTTTGCAGCTGGCTGCGCTCATTCTGAATAGCCACCACAATGCCCGTTGGCAGATGGGTAATGCGCACCGCCGAGTCGGTAGTGTTCACACTCTGCCCGCCGTGTCCGCCGGCGCGGTAAACATCAATTTTAAGGTCTTTGTCATCGATTTCCAGCGCTTCCGGGCGATCGACTTTAGGCATAACTTCAACCTTGGCGAAGCTGGTTTCGCGCGACTCGGCATTGAACGGACTGAGCCGCACTAATCGATGCACGCCGTGCTCACTCTTGAGCTTGCCGTAGACAAAATCGCCCTGCACTTCTAGAGCCACACTCTTGATGCCGCCTTCGTCAGCGGCCGATTCTTCTATGGTTACAACTTTCCAGCCCTGCCGTTCCGCAAACCGCACGTACATGCGCAGCAGCATACCGGCCCAATCCTGGGCGTCGGCACCGCCGGCACCGGCGTGGATGCTGACGATGGCATCAAAATCATCATACGGACCGCTGAATTTGAGATCTGCCTTGAGGGCTTCAAAACGCTGCTGTAAGCCGGTGACTTGGGTTTCCAGGTCACCTTGTAAACTATCGTCTTGCAGCGCAAGCAGCTCGGCAACATCGGCCGCTTCGGCACGCAATTGGCGCCACGGCGCCAGCCGTCGCTCCAGTTTTGACTGCTGCTGGCTTACGGTCTGAGCGTGTTGCGTGTCTTGCCAAAAATCGGGCGCCGACATCTGTTGGCTCAGCGCCGCCTCTTGCGCTTCTAGATCGGCAAAATGCAGCCGCTGGAGCGCGTCGGACAGCTCGCGTTGTAGCTGGTCGTTATCTTGTTGCAGCCGTTCCATGCGCTTACTGTATCACACCGGTTAGTCGGTTTTCTTGAGAGCGTCGTGCTGCCACAATGGCGCCAGCTGGTGTTGCAGGTTGCGCGCGACTTGCTCGTCGGCGCGCGTCAGGCAGCCCATGCCCCATAGATTGTCAGCAAACATGGTGCGCGCCACCTCTAGAATGCCGGTCTTGGTAATTGAGCGAATCCGTTTGGGGATTTGGTAATAGTCTTCTATAACTTCGTCAAAGAAATACCGTTCGCTATAGCCGCTCGCCGTACCGCCAACCGTTTGGGCGCCACGCTGGAAACGACCGAGCGCGTACGCCTGAGCGGCTTCGATATCTTCCATCGGCAAATCACCGCTAAAAATCGATGCCAGTTCCTGGCTAATAATACTGAATAGCTCGGGAGCATTCTTAGGGCTCACCTGGGCACCAAACCACCAGCTGCTCGCCAGCTTGGCCTCGTGCACCCCGGAGCTCATATCGTACACCAGCCCGCGTTCACGGGCTTTACCAAGAATTTTAGAGTGTAGCGTCTCGGTGAGGATGGTGTTTGCCAGATGCAGCGCATCTGATTCTTCAATTTCCAGACGCCGCCTTGCAAAGGTATCAACGTAAAAGTAGATATTTTTGACCGATTGATTGTGGATGTATAACGGCTCGGACATGGCGCGAGGCCGCTCGCTCGGCAGCGCAAACCGCCGGCCTTTCGGCAACTCGATTGCCTCGAGCAACTCACGAATGCCCTCTTCGCGCTTGGGCGTGATGTTGCCGGCAACCACAAAGCGCATGTTGTTGGTCGCGTGGGTTGCCCCGTAGTGCTCGACAACATCGCGCAGACGCACGTTCTTCATGAGTTTGAGCCGTTCCTGGTCGGTTTTAGCCAAGAAGCCGTACGCCGAGCGTAGCGCCAAGCTCAGGTGGCGAAAATGGTTGTTGGAGCGGGCCGTCAGCTCCTCGTGGACATTGCCGAATTCGGCCTTAAACTCTTCGCGGAGAAATAGCGGCTTGGTGATGGCGGCCAGCATCAGGTCGAGCACCCGTTCCCACTCAAAGTCAGCGCACTCGGCCTCGTAGTTGATGTCGTACACCGAAGTAGAGGCATTGCTGTATGCACCGTTCTTTTCGAGCTCGGCCTGAAAATCGCGAGCCCGCGGAATGCGCTCGTTAGCACCGAGCAGCACATGCTCCATGATGTGCGGCACTTCCCACTTCTTCTCGTCTACCAGGTACTCACCGGCCCGGAAATTAATTTCAAAGGTCATGACGTTGGCCGTAGGTACGTGAATCAACAGCCCTCGGGCGCCATTATCCAAAACCAATTCCGAAACCGTGTGTTTCAAGCTGTTTCCTCCGTAAGACCGCCGCGCGGGCAGTGTCAAAAATCTGCTATCTACTGTAGCACAGATACCATTTACTTTAAGTGTTATTTGCGTTTGCGGGCTTGCGATTTGCGCTTGCGCTCGGTTTTGCGGGCTTTTTTACGCTTGTCGGCAGCGAGCTTGACGGCTTCTTGGTCGGCGGCCTTGGCGACTTTCGTTGGCTTAAAGTCGTCTTCGCGGAATTCCTGCTCGTTTTCGATGATGCGGTTGGCGTTTTCGACGCTGCCGCGAGCGGCGCGTGTAAGCGCAGTTTCATGCAGCTCTTGCGGGGCTTCGGCAACCGGCTCGGCATGATTGATCATGCGCAACACATCATGACGCAGCGCACTTTGCATTTCCTGGAACAGCAGCTGGCCTCGGCGGCGGTATTCAACCAGCGGGTCTTGCTGGCCAACGCTCATCCAGTGAATACCCTCGCGCAAGTGGTCCATGTTTTCGAGGTGTTGCATCCAGAGGTTGTCGAGCACCTGTAGGTAAATATCACGTTCCACGGCGCGCATTACCTCTGGAGTAAATGCCACCTCGCGACCCGCGTAGAGTTCGCGGGCAGCCTCCAGCAAGTTCTTTTCAAACTGCGAGACTTCACTATCGAACAGGCGGTCCATTGCAGCGTCGTCGAGCGGAAAGACTTCTTGAACTACGGCGTCAAAACCGTCGCCCATGAGCAGCGGCGAGCCGGCGAGCATCTTAGCTTCTTCTTCGATGAACAAGTGGATACGCTTGCTGATGTCGTCGCGCAGCAGGATCTCACGGCGCATGGCGTACGTGGCCTTACGGTGGCGGTTCATGACATCGTCGTACTGGACAACATTTTTACGCTGGTCAAAGTGGAAGCCTTCGACCTTTTCCTGGGCCTTTTCGAGGTTACGCGAAATCAAGCGGTTCTCGATTGGCACATCTTCTTCGATTTTGAGGCGGTCCAAAATGCTGGCAATACGCTCACCACCGAAGATACGCATTAAGTCGTCTTCGGTACTCACGAAGAACTGGGTTGTGCCCGGGTCACCCTGACGGCCGGCACGACCACGTAGCTGGTTGTCGATACGGCGCGATTCGTGGCGTTCCGAGCCAAGCACAAACAAGCCGCCCAACTCTTTGACGCCTTCACCGAGCATAATGTCCGTACCACGACCGGCAATGTTCGTAGCCAGGGTTACGGCGCCCTTTTCACCGGCAGCAGCCACCGTCTTAGCTTCGCGCTCGTTATTCTTAGCGTTCAATACCTGGTGTGGAATGCCGGCTTTGGTGAGCATGCTGCTGAGGAGTTCGTTCTTCTCGATTGAAACGGTACCAATCAACACCGGCTGGCCCTTGGTGTGTAGCAATTTGACTTCTTGCACAATCGCCTTGAACTTGCCGGCTTCGGAGCGATAAATCCGGTCGGTGCGGTCGGTGCGAGCGTTGGCGCGGTTTGGCGGAATTGGCACCACGTCGAGCTTGTAAATCTGGTGGAATTCTTCGGCTTCGGTGGTAGCCGTACCGGTCATACCAGCCAGCTTTTCGTACAATCGGAAGTAGTTCTGGAACGAAATGGTAGCCAGAGTCATGCTTTCCTGCTGGACTTCAACGCCTTCTTTGGCCTCGATAGCCTGGTGCAAGCCCTCGTTGTACCGGCGACCGGCCAACATACGGCCGGTGAATTCGTCAACGATGACGATCTCGCCGTCGTTACTGACCACGTATTCCTTGTCGCGATGAAACAAAGCATGTGCCCGCAAAGCCTGCTGCAAGTGATAGATGGTCCGGATGTTTTCGCCGGCGTAGAGGTTGTCGATACCGAGCAGTTTTTCAACCTTTTCGATACCTTCATCGGTTAAGATAACGGTTTTGCGCTTTTCGTCGACTTCGTAGTGTGTTTCTTGCTTGAGCTGGCGAACCACCTTGGAGAACTGGGCATACGCATTGCCGGTTGTCACCGATGGAGCCGAGATAATCAGCGGCGTACGGGCTTCGTCGATAAGAATGGAGTCAACTTCGTCAACGATAGCATAATGCAAATCGCGCTGGCGCAATTGGTCAGTTTCGCGCACCATGTTATCACGCAAGTAGTCAAAGCCGAACTCGTTGTTCGTGCCATAGGTAATATCGGCAGCGTACGCTTCTTGACGAGTACACGGCTTGAGGTGTTGCATGCGCTTGTCGTCGTGCTCTTCGTTGACGTATTCCGGGTCGTAAATGTACGAATGGTCGGCCTTAATAACTGCGGTCGACATGCCAAGAAAGTAATACACCTTGCCCATCCAGCCAGCGTGCAGCTGTGCCAGGTAGTCGTTTACCGTAACCACGTGCACACCCTTTTCGGTCAGGCCGTTCAGGTAGACCGGAGCGGTTGCAACCAGGGTTTTACCTTCACCGGTCTTCATTTCGGATACGTTGCCTTCGTGCAACACCATACCGCCGAGCAGCTGAACATCAAAGTGGCGCTGATTGAGCGTCCGGGTGGCCGCCTCGCGCACAACCGCGAAAGCGTCGGGCAAAATGGCGTCCAGGGTTTCTTTTTTGAGCCGTTTTTTTAGTACAGCCGTCTGCTCTTGCAGCTTGCTGTCGCTCATTTTGGCATATTTGTCGGCCAGATCGTTCACGGCCGCCACGCGTTTGCGCAAGCGTTTAACCGTTTTGGCCTGAGGATCGCCGAGCAGCTTTTTGAGATTGAATTTCATGTAATACTTCCCTCTTACTATCCAATTGTCGCGTACCGTCCACATCAGCCCGTATCAGCAAGACTGGCAACATGGAGCGGCAGCGGCTTGATTTTCCGAATAGCTCTTATTGTACCTGTTTCCAGAGACTAACACTAGCAGTAGCGGCATAATCCCGTAAAGTTAGCGTAAAAAACGCTACGCACACTGCGAAAGCTACTCGCCTAAGCCGTTGCGACGAGCGATCCGGCCAATCATGCGACGGTAGGCCCGCACACCGTCGTGAGTCTCTTTGTACTTGCGCAACGCATGCTTGAGCTTTTCTTCGGCAATGTCGACCGCGGCGTACATATTAACCGTCGACTCGCTGACGGCCACGGCCTCACGCGGCAGGCGCACCACAACCTCGCAGGTTGATTTGTTGCTGTCTTTGGCCTTGCCTTCTTTTAAGCGCACCTCCACTTGGGCGCTTTCGCGAACCCGCCGGGCGATGTATTTCTCTAGTCCGCCTATCTTTTTTTGGACATATTTTTGCAATTTATCGTCAATATCTGCGTGCACACCGGTGACCGTAAGTCGTACCATCTGTTCGTTTCCTCTTTTGGTTAGATCTGTGTTTTGCCGCCCATAAATGGTTGTAGTACGGCCGGCACCATAATGTGGCCGTCAGCGGTCTGATAATTTTCCATGATGGCTTTTAAGATGCGGCCCAGTGCAAAAGCGGTGGCATCGTTGGTGTGAACCAGCTCGACGTTGCCATCCTTTTCTCCACCCTTGCGCTTAACGCGGATTTTGAGGTCGCGCGCCTGGTAGTCGGTAATATAGTCGGCGGTATGCGTCTCGCGGTAGTTACCCTGGCCGGGGAACCAACAGTCGATGTCGACGCCACGAGCGTTCGGCTTACCGATATCAAAGGTGCACTTCTGGATAACGCGGTATGGCAATTCCAGCTGCTGCACCAGATACTCCTGAATAGCGACCATCAATTTGTGTTCATCCAAGCCGGTCTCGGCGGTGCTGAACACTTCCATTTCCAGTTTGTCGAATTGGTGCATCCGGAAGATGCCTTCCATGTCCTTGCCGTAGGTGCCGGCTTCGCGGCGGAAGCTGGTGCTGTAGCCGATGTAGCGGATTGGGAACATGTCTTCGGGCAGGACTTCGTTCCAGTACATCGTACAGAGTGTGTGCTCGGCACTGGCGTTGAGCCAGAGGTCGTCGTCGGCCAGTTTATAGGTGACTTCGGCGGCATTGAGCCGGGCTGAGGCCACATACGGTTCGGTGCGCAAAACTGCCGGCGGTAACACCGGTCGGAACGGCTTGGCTGACAAGTTGAGATTATTGGCTTCGATGAGTTTTTGCAGCACGGTTTCGTCGCCGAGGGTTTGCATCACAAACTGCACAATAGCGAATTGCATGAGCACCAAATCACCCTTAAGGTAGGCGAACCGGCTGCCGGAGATTTTGGCGGCCCGCTCTTTGTCGATTAAGTCTTTGTCGAGCCCAAGTTCGTAGTCGTGCTTAGGGGTAAAATCGAATTGTTTTGGTTCGCCAACAGTTTTGGCGATGACGTTTTCATCTTCGGTCGCGCCAACCGGCACGTCGTCGAGCGGCATGTTGGGCACGCTTTTAAGCAGTGGGTCGTACTGGTCTTCGATGGTCTGCAGGTCAGATTCCAGCTGCGCCAGCTCTTCTTTGAGCTGCTTACCGGCGGTGACTTGCTCGTCGCTCGGCTTACCACCGCTCTTAAGCGTTGCGGCCTGTTCGTTGCGGCGGCGGCGCAGCTCTTCGATTTGCGTCAGCCGGGTGCGGCGCTCGGTATCGAGTGTCAGCAGCTGCTGCACATCGATCTCATAGCCTTTCTGGCGGGACTTTTCAGCCACCAGATCGGCGTTATCGCGAATAAATTGTATGTCTAGCACTCTTCAGTCTCCTGTTCTGTCAAAAAATGGATGTGTGAAATCGGCCATCGCGACGCTTCGCAACCCATTTGACCGCAAACTATTGCAAACGAGCAGCGCTGACATCCGATGGCCGGAGACTACTAGAAGCAACGCGACCTGTTTTCATATTGATAGTATACCATCTTGCCAGCGTTAACAGGGCTATCGCTGTTGTAGGGCTTTGAGCGTCAGTTCGGTGCGTGCCCGAGCATAGGTACAAAAATCGCACGGCCCACCCATGGCTGCCGTGCCGATTGGCGGCATGTCATCGGAGTCGATACAGGCCTTCATCTCGTGCAAGGTCGGCTCAACCCAATCGGCGTTTGCCTTGTATGGAATAATCTTGGTCTTGAACTCCACGCGGTCGTTAAAGGCGTCGAGGTCCATGCGACCGTTGGTGTACACAAAATAACCGGTATCCTGAACGTCAAAACCGTTTTGGCGTAGCAGCCACTGGTAGACTTCCATCTGGCGCTTATAGCTGATTTGCCAGTCGCTGTTAATACTGACTTCCCTGTCCTTGGCAGTGGCTTTGTAGTCGACCACAATGAGCTGGCCATCATCATTAACCCAAATATCGTCAACCGCACCAAACACATGCAGATTAGTCGGCTCATGTATAGCAACTACCCCTGTAAATGTCTCACGCCAGGTATCCAACTGGTCGTGCGTAAACGGAATTGCTTTGACGCCGAATTCTACCATCAGCGGGTGCGGTTCCTGTTTAGCACGGTAGCTGTCGAATTCTTTTTTGAACAGTTCGTCGATGGCTTTGTTGATGTTGAACGGCGGACCGTCGGGACGTTTTATCTTAAGGCGGGCATCGAGCCAAAAACAGCGCGGACACTGCTTGAACAGCTCAATTTTGCTGCGCGATACCTTGTAGGGCTCGGTTTGACCGGGCCGGTACGGTATGCTGCGCTCCCTCCAGTAGTTGTTTGGCATAGTGTCTATTCTAGCACTCTAGCGAAGTGTGGCCTTCCACAAACTTTTTCACGGCAGCGTTCACGCGTCAGGACCGGCCGGCGAGCCTATGGTCTCGGCGGACCGGTCGCTGGCTCCACTAAGGGACGACTACCGTGAAAAAGTTCATGAAACGCCAGCCAAACTCGCGCGTGAACGCTACGCCAAATAAGTTCATGAAAATTCCCTCAATCGGCTACGTAGCGCTGGCGCGCACGCTCGCTCATAGCGCCACGAACTCCGGGCCTCGCAGTTATACCATGGTCAAGCGCGTCTTCTAAGCAGACATCGACAACCGGACAAAGCGCGCAAATCTTTTTTGCGATATTAGTAGCACTGATGGCTCCTTCGGTGAACACGTGCGGTGCGGTCTCAACACATAAGGATCGGGATTCCCAATCCGGCTCATCACTCTCAGCCCTAGAGCTTGCGTACAACCTCTTTGTAGCCAAAATGTCCGACAAGCTTTGCACTGTGTCGATTGGTTTGTATATCACGGATTGAGCACTCAACTCACCATACATGAGCCTATCTCTCCGTTCCGAGGCGATTTCTGCAGCTAAACTGATGTCATCCGGCTCAAATTCCACCGCGTAAGCGAGCGAATCAACAACTGCTTGCACATCACCATCTAACACGAACGACCCATTGGCAGTAATTTCCATGGTCAGCCTCCAAGCCTGTTATTACGTAACGCCCGCTCAAGCTCAGCCGGCGTATGCACGATAACATCAGGGTTGTGGCGAGCCAGCAACGAAGCCGAGTTGAAACCCCAATCAACAGAGACGATGCGCACGCCAACATGCTTAGCGGCTTCGACATCGCGTGATTCGTCACCAATGTAGGTTACCTGGTCAGGTGAGAAGCCGTTTTGACGCATCACTCGCCGTAGCATGGCCGACTTGCCAAACAAGCCGATGTTGCCGTACACACGAATAAAATATTGGTCCATCCCCTGATCCTGCAGAAATTTGCGGATGTTGCCCGGACTGTTGGAGCTCATGATGTACAGCGGTACACCATCTTTGTGCAGCTCGCGAATCACCTTTTCCACGCCCGGGAAGATGTCGATGTCCTTCATTTTGCGGCGCATCATAGCACGACCACGGGCCAGCATAAATGGCACCAGCCAGGGACGAATGCGCAGCTCGCGAATCAGCTGCAAACCGGTCAGCCCACGTAGACGCTCGATTTCCTCGGGCTTGTAGGGCTTCTTTTTGGTCATCTTTTCAAAGATGCGAATCGAAGTCGCAAAGGTGTCGGCAATGGTGCCGTCGAAGTCAAAAATCAGAACGTTGTCGGTATGCTTCATGGTTGTTAGGGGCGCAGTATGCCGGCAAACAGTTGCCAGACCAATAGAGTCTTAATCGCAAATCCGAGCAGCACACAGCTACGATTAACTACGGCGTAATCCTGCCAGCGGCCCTGGCGCTGCACATAGCCCCTGATAATCCAGCCGTACCAGAGCACGCCAGCCACCGTCACCAGATAGCTCGAGATCAAAAAGACCGGTAAACCATCGCCAAATAGCATGGCGTTTAACAGGTAGAGTCCAAGCCCCACCCAGACAACGGCGCCGGCGATAATCATCAATATAAATGATCGGCGTACGGCAGTCTCATCGCCCTGGGCACGGGCCTGTTCGAGCTGCCAGCCTAGTACATGCACTAAAAATCCGAGTGTAAACATCATCGCCAAGGCCGTGATATCGCGCACCCCAACCACCAGCCCGATGGCCAGCGGCAATAAACTGGCGCTAAAGGCGTTTTCCAGCCAACGCAGCGGGTTTTGGCGGCTCTTGACGTTCTCTTGGTAGACTTGTGGCATGTAATACATCAGTGCGTGGAAGGCCGCCGAAATCGCCAGAGCCATTCCCAGCAGCTGCGCCAGTGACACCGAGAATAAGCGGTGGCTGGCAACCGCATACACCGTCTTACCGGCAGCCGTGGCCGTGGCAAAGGTGTCGACACCGATAAACTGCGTGACTACCGGGAACATGACGTTGGCCGAAAATAGCACAATCGTCAGCGCCTGTACCCCAAAAAGCACCGCCAGCCATTTGTTGAGCCACTGGTCGTCTTTTAAGATACCCAACGGCGACCAAGCAGCTCGCTTGGTAGTCGATTGAGTGACAGGTTTTTCTGTTGCAGCCGGTGCGTCAACCGCCGTTTTTTTGGCTTTGGAAACCTTGGCGGTTTGAGCTGTGCGAACAGGTGTCGCGCGGATAGCGGCAGGCTTCTTTTTACTCTTACTCATGGATACGCTCACTATAGCATTTTAGGGGTCGCCTGGGAATCTTGCTGCCGGCTTTCTTGAGCGTCAATCGGCTTATACGGCACATGGCACATACCGCGGCCGGTTCGCTCGGCAAACTTCTGATGGTAGGCCTCGGCCTCATAAAACGGCTGCAGCGGCACAATTTGCGTCACAATCGGCCTATCCATGCCTTGCTGGAGTTCATCGCGTATCTGTTCTAGCACTGCTCTTTGAGCATCATTGGCATAAAATGCCACCGACCGGTAGCTATCGCCGATATCCGGCCCCTGACGGTTGAGTTGGGTCGGGTCGTGCAATCTAAAAAAATGCCGCACTAAGGTGTCATAGCTGATTTGCTCGGGGTCAAATTCGACTTTTACGACTTCGGCGTGGCCGGTGGTATGCGTACAGACTTCTTCGTAGGTAGGATTTTCGGTGTGGCCACCGCTGTAACCGGCGGTGGTTTGCAGCACGCCCGGCACCTGGTCAAAGTAAAACTGCACGCCCCAGAAACAACCGGCGCCAAAGATGGCTTCTTCTCTGTTATTCGTCGTCATAGCGCTTTACCTCCAGTGCTTGTATTGTATACCGTTCGGCTTGTTTACGGCTGAGCAAATGCGTTCTATCGGCCTGCCGGATCAGCGCCAGGCTCGGTTGATGTTCAAAACCGACATACACAATGGTGCGCTTGAGCTTTTGGGCGGCCTGCATGGCCGGAATCAGGTCGGTATCAGATGAAATAACAATGCCAATGTCGTATTGCTTGGCCTGCGCCATGGTAACAATGTCGACCGCCAAACGCACATCGACACCCTTTTCAAAGTAGCGGCCGTCGCGCTCCAACAGATATCCCTTGGCAATATCGAGCTTTTGGTGGCGCAGCTGGTCGAACAGTTTTTGCTGGTTTTTGACCAGCTCCAGCGTCTTTTCGTGATTTTTGGTGCGTTTGGTGTCGCGCACCACGCCCACATAGTAGCCGGCGTATTTGAGGGTTTCGTCGTCGTGCAGCAGGCTCATGATTAGCTCGCGGTAGTTATAGCGGATAAAATCCATCTTGTGCGGGATGAGCGTGCGCAGCTTGAAGTACAGGTTGGACCCGTCGATAAACACCGCTACGCGCCGTTTTTTGGGGCGCTTAGCGGGCTTGGCTGCCGCGACCGTTTTGGACGGCTTCTCGGCATCATCAACCTGGATTTTGACTTCCCTCACCATAGTGCATTCACTATAGCATGGCGGCGGCCGTAACAGAGGTAGTACAGAAAATTACCAGCAAAAGAAAAGCCCTGGCTTGCAGTGCAGTCCAGGGCGGTTTAGCTCTCTTAGAATACCTCACTCGGGCCGCTCTGTCAACTTGCGGCCACCCCTGTTATCTCGCCTATGCATTATTTGATATTTGCTCTGTTTCATCGCCATATACTTGACAAATATACATATTTGTAGTATAATGTGACCACTAAGCTTGAGTGAGGCTTTGGAAAGACATCTTTCCTGCTATGGCCGTCAAGCGAGGCAAAGGAGTTTCTATGAACAAGATTGCAAAGATTTCAGCTGCAAGTATTACCGGCGTGGCCCTGGCCGCTGCAATGGTTAGCCCGGCATACGCCTGGCACCCCGAAGGTAGAATTACCAAACAGGTCCAAAACGTAACTGCTAACGGCGCTTTAAGCGACGCAGATACCCCTGCAACCGCCGTCGCCGCCAAGCCTGGCGACACCCTTAAATATGTTGTAACCGTCCGTAACGACGGCGCCGTCGACAAAAGCGGCGACAACGACATGGCTCAGACTGCTTTGAAGGACACGCTGCCTACCGGCGTTGAGCTCGTAAGCAAGCCTTCGATGCGCGAAGTGTCTGACGACCTCGGCACCATTAAACCAGGTGAAAAGAAGGTTGTTGAGTACACCGTTAAGGTCACTGCCGACAAGGATGGCGTCATCAAGAACGAAGCTTGCTTCACTGGTGACAGCACTGCTAACGACAACCCGCAAAAGGGCTGCGACAGCGCCATCATCAAGGTAACCGTACCTCCAACCCCTGTTACTCCGGTAACACCTACCACTCCTGTCACTCCGGTAGTCGTCCCTGAGACACTACCAAACACCGGCCCCGGCCAAGCCATTGTTGTGGCTGCCGCCGCTGTCGTTGCCGGTTACGCTGGCTACCTGCTGCGCCTTAAATTCCGCAGCGCCCGCCAGAGCTAACCCGCTCTCCTCTCTCTTCCAAAGACCCGCCCTCCCCGGCGGGTCTTTTTTTGCTCCATGGACGGGAAATCTTTGTAGAAATCGCCAATGGAATGACTCGAATTGTGATATACGATTGATATACGCCGTATATCACATGACGATACGATGGAACGCACATGCTGCCGACCTCGGTTTTATCAAATACTTGACGCTTAAGCTTATTTATGTTACTATATAAAAGTTCTACAAAAATAAACAAGGAACAAAACAAATGGATCACACCGATCTAACCAATACCAAACATATCAATGTCTTAAATCAGAGCAGCGAAGCTGTGCAGATTACCGTCTCCATACGCTCACACGGACTCCAAACGTAATTAATTGGCGTTAACTACGGTTAATGCCCTTCCCTTGTGCGCACATGTCAAAAAGCCCCGCCTACGAGCGAGGGCTTTTTCTTTAGGGCTTAAACATTCCTACCTTGGGCAGCTGGCTGAGCACCGATTCACCGTGCGGTGATTTGCCAATCACCTCGGTCATATCGGCACCGCAGTAGGCTTGTTTGCCCGAGGGTATGTGTTTGCCATCTTGCCAGTATTGGTTGTTAATCTCGTAGACCGTCCCCTTAACGGCGACATAGCAGGCGTGGCCGTTTTGGCCGTCGTATTGCTTGAGCTGCTCGGTGGTAAAGCTCACCGGAGCCGCCGAGGGCTGGCTCACCGGATTAGGCAGCACCTTTTCGGGCCTGAAGGCTTTACTGGCTTGCGCCTGTAAATGGTTGCTGATAGCCCAGCTGGAGATCAAAATGCCAATCGCAAACCCTACCGCTACAAACAAGAGCGGATAGGTGCGCGCCAAGCTAGCCAACGGCCGGCCCACACGAGCCAGTACGCGAATGAGTGGTTGGAATATGCGTCGCATCATGCTAAAAGTCTTTGTAGTAGTTTATAACATCTCGGCGGCATGGCGACACGAGATCGCCGCCGAAGGCGTCGCAGAGCTCGTTGGCCTTCTCAACCCCGTGGTAGTACGACACGAAATCCCGGTCGGCGCCGAGCATGCAGAAGTACAGCGCATCGTGGTTTTGGGCTTTTTGGCAATTGTTGACCGTACCGGCGACATCGCTGACGGTACTGCCCGAAGCATCGCGGCCGGCGCTTTGGTAGCAGGTTTTCTCAAAGCCCTTATCCGCCTTGGCGCACTCTAAGAAGGTCTGCGTGAAGTCGTAGTTATTATGCTGGAGGACATACGAGGTTTGCATGAGGTAGCACTGCTCTTTGTAGCGCTGTCCAACATAGGTACATGGGTAGAGCGGCTGGTCGGGCTTAAAGTATGCGCTCGTACCGTCACCACGAGCGGCAACCATGACATTTTCCATAAAGACACCACCGTAACAAGATGATTCTTCCCAATCGGTTTTGAGGGCGTCGCAGTTTTGCAGCGCATCTGGCAACACATAAGCATTAACCGCCATCAGACCGTGACCGAGACCGTGTACGCAGTTGAAGTGATCGAACGAGTATTGCTGCTTTTTGGCGAAGTTTTCGCAGATGGTCGAGGCGTCTTTGCGGATGCGTTCGGCGCCCATGTCGGTTGCTGCCTGCTCGATGGCGCCGTGGTAGAATCCTGACCAGCAAAAGTTGTTGCCCTGATCGTAAGCTTTTTCGAGCGAGCCGTATTTTTCGTAGGCCGTGCGTCCGACAATGTGTGATAACTGGTGACACTGGCTCTTTACGACCGGATCCTTATCGTATGCCTGCTGCATGTCGGCAAAGGCAGCCTCTACCCCGGCGTCGTAGGTAAGCTGGGCGTAATACTTGCCGTAGCATGGGAAGTTGTCTTTTATGTTGCGGCAATCGGCCAGCGTAACCGGCACAACGGTGGCCGCTTTTACAGCGCGCCGAATCATTGCCGAGGAAGCCACGAGCGAGCCGGCGATGATTGCTATCGCCAACGCAAACTGGAACCAGCGCCAACGCGGTTGCCCGGGCCGCCGCGCCCAACGTCTAATCATAAACACGATATCAGTATAGCAACAACCGGCCGTTCCGAACTACTTTCATAGGCTCGCCTTTGGCGAACTTATTCGGTGCGCAGGGCTTCGATTGGATCGAGCTTGGCGGCCTTGCGTGCTGGCAAGACACCGGCGATAGCCGTGACAATCATAAGAAAGACTATCATGGCCACGATTTGGAGCGGCTTAAAGACCAGCAGGCGTTCGTCGCCAAAGTTGATTTGCTCGCTAATCCACGGATTGAGCGCCGTGCCAACCGCAACCGCTACCGCGCTCCCAAGCAAGGCGCCGATAAAGCCAATCCAGGCGGCCTCAATCACAAACAAGAGGCTGACAGCCCGGGCGCGCATGCCGAGCGCTTTCATGAGCCCGATTTCACGAGTCCGCTCTAGCACGCTAATGTACTGGGTGTTAATAACCCCAAAGAACGAGGCCACGAGCGTAATCGCGCCAAATACCAGGATGATAATTTGCAAAATGTTGATGACCTGATCGAGGAATGATTGCAAATCTTTCGAGCTGCGCGCCACGTAGCCAGCGTCTTGAGCCTCCTTCTTGAGCTGATCGGCGTCAATACCGTCACCGCGGGCCACCACGGTTGTTACTTTGTCGGCCGAGGTGGTACCGGCGTTCACGAAGGCGTTAATGGCAGCCGCGTCTGCTTCGGAGATATACGGGCCGACGGCTTCAAAACCAACGTCAAGCTTTGATTTGCTGGAGACGCCGACTACTTTGAAATTGTAGGTCTTGAGCGTACCGTTGAGCTGGGAGACGGCAATCGTAACCGACTGATTCATAGCCGCCGTTGGCGAGGCCAGTCCCAAATCCGCCAGGTAGACATCCGGCAAGATAGTCGTTCCTGCCGCCAACTTGCTACCGATCTGACCGGTTTTGAGCTCCGGTTTTTGCGAGGGATCGTACACGCGAATCGCGCCAGTCAGGCGTTTGCCACCTTCCCGGGTAATGTACTGCGCCATCAGGTTATATTGGCTGGCAACGCTCTGAACATGTGGCAGGTTGCGAATTTTTTCAACATCTTGCTTGCCCAGCAGCTTGAAGGTGCCGCCGAATGCCGTGCCAATGTCATCGCTATACTCGCGCGGCTGGCTGCTGTCCTGATTACCAAAGATCGCCTCATCATTGGCAACAATAATCGATTTTGGATCGAAATTAGCAGCCACCACTTTTTGGGTATACGCCCGAGCGCCGTTAGCCGCCGCCAACGTTAAGCTGAGCGTGAAACCACCCACCGCCAGGGCCATCGCCGTCAGCAAGGTGCGAATCTTTGCCGATTTAAGGTTGCGACCGCTGCGGCGGACGATATCGATAAACCTCATATAATACGCCTCCGCGGTGCCGCCGGCTTGGGCTTTGCGACTGGCGCAGCCGGAGTGCGCGACATTGTGTTTGTTGACGGCTGTGGCGGCATGCCGAGCGGGCGCTTTGGCGCTGGCGTGGCGCTAAGCCGCTGACCAGCCGGAGCCGTAGTTTTAGCGGCAGCGCCGGCTGAGGGTCCAGACAGGTGATCAAGCGCGACTACTTGCCCATCTTTGAGTGTTATGCGGTACTGACAGCGAGCCGCTAGCTCTTCGTCGTGAGTCACAATAATCAAGGTTGTTTTAAGGCGGCGATGCAAACCAAACAGCAGGCTAATAATCTTATCGCCGGTAGCGCTATCCAAATTGCCGGTCGGCTCGTCGGCCATGATAATCCGCGGACTTGCCACGATAGCCCGGGCAATCGCCAAACGCTGTTTTTGTCCACCCGACAGATTGCGCGCTTTAACCTTTACCTTATCGAACAGCTCAACCTGCTCGAGCGCCTGCTCAATCAAGGCTTTGCGCTTTTTAAGGGGCACCTGGTTGATTTCTAGCGGCAAGGCAATATTTTGGTAACAGGTCTGGTTGCCCTCAACAAAGAATGATTGAAACACAAACCCCAAGTCGCGAGCCCGGAAGCGGTCCATAGCCTTGCGTTTTAGCTTGCTCAGCGAGGTTCCGTTGATGCTGATTTCACCGCTCGTTGGCCGATCGAGTCCGCCCAGCAAATGCATAAGCGTTGACTTGCCCGAACCACTCTTACCAATAATCGCCACCGTAGCGCCGAGCGGCACCTGGAAACTGACTCCGCGAAGCGCCGAAAAGGCACTCGACTTCTTGCCATACACTTTCGTAACTTCGTTGACCTCAATCATATGCTAGGACTAGTATACGCTCACCAACCGCGGCTGTACACGCATAAGCGGCTTGATTTTTACGCCGCTTTCAGGTTACCCCATATAGATTGAACACATTTTGTATGCATTACAACGCTTATGGCTTAACATCTACGGCAACTGAACATACACCGTTGTTCCCTTGTTCTCACGAGAGGTGAGCCACAGCTTGCCGCCATGCTGCTCGACAATCGCCCGCGACACATACAGGCCCATACCGGTACCGGCTATTTCACGGCTCGTTACATTGCTGGCACGGTAAAAGCCCTCGAACACCTGGGCCTGCTCTGCCAGCGGAATACCGAGACCATGGTCTGCAACCCCGATGATGTGCTGACCCTTGCTGTGCTTGTAAATGAGTTCGACGACCGAGTCTTCGCGACTGTACTTAATAGCGTTACTGATGAGATTGTTGAAGACGCGCTTGATGCGCATAGCATCGACGTTGAGTTCCAAATCCTTCGGCCAGCGTCCGACATGCTCGATGGTAATGTTGCGCCGCTTAGCCGCCAGCTGCTGAGTCACCAGAATAGTCTTGAGCAGGCCGAGCATGTCGGTTGGTGTTTGATGCAGCTGGCGAGCCTTGCTGCTATCGAGGTTCGCAAGCTGCAGAACATCTTCGATGCTCTCTTGGAGCTGCAGCGTACTCTCGTACATTACCTGTATAGCGTCGTGTTGCGGACGTGCCAGCTTGGCGTCACTGAGCAGGCGCTCCTCGCTCCACCGTAGACCGGTGAGCGGCGTTCGCAGCTCGTGCGAGGCTATCGACACCATCTCGGCGCGGAACTGCATATTTTCACGGTGCTTGCGACGGTTGAGGTCGGTTACCCATACTAGACCTGCAATGAGACCGGCAACCAGTACAGGAGCACCGCCGGTAATCGCTAGAAACGCGATATAGAACGAAGCTGGCACATCAATGCCTACGACCGCTATCACCATGCCGCCGCTATCCCGTATCGGCGCCAGTGCCGACAACCAGGAGCCGTAGCTATCCGTTGACGGCCCCTCGATAAATGTACGGCCATTCTCAAAGGAGTCGTGCAGCGCCTGGCTGGCTTCCGGATACGCTTCACCGCGGGGCGAAAAGCCATCGCTGCCCGGCTGCTCCGAATCGGCCAAAAAGTATACCGAACCGTTCTGGTCGCGGCCCATCAGATATACAAAGTGCAAATCTCGGTTGTCCTGCTTGAGAGCAATCAGCTTTTGCTTGAGCTCCCCGTAATTGGCTTGAGTCGTACTGTCGCCAGGCAGCAGCAGACTGCCGATCTTACGCTCGTCAAGCGCCACCGCCATGCTGTTAGCTCGCGTGTACATAGCATTGCGATACGAACGGTTCGCAATATACAACGTCAGTGCGCCCACCACAATGCCGGCGGTTACAATGAGTCCGGCTTTTTGCCATATTGCCAGTCCGCGCCGTTGCGTTCGTGTTAGACGTTCTGGACCTTTCGGCTGCACCTCACCCATGGTTTGTGTATGACTTGTTTAGGTTTACGAATCTGCTGCTTGGGCGCTGTTTTGCGCTCCAGCCCGGCCGGGCGCTACATACGTTGCCACCATTTTGACGATGTCATCGAGCCGCACGTCAGACTTTAAGATGTAATCGTGCACGCCCAGCTCCATGGCTTTGTTCATGATGTCGACTTCGTACGCGTTGGTCATCATGAGTATTGGTGGCAGCTGCCAGTCGGGCTGCTTTTTTGCGGTCTTATGCAACCCATTGAGCACGGTTAGCCCATCGGCGTCGCTCAGATGAAAATCGAGCAACGCCAGCGCCGGCGATTGCTCCTTAATGAGCGCCATTCCCTCAGCGGCGGTTTTCGCTACCTGCACGTCGTATCCGGCAGCCTCAAGCTCCAGCGACAGCATGCGCGTTAAGGTATCGTCATCGTCAATGATGACAATCAATGGTCGCGTTACTGCTGTATCGGTAGTCATTGCCCTCTCCGTATGTCAGACAATGCCTATTTGTCTGTACTGGTTTTATTTATCATACCGCAGCTACGGTTGATGCGCTAGCGATTCGTGACAATAACATGCATTTCCGGCACAAGTGCTTTGGCTTCTTTAAAAGCCATTCCCCGGCGCACACCGGCAGCCTTGAGCCGCGGCGAACAAGCAGTAATGTAGTAGCGATGTAAATTACGCTTTGGTGTAGTCTGCCGACGAGACTTGCTCATCGTAGCGCGAACCGGCCGCGCGGCATCGACCGCAAAGGCCCATAGCAGTTTATGATCAGTGTTCATAGGTTGCATCCCTCCTGATATTTTTGGCTCGTACAGAGTGGCAACTTGCCAGCACACCTCGCGCTGGCGGAAGCATGGCCGAATGTCGCCCTTTCGGCCGCCCGTGTAAGAATTCCCATACGGGATTGGTAGAGATCGAATGGTAAAAGTTGGCGCTCAGTGACCGTGGTATGATTGCCTGCTATTAATATACCATGTTTTGTCAATAGAGGTCGTGAGGTGTTTAGCACAAGCGGTTTGTCAAGGCGATCGTGACAGGTGTTATACTAGACATATAAGAAGGAGCGTGTCCGATTATGGTAAAACACAGCTTTACCGGCCAGTTGTCGCAGTTTTTGTCAGAAGTCGTCCTCACCAGCCACTATCTGGCCGAACCGGTCAGCAAAACCGATGCCGAGATGAGCGATGCCGAGATGAAATGTCTTAAGATTATCAACTCATTTGAGCCAATTGGCATGGCAGAAATCGCCGGCAAGCTGCACGCCAGCAAACCACGCGCCACCCAGCTCGTTGCCCTGTTGGAAACTCATGATATGGTTACCCGCAAAGTTGCCACCGACCGACGGCGCATCGTAGTCCGGGCCTCGGGCCGTGGACGCGAAGCTATCGCCAAGCTAAACGAGCGCTATGATAAACTCGCCGAGCGCATCGAAGAAAAGCTCGGGCGCGAAGACACCGCCACCCTGGTGCGGTTACTCGATCAAATCACACCTTTAAATCAGCTGGAGAACGACCGTGATTCGATTAACTCGCTTGAATAGTTAATAACTTTTAACTAAAATAATAAGCAGAAACTGCTTGACCGATTCTTTAGGGACACAATGAACAAACGCGGCTCCGGGCGGTTTCACGGAGGTTTTTACTATGAAGCAAATTTTTAAAACAACGGTGCTACTGGCGCTCCTAACCGGGTTATTCATGGCGGTCGGTTACATGGTCGGCGGCCAAAGCGGCATTATCATTGCCTTCGGCCTGGCGGCGCTCATGAACTTCGGCATGTTCTGGTTTAGTAGCAGCCTGGTGCTCAAGATGCAGCGCGCCCAGCCGCTCGACGAAAAACAGCACGCCAACATTGTACGCATTATCCGTGAACTGACTACTGCCGATAACCTGCCAATGCCCAAGCTCTACCTGGTTGATACGCCGATTCCGAACGCCTTTGCGACCGGTCGCAGCCCGAAGCATGCCGCGGTTGCGGTAACTACCGGGATTCTCGATATCTTAAATGACGCCGAGCTCAAGGCCGTGCTCGGCCACGAACTGGGTCACGTTAAAAACCGCGATATGTTAGTCTCAACCGTGGCCGCAACCATTGCCGGCGCAATTAGCTTCCTGGCCGAGATGCTGTTCTGGGGCGGTGCACTCTTTGGCGGCGGCGACAATGAGGACAGTCCGAACCCGTTGGCCGCACTGGCAATGATTATCCTGGCGCCGCTGGCAGCCATGCTGATTCAAATGGCTGTCTCGCGCTCGCGTGAGTTTCTTGCTGACCAACACGGTGCCGGCTTGGTAGGCTCGGGTCGTGACTTGGCGAGCGCCCTTCAGAAGCTGGAGAACTTTAAGCAGCACGTGCCGCCAATTCAGCCCTCACCTGCCGAACAGTCAGCTGCACACCTGATGTTCGCCAACATGTTTAGCACCAAGGGTCTGGCTGGCCTGTTCAGCACTCACCCGTCTACCGAGGCCCGCGTGCAACGCCTCAACGAGTTCAATGCCCGCCAGGCACAGCGCGGTGCCACCGGCGGCGCCATTCTGGAACGTCGCTAAACGCATTACCTCTACCGACAACAAAAAGCGCTCCAAGGTGAGCGCTTTTTGTACAGCCGGCAACCAGCTAGCTAATTTCGATAATCGTGTAGACGGTGGTGTCAGCAGGAGTTTTAATCTCGACCGTGTCACCAACCTTCTTGCCGAGCAGCGCCTTGCCGATAGGTGATTCGTCGGAGATCTTGCCCTCCAACGGGTCGGCTTCAACCGTACCGACAACCTGGAACTCTTTAATGGCGCTGTTCTTGAGCTTCACTTTAGAACCCAGGACAACCTTGCCGACAGCCTTTGGCTCTTTAATAATCTCAACATTTTGCAGAATAGCTTCGAGCTCAGAGATGCGGTTTTCGTTGCGCTCCTGCTCCTGGCGGGCAGCGCTGTACTCGAAGTTCTCGCTCAAATCACCGAATTCGCGAGCGGTCTTAATCTTGTCAGCAATAACACTTCGTTCAGACACGAGCGAAGACAGTTCGGATTGGAGTTCGTTGACTCCAGCTTGGGTTAGTCGGTATTGTTTCTTCATTGTCATGCTGTTTGCTCCTTATCGGCTGTTTGATCTTGTGGTGCGTCTCCCGTGTTATTACGTGGGTTTGTATCGAGAAGCGGTTCACTATGTTGTATACGTTCGAGTAGCGCGCTGGCGGTAATTACCTGGATGTCATCACTGGTACGAGCCTTGAGCTCTACCTTGTCATCAGCGGTAAGCTTAGGGCTAACCACCACGCGATACGGAATGCCCATGAGGTCGGCATCAGCGAACTTTTCGCCGGCCCGAGCGTCACGGTCATCATATAGTACCAAAACGCCGGCCTGTGTCAACTGTTCGTAGAGGTTGTCTGCAGCCTTCGTTACGGCGTCGTCGTTGCCTAACCGCGCCAGATAGACGGCGGCAGGAGCGATTGCAGCCGGCCAGACGATGCCTCGCTCGTCGGCCATCTTTTCAACCACAACGCCCATCAAACGCGTAATACCGATACCGTAAGAGCCCAGGTGGACGAATTGGCGCTCGCCATCGGCGTCGGTGAACGCAAAGTCCATGTCGCGGCTCTTGTCGGTGCCAAAGGTGAAGATGTTACCGACTTCACTGCTCTTAACCTCTTCGAGCTCGTCGCGGCCGATGCCGAGCTTCTCGAGGCTTTCGTCATCGAGAACTTCTTCGTTGATGGCGATGTTCTTGCCTCGATGCAGATAAATCACGTCTTCGCCGGCGTCACAAACCGTCTGAAATTCGTGACTGAACTTGGTAAAGGCGCCACCACTGGCGTAGGTCACATAGGTATCTTCGCCAACACCGACCCGATCGTACACGCGTTTATACGCCTCAATAACCTGGTTATAGTACTCCTGGTGCTGCTCGTCGCTCGCCGACATGGAGTACATGTCTTTCATAACAAATTCTCGGCCGCGCATAATGCCAGCCTTGGCCCGCAGTTCGTTGCGCAATTTCGTCTGGAACTGGTACACGCTAATCGGCTGCTTAAAGTCCTTGTAGCTGCTCACATACTGTTTCATCATTTCGATGATTGCTTCTTCATGCGACCAGGCTAATCCGAGCTCGGTATCATCCTTAAGCTTGGTCTTGAACCAGACATCGACGGTTTCGTCATCCCAGCGACCGGTAACTTCCCAGGTTTCTCGGGGCTGCAGATTGGTCATAATAAGCTCTTGGCCTTGAACAGCGTTCATTTCCTCACGAACGATACGCTTAATGTTCTCAACGACCCGCAAGCCGAGCGGTGTGTAGGCGTATACGCCGGCCATCACCTTATAGACAAAGCCGGCTTGAATGAGTAGCTGGGCATTCTTGGAAGTTTCATCGGCTGGAGTGGTTTTGCTGGTTTTGGTGTAAAGTTGGGATAATCTCATGGATTGTTCTCCTCTGTACCGTTAGACGGAGTAAAATTTTCTGAAAACACGTAGGCTGAAACTGGTGATGTACATTATTTCGGCATTACGCCGGGATAGTTAGAATACGAGCAGGTACAAAAGCCGGCTTAAAGGTGGCCGAGTGAGCCAACGCCCGTGTCCAATCAAAACATACCGGTGTACTATTTGTCCGTACAATCATTACGCCACCATTGTACACCGGTAACCCCCGATAATACAGTGCCAACTGTTACGGAGCCGCTCGGGCGCTGTTAAATACTTTCTCTCGAGAAAACCGTACCGTCATCGAGAACAGCGCTCAGCTTGAAGTACTTACATGTTGTCACAACCGTACAGGGCGCCAACGACTTATCGAGTCCTACCTGGTAGGAGAACTGTCCCTTAACCGGCAGCGCGGCGATAGTAGCGTCGGTTGCAGCCGGATCTTTGAGTCGATCGGCCGAGAAGCCGGCAAAGTTTGCCTTAACCCATGCCGGGTCGTTGAGGTTGGCCAGGCTCGGGTAATACTTATTTTTGGCATAAAACGATTCGAGCTGGACGCCAATCGAGCCGACCTGCAGCTTGCGTAAGCCGTCTTTGGTCTGCGCCGAGGCGATTTGCACGTCTGACCACTGTAAATCGGCTACCGGCTCGGTGGTCAGCTTGGTGTCTTCGAAGTTAGAATACTCGCTCGTAACCGATGAATTGCCGTTCTTGTAGGTCATTTTAACCAGTTGCTGGCCTTCGATTGAGATGTAGAATGTGGCCGTCGACGGTTTGCCGGCTTTTTCGCTGGCTTCAACCGCCTTATCGCTAATCCCAAAGAGATTGGCGGCCTTTTGGTCAAGCTCACTGAGCGCATCGGTATTAATGCGCACTTCGTAGACATACACCGCTTGCCCGCCAATGACGCTTGTGTTGGCAGCACCGGCGTCATAGCTGTATACACGCTTTTCTTGTATCAAGCTAAGCATACTCTGCCGGTCGGTGTCGGAAAAGCTGCCGCGAATAAAAGCACTCAGCAGCAGTGATTGCGGATCGGCCAGCGGCGCAATTTTTTCGAGCGTTTTATCGGTGTCGGGCAGCGTGCCACCCTTGCGGATTTGAATCCACTTGCCTTGCTGCGAATTGGCGACATTGGTGCCGTCGGTCTCGCTGAAGCTCACGTAGGTGTTCTTGAGGTCGCCATAGCCGGTAAAGGTGAGCTTGTCGGCGCCCAGCTTAACGCTGGAGTTTATGCGCGGCTCGGAAACAGAGGCCAGATCGTATTGAATGGTCTGATTGTTCTGACCGATGGTCGTCTTCTCGGTGTAGCTGCCGGTGCTGAGCGCATGTTGCAGGGCATTGTTAAACACTTCATCGGCTGTCATTGTCCCCTGCTTGCTCATCAAGGCAACTAAGGTAAAGATACCGACGAGCAACACCATGATACCGGCAATCACAAACAACGGTTTTTTGCTGCGCGGGGGCGGCGCCTGCTCCATGGGGTGCAACGGACCGTACGGGCCATTTGGATCAAGAAAAAAAGGCACCTCGGGCTGCGGAGGCGGCGGTTGCGGCGGCCCGAACTGCGGTCCGTTCCCATACGGCGTCGGGGCCACCCCATAGCCGAAGTTGCCCGGGTTTATCGGCTGCTGCGGCTGCGTGTATCCCTGCTGCGGCTGACGATACGGATCATATGACTGCGGCCCGCCGCCCGGACCCTGTGGATACGGTGCATACGGCTGTTGATCGCCCTGAGGGCCGTAAGGGTTATTCGGTTGCATACGTCTACAATAGCGGCTTTGGATTAAACATGAGCGCTTTGCTTAAGTATATCAGGTTGGACCCAAAAAACACCGCGTTAGCGGTTTACGTGTAGGATAAATAAAAGCACAAATGCCACGCCGTTTTTGAGCGCGTGTACGCCGATGCCGGCCCATAACCGACCGGTCTTTTCACGCAAGTAGCATAGCGTTAGTGACAAGATGAATGTATCAATGCCGGCAATCCAGAGTAACGACGAGCCCTTCTCGCCGCCTGCCAGGTGGGCGGCAGCAAAGATAAGACTTGTTACGAGTGCCGCGATTACAAAGCGTGCGCCGCGGCGACGTAACGTCGTGAATAGCAGGCCACGCATGAGCACTTCTTCTGCAAACGGTGCCATTGCTACGAGCGCGACACCCGTGAGCGCTACTACCAAGCCACCCGTGGCACCATCAAAGCCGACATCCTGCTTTTGATCAACGTCGAGCGCCGGAATTAACTGTGCCAGCACGGCAGCCAGAACCGCATAACTTACAAAATAAATGATAAATGCCACTACCGCATATACCGGGTCGGACAGCTTCGGCTTGGTCAGCCCGAGGTCTCTGAGGCTCAGCTTAAAACGCCTGAGGCCGACGATAACGCCGCCGACAACCCCGATTTCGGCCAAGGCCACAAAACAGAACTGCACAATGGCAGCCTCCTGGCTATTGTCCTGTGGCAGCGCGCGTCCCAGCGACGCCATCGCCAGCTGCACAACCAGAACCGCCAATATCTGAGACACAAAGAAAAGAACCACCACACTCGCAATTGCCAGGGGTATGGGAATTGGCCAGCGCTGTGACTCTGGTGAGGCATCGGGCGGCGGCGTTGGTACCGGAACGTCGGCGACAACTGGTTTTTGCGCCGCAATCTCTACAGCCTGCGGCGATGTCGCATCCCGGGACCACCGTTCACGCAATCGCGAGACTAAAACCATGACGACAGCCGTTTGACATCAACCACCGTAACCAGCAGCATCAGACCGATAAGCAACATAAAGCTGATACCGTAGGCGTAATTTTCAAATTTCTCGGAGATTGGTCGCCGCAAAATGCGCGACAAATACGTGATAAACAGTTTGCCACCGTCGAGCGCCGGAATCGGCAGGACATTCATAATGGCCAGACTCAGCGACACCAATCCAACAATAAACAGCACAAAGCCAATACCCTGCTTAGCGCCAGCGTACATTACACCGATGATGCCGACCGGGCCGGACACCTGGCTACTCGCCTTTTCTTGCCCGGTCTGACGAGCCTGCGTATTGCCACTCAATGCGCCGGCGATAATTGAACCGACACCCTTGAGTGCCGTACCCAACCCCTTAACCGTGGCCACCGTAAAATCAGCAGTCACACCAACCGCCACAACCGGTGCCGACCAGGTTGAGCGATAGATGTCGAAGCCGGTTTGCGCCGAGTATGGACCAATTCCTAAGTACGGAGAAGCCGTGTTCAGTGTGACCTTTGTGGTCTTTTGCTTGCCGTCTTTTGCTGTAACAATACTGACGGTCTTGCCGGCGTTGGTCTTGGTGGCCGCCAGCACTTGGTCGACACTGGTGATTTTCTGCCCGTTCACCGACAGCACCCGCGACTCAGCCTGAATGCCGGCTTTTTCGGCCGGGCTGCCCTTTATAACATCACCAATCTTAATAACATCTTTGTCTTTGGCCGATTGCACCAGATGCGAGTCGCTTGCTACGCGGAACTGGCCGTCGATGAGCTGTGGCATACCAATCCAGCCGACAATCATAAAGAGCACGAGTGCAGACAGCAGATTCATCGCGATACCAGCGGCCATGATTTTAGTTTTTACCCAGGTACTAGCGGCACCAAAGGTGCCCGCCTCGGTGTCAGAATCGTGCTCACCCTTGAGACGCACGAAGCCACCCAAGAAAATCCAGTTGAGGCTAAAAATAAAGTCGCCTTTCTTGCTCTTAACCTTGCGGCTCCAGATAGTCGGTGGAAAACCAATACCGAACTCTTCGGCGACCACGCCGTTACGGCGCGCAAAAATAAAGTGACCATACTCGTGTACGACCACCAGGCCGACAAATAGAATAATCCCCAAAATCAATAGAGCGATTGCCATTGCTGCCTAGTATAGAGGATTCGTGGCCTCTAGCCTAGTAGCAGCTACGACGAATCTTCAGCCGTTCGTCAGCTGCCGGCGTTCGTAGGTCCATTTAGACACCAAAACGGCGATGGCGCTTGGCGTAATCGGTAATAGCCGCCTTGAGAGCGGTCTCATCAAAGTCGGGCCAGTTGGCTTTCGTAAAGGCCAGCTCACTATACGCCGATTCCCAGAGCATAAAGTTACTGAGACGCTGCTCGCCGGAGGTGCGGATAACAAGATCGAGCGGCGGTACATCGGGCGCGTAGAGATACTGCGCTATCAAATCAGCCGTGATATCTTCGGGCGCAATGCCATCGGCGGCAATTCGCTTTGTTGCTTCGACAATCTCCTGCTGGCCACCATAATCCAGACATAGCAGGACGGTGCCGCGATCATTGTCTTTGGTCAACTCTTCGGCGTCTTTAATAGCTTTGAGCATGGCCGCGCCCAGCTTGAGCTTGGAACCAATGACCCGTAGCCGAATATTCTCACGGTGGAATTCCTTGACTTCGTGCCGCAGCACCCAACGCAGAATTTTCATAATATCCTGCACTTCTTGGCGGTCGCGCTTCCAGTTTTCGGTAGAAAAAACGTATGCCGAAACATAGCGTACGCCGTGACGGATAGCCGCCTTGCTGATTCGCTTGAGGTTGAGATAGCCCGCCCGATGACCTTCGGCAACACTTTTGCCGCGCTCGCGCGCCCAACGGCGATTGCCATCGAGGATGAAGCCCACATGTTGCGGCAACATGCCGCCATTTACTTCGCTCATGATTATTACACGGTCATGATTTCGGTTTCTTTAGCCTTGGCGGCAGCCTCGACGTCGCCGCGAGCTTTGCTCATTGCGTCATCGACCTGCTTTTCCAGCCGCTTGGCATCATCTTCACCGATTTCTTTATCCTTTTTTGCCTTATTGACGGCGTCAAGCGCGTCATGACGGATGCTACGCAACACCACCATAGCTTCTTCTTGTTTACCACCGAGTTGTTTGACGATTTCTCGACGGCGCTCTTCGGTCAATGGCGGAACAGGAATGCGAATCACCCGACCATCATCGGTCGGATTCATCCCCAGCATCGGGTTATTACGGATTGCAGTAGCAATCGCTTGGATGTTATTCGGATCAAACGGAGACAGCTGCAGCAACTGCGGCTCAGGTGTCGAAACGGTCGCCACCTGAATCAGCGGCATCTGCGATCCGTATGCTTCGACCATGACGCCATCCAGCATGCCAGCGGTCGCCCGACCGGTCCGCAAAGACTTAAGGTCGCTACTAAACCGCTCAACGGCTGATTGCATTTTTGCTTGAAATTCACTGACGATATTGTTCGGATTCATAGGTCTAGTATACATTCTTTTTATCCACGGACACCACGACGGTCCCGTTTCATCTGCCTTTGCGCCATCTGAACGCTCGCACGCAACTTGCGCTGCTGCAGCATGCGCAGCACTTCCTCAGGATCGGTGTACAGCTCCTGCCCTTCCAACTGACCGTCATCGACTGGCCGGAGATATTCCATGAGCGCCTGGCGCACAAGACCACTGCGGGTCGTGTAGTCGGCCTTTGCCTGCCGGTCGACAGCCTCTACGAGCTGCGACGGCAAGCTAATCATAAACCGCTTGGTACTTCCAGCCATCGCAGTCTCCTCTTCTGCTTAATATTCTTCAACGGTCAGCAGCATCCTACATGCTTCCCGTAGACTCGTCAATCCGATATATGCCGTATATCAATCGTATATCACTTTCCGAGTGGTTCTGTTGGTAATGCGAACTAAAAAGACCCCCGATCGGGGGTCTTTTTATGGGAGCTTTTTGCTACATCTCACCGAGGGCGATGCGGCTAAAGCGGCGCACCACGATGTTTTCGCCCAGACGGGCGTTGTGCTCCTTGACGTATTCGCCAACGGTTTGGTCGGGATTCTTGATGTACGGCTGGTCGAGCAAACAGCGCTCGGCAAAGTACTTTTGAATCTGACCTTCGGTGATTTTGTCGACCATATCTGCTGGCTTGCCATCGTTGAGGGCTTTTTCACGGAACTCGGCGGCTACGCGCTCGCGCTCTTCGGCAGGGATTTCCTCGCTCGAAACGTACAGCGGGCTGCTGGCAGCGATGTGCATGGCGACATCTTTAACCAAATCGGTAAAGATCTCGTTGCGGGCTACAAAGTCGGTCTCGCAGTTTACTTCGACGATAACGCCGATGCGGCTGTCGTGGTTGTAGGTGCCGACGATGCCCTGACGGGCTTCGCGCTCACCGCGCTTCTCGGCTTTGGTCATACCCTTCTTGCGCATTTCGCTCAGGGCGGCGTCAAAGTCGCCGTTCGCCTCGTCGAGTGCCTTTTTAGCGTCGGTCATGCCAACACCGGTCAGTTCACGCAGGCGCTTGATGTCTTCGATTGATACAGCCATATTGATGGCCTCCTTTCGGGTGAGTGGTTTACTGTTCGGTTTTGTCGGTAGCCGGGGCGGCTTTCGCGGCCCGGGCTTTACCCACTTCGATAGCCTTCTTGAAGTAGTCGGCAATCAGCTGCAGGGTCTTGATGGCGTCATCGTTACAAGGAATGACGTAATCGGCCAGGCTTGGGTCGGCGTTGGTGTCAACCAAGGCGATAACCGGGACATTCAGCTTGCGGGCTTCACGCACGGCGTTAATGTCATGTACTAAGTCAATAACAAATACGGCGCCTGGGCGCTGTGGCATTTCCTTGATACCGCCGTACAGGTGGTTCAGCTGGTCGATTTCTTCTTGGAAGCGCTGTACCTCAAGCTTGTTGTACTTGTTGGCCAGTTCGCCGGAAGCCATCTTGGATTCCAGATCTTTCACATGCTTGATGCGACCGCTAATGGTTGGCCAGTTGGTCAGCATGCCGCCGAGCCAGCGGTTAACCACAAAAGGTTGCTTGGTGTCATCGGCCAGTTGCAGCACGATATCCTGAGCCTGGCGCTTGGTGCCAACCAACAGGATTGGCTTGCCAGCGGCAACGGTATCGGCAACAAAATCGAGCGCCTTATCCAAACCGGCAACGGTCTTGGTCAGGTCGATAATGTGGCTGCCGCCACGCTTGCTGTGGATGTACTGCGCCATCTTTGGGTGCCAACGGCTGGTCTTGTGGCCAAAATGTGCGCCAGCTTCTAATAATTGTTTGATATCCACATCTACTGCAGACATAAGTAGTTCCTTCCTTGAACCACGCCATCAGATGAGCTGGAGCGCATTCGGTTCAATCCTTTATCTTCGATTGGAGTACCCTATGGTTCCTACACGGAGCGCCATAGAGAGGACTTGGTTCCAACCTGCTTATTAGTGACCCTGTTATAGTACCACAGCTCCGCCTCTGTTACAAGCCGGTTTCTTATGAGGCCAGTAGCTTGTGGCGCGTAGCTTGGTGCGCAAACCGCACGGCAGCCGGCAAATCATCGCCGCGGCTCTTAGCATACAGCGCGTACAGCAATGCCGCCACGAACACATCACCGCAGCCGACCGAGTCAACAATGTCTGCAGCCGGAATCGGCGTGGTCGGCACGTGCTGCCGCTGCCCGTTCTGGAAGATGGTGGCGCCCTGATCGCCTTCGGTCAAGACGATAGCTTGGCTGCCGGCGAGCTGCCGCCACTCGCGTTCTACCATCGCGGTGGCATCGGGGTGATCCTCGGTGGACAGCACCGTAATATTGAACAGCGGCAAGATTTCGGCGGCTTCTGCAAAATCACGAACAATAATTTTACTGTCCGGGGTCACATGCCGTAAGTACCCCTGCACGATTACACCGGTCACGCAGTCCGGGCGCAGGTACGACAGCAGCTCGCGCACCGCCGCCGGCGGGTAGTTTGGCAAAATGGTGCCGAGAACGAAGATATCGGCGGTTTCGAGCGCCTTGATGGCCTCGGGCGTCAGTGCCGGCGGCACGGCGACTTCGGTGTTCTCGCTGTACCAGGTCCGACTGGTTGGCGTGATGATATTACGAAAAATCAGGCTGGTGTCGGTTTGCGGCTCGGCCGGCAGCAAACGGACATGCTCGGCGTAGGGTATAAAATCACGGCCGTACGAAGTAATAATCGTCGGCGTGATGGCGTGCTGCCGGTACAGATAGTCGGCAATATACATCGCCGGCGAGCCCCATTTGGTATAGGCATGACCCTCGGTCTCGTTATGGTCAATACACACGTGGCCAGCTATGACTACGTTCGGTTGCGGAGCTTCAGATTGTGACATGCCGCCAGTATATCATCCTACCTTGCAGCTAGCATTGATTTTTATGCTAATAAATGATATAATTGAAAGATCCGGTACCTTTACGTTTGGATTGGAGCACTATGGAGCGCATTGCCCTGCTGTCCCACCGTCTGAGCACCCGACTCAACACTCCCGCCTGGCGGCAACGCACTGTCCTCGTCGGCGGTTACCTGTTGGCAGTGGTGTTTACTGCTCTGTTGGTTTGGAGCTTGTGGAGCCAGTTGTCGCCCGACTACTACCAGTTGCACCTCAAGTCGTGTAGCCTGCGTTTGTCGCAAGCCGTGTACGAGAATATGTATTTCCCGAACGCACCAGCCCTGGCTGACCCCTGCGCTTATCAGGCACAGCTGCAAGTTGACCGACTGTACGACTATCTGTACATCACCGGTGCGGCTATCGCCAACTTCGTATACGGCTGCTTGATATATCTGGCAAACCGCACCGTGCCACAATGGCTCAACTACACCGCCGGAGATACCCGCAACAGTGGCGCAGCCTTTGTGGTGTACAGTCTCACGGGACTGGTCATCACCGGCAGTTTCCTGACGGTCATCATCGTGCAGTCATTCAGCATGGTACCCCTGTACTAATCCAACCACGAAACTTATCGGATACGCCGGAGCGGTGTGCTTTTGTCTTTACGACACAACCACCCTCCGGCCCTACCCTGTTATTCATACTTCGGGTCAGCTATTGACCTCTGACCACCTCTTGTGTATACTTTGCAATTGACTATGAAAAAAGATTTGCACCCCAAGACGTATCGCCCGGTAGTGTTTCAGGATCTGAACAACAATCAGACCTACCTGACTCGCTCAACCGTGGCAACCGACGACACCATCAAGCTTGACGGTGTTGAATACCCACTGGTAAAAGTTCACATCTCGAGCAGCTCGCACCCCTTCTTTACTGGTGAAGAGCGCATTGTGGACATCGAAGGCCGCGTTGACAAGTTCAAAGCCCGCGCCGCCGCTGGTGAAGCCGCCAAGGATCGCCGCGCCGCTGCTGCTAAGAAAGCTGCTCAGCGCGCTGCACTCAAGAGCGAAAAGACCGCTGAAAAATCAGCCAGCAAACCAGCTAGCAAGTAGCATTGCAGCGTTCAATCTCTAAAACACCCCTTCGGACTTTACGAGGGGGTGTTTTTTGTGCAACACTATCGATAACCATTAGCTAACGAAAGTTGGACAACCAAATGCCACCCACAAATGAGCCAGACTCTACCAACCAAACTGACCGCAAGCACAGCATGCACCTACATCTTGATTTGCGACTGATCGTTGCCTTATTATTGCTCGTTATTATCGGCATACTAGTCGCCTGGAAACCATGGCACAATAGCCCGCAAACCAGCGATCGCACCATAACCGTCACCGGCGAAGCGACCTTGCAGGCCGAAGCTGACAATTTTGTGTTCTACCCTTCTTACCAGTTCAATAATAACGACCGCGAGGCTGCGCTAAAAGCCATGTCAACCAAGAGCGACGAGATCGTCGCCAAGCTGAAGTCGCTCGGTGTCAGCGACAGCAACATCAAGACAAACGCCAACGGTTACGACCGCGGCGGTTACTACCCGACCATTGCACCAGAAGAAGGCGGCCCAAAAACCTCGACGTACAGCCTACAATTGACCGTCACCACCACCTCTCGCGACCAGGCCCAAAAGGTACAGGACTACTTGGCATCGACCAACCCGAGCGGCGCCGTTACGCCTAATCCGACCTTTAGCGAACAAAAGCGCAAGAGCCTGGAGAGCCAAGCCCGCGACACGGCCACCAAAGATGCCCGCAGCAAAGCCGACCAATCGGCTAAGAATCTTGGCTTCAAAGTTGGCGCTGTTAAGTCGGTCAACGACGGCAGCGGCTTTAACGGATCGATTCAACCGCTCACCATGGACGGCGGCAAGGCAACCAACAGTTCGGCCGAATCGACCGGTGTAAGTAGTGCACCTGCCTTGGGTCTGCAACCAGGCAAGAACCCGCTCAGTTACTCGGTAACCGTCGTCTACTACGTTAAGTAGCACCACCGACCAGGCCCTATGATTACAGAGGTTACTAGGCTATAATAAAGCTCGACTATGGAGCAAAAACAAGAGCAATTGCGGGCAGAGTTTGCCGAACTGGAGCTGCGCCTGCAGGACCCGGCGGTCTTCAGCGACAAATCGTACCCCAAGCTGGCCAAGCGCCGCAGTGAGCTCGAGCAGCTGCTCGCACTGTTCGACGAGCGTGCCGCCATCGCGAAGAATCGCGCTGAAGCCGAAGAACTGATCGCCGGCAACGACGACGAGCTGGCGGAGCTAGCCAAAGCCGAGCTGGAAGCGCTCGACGAGCGCGCTATCGTCAATGATGCCGCGCTGCAGGCCGCGCTGACCCCTGTTGATCCCAACAACGACCGCGACGTCATCATCGAAATCCGGGCCGCCGCCGGCGGTGATGAATCATCACTGTTTGCCGGCGAGCTGTACCGCATGTACGCCCGCTGGGCCGAAACCCACAACTTTAAGATTGAGCTCATCAGCGAAAGCCCCAACGAAGTGGGTGGTTTTAAAGAAATCAGCTTTTTGATGCGCGGCGTCGAGGCCTACAAGTTTATGAAGTTTGAGGCCGGCGTTCACCGTGTGCAGCGTGTGCCGGTCACCGAAAGCCAAGGCCGCATCCACACCTCGACCGTCACCGTCGCTGTATTGCCAGAGGCCGAGGAATCGGACATCGAGATCAACCCGAGCGACCTACGTATCGACGTCTACCGGGCCAGCGGTCACGGCGGCCAGAGTGTGAACACTACCGACTCAGCCGTACGCATTACCCACCTGCCAACAGGGCTGGTCGTAGCTAACCAAGACGAAAAATCACAGCTCAAGAATAAAGATAAAGCTTTATCGGTGTTGCGCTCCCGTTTATTGCAGATGAAAATCGACGAAGAGCAGAAGCAGCTGTCCGATGCCCGTAAAAAACTGATCGGCTCGGGCGACCGTTCAGAGAAGATCCGCACTTACAACTTTCCGCAGGATCGCATTACCGACCACCGCATCGGCTATAGTCGTTCGAACATCCCGGGCGCGCTGGCCGGCGACATCGACGACCTGATCGGCGCGCTGCTGGCCGCCGAACATGAGCTCATGAGCCAGGAATGACCACCCAGGACTGGCTTCTCAGTAACACTCGCGCCCTACAAAACGCCGGCATAGACAGCGCCCGTTTGGACTGTCTGATTCTGCTTGAAGATGTCACGGCACGCGACCGCGCCTGGCTACTCGCCCACCCCGAACACCAGTTAGACGAGCTGCAAGTACAAAAATTACAGGGCTGGATACACCGGCGATCCGAGCATGCTCCAATGGCGTACATCAGGGGTCACAGTGAGTTTTACGGCCGTCGTTTTACGGTCACCCCGCAGGTGCTCGTACCACGTCCCGAGTCAGAGTCGATGATCGATGTGCTCAAAGGCTTTGTCGCCGCGCGCAATAATGCCAGCGTGCACACAAAAACATCCCGTGAGGCGAAATCGCTCACGATCCTTGATATCGGCACCGGTTCCGGCGCGCTGGCTATCACCGCCGCCCTGGAGATCACCGGGGCGCATGTCATTGGCTGCGACATCGATCCGCAGTGTCTTACGGTTGCCCACGCCAACGCCCAGGCACTCGGCGCGAACTGCGATTTTGTAGCCTCCGACCTACTCTCGGCCGATCTTCGTAGCCAGTGCAACCCACCGACCGTCATTTTGGCCAACCTGCCTTACGTGCCGACAGATTACCCCATTAACCGGGCCGCCAGTCACGAACCAGCTACCGCGCTGTTTGCCGGCGCCGACGGGCTCAACGACTACCGCCGACTCTGGGCACAGCTGACCGAGGTGCTACCGGAGGCAGTTATTACCGAGAGTTTGGAGGACCAGCATCCCGCGCTGGCCGCACTTGCTGCCCAGGCCGGCTACCGGCTCAACACAACCGATGGCTTAGCGCAGCTCTTTATACCAATATACTAAAACCACCCCTGTTACCGGGGCGGTTTTAGCGTTCGTCAAGCGATAGCTATTGCTGCTCGGAGGTGCTGGGGTCGACCGGTTCGGCTGCCAGCTTAACCTTAATGTCCTGACTCTTGTTGTCGCGGTTCACTTTAAGCGTTACTGTGTCGCCAACCTGGTGCTGGTCGAGCAAGGCGGTTAAACTATTGCGTTCGTTCACATTCTTGCCATTAACTGCCACGATAATGTCGCCTGGTTTCAAGCCGGCCTTATCGGCGGGACTGCCGTCGATAATTGATGGCTGGCCGCCGGTTTTATCTTCGGGTAAGATGTACGCACCGCGCGTCACCTTAAGGTCAAGCTGACTGGCGGTATCGTTGGTCAGTGGCAAGTAGCGCACGCCCAGGTAGGGCTGCTCGAATTTACCGGTCGACAGCACGGTCTTTATGAGTCCGCCGATGTTGCCGATAGGAATCGCAAAGCCAATTCCCTGTGCATTACCGGCAATCGCCGTGTTAATACCGATAACCTCGCCACTGGTGTTCACCAATGGTCCACCGGAGTTGCCCTCGTTGATGGCGGCATCGGTCTGGAACAAATCCTGCAGGCTTTCCACGCTCGAGCCGCTGCTGTCGCCAGCCTGAACACTACGGCCGTAGCCGGAAATAATACCCGAAGTCACGGTGTTCTGAAATTGACCAAGCGCGTTGCCGATGGCTACCACCTTGTCGCCAACCTGAATCTTGCTCGAGTCGCCAATCTTGGCGGCGGTCAGCTTTTTGCCTTTGGTGTCGTTAATCTTTAAAAACGCCACGTCGAGCGTGTCTGACTCACGGGTGCGACCAATCACCTGCACATTATCGAGCTTTGTGCCGTCGGACAGCGTAACGCTCACCTTAGTCGTGCCCTGCGGCACCACGTGACGGTTGGTTACAATCAAACCATTTGAGGAGATAATAATGCCCGTGCCGGCGCTCTGCTGTTCGGCGTTGCCGCCCCCAATACCAAAGTAATTGGGTTGACTGTCGCTCTGACTGGTCACGTCAACCGAGACCACGCTTGGCTCAACATTTTTAGCAATACTGCTAATCAGCTGACTCTCACTCGAGACAACCTGTTGCTGGGTCGAATTACTGGCCAGCGCATCGTCTGCATCGCGGCCGGCACCAAGCCAGCCGCCAAGAAAACCGGCTGACAGAGCCACAATAACCAAAAAAACACCACTCAGTAGCCGGATTTTCGGCGCCTGCTCCCGGGCATGTGGTTCGGGAACGGCAAACTGGTCGTTATACCGATCGATTGGCCGATTGCTGCTTGCAGTCGTGTCGAGCATCGCATCAGCGTGACGCATCTCTTCGGTACTGGCAGCTTTATCGGCCACCTTGTCACCAAGCGGCGTCGTGGGTTCGCCACGTGACGCATCAGAATCTTTGTCCATGAAAATCCTCCCTTACATCGGATGAACAGTCGCTATTCCCTGCCACTATACAAGGTAATGCTGAACGTTACCTGAGCAATAAATGGCTGCCCTCGTAATACAACGAGATCAGCAGAATCACCACAATGCTGCCACTCACAAACAGGACCTCACGCCGCACAAAGCGCGCAAAGCGGTCAAAGTGGTCCAGATAGTATGCAGTCGCCAAGGCGACGCCGACGGTCACCAGCAGTATCATCGGCTGCGTCACGACACCGGTACGGTGCGGGTAGACCACCAGCAGATGGCTCAGAACCCACAGCACGGCAGCGCCGAAGTAACCCCACAGGTATGACAGCAGTCGAGCGTATGGCTCATCAAAACCATCAAAGAAGTGGCGAGCCACCAGAAAGCATACCATGCCAGTCGCCAGCACGAGCACGTACGAGGCTTCCCCGCCCCAAGCAATAAACAGTGCCAACAGTCCAAATACGAAGCCGACAGCCGCCTGTAACGAGGTCTTGAACACCGTCGAACCGGGTTTGAGGTACAGCAGCCATGCCGCGTACACCATTGCCCACACCAGCTGCCAGAAGGCGCTGGCGGTTTGCAGCATAAATACCAGCGTCGACAATCCAACGATAATGTCTACCGCATTGGCGCGAACATTTGCCAGCCAAAAGCGCGGCCGGACAACCAGCATGCGCCACTTACTCAGGATGATCAGGATAAAGGCCAGCTGGATAAAATGCAGCCGGATAAACACAAATAGCAGTAGTGGAAACAACAGCAACAGGCCGAAGTGCAGAACTCCTGACAACCCGTTTGCCGGTTTAATTTTGGCAACCAACGGTTTCATATACTACCGGCCATTATAGCAGATACTGCGCCGACATGGGGAGCAGCCAAACTGCAGCCCGAGCAAAGCGTAAGGATTGCCTCAGTCGCGCCAAAGCCACGGTAGCGCCGCTCCGCCAAGTAGGCTATAGTAAGAAATTGAATGAATCCAAACAATCGAAACCCACAGGCTCCGGCCTCTGGCGGCGGGAGCCCAGGAAATAGCCAGCCATCATTTATTTCCGACATTCGACCGGGTGCAGCTGCGCAACCGGTTGCTCAGCCTATGGCGGCAACTCCGTCGACCGCGCCGGTATTGCAAGGCGCTCCGACTCCGGTTGTACCGCAGCACATAGCTCCGCGCGATAACCCAAACCGCCTTGCCGGCCAAGCTCACGAACCGCTCGTCGCCCCTGAACCGGTTGTCAAAGCACAACCAGTTATTTACGACGATCTTAAATCTGCGCAGATGCCCGGCAGCGGCGCGAGTGGCAACAACGGCGGTGGCTCGGACAACACCGCTGGCGGCCAACCAACATCGCCAACTTCAGGCGGCAAACGCCACCAAGGCATGCGCGACTTCTTATCGGTTGTCGGCGTGCTAGCCAGCGCCCTGCTGCTCGCGTTCGGGCTCATCAGTTTTGTGTTCCAATCCTACCAAGTAGACGGTCCGAGTATGCAAACAACGCTCGAAGACAAAGACCACCTGATTGTCTGGAAAGTGCCGCGCACGATTGCAAAGATTACGCACCACCCATACGTGCCAAACCGCGGTGATGTTGTGGTCTTTACCGACCCCAAGCTGGCCGACTTCGGTCAACCAGCCGACAAACAGCTCATTAAACGCGTCATTGGCCTGCCCGGTGACCGCGTCGTGGTCAAAGACGGCACCGTTATGGTCTACAACAGCGACCACCCCGACGGCTATGACCCCGACAAAACCATGCCCTACGGCAAAGTCATCACCACCACTCCAGGCAATGTCGATGTCGTCGTCAAAGAAGGTGAATTCTTTGCCTGTGGCGACCACCGCACCAACTCGCTCGACTCGCGCACCTTTGGCCCGGCCGATGTTAATAACATCGTCGGCAAGCTGGTGGTACGCGTTCTACCAATCGATACATTTAAGACTTTTTAGCTATGCCAAAGCGAGCCAAGGCCTCGAGTAAAAAACGAAAACCTTCGCTGTCGAAGGTTGCCCGCCCATTGCCCGACAATGGTGAGGACCAGTCCGCCGCGGAAACGACAGCCATACAACCAACCACTCGTCGCGTTGCCCACACCACCGACCAGGTCATCACCCTTCACCGTCGCTCCGAGCGAGACAACAGCCAGCTCGCCCGCTGGGCTCGCCGACTCACCTGGGTTGGCCTCGGGCTGACTCTGGTTGCAATCTGGGCATTTATGTTCGCCCACGAAGCGCCGATTAACTATAACGACGACCAAACCGTCGCACGGCAATTCCTCACCGAGATACAGAAATCAAACCTGCACCGGGCGTACCTGCTCACCTCCAACACCTATCAAGCCCGCGTCACCGAAGACGACTTTAAAGATAACTTCGTCGGAGCCATCAGCGACAACATCCCGAGCTCCAAACCGGAGCTCGTAAAGCGCGTCGCCACACCTGGCAACAAGCAGTCTCAAGGCCTTGACCAGGTCTATTATGTATTCAAATTCCCTGCCAAGAAGAACAAGAAGGAATTCAGCGTCGGCTGCACATTGGTCAAGCAAACCGATGGTTGGGCAGTTGACGGCTTTGGTGTACCATCAAATAAATCGACTGGCGATACCAAAGTCCCTACCCATTTGACTAATCAGTAGATTAGTCGGCTAACAGCGCCAGGATGCGCTCCAGCTGCTCGTCGGAAGTAAAGGTCACTTCCAGCTTGCCACCCTTGGCGGTGCGCCGGATAGCCACTGGCGCCTCCAGACGCTGGCTCAGACGCTTCGTAGCCGGCGTTTCGGTCTGCATACGCTCTTTGGTCTGTTTGGGTTCCTGGTGGCCCTCACGGACGCTCACCACGAATTGTTCGGCCTGGCGCACCGTCCAGCCCTGCTTGATAATGTGCTCCAGCAGCGCTTGCTGCTTATCGGGATACTCTTTAAGGGCCAGCACCGCTCGGGCATGACCCTCGGAGATGTCACCGGCACGCAGGGCATCTTTGGCGTTATCCGGCAGTTGCAACAGACGTACCATATTGACGACCGTCGAATTGCCCTTGCCGAGCCGCTTAGCAATTTGCGCGTAGCTGGTGCCGAACTGCTGGTGTAGGTATTCAATCGATTCGGCTTCTTCGAGCGGGCTGAGATCAACGCGCTGCACATTCTCGATAAGCGCGATCTCAAGGCGCTCCAACTCCTTGGCGGTGCGCACAATCGCCGGCACAGTCTTCTGGTCGGCCAGCCTTGAGGCCCGCCAGCGGCGCTCGCCGGCGATAATCATGTAGCCATCTTCGTGCGTGGTCACGATCAACGGTTGCAAGACACCGTACTCTTTAATCGAGTCGGCTAATTCCTTCAATTGCTCGTCGGCAAAGTGGCGTCGCGGCTGGTAGGTGTTTGGAATCAACCGCTCAAGCGGAATCTTTTCAATTTTATCCGACGAATTGAGCAATAGGCTTTCGTCAAAATGCTGCGGCAACAGGCTATCAAAGCCCCTACCCAATCCCTTTTGTTGCGTTTTAGCCACGGACAACCTCGTTTCTCCCACCCGTTATATATACGCTTACGCGCATCGCTGAGCGACCTCTTTTGCCAGATTCTTGTACGCCCGGGCGCCCTTTGACCACTTATCGTGCTCAAAGATTGTCTGGCCGTAACTCGGCGCCTCGGCCAGCCGGATATTGCGTGGCACCAGCGTCTTGAACAGCTTATCGCCAAAGTACTGCTTAATCTCGCGCAGCACTTGCTCCGACAGGCTGGTACGCTTGTCGTACATGGTAATGAACACCCCGAGCAGCTCAAGCGACGGGTTGATGCCACCCCTGACCCGCTGCACGGTATTCAACAATTGGCTGAGCCCCTCGAGCGCGTAGTATTCGGCTTGCACCGGTATCAGCACCGTGCGAGCGGCGGCCAATGCGTTGACGGTCAGCAGTCCGAGCGACGGCGGACAATCTATCAGAATATATTCATAACTGGCAACCTTAAGTGCTTGCTGTAGCTGGAACTCGCGGTGTTGCACCTGGACCAGGTCAACTTCGGCACCCGCCAGATTGTTGTTGGCCGGCAAGACAAACAGCCCTTCGGTATGCGTCGGCAGCACAGCCTCGTGCAACGCAGCACCCTTACACAACACCTCGTAGGTACTGATACCGACCGAGTCTTTAGGAATGCCCAAGCCGCTCGTAGCGTTGCCCTGGGGGTCAAGATCGACCAGCAAGACCGGCTTGTCCTTGCTGGCTAGCTGGGCGGCAACATTAACAGTGCTGGTAGTTTTGCCAACACCTCCCTTTTGATTGACGACTGCGATGATTTTTTGTGTCATAACCCTCTCGTTTCATGGTTCATTATAACACTTCTGTGAAAACAATAACCGCTTTCAAACCGCTTTGGCGCGGGCGGCGTACGACGTAGTATAGCAAACAAAAAACTCCGGCTTTTTTGGGGCCGGAGTTTTTGTTGGTTCCCCTACTGGGGATACGGGCTTCCGTAGGTCGGAGGCGCCGCTGGCGGCACTCCTCCTCCCGGTTGGCCGGTGGTGCCGTCGCCGTAGCCACCGGTTCCGTCGTACGGAGGCTGTGTGCCATCCGTACCGTCAGGAGTGTAGGTGCCGTAGCCGTCGTCGGCGTACGGGTCACTCCCGCCGTTGCCACGGAAGAACATGTACCAGATAACGCCGGCGATGATGAGGAAGAACAGAATCAGTAACCAGGCATAGTGCTTCAGCTGAAGCATAATCTGGGTAAAGTTCATGGGGTTCTTCACGACCAGGGCCACGCTGCTGGTTTCGGTCTTACCGTTCTCGTAGTAGGTCTTGGTTGTTAAGGTGTACTTACCGTTGCGCAGGCTCTTGGTGTTAACCGAGTAGCTGAATGGCGGGTCGTTGACCGTGGCAATCAGCTTGCCGTTTAAGTAGTACTCTACTTTCTTGATGTCGCTGCTGTCGTCGGAGTTCGTCTGGACAACCGCTGGGTCGCTCAGCTCAACCGTCGAATTATCAGGGACTACAACCGGAGTGGTGTTACCTTGTGGAGTAACCGTGGTAGTCGTGCCGGTTGTTGACGGTCGGGTGTAGGTTGTACCGCCACCACCACCGCCGCCGCTTGGCTTAGGGTTCGGGGTTGGCTTGGGATTCGGGGTCGGGTTTGGTGCAGGAGGAGTCGTTAGGCTGTATGTAGCACCTTTAAGTGTACCGAGCACGTTCGTACTATCATCTGCCGACAGCGCCTGAGAGGTATTATTGAAGGTTATCGTTGCCGTGCCAGCTGCCAGAATCTTGAACGCAATGGTGGCTACCAGTTTATCTCCGGTCATCGATACAGGAGCGTCACCGGAAGGTAGCATGAAGCATTCTAGTGCGACCTTGCCGCTACCGCCGCTCTTCGTAGGACAAGTGTTGAGCTCTGGGCTGTTCTCCAGGTACTGGTACTCAAGGTTCGATGAGTAGGTCAGATCCGCCCCCGCTGCGTTGATTGCCTTGCCGCCAGTATCTACGCGGATTGCGACATAGATGACGCCTCCCGTCGCAAAGTTGCCAGTGGCCGGGTTTAGATACATCGTTGCCGGACCACCAGAGCCGCCGCCACCAGGCCCATCAATGGTGCTAGCCGAGAAGGCTGCGCTTTCTGCCGAGGCGTTACCCGATGCGTCGAGTGCCTTGACCGTAAAGCTGTAGGCTGTGTTTGGTGTTAAGCCAGCTGCGGTGTACGAGTTGGTGTTGCTTGTGCCAACCTGCGTGCCGTTCTGCATGATAGTGTACGATGCAACCGCGTTGTTGTCGGTGCTTGCGTCCCATGCGAGTCCAATGCTGGTCGAGGTGGCCAGGGTTGTCTTCAGGTTGGTTGGTACCGTTGGAGCTTGTGTGTCAGCTTCTGGCGTACCGGTAACTGGTGCCGACTTTGGCGACTCGTGGTCAGAACTGTCCACTGCCACTACCGTGTAGGTGTGCGATGCGCCAGGAGTCAAGCCGGTGTCAGCGTACTCGGTAGCCAGTGGGACCGAGGTAACTAACGCGTCATCGCGGTACACCTTGTAGGCGACAATGTTACAGCTGGTAGCTGGAGTCGCTGCATCCCAGGCAAGCGTGATGCTGCTGGCGGTCGTACCCTTAACCTTCAGGTTGGCGGGCGCTTGTGGGGCACCGGTACAAACAACGCTGTTGTTCGAGGTTACCGTAACCGCGGCGCTAGTGCCGGTCAATCCGGCCGCATCGATACCCTTAGCGGTAATGCTGTGTGAACCGTTTGGCACACCGGCCGAGTTCCATGTAAAGGCGTATGGGCTTGTGGTGTCTTTGCCGACTAGTTTGTTGTCGACATAGAAGTCCATTTCATTGATAGCGGTTGTAGCGGTTGCCGTAATTTCAACATCTCCCTGGACCGTGCCGCCGGTTGGCTGCACGATGTTCACAGTTGGAGGCGTACCACCGCCACCACCCGGACAACCGGTCGTACCCGTAGGCGTACATGTCGTATCCGAAGTTACCAAAACGGTGTCGATGCTGACGCCATCCTGAGTACCAATGTACTTCAAGGTGTGCGCGCCGGCGCTCAATGTCTGAGTGACTGGAGTCGAAGGCGTGCCGTTGGCGTAGTTCACCCAGTTAGCCGGGCTGTCGACCCAAGTAGTTTGCGCGAATGATCCACCACCCACGCTGTAACAGTCAGTGCTGTCAATTTGCAAGTTAATCGAGTTGGCGGTAGCCGATGCTGCCGTCATACGTGTCCACACCGTGTAGGTTCCAGCCGCTGGGATGTTAACACTAATAGTGTCGGTGCCCAGGTCGGCCGTCGCTGCCGAACAAGCCGCCGCCATGACCGGAGCTCGCCCAATAGCCGCCAGCAGTACGCCGGAGATCATAGAGATCGCAAAGAAGGACTTAGCCGTCAGGCGGAGTCCGCGTCCTGCTCGCTTTCTTAACGCAGCGGCAGGTCCCGATCGGGGCTGACCCTCCTGCGTTGTATGTTGGTGTTTCTGTTTGGATGTGTGAACCCGCATACTCATGGTTTTTGGCGCGTTTCTCGATTATGCTTTTATTACCTGTAACTATAGCACGTCGGCAACGTTTTGAACATAAGGCTTATGATTTTTTCTTCTCGACCCCTGTAAATCTGCTGAGTTTTCCTTACTTTTATCTGCTTTTTCTCCTCGACGCCCGCCCCGACGATTCACTACCGCTCTCTTCCGGCAGCTACAACCCACCACGCCCACACCTTGGCTTCGTTCCTGACCTCTGTTCAAACTGATACGCACCCCTACCACGTCCTGAAACAAACTCTCCCCAACTTCTTACGTACAATATTGTGCGACGTACCTTTTTTGCTTTCGACCCGCCCATCTACCTATTTCAACGTACAGACCGTCTTATTGCCGAATCGGCCCCCTCGACCTTAAAGTACCGCACCTATACCCTAGCCGGTAATAGTGTAAACCGCCGCCCGGAGCTTCATACCAACTATGGTATAGGCCCTTCATGCGGCAATGCATTCTCACCCACCAGAGGTAGACCGCATAGTACCATCTACCCACTCGTTGTACCACGTAGAAAGCCAACACCGTCAGTTCAGCCGGTCTACGGCGCACATACACGACTAGCCGGATAGTGCCAGTCTGCGCGCCACTCATCCACACAGGCCGATCCGCAGCCGCGCACCTGCCAAGCAACAACACAAGTCCCCTCTTACGTATGCCTCCCAGCCAACTCGATATGTGATACACAATTGATATACGGCGTATATCACATGCTGAGCCACTGTATTGGCAATGTGGGTTGCCGGTCGACATATTGCAAAGACCGCCCCGCGTACGATTGCGGGGCGGTCTCTTCTCCTCATTCTTCACCCTGGTGCGTATTGGCTATGGACTGCGCATGGAGCTACCGAAGAGAGGTTACTGCATTATCTGGTAGTTGAACTTGTAGCTCTGGCCGGACTCCGGCTGGTTGGTGACACCTACCATGAAGTCCTTGGAGGTCGGCTGATCAACATACGGCTGTAAGCCGGCGCTGCCCTTGCCGACCGGTGTCAGCACAACTTGTGGAGTAACTTGGTAGGCTTTGTTGAAGGTCAGCTTGAGTAGGTTGTCGGCAAGCGGATCGTCGCCAATGAAGATGGTCAGCACACCGGTGATGTCGTTGCCGGTAATTTCTACCTTGGCTTTGTCGCCCGTGCCGGCGGCGGGTTGCAGCTCGACCTTCGGTGCGTCACCTTTAGTGGTCAGATGGTCGCTTAGTTCCAGGCCTTTCAACCTCGTGGTGCCGCCGACCGTCAGGTCGCCCTGAACGGTTGCGCTGCCGGTGGCCCGCAGGCTTGAGGTTTGCAGGCTGCCGGTGTTGATTGAACTGCCCAGGTCGTCGACGGTGCTGCGCAGACTCTGCAGGTTGCCGCTCAAAGTGTCAACGCGCTCGTTGAGCTCGTCGAGGCGACTGCCAAGCAGCTGGCTGCCTTGGACGTTGCCAGCACCTTGCGGTGTTTGGCCTTGGCCGTTATCACCGGTGTAGAGCTGGGAGGCGCCGAAGGCGGGTACCGCATAGCCCGGTTGAACCTGGACAATTACGCTGCCATCGCCCTCGCCACTGTAGCTGGTCAGGGCGGTACCGACCATACGGCCAGCCTTGGTGGCCTTCATAGCAACACCAGGGACGCTCGAGGCGGTCAGGTAGTCGCCAGCTTCGATAGGGCCGTTTTCGGTGCTCACCTTAACCGGTACGCGACCGGTCAGGGCAATCGGTACAGAATCGCGGTTATTGTTATTGTAGAAGGTCAGCGCCGGGCTGGTAGTGACCACGCCAATCAGCTTATTGTCGTAGGCGCCGGTGGTTTTCTTAACCGAGCCGTTGACCATATCGTCGCCGACGGTGAGCAGCTCGCCGGGCTCCGGCTGCACGCCAGTGTACTTAATCCACTCAGCAAGGTCGGCGGTGTCGCTGTTGTTTGGACCGCTGCCGATAATGCGCCAGGCGCCGTTCAAGCGCATAACCATGTAGTTTTCGATGTTCGTGAATGCAGAAGTGGAGCTGGTGCCGTTGTTTGTTTGCACCTGGCTAACCTGACTGCTGTTGATCTGCACAACGACAGTGTGGGTGCGGGTACCGGTAGTTGACCCCTTGTTGGCTCGGATAGAAAGGAAGGCGATCGTACCTTCGTTGTCGCTCAGTCCGGTAATGTTAAAGGTCGTGGTCAAGCTGCTGTTTGTAGTGCCGCTATCGGCGCTCAAGTAGTAGCCGACGCCGGCACCCGTAACAGTAATGGTACTTGAGGTGTTGACCTGCTGCGTTAAGCTAATCACTCCGCCTTGCAGCGAGTTACCTACCTTGACCGCGCCTGTCAGCGTATTGACCGAGAACAACGCAGTACCGCTGGAGTTTTGTACTTGGAAGGTACTTGTAGGCTTGGCGATAATATCGGTCGTCACTCCGGCACCCAATTGCAGGATACCTTGAGAGACCGTTCCGGTATTGTGCTTCATTATGAAGCCGCCGTATACCGTTGTGGCATTTGGTGACTGATCGGCGTTGTTGGAAATCGCAAAGTCCAAGGTCGTGCTCGTCGAAGCGGTCTGCTGTTGCACAATCGATTCTGGACCATCACCACCTTGGACAGGGCCGATATCATAGATCTGGGTCCAACCCGAAGGTACCGCAAAGCCCGTTGGGGTAAAGTCTTCATCCATGGTTGCAAAGGAGATTTTATAGTCGTCGGTGGTCGGTGTCGCACTCAGCGTTGCGGTAAAGGTGTTGTTGTTAGCGCTAACCCGGTTAGCTGCCACCGCACCGGCTACCGGGGTGGTTGTGTCAACGTTCGTGTACTCATCAACGGCGACGTTGTAGCGGTAGATAGAGAATGCGCCAGCATCAACCGTAACCTGCATACCAGTCGGCGGCGAGCCGCCGACAATCGCATAGAAGGACCGGGTGCCGACATCGTACGTAGGCGCCACAGCTGACGGTGCAGCCTTACCGGTTATCGCCACCCAGGTCAGACCGCCACCAGAGATAGTTATGTCGGTGCCGGCCGTGTTGAGCGGCGTACCAGACGCGTCCTTAAGTACACCAATGTTAGCCACTAACACCGTATTTGCTAATGGCGTAAACGTACCTGTTGGCGTGTAGCTTCCCGTACCATACGGGGCACTGCTGCTGAGCGCGTTCGTGCGGCTCACGCGGCTAATGGCACCAACCGGATAGTTTGTAGCAAACGAATCAACCTTGTCGATGTACATTGTGCGGGTTGTAGTATCGACAGTCAGGGTTGGGTTAGAGCTGTTGTCTGCAATGAATAGCGCATTTGCGTTGGTGTTCGTAACATTAATGTTACCCTGCGCGAGTATATGGCTGAAGTAGTAGGTATCAGAGACGCTCGCGATGTAGTTAGTACCCGTAGTTGTACCGTTAGCCGGGCTCTGAACATAGGTGACAGTACCACCGGATATCGACATAAACTGAGACCTGAAGGTCACCGCATTGCCGTTTTGAGCCTGATTTACCTGCAGCTCATAGGTACTGTTATTAACTTTGACGACGCGCACATACACCGAGTACGGCCCGCGAAGCGTAGCACTGTCGGTGTCATCCTGAACCGCACCGCTTCGTGTGATAGCCCCTATGATGCGTATGTCATAACCAGTGCAGCCACCGTTAGAACAAAAGGATGAGAGATTCACTTCGAAGGTAGCGCCCACAAACGTACCGGTACCCAGGCTGACATTGGCAATAGTCTTCCAGTTCAGATCGGTACCACCAGCGCTCGTCCAACTATAAACTGGATAGCTGTTGTTAAGCGATGAGGTGCCGTTAACCGCCAGGTTGCCGCTCAGGCTGTTTGTGCCAGTGCCTTGTATATTGAGCACGCCGCCACTACTGGTAATGTTGCCGCTACCGCTGTAGGTACCGATGTTCGTCAGGTTACCCGAGCTGTCCAAGCGTATCGTACTGCCGGTCTGGATATTAGTTGTGGCGTTTACGGTTGGCGAAGTAAGGCTGGTCGTGAAAGTCTTGGCACCGAGAATTGACTGCGTACCATTGGTCAGTACACCGCCGTTTGTGGCGTCTGCCGGGGTCAGGTTCAAGGTAGTGCCGGTAATGGTCGCACCATTGGCGTTCGAGGCGCCGGCGATCGGGCCGACCGATGTCACCGCGCTAACGTCACAAGTGCCAAACGCCAACAAACCGGCACCATTGGAGTCTTTCAGACAGTCACCCGATGAACCTAAGGCAGTCGGCAATGTCAGTGAGTAGCTACTCGAGGTAGTACCGCTCTGCAGCGTCGCGGTGTTGCCGTTTGTAGCGTTAAACAGCACCAACTTACCAGAGACCGTCGACGCTTTACCAAAGGTCGTTTGGCCGCCCGAGGTATCGACGGTCAGGATTTCATTGCCGCTGGCGTTCTGGACCTGTAAGGCGGCAACCGAATTGCTGGTTGCACTCTTAACGATTGTACCGCCCGTCGTGTTGACCGTGTTCAGGTTAATATTACCCGTACCGGCATTAGCAGTAACCGACGAGTTATTAGCCGTGTTACCGATAGTAATGGCAGCATTGCCTGTACCAGCAGGCGCACCGTTGCCGATGTAAATGGTCTGTGTATTACCAGTTGCGGTGTTGGCGTTGCCAATGTTGATGATGTTGCTATTAGTCGATCGTCCAATGGTAATGGTCGAGGTGGCCGTGGTCGTACCTAAGGTAATGGTGTTGTTGTTAGTCGTGCCAATGAAGATTGTCTGCGTAGCCGGCGCCGACAGTGTCAGAGAGCCCGACGTCGTACTCAAAGTAGTTGCGCCGTTACCGACTAGGCTGAGTCCCTGACTTGCAGCCGCATTAATCGTCGAAGTTGAGGCGCTACTAAAGGTCAACGTGCTTCCGGTGAAGGTATTGCCGTTCACCGTGCCGCTGACGGTTAAGTTACCGCCAATAGTACCGTTACCGGTGATGTTGTAGTTGGCGGTTTGCGGACTGGTGCCATTCTGAATAAAGCCGCTGGCAGCCGTTGCGGTCGTAAGTAAGGTGTAGCTACCGGCCGCACCCTGGTCAGGAATCGTGAATGTCTGACTGCCACCGGTTGGAGCCGCAATACTTAATGTACTCGTGAACGAGCCGCTCGTAGTTTGCAGCTTGCCAGATGCAAAGGAGTACGGCGTAGCGGTCAGCTGCAAACGAGGGGACATTTCAGGATCCCAGCTTGGTGAACCGCCGGTACCACCAACGCGCATGGTCAGCCACAGCTGCTGGCTCCAGTCGATGCTTGGCAGTGCGGTTACGCTGCCCAGGTTGACGGTCAGGTACCCATTTTTAACCGTTACCAGGTTGCCGGTTGTGCGGGTTTCGGTCCATAAACATGCGCTGTCACCAGTACACGAGCCTTGCGATGATCCGCTCGAACTGGATGCGTTATAAATCTTGAATTCAATGTGATAGTTGCCATCGGGGACAATGGCGCCCGGCGCGGTTTGCAGCCGTGCCTGGAAATTGACATACGAACTTGTGGCAGCCTGGGCATGACCACTGTTAAACAGCGCGCCACCCAAACCAACGGCAGTTACAAGCAACATCAACCACAGCCCCATTTTTCGGGGACTACGCCGGAATATTACTCGGGTCAACGGTCGTGTGAGCGCCATTTTGCCTGCCTATTTTGTATTTTTGGTTTTGTTTGAGGTTTTTTGTTTTTGGTAAACCTTCCCTGATTATCCTCTGCAGCTCTTTGAGCCGCAAGTAAAACTGCATACATTTTTTAGAGGTTTTCCACGTATCTTTTTTTGTGCAAACTGTTGTATCTAAATCTACAATAAATATCTCAAGCTGTTATAAACACCGCTATGGTTGTTAATTACTCTACGAATACTCTTTTTACATGTAGTTATAATATCTACGTTATATATATTACTACAGGTTATCCACAGAAATGCTGCACTTGCAGCTGAAACGACGCCGGTGTACGCTGACGACATGGGCACTGCATCTACTCAAAAAGCTACGGCGAAGTCGGCTCGCGCAGCCAAGAAAGCCGCAAAGAGCAGTAACACCGTGCGGCGCCGCGTAAATCTCCGCAAACTGCTGCTGGCATACGCCGCGCTCGTTGTCATTAGTGCCGTGTGTGCCCTAATTGCGGTTCACAATCAGAACAAACACACGCTTGCCGACCCCTTCCCGGCCGCGCAGCGCCAGGCAGTCAAGGTACAGCTGTACTACCCTTCCCGCTTGCCCGATGGCTACCAGTTTGATATCGCCTCGGCCGAGAGCGTCGAGAACACCGTTGTGGTGCTGCGAGCCACCAACCCCGACCAAGGCACCGAGTTCAGCATCAGCCAGCAAGCGGCGCCCGATAATTTTAACTACAACATTCTGTACAACAGTTTCGAGGGTAAGACCTCGTTTAAATCAAAGCTGGGCCAGGTTACCAGTGGCACTATCGACAACGGTCAGACCCGTATTGCCAGCCTCGTCACCAAAGACAACACTTGGATACTCATCAATGCCAAAGCCGGCGTCAGTCTCGACGAAATGCGCATTGTCATGAACTCGCTCAAACCGAGCGGCAAGAGCCAGTAACAACGCATGCCCCGCTACCGGGTGACTTTGGTCGGTAAACCGGTTGGATGGAACGAAGTCCAGGGAGCGGGTGCGTTGTCGTACTCCGGTTGCGTGCCGGCAAATGCATAGCAGCCGGCCTGCACAAAGGCGTTGCGGCCTGCGTCGGTGTTATTCACGGTCCAGTTAAAGGCTTTGCCGTTCGTAATCGGCGATTGACTGGCCCACTGCGTCGCGCAGGTGTAGTCCTTAAAGAATTCCGGGCCGTCGCTATCGTGATGCTCGACCAGCGCACCGTCGGCTAGGCTCATGCCGTGCTTGCTGGCGTCGGGGTAGCCACCACCGTCGTTGGCGCTCCAGGTACCGTTCACAATAACCATCAGATGATACTTGTCGGCAACTTTGCGGTAAGTTTTGACGAGGTCGATGGCACCGTCGCGGTAAGCTTGCTTATCGGTGGCCGACCAACTGTTCCAGTTAAAATCCGGGTACCACGAACGGCTACCGACATCGTCGGCGAACCAGCCGGCCATATGCGGATTCTCGGCCACCATCTTCTCGAGCACACACTCCAACTTCTGTTGTAGTACACCGCCGGGACGAATATCGTTCAGATAGCCGTACTCGTTGGCCTTGGGTGAACCGGGCCAGCGCGGTACCGCCGCACCACACTCCGACTGGCTGAGCAGCATTGTATGGTAGCGGCCATAACTGGCGTCAATCATAGCGTCGAGGTAGATTAACACCGTGCCGCCGGCCGCGGACACATCCTTGAAGGCCTGATTTTGATACGCGCTACGTCCAGCTACAACGAGTGCACCAGGATGCGCGTAGGCTCGGGTAGCCGCCGCGTCCGGGGCGTCGCTGTAAATAAAAGCCGCCGGCTCGGTTGGTGTGTTTACAATTCCCACACCACCACCATCCGACCCCTGGAACTTGACCGAAGCACCCCCGGAAGCGCCCTCAACGTCGCCCGGCACGGCATTGCCGGCTACCACACCGTCCTCGGCCTCCTGAGATAGCAGCAGCGTGTCGGCATGGCTGACGTTCATCGTAAAATAACCAATTGCCGCAAAAGCCAACGCCAAGGGAATGCCGCGCAGCCCGTTTTGGATGCTGCCCATATAACGCCGGGTACGGATAGAGCGGTTCATAAGAATTGCCATACTGTTAGTTGTATCGTAAATGTTTACGCTTGTGCTGTCCAGCCAGGAGCGGCCCAAGCGAGAGGCCGATCGGCCTCTCGCGCATAATAGTGCTTGAGTCTGACTAGACGCTTACGCTATACTGTCTGCAAGTAAGCATTTTCATAAAGTGCGATAAGAGAGGGTCTAACGCATATGCGCATCAGTAAGTTGCAACGTAACCACGGCGGGCTAACACCGGCGCGTCTTTCTGTGGCTTTTGCCGTCTTAGCGGTCATCGGTATTGCGGCGCTAGCTCTCAGCCACGCTGATACCAGCAGCATTAACTCAGAAGCCGAGAACGGCACCATAGCGGGTAACGCTCAGAAGTTCACTGGTATTACCGGCGCCTCAGGCGGCGGTATTGTCACCTTCAAGAGTGGCGGCGGAGGCGGTGGCGGTGGGAATCCCGACCCGACCCGAACCGACACCAACTGCGGCGGCACCTTCTCAGGCACCGTCGGCGGTACAATACAGCCCCAGCCAACTACAGGTAAGGTCGTAACGGTTAGCGGCGACCCCAGTTCAGCTATCTCATCAGCTTCAGCCGGCGACATTATTCTTATCCCCCCGGGTAGCTACGGTTCACTCAACGTCAGCAAAAGCGGTAGCGCCAACAACTGCATCACCATTATGGGTAACGGCGGCCTGGCGACCTTTAGCGGCGCCGACATCTCCGGTTCTTACGTCCGCATTATGAACGTCAGCTCCAAAGGCTCAGGTACATACGGCTGGAGTCTCGACGGCACCAACCACATCACGTTGGCTAATGTTAAAGTCGAAGGCTCAAAGAACGGCGGCATCAACTTCCCTGGCGCCAACCACATCTTAATCGACGGCTGTGATGTCGCCCGCACAAACGGCGGTCCTGGCAGCGGCGGTGAGGGTGAGGCTATCAGTGTTGCCGATGGCACAACGGATTCAGAAGTGCGCTTCTGTAAGGTCCACGACAGCGGTGAAGAAGGTATCGACGTCAAGTACAGCAACAACAAGACAACCAATGTAACCGTTCATGACAACGAAGTTTACAACAACGGCGGTCCGAACATCTACATCGATGGTGTGAACGGCGTAAAAGTTTACAACAACAAGGTGTACGGTGCGACCAAGGATAGTAAGTCGGGTATCATGCTCGGTTGTGAATCTGAGTGGGCACCTTCGAGTCCAAGCCAAAACATCGAGATCTACAACAACGAGATTCACGACAACGCGGCGGCCGGCATCAGCATCTACGACGGCGGCTGTGGCATCTCCAACGTTAACATCCACGACAACGTTTTGAGCGGTGGCGACAACCTTGACCTCAGCCAAGGTCGGAATGTCACCCAAACCAACAACACTATTAAGTAGAGCGGCATCTTCTGAACAATAAACCAGGTGGGAAATACATAGCATGAGCATTTTCGAAAACGCAAACGGCGAGAGCTCCCGAGTCCTCAATTACTTTGGCTTCAGCGTCCTGGCCATTGGTGTCGTAACCCTTATTTGGTCCGTCAACCACCATTCAACGCCAAAGAACAACAACCAGACGAACGGAGTGGCGAGCACCAAAGATAACACACCCAAGCCAGTCGTGAACAACTTCTACGATTGCTGGGAAAACCTCAAAAAAGCCCCCACCGACACCAGCGTTTGCACCGCCAACGGCCGCGACTACAACCGCCCGACCAGCTTTAGCGAAGACAGCGTCCGCGGCCTAAACAAGGTGCCCGCCAGCGCCAAACCGGTTGTACTGAGTCAAGCCAAGACCCGCTTTGACGCCTGCACCACCAGCAACCCGAAAGCCGTACCAACCACCGGCATCGTCGGTGCCAACGACCGACTCGTGTACCAATCGAGCAACTGCGTCAGCTCCCAGAAGTCACTACTCGTCAACCAGGATGGCTGGAAAGAAGTTGCCCTGCCCGGCAACGTACTCAGCTGCAGCATCACCGACCAGTACCGCGTGCCCAAGGCGATTGTCGCTGACGGCAAGTCCAAGACCCCTGGCACCGCCAACTGCATCGACGCCAGCGGCCACCCACGAGCGCTAAAAGACTAATCGCATAAAACCGCCGCGCTCCTCCAGCCGGCGGTTTTTGATTGCCACAACTATACACACCACAGCCATAGCCGCCACTAAAAAACCACTAGCGTACGGTCACACGACGGGTACGGTGTGTGTCGTGACTATGCTCCCAGCCGACTCAGCATGTGATATACGGCGTATATCACTTTCTGAGTCACTATATTCTGTTGGTAATGGGTCTTCGGGCTCCCCCTGACACTTTGTACGCAAAAGCCCGCACAGAGGCCCCTCCGGAGTTCATACGGGCCTTCACAGATTGCGATCCCATATAAAAAACCGCCCGACACACGACGGGCGGTTTTTAGGAGTTACTGGCCGTTCCAGCTCGATAAGACGCGTAGTTTGTTCCACGGAATTGCGTCCAGGCCATCGGGGCCGAGGCCGACTTTGTCGAAGACGCCGCCGCTGCGCATGCCGTTGCCTGGCTTCTGCCACGGAGATCGGGAGGGGTCGGTCATATCGTCACCGGCAACGCCGATGCCGCTAATCGGGCCAGGACCACCGGAGTCCAGGATATAGCCACCGTACTTTTGCATGGTGACACAAATCATCTTTTCGCCTGCTGAGCCACCGATGCCGTTACAGTCGACCGAGGGGTCAAGCTGGATGCGAGCACCCATCGGAGCACAAGAGCTGCCACCGCCGTTACCGTCGGACTTGCCGGCTGGTGCACGGAAGCTGCCGCAGCTGTTGGTGGAGGTAAAGTACAGCGCGTGGTTGATAGCGCCGCTTGCTACTTCGCTGTTCAGGATAAAGCCGGCGCTCGCCTGAACTTCGGCGCCAGTACCGACGCCCTCTTTTTTACTGTCGGTGCCACCACCGCCAGAAGCTGGCCAGGTGCCGCCACAGGAGCCATTCCATTTGCCGCCACTTTTGCTGGCGCCCCAGATTGATTTGATGGTTTTGTCGTCTTTGTTGTACACCACAACCCATTCGTCACCGGGAGAAGGAACTTCGCGAGTGGCGTAGTCGGGAATGTGGATACTGCCGCCAACCGAGCAGCCCCAGCTGCTTTGGCTGAATGACGGGTTATACTCCGGGTCGCTGTTGCTTGAGGTGTAGATGGTAATCTGCCAGTCCGGGCCGTTCAGCTTAGGCGTGTTGCCGCCGATGCTGCCGACGATTGAGCTTGAGTTAGGGTCAAGCTTAGGGTTGGCCGGAATAAGCGAGCGGAAGTAGTTGGTCGATCCGTCGGTGGCCGTGTAGAGGTCGTTTGGACCAGGCTGACAGCCATCGAGCTTGGTTGGTGGCGCACAGACGCCATCACCGCCGCCACCACCGCCTCCGCCGCCACTCTTGAAGGTGACGATACCGCCGCCTGAGGCGCCGGCGATGCCGGTGAACTTCTGGGCGTTACCAGCTATGGTGCCATTCTCGGCTTCGCTGCTCACGCCACCAGTGTCGGCGTGCGTTGCTTGGAGTGCAATCGCCCCAGCCATTAAAAACAGCCCGGCAACCAGCGCAGCTGCCCCCGGATTAATGCTTCTGACGGCTCGCAGTACTACTCGCTTCTTCATTGTCCCCTCTTATTTTCCCCTTGTCACAGTGCGCCAGTGTCACATTTACGCAAAACCGGCGCACCATAGCTTGCTTACAGTTATTCTAGCATAACCGCCCGCACTGCTTGCAATAGTTGATTGCTTGGGGAATCGGTTCAGTTAGGGCGCACTAGATGGCCTGCGCAGCTGCCCCCGTTAGCGTCACTGTTAACACCGTCAGAACAGGTTACATTAATGAGCGTCGTGCCCGTAAGATTCGCCTGGTCAAGACTAGCATACATGAAATTGACATTCTCGAGGCGAGCATTGGTAAAATTAACGGTGTCGAGTTTTGCGCCATAGAATGAAACATCCTTAATATCAGCACCCGTGAAATCCGCATCAGTAAACGTCGAACTCCCAAAATCAGTATTACGAATTACCGTATCCTTGAAGTTGGCATTGGCGAGGTACGTAATAGTAAAGATTGAGTTATCGATGTTAGCATTTGTAAAATTGGCGTAACTTGCACCTCCGTTCATCGGGCGCAACATGTGGACATTCATTCTTGTTATCGTCGTGTTGCTGAAATCTGCGTGCGATATTGATGAAGGGATATCATTAAACCCGATATTATCGAGCGTCATGCCACTGAAGTTCGTGTTGCTAAAGTTCGACTCGGGGAAAATGATGCCGTAAGGGTCGGTGGGCACAAAATGTGCGCTACGGAAATCAGCTCCACTAAAGTTAACACCTCCCATGCTATCCGTAAAAGTCAGGTTATTGACGTTAGCGCCCCTGAAGTCGATTTCAAAGTAATAGAAACTAGCGTAGATCTTGCCGATATGAGCATTGCTGAAATTAGCATTGCGAAAGTCGATGTTCTGGCGAATATTAGTTGTTTCATCGTCGGGTACCGGTATCTCTGGCACATTAATGTCGTACAGTGTGGCGCCGGAAAAGTTTGCGCCTTTGAAGGAAGTTTCGGTCATCGTCAAATGATTCATAGTGACACCGGCTGCGTTGACATTGTCGCCATCACTGTTGCCGATGATTACGTCTGCTACGGTTGCACCGGCTAAACTAACACCCTTTAAGTCTTGATTGCGAAATGTAACATCATAAACATACTTGCCCGCCAGATCTTTCCTAATTGTCCCGCCGGTCTTCCCTTGAGGACTCCAATTGAGTGCCGCCTCTCCTGATGCGCAAGACTGGCCAGCATCGCTATCAATAGTGCGAAGCGCACCCTTTGCATCGGTTAGACTTGCGGATGTTCGATAACAGCCATGAATGCGCCCATCTCCCGACGACGGCACTGCTGCCGACACCGTGACCACCGATGCACTTGATACAATCAGCGCAATCGTAGTAACCACTGCTGCACGGGGCGACCTACCTACATACTTTTTCATACTCTTGCCCTTCTGTTCTAGTTATAGATTCAGGTGGCCAACACACGTGTTGCCGTTGTCGTTGCTATTCGTATTGTCGGGGCATGTCACATTGCTCCACGTTACACTTGAGATATTCGCGCCAGTAAAGTTAGCTGAGCTAAAATTAGTGCCACTGAATGCCTGCCCTGACATTTCCGCGTCAGACACATCTGTTGCCGACATGTCTGTACCAGTAAAGTTCGCGCCACGCATGTCAGCGCCACGGAAATTGCTCGCGTTCGCGTTTGAGCCAGAGAAGTTAATAGAGTGCAGATCAAGGTACGCGAAGACATTACCCGTCAGATCACGACTAGACAGGTCCGCTTTAAGCCCACCAGTGGCGCCTTGGTTAAAATTAAGCGCCGTTTCCTGCGCGCTACATGTCTGTGCCGGGGTTGCCTGCGAGTCGATAACCCGCAGTGCGCCTTTAGCATCGGTTAAGCTTGCGTTGTTACGATAGCAAGCGTGGATTTGCCCATCGCTTGTCGAAGGGATGGCAGCTCGCACCGCTACGGTTGACACCCCACCTATCACGGCCGCACCGGCAATCGCCAACGCAAAACCAATTTTTTTGTTGAGCTTTATATTCATACCCCACCCCCACGGTTAGTTTGCACCTTAATCGTAGCTTAAGTTCTACTGAATTACCATAAGATAAATATCACCATTAAATGACGCTAAACGTTGTGTGATTATCATCATATTTGCATTGTTGAGCGGTATTCCTGTAGATTAAAGCTTATGACAAAAGAACTCGAGGACAGGCTTGCGGCGCTGGAAGCTTCACTTCCTAAAGCGCAACCCGCACGTGGCTCAAAAACAAAAAAGAACATCCTCATTGTCGGTCTTCTGCTCGTTGTGGTCGGCGTATCTATAGGAGCCTACCTGCTGTTGGCCGGTGGCCCCAGCCCCTCTGCAAGCCAGACCCAGATGAAAGAGCAGCTGGCACAGTACCGCAACCAGGTTAACTTCCCTCTGTACGCTCCCAATAAGCTGCCTCAGGGCTACCGCATGAAGACCGATTCCCTGTCGGCTCAAAACACCATGGTAAGTTTTATACTGGAAAATACCGGCGGCAGCCCACTGATAGTCACCGAGCAACCGCGACCGCCAATCATGGAAGATGTTAAAAAAGTCAGCGACGTTGACTCGCCTGCCGGCAAAGCCTACATCGCTGACTTGGGCGGCCGCTACACTGGTTTTATCGTAGCCGACAAAACCCTGGTGGTGATTAGCGGCGCCCAGCAATCCGAGTCGGACAAGCTCCGAGAACTGCTCGGCTCGTTCCGCGCCTTGTAAAACGCAGTAGCTATTTGACACGGTTTATTAGCTCTACCACCACTCGAGTGTGCTACCAGCCTTAATCGTGACGGCAGAACCATTAACCTCAGACGCAAATCTCAAGGTTGCAGTACCGGAGGCGGAAGGGCGCACTAGACCGTCCAGAGTTGCAGCCCAGCCAGTTGTTGCAGTAGATGGTGTTGTGGCACTACAGCCACCACCATCGTATGCAGTAGCAATACCAGCTCCCAAGTTTGTGTTGAGTGGCGTAGCGCCCGCGGTAACTGGCAATTGTGAGAGATATGACACCAGCGTCGGACTAGCCGGGCCGTTAATGCCCAGTCCTAGACCAGTTGTTGTGGCTGCAGATATGTAGACAATATTGGCATGGAAGCGATAATTGCTACCCGAGCTTACAGCAAAACTTAGCCCCGTTACGTCAGCGAACGTACAGTTGCCTGAACTGTCGGCTACATCTGAGCCCAGCGTAATGACATGGTGCGACAAACAGTCCTTCCAACCGCCGTTTTCGTAGCAGCGGAAGGTGTTGGAAGCCGTACTGTAATACATGGCACCAGCTACACCGGTTGGATCGGTGCTCGTACTGTAACTGTCCAACACCAGGAGCGTTGCGACAGCGTCTGTTGTTGATGAACCGACCCTAATCGCGCTGGTCGCCGTATCTACCGTAAAGATACCCGCGCCTGCGGCATTGTTCACTAGCAGCGCAGTTGATGAATCGCTAGTATTCTGTAGCTTTGCAGCACCACTGCCAGACAACGTAAACAATGAGCCACTGTAAGTATCAGTCAAGGTGCCACTCGTTACAGCCGGGTTAAAAGCAACGAATAGCGAGTTGTAGTTGTCGTTAGTTGTAGCTGAGTTAAGGTTCTGAACCGACCCGGCGGCTGTTTGAATCTTTTCTTGCACAATCAATCGATCGTTCAAGGAAGCAATTTGCGTGAAGCCGGTACCAGGAGTAAACGTCGTGGTTGTCTGCTTGTTGAAGGCTACACCAAATATCAGTGTCTTAGGGTTTGTAGTAGTCGCACTCGGGCTGGTGACCGAGTCTGGGACACCGGATACAGAAGTTCCTGCACCACTTGCTGTGATATTAACTGGCGTAGTGGTGTCTATACCACTATATTCGGTCACCGCTAAACGACGGAAGCCAACTGAGGCGCTAAAAGTGGCAGTTACTGTATCAGCACCACTACTGGAAGCTACAGCGTAACAGATCGTTTCTATGTAGCCGTTATTGTATTGCAGCGCATTAGTCCACGTGTTGCCCAGACTGTCGGAACAAGTATGCGTCGTACCGACATCGCTGTTAACAACCACCACCAGCATATTACCAGCTGTCACATTGCTACTGTAGGCTTGTGTGATGTTAGTTCCGTTACCACCGCCGAGGTTAGCCGCTTGTTGTATCCTGGTGATAGTAGAGGTGATGGGTGTAGTTGCACCCGTCTTAGAGTTAATAGCAAAGCTGTTGCTGTTAGAGGCGTCAACACCGGCATAGAAGCTGGTAGTGGCGTTTCTGAACTCCAGGGTAGTATCACCGGTGCCAGTCTGCTCCAGCAAGGCTGCTGGGGTCAGTACTTGACTGTTGTTAACAGCAGTATGGAAAGTAGCCGCTGGTGCAGCCGTACCAATGCCGACGCGGCCATTACTGGTGTCGACATCCAGGACCGTCGCGCCACCAGCACCGCTGGATTGTTTAACCTGGAAGCCTGTTGCCGAGTCGGTGCCATTCTGGAAGGTTGCCGCCCCCGTGCTACTCAAACTCGCAGTCGTAGAACCATTGGTTTTGAGGTTGACGCCTCCTGCACCATTTAAGCTTAGTGTGCCACTTGTCCGGTTAATATCAGTGCCGATGGTACCGTTAAAGACCAGGCCATTTGTAAGCGTGCCAGCGGTTTGCGTTATATTGATACCGTTGTCGGTTATGCCTGATGCGCCATTCCGATTGATGAGTAAACCGTTCGTATTGTTGCCGCTAGTGTTTGTGACATTAATCGTTTCTGCAGTACCTGCAGACGTACTGTTGTATGTCTGAGAGACTGTACCGGTGCCGGCCGATAGTGTTAGGTTCTGGTTTGCTGCAATTGTCACATCACCATTAAATGTCTTAGCGCCCGCAAAAGTCTGGATTCCAGTACTCACCAGTCCAGGGTTGCCGGTGTCGGCAGTTTGCAAGTACAGGTTGCTACCACTTATGACGGCACCGTCAGCCGACTTGGTCTGCGAGTCAATGGTGCCAATCGTGGTCACACCGCCACCGCCGGCGCCACACGTCGTAAAGGTGAGCGGCACATTACCGCCACTTACCGTGCCCGCGGCCAGACATTGACCGGTCGAGGCTATTGCCGTCGGCAGCGTTAAGCTGTAGCTACCGCTCGTGACGCCCGATTGAATCGTCACGGTGTTAGCGTTACTGGAATTATAGAATGCCATCTTGGCATTAATCGTTGAAGCCTTGCCAAATGTGACTTGGCTACCGGATGTATCAACCGTAATAATCTCGTTGCCGCTCGCATTTTGCACCTGGAACGCGTTAGTAGCGTTGGTGGCCGACTTAATAACTCCGTTGCCAGCTACCGTTAGGTCGCCGTTAACGCTGATTGCACGGGCAAAGTTGGCCGAATCCTGAACTTGGAGCGTGCCGATAATAGCGGTATTGCCCGCGGTTAGCGTACCGCCGCTCCCGCCTTCGTTAAGATTCTCACCACTGTAACCGACCAAATCAAGACCGCCACCAACCTGAACGCGCGGGGTGCTGGTGTAGTATACGGTGTTGCGGGCAGTGCCACCGCCATCGGCGCCGCTACTGCCGCCAATCAGATAGAAGTAGCTATTAGCCTGTGCAAACGAAGCTTCGCCGCCAGGGCTAAATGGCAAAGCTGTCAGGGTCACGCGGCTGCCAACGCCACCAGTAGCACTCAATGGGAATGCACTCACGGTGCCACCACTATCACCGCCAACTACATATAAGTAGCCGTTAGCAACGTACACGCCCGGGTTCTCGTTTATCGCCGGTAGCATGCTGCTCTGAGTCGTCCAGCTACTCGTAGTGCCATCGGTGTTCAGTTTGGCATAGTAAATCTTGTCAACATCACCTACACTGCTGTCGTAACCACCCGCCAGATAGACATAGCCATTTGCCACTACAGCTGAGTTCAGACTGGACAGGTTGGCCGGTAAGTTAGCGCCTGTCGATGTCCAACTGGCACCTAAGCTGCCATCAGGATTTATCTTGTTATAGTAGACGCCGTTCGTAGATGCCAGAGTGCCGTCAAGACCACCAATTGACCAGATGTATCCATTATAGACCACTGTGCCATGGGCAAAACGAGCGCCGGCACCACTCGTTAAGGCCGTCGTCGTGTTCCAGGTGCCAAGTGTGCCGTCGTTGTTAATCTTGGCGTAGTAGCTAGTGGCAGTAGCCGAACCACCAGAGTCACGACCACCGATAAGGTAGATGTAGCCATTGGCGACTACTGGTTGCGCCTGCCGCCGTGCGCTAGGCAATGCAGATGTACTCGTCCAAGTACCGACCGTACCATCAGCATTAATCTTGGCGTACTGTACGGTAGTCAGCGCGGTACCGGCACCATCATTACCGCCAACCTGGTACAGATACCCGTTGGCTGCTACGGCGCCACCGCGCACACGCTGCTGACCAGCACCGGCGGAGCCGACCGTCATTGCTGTTGTTTGAGTCCAGGTACTCAATGTGGCGGCATTGTTGCCTAGCAACTGAATGTTGCTGCCGGATGTATCAACATTAACAACAGCTGCGCCACCAGCGCCGCTGGACTGCTTAACTTGGAAGCCATTTGCCGAGTCGGTGCTATTTTGGAAGCTAGCCGCGCCAGTGCCGCTAAGACTTGCGGTCGTTGTGGCGCCAGTCTGTAGGTTAATACCGCCACCACCATTAATGCTGAGCGTGCCGCTGCCCCGGTTAATGTCGGTGCCGATTGTACCCGTAAAGCTCACTCCGGTCGTCAATGTGCCGGTTGTGTTAGTAATATTTACACCAGTACCAATCGTACCACCGTTAGTAGTAAGTGCTAATCCATTTGTCAGCGTACCGGCACTTGATGTTACATTTACACCGTTTGTAGTCGTACCGCTGGCCGCGTTACGGTTGATGTAGATACCATCGGTCTGGACGCCGCTGCCGTTGGTTAAGTTCAAGGTGTAGCCACTGGTGGCCGAAGTCGTGTTTAGCGTTTGGGTAATGGTGCCGGTACCGGCAGCTAACAAAACACTGCCGTTGGCCGCAACGTTCAAGTTACCGCCAACAGATGTAGCTGTGGCGGTTACCCCAAAGAAGGTGCTGCCGCCGGCGTTGTTTTGCACTTCGAACAAGTTACCGGTAATCGGCGTTGCGTTATCACGAACAGTCAGCGCACCGTTGGTGCTGTTGAGCACGAATTCGGGGTTGGTCGAGGCGTCGTAGGCATTCTGCAAAGTCACGCCAGCCGAGTTAATACCACAGGAAGATATCTGGTTACTGGAGTTACGACAGATGGCCACCGCACCAGTTGAAGTACCCAAGTTAGCAGTTGTGATAATGCCGGTGTTGGACACCGAGAAGTTGGTCGAGTTAATCAGGTTAGAAGCGAAGGTGCCTGTCAAACTAATACCAGTGGTCAGCGTACCGCTCGTGTTGGTGATGTTCAGGCCGGTGCCGATAGTACCGCCGTTGGTAGTAATCGCCAGGCCGTTCGTCAGCGTACCGGCCGTTGAAGTAACGTTAATACCGTTGGTGGTCGTACCACTGGCAGCGTTACGAACAATCGAGATACCGTTGGTCTGGACGCCGCTGCCGTTGGTCAAGTTCAAGGTGTAACCAGAGGTTGCCGAGGTTGTGTTCAGTGTTTGCGTGATAGTGCCGGTGCCTGCCGTGAATGTCAGACTCTTGCCTGCCGCCAAAGTAGTGCTCTGGTTAAGGTTGATAACCGAGCTCGTCGCACCGATGTTCAAAGCCACGCTGCTCGCCGTGTCCAGCAATGGCGTTACGATGCTCGTGCCGGCCGTGCCGGTACCGGAGATGTTGAAGTTACTACTGGCCTGAGTGGATGTGGTGTTCTGAATAAACTGGCTCGAGGAAAGGCCGCCAAGCAATGCGGCGTTAGCGGCGTACATGGCGTACGGTGTAGCCGTCAGTTGCAAGCGCGGCGACATTTCGGCATCCCAGCTTGGCGTGCCGGTGCCACCGATGCGCATGGTCAGCCACATCTGTTGCGACCAGTCGATGCTGCCACCAAAGGCAGTGACGCTACCGAGGTTGACCGTCAGGTAGCCGTTCTTGACCGTTACAACGTTGGCGCCGGTACGGGTTTCCACCCACAGACAGGTTGCCTCGGCAGTACCGCCATTACGGGTACAGGCGCCCTGGTCAGGGGTAGGAGTGACGGTTGAAGTGTTGTAAAGCTTGAATTCGACGTTGTAGTTGCCGTCTGGCACAATTGCGCCGCTGGCGGTTTGTAGCCGGGCCTGGAAGTTGAGGTTGGATGGCGCGGCGGCCGTGGCAATTTGCGGTTTGACCACTGTTAGAATGCTTAGGATCAAAAACACCCCTAACACGAGCAACCCTACCTGTTTATGGCAGCGTCCGAACAGTACTCGTGTTAGAGGTGTTTTGACTCTCATGTTTTGGTTTGCCCACCGGGGCGGCTAATCTTTGAGACCGACCCGCTTTTTGGGTTTGTTTTGGTAAAGCTTTTGCTTTTCCTAAGTTCCTCACATTGAAACTTATAGCCTCATTATCCCCTTTCAAAGCATAAGAGACAAGAGAAAACGAACACAAAATATGGCATACTCAAATCGATTCCATCGCGATGCGTATTGCTACTTTTTGTAGTAATAATTACTGAATGTACACATTTTAGGGGTGACTTTTCTGCGACACTCAATCAACAGATACGAATTTCGCTCATTAATGCGTTGTAAGCATAACAACTATGTGGATAAGTAGCCGGGAGTTATCCACAAAAATGAACAGAATGCATACAAAAAAGCCCGCTCGATTGCTGAGCGGGCTTTTTTCGATTGCTATTGGTTCTTAGGCAATCTTGGTGACTTTGAGCACGGTGTGGTGTTGGCGGTGGCCGCGAACGGTGTGAACGCGTTTCTTGGCTTTGTAGCGGATAGAGGTCACCTTGTCAGCCTGGACATCGGCTTCAACGACTTCAGCGCTTACGGTAACCTTATCAACGACGGGAGTACCAACCGATACTTTGTCGCCGTCGATGACCAAAAGGGCCTCGAAATCATGCGACTTTGCGTCACCCTTGAGGAGTTCTACCTCAAACGTTTCGCCTTCGGTCACCACGTACTGCTTTCCACCGGTGCTGATAACTGCTTTTTTCATACCATCAGATGATATCAGATATAGCCGCCCCTGTAAAGGGCCTGCTAACCAGCCTTCACCAGTCGCACCGTCAGCGCGACGCCGTCAACCGTGCAATGCTGCTCAAAGGCCTCATCGCCTAAGCCAACCCCGTGATTGACCGAAGTTGCGAGCGTTTCGGCAGCGATGGTCTCCAGGTGCTCTATGAGCGTCTGATGCAAACCCTCATCATCGGTCGCAAACTGCAACGTAATCCGGTCATCGACATTCAAGCCGGCAGCCTTACGAGCGCTCTGTACCACGCGCACCACTTCGCGCATCTGACCCTCGCGCTGCAGCTCAGGGGTCAGCTCGGTGTCAAGCACCACTGGCGTGGAGGCGTCATTACCCTGCAGCACCTGCTTCACATTCAGTTCCTCGCCGGCGATGTCAGCAAAAGCCGCCTGGTAGTTCACTTGGAACGGCCGGGCCGGTGTCAGCGTCACACTCGCCAGCGGTTGACGGATTTTCAGCTTGGCAGCCGCCCGCTGCGACAACCCTTGGTTAATCAGCTCGCGCAGCTCTTTCATGTCGTCGAGCAGCAGCTCGTTAATATGGCCGACCTCTGGCCAGTCGAGCAAGTGCACCGACTCGCTCAAGGCGTCGCCCGTCAGCTTCTGGAATAGCTCCTCGGCCAAAAATGGCACGAACGGCGCCACGGTAATGGCAAACTGCACGAGCACATAGTGCAGCGTCTGATAGGCCTGCGCTTTGTCAGCATCGTCACCGGATTTCCAGAAACGGCGGCGTGAACGACGCACATACCAGTTGCTGGCATCGTCCAGGAACGGGATGATGTCGACCATGGCGTTGGGGATGTCGTACTTGTCCATATGCTCACCCACGCGCTGCGTCAACAGATGCACGCGCGACACAATCCACTGGTCGAGCGGATTCTTGAGCTCTGGTGTCGGGTCAGCTAAGTGCACCCGGCCATCAGCACCCTTAACCGGTCCCTTCCATTCCCAACCGTCAACATCGGCGTACATCGTAAAGAAGTCGTACATGTTCCAGGCCATCGCCAGTTTACGTTGTACATCAGCTACATCCTTGTCGAGCAAGCTGAAATCTTCGCCATTTAACAGGGGTGATTGCAGCAGCAGGAAGCGCAGCGCGTCGGCGCTGTACTCGTCCATAAGCAGGTTGGGGTCAGTGTAGTTGCCAAACGATTTGCTCATCTTGCGGCCGTCGTTGCCCGCGACCACACCGGTCGTAATGACGTTCTTGAATGAGTTCTTATCAAACAGCCCAACATTGACCGCATGCAGGTAGTAGAACCAGGCGCGGACCTGCCCAACATACTCGGCAATGAAGTCGCCCGGGAAATTCTGCTCAAACTTCTCAACATTTTCAAACGGATAGTGGAATTGTGCGAACGGCATACTGCCCGATTCAAACCAGCAGTCCAAAACTTTTTCAATGCGCCTGTATTCGACGCCATCAATGGTAAATGTTACATCATCAACCCATGGACGGTGATAATCGTCCAATTCCACCCCTGATAATTCTTTAAGCTCAGCGTAACTGCCCACAACTCGAATTAGCTCATTGCCGTTGTCATCTTTACCTTTCCAGACCGGCATGGCCGTTGCCCAGAAGCGATCGCGGCTCAAATTCCAGTCCGGAGCGGTCTCCACGGTCTTAGCAAAGCGACCCTGTTTTAGGTGCGCCGGGAACCAGTTAATATTGCCGTTCTGCTCGAGCATCTCGGTGCGCTGGCCGGCAATGTCCATAAACCAGCTCGGGTGTGCCCGGTACATCAGCTTGGTGCCACAGCGGTGACAGTGCGGGTAGCTGTGGCGAATGTAGTCTATCTTCCAGACTACACCGCGCTCGTGCAACAGCTTGGCTATTGGCTTATTGGCTTCCCAGACGTTCTGGCCTTGCCACTCGCCCTCGCTATACAGACCGTTGTCATCAATAACGCTCACAAACGGAAAGCCTTGCTGTTTAGCCAGCTGGTAGTCTTCTTCACCATACGCCGGCGCCAAATGGACGATGCCGGTACCCTCTTCCAGGCTCACATAGTCGGCATGCCATACCAAATGCGCCTTATCGTTGTCAGAATTGTTACGGTCTACAAACAGCGGTTCATAGGCCTTACCAATCAGTTCTTTGCCTTTTACTTCGCGTACAAACGTGTAGTTTACAACGTTATGCTTCTCGTCGGTCAGTACTTTGTCGAGCAGGTCTTTAGCCAAGATAAAACGCTCACCCTCGACCTCAACCTCGGCGTATGTTTCGTGCTGATTGACCGCCACAGCCGTGTTAGCCGGCAGCGTCCAGGGAGTGGTGGTCCAGGCCATCAGATAGGTTGGCACATCGCCCCAGTCCTTGAGCTTAAACTTCACAAACACCGACGGGTCGGTCACGTCCTGGTAGCTATTGTCCATCGCTACCTCGGCCTTGGAGATGGGCGTGGCATCGCGTGTACAATACAGCAGCACCTTTTCGCCTTCGTAAATCTTACCCTTCTCGTAGAGCTGCTTAAAGGCCCACCACACCGACTCCATGAACTCCTTGTCCATAGTTTTGTAGGCGCCCTTAAAGTCGACCCATCGCCCAATGCGAGCAATCGTGTCTTCCCAGAGGTTGCCGGTCTGCACCATATTGTCGCGACAGGTGGTAATGTACTCCTCGAGCGAGATTTTAGTACCAATATCGCGTTTGTCGTGGATGCCCAGCTTCTTCTCGGTAAATACCTCGGCTGGCAAGCCGTGACAGTCCCAGCCCCAGACGCGCTCCACCCGCTTGCCCTTCATGGTCCAGTAGCGTGGCACGGCATCTTTGACGATGCTCGACAGCAGCGTACCGTGGTGCGGCACCCCTGTAATAAACGGTGGCCCATCGTAAAAGACATAGGCGTCATCGGCCGGCCGTTGCTCGACCGACTTCTCGAACGTCTTATGTTTCTGCCACTGTTTGACAAGGTCCTTCTCGTACTCCAATGCCTTGCGCCGTGTACCCTGCTTAAATTTCATGCTTGCTCCTGCTCTTTTGTGGTTATCGACTTGTTTGCAAATAAAAAGTCACCTCTGTTGTTGAGCCGGAATCCCCGGGTGTTCGGGGACGGTACCATCCGGCTTCTCTTGAGGTGACAAAAGGGTGAACTGAATCATTTTTGCTTCAAAAGCGCTCGCTTGTCGCTATCACGGGCTGCCCGTCGGGTTCTACTAGCTGCATCGGCGACCTTATTGCCCGCCTGCGCACCGTTCTTCCCACTGCTTCGCGGTTGATAGCCGCTCATGTAATGACCGCAAAAACTGCTAAAAATGATTAATTATTGGCTCATTTTGATAGGTTTTCATTGCAATCGTTACAACGCATGTACCAAATTGTATCTTTATTTTACTCCAGCGCCGCCACAAACTCAAGGCTTACGTTTAATGACCAAATTTACGCTCATTTTGGCACCTGCCGTGCGCCGAAAAGCCGCGGTCGCACCACTTAGAGCAGATTTTTAATGCCATTCCTCAAACACATTTGCGCTTCCATGCCGACGAGTCATTCTTTGCTTTTTTGCCGCAATCCATGGCTAACCCAACTGACCCGTTTTTGCTATCAGCAACAACCGCTACGGTCTATTGCATTGCCGGTCGGACATCACGCAACTTTCGCGCCAAATCCGATATTGTGCGACGTGCTGATTTTGATGACCGCACAGCCCTAAACCCAACTCGTGTCACCCACTTTTGCCGCCAACAACTCGATCCTCCGGCTTGTGCCGGCAGACGTATGTGTTGATATTACAATACTAGCATTATAGTACTAGCTATTCATGAGTGGTACTTATCTACCAGTCGTATCTCAATTGCTAATAGGAAATTGTCATAAAAAATGAGCCGCCCTGTCGGTGGCTCATTTTGTAATTGTGCGACATTGTCTAGCTAGGAGCCGGAGGTATAGAAATATGCCGCGACCTCGTTCATGAGTGGCAGCTCCGGACCGCTCCAGCTAGCGACCATAGAGCTGTCGTCGCCCAGCACTAAAATGGCCGGATGCGCCATAATGTCATAAATGCTGGCCTCGGCCTGGCCTTCGCGCGTGTCGTAGTCGATGACCTCCATGCGGCGACCGATGCCTTCGTGTCTCTGCTTAAAGTCATGAATAAAGGTTTCTACGTCACGGGCATACTCGGAATTTGGGCGGTATAAAATAAGTAACTTCATTATTACGAGTGTAGCACAGCCGGAGCCGGCTTGCCGATACAAAAAAACTCCCGCCAATCCGTGGTATGGATAGCGGGAGTTTTTCCTACGTCGCGTTGTCCTCTATGAATATCTAGGAACAACCGGTAGTCGAGCCGCAGCTGCTGCAGACATAGCAGCTACCGGCGCGCTGCGTTTGGTTGCCGCAGTTGTAACACAATGGTGCTGCAGCGTCGGCGCTAGTCTTGCTTTGTGGCTGCGAAATCACGTGGGTTGCAGCTTTGACCGAAGTGGCAGCTGGCGCGGCACCACTGACTGCTTCGGTGACCGTCGGGTGTTCCGGCGCAGCCGGTGCGGCGGCGAGGTTCACCGGAGCCGAGGCTGGAGCCGAAACAGAAGCGTGAGCCTGTTGGCCGCTCGCCGACTGGTCGTCGGTCAGTAAGCTAGTCTGCGCTTCGGGCATGTCCTCAATCGAGGCCAAGCCAAGCTCCAGACGGTCGTCGAACGACAGGTAGTCCAGGGCCAGGCGGCGCACGATGTAGTCGGTAATCGAGCTGGCGGTACGGATATCTTTGTCATCGGTGATGCCGCTTGGCGCAAAGCTGGTGCTCATCAGGGTGCGAACATAGCTCTTGAGCGGTACGCCGTACTGCAAACCGTGGCTGACGCTAATGGCAAAGGAGTCCATCAGGCCAGCTAGAGTTGAGCCCTGCTTGGAAACGCTGATGAACAGCTCGCCGGGCATACCGTCTTCGTACTGGCTAACCGTGAAGTAACCCTTGAGGTCAGCAATGTTGAACTTGTAGGTGCGGCTGTTGCGGGTGCGTGGCAAGCGGCGACGGACGGTTCCCTTTACGGCAAACTTTTCGGCGCTTTCAACCGCCTGGGAAACGGTGGCGGCCGGCGTGCTAACAGCAGTCAGTGCGACTGGTTCGGCGTCGCGCAGACCGGCTTCGACAGCGGCGTTGACGGCCGGACCGGCTTCGGCAGTTTCCTGCTTGGTCTCGGCTTCTTTCTTGGCCATGCTCAGCGGCTGAGCGACTTTACAGTTGTCGCGGTAGATAGCGACAGCCTTGAGGCCCATTTTCCAGGAGTCCATGTGTAGCTGCTCAACTTCTTCGACGGTGGCCTCTTCGGGCATGTTGACCGTCTTGGAAATAGCACCGCTCAAGAATGGCTGTACGGCGGCCATCATCTTAACGTGACCGAGGTAGTGGATGGAGTTGTCACCCATCGAGCATGCAAACACCGGTTCGTGCTCCTTCTTGAGGTGCGGAGCACCGAGGATGGTCTTTTCGGTGTCGATGTAAGCCACGATTTCAGCAACTTGCTCAGGGTTGTAGCCCAAAGCCTTCAGGGCCCGTGGTACGGTTTGATTGACGATACTCATGGTACCGCCACCGACCAGCTTCTTGAGTTTAACCAAGCCGAGGTCCGGCTCGATACCGGTGGTGTCGCAGTCCATCATCAGACCGATGGTACCGGTTGGCGCCAACAACGAGGCCTGTGAGTTGCGGACGCCGTAGCGTTCGCCGAGCTCAACGGCTTCATCCCAAGCGGAGGCGGCGGCGCTCAACAAATCTTCGGAAACCAGGCCGGCGTCGATGTCGGATACGGCTTCACGGTGCATGCGCAACACTTTGAGCATGCCGTCGCGGTCTTTGTGGAAGCCGGCAAATGGACCAACGCGACGGGCGATCTTTGCGCTCACGGCGTACGAGTGGCCGGTCATCAGAGCGGTGATGGCAGCCGCTTGGGCACGACCTTCGTCGGAATCATATGGCAGACCCTGAGCCATCAGGAGTGCGCCCAAGTTAGCATAGCCGATGCCGAGTTCGCGGTAGGCGCGGGCATTCTTGGTGATGTTTTCGGTTGGGTATTCGGAGTAGCCCACCAGGATTTCCTGAGCCGTAAAGATCAGCTCAACGGTGTGCTTGAAGGCGTCGATGTCAAAGCTGAAGTCGTCGTTCAAGTACTTGAGCAAGTTGATGCTGGCCAGGTTACAGGCTGAGTTGTCGAGGTGCATGTACTCGGAACAAGGGTTCGAGCCGTTAATGCGACCGGCGTTCGGCGTAGTGTGCCAGCGGTTGACGGTAGTGTCGAACTGCATGCCCGGGTCAGCACATTCCCAAGCGGCTTGGGAGATTTGACGGAACAGTTCACGGGCCTTGATGGTGCGCACAACCTTACCGGTCGTGACGGCGCGCAGCTCGTAGTCTTCGTCGTTTTCAACGGCTTCCATGAACTCGTCGGTGACGCGCACCGAGTTGTTGGCGTTCTGGTATTGGACACTAAAGATGTCGCGGCCGTCGAGGCTCATGTCCCAGCCGGCGGCTTCGAGGTCGCGGGCCTTGCGCTCTTCGCGGGCCTTGCACCAGATGAATTCTTCAATGTCAGGGTGATCGGCATTGAGGACAACCATCTTGGCGGCGCGGCGGGTCTTGCCGCCGCTCTTAATAGCGCCGGCGCTGGAGTCAGCACCGCGCATAAAGCTTAAGGGGCCACTGGCGGTACCAGCACTCTTACCAAGTGTCTCAACGCTGGAGCGGATTGAGCTGATGTTGAGGCCGGCACCTGAGCCGCCCTTAAAGATCATGCCTTCTTCGCGGTACCAGTTAAGGATCGACTCCATGGTGTCATCGACATGCAAAATAAAACAGGCGCTGGCTTGCTGGGCGCGTTCGCGGGCCCCAATATTAAACCAGACCGGTGAGTTAAAGGCTGCGCGTTGGGTTGCCAACACGTACTTCAGCTCTTCGCGGAAGCTCTCAGCTTCTTCGGCGCTACCAAAGTAGCTTTCTTGCAGACCCTGACGCGTCACCGTGTCGGCCACGCGGTTCACTAGGTCGCGCAGCGATGATTCGCGCTCGTTGCTACCCGGCGTACCGGTAAAGTACTTCTGAGCGACGATGTTAATAGCATTCTGCGACCAGCCTTCGGGAAATTCCACGCCAAGCTGCTCAAACACGGCCTTGCCGGTTTGCGGGTTCATCAGAATCGAGTCACGCTTCGCCCACTTCAGTGAGTCGTAAGCCTTGCTGCCCGGCTCGGTGAACTTGCGTTCAATATTAAGGCCTGTGGGGCCTGTGGTTTGTGCCATTGCTAATACCCTCCATTATTAGTTTTTGGATTTTTGTTTAGAGTTGGTGTGGCCGCCGTCTCTCAATCGACAACCACCTTCGCTCTTCTCGAACCTCTAAGGTGTCCGGGAAGAACGGTCAAACCTGCCGCCGGAGCGTGGCTTGACGCATTCTTTCGTTGGATGTGGCGCTCTCGCGACCAGCAGTTTTAGGCCGCTTCGGCCGCGTAGCTCGACTTATTCTCGCGAATCCGCGATAGCTCCTGCTCAAAGCCGGCGATATCGGTGAAGCGCCGGTAGACGCTGGCGAAGCGCACATAGGCAACTTCGTCGAGCAAGCTGAGTCGGCGCATGACCATTTCGCCGATTTTGGCGGTCCGGACTTCCGGTTCGCCACAAGCGTGCAGTTCGCGTTCGACTTCGGTGACCAACTGTTCAAGCTGGACCGCGCTCACGGTCGTCTTTTCTGACGCCCGCAGCAAGCCCGCCAACAGCTTTTGCCGATCAAACAGCTCTCGTACGCCAGTGTTCTTTACGACAACCAATTGAGGCCGTTCTATGCGCTCATAGGTCGTAAAGCGGATACCGCACCCTAGACACTGCCTCCGGCGGCGAATCGCATCACCGTCAGCAACATCTCGTGACTCGATAACCTTGGAGTCTTCGGAACGGCATTCAGTACATTTCACGCTGCCATTACCCCCTTTCTAAACCCCGATTCTCCCGCTGTGATACCCCTATCGCTGCGTGCTGAACCTGGGCATTGCTATGCCAATGTGCGTAAGCCCTTATTACTCGGAATAAAGTTTGTGGTTACCCTCCACATGTAGTGCTTAGTTACTTAATAATAGGCATATATGTAGCGTATTGCAACGGCTTTCTGCACATTTTCCGCTGTATTATTCACGGCGCTCCTCCCCTGTTCACCTGCACATGTAACAGATACAGCAAAATGACAGCAGCCATCGACTTCGTCACCATGCTCTTGTAGCACAAAAGCACACTGGCGAAGGACAGAACAGATGAAAATGGGATTAAGGAGTGCAGGCTGATGCCAGCGCAGTCCTGTCCGTCGCCAAACGGGTGGTACGGTCAGCTACGAGCTGCCAACTCGGGCGTCAACGGACGGTGTTTGAAGTCACTCCACGAGAAGAAATCCTCGGTAAAGACAGCCAGCGGCTTGCCCCAGTCACGGATCCGACGCTCGTCAGTCTCCCACTCGTACAGCTTGCAACCTTCCGGGTTGAGCTCGCTGACAAAGTGCAACGTTTCGTACAAGCGCCAGTCCGATACCCTATCGGTGTCGAGTCCGTAGCGATGGCGATCCACGTACGAATGCGCACCAGGATGATTGCTCCATTGCAGACTGCGCATAACGACGGCGGTAACACCCTGGAGGTCATCGCTCATATGCACCAGCGACCGCAAGCCGCGAACGCCATACACCACATCGAAGCCGACTTCGACAAGCTCGTCGAAGTTGCCTACCAACCAATGCAAATCGAGGGCGTGCGGATCCAGGCCGAAGACGCACAGCTTGCGCGGCAACTTCGAATCGTTCGGGTTCGGTGCGGTCATTACAACCACTTCCCTTCATCTGTTCTGTCAAAGTTCGTCCCTGTTCTGGAACTGCACTATGTATACCATTTTCACCCTAAAATTACAACACGATCCTCTCTTAAACTTCTACGCAGACGTTCGAGGAAGTTCTACGTTTTGCTGCAAATGGTCTGTGGAATCGGCCGAAGAGGCCGATTCCAGCCGAACGCTAAAGGAGACAGCCGGTGGCTGCCTCCTTTAAAAGTGTACCTTTGCGGTGAAATGTAGAACTTTCGTTCTATTCTTCGTCGCTACGCTTACGCTTCGTCAAGCGCCGCAAGAACGAAGGCTTTTCCAGCTCATCGTCGTCCATGTGACCCACGAATGGCTTAGCTGGCTCGTCATCGTCTAAGATGCTCGTGTTGTCATCGTGCATCGGTACAGAAGCCGGCGGTTGGATGTCGCGCGGAGCGGCTTCTTCGTCTTCATCCTTGTCGATGGTCCAAATGTTCGGCATCGGCTCCTTGGACTTGAAGTCTTCGGCCGGCGTTTCTTCCTGTGGTTTGTCTAAGTCGAGGTTGATGCTGCTCATATCATTGTCATCCTGCTGCACAGGGTCAGCAGTAACCGGAGCGGCAGTGACAAGTGAAGGTGCACTCGGCGAGGTTACGCCTTCCAAGCCGGTCAGCTGCTGGGCGCGCTTGGCAAAGTAAGCGGCGTCGAAGCCGGTTGCCACCACGGTAATGATGATTTCATCTTCGATGTCCGGGCTGATGGTGGCACCAAAGATAATGTTGGCGTCGGGGTCAGCAGCGCTCGTAATGGTTTCGGCAGCGGTGTTGATTTCGTGCATGCTCAGGTCGTTGCCACCAATGACGTTAAACAGAATGCCCCGGGCACCATCGATAGAAACTTCCAAAAGTGGCGAATCAATAGCCTGCTGCGCAGCTTGGATGGCGCGGTTTTCGCCACTGGCGCGGCCAATACCCATCAGGGCCGAGCCGGCATTGCTCATGACGGCTTTGACGTCGGCAAAGTCCAGGTTAATCAGGCCGTGCACGGTGATCAAGTCGGAGATACCCTGCACACCTTGGCGCAGCACATCGTCAGCCACCTTGAAGGCTTCCATAAGCGGCGTGTTGCGATCAATAGTCTGCAGCAACTTGTCGTTCGGGATGATAATCAATGTGTCGACCGAGCGACGCAGGTTGTCGACAGCGACTTCGGCATTCTTGCGACGCTTCTCGCCCTCGAACATAAATGGCTTGGTAGCAAAACCGACCACCAGGATGTTCATTTCCTTAGCCAGCTTGGCAACGACATGGCCGGCACCACTACCAGTACCACCACCGGCACCAATCGTAATAAAGATCATGTCGGCGCCTTGCAGCGCCTTTTTAATCTCGTCAGCCGATTCTTCGGCGGCCTTTTGGCCAACCGATGGGTCAGCGCCAGCACCAAGACCACGAGTCGCATCTTTGCCGATGTGGATTTTGTGCGTCGCCTTAGAGTGGTGCAACGCCTGGGCATCGGTATTGACGGCGATAAACTCAACGCCTTCGATACCGGCCTCGACCATGCGGTTGATAGCCGCACCGCCGGCACCACCGACACCAACTACCTTGATGCGTGCAAAGGTTTCAATTTCCGGTTCTACTTGCGGCATTGTATCGTGTTCCCCTTATGTCCCCATATGTTCTTGTAGCCTTGCATGGCCTGAACTTAATTTCTATTCACTAGTATACGGCATCATCCGTCCCTGTTCAACAAACGTACGCGGCCGTTTTATGCGCGGTCGTATTGCTAAAATCTCGCTCTTTAACAGAGGTAGTGATGTATACAATTTATGGTACGAAGCCCAAAAGAAGCTGAAAAGGACTATTTCTTAAAGAAGCCCGAGATACGGTCAAATAGGCCGTTGATGTCGCCCACAACCGACGGCTGATGCTCGCCGGCAGCTCGTTCGCTTGGCAACAGCATGTCGAGTAACATCAGCCCCACGGCTGTACAATAAGCCGGGTCATCAACGGTGTCAATCAGCCCAGCTAACGGCTGTAATTTGCCAACACGCGCCGGTAGCTGCAGTGTCTCGCGAGCAAACTCGGCCAAGCCCGGCAGTTTTGCGGTGCCACCAACCAGCACAACGCCGCCCGGCAACTTCTTGGCGCGCGAAATGCGCATCAATTCTTTTTGCACGTACTCCAGCAGCTCTTCGATACGAGCTTCGGTAATCATGTGAATGTCTTCTGACTTGAAAGCGTGCTGCTCATGGCCGTTTTTAACGCGTACCACGCCTTTTTTCGCCGCCCCCGGCAACAAGCTGGCATGACCAACCTTTACCGCTTCAGCGATGTCCAGGTCGGTCCGAAGTCCAATCGCCAAGTCGTTGGTAATGTGCAGTCCACCAATCGGCAGTACGGACACGTGCTGCACCTCACCATCTTCAACCACAACCAGGTTGGTCGTACCGGCACCGATGTCCAATAACACCGTACCGGCCTCTTTTTGCTGACGGCTCAACACGGCTTCGGCGGCCGCCAGGCTGGAAACCACTTTATGGTTAGCCTGAATCTGCGCCTTTTGCAGCGCCATATCAAGGTTGCGCAGATTTGGCGTCGAAGCCGAGACGATGTGCGTGTCGACTTCCAGACGCACGCCGTGCATGCCGACCGGATCTTTAATATTCGACTGGCCGTCGAGCGAATAATTCTTCGCAAAAACTTGGATAATCTCGCGGTTCGGTGGCAATTTAACCACCGTGGCGGCTTCTTCAACCCGCATCCGGTCATCGTCGTTGATTTCGCGGTTAGCGGCGCTGATAGCAATGACGCCTTTAGAGTTCATACCGGTAACGTGAGCACCATTGATGTTGAGGGTAGCAGCGGTAATCTGAATACCAGCCACGCGCTCGGCTTCGGTAATCGCCTGCACGATTGCCTCGGCGGCATCGTCGATGTGCACCACAATACCCTTGCGCATACCCATATTGGTTGCCTGGCCGTGACCGATAATCGACGGTTTGGCATCTTGTTGATTCACGATACCGACCACGCACCGCACAACGGACGTACCAATATCTAGTCCGACAAAGTGCGGATTACTGTCTTGACGCATAGGGGCAGTATAGCGCTAATCCTTGGGGTAAGGCAAGCACATCGCGACCGCACCACAAAATACCTACAGCTGGCGACATTTCCGGTCATCAATGCGTACAAAAATACGCGCGCTTACAGTGTCGAGAGAATTTCGTAGCCATCATCGGTTATAGCAACCGAGTGTTCGAAGTGCGCTGCCCACGAACCATCGTACGTGACGATAGTCCAACCGTCGCGGTCGACATACACACGCTCGCTGCCCAGCGTAGCCATCGGCTCAATAGCGATGGTCATACCGGTGTACAGCGGCACGCCGGTGCCGGCCCGACCATAGTTCGGTACATTAGGATCTTCGTGCATTTCATGGCCCACACCGTGCCCAACCAGGTCGCGCACAATGCCGTAGCGCCGCGGCGCCAATACTGACTCGACTGCCGCACCAATATCGCCGGTTTTGACGCCGTTATGCAAGGCTTCGATGCCGGCCATCATTGACTGCTCGGTATAGCGTACCAATTCAACGTGACGTTGTTCGCGTGGCTTGCCGCAAATCACGCTGATTGCCGAATCGGTCACCATTCCCCGGTAGGTTACGCCAAAATCAAGGCTGACAATATCACCGTTTTTAACCACGCGTTCGTTAGGGATACCGTGCACCACCTGCTCGTTCACCGAAATACAAATCACATCAGGAAACGAGTTTGGTCCGCCCGGGTAGCCCAAAAACGGCGCTTCGCCGCCCAAAGATTTGAGCTCGCGGGCCGCGCTGCTGGCCAGTTCTTTGGTCGTGATGCCGTCGACGACTTCACCCTTAAGTTTTTGCAGCACGGTAGCCAGCATGCGACCACTTTCGCGCATGGCATCAAGTTCGGCTGGTGTTTTAACTTTCGTAAATGACATTGTCTTTATTCTACAGGTCTTTCTCTTCGAGGTAGGCGGTAATCTGGTCGTGCACCTGTTGCGGCGATTGGGCGGCATCCACGTTAATCATGTCGATGCCCTCGCGTTCAAAATGCTGCAAGATAGGCAGCGTCGCCGCTTGGTACTCGCGGAAGCGCTCGGCAATCGCCTCTTCGTGATCATCCATCCGACCGCGCGACAGCAAACGCTCGCGCACGACTTCTTCGGAAGCGGCCAAGTTGACCACTACCGACAATTTAAAACGCCCGGCCTGAGCCTGGTCGATCAACCAGTCGGCCTGCGGAATAGTGCGCGGGAAACCGTCGAGCACGAACTCTTCACGCACATCGATCAGCTCCAAAATTTTATCTAAAATTTCAATCATTTCCTCGTCGGAGAGCAGCTTGCCTTCCAGCATTTCGCGGCGGCGCTTGCCGGTAATCAGCACGCGTAAAATCTCGCCGGTCGAAATCCAGGCGTAGCCGTGCTCGTCGGCCAGCAACCGGCCCTGCATACTCTTACCGGAACCGGCAACGCCCATCAGTATAATCATTTAGTTGAGCCTTTCTTTGACGAGGCGCGCTACCAGCGCACCATCAGCAGCCGTGCCGGCCTTAGCCTTAACCGCGCCAATCACCTGCCCCATAGCCTTCGGCGAAACCTCGTCCAAACCGGCCACGGCTTCCTCGACCAGCGCCCGGACTTCGTCTTCGCTCAACTGCTTGGGCAAATATTCTTCAATAATGGCTTTTTCGGCCAACTCGGAATCGGCTTGCTCATCGCGACCGGCAGCCCGGAAGCTATCGGCGCTTTCCTGGCGCTTTTTGGCCTCTTTGGCGAACATCGTCTGCAAGGCCGCGTCATCAAACACGCCGTCGGCTGGCGCACCCGGTGCTACTTTGGCGTACATAATCGCACTCTTCAGCGAGCGCAACACGCTCACGCGCTGCGCGTCTTTGGCAATCATCGCCGTCTTGAGGTCTTGCATGAGTCGGTCTTCCACATCGTTCTCCTATTTATGCTTGGGATTGGTTACAATTACGAGCAAACAAAAACTCCGCCTTCGAGACACCGCAGCGGTATGTCGAATTCGGAGTAGTTAGGTTTGGTCGGTTGATTGAAGCGATAGTACGGGACAATCCCATCGATACTAGCGCTGGCCTAACTTGATTTTGCGAATCTTCAAAGCCTTGCGTTGCTGGCGGATAATCGCCTTCTTGCGGCGGTCACGCTTACTGATTGGCTTTTCGAAGTATTGGCCCTGCTTTACAGTGGCAACAACACCAGACTGCTGTACTTTGCGGTTAAAGCGGCGCAGCAGGTTCTCGAACGATTCTTTAGAGTCTTTACGTGTAACAGTTATCATCAGGAATTATTCTAGCGTACCACCGAAGTTTATGCAAGTCTTTTATAGAGACACGCAAAACCGCCCTTTTAGGCTGCGACGGCAGCTGGAGCGGTGCGCGCCCGCCGTTCAGCCACCAGCTTACGGATCGAGCTCGGCATCGGTGGCGCACCAGCTATGCGCCGGTCGCCATCATCAAACGGGTTCATCTTGGCCGACAGCAACTAACAGATACGGATTATTGCTTTTTTATGTCCAATATGCCATAATCATGCAGCCCTTTCTTCACTACTACAGCGAAGACCGTGAGCGCACGTTAAGAGGTGTGATCAAGTGTGTCACACGGTGATGTTACCCGTTCAACCACTGCAGACCCCTCGAGGAGTCGACATGGCCGATCTGACCAAGCATGACGCCACCATCCCGTCTACCGAGCCGGTTGCGGATTCGCCGCCTAAGCATACCGGCCGCAAGCTGTTGGCACTCATTGCTGCCATCCTGTTGCTTACGAGCCTCGGCGTCGCCCTGTTCGTCTACAACCACAGTGCTGCGACTACCTGCGGTTCGCCCGATTCGACCGAGATGGTTGTGGCGCCGCCCGGCGGTCAGCCAATCGCCGAGGGTGTAACCATCGACGGGGATGTCGGACTGCTCGTGACTGGCGAAGCCGATGTAACGCTTGCGTGCACATTGTACTTGCTCGACGAGTCAGGCAGCCGGTATTACTTCACGACTATGGTTGCAACCACCGGCCCTTTTCAGTTTGTCGACAATCCGATTGGCGGAGCTGGCACGACCACTTCGGTCACGCTACGGCTCATTGGCGCCAATGCTGACTGCGCGCGCTCGCTGGAAAACAGCCGTGTCTGGACCGGTGAAAACAACGATTCGTACACAACTACTTCACTGAGCAACGGCTGCACGCTGCTGAAAAGTTTCAAAGTTGAGGCTCAGCGCCACGCTGCCTGAGCTGTCATCGCAGTACACCTAATAAAAAGCAGGCAGCTCGCCACATCTTTCGGCGAGCTGCCTGCCCTACACACCTCTTAACGTAATTTTCCTACCTTTGAACTAGACTTTTGCAGTGGTCTTTTTGGCCTGCGTCCGCTGCGACTTGAGCACAATGCTCTGCAATTCTTTGAAAATAGCGAATTGCTTATTAGTGTGGTAAATCTTGGTGTTACCTTGTTTTTCGGAGATTAAAAAGCCAACTTTTTCGAGGCGCTTGAGCTCGCGTTGGATGTTACCGGCGTCCTCTTTGATGAGTTTTGCCAGTCCACGAACGTGCGTCTTGAAATCAGGGTACTTGGCGTAAATAACGATGATTTTACGACGGACTCGTGAGGTTATAAAAATGTCTAGCATATTGAAAACTTAAATCTTACTTAGATGTCATTAAAACGCCTGGGTGGTGATATTACAAGCCCCAGGGAGCCGGTAATGTGCAACTTTGCTACCCACGCCGGACCGCATTTGTTCGCGGCTCGTGCGGCGGGCGCACATTGTCATTCAGACAACGTAAAGTATACCCGCGTAGGCCGGGCATTTCAACCAGACTTTTCACACTGCCTCCTACGTTTTTATGCATAAGCGTTTGGTTTTGTACTCACGGCGCACAACTTCCGGGCGCAAATTTTGCGGGGCCGTATAATACAACTATGCATTACTACGAGGTACTTGTCGCCGATGGGTCATACAAGGGCAACAACGCCCTAACCTACCAGCATGCCAGCCAGCTATCCGCCGGCAGCTTAGTGCACGTATCGCTCAAGCGAAAGACAGTCCTAGGAGTAATTGTCCGCGCTGTGGTAAAACCAAGATTCGCTACAAAGGATTTGCAGCCTGCCGGCGCGTACCAGCCCGTACCCGGAGCCCTTTTACAGTTGGCACGCTGGATAACCGGTTACTATCCCGCCGGACTCGGCGTTACCATGCAGCAATTCTTGCCCGCAAAGCTATATCCGCCCGAAACCCTCGTGTTACCAGTTGCCGCTGGTCAACTGCCCTCGACCCAGCTGCCACCACTTACCCGCGAACAACAAGCCGCATTGCAACGTATCACTGCTGCCGACACCTATTTGCTCCACGGTGAAACCGGCAGCGGCAAGACCCGTGTCTACCTCGAATTGGCTTTGCAACAGTTCAAGCAAGGCCGCTCGAGTATTATCCTAACCCCGGAAATCGGCCTGACCCCGCAGCTTACCCGTAGCGTCACTGCGGTGTTCGGTGTGGATAACGTTATTACCACGCACTCCAAGCTGACCGCCAAAGAACGCAGTCTGGCTTGGTTACGGATGTTGCAATCGCCAACACCGTTGGTGGTGCTTGGGCCGCGTTCGGCGCTGTTTTCGCCGCTCAAAGACGTAGGCCTGATTGTGGTCGACGAATCGCACGAAAGTTCGTACAAACAAGACCAGGCACCGCACTACCACGCGGTCAAAGTTGCCGCCAGCCTGAGTGCCCTGCACCGTGCAATTTTAGTACTCGGTTCGGCCACGCCCTCAATCAGCGATTACTTCTTAGCCGAGGCCCGAAACAAGCCAATTCTGCGACTCACCGAAACCGCGGCAGCGACCCAAAAAGACGACGTCACCACGACCATTATCGACCTTAAAGACCGAACACATTTTCCGCGACAGCCGCATATTTCGGACGCGCTGATTGCCAGCATTGAGCAAAGTCTGCGCGATAACGAGCAAAGCTTGGTGTTCCTTAACCGTCGTGGCACAGCCCGGGTTATGTTGTGTGAAAACTGCGGCTGGCAAGCGCTCTGTCCGCACTGCGATGTACCGCTCACCTTCCACGCCGACAGCCACGATTTGCGCTGCCACACTTGCGGCTACCACACCCACGCGCCGAGCAGCTGCCCGGAATGCGGCAGTGCCAACATCTTGCTCAAAAGCATTGGCACCAAAGCCATTGTCGAGGAACTGCAGCACATATTTCCCGGCGCCCGTATCCAGCGTTTTGACACCGACAACAAAAAAGATGAGCGCCTGGAGTTGCATTACGAGGCCGTACGCGCCGGTGACATCGATATCGTGGTCGGCACCCAACTTATCGCCAAAGGGCTCGATTTACCGCGCCTGAGCACGGTCGGCGTGGTGGTTGCCGATACCAGCCTCTACCTGCCCGACTACACCGCCAGCGAACGCGGCTACCAGCTACTCCGCCAAGTCATCGGCCGGGTCGGCCGCGGTCACCGTGCCGGCCGGGTAGTTGTCCAAAGCTACGATCCCGAAAGCCCGATTATCCGCGCCGCCGCCCAGACCGGTGGCGACGGTTGGGACGCCTACTACCAGGCTGAGCTTAAGGAGCGCAAAAGCTTCGATTTCCCACCGTTCGTGTACACACTCAAAGCGGTCTGCCGGCGTGCCACCGCCAAGAGCGCTGAAGCCGCCGCCGTCAAAGCCGCCGACATCTTGCGCCACAGCGGCTTGCGGATTGTTGTTGACGGCCCGATGCCGGCCTTCCATGAAAAAGCCGGTGGCAAGTACCAGTGGCAGCTCATCCTTAAGGCTAAGGACCGCAGTCAGCTTGTGCAGGCTATCAGCCAGCTCCCCGCCAACTGGTCATATGACATTGACCCCAGCAATTTACTGTAAGCACAACCCGCGCTTTACCCCTTATCTCTGGTATAATGACAGGGATGAAAAAAGAAGACATTATTACCTTGCCGCACACTGATTTGCGCAAACGATCGCAAAAAGTCGGTCTTATTACCCCTGATATCATACAAGTTGTCGAAGACATGCAAGCAGCCACGCTCGATTGGGAGGCTTCACGCGACCACGAAGTCGGTGTCGCCCTGGCTGCCGTTCAGGTCGACATTCTGTACCGCATCATTGTTATCCGCAACGACTTCAACAACAAAAAAGACCGCACCTTCTCGATTTTTATTAACCCGCAAATCACCAAATACGAGGGCGCAGTAGAAGAAGATTACGAGGGCTGCCTGAGCATCCGCGATGTCTACGGCAAAGTCCCCCGCCACACCAAGGTCCGCGTAAAAGCGGTCAATCTGGAGGGTCAGGAAGTCCGCGTCACCGCCGAAGGTTTTTTGGCGCGCATTTTCCAGCATGAAATCGACCACACCAACGGCATCATGTTCATCGACCACATCAAGGACGACCCCAAGGCTTTCTTTCGCCTGACCTCCAGTGGCAACCTGCAGCCCCTGGATTATGACCAGGACGTCAAAAACAACGCCGACCTCTGGCACGACACGGCCGACGTCAAGGAAGCCCATGCCTGAGACAATCGCTGCTGCCGACCGGCCGCGCGTCGTCTTTTTTGGCAGTGGCCCGGTGGCCGCCGCCAGCCTGCAGCTGCTCACCGAGTGGTGCGATATCGAAGCAGTTATCACCAAACCACAACCGCCCCACCACAAGGATATCTTCCCAGTTATCGCCGTGGCCGAGCGCCACAAATTACCACTCTTGTATGCCCGTAACCGCTCCGAGCTCGACACCGTCATGGCCGACCAGCATTTCTCCAGCCGCCTGGCAGTGCTTATCGACTATGGCATTATTGTCAGCCAACAAGTTATTGACTCGTTCGAGCTTGGCATTGTTAACAGTCACTTTTCGCTGCTGCCCGAGTGGCGCGGCGCCGACCCGATTAGCTTCGCAATTCTCAGTGGCCAGCCCCAAACCGGTGTCAGCCTGATGATGCTCGTCCAAGCCATGGACGAAGGCCCCTTGCTGTCCCAAGGCGTATACGAGCTGCCCGACGATATCACCACGCCACTACTGACCGCTCAACTCATCCAGCTCAGCGACAGCCTGTTACGCACGGCCATACCGGCGTACCTGTCCGGCGAGCCGGTAGCCGGCAGCAGCCAGCCACTGGCACCCGTCAGCCAAGAAGCCGCCATGCAAGCCCTTGGCAAGCCCTACAAGCCCACCTACTCGCGTAAACTCAGCAAAGACGACAGCCAGCTCGACTTCACCAAACCGGCCGCTCAGCTGGAGCGCGAAGTCCGGGCGTTTATTGAATGGCCCAAGAGCCGCACCGTACTGGCGGGCAAAGAAGTAGTCATAACCCGGTCGCATGTTGCCAACAACCATGACAAACTGCCCGAGGACCACGCCCGGCACGCCCTCGGGCAGGCCTACGCCACCCTTGATAAAACCATTGCCGTCAACACTGCCGATGGCGTGTTCGTCATTGATCGGCTCAAGCCAGCCGGCAAAAGCACTATGAGCGCCGAAGGCTTTTTAGCCGGCAACAAGCTCGACTAGCACTTATTGCTGGAGCTCACCGGCCATAGCCTGCATGCGCTGCATGGCAGCATTAATCGAGTCCGGATCGGTGTGTAAGCCCTGGGCGTCAATAATCTGCGGCAGCTTTTCCATGTTCGGTCCGCGCTTCATGCTCATCATAACTATGCCGTCCTGACCCTTGGATGTGTCGGTCGCCGACATCGAAGTCAGGTCTTTTTCGCCCTCTAAGATTGTACCGAATTCGGCAGCTGTCAGCTGATGGCCTTCCGATGCGTTCGCTGCAGCATTGTGGCGCGTGGCATGGTACATAACCTCAACCTTTTTGCCATCCCTGTACATGTAGAGCGAAACGACATGCGTCTTGGCATTAAAGGATATCTGGGTGTTCGGGCTCTGGGTATGCCCTTCTTTAATCGATGATTCGTTGCTATATGTCGTAATGTTGGCGCCGCCAGATATTTTATCGGGCACCGTGATAATTGAAGCGTGCTTGTCGCTGCGGAGCGTTTTAAGCATATCACCGGCTAGTTTGTCGGCCGTGGCTTCGGCCGGTGTTTGTTCTGCGTTATTCTTGTCCATGGTTTCGTTGCCGTAGCCATATGCCGGCGCACTCGTAGAGGGAGCATCGGGAACGTGGTCATGAGCTTCCTGGTCGCCACCACGGTTGATACCGAACAGCACGCCTGTGGTTACAGCGGCTCCTAGCGCGATCGTAGCCAAACCACGGCGGATCAGGCTGCGGCGGCGAGCCGCCGGGTCGGTTTGCGGGCTGCCGCCATCGGCAGTGCCTGCGCCGTCGTTGAGGCCGTAGGTGTCGTCGATGGCCTGCTCGGTTACTTCGGGCAGCTCATGCGATGCCGGATTGGTTACTTCGGCATCTTGGGCGTCTGAGATATTTTGCTGGTTTTGGTTTTCGACTGCCGGATCTTCCTCCGGAAGACTTGGACCGCGTTCGTGGTTCATGATCATCACTATACAACCATTAGCGTTATTTGTCAATAATGCCGCACTGTTGCCGAACTAAAAGTAAAACCACCCGGTTGGAACGGGTGGTTTTGAGCTGCTATTGCGGTGGCTGCTGACCAGGATTGCTGGCCGGACCGTATGAGCCATGCTGGTCGTGCGCCGGTGGCGCAGACGATTGCGGCTGGGGCTGGGCGGCTTGCGGCTGTTGTGCCGGATAGTTTGGCGACTGGCCGTATAGCGGTTCGCGAGGTTGCGCGGGCTGTGGTTGGGGAGCTGGCTCGCTGTACTGCGGCTGCGGCGGTTGTGCCTGCTGAGGCGCTGGCGCAGCCTGGTGCTGGCGAGGGTCGACCTGATGGTGGTTGCCGTGGTGCGGTGACTGAGGTGGCAACGGCTCGGCAGCGTGGTGCGGCGGCGCCTCGATGGCTGGCGATTGTGGGGCCTGGACATGTGCTGCCCGAGCCTGTTCCTGCGAAGCCGCCAGGATCTGTGGCGCAAGCGGCGCGATTTCGCTCTTAAGCTTTTCGAACTCTTCGGCTACAACTTGCTTGTAATTTGGGAAATTGGTTTCCAGCCAGTGGAATGCGCCCTGCTCATCACCGGTGTTAATAAACTGCTCAAACTCTACCATCTGCTGTTCGCTCATGCGCTCAGCCAGGCGGGTGCCGACACGCATTTCTAGCGTCTCGTACATGTGCTTTTTAAAAGCGTCCTTTTCAGTAGCCGGCAGCGCGGCTAAGCCGATATCGTTCAGCAAGTTGTCGTCTAAGGTAATCATAGGGGTATTGTATCATCTTTGCCGGCATCGCTACAGACTGCCGGCAATTCTTGGAGCGCAGCTACAGGCTGCGTTCAACCGTTTTGCGCGTAAAGAATTCCAGGCGGTCGCCTTCAAGCACTTCCAGCTTGGCGGTCGGGTGCAGCAACACGCCGCACATTTCGCCTTCTTGGACTTCTTTTACGTCGGTCGGACCGCTCTTGAGGCCGATAACTTCGATTTCGGGAGCCACAACCTCATTGTCACGGAGAATACGCACGAATGATGGAGCCGTTGCCTTGCCCTTGGTGACTTCGCCGCCACAAATGATCTCGGTCTTAGTGGTTTTGAATATACCACGTACGACCAGTCGACCGGTTTCGTCCTCGATAATCTCATCTGATAGCAAATCTGAGAGACCGGCCTTCGCGTCATCAATTAACTCATATATGACGTTGTATAGACGAATTGATACCTTGTCACGGCCAGCCAGCTGGCGGACGTTCGCCGGCAAGTTAACGCTGAAGCCGTAGATGACTGCGCCGGCAGTACGAGCCAGTTGCACATCGTTTTCGCTAATCGGACCGACGCCTGAGGCGACAACCCGGATAGCAACTTCGTCGGTGTCAAGCGACTTAAGGCTGTCAGTAACAGAGGTCAACGAACCCTGCACGTCGGCTTTGATGATGACATTGAATTCGCTAATCTTATTGCTGCGGTTGATGATGCGGATCAGCTCGCTGCTGTTCATATCAAGGCTGCCGGAACTGCGGCGTTCGGTCGCCTTTTGCTCGGCTTGTATGCGCGCCTGCTTTTCGTTGGCGACAACCACGAACTGGTCACCAAACTCCGGAGCTTTCTTAAAGCCGGTCATAACCACCGGTGTTGATGGTGCGGCTTCGGTAATAGTCTTGCCGGTGGTAGTCTCCAGGTTACGAACGCGGGCGTAGGTGCCGCCAGCAACCACAAAGTCGCCACGCTTGAGCGTGCCTTCTTCGACCAGCGCGTGCGCCACCGGGCCGCGGCCCTGTTCGACGTGAGCTTCGATAATCAGACCACTAGCTGCACCCTTGGCGCGGGCTTTGAGGTCTTCGACATCGGCGACCAGCAGTATCATATCCAGGAGTTCTGGGATACCCTGCTTGGTCTTAGCGCTCACCTCTTGAATAACCGTGTCGCCACCCCACTCTTCGACGAGTAGCTCGTGCTCGGATAGCTGCTGTTTGAGGCGATTTACATCGGCGCCTTCCTTGTCGATTTTGTTGGCAGCAACGATAATTTTCACGCCGGCTTTGCGGGCAAAGCGGATAGCCTCAATGGTTTGCGGCTTCACGCCGTCGTCGGCAGCCACCACCAGCACAACCAGATCGGTCAGCTGAGCGCCATGCTCACGAATGGCCGCAAAGGCTTCGTGGCCGGGTGTATCCAGAAAGGTAATCTTGCGGTCTTTGTGATCGACCTGGTAGGCCGAGATGTGCTGGGTAATGCCCCCGGCTTCACCCTTGGCAACATTCAGGTTGAGCAAGGCGTCGAGCAAGGAGGTCTTGCCGTGGTCAACGTGGCCCATAACCGCCACGACCGGCGGGCGAGTCTCGGCATCGGCGGCATCACTGTTCTTACGAGCGCTGCGTGAGGCTACGCCGACCGGCTCAGCCTTGGCGCGACGCGCCAGCTCGATGTCCAGACCAAGCTCTTGAACGATAATTTGGGCAGTATCGAAGTCGATACGCTCGTTGACGGTCGCCATAACACCGTTTTTCATAAGCTCACCGATCAGGCGAGTTACCGGCAAACTCAAGGCGTCGGCCAAAGTACCAACGGTCACGGAATCATCAATTTCAATTGTTCGTGCCATACTGATACTCCTTTCTGGCCGAAGCCCTAGGGTTTACATTCTTTCTCCTTGGCGGCAGCCCTTTCGGTTTTTTGGGAAAGGGCTGCAAATTGTAGTGCGGTGCAAGGCGCGGGAGAAGCGCGCAGGGAGCCGTATCTAGATACGGTGAGCGAGCACTGGAAGTCGCAACGCAGCAATGTGCTGCAAGTTGCAGTCCGCTACTGGGCGTCCTTTAGGCTCAAGGCGATTTTGCGCGCATCGCGATCAATATCGAGCACCTTGAACTTCTTCTTTTCGTTGAGCTGGAAAATCTTCTCAGGGTCAACGTTTTCCTGGGCACCCATCTCAGAGATGTGTACCAGGGCTTCAACAGCTGGGCTGAGCTGTACGAACGCACCAAATGGTGTGATGCGGGTCACCTTGCCTTCGACGATATCGCCCTTGGCAAAGACCTTCACCTGCTCTAACCATGGATCTTCTTGCATTTGCTTGAGGCTCAAGCTCAGGCGATCCTTGTCAATAGCGATGATTTTAGCCTTAACGGTTTCGCCAACCTTGACGTACTTGCGCGGGTCTTCGACACGTTCCCAGGAAATTTCTGAGATGTGGATCAGGCCTTCAATGCCGTCAACGTTTACGAATGCACCGAAGTCGATTACACCGGTTACGATGCCTTCAACTTCGTCGCCAACCTTCAGCTTGGCAAAGCGAGCTTGCATGTCATCGCGGACAGCTTCCTTCTCGGAGAAGATCAGCTTGTTGTCCTTGCGGCTGACATCCAGGATGCGCACGCGCAGTGGTTTGCCCGTCAAAGCGTTCAGCTTCTGGAGGATTTCGTCCTTGTCGGCACCCGATACGCGTGGGTAGTGGCCAGCAGCCAGTTGCGACACCGGTAGGAAGCCACGAATGCCTTCCAGCTCTACCAGCAGACCGCCACGGTTGGCGTCATACGGAGTAACCTCGACGATTTCCTGGCCGTCAAACATCCGTTGCAGCTCGTCCCAACCGCGGTCTTTGGCAGCGCGACGCATGCTGAGCAGTGCGTAACCCTCTTCCATTTCCGGGTCGATGACACTGACGGTAACGGTTTGACCGGCTTCCAGCGTCTGGCCGTGGCCAATCTCGCGACGCATGACAACGCCGACACCGCGTGAACCCAGGTCAATCCAAACCTCGTGCTTTCGTACCGAGCTGACTGCACCTTCGACGACGTCGCCGGTTTCCAGTTGCTTCACATCTTGCGATGCTAACAGCTCATCCATTGTTATTGTAGTTTTAGACATGTTTCTCATGCCTCCTTGAAATGTATTTCCAACAGATGCGGCGACTACTGCTGCGAGGAGATGACCTCTGTGGCTAACTCCGTTTCGAAGACAATAGCCGACACACCTGTAAGATTACTGCTTATTATATCTGTTACGACTGCTTATGTCAAAACTGTTCAGTAGCTATAAAAAATGCCTGGCCGGGCGCGGCCGGTTGCCCTATAATCTGAAGTAATGCAATCGGTGTATTTGGGTATTGATGTCGGGGGGACGAAAACGCTGGTAGCCAGTCTTGACCACCGTGGCGTCATTACGCAGGAAATCCGCTTCCCGACGCCAAAAGTCTACGAAGATTTCGTAGCCGAGTTGGCTGTCCACCTTGGGGAGCTTGAGACTAATGACTTTAAAGCTGGCGTTATCGGGGTTCCGGGCCGCGTTGACCGCAAGCGCGGCGTTGGTCTAGTGTTCGGCAATCTGCCCTGGAAACACGTGCACATCTGTAAAGATGTTGAAAAGCTCGCCAAATGCCCGATGAGCATCGAAAATGATGCCAAATTGGCTGGTTTGAGCGAAGCCATGCTCGTCAAACAATACCGGCGAGTGTTGTATGTAACCATCAGCACCGGCATTGGCATTGGCTACATTGTCGATCAAAAAATAGACCCTGAGCTGGCCGATAACGAGGGTGGCCAGATGCCGCTCGAGCACCACGGCAAATTTGTTGAGTGGGAAGAATTCGCCTCGGGACGGGCCTTTGCTAAACGTTTCGACCGGCCGGTGCGCCAGATTAAGGATGAGCGTAGCCTGCGGGTTATCGCCCACGACATTGCCGTTGGTTTGGTGGATCTTATCGCTGTTCTGACCCCTGATATTATTGTGCTTGGCGGCAGCGTTGGCACCTATTTCGACAAATACGGCGACTACTTGCACGAATACCTCGAGAAATACGACAACCCGATGATCACCCGGCCACCGATTCAGATTGCCGGTCGCCCCGAGCAAGCCGTGGTCTACGGCTGCTACGATCTGGCAAGGCAAATCTATGGCTAAAACACTGTCATTTCCGGTACTATTGGACCGGCTGCAGCAGGATTTTCCGACTTTTAGCTTTGAAGCCGGCGAGGCGTACTGCTGGTCACCGAGCGACAAGCGTATTGTTTACAAGCGCGCCGACAGCGGCTCGACGGCAGTGTATTCCCTATTACACGAGCTGGGTCATGCCCTACTCGACCACAAGCACTACCATCTGGATTTCGAACTGCTCGATCTGGAAGTCGCCGCATGGCAAAAAGCCTGCCAGGTTGCACCTGAGTACGACGTAGCCATTGACGGCGACCATATCCAGGATTGCCTCGATACTTACCGTGACTGGCTCTACGGCCGCTCCATTTGCCCCAGCTGTGACACCAAGACCCTACAGCACGACTCCAGCGACCACCATAACCCCAACTACCGCTGCTACAATTGCCACGCCACGTGGAACGTTACACCATCGCGCTTTTGCCGGCCGTACCGCTCACGACAAGCCAAGACCGACTCCAGCGCACCCGTCTTTGCCTAGCCTTATGGATACTGCGTAATTGAGTACGGGTCGCCGTACGTCTCCCAGAGGAGCGGCGGCACAAGCTTGAGATTGCTCGCGTTCAGGAAAGTGCGTTGTTCAGTATCAACGCGACTGGTGTCATCATGGGCCGCTTCGGTAAGCATGAGCGCCTTACGAGCATCGAGAAACGCACTGAGGTAGGCTTTTTCGTCGCCGCCCTGCGATGGCGGCTTGGTTTTCTGTATAACACTCGCACGCAAACCACCGAAGCTCGCTGCATCGTCACCCGGGCCGTGCATGACAATGGCATCGTAGTAGATAAACTGGCCGAGCGCGTGCAGCCCGTCGGCTTTTGCCTGAGCGACCGCCGGATCGAAGTACACGGCGTCGCGTTCATGATCCTGCGCCTGCTGGAATAATGGATCGGCGGCGGCCGTTTTCCAGTCTTGCACGAAGGCATCACCCAAGCCGGCGTGCGAGGCAGTGCCGTTCACTTTCTCTAGGGCTGGAATATATTTAGCCAGCACATTGCCCGCTTTAAGTTGTCCGTAATATTTCACCAGCTCGAGCATATCGCCAGTACCCGAACAAAAACCGATAATACCCGCGGTGTAGCCGCGGCCGTCTTTGATGTCTTCGATGTAGGCGTATTGTGCTTTCCAGTTCAGCGAGGAATTTTCGGCACTGGAGACCAGTTGCATGGCAATTTCCTTTTTAGCTGGACTATCGAGGTCAGCATTATCTTGGTTGCCGTCCGAAATCGTTCCAAATAGTACCGATCCGCTGCCGGATGCACCATCTCCCGGCACTACACTACCGTTGCCGTCTACTTGTCCGCCTTCGGCTTCTTGTGTCACCAGCGGCGTCTCCGCCGAGCTTTGATGGAGCAGTACGTACCCGACAGTGCCACAGAGTAGCGCAGCCAGCAATGGCGTCATCCCCCGCCGCCAGCGCCGAACCCAAGACATGAACCTGCCACTCATTACTATTGCTGCGCACCCATGTAGCTCTTAGTGTACCGATATTGCTTTACTTTATGGTGTACTGGTCACTGTACATCGTCCAGCTCAGTGGCGTGTTGAGGTCAAAGTTGCCCTCGTTGAGGAACTTGCGCTGCGCCGTGTCAACGCGATCGGTGTTGTCGTGGGCTGCTTCGGTGAGCATAAGCGCCTTACGAGCGTCCAAAAAGGCGCTGAGATAGGCTTTTTCGTCACCTCCCTGCGATGGCGGTTTCACCTTCTTAACAACACTGGCACGCAAACCGCCAAAGGAATCGGCGCTCTCGCCCGGGCCGTGCATGACAATGGCATCATAGTATATAAACTGGCCAAGAGCCCGCAAGCCATCGGCCTTGGCCTGTGTAACCGCCGGATTAAAGTACGAGCGGTCACGCTCATGGTCCTGCGCCTGCTGGAACAGCGGGTCAGCAGCAGCCTTCTTCCAGTCTTGTGCAAATGGAGCATCAAGGCCGGTCAGCAGCGATGAGCCCACCAACTTTTGGAGCGATCCCAAATACGGCGTCAAGATATTGCCACTCGGTTTGATTTGCTTGTAGTAATTGAGCAAGTCGAGCATATCGCCAGTACCAGAACAAAAACCGATAATACCCGCGGTGTAGCCGCGGCCGTCTTTGATATCTTCAATGTAGCCGTACTGAGCCTTCCAGTCCAGCGAAGAGTTCTCGGCACTCGAAACCAACTGCATAGCGATATCTTTCTTGGCCGGACTAAATAAATCGTTGCCATTGCTAACCGGCCGATCGCCAGCGCTCGTAGACTTTGTTTCCACTTTTGTACTCCCTGTAATACCGTTACCCGACAAAGTGGCGACGTCGACTTTGCTGCTACCACTGCGCTTATTGGACTTCTGAGCATCGTTTGATCTTTGGCGGTGATAGACGTTTAAAACGCTCGTGGCAAGTTGTGGTGCGGCCATGCGGAAGCCAAGCACACCGCCAATCAGTAATAAGACCGACGCAGCCGTAAGGTTGCGCAGTGACCCCCACTTTCTGTCAGGCTTGTAGCGTTGACCGAGTTTATACATGCTCAACCATTGTATGTGCCGCTGCTCCTCGACGCAAGGCTTATGTCACTTTTTTGTCAGAAAAGAAAAAAACCCGCTCACATAAGTGTAAGCGGGCTAATCCTTCGGAGAGCTTGTAACCCTCGTCTTTCGTTAAAGACCTAGGTTAGGCTTCAACTTTTTTGGTACGGCGTGAGATACGGCCGCCCTTGGCGCCAGCAGCACGAGCCAGCTCACGGTTAGCGTAAAAGCCTCCGGTACGACCCTTTTTACCACCCATAGCACCGATTTTTGCGTAAAAATCAGGACCGTATTTTGCCTTGTTGGTTGCAGCAGCACTCTTGCCGCCATCTTTGGTTCCAGCCATGGAAATGACCTCCCATTAGTTAGTAGATGCGTTAGTTGCTTAATCGGGACTCAATATAGGGGACTTACCACTGAAAAAACAGTAGTACCCACCCGCCCGGGAACACAACGTCATCCCGAATAAACTCCCACAAATGAAATAAGAAGGCCTATCGGCATGCGGCCTCTTTACAGATGACCTTACGCGACAAACCCTCTGTCTCCGTTCGTGGAATTACGCTTATGATAGCATAACGTCATGCTTATGTCAATAGTTATAACAACACTTTTGGGCAAGCACCAGAGGTGGAGGCGCCCAGGGTTATATGAGGATGGGTGAAGACATTGCAGACGTCCCTGCCAGGACGTAAGCGGTATAAAGAAAAGAGACTTCCTATTCGGAAGTCTCTTTTATAAATCGGCACCGTGCTATTTTCCCAGGGGTGAGCCCCAAGTATTGTAACCGCTACGAGGCTTAACTGCTGTGTTCGGCATGGGAACAGGTGTTTCCCTCGCGCCATGGGCACCGAACAGGAGTTTCAGTGGCTGTTTGGCATCAAAAAGTAACACTGAAAATCCCTGTCCGGCGTCCATGACCGGTGCGTTTTCTTTGGCAAATATATAATCAAGCGTTTGTTACGACAAACAACTACTATGTAAGTTACTCGCACCGCATACAGAAACACGACGTACTGTATGCGGAATTGGCGAGCACCAATAACTAGTCAATTGCTACCTTTGACCCTACTACCAACGGGGGTAGTCGAATCAAAGGTCGTAAAAAGTCAATGTCCCTATTAGTACGCTTCGGCTGCACATGTTACCATGCTTCCACCTTGCGCCTATCAACCAGATAGTCTTTCTGGGGGATCATAGGGAAATCTAATCTTGAGGTCAGTTTCGCGCTTAATATGCTTTCAGCGCTTATCTGGTCCGCACATAGCTACCCAACCATGCCATTGGTATGACAATTGGTACACCAGCGGTGCGTCCACCCCGGTCCTCTCGTACTAGGGGCAGATCCTCTCAAATTTCCTTGCGTCCACAGCGGATATAAACCGAACTGTCTCACGACGTTCTGAACCCAGCTCACGTACCTCTTTAACCGGCGAACAGCCGGACCCTTGGAAGGTGCTCCCCCTCCAGGATGAGATGAGCCGACATCGAGGTGCCAAACAGCGCCGTCTATGTGAACTATTGGGCGCTATAAGCCTGTTATCCCCGGGGTAACTTTTATCCGAAAGCGCTGCCGATACCACACTCATGTACAAATGTACGGACAGCGGAAAACTTACTCCCACTTTCGTGCCTGTTTGGCTTGTAGGCCTCACAGTCAAGCTGGCTTATGCGTATACACTATCACTACGATTTCCATCCGTAGTTAGCCAACCTTTGAACGCCTCCGATACTCTTTAGGAGGCAACCGCCCCAGTTAAACTACCCACCAGACACGGTCCCGGAACCAGAACCTACTTACGATTGTGCCGTAACGAATTTATATATTCGCTAGGCTTCTAAGACAGGCGCTACGCGAACATATAAATTCGTTTCAACGCTAGCCTTAAAAATCATAAACAGATTGTGGTCCCGGTGAGAACAAGATCGTATTAAGGGTGGTATTTCACCGGTGACTCCACCTAGGCTAGCGCCTAGGTTTCAAAGTCTCCCACCTATGCTACACATAATACGACCCGGCTCAATGTCAAGCTGTAGTAAAGCTCCACGGGGTCTTTTCGTCCTGCTGCGGACAGACGGCATCTTTACCGTCAATGCACTTTCACCGAGCTCTTCGTCGAGACAGTGCCCATATCATTACGCCATTCGTGCGGGTCAGAACTTACCTGACAAGGAATTTCGCTACCTTAGGACGGTTATAGTTACCGCCGCCGTTCACCGGGGCTTCAGTTCAAAGCGTAAACCTCTCCCCTTAACCTTCCGGCACCGGGCAGGCGTCAGCCCGTATACATCCACTTTCGTGTTAGCACAGACCTATGTTTTTGGTAAACAGTTGCATGGGCTCCTTAGCTGCGGCCCCCTCACATTACCTACCACGGTAGTGTGAATAATTGGAGGACAGCTTTCTTTTCGATATGTTTAGACACCCCGAAGGGTACATCTAAAAATGTCTTCTCGATTAAACTCAGAAAAAATTATCGTAAATTGTTACTCGGTAGTTTCTAAAAAAACTACCTCTATCATTTACCGATGTTTTCTTGAAAAGAAAACTGGCACTTACATTACCATTCACGGTGATAAACACTGTGAGGGGGCAGACCTTATCCCTAAGTTACGGTCGCTGTATTGCCGAGTTCCTTGACGAAGAATCACTCGTACACCTTGGTCTACTCGACCTGAGCACCTGTGTCGGTTTGCGGTACGGATAGTATTGTCCACGCGTTAACTTGCTTTTCTAGTCAGCACCTTCACTGGAATTCGACCAAAAGGTCGTTTCATTCGTACCTATTTCTGGTACTTAGACGGATATAACCATGAATCCGCTCCAGCTACTATGCCGCGCACAGCTAACAAAACAATACTAGTACGGGAATATTAACCCGTTGTCCATCGCCTACGCTACGCGCCTCGGCTTAGGACCGACTAACCCTGGGACGATTATCGTGGCCCAGGAAACCTTGCTCTTTCGGTGGGCAGGATTCTCACCTGCCTTATGGTTACTCATTCCAACATTCTCACTTCCTACCGCTCCACCGAACCTCACGATTCGACTTCAACGCAATAGGAACGCTCCTCTACCACGCGTACAAAGTACGCATCCATATCTTCGGTGCTATGCTTAGCCCCGTTACATTTTCCGCGCAAGATCTCTTGACGAGTGAGCTGTTACGCACTCTTTAAATGAATGGCTGCTTCTAAGCCAACATCCTCGTTGTTTAAGAAATCTCACCTCGTTTCCCACTTAGCATAGACTTAGGGACCTTAGATGATGGTCTGGGCTGTTTCCCTTTTGAGCGACGAGCTTAGCCCCGCCGTTCTAACTGCTGTAGTTCCACAGATGGTATTCGTAGTTTGTCAAGGGTAGGTAATCTTGCGACCCCTAGTCCGAAACAGAGCTCTACCCCCATCTGCTACCGTACAACGCTAGCCCTAAAGCTATTTCGAGGAGAACCAGCTATCTCCAGGTTCGATTGGCATTTCACCGCTAACCACAGGTCATCCGGGCCTGTTGCAATAGACTACGGTTCGGTCCTCCACGTCGTTTTACCGACGCTTCAACCTGCCCATGGTTAGGTCACCTGGTTTCGGGTCTATTCACGTATACTCGGTCGGCCTATTCAGCCTCGCTTTCACTATGCCTCCGGCAGATGCCTTAGGCTTGCATACGCAAATAACTCGTTGGATCGTTCTACAAAAAGCACGCCGTCACCCCGAAGGGCTCCGACTCCTTGTACGCACACAATTTCAGGTTCTATTTCACTCCCCTTCCGGGGTTCTTTTAACCTTTCCCTCACGGTACTTGTTCTCTATCGATCGTAAGATATATTTAGCCTTGGAGGGTGGCCCCTCCGGATTCAATCAGGGTTTCTCGTGTCCCGACCTACTCGACAAACGAACCTTTTCTCAAGTCACCGAAATGACCAGAGAAAAGGTTCTTTGCAAATATAAGGTTTGCGATACTTTGTATACCAGGCTATCACTGTCTTTGGCTCAGCTTTCCAACTGATTCTACTCGCCTCGCAATTTTCTAAAACCTTATGCAGAGTAATGGTAGCCTCTGCTTCCAATCCCGATCCCTCATTATTGCTAATAAGATCTCAGGACTGGTAGTTTGCATGTCACAACCCCTTGATGATATTCGTCTACCAACTTATTTGCCACGCTTGTACCGCATTCCAGCTACCGAAGTAACCGTTCAACAAATACATTTGTAGGCAAAAATCATAAAGGTTTGGGCTCTTCCGCGTTCGCTCGCCACTACTAACGGAATCGTTGTTTACTTTCTCTTCCTCGGGGTACTAAGATGTTTCAGTTCCCCCGCTTACCGCTATCCAAGCCTATATATTCAGCTCGGCGCAACTGGACATAACTCCAGCTGGGTTTCCCCATTCGGACATCTCCGGATCAAAGCATAGTTAGCTGCTCCCCGGAGCTTATCGCAGCTCCACACGTCCTTCATCGGTATCTTACGTCAAGGCATCCTTTGTGTGCGCTTGAGTAACTTTTTACGATAGAAATCATCAGACCAAAGTCTGACTCATTCAGTGCAATTGACTAGTTATTGGTAATTACCAAAGGTAACTTCCAATCAATAGCCGTTTGTCGTTACACAATCGAAATGCATCAGTACTTACGTAACAAATGCAGATCAAATGCGTTCAATTGCTTTTCTCAAAATTTGCCAAATTTTTAAATTTCAAAACTCCGAGGCCGACACATGGACACCTATACTACTGTATCGAGTGAACCAGTCTTTATACGCTTGAGTTTACGTTTGAAGCTCGTTGGTTTAGCCGGTTGCTCGTCAAATACCTCTGGTGAGATTCTTGAAGAACTTCTTCCTAAACTCAAGCTTCACGTAGTGTATCAGTTCTAACAGATACGGTCAACACTTTTATGATGCATTTTTTGCTACAGGCCCTTATCTGTCAGCTGAAGCTATCCTGCATACTTTCGCATTATAGTGATTCACATCACCAGACATACTGCCTAACAGAGGTGTCAACCAGCAGTAATGCTAACGTGATATTTATCACATATAGTGTGCGCCAAAGCTCACGGACAAGTATAAGCCGGCAGCCTACAATCAGTTAAAAGGATTAGTATGGAACAGCAAACACCCAAAAATGAACTCTATATCCCCAACTGGCGGATTGTGATGGCCGTAGGCACGATGGGCGTATACGGCGAAGTTGACACCGAGCGTTTGTCTGTGCTGCCTATGGAGATTGGCTTTAGGGGCCGAGTCCACGGCTTAGAACAAGTGGAAGTCAGCCAAGACGAATACGGTAGCAGCTTCGTAGACTGGCGCCTGCTACGCGCCGACCATGACGGTGCCGCCTTCTACGCCATCGAGAACACCTTGGACGGCTTTAACCGACTCGGTATGTCCGGCACGGTGTTGCAAGCCGTGTACACCTCCGCCGACTGCGGCTTATTCGGTCGCAGTGCCCCGGTAGCGATGCGTGACATGCTGGATATCACCGAGCTGGCCGACGAGTTCTGCCGTATCACTCGCCTGCCGGACACTATTTCCGCCGACGACTTCAGATAGACCAGAAACCGACCAAAGAAAAAAGCACATCGTCGACGGATGTGCTTTTTGCTATAGACCAGCCGAACCATACTAACCCTTGTAAAATGATGGCTTTTCCGATAGAATACCTCGGTAGTTTACAAAACTTACGGGGACATAGCTCAGTTGGCTAGAGCACCTGCTTTGCAAGCAGGGGGTCCAGGGTTCGAGTCCCTGTGTCTCCACCATATTCCACAACCGCTACGGTTCGCACATTTACTCTTCGGGCGATTAGCTCAGCTGGTTAGAGCGCGTCACTGATAATGACGAGGTCGGAGGTTCGAGTCCCTCATCGCCCACCAAACTGCATATTAAACACCTATTCGTAGGTGTTTTTTACTTTTTCGATGTATATTAACGATATGAAAACTAATGAGCGTTTCCAGCTTAATATTCGTTCTATTACAGAAGTAGTGACCGTTAGTCCCCTATTAGCTTATGCTGCGACATACTTCTATGAGACCAGCTACAACGAGGTCTATGGCATTCCTCGTTACCTTTTTAAATTCGACATCGCACATGTCGCATTAACGCTTACTATAATCACTTTCGTTCCTGCTTTACTGTTTCTCCTGCTTACTTTTATTCTTTCGGATAAAAGCTTAGCAGAACAAGAGAATCAGGATGCACTTGGCGAAGCAGTAATAGTCATACTAGTTCTTTTACTCGGCACTTTATTGTGTGTGCGCATAGCTCCCTCTTTGACGTCAATTGCAGCACCGTTATTCTTATTGATGTCGGCGGTTACGCTATACTTGCGGATTCGTCATGGAATTCGTTTTTTACCCAAACGCATATTCTCTACCAGTAATCACACGCCGGCACGACTCTGGTTATTTGATAAGCTTGAGAATTATCTTGGCACTTCCAATATGGCCACGCTCGGCTTACTTGTTCTTACATTCTTTGCTCTTCCTTTTCTATTAGGCGGTGTTTTGGCAAGTGTTAATACAACTTTTTACAAAATTCAATCTAGGGGTAACTGTATAGTATTAACCGTTGCAAACAATGTAGCCGTTTGTGGATATACCGATGTCAATAATCCTAGACGATTAACTGGCAAGTACTCATTGGTCGATTTAACAGGTGAAAATATATTCCTTGAACGGCAAAAGCTTGGACCACTAACTTCGACGGAATAAAAAAGAGCCCTCTCGCAGAAGGGCTCTTTTTTGATGACTCCGGAGAGTCGTTTTACGGTTCCACGGCATTGCCCGCGGGGTTAAAAACTGGATAGTGCATCTCAACGTCAAATTCGTGTCAAAGGTTCAGTTTACTGATGGTCCCGGCTTCCGAAGAAGCAATGTAAAACGTCAGTACTGATTTACGTTTTACCGAGATCGACCTAGCTCACTATAATCCGAAGATGTATAGCTGCTAGAAATCTCCCTAGAAAGGAGGTAATCCATCCGCACGTTCCCGTACGGATACCTTGTTACGACTTAACCCCAATCATCTCCCCTACCTTAGGCCCAGGCAAAGCTGGGACGTCGGGTATTGGCGACTTTCATGGTTTGACGGGCGGTGTGTACAAGACCCGGGAACGTATTCACGGTAGTGTGCTGACCTACCGTTACTAGCGATTCCGACTTCAAGCAGGCGAGTTTCAGCCTGCTATCCGAACTGGGACCGGCTTTGATGGGATTTGCTCCGTCTCGCGACTTGGCTGCCCTTTGTACCGGCCATTGTAGCGTGTTTGTAGCCCCAGACGTAAGGGAAATACTGACCTGACATCATCCCCCCCTTCCTCCCTGTTACCAGGGCAGTCTAGCTAGAAAAATTCAACTAACTATAAGGGTTGCGCTCGTTGATGGACTTAACCAAACATCTCACGACACGAGCTGACGACGGCCATGCATCACCTGTCACTTGGTTCCCGAAGGCACACTCTGCTTTCGCAGTGCTTCCAAGGATGTCAAGCCTGGGTAAGGTTCTTCGCTTACCATCGAATTAAACAACACGCTCCACCGCTTGTGCGGGTCCCCGTCAATTCCTTTATGTTTTAGTCTTGCGACCGTACTCCACAGGCGGGATGCTTAACGCGTTAGCTTCGCTACTAGAGGGGTCGATACCTCTAACAGCTAGCATCCATCGTTTACGGCGTGGACTACCGGGGTATCTAATCCCGTTTGCTACCCACGCTTTCGTGCCTGAGCGTCAGGAACAAGCCAGTCACCTGCCTACGCCATTGGTGTTCCTCCTAATATCTACGGATTTCACTCCTACACTAGGAATTCCAGTGACCTCTCTTGTCCTCTAGTTTAGCAGTTCAGATAATGTGAGTATGGTTGAGCCACACGCTTTCACTACCTGCTTACTATACCGCCTACGCAACTCTTTACGCCCAGTAATTCCGGATAACGCTTGGATCCTCCGTATGACCGCGGCTGCTGGCACGGAGTTAGCCGATCCTTATTCATATGCTACCGTCATATTCGTCACATATAAAAGCAGTTTACAACCCTAAGGCATTCATCCTGCACGCGGCGTTGCTCCATCAGGCTTTCGCCCATTGTGGAAAATTCCCTACTGCTGCCTCCCGTAGGAGTCTGGGCCGTGTCTCAGTCCCAGTCTGGCTGATCATCCTCTCAGACCAGCTACTGATCGTCGCCATGGTGAGCTTTTACCTCACCATCTAGCTAATCAGACGCAGGCCGTTCCCAAACCGCCGAAGCTTTACTCCTTAGAGCACATGCGGTATTAGACACCATTTCTGGTGCTTATCCCTCAGTTTGGGGTACGTTCCTACGCGTTACTCAGCCGTCCGCCGCTCGTGTACCCCGAAGGGCCTTACCGCTCGACTTGCATGTATTAGGCACGCCGCCAGCGTTCATCCTGAGCCAGGATCAAACTCTCCAAAAAAGAAATGTTCAATCATAGCGTCAGAGAACAACTAGCTTTCTTACGAAATCTAGAAATTACTGACAAAAATTTAGAATCTGTGGATTCTGTTTCAAACAATTCAAAAACATGAATTGACGTTGATTTGCACTATTCAATTTTTAACGTACGGCACCCTGCTCATGGCGGGGCTGCCTGAGCTTTCCAGAGACACCTTAACAGTAGTTCCTCAAAAGCTTCACTCATCATAGCCCCTTAGGGCTTTAGTGTCAACACCTACGGTTGCACTTTATTGTTGCATAATTTACTGCACAGTAAAACTATGACGTGCCAGAGGTGCTGCCGGCACAAATACCGGGAAATTCTTTAAAGGTAATTCCGGCTGCCGTCACCTCAAGCGTGCGCTGATTGTACTCATGGTTCGGATCGAGCGGCCAAACACATGCCATTGTCAGCGCACCATCCCACGCCGGCCGGGCCGCAGCGCCACCTGTTAAACGCGGCTCCTTGCCAACATAAAAGACGCAATCACTGTCGTTGCCCTGGGCTATATATTTGTTCTGGCGAATCCCGCTAAACAGCACGTACACCTTGCCCTGCGCTGTTTCGAGTCTGGCGACACCCGGTTTACAGCTGGTAAGATCCAGCAAAACGTCAGACGACCCGGTTCGACTCGTCCCAAGTTTTGCGGAATCAGTCTGTATCGTCGTCGAACGTATCGTTGGCGTATCGTATGCCACAAAGTTCTTCCATTGATTGGCATATTCCGCCCGAGAGGCTTCTCGCTGGGCGTGCGGATATACTGCCAGCACGTATATGCCAAGAACCAGCAAGCCGAACACTATACACACCGGAACCACAGCAGACGCCCAGCGCGGGGCGTCATGCGCAACCATAAAACTCCGTAGTAATGAGCTAACGACAATCATCAGTCCGATAATTAACAGACCGATGCTGAGGAAAAACAACATACCAGCGCCAATATTAGCGCCAATGATACACGACGAGCCGGCATGCGGCTCACCACACTGTGGCGGATTGAAAGATGGCAGTTGACCCGCAACCAGACCGGCAACACCAAGTAGCATTACAGCTACACCACCATACAAGACTCGTGTACCTTTTGGTATACGCACATTCATATGCCGTAGTATACGATATCTCATCTAAAACGGTATTGTTTATAGGATTTATGCAACCTATACGTTACAATATGTAACGTATTCTACACATTTTATGTCTGAACAATATCTTATCAACAACCTCCGCTTGTACCGTGTGAGCCGCGACCTGTCGCAGGCTGAGCTCGCCGAGCACGCCGGCGTGTCACGCAAAACAATCAGCGCCATCGAAAACGCCAGCACCCACCCTTCGGTGATGCTGGCGCTTATATTAGCTCAGGTGCTCGACGCGAGCGTCGAAGACTTATTCAGCCTAACGAACGCGTCGGACAGCTTCTAGGCTTTCGCTGCCTTTGGCGTTTCTGCGGCAGCTTGTTCAGTCTCGACGTCATCATCGTCATCAGGTTCATCGGTTTTGTCGACCAATGCCAACGACACAACCTCATCGCCATCGCGCAGGCGCATGATGCGTACACCCTGAGTGGCCCGGCCAAGTGCGGGGATATCCTTAAGGCCCAAGCGGATGGTCTGACCCTGGCTGGAAATGATAATCACCTCTTGGGTGTCGTCACCCTTTTCGTCGCGCAAGGTCTTTACGCCTACCAAACGTCCGGTCTTAGTATTGACCACTGCCGAGCGGATGCCGACACCACCACGAGCATGCGGCGTAAACTGCGACACTTTGGTGCGCTTGCCGTAACCCGATTGGCTAATCACAAAGATACTGGAGTTGGCCTCGACAATATCCATGCCAATCACCACGTCGCCGGCCCGCAAGCGGATACCACGAACACCGCGTGACACGCGACCCATTGGGCGGGCATCTTTTTCATGGAAGCGAATCGCCTGCCCCTGAGCCGTGGAGATGACAATCTCATCGTTGCCACTGGTCATGCGAATCCATTTCAGTTCATCGCCTTCGTCGAGGTTGATGGCAATCAGACCGCTGGTGCGGACATTTTGATACTGCTCAAACGGCGTCTTTTTAATGGTGCCGCGGACAGTACACATAATCAGGTTGGCGGCATCATGAGTTTTGGAGATATTAATGACCGCGCTGACGGTTTCCTCTGGCTGGAGCTGCAACAGATTGACCAGGGCAACACCCTTGGCGCTCAACATAGCAGCCGGTACTTCGTAGGTCTTGAGACGGAACACGCGACCCTTGGTCGTAAAGAACAGCAAGAAGTCGTGCGTGCTGGCGTTCACGACGTGCTCGATAACGTCTTCTTCGCGGGTTGCCATACCACGACGACCCTTACCACCCCGCCCCTGCTTCTTGTACTCGGCAATGGGACTACGCTTGATGTAGTTGGCGCTGGTCAACGTTACCACTACTTGCTCATCGGGCACCAGGTCTTCGTCGCTCATTTTACCGAGTTCGGTCGGGACAATCTTGGTGCGGCGGTCATCGCCGTAGCGCTCCTTGAGTTCGAGCATTTCGGTCTTTACGATATCCAAAATCATTTGCTCGCTGGCCAAAATTGCCTCTAATTCACCGATGATACGGCGCAGCTCGGCCAGCTCTTCTTCGAGCTTGGCGCGTTCCAGGCCGGTCAGGGCGCGCAGCTGCATGCCCAAGATGGCGTTAGCCTGGACAATCGACAGACCAAACTTCTTCATCAGGCTTTCGCGGGCGATGTCGGTCGTTTGGCTGGCGCGGATAGTCGCGATTACCTCGTCGATGTTATCGAGGGCAATCTTTAAGCCCTCTAAGATGTGCGCCCGATCCTTAGCTTTGCGCAGCTCAAACTCGGTACGGCGGCGAACCACCACGCGGCGGTGCTTGATGTGCTCTTGGATGATGTCTTGCAGACCCAACACCCGTGGCTGAATACCGTCAATCAGAGCCATCATGTTGAAATGGAAACTAGTTTGTAGCGGCGTCAGCTTGTATAGCTGGTTGAGCAACTTCTTAGGATAAGCATCCTTCTTGAGGTCGATGACAATACGCACATTACCGCGGGCACTTTCGTCCCTTAGATCGGAAATGCCGCTAATCTTCTTTTCCTTAACCAAGTCGGCAATCTTAATAACCAGCGATTCTTTGTTGAGCGCGTACGGAATCTCGGTAATGATAATCTGTTGGCGACCTTTTTTGCCTTCCACGATTTCGGCCACACCGCGAACCACGATACCACCACGACCGGTCGCGTACGCCGTGCGCAAGCTTTCTTTACCAAAGATAATACCACCGGTCGGAAAATCCGGGCCCTTCAGGTGCTGCAAGAGGTCATCAAGCGTAGCATCGGGGTTTTCAATCTGGTGCACCGTGGCGTCGACCACCTCGCGCAAGTTGTGCGGAGGGATGTTGGTGGCCATACCGACGGCAATACCCAGCTGACCGTTCAATAGCAGGTTCGGCAGCTTGGCTGGCAGCACGGTCGGCTCTTGCAAGCGGCCATCGTAGTTGTCACGGAAATCAACCGTGTCCTTATCGATGTCGGCCAGCAGCTCGTCGGCGACGCGCTGCATCTTGGCTTCGGTGTAACGCATGGCAGCCGGCGGGTCGCCGTCCATGCTACCGAAGTTACCCTGACCGTTCACCAGCTGGTAACGAGTCGCCCAAGGCTGTGCTAAACGCACCATTGAGTCATAAATTGAGCTGTCACCGTGCGGGTGGTAGTTACCCATTACATCACCGACGACGGTGGCACTCTTACGGTGGCGGGCGGTGCTACGCAGACCGGTTTCGTTCATAACGTACATAATGCGCCGGTGCACAGGCTTCATACCATCCCTGACGTCAGGAAGGGCGCGGTCGATAATCACACTCATGGAATAGCGTAAATAGCTATCTTCCATGACGTTTTCGACCGTACGGCCCTCGACGATACGCGAGTGGTCGGCCTCGACTATGGTATACGATTTATCAATCAGATCGCCTTCGACCGCTTGTTCCACAGGAACCTCAGGAGCTTCGTGGGTCTCGGGAATATTATCTTCTTGTGGCATGTTAGTGGTGGCGTCGTCATCCATAATTCTGTCTGTTACCCTTCTCAATAATCGGTGTCGCCGCAAGCCGCCTGCAAGAGCCGACTAAAATTGCGGCACTTTGTCTACAAAAGCTATAACAGCGTACACCTACTGATGTCATCAAGTATATCTTATGGCAGTGAATTGGACAATCTGTAATGGCCCTGTGAGCCTCGTAGAGGCCTTTTGCAGGCTTTTCGACCCTCAAGGAGCCTGTTTTACCATACTAAATCAAAACTCAGGGCTTCAAGCTCATTTTTTGGCAAAGAAAAAACCCGGTCATCTAAATCCACAAAAGTGGAACCCGCTTGCGCGAGCGATGACCGGGGTCGTGCATTCTCATATTGTGTAAGCGTTGCCGCTTAAACCCGGTATGAGAAACCGGTTGGTACTACTACCGCGTGGATGCGAATACGTCCACGACTGTGTACGCCGGCTGCGAATCGCGGCGCTGGGCCTGGAGCTGCAGATGCGCAAACAACCGAATAGCCTCCGGGCAGTACGACAACGCCTCGCGCCGGCTGCGGGTCCAGACCACCTGGAAATAGGGGTCGGACTCGCGCCAACGGGCAGCATTGACTGCGACTGTGGCGTACACCTCAAGCGGCTGACCCGTCGTCGCGTCCTTGCCGTAGGCATGAACGGAAACGTCGGGTACAGACGCCGAGAAGTCACGGTAGTCGGGCAGCTTGATGACCGGTCGGTCACCATTACTCAGCCACTCGTGCCACTGACGCTCGTTGCGCCCGTGGTTGAGCAGCTCAGCTGCTTCTGGATGCGCCTGGTCAGTCACCGTGAAGGTCTTGACGACCTGCCCGTTGAAGACCAGATCGGTCTCCGACACGACGGCGTCGCGTTCCGGACTGTACGACGGACGAAGTCCCTCCTCCAGCCTTGCGAGCTGCGGAGCAACATCAACCATCCAGGCCGGATCGACGGCACTCACCATGCGAATGAGACGAATGACACCTCCCTTTCGAGCCTGCAGATCCCAGGGCATGCCCACGATCCACTGACTGTGACCAACCACCGAGTTCATCGCCAACTGACGGGCAACGCCTTCGGCAGCATGGTACTTGTTGCCGTACAGCTGTCCGTACAGGTGGTCGACCATGCCGGCGCAAACGGCTCGCAGGATACTATCCCGGTCACCGGTCGTGCCGCTCTTCACCTTACCTCGGAGTTCGCGCACCAAACGGCTGCGCTTGTCCTTGGCTCCGTAGAAGGCCTTGGCAAAAATGCCACTGGCGATCATGGTCTCACGGTTCATGCCACAAGCCACTTCGTACAGCTTCAGCTGAGCGAGCACATCAGATCGGGTTTCGACACCGATGAGCCCGCGCCAGCAGCTGCAGGACCGGAAGTTGAGCTTGGCACAACGTTCGCAAACGCGAACATTCAGCTCACCCTGTTCCAGAATGGCAGCGGCAGTAACAACATCGTCCACGACGCCCAGCTTCTCAGCCTCCACAATCATCCGTGCGTAACGCACCGACACCGGAAGCTTTGAAACCAGCTTGCCAATCTTGGTCACCTGACCGTTGTCGTCCATGCAACCCAACAGACGCAAGGTCTGCTTGGCGGCACGAATCTCATTCGGGTCAGGCTGGTGAAAGAACGTCAGTTCCTCCATGTCGAAACCTGCAACCGCCAGCCGGAGTACTGCCTGGTCAAGCCGAGTTCGGAGAATCTCCGGCATCGGGAAGCTCAGACGCTCATCCGGTGGCGTAGTGCAACGGTCGACGTACACACCCGGCTGGGTGCGTCCGGCTCGGCCCTTGCGCTGCTGGCTGCAAGCCCGACTGATCGGCATGAGGTACAAGCCCTCAACGCCGTCAATCAGTTCGACACGGCGCTCCATGCCACTGTCGACTACCGCAGTGATGTCCCCAATCGTGATGCTGGTTTGCGCCACGTTGGTTGCCACCACACACTTCGGCCGGTCATAGCGCTGGAAGCACTGAGCCTGCGCTTCGGCAGACAGCTCGCCATGCAGCGGCAGGATCTCGGCACCAGGCATAGCCTTTCGCAGTTCGCGAACGGTGACCTCAATCTCTGCCTTGCCTGGCTGGAAGACGAGCACGTTGTGGCCCTGCCGAAGCAGACGCAGCACACCGTCCTCAATCTCCTTACCCACCGGTTCCAGCTCTTCCACGGGGAAAAGTCGGCCCGGAACCGAGACAATCGGCGCGTTACCGAAGTAACTTGCCAGCCGCTCGGCCTCCAGCGTGGCGCTCATGAGCACCAGCTTGAAGTTGGGGTTCTCCTTGATCTGACGGTGCGCCCAGGCGACCAGAACCTCAATGTTGAGGTTCCACTCGTGGACCTCGTCGATAACCAGAACCTGTTGGTCCCGGGCACCTACGAGTTCGCGCACCAGCGCCAAACCGTCGGTCGCAAACAGACAACGCGTTGCCGCACTGTCCTTTCGCTTGTCGGCGATTCGGTAGCCCACGGCGTTCCCAAGTCGGGTACCGTGATTCTGCGCCACACGCTCTGCAACCCGTACGGCTGCCAAACGGCGCGGCTGCGTAATCACCAGATTGAATCCGGCCTCCATCAAGTAAAGAGGAACCATCGTGGACTTACCGGCGCCGGTCTCCGCAACGACAATCGTCACGGGGTTGTTGGCAACCGTCTGGACGATCTGGTCACGGAACGCGACGATCGGAAGAATGTTCGACATGTTCGGGGTGAACCTCACATTCTGTTTGGAATTTTTATCTTCAAAAACCAGTAGCTCATAGCGCAGTCTCAGATACAACAAGTCTGCCAAGCACCAGCTTTTGCGGGAACCCGCCATCTGTCGTTACTTTCGTAATAACGGAGGTGAGCTCACCGCAAAAGCTGGTACAAAGGTGACATCGGTACGCCTCAAGAGAAGTTACGACTCTAAAACGGAGTCGCGAGAGGCTTCATATGTACGGGCGTACCCTGTACAAAGACCACACATAAGCTTTTGTTAAGTAGCCGAGCTCTCAAAATAACAGATGAAAGCTCAGTTGAACCGCCCAGTATGGGCCTGATCTGCTGAAATTTCATACTAATGCCGGTTTTTGCTCATTTTTGGCGTATTTGTCTCTGTTACAAACCGAAGCCTCTCTTGAATCGATTGTGCTATGCATTATAGCACAATATACTTATTTTGTCAATAGGTATATGCACCAGAAAAACATGATACATCCCTGTTTAGAGACGCAATGTGTTGTAAATTGAGAATTTGTCGATTCGCTGCCTTACAGCTCATCAGCACGACTATTACTTCGTGGTCGACGGGCGGGTACTTCAGCATGGATTGTTCTACGAAAACGTAGAGACATTCCAGCCGAGCACCCGCCCAAGTTCATGATGTACTCAGGATGTGGGCTGTCGAGCCGGCTTGACATGGGTGGCCTTGGCAGGCGGCGGAACGATCGTGGCGATCGAACTTACCGACTTGTAGATCAGGCCAACGCCAAAAGAAGCCAACGCCACAACCACCAGCGCGGAGACAGCCAGATCCAGGAGATAGAATCCCGAATCAACAATCACCGGCCGGTAAACTGCTACGATGCTGACTGCCAACCAATGGTTCATGCAGTATGGACAGCTGAACAGCTCCCCAAACCACGCGCTCCGTCGGATAATGGCGTTCCGCAAAGGAATAGTGACTTTGGCCTTGGTGATGGTCATCGACAGTGCCGCGACCGCCAGACTCAAGGCGACAAAGCTCACGAGAACTTGCGGCAATTCGGCGTTCATCCGAAGCACCCACAGCCGCGAGAGACAGTTTCCTCGGCAGACTCCAGTTCCTCAGCCTCGGCCAAGAGAGCGTCAGCCTCGCTGAGACTTTTCTCCAGGTCAACGCCTTCAAGGTCCAGATCGGAGGAATCATTACCGGAACCGGGACGTCGTCGCAAACGCTCAAACATGGGTTTACTCCTTCTCTCAGGCAGCGACCAGTGGACGCTTGCTGATGGAAACGATATCCGAATGGAAACCGTTTACGAACTCGGCAACAGCCGATTCGTTGTCCAGATCGATGTTTTCCTTGAGTGTCGCACGCACCGCCCGGCGCAGATCCTCGAGCATTACGCCCGTCAGGATATCCCGCTCCAGGTCTCGAGCCATAGCAAAGGCCTTCGCCTTCTCGACGATACCCTTGATCATGGCACCAGAGCACAGCTCACCGAGCGTGAACTCCAGCGTATTGTCGCTTCGCAGCAACACATCGTACAGCACATGCTCGGCGCTGAACAGGAACTCGCCTGCCTCCTTCCCCAGCTCGTGCGTGGAGTGCACGCCAACAATCGGCGTTGCTTCCAGGTAGAGTCGGAAGATATCGACAGAGGTACCCATAGTCGGGCGCTCGACCTTAACCTTGAGGTCAATACGGTCGTCACGCGTCAACGCCGGGTCGAGTCGCTCAGCCCTGTTGGTGGCGAAAATCACCAGCGCCCCCGATTCCTCGAGACCGTCCATCTCCGTCAGGAGTGTCGGCACGATAGTATCGCCGATATCGGTACTAACACCGGTACCACGAGTACGCCCAAGCGCATCGATCTCGTCAAAGAAGATGACAGCCGGATAGCCGTAGTCCTCCTTGAACTTGCGCGCCCTGGCAAAGATAGCCCTGATAGCCGCCTCGGTAACACCGACATAGCGGTTCAGGAGCTCCGGTGCCTTGATGTACAAGAAACCGTCACCTGCGGAGCCGCCGTACTGCTTGCGCAGCGAAGTGGCAACCGCCCTGCCGAGCATGGTCTTACCGCATCCGGGAGGCCCGTAGAGCAGAATGCCCTTGGGCTGCTTCTTGCCGTAGTGAGCAAAAATTTCCGGCTGCTGGTATGGCAACTCGATAGCCCCGATGAGTGCCGTCTTGGCATCCTCGAGTCCACCGACATCAGACCAGGCAACGTCATGGCTCGTAGCAACCTGGAACGTCTCGTCGAGCGTACCCAGATTACGAACAATGACCAAGCCGGCGGCCTGATCCAAAACGACCTGGTCGCCCTGCTTGACTGCGTTGCCGCCGTTGAAGACTACCCGGGACGAACCCTGGTAATCAACCTCCGACAGATCATCGTCAACAAGTCGTTTGACGACCACCAGCTCACCAATGGCAAGGCCTTCGGCCAGACCAATGATCTGCATGGTTGCAACCGACAGTCGAACAACATTACCCGGCTCCAGCTTTAGATTCGGGGGCTGTTCAACTTCGAGCAGCTTGTCGTCGGCGATTACCACCACGTAGGCGGTCTCGATCGGCGGCAGCGGCAGGAGCTCGTAATCCTTCATGGCAACCCATTGAGTGGGCATATTGCCATTTCCGAGCACGTGAATCCCATTATCCCTCGGGTCGAATCGTTCAACCACAAGTTCATGAGTTTCAATGTCATCGCCGTAAGGGTCCGTGTCACTGTACACGCGAACCTGAGCTCGAACCCTTGCACCCTCCTTGAGGACAGGCTCCTGTTCGACGGTTCGCGAACCAGTGACGACCACTGTTGCGTAGCCGTTCGGTGAAGCAGTCAGCTGTTTGAGCTGATCGGTCTGCTCGGCCATCTTGACGCGAAGCTTGGAGATCAGCCGCTGCAGTTCCTGAAAAGTAGCCATGTGGCAACTTCCCTTCGGATAGGAGATGTCTTTTGCGGACACTTGGACTGTAACAGATGTGAACAACTCGAAATGAGCTCAAAAAGCCTCATTTCCATGAGTAATCAAGAACTTCCACACCTCGGTGTAGACTAGACAACTTTACAATATTTTTAGCTTAGAGTCAATTGTCTCTAATGTGCCGTTTAAATATCGAGGTCTTTGACGAACTTAGCCCGTGAGGTAATGAAGTTTTTACGCAGCTCCACCTCTGTTCCCATGAGCTTGTTAAAGATGGCGTCGGCCTTTTCGGCGTCGGCGACCTTAACCTGTACTAATACCCGCTTTTCGGGGTTCATAGTGGTCTCGAACAGCTGTTCGGCGTCCATTTCACCCAAGCCCTTGTAGCGCTTCTGCTCAATGAAACCGGCTTGCTTTAAGCGGTCGGCATCGGGCTCTACCTTGAGGCCTTCCTTCTTACGGCGCTCGATTTCGGCGTTCAGGGTTGTTTCCAGCTCACTTTCATCGTAGATAAAGACCGGGTTCTTGCGACCTGGGCGGACCAGCTCAAACAGTGGTGGTTTGGCCAGATAGACGTGGCCGCCATCGACAACTTCTTTCATGTAACGGAAGAAGAAGGTCATGAGCAGAGTGGAGATGTGGCTGCCGTCGACATCGGCATCGGTCATGATGATGATGCGGTCGTAACGGAGGCCGTTGATGTCAAAAGAGTCTTCAATGCCAACGCCCAAGGCCTTAATGAGGCTCAGGATTTCGTTGTTGGCCAGCATCTTGTCTAAGCGGGCGCGCTCAACGTTCAACACCTTACCGCGGAGTGGCAAAATGGCCTGCGTTTTGCTATCGCGACCGGTTTTGGCGCTGCCGCCGGCCGAATCGCCCTCTACCAGATAGATTTCGCTGGTTTTAGGGTCTTTGCTTGAGCAGTCAGCCAGCTTGCCGGGCATGCTGGCGCCATCGAGTACACCCTTGCGGATAATGTTCTCGCGGGCTGCACGGGCGGCCTTACGGGCACGGGCTGCCAACAGCGCCTTACCGATGATCTTACGGGCGATGCCGGGGTGTTCTTCGAGGTAGTAGGCGAAGTATTCGTTCATCACCTGCTCCACGTAACGGCGCATTTCCGGGTTGCCAAGCTTGTTCTTGGTTTGGCCCTCGAACTGCGGATCGGGCATCTTAACCAAGATAATCGCCGTCAGGCCTTCACGGATGTCTTCACCGGTCAGGTTTTCCTCTTTTTCTTTGAGGATGCTGTTTTTGCGGGCGTAATCGTTAATAACCCGAGTCATTGCCGAGCGGAAGCCGACCATGTGAGTGCCGCCTTCGGGGTTGTAGACGTTGTTAGCGAAAGCCTTCACCGTTTCGACAAAGCTGTCGTTGTACTGCACGGCCACTTCGACCATGCTGTCTTCGACCTGACGCTCAACGTAAAACACGCCATCATCAACCACTTCTTTACCGATGTTTAGATGCTTCACGTACGATTGGATACCACCTTCAAAATAGAAAGCGTAGCGCTGGTCGTTGCGCTCGTCGCTAAGCATGGCGTGCACACCCTTCGTCAGGTAGGCCTGGTGGCGCAAGTAGTCGAGCACCCATTTATAGTCGAACTCGACGGTTTCTTTAAAAATAGTTTCGTCGGGGTAAAACGTAATGCTGGTACCTTGCGGACGATCGGTTTTGCCGATCTTCTTGAGGTCGCCTTGCGGCACACCGCGTTCGAACTCCAAGCGGTATAGCTGCCCGGCTTTGACGACTTCGGCGATAAACTTGGTCGACAGCGCGTTAACCACGCTTGAGCCCACACCGTGCAGGCCCGAAGACACTTTGTAGCCGCCACCGCCGAACTTACCGCCGGCGTGCAGCACCGTCAGCACCGTCTCGAGCGTGCTCTTGCCGGTCTTGGGGTGGACGTCAATCGGAATACCGCGGCCATCGTCGGTAACCGTTACACCGCCGTCAGCTAGCAACTTAATATCAACAAAGGTAGCGTGACCGGCGATCGCCTCGTCAACACAGTTGTCGGCAATTTCTTTTATCAGGTGGTGCACACCGTCAAATCCGGTGCTACCGATATACATACCAGGCCGCTTGCGGACCGGCTCCAGCCCTTCCAGAACCTGGATCTGACTTGAATCATACTCTTGCTTGCCTTGCTTCTCAGCCACGTTATACCCTCTTTTTGCCTTACTCAGTATCTCAGTTAGTGCGTTAATCCATGTGTCGATAGAATGTCGATGGATTTCTTGTTGCGTATCTATAAGTATAGCGTATATCACCGGTCAGGACAATATCCGCCCCTGTTCGGCTAGGCCGGATTGGTGGTTTTATCTGGGCTGTTGCCGGCGTCTTCGGGGGCGATTTCTTTGAGCTCGCCATCTTTGTCGATGTATATCGTGTCACCGTGGTTCAAGTGGCGCTCACCAGGCTTAGCCAAGCGCTTGAGGTCGTCGATATTCAGATCGTCCGAGTCTTCGCTCGGCTGGCCCTCTGATGGCGAATCCTCAGCATGAGCCAAACCCGGCGGACGCGCCCTTGGTTGACGCCAGCTGTCGTCTGCCGGTAGTTCGTCGACCATGGCCGTTACCGGGTCGGGATACGCCGATTGCGGTCCACTGTCGCTGCTTCGCAGTGTTGGGCCGCCCTTTGGCAACCAGTCGCTGTCGCCGCTGCGGCTACGCAGCGGTTGCGGGCTAGGCTGCAGATTGACCGGTGCTTCTGCAGACGCTGCAGGCTCTGCGGGCTTTTGCGGCTCATACGGTTCGGCGGGCGCGACCGGCGCGGCTGGTACAGCTAGCGGCTGTGGCTGTGGTGGCACTGGTTTCTCGTGTACATCTTCGACAACAGCATGGTTGCTTGGCATGAGATTACGGTCGTACGTATTGCCTATTTCGACAACACCAATTGCGTCATCATCGGACGAGGCGCTGGACTGGTCATCGTGCGGTGCATCACTGTCGGTTTTCTTGCGCTTGCTGCGGCGCTTTTTACGACGTTTGCGCGATGACTTCGACTCGTCTTCCTCGCCGGTTTTTTGCGGTGCTTGTGCATCATCTTCGATATCGCTATCACCGTCAGCACTGTCGTCCAATTCGTCAATTGTTAGGTCATCTTCCAGCGGTGTTTGCTTCTTCGGAGCATCGTCGATAGCCTGCACATCGGTGCTATCTGGTGTCGCTTCGGATACATTAGGGCTCTCTTGGACGGGAGACGTGTCGGACTGCGTGCTGTCATCGGCCAGAGCCTCGGTTAGCGATGCTTCATCGCGCGCTGCAGGCGCAGGTATTGGCGTGGGAGCCGGTGGCATCATCGGAGCTACCGGTCCTGGGGCCGCGCTGGGTGTCGGCATCGGGCCGGGCGCTGGGCCAACCGGGCCAGCTTGGCCGGCTGGACGCTTGGTCAGCCATTCGTCGAGGAATGAACCGGTGCCAGTACGTGGCGCCGGCGGCGTTGGCGCAGCTGTGGCTGGTGCGGCGCCAAATGGCCGCGCAGCCGGACCTTGCACACCGGGAGTAGCTTGGGCTCCACCAAACGGTTGGGCGGCGCCAGCGCCAAAGCCGCCAGCTGGCGTTGATGGCCGACCCCATGGCGATGGAGTCGCGCCAGCGGCTTGTCCAAACGGACGACTGGCACCTGCCCCACCCGCTACTGCGCCAAATGCTCCGCCCGGAGCCGGCTCATCTTTTGTGGAAATACGTTCGAAAATTTCTTTTTCTACCACAGCTTTCGGTCGACCGAACTTGGCAGCCGATAATTGCTTGAGCGCTTTGGATAACTCAACATTTGGTTCACCGAGCGGCGGCAAGGTAGCCATACTAAACGGCTGGGTCGGCACACCGCCAATAAGCGTACGCACAATCGCGTTGTAGTTTGGCACGCGCAGCAAGTCGTCGCCGTCAAAGGTCGGTTGGAAGTAGCGACTCAACGAATCAACATCGTTCTGACCGATACGAAAGGCCACAATGGTACCAATGTTACCAAAGACCGCATCACGGATTTCTTCGCTCAGCTGAGTGGTAAACTGGTTGGCCACAATCAGGTTTAAGCGAAATTTTCGGGCTTCGGACATGATGGTCGCAAAGCTCTCGGTACTAAAGTTCTGGAACTCATCCACATACAAGCTAAAGTCGACGCGCTCCGATTCCGGAATGTTGGCCCGCGACATAGCCGCTGCCTGGAATTGCATCACAAACACCATACCAAGTAGCTTGGAGTTCAGGTCGCCGGTGCGGCCCTTACTCAAGTTCACTAATAGGATTTTCTTGTTGTCCATGATTTCACGCAGGTTAAAGGCGCTCTTGGTTTGGCCAATAATGTTGCGCATCATTTCGTTACTCAGGAAGGCACCGAACTTACTGACGAACCACGACACCACTTCACCAAACTCATTAGAACGTTGTGATTGTGGCATCTCTTTCTGCCAAAACTCGAGGACGTTGAGGTCTTTTACGTACTGCAATTTTTGTTTTACATACTGCGGATCTCTGAACAATTTTGGTATGTCGATAAAGGTGCCGCCTTCGGGATCGGCCATGACCGTCAGCGCCGCGTTGCGGAATAAGTGCTCGTAGCGCGGACCCATAATGCCCTGGTTGTTCGGGTCGTACAGCTTCTTGAGCATGTTGAGCGCTTCTTGAATCAAGAAGTCTTTCTGGTCGGGGTTCTGATACTCGAATAGGTTGAGGCCCATCGGGTAGTCCATATCAGCCGGACAGAAGTAAATGATGTCTTCGCTGCGTTCTTTGGGCACCATCGACAAGAGTTTTTCGGCGGTATCACCGTGCGGGTCAACAAAGGCAAAACCGTTGCCGCTCATCATGTCCTGTAGCGCCAGGTTTTCTAAGAAGGTCGACTTACCGGTACCGGTTTGACCAACCACATACATGTGTCGTTGACGGTCGCCAAGGCCCAGACGGACCGGCTTCTTGACGCCCCGGAAGACGTTATACCCCATAAGCAGACCCTCTTCGGGCATGTTGCGCGGGCCGTCGACTTGCTTGGAGTCTTGTCGCTCAAGCTGGCTGGTCGGAATACTACGTTGGTCTGGGAAGTGGAAGATGGTTGCCAGCTCCACCGAGTTCAAAATCATCTGGCGGTTTTGCTGTGGGAAGAACTTCATAATATACGCCGTGGTCAGCTCGTCGATATCGCGGGCCGGCTCGTACTTAAAGCCATTTTTACCCTGCGCCTCGAACAGCGAAAAGGATGACACGATCTGGTTCGCAATGCCCTGCGCCCGCTGCGTAACATTTGACGAGGCCACGACGCGAATCAGCACTTCAAAGGCCGGATAGCGTGTCTTGTCTTCGATTGATTGCAGGATTTGCTCGTCGAGGTTTGACAGCTCGGGCTTGTCCGAACCACCGCCGTTCGCACCGCCCTCGGGCGGCTTAACAAAGGCCGAGGCAAAGTCTTTGGCAAAGCCCATAGCTTTTGCACCGCCGCCCTTGGCATCCTCACCCTTACGTTTGCTCTTTACCAACTCGTGCGCCTCGCTGCGCCAAATCGGGTCGGCCGGCCGCATCAATATCTGAATCGCTGCACCGTCCTCTTTGCCAGCCCCCGACAGCGCGTTTAGCATGGCCTGCATGGCGTCGCGCTTTAGATCCACATAGGTGGCAATGGGATACGCAAAGTTTTCTTTAAGCACCAGCTCGCCACCCGTCGTTGCACTTGCCTTGCCGACCGGGCTGAAAATATTGTGTTCCTCGGTTTCTTCCAGGCGCGCCGCCGGGTATGCGCTCACAATTGCCTGCCGCACGACCTCTACTAAACCAATAGGAACCGTTGTATAAAAGTATACGAACCCACGCGAGCTAATTATCTCAAACGAAAAGTGCTGCTGGCCGTACAGCTTGCGTTTAAAGCCCTTCTGGAACGTGCCGGCCACAATGTTGTATATAACCTGTGCCTTGGAGATGTTCTCGTCGACTAGATCACGGACATCGCGGCCACCAAGGTCGGTGTCTTCGCTAATCGGCGGCAAGTGAATTAACAGCGGCACCATCTTGAGCCCGCGCTCGTAGTTCTTTTGGTCGCGAGCCTGACGACGGGTGTACATAATAATCACCGGCACGGTAATTGCCGCGGCTACAGCCAAAAAGATGATTATTACAAAGAAAAACGCCATGGCTAGTTGTCTTTCGCCTGCACGTTTCGGTTAAAGCGCTCTTTGAGATACAGCACTCGCAACTGCTGGATAAGCTGCACCTGACGGAACGGATCACCATGCGTTTGGGCAATCACCCGTTTAGTACGGTTAATCCAAACCACGTCGTTGTCGGTTGCCTCATCCTGCGACTGGGCAGCATTCGGCAACATAGGCTGCTGCATAGGCTGCGGGCCCGGCACCGGTACATAGCCTGGCGGCGGTACTGGCGCGCCGGCCTGCGGCTGAGCGTATGGCGACACCGGCAAGGCGTTCGGGTTAACGGCATCGGGCGATCGGTACACTTCCTGACGCAAATACTGCTCGCCGCCCGGCGGCACTTGGTTGGGCGCCGCCATGCCGGGCAGCGGAGCCATGTTCGGCGTACTGTTCGGCATAATGCCGCCGGGTGGTAAGTTAGCGGTTAACGGATTGGCCAAACTGTTTGGACTAGTACTATACGGCTGGTTGGGTGCCACCGGCATAACATTCGGATTGCCACCCGGCTGCAACGGGCTACGGCCAATAGCACCCGGCGCTGTTGGCCCGCCGTTCGGCGGATACGCCGGGTTTACAGGTGTACCCTGTTGGTTCTGCTCGTTCCAGTTCATCTAACCCCATTATAGCAGCGACCCGCCCAATTGGACTAGTGTTTGTAGCCGCCATGTACCCCGACCAGCAGGCCGCTTTACTTGCGTCCACGCAGTGTCACCGCGCTCAGCGAAATATAGAGGTATGCCAGCAGCAAAATGCCGAGCGCAATCAGCACATCCCACATTGTCAGTTCAACAATCGACTGCAGCACCAGCAGCAATACGGGAAAACTGGCCCCGGCCGCCGCCAGCAGACGCGGGCGTTCAAAGCGCACAATCGCGCCCGACTCTTCATCAACTCCCAAAAAGCGCACCACTTCCAGCAACACAAGGTATAACGTTATAAAAATGCCCGCAAATGGAATAACCAGCATCATAGCTGGCAATTTCGTCGGGTTCGTCGACAATAAGAATACAAGCGTGGCCGCCGCCACAAGGGCTAAACGGGCCATGCGAACCGGTAGCCGTTGTGGTTTACCTGAAAACATAACCTTTTTAGTATAGCCGTAAACGCCCTGCCTCAAAAAGCCGCGGGCAAAAAAACCTACACGCAGTGGTCGGTCTTGAGCTGTGACGCAAACGGCACGTACGCCATTCTGCTGTTCCGACAGTCGCTTCGATCGTCCAATATGACCGCAATAAAAAATCTCGCCCTCGTTTGCTTCTGTTCCGTAAAGGTTACGGCAAAGCTATGCGTAAGGACGCAATAAACGTCAAAAACGGCCACTACGTGCACGTACAAATTGAATGAGATATCGATAAAAGGTGCAAAACATAGGCGCCGGCGCGGTAAATCCGCTACTATAAAAGACTATTGAGCGCTTACCGCGATCCGGCTTGACTGACCGCTCTCACTACCGGTAAGGTAGCTCGAGCGACGATGTTTGATTGATTGGTTCTCGTGACTGCCCTACTCAGAGGAGCATTAGGTAGTCTTCTTTTTTGGTAACCGCCGCAATTATTTTGATTGCATTGGTTTGGTACTTGAAAATTTTGTAAGTTTTCGCAAGTTTTTTGAACTTTTTGTTTTTGTAACTTACAAGTTCCAATGTACTACGTTTATGCTTTTTTGTCAAGGTTAACTTGCCTCTTCTTGTGACTTTGCCATGGTTTTTGTATCCAGCTATACGCTACTTTTCTAGTAGTTTTTGGGGTCTATGGATGGGCTTTAAGCTGTAAACAACCACTGTTCCACAGGCTGCTGTAAGTTATACACAGTTTTGTGGCTAAAAGCCGCTTTTTTGCGTTGACAGGCTTTACGCTTATCCTATATATTAAGCGTAGCACTGAATAAAAAAAGTGCTCAAAAACAAAAACGATTATGAAACAGCGGCTTCTCGCAGGCCGCTGTTCCACCAAAAAGACAGTGGTCAAATGAGCGTCTTCCCGGACAATCAGCACCACACGGTGGACAGCAAACAAACCAAACCCCAAAAAATACGTCCAAAACCAAAAACCTTAGAAAGCCGTTCCCTCCAGGAGCGGTTTTTTTGTTGTTGTTTTCGTTATTTTGAGACCCTTATGATTGCATTCCGGCCGGCTGCAGCGTACAACCTGTAGCTACTATGAACGCCACCATCACCAGCATTATCAGCCACGGCTCAGGCGGAATCCCGGTCGAAATCGAGTGTCACCTGTCCAACAGCCTGCCCAATATCGTCATTGTCGGCGCTGCCACGCGCACCGTCGAGGAAGCCAAGGAGCGTGTTAGGGGCGCCTTTAGCAATTCCGGGCTCCAGATGCCTCGAAAACGCATTAGCATTAACCTGGCGCCCGCCGATGTACCCAAACATAGCAGCAGTTTAGATATAGCTATCGCCGTGGCCATACTATGCGCCGATAACCAGCTATCATACAGCCCCTCGGAGCACGAATCATTCATTGGAGAACTGGGGTTAGATGGTACTATCCGGCCAGTTCGCGGACTTATCGGCAAGCTTATGGCCGGCCGAGCTCGTGGTATCCATCGCTATTACTTTCCGGCTAGTATTATCCGGCAAGCTCAGCTCGTTCCCCAGATAGAACTCGTGCCCGTGGGCAATTTGCGCGAGCTGTACGAGCATCTGCAAGGCATGCAGCCGATCGCCATTCAAAATACCGGCACGGGCGCGGCAATCAGCCGCACCACGACAACGCCAAAGTGCTTGCCTGCCGGTCTCGACGACATTGTTGGCCAGGCACAGGCCAAACGAGCATTGGAGGTGGCCGCGGCTGGCGGGCACAACCTCCTCTTGAGCGGACCGCCCGGTACCGGAAAAACCATGCTGGCGCGCGCCCTGGCTTCGCTGCTGCCACCGATGAGCCGCGAAGAAATACTCGAGGTCACCCAGCTCCACAGCCTTGCCGGCACCGAATACGGCCGGCTGGTCACCGAGCGACCAGTGCGCAGCCCGCATCATAGTGCCAGCTACATTGCCGTTATCGGCGGCGGCAGTACCATCCGTCCCGGCGAGGTTAGTCTGGCACACCGCGGTGTACTGCTCTTTGATGAATTACCCGAGTTCGGGCGCCAGACCATTGAGGCACTGAGGCAGCCGCTCGAAGATACCGTTATCACCGTATCGCGGGCCCGCGACAGCGTGCAGTATCCGGCTGATTTCCTGTTTGTAGCCACCGCCAATCCCTGCCCGTGCGGCTACCACAACGCACGCACCGGCAAGCGCTGCGAATGTCCACCGCACGCCATTAATCGTTACCGACAGAAGCTGTCCGGGCCGCTTCTGGACCGTATCGACATCAGCGTTGCGGTTGAGCATGTGGAGCACAACCGGCTGTTGCAAAGCACCAGTGGTGAGCACCAGACGCAAGCGGCCGCCAAACGGGTCGCCCGGGCACGCCAGCGGCAGCAGGAGCGCTTTGGAGACGCCATCTGGCTCAATAGCCACCTTTCCAATCGCGACATCCGCGACAAGGCAGTTGTCAGTCCGGCGGCCAAAGCGTTGCTCGATCGTTCGGCAGCCAGCCTCAAATTGTCGGCCCGGGCCTACATGCGCTGCCTTAAAGTTGCCCGCACGATTGCCGATCTGGACGATTCCCACGCTGTTGAGAGCCACCACATCACCGAAGCGGTCCAATACCGGCATGGGTAGTTGACCTCTGTTGCCCAATCTGTTACAATTGGATGTTAGAAATAAAAAACAAGGAGATATTCCCTATCAGCCAAGCAGCCAGCAAGCCATCCAGCAAGCGTACACGCATGAACGAAGCCATCCGGGCACCGGAACTTCGTGTCGTAGACGCCGAAGGTAAACAATTAGGCGTTTTAAGCCGGTCAGAGGCCCTGCAAATGGCCCGCGACCAGGAACTCGACCTTGTGGAGATTTCTGCCGACGCTAACCCGCCCGTGGTTAAAATCGTCGATTGGGGCAAGTACAACTACCAACGTACGAAGCAACAGCAGCAGAACCGCAAGAGTTCCAAAACGCTTGATGTAAAGCAGATGCGCCTCGGCCTGAAGATTGGTGAGCATGACCTGCAAACCAAACTCGGCAAGGTTATCAAGTTTCTGGATGCCGGCCACAAGGTAAAGATCACCGTGTTCTTCCGCGGACGTGAACTCGCCCACAAAGATATCGGTTTCAAACTCGCTGATAAGATTATTTCCCAGTTTGGCGACACTATACATGTCGACCAACAACCGCAGCTCAACGGCAAGCAACTCAGTTTTGTCGTCAGAAGTACCAAGAAGCAACCACAGTAAGGAGCAACACCAATGCCAAAATTAAAGACTCACAGCGGCACCAAAGACCGCGTGAAGGTTACCAAGAACGGTAAAGTTCTGCGTCGCCACAGCAACGCCAGCCACTTCCTGCAAAAGAAGTCAGCCGCCCGCAAACGCGGTTTGGCCGGTCTGGAAGGCCTGGGCCACAAAATTTCCAAGAACATGAAACTGCGTTTAGGAGTTAAATAATGCGAGTTAAACGAGGCGTAGCCGCCCACAAGCGGCACCAGAAAATCCGCAAAGCCACCAAGGGCATGACCCGCCCTAACCGGTCGAGCATTAAGCGCGGCCGCCAGGCCGTCACCAAGGCGTTGCAGTTCGCAACCCGCGACCGCCGCAACAAGAAGCGCACATTCCGCACCCTGTGGAACGCCCGCATCAACGCGGCCGCCCGCTTGAACGGCACCACCTACAGCAAGCTGATTGCCGCCCTTAAGGCCGCTCACATCAACCTGGACCGCAAGGTTCTGGCCGAGCTGGCCGTCAACGAACCAGCCGCCTTTAAGGCTGTTGCCGACGCCGCCGCTAAGAAATAAGCAGTTCTCTGCGCACGGTAACAGATATAAACATCCGCGCATTGGTGTATCTAGCACAACAATAAAACCTTGCGTAAGACCTCCCTGGCATGTTGCTCGCCCGGGAGGTTTTTCTATTGCTTTATCTGTTAAACTATTGTAAAATATGCGGGTGCTTACTCAAGTGTGAGGCAGCATGTAACTTAAGTTTTTGGACGACACATCCCACGGTTCCTTTCTGCTGAAAGATTGGAGACACCCGACAATGGCCAATGAGTTCAGAATGCGCACGCAGCCCGTACGCTTCGGCGACTATACAGGCGACTTCGAGGGGTCAGACGCACTCGCGAGCCTCGGCATATGGTTTGCGCTCAGCCACCTTCTGTTGGTACTCTACCCTCACTCCGACGGTCAGATATACCAGGTTCTATACGATGAACCTATCACCTGGGTTATTGCCTACCAACTCGCGGTACTGTGTTTACTCATGTGTTTTGGCCTATATAGCCGATTCATGCATAATCCACGCTACCACCTGGCGGATATGCCTTGGGCAGATTGCCTCTGGCCCTGGATCGGCACCCTGCTGCTCGGTCCGGTTGGCTGGATTGTCATGCTCGGGAGCTGGATACGGTTTGACATCAACAAACCGTATTACCGGCACCGCAGGGCAATGAGGGATCTACGTGAACAGGATGAGGACGGCTATGAACGCGACCCGATTGTGCGTCTCGCACGAGATCTCGGGGTCGACTTGGAAGCGCTTGGGTATCAACCACGCAATCCTGCGGCCGCAGCCGATACGGTCAGTGTAGACATGTTGCCGACGTATATCAGTTCACCTGGTGTGAGCAACACTCACTACACGGAGCTTCGACTCGGCGCCGCCGATCGCGGACGACAAGAGCGTTTGCAGTATCTTCGAGAAGACATCGAAATCTACACCGAGCGGATACGCGATTACGGCGAGGAGCTGAGGCTCGCACGCACAAAGCGTAACGAACTTCAGGCTCAGCAAGCCACCCTGGAAGCCGCACAAGCGAGCGACCCGACACTCACCCCGGAGATTATCTCCGATGAGTTTGAGCGCATCATGCTTTTGCCTGGCGTCCTGGCAGCGTATGTACACGACGAAGCTGTCCGATTCATCATCCGCGCCACGTGCGAGTACGACGGTCATACGTACGACTTGGGCGACTGGCGGATCGATATCGGACCGACAACCGTTCATCTCACTGCATACGAGATACGATCGAGCGTACGGCGTGGCTGGCGAGGACACTACCCCGTCTACCGCAACGGCGACGATACGTTCTGCTTCGGAAACCGACGAACTGAGATTAACGATCACCTTCAGCGTGGCCACTATCTGGCGGCCATGGCTTTGGCGGTTGAATGCCTCAACACAATCAACCCGGATCATCGAGACGACATCCCGCTCACCTTCCCTCGATATGAAACTACCGAGGAGAAGTCCGCAGATCAGCCAGCAAACACCGAGCTGACCAACGCAACAACGGAGGACTAGTCATGCAGCTGGTTTACCCCGACCGCGCCCCATCACCGGGTGCGCCGACCGTCTTCATGCCGTACGCGGTCCATCAGAAGTTGATGGCCTACGTGCAGCTGTGTCCCATCGAGGTCAATGGCTTCGGCTATGTCGACCAGCTCCCAGACGGCGCACTGTACATCAGTGACGTCTTCATCCTGGAGCAGGTCGCTACCGCCGGTGATGTCACGATGGACGAACGAGCATTGGCAATGTTTGCCAGTGACCTGATGCGTCGCGGCGGTAATCCGAGTCGGGTCTTCTTCCAGTGGCACAGCCACGTCGGAGGGCAGGCCTACTTCTCGGGTACCGATACCGCCAACATCGAACGCTGGCAAGGTGATATCCAGATCAGCTTCGTCACCAACCACCGCGGCGAGTACAGTTGTCGACTCGACACCTATACTCGTCTGGATGGTTTCGACCAGCCGATTCGCACCACGGTCTACGACATCGAGATCGCCTTCATCGACGAACCGTTGTCCGTTGAACTGCAAGAGACGGTTGCTGCCGAGCTCACCACTAAGGTGAAGCGACGCGGAGGAATCCTTCGACGCGCACTCGGTAAGCAGACGACGCCCGGAGTCTTGGTGCGAACCAGGACATCCCCTCTGCCGGTTCAGCCGCTCAACGAGCGTCTGCTGCCAGAGAGCGAAGGAGTGGCGCCGTGACCGGAGCAAGCTACGAGGGGCAACGAGATTTTTTTGACCCCGAGCTATTCCAGTACCCGGTGCACATCATCGGTATGGGTGGCATCGGTGGCACGGTGGCACTCCCGCTGGTCAAGCACGGCATTCGTTCCGAGCTCCATCTTTGGGACAAGGACACGCTGGCCGCGCATAACCTGCCGGGACAGATGATGTACCGACCCCGTGACTTGGGAGCTTCCAAGATTAAGGCCGCGGCCAAGATCCTGGAAGATTACAAGGAACCGGAGCTGGATATCATCACCCACGATTATTGGGTTGATGAGGATACCGACTTCGATTTCAGTGGTGTGGTCATCAGCGGTGTCGACAGCATGGCCGCCCGGAATGTCATCTGGCCCCATCTGGAGTTCAACCCTGAGGTTGCACTCTACATGGATGGTCGCATTGGTGGCGAATTCGCGCAGCTGTTCACGCTTGACCCGAACGACGACAATGCAGTCAACTTCTACTCGAAGTGGCTCTTTGGCGATGATCGGACAACCGAACTTCCCTGTTCGGCCCGCACCAACAGCTACGCCCCGCTCATCCTGGCCAGCCGCATCATCATGCAGCTGTCTCTGTTTGCACGAGGCGAGCCGACGGTCCTTAAAATCGATGACGACATCCGTCATTCGACCATGGAGACCTGCACGATGACCGATGGTACCATTACCGTCGCGCAGACCGCCGCACTCTGACACCAGAGTACGGTTGCAAGGCCCATCCATCCGGAAATACCCTCGCAAAAGGAGTTTTACCATGGCTGATCTGACCAAGGTTGCCGACGTCACCGACGCCCCTGTCGAGGAGACCCCTCAGGTGGTTCACATCGGTGTTCTCGGCGGCAAGCGCTCGCTGATCGACTACACGCCGGGCATGACCGTGCACCAGGCGTTCGAGGCCTCCAACCAGGCACCCTCGCCCGACGCGTTCATCACCGTCAACGGCGTGCCGGCGACCATGGACACCGTCCTGGAGGCCAACTCCGCCCTGATGTTCACCGTGGCACCCGCCAACGGCTGACTCGTCGTCCAAACCACCATGGCAGTCTAGAGCCAAAACCTGAAATCCTAGACTAATGCGGACCCTCCGCTCGTGGTGCAGTTGTTGCTGTAAAGAACCCGTTTCGCCTATCAAGGTGAAACCCGTTCCGAACACAACAATTGCACTACGCTAGTCTCCACGAATGCATCTTCTGAGTATAAGAATAACAGATAGATAAAGCTCGTGCTGATGAGTTCTTTACAACAAGTAAAGAGCCGCTCGCACCACCCTGCAGGCGGTCCAAAAGGACGAAAGACTAGCTCTCAAAAACAGTTAAAATTGAACACTAAAAATCCCGGCCGCTTGCGCGTAACCGGGATTTTTTGGTTTCGTGGCCATAGTGGCCAGATTATCTGTAAGCCGGGTTCTGTTCCGGGTATTCTTGCGAATAACCCTTCGCTGACCATCTATCTAGCCGTACCGTTGCCGGCACGATCAAGCGGATCTTGCGATGCATCGTCAGCGGGACGCTTGCCAAAACATACAGCTTGGCAGACAATGCACCTCCTTGCAGCAGACAGGGTTTACCTTTTCAGCACGTCACCGTGCCGAACTGTAAGCTCTTACCTTACTCGTTTCACCCTTACCAGATGCACTTTCGAAAAATGAACCTGGCGGTATCGTTTCTGTGGCACTTTCCCTAGGATTGCTCCCGGCCGCCGTTAGCGGCTGCCCTTCCCTACGCTGCCCGGACTTTCCTCCCCCTCGGCAGTAAACTGCTTTGGCGGCGGTCAGCCGATAATCTGGCTTGGCACTATTTTATCACAGCACAAGCGATTTTAACACCTTACTGCTGCCGTTCCAGCCGTTCAATTTCTTCGAGCAGATAGGTCCGCGAATCTTCCGGACTCAGCGCAAATTCCTGCAATAAGCGACGGTGGTCGAGCATGGCGGCTATCTCCGGTGACCCTGGTGATACAACTACATGGGCGTCGTGCGTCCAGCCAATAACCGAGCCGCGGCGAGCCGTACAAGCTAGCATAAAGCTCCCCACCTGTTGCATGCCACTTACCCGCACAGCCGATTCTTCCATGACACGCACATCAATCATATGGGTCTCTGCACGCATAATCATGTGGCCGATCGAGGCCGCCAATTGTTGCGGTGGCACATCGCCACGCCGGCTGACGTCTTCGTGGACAAACACCTCAATTGGACCACCGGTAGCCGACACCAGGCGCTCTAGACGGTCGCGCCGGCTCTGCCTCTGATAGTACTTTACCCAACCCGGTGTACCGGGATTAGCATCAAATATGTGATCGACAAATGGCGCATCTTGCAGCTCACCCGGTATATACACTTCAGTGCTCAGGCCGTTCTCTGGAGTGCCGTGAGTTTGATAATTCGTGAACCAGGACAGGCCGCTATCGATTATGTCATCGTAAAAACCGACGCGCTGAGCAATCGGGTCTTCGGTATATGCAGATAACTCGCTCATTTCACTGCCCCTGTTTATTACAGCGATTATTGCACACTGTTGGCCGCTTCGTCGAGCGTCCGGTTAACGGCAGCATCGGCCAGCTTGTTGAGCTCACGCGGTATGTGCGTGTAACTGATGTGTTTAAACTGGGCTGCCAGCTTTTTAATGGCGTCGTGCACCGGCCACAAATCACGGTTGGACACCTTGAACACGCCTTTCATCTGATTAACCACCAGCAAACTATCGAGCCGCACCGCCACCTCTTGGGCGCCCATGCGCCTGGCTTCCTCGAGCGCGAACTTCAACGCCTGATACTCCGCCTGGTTGTTGGTAGTAACGCCGAGGTAGACGCCCTTATCGACCAACACTGTATTGTGCTCGTCCATAATGATAAAACCGCTGGCCGAGGGACCGGGGTTACCCCGAGAACCGCCGTCGGCGTAGACGATTACCTTTTCGCCAACCAACTGAGGCAGGTCAACAGTTTCCCCGTCACCACCGGCGGATGGCTGAAAGCTGAAATGCAACATTTTGATCGGGGTATCCATGCTAACTCGATCGCCGTAATAGCCCCTGTAGGCCTGTAAGCGTGCCTGGGGTGACTCGTGCGGCTCATGACCCTCGTAGTCTTCGTCTGTAATGTCCCCAAGCCGCTTTTCGATAATCCGGTTAATCCGGCCGGTGCCGATGACGCGCCAGGTTTGCGGTGCTGCGGGGTCGACCTTGTCGATAAACTGCAGCTCGTCGTTGACCGTCAGATCTTTATCGTCAAACATCCGCCAAGTGGAAGTCTTCTCCCCTGCTAATACCAGCTGCGCCAGTTCGTGGTCCAGTTTAAGCTTTTTCATACTACGCTAGCGCTCAACGGTAAATTCAGCCGCGATGTCGTCAATCGCCTTGGCTAAATCGCGGTCTTTATCGGTGATTTTACCCTTGGCGTCGTGGGTACTGAGCCAGATTTGGACATCGTTGTATTCGTTGGTCCAGCGCGGATGGTGCTGCACGCCCTCGGCCACCGCCGCCACACGCGTCATAAAGGCAAACGCCTGCGCAAAATCGCTAAATTCGAAGCCTTTGTACAGGCCGTCTTTGGTTTCTTGCCACATGCTTCTATGGTAGCACACACCCCTGTTCTACGCCGCCTCGAGGTGCTATAATGCCTGAGTTCGACAATCACCATCGGGGTGTAGCGCAGTTGGTAGCGCGTACGGCTGGGGGCCGTGAGGTCGCAGGTTCAAGTCCTGTCACCCCGACCATTTGATTTTTATATAGTTTTATGACATAATGTCGGCATTGTTTCTCAACACGGAGAGACTGGTACACCTAGGAGTGTGAGCAATGCCTTCAGCCATTACTCAGCCCATTTACGATGGCGATGTCACGTTCGAAGATTTCGCGTTGCGATGTGCTCGACTCATCGGATTTCTCGGACGATTCAAGGATGAGCCGCTGGACATGCCGCTGCCTGAGACTATCGAGCCGAATCCCTACTACGGTACTGAGTATGCAAACGCTCGGGTATTCCTGCAAGCAATTGAGGCCATGAGCTCCGCTACTGCTGAACGCCGAGCACAAGCCGATTATCTCGTAGCCTTCCAACGCTACCAGCTCAAACTGGCAGCTGTTCGTGAGCGACGCAGTCGTTGCGAAGCCATGCTGGCCCAGGTTCACGCCTGGCAGCCACCTACCCCTGAGCACGAGGCGCTCAAGATGTTGATGGCACAGCAGCTTAAAGAGTGTATCGTTACGGAATGCCATACCGATTACCTCAAGGAGCCTCAGCTCCTGAGCGGCGCCGAATACAAGCAAGAGCGACTGGAAGCAGCTCGCCGACGCCTCGACTATGCCGAAAAGAATCTGAACGAGGAGATCGAGCGAGCAAGCCGTATCACTGCCTGGTTGACCGACCTGCGCGAAAGCCTGAGCGACTCCTCCACCCCCACCGAAGTGTAACCATTCACCTACCAAGAAACATAAGGACGAGGTTCGGCGCGAAAAGACTATCACATCCAGTGATAACCCCTCTTCTCGCCGACCTCGCCCGCACTACCACGTTATTCATTTTTATTCATCGCTTTTTCGTCCTTTCGGACTCATCAGCACAAACACACATTTGTGGAAAGCGAAATGACACCAGACACGAGAAACCAATAAAGGAAGAGAGCAACGGTAAACAACCCGTTCATCCATCGGTTTCCCGTGTCTGATGCGTGTCATTTCACTTCACTGGTTCACCAGCGGCTGCGGGCAATCCAGTCAATACCTTCTCCGGTAGAGGACGACGGGTGCGCATTGTGGACCTGCTGTTGGGCGGTGGACCTGTTGGATGCAGGCGTGAAGCTCAGCAGTCCCCAGCCGTACAGCTGACAGACGTGGAGCGCCAGACTCTGCTGTGTAGCCAAGTCAGGCAGCCGCGAGTCGGTGAGTGCGATAGTCACGGTGTCGTGACCGAATTCAACCAACCCGAAGCGCTGCATCAACTTCGACATCTGCGACGGGCTGACTGCACCGAACGACTGCGAGAATCGAAGTCGGACGATGTAACGGCCGGTGCTGGGCTGCCAGTCGACAGCGGACTCGCTGACATGGACAAGCCGTTCGCAACGCAGACGCGCATCGCGGCGGAGCATGGCAGTCTCGGTGATCTGCGCCTGTGTGGCGAGGTCCTGAGCGGCACGCTCCTTGCGGCTGCGGTAGTAGTCGACGACCTCGGTCCCCTTGTACACCAACCTCTGTGTGGCGTCGAGTGTATCGGCGACACGGCCAGCGGTGGCAGCGGCAAGGTTGCGGAGGCTGCGAGGCTTGAGACGCATGGTTTTTAAACCTTTCGTTCGAAGAATCCTCTTAAGTACACCGGATGGCGTACAAACTCGTGTGTTGTTCTCTCCACACAAGATGAGGCGCGGGGCTATCTCTTCTTAATCTGTTAGAACAGATTAGTAGACAACACCGCATCTCACCTTGTGCGATTTCTCGTATCTGGTTGTCAAAGTACCTCGGGCGATGGTTCAGCCAGCCTTTCGGCCCCTGTTAACCACTTCTCACGCGAAGTAACTACATTATAGCACAAACTACCATATTTGTCAATAGGCTGGCATCGAGCACACCTCTGTTGTGGGGATTTGAAAAGTTTGCTGGATAGTGGAGTTTTGGATGCGGTGCGAGTAACGGAGTGAGCCGTACTAAAGTACGGTGAACGAGTAACACAGCAACGCGCCAAAAATACGCTGTTCAGGAAACTTTTCAAGAGGCTGGGGCGGCACTATGATTAAAACCTGAAAAACCAGGTGGGTCTCCTCATGAGGCACAGTGCCGTCCCGGAGGATAGGCCCTGCCCTGCGAATGTTGGAATCCCGTCTTAATCAATATCAGATAATCAATGTGTGCCGGTGACCCAGCCACGGCCTATTATACGCGGTCGTTAACTGATTAGAAAGTTGACTATGGTTGAGTTCCAGTCGGATAGCAACGGCGCGATGAACTGGAAGGCCAACAGCAGCACAATCAGGAATGCCATGAAACCGAGCGCTTCGATGCGCTCCATGATATCGCGCAGCCAATCAGGGGCAAAGGCGTAGAGCAAGCGAGAACCGTCCAGCGGTGGAAATGGAATCATGTTAAAGACAAAGAAACCAACGTTAATGACCAGGAAGAGGCCCAAAACAGAGATAGTCATCGGCCCCAACAAATCACTAAACAAACGGATACCGATGGCGGTGATACCAGCCATTGCCAGGTTGGTGAACGGACCGGCTAGGCCCACCAGCGCGACGCCGTATTCGTCCCACTTGATGTTGCGCGTGTCGAGCGGCACCGGTTTGGCGGCAAAGATTGGCGGCTGCCCCAGTAAAATCAGCACCATCGGCAGCAGCACGGTGGTTAGGGCATCGATGTGTGCCAAGGGGTTAAGCGTGAGCCTACCCTCATCCTGAGCGGTCGTGTCGCCTAAGGCGTGCGCTACATAGGCGTGCATTGCCTCATGAACGCCCATGGCGACTACAATCGACACCAGCACCGCGATAATTTCAGAACCACTCAAACCAGTAAACATATCTTCACCAGTATAGCGTACTTGCCCGTCGGCGGCATGCTGTTTTGCCGTGGAAGTGGTTGACGCTTCCCTGTTAGTCGTGTACAATAACTCCTTGAATCGATAGCAACTCAATCTGTTGATAAACAAGTGTAAGGAATAGACTCATGCAAAAGTGTGAACTCACCGGTAAAGGCAAGCAATTTGGCAGCAATGTCAGCTTTTCGCAGCGCCACACCAAGAAGGTCTGGAAGCCTAACCTGCAAAACAAGACGGTTATCGTCGACGGCAAAAAGGTTAAGCTGAAGATTAGCACCCAGGCTATCCGCACCCTCAAGAAGAAGGGTTTGCTGAACGCCGAAGCAGCCGCCTAAAAAACGAAGGCTTCATCTTAAAAAGAGCCCTCTCCGGAGGGCTCTTTTTGTTGCGTTCGCGTGTCGGTGACCTGTCAGCTCTTCTCGACAACCACCAATTGTGCGGTTTCCGGTAGATCAGCGTGCTTGAGCTTTAGTTTGCTGGTGCGCTCTTTCGGCTCCATACCTAAGCCCTGTAGCGCTTGGTCTAGGCTCTGCGGTGGCACCTCGAACTTAAGGCTCGAATCGGCGTAGTAAGTTGGAATTACCAGCTTTGGCTCGACTTCTTTGATAAGTTGGACAGCGCCAATCGGGTCAACGGTGTAGCCACCGCCGCCAACGGGGACGATCATGACATCGACCATGCCGATTTGCTCGAGCAACGTCTCGCTAAACTTAGGGAATACATGACCGCACACCAATACACGCAGGTCTTTGGCGATCAGTTTGTACATGACGGCACGCTTTTGCTTGTCTTCGTCCATGTGGCCACGGGCTTGTATGCCGTAAATGGAGACGTCTGAGACCTCGTATTCCCCGGGCATATCCACAACCAGTTTCGCGTCTTTAACGGCGCTACGGGGCGCTACGTCGCTCTGAGCGGTAAATAATACGATATCTCCTGGCTTGGTGACAGCTTTGCCGCCCATTGGCGCCAATGTGTCGTCGATAACCACCCGGGCGTTACCGAAATTCATACTCACACAGTTTGCGCCATAAAATTGTACATCCATCATTCTCTCCCGGTCCTCTGTTACTTATCTGTTCGATTAGGTCTTATTACACTTTAGGACATCAAGTCGTGCTTGTCGACCAACACCTGTTTTTTGGCTGATTTGACCAGATCGATAAAGCGATCATTAATCTGCTCACGGTAATGGAAGTCTTCTACCGAGAACACCGTGTAGCGGATTTCTTTGCCCTCGCTTGCCTCGAGGTCCGATACATACTTGTTCAGCTTGTTCTGGTTAACGTTGCCGACAATTAACAGGTCGATACCGCTCGATTCATCACGGGTGAACTGGCCGGTCAACAATGCCAAATCGACGTTGCCGATAGATTGCAGCTCGGTAGGAGCCGCCGTATCGGCCGCCTTAAGCTTCTTAGAGGCGCTGGCGACGGCAGGCTTCTTTTTGCCACCAAACATTGCCAGGAGTGGCTCGTAGTGTTCAAACTTCTGATTTACTTCGTAGTATAGGCGGTTGTTGGTGTTATCAGAGGTGATGATACCAATGCTCAACAGGTTGCCAAGCTCTCTGCGTACCGAGTTAATTTGCTCGTCAATCTTGCGGGTAATTTCGCGCACATAGAAAGAACGGTTGGGGTTGCTGTAGAACAAATACAATAATTTGACGCGTGTTTTTGACCCGAAGAGTTGTTCAATCATGGGCCTATTGTAGCAAACAAATTTGCCAGTTAGAACTGTTAGTCTTTAAGAAACGTTGTCGTATACGCTACAGATTGCTCGTATGTGTTCGGTGCCTGCACCCAGTGAATACAATCGTTACCTGTGTAGCGGGCGTTGCGAAACCAGGTGCGCTGTCGCTTTGCCAGCTGCATACTGGCGCTAATGATCCGCTGCCGAGTCTGCTCAAGCGACTGACCATCGTAGCCGGCCGCCGACGACTCGGGCTCAAAGTAGGCACGCCACTCGCGGTAGCCGATGCCCTTCATCGGCTCAGCCTCCCAGCCATATCTCTGAGAGAGTTGTTTGACCTCTGTTTCTAGCCCGGCAGCCAGCATGGCATCGACGCGCTTGGTGATGCGCTCACGCAGGTGTTCACGGTCGGTTACGATACCGAGTACCAGCGTATGGTCGCGCAAGTCGGCGCGCTGCGGCTGAGCACCATTATTCTCGAGCAGCCTGATGACCCGCCGTTTATTGCGCACATCAATGCCACTCAGATCCAGCTGGCGTTCCCCGGCCTGCTCGAGCAGCTCCTCGAGAGAGCTGGCTTCGAGCGCCGCCCGCACTTCCGGCGCCGGTGGCGGCAAAAATTGGTATTCATATAAGACGCTGTCGATGTATAAGCCGGTGCCACCAACCATAATCGGCAGCTTTCCGCGGGCCGTAATGTCGGTGATAGCCGCCTGGGCCAACCGCTGAAATTCCACGGCACTAAACCCCTGCTGCGGATCGGCGACATCTAACAGATGATGCGGCACGAGTTTGCGCTCCTGCGGCGATGGTTTGGCGGTGCCAATATCAAACCCCTTGTAAACCGTCCAGGAGTCGGCGCAGATCAGCTCGCCGTTAAACTGCTGCGCCAATTGCAAAGCTAGCGCTGACTTACCGGAGGCAGTCTCGCCAATAATTACGACCAGGGGTGACGCATATGACATATTCGTAGTCAGTATAAAGTATCGCGGCGTATACTAACAGATATGACGGAGTTCTGTTTTGATACTGCAAACGGCGAATTGCTGATCGGCGACGCCGCAATCATGCAGCGCCGCGAGGAGCTCGACTGGGCGGTCGTGAGCCTTGGCAGCTTATTGCTTGATAAGACTTTTGACGAGCTGCGCTTTACCAACGGACACTTCGTGGAGCACGATCTGACGAGTCGCGAAGACTACCAAGCTTATGGCGCATGGGTACTACGCGTCATCAACCAGGAAGACCCGCGCGCATCCCTGACGTATCGACACTTCAGACGACTCCAACAACTTGGTGTCGGACCGAGCTACGATGGCAGCTTTAGTCGGCATTTTGGCGGCTTCAATGACTTCAAGCGCACACTTGGTGCACCTATCGGCCGGACCCGTAACCGTTATACCGACTGGTCAACCGCTGACTTTGTAGCGTACGGCAATCGGATGGCTGCCCACATCGGCGGTAAACCGACTATCCATGACCACAACCAGGCGTTCCGCAAGGGTGAAGGCCCATCGGAGATGCTTATTCGTAGCCGCTTTGGCACGGTCAGCGCCTATCATGAGTACCTCGGCTATCCCGATATCCGCAGCTGGGACAAAGACGACTTCGTTGAGTGGGGTATCCGCGCTTTACGGGCAAACCCGACGACCGGCTTAACCAGCACCGTACTCGACACACTCTCAAGCCGGCAACGCGGACCAAGTACTAAATCGGTCACCAACCACTTTGGAACTCTGAGCGCGTTTCAGCGACTCATCGAAGCCGGCCTCAAACAACAGATAGACAGTGCTCGCCAAGCGCGTCAATCCAAGCTTGAACAGTATCGCCGCATGCTCACCGAAGGAGCAATCGCTCCACTCGATGACGATTCAGAAGAAAGACTCATACAAGCCGGCGCGAGCCGACTGGTTATCGGCGCATGCGCGCCCGATATAAAAGATGACAGCAAAGCCCGACTAGCAGCCATTAGCCCCGGTCAGCTTATCAGTAAACTGATGCGCCAGGTTCCCGGTCTAACCGCTGGCGCAATCGAAGCAACCGCCGTCAGTTTAGAAGTCTTTGACGACCTCTGGCCCATGGACATCGCCGACTACGAGCGATTGCATGTTGACCTGCCACGCAAAAAGACCTCGACATATCTGATATCGCAAGGTCGTCACCGCCGCCGGCCGCACAAACAAGCTAGACCAATGTCTGCTGGTCGGGACTAACCGGATTCCACAACTTGGCATCAAGCCCAACGATGCGGTCTTCGTCATCGATTTCAAAACCTTCGGCCTCGAGGTGAGCTCGATGTCCTGCCCGGCCGCCCGGATATCCGAGCGCCAAACCACCCGACTTATTGACGACCCGCTGCCACGGCAATTCAGGGTCGCCAAAATGCGCGATCCCACCGACAATCCGCGCCGCCCGGGCGTTGCCGCACAGCGCAGCTATCTGACCGTAGGTCATCACCTTGCCTTCGGGGATTTGACGCACCAGGGCCTCTACTTTGGCTGCAAAGTTGCTATCAACTTCCGGATCCATTGTTACTCTCCTCTACAGTGTTGATTGAGCGGCGCGAGTTTTAACCTCGGCGGCCAACTGGGCCAAGAAGTCGTCGATACTCAGTGTGGGTGCCTCGCCTTCGGCAGCGAGGTCTTTGCGGATGCGCGGGCTGACCTGGCCGGTTTCTATCTCTTTTTCGCCGATAACAATGGTGTACGGCACTTTCATGAGCTCGGCTGAGCGGATTTTTTTGCCGACCGATTCGTTGTCGTTGTCGACCACCACCCGCAGCCCCAACTCTGTTGATTTTGCAACAACAGATTCTGCAAAGGAAACAGTAGTCGCCTCTTGGTTTACGGTCACTAGACGCACCTGTTCGGGCGCTAGCCAAACCGGAAAGCGGCCGGCGGTGTGCTCAATGTAGACGCTCAAAAAGCGCTCGGTCGAACCGAGCAAGGCGCAGTGAATCATCACCGGTTGCTGCTGTGAGCCGTCGTCGGCAGCGTATTCCAAGCCAAAGCGCTCGGGCATCACAAAGTCCAACTGCACGGTGGCCACCTGGTGCTCACGACCGATGGCGTCGGTCGCCATAAAGTCGATCTTCGGGCCGTAAAATGCGGCTTCACCTGCTTGCTCGTAATAGTCCAGTTTGTTGGCGATTACGGCATTTTTAAGCTGTTCCTGGGCACTCGTCCACAGCGCCGGGTCGCCGAGGTAGGCATCGCTGTCGTCACGGTAGCTCATGCGCACCCGCAGCTTCATGCCCAACGTGCCGTAGAGCTCGTTGGCGTCGGTTAACAGATTATCGATAATCGATTCAATCTGGTCCTTGCGGCAAAAAGCATGGCTGTCGTCTTGCGTGATTGAACGGACACGGTTTAAACCACCGAGCTCGCCAGACTTTTCGTCTCGGTACACCATGGTCGTATCCAGATACGCGATGGGCAAATCGCGGTATGACCGGGGTTTGCTGGCGTAAATCTGGGTGTGGTGCGGGCAGTTCATGGGCTTCATGACGAAGTCGTCGCTGGTTTCCTGGCTCGTCACCAGAAAGAGCTCGTCACCGAACTTGGCCCAGTGGCCGGAAGTCTCGTACAAATCTTTCTTAGTAATATGCGGGATAGTCACCTTTTGGTAACCGTGGCGCTGACGCAGACTGTTCGAAAACTTCTCAAGCTCTTCGCGCAACACCGTGCCGCGCGGGGTGAACATCGGCAGGCCGGAACCCACCAGGTCGCTAAACACAAACAGGTCGAGCTCCTGGCCAAGCTTGCGGTGGTCACGCTTTTTGGCCTCTTCGAGCATCTCGAGGTGCTGACGCAACTCCTTGGGTGTTGCGAAAGCCACGCCGTAGACGCGCTGCATTTGGGCGTTCTTTTCGTTGCCGCGCCAGTAGGCACCGCTGACGCGCATCAGCTTAAAGGCGCCGACTTTGCCGGTTGATTCAACGTGCGGGCCGCGGCACAGGTCGGTAAAATCGCCATTGCGGTAGAATGAGACTTCGTTAACCGCACTGCCCTCGCCAGCCTCCAGGCCGAGCTCGGCGGCGTCGAGGTCTTTGGCGACCGTAGTACCGGCGCGCTTAAGGTCGTTGAGCAGCTCTTGTTTATACGGTTGCTCGTTGTCGACAGCCCATTTTAAGGCCTCGTCGATAGTCATCGTAAAACGCTCAAAGGGCTCGTCGGCCTTAATAATGGCCTGCATTTCGGTTTCGATACGCTTGAAGTCCTCTTCGCTCAGGCGGTCGCCGCTCGGGCTACCGCTAATGTCGATGTCGTAGTAGAATCCGTGCTCCACCACTGGTCCAACGCCAAATTTAGCGTTCGGCCACAGGCGCTGTACAGCGTTAGCGGTGATATGCGCCAAGCTGTGGCGCATGGCATGTAGTTGGTCGGGCTGTTGTTGGCTCATATATATCTCCTTTTATTAATCGGCGTGGACGTGATGTCCGTTTTGCTCTTTATATTGCCGTCGTTCATTCTTATCCATCTTGGCGAGCACCGCGGCTTCCAGGTCTAAGCCGTTCATTTTGGCCAGACTCAGTACGAATATCAGCACATCGGCTAATTCTTCGTCGAGATCACCCTTTTCTTTGCGGTACGACTCGTAGGCCTCGGCCAATTCGGCGTAGGTGTAGTTGAACTCGCGCTCCACGTTATCGGTGTTAAATCCTTTGGCGAGTTTGTTCTGCCAGATGCGTTCCTGCCATTCGGTCAACTGTCCCATGCCGCTGCTCCTTTGTCTTTAAATACAAAGAGACGCCAGTCTCGATTCAGTAATCTCGCAAGTTACTTAATCGATGCTAGCGTCTCGGTCCCGGGCTTCTCTATGAAGCTTAGGAGGTTCCACCGGACTTATTTACGAAGTTTGGCCAGGCGGCTCATGCGAATGTGTGCCTGGTGGCCTCGTAAATCACTCGTGATAGCACGTTCTGTACGTTCTACCGGCCGACAGAGCTCGGTGGTTGGTGAGGCCACGTCACTGCTCGATATGTACTGTACTCCATGTCTGGCAGTCTCGCAAGTTGACTGCTAGGAACTAGCCGTATCATACTTGCTTCGACTCACTTGTCGGGAGCCTCGCAGTATCGTTTTCCCGAACGGTACTGCTGGTAAACACATCGCAAAACGTCACCTCACAGGTAACTATAGCAGTGCCAGTACGATATGGCTAGTAGGCTTTTTAAAAAGCTATTGTCTTTTTGACATTGCCGCAGTGGAGAACGTCATATCCTACCCACAGGTCGTATATCATATGTGATTTATTTTGAATGTCATCGTTTCGGCCATATCACAGGCGATATATTTTTTGCTGCTAAGCGGCTAACGTTTTCACAGGATTTTTGCGACACTTCTACCCTATCCTGCGTACCCCCCTTTCTGAGACCAAAGAAAAAGGACCTGCATTTCTACAGATCCTTTTACCTTGGTGGGTGATGAGGAACTCGAATCCCCGACCTCTTCCACGTCAAGGAAGCGCTCTAGCCAACTGAGCTAATCACCCATGTATTGAAAGTTTTTACCGAGTTGGCTAGAGCGCTTTGCGCTTTCTTGATTCTGGCGGCATTCGCCGCGGCCAACTGAGCTAATCACCCGCAGTACCGTACTCGTTTGTCATTTTTTTAGTGACAAACTTTCCGTGGAAAATGTGCGACGTTCGTTTTTGAGGCTATAGTTACCTGGCGCACCGGCTTTTTTGCCTGCATACCCGTTGGAATCTACTGCTACAAATGATCGTTTCAGCTATGAACTATAGCATACCGGCCGTTCGGCGTACAGGGGTGACAAAGATTTTTTGAACATTTTTGAGCCAAAATTGCCCGATTTGGCGATTTTCCCCTGTTATACTGCGGTGCAGCTAGCCGCTCATCGCCCCTAGAATGTGTAGATTACTACGATTTAACACTTTAAACGCGCTAAATGGTTATGCTTGCGGCGGCAAAATAGCCGTGCTAAAGTGTGCAAGTTAAACGGAGCGACCCAGGTTTTGAGTACCAACAAGGTAAGCGTGTTGGAAGAGTTCCAACTCTTTTACGAAGAAATGGTGGCAAAAACTCGTCCGGTTATCAGAATTCGACGACCGCGCTAGGTGTAAGCACCTAGAGAATCGCCCCTCGGCCACCATGGTCAGGGGCGATTTTGTATATTCACCCCTGTTATCTGGCCATCGCAAAGCTATACCCACAGCTTTCCCCAAGTTATCCACTAGCTTTTTCAACAGCGATATGACAATATGTAGTCATGGTATGCATCTACTGCGGCGGCGAACTAGCCGTCAGCAACTCCCGACCACAGAAAAGCCGCAACCAGACATGGCGCCGGAGGCTCTGTAAGGGCTGTGGAGCCGTCTTCACCTCTATAGAGGCTATTGACCTGTCGCAGGCCATAACCGTTACTACAGAGCCCGCGAAGGCCGCAAACAACAAAACCACCCCCAAAAGCCCCCTGCTCGGCACATTGCAGCCATTTGACCGCGACAAACTGTTTATTAGCTTGTATAAAAGCCTACAGCACCGCCCGACCGCCGCCAGCGATGCTCGCGGGCTGCTCGACACCATCACCGCGCACATTATCGCCGGCGCCGAACACAGCCAAATCGGCCGACGAACAATTATCGATATTGTCATGAATACATTGACACGCTTCGATGCTGCGGCCGCCACGCACTACGCCGCCTTCCATGGGGCAAAGTAGTCTTTTACAACGCAGAGCGCAAAAAAACGGCCATCGACTGAGATTTGGCCGCTAGTACTGTACGGTCACCCCTGTTATCAGACAGCCGAGCTATTGCGGACGGTATACCAACAGAAAGACAATCGCCAGCAGTAAAAGCACGCCGAAACCGACGGCAATCTTTTTGAGCGCGACTGGTCGCTTTGGTGGCGGCAGGCGCATTCCCCGCTGCCGTAAATATTGTCGCCAGGTGGCGGTCAGTGAGTAGTCAAAGTTGGGCAGCAGCTGTTCGTCATCGCCGAGCCGCGAGGCGTCGGTGAATAGCAGCACGCTGTGCCAGGCTTCCTCCCCCTTGTGTTGCAGGTTCAGCGTCTGTCCGCCGGGCTGGAAGTAGAGGTCGCTAATCGGCACGATGCCGAAGGCCCCCAATGTCAGCTTGTCAGTGTCGGTGGCGGTGTACATGCCAAAGTTCTGGTCGTTAGCAAACGCTACGCCGGATAGACCTTCGTCTTCGTTGACAAAAAATGCCCACTGCGTAAAGTTATACTCACGCAGAATCTGGTTGATGGCCGCAGTACTAATGCTGTGGAGGAGTTCGCCGTATGAAGCCATACTACACCACCGTCTTCTTCTCTTTGGTCACCACCGCCTTCTCGGTTACATCGAACTTATCCATGTACTTGCCGAACATCAGGCGCGTCTGAGAATAAAAGGCTGCGAAGGAGTTATAGATAATCGTGGTGATGGGCAGATAAATCCACTGCAGCAGCATAAACAGCGAGCGGTACCACTTGTAATGCTTTGGCCGCGGCGGCAAGGTCAGAATGGAAAAGAACATCATGACGAACAGGCCGAGCATGGCTACCTTCTGGACGTTACTGACAATCAGCGGCAGCTCGTTGGCGGCAAAGCTCTGCGGGTGGAAGAATGCCGGGATAAAACCACCGGCCAGCACCAGGATTGGGCCGGCAGCCCACGTAACGTGGCCTTCTAGCAAGCGCCATATCTTGGCAATCAGATCCAGGCGCGGCACCTTGTTCTTCTTAAAGAAGCCCTGGTTCACCACATAGGCAATGTCCGAGGCACCGTAAGTCCAGCGGCGCAACTGCACAAACTGGGCTTTGAGAGTACGGACGTAGCCGTCGCTCAGCACGGCGTCCTGGTACATAGGCACGAACAGCGGATATACCCGGTAGTTGCCGTCGAAGGCGAAGTACGAACGCCAGAACTGGTGGCCATCTTCTACGATGGTACGCACGCTCCAGAAATCGGTTTCAATTAACGCCGCCATCGGCTGGGCGTGTGACGAAAAGTTGCGCAGCGCGTGCTGGCGCAGCGAGATGACCGTGTTAAAGAATGAACTGCTGGTAGCAATCACCCGCATCGGCGCCGGCGCATCCCAGATGTTGTTGGTGTACAACGATACCGGTTGGAACGAGGCGTGAACTGGATCCGGGCAGACCGAGTAGGTGTAGGTCAGCGCCGCCAGGTACATCTTGTGCGGATGATTGTCGGCGTCTAATGTGGTAACCAGGACGCGAGTCGGATCGATCTGCTCTTTCTCGAGGTACTGCTGCAGCTTGCGAGCAGCATAGGTGATGTTGCCGCCCTTGCCGACGATTTCACCCTCGATGTCTTTAGGGTGCTTAACCGCCATGGCGTGCATGAAGTTACCGCCAAACTCTTTGACCAGTTGCTTAGCACGGTCTTCGGGCTCTTTGCCGCCGCGCTCTTCGTAGGCCAGCACAAAAATAACCTTCTTCATGTCAAAGGCTGAGTCCAGCACCGACTGAATCGTCGGCTCGAGCACTTCGCGCGATTCTTTGTAGGTGGCAACAATAATGGCGTGCACCACCTCATCCGGTTTAATCTGGATGTCGTGCATGGTGTTGCGAAACGCTTCGTCCTCTATGTTGACATCGACGGCATCGCCGGCGGCTGCCAGCTCAGCAATAGCCTGCTTGCGCTCGGCCGGTTTCTCGGCACGCTGTTCGCGCAAGCGCTTGAGGATGGCGTAGTGCCATTTTGGACGCTCGGCTTTAAAGTCGTGTACGCTGCCGTCTTCCAACTCCTGCAGCATCGAGGGCCAGTCAAGCTTTTGGTGTAGCTGCATTTCACGGTAACCCTGCATCGAACGCGCTGCACCGGCCATAGCCCTGGTAAAGTTAATGAGCAGGTAGATAAGCACAAAGATAGCCGCTATCGTTACATCGATGAGACTCAGCACAATCGGCAGTGCCAACATCGACCACGACAAGGTGCCGGGCAAAATTTCAAAAAAGCGGTAACGCTTGGAGCGATCCTTGCCGTACGGGATTTCAATATCTGTCATTAGCACCTATTATGCAACACGGCCCCGAACCGAGACAACAACGAAAGTCTAATGAAGCGTCAGGAGCGCGTTACTAACGAGAGCACCCAGCAGGAGCAAAAGCGTGCCTAACGCTAGGATTAACACCGCTAGTTGCCGATGCAGATGGTACGTTCGCCAGCTCAGCACCGAGTGAAATGCCAAAACAAAAACCGCAAAAGCGGCAAAACTGAGAATCTGCGAAACATCGCCGGTCTTAAACGCGCTAATACCGAGGTTGGCCCGATATTGCACAATGTAGCCATCGCCGCTACCCTGCAAGCGGAACAGGACCGACAAGATGGTGAGCACCGCCAGAAAGGCGTTCACTCCCAGGAGCAGCATGACCAAACGGTCGTGGAAATACTTTGAAGCTGTCATATATATGTACGTAGTATTGTAGCAGCCGGCCGGTCACATTAAAAAGATGCGCCGCCCGCTCATGTTCGTATGGTGCGGGTAGAGAGAATCGAACTCTCCTCTCAACCTTGGGAAGGTTACATATTAGCCACTATACGATACCCGCCTATGCTGAAGCTTCGGCGGGCATGCCCGCTGTTGCTATCACGCCTGCTATGCGTAATTCTACGAAGTTCCAAAAGAACGAAGTAGAATGGAGCCACCTTGGGGATTCGAACCCCAGACCCCCGCTTTACGAAAGCGGTGCTCTAGCCAACTGAGCTAAGGTGGCACGGACTCCTTCTTTTTGGGACTTGTCAAAGTATACCAAAAACTGCCAGCACCTCCTAGACCTTGCCATGCGCTTGTTTTGACCTTGCTGTACGAGGTGTACATATTTTTGTGTTCGACTGCTACTAATGTTTTTTATGTGGCTCTAGTATATGGATGATTGTGTCATGCGCATACATTTTACAGAGGTAGAAATTGAACACATTTTTTAATATTGCCCTGGTGATTCCTTGATTACGACCCGGAAAGTTGCTATAATCACGAATAGATGACGCGCCAGGTAGAGTTTAGCCATGAAGTCGTGCAACCTCCGGAATATGATGTTCCGGAGCTTCTTGTTCTGGACTTCGACCGCATGCTGAGTGATACCGATGTCTGCACAGACCGGCTGCAAACTATTGTTGCCGATTACGGCATAGACGCCGCCGAGCTCAACGAAGCCGCTGCTGCCGCCAAAAATGCCAATGATGGTGGTTCATACGAGCCGCTCAGCTACATCGCTAAGCGCTTAAACGAGATTCACGGCACCGATAGTGCAATGGAACAAGTACGTCAGCGCTTTGTGACCGACGAGGGCACCGATGTGCTCTACCCCGATGCGCACCGTTTTCTGCGACGAATCAACGAGGCCGGCATTCCGCATGTAGTCATGACATATGGCATCAGCGCCGAATGGCAGCGGCTCAAATTACAGGCCGCCGGTTATCCCATCGGTTTCACAATTACCGACACGCCCGACAAAGGCGCTGCGTTGCAACGGTTGCAGAATCCGGAAACCGGCAAGTTCGACCTGCACGATTTTACCCACAACGACACCCTGTATCACGCTGACCGGTTAACATTTCTCGATGACAAAGCTATTGCTTTCTCTAACCTACCACAAAACCCTGACTTCCGCGGCTTCTGGATACAACGTGGCACATTAACCGACAATCAGAAAGGCACCGTTCCACCGAATGTCGCGGTCATTCAGAGCCTTGACCAGCTTATACTCGATCAAGATGGCGTTACGCTAAGCGAGCATGGTTGGTACGACGATTACCTTGGTCATTTTCAAACCCGACCAGGCCGTTTTATCCCTGGCGCAACTCCGCATAGTTATGTACCCCACGCCGCCATCGCCGAGTCAGAGCCGGCGAACGACATTATCTTTAACGCCCGCAGCGTTGGTGCCGTAGCCTTGCGCGAATTCACTATTCACGCGAGCAAGTAAGCGAGCGTAGCCTAGGAAGCCATTGCCGGGTCGTGAATGAGCCGGCTATTGATCATGGCATCAACCACTGCTTGTGGACTGGTCTTAAATGCGCTGCGCAAGCGAGCAATCGGATCGCTAGCTTCGGCTTCAGTCGCAAGACCAACTAAGGCCGCGGCGATTGGACGAATCCGCAAGTCGAGGAGCTTCTGCCTATCAAACTGGAGCGGTACGACCGGACGACCGTCGGCCGTGCGCTCGGGCATAGGCGCCGTGTTGTAGACAACGGCATCTGGGTTACGCCCGGCCATCTTGCCGAGACCGCGAATACTATCAACACCCTGAAAGCCTGGAGTATCACGATCAACCGTCAGGTTGGCAATTGCCACCATCATGCCCTGCTCTTTCTGCATTTGTACCGCCCGCGCAAAGCCGTTAATCGCCAACTGCGATCCAATCGAAGTCCAATAGCTACCCGGCGCAAACAAGAGTTGGTCGGCTGCAATAATCTTCTCGCGGGTTGGCTCGTAAATCGATACCTCGCCCGAGCCGATAGCTTCAAGCCAAATCTTAGCATTATATGGATCGGTTACATGTAGATCGTCAATCTCGCCTTCACCACGAATAATACGACCCTGGTGGCTCATAACCAAGTCGTGCGGTGTGTTGGTTGACGGCAACACCGTGGCGCGGGTTTCCATCCACTCGCTCGCTTCCTTGGTTGCCAGCGCGATGTCATCCCCATGGTCAAGGCGCAGCGAGGTCAGTATCAAGTTGCCAATACGATGGCCTTTCAACCCTTCTGGCTCATGCTCGTAAAGCTGCTGTGCGATACCCACTGCCTCACCCATAATCCGATAGGCTCGGCGGCTGTCGTCGACGGCCATAACAGAGACTGCATCGTAGAGCTTGTCTCGTACCTGATCGGGAGTCGAGGTGCTATCAAGCCGCTCTTCCATGAGTCCGCCCGCTGGGTTAGCACTTACCGCACCAATAACCTTGCTCAAGTCACCAACCGCGCCGCCGCCATACAGTTCACGCAGCCGGCCGGTCTTACTGCCGCTGTCGGCAATGCCCGTTACAATTGTAAAATCGCTGTCAGGAAACGCATCAATGTAGCCAGGAGCCAACGCCGATGTACCACTGCCACCGCCAATCATAACGATATTTTGCAAGTCGCCGGTCTGGTCCTGTTCCTGAGGAACGGACGGAAAGGTTTCAAATCCATTCATACGATAATTGTTCCTAAAAATCAAAGCTAATTGTATCATTTTACAGATGTAATTCAAGCTATTTTGGCAACATTTTATTGACAAAAACTAAGGTGTTGTGCAAAAATATGCGAAATGAAAGCTGACAACCAAGCCATAATAGACTTACTCGCCAGTCTTGACGTGGGTCAGAGCGAAGCAGCCACCTATGCAGCACTGCTCCATTTAGACTCTGTTTCTATCCGCAAAGTGGCCGCCGAGACCGGCATTAACCGCGGCACCACATATGACGCACTCAAAAATCTGACTACACTTGGCCTGGTGAGCGTGCGTCGCATTGGCAAGCGCGAACACTACATCGCTGAATCGCCAGAAAAGATTTACGATATCATTCGCGATAAGCGCCGCGACCTCGTTGATATCGCCAGCAATGCGAAAGAGCTCATTCCGAACATACTCGCCCAATCTGCCGGGCCCCAGGGCCGACCGCTTGTACGCTACTACGAAGGCGACGAAGGCATAGCGACCATCCTCAAAGATGTTCTGCAATCGTGTCGCGAACTTGACCAGCCCAGCTACTACGCATATTCTTCCCTCCCGATTCGAGAGTTGTTGTACCGTGCGTATCCGCAATTTACAGAGCGACGTATCGCCGAAGACATTGCCGTGAAGGTTATTGGCGTCGGCGAAGGCGGTATGCAGGCAGACAAGTCAGAGCGCAAATGGCTACCCAATGTACCTGCGGAAGGTGTCTCCAGCTACACTATTATTTACGCCAACAAAATTGCCACTATCTCGATTGCTCGTGACCTCACCCCTTACGGTGTCGTCATCGAAGATATGAGCGCTGCCATGATGCAACGCTTACTGTTTGAACACCTCTGGAGCAATCTGTAGCTCTACATAGTCCTGTTACGGTTGCGATACAACATGAAATCATAGTGCGTACTGAGCCGCCGAAATTCCGCAGCTACAATTCCTAGAGCTGGCAGGTAGACGCAAACAGCCAGGCCGTACGGCGAGCGAAGCCAATCAAGTACCCGCCCCGCAAACGCCACGTGCCCAATCACGCTACCGATTATGAGACTCTGCCTGACCGGCAAATCAGCTATCGCCGTGTTGTCACCCTTTGCTATGAATGTTCGGGAAGCGACATCGACTGCCACAATACGATGCGTAATGATGAGCTTTGGTGCCATAGGACTGCGGTAGCTGACAACATCCCCAACTTGCGGCGATAGTGCGTCACCCCTAACGACAACAACATCACCTCGTGCCAGATAGGGCGCCATACTATCCGACTGCACGCTCAATATGCGGTAGTTGGCGCACCACCAAGCTGAGACCGCTAACCCTAAGAACAGTCCAGCCACGCCTGCAACGCGCCACTTGCTTATGCCGCGCGATGTGCGGCTATTTCTGTAGCGATACATATCCAGACTACGGTATTGTCGTTTGCGCCGTGCCACTAAAGACCAGATCGATTGCTCCAATGCTTGCGCTCGTGCCGGTAAATGCATCGGCTGTCATTGATGCGCGTATCTTAAAAGTACCGGTTGTATTTCCCGATAATAGGTCGGTGAGCGCCAGGCCATTTGCCGGGTAACCTTCAATGAGTGATTGCAGACTCGCGGTCTGTACCACGTTGCTATCAACCCTCGTAATCTGAACAAGAACCTTTGCGAGGTCAACGTTACTGGTGTTTGTCGGAACACTGCCCACCGTCAGTTTTAACGCCAGCGGCGCTGAGCCGTAGTTCTTGAGATAAAACACATTACCGTCGCTCGGCATTGGCGGGCCGCCGGGAATCAAATCTTGAAAACTAAAGCCTGCCCTACTGGCCGCAAATGAGCTGGCCGAAGTACCGATCCGTAAATCGGCTGTGGCGCTTTGGATGGTATTGCCTGTTAAGACAGCCTGCTGGCTCTGGAGCGCCGCAAACGTCACGCCGGTAACGGTCAAACCGACTGCACTTACGATACCCGCCGCTCGTACAATCGGGCTCACTCCGCCAAACTTGCCTACTCGTCGCATGCCGCACTCCTCTCGTTTAAATTGGTACCACGAATCATGGAGCCGACAGCCGGCTTTGTCAATATATGGACCTAGGTTTTTACAACAATCAAACCTATGATATAGCTTATGCTTTTGCTGTGTTCTTAACTGGAGTGTCGCTTAACCGTGACGTCGTACACTAGGCCGGTAATCCACACCGCGTATGCCGTTATAAAGACGCGTTGGAGCCACGGCGCGATCACAGGCCAAGTCAGGCCAATTGCCGTACCTACGGTTCCGATGACCACGACCGTGATTGCCAGTATGCTGCGCCAATTCCACTTGCGCCTGCGCGTATAGGGCCAGGCCCAGAACACAGCCGACAGCACAAAACCGGCGCTATTTACGAAACTGAAAATACCGTGTAATAATACCCGCGGTTGCGAAAGCGCGCTTTGCAACCATGAATCACCCCTGAAGTTCTCCGGTAACACAAACACCGCCGCGATTGCGGTTGCGCAAAGGCTGGCGAACGCCATAATGAGCGCCCAATTAAGCGCTCGCTGCCGGCGGCCGGGCCAGTAGCGATGAGCAACCACCGCCAGCACAATCAAGCCGAGGCCGGTGGATACGATGTCAGCGCCATTAAAGAACCACGCGTATGGCTGGTCGAGACGCCCGAGATCGCTCACCAGCCCCTGCCAAGCGAAATCGGGATTTAAAAATATGGCAGCTGGAAACGAGGCGTACGCCATACCAGCCAAAGCCGCAAATCCAACCAACCCATACGCTACCCAATCACGTTTATGGGGGCGGTACGCTGTTGCCGCCGTAAGCGCCAAGCCGACGCCGAGCAGTTTTGCCGGTGATCCTTGGTACACAATGTAGCGCGGCTCCCAAGCTGGCTCAAACTTACCCTTAAACTGCTCGAGACCACTCGAGGAGTAGTAGCGGCTGCCGAGAGTCTTGATACCGGCGAGTAGCCGTTCACTGACCGACTTTTCGAGCTGTTCATCCAGCTTGGATAGCGGCACGAGACCGAGATTGAACCGCTTAAATCCCTGCTCGTAAAGATGTAGGATCGTCTCCTTCAGCAGATGATGCATAGCAACGCTCGAAATGCCTGGCTCAAAACGCATGTGGTCAATGCTGGCATCGTGAGCAGCATTGGCGAATGACGGCACGAGATTGGCGTAAGCCACCACGTTGCCATCGCGCTGAAGAACCGCTACCTTGCTGCTGCGAATGTACTGACGGTTAAAGTACCCCATAAAATAGGTGTACTCACGTCGGCCACCATGGCTGAGCCAGGCGTTCGATACGCGCTGCAGGCTATCGAGCTGTCGGTCTGAAAGTGGCGGCTGCCAGAACTCGTACGATAAGCCATCCTTGGTTGCCTTGTTGGTAACGTAGCGAAAATGCTTATTGCGAGCGGTCGACTGGGCGAAGCTGCCGCAATCGACTGTTGCTTCGCTACCGATGAATAGCCGATCGTTACCGAGTCGCTGCCAGGCTTCGGCCTCGGACCGGTCTGCGTGAATGACTGCGAGCGTCCAGCCATTGAGCCGGGCAAACTCGTGGAACGCCTCACGCAGGCCACCCTGAAGCTCTTGCCTGCCGGTTGCGCCATCAAGGACAAGCGCCACAGTACCTGAGAGCTTGTAAGCCACAAAGGATTCGCCGTAGAAGAAATAGTGCTTGTCGTCGGGCCACAGCTTAAAGAAGTCTTCGCTTGAGTCACTATATTGCTCGACAATACGGTCGGCTTGCAGACGGTGGCTCGCCGGCGCCTTGAGTCGCAAACGCAACGGACGGAACAGGCTCCAGACAATAATCACCAGGCTGGCAAGCACCGACAACCGAAGCGAGCCGAGCAATATGCGGTCATAGCGATGGAGCTGAACGCCTGCCGGCAAGGCGTCGTTTAGATGACCGGTCGTCAGAGCATGCCATGTTATGGACAGTGTTTGCGGGGTGGATAGTTCCCTACCAAAAGCCCGATCATCGATTACTTCAAAAACAACAACTGCGAAAATCGCCACCACAAGCAACATGGTGGCTGCAACCCGGATGCCACGACGCACGCTTTCGGCGTCGCTGCGCACAATAAATTGCCGGCGGTGTCGCCATAGGCTCATGAGCGTTGCAAGATAGAGCGCCAGTTGAAAGATACTGTGAAAATGAGCCAGCTCAGCCAGAATCAAACAACAAAGGCTCGCTACTGCTACGTACCAGGCATTACGCTTACGCATGGTGACCTGACCGGCTACATACAACAGGCTCAGCCCTAGGCTAAAGGCGATTAAATGCGGTGCACCACCTATTGGGAACGGCACAAAGCTCTCGAGTCGATGTGGTAAGTGCTTGAATGGAATCGTCAGCAAACTCACAATTCCGGCGGCACGGATTAAGAACGTGTCGATGTCGAGCCAACCGCGGTTGATTGCTTTGCCTGCGAGTTTAGCTGCTCGGCGGTAGTCTGTTTGCTGTGTCATATCCCACCACATACCCCGTTAAAGGCCTCAGGTAGCCGATATTGCCCCGGTGACCAACAAAATCAGCAACAACCCCCCTGCCGCAAGGCGGTAGACCACAAACACGGTGTAGTCGTGCTTGGCGATAAACCGCAACAGCCAGGCTACTGCTCCGTACGCCACCATAAAGCTCACTACTGTCGCCACTATAGTTGGCGCCCAGCCGACGCTGTGGCTAATCTGATCGTATTCGGTGACTGTCTGCAGCAGGCCAGCCGCCAGTAAGGCCGGAATTGCCAAAAAGAATGATAAGCGAGTTACGGCCAGGCGGTCAATTCCGCGCAGTAGGCCAGCTGACATGGTTGCACCCGAACGCGAAACGCCAGGAATAAGTGCAATACACTGTGCAGCGCCGACAATCAGGGTGTCTTTCCAGGTTACTGTCGATTCATGGCGGTTTTGCTTGGCGTAGCGGTCGGCGTACCACATGACGGCGCTCCAACCAATCAAGGCGAATGCTACAAACCACAAGCTGCGCAGTGTTGTCTCAATTTGATCCTTAAACAAGAGCCCGATGACAGCAATCGGAATCGAGCCGACGATAACCGCCCACGCGAACCGATACTCGTGGTGCTTGCGTTCGCTTGGCGTCAATAAGCCACGGAGCCAGCCGCCAACAATCGACACGATGTCTTTACGGAAATAGAGCACCGTCGCCAGAACTGCGCCGGTTTGTACAATGGCCGTAAAAGCGGTCACCCCTTTGTCGTCAATCGGTAAGCCTAAGAGCTTTTCGGCGATAGTTAGGTGGCCGGTACTCGAGACCGGCAAGAACTCAGTGATGCCCTCAATGATGCCGAGCACAATCGCTTCTAGTATATTCATTATCATCTAGTATACACCGCCAGCTGAAGCGTAGCGACAAAGCTGAGCACTCACCTTGCACGGACTAGAAGTGGACAAACTGCAAGTTACGAGCCGACACGGTGTCGGCGCTAATCCAGTACGCACGGTACAAGCCGTCGTATTGCTGGTTATAATCGCTCACATAGATCGAACCGTCGGAAGCAACCGCTTCAACATACATAACATGGCCGTAGTAGCCGGAGTTGCTGACCGCGACGTCGCCGTCGCGAGGATGTGTATCGACTGGGATGCCGGCAGCGCGAGCGTTGTCGTCCCATTGGTTGGCGTTACCGACGCCGCCCCAGTACGGCATGTAGCGGCCGCTGGCAGCGACTTTGTACGCGGTGTAGCTAACGCACTCACGGTTGTACATACCCCAGGAATCGAGCATGCTGTCCATTGGCGCAAAGGCCCAGACGCCTGGATAGCCACCGCCGCCCGGTACACCGGCTGGAATTTTGCCACCGCCAAGGCGAGCGTTCTCGAGCGCCTGCTGCTTACGCAAATCGCTTACCCGGGAGTTGTTGGATTTAATCTGGTTATCGAGCTCTGTTTGCTGTGCCTGGTTGAGCGCCAGCAAGCGGTTCTGCTCGGCCTGCTGTGAGGCAAGCGTCGACTGCATGCTTCGTTGGTTGGCAATAATCCGCTCAAGCGTGGTTTGCTGGTTGCTTAATTCGGTTTTGAGAGCATTAATCTGTTGCAGCGTACGTTGGATACTGGCCTGGACTGCATTTTGGTACTGCCGTTGGTCAACGTAATCGCTCAAGCTTTTGCTGGTAGCCAGCATTTCAGTTGTCGACATCTGGCCGTCGACGTACATCTTTTTGAGGTTCTGGGCTAAGGTGTCCTTTTGCTTGGCTAGATCGGCTTCTGCTTGGGCGATTTTAGCGACAGTTTCCTGTCGCTTGGCATCATTGGCCTGAATCTGTGCCTGTAAATTGGCGATTTCGGCCTGCAACTTACTGATGGTGTCGCTGAGGCTGGCAGCCTGGGCGCCCAGCTGATTGATGCTGCCCTGCTTGGCGGCGCTCTGCTGATTCAGCGAGTTAATCTGGTCCTGGTAGCGATCGGCGTGTACCAGCGGTGATACAATCACGCCAGCGGCTACCACACCGACGGCAGTGAGGAGAGACAGTTTTCGAGTTGCGGAGGCCGGAGTTAAACCGGCACCCCGTGGGATGCGTATCCGCATGGGCTGATAGTCCTTGGAGAGTCCTTTATATATGTGTGTACTAATGCAACGAACGAGTTGTTGCTTCCCTGTCGACAAACAGGTGTGCAAGAGAGCGGTGGGAGGAGGTGATAAAATAACCCCGGAAAAGCAGAGAATGTCGTAGTAAACATCCGACCTCAGACTTTAACTATAGCGGTTAGAATCGCAGACTGCAATTAAAATTCGTTGTCAAATCATGCATTGTCATTATGAAATAGGTTATTACTCTTTCGGCTCCTGATTCATGTATACTGTAACCATAAGCCCTGTGTGGGAAAGAAAAAACAGTATACATATGCCTACTTTCCATGCGAGTAGATTACGCAACATAACTGATGGACGTTCGTGGATTGCAAAAGCCCGCCTAGCCGGGATTGTCGCGCTCTTTATCACCATCGGCGTATTAACGATCATCGCCACTAAGGCTGCCACCTCTGATGCCATGGGCGAATTGGAAAGCGGCGACATCGCTGGCAACGCAAAAATCGTTACCGCACCGACCGGCTACTCCGGTACTGGCGCTGTCTTATTCGGTGCCGGCCCAACTGTACAGCCATTACCTTTCAAATCCGTCACCGGTACGATAGTAGCCGGAGGTTCCTGCCTTGATGTCGAGAACGGCCAAGCCAGTAGCAGCGCCTCCATCCGGCTGTGGGATTGTAACGGTGCCGACGCTCAAAAATGGACCTTGGGTCTCACGCCAAATGGTAGCGTCGAAGTCAAAGCACTGGGCATGTGCCTGGGTGCGGCCGACAATCAAGGATCGCCAGTATATCTACAACTCCAAGCCTGCAGCTCCAGCACAAAAACCGCCCAACAGTGGTTGCCAATGCAGGACAATAGCGGTAGGATTTTGAATGTCGGCTTCACCGCCAGCAACAACCGTGATATATGCCTGGACTACATCTCCCTTACCAATTCCACCGACTTGCCGGCAATTGCCACCTACTGCGATAGTACCGCCGTTTCACAGAAGCATACCCTGCCGGCTAATTCTCCAAAGGGCACCCGCGGGCATGCAACATTCAGTTCAAATACTGCTAAGTGTCTTGATGTGCCTTCGGGCACTACGACACCCGGCACCCAACTACAGGTATGGGATTGCAATAACCTGGCGCCACAGACGCTCGTCGTCGGCCACGAAAACGCTGGCAGCGAGCGTATGCGCATCAGCATTCTTGGACAATGCCTCGAAGCCAAAGACGGCGGTAGCGCCGATGGCACACCGGTACAAATCAATACTTGCAACGACAGCCCGGCCCAAGACTGGAAAACGACTGTCGCAAGTAATGGTGCCGTGCTCAAAAGCTACGTATCCGATAAGTGTCTAGATACAGCCAGCGGCACGGTTGCCAATAGCACGCTCATGGTGCTTAAGACATGTAACAACGGGCCTGGCCAGATCTTTAAGTAGCAAAACGATGCGTACTCCTAAGCTCCGGCGCAACAACTGGCTCCAGCTGCGGCAGTACGGCGGTGCGGCCGTCGGCGTTGCAGTTGCCGCCTTGGGCGTGTACTTCATAACGCTCGGGCATGCCGCGACGAGCACCCTGCCCTTTGAAGCCGAAAACGGCACGGTCGCCGGCAACGCCGCCTCGGTGACCGGCCAAAGCGGCGCCTCGGGCGAGAGCGCTGTCAAATTTGGTAATGGCGGTGGCACCGGCGGCGATCCGATGCCTACCGGCGTTCCCGGTAGCTGGAAACTCAAATTCAATGATGATTTCAACGGCAGCTCGCTCGACCTCACCAAGTGGATTATGTGCAATCCGAGCTTTGGCAACGGCAATCCGTGTACCCCGTGGAACAACGAGCAACAACTCTTTAACACCGCAACCACCAATAATCCGAACGTGACTGTTACCAATGGCCAGCTCCATCTAACCGCCACCAAAACCGGCGGCCAAATATATTCGGGCATGGTCAGCACCGGCCCAGACAAGTTCAATTATAAAAATCCCGGCTACCAGAGTTTTCAATACACCTACGGAATATACGAAGGCCGCGTGAAGTTCCCGAAGGGCAACGGTTTTTGGCCAAGTATGTGGCAACTACCCGACCAGGATAAGTACGGTGGCTGGCCGGACAGTGGTGAATACGACGTGGTAGAAATTGCCGGCAACAAGCCGAACTACGCCTACTGGACCGCGCACTGGGGCGGCAGCGGCGGCGAGTGTGGCCATCCGTGTGGTGGCGGCGAAGGCAGCATCGCCGACGCTTCGGCCGGATTCCATACCTATGCGCTCGACTGGGAACCCGATTCCCTCACCTGGTACGTCGACGGCGTGCAAAAAGCCAAAGTTACCGACAAGGGCGGGATTCAAACGCATCCGTTTTACATTATTGCCAACTTCTCAGTCGGCGGCGACTGGGGTCCGCTCCAAGGCGCACCCGACGGTTCAACACCATTCCCAACTTCGATGGACATCGACTATTTGCGGGTCTGGCAACATTAATACAAATCATGGGTAGGAGCGGTCTGGAGAGTCGGAAGTGATGGCGATTGCCAACATATCAGATTGACTCAATCCAGACCGCCCCGGAGAGGTAGCGCACATTGTGCGAGTGGCTACCCCTCCGGTAGTGGTCTTCTGTCGTCCTACAGGTTGGCCGCGATGGCGTCAGCAGCATCGCAGCCGCCCAGAATCCTCTGCTGAGCCGCTTCCAGGACACTGGCAGCCTGGATGAAAGCCTCGAGATCGGCGATTGCCTGCTGGATCTGACCAGTGGCTGCGCCAGCGTCTTGACTGGTGCCAGTCAGGAGACCTGCCAGCTGCTGATTCAGGCTCTCGATCTGCTGCCTGGCGGCCGCAACCCGATTGGCGAGGTCGGTGGCATCACCGAGTGTGCCGGCACTCCTCCTGATCTCCTCCGTGCATCCACGGATTGCGGCAGCAACGCCACCGGCAGATACATCACTCATGGTCTCCTCCTGGGAGCTCGTTGGTCATGCTGGGGACATTCGGGTAAAGGTACAGCCATGCGACGCAGTTCGATACGCTGTGCTAGAGCGAACATTCAGTCCATAAAACACGTATCTTAAACTGCCAGAAAACCTCTTTGCATCGGCAAAGATACTACATATATACTTGATTTTCCTCTGTTTTGCAAGTTCCGCCCTCTGGGAGCACACACTGCTCTCTGTTGTAAAACTTGACTAATATGATATAATATTGACATCCGACCACCCTTCCGAGTGAATTGGGGAACTTTTATGTCCGACAGCAAGCCTGCCAAGCACAGACAACTGACACCCAAAATGTTCGTACGTATGGAACTCTACCTGATTCCTCACGGCCGCATTCAAGAGCTCAGCCTGTTCCCGCTGGCTTCTGTTGCTCAGCGAGTTGAACTCGCAGTGCTGATATACCTACAGACGCATGGGCGGATTACCGCTGATAGAGTTTGGGATCTGCTCTGCTTGTTTCGCCAGGTCAGGTCAATTGATTTTAGACGAACAGACCCGTTTAACGAGGATGTTCTCCACGATTTTGACACCATCTGGCACAACCTGGAGTTACAAGCTCGCGGCGAGACCATCGAAGAAGGCGCTCTTTTCCCTAGCGACTTTAGTAACGACGCCGGCCGGCGTTGGATGCGAGCACGACACGAGGCTGCCGACACTTGGTGGCGCGAATCTCTTGCACTGCTGACATACCAGCTCCAGAATTTCATGCTGTCTGATGCTGCCGTAGCCGAGTCTCTGCCCGACCGGGTTCGCGACGAAGTCATACGTAGTTCTCAGCATGAATGACGCCTGACACCCTCGACATAAAAATTCCCACTCGACACCAGACGAGGTGATACGGACGCCCCGACAGGCAAACATACCAGTCGGGGCTTTTTCATGCCTGCGTTTTGCCTAGTTTAATAATAATGAGCGGCAACGGTGATTATAAAACGGATATGACAAGCAGACGAGGGAAACGGCAATAGCCGAAGTGGTGCATCCCCTGCTGCTTGTCATATCCGTCTAGGGCGGTAGTTCAATCAGAGGTGATACCATACGGCATCACAGGGGGGGCTGGGTCACTTCTTGCTACGCATCAGCGCCTTGGAGACACCTCCGACGATGAGTGCACCGCTGTAGCGCACAAACGACATCTTCAGCGAGAACCGCAGTCGGGCGATGGCGCCGTCAATGTCCTTCTTGTCGTAGTCAGGCTTGCGCGAGGGCTGTGCGACGAGCGTGCTCACCAGCGTGTTGATGCCGGAAGCGCGCGAAGCACTGATCGGCTCGGTACCGAAGGCGCCGGGCACAAACCAGTTCCAGACGATCTTGGTGACGTAGGCCTCATAGACCGCCAGCGGGACAACTGCTGCCATCAGCACCAGTTGCTTCTTGAACTGCTCCAGCGAGGGAGTCGTGTCGGGGTTGGTGCGAGCACTGGTGTCGACCATGTCCTGGAGCACGGCATCGGTGATGTCGCGCAGGCTGAGGACCTTGTCGGATGCAGCTCCGTACAACGTGCCAGCCTTGTCGGCGGCAGCGGAGCGGAGGTCGGTGAGACGAGCGTTCATGGTTAGAACCTTCTCCCACATCTTCGGCACGTGAGGCCAGTAGCAGTCATACATAATCGCTACTATGCGTGTGATTTCCTGTTCACACAAGATGGGGAGCCAGTATACGAAACGATATCATATAGTCGCTTCCCCGCTTGTGTGGTCTGCTTGTCAAAGAGTTTCCTACGGTAGTTTCCTCGCATAGGACTGTGCTATTTTAGAATATACTTATAATTTTGTCAATACTCCCTTATTTCAAGACAAGAAAAAGACCCTACTACCACGCTCGCATATGCGAAATGTGACCATTGTCACGACGCGGGTTCGGGTCGACACCTCCAAGGTGTAGGTTATTCTTTACTGTATCCGTGTGTCAGATCCGCTTGCCGCCATTGGCGAGTCGCGGAATAACACCACTGTCAGGACCTTCTATTTCGGCCAGCGCACGCTCAAATGTGCCATCTCGCACCTGCTCGGGCGTGTACAGCTCAGCCGGGCCAAAGAGCATACTGAAGCGCTCTTCGTCGAATCCTACCACTATAATGGCGGCCGACAGCTCATCCTCACGGACAACCTCGTCAAGAAACAGCAGCGATACATCAGCGTCACTCAAACGATAGCCGGTCACCAGGGCGGGATCGGTATCATTTTCCTGTGCTTCGAGCAGCGCAGCCACTTCGACTTGCGTGAGTTCTTCAAGCGCAGAGCGTTGCGTCTGGAGCAACCGAATTTCCTGCCCGGTAGCCATGCGAAACGTGATGTTTCGGCGGCCAACCACCATTTCCAGCTCGCCACGACCGATAGATGAAGTATCGATCGGCCAAAAGCCTCGGTAGGTGCCGCTCAGCACTCGTGGAACCATGTCGCCTCGTTTCGTTTCTCGATGGAGGGTTATTAATCGGACAGGAGCGTTCGCGTGGTCAACACCACTACGTCGTACAACACGTGTGCCACAATGGCGGTCAGCAATCCGTAGTTGAACACCAGGAAGAACATGATCATGCCTAGGAACCACGAATTGATGTAGCCAATCCAGCCCAGGTACTTGTGCGCATCGCTGAACATACTGGCCGCCATCGAAATAGCAGCACCCAGGAGCCAACCGGAGTGCAGCAGCTGTGGCTCAAGCGCCCCAAAGGTCGCCCAATTAACTACCGGCAGCCACCAGCTATACACCCATTCCACGAGACCGAAGGTGATGAAGTTCACGAACTGCAGTACCGGCATCACGATAAGAAACAGCCAGGCCCGGTACACAAACTCCTCGAACACGCCAGCGTTCAGGCTAACCCACCAGCCACGCAAAACGCGTACACCGCGTGACTCATAGCTGTAGTCATCACGACCAAACAGCTTGGTCAGCAGCAGCGTCCCTACCGTGCCCCAGACAAAAATGAACCAGACGCTCGCCAGCCCCTGACTGTTATAGCCGGGCGCCAGCAGCTGGGTCACCGTGGTGAGCATGGAATTGCCCCACAGCCAGCGGAACAGCAGATACAGCGCCAAAATCGGTGCAGCCGAAACCAGCACATAGTTGAGCGTAACTTCTACCGGGTGGGCTTCGAGGATGTCATCGTGACCCATGTGACGTCTGGTCAGCGTGCGACTCATGCCAAGCTCCTCAAATTGAGTGGGATTGGATAGACAGTTCAGATACAGAAGAACATCTTGAGCCAACTCCTTTGACAGAGTCTCAAAACTTGCTAATTATACAATAAAACTTAAATATGAACAACTAGCCACGCGGACGGCGACCAAGCCCCATACGGCCCAGCGCCCGGCGCAGGCGACCCTGGTGAGCAGCTTGCGCTTCTGCCATCGCTATTGCGGTCTTATCGACCATGCGGTCGACACTGCTTTCAATCGCATAAAAATCTTTGGGATCGTTCAGGACTTTTTGGCTTAGCCCGCGCAGCTCAGAGTTGTCGGTTAGCGTTACATTGTTGCCGCCACGTTGCCAGCTCCAACTGCTGCTGCCGCGATCGTCACCCTGGTAGTACAAACTACGGTAGGTGTACGTCGTGACACCGTCAGGTGTGGTCGTTTCAGTCAGCTGGTCGCCAAAACCACCCTCGTGAAAGTGGCGTGTACTTGTGCCGTCCTCACCTACCTGGGCCTCGACGCCGCGGTGCTTTAGAATGCCGTCGGCTGAGTTCGACATATGAGCGATTCTCCGTGGATCGCCTTCGCCTACCGTCTGTGTGATGTCATGACTCGCGTCACCAGGGCTAACCGGATCTGAGTGGCCAAGTTCAGCCTCCCACGCGTTAAAGTCGTCGGCGAATTCGTTGGGGTCTGGGTTGCTGCTAAGATGTTCTGGCATGTTTTTGTGTTTTACGTGCTGCATAAATATTACCATAATAAGGTAAATATGTCAATGTATGCTCTAAAGCGGCGTACTGTTCGTAATCAGACTCTAGATGTTAATGAAAAAGCTCGCGACTGTGGGTAGACTGTGGATGACCACAATATACGCCGCAGAACGCGAGCTCTTCCCTAGTAGGAATAGAAGTTGGGGGGTTAGCTGGCGATGAAGCCCTTGGAGACCAGCGCGGTGCGCAGGCTCATCGGGTCATCACGCTGAACGACCGTAAAGCGCGAACGCAACTTGTCGCCGATTGCCAGCTGTTCCCTGCCGGGAATCGGGGTGCCGCGCTCGAGCAGTTCGATGATCTGGTCAGCGCCGCGACCGGAGTTCTGGACAATGAAGACCGGCCAGCCGTAGTTGGCTGCCATGAAGGCTTCGTCGATGGTAATGAGACCACCGTTCCAGGCTGTCATGCCGAACTGCCAGCCACCGGTCTTGATGAACTCGTTGAACATCCGGAAGTAGTGCGCGACGTCACCGTCCCATCCGAGTGTCTCGTGAGAGAACTGCGGTTGAATGATGATTGCCATATGCACACCCGGCTGGGGCGCGGTGTCGTAGTCATCCAAGACCAGTCGACCATCGCCGATCAGGGCCAGCTCACCGGTGCGGGGAGCGGTGCTCAGGGTGAGCACGTGCTCGCCGTAAGCGGCAGCCAGCGCGGCCGGTACGTCGGTAATCATCGGATCGATGACACCTTCGGCGGTCGCGTTGCGGGTTGCCCCGGATGATGCGAAGCCGACGTAGCCTTCGAACGCCTTGACGAAGTACTCGATCATGTCGAGCTTGTCGTCGTGGCTCATGCCCTTGCAGCCACCGGTCAGGCGGATGCCCAACCTGCGCAGAGAGCGGCTCATGAAAGCACCAACGGTCAGCCCCACTCGGCTCACATCATCGGTGACCACCAGCTTGACGCGACTGATGCCATCAGGCACCTGAAACGGCCGGTTCATGGGCAGCAGCTCGGTTGCATTGCGGGTCATGCGATTTCCCTTCGGTTGGTCGTGCGATTGATTAGACAATCCGGAGATGACGACGTGTCACCTTCGGTGTACTCGGTACAACTTCCAAACGCTCGAGTGCGTGACGCATGCTTGTGGCATCGCGTTGACACACGCTCACATTGGACAGTTGCAGCAAATCCTGATCGACGGCGAGCTTATCGCACGTACGGCCAGAGCCCTGCACGATCAGTACCGGCCAGCCACGCTTGGCAGTTGCCCGGACCTCACGTTCGGTAACACCGCCACCGTTGTAGGCAACCAGCAATGACTGCCAGGCACCATACGAAACCATCAGGTCGGTGACGTAACGACAGAATTCAACCTCGTCATCCCAGATTTGGTCTTTGGTCAGGGCTGTCATAGCCGCGATAACCATGTCCTGATCCGGGTGGACGATTGTGGTAAACTGTCGGTCTTCCTCACACTGCGACGCATCAGCCGATTGCTGCTGCTTGACGATGAGCACCGGCACTTCCGAGCTGAAACCGAAATCCTGACAGCGAGGCACCACGCCGAGCACAAAGCTCTCGGGATTCTCACGGCGGATAGCCGGTCCAACTTCGGTAATGCCTGGGATCACGTCACCAGCATCCAAATTGCGGATCATGCGCGTTCCACCGACAAGCATTGCACCGCTAAAACCCTGGAATGCAGTCGTAAACAACTCCATCATTCCGGCAGCATCAGCGGCTGACATGTCGGCGCAACCTCCGGTGATACGGACAATGACTCGGCGCGGCACTGTGCTCAGCCGGGCCATCACCGCATCCATACCGAATTGCGGGGACCACGGGATAACCCGCGGCATCAAACCAAACGAGTTATCCATTCCCTCTCACTCCTTGTAACACTTACTAGGGTGTACTACTATTGTACCATATTTTACTTATTTTGTCTATAATACTCTTACGGTGACACTTGTAGACGTGCTGCTTGGTTAGCTTTTTTGGCTCGATTCGGCAGCCAGCGCCAGCACTGAGCCTATGAACTCAGACTTACCTTTGGTGTAAAGTTCCCTATTGTCTGCAAACAACCGTGCAAGTCTTTCCTTTAACATCTGGTACTCGTCACGTTTTGCGGGGTGTGATCGCAAATAATCCCGAAACTGCAGCGTCTCTATCCATTGTTTACTGCCTTTCTCGACCAAACTGAGATGGAATGTGCGTTGCTCCCTAGGTCCTTTCGGGAAGAAAATACGGTCACTAAAGACACGTTCGGGCATATACTCATAGTCCAACGCTTCAAGCGGGCTGATCGCTTTCTTATAGTCGCTTAACGACTCGACTGAGGCCATCATATCTATCAGTGGCTTTGCCGCCAGCCCAGGCACTGATGTACTGCCAACATGCTCTACATCAAAAATGATACCCCCAAGCGCTTCAAGTAGATTCAACTTTTCCGCCTCGAATAATCGAGGCCATGCTTGATCGTATGGCAACAACGAAACCGTTCCTCGTTTTAGCCCAATGTGAGTCATGGCTTAACTATAACAAAATCACCCCTATTGTAGAGGTGATTCGATGTAAGCTATTTGGCGGGCCCGACCGGACTTGAACCGGCGATCTCCTCCGTGACAGGGAGGCGTGATAACCACTTCACTACGAGCCCACGGTTGTCGTGCTATTTTGGTAACAACAGAGGTAATCATACCAGATGGATGTTGACAATTCAAGCGTGGTTGGAATATCTGGCAGGTGGCGAAGAATCGAGGTCGGATGAGCTCCGAGTCGATTGCTGTGCGCCACCCGCCAGATTGTGTTGCGTCGCTTCTCCAGTGACAGCCTGTCACGTACTATCAATGTAGGCTTGGGCAGTTTGCTGCGCGGTGGCCATCATCTCCCGAGCTTCTGCGGATGTGCTGAGCGCTTGGTGGGCCGCGGCCACAATTTCCTCATAACCTGGACGACCCGTGCCATCAATGCCGGCAACGACCAGCTTTGCGCCGAGATCTGCATCTTCTAATGCCCTGCCAAGATTGTGGACAATAGCATTCAGAAGGGTTGCAGCCTCGCGTACAGCCGCATGAACACCATCAATAGACATACCTGCTCCTTCCGGCTAGTGAGACTTGTATCAGACGCTGCCGATATAGTTCTTGGTAGCCTCGGCGGCCTGGTGAACGTACGCCAAAGTGCTTGAGACGGTAGTTTGAGCCGCTTGAACAGCTGCTACGACTGCCTGCACTTCGGGCTGGCTCGTTCCTTCGATTGCGCGTTGCAGCTTAGCGCTGACCTCTTCGATCTGTTTGAGCACTGCCGACAATGCCGGAACGGCGTCATCGAGTTTACTCAGTCCTCCAAACACCTGTGTGCGGAGCGTGTCAATGTTTTCCTTGCTCATGCTTGGCCTTCCGCGAGAAGGAGTGTGCAACGAACGTATAGACGGTTGTCTATAACTACCCTTTTATACACTGACACATGCTTTTTAGCAACTACCGGCTATCTACTGTTGTTCGACTTTGATGTGGTACTTGGGTGGGTTTTTGTCCTGCAGCGACCCCAGATTAGTAGAATGGTTGACCTGACACCCTATTTATGTGTAAATACTCGTAGAGCAGATCAGGAGCACATCCATGCGTCAACCGTCGCGCTGGCTCGTCTATACCGTCGTCACTCTGCTAGCATTCATTGGAACTGGCGTAGTGAACGCTGATGCAGCTGAGCCCGCATATAGAACGGTCTCCATGTCATATGTTGATGTACCTCCTTTCCCTGCCGAGGACTGTCTGTCGATGGCGAGCGCCGTCCTGACCGCCCTTGCTATCAAAGCAGGGACGCCTATTGTCGCCAAGGGTAACGGAGCCAGCTACAGTAATGCCAGCACTGCGCTTGGGCTTATCACTGTGCCTAAGTCTAGTGCTCGTTGCACCTATGCTTTTGCCACAGCACTTGTCGAGAGTACCTGTCGGCAGGCCAACGGCAAATGGTGGAATTACAAAACAATAGTGGCGCGAACGCTAATCAGACTTGCAACCGGTTACAAACACGACCGTTGTCGCTGGTAACAGTATTGCGCCAGTGAGGCTGGGTAGCCTGGCAGTTATTCAAGGAGTGCAAAAAATGGCACCTGCCAGGCGCCCCTCTAATCCGCAAACTCAACGAAAGATCTATTACTTATTATCTCTAGCACGCGCAAAGAACAGGCATGCAACGCCTAATGCAAAGCAACCGATGCCGCCAATCAGCACAAGTATTAACCTTTCGGCATCATGCGCAAAGACACCGGTCCAAACTCGCTGCGTAACAAGTATAAATACGGATACGAGAATGCAGAAAGCCCCTGCACGCTTTGCGGGTTCCTGAAAGAATAGCTCTATCTGCTTCATTATCCTACACTACCACTTCTGACAATAGCGAACAAACGTATCTACTGTTGTTCGACTTTGATGTAGTACTTGGGTGGGTTTTTGTCCTGCAGCGGCTTTATGAAAGCGCCAATGCTTTGGTAGTTGCTGGCGATATGCGAGGCACGCAGTTTGCCTTCGTTAACAGCGGTCACTTTAAGGATTTCCAGGGTGTAGCCGGTGTCTACGATGCCGGAAACCTGCCCCGGCTGCAATTTGAATAGCTCGCCGACCACTTTGGGCGCTAAATCGCGGGTATTGCGGTCGATAAGAAAAGAGTACTCACCCCCGCTGTCTTTAGTGTTGATGTCGTCAGAATTGGCTTTAGCAACGGTCGCGAAGTCTCCGCCGTTCTGCAGCTGGGCCAGGATGCGGCGAGCTTTGTCGTTGGTGGCGGTGTCGAGCGCCGAGACAACTTTTTGGGCCAGCAATTGCTGGCGTAGCTCACGCTTAAAATCGTCGACCGACCAGCCCCAGAACTCCTTGAGCACGTCTTCGAACTCCTGGTCGTTGTTGCCAAGGCGGTTTTGCTCGCGCAGCATGGCTACCGCGTCATTGACCTCTTGGTCGCTGACGGCAACATTGTTCTGCTTAGCCAACTGCTTGACGTAGGCGTCATTAACCACCTGCTGCATAGCCTGCTTTTTAAAGGCCGCCAGCTGGTCTTTGCCCGATTTGCTGCCAAAGTCGATTTGCTGCTGGCTTTCGTAATAATGCATGTAGTGACGCAACTCAAACAGATAGCTCTCGTACGAAATCCATGAACTGCCGGCCTTGGCGATTGGCAGCGGTAACACCTGGGTCACCCCGTACAAGAAAGTCGAGGACGACTGGAACCGGTACAAGCCAAGCCCCACGTAACCGGTAAAGAACACAAGCGCAGCAATAAAGATGCCGACCGAGATCTTTACGATACGGCCGCGGGTGTGCTGCAAGGGGTAAATAAACTTGCGGGCACTGCTGAGCATTTCCTCGCGGTGTTCGGCCACCGTCTCGTTGGTAATGCGCGGCAGATTTTCCAATGCCTGGGTGAACTTTTGCTCCGGCGCCTTGCGTCGCAAGCGCGGCAGCGGCCGCCTAAGCTTGAGACGCTTGAGGTCGGGGCGCTTGAGTTTAATCTTCTGTTTCATCTAATTGGTTGAATCGCTTTACTTCATCTTCGTCGCCGTCCATAGCAGCATCTTGCTGGTATGAATTGGCCGATACGCCCTGCTCACGAAGGATCTCTAATAATTTCTTTTGCGTCTTGGCAGGATGGTGGACATCATGGATAATCAGGTCGCCAACCAGGGTCTGCATCATAATTGTACCAAATCCGAGCAGCGTCTCCTGCAAACCGGCCACCTGGTAGTTTACCATTTGTATCTGTCTAAGTCCCATATCGACCACCGTGCGGTTAAAGAGTCCCTTTTGGGTAATCTGTATCAACCGTTGGTCGGTTACAATGTAGACGCTAAAATGCCAGCTTATCCAGGACGGCATAAACACAATCGCCGACAGCACCAAACTGCCGATAAAACTCAGGAAAAAGAAGCTAATTGTCGGTGGATTATCCGGTTTGAGATAGGTCATGACCAACGTGTACAGCGGACCAACCAAAATCGCGAAACTGCTGACAATTAGGCCTTTGCGCATCACAATCGGGTGCTTGCGGAAGACGTAGAGCACTTCTTCGTCGTCAAACTGGTCTTCGAAGTATTTGTGTTTGGCGTTCGCATTACTTGCGTCGGCCGAGGTTTTTGCCATGGTATCAGTATAACGTGTTGCTAAAATTGCAGCAACGCGCCAGCATGCCCAAGTTGACAACAGATTGTAAAGATTGTGCTGATATGGTACCATTGGCGCCTGACTACCATCTGTTGGCAGTCTGTTCTTTCCCGTCTACACCCCACACCGCAAGGGAGTCCAGCAATGACCGCTCTGTCGCGTGCCAATGCAATGCAATTCTTCGGTCAACGTACCGAGGAAGCCTACCGCTGTGCCTTGCAGTTCGCAGGCCACGGTGGCCACATTGCAACCATGCCGGAGATCGTCGGGCTGCGAAGCCGAAGCTCGATCAACCACTTCTCGTGGAGCACGTACTACACCAGTGCGAGTGCCGAATATTTCGGGTACACCAGAGGTGGCGTGCCAATCGTTATCGTTGCCCACGGCAACGGACCGCTGTGTCATCTGCCCGGCATCAGGGACGCCTATCGACCGCGCACGTTTAATAGCTCAGGGCGACCGCGCGACCAGCTTGGCCGGATTGAGCAGCGAGAGTTCCTCTGGCTGGAAGCCGGCGAATATGGTGAGGTAACCGTAGTACCCTTTCAGGAACTGCAGCGTGCCTACCCCGAAGGGCCCGGCGAACATCTATATAGCAATGAGCTCGCAGCAGATCCACTGCTGGCTGCTCGCTTTGGGGGCAACCCTGGCACGATAGCCGAGATTCTGCGCCTCACGAGCATCCGTGAGCTGCAAAGCGGACTGCAACCGCCGACCATCCAGAACAGCATGCCCTACAGGTATTGGCGCGGTCTGGACAAGGATGAGCTGCCGCTCGCCAACCTGCTGTCGATATCTCGCGCGGGCAACATTTCCGGCAGAGATCGTAAGCGGTTTGTTGGCATCGACATCGGTGTCCATGAACGCGGTAATGGCTCACGCTTTATCGGCGTGCAGCAAGGTGGCACTCTCGACAGCTTGCACCAAGGCCCCGAGCTTTCCAATCTGTCCGACATGGCTACACTGCTGCGACACCCTGTCACTGGCGATGAACCGCTGTACGGTTTCAACCTCGTGCGCCAGTTCAACGGCCAGTGGTTCACCTGTCCCCACAAGGAAGGCGACAGCCTGGCAAACTACTGGCCCGAGTATCCGGTGACCAACCTCGAACTCTTGCCGGCAACTGGCACGATTCGAACCAGAGTTGATACGGTGTTCTTCCGCTACGACGAAGCCGGCGTGCTCATGCAGGCACCATCCGAAGCCAATGGCTACTATTTCGACGAACCCCAGTGGGTTGGCAGGGATGAGGATGGTACTCGCCTTTACGAAGCCGTCGTGCACTTCTGCCGGGTCACCGTCGACCACAGCCATCGCTGCATTACCGAGAAGGAGCTCACTAGCGACTACAACATGCTCATGAGCGGACTCGATCTAGTCGAACAGCCAAACTCCGCATTCGTGGAGGTGTAACCGGGTGCTCGGCGCGCAGATTTGATGATTCTATCATCGATCCCCTGCGCGCCGAGCTTTACCCCAAGTATTACTATTTTCTAGCGGCTAGCGCATTTTGAATGCCGTACGCGGATATCGCTATCCCTTGAGGCATCATATATTTAATCTCCTCAATTAGACTTCCGTCATCATTGACTGCCTTGACTAGCTGCGTAGGCGCAAGCTCATGATCTACATTTTGTATCATTATGCCGATGGCGTAGTCGTTCTTCCCAAGATCAATCACAGGGGATCCACTGGCGCCTTTTAAGCAAGCAAATGACGTTTCCATAATGTTCACACCTTTGAGATCACCTTCTCCTGGCCAATCGTGTATATACACGATGTTCCCCTTGCGAATACTTTGAAACAAGCTCCCTGAACCAGCTGCGCTAAATTCAATATTTATAATATTAGCATTCCTGTTACACTCCGCAGCGAGCTTTAGACCAGGCAAAGTCAGCGCCGACTCTTGAGACATTTCCAAGAAACCGAAAGCAATATCATACTTTTCAGATAGCTCAATAGCACTTACTTTGACAGACTTCCATATCCAGGTACGATCAGAAGCCATCTCATGAGCGTCATAAACAATATAAAGACCCTCGTTATCTTCAAGTTTTACATCTACTACATGCTTTGCAGTCATAAATTGAAAATCTTGTCCATAGACTAGAAAGCTCGACCCCAAACATAACATCTCAACTAAAATACCGTCTCGGACTACACCCTTATACACTGCAACGGCAGCATTATTCATCGTCGTAAGGCCGTCCCTGTTTTCGACTTCAACAATTTTCATAATTAGACCTTGGTGACCCGGGAGGGAGTCGAACCCCCAACACCCACCTTAGGACGGTGGTGTTCTATCCATTGAACTACCGGGCCAGCTTACTGTAATTGTAGCAAAGGTAAAGGCCGGCAGATATACCGGCCTTCCCTGTTGCATTTGCCTGAGCGGATCTAGCCGACTTTTGGCTGGGTAAAGTGGGCGTTGACGTTCTCGTAGTTGACCAGCTCGGTCTCGCTAAACCAGTGAGCGATTTCCTTGGCGGCTTCGCCAGCATCAGCAGATGCGTGCATGACGTTAGTAACGCCGCGCTTGGCGGCTGAGGCGTGACCGTAGGTCATGTGAGCGTAATCGCCACGGATGGTGCCGGGTGCGGCGCTCTTTGGCTCAGTGGGACCGACCATTTTGCGGACCTGCTCAACGGCTTCGATGCCTTCGAGCACCATGGCAATTACCGGACCCTGCTGCATCTCGCGCATTTGGGTCTCAAAAATCTCTTCGCCCTTGCGGGTTTTGAGCGTGCCGATGCCTTCGTAGTGCTCAAAAAAGTGGTTGTAATCGGGCTGCAGCATCTTGGCGCCAACAATCTTGAGACCCACGCGCTCAAAGCGGGTTAAGATTTCGCCGACCAGGCCGCGCATGACGGCATCGGGTTTAAAAACAATCAGGGTTCGTTCCATGCAATCTCCTTGCTTAGTTGTAGATTTTCTTTTGATTTCACCCAATTCTAACAGATAAGAAGCGGTCGTGCCACACCGTAATCGAGCGTCATGGATCGACGGACTGATATACTGGTGCGCATGAGCTTATATACACCCGACCTGCATGTTGAGATTGCTGTCGCCAACATGGATTTGTACCCCATCAATCTTGCCGGCGGCCCATCTTGGAGTTCGGGCTTTGAAGAGCACATCCCTTTCCTGGAGCGTACCGGCTGCCGCAATTATGAAATACACCCCACGGAACGGCTGCTACGTGAGGCCGCCGAGCACCAGGAGCGCGGGGACACGGAGATTGTAGCGTTGGTGGTCGGGTCGCTGCACCAGACATTCAATGAGGGCGCAGGTCTGGTGGGCAAACTTGGCGACCGGGCCGGCCTGCTGAGGCAGCATGTATCGCCGCTTGGTATGACAGCATTACAGACAGTCGTCAGGCGACCGCTGCCGGCCGTGCTCTATCCGGATCGCCTGTGGGACACCCTACTGCTCGATGGACCGCACGCCGAACCGGCTTATCCGAGCTCATATCCTATTGTGCAGCCCTGCGCCGAAGTCTACCGTGACTTGGGCGAGGCCTACGCCGACAGCCGCCTCGATGTACGCAACAACGGCACCTTGATTGGCCTCCTAGCCGACCATGGCTACATCGGCCTCTGCCCTGACACCGTACACGCCCGACGCACAGCCGAAGACGGCAGCCCGGTACCCACAATCGGCGACGTCTGGGCAGACCAGTTTACATCGGGCCGGACCTATCAGATGCACGTCAGCGCGGACAGGCAGGACATGAAGGGTCGTGACCCTGATCTAGCCGAGATTTCCATAAAAGAGTTCCAGGCCTTCACTGCCAGAAAACCTCAAGCAGCCGCCAGAACCGAAATGGGAGACATGATAACCACTGCCGTCGAGCGCTGGGTTGAGCCGCAGGATCTAGCCAAGAGCCGGAGTTTCGGCAAGCCTGTGCTACGCATGGTGCTGGAGATTCCACCGTTACCGGCAGCAGTCGGTCGACGCACCGCCCAACACGCCCGGTTCGTCAGCAATCTGGCTGAATTGGTGCGCGAAGCCGGTGCTACACCGTTACTCTATGGCGACCAGCTACCGGCAACTCGGGATTCCTAAGCCCGGTGCGACCAGCATCGACATGCTCGATGCTACAATGGGCATATGCTATTCGTAAAAGCAAAAACCGATTTTTTAGAATATTTGGAGATTGAGCAAGGCCGCTCCAACAAAACACTCGCCAACTACGACCATTATCTGACACGACTGGCGGATTACGCCGGTGACGAGCTCAAAGTTGCCGATATTGACGCCGAACTCATCCGTAAGTGGCGGCTCTGGCTGAATCGCTTAGGTACCAACACCAGCGACGAGCTGCAAAAATCGACCAGCAATTACCACCTGATCGCCCTGCGCAGTTTCTTGAAGTTCTGCGCCAAGCGCGATATCGCTACCCTGCCGGCCGACAAGGTCGAACTTGCCAAAACCCAGCGCAAACAGGTCACTTTTTTGAATGAGGATGAGCTCGCGCGCCTGTTTAGCCAGCCCGACCTCGATAAAATGAATGGCTTGCGCGACCGGGCAATCCTGGAGCTGCTGTTTAGCAGCGGTTTGCGCGTGTCCGAGCTGGTCGGGCTCGACAAAGACCACATCAACCTTAAGCGCCGTGAATTTATGGTCCGCGGTAAGGGTCAGAAGGACCGGCCGATATTTATTAGTCCGCAGGCCGCCGATTGGGTGCAGGCCTACCTCGATCGCCGCAGCAGCGAGGCGAGCAGCCACAGCGGCGCCAACGCCAAGCCATTGTTTGTGCGCTACAGCGGCAGCAAAAAGGTTGATTTAAGCGGTAACTTCCACCGTCTGACAGCCCGCAGTATACAGCGCATGGTAGCACGCTATGCCCTGCTGGCCGGCATCACTAAACACGTCAGCCCACACACCCTGCGCCACTCATTTGCTACTGATCTATTGATGAACGGCGCCGATTTGCGCTCGGTGCAAGCCATGCTCGGCCACAGCAACATTGCCACGACCCAGATTTATACTCACGTCACCGATCCGCACCTCAAGTCGGTGCACGAAAAGTTCCATCGCCACGGCGCTTAGCCTAGCGGCCTGCATTCCAACACGTCGACTGCGTTTGACCTTGGGTAAAAATAAGCATAGTTCACTAAAACCTGACGACTCGCTTACGCTCAAACATGTCAGGTTTCTTTACGTGCCCCATGTTTATTTTTGCGCCAGGCTCAAGCCGATGTCTCCTTAGTTGGAATGCAGGCCGACTACCTACGGGGTGCCGTCGATTTTGGAGCCGTCGCACATCGCGTTCGAGGCGTCGAGTGGCGAGGCGATGTCCGATGCAACCGCAAAGTAGGTGCCGGTCGTCGAGAAGCGCTTGCAGATTGAGCCATTGCTTTGCAGTGCACTGCCCGGCAGCAATCCGCCGGTAGCAATAACCGGTAAACGAACCTGGATGCGGCGCAGTATGTCAACGGCCTTACCGGTGGAGTCGACGACCGCTTGGACGCCGGTAATGCCCATTGGTGTCGCATTGTGGTAGGCAACAATTTTAATGTTGCTCGGCTGGTACATCGAGTTCAAACGCAACGAGACCGCGGTTTGGCCGCTAAAATTGGTAATAGTCGCCTTGCATGAGCCGTAGCTGGCAGTATCACAATCGGCGGCCAGCAGATTGGGCTTATTAGTGTTGCCAGTGTACGCCAGTTGGCCCGGACTACCGCTTTTGGTCGGCACAAAGAAAGCGCTCAGTGTGCTACCGGCAAGGCCAGCACGAGTCAACGCGCCGTTGGTCGGCACAATGTCAGCGCGAAGCAAGCCGTACCCACAGTTCCACTTACTTTGCGGGCTGAAGCTGTTAGTAGCCGAGTTCGGGCACACCGCTGGCGTGCCGGTCGGCGCCATGCTTGGTGTCCAGGTTATCTCAAGGCTGGTGATGGTTTGACTGGCAGTAATCGGTAACACCAGGTTCGAGCCGCTTACGCTGTTATATTGCAGCGAGGTGGGCGACGGGTCAACCTTAAGGCAGGTGTACGAGACCTGGTTTGGTCCGTCGATAACCATAGCACTGTCGACCGGATAAGTGTTACCACTGTCGTTGGTGGTACATTGGGTTTTGGCAACGATCGGCTGACCGTTCTTAATGGCTGCTTTGATAACCGCCCGGGCGTCTTCCACACCAGTTTCAGCGGCGTAAAACGCCTGGGTGCTTAGCTGCTGGTCGAGCGTTTGGCGCTGCTCGCGCCGCGACAATGCCGCAAAACCAAGCACAATCAGCGTAATAACCACCATGGTTACCATAGTTATGACAATTGAGGCCATGCCCCGCTCACCTGTGCGCCGCTGTGTTTCCATTCCGCTTATCCTTATGTCCATCATACTACACTTGCCCTTACTGTGCCTGGGTAATCCGCTTTTGCACCACCGTTGATAATTCCGATTCCGCGCAATATTCTGCGCCGCTTATTGAAGCCAGGCAGGCCGCGTCGGCTGCTTTTGGTCCGGCGGCGTTGCCCGATTGGCTAAATAGCAGATCGTCGTCACCATATACCACGCGCACGGTGATGCGGTACATTTCACCGTTCGCGAGCTTTTCAACCGACAGTTTGGAAATGCGCATGCCCGGCGACAGCAACTCGGTGCCGCTCACGGTTGAGCCATCGCGTACCGGTTGCGCACTGAGACCACCGCACAAACCCGGTGAATCGCGTACCAACGCGTGCTTCGACTGGCTGAGACCTTGATTAGGAGCGGTGTCTGTCAATTGCCATCCGGGCAAGTAGCTGTAGCGCTCGTTACCAATACAAAAGCCGACCGAGCCATCGGGCGCCTGCCCGATTGGCGAGGTCACCTTGTCGCCGCTAAATTGAATCCTTTGGGCGATCGCCTCCAGTACGGTGCGAGCGACGTTTTGCGTGTTCGACTGATTGACGCCCTTGTAATACGCTCGCGTAAACGACAGCACGCCAACGGTTATGAGAATCATTACCATCGAAAATACCAAGGTGGCTATGAGGAGCTCGATGATGGTAAAACCGGTTTGGGCAGGTCGTTTCGCGCTCATTTATACAACCGATACACAATCTGCTCGGCGGCTTGGCTGTTGCCGGTCACGCTATCCCATGTGGCACGCACCGTAAAGATCGCCGGACTGCTGTTGCCATTGCGAGTAATCGCCAGCTTGTAGGCCGGAACTTCGGTTGTCGGGTTGCCGTCGCCGCTCTGAGTACAGGCTGCTGCGGCTGGCTGATCCGAAGCCGATACTGGGCTGTTGTTAACCATACAAAACGGTGTCGCACTGCTGAAAATCTGTGTATTGGTCTGCACGGCGCTCTGCCTCAGCTGCTCAAGCTGACCTTGAATCAGCTTGAGCGCCTCGGCGTGCTCTTGAGAGTCGCGGATTGCCAATGTACTGCGGTTTGTCGTGACGTACGCACCAGTTAACACGAGGCTGACAATCATAATACAAATCAACACCTCGATAATCGTATCGCCGCGCTGGCGACTGCGCCGGAGTATGCGGTGTATCATGTGCAGTCCTTTGTGCTTTTAATATCGAGGGTCACCGCCAGGTCACGGCCGTTGCCGCCAATCTTTACCAGACCCGACTGCTCCGTGCCGCCGCTGGCAAAGCAAATCGACACACCGCCACTTGGGTTTACAGGTGAGTCCTTTAGGCGGTTATTGATTGCATCAACCACCTGCGGTGTGTTGGTCTGGAAGCCGGGGCCGGTCAGGCTCGATACAACCGGGACCAGATCAATATTTTGCGTGCCCGACAACAGCTGGCCGGTCGAAGCATCGGTTTCACCAAGCTGGCTTACGAAGGCCACAGCACCAATTGGTTGCGGCGTACCACCGACCCCATCGGTGTAGGTCATATCGACTGCGGTTATGCCGTTGTGCAGCGAATCGGTTGTGCTGGCGTTTGGAAAGTCCGGTGCATTGTTGGTATTCTGGCCGGGCGCAACATCTCTGGGCCGAGCGCCAGCAATGGTGCCGTCATTATCCTGCAGCGCAGCGATGGTATGCGTTACATACTGCTGCGGATCGGTACCGGTCACCCCGAACTGCAGGGCCTTGCCTAGGAAGATACAGCCAGTATTGGAGCCTTGATTGGTGGCGCCAGCGGCTAGTACGAGCGTACCAGCACTCACCGAGCAGCTCAGGCCGTTATTCGGGTAGTAGCCGGTGTTGACCTCGTTAATGGTCTTTTGGATGTTCGACTGGATGTCGCGAATCGCCTGACTGAACTCGACTTTGCGTTGTTGACCAGCCACCAGGATGACCGCCGCCATAAACAAAACGGTGGACACGGTCAAGACAATCATCGTCTCGATAATGGTAAAACCGCCGTCCGTACGGCGCGTTGAGTCGGTTTTATTGCCCCGATAACAGGTACGGAAGGCCACCCGCGACCGCGCGTTATTCATGTGGTTAGTATAGCATAAGCGCACGCCGAGCGGCACGGGCTTTACGACAGCAGCAACACGCGGTCGATCCAGTCGGTCAGCCGGGTGCCAAACAGCACAATAATCATCCCTGCCGCCAGCAGAAACGGCCCAAATGGAATCAATGTCTTGCGGTGCAGCTTTTTGCTCAGCAATAATGGCACGCTGCCGAGTGTGCCGAGCAGCGAGGCCAAAAACATCAGTAGTAGTGCCGGCAGAATACCGCCCGCCAGCAATCCGAGCGCAATACCCAGCTTGACGTCACCAAAACCAATCCAGGCCCCTTTTGACACCTGGTACAGTACAAAAAAGATACCGCTGTCGACGGCCACACCCCAGACAGCCTGGCCGATGACCGTCCAGCCACCACCGTAAACGGCAGCGTGCAAGATTACCTGCAACAGCGCCAGGCCGATCATCGGCCAGACAATCTTATCCGGCAACAGGAACCAACGAAAGTCGTACACCGCCAGCGCCACAAACGCTACGGTAAAGCACAGCCAAAAAACGAATGACAGCAGCCCATAGCCATGAAATGGCAGCGGCCAGACCAGATAGGCCAGCACAAATAGTGGCGGCATCACTAGCTCGATGATTGGCGGGTCCTCAATTGGCTGCCGGCAGTAACGACACTTGCCACCCAAGAAGAGCCAGCTAAAAAACGGTACCAGGTCTTGCGGCGCCAATGGGTGATGGCACTTGGAGCACATCGAGCGACCATGTAGCATCGACAAGTCGCGCAGCTCGGCTCGCAACTTTTGCGCTTGCTTGGCGGTCGGCTTCTTGCGTTCTTCCCCACCCTCCAGCCGGTCACGAATCTCATCCTGGGCGTGCAGCCGCCACACCAGCGCGTTTACAAAGCTGCCCAGAATCATTCCGAGCACAATAAGTCCGATAATTACCATTAGTTCCATCCTACCACAGCTATATGCATGCAAATAAAAAATGAAGGGCCTAGGGAGCCCTTCATTTTACATACCGTGGTGCTATGTGAGTACTATGACGCCTGACACTGCTTGGCACCGCCTTCGAGCGTGTAGTATGCCGCTACGGAGCGTGTAGTGCCCTTTGTAATGCCCGTGCTGGTCGAATTGCAGACTGCACCCTTAACGAGTCCAACGTGATCTTCATCGGGAGCTTGCATCGTATCAGAAGAGTAAGCCACAATTGAGATGTTTGCCGGATCGTAGTAGCCGAGTTTGATAGACGCCGGGTTTCCGCCCGAGCCGGAGGCTTTGAACTCAGTATTGGTGCTATCCCAGGTTACCGGAGTCGTACCGCCGTTGTTGTTAACGAATTCAGTCCAGCCCGACAGCAAGGCAGCAACATCGTTGCGCTGCTGCGTGTTGTGCGCGTTGCGCTGCAGGCGAGGAACCGCCAGGAAGACGATTAGCATGATTAAACCAACGATGGCTAGAACGATCAGGACTTCGATGATCGTGAAACCAGCATTAGATTGTTTGTTTTTACGCAGCATATGGCAAATGCCCCCTTTGCAGTATTTTTATTATGCTTATGCTCTTATATTATGCATGTCTGACACAAAAAGCCAACCCCTTATCCACATCCTCAGGGTGATTATCCCCAAAGATGTCACTAGATAAACGATTTACCGGCCAAGTTATAGACCGGCAACAGCACTGCGGCCACAATGACGAAGGCCACGATACCTAGGACAACCATCAGCACCGGTTCAATCACCGTCGAGATAGCCTTAACCTGGTTGTCGACCTCTTTTTCGTAGTAGTCGGCAACTTTGCCAAGCATTTTCTCGAGCGAGCCCGATTCTTCACCAATGCGAATCATATTCGGCACCAGCGACAAGAAATAATGCTCGGGAACCAGTGCCTCGGACAGAGCTTTACCACCCTTCACTTTCTCGTTGGCGCGCTTGATAGCCTCTTCGATATACAGGTTGTCGACAGCCTCCGACGTGATCTCCAGCACTTGGATGAGCGGCACGCCGCTTGAGACCAACGTACCGCCAGTGCGGGCAAAACGCGCCATATACATCTTCTGGAACAGTTGGGCAATCGGCCACATGGTCAGCTTAGCCCGATCGGCCACGCGGCGGCCACCAGCCGTACGGGCATAGCGACTGCCAAAGAAGACGGCGCCGACCAGCAGTATCACCAGCACCCACCAGAAATGAATCACGGCGTCTGAGACTGCAAGGAGTATCCGGGTAACCAGTGGCAGCTGAGCACCCGAGATGCCGGCGTACAGCTGCTTAACCTGCGGCACAACCTTAACAATCATAAAGCCGACCACCAGCACCATGACGAGCAGCACGATAATCGGGTAGACCATGGCACCACGGACTTTACTAATTAAGTCAGCGTCTTTTTCCTGCTGGTTCGCGAGTCGCTCCAATGCGATATCAAGGGTGCCCGAAGCCTCGCCGGCAGCTACCAAGCTTACGTACACGCGGTTAAATACATCCGGATGCTTATCCATAGAGGCCGACAGCGCCATGCCACCTTCGACGTCGTTAATAACCTGGTCAATGACTGCTTTAAAGTTCTTTTGAGAGGTTTGCTCGCTAACGTTGCGCAAGCTCTGCACCAGCGGCAAGCCGGCGTTAATCAGCGTTGACAGCTGGCGCGAGAACAGCACCTTCTCTTTTGTCTTTACACGGTTCAGCCGGTTACGAAAACCGGTTGCCAACGAGCTGCCGGAAGAGATTTCCACCGGCGTATAACCCTCTTTGCGGATTTGTTTAGCGGCGGCGTTTTCGTCTTCGGCCTCAACCGATGAGCGGATCAGCTGGCCAGAAACCGGGTCGCGGGCGGTATAGCTAAATCGTAACACCCCTAGCTCCTCATCAACCTATCTAATTCATCGAGATCGACGGCGTGCATGCGGGCTTCATCGTAGGTAATCGTACCGGAGTGCACCAGGTTTACCAACGTACGGTCCATAGACTGCATACCGAACTCGGCACCGGTCTGAATCACCGCCTCGAGCTGGTGGGTCTTACCTTCGCGGATGATGTTGCGAACAGCGCTGGTAGCCACCAGCACTTCGGCAGCCGCCACACGGCCACCACCGATAGCCGGAATCAGGCGCTGCGATACAATGGCTTGCAAAATGTTAGCCAGCTGCGAGCGAATCTGTGGCTGCTGGTGCGGCGGGAAGACGTCGACCATGCGGTCAATACTTTGAGCAGCGCTGTTGGTGTGCAATGTGGCCAACACCAAGTGTCCGGTTTCGGCGATAGTGATGGCGCTGGCGATAGTTTCCAGGTCGCGCATTTCGCCAATCAATACCACATCCGGGTCTTCACGCAAGGCACTGCGCAGTGCGGTACTAAAGCTGTAGGTGTCATAGTGCACTTCACGCTGTACAATTACCGATTTGTGCGAGCGGTGCGTGTACTCAATCGGGTCTTCGATGGTAATGATGTGCTCGGCGCGCTCGGCGTTGATCTTGTGAATCATTGCCGCCAGGCTGGTAGACTTACCCGAACCGGTCGGTCCGGTCACCAGCACCAAACCGCGCGGGTAATCAGCCAGTTTGCTGACAATCGGCGGCAAGCCGAGCTGTTCAATGCTCAGGATTTCGTTCGGAATCAGACGCAAGGCAGCAGCCAGGTTGCCACGCTCGTGAAAAGCGTTCACACGGAAACGACCGAGATCGCCGAAGGCAAACGAAAAGTCAAAGTCTTTATCTTTGAGCAGAATTTGCTTCTGGTCTTCGTCGAGGATGGCGAAAATCAATGTCTCGACCGACTCTTCGGTCAAAATGCCCGGAGCGGTCGCGGCCGGAACCAGTGCACCGTCAACGCGCAACATCGGCGTCAAGCCAACCTGCAAGTGAAGGTCGGAGGCCTTCTTTTTAATCACTTCTTCGAGCAACAGCTCGATTTTTGGTTGCGCTGCCGCCATGTTATTGCCCTTCTCCGTTTATCTGTGCGATGTATTTGTCTGCTTGTGTCATTATGTTCCCACCCGTATCACCTACATACTTTGCGCCGACGCCACGCGGTCAACCTCGGCAATGGTCGTCAAACCGGCCAGCGCCTTGAGGTACCCGTCCTGGCGCATGGTAATCATTCCCTGCTCAACGGCAACGGATTGGATTTCAGCGCTCGTGGCTCGTTTCAAGATGAGGTCCTGTATTTCTGTGGTTATGTTAAATACTTCGTAAATACCGAGTCGGCCCTTGTAGCCTTTTGGCGTCTCCGGAGTATCTATACCCTTGCACAAAGTATAAGCGCTTTGCCCACTCAGAGGCAAGGTCTTGTAGCCCAACTCGTGCGCTACCGCCTCACGCTGCACCTCGGTTTTTGGCAGCAAATGACCGATCGTACTCTGTATTGCGGCAGTTTCCACCGGCGAGGACTGGTACGTCTCAAAATTAGGCGATACCCGTCGCACCAGGCGCTGCCCCAGTACGGTGTGCACGGTACTCGCAATCAGGAACGGCTCTATCTGCATATCGAGCAAGCGGGGCAAAATGCCGGCCGCCGAGTTGGTGTGCAGCGTACTGAATACCAGGTGGCCGGTCAGCGAAGCCTGAACCGCCAGTTCGGCAGTCTCGGTGTCGCGGATTTCTCCGACCATTACCACGTCAGGATCTTGGCGCAAAATCGAGCGCAAACCGCCGGCAAAAGTCAGTCCAACTTCCGGATTGACCTGAATCTGATTTACGCCGGGCATTTTGTACTCCACCGGGTCTTCCAGCGTTACGATGTTGATGGAATCATCTTTGATTTCCTGGATGAGTGCATACAGCGACGTCGACTTACCTGAGCCGGTCGGACCCGAAGTGAGTATCATGCCGTTATTGCTCTTAAGCCCGCTGCGTACGGTACGCAGCGCCCGTCCCGCATAACCCATGTCCTCTAAGCGCAAACTGGTGCCGGTTTTGTCCAGAATACGGATAACCACCTGCTCGCCCCACACAACCGGACTGATTGCCACACGCAGATCGATCGGCCGGTTGGCAACCACAATACTGAATTCACCGTCCTGCGGTATACGATGTTCGTCAATTTTTAGGTTGGCCAGAATTTTAATACGTGACACCAGCGGCGGTTCGGTGCTTTTGGGCAGTTTCATAATTTCGCGCAGCACGCCGTCAACCCGGCAACGGATTTTGAGCGAGTCTTCCATGGGTTCGATGTGCACATCGCTGGCGCGGTTGCGAGCCGCAAAGTCCAGGATGGTCGTCAGCGCTTTGCTGATTGGCGAGTCCTGCACCACGCTACGGATGTTTTTAGCGGCGTTGGCGCGCAGTTTGCCGGCGGCGTCGTCGGTCGCCGACGCATCGGATGTGTCGATATCGCCGCCGATAGCGCTAATTGCACCGGCCATCTCCTTGGAGATATTGCCCTGATACTGCTTAAGCACGTTGCGAATACCGCCTTCGCTGGCAGCATATACCTTTAAGGGGCGTCCGACTTTGTTACTCAAAAAGTCGACCGCCTGCACGTTGTCGGCGTCGAGCATAGCCACTACCAAGCGGTGCTGCATTTCGCCGAGCGGCACGGCCATATAGCGCTCAGCTAAATCGGCCGGCAGCAAATCGAGTACTTTTGCTTCAATGTGCGCGTCTTGCAAGTTCACGTATGGCACTTTGGTGACGAACGCGATAGTTTTTGTCAGGTCCTCTTCGGAGACCTTGCCTTCACTAGCCAGCAAACCAAACAGCGGTAGATTCTGCAGTTTAGACTTTTCTTGCAGCCTGTCTAGAAGTTCTTTTGACAACAGGCCGTCTTGAATCAGCTTGTCTTCGACTTGCTGTTGGGCAACGGGAGAAAGCACACTCATAGCAAATGTTCCTTGTTGCTGTTACTCAGCGTCCGGAGCTGGTTCAGCCGGCCGAGTCGACGTGGCTGCCCGCACATTACCGTACCGGATTCTTAAATGGATCGGTGTTGTTGTTTACGCCGATTTCGATGAGCTGAGTCGGATCGAAGGCTTTGCTGTTAAAATAGCGCTCGTCGGGCGCTGGGAAGTCAGCCTTAATCGGCTGGACAATTTCAGCGGTCTGCTTGCGGTCGGCCGGTTTGGAAAAAATTAAACGCGAGGTGATAACAGCCACCACTATGCTCACCAGGCAAACTGCGCCAATCATCAGTAAATCTTTTTGTTTCATTACTTTACGACCTTCTTTGTCATATCGAAGTTTTTAGCCGGTTGGTAGTACGTCTGAGCGGTAATCGTCAGCGTCATGTTAGCTTGTCCGCCGGCAATCTGCATCGTTTGTATCTGGAACGGACGAATCGAAGCTCCAAAGGTGTTTACAAGGTTTTTGATTGACTGGTAGTCACCGGATACTGCTACTTGGAATGGCATTGGTACGGGGCTCGGATTTGGTGATGATGAGCTTGCCCCTTGCAACACTTCATCGTCATTACCGGAAATACTCTGAATTTGCAGATTTTGGGCACTGATAATCTTTTCCAGACTGGTTGTCAGCGCTGGGAAGTCGTACTTGCTCGGAAGTGCGTCCAGGATAATCTTAGCGTTGTCGCCATCCCTTTGACCAGTCCCCTGCGGGTTGCCACCAAGAACGTTCTGTGATGTGCTCACAAATGCTTTGTACGAGCTCACCAGGCTATCAGAAGTCTGAATGTTGGTCTTGAGCTGGTTAACCGCGGTTTTCTTGGCGCTAATGACCCGGTTCTGGTACATAATCTGTCCAATGAGCGATTTTGAGGCAATAGCCGTAAACACCAGCAGAAATGCGGCGATAGCCGTGGTAGCCACAATAATACCCTGGCTTTTGGTTATCTGGACTCGTTTGGTTGATTGTCGCGAACTAGCCATAGTTACTGTCCTGCCTTAAATAAGTCGGTTGGTTGTTCGGTGGCTGAGCGGGTGCTGATAATCTTAGGCACCGTGAGCGTGATTTGACTGGCGCTGTTGAAGATTGTATCGTCATATTTCAGATTGATGGTGTAGATAGCACCGCTCGAGTTACGCGAGAACTGTGCCAGCACCACATCCGAGAAGGCTTTTGGCGTGCTTGTATCGGCGCTGCCGGTCTTTTGGTAGGTGGTAAACTTGAGGGTGTCAATAAAAGTGTTGGCAACATCGAGCGACTTAGCCGAGCCGGTGATAATCATGGTGTGCTGGTCGTAATCGACATTGAGTTGGGATATTGAGGCATCGGTCGGGGTCAGCTGAGTCAGGTAGTCAAACAAGCGGCCGGCAACTGGCTTGGTGTCGTGCAGCCCGGTAAGCGTATTGAGCTGGCTCTGCACGGTCAGCACCTTGTCAAGATCGGCCTTGCTCTTAAGCGTGTTGTTGTACTGGGTAATGTCCTTGTTGAGATCGCTCAGGTTCTTCTTTTGGAAGAAAAAGACGATGCTGCAGAGCAGCAATAGAATCGCAATCGAAACAGCCGCGACCAACACCGAGACACCGATAACCAGGCGCTTGGTGCGCGTTGTGCGCAGATATTCAATCTTTACATCAGGGAGGAGATTGAGCTGTGTCATGTTATTCTTCCCGCTCCGCTAAGCCGACGGCAACTGCAAATTGGTTGGCGACGGTCAGTAATTCGTTTTGGCGCTCCGGTGCAAAGGCCACGTTGCGCCAAGCGTTACCGATTTCCACATTAACATTGAATTTGTTAGCCAGGTACAGTGGGAATTCGGGCATCGATGAGGCGCCGCCGGTCACAATAATCCGCTCAATGGGCGTGTTGCCATAGCGAGTCTGGAAGAATTTGATGGACTTTTCGATTTCGGCCATTAGCAGGTCGATGGTCGGCAGTACCGCCTGGTAAATCTGCCCTTCCAATTTGTCTTTACTGAGGCCGAACTTAAAGACAAACTGCTGCGCTTGTTTGTCGTCGATGTTCAGGTTTTGAGCCGCACCACGGACAATCGCCTCCACGCCGGTTGGAATGGAACGGGTCAGTCGGGGTTCGCCGTGCATGCTAATTACCAAGTCGGCGCTCTTGTAACCAATATCGATAACCACTTGCGGTGCCTGGCTGTTCTGAGCAATCAGCGAGCGCGACATTGCCAGGTTGTCAGGTTCAAAAGCAATCACATTCAGACCAATACCTTCGAGCATATCGAGGCGCTGCTCGATAAAGCTATTCGGCACGCTCGACAGCAGCACCTCGACCTTTGCGGGGTCTTTTGGCGAATCGCCGAGCATTTGCCAGTCCAACTTGGACTCATCGAGCGGTGTTGGAATCAGCGAATCAGCTTGATACTTGATAGACTTGGCCAGTTCATCATTTGGCAAGCGATCGAAATCAGCCAGCGTGGTAAAGACGCGCTGCGACGGAATGCCGACAGCCACGTTGCGCGTCGACATGTGCGCCTGGTTGAGCAGCTCGGTAATCGCCTGCGCCAGACGTTGCTGGTCGCTCTTGGCGTCACTAATGACAATCTTGGCGTCAATCGGAACATAGGCGTACTTGACCAGCGTCCTCAACTGGCCGCTGCCGTGCAGCTCCACAAGACGGATGGCGGTCGTTCCGATGTCTAATCCGAAGAACGCAGAAACCCCACTCAGTATGCTCATAATTACCTTCAAGTATAGCATAAGCGGTGACAGTTACCGCAAGCTTTATTAGCTGTATTTTGTTAGAAAGATCGGCGTGGCGGGTCCTGTCAGGCTGTCCGCCCCTACAGGACCGGTGGCAGGCTGGTGATCGAGTCGTAGTCGCCGCTCGTTCCGCCGAGTCCGTTGTCAAACGGTGCTGACAGCCACAGCTCAGGTACGTAGTTGAACTTTTCTGCAGGCGTGGTGCTCAGCGTGCCCGCGGTCCGCAGCAGCCAAACCTGTCGGGCATTGAACGAACCGTTAACGGTCAACGCGGTCGAGCACGTATTCTGTAGGTTGCGATTGAGCGGCGCAGCCGTAAATGGAGCCGAGGCGCAGGTGTAAATCACCCCGTTCGTAGCCGAACCCGATGACGCTTGAGCAATATAGAAGCCGTCGAGCTGCGTGACTCCCGGTGCGATGTAGATATTGCCCTTCACGACCAGTGAGAACGAAGGAACATCGCTCGCTAAGGCATACGAACCGCTAAACGTGATGTTACCGGTTATGTACACGTTGCCATCAACATAGATAGTCCTGTGCTCGCCATTAGGAATGCTTTGGGCACCGAGCGTAATATTACCGGTCTGGATGTTATTGGCGTTCGCAAAGTAGTCAGCCGAGCAGTCAATACCGTCAAAGTTGCCACCGAACAGACCGCCGGCAACATTGATGCCCGCGTCGCTGGTATTGGCGAACGCCAGGCCGCTCGGCACGTAGCCGCTACCCTGCCCGGTCGCAAAATCCTGTAAGTGGCCGAGCGCCAAGGCGGCAAACTGCGTGCCCGCGCCGCCGTAACCGCCAGCCGATCCGCGGTTCCAACTCACAATACCGGCATTCGTGTTACTTGCTACTGCACAGTCGGCACCGCCGGTGCTCATACCAGCGCCGGCGCTGATGTCGCCGCCATCGACTTCAAAGTATGGCTTGTTGGTAACCGGGAAATCGGGAGGATTAGGGTTGCCCGGAATGGCCGCACCACAGTTAATTGCTCCAAAGAAGCCCGTGATGCCCCAGCCGATAGTGTAGCTGCCCGATTGACCGGTGGCTGGCTGCTGCGGCGTCGTCACTGATATACCGCCAACTCCATAATGATTGAACGGCTTAACATCGCTCAAGGTACGGTTCACGCCCGGTCCTTGAATGGTGACGAAGAACTTGCCACCAAACAATTCGACCGCCGTCCGGATTGCATCGTTATTGTAGTTAACGCGAGCAGTAATGGTGTACGGCGTGCCCGGATCAATCGAGGCCGGCGAAACCGTAAAGCCATCGCAAACCGGGTTCGGTAACAGGCATGGACCAATTTTAATTGGTGAATTGGTCAGTGTGTACGTTGTGCCGTCAAATGCTTTACCCGTCACCGAGACCGTCACCTGCACGGTACTCGATCTCACCGCGGCCGGCGTATCGACCGTCCACAGATGAGACCCACTCGTGCTGGCCGTAGCCGTGCCATTCGGAGCACCACCAATGCTATACGTTACCGTAACGGGCACGCCGTATGTCGGCTGATTCGGGTCGAATGCGTGACCGCTAATTGTCTGACAGCTGGAATTGACATCACTATCGCCCGGTGTGTAACCCGGAGGATTGGTGCCGGTCTGCGGCGTCGGTGGGTTGACATCCCCTGTCGGCGGCTTCGTCACCGATGGGAGTGGGTTAACCACACCGACCGGGTTGCCGCATTCGTGACGAATCGCGTACACCGCACCGCTACCGTCGGGGTTAAAGAATACAATTGCCAGTCCGGCCGGCGCGTTCTTGTCAAAGCCGACATCGCCATTAAAGCTATGCGTAAAGAAGGTGTTGACGTTAACCGGGTTCAGGTTAAAGTTGTAGTTCACTAAACCAGCCTTGTCGTACTGCGTTACAATTGTCTTCCACTCTGTCCAGCGTACACAGGCTTGGTTTTTCGGCGTCTTTGCGGGTGCACCAAGCATAGTCAGAATAATAAAAGCGGCGCCGGTTGCATTGTTGTCGCTCTGTGCGACACCGAGCGCACTACCCGGCTGATCGGTACTCGTACACTTCAAAAAACCCGACATATCGCTCAGGAACGCGCCCAAGTTTGGCGAATGAAGGCCTCCATCGATAACATCCCAATAGTCCGCCGGGTACTCGCCGGTCGAATCAGGCCCTCGCCCACTGAACCAACCCGTATCACAGGAAATCGTCTTCCAACAGATACCAGCGCTGGCGGTCGAGGTGAAAGCCATTGTGCCAAACATGCCCCCGGCCAATACCAAGAATGCCATTACCACCGGCCGTCGGCTTACAAAGCGCACCACCCGCTGTATGCTCATTTCTGCAGCTCCGCTAACTGTTTGGTAACATAATTAAGCTGCCGTGGCGCGTACCGGTTGGTCGTGTCCTTCTCTAACTTGGTCTTGGCTTTCTCATAATAACTGATCGCTTTTTGCTTATTGCCTTGCGATTGCGCCAACTCACCCGCCGCCATAGTGTCCTGGCCGGAAAGCTTACCTTGGGCATCGAGCGTATCGTATATCTTATACGCTTCATCGTATTGCTTGTTGTTGGAATATGCAGCCGCCAGAACCAATTGGCTCGCCGGATCATCGGCTTTAGCTTTTGATTTTGCCATGTCGAGCGCTGCCTGGTAGTTACCGGTGGCGTAGGCGCTTTCGATAGTCTTTGGCGCAGGCTTACCGGTTTTAGATGTGTTGGTTCCCCGCGTACCGCTTGGCGTGTCGTCGCGGTGCATCCACCACCAAACGCCGGTGCCGACTGCTGCCAATACAAGCACAACTATCAACAAAACGCCCCACCCGCGCTTTGAGAGGCCTCTTTTTGTTTCTACAACGGTAGCCACTGGCCCGTTAGACGCCGCACTTTTCTTCGCCATACTTACCTAGAAGTATAGCATAAGCGCGAATGAGTGAACTATTATAAAGCGTTTAGAGTTAGGTGGTTGGATGACATCGAGGTTGTGTAGTAAAAACCACACTTTCGAGTCATCCAACCACGCCCGTTACTTGTTCCTTGGAGCTGCGGCAGCCGGTTCGTAAAACGGCACACTCAGCAGGTCGAAGTTCCCCTTCCATCTGGCGTACAGCATGACCGGCAGTGCGCACAGTGGCACAATGTAAATGGTGGCCGGTTGGCCGGACTGGGAATACCAGACGACCAGGCTCGAGACAATCATCGCGACAGCAAAACCTGCGAATGCAAGCACCACCGGCATCCAGGAGCCGATTTTGCGACCAAAGCGCGCCGCCGAAACTGCCAAAGTACTGAACACGACGACATCGCCGCCACCCAGAACACCGTAGCGTTGCGGCGTGAGCGACAAGCTATCCGGAAGCAACAGCATTGCCGGAATGGAGAACTGCCGCTCGGCCGCACCGATGACCGGTTTCATGTTCGTAGCCACCTCAACCATATTGCCGGTGCCATAGACCTGCCAGGCATCATATAGGACTGCCAGAAAGAACAGGATCAGGCTCAGCCTCAGGAACGAGATGCGCTGCTGCAGAATGAGCGCCATCAGGACAAGCACCAGGACCACCATCAAATTAAAGGTAATCCACGAGTCAACCAGCACCCAGGCCAAAAATATAGCTGCGCACAACACTCCTACCAGGGCTCCCCGCAGTGGCGTCATCCAGGTAAGCGAGCGCAACACCTGCGGCGTCAGCAAAACCAACAAAAACAACACATACGCAAGGGCCAGGAAGTTCCCGTCTACGCCTTTCATCAGCGCCAGCAGCGGGCCCAGGACAGTCTCGAAGAACTCGTAATGCGTCACAACCGTCAGATACAGGCTCAAACCAATCGCTACGCCGACGCCAATGGCAATCGTGGCAAACAGCTTGTGCTTGGTGTTCAGGTCGCTAGCGAGCGGCTCGGTCTTCTTGAGCGCATCATTAGGGATAATGACCGCCCGACTCAATGGATGGTATTTGCAAGCCAGAGCCAATATCACCACGATATACGCGACAATCATCGGCATGACAACTACCAGGGCCAATCCGGTAAAGTCCATGTGAGGCTCCACTCTCTACTAAGGAACGAGGGCTCGAATATTATATAATTTTTTACTCGTAGCGGCAACTACGCTCGGTTAAACCGCTTGCCCCGCTTCAGGAGAGTACTTATACTGCAAGAAACGGGTAACATGTATACCAAAATTCATCATTCATTTACGAATCGACAGCGGGCGGCTTGCGTAGCAGCCATTATTACTGGAATTGCCGGCCTGGTCTTCACCTATGCCACACATGCTGCCACCTTTCTCGTTCCCGCGGAAGCTGAATCAGGTACGATAGCCGGGGCCGCCGGTGTGTCGCCCGACAGCCTGGCTTCGGGCGGCAGCTCCGTTATATTCGGACTGTCCGCATCGTCGCAGACCCTTACTGCCATAGCAACCTACCAGTCGATCGGCCTGTATTGGAACCCTGCCGGCGGCTCACAGACCAGATCTGCAACCGTTTCCTACCGCGCTAAGGGCGCGACCGACTGGAAGACCGCCATGCCGATGTGGTACGACAGCCGGACAATCGCCGGCCGGCCGGCGGAGTATCGGAGCAGCATTACACTCCTCAACGCGGCAACCACCTATGAAGTGAGAACCACATTACCTGATGGTACGTACAGCACTACCGAAGCCCGCACCTGGACCGATCCTGAAAACCTGCCGATTGCCAAAACGGTAACGGTGCCGACAGGTGGAGCCTATACAATCACCGAAGGAGGCACGCCCGAAGGCTATGTTGTATACACCGCCAATCCAGGAAGCAAAATCACAGCCTCAACAGTGAGGACGGATTACCAAAACGGCGTCACTGTGAATGCATCGTATGTGATTGTACGAGGCCTGACAATCGTTGGAGGAACAAACGGCGTTATGCTCGGCACGAATGCCAACCATGTGGTGATCGACGGCAATGACATCAGCGGCTGGGGTCCAACTTGCGCCACCTATGGCGGTTGCGACGACCTGCAAGCAGGTGTTGGCGGTCGTGATACTGGGTCGTATTCTCAAATCACGGTGCAGCGTAATAAAATCCATAATCCGAATTATGGTTCAAATTCCTGGCCCGAGAGTGGTCACCCGACTGGACCGCGAGGCATTACTATGCCCTCGAATGCCGCTACTACCAATAATGTTTTCCGCTACAACGAAATTACCGGAGACTTAACGCATTCGTACAATGACGGCATGGGCAATAATAATAACTTTACAACAGCCGGTTTCCCGAATGCTGACAGTGATGTCTATGGGAATATCGTGACGAATGTTATGGACGATGCCTTGGAAATTGAAGGCGCTAACCGCAATGTCCGCGTCTGGGGCAATTATATTGATCAGACCTTCACCGGCATTGCAACAGCGTATGATGCGGTAGGTCCATTATATATTTTCCGCAATGTTGAAGACAGAAGCGATTATGACCCCCGGGCGCACGGCGGCTATAACACTTCCAGCACCTGGGGCTATTTCGGGAAACTTGATGACTCTGCCGCAGAAGCCGGTGGCAGACGCTACTATCTCCACAACACGACGCTTCAGCGCCCCGGCGCGAAAGGCACGGATACCGCTATCTACGCAGCAGGCGGGTCACGTATCGTTGCCAATACCGTCAGCAGAAATAACCTTTGGCAGGTAGCTGACGGAAAGCGGACATACGTCTTCAATACCGCCACAAACGATGACTTTGATTACGATTTGACGCCCCCTGACTTCTCCTATTCAGGCAACCCCTATGGGTCGCACCTCGTCCGCGGCCTGCCGATCTTTGCCGCTGGAAATGGCAACGACAGTGGCAGTGGCGGTATGTATCAGCTTGCTCCAAATAGCCCAGGCTACGATGCCGGCGCCATTCTACCCGGTTTTAATGATGGCTTCGCGGGCAGCGCTCCGGATATCGGCGCACAGGAAGCCGGAGCTCCAAGAATGGAATTCGGTGTCAACGCTTACCGATAACCCTTATGGCAACTGAATATCATATTCCAATAGCTGCTGGTTAGTCTTTTCGACCAGCTCGGATACAATGCCGTCAAGTGTGGTCACCCCTTCCTCGTCCTGGAAATAACCGTGCTGCGAATACACCAGTAGTCGTCCCGTTTGCTCGTCACCGACACCATCGACTCCGGTAACAATGTCGAGCTCAAGCGGACCAAGCTCGGGTGACTCGTTCACACTATCGTGCATAAATGATGACGACAGAGCGACGGCAAGTTCAGCATCAGCACCCTTGAAAGCCCACGACTTACTCGAAAAAAATGGAAGAACTCTCCCGTTCCTGCTCTCATAAAACCTATACATGAGCTCTTCTCGCTCTTCGGCGGGTATCGTAACGGCATGTATCTCGGTACCTGATGGCATTCGGTACACTTCTGATTGGCCGGGTCCTGTTTCGTGGTTTGTCATGCTTGATTTCTTTGTTTTACTAACTCTATATCAACATTAGCATTATTTCGCTATAATGTCAATATTGGTAAGTGATAGCTATGCTATTTGTGATTACCTCTGTTATAATAGGCAGATTATGAGTCTATCCATCGGTATCGTCGGCCTGCCCAATGTCGGCAAATCCACCCTGTTTAACGCGCTGACCGACAGCAATATTCTGGCCGCCAACTACCCGTTTGCCACCATCGAGCCGAACACCGGTATTGTGCCGGTACCTGACCCCCGCTTAACCAAGCTGGCCGAGCTATACAATTCCAAAAAAGTTATCCCCGCCACGGTCACCTTTGTGGATATCGCCGGCCTCGTCGAGGGCGCCAGCAAAGGCGAAGGTCTGGGCAACCAGTTTTTGAGCCACATCCGCAGTTGTAACGCCATCGTACAAGTGGTGCGCGGCTTTGAGGACGATGATGTGCTGCGCAGCGACTCGTCCAAGGATCCGCTGCACGACATTGAAATTATTAACACCGAACTGGTGCTGGCCGACCTGCAAACCGTCGAAAAGCGGCTGCCCAAACTCGATAAAGAATCGCGCGCCAACCCCAAGCTGCGTCCGCTGGCCGACACGCTGCAACAGGTTAAAACGCTGCTCGACAGCGGCAAACCGGTTTTTAGCGACGCTGCCCTGCTGGCCAATGTTCAGGAGCAATTCAACGATCTCCATTTACTGACTGCCAAGCCGATAATCTACCTGTTTAACGTCGACGAGGCCACCCTGACCGATTCCGCTCAGCAAACCGAGCTGCGCCAGCTAGTCGTCCCGTCGCAAGCATTATTCGTGAACGCCAAGCTCGAAGACGAGCTGCGCTCGCTCGACGACGCCGACCGCCGCGAAATGCTCGAAAGCTACGGCGTCAGCGATTCCGGGCTCAACCAGCTGATTCACGCGGCCTACGAAACACTCGGACTGCAAAGCTACCTGACCGCCGGCGAACAAGAAGTCCGCGCCTGGACCATCCGCCGTGGCGATACCGCCCCGCAAGCCGCCGGCGTGATTCATGGCGATTTTGAGAAAGGCTTTATTGCAGCCCAAATTGTCGACTACGACGACTTGATTGCCGCCGGCTCCGAGCAAGCCGCCAAAGCTGCCGGCAAGGTCCGCACCGAAGGTAAAACCTACGTTATGCAGCCCGGTGACGTCGTGGAATTCCGTTTTAACGTCAGCAAGTAGCCTGCCCCGTAGCACCTTCCCGCGCATACGAAAAAACCGTAAACGATGTTGCGTTTACGGCTCTTCGTTGGCTATCCGAGCGCAATCGTTCCATCCTTGGAAGGACGTACTGGATCGCGTGCCGGCAACCGGGAAAATGGTGCTCTCGCGTTTTTATAACAACTATGTGTAATGTTTGAGCATCAGCGTCTACTATCGTACTCGCGCTTTTTGACATCGGAGACTTTGTTGGTGTCAGGGACGTTTCGAAAGTGTTTGTATTGTGGTAGAACTCTTACAATGTATCATGCTTTTGCTTATTTGTCAATAAGCTTCTGCTTTGTTGTACTGAGAGTTTCTTACATCCAAATCACCATTTTCCCTATGAGGGCTAGCCTTCGTATTCGTAAGGGAGACTGTAGCTGCCGCCAAGGTTTGGCTTAGGCCGGTACTCACCCTGGAAGACCTCACCGCTTTCGGCCGGCGGCAGTTGCAGGCCGTCTTCGGTGGCCTGATTGCGGCGGCGCAAGTTTGGCAGTTTGCTGCGAGTGTAGGTGCCGAGCGCGGTGCGGCGCGAAGCTAGCCGCGCCGCCATACCGGCGACCGCGGTGCCGGCCGCGCTGGCGTCTTGGTCTTGAACCGGCACTGGGCCGGCCGAAGCCGTTGCCGGAGCAGGCTCGACGTCAATCGGTGGTGTGAACGATTGCTGCAACCGCATCTGGGCTTGAATGCCGTGATACTCGGACGGCACTTCGATTGGGTCAACCTCGCGTCGGGCTGTCGTATCTTGAGTCATATCGGGCTGAGGAAATCCTGACGAGCCCATACCCTGGCCAGTCGGCGCACTTGGTTGCCCCATGTGCTGGTTGTAGGCAGCATGCAGCTGAGCGTACTGCGCGGCTGCCGCGGCGTTGAACTGTGAAGCCAGGTGCTGCTGCTGGCGCATTTCCAGCACTCGAGACTGGATGTATTCTAGAAGTAAGCGCAGCCGGTGTTGGTTCCAGCTGGTGAATTGCAGCGTTTTGTTGGCAGTATAGATGCGCATAGTGGCGTTCATCATCCGGTGGCTGAAATTGAACTCGGTAATCATTTCGTAGCGCAGGTCCTCGACCGTCAAATACAGCAGCGGTTTCTTATCAACAAGTAGTACCCGGTGATTGGTGGCCACCAGCATGGCGAAACCGTTTGTGTACTCCCCGTTGACACACTGGGCGATGATCTCGTCGTCGAGCAGAATCCTTCCCAGCTCGTTGACTTCAGAACGTCCCCAGAACCGGAAGTTACAGCCGATTCGTTTCAGCTGATCTTCCACCGCTTGCTTTGAGATCATAGGCCCCTCCTTTGCTCCCAAGTTGGTATATGTATAGTATCCTTCTCGACAACTCCGTGTCGTCGTTTTCGGTCACATTGATTCTGTGATATTTATCACTTTTTTACAGCGGACTAGTGTACAGCTCCCCATTCACCTCCGGTGTGTATAATGATACTATGGCAGCTAACTTGAAACAGACCACAGAATTCAGGGATTTGTTTCTACGGTACGGCTCGCAGTTCACCTATCGCAAAGGTGAATTTATTATCAGGCCAGGCGAAGCTCCGTCTGGCATCTTTTTTATAGAGAGCGGTTTGGTTAAGGCCTACGACATCACCCGCTACGGTGAAGAAAACATGCTCATTATCCGTCGATCGGAAGAGGTCTTCCCGCTTATCTGGGCTCTCACCGGGCAGGAGCGCAGCATCATTTACGAGGCACTTATGCCAACTACCGTGCGTCTAATCAGCCGCGAGCGCTTTAGTGAATTTGTTGAAGACAATACGGGCGCACTGTCGATTCTGCTTGATATGGCCATCGAGATGTACCGCATTCATTCTGAGCGCATTCTGAACCTCGGCTATCGAAACGTCCGCGAACGGCTGGTCTCATACCTGGTAAGTACGGCCGGCCGCTTTGGCGAAACCCAGCCCGATGGCAGCGTACTACTCAAGGTTCCGCTTAAGCATCAAGACATTGGCAGCTCGATTAGCGCCTCCCGCGAGTCGACCGGTCGCGAAATCCAAGCCCTGGAGCGACGCGGATTGCTCACCAGCAAAGACGGCTTTATCTGCATTCCCGACCTCGATGCCCTGCGCGATTTTCTGTAGCAGCTACTTGGTGCCAGATGCTTTATTGGTCCGACCGTGCGGCTCGCGCCACTGCTGCATAATTTCTTCGACCACTTTGATAACTTCCTCGCGGCGCGGCACGTCGTGATGCTCGTAATAATGCTCTGTGTCGAGGTAGCTGTCAACTACATTGAGGCAATAAATTTTGTCGGCAATGGAGTGCATCCGATCAACCGCATCGCCGCTGGCAACTGGTGCGGCCACAATAATGCCCTTGTTGCGTATTGGCTTGAGGAACTCCTTCGCGGTATCGAGCGCATAGCCGCTCGAAAAGCCATCGGACACCAGAATAATATACTTGTCGACGAGTAACTCCGGCCGCAAGCCGCTGTTACTTCCCATCATCTGGTGCATGCGGTTCAATTCAACTCGTTTCTCGTCCTCCACGAAGCCGCGGTAGTCGATCATCAACTCGTCAATCTCGCCACTGGAGTAGGCGTTGTTGTAGGCAAAGGTGCCGGTTTCGCTAACGGTCCCGATTGGCTCGTTCTCGCTCGGTATTTCAATTGGCTCAGCCAACAACAGGCTAATGACTGCCTTAAGCTTAACGGCAATTTGCACGCCAACCATTACCCCGCCCTCGCTCAGAGCAACCACGGCGCAAGGCTTGTCGGCATAATCCTTTGCGATGGTTTCGGCGAGCAGTTTACCCGCCTCAGTTCGTCCCACAAAATACATATGCTCTAGTGTACCATCTTGAGCAGATAAAAGCGTTCACGGTTGCCCTTGGCGCCCGCCACCGCTGAATCGGCTTTGTCGATAACGCGAAAATCGTGGTGCAGCCACGCCTCAAAGGATTGCAAAATATCACGCCGCAAACGATCGTTTTTGATAACGCCTTTGTGCTTAACCGATTCCTGTACTGCCTCGAACTGCGGCTTCGCCATCATTACCAGCTGCGTTTGCGGATTACACAGGGTGGCGATATGCGGCAGCAGCTCCCGCAAGGAGACAAACGACACATCGGCGACCACGACATCAATCTGTTGGTCGGTTACGAAGCTACGAATGTCGGTCTGTTCGTGCAGCTCAATTCGTTCGTCAGCCCGCAAACGCGGATGCAGCTGGTTGGTCCCTACCTCTACGGCTATGACTTTCACAGCGCCATGCTTGAGCGCATATTCGGTGAAACCACCAGTTGAGCTGCCAACATCGAGCACCGTTTTACCCCTGAAATCAACCTTGAGAGCTTGCGCCACCGACGCCAGCTTAAGCGCCGCCCGCGACACGTATTGCTCCTCGGCAGTCACCTTGATAATCGCCTGGTCATCAACCAGAAAGCCAGCCTTGGTCTCGACACGCCCATTAACCGTTACCTGTCCGAGCCGAATGTAGCTTTCCGCCTGACTGCGTGACGACACTAGGCCACGGGCTACCGTCGCCTGGTCGAGCCGTTGCTTCACTGTTTATCTCCGCTGTCGCTACTACCACCAGCTAGCTCAAAGTGTTGCAGCACCTCACATGTTGGCACCGATTCGCCTGGTGTCGTAGAAAACGTAAGTAGCGTAACGTCGTTTACCGGTTGCTGGTCACCCTCAAATCGCCGGTGAATATCACCGTCCACATTGTGATGCGTAATGTGCGCATCGTAAAAACGCTCAACTCCCGATGCCGGGCTGGCGCCCGGTTTAAACCCGACACTCATAGCTTCAACCAATTGCTTGAGATCCCGGTGCAGCGCCTGCAGTGGCAGCTGATTAGCGATAACATTGACGCCGATATCCTGGTTCGGACCAAAAAAGCGTTCCTCACCCACCTCGGTAACAAATGCCGGAGTCTCCCGTGCATAGGCGCGCAACGCTGTGTTAAGTGCTGGCAGTCGCGCTTTCTCAACGTAAAACCACGGCACGAGCGTAATGTGCAGCGGCCAATCGGCACGAGTTTTCGCAAACTTGCCACCGACCGCTACCCGCTCTACCAGGTGCACCAAAATGCACGGTACTGTGTTGTCGGGAATCGCGTCAGCCATTGTAATGGGGTCCGGTTATTCTTTTACGCGCTCGCGGTACGCACCAGTGGTGGTATCAACCGAAATCAGGTCGCCCTGCTTAATAAATGCCGGTACCCGTACGGTAATACCGGTTTCTAGCTCGGCATTCTTCATGACGTTACTAGTGGTATCTCCTTTAACGGCATCTTCGGTGTAAACAACCTTTAGCGGCACATTCTTTGGCAACTCAACATTAATCGGACGACCATCGAAGAACTGCAGAGACACCTTATCACCTTCCTTCAGGTAACCAGCGCCATCACCAACCAAATCCTGGCCGATTTCAAACTGTTCAAAGCTTTCTTCGTTCATGAAGAACCAGTTGGTACCGTCATTGTACAAGTACTGTACTGTCTGCAAGCTAATATCTGCCGATTCGATAGATTCGCTGCCCTTAAAGGTCTTTTCGAGCACCTTGCCATCGATCAGACTCTTAATACGCACGTTGACGATTGAGCCGCCCCGTCCCATAACTTTCTGACCATACTCAACTACCCGGTATGGTGTGCCGTCGAGTTGAAAGACTTGTCCTTTTTTTAAATCGGTAACGCCCAGCGCCATATGTTCTCCTATTAGTGCTATTTGTCGGTCGTGTTGCTTTTAGCGACCTTTGCCATATATTGTTCAAGTGCAGTTAATAAATCGTCAGCTTCAATGTCAGACAAAACACCCAGTACCCAGACAGTCTGCAATGATGCTTCAACCTTATCTGCTAACCGCTCAATGGCCGCCCTGTCAGGCTGAGGGCTGTCGTATGCCTTAGCGAAATCAATCACATGCCGATGCAGCTCCATAACTGCCTGGCTGCCACTACTGGTTGCACCGGTTGCAGCACCGGAAGCACCATTGGCCATAGTGATAACGCTATTGTTGACCGGTGCAATCTTAAGTATGCGTTCGGCAAATGCCCGACCGGTTGGTTGGTTATACTCACTCATCTTGCAACTCCTTGGTTACCATATCAAAACGGGCGCTATACGCCGCCACATCAACCGAGCTGACTAATCCGACGTCGCTCAGCGCCAGAAGAACTTTACGAAGCTTTTCCAAACGCTTGAGGGCCGCTCGAGCCATTTTTTGCTGGTCGGCTTTATTCTCAGCGAACTCATAGTCCCGGACATCCAGGCGAAAGTCGTTCAGCTCTCGGCGCAGGCTCATCACCAATTTTTTATTAGCTGAATCGTCGGCTTGCATGGTAATGTCGGCCACCAGTGCCCGTACATCCTCATGCAAGCGTTTGACCTGCGTCGAAAGCGTCTCTTCCATATCACCAGTATACGGTGTTATGGTGCTAGTTGTTAGCCACGAATGGTAACAGCGCAATGTGACGAGCGCGCTTGATAGCCTTAGCCAGCTGACCCTGCTGACTTTCAGTCAGACCGGTCTTCTTGCGGGTTTCAATTTGTCCGTACACGTTTACGTAGCTTTGCAAGGTCTTAAAGTCCTTGTAGTCAAAGTAAGCAACATCTGTTTTGTGCTTAAAAATCTTTGCCATTATAGTTCTCCTAATGTTCCCCGTCCGCACCCAAAGGGGCGGATTAGAATGGGATGTCGTCTAAGTTAATTGGTTCGTCGCTCAAATCATCGATTTGGACGTCGTCTTTTTGGGGCTTTTTGGTTGGAGTCGGCTTGCTGCTTGCGGCCGCTTTACTCGCGCCGCCTTCGGCGTTGCTACCGCTCCCGCCACCACCGTTGTCATTGTCGCCAGGACCGCCAAGGAAGGTTACGTCGTTGGCGTTTACCTCTACCTTGCTGCGCTTTTGGCCATCTTGCTCCCATGAACGAGATTGCAAGCGACCGTGCACCAGGCACGGGCGACCCTTTGTAAGGTATTGTCCGACTCGTTCGCCGAGGGGACCCCATGCAACAATATCAACGTAGTCTGTAGCTTCCTGCCAATCACCATCAGAGGTCTTGTAACTGCGGTTCAGTGCGAGACTGAAACTGCAAACGCTCTGACCGTTTGGTGTTTGACGCAACTCTGGGTCGCGTGTCAGGTTACCCATTAAAACTACCATGTTAAAACTTCGTGCCATGGTGGCCCTCCTTGTAGGAACTATGTCCTTCTTTTACGTTTGTAGGCCTAACGTACCCTCCGTCTTTTCCTATGTCAAGCGCCTCGTATAAAAATGCGGCACTTGCAAAGCGGATTCAGCAGATAGCCGGCCGTAGCAGTTTTTACAAACTACTGTTCGTCTTTGCTGTCGTCTTCACCGCTCGCCTTGCGGGCTTCGGCTTTCTGAGCCTTCTCGGCGCGAGCTGCTTCGGCCTTGGCTTGCTTCTTAAGGTCAGGCTTGGTGACCAGGAAGCGAATAACTTCGTCGGTGATGTTCAGCAGACCTTCGATCTTGCGAACGCTTTCACCGGGCATTTCAACGGTGTAGAACACGTACACGGCGTAGTCGGCATTGTCGATCTGGTAGGCCAGCTTGCGCTTGCCCCAGTTATCGGTGTTAGTGATAGTACCGCCGTTATCGGTGATAATCTTTTCGACACGGGCCATCGGCTTTTCCAAGTCGATCTCCAGGTCTGGGTGGAACAAAATAGCCACCTCGTATTGGTTGTTCATAACAATCAATACTCCTTTCTATGGTCTCCGGCGCACCGTCTTCAGGAACGGTGGGCAGAAATGAGTTAATAGTGCCTGTAGTATACACTTCTCACCCCTGTTAGTCAAGGATGTAGCGCTACACGACAAGGGAGACAAACAAAAAGACGCCTCAAGCGGCTCACACTCCACCTGAGGACGTCTCTTTTCACCCTTTTTGTTTACGCTTATGGTACCTTGTCAGACGTGGTTTTTCAAGCTAATTTTCAGCTTTTTTGCCGCGCTACCTCTGTCGGCGGCGAATAGAAATATGGCGGGCCTCTTTATTGATCGTGTGCGCCCGCCACAGGCGTTGTGCAATCGACACTGCCGCCGCTAGCGCGCCAGAATACCAGAAAAAGCGATAGAGTCCGTCCTTCAGGTCGGTGCCCAAGAACAGCGCGTGTATAAAAATCAGAAGTAGTATCACATAGCTCATATAGTGCAATGCGTGCCAGGGTTTCGGCCTTCGGTTAACCCAGAGCAATGAACTCACAATAACAATAATAAGCGCGTAAAACGCGAATATGCCTGCCGCGACATAAAATGAGCCTAGGTTCACTCCACCAATCGTTAGCGGCTTGTACTGACTCATAAACGGCACCAGCAGCTCACCAAAGCCAAAGCCAATAAAGTGGTCAAACAGCAGCGAGAAGACGTGCACAAGCACTAACACGCCGAATGCCAATCCGATTGCCCGGTGTGCCGACCAAGCCCGCAAAGGCTCGAGTATCTTATAGGTGTAGCCGGTCAGCAGCCCAACACCTGACAAAACAAGTATCAGCAGCATAAACGCCGCTAGCATACCCGAGGCGCGGGTAATGTACCAGGGCCAGTTGGTAATAAAATGATCAACCGCCGGTCCCGCCGCCATGAGTGGCTCAGGCATGATTCGCATCCCCTATCCGTTCCTCAATTGGTGCTTGGCGCACCGACGACGCGAGCCGAACATGAGCGCCATATGACCGAAACAGCCACTCGTCAACATCAACGTCTGGATGCGCAGTTTTAGCACTCACGTACCCATCACGGATTGCAATCAATGCCGAACCTACGTCATGCTGCTGCAGAAAACCTTCGGCCTCAACTTCTCCGACAATAATTGCACACGACGCCAATACATCAGCCTCGAGCAGCGTCTGGCTGCAAACCGAAGCCATAGTGACATTCGACGCCGCCGGCTGCCCGGTGCGCGGATCGATAATGTGGTGCCAACTCTTACCCTGCTGCACGCCCTTCCGCAGTGCAGTAGTCGAAGTTGCAACCGCATATCGGCCACTGTCAGGCATGGTGATATATGCAACGGTTTGTGTCATGTCTTTAACACTCGGCGCCACCTGCACCACCCACGGTTGCCCCTGCTCGTTCAATCCGGAGGTTACAATATCGCCGCCAATCGAAAACCAGAAGCCTCGCATTCCCTGCTCCTGCTCAGCGATATCCGCCAGTACATCACCGATGTAGCCTTTACCGCAGCCACCCAAATCAAGTGCCGTTCCGTAAGGGATCGTCACCCAGTTATCATTGATTTCCAGGCTGCTCGCCGGCACTATCTGCTTGGCCGAGTGGTCGTCGACCGGATCGTGACTGTACTCTTTTACCAGCGACTGTTTGTAGCCGGCGCGCTGTAAAGCCGGCAACACGAACGGGTTATACAATCCGTCGGTTAGCTGGCTCATACGCTGGGCGGCCAGCAGCACCTCGCGAAACTCCGGCGAAACATGCTGTTTTAACCCTGATCCACGGTTAAGCTGCGACAGCTCGCTATTCGGCAAAAAACGACTGCAGCGCTTTTCAAATAGAAACACTTCCAGCCAGAGCCGGCGCATCAGATCATTGACCGGTTCGTCACCCGCTTCGCTCACGATGGTTAGGAACACCGTGCTTCCGAGCGCTTGTTTTTGTTCGTGATATGTTTTCATAGCTGACATTCTTGGTTAACTTCCTCCGCCCGACGGTGGTGGCGGTGGAGGTGGCGGGGGCGGAGGTGGCGGCGTCGGCTGTATAACGGTAACCGTTGTGGTCTTCTGATCGCTGCCGACGCTGTTGCTGCACGTCAGACTATACGCTCCCGTCGAGTTCGGTGAAACTGATTGACTGCCGCTACTGCTCTTACTACCCGACCATGAACCGGCAGCGGTACACGATACCGGCTGCGTCGCATTACTGTTTATACTCCAGCTAAGCGTAGAACTGCGACCCCTATTAATCGTAGCCGGCGAAGCCGAGAAACTCACGCTTGGTTTGACTTGCGGCGCCGATGGCGGTGAGGGCGGCGGTGGAGGCGGCGGCGTTGTGGGAGTTGGTGACGGTGACGGCCTAGTCGTCGGAGTAATCGTTGTTATGGGGACCGATGTTGGGCTGCTCGGCCTCGTTGTACCGCCCGAAGAGCTTGGCGTTGGACTCGTGGTTCGCGTTCCCGATGAGCTGCCAGAGGAGCTTGAGCTGGTGCTCCGCGAACCAGAGCTTGACGAGGTCGAGGTTCTACTACCGGAACTACTGGAAGCCGGCGTCTGCCCGCCATTGCCAACGACCATCGGGCCACCGGTCTCTGTTTCGGCATCGGAGCCCACGGTTATCAAATCACCAATAGTCTGATCGATAGCCTGCTCCCGGGAGCTGGCGGTGTCGGTATTCTTGGTGTCCCGAACATACCCACCACTGTTCTGGGCAGCCTGTTTGTCGAGCACGGTGCGGAAATCATGATCGGTCACCACGCCAATACCCAGCAGCATGCTCAGCGCGGTCAAGGCATATATCTGCGACGGCTGACCTATCCACACTTCTTCGTTCGGTAATGACTGGCTGAAGACCTCGGTCATAATGCGCGAGGAGGTCACGTGCCGCCTGTGCAGCTCTTCGGTCATTGACTTCATGAAAGGCGGCGGGCCGCAAATAAAGAATGTCTTTTCCCGGTAATAGCCGCCGAGCATATTACCGAGGAGCTCCGGCGTAACCCTGCCCTGCACTGCCCGGTGCCCTGCAAAACGGCTGAGCGGCCCGGTACTTATCGTGAATACCACGTGAAGGTTCGGATTCGCCTGTTCGAGTTGCATGAGTTCATTGGCAAATGGCACATCGTCTTGCGTTTTTGAGCTGTACACCAGGAGTATCTGATTGTCGAGCTGTAACTTGGTGGCATTCCGGATCATACTCATAAACGGCGTGATGCCAATACCGCCCGCCATCATGACCGCTATCTTATCTCGGGCCGGTGAGAGTACAAAGCCGCCAAAAGGTCCGTCGATAGTCACCGTGTCCCCGACTTTAATGTGCTTGGCCGCCGCTTGCGTAAAGTTGCCCTCGATACGCAAGCCAAATTGCAGCCAACCTCGGTCAAGTGGATCGCTCGTCAGCGAGAAACACCGTGCCGGCGTCGGTCGACCGTGCCGCTTAAAGCTCATAGTGGCGTATTGGCCCGGTCGATACGTTATCGGCCGTCGTTTGTCGGCATGATACAGCGTCAACACCAAAACGGTCGGAGTCACCATATCGGCAGCCACGACTATATACGAACGACTCATGAGCTTATCTTATTTCGCATTAGTTTTATCTATTACATTATACTCTGAAGCATTAGCGGTACGAAGACGTCCTATGATTGACGGACTATTCAACAACGACTTCGAGCTTTTGCTGAGCAAAGCGGAAGTTATGGACCTTCCACACTCCCTCTATTTTGTCGAGCACGACCCGAATATAAAATGTTGTGTTGTCGTGCGTCACACTGTATACAACTGCTGCTTGCGTGCCATTCTGAGTCTTAGACACGACCGATCCAACGGGCATCAATTTTTCGCCCTGAATCCGCTCATTCATCTGGGCAGTCGCTTGCGCTAACTGCAATTTGTCGGTTGATGCCTGGAATGCCTTACCGGCTTGATCGTATGCTTTATCAGACTCCTTGGCCTGCAACGCGCTCATAAACGAATCGCTCGCGGTTTGCGCCGACTTGATGTCGCGATTCACAAACATCAGCACGCAAAGCGCCGAGATAACCACAAGTACGAGCGTAGTGATAACGCTCCAGAAAATCATTCTGCGTCGTTTTATCGCTTGCTCGCTGGGTGGCGCGATAATCAACCCCGGTTGCTGCACACCTCCGCTCTGTGGTGCCGGCGCAGCTGCCGGTGCCAAGCTTGTCGGCAATATGCCGGGTACTTGATTTGGTTGCGGAGTTGGGGTTTTGGATTGCATTATGTTTTTTATTCTTTACTGGATGAGTTGTTGTCGAGGCGGTTGAAAGTCGTCATCACCGGTGTCAATATCGCCTCCGCCGCCACCGAAGACCTCATCGAGGCTGCGCACGAGCACTTCGCGTGGGCGATTACCGTCTGCACTACTAATGATACCGCGCTCTTCCATTTCTTCAATCAGGCGAGCCGCCCGACCGTAGCCGATGCGTAAGCGGCGCTGCAGCAAGCTGGTGCTCGCCTTCCGGCCTTCGATAACCACGCGAACGGCGTCACGCAACATATCTTCGTCGCCGCCACCGCCCTCACCGCCCAGGTCAGCCACGGTGCTGCCCTTACCACCGAGGTTAACCGGCTGGCTGATGATCTCATCATTGTACTGTGGTTCTTGCTGCTGCTGGATAAATCCGGTCACCTTGGCGGTTTCTTCATCGTCAATCAACGCAGCTTGGACACGCTTCGGCTTAGGCATGTCACTGGTCAGCAGTAGCATGTCACCGCGTCCCAGCAGTTTCTCGGCTCCCATTTGGTCAATAATCGTCCGCGAGTCAACCTGGCTGGCCACCGTAAAGGCGATACGCGCCGGCACGTTGGCTTTGATGAGGCCGGTAATGACATCGACGCTCGGGCGCTGGGTAGCCAGAATCAGGTGGATGCCGGCGGCACGAGCCTTCTGGGCAATGCGCACAATCAAGGCTTCCACGTCGCGAGCGGCCATCATCATCAGGTCGGCCAGCTCGTCGATAACAATCACAATGTAGGGCATGCCCTCATCTTTTTTGAGGTTGTTATACTCACCAATGTTACGCTTGCCGACTTCGGCCATGGTCTTAAGTCGGCGCTCCATTTCGGCCACCGCCCACTTAAGGGCGCTAATACACTTCTCGGGCTCGGTAATCACCGGCGTCAACAGGTGCGGAATTTTATTATACGGCGTCAACTCGACTTGTTTCGGGTCAACCAGAATCAGCTTCAGTTCCGACGGGCCGCTGCGGTACAGCATGCTGGTCAAAATGTCATTAATCATAACCGACTTACCAGAACCGGTCTGACCAGCCACCAGCAAGTGCGGCATCTTAGACAGGTCAGCCACAATCGGTGAACCGGCGATGTCGCGACCAATGGCGAAAGCCAGCGGGCTCTTAATGTTGTGCCATTCCTGCGACTGCAAGAGTGAGCTCAAACGTACCGTAGCTGCCTTGACGTTGGGCACCTCAATACCGACCGCCCGCTTACCGGGAATCGGCGCTTCGATACGAATGGAGTGCGCCGCCAAGTCAAGCGCCAGGTTATCAGCCAAAGCGGTAATTTTGGTCAGCTTGGCGCCCGACGGTGGTTTCATGGTGTACTGTGTTACACGCGGACCGACGTTGGCGCCTTCCATCTCAACATCAATATTAAAGTTGGCAAAGGTGTCCTTAATAGCTTGGGCGTTGCCATTCACATCGCCGGCATCGGCCTTATCTTGCTTTTGGTTCAGTAAGCTGATGGGCGGCAGTTTCCAGTTCGGATCGTTCGCGGCAATCAGCGCTGTGGCCGGGGCTGCACCGCTGCCGGTAATCGAAGTATCCTCGTAGTTTGTGCCACGCATAGAGTTTTTAAGCGAGCTGAGCCGCGGCTTTTTATCTTCGACTGCCTCATGCTCTTCGACCGGTACGCCAGCGTTCAGCTTAAAGCTGCCCTGCCCCGGTTGCCTTTCGGCGCGACTCTTGAGATCGCGCAAATCGGTATCGCCCTGGTTTTTGGCGCGCTCGGGCATGGTAAACAGCTCACCAATCCTTAGTAACACCTTGGGCGAGATACCAAAGGTAAAGAAAGCCGCCAGCATAGTCAGTACAAAGAATAAAATAGCCGCCGGGATGGTGTCCAGCGCGCTCAATACAGCTACGCCGGCAAATCGTCCAACCGCACCACCGCGGCCATCGCCGTAGGTGCTGGCACCGCCCGAGTCAACAGTTTGCGAAGCGGTAACGGTAAACAAAAACGCGGCGCTAAACACAATAATAAGCACCACCCCGGTCACTTTACCGAGCGGAATCCGACGGTCTTCGCTGCGCAACTTGTACATACCCCAGTAAATCAGCGCAAACGGCACCAAAAATGCCGCCCAGCCAAAGGCCGCCAAGCCGCCCTTGAACATGGCAACCGGCAAGGTTCCACCGGTGTTAAAGCCGCCAATCAACATAAACAAACCGAGCACGCACATCAGAATGGCACCGGTATACGCCCAAAACGGCGACCGCTCTCTGATGACCGGCGCCTTCTTGCTACCCTTTTTCTTTTTTGCTGCCATAGAAAATTATGTATGCCCTTAGGTTTTGCTTTCTTATGTTTATTTTAACAGACTCTGTAATCTGAGAGTAAACATAAGCAATATTATAGTACAAAATACAACTATTTGCAATAGACTTACGGCTATTGACTAGCGGTGTTTACGCTGAGCAGGCGCAGCTACTGCCGAATGTTTCATACCGCTAAAGTATGTGGCACCATTTTGGCGATCGTCAATCGACAGAGGCTGCTCACCTGCCCTGGCAGGCTCGACAATATGCAGCTGCCAGCCATCGGGCAGATCTTCGTACGGAGGGCGGGCACGACTCAACGTTACGGGACCGTCAGCCCCTTGTTGGGTCTCACCCTTAAACCATATTTCGTCGTTCATCTGATCCTTATTGCCGGCGTAGGTTTTGAGTACCATCTGGTCGGCAATAGTACGGAGTGCATCGGGATTGTCATTAATTTCGGCCCGCAAGCGTGCTGCCACCGACTCGGGTAACTGCAGTTGAATCTGTAACATGTTGCCATCACGTAAACCACCGGTCTCGCGGTAGCTTGGCATACCCGGCAAGTCATAGACATACCCCGACCTATTAGGAATATGGAAGGTGTAGCACACCGCCGTCAGCGGTTCTTGCTGCCCTGTCTCTTGGTTTACGCCGTACACCCTGTCCGTACCGACCTGCTCACGGCGAATTTGCGCCAGCTGTGCTGCTTTAAACATACCGGCCGGCTTAGCGGGCGTTATGACCGTTTCCTTATACACCGGTGTTTCCACATCCCGAAACACTACGGTCTCTACCGGCACTTCGGTCGCCTCTTTGGCATTGCGGACTGAGGTAATCTGATTCGGTAAAGCGTCCATGACTGCTCCGCTGAAGGATACGTCATCACTCAGGTCTTGATACTTGTCGCCCTGGCTTCGCTTGAACCCCGAACGCGCATTGATAAGCACTACGCTATTATCGGTGTAGCGGTTAACGATTTCACCCCTGAGCTGCTCTGAGGCATGAATGCGCTCGACTTGGCCACGGGCGTTATGCGCTTCTGCTTGTTGGTCGTCGAGTGTCGGCTCAGGCGTTCCAGCTGACTGTTCTCCGCGTTTGTCACGACCATTGTTGAACATGCGCTCATTTTGCTCCCGCAGGCGTCGAATCTCTTCCTCGTCAAAGCGCGGCGCTTCAGTCTGGGGCTGTTCCGGCTGCTGAGCTTCAGCGGCCCGTTGAGCTGCCGCCTCTTTCCTGAGCTGCTCCACACGAGCACGGGCCATGCCTGGGTCAAGCGCTAGACCATCCCAGTAGCTCTGTAGCTCATACAGCTGGAACTCTTCGGCTTGCGTAAGACGCTGCCTGTCGACCCACTTGTCATCCATACTGGCAGCAATAGCCTCGGGAGTCAGCGTGTCAGGTGCACGCTCATCGAGCCTCGACAGATACGTGTCAGCCCGACTGTGAGGCTTATCCAGTTGGTCGTGTATACGAGCTTTCGGATCCTCACCCGCGCGCTCAGCTTGCTTGCCAATCTTATCCGCTTGCCGGCGATACGCGTCCTGTTGTAAGAGCGTAATGTCATCATATGTCAAGACAACCTGCTCATCCTGGACTTCACCACTAGCACTTGAATAATCAAGGTCTTCACCGGGCTTAGCTAGATGTTCTCGGGGGTCAGTTTGTGATGGAAATGGTTCGCTCATGATGTTTTTTTGGTGTTGTATTACCTCTTATAATAATAGCATAAAAAGAGCACACTGTCAATGAGTGTGCTCTTTTGTCAAAGGCGTTATGGCTTAGTCGACGCGGGCGTCTTGCGTCAGCAAGCGGGCGCGCATGGCTTGGAAGCGTTTTTCTTGCTCGGCGGCGATTTGCTCGCCGGTCTTGGTGCGACCGCCGGAAGCGGTTTTAACATCCGGCTTGCCGTTGCCGCCAATGACGTTGACAACCGGGATGACAATCGGGCTGCGCTGGGTCTGCTCAAACAAGTAGTGTGTGATGTGGTCTTTAAGCTCGGTCTTAAAGCGGTCGAGGTCGACGCGCTTAAAGCGCTGGCTGACGGCGCGGCGCAGTTCGGCGCGCAGGCCGTTCATCATCTCTTCTTGCTCGCGCATGTAGATGAAGCCACGACTGATGATGTCCGGGCTGGTCAACAGTGTGCCGTTCTTTTTGTCGACGGTCAGGACAATGGCGATTAGGCCTTCTTCGGCTAAGACAATGCGGTCCTTAACAACCACGTTGCTAACCACAGCGCCGGTCTGGTCGACCAGGACGGTGCCGTGCGGCACTTCGCCGGCCAGTTCCATCTTGTCAGCAGTCAGCGCGATAACCTGGCCGTTTTCGGCGTTTACGCAGTTAGCGCGCGGAATGCCCTGTTCAATTGCGATGTCGATGTGGCGCTGTTTGGAGCGGTAGGCACCGTAAATCGGAATAAAGAACTTTGGCTTGGTGTACTGAATCATTTCAACATACTCGTCGCGACTTGCGTGACCGGATACGTGCAGCGGACCGACACCGTCGAGTTCGTGGTGACGGTGCTCAAAAACGTGCACGTGCTTGCGGACCAAGCCATCGACCATGTCGCCAATCAGGGCATCGTTGCCCGATTCGGGAATCGGCGTGCTCGACAGTACTACGGTGTCCTGCTCTTTGAGCTTGATGTGACGGTGGTCGCCACTGGACATGCGTTGCAGCGCACTGCTCGGCTCGCCCTGGCTACCGGTACAGACCACGACAACGTCAGTGTCTTTCATGGTAGCGACGCTGGCGATTGGCACGAAGGTTCCCTTTGGAATCTTCATAAAGCCGTGGCGGACAGCCATTTCCAGGGTGCTCACCATGCTGCGGCCGTCCATAGCCACCTTGCGGCCGTTCTGAACGGCAGCGTTTACAATCATCTGCACGCGGTTCATGTTGGTGCTAAACAAACCGACAAAGATGCGGCCCGGCGCTTGCTGAATGATGTTGACAAAGCTTTGCTCAATGGTGCTTTCGGATGGTGTGCGACCCATACGTTCAGGGGTAGTACATTCGCTCATGAGCGCCAGCACGCCTTCGTTGCCGAGTTCTTGTAAGCGTTCGATGTCACTACGCTCGTGGTCAAGTGGGTTGAGGTCAAAGCGGAAGTCGCCGGTGTTAATCAGGCGGCCAACCGGTGTATCGAGCACAATGACCGTGCTGCCCGGGATAGAGTGCGTAACCCGCACCAGCTCTACAAAGAATACGCCAACCTTGAGGCGTTCGTGGGTGTTCTCGTTCATCACCACGGTCTTAAGCTCAAAGCCGTCAGGCATTGGCAGACCGAAGTTCTGGAAGATTTCTTCGACACGGCCGATGGTGAAGTTTGAGCCGTAAATCGGTGCCGGATATTTAGGCACGATGTGTGGCAAACCACCGATGTGGTCCAAGTGTCCGTGCGTAATAATGTAGGCACGGAGTTTGTGCTTAATCTGGTCTAGATAGGTTGTGTCAGCGATACCGTAGTTAATTCCCGGCAGGTCAACGCCCAAGTCGTTGCCGCAATCCATAATAACGGCGTCGTTTTGGTATTCCACCAAAATCATGTTCTTGGAACCACCACCATCCATACCGCCCAGACCGATAACGCGCAATTGCGGCGAGTCGTCGATTTGGTTGGCGCGGCGGCTGCGACCGGTAGGAGCCGGTGTAGCGCTGGCGTATTGGTTCACGATGCGTTGGGCATCCATAAGGCTCTGTTTTTGAGCCCGGATGGCTTGACCGCGTGAAATACCGCGGCCCGGACCGGCGTTGGCCGGTGCCCGGTTGCCTTTTTTGTCACCGTTTTGGCGACCACGGCCATTGGCGGCATTTTTGGCGCCACCCCGGCCTCGGGTGCCGGCAGCACTCTTGGCTGTACCGGCGTTTTTAGCTGCAGCGTCCGGTTTAGCGGCTCCACTCCGTGGTGCTCGCTTGGCCGCGGCAGGCTTTTCGTTGTTTGGTTCTGCATTTTCAGGTTGCATGTTAGTTCCTTTCTAAAGACGGCTTTTTGCGGGTTTTTCGTACGCCCGCACCGTCTGCTATTTCATCTGTTAATTATGCAATTTTTCTAATATGACGGGGATCTTGGCAAAATCATCGATAAGGGTTTGACGCATACCGCCGTTGTAGAGAGCGGCTGCCGGATGGAAGAGCGGCAGAATCACAATCGGCATACCGCCGGTTGCTTCCGGGGATGCTCCGGATTCACCTTGTTCGATGCGTTCAGCCTGTCGGCGCATATTAATATGGATACGCTTTGGCTGACCGTGGATTTTGCTAATTTGCAGATCCGGCAAGAAGCAATTCATGCTATGTCGCCCTAAAGTCACCACGACTTTAGGCTGAATCACTTCTAGCTGGGCTTGCAAATACGGGAGAAACGCGGCTTTTTCGTCAGGAAGCGGGTCGCGATTGTTCGGCGGTCGGTATTTGACGATGTTGGTAATATACACGTCTTCACGCCGTAACTCCACCATTTCCAACATTTCATTCAGGAACTTACCAGCCGCGCCAACAAATGGCTTCCCCTGTTGGTCCTCGTTCTTGCCCGGCGCTTCACCAATAAACAGCAGGTCGGCGTTAGGGTCACCATCACCAAAGACCAGCTGCGTGGCAGTCTCTTTGAGCTTTGGCGTTACCTTATTGCGCAAGATTTGCTCGCGAATATCGTCCAGACGCTTTTGCTTGTCTTCGGCGGTCATTATCGGTCGCCCTTCCAGTAATGAAAGATGATATGGAAGATGCGATTGACGGCCAGGATGAGGAAGCCGACGCACAAAAAGTACTGCTGCCAGCTGCCGGTGTCCAGCGACCGCGAGCCAATGCCGTACGATGCCAGCAATGACACCACCACGATTCCCGCCGCCCAACCCGGCTGCTGAAACCATGGTTTTGGCTTACTTGTAGACTCTTTTACCACGATAAACCTTCCATGGCCATGCTTGGCTTTTTAGTTTCTAAGATAGCTGCCAGCTGTGTATCGAACGATTCGAGTTGCTGCTCAGTAGTTGCTTGGCCGTCAATAATGATAACCCGCTCATCCTCGGTCGGCGCTTCGGTCGCGGCCTCAATACGAGCCATAACCTCGCGCATTTTTGCCTCACTAAAGCGACGCTGATCATCCTGCTCTTCTCGCATTTGCCCACGCTTGAGCGCCACTTCATACGGAGTCTTGACCCAAACGAGTACTGCCAGGGCACTGTGCGAGGCAGCCATGGCCTCAAGCCGGCTGCGGTCGGCCTTTTTGTTGTGGCTTGCATCGTAGACAACATCGTAGCCGCGCAACAGCACTTGCTCAGCACAGTAATCGAGGCCGTTAAAGAGCCGCTTGTTGAACACGTCGCGCCCAACCTGGCTACGCTCTTTTTCGACCGCCTCAAGCGAGCCGTACATAATCACCCGCAGCGAATCACCGTTCAGCCTGACCGCTTGCAGCCGATCAGCCAAGGCCCGGGCCATATAGCTTTTGCCCGAGCCCGGCGAACCGAGAAACATAAGAAGGAGCGGCGGCCTGCGATTCATGCTATTTACCGCCCTTTCGCCAACGACGGTACGACAGACCTAGATTTGCAAAAAATCCCCCAATCAGCATACTACCAAACACTATAAACGGCACTGACACTTGCCAGCTACTGCTTACGGCGCGCTTGCCTTCTGCGTACTCAACCGAGCCACGGATACCGCTAATACCAAACAGAATTGAGAATGCTGCGATAATCAGCCACCAGATGTGCGGCTTGGCTGGCGACAGGTTTGAAAGAACAAATTGTACGAACGCTCTTGGATGTAGTTTGGTAGACTTCATTGGTTTCTCGTTTGTTACTTGCTGTTTAGTCCCTTAGCGGCAGCTTTACTTTTATCGCCTGCGCCATATTATGACGCTTTCCTGTCATTTTGTTCGGCAGCACTCAAAAGGCGTGAGAAGAGCGCACCGAGTAACAGAGAGCCAAAGATAAGGCTCACAACGGACCAAAATTCGCTCGGACCACCATCGGACACGCCTCTCCGTAAGTTGTGCACTCCATCGATGCCTAAAACCGTAAAGAGTCCGCCACCGATGGCAGTATACACATTCCACCAGTTAGTGCGTGCTCGTTTTGCTGCTGACTTAGTCTTATTCATTAGATCCACCGCCTTTACGTATTCTTTGTTTAGTTCTTCCCGAGTTCCTTAGCGGCGGCTTTCATGCTGAGTTTGAGGCGACCTCGATCGTCGATCTCCAGCAGCTTTACGGTCACCTTGTCGCCTTCTTTGACGACATCGCTCGGCTTCTCAACGCGCTCGTCTTTCATTTCGGAAACGTGTACCAGGCCGTCTTTGCCCGGGAAGATTTGCACAAAAGCACCAAAGTCCATAACGCTCACTACCGGTACATCTTTGTAGATTTTGCCAATTTCCGGCTCGGCGGTCAGATCGCGAATCCACTGAATAGCCTTCTGGATTGATTCGCCATCCGGGCTGGCGATCATAACCGTACCGTCGTCCTTGATGTCGATTTCGGTGTTAGTCTCGGCGGTAATCCGTTGGATGGTTTCGCCGCCCTTACCGATAACTTCGCGAATCTTGTCGGGGTTAATCTGGATGGCCTCAACGCGTGGTGCGTACGGGCTCATTTCTTTGCGAGCTTCGGGCATGGTTTCCAACATGTGCGCCAGAATGTGCGCCCGACCCTCTTTACCTTGCAGCAAAGCTTGCTTAAGGATTTCAACCGGCAAACCGTGGACCTTCATATCCATCTGTAAGGCTGTTATACCTTTTGCGGTACCAGCAGTCTTAAAGTCCATGTCGCCAGCAAAATCTTCGGCATCGGCGATATCACTTAAGATATACGGCTTGTCGCCATCCATCATCAAGCCCATAGCGATACCACTCACCGGAGCGGTAATCGGCACACCAGCGTCCATCAGCGCCAGACAACTACTACAGGTAGCCGCCATGCTGGTTGAACCGTTCTGAGACATAATTTCGGTAACGCTGCGGATGGCGTACGGGAAATCGGCTTCGGATGGCAGAACTGGCAGCAAAGCGCGTTCAGCCAGGTAGCCGTGACCGATTTCGCGACGGCCCGGGCTACCCAAGCGACGAACCTCACCAACGGTGTAACCCGGCGCGTTGTAGTGGTGCAGATAGCGCCGCTCTTCGTTGCGCTCCATAGTGTCTACAAGTTGCACGTAGCTCAGCGGCGCCAAGGTAATGACGTTCATGCCTTGGGTCATGCCGCGGGTAAACAGGCTTGAACCGTGAGCCCGTGGCAAAAAGCCGACTTCGCTGCTTAAAGGACGAATCTCGGTCAACTGACGACCATCGGGACGCACTTGGTCTTCTATAATGCCCTTGCGAACATCCTTGTGCAGTGCCAAGGTAAAGGCGTCGTCGTATTCGCGCCGCAACGTGCCATAGTCTTCACCGATTTCCTCGGCAAAGGCCTCGTGCATAGCATCGCGCAGGTTTTTAACGATTTCGTTGCGCTCAGGATAGGGTGCACGCAAATCTTTACCCAGCTTATCCAGCGTCCAAGCGTCGACTTTCTTCTGGATCGCCTCATCGGGCAGCGTCAGCTCGTATTCTTGCTTGTTGACGCCGACTTTTTCGGCCAGTTCAAGCTGCAGCGCGATAGCGGGCTGGATTTGCTCCTGGGCAAACGCCAAAGCGTCAACCACCTGCTCTTCGGTGACTTCGTCGGCACCGGCTTCAACCATCATAATGCCTTCTTTGGTGCCGGCTACGACTAAGTCGAGACCACCGGACTTGAGCTCCTCGGCACTGGCAAAGGCAGTAAACTTGCCGTCAACCAGACCAATACGCAAACCGGCGACCGGACCTTCGAATGGTGCGCCAGTCAGCATAAAAGCGGCGCTCATGGCCACCATAGCCACCATGTCGGGACGGAACGACGGGTCCATGCTCAAGACCGATGCCACACCTTGAACTTCATGACGATAGCCTTTTGGCCACAACGGGCGAATCGGACGGTCGATTAAACGACCAATAAGCACGGCGTCGTCTGACGGGCGACCTTCACGCTTGATAAAGCGTGAGCCGCTGATTTTACCGGCAGCGTAGAACTTCTCTTCGTAGTCGATGCTCAATGGGAAGTAGTCGAGTCCAGCCGGCTTGTTTGGGCTGACCATGGCGGTACCAAGCACCACGGTATCGCCATAGCGAACCATAACGCTGGCGCTGGTACGGAAACCGACCCGGTTGACCTCGAGTGTGAGTGTGCGACCACACCACTCTGTTTCAACGGTTACGATATCCTTACCCAGCGGATTGATAGTACTCATAAATTGTTAATTCACCCTTTCTTGCAGTTTTGTCGGCAGGGTGCAAATATACAGCTCCTTGCGCTCTGTTTTACGCATACCATAAAACAGCTGAGCGTATATCTGATGCTCTACCGAAAATTACCGCTTGCTTTGGTTAATGTGCACAAGCTTGCGCTCTCGTAACACGCGAGAGCGGTAGTTTATGCACTAACGGCGCAGACCGAGCTTTTTAATCAAAGCCAGGTAAGCCTGCGAATCTTTGTCAGCGATGTACTTGAGCAGACGGCGGCGACGGCCAACCATTTGCAACAAGCCACGACGAGCGGCAAAGTCTTTCTTGTTAACCTTGAGGTGTTCGGTTAACTCTTTGATACGCTCAGTCAATACGCCAACTTGAACCGTGGCTGAACCGGTGTCGTTCTTGTTCTCTTGCAGGTCAGTAATAACAGCCTGCTTCTTCTCACTTGTAATCATGTATCTGCGATTGTAGCAGATTACCCCTTAGACTGCAAGACCCGGTCTACGCCGCCACCCCTATAAGCATATCCTCGTTTGGTACGGGCCCTGGACGCCTACAGTTGCCGCAAACGCCCGGTTAATACCTGCGGGTTGAGCTCGTCGATGCCTATTGCACCATCAATCGTGAACTTCCCCACCTTCGTACGGCGCAAGTCGCTCATGTAGGCACCAGTTTGCAGGTCACGACCGATGTCTTCCACAAGCGATCGGATATACGTACCGCTCGAGACGGCCGCCGTAAAGCGCACAAACGGGTAGTCGTACCCTGTTATTGCAAGCTGGTGAATGGTTGCCGGACGCGGCTCCAACGCCACTTCTTTGCCTTCCCGCGCCAGCTTATAGGCCCGCTGGCCATCGATTTTCATGGCCGAAAACGCTGGCGGCGTCTGCATAATGTCGCCAACGTAGCGCTGCATCACCGCTTCCAGCTCTTCCCGACCAACCTGGCGTGGCGAACCTGGTGATTTTTGACCTTCTTCGTCGGCGGTAGTACTGGTTTCGCCAAGTTTCATGGTTACTTCGTAGGTCTTATCGAGCTTGGTAAGTTCGGTCGCCCGCTTGGTGTACTTGCCAATCAGAATCACCAGTAAACCGGTCGCCAGCGGATCAAGCGTGCCGGTATGACCGACTTTTACGCGCTTGGGAGCGGTTTGACCAGCCGGTACACCGGCCTCCAACAGAGCCTTCTTGGCATAGCTGCGGGTTTTGGCGACCACATCAAAGCTGGTCCAGCCTTTGGGCTTATCAATAAGAATGTATCCGCTATATCTGTCCATGGTATCCGACTAGTGTAGCAGACCGCGCGTCCGTCGTATTTTCTAGGTAGTTTGCGGCATTGGCGGCATCATCGGCGGCGGAACCGGCGGTGGTGGCGAAACCGGTGTTGACGGTGTGGTAGGAGCAGCCGGAGCACTACTGCTGGCCGGCGCTGCTGTTGGCAATGGCATGTCAATCAGGTGTTCATCGGGTGCTGGAGCAGCTGGGGCCGATGCTGTCGCTTCAGCAGGCTTTGCAGACGCTACCGGAGATGACATATCGAATGCCGGAGCAATCAGTGGCGAATCATGCGTTTCGGGAGTTAACGACGGCGTATACTCGGGCTTTACCGCCGGAGAGACCGGTGGCGTGGCTACCGCGGGTGTAGCTGGCTCGGGCTCGCTGGCTGTCGCACTGGCCGGAATATCCAAACCGGGAGCTCGGTGCGACAATAATGGCGCATCGCTTGGTGCTGCAGCGGCTAACGCAGCTGTTGGTGCTTCGACCGACTCTTTATCCTCGGTGGCATTAAGCGCGCTCCCTAAAGTTGGCGGTGTAAGCGCAAATTTAGTGCTCTCTAGCATGTCGCTCGCGGCTTTTTCTTCGTCGGTTACCGGTTTTTGGTCTTTTTGGGTAATCTTGGGCGCTTCGCCCAGGAACTCGCCCTGCTCGCGCAACGGCTGAATTCGGGCATGGTCGTCAAGCTCAACTTTGCGTTCTTTAATCAAATCAAGCGCGGCCTGCTCTTCGGCTTTGGCCGGGTCGTCAGGGGTCGGCGCGGATGCAGCCTCGGGAGCCGGCTGACTGTTTGCCGCGGGCACTTCGAGGACATCAGGATTGGCGGCTTCTACCGGTGCCGGGGGTGTTTCGGGAGCGGGCATGGCAGCCGTAGGCTCTGCCGCAGTTTCGGGAGCTGGAGCCGGCGCTTCACCGCTACTCATCTGCTCAGCACTGAGCGGACTGTCCATGAGCGGACTCACCTGCAAGGCTTCGGCAGCAGCGGCAATGTCGTTGCCTGGAGCGTCAGCATCGTTGTTGTGTTCAATCTCTAATGAGCTTGGATCGCTCGAGGCCTCAAGCGGTTCAATAAGGCCACCTGAGCCGCCTTGGTCGCTGTCGTCGTTGCGGTACGGCTCGTCGCGAACCGGCTCGGCTAGCTTGGTAGCAACGAGCTCCTGATTTGCACCGGCGGTTAACAGTTGAGCGCTGACTTCCATGGTGCGCGGCGAGGTCTTGGCGTTGCCAAAACGTTCGGTCTCCGCCACGATACCGGTCAGTAAGGCGGTAGCAACCTGGTTATCTACCAAGCCTTCTTTGCCTAAGTCGCCTGCGATACCAGCGACCATCTCCGACAAGCTACTCGCCTGCTCGTCAATCCAGTTAATACTGCCCAGGTCTTCGCTCACACCGGCAACGGTGTTAACGCTGGTTACAGTGGCGTCGTGCAAAATCCGGCCATGAGCGGTAATAGCGGTGTCCAGGTCATCCTGGCTGTGCACACCCAGCGCAATCACGGCATCAACATTAAAGTCGCCCTGCCCGAACTCCAGGTCTTTATCGCTAATAGAGGTACGGTACGGCGTAATAAAAATCTTAACAACGGTGTCCTCGATCTTATACCGTAGCTTGTCGGCCTTGGACTTGTCGAGCGAGATAATAAAGTCCTGCAGACTGTCGGTGTTGCGCTCGATGGTCTTCTCGGGCTCCAAGAATTCCAGCACCGATGGCACACGACCACTGAACACAGCAGTACCGTGCTTTCCCAACTCATTAATCATGAGCGTCAACGCAATACAAGCAGCCAATTGGTCAATCGACGGGCTATTTTTAACCGTCACCAATATGTTATTGGCCTGCTTTATGACGTCTACAATTTGGTCTTTAGCTTCATCCATTGCGTTTTGACAGCCGTATCGGTGAGCCACCTATCGCCGAGGTAGAACACGGGTTACCCTGGCAGCTCTTGCTTTTTTACCGTTCTAATTTTTTGATTTGCGATTCGTACTTGCATGGTACCACATAAGCATAAACGCCTGCAAATAGGAAACAGCAAAAAATCGCGGAATTGACCGTATCTGTACCCTACGGATGGAGCGAGCGGCTAAAAGAATGAGCCGGTGACGCTAATATGCCCAGCGTAGGCAGCCCGGCGGCGTTCCTGCTCGGCGACTGAGAGCGTCTCGGCTTGCGACTCTTCCACCGGCTCTTCAATCGGTTCTTCTGCGGCAACGGCCGGCTCCGCCTGTTGAGCTTCTTCGGCCATTGCTTCGTTGGCTTGAGCTTCTGTACGGGAAACGTAGTCTTTCGGCACCGTGAAATCGTAGGTGTCAACGAGGTGGTACGCTTCGGCAGCCAACACACTCTCGGCGGCTGCTTCAGCACCCTTCATATAGCTGTACAGTTCTGGACGGGCGTACTGGAAATTCGGCTTAGACTGCAAATCAAGCCGGATGGCTGCGGTTGCCCGGTCGATATACGTGTGTGCCAGGTGGGCACCATTTTCGTAAATTTCAAAACCAGGCACATCACGGGCGTAGGCTTCAAGCAGTTTGGCAGCTGTTTGTAACTGGTTGCTGTTGCCCCACTTCTCGAATTTGTAGGCACCGACTGCCATGAGTAGCCGGATAGTCTGTTCGGACTTCTGTAAGAATTCTTCGCTCGGCTCTTCGCCTTCGAACTCATGCCGCGCCCGCATCACGGCGGTGCCAACAGAGAGATCAGCAACGTCAGGGCCCGCCTTTACCACATTACGATCGAGTGTCATGCGGCTATCGAGCATAACAGAGACGACTGCGTCGTCAAACGCATCGCGCTCTTCTGGCGGTTTGGCGGTGATTTCTTTGGCCCAGTCGCTATCTAAAACGCTGTTGACTTCCTTCATTGCCTTCGGGGCATTTTGGAGCCGCTGAGCTTCCCAGACGCTCACGCTTGACGGATCAATATCTTTCGAAAGCAGGGTTTTTGCGTACTGCCATTGGATGTGGAGCAAGTCCTCGTTGCGATCATTGGTCAATGCATCAAGCGCATAATCATACCTACGGGCGTATTCTTCGTCGCTCAGCTCTTCGGCGTCTTCGGGACGACGCTTGTACTCTTCGATGTGGGGCGCTTCGTCATGAGCAGCGCCGGCGTCACCTTCAAGGTATTCGTATGTAAGGCCGCTGTCTTCGGTGACTGGTTCTTCTTGAGGTTGGTGAGGTTTTGGTTCGGGCATGTGTGTTTTTTGACTTTCTAGCTGTAATACTATCACTTTATTTGTTTTCTGTCAATAAGCATGTGCAGTATTACTGGCCTCCCCTTTACAAACAGAGGCGAAGGCTGTATAGTTTTTAGTCGATTACGTGTGCAGCCTGCGTACGGCTGTTAATGATATGTAAGAAGTCACATAAGTGTTAATACGATAAGATAAAGGATAGAAATACCCAATGCCCATCATCAAATCAGCCAAAAAGCGTGTCCGTGTAGCTGAAAAAGCTACCGTCCGCAATGTTAAGACCAAGCGCAGCTTCCGCGAAGCTATCAAGGCTTTCACCAAAGCCGTCACCACCGGTGACAAGAAGACCGCGAACGAAGAACATCGCAAGGCTCAGAGCGCTCTCGACACCGCCGTTAAGAAAGGTGTTTTGAGCAAGAACAAGGTCGCTCGCCAAAAGCGCCAGCTGGCTGCCCAGGCTAAGGCCGCTGCTACCGGTGTTACTGCCGGCACTGCTAAAAAGGCCGCTGCACCAAAGAAGGCCGCACCTGCTAAGGCTACTGCCGCTAAAGCTAAGGCCGCTCCAAAGACCGCCAAGCCAGCCGTTAAAGCTGAAAAGGCTGCAAAACCCGCCGCCAAGAAGCCAGCCGCTAAAAAAGCTGACAAGTAAGCAGATTCACCTCTGTTTATAAGAACCGCCCTCCGGGGCGGTTTTTTGTGTGCCTTCGTTGTTGTCACCCCTGTTATGTTATATTGCTTTTTTACTGTGCTTATGGTATAATACAAATAGTGTTCTTTCACATTGAGAGTTCCCTCTACAGAGAGTAGGAGACACCGCATGCCCCGCCGCAATCGCAGGCGACGCACGCCCGACGCGGAAGTGGAACCCAAGAGCACCGCTCAGCGCGTTTTCGATACGCTGACGATCGTGTGCATTGCCGGATTTGTGCTGATGGTCATCATCATCCAAATCACAGGCAAGGGAGTCACGAGCCTTCACACCGTGATTGGCTTTATCCTCCTCCTGGGCATCATCATTTGCCCGCTGGTCGCTGGAATCATCCGACGGCTCGATCGTCGCAAGCGCTGACACTCCCCTCATAGAAAGAGGTTCGCATGTCGTTTATCGATGTCATCTACCCGCCCACCAAGACAATGCCGCCCGCTGAGGAGACTATTGCTCTCTTCTTCGGACTGTTCCTGAGCATCGTTGGGCTCTATACGCCTAGCTACTGGATCAAGATCGTCATCGGTGCCGTAGCAATGGTCTTCGTATTCGCATCACGCGTAGCGATGTACCAGCGGTACAAGCGGGAAATCACACGCTAGAACACTGCCACGGTGTAATGCCTGTCTCACGATAGGAAACACACCGCTTGGCGGGGTTGTGCGCTCGGGCGTTCATTGTTGACTTGTCAGGCTCACGCTTGCAACTCACCTTGAACCGCTCGACGCACACCCCCCTACCCCCCTACAAAAGAAGCAGAATTTATACATTGGCCGCTCGTTCTTACGAACCGGCAGCAATTTTAAGCAGATAGTTCTGGACCGCCTCGTCGGCGTCGATGCTTTCGCGCTTTAGGCGCGTGTCGATGGTCAGCAATTGCCTGACCAGTATCCGCAACTGTGGTAGCGTACGCTTGGCGGCAATGGCGCTGCTTTTGCGGACCACAAACGGATTGAGCTTAGCGTCTTTAGCCACTTGGTCAGCCGGACGGCCGGCGCCGGTCTTTACCAGCAGCAGAATGTGCAGCTGCCAGGCTAACATGGCGATTATCTGCTGCGGTTCGACCTTGAGCGCCCGCTGCTCCTGGTACAGCGCCATGGTACGAGTGGTGTTGCCGGCGAAAGCCGCTTCGAGCAGCTCAAATATGGTGCTTTGCGGTGCAGCCTCGGTTAGTAGCTCGATGGTTTGGTGAGTTATCTGCGGGTTATGCAGTAAAAGCTTGTCGAGCTCGTGCGCCAGCAGCTGCTGATTTGGGCCAACGCGGTCAACCAAAAAGCGGGCATCGCCGGAGGACAGGCTGCCACCCCGCTGGGTTGCCTGCTCGCTCAACCAACGCGCCAAACCACCGGCGTCTAAGTCGCCAAACTCTTGGTATTCGGTGTCTTTTTTGAGTAACTTATAATACGCGCTGCGCTTGTCCAGCTTGGGCTCGACCAGCACTACATCGGTAGTTTCGGGCACTTGCGGCAACAAATCCTTAATTTTCTCGGCAAACACCTTGTTAGCCGCACCGTTGCGTACTACCACCAGCTTTTTGTCAGCCAGGAATGGCAGCGAAGTAATAGCTTCCGCCAGACGGTCGTACTCGGCCTCTTCGCCATCGACGCGCTCAAGCCCCATGGCATCGTGGGCCTGCAAAAAAGCCGCGACCTTTTGGTCGAGCTCGTGCTTAAGTGCAAAGCTGTTGGTGCCGATGAGGGTGATTATCACCTATTGAGTGTACGACAGGTGTTGCGCGGTGGCTAGCCTACGAGGTTAGAGTCATCGTCATACTCAAAGTCATCATCATAAGTGGAGACATGCGGCGGGTCGCCCTCAAGTCCGAGCTTGAGCACCCTATCTTTAAAGCTGTCGAACGGCTCGCCTGCTGGCAAGGTGTAGATATCCAGTATACCGCTTGAGGTCGTTTTCGGGTTGGCGTTTGCCGCCTGCTGTTCTACCCGGGCCTGTTCAAGTAGCTCGGGATGGTTTGCTTCGAGCCTGTCCAAGAACCGATTGTACATTGCCACCGTGAATCGCAGGTGCTCATGTCGGCTTTGTTCATACCCTGGCGTGCCATACTTTGGCATTTCACCGATGTTCGTGTATACCAGCATTGTGCGAGCACCCATGACTTGCGTAGCAACAGATAGATCGGCGGCGTTTCTACTTGAAGCAGAGTGGTAGTCAATAATGCCAAAACCCTTGTCTTTGTCATACAAGAAATTGCTTGGCTTGGGATCGATATGTAAACCGGCGTCATGCATTTCGATGACTTTATCAATCACGGCGTCAATGTGCTCGTCAGGAATAGCCAGCTTTTCTTCTTGGGCCATCTTTTCCGGTATCGTGCCCGGCACCAGGTTCATGACTGACACTTCATTGTCGATGTCGATAGCTATGAGATGTGAGATGCCCTCGATATGATCACCTTCCCGGAAGGCCGGCACATTCAGGAATGAAACTCCGCCGGTCTTTACGGCATAGTCCACGCCATCGTGGGTCAGTCGGAATGCCTTACCGTTACTACCCCTGCCAAGATAGTGGTCATCGCCGATGGACGCATCCTTTAAAATGGCTGCGACAGGCTCTCGGAAATCGTCAAACTCAGCCATTTTATTGGCCAGAAATCGGATGTTGGCACGAGTAGCCGGGTCGGCATTGCGCAGGAAATTGACGTACTGCTCCGGGCCATGCTCGGCAGTCCCCCGCAGCTCGTTATTAAACATATTGCGATCCTCGGTAACGATCGCTTCACCGGCAGCCAATTGGGCGGCAGTGTGGCCAAGGTCTTGTTCGAGGGCTCGCTGGTGTGCATATGGTTGCTCGTGTGCATACGCGGCTGCCTGGGCGTACATAAGTTCATCTGATTTTTCGTGTATTTGCATGGTGTTTGTTTTAGGGCTCACTAAAACATTACCATATTATACCACTGCTGTCAATAAGCTTATGCTATGGGTTTTTGGCAATGCGGGCAGGTGTGCGTACCGCGGCCGGCGACTTTGGTCTTTTCGATGATTGTGCCGCAGCGGGGGCACGGCAGTCCTTCGCGGCGGAACACGTTGGCAAAAGTTAGGTATTTGCCTGGTTTGCCTTCGGCGTCGACGTAGTGTTGATCGGTGCTGCCACCCTTGGAAATTGACAGCTTGAGCACATCTACGAGTGCTTTGTGTAAGTCCTTGAAGTTTTTGTCAGTTAACAGGCGTACCGGTGTTGTTGGGTGAACTTTGGCGCCCCACAGTGACTCGTCGGCGTAAATGTTGCCGACGCCGGCAATCACCGACTGGTCGAGCAGCGCAGCTTTGATGTTGGTATTTTTGCGGCGTAGCAGCCGGTCGCGCATGAGGTGCCAGGTAAAATCATCGGCCAATGGCTCGGGGCCGACTTTTTGGAAGAAATCGATTTGTGGAACTTCGACCGTTGGCAGCAGGCGCATCCAGCCGAATTTGCGCTGGTCGTTGAAGTAGAGTTTGCTGCCGTCTTGGAATGTCAGCGTGACGCGGGTTGACTTGTCGGGCAGCTCGCCCACGAGGCTGGCGTTTGGGTGCCCTGCCCCAAAGCGCGTCTTGTCGCTACGGAATACCAGCTGGCCGGTCATTTTAAGGTGGATAACGAGCGAATATTTACTGGAGAGCTCAATTAATAAGACTTTAGCACGGCGCGTAACCTCGAGCACTTCGGCGCCGATTAAGAACTGTTGTACATCATGAGGTGCATTTGGGAAACCTTTTGGCCAGTCAAAAGACACGTCAAGCACCCGTTTTCCGGGCAATAAACGTGCTAATCCGAGTCGAACGGTTTCCACCTCTGGTAGTTCGGGCATGATACCAGTATGGCACCAATGGCCGCGACTGCCAATCGTATCTGTTCTACAGCACAATTTGCCGCGATAGCTTACACTAGAGTACGATGGATAGCCTTTTCAATATACTCAGTAAGCGAGAAATCGACGAACCGCCGGAAATCCGTATTATCAAACAATACGTACGCGAGAATTTCCGCGAGAATGCCGGTGTGTTGGTACGCGAGCGCGACATTGTGGTGACCGTGCGCAGCAGTGCCCTGGCTGGAACACTGCGGACCAGGGCGTATCAGATAGCCAAGCTGCTTGGCGACAAGCCAAAACGGCTGATTTTTCGTATTGGCACCCCTGAGAGGGCTTAAAAAGCCTCGGGTTTTATTGAGGAGCGGTGCCGGTGACCAGCTTGTCGTAGCCGGGAACCTGGCGTTTAAACAGGCTGCGGACGGTATCGCCCTTACCTAAGAAGTTACCGTAAGCGCTGCCGCACGAGGTGTTCCACCAACGCAGGATGTCGTCGCTACCGCTGAGCGCTTCGTACACGTAGCGGCTGCCGAGTGGACAGTAGCCGCGCTCGTCTTTGAGTTTGGGATCGGTTTTACCGCTTGTGTAGCCAGCCACGCTCAGAGCGCGTAAGAAGCTGGCGTAGGCGTCGGCGTTGTTATCAAATTCTTTGGTCTGTGTCAGCTTGCCCTGGTAGCCCTGGATTTGCTCGAAAGTAACCTTATCACGGCCAACCGTAACGCGGATGCGTTGGTGAGTTTGGTCGGCGTTAACCGGGCCATCGATTGTGAGGCGCATGACCGTATTAGTCGTGGAATAGCTGTTGAGGTCGATTTTTTGGGGCTTTTCACCACCGCCACCGCTGAATGCCTTAAAAATAAGCACAATCGTCAGGACGATAAGACCGAGACCGATAAGAAATCCAATGATATAACGCATATGATGACTCAATGACGGGCATTCCGGGCGGTTTGCCACACCTCTATTACAAACATAAATAGTACCACATTAGGGTTTATTTTGCAATGTTTACGCTGTAGCCGGCTGCTTGCTTACTTTTGAGCGACAACGTGGAGCCATTTCGCATCGGGTTCGCTTTCCGGAAACAGCACTTTTACCGTAAAACCAATAGCTTCTACCTCTGTTTTGAGTGGCTCGGGACGCCAAAACTGGAAAAACCGTGGCGCACCAAGCTTTTCTTGAGACCAGTCGGCTCCGTCACCCTGCTTAACGGTAAATGCCAGGATGCCACCCTCGGCTAGATAGTCGTACGACTTCCGCAGCACCTGGCGGAGTTCGTTGTCGGTGAAATGCAAGAAAACTGCATTGGCGTAGACTATATCGTGCTCGCCTGGAAAATTGTCGGTGATAGCGTTGAGGACTTCGGCGGTATGGCCCTCTGCTCGCAGGCGTTCTACAAATGCTTCGGTGGCGTCGGTTCGGTCGACTGCACACCCCTGAGACTCAAGGTACAGCGCATCACGACCGAAGGCGCTGCCAATTTCCAGAATCCGAGGTTGTGGCTTGGCCAGCGCCAGCATCTTATCTATCCATAGCTGCACATGACCACCTACCTCTTGCGGCGTGCCGTCAATATACTCCTGCATGTGCGCCTCATAGGACTGCAGTGTCGTATTGTTGGATTGGTCGTCTGCAGTCATGCTTTGGACTCTAGCATTGGCTCAATATCGCGTTTGAATTGTTCGAGCGAGCTGTACAAAATTGCCTGCATACCGACCGCATGAGCGCCGTCGATGTAGACCTGGCGGTCATCGGTAAAAACACACTCGTCCAGGCGCACACCGAGCCGTTCGGCGGTGATTTCGTAGGCCTGAGCCTCTGGTTTGGCGAAACCAATCTGTCCCGAGGCTACCACTACATCAAAATAGCGCTCCAGCTCATGCGGTTCAAAGCGCTTTTGCAGGCCTGAGGCACCGATGTTGCTCAGGAGCGCGGTCTTGTAGTTAGCGCGCAATGACTCGATGTATTCGAGCAAGCGCCAGTCCTTGACTTCGCCTTCGACAATCTTTTGGATCATTTCCGGAATCGTCAGGCCGAGTAGCTTGCTAATCCGCTCGTTCGACTCCTGTTGACTGATAAGCCCACGAGCGTGGAGACCAATAACATCCGAGAGCTCTCGGCCAGCTGCCGGGTCTTTGGCGCGCACTTCTTGTCCCAAAACCTCAAGTGCATCAGCGACCACGACACCAAAACAATCAAAAATAACCGCTTTTATCATGCTCGTTACAGCTCGCCCCAATTGTCGCCAATAGTCGTGTCGACGGTTAGCTTAACCGGCAGCTGCGGGTACACCGCCTCCATGGTGGTTTTGAGTAATGCTGCCACGTTTTCGGCGTCTTTGGCCGGGGATTCCACCAGGATAGAGTCGTGCACTTGCAGGAGTTGGCGCGCCTCCGGGAAGTCGGCGGCAAGCTTACTGTCGACATCTATCATGGCGAGTTTCATCAAGTCGGCCTCGGTGCCCTGGATGGGCATGTTCATAGCCGCGCGCTCGGCAGCTTGGCGCACGATAAAGTTACTGGAATGGATATCGGGCATCGGACGGCGGCGGCCGTGCAGCGTTTCCACGTAGCCATCTTTACGCGCTCGTTCCTTGAGGTTATTAAGATAGGTGAGCAACGGGCCACGCAGCTTAAAGTATTCATCGATGAAGTGGCGCGATTGCTCGAAGGTCATGCCGGTGGCAGCGCTCAGGCCATGGGCACTCATGCCGTACAGAATGCCGAAGTTTACGGCCTTGGCGGCGCTGCGCATCTGTTTCGTAACCTCTTCGGGCTTGCAATTGTGAACCTGTGCCGCGGTTACGGTGTGAATGTCGGCGTCGCGGTTGAACAGCTCAACCATTTCTTTGTCGCCTGACATAGCCGCCGCTAAGCGTAGTTCGAATTGTGAATAGTCGGCGCTCACTAGTTTGTTCGGCGAGCCGTCGGCCGCTTTGCCAGCCACAAAGGCCGTCCGCACTCGACGACCGAGCTCGGTACGGGTTGGGATGTTCTGCAAGTTGGGGTCGTTACTGCTCAGGCGACCGGTTTGCGCCACGGTTAGGCTGTAGGTGGTGTGCAGCCGCGAATGATCGTCGACTTGCTTTGGTAAGGTGTCAATGTAGGTGTTTTTAAGCTTCGTGACCTCGCGGTAGTGCGTGATGAGGTCAATAATGGGATGCTGTCCACGCAGCTTATCGAGCTCGCTGGCAGCAGTGCTGTAGCCGGTTTTACCCTTTTTAATGCCCTGTTTTGGCAAGTTCAGCTTGTCTTCGGCAAACAACACGGTGGCCAGCTGCGTGGGGCTACCAATGTTAAATGGCTCGCCAGCGTGGTCGTAGATTTGTTTTTCGTATGCTTGGATGAGTTTGTCGACTTCTTTGGCAAAGTTTTCCAGATAGTGCGTGTCGAGCTCAATACCGCGCCACTCCATGCGCGCTAACACCGGTATAACTGGCCACTCGACATCGTGGGCCAGTTCCGGCAATTTTGGAATCGAGGCCATTTCTTTAGCCTGCTGGTCGTACAGCGCCCGAATAACCGCAATTATCTCTGGTGCGCGCGTTGTGAGCTCATCGACATCAATGTCCTCGAACGGCGAGCCTTCGTAGTCGAGGTCGGCTTGCGCCAGCTCGGTTAGGCTCTGCTCGCGGCGCAAGGCATTGAGGATGAACGAGCTGATGAGCACGTCATGGCCGATAACCGGCAGCTCTTTACAGCCCAGCTCCAGCAGCACTTTCAATGTCGATTTAAGATCGTAACCAACCAAGAGCGGTGCATCGGCGAATAATGCAACTACCGCCTTGGGGTCGAGCTTATCAAGCTCCAGCGTAAAGGTTTCGCGGCCATCACCACTTATGAGCAATCGCTGCGGCTGCCGGCCGTGCTTACCCGCCGAGCGGCTGTGCACATATACCTGCTTACCCTTCGGGAATGAAAAATCCTGTAGCTTTGCTGGTGCGTCTATCAGGGTGTTTTTGCCCGGTTTGAGTTTATGGACGCTTATGTCACCCTTTTCGAGTAAGTGATTATCGACTGCAACCTGCATAATGTCCGGCAACTGCCGTGCCAGTGTTTTGAATTCCAGCTTTTGGAGCAGTGCGTGTAGCTTGTCGGGTTGTATTTTACTGCCGTCGACTTCTTTGAGGTCGAGTTCGATCGGGGCATCGCACCAGATTGCCGCTAGTTCTTTGCTCATGTAGGCTGACTTTTTGCCCGCCTCCAGCTTTTTACGTAGCGACTCTTTTAATAAATCGAGGTTCTCGTAGATGCCATCCAGCGTTTCATGCTCCTGCAGCAGCTGAACGGCACCCTTTTCGCCGATACCAGGCACGCCGGGAATATTGTCCGAAGAGTCACCCTTGAGTGACTTGAGATCGAGGAATTGGTCCACTCGGATGCCGTACTTAGCCGTAAACGACTCCGGTGAGTATAGCTCGATGCTGGTCAGTCCCTTCTTGAGAGCGAACACCTTCACATTGGGATCGACAAGCTGCAGCATATCCATGTCGGAAGTCACCAACAGCGTCTCAATGCCCTGCTTGGAGGCTTGCACGCCAAGCGTACCCATAATATCGTCGGCTTCGTAGTCATCCAGCTCATAGAGCGGCCACCCAAAGGCCTGCAACAACTCGTGCAGAACCGGGATTTGCTCGTAAAAATCCGCTGGCGGCGGTTTGCGGCCAGCCTTGTACTCCGGATAAATTGCCAGTCGGCGGCGAATGTTAGTTTTGGGCTTATCCCAAGCCACGGCTACGTAGTCCGGCTTGAGCCGCTTAATAACCTCGAGTGCGAGCGTTGCAAAACCGTAGACACCACCGGTTGGCGTGCCGTCCTTGGTGCTTAGATTGGGCATAGCGTAGTAACCCCGGTAGAATACCGACTTACCGTCAATAATCACGAATTTCTTTTTGGTGGCCTCTGTCATGCACCCAGTATAGCGCACACTCTAGGCACTGAGCTCGGGAGACTGGGGTTTTTGGAGCTTTTGTCGCATTTGAGCGTTTGAAATACCACGTTCGGCACGAATTTTGCGTATCTCTTCGCTCGTTTTACCGCCGCGAACCGTGTCGACCTCGGAGTACTTGATGCTGTACTCTAGGCAATCTTGCAGCACCGGACAAGCCGCGCAGATTTTCTTAGCGCGCTCAATACAGGGGGTCTTTTTCGGACATCAACTCAAAATCGCTAGCAACCTCTGGCTCGCGACACAATAAGGTGCCCGCCATCCAGGCACGCTCTTCGGGAGAGCCCACCGGCAAACCGGCAACAAACTCACCAACTTCTCGACGAGCCTGCTGGTCGTAAAACGTGAATGCCGCATAGTCTGCATCGGGCTCGCGAATTGGGTGGTTATATATTGAAAAGGTGCGTTCAATTACATCAGTCATAACAGTGTGCGATTCTATCACAATCTGGCAATACCGCAAGTACCTACGTACCGATGGTCGTTGTGTAGCGCCCGATTGACGGTACACTTTGGAGCGTAAAATGCTTATACTATATATAAATGGATGGGCCCGAAAAAGTCTCGGATTCGAGACAACTCAATTATTACCGCTTAGAAGTCGAAGCGGTACTCGAACAGGCGTATACCACCAGCGCGGGGCTCAGCGCTGCCGAGGCCGCCAACCGGCTTGAGCAGCTCGGCCCTAACGCACTCGAGGTCAAACAGCGCGAATCATGGTTCATCACCTATTTACGCCAGTTCCGCGACCTGATGATTTTGCTGCTTATGGCCAGCAGCGCCCTGTCGTTCTACCTGCAGGACCTGCGGGCTGCCATTGTGTTGATGGCGCTAGTTGTTTTTAACACAACCATCGGCTACCTGCAGGAGCACAAGGCCGAAAAGCTGATTGAATCGCTTGAAAAGCTCGTGGTTGCCACCGCTCGCGTGCAGCGAGACGGCAAGCTGGTCGAGGTACCGTCGCCGGAGCTGGTGCTTGGCGATATTGTATACATCGAAGAGGGCGACTCGGTGCCCGCTGATGTACGCTTGCTCAGCGAAGAAGAGCTCAGCACCAACGACTTTGCATTAACCGGCGAGTCCAATCCGACGCGCAAGTTTACGCATGCCATCCAGGCCGAAATTCCGCTCGCTGGGCGGCATAACATGTGCTTTATGGGGACGACCGTGGCCATCGGGCACGGGTACGGCGTGGTTGTAGCTACCGGCATGCAGACCGAGCTCGGGCGCATCGCCAGCTTAAGCCAGGACACCGGTCGCGTGCGTAGTCCGCTCCAGCGTGAAATGAACAACATTGCTACTCGGGTGACCCAAGGTACGGTAGTATTGTGCGTTATACTGCTGCCCATCGCTATTCACAGCGGCTTGGCCATTAAAGATGCCTTCTTGTTCGCGATTGGCATTGCCAGCTCGATTATTCCGCAGGGCTTGCCCGCCGAGATTAACACTTCCCTGGCTCAGGCGGCCGCCAAGTTAGCCCGTGCCCGCGCGCTCGTAAAGAAATTGTCGTCGGTAGAGACGCTCGGCGCGACCAACATTATCGCCACCGATAAAACCGGCACCCTGACCAAGAATCAGATGACCGTTGAACGCTTACACATTGGCAAAACCAGCTACCGCGTGAGCGGCTCAGGGTACGAGCCGAAGGGCCAGATTCTGGGTCCCGACGGTAAGGCACTGACGCACGCTCAGCTAAAAGAGCTTGAGCTCTTTTTTACGACCGGTGCTATGGCCAGCAATGCTCATGTTAATGCGCCCGATAACGAGCACAGCGTCTGGTACTGTCTTGGCGATCCGACCGAGGGCGCGGCCGTTACATTGGCCAGCAAGGCCGGCATCGACCCAGCCAAACTGGAAGCCAACTATCCCGAGCTCAAAGAGTTTTCCTTCGACTCAGCCCGCAAGCGGATGAGCTCTATCCGGCACTACGGTTCTAGCAAAAAACTATACGTCTTTGTAAAGGGCGCGCCGGAAAATGTGCTGGAGCGCTGCACCGACATTTGGGATCATGGCCACACCCGCAAACTGACCGCCAAAGACCGTCGCGAATTACTCGCCGCCAACGAAGCACTTGCCAGCGAAGCCATGCGCAATCTGGCTTTCGCCTACCGGATTTTGCCGGCCGGCAGCGATCCGAAAAAACTCAAGCTTGATGCTACCGAGCACGAACTAACCTGGCTGGGCATGGTGTCAATAATCGATCCCTTACGCGAAGAGGTACCGGCCGCCATGGTTGCCGCCCGCAAGGCCCATATTAAGGTTTCGGTGGTAACCGGCGACAATGCCATTACCGCGCGAGCAATCGCTGTCCGCGCAAAATTGACAGAAAGTCCAGATGAAATTACCGTTGTGTCAGGCGAAGAACTGACAAAATTGAGTGATAGCCAGGTTATTACCCTGGTGCGCCGCGGTGGTGTGATATTTTCACGGGTTAACCCCGAAGACAAGCTGCGTATTGTACGTTTGGCGCAAAGCAGCGGCAAGATTGTTGCCGTTACCGGCGATGGCATCAACGACGCGCCTGCCCTCAAGCGGGCCGACATTGGCGTTGCCATGGGCAAAACCGGCACCGATGTCGCCAAGCAGTCGGCGGAGATTATTCTGCTCGACGATAGTTTCAACACCTTGGTCGGCGCCATCCAACAAGGCCGCACCATTTTCCAGAACATCAAAAAAGGAACGCTCAGCTGTTTTACTAGTAACGCCGCCGAACTGGTGGTCAATCTGGTGTCGCTGAGCGCTGCTACCATTTTCCACATACCGCTGGCTCTGTCGGTCATGCAGATTCTGGCAGTTGACCTGATTGCCGAACTATTCCCCATTGCCGCACTCGGCCGCGACAAAGCCGACGGTGAGCTCATGGAAGAGCGTCCTCGCGACCCGCGGGACCACATCCTCAATGGGCGAGCACTTATCGACCTGGCGTGGTGTGGTCTGCTTATCGGCGGCTTTGCATACGCCAACTACCTGCTCTTTTTTCAGCGTAATGGCATCAATCCGCAGGGACTGGCCAGTGAAAGCTTTATCCATATGAAGGCCACTGCCGTAACCTACCTCACTATCGTGCTCTGCCAGCTGGCAAACATTTTGCAGCGCCGTAGCGCTCACGGTCTCTTCACGCGCTACCAATTCCATAACCGGCAGTTGTGGCTGGCGCTGGCTTTCTCGATTTTCTGTGTCGCCAACATCATCTACAATCCGTGGATTGCGCCCTACTTCCGCGCTGGCCCGATTGGTTGGATTGATTGGGCCTTCGCTATCCTGGCGGCGGCAATCTTTATTGCCATCCGCGAATTTCAGCGAAATCACCGCCTGCATAAGCGCGAAGCGATTGTCGAGCTCCACAAGCAAACCGTCGGCGCGCTATAAGCTGCCGTGGCGTGTTTGCGCCATATCGATGGTCTGTAGCCCCGAAACCCGAGCTTGACCAATATCACGCATAACTTCCGTAAGGCGCACGCTAATATCGGCTTGCTCCTTTTGCATGATTCTCAGCTGTTCAAGCATTGCCTCGGAATCCTGCCGACGCTCCACCGCCTTGCCCAAAAACGTCTGAAGCGAGGCGTGCACTTCGGATATATTTCGCATAATCTGAGCAGCCTCGGCCTCCAGGTGAACGACCGCTTTGGCAGCATTATGCGATCTTTCGTGCATCCATTCCGCTCTGGCCTGGACTTTCTCAACCTCACCCGCCAGCTGTACCACTGATTCCTGAATTTTCTCGGCTTCGCGCGAGTGTCCGGCCGCCTGTTTAACAACCGGCTCGCCTTCCACAACCTGCGCATAGATTGCCGTCGCCTTACCGGCGGCCTCAGCTGCGCGTACTGTCCTGGCAGCCAAAGCATCTTCCGGGCCCCACACATGCTCCATGAGCGATGTAGCTTGGCCAACAAGCACTTTGGTTGCGGATACGGCTTGCTGCGTCCAGGCCACGGCGTTGTGTTGGCTCAATGAAACCGACGCAGTTTCTGCTTGGGCATGCTTTAAATGCTCGATCGATCGCTGCATCGAAGCCGAAACATCGACCAGTTCGGCGTATCCGTTACCGTGCTGGGCAACGACATCCGAAATTGTGCCTCTCGCTTGCTCGCTCAACGGTATGGCGCCAGCGAGGGCTGCCGCGCCAGCCTGCAGCTCCTGCACATCGGTCTCGTTTTCTGCAATGCCAAGCTCAAGCTGCGCTTTTATAGCCTCAATACTCATACGTTCTCTTTTACCTACCAAAAACTTACAATATAGCGCCACTATAAAATATCGGACCCAAAAAAGCGAGCACGAAGGCTATCTCTGTAGGTTTTCGCCCTGCTATCTTGTACAATGAGCTGGTTATGAGTCGCAAAATTATTGCATTGGTAGGCATGCCCGGTTCGGGCAAAGGCACCTGCACCGACCACTTGGCCGAGGCCTATGGCTGGCCGCTCATTCACTTTGGCAACATGGTATACGAAGAAGTCCAGCGCCGAGGTTTAGACAATGTCAAAGACGAGGCTTTTGTGCGCGAAGACATGCGCGTTAAAGAGGGCAAAGACGTCTTAGCTAAGCACGTTGCCCGCAAGGCCGACAACTTTATTACGAGTGGCGCCGAGATCGTCGTGCTAGACGGCCTGTACAGCTGGACCGAGTACAAATACTTGCATGCTCAATACGGCGATGATTTACTCCTCATCGCTACAACCGCGCCACGTACGCTGCGTTACCAGCGTATTCTTAACCGCAAAGACGGCCACCGCAAATACACCTCTGTTGATCAAATAGTGCAGCGCGAAGTTGCTGAAATTGAAAACCTGGAAAAAGGCGGCCCGATTGCCTTCGCCGACTACACCATCGTCAACGATAGTAACACGCCCGCTCAGCTATTGGCCGATCTGGACACGATTCTCGCCGCCGAAGGCGTAATAGTCGCCCCGTAGCTAATTTGACTCCTCGCGGATTATAGGTCATGCTTGGAGCAACTATGAGTATTGGCGAGCTTTCGAACACTACCCGTATGATACAGAGCGAACTGCATGCCGAGGTTCACACCGGTCCCCTGGCAAGGGATTGGCGAAAAGTTGCCAGAATTCTCGGCGCGGTCACCGGTGGCGCCAGCGAACAACGCAGCGCACTCCTAAACAGAGTCAGAGTTCCAATTGGCCAGTTACTTATCTATACCGGCGCTAATGTAGAGGCCACCCAAAAAGCCGCCCAGCGGATGCACACGCTAGCCGGTGGCAGCCGATCCGAGCCAGCCACCGAGCTCGTGGGACACTTAGGCCTGCTGGCGCAGAAGGCCGTAGACTTGCATGAACAGCCGGACGCATACCGCACGCTTATTACCGTACACTGGCATGATGACGACTTGTCAACTCGACTACTCCCAGGACTGGTAGACTCTACGGCAGCCTGCATTGAGGACGTAGAGGCATTCACCACTCTCTACAAAGTCAGTGATGACTACTTCTCGCGCTACCTCGGTTCGCTATAACTGACGTATATTTTACAGCCTTACCACTGCGTGGTATGGTTTTAGAATGAACATCGGCGAGGTCAAGAAAGAAGTAGTCGGGGTGCAACGCCGACTACACAGCGACACGCAAACCCGCAAGCTCGTTGTCCGCTGGCAGGATCTGCACAATGGATTGCAGCGCGCCGAGTCGGATATCGCCAATCGCCGTTACCATCTTATTGCAACAGGCGGTCCCCTCGCTCTAAAGCTATTTCAATCGTCGTGGGTTAACCTGACCACCTGCGAACGAGCCGATGATGACATTCGCCGGCTCACCGAAGGCAGCCGCGGCGAACCGGCACAGGAGCTTGTCGAACTAGTCGGCGCGCTCGCACTCACCGCCGGCATCATGCATAATGCACAGCAAAGCATACACGCCCGAGTCAACATCATGATCGAAGATGAGCAATACACCGCCATTGAGATGTCATCGGTTGTCTCCTCGAGCGCCACCGGTGTTGAACATGCTGAAGCATTCGTCAATTACATTAACGGAGCCGATCTCTACTTCGATCGGTATCTGGGCTCGTTTTAGCTACAGAAATTACCGGTGGCTTATTTAATGTAGTCGTGCAGCTTACGAGCGTCTTTGTGCTTACGCAGCTTAGCCAGAGCCTTGGCTTCAATCTGGCGGATGCGCTCGCGAGTAACGCTGAATTCGCCACCGACTTCTTCGAGGGTGTGCTGCTTGCCATCTTCCAGGCCAAAACGCAAACGAATAATTTTCTGTTCGCGTTCGGTCAGGGCGTTGAGCACTTCCTTCACCTGCTCTTTGAGCAGCTGGTTGGTTGCCGATTCTTCGGGAGAGATTGTGTCTTCGTCTTCGATGAAGTCAGCCAGTACCGAGTCTTCTTCGTCGTCACGGATTGAAGCATCAAGCGAGGAAATCTCCTGTTTAATCTTCATGATGTGCTCGACCTTTTCGACTTCGATCTCCATGGCGGCGGCGATTTCCTCGTTGGTCGGTTCGCGGTTAAGCTCCTGGGTCAAACGGCGTTGCGTACGCAACAGCTTGTTGATTGTTTCCACCATGTGCACCGGAATACGAATCACGCGGGCCTGGTCGGCAATCGCGCGGGTAATCGCCTGGCGAATCCACCAGGTAGCGTAGGTCGAGAATTTAAAGCCTTTGTCCGGGTCAAACTTTTCGACGGCACGCAGCAGACCGGTGTTACCCTCTTGAATCAAGTCGAGCAAGTCTAGTCCGCGACCGACGTAGCGTTTGGCAATCGAGACCACCAAGCGCATGTTGGCTTCGGCCATTTTGTCTTTGGCATCTTTGTCGCCATCGACGACGCGCTTAGCCAGCGCCAGCTCTTCCTCGGCGCTCAGCAGCGGAATCTTACCGATTTCACGCAGATACAGACGCACTGAGTCGTCGGCTACATCGTCATCGACGTACACGCGACCGGCATCGACTTCGGTTTCTTCTTCGAGTTCATCCTCGGCCCACTCGTCGCTCAGTTTAACCGGGTCAACCTCGGCCTCGGTTGCGCTAACCTCAATGCCGGCTTCTGCCAGTTCGGCGTACAACGATTCGAGCACCTCGACGTTTGCCGGGGTTTCAGGAATCTTGGCAACAATTTCTTGCTGCTCAATCCGGTTGTCTTTTTTAGCCTTCTCGAGCAATTCCTGCTTAGCCTTGTTTGGGTCCATTGCCGGCGCAGCCTGCTTGCCCTTGGCGGCCTTAGTGGCCTGGGCGGCTTTGGCAGGCTTTGCAGCCTGAGCAGCGGTTACTTTTTTGTCGTTCTTACTATCTTTCTTGTCAGCCACGCTGCCCTCCTTGTGCTTGATTGCGTAAAGTATCGAGTTCTTTGACACGCATGAGTACCTGACGAGTTGTTTCGTCGTCTGCACCCTGCAATTGTGTCATAAGCTTTTGTTTTTCGTGTTTGATGTATTGTTCTATCAATCGAGCTTGCATGCGGGTAATTTCATAGTTGAGTTCAATGTTCTCAACATCCCCATACAACTCCTCATGCTGTAATATCAATATCTTACCATAATCCTGCAAACTTTGCACCTGTTCCTCGGTAAGTTGTTTGTTGCCGCTGGTGAGCTGGGTAATATCGGGTTCCGAACCGGCGAATTGCACCTCTGGATGAGCCACGAGCCAGCGGAATACATAGCGCCCTTCCTGCCCCACAAACATATCGGGTTGCACCAGATTAGCCCGCAGCCGCAGCGACGGATGCAGCAGTAACAATGACAACAGATGGTCCTGGGTTTTACGGTAATCGGCCGCTACTTTATCGACATTGGCCGGTGTTGGCACCGCTTTTCTGACTTTTTCGGGCGGTGCCGGTGCTTTGGACAGCTTAGTATCCAGAGCTTGGCGGTTAACCCCGAGTACTTCGGCAATGCGCGTCATGTAGTGGTCCTGCTCAACGCTGTCGGCCAACTGGCGAACAATCGGCAGCAGAATATCGCTGAACTCTTTTTTGCCGCGGGCAGTCGTGAGATCGAGTAACCCCTGGTAGCGCGCCATCAGCCAATCGAGTGCGTATTGCGGCTGCTCAATGATGTCCTGCCAGATCTTCGGATCCTGTTTGATAAGCTCATCGGGATCCTTACCACTTGGAATGGTAATGATGCTCAAGCTGACACCGACTTTGCTGGCGATCGGAATCGCCCGCTCGGTAGCGGCGATACCGGCCCGATCGGCATCAAAACAGAGGCGGATGTCATTCGTGAAGCGGCTCAGCGCTTTGAGATTTGGCTCGGTTAGGGCGGTCCCGGCCGTAGCCACTACTTGCCGGACGCCAGCTTGGTGGCTGGCAATGACGTCAAGGTTACCCTCGACAATAACGACAAACTGACTCTTGCGAATCGCTTCTTTGGCTAAGTGCAGGCCGTAGACATGCCGGCTTTTGTCGTAGAGCAGCGTTTGTGGGGTGTTGATGTATTTAGGCGCGTTCTTATCATCCTTGAGCAAGCGAGCGGTAAAACCGACTACTCTACCCTGCGGGTCTTGCAGCGGGATCATCACCCGGCCACGGAACATGTCGCCGACTCCGCGGTAACGCTTGGCACTCAAGCCGGCTTTTTGTATCTCATCATCGCTAAACTTCTTGGATTTCAGAAACGTCACCAGCGCCGAGCCATTTTCCGGCGAGTACCCGAGCCGCCACTCCAGCGCCGTCTGCTTGGTAAACTGCCGCTTACCGAGCACGTACTCGTACGCCAATTTGGCTTTGCTGAATTGAATCTGGTAAAACTTAGCCGCCAGCTCGTTGGCCTCAAACAGGCGTTCTTTGAGCTTGCCGTTACTGCTCGCCCGCGAGCCGCGATACTGCTCAAGGTCAATGCCGGCCTTGCGCGCTAACAGTTCAAGCGCACCCCTAAAGTCGAGCCCCTCGACTTCCATAATAAAGCTGAACATATTGCCACCCTTGCCGCTGCTGAAATCGTGCCAGATTTGCTTTTCCGGGCTGACCATAAAGCTCGGCGAGCGTTCGCTCGTGAACGGGCTTAGGCCCTTGAAGTTGCGGCCGGCACGCTTAAGCTGAACGTATTCTCCAATAACGTCCTCGATACTGAGCCGAGTTTTTACATCCTCTACCGCATCCATGCTTCTATTATATTCGTTATGAGGTGAAAGGTGTTAGCAAAAAGCTACTCGAATACCCTAAAGCCGCCGGGTTTGGTCTGGTGCAGGGCGCGCAAAACCTTTATTATAAAGCTTATGCAACCACAAGGGCCCTTTCAAAATGGCCAACCTCAGCCAGGGCAACCCGGCAATCAGTCGTATGGGCCGCAAAATGGTCCGTACCAAGCGCCGTACGGGCCTCCTGTCCCCGGTCAACCGTACTTTCAGACCGGACCTCCCGGTGCACCGCAAAATGGCCTGCAATCGCCTGGTGCACAGTTTCCACACGCTCAAATTCCCGGCCAACCGCAGCAGTTTGAACCGGTTCAACGGCCTATTCAGCCGGCCGTTCCTGCATATCAACCACCGGCAAGCTACCGACCGTCGCCGCTCGGCCCCGTTGCACCACCACCGCCTCCACCCGAGCCAACCACACCTTACGACTTCTTTATGAAGCCCCAGCAAGCCCAGCGACCAGGTGCAAAAAAGCCGCTGGTTCCACCCTCTATGGCTTCAAACAAGATGTTCCGAATCGCCTTCGTGGTGGGCGGGATAGTGTTCTTGCTGATTATCGCTTCTATCGTGCAGGCCATGCTACCAAAAGACACAAGCCGAGACGAATTGCTCAGTATCGCCCAAACCCAGACCGAGCTGGCGCGCGTTTCCGACCTAGGCACCCGCGCCAAAACTCGCGAGATGCGCTACTTCGCCATCAACTCCAACCTGGTCATCAACTCCGACCGGATTGCCATGCTCAATTACCTCAAGAAAAACGGCTTCAGCTTTAAAGATAAGGACCTAGCCCTCAAGCGTAACCCCAAAACCGACGCCGACCTCAAGACCGCCACTGCTTCGAGCACCTACGACAGCGCATTTAAGACATTATTCGTAAAAGCGCTCAACGACTACGGCAGCGCTTTGCAGGCCCGTCAAGGCGTTACTACCGGCGTCAATGAGCAGAAAATGCTGGCCAGTGACATTGAGCACCTCAAGCTGCTCCTCGAGCAAGCCGACGCCACCGGCACCAACTAGCTACACGCCCGAAACAAGCTGATACGAGTGCCGGATAAGGTCCCGCACTTCTTCCCAACCGAGCTCACCGCTCAGTACCAGCGTATTCCAGTGCTTTTTATTGAGGTGATACCCCGGCATAACGGTAGCGTACTTTTCGCGCAGCGTTACCGCCAGCTGCGGGTCACACTTTAGGCTGATCTGCAGCGGCATTTTATCTTCGGTAACCAGCGCAAACATCTTGCCTTGGCTACGATCACCATCTTTGGCACCAACTTTGTAGACGGCAACTTCTTTGCCAAACGGATAGTCGAGCCAGGCGTTCGGCATGCTCAGAATGTATGTTTCAACTTCTTTATGATCGATCATGATACTTAGTTATTTTTAAACCACTCCAGATAATGTTGCAACTCGGCAATTGAGGCCTGGATGTCGTCGAACGCCCGGTGTACCTCGCGCTTTTCAAACTCTTCTCCGTAGCGGCCCTGCATGTACACTTTCCAGGAGCTGACATCGAGCATCCGGTAGTGCAGCTTCAGGTCGAATGCCGGCCACCATTGCTTAATAAAGTTGCGGTCGTTATGGATGGAGTTGCCTGCTAACACCGCCGGTTCGTCACCAAAGTGCTCAGCCACTAGCTCGATCAGCTCTTGCTCAACCGCTTGGCTCGGCTTGCCTTGCTCCAATTTTTGCACAAAATCATCACGGTTGGCCGGGTAGTCAGCCCACCAGACATTTTTTTGCATGCGATCAACCACAACCTCACGAGGCTGCTGCACGCGAGCTTCGTAGCTTGCCAGAGTTACAAAGTTAAAATCGGTAATTTCGGCAGCTATCTCCAAAATCACATCTTTCTCGGCATCGAGGCCAGTCATCTCGAGATCAACCCACAGTAACTTACTCGGCTTGGCCTTTTTATCAATCATTCGTGTCCTCTTACTCCATTTCCGTCATTCGGTCGCCTTTCTCCGAGGCGCTCACTGCTGCCGGACAAGACTCATGGCAACGATTATAGCGCTGTCGACGGCGATATAAAAACGCTTCGCCTGTGACACATGGCCGGCGAAGCGTTTTGAGGCACCCGTGAAACGGGTTTTACGAGGCTTGTTCGCGGGCCGCCTTCAAGGCGTTACCATACCAAACAGTCTCGTTGAGCGTGGCACGAACACTGTTCAGCGGGCCGTATTCTCGAGCTTGGAGTTCCTCGCTCAAGGTACCTTCCTCGTCGATGTGCTCGGCCACTCGATCCGAGAAGTATGTCACCTCCGGCACACTAACAGCCAGCACACCGGGCAAGATACCACGCAAGTGAGCAACCGATTGCGCTCCACCGGTAACACCGTGAGCTACGATGCCAACCGGCTTACGGGTTACTTCGTGCGCGATATAGTCAATAGCGTTTTTAAGCGCACCCGGTACTGAGCGGTTATACTCAGGAGTGACCAATACATAGGCATCGGCCTCATTGAGCTTGTCGAGCCAGCGCTTCACATCACCTTCGGTCTTGCGGTCGGGATTGTAACGCGGCGAGATGCCCTCCTCGAACAGCGGCAGATTGTAATCAGCCAGGTCTACCAGCTCAACTTCGACGCCTTCGAGCTTTTGAGCTTCTTTGTACACCCAGACACCAAGCCGGCCGGTCTGGCGGTTTTGGCGAATACTACCGGTAATAATTTGCAGCTTCATAGAGTCCTCCTTTGCCGTCCCGGGCGTATGAAATAGTATCCGGCTACGGCGGTTTATGGTATACTTTTTATAGTAACTATCAGTATAGGCATTTTACTATACTTTGTAAAGCGATAATCACTATAACACCTATGGACACTTCAACACCAACCATCAAACTTGAGCCGCATGTCGGCTGTATTGCTGCGGCCATGGAGATTATCGGTAACAAGTGGACCGCACTCATTTTGCGTGACCTGTCGGGCGGTCCGCGCCGGTTTAGCGAACTCGAAAAGTCGGTCGGCACCATTAATCCGCGCACGCTCAGCCAGCGGCTCGACGATCTGGAGGCGCACGCCATTATTCAAAAACAGGCTTGCAGTGATAGCCCTTCCCGCCCTGAATACTGCCTGACTCAAAAAGGCCAGGACTTGATCCCTGTACTGCAGCAGATGGCTGCCTGGGGCACCAAGTACTACCAGGCGAACACCCAGAACGTTGCGTAAACTGTAACGATTCTACTTTGTATCGTTCTTGTCTTTGCTTTGGAAGTCAAGTGCAACCGAGTTAATGCAGTAATGTTGGTTCGTGGGTGATGACGAGTCATCAAACAGATGGCCGAGGTGGCTGCCACATTGCTTGCACACCACTTCTGTCCGGGACATGCCCAGACTGTTATCGGGCACGAGCTCGACCGCGTCGTTTTGTGCCGCAGCGAAACTTGGCCAGCCCTCAAGGCCGGCTATCTCAGAGGTGTATTTGCTATCACTCGCAAACAAGGCTGCTCCGCAAGCAGCGCAGCGGTACTGACCCTGCTTATCGTTATACAGCAAGGCTCCGCTACCCGGCATTTCGGTGCCTTTTTGCCGCAGCACACGGTACTGTTCAGGTGTGAGCTTGTCTCGCCACTGGTCATCACTGAGTTGTGTAGTCATACCGTACAGTATACGCTCGCTCGCCGCCGGACTCTACCGAGTAGCCATAACCAACGTTCACAGAGACACACTACTCGTGGTATATTTAATTACAAAGGCAAAAAATAAACATGAACCCACAGCAATACCCACCCTATGGTCCTCCCGGCCCGCCAGGACGTACGCCGCCCAACGGCGGCTGGCCTGCTAATCCGGGCGGTTTTCAGCAGCCTCTGAACGGTGGTGGGTACGCGCCTCCACCTCCCCCGCCAGCCTATGGACCAACCCCGTATATACCACCCCAGCCAAACTATGGACCACCCGTCGGTACACCCGGTTATCCGATGGCACAGCACACTCCCGGCTATAATCCCAACCCCTTCCCCGGCGAAACCGAGCAAAAGTCTTCGAACCGCAAAATTATCATCTACGCCGCCACAGCGGTTATGGTGTTATTAATTGTCATTGTGATTGTTAAGGTTATCAGCGACGGCAAGCAGATCGACCCGAACATTAAGCCCGGCACCACCACGAATACTCCCGGCATACCGAATGTTTCTACCCCAAACGATGACAAGCTCGATCTAAGCCAGCGCCTCGACAGCCAATCCTCACTCAAAGAGCAATCGTTGCAAGCCAGCATAAAGCAGCAGGTCAACTTGTCGAGCGGTTTTAGCTTTATGGTTAACGATATCGCCACCTATACCCCGACCGACCCAACCATCAAGCCTGCCGACGGCAAGCGCTTTATAAAAGTTGATGTCGTGGCTGGCAACCGAGCCAAGTCGGACAACATCGATGTCTCATACCTGGATTTTAAGCTCCGTAACGGCCGTAACGAGCTCTTAACGGGCGACGGCGCAACATTGAAGCTGCTCAACAACTACCTGGCATCTCCGAGCTCATTACAGCCCGGCAGCCAAGTGAGCGGCTCAATCATTTTCCAGGTCGACAGTGACGCTACCGAATGGGCACTCGTTCACAGCGAATCGTACCGCAAGATTACCGACGGCACTAGCTTTACTGTTCAGGGATCAATCGCATTAGTTTCGGCAGCACCAGCAAAGTAGACAAACCACAAACCGACTATGCAGCTATTACTTGTGCTTTTGCTCGTTTGGGTGCATTGATCGCGCCAAATTCCAAACCACCAGGTAAATGCCACTCAGAAAAATGAAGAACATGAGTGTTGTCGTAAACGCTTCAGGATGACGTAGCGGCCTGATGATCCGCTCCGAGATATCGAAAATAATACCTGCCGGGTTGACCAGTACATCCCAGCTATTCCAGCGCAAATCGCGACCGAGGTAGATTGCAAAACTACAGAGCAGCAACACACCTGCCGCAAAACTGCCGGCATGCACCACGCCCAGGCGCTGGCGTAGCTGGCTCTGCACCATATACAAGCTCGTGTAGCCAAGCGCTAACCCGTTCAACACAAACAGCGTAAAGGTCAGTGAATCGAACAAAATATACGACCGCGGCACATCCTGCAGATGGATAAAGTCGCTCACAATATAAAAACTGTTCGGCAAGAAGAGCAACCAAGCCAAGCTCAAACTAATGGCCGACCATTCAGACCACAACCGGTGTCGCAGAATACGCACCAAACCATACGAAAATACCAACGGCAGCCACGCCAAAAACAGATTCCATACCAGATACCAGTCGGCAAAACTATGGCTGCGCCATGCACCTATCAAAAAGAAGCCAACGCTGATTATACTCAGCCCCACCAACGACGTCACATACGACCGAAACGACCCAATGCCGCTACGCACACTCATAGCCATAGTATAACAGGGTTACGCTACCGGTAGTTGTACCGAGAAAACCGCTCCGCCACTCTTATGGTTGTAGGCACGGATACTACCCTGATTGGCCGCAACAATTTCTTTAGCCAGCGCAAGTCCGAGACCATAACCGCTGGTCGTATTAGCTCGAGCCGGATCGCCGCGATACAAACGGTTAAAGATGTATGGCAGATCCTTTTCGGCAATCCCCTTGCCTTCGTCACGCACAGTTATCACATACTGCGAACCATGTTGCGCACCCGCAATGTAGATCTTGCCGGGGCGCGAACCGTATTTGACCGCATTATCCAGCAAGATAACCAGCAGCCGCACGAGGCTTTCCTGATTACCATACACCGATCCTTGAGCCAATTGGCGCTTAACACTCACCTTGTGCTTTTGGAGAATCTTCTTGAGCTGCGCAACCGATTCGTCAACGATTTCGCTCGCCGGCAAAGCGCCACGCACCAGATCTGCTTGGCCGTACTGGGTGAGCGCCAACAAGTCGCGCGATAGGTTTTCCAGCCGCTGCACCTCTTCGAGATTACTGGTCACAAGCTCGCGGGTATCAGCTTCCGAAAATGACTTGGCCCGCAAGAAAACCTCGTTTTCGGCGCGGATGTTGGCCAACGGAGTTCTCAGCTCGTGACTGGCATCGGCTACAAACCGAGCCTGGTCTTCGTGCAATTCCGCCAACGGCTTCAAGGTGCGGCCGGCAAACCAGTAGCTAATAAGGCCACCGACTACCAGCGCACCGATGTTAAGCATCGCCAGATCCTGGTTGAGATGCTGCCGGGCAATCAACGCCTGGTTCTCTTGAATAGCGTTAAAATCCTGCTCCGGATGCGGCAATAATAGGCTCAAGCCACTTTTTGCTAACTCGCGGAATTCACCGCGCTGCACGGCAATCGCCCGATTAAGCTCGTACTCCGCAAACAGACGAATACCTACCGTTAATGTCAGGCTAAAACAAAATAATGTCGCCAAATAGAACAAGGTCAGCTTGAGCCGAGCTGACCTGAACATACCGAGTGAGACTCTACTCCACCTTGTAGCCATATCCTCGAACGGTTTTAATGATGTCTTCGTGCGTGCCAAGTTTTTTGCGCACGTTAGCTACGAAGGTCTCTACGGTGTTGTGCTGCACGCGCGATTCGTCGGACCAAACGTGGTCAAGTAACCGGTCTTTGCCGATGACCTCACCCTTGTGCCGCATCAGGTACTCTACCAATTGGAATTCCTTGGCGGTAAATTGTACTTCCTGGCCATCGCAGCGGGCAATGTGCGCCACCATATCAAGCTCCAGTGGCCCGGAGCTGAGGGTGCTGCCCTGATGTTCCTTCGGTCGACGCAGCAATGCGCGCACCCGGGCCAGCAGCTCGTCAAACGAGAACGGCTTGGTCATGTAATCGTCGGCACCGGCATCAAGCCCGCGCACCCGGTCACCGATAGTGGTGCGTGCAGTCAGTAACAGGATTGGCGCTTGCTCGTGAGCCTCTCGCCACTTAGCGACTAGTTGCGGGCCGTCGTAGGCACCGGGGATCATCCAATCGAGCAGCACCAAGTCGTACGAGCTGCCCTGCACTAAGCTCATAGCGGCATCGCTATCATGGACCACATCAACAATATAGCCTTCGGCGCTCAGACCTTTCTCGAGGCTGCGAGCCAACTTTACTTCATCTTCAACAACTAATATCTTCATTTGGTAATTTCTCCGGCCATCTGTCGGCCATGTTTGCCCGCCCCTTAAAGTAACAAACTCTACTATATAGTGGCAAACTTGACAACAGCTTGAGTAAGCTCCCTAAACTATTTGAGACTACTGATCGAGGCTCAGCTTGAATTTTTCGACCAAATCGACCGGTGTTGGATTCAGACCATTGAGCAGCGCCAGATACAAGCTGGTAAAGTCGCCGAAGTTGGAAGCCCACAAAAGCTGCTTAATGAGCGTGTCACCCTGAGGATTGACCACATGCGGCGCCGGACGCTTGCCGGAAAGCAGCCGTTCACTGACCTCAAAACGCTTTTGTACGCGCGGGTGCTCCAGATTGGAGCGAATTTCGACAACGGCATACGGTTTATCTACCGGGTGACTCGCCCAGCCGATAAACTCGTTATGATTAAACTCTGGGTATTGGTAGGTCCAAGCGACATTCTTAGCATTTTCGTTACAGCAAATCTTCCACTTATTGGCCGCCGGGAACAGCTTTGGACCGGCGTACACAACCACTGACTTACCCGCCAATTCCAGAGCGAGCTGTTTTGCCGGGTTCTGCGCAGTGGCCACATCAGGGCGCCACTCGGCGGTCTGATCTTTGAGCCATTCGCCCGCCTGCTTAAGCTCTTCAACGCTGCCCTCCGGCATAATTCCAAGCGGCTCCAGCAATTGCGCCAGCGCTGCAAAGAAGTAAAACGACGACATGCGCGGCTGAATGCCCCCGGGAATCGTAAACAACGGCAGATTCTTTTCTCGCGCCAAAGCAGCTAATTTGCCGCCGGCCGCGAACACGACAATCTGGGCACCACGCTGTTCGGCATCCGCCAGCGCAGACAATGTCTCTTCGGTGTTACCCGAGTAGCTCGAAATAATACACAGCGTTTGGCCGCCCACGTACGCTGGCAGCTCATAGTCACGGGCAATATCAAACGGCAGGCTCAGACCGGGCCAGGACTTCAAATAAACTGCCGGCAATGACGAGCCACCCATCCCAGCCAGCACTACATTACGGATTTCGCCAAGTTGCGGCGCTATCGCAAAATCATGCTGCAGCTGCTGCCACTGCTTTTCTGCAACACCCAGCGCATCCTGTGCGTCACGTTCGTGGATTAGTTTCAAGTCATCAAGCATCGCCGAACCTCCTTATAACAACCGTTGGCCTACTATCCAGCATACACCGTAGCACAACCCCCAGCTTGCACTTTGCGGTACCGGTTATGTATATTACAATTAAGTACATAGTAAATTGTCGATTTCGTTTGTATACGACACACAATTAAGGGGGTATATGTTCGGGCACCAAAATAATAACGACCAGGCGAGTCAAACAGGTCACGGCGATCAGGCCGTTGCCGACGACAGTATCACCAATGGTCTAACCCCAGAGACGGTCGCCCCGACCGCCAACACTCCTTCGGCACCAGTTGTCGATCAAAATGCAGTTGATCAGAGCACGGCCACCGGCAGCGATTACGTCATGACCGACCTGCCTACGGTCAACGACCCAACAACCCCGCAGCCAGTAAGCACCGACGTAGCCGATCCCGTCGTTAACGATATCGATGCCGCCGTTATCGCCGGCGCTACGCCACTCGTCGACGACCCAGTCGTTGCCGCACCTGCCCCCGCTCCGGTTATTGCCGACACGCCCGTTATCGGCAACGCAGTCAACACGCCCGCCCCGGCGGCTGGCTCGGACACGCTTCTCGAGCTCAAGCAATCAGCCCTGCACGATCTGTCACCACTTCTGGGCCAGCTCGAACAATCCCCCGAAGAGAAGTTCCGTACCACCATGATGATGATTCAGGCATCCGACGACCAGTCACTCTTACAGTCGGCTTACGATGCCGCCAGGCAAATTACCGACGAAAAAGTCCGTGCCCAAGCCCTGCTCGACGTAGTTAACGAGATTAACTACTTCACTCAGCAAGGCGAAGCTCCAAACGTCTCTTAAGCGTCAGCCGCACGCTTACTGCGGACGGTCGACTGGGCTGCTGCTCGTGCTCTCGCTCACCGACGTGGTAGCCGGTTGGCCTTTTGGCTTTGGCAGCGTATCATTCTGAGGATCTTGTTTTGTCTCTTTTGCCGTATCCGGCGCCTTCTTGGCGTTATCGGTTGACTTATCATTGGCATTCGGAACAATGCCACCCTGCTCTTCGGCGCGCCGAGTAGTCGACTGCGAACTTGAACCATCACCAGAGTATTTATCAGAGAAGTATTGGTACAGGCGAACCGTTCCAAACGCCAACAGTACGAGCAAACCAACACCGGCCGCTATAAACAGAGCTAAGCGTGTCCGATATTGCGCGGTACCAGGTGATGTCCGAACCGACTCATACACCTGCGGCGGCACTTGCGTACCATAGCCGTCATCCGTTTGCTGATTACGAGACCTCGAAGACTTAAATCCAAACATAAGTATATTATACCACAATCAATTAAAAATGGAATACCCCTTATGCTTTACTTGACATAAGGGGTATGTACACGCTGTATCTACAATCGTCGCAGACTACATCATGCCCATGCCGGGCATGCCGCCACCCATAGCCGGTGCGGTGCTTTCCTTCTCGGGAATATCCACCACGAGCGCACCCATGGTCATGCTGGTGCCGGCAATCGAAACTGCGTTAAGCAGCGCTTCTTTGGTCACCCGGGCCGGGTCAATGACACCGTTCGCCTTGAGGTCAACCAATTTACCCGGCTCGTTCACGTTCACGCCGTGACCAGGCTGAGCCTTACGGACTTGCGGCAGCCATTCGTCAGCGTTCAAGCCGGCATTAGCTAACAGAATACGGAACGGCTGTTCCAAAGCATTCTTAAGGAGTTGCTTACCGGCGGCAACCGCAGCATCTTCATCGTTGCTTGAGCTAATAGCCGAAGACAGGTTAATGAGCGTCACGCCACCACCAGGTACAACACCCTCATCCAAAGCGGCTTTTACGGCCGCAACGGCGTCATCTACCCGGTACTTCTTCTCTTCAATTTCGGTCTCGGTCGCACCACCGACCTTAATGACCGCCACCTTGCCGCTCAATGCAGCCCGACGCTTATCGAGATTCTCGCGGTCGTATTCGCTTGAAGCGGCTTCGGCCTGACTCTTGATTTGCATCAAACGAGCGTCAATTTCACTCGGCGAGCCGGCACCTTCGATAATGGTTGTGTCATCCTTGGTTACAATCACCTTACGGGCAGTACCGATAACATCGAGGTCGACGTTTTCAAAGGTCATACCCTGATCTTCGCTAATAACCTGCGCACCGGTCAGGATAGCGATGTCGTTCAGGATATCTTTACGACGGTCACCGAAAGCCGGAGCCTTGATAGCCACGGTGTTAAAGACACCTTTCAGGCGGTTCAACACCAATGTACCCAGGGCTTCGCCCTCTACGTCTTCAGCAATCAGCACCAGGTCTTTTTTACCGGTTTGCGCCAGCTTCTCTAACAGAGGCAGAAACTCCTGGATTGAACTAATTTTGCGATCGGTAATGACGATTGCCGGCTTGTCGTACGCGGCCTCCATACGAGCGGTGTCGGTTACCATGTAGGCACTCACAAAGCCGCGGTCAAAGGTAAAGCCCTCGACAACTTCGCTTTCCAAGTCTAGCCCCTGACCTTCTTCAACAGTAACCACACCCTCTTTACCGACTTTGTCGATAACTTCGGCAATCAAGTCACCAATCTGAGCATCACCGGCAGAAATGGTTGCGACTTCGGCAACCCGCGATTTCTGGCCCTGAATATCCTCACGCAAGCCCGCGAGCTGCGAAATAACATCGGTAGCAGCGGCCTCCAGCCCTTTACGGAGCAGCATTGGGTTGTGGCCGGCAGCAATCAGCTTATTGGCCTCGTTTAAGATGTGGTAGGTCAGGACCGTAACAGTCGTCGTACCGTCACCAGCAACATCATTCATCTTGCTGGCAGCCTGCTTAATCAGCTCGGCGCCAACCTTGTAGCCTAGGGTTTCATCATCGTCATCAGGTAAATCAACACCTTTAGCAACGGTTACACCGTCATGGGTAACGGTTGGACCACCAAACCCCTTGCTAATGACCACATTGCGACCCCGCGGGCCCATAGTAGTTTTTACTGCGTTGTATAAAATCTCCGCACCACCGAGAACCCGGCGGCGAGCATCTTCATCGTAAAATACTTTTTTTGCCATCTATAAACTCCTTATGCCCCTATAGTTGAACCGTAGCCAAAATATCTTCTTCTTTGACGAGAATATAGTCTTCACCGGCTACTTTTACCTCTGTAGTACTGTAGGTTTTGTACAAAATACGGTCACCCACTTTAATCTGTTCGGCACTTTTACCAACAGCCACTACTTTGGCCACTTTTGGTTTTTCTTGGGCTTTATCAGGTAAGTAGAAGCCGCTCGCCGTCTTAGCTTCGGCTTTTTCAGCCACGGCTACCACGTAGTCGGCCAATGGTTGGATTGGTACATTTGTATCAGCCATAAACATCCTCCTTATAGCAAGTAATCAAGGTTTAACAGATGACGTTAGCACTTTACTCATGAGAGTGCTAACGCGTCAGTCCTGACTATACGGCAGGTCAAAGAGACCTGTCAACACCTTGCTTTACCGCCAAATCATTGCAAACTATTGACAAATAGTACTTTTTATGTTATTATGTCAAGCACAATACGACAAAAGGTCGTACGTACCCGAAAGGGATAACATCATGTCGAACCGCAACTCTGTCGCAGGCGCCTTCGGTAGCACCGGCACTGACATCCTCACGCTCGTTCGAGAGGACCGTCGCGCCGCACGCACCGACCGCCAGCGCCACTCGCAGCCCCGCCGGCAGCGTTCCACGCAGCCGACCACTCGCGAGGAGTTCACCGCCCTGTTCGCAGGACACGTCACCAGGGCCGCCAACAAGCGCAACTGGTCCGTGGCCACCCGAACGCTCGTCGTCGCCTACATCAAGGCACTCACCGACGAGGACGGCAACGGTCAGGTTCCCGAGGGTCTCGATGGATTTCCGGCGCGCCTCGTGCAGCAGAAGTTCGCAATGAGCATCCTGCTGTCGAAGCCCAAGGGCGTCGAGTTCCCGGGCCGGACCCAGGACTGGTTCAACAAGGCGTTCGACGACGCCTACGCCTACCGGATGAGCCTGCGCAACCAGCGCACCTCCGCCGACCAGGCACAGCAGTCCACACCCGATAAGGAGCCCGTGACGGTCTAACCGTTACCAGTTCCTTGGAGTCAGGGTCTCTCCCGACACGGATAGCCTCACGGTTACCTAAGTCCGGAGAACCCTGGCTCCCCCGCACGTGTTACACCCTCTCGTTTTAAAAGCGATAGATGCAATGAAGATTGTTGAAAAATTGATGAACTACCGTTTGTCTTACCCTTTCTCTTTCCAAATTCATTTCCCGCTTCAAACCGGATCCGAGCTCACGCTCACGCCCACAAGGCAGGATCCGGTTTTTACATGTCCTCACGTCGGTAACCGCCGGCGGTCTCTGCTACAATCAGCGTATGAGCAATGACACATTTATTCCGGCAACCTTACTCGGCGTCCCTATCGATTTAGGCGCGCATAACCTGGGCGTGGACATCGGTCCCGACGCCTTCCGCTACCAGGATGTTATCGGCAAATTGCGCAATGCCGGATTGGATGTCATCGACGGCGGCACGATTGCCTGCCAAGAGCGAACCAAGGCCGATATCGGCGCCGACCCGCACCATAAATATCTGGAAGCCGTGCTGCAAATGGCCAATAACACCGCCGCCAGCGTCGAGCAAATCGTCCGCGACGGCCGTAAAGCCATCATCATCGGCGGTGATCACTCGCTAACCCTCGGCACGGTTGGCGGCGCCTCGGCCGCTACCAAGGGCGACCTCGGCCTTATCTATTTTGATGCTCACGGCGACATGAACACCGCCGAGACCACCCCGACCGGCAACATCCACGGTATGCATTTGGCCTCGCTGATGGGTTTTGGCTCACCCCAGTTAGCTCACGCGTATAACGACACCGTTAAGCTCAACAAGCGCAACCTGGTGCACATTGGCGGCTGCGATTTTGACCAGGCCGAACTCGATCTGGTGCAGGCCGAAGAACTGCAAGCCTTTAGCATCGTCGACCTCTTAAAGAACGGCCTCGGCCCGGCCTTTGAAATGATTGATGAGCTGCGCTCACGCGTTAGCAACATCTGGGTCAGTCTCGATCTCGACTCCATCGACAGCCTCTACGCCCCCGGCGCCGGCATGCCCAACCCGAAGGGCCTCAGCTACCGCGAGATCACTGCCCTGGCCGAGCACATCGGTAAGACTTGCCCGGTCGTCGGCGTCGACATCGTCGAGTACAACCCCTTGCAAGACGTCGACCGTAAGACCGCCGAGCTCGGCACCGAGCTTATCGCCACCTTCTTAGGCAAGCAGTACAGCTGGTACAGCGGCTACCTGGCCCAGAACGAGCTCTAGCCCCTACCTACAAGCATTACCACATTGACAAAACGTCAATAAAGTGCTAATGTTTAAACATGACGCTCGCTCATGAAATAAACACACCTCCAAACGAAGACAGCGAACAGTACATCCCTGCCGCCGAAACGGTCGAGGAAGCCTCCCGCCAAGCCCGAGACGCCTTTTACGATATTATTGTTGAGCCGGAATTCGAAGGCCTGCTCCAAAAGCGCAACCTCAGCCCCGAAGATACCGACAAGCCACGCTATTGGGCTGCAGTCGCAGATTTTGCCCGCCGAGCATCAAGCGATATGCGCGACAACGGCGTTGCCGAAAAGGACATTGTCTTAAAAGAGCTCTACGCCTCTACCCCTGATTACGTCTACGCGCAGCGTTTTTTAGACCACCACCGCGGCCATCATGGCGGCGACGAGCGGTTGAGGGACGCCATTCACTCTCATAAGCGTGTCGTGAGTTATTACAATGGCCTGATCCGCGGCGCTGCTGAAGAGTGGCCCGATATGACCCCGACCGCCCTGACGCGCGACCTGGAGAAAGTCGCCAACGCCAGCTTGGAGCACCCGGTTGTTAAGCACAATGCTCCGGCCATGCTGCGTAGCACTGTCCGTGGCGCCCAACACGAAATTGCCTTCGGCCAGATTGCCGACGCCACCGGCTACCGCGTTCGCGGTGCCAATACCACAGAGGATCTAAAAGGTATCGACTACGTTATTACCAACGGCCATGGCCAAGAAGTCTACGTTGACGTTAAGGCATCGGGGCACGAGCTCGGCAAGCGCGGTGCCGAAGGCATGGCATACGCCCACACTGAGCGCGGCAAGCTGCTTGCCCACCCGCTTTCAGATGAAGAAATCGGCGATAGCTTTTATATCACGGATGATATGGCACACAACAAAGCTGCGCAGCTTACGGCAGTGCTCGATACACCGCAGCACCATCACGCAGCCTACAGCTCCGGCCGTTGACATAGACACCAATAGGTGATAAAACTACAGCATAGAGTTAGCACTATGCCAATACGCAACTACGAAGTCACCATTCCCCCCACTTCCGACGAAGTAGCCGAGTTCGCTTTGCAGGCCATCCGCCACCACAGCGAGCTGTATTTGCGTGGCCGCTCAACTCCGACCGACATCGGTCCACAAGACGAAGAAATCGGTGTTTCCGTACAGATTAAAGTGCTGCGCCACTCGCGCGAAGGCGCCATGCGTATTATTGCCGAAACAGAAGACGACCAGACGGTCAACCTCGAGCTGCCGGCCGACCCCACCGCCCCGGCCACCTTTACCATGACCCACGAATTCTAAATAAGACCCTCCGAGCAGGGTCTTATTTTTTAGTGTTCAGGTCTTTGAGCGCCTGGCGCGTCGTACCAATCTCGTCCCATGGGTTTTCGCCATTGGCGCGCTCAATGGTCTTTTCATGGCCCTTACCGAGCAGTAATACGGTATCATCCTTAGACTGGGCGCGGGCTACCGCAAAATTAATCGCCTCAGTGCGGTCATGCACCAAAAACAGGTCTTTGTCACGTTGTTTGCCGGCTTTTTCGACGCCTTCGGCAATCTGGTTCATAATCTCCATGCCGTCAATATCGCGGTCGTCCTCTTCGGTCAGAATAACTTCGTCGGCGTACTTGCCGGCCAGCATGCCCTGGATAGTGCGCTTGGCCTCGTCACGGCGGCCAGCGCTGCCAAACAGCACAATCAGCTTGCCTTTGACCACCGGTCGCAAATCTTTAAAGAGCTTTTCGAAGCTGTCGGGAGTATGTGCAAAATCGACAATCACATCAAAGGCCTGGCCCTCGTTAATGCGCGTCATGCGGCCCTCCACACCCTCGAGCGCGGCAATACCCTGCTCTATTTGCTCCTTGGTCAAACCGAGCTCGCGACCGACTGCCACTGTCGCCAAAGAGTTGTAGACGTTAAAGCTTCCGGGCAAGTTACAGCGGATGTCGTAGCGGTCGTCGCCTGCTTGGGCGGTGTAGCTGACGCCGGATGACGCCAGAGTCACATCCACTGCCTTGAGCTCACCCTTTTGCATACCGTACAGCACCGGGTGCGCAACAGCGGCAGCAAATGACTCGGCGGCCGGGTCATCGGCGTTAATGACGCCAACCTGCAGGCCTTTTTTATTGCGATTGGTGCGTTCAAACAGTTTACGCTTGGCGGCGCAATAGTTCTCAAAGCTGCCGTGGTAATCAAGATGCTCATGCGTTATGTTGGTCATCACCGCCATAGAGTACGGCACGCCCCACGAGCGGTTCTGGGCCAGCGCTTGGCTGGTTGTCTCGAGCACCAGCCACTCCATGCCCTGCTTGCGCATCGACTTAAGCCGCCTAATAAGCTCAGGGACCGGCACGTTCGTCATGTGATGTACTTGCGGCTGAATGTCGTCACCCACACCGTACGCCACGGTGGTCATCAAACCAACCTTATAGCCGGCTTCGTGCAGCATGCGGTGAATCAAGAAGGTCGTAGTGGTCTTGCCATTGGTACCAGTGACGCCGATAACCTTAAGCCCACGGGCCGGGAAACCGTTTACTGAATGCAAGACAACCGCTTCGGCAAGGTGGCCGTACGGCTCGATCTGTCTGAATAACCCTTTAGGGATAAAGAGTTTAACAATTGAGCGAAAACCCATATTACCACCCATTATACCGTAGTTAGACGGCACGCAAGGCTAAATTGTCCGTGTTTGGCGCGGTGAACGGTTATTTTACAGATACGACTTTAGGGTTTGCAATACACCCTTGGTGTCAGAAATTGACTTGCCGTTGTTGTCGTAGACTTCAATCCAACGATGCATGCTGTTACCGTGCCAGGCAAAACGGTTACCGGTCGCCTGTGAGTACTTGTCGGCAGCACTGCTCAGCTTGTTCATAATCTGGTCAACCGGTACGCCGGCTTCCTGTAAGTAGGTCCACAAACGCTGGCCGGGGCGAACCGGGGCGTCATAGACCGTGCTTGGCAGCTCGGGTGCTTTCGGACCTAGTGTTGGAGCGGCACTCGCAACCGACGAGCCACCGCCACCAGTTGGAGCCGGAACGCCCTTCGAAATAAGCACGGCAGCTACAGTTGCCATAACAACCGCACCGGCTACAAGTGCCAGCTTCTTGCGACCGCTCATGCGCTCGCGCTCATCTTCGTCTTCGTGATCGCTATCGTATTCAGCTTCGTCGCGACGGCGGTGACGGCCACCCTCCTGGCCATCATCTTCAGCTTGGTCAGATTTGCTAGCACCGGCTACTGCCCGGCGACCAAGCAACCGACGCATACGCTGACGCAGGCTTTCTTGGTTAGCGTCGCGGCGCTCGCGCTCTTCTTCTAGCAGCGCCTGTTCTGCTGCGTCGAGGTCATCGTGCTGCTGCTCGGCCTCGTGAGCACGACGAACACGCTCACGTTTGCCGGTCGGCTTGATCAGCTCGGCAGCTTCTTGGGGTGATACGGGTGGGTTACCCTGCGCCTCGGCAGCATCGTTATCAACGGCTTCACCAGCGGCAGCTGCGGCTGCGGCGGCCTTCAGCTCGGAACGGCGGCGCAACGTGCCGGGGACCAGCTTTGTAGTGTGACCCTCGCGGTGCTGTTCCAGGCGGTCACGAACATCGTCTTGCAGGACGCCACGAGTGCGCTCGTGCAGACGAATCTGTTGCTTCATCGGAACTTTGGCGCCGTTTTTCTGATCACGTTGCGGGGTTGCTTTATCTGCTACCGGAGTAGCTGGAGCCGTCTGGCTGTCAGCTTCGGCGGTGTTTTTAGCGCCACCACGCTTCCCGCGAGCGAGTTTACGATTATCATTGGCGGGTGCGCCATCGGTCTTAGCTTCGGGCTTGGCATGCTTAGGAGCATTGCCGGTGTCAGCGGCTTGAGTGGCGGCACCGTCTTCGCCGTCGTCGGTCTTACGGTGGCGACCGTCTTGTTCGGCTTGCGCTTGTGCTTCAGCGCGTTTGCGCTTTCCTTCGCCGGCTGCGGTGCCGCGCGGGCCGTTACGGCGGTCGGGCTTGCCCGCTTTGGGTTCAGCCTCTGCGGCGCGCGCAACTACGGCAGTCTTGGCTTCACTTGAACCGCCCAGGGCTTCCTCTTCTTTGGTAGGAGCCGATTGACCGGCCTTGTCTTTGCCAAGTGCGGCACTGGCGGCGGCGCTCAGTGCCAGGCGTTGCATACTAAAGTCGTTCAGGTGGTCGAGGCCTTCCTTGGTGACCCCACCAGGCAAGACTTTCTGCAGGCGCGCTCGATCTTCTGATGATAAATGATTAACTCGATCAGGAGTGGTGAGCTGCGTGAAGCGGATGAAGGTTTCTTGGGCGTCCTTGTCGAGCACCCAGGTGTTCGGGTCAAAGTACTTGTCATGCTGCTCTACAACCCTACGGTCGATTGCCTCGCCATTGGGGCCGGCGTAGGCTATGTTACCCTGCTCATCCCTGCTTTCAGTAATACGGCTGCGCTCGGCGGCAGCGGCGTCAAAGTCACCATTATCAAAGCTTGGCAGATTGCCATCGACAAGCACACCGTCCAATCGCGCTTGCATCGACTCAGCCAGAGTCATCTCTGGAGATTGTTCGATTTCAGCTGGTGGTTGCGGCAATTCAGACATGGTTATGCTTATCTTCTTACTTATTTAAAATAGCATAAAAACACCTTAAAGTCAATAGGCTTATGGCTACCGGGCGGCTATTCTGGGTCCAAAATTCAGGTTGTCAGATACGGCTAGAGGCCGGTTTTAACGTAGTGATGTTCACTACCGTCGGGGTTGATGGCAAGCACGCGTATGTAATTGTCCTCATCGTTCGGGTCAACCACGTACAGTTCCTTCTTGCCGTCCGGATAGAGCATCCATTCGCCGTTATCGACGTCAATCATTGCGCTATCGATACCATCTTCGGCAATGTAGGCGCTTGGCAGGAATTGAGCTTCGGTTACGCTAATAGCACCGTCGGGCATAATGCGGGCGTCACGGTCAACAATATTGTTGTTGCTACCCGGCTGAATACGCAAGCTGTTAACCCAGTATTGCAAGCGGGCGGCCTCGTTGTACATCGCGAGGTCTTCTGCGGTCACATTGTCGACACGCATTTTAGATTCGAAGCGGTCCATCAACCGGTCGGCCAGCGTGCGGGTGTAATCCAGCGCCAGGCTGGTAGCGCGTTCATCGCCCTGGTCAAAGAACCATTCGCTAAAGGCCAGTTTTTGCATGTAGCGCATTTCGTCGAGTTTTACGAACTCGCCATCATCCAGGTCGTATTCGATTTGCTGTGGACGGCTGGCCCAGTCGAGGTCTTCGACTTCACCATAAGAGTTACGGATTTCCGGCTGTTCGCCGCGGCGTTCCAGAACCGCGTAGCGGCCGCCTGGGTACAAGATAGTACCACCGGCACCGTGCTGGTCGATAAGAATACCCTTGTCGGCGCGGACGCTGGCGCTGCTCTCGCCGTCATCAGCGACCAGCGACAGCTGCTCGTAGGCGTAGCGGCCTTCGAGGTACGGCTTTAAGATGTAGCCGCGCATAGCCATGAGCTCGCGGCGGCGGAGGTTAGACAGGTCCGGAGTGGACAGCTCGCGATCGATTTGCTCGATTTGCATGGCCATGTCATTGAGGCCCGTGCGCATTTCTACGTGCTCTGGGCGGCCAAACTTATTGTTGGCAAAGATATTGTCCAATGCACCGGCCAGGGTGGTGTTCATAGCTTCGAGCTTAGCATTCGGGTCTCCAAAGCGTTCAATAAGGTCTGCGGGAGGCATTTTTGCCAGTTTTTCGGCTTCGGCCAGGATCTCATCAAAGCGAGTGATACGGTCGTTTGACTTAACGACGTGGACTTCCGCGCGAGCCGCCAGGTCACCGAGGTGGCCCTTCAGGGCGCGTAGGTGAACTTCTCGGACTTCTTTGTCGAGTACCTCACTAGCGACATCCTCGTGGAAACGACGGACAGCTTCGCCGTGGGCGGCGGTGCGTGGCGGTTCCAAGAAGCCGCCCAGTTGGCTGCCGGTCTTGCCTTTGACCCAGCCGGTTGCGTCGGCAACCCGGCCGTAGTTAACGCGGATCGGCAGACCACCACGGAAGCGGTAACTGGAACGACGAGGATCAGGAGCACGATGAATAATGCCGGCTTCGTGGTAGGCCACCTGCGCCTTGAACTTGCGTGCGGCAAAGTCGGCGTCCGACTCACCCGGGTTAGGGCGTAGCGTTTCAGGGTCGGGCAGTTCGCCTGGCTTGGCGATGGTTTCTGTTACCTTGAGAGCCCTTTTGGCATCCCTGTGGCGCTCGGTGGCGTCGGCGTGCTTTTCTTGCGCTTTCAGCAAACCCTGCACGGCGCTGCCCTCTTGGCTGGCGTGCTTCTGTAAAACCTTGTAGTGGTTGCGAATCATTGCCTCATACGAGCTCGGGTGTTGGTCGCGGAATGCTACCAGTTGGAGCGCGAGCTCGTGCAGCTGGCCGGGCTGGCCGTCTTTGCCTTCCCACATTTCTGCAGCGACTTGTGCGCCGTCGAGCGTGCGCTCTTGGACTTTACCTTCTTCGTTCCGGTACTTCTGGTTGAACGTACCCCTGTTGGTCATGTCGACCAGTGAATCAGAGGTGACGACCATCTTACCGAGAAATGCTTGGAACTCTTCTTCTTCGTCTTCGGTCAATGGCCTATCATAGCTGCCGGGCTGTGGGTATACGTACCGCTCGTTAGCTACCGGCACGGAGCGCATTTCTGGGAGCGACAGGTCTTCACCGGTTTCGCCGGCTGGTCGCATGTCTGGAGGTAGTGGTGGTGAAGCTGTTTCTGTCATGATTGCGTTTGTGTGAGCAGTTTTTTTGCTTACCTACATATAAGCATAAAAAGTCTTAAATGTCAATAGGGTTTGATGTTGATTCGAGCTGACTTCAGGTGTACTGCAGGTCCGGTTGTACCCCTGCTAATCCGGCCGTGATAAGATACCATGGAAGTGTACCGGCCAACGCCCGGGTGCGGAGTTGAGGAGCGAATGAAAGTATTAGGTATTGAATCGAGTTGCGATGAGACGGCCGCTGCGGTCGTCGAGGATGGCTGCCGGCTTTTAAGCAATGTTGTGGCCAGCAGTATGGACTTGCACGTCCAATACGGCGGCGTCGTGCCGGAAATTGCCGCCCGCAGCCACATCGAGGCAATCTTGCCGGTGATTCAGGAAGCATTAACAGAGGCCAGCTGCGCGTGGGGCGACATCGACGCCATTGCCGTGACATACGGCGCCGGTCTTGGCGGCAGCCTGTTGGTAGGAGTTCTGACAGCCCGCACGCTCGCTATCGCCTACAACAAACCACTTTACGCGGTCAACCATGTTGAGGGCCACCTGTACGCCAACTTTTTAACCGAAAGCGCCCTGCCCGACTATCAATTGCCGGCAAACGCCCCGGCCTTCCCTGCTCTGGGGTTGATTGTATCTGGCGGTCACAGCCAGCTGGTGCTATTCCGCGACCATTTTGATTACACCTTGCTCGGGCAGACCAATGACGATGCTATCGGTGAAGCCTTTGATAAAGTTGGTAAACTGCTCGGACTCCCCTACCCTGGCGGCGTGAGCGTGTCTAACAAAGCGCTCGAGGGCAACCCACAGGCTTTCGAACTACCAAAAGCGCGCATGGCCACCCCTTCGGCGGCACTAATTGAGTTGCGTCACCAGATTGGATCCGAAGCTACGCATTCGTATGATTTCAGCTTCTCGGGGGTTAAAACGGCTGTACTGCGACTAGCGCAGGAACAGATTGGCGAGGACTTCACCTTCCCTTCCCCGCAGATTGCTGCCCGTCTGTCTGAGCAACAAAAAGCCGATATTGCCGCCAGTTTTCAGCGTGTAGCGATTGAGACGGTAGTCGATAAAGCCGTGCTGGCCTGTCAGGAGTTCCAGCCTAAGAGCTTTATCATCGGTGGCGGTGTCGCCAGTAGCCCTGCCCTGCGGGCCGCTCTAGCCGCACGACTTCCCTTGCCTGCCGAGTATACCGACCGTAAACTGTGCACCGACAACGGCGCCATGATTGCTACGCTCGGCTGTTTTAAGCATTCGCGTGGCGCGGAACAGGCCGATCCCTTCCGTCTGGATATTCGTCCAAACTTAAGTATGTAACACCTACAACAAAGTCTTGTCAGCCGATTTGTTAATTGTTATGCTTAATGGGCAAATATAATTTTGTGGTTAGTTAGCGAACATAGTTTCTGCAAGTTTCGAATGAGTCCGGAAGAGCCGGCACGATGAGAACCCAGCATATAATTGCTAACAATTTGGTGAGTCACGGTAGGGCAGAGTGTTTCAAAGTTTTTGGAGCATTATGTTTTGCTGTGTTTTCATGTGAACTGTCACTCTGTTAGATGACCGGTGGCGGCGTTCGCTACCAGATGGTATTATGGAGTGGCATAGGTGTGGAGTTCTGCGCATCCCACAACAGAGATAGGGAAGGGTGGCAGAATCTTTTTATTGCATACGAAACTGAAATAACGGTATCGACAGGAGTGAGGTGTAGCTTATGAAGCTATCGAAGACATACGAGCCAGGTGAGTACGAGAACGATATTTACGCCCTCTGGGAGAAGAGTGGTGCATTCGTGGCGCACCCTGACAGCGGTAAGCCTACCTTCTCGATTGCTATGCCACCCCCGAATGAGACCGGCACACTGAGTTTGGGACATTCGTTGTTTTTGACACTACAAGATATTACGGCCCGTTATCAACGTTTACAGGGGAAGGATGTGCTTTGGCTGCCCGGCACCGACCACGCTGCACTCCCGGTGAACGCTATTATCGAGAAAAAGCTTGCAGAGGAGGGGACGACCAAGCATGCCATCGGTCGTGATGCGTTTTTAGAGCGTACTCGAGAGTTTGTTGGCAACAGCCGCGACACCATGCTTGGCCAGATGCGCGCTATGGGAGCCAGTGCCGACTGGACGCGCTTACGCTACACCCTCGACCCGGCCTTGAGTCGCAGCGTGGCTGAAGTGTTTGTGAAAATGTACAATGACGGGCTTATTTACAGGGGTAGCCGTATCGTTAACTGGGATCCAAACTTGGAAACCAACATCTCCGATGACGAGGTTGAGTACAAGCAGGAACAAGCCAAGTTATACACCTTTCAGTACGGTCCGTTCCAGATAAGCACCGCCCGCCCGGAGACCAAGTTTGGCGACAAGTACGTTGTTGTTCACCCCGATGACGAGCGGTACGCCGAGTATAAGCACGGCGACACCTTTGAAGCCGAGTGGATTAACGGCAAGGTTACCGCTACTGTTATTAAAGATTCGGCCATCGACATGGAATTTGGTACCGGCGCCATGACCATTACACCATGGCACAGCCAGATTGACTTTGACCTGGCAGAGAAGCACGGCCTCGACAAAGAGCAAATTATCGATTTCCACGGCAAGCTATTGCCGATTGCTGGCGAGTTTGCCGGTATGGCGATTGCCGATGCCCGCGACAAAATCGTCGACAAGCTCGACAAGAAGGGACTCTTGGTCAGCGTTGATGACAATTACAGCCACAATGTCGCTATCAACGAGCGCGGCAAAGGGGTAATTGAGCCGCAGATCCGCTTACAGTGGTTTGTCGACGTCAACAAACCGGCCATTGACTGGAACGGCAAGCGGCAGAGCTTTAAGCAGGTTATGCAGAGCGTTATCCGTGATGGCGATATTGCTTTGCTGCCAGATCGGTTCGAAAAGACCTACTTTGGATGGGTCGATAACCTGCGCGATTGGTGCATTAGCAGGCAAATTTGGTGGGGCCACCGCATTCCGGTGTGGTACCGCCAAGACACCGACGGCAGGGAAGAGACCTACGTGGGCGTGCAGCCGCCAACCGACCAAAGCGAAGGCTGGCACGAGTGGGAGCAGGACCCCGACACGCTGGACACCTGGTTCAGCTCGGCACTGTGGACCTGGAGTACGCTTATCGACCCGACGCTGGCCAACGATTACTCCTTGTCGCTGCAAGATCTGCTCGATAAAAGCCCTGATTTTAAGGCCTACCACCCGACCAATCTCATGGAGACCGGATGGGATATCATCTTTTTCTGGGTCGCGCGCATGATCCTCGCAACCACGTATGTAACCGGCCAGGTGCCGTTTAAGACAATCTATCTGCACGGCATGGTTCGGGCAGCCGATGGCAAGAAGATGAGTAAGAGTCGGCCGGAATCAATCATCGACCCCTTGGGTGTCATTGAAAAGTACGGCACCGATGCACTGCGCATGGCGCTGATTATGGGCGTCAGTCCGGGCAACGATCAGAACTGGGGATGGGGTAAGATTGAGGCCAACCGCAACTTCTGTAACAAGCTCTGGAATATTGCGCGCTACATCGAGGATCTAGTAGGGGACACGAGCGACCTCGGTGAGCCGAAGCCGAAAACCGTAGCCGATCATTGGGTGTTGACTGAATTACAACGAAATACCGATACGGTGGCCAACTACCTGGACAACTATCGTTTTGCCGAAGCCTACGATCTGCTGTACCACTTTATCTGGGACGACGTTGCCGATTGGTACATCGAAGCCTCCAAGGCCGCCCCGAACAGGGAAGTTCTGGCGCACGTTTTGACAAGCATCTTAAAGCTGGCGCACCCGTTTGCGCCGTTTGTAACCGAGACTATTTGGCAGACCTTGGCCTGGCAACAGACCAAAGCAAACGAGGACGATCCAACCAGCGGCTTGCTCGCGAACAGCGCATGGCCAACGGTACAGGCAGGCGATAGCGATAAGCACGCCGCTTTTGAGGCCGTGAAAGCTATTGTTACCGAGAGTCGTTATCTTATCCGGGCGCTCGATGCCAAAGATGTAAGCCTGCTCCACACCGAGAACGACCAGTTCTTTGCCGATAACGGTACGCTAATTGCGAAGCTGGCACGCTTGCAGGCAGTCACCGCTTCACCGGCCGACATGGCAGGGGTCCACCTGACGCAAACCGAGCACGAGTGTTGGCTCGATATCGATGCCGAGAAGCAGCGCGACTATCGTAAGGAGCTCGACAAGAAGCATCAGGCACAGACGCAGTCGATTGCGCAACTTGAAGCACGGCTGGCTAACAAGTCGTATGTGGACAACGCGCCGGAGGCTGTGGTTGCCGAAACCAGGCAGCAGCTGGAAGCCGCGCGCGAGATTTTAGACAATATCGCGGCTGAGCGAGCGCGCTTTGGCGATGTCGATGATGCCGACAATCGCGGCGAATAACATTTTTACAACAAGTGCATACAAAAAAGACCTCCGGTTATCTGGAGGTCTTTTTTGTCCTGGGTGAGGGAATTAGTCTTTGCGGGGAACCAGCGCCGCGCGAACACGCTTGACGCTCTCTTCGGCTCGGTAGCTATCGAACCACAGCACGCGCCAGCCGAGGCGTTCGGCGGCCATCAGGTTTGGCCGGCTGTCGTCGATAAACAAGATTTCCTCTGGTTTGACACCGGCGCGTTTGGTGGCGATTTCGTAGATTTTCTTTTCGGGTTTGACCGCGCCGACGACCGATGAGTCAACGATGACGTCGTAGTCGACATCTGGTAAAGCTTTAGCGGCTTTAAGTGCATCGACAATACCGGGCATGACGTTCGTCAGCAGGCCGACATGATAGCGCTTAGCAGCCCACAGTACCAGCTCGCGCATGGTGGCGATCGGCTCAATAGCTTCCAGGTAGTACTTTTGCCAGTCGAGCTGCTTGACGCCCAAGCGTTTGGCGTACGCTTTGTTGAACTCATCCATGGTCATTTCGCCGCGACAAATCTGGTCGTTAAAGTGCCAGAAAGCGGTTTCTACCGAGTCGGGAGTAGCACCACTGTCGTGTGCCAGTTTGGTAAAGGCCGACTGAAAGAAGTGAATCAAACAGCCGTTGATATCAAAGTAGACAAAGCGGACGCCGGTTTCGGCTACCAGCTTCTCGGCAACCGTCGGTTTTACCGGCGAGGCATGCTTAACGCCGAGTAGGGCATCGAGACTGGTGCCAAGCGCTGCCGCAACCGATTGAATCGTAAAGACGGAAGGCGACTTGATAGCACCCCGTTCGATTTTTGCCAATGTCGAATAACTCAGGCCCGACCTCTGACACAGCGCTTGTTGCGTCAAACCGGCAGCCTGGCGAGCCGCTTGCAAGCGGCGTCCCAACCCTTTCTCATCCATAACCGTATAATACCAGCCTTACGCCGTAAGACCAAACAGAAAGTAGTATTAAAGTAGTATTATATGGCTGGTTTACGCACGAGAGGAGCTATACCTTGATGACCCAAGCGAACAGGCTGTACATCACAAAATAGGCGGTCAGGCCGGCCAGAACGGTTGACACCCAGACGGCTGCCGTGTTGCCACTCATGCGTTTGTTCACTTGAAAATAGACCCAACCGGCGACGCCGACGCCAAAGAAGAGCCCTACGAGTTGATTATTCATGCTTGTAGTATAACTTACAGCTGCAGTTTTTCTGCAAGTTTTGCTAATGCTTCGTGGTCGGGCTCGACACTCGGGTCTGGGCGGTTGCGAAATTCTGCGGTGGTCGAGAAGGGAATCAGGTGAACATGGGCGTGCGGCACATCGACACCGACAACTTCTTCGCCGACATATGCCACGCCGAGCGTTTCGCGCAGATGCAAGGCAATACGCTTAGCAGCAGCCATAACCGCCTGGTAGTCATCGTCGTTGAGGTCCCACAGGAACTCGACCTGCTTTTTAGGGATGACCAGCGTGTGGCCGGGTTGGACCGGCTGAATATCTAAGAAGGCTAGCACCGTGTCATCCTCATAAATCTTATGAGCCGGGATTTCACCGTTAATAATGCGCGTAAAAATTGAGTCTGCCATGTTGGCAGTGTGCCACTCTTGTGGCGTTCTGTCTAGGAATGTCCGGACTCAAGCGGGCTTAGCCGGCGGCGTTGTGTAGCGTACAATAAACATATGTTAAAACGATTTACACTCCGGTTAACCGGTTCACTCTTTGGCAGTTGTATCTTTATGTTTGCGGTGTCGTCAGCACTGATGATGACATTCGGTACCCCCGAACATATTGAGCAGGCGCTCGACAAGAGCAATGCCTACGCCTCACTCTCCAATAAGCTGAAAGACGAAGCCACCCGGCAGGGCACCGAGGGCCAAGACAAATCCACCCAGGATCTGGCCGAAAGCCCGGAGGTGACGTCGGCTGCCAAGAGCGCCATCACCCCTGATGTCACGAAGCAAGCATCACATCAGCTTATCGAAGGCACCTACCGGTGGCTGGACGGCACTACCAAGCAGCCGGATTTCCATATCGACCTGACTTCCGCGGTTAACACATTCCTGAGCAAGGTCGGTGACAATGCCGCCGATAAGGCCAGCAAGTTGCCCGTCTGTACACTGGCGCAGTTACAACAGATTAACGCCGCGACTATCAGTATTGATTCGCTGCCGTGCTTGCCGCCCGGAATCAGTGTCAGCACCATTCGTCAGCAATCGATTGATAAGCTCGTTGCCAACAATGATTTTTTGAAAAAACCAGTACTAACCGCCGATTCCTTACCTAAGAACAGTCGCGGCGAGACTGCTTTTGACCGCGCCGATGTCGTGCCGACCGTATTTCAGGTTATGAAGTTGTTGCCAATGATAACCGGCATTGCCGCCGTTGTTCTGGCGTTACTAATTTGGCTGTTGCAACGCGATATACGAGCCACCGGACGCCGTTTAGGCCGCAGCCTTGTCATCAGCGGCGTCAGCCTATTGATTATTGGTGTGGCGACCAGCCTGATACTGTCAACGCTGCGCAAGCAGGCAACCGGCACTGGTCAGTTGAGCTCGGTGGGCGGTGACTCTATCGGTGCGGTTATTCAGATACTGGTCGATGATGTGACTCGGATGTTGGTACTATTTGGCGCCGTCTATCTGGTGGTAGGTATTATAATTCGTCTGATTATTCACTTTGTGAACCCTGAAAAGCCGGAGGCAGAGGAGAGTGCTCCCGCCAACGCGCCGGAACCGCTTACTACGCGTAATGAGTCAACGGTGATAGTCGATGATTCAGACAAGCCGGTTGGCACCGACTCGTCGACGCCCGGACCTATCGAAAAACAATAATACATGAAGAAGCTCCGGCAAGGAAATGAGATATTGTCCTTGCCGGAGCCGGGTCTTCGTTGGTTCTTATGAAATTGTTGCGTGTCACGCGGAAGGCCGATACGCCTCCAGTGCTGCCACGTGGAAGGCCTGTGCCTCGAGGTGATCGGTGGTGCCGCGCAGGATGACGACTTCTTCGACAGCGTCGAGACAGGGTACGCCTTGGGCAAGCACCGGCGCCAGGTCAGCATCACCGTCCAGGGCATATGTCAGCCTGGCGGCAGTAGCCTTGAGCGATTCACCCCAAACATGCCGACTCGACCAACCAATGAAGTCCCGCGGGAAGCAGGCCACATTGATAGCGACGCCATCGTGATAGCCGAATGAGTCAGTCATACACGGGTCACCCGGATCGTTGCCGGTATAGTGCGAGAAAAACACCTCGCACTTTGGTCGATGCCTGGAGTAGCGACTGCACCAGCTTTCCCACGCCATGCGGAAACCCCTAGTGCGGTAGCCGATGGGCGAGAACTCGGGCTCAGCGATTACCAGCACCGGCAGGTCATCATCCTGGCCTAAGTTACACCAGCGCATGACCTGTTCGATACCCTCGGGCGTCCAGCAAACGTTGCGCAGGTTGGCAAGAGCAGGCGCCTGCCAGAAACCGTCCATCTGAGGCAGGATGACCAAGCGCTTGCGCATGGTCTCGGTGCCTCGTGCGGCTTCGATCCGGTAGTTACTCGTGTCGATGGACATCTTGTGACGTTCCCCTCGGTTGTTGTGGCTGAAAATAGACGTGAATTGCTGATTTTACACCTGTTTTCAGCCGCAAGCCCGGAGAGGAAACTACAACAATGTGAAAGAGCCGCTTGATGCGCCTGCGAAGGCGAGACACGAAGATACGTACAGTATAGTACAAAAAACTATTTCTTCAATAAAAAAGACCCCGATTAACAGGGGTCAGGTATCATATGGTGCACCCGGCAGGATTTGAACCTACGACCTTCGGTACCGCAAACCGACGCTCTATCCAGCTGAGCTACGGGTGCACATCTGTTGCGAAGCTACGAAACTGTACAAAGCAACAGAGGTAATCCTATCATAACGAGATAGAAAATACCAGAGGCAATCGGACTACCAAAATAACAGGGAAGACGGTACAATACCACGGATGGAGAGATGACCGAGTGGTTGAAGGTGCTTGTCTCGAAAACAAGTGTGCCGGCAACGGTACCGGGGGTTCGAATCCCCCTCTCTCCGCCATTTTTGATTATTTGCAAACCGAGTGGTGTGCAGCCGCATGCCATAATAGCCTCATGAACGTCAGACACGCTGTTATCTATGTGCCCGGACTTGGCGACAGCCGCATTGGCGGTCAGCTGTTGGCCATGAAGCTCTGGCGGCTGCAGGGAGTCCGTGCCGAGCTGTTCCAGATGAACTGGTCAGACGGCGAGCCATACGAGCCGAAACAGCGGCGCCTGTTGGCGCGAGTCGACCGTTTGCTCAAGCAAGGCTACCGGGTATCGTTGGTTGGCGCGAGCGCTGGTGGCAGCGCTGTCATCAACGCCTATGCCGAGCGCCAGGACCAGCTGCACTGCGCGGTAGGCATCTGCGGCAAGCTACTCAGCCATGGACTCAGCAGCGTACACCCCAAGTACTACCAGAAAAACCCGGCGTTTTTGGAGTCGATGCGCAGGCTGCAGGGGAGCGACGAACATCTGACGAAAGCACATCGCGAGCGCATTTTGTCACTCCGACCGTTGTATGACGAATCGGTACCGATTGCCGAAACTCGTATCCCCGGCTCCAAGGAGCGCATTGTGCCTGTTTTCGGTCATGTTTTTGGTATCGCCTACGGGTTACTCTTTGGTAGCTTTGGGATTATCCGGTTTATTAAGCGGCTGCCGCTTGTCACGGCTGGCGACACTGTAGAGTAGGGCGACAAGCGTCAGCGGTTTCGCGTATAGTAAGAGGCATGAAACAAGCTTCCGGTTGGCGCCACTGGGTAGGCGGTATTCGATTGTATATTGCCATCGCTAGTCTGTTGGCAAGCGCCGAGATAGCACTGTGGTGCAGACTAGCTTACGGGGACAATCCAAGCCTGGTGCTGATGCGCAGCCAGCAGTTTTATGCCTGGCTGGCGATTGGTTTGCTAGCTTTTGCACTGACAATCGGGCCCGTATACAAACTATTTCCGGACTTAGGCGGCAAATTCCTGATGCGTGATGCCCGACGACTCATCGGCATTAGCGGCGCCTGGTTTGCCAGCCTGCATGTGGCCATTGCATACGTTACGCAGTACGGTGGCAGCGACACCAGTGTTGTTAGCGCCTTTACGAACCGCTCCAGCTTACTTGGGTTGGGCGCTTTGCTGATTCTGCTGGCGCTGGCGTTTACTTCATTCGACCGAGCGATACGTGACATGGGCATCTGGTGGTTCCGGCTGCACCGCTTGATATATACCGCGGGTTTTTTGAGTGTTCTGCACGCGTTTATGATTGGCACGCACGCCTCAACGCTGCCGGCACTACTGGCGGTTTGCGCAACCATGCTCGCGCTGCTCATCTGTCATGTCACGGTAGCCCTGCGACAGCCGAAGCCTTCCTCATGGCAGTGGTTGACGATTACCGTAGCCTTTTTGCTGCTTATCGTGATTGGCAATTACGGCGTCCAGCGGTATACCGAGCGGGTTATTCTGACGACAGCGGGGCATAGCCACCAATGAGGCACATACGATTAGCCTTGGTGGCGCTGTGCGTTACGGGAACCGCCTGGCTCGTATCGGGAGGCGTCGCTGCGGCCCACGTCTTAAGGCAAGACGGACCAGCTGCCGCAGTCATGCACATCGAACCCGATGACAACCCTCGCGCCGGCCAAAGTACGGTGATTGTGTTTGATTTTAACGACAGTCCGGCCTCGTTCTCATTACGTGATTACACCACGATGATATCTGTTCGCAGCGATGCTGGCGGCAACCAGACCACGCCATTAGAAGCGAGCTACAGCCGCGTTGGGCGGGCGACGGTCCGCTTTACTACTCCAGGCATTTATGACATTGATGTGCACGGCACCGCCGCTCAAACCGGTCTGAGGTTCAATTTAACCTATGAGATTAAGGTGGGCGGATCGTCGGCAAACACCGGTGACCCGGCAGGAGCACAAACGGTTGCAATGGTGAGTATCGCCGGCTTTTGCGTGCTGGCGCTTGTCGCCCGACGTTGTATCGTCGACGGCGGCCGATATGCGCGAAAATCATAAAATGGCCGCACCGGAGCTGCTACAATAGTACTCATAAAATATCGTTGGAAGGGTGTGCTATGTCGCTAAAATTCGCATTGTTGACCACAACCGGCAAGTTTTTTGTTATCTTAGCGACCACCGGCGCCGTTGCTTTGAGCCTGCCAGCGATCGCCAGCGCTCACGTCATGGTGACCCCTAACAGTGCCACGACCGGCGAGCGAGTGCTGTTCAGTGCCAGTGTGCCAAATGAGCGCACCGTTGATGTTACCGGCTTGCGTGTGGTGATTCCAAGCGGCGTAGCCGATGTTACGCCGACGGTCCATACCGGTTGGACCATCGCTACTAAAAAAGACTCGAGTCAACAGGCGACCGAAGTCACCTGGAGTGGTGGTGCCATTCCGCCCGGTCAGCGTGATGATTTTAGCTTTAAGGCTCAGGTGCCGGGCAAGTCGACTGAATTGCAATGGAAAGCCTACCAGACCTATGCTGACGGCGTAACCGTCGCGTGGGATCAGCGGCCGAGCAAGGATAGCCATGACGACGAGAGCAACACCAGCGGACCGTATTCGGTGACGACTGTTCGTGATGATGCACCGGCAACCGCCAAGCAATCGACGACCAAATCTTCCAACCTGCCGCTCATTATAAGCCTGGTAGCGCTCGTGTTTAGCGTCATGGCGCTTACGGTTGGACGCACGCAAACCAGCAAACCGTCCGACAAAAAGCGATAACTTCACTGTACATCTGTGCAAAATCTGGTATAGTGCAGAGACTAGATGCATGCTGCTAGGTATTCGAGCGCTCGTTACGTTACCACGTCATTGCGACAGAGAACCATTCTAGGAACCATTTACAAGTAACCGTTCGTTTGAAGAGCAGCTGCCTGGATCGAGATTTTGAATCACTGCCAGAAACCTTCAGAACACCATAGGAGATAGTATGGCAACCCGTTTATTCGTAGGATCGCTGGCTTACAGCGTTACCGACGACGAACTACAAGCTTTCTTTGAGGCCGCTGGCACCGTTTCATCGGCCAAGGTCATCATGGACCACGAAAGCAACCGCTCAAAGGGCTTCGGCTTTGTTGAGATGGGCAGCGACGATGAGGCTAAGGCCGCCATCGAGCAGCTCGACGGCAAAGAGCTGAACGGCCGTGCCGTAGCTGTGAACGAGGCTAAGCCTCAGGAACGCCGCGAACGTCGTCCGTTTAACGGCGACCGCGGTCAGCGCGACACGCAAAACGACCGCCGCTACTAGATTAGTAGTTTTACGCCGTTTAAACCGGACCCTTACGAGGGTCCGGTTTTTTTGTGCACATTTTTTATGTCAGCTCTTGTGGGACCGTTACTCGAATTTCGTAGCTATGAATACAACAATTTTGCTCTGTGTGACATTTTTCACTACAATAACCTAACAGTTTAGATATCGCTTCATATCGTTGTGAAATATGCCAGTATATAGTTTTATTCCTAGAAGCGCTGGCGTAATGGTGTTATATTGGGCTAACGCTTTTATGGTGTGGTGTAAAAGTCAATTTTGTGGTTAACGAAAGATTTGAGGTACATCATGCAGCGCGCTGAAGATCAGACGGAACAGCCCGGTGCTCAGTCTAACTCAAAGACTGGATTGTCGTCTGCACCAACATCGCTCATTGGTGTTTTGCGGGTTCCCGTCAGGAAACGCTTTCGCGTTATGCTCGGTGCCGTAATCGTCACGACTATTGCCGCTGCCGGTATTGTCGGTGTACACGAAAGCAGGGAATTGCCAAATAGCCAGCCGGCCGCCGCTACATCGAGCGGGCAGCAAGGCGCCACCAAATCAGACTCACCCAACCAAACAACAACCAACGAGGAGCCTATGTCTAACGCCAAAAATCCTCAGAGTTCCCGCGGTTCAGCCAGCAACACCTCGAACACCTCAGTAACCGTTAACGGTCAATCAGTAGACGTGCCGGCAAACGGCTCATACAACAAGCAGACGACAACACCGGAGGGCACGACGCATGTCCAGGTTGATTCAACACACACCTCAACGTCATCAGGTAGCAATGCCAACAATAGTAGCAATGTGCGCATTAACATCAATTCGGAGAGCTCGTCGAGCGGCTCCGACTCCTGGGACGACTAGTTTGGTCGTTCGACTTTTTGGTGACATCTGCTACCGTCACCAAAAAGTCGGGTGAGCAACCTACCCGGAGGTATTAACAAAAAAGGAGGGTATCCTATCATGAAGCGTATCGTTTCAGTAAAAGTCGCTTCCGCAGTCATCGCTGGCCTTGGCCTGGCAGGTGGTGCGGTAGGCATGGTTGGCGCTAGCGCCGGCACTATCGGTAACACCGGTAAAAAGTCAAACAACGAAGTTAACGTCAGCGACAAAGCTACCAACAACAGCAAGTCGCGCAATAACGTTGGTGTTACCAACAACAACCCACAGTTGGCTGCGAGCGGCAACGCCACGGTTAAGGACAACCGTAACGGTGGTGACGCCAAGAGCGGCGCTGTCGGCAACGACAGTAAGTTGGGCGTGGACGGCACCGTCGAGAACGGCACTGACAGTTCAAGCAACGCAAACGCTGCAGCTAGCAGCACCGGCGCTATCAACGGCACCACCGGCAAGAAGTCCAACAACGAGGTGAACATCAAGACCGATACCACCACCAATACGACCAAGACCAACAACGTCAACGTCGTAAACAACAACACCCAGGCAGCCGTTTCCGGCAACGCCACGGTTAAAGACAACCGCACCGGTGGCTCAGCTACCAGCGGTGACGTCAAGAACACCAGCGACACTCAGGTCAAGCTGGGCGTCAAAAACTAGTTTCTAGAGCTCACGCTCTATCAAACGGTTGCACGTTGGCCGGGAAGGGTCGGAATTATCTGGCTCTTCCCGGACATAAAAACCAACAGTATTATAAATTTTCAGCAAACGGCCACGCGTATTACAAAAGGCCTTTATAACGGGGAGTGGGCAAGGGGTTACAATGTATAAAATTCGCTCTCACTGGCGTCGGGGAACCGCCGGTCTCATCGCCGCAGTACTGTGTACTGCCATCAGCGTGCCGGCTTTAAGCGTCGCCGTGACTTCAGCAACCGCCGATACCAATCCTGCTTCGACATCTACCGACACGTCAACATCGCTGCCAGCGGTAGTCGTCAACCCCACAACACCTGAACAAAGCGGTGACCCCACGCCCACAGCCAGCACTGATACCCCCTCCGCAGCCGCCCCGACCGCTGCCGTTTCTGTCTCCACCCCGGACGGTCCGACATTGAACGCCGCCGTACCAGCTCCCACCGGTAGCACTACGACAAGCGATCCTTCATCAAGCTCCGAGACAACTACAGACAACACCACCACCGTCCACAACACCGTTGATTCGACCGCCACATCCGGCAATGCCGCTGTTACCGACAACCGCAAGGGCGGCGACGCAACCAGTGGCAGCAGTACAGCAACGGCAACCGTCGTCAACTCAGTCAGCTCAACAAGCGGTTTCGGCAACCCGAGCGGCTTTACCTACTACACCAAAGACATCAATGCCGGCCAAGACATGCAAGGCAACATTCTGATTGACCCGGGCAGCTTAACCCCGGTCAATTCCAGTGGAACTACGCACGATGGCATCCAGACCACGAGTAGCCTGACCGATATCACCAACGACATTACCCTTGCAGCCACGAGTGGTAATGCCGATGTGAGCGGCAACCGCAAAGCCGGTGATGCCACCACTGGTGACGCGACCGCAATCGCCAACATAATTAACATCGTTAACTCGCAAATTGGCGCCAAGCAGACTTTCTTGGGTGTTATTAACATCTACGGCAATCTGACGGGTGACATCCAGGTGCCGGCCAACTTTGTTGACAGCCTGCTCGGGAGCGGCGCACTGGGCAACGCGGCAACCGGCGGCAACCAGACCGTCACCACTAATACCACTATCGACAACAACATTACCACCAGCGCTACCTCGGGCGATGCCACGGTAAGCGGCAACCGCAAAGCCGGTGATGCCACAACCGGGAACGCCACAACCAATGTGACCGTCTTTAACCTCACCGGTCAACAGGTGATAGCCAAGAACAGTTTACTCGTCTTTGTGAACGTGCTCGGCAAGTGGGTCGGTGTTATCGTCAATCAGCCGGCCGGCGCCACCAACGCCGCATTTGTCAGCGGTGGCAACAGTGCTGCCAGCGTACCCGCATCCGGCGACACGACCGTCACCAGCGATACCCATATCACTAACAATGTGCACGTGAGCGCCACCAGCGGTGACGCCAGTGTCACCGGCAACCGTAAAGCCGGCAACGCTACCAGTGGCGATGCCAAAGCCGGGGTCAACCTGCTAAACATCGCCAACAGCGACTTTTCGCTCGACGGCTGGTTCGGCGTCTTGTTCATCAATGTGCTCGGATCGTGGCTGGGTAACTTTGGCATCGACACGCCGCTCCCCGATCCGGTCTCGACCGGCGGCGGTGACGGCGGGCAAGCACAGACGCCCATCAAAGATGTAAAAGTATTCCGGTTTAACAACAATGCGAGCTTTCGTCCATCTGGCACCGCCGTATCAAGCGGGGCAGGGCCGGCCATTGCGGCTACGCCGGTGGCCACAGTCACTCCTGACAAGCCGCAGACCGGCGGACACGTCCTCGGCACCTCGACCAGCCACAGCAACGCCATCGTCTCTAAGGTTGATGTTGTAGCCTTCTTTGCCATTGTTGTCGCTTTGACATTGCTCCTGATGCTGCTATCGTGGGCTGGCCGCAAAGTTCTGGCTGCCCGACAGCTGCGCCGACTCGCTTCATAGTGCAATTTACCGGGTGACTTGTAATCTTTTTCGCTGTACAGCTACAGGCCGCTATGATAAAAGTATGGAGTAAAGGTGAATAGTTATGGCAAATATACTGATAGTTGAAGACGACAAAGATTTAAATTTTGCATACCGCTTGATATTGGAGCGTGAGAATCACACGGTCGAGTCGGCGTTCAATGGCGATGAGGCGCTGCAGAAGCTGGACAATTTCGACGCCCAGATTATCTTGCTTGATTTACTCATGCCCATTAAGTCGGGCGTGGAATTTCTGCAGAACTACGACATTATCAACGAACACCCGGATGTGAAGATTCTTGTTTTCACGAATATCGATAACGCACCGGAAATTAATGAAGCGCTGCGCCTCGGTGCCGACAAGTGCATCATCAAAGCATGGACATCACCACAAGGCCTGGTGAAACTTATCGACAATATGCTTGAGAGCGGACCGCGCAAGCCATCAACGACTACCGCTAAAGCCGAGTAGCATCGCCACCAGTCAGACCGTCAGCTTCCGCATTACAAGGGCAGGGTAACGAGAAACCGGGTGCCCCCGTTTTTGTTTTGCTTAGCCTCGACCGTACCACCGTGCAGCTCGACCACTTGCTTGACCCAGTACAGGCCAAGGCCGCTACCCTCGGAAGTTTCCGAGTAATCGTTCTGCAACCGCGAGAATTTCAGAAACAGCTTACTGAAGTCTTGTTTGTTAATACCTAAACCGTTATCGCTTACGGTTAGCACGAAACGCTTGGTATCTTCTAGCACCTTGAGGCGAATCGCAATAGCACCGCCATCACGAGAGTATTTAATGGCATTATCGACGAGATTCTCGACCACAGTCTTAAAGTAGGTCGGATCGATACGCGCTTTACGGCTCCGCATGCTATTAGTGAACGTAATCGTCTGGCCGCGCACGACTGCAGCCTCACGGCATTCGTTGATAACTTCGCGTACTACGTCGGCCACCTTCGTCGGTTTACGGGTTAGCTGAATCTTTCCGAGCGATAGCTTGGCGGCGTTGAGCAGGCTATTGATAATACTGATGCCGGTTTCGTTGCTGGCGTACGCGGTACTGACCGCTTCTTTCTGCTCCGGGTTTAGGTCGCCAAAAAAGCCGCCCTGCAGCATTCCCAGGTACTGTTTAACGCTCGTTGCCGGCGTACGCAGCTGGTGAGAGGCAAGCGACAGAAACTCGTTCTTAGCACCCTCGATAGCCCGCTCCTTAACGATCGCCCGCTGGAAGTAACGAGCAATCGTTGCGCAAGTGATAAGAATAAAGATGTCAAGCACGACGGTAATAACCAGCGAGTGCTTCAGGCTGGCGCGCGACTGCGCCTGTTTTGGACCGATGGACTGGGCCGTGCCGATACTGATATTGCTCGTAAGCGTTCTGATTTTAGCGGTCAGCTGTGAAGACTGGGTCGCCGTGACAACCGCGGCGGCAGCCTCGAAGCCGCCTGTTCTACGAGCATCAACACCGCGCTGCAAGTCAATGATTCGCTGCTTAGTAAGCACCTCGAGCTGATCCAGCTCACCCTTGTACTGAGCCATGGCTTTTTGCCCCTGGAGGCTTTTAAGGTCTTTTGGCATCGTTTCGATGGCCTGATTGAATGGTTTTAGATAGCCCTCGTTGCCCGTAATTATATAGCCGCGTTGACCCGACTCGGCCTGTCGCAAGTTCAACATCATGTCCTGCAGGGCATATGCCGCCCGGACATCTTCGCCGCCTTCTTGAATCAAGCTGTTCAGATTGAGCATCGTGTAGGTCAGGTAGGCCGTTGCACCTAATGTCGCCACAAAAACGGCTGAAAGAATCACAAGCAAACCCTTGCTTATCTGATCACTAATCCTGTACCGTATAAGTCCGCCCATACAATATGTACTATACAAGAGCCCGAGAGGGTTTTACATATTGAAGTCAAGCACCTACAATGGAAGCAGAGGAGCGCAAGCATATGGCAAACGTACTCGTCGTCGAAGACAATAAGACCCTAAACCAAGCCTACAAACTCATCCTCCAAAAAGAAGGACATGAAGTTCGCGTCGCTTACAACGGTAAGGAAGGTCTTGATCTGGTCAAGATTAGCGAGCCGAACCTGATTTTGCTTGATATGCTCATGCCAACCATGAACGGTTTAGATTTTCTAAAGAAGTTTAAGCCGAGCAGGCATCCGGAAACCGTCGTTATAATTTTGAGCAACCTGAATGAAGATACCGAGGTTCAGATGGCGCTCAAGCTCGGTGCTAAAAAGTACATCCTAAAGGCGAGCACGTCGCCACAAGAACTTATCAATCACGTCAAAGAGGCTACGAAAGCTACCAACGCCGCAAAAACCCGGTAGCCGACTCAACCGACCTTTAGAAGCGGATGGTGCGGGCGATTTTGTCCATGGCGTCTGCTCGGTGAGCCTCCATAGGCAGATGCTCGGCCAACGCTTCTACAATTTTGTCAGCCTGTTCGGCATCAAAACGTACACTTAGAATCGGCATAAATCGCTTGAGTGGTGTAAGAACCGCGCCGCGGCCAAAGGTATCTTCAACAATAGAAAAGCTGCGGAATTGGCCGAACGAATAGATTCGGGTTCCGATAGCTACACCTCGAGCATCGATACTATAGTGCAGCGCTTGTGGACGACGCACACTCACGACACCAAAACCGACGCACACCAGGGCAATCACTACCGCCGACACAATGTCACGCGTCACCAGATACACCAGCGCACTGATGACCAGTGAGCCGAATACCAGTAGGGCGTACCAGCCATTCGATTTGGTGTGATGCGGTTCATTATCGCCAGCAACCCACTGTACGCTTGTGGCCGGTTTTGGCGTAGCGCGAGCCGGCGCAGCGGCCTCAGGGCCAGGCGCCGCAGCACTCTGCTGTTTGTCGTCATGAAAAAAGCCAGCCGGTTGAGCTGCGGGTGCAGTAGCTTCAGGGGGAGCAGCCTCTGGAGTTGCTGCTGACGCAGATACAGCCTGGGTGGGTTGTGCAGCTGCGGCCGGTTGCGGGGCAGGTGACGGTTGTGGAGCCGCCGGCTGTGCGACTTGCGTGCTCTGATCGGCTGACAGTTCACCGTCATGCGGAATACGTGCGTACGCCTCCGGGTTCGTGGGTGCAGCAGTAGCTGCAGCTCGCTGTTCGTCGTGCAGGCCAGGGGAGGAGACCTCTCGGTTTTGGTCTTCGTTCATAAGCGTTATTGTACCGTATTAGCGCCAAAAAGACGATCCCTATATAGATATGGCCAACGAAAAAGTGGACAACCGAAATTGTCCACTTTTGATATGCGTTTTGGCGGAGAGAGAGGGATTCGAACCCTCGCGGGAGCTCTCGCCCCCCTAACGATTTAGCAAACCGTCCCCTTCAGCCACTTGGGTACCTCTCCGTAAGGTCGCTTTCGCCACATCACGCCTGTAATTGTCGAGCCGACTGCTGCCGGCAATGTGCCTCATTCTAACAGATTACAGCGCTTGGCGGAAGGGGTGGGATTCGAACCCACGGTACCGTTTCCGGCACGACGGTTTTCAAGACCGTTTCCTTAAACCGCTCGGACACCCTTCCAGGTAAGGCATACCGCCTAAGCCTGGCGCTGTTTGCAGAATAACAGAGGTGATTATACCAGGCTACGGGCAAACTTACCAGACCTGCGCGAACACCAGTCCGTGCACCGCACGAGCGCCGGTCTGCGACAGCGCCGCAGCTGCCGCTTCGAGGGTGGCGCCAGTGGTCACTACGTCGTCAACGAGTACAATAATCCGACCGGCAAGCCCGCTGCGCGGGAGCTTTCGGGCTCGCACGCGGTACGCCGACTGCAGTTGTTCCTGTCGTTGCTGGCGATTGGCGCCTTTCTGCTCGCCGCTGCCTAAGCGCTCGAGCAGGGGACAGTACTGCACGCCAACCATGCGAGCGTATTGCGCGGCCAAAAGCTCGGCCTGGTCGTAGCCACGTCGCCGAACCCGGCTCCGAGCTGTTGGCACCGGTACCACGAGCGCGTTTTTAGGCAGCGGCGACAAACAGTAGTGAAGCTGGCGGGCTATAAGTGGTGCCGCAGCCAGCGCGCGGTCAAACTTTAAGCGCCACAGCAAATCTTTTGTAAGTCCGTCATAGGCAGCTGCAGCATACACCGCTGTCAATGGCGATTGCAGTCGGCAGTCGGGACAGGTCGCAAAGTTTGGGCCGAGTTTTTGACATCGATAACAACAACGCACAGCGGGCGATACGCGTTGCAAACAGTCGCAACAGCATACATCACCCTCAGCGCCACAACCTATACAGGTGTGGGGCGCGAGCAACCCGGTAATTCTATCAAGCATGAGCATGTTGTATTTATTGTGTTGTAAATAAAGATAAGGGACGTTGCAATCAGATTATAAACTAAGCTATACTGCTGATAAGACAAAAACGCAAGATTTGTACAGAAAATATCGTACAAAATCCATACGGACTTGCCCGGCAGACAGACTGCCAAGTATACGATAATCTGACCAAAAACCTACAGACTTAATTATTATCAAGCGGAGGGTAAACACCATGGCGCGACGCAATCGCGATGATGATCTGTTAATGGAAGAGGACGAGCTAGCGGCTGCGTTCTTAGGCGACGAAGATCTGGTCCCTCAAGCACAGGAACCTTCTGTTCCGTCCGGCCAGCCAATGGCTCCAGCCGACGAATGGGACGAAGAAGAAGCTCAGTTGCCCGGCCAGTTAGCCGTTGACGTCTACGAAACCCGTGAACGACTTGTCGTAAAGGCGCGTACTGCCGGCGTAAACAAGAGCGAGCTCGATGTGAGCATTTCTGACAACACGTTGACTGTTCGCGGCACGCTTTCAGCAGGCAACGAAGACAATGTCGAGAACTACTTCCTGCAAGAATGTTACTGGGGTGAATTCTCACGTAGCATTGCATTGCCGGTTCCAGTCAAGGAAGATGACATCGAGGCTGTCCTCAAAGACGGCGTCCTGACCATCAGCTTCGGCAAGGTCAAGCAAGATACCGTTAAGAAGATTGAAGTTCTCTAAGCAACCAAGTCACCGAGACTTCTAAAAATCCCCGGCACTGAGTCCGGGGATTTTTATGATCTCTCCCCATGAAGGCAGGGAAGACTGCACTAAAAAGCCCCGCAGATGCAGGGCTTTTTTGGAACGTACAAAGCCTAGCTGGTTGTGCCGTTGATAGACTTGTCGAGCACGAAGCGGACAATGAACTGTGCCAGGGCAACGACAACCAAACCAACGATAGCATAGATAATAGTGTTCTTTGCTGATGACACGCTGTTTGACTCACCACCAGAGGTGATGTACTTCAGACCACCGAAGACAATCATGATAACTGCAACCACACCAACGACGATTGAAACGACGTTAATGATGGTCTTAATGATGCTGTTCAGCTTTTCGGTTGAACCGTTGTCGCTACAGTCACCACTCGAGAACTGCAAGTTTGAACCGCCACACAAACCACTTTGAATTGTGTTGTCTTGCGCCGATACGACTGCCGGAACCAGTACCGGAGCGGAAACCGCGCCCAGCAGTAGCGCCGAAGCCAGGATAGTTTTTAATTTTTTAATCATGGGTATTAGAGACCTTTCTTTAGTTCCTTATCTATTTTTATAGCATGAGTACTTAGGTAAGTTCAAGCTGCTACTGACTCGTCTTACCGAGTACGAAGGCAATAATGAACTGCGCCAGGGCAACAATTACCAAACCAACAATGGCGTAAATGATAGCCGTTTTGGCACCGGCAACCTTTGACGAGTCACCACCGGACGTAATGTAGCGCAGACCGCCGACAATAATCATGATGACCGCGGCCACACCGGCAATAATGCTCAGGACCTGAATAATTGTCTTAATGATTGGCTGGAATTGGCTTTCGTCGCCATTACAGGTACCGCCGGCCAGCGTTACGCCGGAACAGACGTCATCTTTAGCGGCAGCCGAAACGGTGACAAGCGGCATTGCACCAATACCCAGCGCAACAACCAGAGCTGCAGCCGACATTTTGAGCGAATGTAGCAGTTTTTTCATTATTTCTCCTTATAGTTTTCCAATAATTACACCGATTATAACGCGCGACAACACAATAACAACCAGACCGATTGCGGCGTATATAATCGTGTTCTTTGCGCTACTAACAGCACTCGGGTCACCACCAGAGGTAATGAAGCGAATGGCACCAATCGATATCATAATGACCGCGATAATACCGCCGACAATCGACAAAATGCTAATAACCTTGTTCAGTACGCCATTTTGACCGGCAACCGGATCATCGCCGCCGGTACTACAAGCCGAGGACTGTTGGCCACCCGTAACCTTGTCACACACCGTGTACGCCGAAGCGCTACCGGCAGGCAAGAGCGCCATACCACCCACAACCACCGCGAGCGCCACCGCCAGACGACGGGCAATATTCCGCCAACTCATTGCAGAGACCCCACGGTAAATTGGACAATGGTGACTGCAAAGATTGCCACCGCCAGGCCGACCAAGGCATAGATAATAGTGTTGCGAGCCTTGGCGGTAGCCGCCGGATCGCCGCGCGAACCGGTGAAGTTGATGCCGCCGATGATAACCATCAGAACGGCAACCATACCGAGCACCGTAAAGACAATGGTCAGAATCTTCTTGATGTCTGCTTGGCCAGCATCACCTTGGTGCGGAAGGTCTTTGAGCGATTTGAAGGTTTGAGCGATTACGGTATGCATGACTAGCCCAGCTTGGTTCCGAGGTAGTTAATGATACCGGCCGCACTGACCGCGACCACTACACCAATCAGCGCACCAATGATTGTGTCGCGGGCTTTGGCAATCTTGTCCGGCACACCTTGGCTCGTAACATAGCTAAAGGCGCCGTAGATAACGAACGCGATGGCCACGAGAGCCGCCAAACGCACCAGGATATCAACAATAGCCAAACCTATGAGCGGAATGCTGTCGGGGAACTTAAATGTCGGCGTACAAACATTGTCGACGACCTTTGGTTCAAGGTACTTATACCAGGTCGGGAAGCTAAAGAAGCTCGTGTTGTCGGCCGAGCAGCCGGCAGCTGCAAAGTTCTTTAGAATGAAGGTTGCGATTTCGGGGTGCATATATTAAATTCCTCCTGGCACCAGCCATTGTAAGAATGCGTACAAAAAGATAAAGAACAGAAATACGAATATTGCCTTATAGATACGGCCTTTGGCGGCGGCAACTTTAGACGGATCAGCTCCGGCGGCGCTGTACTGAATACCGCCAACTACAACCGAACCGACCAGCGCGATACCCGCCAGGGCAATCATGCCTTTAATTGCCGGATCGACGTACTTATCAATAAGACACTGGCCCTTCGGGCAGTCGGCAGCTTTGGTTGGATCCGTTGGGTCTGTCAGCTCGGGCTCAGGTGTAGTGTCCGGCGCCGCCAAAACAGTCGACGAGAGGCCAAGCGGCAGAGCAGCCGCCGTCACCGCCAACGTCGGCACGACACATAGAGCCGCTGCCAATAACCGCCACGAACGCCGGTAATTTGATTGTTGTTTGTGCATAGATTCTTTTTTCGTGTTATGTGACTTATTTCTTAACACTTACTATACTAGTTTATCGCGTTCAGACAAGCGTCGGGGTGCTAAAAACGGGGTAAAAGCATTACCAGAAACAATTGTGGTTAGCCGCGCAGTATAGTAATCTTTAAGTAAGTATGTGTAGTCCCAGGCAACTGATATTCCGGTTGGGCGGTTTTGCCGGCGTATTAGCAATTCTTATCGTTGCAACCTTTGTTTTCGCCCCGAAAGCATCTGCCGCTATACCCGAGGGTCAGAAGTGTCCCACCGGCTTGACTTGGAACGACAACCTGCAGCGTTGTGAAACGCCAGTACCAACCGGTGGCGCTTGTCCAACGGGGTCGGCTGCTCAGGGAGACGTCTGCATTGGCGCCACCGTTGCAGATGACGGCCAGGCAAGCGATGACACCTGTATTATCGCCAAAGATACCGCTTTGCGTTGGATAGCCTGCCCGCTGACTTCGGCCGGTGTGGCGTTCACGCACATCTTAGACATCATTATTTATAGCTACCTGACCATCGATACTGACAAAATATTTGGCGCCGATGCTTCGGCTTCGGGCGGCTCGGGTCAGGCGTTTCACACTGTGTGGGCTAACTTTAGGGCGCTCGGCCTCGGTTTAATCGTTATCGCTGGTTTGTTCATGATTGTCAGCGAGGCGATGGGCTTTGACTTTGTTGACGCTTACACGATTCGCAAAACACTGCCGCGCCTGTTGATTGCCGCGATTGGCATATCGATATCCTGGCCGCTCTTGTACTTTATTGTGACCTTATTTAACGACTTAGGTCACGCGATAGGGAGCGTTATAGATTCGGCGTTCTCGGGACTTGCGGGAGGCGACAGTAAGGTCGGTGGTGGCGTTCAGTGGTTTAGTGTTGCAGGCGCCGGCATTGCCGCCTTTACCGTACTACAGATTGGCGGTATCTTAAGCTTCCTTGGCACGGCTATTTTGGCATTGCTTATCGGTATCGCGGTGCTTATCTTGCGCGAAACCATCATTGTGCTGGCGATTATTATCTCGCCGTTGGCTATTGCTTCGTATGTACTGCCGAACACCGCCAAGTTCGCCAAATTCTGGTGGGACACGCTGATTCGAGCCTTAGTTATGTTCCCAATTATCGTCGCCTTTATTGCGCTCGGTAGAGCCATGAGCAATGTGACCGCCAATAGCGGTACAACCGGCGCAGCCATTACCGGCTTTATCTTGTATTACTTGCCGTACTTCCTGCTGCCGTTCACACTGCGGCTCGCCGGTGGTTTGGTAGCAACAATTGGTGGTATCGCCAACGACAAATCACGCGGCGGCTTCGACCGCCTCAAGAATTACCGCGCCGGCAAGCGCGAATACAACATGGGCCGTTTAAAGAACGGCGACCGCTTTAACGGTAACAATGCACTGACTCGCGGCTTCAATAACACCTCAGCCCGTTTTGGCGTTAAGAACTTTGGCCTTGGCAATCAGGGTAAAGCAGCTATGGTCGAAAAGATGTCTCTGGCTGGCGCCGCCCACGCCAAGAGCGAGCAGGGCATGGCCGCTCAATTTAATGACGACTTACTCCGTGCGCAATCGTATGCCAGCGAGGCCGAAGCCCGAGCCGGCTTCAGGCGTGGTGACTTTGGTGAGCGCTTACAGAGCAACGCAGAGATGGATAAGGCGATTACCGCCGCCAAAGCCAACGGCGGCTTTGGTCGGGCTCGTCAGATTTACGCAACCAAGCAGCTGGCAGCTACCGGAACCGGCTACGACGATGTTGGCCAGCTACTGAACGCCGTTGGCCGAGCATCGGGTGGCAACGAGGCTGCAGCCAGCGACATGATTGGCGCAATGCGCGGCGCCGCCAAGCAGTCCGGACGTATCGACTTGGCTGGAGCCGGTCATGGCAGTATGGCTAAGGCAGCCGTGAAGGCCCACAACGAGGGCATCTCTCAGGCTGACACCGATAAATTACTGGTCGAAGCTGCTCGCAGTATCGCTAACTCTG